>VOFC01004368.1_pt1 | contig 968923 bp, 818 predicted proteins | sample 5384161 | NCBI WGS metagenome assembly VOFC01 (sample SAMN12384722, study PRJNA508395) | human gut metagenome | isolation source: healthy gut B | host: Homo sapiens | reverse complement strand
ATGATTTCCATTCACCATGCAGATAATCATTGACTTTTCAGATTGGAACAGTCTGCTTATTATATACTCACGTAATTGTTGTGCCGGATAAGTGTTAATCTGAAAGGCAAGCGCAAATATCATTTCCAGGTTATAGACTACCTGATACCCCTCTTTTAACGGAATACGTTGTTCTACGGTGAATGGTTGCAATATCTCAAGTTTATATATTCTTCTTTTCGCTGCTCGTAAAGTCGGTGCAACCACATTGAACAAGCCGACGAGTTCGGCTTCGTCCATACGAATCTTATCAGGATGGACAGCAGGAATAACAATTCTGCCGTCCTCCATTATATGGATAATTTCTCTTTTCATAAGCTACAGACAATTTGAAAGTACATCCCTTACATTATTCATATCTTTCAGAATGGAGCTGTCGAGTACCCTTGCATAGTGCTGCGTCATCTTGATATTGGAGTGACCGAGCATTTTGGCTACATTCTCAATGCTTACCCCATTGGCCAGTGCCAGATTGGTAATCTTCTTCAGACATTTCATATAACGGATGACGGTATTCTGCTGACATTCCTTTTCAGTCTTCAAATAAAATTCAAAGGCACGTACCAGCTCACCGTTGACTTCCGCCAGCGGCAGATCATCCTTTCCGTATTTCTGTCTGATAAGTTCGGCAAGATAGCGCTTGCAGCTTTTATAACGGCGAACAGTAATCAGGGCATAGTCTTTCCCGACTAGGGCACGGCATTGGTCATTATGCTCCTGCATGGTACCGATAAGGGTGCGGACTGCTTCCGGTTCTTTGTCCTGTCCGAAAAATATTTCTTGTAACAGACGTGCCGTTATAGACTGGTTCTGTTCTTCCAGCTCACAAAAAATCTGATGTAACTTGATTCTCGCATTTTCGATATAGGCATTCAGATCACATGATTTGCGGCTTTTGCCTCTGGCGAATTCCTTAGCCTGACTCCAGAGAGACGGGTCAATGCTTTTGCGGATGTTGTTTTCAACTCGCGTACCATCTACAGTGATACGCATACAAACGGATGCTTCTCCGTTTTTCAGCAGCTTGGTTTTCTTCAAGAAGAAAAGCACATTGAATGAACTTCTTTTCATTTTTCCTACAGTTTTTAGTTTGGACAAAAGTAGGAAACCGACCACGTTTTCTTGATACGCAAAATATTGCAAATCAGAGAGAAAGACTCTGGTTCGGTGGAGATTTTTGCTCCACCTTTTATCTCCACCTCACTACTGTCCCGTAAAAGTGGATAAATAGTTCTTTGAAATTATTGAAATATAGTCACTTACATGGTTTTTTGAAATGAAACGGACTTGATTTTGCAACTTTGCAGTCTAATATAAATAGCTGCTATGTTCCAAGACAAATACGTATTCTCTCAACTAACCGCTTTTCTGAACAGAACTCAGTTCAACAATTATGTTCGCAAGTATGATGGCAACCGATATGTGAAACATTTCACTTGCTGGAATCAGATGCTTGCGATGATGTTTGGACAACTGAGTAACCGTGAGAGCCTGCGAGACTTAATCGTTGCTTTCGAGGCGCATAGGGCCAAGCAATATCATCTTGGAGTAGGTCGTGAACCAATAGCCAAGACAACTCTTGCGACAGCCAACCAGAACCGTGATTACAGAATTTTTGAAGAATTTGCATTCTATATGATGAAAGAAGCCTGCGAGAAGCGGACTACCAACATCCTTGACATTTCCGGGAAGAAATATGCGTTTGATTCAACAACCATTCCGTTGTGTCTAGCCACATTTCCATGGGCAAAGTTCCGAAGCAAGAAAGGAGGAGTGAAAGCTCATGTCTTATACGACATTGAAGCACAAGTTCCTGCTTTCTATACTGTAACCACTGCATCAAAGCACGATTCTACAGCAATGTCTTCAATCCATTATGAGCCAAATGCTTATTATATATTCGACAGGGCTTATGACTCCTTTAAAGAACTCTATAGGATACATCTTACAGACTCTTTCTTTGTTGTCAGAGCCAAGACGAACTTAAAATATAAGACTGTCAAATGGAAGCGAAGAATGCCAAAGAATATAATGACAGATGCGGAAGTGAAACTGATCGGATATCTCTCCGAAAAGAAATATCCTGAGTCATTAAGACTCGTAAGATATTACGATGAAGAAGATAACCGTGAGTTCACTTTTCTGACGAATGCGAAACAACTTTCTGCACTGGATGTCGCCAATCTTTATAAGAAAAGATGGTTAATCGAACTGTTCAAATGGCTCAAGCAGCATCTCAAGATAAAGAAATTCTGGGGTACAACAGAGAACGCTGTTCGCATACAAATTAGTGTGGCAATTATCACATACAGTCTTGTGGCTATTGTCCAACATGATATGAATTTGAAACGCTCAACCTATGAAGTCTTGCAGATTCTCAGCATATCATTGACTGACAAAACCCACTTGCATGACCTGTTCGACAAGACTAATTTCAATGATGTCAAAGATCTAAATGATCCCCTAATTCCGGGGCTATTTGATTAATTGTTTAACTCGTCCCATTTTAACGGGACACTAATGTCTCCACCTTTTATCTCCACCTTGAACGGTAATATTTTGCCGTTTTTTTGCGTGCTTGGAGAAAACAAAAAATCCCGATTTCGCTTGGAAATCAGGATTTTACTGTCTTTTGCTTTTCTTCAAAGTGGTGCCACCAGGAATCGAATGTTTTAATTCAAAGTCCTAATTTGCAGCACTTTAATATCTTTGGAAAAATCCCCGAACCACTGAATCAGCCATATGCCAAATTCACCAAATTTCGATAGATTCTCGTTAATCATCCTTTGACTTTACAAAGGTAAGTGTTCGGTTCTATTCCTCCAAATATTTATATAGTTATTTAAAGTGGTTACAAGTTATTTGTATAAAGTTTAGCTTTTGATTATTAGTGATGTAAGCATTCTATTTTCCGCCATGACAATTTTATCGGCTGTTTTTCAGCCGATAAAATAAAAATGTCCGCAAGAAAATATTTTTGTTTTAACATTCCGATTGATAAAAACATGGCAGAAGGGCTTTTTTGTCGCAGTCCTTACCATGAAGAATACATTCAAACAAGTGCTTCAGGTAATCCTGAGGGGCTATATCATTAAGCTTGCAGCTTTCTATCAGAGAAAAGATGAATGCCGAGTTTCCTGCTGCATCCTCACTGCCTATGTTCATACAGTTCTTGAGCAGCAGCTTTACAGGTTTCATCCTTTGCTCACAGAGGTTGTTCGATATTTCCGCAGAACCGTCCTTGAGGATATTTTTCAGGGATTTCCACTGGTTTATCGTATAGTTCACAGCCTTTCTCATCAGTTCGTTTGCCATGAGTTTGGTATCCTGCATCATCATGACCACCTTATGATGGATACGTTCAAGAATAGGTCTCGTAAGCTTAAGTCTTTTTTCCTTAATCTGCTCACCGCTGAGTTTCATTGTGCGGAACAAGTCTTCATTTCTGAACATATCACCGATAGGGTCTATTATATCCATCGCAGTTCTGTCTGATGGCAAGGCATCGACCCACAGCCTCCTGCAGTGTGTCCAGCATCCTATATGAAGCACCTTTGAGTCTTCTCCGTCGAACATCCTGTAAACCGTATATCCGTCTGTAGATACAGATCCCATAAAATGTTCAAGGAAGGTCTTTGCTACATCAGAGGCTCTGCTGCCGTTATTGTAATGATAGTAAACCAACCTGACATGCTTTGCAAAAAAAGCCCATAAATACTTTCTCCTGTAAGCCTTGCCTTCCGGTGTTTCAACTCCGACAAGTTCGGTAGTCTCATCAACCATAAGGTATTTTGCCTGTTGTACAAACTCCTTGAAGACATCTTCCATAAACTCCCTAAGCCTGGAGATTCCGTTATGGATATAGCCGTTCAGCGTGGTATTGCTTATGTGGATGCCTTCTCTTGCAAGCAGTCTTATCTGTCTGTTCTCAGGCATACTGAAGTCATATTTCAGACAAAGCAGATGGGCAAGCAAATCAGGGGAAAAGATTCCTCCAAGGTTTTTCAAGGGATGCTCCATCGTGTTAGTGAAAGTGCCGTCTGCAAGCTTTACCCTTGCCACCTTGTACACATGCTCCACGTTATGAGCACGCACATGTTCTATAAACCTGTATTCCCACACATCAGCCATTCCGTTACGCTTCATAAGCCTTGCACCATCCGGGAGCTGGTAATAGTCTTCTATTTCATGAACAATTACCTTATCCACCTTCAGCCTGGTCTTTGCTGCACGGGGAGCAGTTTCCTTTTTTCCTTGAAGGCCTGCGGTTCTGTGCAGGTACGTTACCGGAAGAGGTATTGCTGCCGGTACCGTTACCATCGGTCTTATTATCATCATCACCTTTCTTGCCAGAACCGTCGTACTCGGACTTCTCCATTGCAGACTTGTCAATGTTACGGTTGTTCAGCAGCCTTCTTTGCTCTGAGGTACGGCCGAAACGGTGTTTCCTGCTGCCCTCAAGCTGAAGCCTGAGATTGGATATCTCATTTGCCAGCATCATGTTCACCTCGTCTTTTTTGCCTCAAGCTGCTTTCTCATAAGTTCCATCTCTTTCCTGTAATGTTCAACCGTACTCGATTGCTTTTCGAGGGATTCTTTGAGGTCATTGATTGTATCAACCATAGCCTTGGAGTTCTCTTTGTTTGATTCCTCAATAGCCTTAAGCCTCGCAATCAGTTCGTTTACTTGTTTGCGAAGCCCTGCCTTTTCCTCATTCGCCAGACCCAGCTGGCAGCAAAGTAACTCGTATGCCCTTTCATCAATCATGATATAAAGGTACGAAAAATCAGGCAGTTACGCAAACTTTTTTCGTCGTTTATTCTTATATTATTTTTATTGATAATCAATGTATTAATATTAATCTTTCGGACTGACGTACATCTTGTCAACTACTATGCTTTCCGTAAGATAGGCCATGTCCGACCATTGTATCCGGTAGCATTTGGAAGCTTCATCAAACACAGGTTTCTTGAACTTTCCCATGACAGGACGTTTCTCGTAAAGCACATAAAAAACCGCGTTCGTAATGAAGTATCTTAACGACCTTCCGGTTCCTGGACATGAACATATATACATTGGATGCATCGCTCGGGTCAAGTGACATCTCTTCCCTTATACTCTCACACAGGCGGAAGATTCCTTTCCGCAAATCCACATTACCGTTGAACAGGTAATAGTTCAGGTTAGCGCTAAGTCCAAGCATATCATCCTATCATTTTATTAAGCAACAGACTCAAATCAAGAACTGTGGTGTTTCTCAGGAACAATGTGGCACCTGATGTCAATTGCAGTTTTACCCACTTAATCGGAGATTCACCTTCAGGTTGTTTCACCTCCAACTTTACGGTTGGACTGTTGCAAGGCTTGCCGGTTATCCGGACTTTGGCAACCTTGGGTTGCTCAACCTGAACTATCTTGCCTAACTTTTCGCTCCATAGCTGATGACGCTGCCAGTTCATGAACTTGTCGTAATTTACTCCATAATCCGCACAGAACTCACGAAGATCCTTGGTCTCACTGCATAACTGATAGAGGTCATATACCTCCTGGTAGTTTACTTTCTCTTTTGCCATAATCATTGTTGTTTAAGGGTTACGGCGCAAAGATATGTCGGCTAACAACTTATGTCAAGGCGGAAAATAGAATGGTTACATTAGTGATTTAAGAAATGTCATTCAAATGCCAAAACTTTGTTTCTTTCCAATATTTCTATAATCTCCTGTTCTTTATACAGAATCTTTCCTCCTATTTTGTAATATGGTAATTTGCCATTCATCCTATATTCAATGAGTGTTCTTTTTGTAATTTTGAGAGCCTTTGATAACTCTTGTTCTGTTATATAGCGGTTCCCGTCCAATATAGGTCTGTAGATTAAAGAATTTGCATCCAACATTTTGGATATACCTTCCATGGCTTCAATAAATCTCTTGACCTCATTACTATCCTTATTCAATACCTGCTGTCCCATTTCCATTATTTGTATATGTTTTAAGGTTATTCCTTACATAGCTTAGAATATCTTCTTTTTTATAATAAATCTTTCTGTCTATACGACTGAAGGGGATTAGCCCTTTCTGTCTTAAAGACAACAGTTTTCTGTCTGATATATTCATAAGAATACATACATCCTGATTATCCAACCATTCATTCAGTTCAGCTTTGGAAGAGTTCAGTCCTTTCAGTTGTTTTTCTATCTTGAACAATATGTCGTTCATTTCCATAAATGCACTGGCTTCTATGTTCACTATCTCCATAATCATTTGTTTAAGTGGTTGGTACAAAAATAGAATAGAAGGCTATGGAACACAAGAGACTATCATCAAAGTGCATTATATTACATCAGATGTCATAGCGAAGCAATTGAACTATGCAGATCGGAGGGAGCTGAAATCCCTGTCTTATTTCGGGATTTGATAAGCAGACTATGTTTTGTTATTTGGAAAGGTGGATTTTCACTGTATTTGTGAGGTCGTATATGGGATATAAGGATAGCCGCCTTTGATTTACGGCTATGCGTCACGTCGGTCGCAGTTAATCCCTGTAATCTTTCCTTTAATTCTAATCCGTTTGCCGCCGCATTCTTTTTCAGGTGAATTTTCACGGCGTAAGCCATGAAGAAAATTCTCCTGAAAAAAAGGAATAAATGCGGCTGGCAAAGCTGGATTGGAATTTATCTTTGATGGAAGGGATAACTGTTTAAACATTCAAACACAATCTTTTTTCCCTCCATTAGAATGTTCCTGATGGAATAGGCAGAGGTTTTCCTTCTTCATCATACAGTTCTGTAACTGTAAGAATATCATATCCGTATATTCTTTGTATCTTTTTCACGCATTTCAGCTGCCTGTTCCTGTAATACTCTTTTGAAAACACCACTTCACCTCCTTTCATGTGTCCTTCTTCCTGTATCATACCATCCTCATAAAACTGGCGGTAATCACGCTTGAAGTTCCTGAAGTCGATGTTGTATTCCTCTTTCATTACCTTGTCCATTCCGGGATAGAAATACTGTACGCTGTTTGTAGATAGGTCTTCCTTATAGTAATAACGCTTTGTCGGATAGCCGTTACTGTCAAACATCACTGTATAGTATGGCATTTCCGCATAGTTTTCTTCCCTGATGAGTTTCCCGTTATAGTCCCATTCCTGCCACAGACCGGTCTTCTCCCCATTCTCCGTATAGTGCTCTATACATTTCGGCTTTCCGCTCTGTGCCCATGTTTCCTTGTATTTCCCTTTCTTTCCGTTCCAGCCCCAGGTATATCCTTCTCTAATGAATGGCGGCATATCATCGCCTCCCTCCTCATAGATGCGGAAAGGACCATGCCGCATATCGTTACTGTACGAGACATAGGTAATCAGGTTTCCGTTACTGTCGAATATCCGTTCCTGCCCGTCAATCTTCCCGTTCTTGTAGTCTCGTTCCGTTCTTCTTGCATGACCGTACTCTACCATTATACCGTCCAGCTTGCCTTGCTCGTTATAGGAATACTCTTTCAACAGACTTCCATCATAATAGTACTCGTATCCTTTTCCTTTCGCCCTACCTTTTACATAGGTCAACTTCTTGAACAGACGGTTGTCCTTATATTCCTCGTATGCTCCGTCAAGGATACCGTCCTTGTTGAAGTTGGCTATGAGATATGAGCTGAAGCTTAATATAATCCGACATTTGCCGTGTAGAGGGGTACGGTCATATATGTTTCGCCATTGGTATGTAAGATTCCCCAATGGCACCCGTTCCACATCATTAATCTCCAGTGGCTCCTGTGCGAAAATCATACTTCCACAGAGAGAAAACAACAGTAATGACAACAATATCTTTCTCATAAGCGTCCTGTTTTTTATTTATCTTATTCGGGGATTGCTATATCCATCTTTTTCATATAGGCTGTATCAAGCTCCGCACCTTTCCAGTTTATGTCGGGAGGGAACTGTTTCCATCCGTCTTTGGGTGGGGATAATACCCATTTAGGTATAGTACAAGTTAATACATACGCATTACCTGGGAATACACATGAAAACACTATCAATGTACGTGTAGGGGAAAAATTTACATTATTGTATTTACTTGTTGTTGCAATATGTTTAACGTTATCAACATAATAAACAAATCCTTTTTCTCTACTCGTACTCGAATTTATTATAAATCCATCTTTACAATATACACCAATAGTATAGCGTTTGTTACTTTCACTAAAAAAGTACAATTCATTCATAAGATATATTATGGGCAATGATGATAATATTATTATTGATACTATGCGGATAAAAATCCTTTTTTTATTCTTCATCGATTTTTATATTAGTTTTACGTAAATTGAATTTTAATATAGAATCTATTTGTTCTTCGTACCATACTTGATAGATTGATATCATTCCTTTTTCCATTTGATTCATGGTACCATCTCCCCACTTATGTAGACTCCTATTGATTTGTTGTATTTCTTTTTCTGTTATATATGGAATATAAAATTTTTTATTTTGAAACATATTTTGAAAAAACTTTGATGATACATTATCCATAGCTTTCCCAAATGTAAAATTACCTATATAATTTATCAAAAAATCCGTAGTAGAGATAGAATCAAATATAGTTCTCTGTTCACTTATTTTCAAATCAAAAGCAGCAGACATAGCAGCATTTATACTTAAAGGTAAACCTAAAGAAGATGAAAGAACACTTGTAATATTCACTTTTTGTATTGCATCTATCCCAGATTCTTTCCAGTTTTTTCCCCAATAAAAATAATTATAAGCAAACTTACTTCCGAATTGAAAACTTAAATCACTTGCTCCCATTAATAACATCGTATCAAAACTCAAGCCTTTTGGATAAAGCATTCTGCCTGTAATATTACTAAGTGTTCTTAAGTGTGTGGCAGAACGCATTATTGTATTTTGAACAGCCATTCCACCTCTCAACGAAGCTGCTTCTATGGAAGAAGCAATTCTACCTGCATATGTACTTCCTTTCAATAAAGCTCCACGTCCAAGCAATGCAGCCTGACGTCCAAATGAAGTTGCAGCGGCAAGTGATACACCAGCCGTGGATATTGCAGAGATAACGCCTGCTGCCGTCAAAGCAGCCTGAACAAACTGCTGTCCTGCTTCTTCCCTTGCCGCATTGAAAGCCAGATTGAAATAAAACTGTTTTTCCTCTAATGAAGTGGCATTTTTCATGCATTTTCTAAATAATGCAGGATTCCGGTGAAGTGCCATTCCCAATTGCCTGCGCATCCATCCCGGCATTTTGCCTTTCACTACCACTTCCGGCAGCTGGAAATGGTATTCATTCTTGTCATTTGTATTCTTATGTTCCATATCAGTCTTCAGCCCATTTACCATTGTTAAAATTTATATTCCCGAACTTCAGGGACTCCGGTGTGATAATCATTTCCAAAAGGATTCCATCGGTTGCGGCTGATACGGACTTTTTGTAGTTTATGCAATATGCGTTCTCAAAACGGATGGAAAGGACAGCACTGGACATCCCGTCAGGATTCCTGAATACTATATAGCCGGAATGTTTCTGCTTGTGCTTATACATTGCCCAATGGTTAAGCAGATAATTTGATGGATGATTCAGCGATATTGAAAACAAGCCTCCTTTTTCTTCCCAGGCGGGTTCTCCTTTATGATCTACACGTTGCATAAATTCTATGGAGAAAGAATCCAGACTATACGGCTTCTGTGCACTGTCCTCGTCAATCTCCATAAATGCCTTGATACATGGATCGACGACAATAGGAATTGCTTTGCTTGCATTAAATGTTGAGACGAATATAGATGCTGTCCGTTGTGGTTTGTCCCGGCTTTCCTGCCATTCATAATACAGCGTGTCTGAACCTAATGTGACATCTTCACCCTGCAATGTGAGTATGGTTGTGACAAGACCTTGTTCACCGAGCCCTTCATAAGAAAACTTCATTGAAATACATGCCGCATTGAGCAATTGTAATGTCTCTTCTGGTATACTTTCTTCCGACAAGTTCAATACTTCGAGTTGCACATTTAACCTTTCTTCACTCTTAAGAATCCATTTATGAAGATATTGTGGAAGAAATCCTCTGAATGCAACGGTAGCCATGCCACCAACGATAGGAGTGGAAGGTTTGCCGTTATCGCTGATGCCTCTGTCAAAAGAGTACTCCATGCTTTCTACTTCAAAGACATCTGTGAAGATAGCAGTACCGTCAGAATTTGTATTAAAAATGCTGCCAGTTCTCATTATTGTTTTGTATGCCGCCATAATAATATATTTAAAGTTCCAAAATGCAAGTACGGAAAAAATAGGGATATTCCAAAATTTATTGTCATAAAGATGAATATTTAACAGATAATTAAATAGGTAAGTTGTGTTTCTAAACATATCATAGATAAAAAATTAAGCGAACAATAGTTGTCTTTTTTTCATTTTCATATCTTTGGTAAAAAGAAGACCATATTTGGATTCTTCCTGTGCTTATATGATAGAAAAAATGTTGCCAGAACACTATATTGAAGTAAAAAATACAGATGCATTAAATCATGCTTATACAAAAGGAGGAACAGTATGGAATTTGGTGCCGTTCTTAAAGAATTAACATACAAAAGCGTATGTCTTTTTTTTATTTTCTCATATTCATTCTTCGCTGTTGCTTGCGTGGCACAACATGAAGAGGATAAAGCTATTGCTGTCAGTGAGATGTGTATTTTTAAGAAGGTGTTGTATAATATACCTATAGATTCAATAGATAGGCAGATTTATAAAGCAAGTTTTTTTAATAGACACAGGGGAAAATACTCGTATTGTCTTACAATATACGCATCAAATGGTACTATTAGCAAGGAAGGTTTAAAAAACAAACTAGATAGTATTGTGAAAACTATAACATTATTGATGAAAAGAGAGGATATTATACTATATGATTTTCAGATATACTATTATTCTGAAAATATGAATACAAGCTTTCATTATGAAATAGGTGAAAACTGAAAAAATCAATTAGTTCAATAAGCAAACTATATCAATAACCGATACAGTAAAAAATAAGATCGGCATATGGAAATTATACCTATGGATACTTGAATCTCATTGAAAATAAACTAAAATTCCCTTTTATAGATTTCCGACTTCGGAGGAAAATCCCCCGACCGTGAGAGAGGGCAAGTTGGTTTTTGTCTGGCAGAATACTTTCTGTCGGACAAAAACACAACTTGCTCTGTTCGTTTGAACAGAGAATCCACTTAAAGTGGATTGTGGCTCTATGCCCATTTATAGCTATAAAATAGAGTCGTATTTGCCTGATGAAAAATGTAAATATCAGTTTGTTTGTGACAAACCTGTATGCAGAGTTGAATATCGTGTGAATGGAGTGCCTGATATTTAGTTATTTGCCGAAATTTAAATATTCAATATTGAAAGTTTTATGCTGTATTGAACTATGGCATCCTGATTTACAGATATTACATATCAATCTGTATCATATAATAGTATGCAGATTGTTATAGTAAAGTTGTATGCGCTGCTTAATAAATGCTGTAATATATTGATAATCAGCGTATGTATAAATGGGTTCTGTTGTGATATTGCAATAGTGTAATACCCTGATAACATAATAACACAACAACATAATGCCCTAATAACATAACATTGCAATAACATGACAACACAACAACATAATACCCTGACAACATAATATTGCAATAACATAGTGCCCCCATATTATATTGTCAGGACATAGTATTATGCCAATATAATGCCCTGACAAAACAATATCCTAATGCTCCAAATAGTATGATGTAAAAATCTGAACAACATAGCCCGGAAAAATCCATCACCATTATCTGATAATGGATATTTCTGAGCCATCTTCTTCTTGCTATTTGAAAATCGGATTGGAAAGCAGAATCTTGTAATATACTGTACCTCCCACCTCTATGGGAGCCTTGGCAATCATAAACTGTACGGTCTTCCTTTCCACTTTTGCCTGAAGCATGATTCTTCTGACGATGAATCCGGCAGAGAATCTGGCACACCTTTTATCTTTCCATACAGTGAACCCGTCCTTGTCTGTCGTATGGCAGATATACCATTCTCCCGTATCCTCATCGTGTGCGAAATTAACCCGTCCTCCACCGAGAATCCCCAGTTCAATAGACATTGTCTTTGACAGGTAAACCGTTCCCTTGCTGTCCATGTTGATTGTCCGCTTCCCCTGATAAACCACCTGCTGCGGACGTGAGTTCTCCTTGTTATATACTATCAGTGCCATAAGTTTCTGTTTTAAGGGTGATACAATAAACTAACGGATTAGGATATGAATCCTTCTACTGCCAGCATCTGGCTTCTCCATGAGAATCCCCGGTTTGACCGTACTGCATCCATGATCGTGTTTACTTTTCCTGAAATGGCACTTGCCGATATACCCATACATTCACCCAACGCCTTGAATGAAAAGTCTGATTCATAAAAACGTAACGTAAACATCCTGTATTCCTGATAGGAGAACTTTCTTCTGATAAAGTTAAGAATGTCCTTCACCAGTTTTTCACAGCTGTTCAGGTCATCCGGAGAAAGGAAATCCGCATCTTCCCCACATCGAAGAAAGAAATATTCATCCGGATGGGCATATTTGCTTTCCAGCCTGAACTTGACCATGAACGCTTTCCTGTAACATCCGATAAAGTATGCTTCATAATCCGTTATTTCCCTTTCCGGATTCAGCACCTGCTTTCTTACAAACAGATAAGTGTCATGAAAATTGTCCTCATCCAGTGCCCCGTATCTGCCAACGAGATTTCTTAACCTGTCATAAGACACCGTAAACCAGTCATTGAACCTTTTTTCCACATTGTTCGCTTCCATAATCTTCCCATTTATTGAGTTATACATGGCCTGCCCGTGGGTAGGCATTCTTATTTCTTGTGCGTTCTCCAGTTCGTTTTCCGATGATTGCTGCAAGGCTTGCCGTGAAAAATACGCTCTTGCGCCAGCAAGAGGAAGATTTTTCACAGGCAACCAAGCCCCTTCAGGGGCCGCCTTGCGCGATCATTCGGAAAAACAACTATCTTTGCTGCAAGAAATGAGGATGACTTCATCTTGAAAGCGCCTGGTCTCTGTATATTATTACAGACGGTTATGCAAGGTATAAGATACGTTTATCTCTATAACCCCATCTTGCTCCTTACTATATTCATGTTGTCCTTCAGGTTCCTGTCCATGACTCTTGCATAATGTTGTGTCATTCTTGTGGATGCATGTCCGAGCATGGCAGACACCTCCTGTAATGGAACGTTGTTGGCCAGCGTGACGGTAGTAGCAAACGTATGTCGGGCTGCATGCGTGGTCAGATTCTTTTTGATGCCGCAGAAGTCCGCAATCTCCTTCAGGTAGCTGTTTGCCTTCTGATTGCAGACAACAGGAAGGCATGTTCCTTGCCTAAGACATATCGGATGTGATTCGTATTTCTTCAGTATTGCCAATGGAACAGGAAGAAGCGGAACATTTGCTATGGAACTTGACTTTCTTCTTCTCTCCAGCTTTACACGTCCTTTTCTTATCCACCAGTCACCGTTATTGTCCTGCTCCAGATGTTCCGGTCTCAATGTGGATACATCAGCGAACGCCAGACCGGTGAAGCACGCAAACAAAAAGATGTCCTTGACAAGCTCCAGCCTCGGAATATCAAATTCCCTGTTCATTATAGCCTGAAGCTCGTTGTTTGTCAGGAATACCGGATCAGTCTCGTCCTGTTCCATCTTATATCCGTAAAACGGGTCTTTCCGCATCCATTCTTTGGCTATTGCCATATTGGTGATTTTCTTCAGGCATTTCATGTAGCGGACTATTGTGTTGCGGCACAGTCCGGCTTCTGTCTTCAGGAAAACATCAAAAGCCTTGATGAAATCAGGGGAAAGTTCATGGAATGTAATATCATCCTTCTCATAAAAACGTGGCACAAACGTTTCAAGTTTTCTGAGCACATTCTTATAACGGTTGATGGTGACGGGAGAATAGTCTATGTCAACAACCTTCTCCATAGAAGAAATTTCTTCTTTGACTGTTCCAAGCAACGTCCGGACAGTCTCATCCTTTCCGAACACACGCTTTAATATCGTCTTTGGAGTTATCAGTGCCGATTCAAAGGTCAGTTCCTTGTGCTTTTCGTATGCGCGTGTAGTGAGGGCGGAAATATAGTTGTTCAGTTCGATGGAAGCCCTGTCTTTTCCTTTGCTGCATCCCTTAGCCGGATTCCAGTTCTTTAATGGAACGCTTCTCTGTATTCTTATTTCTTCATATTGCCCGTTGATGGTAATCCTCATTAGGATTGGAGCCTCGCCATTTTTCAGCAGTTTTGTTTTCAGAACGAAAAATAGAATGTTCATTGTTCCTTGTTTCATGATCATTTTCTTTTTGAAGTTGCACATTCGGTTATTTCGTCAATCCTGAATTGAGGGGATGGCTGGAGAGAAATGTTAAATTCGGTGGCTTTATTATTGCCGGCTCTAAAAAACCACCGATTTTTGTTTCTCTTACTATTATCCGCCTGTAGGTACAATCATTATCATCGGATAAGAAAGCCTTTAGCAGACGTTGTATTTCATCCGTCATTCAGTAGGGTATGCAAATGTAGAATTTCATCCCTGAAAATGATTCACGCAAATCGTTGAGAATAAGTGAAGTATGGTACATATCGGTGGTTTTTTCATGGGACTCAAAAAAAGCCACCGAATCAGCAATTTTTTATTGCACCAGATTGCATATTTTTGCGGATAGTACATAAAGAAAAAACCGCTGAAATAACTGTATTTCAGCGGTTTTCATGATTTTTCGTTTTGTAAAAGTGGTGCCACCAGGAATCGAACCGGGGACACAAGGATTTTCAGTCCTTTGCTCTACCAACTGAGCTATGGCACCATCGTTTTGCGGTTGCAAAGATAGAGTAAAATCTTTAATCTCCAAAATAAATGAGATGAAAATGAGGGAAAATAATTTTTTATGAAAAAAACTCGTTTTTCTTTTGTTGGTATTGAAAATATGTCTACCTTTGCAGCGCAAACGAAAAAAACAAACGTTTCAATCGGAATGTAGCGCAGTTGGTAGCGCACTACGTTCGGGACGTAGGGGTCGGGCGTTCGAGTCGCCTCATTCCGACAGAAGAGCGGCAGATGATTCTATATCATTTGCCGCTCTTTCATACTACTCCTCAGTAATAAATAATTTTGTCATTATTTTGTGTGGCATGAGATTATTTATATCTTTGCAAATGATTGGATGAAAAGGTGGAGGGGCGATTTAGCTCCTTTTTTTGTTCTTAATAGTTAATACATGATAGATAAAAACGTTGTAGCTCGGATTGTAGAGGAATGGCTGGAAGATAAAAGTTATTTTCTGGTTGATGTAAATGTGAGTCCGGATGACAAAATTGTAGTGGAAATAGACCATGCAGAAGGCGTGTGGATAGACGACTGTGTGGAGCTGAGCCGCTATATTGAGTCAAAATTAAGTCGTGAAGAAGAGGATTACGAACTGGAAGTAGGTTCTGCAGGAATCGGTCAGCCATTTAAGGTATTGCAGCAGTATGTAGCACATGTAGGTTGCGAAGTAGAAGTGCTGGACAAAATCGGAAAGAAATGGACGGGTGTGCTGGCGGATGCCAACGAAGAGAATTTTACGGTTACGGTAGAAGTGAAAATAAAACCGGAAGGTGCCAAGCGTCCGAAGCTGGTGGAACAGAATGTAACCTTTACGTATGATGAGATAAAATACACCAAATACTTAATTAGCTTTAAATAATTATGGCCAAAAAAGAAGAAACTGTCAGCTTGATTGACACATTCTCGGAATTTAAGGAATTGAAGAACATTGATCGCACCACGATGGTGAGCGTGTTGGAAGAGTCGTTCCGCAGTGTGATTGCAAAAATGTTCGGTACAGATGAAAACTATGATGTGATTGTAAATCCTGACAAGGGGGATTTCGAAATCTGGCGTAACCGTGAAGTTGTGGCGGATGAGGAGCTGACTAACCCGAACCTGCAGATTGCATTATCGGAAGCACGCAAGATTGATGCATCATATGAAGTGGGAGAGGAAGTGACCGATGAGGTGATTTTTGAAAAATTCGGCCGCCGTGCAATTCTGAATCTTCGTCAGACGCTGGCTTCAAAGATTCTGGAATTGGAAAAGGACAGCTTGTATAATAAATACATTGATAAGGTAGGTACTGTAATTAGCGCAGAAGTTTATCAAATTTGGAAAAAGGAAATTCTGTTGCTGGATGATGAGGGTAATGAACTGCTGTTGCCAAAGACTGAACAGATTCCGAGTGACTTCTACCGGAAAGGAGAAACAGCTCGTGCTGTGGTGGCGCGTGTAGATAATAAGAACAATAATCCGAAGATTATTTTGAGCCGTACATCACCGGTATTCCTGCAGCGCTTGTTTGAACAGGAAGTTCCGGAAATCAATGATGGACTGATTACCATCAAGAAAATCGCCCGTATCCCAGGAGAACGTGCGAAGATTGCGGTAGAATCGTATGATGAACGCATTGATCCAGTAGGTGCATGTGTTGGTGTAAAAGGTTCTCGTATTCATGGTATCGTGCGTGAATTGCGTAATGAAAATATTGATGTGATTAACTATACATCTAATATTCAGTTGTTTATTCAACGCGCTTTAAGCCCGGCAAAAGTTTCGTCTATCATCATGCATGAGGATGAAAAGAGAGCTGAGGTATATCTGAAACCAGAAGAAGTTTCATTGGCTATCGGTAAGGGCGGATTGAATATTAAATTGGCTAGTATGCTGACAGAATATACAATTGATGTATATCGTGAACTGGGTGAAGATGCAGTGGCTGATGAGGATATCTATCTGGATGAGTTTAAGGATGAGATTGACGAATGGGTTATTAACGCAATTAAGGCTATCGGTATTGATACGGCTAAAGGCGTATTGAATGCACCGCGTGAAATGCTCATCGAGAAAGCAGACTTGGAAGAAAATACGGTGGATGATGTCCTGAGAATTTTAAAAGCAGAGTTTGAGGAATAGCGCTTGCTTGTAATGAACAGATGAGGATGAGGGCTTCATTCTCGTCTGCTTGTTTATCTGTGACTGATATATTTTCCCAAACTCTAAAAATTGTGATGAATTATGACTATAAGATTGAATAAAGTAACAAGAGATTTGAACGTTGGAATAACCACGGTGGTAGACTTTTTGCAGAAAAAAGGATATACAGTCGAGGCGAATCCAAATACCAAAATTACTGAAGAACAGTATGCTGCACTGATAAAGGAGTTCAGCAAAGATAAGGATTTGAAAATAGAGTCTGAGAAAATTATTCAGGAACGGCAGAACAAGGAGCGTAATAAGGTTTCTGTCTCTATTGAGGATATTCATCCGGAATTAAAGAAACCGGAGGTTATAGAGACAGTGGTTCCAGAAGATGTGCGACCTAAGTTCAAGCCTGTGGGTAAAATAGACTTGGATGGTCTGAAGAAAAAGAAAAAACCGGCTGTGGTTGAGCCTGCTGAAATGCCTGTGGCTGAAGAAGGACCAGCTAAGCCAGAACCTGAGAATAAACAAGCTGAGGTGGCAGAACCGGAAGTTAAAATTGAAGAGGCTCCTGTACAACAACCTCAGGTAGAAGAAAAAGAAGAATCGAAACAGCCGGAGATAAAGGCAGAAGAATTGAAACCAGAGCCGATGGAAGAAGAAAAAAAGCAACAAACCGTTCAGGAAAATAAAGAAGACGAAGTTTTTAAAATTCGTCCGACAGAATTTAAATCAAAAATTAATGTAGTAGGCCAGATTGATTTGGCTGCATTGAACCAGTCTACCCGTCCAAAGAAAAAATCAAAGGAAGAAAAGAAGAAAGAAAGAGAGGAAAAGGATAAGTTGCGTCAGGAGCAGCGTAAGCAGATGAAGGATGCGATTATCAAGGAAATCCGTAAGAGTGATGAAAAAACAGATAAGGGTGGCTTGAGTGATGAGGCTGCAAAAAAGAAAAAACGCAACCGAATTAATAAAGAACGGGTTGATATCAATAATGCAACCTCCAACGTATCTGGATCTTCACGAAATGAAAAATCTGGAAAAAGTAATCAGAGCCAGGGGCAAGGTGGAAAACATAACAAGGATCGTTTTAAAAAGCCTGTGGTAAAGCAGGAGGTGAGCGATGAGGATGTAGCAAAGCAGGTGAAAGAAACACTTGCCCGCCTGACAAATAAGGGAAAGAATAATAAGGCTGCTAAGTATCGTAAGGAAAAACGTGAAAATATTCAGAATCGTCAACTGGAACAGGAGGAACTGGAACAGGAAGAAAGCAAGGTATTGAAGCTGACAGAATTTGTAACAGCAAATGAGTTGGCTAACATGATGGATATTCCCCGTGACTCAGGTTATCTCAATTTGTATGAGTGTGGGCATCATGGTGTCTATCAACCAGCGTCTGGATGCTGAAACAATCAACCTTGTGGCAGAAGAATTTGGCTACAAGACAGAATATGTAAGTGCGGAAGTGGCACAGGCTGTAGAGGAGGAGGCTGATGCGGAAGAAGATTTGCAACCGCGTGCACCGATTGTTACCGTGATGGGTCACGTAGATCATGGTAAGACTTCTTTGCTGGACTATATCCGTAAAGCAAATGTAATTGCGGGTGAGGCCGGAGGTATCACACAGCACATTGGTGCATATAATGTGAAACTGGAGGATGGACGTCGCATTACGTTCCTGGATACTCCGGGACACGAAGCATTTACAGCTATGCGTGCACGTGGTGCAAAAGTAACTGACGTAGTAATCATTATCGTAGCTGCCGATGACAACGTGATGCCGCAGACAAAAGAAGCTATCAACCATGCGATGGCTGCGGGAGTGCCTATCGTGTTTGCTATCAATAAGGTAGATAAACCGAATGCAAATCCGGATAAGATTAAGGAAGAACTGGCTGCCATGAACTTCCTGGTGGAAGAATGGGGTGGAAAATACCAGTCTCAGGATATTTCAGCCAAGAAAGGTACCGGTGTTCCTGAATTGCTTGAAAAGGTATTGCTGGAAGCTGAAATGTTGGATTTGAAAGCAAATCCGAACCGTAAGGCTACCGGTTCAATTATTGAATCTTCTTTGGATAAAGGACGTGGATATGTGGCTACGGTGCTGGTTTCTAATGGAACGCTGCATGTAGGGGATATTGTGTTGGCCGGAACTTCATACGGTAAGGTGAAAGCGATGTTCAACGAGCGTAATCAGCGCTTGAAAGAAGCTGGTCCTTCTGAGCCGGTATTGATCTTAGGATTGAACGGAGCACCGGCTGCGGGTGATACATTCCATGTGTTTGATACGGATCAGGAAGCACGTGAGATTGCCAACAAACGTGAACAGCTGGCTCGTGAACAGGGCTTGCGTACACAGAAGATGTTGACACTGGATGAAGTGGGACGTCGTCTGGCATTGGGTGACTTCCATGAACTGAATGTCATTGTGAAAGGTGACGTGGATGGTTCTGTTGAAGCTTTGAGCGACTCGTTGATCAAGTTGTCTACCGAGCAGATTCAGGTGAATGTGATTCATAAGGGTGTCGGACAAATTTCCGAATCGGATGTATCGTTGGCTGCTGCATCGGATGCTATTATCGTAGGCTTCCAGGTACGTCCGTCAGGAAATGCGGCTAAGCTTGCTGAACAGGAAGGTGTGGATATTCGTAAGTATTCTATTATTTACGATGCGATTGAAGAAGTGAAGTCGGCAATGGAAGGTATGTTGGCTCCGACATTGAAAGAACAGGTTACCTCTACAATCGAAGTGCGTGAAGTGTTCAACATCAGCAAGGTCGGTATGGTTGCCGGTGCGATGGTGAAGACAGGAAAGGTGAAACGTACGGACAAGGCTCGGTTGATTCGCGACGGTATCGTAATCTTTACGGGTTCAATCAATGCGTTGAAGCGCTTCAAGGACGATGTGAAAGAAGTGGGTACTAACTTTGAGTGTGGTATCAGCCTGACCAACTGCAATGATTTGAAGGTGGGCGATGTGATTGAAACGTATGAAGAAGTTGAAGTAAAACAGACATTGTAAGGACGTAACGTCTGACCATTGTTTGGGTGCAAATAAATACATTTGTCATTCAGAGCAAAGCGAAGATTCTTGTATTCACCCATCAACAGGGGAACAAGTTCTTCGCTTTGTTTTTAATATATATTTCGGATAAATGGCAACAATAGACTGGGTGATTATCATCTTATTGGCTTTAGGAGCTGTCTCTGGTTTTATGAAAGGATTTTTCAAACAACTGGCAGCGGTTGTAGGGCTGATAGCCGGACTGCTGGTAGCACGTGCTTTATTTGTCGGTTTAGGTGAGCAATTGGCCGTAGCGGTAGGTACTTCTGTGACATTCGGGCAGATACTGGCTTTTCTGTTGATAGGTTTGATAGTACCTTTGGTGTTGTCTCTTTTGGCTTCTGCCTTGACGAAAATCGTGGATATGACAGGATTAGGTTTTATCAACCGCCTTTTGGGGGCAGTGCTTGGAGCGATAAAATATGCGCTTGTAATCAGCCTGGTCATCCATTTTATTGATTTTGCCGACTCTAAAGATAACTTAATACATTCAACCACTAAAGGAAGTTCGTTGTTATATTATCCGATAAAGGATTTTTCCGCTTTCTTTTATCCTGTGGTGAAAACTGTAACAGAGAAATTTATAGAAACAGATAATATTCAGAATTGATATGCAAATAGAACCCAATAAATATGTGAAGGAACTGACGCAGGAGAAGTATAAGTACGGCTTCACTACGGATGTTCACACAGATATTATAGAAAGGGGATTGAATGAGGATGTCGTGCGGCTGATTTCTTCAAAGAAAGGTGAGCCCGACTGGTTGCTTGAGTTCCGTTTGAAGGCGTTTCGCTATTGGCAAACGCTGGAAATGCCTACATGGGCACATTTGAATATTCCGGAGATTGATTATCAGGCTATTTCATATTATGCAGACCCTACTAAGAAAAAAGAAGGGCCGAAGAGTCTGGATGAAGTGGATCCGGAACTGTTGAAAACCTTTGACAAACTGGGTATTCCTTTGGAAGAGCGTATGGCGCTGAGTGGTATGGCGGTAGATGCGGTTATGGACTCCGTTTCTGTGAAGACAACTTTTAAGGAGACACTGATGGAAAAGGGGATTATATTCTGCTCTATCAGTGAAGCGGTGCGTGAACATCCGGATTTGGTGAAGAAGTATTTAGGTTCGGTAGTGGGCTATCGTGATAATTTCTTTGCCGCATTGAACTCGGCTGTGTTCAGCGATGGTTCGTTTGTGTATATTCCGAAGGGGGTTCGCTGTCCGATGGAGTTGTCTACGTACTTCCGTATCAATGCGGCCAATACCGGACAGTTTGAACGTACGCTGATTGTTGCAGATGAAGACAGTTATGTCTCTTACCTGGAAGGATGTACGGCACCAATGCGTGATGAAAACCAGTTGCACGCGGCAATTGTAGAAATCGTGGTGCTTGACCGTGCGGAAGTGAAATATTCTACTGTGCAGAACTGGTATCCTGGTGATGCTGAAGGTAAGGGTGGTGTGTATAACTTTGTAACCAAAAGAGGTAACTGTAAAGGGGTGGATAGTAAACTTTCCTGGACACAGGTCGAGACTGGGTCGGCCATTACATGGAAGTATCCAAGCTGTATTTTGAGTGGAGACAATTCTACTGCAGAGTTCTATTCTGTAGCGGTAACCAATAATTATCAGCAGGCAGATACGGGTACGAAGATGATTCACCTAGGTAAAAATACTCGCTCTACTATCGTAAGTAAGGGTATCAGTGCAGGAAAGAGTCAGAATTCTTATCGTGGGCTGATGCGTGTAGCTGAAAAGGCAGATAATGCAAGAAACTACAGTCAGTGTGATTCTCTGTTGTTGGGTAGCCATTGCGGAGCGCATACATTCCCTTATATGGACATTCACAATGAAACGGCTGTGGTGGAACATGAGGCTACGACTTCCAAGATTTCGGAAGACCAGATTTTCTATTGCAACCAGCGTGGTATCTCTACTGAGGATGCCGTAGGACTGATTGTGAATGGGTATGCAAAGGAAGTTCTGAATAAACTTCCGATGGAGTTTGCCGTAGAGGCTCAGAAATTGCTGTCTGTATCGTTGGAGGGCAGTGTGGGATAAACGATAAAAATAGATTGTTATGCTAGAGATAAAGAATTTACATGCCAACATCAATGGCAAAGAGATATTGAAGGGTATCAATCTGACTGTAAAGGCAGGTGAAGTCCATGCGATTATGGGACCTAACGGTTCGGGAAAGAGTACATTGAGCAATGTATTGGTCGGTCATCCGGCTTATGAGGTGACGAAAGGAACCGTAACGTTTGATGGAAAGGATTTATTGGCTTTGAGTCCGGCAGACCGCAGTCATGAAGGATTGTTCCTGTCATTCCAGTATCCGGTAGAAATTCCGGGAGTGAGCATGGTGAATTTCATGCGTGCGGCCGTGAATGAACAGCGTAAGTACAAAGGACTTCCTGCTTTGACGGCCAGTGAGTTTTTGAAACTGATGCGCCAAAAGAGAGAGATTGTAGAACTGGACAGCAAGTTGGCAAACCGTTCGGTAAATGAGGGATTCTCTGGGGGTGAGAAGAAGCGTAATGAAATATTCCAGATGGCTATGCTGGAGCCGAAGCTGAGCATCCTGGACGAAACCGACTCCGGACTGGATATTGATGCGTTGCGTATTGTGGCAGAAGGAGTGAATAAGCTGAAAACTCCAGAAACAAGCTGTATTGTGATTACGCACTATCAGCGTTTGCTGGATTACATTAAACCGGATATTGTACATGTACTTTATAAAGGCCGTATCGTAAAAACTGCAGGTCCGGAGCTGGCATTGGAACTGGAAGAAAAAGGATACGATTGGATTAAGAAAGAACTGGGAGAATGAGCATGAAAGCAGAACAGCAATATATTGATCTTTTCACGCAGTGCGAGGCAATGATTTGTCGGCAAAGTGCGGATGTGCTGAATGCGCCCCGTGCGAAGGCATTTGCTGATTTTGAGAAGCTGGGCTTCCCGACTCGCAAACAGGAAAAGTATAAGTATACGGAGGTGAGCAAGTATTTTGCTCCGGATTATGGGTTGAACTTGAATCGTCTGGAATTTCCGGTTAATCCGTATGAAGTGTTCAAGTGTGATGTGCCCAATATGAGTACCTCACTTTATTTTGTGGTAAATGATACGTTTGACAAGCATGTGCATCCTTCTGCTCAGTTGCCGGATGGAGTTTACTTCGGTAGCTTGAAGGATGTGGCTGAACAACGTCCTGATTTGGTCAGAAAATATTACGGAAAGCTGGCTGATACGTCGAAGGATGCTCTGGCGGCATTTAATACGATGTTTGCACAGGATGGTGTGTGTATGTATGTACCGAAGAATGTGGTGCTGGAACGTCCAATCCAGCTGGTGAATATCTTGCGTGCGGATGTGGATTTCATGGTAAACCGTCGTGTCCTGATTATATTGGAGGATGGTGCACAGGCTAAGTTGCTGGTATGCGACCATGCGATGGACGACGTGAATTTCCTTTCTACTCAGGTAGTGGAAGTCTTTGCAGGAGAAAATGCTGTATTCGACTTGTATGAACTGGAAGAAACTCATAACAGTACGGTACGTTTCAATAACTTATATGTGAATCAGGAAGCTGGCAGTAATGTGCTGTTGAACGGGATGACACTGCACAATGGAACGACTCGTAATACCACAGAAGTGACATTGGCTGGTCGTGGTGCAGAAATCAGTTTGTGCGGAATGGCTATTGTCGATCAGAATGAGCAGGTAGATAACCATACTTTTATTGATCATAAAGTGCCCGACTGCACAAGTAATGAATTGTTTAAGTATGTGCTTGACGACCAGGCTGTGGGAGCTTTTGCCGGAAAGGTACTTGTGAGAGAAGGAGCACAGCATACCTCTTCCCAGCAGACAAACCGGAATCTGTGTGCGACCCGTGAAGCACGTATGTACACTCAGCCTCAGCTGGAAATCTATGCAGATGATGTGAAATGTTCTCATGGAGCTACAGTAGGACAGTTGGATGAAAATGCATTGTTCTATATGCAGCAGCGTGGTGTTAGCCTAAAAGAAGCACGTTTGCTGTTGATGTTTGCTTTTGTCAACGAAGTGATTGACCATATCCGGATGGATGCCCTGAAAGATCGCTTGCATCTGCTGGTAGAAAAACGCTTCCGTAGAGAACTGAATAAATGCCAGGGCTGTGCGATTTGTAAATAATCATATTTTAACAAAAAATTATGCAATACGATGTCAATAAGATAAGAGAGGATTTTCCGATTCTTTCACGGTCGGTGTATGGAAAGCCGCTGGTCTATTTGGATAACGGGGCTACGACTCAGAAGCCTCGTTGCGTGGTGGAATCTATTACAGACGAGTATTATTCGGTAAATGCGAATGTACACCGTGGAGTGCATTTCTTGTCTCAACAGGCAACGAATTTGCATGAGGCTTCACGTGAGACGGTACGTCGGTTTATTAATGCACGCAGTATTTCGGAAATTATCTTTACTCGTGGAACGACTGAGAGCATTAACCTGGTTGCTTCTTCATTTGCCGATAGTCAGATGAAGGAAGGGGATGAGGTTATTGTTTCTGTGATGGAGCATCACAGTAATATTGTACCTTGGCAGTTACAGGCTGCGCGTAAAGGAATCGTGCTGAAAGTGATTCCCATGAATGACAGGGGAGGAACTGTTGTTGGATGAATATAAGAAGCTTTTTTCGGAAAAGACGAAACTTGTCTCTGTTGCGCATGTATCCAATGTGTTGGGGACAATTAATCCGGTAAAGGATATGATTGCCTTTGCACATTCGCAAGGTGTCCCGGTACTGGTGGATGGAGCACAGAGTATTCCACATATGAAAGTGGATGTACAAGATTTGGATGCTGACTTTTATGTGTTCAGTGGTCACAAAGTGTACGGTCCTACGGGTATTGGCGTGCTGTATGGAAAGGAAGCCTGGTTGGATAAACTGCCCCCTTATCAGGGAGGAGGGGAAATGATTAAGAATGTTTCTTTTGAAAAGACGACATTTAATGAACTTCCTTTTAAATTTGAGGCCGGCACTCCCGATTATATTGGGTCTACAGCACTGGCAAAGGCATTGGATTATGTTTCAGCCATAGGAATGGATAACATTTTTGCCTATGAGCATGACCTGACCCAGTATGCCATGAGCCGTTTAAAAGAAATCCCGGGAATGAGGATTTTGGGTGAAGCGGAGCAGAAAGGAGGGGTTATTTCTTTCTTGGTAGGGGATATACACCATTTTGATATGGGGACTTTGCTTGACCGCCTAGGTATAGCTGTTCGTACCGGACATCACTGTGCGGAACCTTTGATGCACCGTTTGGGTATTGAGGGCACGGTGCGTGCATCTTTGGGATTGTATAATACGAAAGAAGAAATAGATGCGCTGGTGGAAGGTGTGCTTCGAGTAAGTAAAATGTTTGCTTAAATAAAAAGTAATAAAAGAGCTCTCCCGGTCAGGATTTTCATACAGAGAATGCTGACCGGGAGATTTTTATTTATAAACTGATTAGTGGATGGCTTTTGTGCTTTCTTTCAACCAGTTCTTTTCTTCCTTGCTGAGGTATGGGCTGAGTGTGGCATATACTTTCTGGTGATAATCGTTTAACCATACTTTTTCTTCCGAACTGAGTAATTCAGGCAGAATCGGTTTAAGGTCGATAGGGCATAGGGTCAATGCTTCAAATTTGTAGAATTTGCCAAAGTCAGTCGTTTGGTCGTCTACAATTAGCATGGTGTTTTCTGTGCGTACACCATATTTCCCGGATTTGTATACTCCTGGCTCATTGGTGACCGTCATTCCTGGAAGGAGAAGAGCAGGCATGTGGTTCATACGGAACTGATGAGGTCCTTCGTGCACATTCAGAAAATGTCCGACGCCATGTCCTGTACCATGTCCGTAGTTCATACCTTCTTTCCATATAAATTGTCGCGCCAATATGTCGAGCTGGGTGCCACAGGTGCCATATGGGAAGTGAGCCATGGAGAGCTGTATGAATCCTTTTAGGATAAGGGTATAATCTTTCTTCTGCTCTTCTGTGACGTGCCCTAATGCGATGGTACGAGTGATGTCGGTTGTTCCATCGAGGTATTGTCCTCCGCTGTCAAGAAGAAGGAAGCCTTCAGGTTTCAGGGTTGCTGCGGTTTCTTCAGTTGCTTCGTAATGTACGATTGCGCCATGTGTCTGATAACCGGCTATGGTATCAAAGCTGATACCTTGGAAGTTTTCTTGTGCAGAACGGAATTCGTATAGCTTCTGGTCAATGGATAATTCGGTTTCTGTTCCACTTTTTACAGCGTTTTCTAACCAATAAAGGAAGCGAACCATAGCCACCCCATCGCGTGTCATGGCTTGTTTGAATCCGGCGATTTCTGTAGAGTTTTTGATAGATTTCAAATATAATACCGGAGACTCAATCTGTTTTACCTGACTGCTTTTGCTGGCTGCTTGATAAAGGGTATAGTTGGTTGAATAGGGTAGCTGTAAGCAGCCTTCTTTATATTCCTCCAAATCTTGGGCTATTTGTGTATAGTCTTTAATAGAAACCTGGTTTGTTTCTAAATAGCGAAGTACCTCATCTGTTAGTTTATCCGGCTGGATGTACAATGTACTTGAAGTAGAGGTGATGAAAAGATAGGAAACGAATACCGGATTGCAATGTACGTCAGTGCCCCTTAAGTTTAAAGTCCAGGCTATTTCATCCAAGGCGGAAATTAAGATGCCATTAACTTGATTTTCTTTAAGAATAGTTTGTATCCGACTGATTTTTTGATTACACGTCTCTCCGCTGTATTCCAAAGGCAAAATAAATGGAGGGTTCGGCGGTAGTGAGGGACGGTCTTTCCACAATAAACTAAACGGGTCCTCCACGTTAACCAGTTCCAAATGATATTTTTCAAGTGCTTTTTGCAATTGCAGAGCTTCGGACGTGCTGTTTACCCATCCGTCGATACCGACTTTTTCTCCAGGTTTCAGAACGCTTCCTAACCAATCAGCAATGGAAGGAGTTTCCGGAAGACGGTCTTTGAATAAAATTAGTCCGCTTCCTTGAAGTTGTTCTTCTGCTTGTAAAAAATAACGGGAGTCGGTCCATAATCTTCCTTGTGTCATGGTGATTACAGCTGTACCGGCCGAACCGGTGAATCCGGAAATCCATTTCCGTGATTCCCAATGAGCAGGTACATATTCTCCAGAATGAGGGTCGGTACTGGGCACAATAAATGCAGATATGCCTTTGGTATGCATAAATCTGCGTAAGGCTTCAATTCTATCAGATATACGGTTCATGATGTAAATGAATTTAAGGAGATTCTAAACAAACATGACAAAAATAATAAATGGTGTGGAAAGGGGAGGCTTGATTTTGTCTGAAGTTGATTTTTTGAATAAAATCTTTTGGAAAGTTTTGTAAATAAAGAAAGTATGTGTAATTTTGCGCCGCGAATTAACTGCGAAATAATTTAATAACAACATACTTAATTTTAAAAAAATGATTGTAGTACCTGTAAAAGAAGGCGAAAACATTGAAAAAGCGCTGAAGAAATTCAAAAGAAAATTTGAAAAAACTGGTGTTGTAAAAGAACTGAGAAGAAGACAACAGTATGACAAACCGTCTGTTTTGAAGAGACTTAAAATGGAACGTGCTATTTACGTTCAGAAAATGCAGCAGAACGAAGATTAATAATTCTGCAAAACTCTTGAATTATTGAATTCTTTTTCATAAATTCGTTGCTGAGAATAAAAGCGATGTTTCTATGTTGAAAGATTCTTTTCTGAAGTATTTGCTTCTTGAACGGAATTATTCCGAAAAGACAATTCTTAGTTACGGGATAGATTTGGATGAGTTTGAAGCATACTTTAAGAGTGTGGACGAAGAATTTGAGTTTACCAGCGTGGATGCGGATGTGGTTCGTGGATGGGTACTCTCATTGATGGACGAAGGTCGCGCTGAAACAACGGTAAACAGGAAACTTAGTTCGCTTCGCTCTTTTTATCATTATTTGCTACGTCAGAAGTTGGTGGCGGTGGATCCGGTGGCGAAGGTTGTCGGTCCGAAGAAAAAGAAGCCTTTACCAGTTTTCGTAAGAGATGAGACGATGAATCAACTTCTTGATGGATTCGAATTCTCGCAAACTTTTGAGGGGGTGCGTGATAAGGCTGTGCTTGAGGTGTTTTATTCTACTGGCATGCGGCGCGCTGAATTGATAGCTTTGAGGGATGAAGACGTTGATTTTTCGGCATTGGTGATAAAAGTGACAGGAAAGAGAAATAAACAGCGCTTAATTCCTTTTGGGGATAGACTGCAAGAGGTTTTGAATGCGTATTTACAGGAAAGAGCTCGTTTTTATTCGGGTGAATGTGAGGCTTTCTTTATTCGAAAGGGTGGGGTAAGGCTTTCTCCTTCATCTGTGAACTATATTGTGAAGCGATACCTTTCAAAGGTTGTGACGCTGAAGAAGAAAAGTCCTCATGTGTTGCGGCATACTTTTGCAACATCTATGTTAAACCATCAGGCGGAACTGGAGGCGGTAAAAGAATTGCTGGGACATGAAAGCTTGACGACGGCAGAAGTTTATACTCATACAACTTTTGAGGAATTAAAACAAGTTTATGAACAAGCTCATCCTAGAGCGTAAAGAAAAGGAGGTTTTTATGGAAGTAAGAATTCAATCAATTCATTTCGATGCATCGGAAAAATTGGAAGCTTTTATTCAGAAGAAAGCAGAGAAGCTCGAAAAGTTTTGCGATAATATAAAGAAAGTAGAGGTGTCTTTGAAAGTTGTAAAACCTGAAACTGCAATGAATAAAGAAGCAGGGGTGCGCGTGTTGGCACTGAATTTAGAGTTTTATGCGGAAAAAATAAGTGATACATTCGAAGAATCAATAGATGTCTGCATGGAAGCTTTGTCGAAGCAATTGTTGAAGGCAAAAGAAAAACTGCAGGGTAAGTAGAAAAAAGTCGCGCAAAAGTTTTGCGATTAAAAAATAATACCTAACTTTGCAGCCGCTAAGTTATAAATGACGAGGCTGCAAAGTTTGACTTTCGCCTCTTTAGCTCAGTTGGCCAGAGCACGTGATTTGTAATCTCGGGGTCGTTGGTTCGAATCCGACAAGAGGCTCAAGACGAAAGATCTTAGTCTGATTCTAAGAAATGGGCAAATACCAGAGTGGCCAAATGGGGCAGACTGTAAATCTGCTGGCTTACGCCTTCGGTGGTTCGAATCCATCTTTGCCCACCACTTTTTGCGGAAGTAGCTCAGTTGATAGAGCATTAGCCTTCCAAGCTGAGGGTCGCGGGTTTGAGTCCCGTCTTCCGCTCTTCTTCTTCTTTTGCTGTTATAGCTCAGCGGTAGAGCACTTCCTTGGTAAGGAAGAGGTCCCGGGTTCAAGTCCCGGTAACAGCTCGTGAAATTGTAAAGCTGATTATTAATCAAAATAAATAACAAGTAAAGCTATGGCTAAAGAGAAATTTGAACGTTCGAAACCGCACGTTAACATTGGTACTATCGGTCACGTTGACCACGGTAAAACCACTTTGACTGCTGCCATCACAACTGTATTGGCAAAGAAAGGTCTTTCTGAATTGCGTTCTTTCGATTCAATCGACAACGCTCCTGAAGAAAAAGAAAGAGGTATCACTATTAACACTTCTCACGTAGAATATCAAACTGCAAATCGTCACTATGCTCACGTAGACTGTCCGGGACACGCCGACTACGTTAAGAACATGGTAACTGGTGCTGCTCAGATGGACGGTGCTATCATCGTAGTTGCTGCTACTGATGGTCCGATGCCTCAGACTCGTGAACACATCTTGTTGGCTCGTCAGGTGAACGTTCCTCGTCTGGTTGTATTCTTGAACAAATGCGACATGGTTGATGACGAAGAAATGTTGGAGCTGGTTGAAATGGAAATGCGTGAATTGTTGTCATTCTATGACTTCGATGGTGATAATACTCCTATTATCCGTGGTTCTGCTTTGGGTGCATTGAATGGTGTTCCTCAGTGGGAAGAAAAAGTTATGGAATTGATGGACGCTGTTGATAACTGGATTCCATTGCCTCCGCGTGATATCGATAAACCGTTCTTGATGCCGGTTGAAGACGTATTCTCAATCACTGGTCGTGGTACTGTAGCTACTGGTCGTATCGAAGCTGGTGTGATCAAAGTTGGTGATGAAGTTGAAATCTTGGGTCTGGGCGAAGATAAGAAATCAGTTGTAACTGGTGTTGAAATGTTCCGTAAGTTGCTGGATCAGGGTGAAGCTGGTGATAACGTAGGTTTGTTGCTTCGTGGTATCGACAAGAACGAAATCAAACGTGGTATGATTCTTTGCCACCCGGGTCAGGTTAAGGCTCACTCTAAGTTCAAAGCTGAGGTTTATATCTTGAAGAAAGAAGAAGGTGGTCGTCACACTCCGTTCCACAATAAATACCGTCCTCAGTTCTATCTGCGTACTATGGACTGTACAGGTGAAATCTCTTTGCCGGAAGGAACAGACATGGTAATGCCGGGTGATAACGTAACTATCAATGTAGAATTGATCTACCCGGTAGCATTGAACGTAGGTCTGCGCTTCGCTATCCGTGAAGGTGGTCGTACAGTAGGTGCTGGTCAGATTACTGAACTTCTTGACTAATAATATCTTATAATAGATAGATTGATAGTTCCCGGAGGAATTCGGGAACTATTTTTACGGGAATAGCTCAGTTGGTAGAGCATCGGTCTCCAAAACCGAGTGTCGGGAGTTCGAGCCTCTCTTCCCGTGCTAAAATTAAAAGAATATGTTTAAAACGATAACGAATTATTGTAAGGAATCTTACGACGAACTAGTCCATAAAGTATCGTGGCCTACTCGTTCAGAACTTTCTGGTAGTGCAGTGGCTGTTTTAACTGCTTCCCTGCTCATTGCACTCGTTGTTTTTCTCTTATGGACTCTGCCTTCCAGTTTATAATGGAGGACGTTATCTATCCGCATTAAAACAGTATAAAGATGTCTGAGATTGAAAAAAAATGGTACGTACTACGTGCCGTAAGTGGAAAGGAAAACAAGGTGAAAGAATATCTTGATGCAGACATCAAGCACGGTAACCTTGGCGACTACGTGTCTCAGGTGTTGATTCCTACCGAAAAGACGTATCAGGTTCGTAATGGTAAGAAGATCGTAAAAGAGAGTACTTATCTTCCTGGTTATGTTTTGGTAGAAGCTGCTTTGGTTGGTGAAGTTGCTCACCAGTTGAGAAATACTCCTAACGTTATTGGCTTCTTGGGAGGACAGGATCACCTGTGCCTCTGAGACAATCGGAAGTGAATCGTATACTGGGAACGGTAGATGAACTTCAGGAAAGCGGAGAGGATTTGAATATCCCTTATACCGTAGGAGAAACAGTGAAAGTAAGCGTTCAGTTGGCCCGTTTAGCGGATTCAGTGGTGTCATTGAAGAAGTGAGTGCGGAAAAACGTAAGCTGAAAGTAATGGTCAAAATATTTGGGCGTAAAACTCCGCTTGAATTAGGCTTTACGGATGTGGAAAAGGAATGATGCATTTTGTTACGTGCAAGAGTTCTGTTCGTTAAATGTTTATATAAAAATTACTAAAGAAAATGGCTAAAGAAGTTGCTGGACTAATCAAATTACAGATTAAAGGAGGCGCTGCAAATCCATCACCTCCCGTTGGACCTGCTCTGGGTTCTAAGGGTATCAATATCATGGAATTTTGCAAGCAATTCAACGCCAGAACCCAGGACAAGGCAGGTAAAGTATTACCTGTAATCATTACCTACTACACAGATAAGTCTTTTGATTTCGTAATCAAAACTCCTCCTGTGGCTATTCAGTTGCTTGAGGCAGCCAAGATTAAGAGCGGTTCTGCAGAACCTAATCGTAAGAAAGTTGCTGAACTTACTTGGGATCAGATTCGTGCAATTGCTCAGGACAAATTGGTTGACTTGAACTGCTTTACTATTGAGTCAGCGATGACTATGGTGGCAGGAACAGCTAGAAGTATGGGTATCGCTGTAAAAGGTGACTTCCCGGGTAATAATTAATTAACTTCAATTGACAATGGGTAAACTGACAAAAAATCAAAAGTTGGCTGCAGGTAAGATTGAAGCAGGGAAAGCATACTCACTGAAAGAAGCATCTCAGTTGGTAAAGGATATTACTTTTACTAAATTCGATGCTTCATTAGATATTGACGTACGTTTAGGTGTAGACCCTCGTAAGGCAAACCAGATGGTAAGAGGTGTTGTATCTCTGCCTCATGGTACAGGTAAGCAGGTACGCGTGCTTGTTCTGTGTACACCGGATGTTGAAGCTGCTGCAAAGGAAGCTGGTGCTGACTATGTTGGTCTTGATGAATATATCGAAAAGATCAAAGGTGGATGGACTGATATTGATGTGATCATCACTATGCCGTCTATCATGGGTAAGATCGGTGCTCTGGGTCGTGTGCTTGGTCCTCGTGGATTGATGCCGAACCCGAAAAGCGGTACTGTAACTATGGATGTAGCTAAGGCTGTTAAGGAAGTTAAGCAAGGTAAGATTGACTTTAAGGTTGATAAGAGCGGTATCGTTCACACATCAATTGGTAAGGTGTCTTTCACTGCTGAGCAGATCCGTGACAATGCGAAGGAATTTATCGCAACTATCATTAAACTGAAACCTACTACAGCTAAGGGTACTTATATTAAGAGTATTTATCTTTCAAGTACTATGAGTAAGGGTATCAAGATAGACCCTAAATCAGTAGACGAAATCTAAAATTAGGAGGAATCATGAGAAAGGAAGATAAAGGCGTAATTATAAGTCAGTTGGCTGATACCGTAAAGCAATATGGACATTTTTACTTGGTGGATACAACTGCAATGGATGCAGCTGCTACAAGTGACCTGCGTAAAATGTTTCAAGGCTGGTATCAAGCTGATAGTTGTGAAGAATTCTTTGCTTCACAAGGCTTTGATGAGCTTGGATGTGGATTACTCACCATTGTTTGATTCTTTGAAGGGTACTACTTCTGTAATGTTCTGTGAAACAGCTAATGCTCCGGCAAAACTGTTGAAGGAATACAAAGATGGAGTTCCTGCCCTGAAAGCTGCTTATGCAGAGGAAGGATTCTATGTAGGTGCAGATCAACTGGAAGCTCTCGCAACAATCAAGAGCAAGAACGAAGTTATCGCAGATATCGTGGCATTGCTGCAGTCTCCTGCGAAGAACGTTATCTCTGCTCTTCAATCAGGTGGCAACACCATTCACGGAGTTCTTCAGACTTTGGCAGAACGTGCAGAATAATTGCACTCTGTGCCTAGTCGAGAATATACCAAACAACTTTAATATTTAAATAGTACAAACAATTAAATTTCATACAAAAATGGCAGATTTGAAAGCTTTTGCAGAACAATTAGTTAACTTGACAGTAAAAGAAGTTAATGAACTTGCAACTATCCTTAAAGAAGAATATGGTATTGAACCTGCTGCTGCAGCTGTAGCTGTTGCTGCTGGTCCTGCTGCTGCTGGTGCAGCTGCTGCTGAAGAAAAAACTTCATTCGATGTAGTTTTGAAGAGCGCAGGTGCTGCTAAATTGCAGGTAGTTAAGGCCGTTAAGGAAGCTTGTGGTCTTGGCTTGAAAGAAGCAAAAGACTTGGTTGACGGTGCTCCTAGCGTAGTAAAAGAAGGTTTGGCTAAAGACGAAGCTGAATCTCTGAAGAAAACTTTGGAAGAAGCTGGAGCTGAAGTTGAACTTAAATAAGATTATCCTGTAAATCAGGTAGTTCGGTTAGGAATCCTCTTACAAGGGGATTCTTAACCTTTTTGCGTCTATATTAAGTTCACTAGGTTTCATGTGTCGGACCTGTGAGAGCGACCGACTATAATTATCCTAGTTTTTACATTTTAAACTCCATACAGATGTCTTCAGATACTCAAAATCAACGAATTAACTTTGCTTCCATTAAGAATCCGATGCAGTATCCGGATTTTCTGGAAGTGCAATTGAAGTCATTCCAGGACTTCCTTCAATTGGATACCCCACCCGAAAAGCGAAAGAATGACGGCTTGTATAAAGTATTTGCGGAGAATTTCCCTATAGCTGATACCCGTAATAATTTCGTGCTCGAGTTCCTTGACTACTATATCGATCCGCCTCACTACAGTATTGATGACTGTCTGGAGCGTGGCTTGACTTATAGTGTTCCCTTGAAAGCTAAATTAAAGCTTTATTGTACAGACCCCGATCACGAAGATTTTGACACTGTCATCCAAGACGTGTATCTGGGTCCGATTCCTTACATGACTCCGAAAGGAACATTCGTAATTAATGGTGCAGAGCGAGTGGTTGTTTCACAGCTTCACCGTTCTCCGGGTGTATTCTTTGGACAGAGTATCCATGCTAATGGTACAAAACTCTATTCAGCTCGTATTATTCCTTTCAAAGGCTCATGGATTGAGTTCGCTACAGACATCAATAATGTGATGTATGCGTACATCGACCGTAAGAAGAAACTTGCCGGTAACAACTTTGTTGAGAGCTGTAGGATTTGAAAATGATAAGGATATTCTTGAGATTTTCAATCTGGCTGAGGATGTAAAGGTTAACAAGACTAATCTGAAAAAGATTATTGGACGCAAATTAGCTGCTCGTGTATTGAAAACATGGACAGAAGATTTTGTGGATGAAGATACTGGTGAAGTTGTTTCTATAGAACGTAACGAGGTAGTAATTGACCGTGAAACTGTCATTGAACCTGAACATATCGATTTGATTATCGAGTCTGGTGTACAGAATATCCTCGTTCACAACGAAGAAGCAAATGCCTCTGACTATTCTATTATCTTCAATACTTTACAGAAAGACCCGAGTAACTCTGAAAAGGAAGCTGTATTGTATATCTATCGTCAGTTGCGTAATGCCGATCCGGCTGATGATGCAAGTGCACGTGAAGTTATCAACAACTTGTTCTTCTCAGAAAAACGTTATGATCTGGGTGATGTAGGACGTTATCGTATCAACAAGAAGTTGAACTTGGATACTCCTATGGATGTCAGAGTATTGACGAAACAAGATATTATCGAGATTATCAAATATCTCATTGAGTTGATTAACTCAAAGGCTGATGTAGATGATATTGACCACTTGAGTAACCGTCGTGTACGTACAGTAGGTGAACAGTTGTCTAACCAGTTCGCTATCGGTTTGGCACGTATGTCCCGTACGATCCGTGAACGTATGAATGTACGCGACAACGAAGTATTTACTCCGATTGATCTGATCAACGCGAAAACTATTTCGTCTGTAATCAACTCATTTTTTGGAACAAATGCTTTGTCACAGTTCATGGACCAGACTAACCCGTTGGCTGAAATTACACATAAGCGTCGTTTGTCAGCTTTGGGTCCTGGTGGTTTGTCACGTGACCGTGCAGGTTTTGAGGTGCGAGACGTACACTATACTCATTATGGTCGTCTGTGTCCGATCGAAACACCGGAAGGTCCGAACATTGGTTTGATCTCTTCTTTGTGTGTTTATGCAAAGATCAACGATCTGGGCTTTATCGTTACTCCTTACCGTAAAGTGAAAGACGGAGTAGTAGACTTGTCAAATGAAGGTATCGAATACCTGTCTGCAGAAGAAGAAGAAGACAAGATCATTGCTCAGGGTAATGCTCCGTTGAACGATGACGGTACTTTCATCCGTGAGAAAGTAAAAGCTCGTCGTGATGCCGATTATCCGGTAGTAACTCCGGATCAGGTTGAACTGATGGACGTTTCTCCGCAGCAGATTGCTTCTATTGCCGCTTCTTTGATTCCGTTCCTTGAACATGATGACGCGAACCGTGCGTTGATGGGATCAAACATGATGAGACAGGCCGTCCCTTTGCTGAAGACCGAAGCTCCGATTGTAGGTACTGGTATCGAAAGACAGCTGTGTGAAGATTCACGTACTCAGATTGCTGCTGAGGGTGATGGTGTAATCGATTTCGTAGATGCTACTACAATTCGTATTTTGTATGACCGTACAGAAGACGAAGAGTTTGTAAGCTTTGAACCGGCTCTGAAAGAATATCGTATTCCGAAATTCCGTAAGACCAACCAGAGCATGACTATTGACCTGCGTCCGATTTGTGAAAAAGGTCAGCGCGTCAAGAAAGGTGATATCCTGACTGAAGGTTATTCTACAGCTAACGGTGAGCTGGCTTTGGGTAAGAACCTGCTGGTAGCTTACATGCCGTGGAAGGGTTACAACTACGAGGATGCTATCGTATTGAATGAACGTGTGGTTCGTGAAGATATTCTGACATCTGTTCACGTAGATGAATATATTTTGGAAGTGCGCGAAACTAAACGCGGTATGGAGGAGTTGACTTCAGATATTCCGAACGTCAGCGAAGAAGCTACCAAGGATCTGGATGAAAACGGTATCGTCCGTATCGGTGCCCGTATTGAACCGGGAGATATCCTGATCGGTAAGATTACTCCGAAGGGAGAATCTGATCCTTCTCCAGAAGAAAAACTGTTGCGTGCTATCTTTGGTGACAAGGCTGGAGATGTGAAGGATGCTTCATTGAAAGCTTCTCCATCATTGCGCGGTGTGGTTATTGACAAGAAATTATATTCTCGTGTAATAAAGACTCGTAGTGAGAAAAATGCAGATAAGGCTATTCTGCCGAAACTGAATGAAGAATTTGAAGAAAAAGCTGCAGCTCTGAAGGCAATCTTGATTGACAAGTTGCTGGTATTGACAGCTGATAAGGTTTCTCAGGGTGTAAAAGACTATTTGGGAACCGAAGTGATTGCCAAGGGTGCCAAGTTTACTAAACGTGATCTGGAATCATTGGATTATACCATCATCCAGTTGAGCAAGTGGACAGCTGATGCACACAAGAATGATATGATCCGTGACCTGATTGTAAACTATCTGAAGAAGTACAAGGAACTGGATGCCGAATTGAAACGTAAGAAGTTTGCGTTGACAATCGGTGATGAACTGCCTTCAGGTATTATTCAGATGGCTAAGGTTTATATTGCTAAGAAACGTAAGATTGGTGTTGGTGACAAGATGGCCGGTCGTCACGGTAACAAGGGTATCGTATCCCGCGTGGTTCGTCAGGAAGACATGCCGTTCTTGGCAGACGGTACTCCGGTAGATATCGTATTGAACCCGTTGGGTGTGCCTTCTCGTATGAACATCGGTCAGATTTTCGAAGCTGTTCTTGGACGTGCCGGAAAAGAATTGGGTGTGAAGTTTGCGACTCCTATCTTTGATGGTGCTACATTGGATGATTTGGATAAGTGGACGGACAAAGCCGGTCTGCCGCGTTATTGCAAGACCTACTTGTATGATGGTGGTACCGGTGAGCAGTTCGACCAGCCCGCAACGGTAGGTGTTACCTATATGTTGAAACTGGGTCACATGGTTGAAGACAAGATGCATGCCCGTTCTATCGGTCCGTACTCTTTGATTACTCAGCAGCCGCTTGGTGGTAAGGCTCAGTTCGGTGGTCAGCGTTTCGGAGAAATGGAGGTTTGGGCTATTGAAGCCTTTGGTGCCGCTCATGTGCTCCAGGAAATCCTGACTATCAAGTCTGATGACGTAGTAGGACGTTCTAAGGCATACGAAGCAATTGTGAAAGGTGAACCTATGCCGACTCCGGGTATTCCTGAATCTCTCAACGTATTGTTGCATGAACTTAGAGGTTTGTGCTTGAGCATTACGCTGGAATAACTTTTTCAAATGGAGAATGGAAAAGATAACTTCCATTCTTCATGATTAAATTCTTCATTATCATAAAATAAAAAGTATGGCTTTTAGAAAAGATACTAAGATAAAGAGTAATTTCTCGAAGATTACAATCGGACTGGCATCGCCTGAAGAAATTCTGGAGAACTCTTACGGTGAAGTTCTGAAACCGGAGACCATCAACTACCGTACTTATAAACCGGAACGTGACGGTTTGTTCTGCGAACGTATCTTCGGACCGGTTAAGGACTATGAGTGCCATTGCGGTAAGTACAAACGTATCCGTTATAAAGGTATTGTCTGCGACCGATGCGGTGTGGAAGTGACTGAAAAGAAAGTTCGTCGTGAACGTAGTGGTCACATCCAGCTGGTTGTACCGGTTGCACATATCTGGTATTTCCGTTCTTTGCCGAACAAGATCGGTTATCTGCTGGGCTTGCCGACAAAGAAACTTGATGCAATTATTTACTACGAACGCTATGTTGTTATCCAGCCGGGTGTGAAGGCTGAAGACGGCATCAGCAAATATGATCTTCTTTCTGAAGAAGAATATCTGGATATTCTGGATACTCTTCCGAAAGACAACCAATATCTGGAAGACAGCGATCCGAATAAGTTCATCGCCAAGATGGGTGCGGAAGCTATCTATGACCTGCTGGTAGGTCTTGACCTGGATGCTTTTTCTTATGAACTGCGTCACAAGGCAAACAACGACTCTTCTCAGCAGCGTAAGAATGAAGCTTTGAAACGTTTGCAGGTTGTTGAATCGTTCCGTGCTTCACGCGGACGCAACAAACCGGAATGGATGATCGTACGTATCGTACCGGTTATCCCGCCTGAACTCCGTCCGCTGGTTCCGCTGGATGGTGGACGTTTCGCTACTTCTGACTTGAACGATCTTTACCGTCGTGTGATTATCCGTAACAACCGTTTGAAACGTCTGATTGAAATCAAGGCTCCGGAAGTGATTTTGCGTAATGAAAAACGTATGCTTCAGGAAGCTGTCGATTCATTGTTCGATAACTCACGTAAGTCAAGTGCAGTGAAGACTGATGCCAACCGTCCGTTGAAATCTCTTTCTGACAGCTTGAAAGGTAAGCAGGGACGTTTCCGTCAGAACTTGTTGGGTAAACGTGTTGACTACTCTGCCCGTTCGGTAATCGTCGTAGGTCCGGAACTGAAGATGGGTGAATGTGGTATTCCTAAACTGATGGCTGCTGAACTGTACAAACCGTTTATCATCCGTAAATTGATTGAACGCGGTATCGTAAAGACAGTGAAGTCTGCCAAGAAGATCGTTGACCGTAAGGAACCTGTTATCTGGGATATCCTGGAACACGTAATGAAGGGTCATCCGGTATTGTTGAACCGTGCGCCGACACTTCACCGTCTGGGTATTCAGGCTTTCCAGCCGAAGATGATCGAAGGAAAAGCTATCCAGTTGCACCCGTTGGCTTGTACCGCGTTCAACGCCGACTTCGATGGTGACCAGATGGCCGTGCACTTGCCTTTGAGTAACGAAGCTGTACTGGAAGCTCAGATGTTGATGCTTCAGTCACACAATATTTTGAACCCTGCCAATGGTGCGCCTATCACTGTGCCTGCACAGGATATGGTATTGGGATTGTATTACATTACCAAATTGCGTAAAGGTGCCAAAGGTGAAGGTTTGATTTTCTATGGACCGGAAGAAGCAATGATTGCTTATAACGAAGGTAAGGTAGATATCCATGCTATCGTCAGCGTTGTTGCAAAAGACCTGGATGAAAACGGCAATATTGTTGATAAGATGATTAAGGAAACTTCTGTAGGTCGTGTCATTGTAAATGAACTGGTTCCGGATGAATGTGGTTATTTGAATACCGTTATTTCTAAGAAGTCTCTGCGTGACATCATCAGCGATGTTATCAAGACTGTCGGTGTAGCCCGTGCCTGCGAATTCCTGGATGGAATCAAGAACTTGGGTTATAAGATGGCCTTCGAAGGCGGTCTGTCATTCAACTTGGGTGATATCATTATCCCGAAGGAGAAGGAAGAACTGGTAAAACGCGGTAACGAAGAAATCGAACAGATCATGATGAACTATAACATGGGATTCATCACTGATAACGAACGTTACAATCAGGTAATTGATACTTGGACTCACGTAAACAGTGACTTGTCAGACATTCTATATAAGACTATTAAGAACGACGACCAAGGATTTAACTCTGTATTTATGATGTTGGATTCTGGTGCCCGTGGTTCTAAGGAACAGATCCGTCAGTTGTCTGGTATGCGTGGTTTGATGGCTAAACCGCAGAAAGCTGGTGCTGAGGGTGCACAGATTATTGAAAACCCGATTCTTTCTAACTTTAAGGAAGGTCTTTCGGTGTTGGAGTACTTTATCTCTACCCACGGTGCTCGTAAGGGTCTTGCCGATACCGCGTTGAAGACTGCCGATGCCGGATACTTGACTCGTCGTTTGGTTGACGTTTCTCATGACGTGATTATCAACGAAGAAGACTGTGGTACATTGCGTGGTCTGGTTTGTACAGCCCTGAAGAACAACGATGAAGTTATCGCTACTTTGTACGAACGTATACTGGGTCGTGTATCTGTTCATGATATTATCCACCCGACAACTGGTAAGCTGATTGTGGCTGCTGGTGAAGAGATTACAGAAGACATTGCAGAAGAAATCGAAAAATCTCCGATTGAAAGCGTAGAAATCCGCTCTGTATTGACTTGTGAATCGAAGAAGGGTGTATGTGCGAAATGTTACGGACGTAACCTGGCTACCAGTCGTATGGTACAGAAGGGTGAAGCTGTCGGCGTAATCGCTGCTCAGTCAATCGGTGAACCGGGTACTCAGTTGACTCTGCGTACATTCCACGCCGGAGGTATCGCAGGTAACATGGCTGCTAATGCAAGTATCGTGGCTAAGAATGATGCTCGTCTGGAATTCGAAGAATTGCGTACGGTTGATGCTGTAGAAGAAACTGGTGAACCAGTGAAGATTGTAGTAGGTCGTTTGGCCGAGGTTCGCTTTGTGGATGTGAATACAGGTATCATCCTTTCTACTCACAACGTTCCTTACGGTTCTAAGTTGTATGCTTCAGACGGTGAGGTGGTAGAAAAGGGCAAGCTGATTGCTAAGTGGGATCCGTTCAACGCCGTTATCGTAACAGAAGCTGCTGGTAAGATTGACTTTGAATCAGTAATTGAAAACGTAACCTATAAGGTAGAATCAGATGAAGCTACTGGTTTGCGTGAAATCATTATTACTGAATCTAAGGATAAAACGAAGATTCCGTCATTGCACATCTTGGATGAGAACGGTGGAATTATCCGTACATACAACTTACCGGTAGGTGGTCACGTAGTAGTAGAAGACAAACAGACCGTGAAGTCGGGTGATATTCTGGTGAAGATTCCGCGTGCCGTAGGTAAAGCGGGTGATATCACGGGTGGTCTTCCCCGTGTCACTGAGTTGTTCGAGGCACGTAACCCGTCTAATCCCGCTGTGGTTTCAGAAATCGACGGTGAGGTTACCATGGGTAAGGTGAAACGCGGTAACCGCGAAATCATCGTTACATCGAAGACTGGTGACGTTCGTAAGTACTTGGTTGCTTTGTCTAAGCAGATTCTGGTTCAGGAAAACGACTATGTACGTGCCGGAACTCCGTTGTCTGACGGTGCTATTACTCCTGCCGACATCCTGGCTATCAAAGGTCCTACGGCCGTGCAGGAATATATCGTAAATGAAATCCAGGACGTTTACCGTCTGCAGGGTGTGAAGATTAACGATAAGCACTTCGAAATCATCGTTCGTCAGATGATGCGTAAGGTACAGATTGACGAACCGGGTGATACTCGCTTCTTGGAACAGCAGGTTGTAGACCGCATTGAATTCAATGAGGAAAACGACCGTATCTGGGGTAAGAAAGTGGTTGTAGACGCTGGTGATTCTCAGAACTTGCAGCCGGGACAGATTGTTACAGCTCGTAAGCTCCGTGATGAAAACAGTATGCTGAAACGCCGCGACTTGAAACTGGTTGAAGTACGTGATGCAGTTCCTGCTACTTCTACTCAGATTCTGCAGGGTATTACACGTGCTGCATTGCAGACATCAAGCTTCATGTCAGCTGCATCATTCCAGGAAACTACCAAGGTATTGAACGAAGCTGCTATCAACGGTAAGGTTGATAAACTGGAAGGTATGAAAGAGAACGTTATCTGCGGTCACTTGATTCCTGCTGGTACAGGTCAGCGTGAGTTTGAAAAGATTGTGGTAGGTTCTAAAGAAGAATACGATCGCATCTTGGCTAACAAGAAGAATGTATTAGATTACAGTGGAGTTGAATAATCTCAACTACTATCATAAAAAAGCCGTCTCATTTGAGACGGCTTTTTTTATGTACTTATTCGATGTAAGCAAGCATCGTATATTTAAAGTTTTAATTGACTATTATAATTATGTAGTACCTGTCATTTCCACATTATAGGAGGGGAAATGGTACTTTACTGATGCGTATGACTAGTTTTATTTCCTTTTCCAATATAGCAGGATGAAACGTCCTCCTGTGGCCATCAAGGCGAGGGAAAGTCCGGTATAAAAGACTGCAATAAAGCTTTCCGGTAGCAGGCTTGCGGTACGGATAGTTATACCTAGTGCAATCATGAAAGCCATCACCAGCCAGCCTTTCACGTCAAAAAACGAGAATGGACAGCGTTTGTTGGGGTTACCGGCTGTGATACGCTGTGCATGCTTGCGGTAGAGCTTGTGGAAAACTATGCAGAAGAACAGCAGGAATATCAGACTGGCCTCGCAGACCTTGAGCAGCCAGTAGTGCGCGTCCGTTATCCAGCAGGAAATGCCGATACGGAGAATGTTGATGCCGGCAACCAGCCATACGATTCCGGCCGTAAGCAGCAGCGTATTGGAAGATACTCCGTATTTCATATACCCTCAGCTTAGAACCACTTTATTTTCCGGAAAATAACAAAGGCCGTTGCCGAGAGGAAGATGGAGAAACATACAATCAAGGCAAAGGCGTGCGGCAGTCCTTCGATGTGAATATCCACGTTCATACCATAGAAACTGGCAATCAGTGTCGGTACCATCAGCACGATGGAAAGACTGGTCATGCGTTTCATGATGGTGTTCACATTGTTGGAGATGATGGAAGCAAAAGCATCCATGGTACCCGTAAGAATGTCACTGTAAATGTTTACCTGATTGTGTGCCTGCTTCAGCTCGATGAGCACATCTTCTGTCAGTTCCGTATTCTGGTAGTCCTTCTCATTAAAGATATTCTGCAATTTGCCTATCATGACCTCATTGCCACGGATAGACGTATTGAAATATACCAGACTCTTCTGTAGGTTCATCAGCCGGAGCAAGTCCTCGTTACGGATGCTACGTTCCAGCTCCTTTTCCGCATTATTCACTTCGTTGTTGATTTGTTTCAGGTATTTCAGGAACCATACAGCCGACGAGTAAATCAGTCGCAGAATCAATTCGTATTTATTGGGCACGTTGATACCTTTGCGCTGCGTATGCTCAATAAAGTCCGGCAGCATCTCCGTAGAGTGATAGCAAACCGAAATCACCAGTTCATTGTTCGTAATGATACCGATAGGCACCGTGGCATACGGCACTTTTGAATCAGGAGTCTGTACGGGAATACGCAGAATGGTCAGCAGCCAGTTACCTTCCGTATCCGTACGCGGACGTTCGTCGGTATCGGCAATGTCATTCAAAAAAGACTGGGGAACTTTTAATTGTTCTTGCAGGAAGTGAAAATCTGCGGCATCCGGACATTCAATGTTAATCCAGCAGTTAGGTTGCCAGTTAGCTTTCTCTACAAAGCCAGCTTCACAAAAAAGATACTTTCTCATCTGTCTGCTCCTTTCCTTCATTTTAAGCCCGGAGGAGCATCTTCAGAGTAAAAGACAGGATTACTCACGACACCCCTTCAGGAAGTGGTTAAAATAATTGTAATACGTTCGCGAGTAATAATCGTCCATATTAGTTCGTTTTAGGGTATAAAAAAAGTTCGTTTATTCAAACGAACTCTCAAGCTCTTCAGGTTGGACTTGAACCAACGACCCTCTGATTAACAGTCAGATGCTCTAACCGACTGAGCTACTGAAGAAGATTTAAACATGTTTCAAAAAAGAGCTCTTCAGGTTGGACTTGAACCAACGACCCTCTGATTAACAGTCAGATGCTCTAACCGACTGAGCTACTGAAGAAGATTCAAACATGTTTCAAAAAAAGGAGCTCTTCAGGTTGGACTTGAACCAACGACCCTCTGATTAACAGTCAGATGCTCTAACCGACTGAGCTACTGAAGAAGGTTTTCCTTTAATTGCGATGCAAAGGTAGTAGGATATTTTGAATTATGCAATATCTTTGCAAAAAAAATGAAGTAAAATGGATAAAATTATAGGAATGGGCAATGCATTGGTCGATGTACTGGTAAGAATCGATGACGATTCCTTGCTGGAAAAGCTACATTTGCCCAAAGGAAGCATGCAGTTGATACAAGAAGACACCTTGTCTGAAATACGTAAATATACCTCAGGGATGAAGATTCATCGCTCTACCGGCGGTTCGGCCGGCAATACGGTCTGTGCACTGGCCGCATTGGGAGCCAATCCCGGATTTATCGGAAAGATAGGGCAAGACGAGACAGGAGCTTTCTTTGGTGATACCCTCCGTCAGCGCGGGGTAAATGCCTTGCTGGCCACCTGCGATTTGCCGTCGGGCATTGCATCGACTTTCATTTCTACCGATGGAGAACGCACGTTCGGTACTTATTTGGGAGCAGCTGCCACACTGAGGGCAGAAGACTTGTCGCGTAAAATGTTTGCCGGATACAATTATCTCTATATTGAAGGCTATCTTTTGCAAGACCATGACCTGATGCTGCGCGCCGTACAGCTGGCCAAGGAAGAAGGACTTCAGGTTTGTCTCGATATGGCAAGCTACAATGTGGTGGAAGCCGAACGTGACTTCTTCGACCAGTTGATTGTGAAATATGTGGACATCGTGTTTGCCAATGAGAGCGAAGCACTGGCCTATACGGGAAAAGCTCCTCATGAAGCCTTGGAAGAAATTGCGTCCAAATGCAGCATCGCCGTAGTGAAAACCGGAAAAGAAGGTTCCCTCGTGAAGAAAGGAACAGAAGTCATTCAACTGCTGTCTTGTCCGGTCGATAATGTGCTGGATACTACCGGTGCAGGCGATTTCTATGCCGCCGGTTTCATGTACGGCCTGACGTGCGGTTATTCGCTGGAGAAATGCGTGCAAATCAGTACCATTCTGGCCACTGCCGTCATTCAGGAAGTCGGTACCACCTTACCTGCTAAGAAATGGGACGAAATTAAGTTAAATATTGAATCACTTCTGCAAGTCTAACCGGAATAATGTGTTTATTTGCAAGGAAGAACAATTTTGTAAACAGACTATATATGAATGCAAGAAAAATGCTGGCCGGAGCCTTTATCGTGATGTTGGGGATGGGCATGACCAGCTTCAAGGAAGACGACCGTAATTTTCAGATATCAAAGAATCTGGACATATTCAACTCCATTTTCAAGGAACTGGATTTGTTTTATGTAGATACCGTGAATGCCGAAAAAATGATTCAGACCGGAGTGGAAGGTATGCTTTCACTGACCGACCCTTATACGGAGTACTATCCGGAAGAAGAGGTGAGCAGTCTCAAGGAAATGACTACCGGAAAATACGGCGGTATCGGTGCGGCCATCCGCTATTATGAGGCTAAAGACCGCATTGCAGTGGTGGAACCTACCGAAGGCATGCCGGCAGCCGAAGCCGGAGTCAAGGCAGGCGACATCATTCTCTCGGTAGGAGGAAAAGAAATGGTACGTGGCGACATGAAACCCCAGGAATTTTCTTCCAAGGTTAGCGAAGCGCTGCGTGGAGAACCGGGCACGTCGTTCGTGTTGAAAGTGCTGCGTCCGCTCAAGAACGACAGTACGGTGATGGAATTTAAAATCACCCGTAAGAACATCCGTACCAATCCGGTGCCCTATTACGGCATGGTGAAAGACAGCATCGGCTATTTGGCTTTGTCCAGCTTCACGGAAAATTCTGCCAAGGATTTTAAAAAAGCTTTCATCGAACTGAAACAGAAAGGTGCCAAGTCGCTGATCATCGACTTGCGCGACAACGGAGGAGGTTCCTTGTCGGAAGCGGTAGACATTGTCAATCTTTATGTGCCGAAGGGACAGGAGATTGTAGTGACAAAAGGAAAGGTACGCCAGGCACAAGGTTCTTACAAAACCCAGAATGAACCAGTCGATACACAGATTCCGCTGGCGGTACTCGTGAACGGTGCTACAGCCTCGGCTTCTGAAATCGTGAGTGGTTCATTGCAGGACCTGGACCGTGCGGTAGTCATCGGTTCGCGCACCTTCGGAAAAGGACTGGTGCAGACCATCCGTCCGTTGCCGTACAACGGTACGCTGAAAGTTACTACTTCCAAATACTATATTCCCAGCGGACGTTGCATCCAGGCTATTGATTATGCCAAGAAGAATGCCGACGGTTCAGTAGCCCGTACACCCGACAGTCTGACCACCGTATTCCATACGGCTGCCGGACGTGAGGTGCGTGATGGAGGAGGTATCCGTCCGGACATCGAAGTGAAAGGCGATAAGATTCCGAACATCGTGTTCTACCTGATGAACGACGACCTGATTTTCGATTACGCTACCCAATATTGCTGGGATCATCCTACATTGGCCTCGGTAGACGACTTCAAACTGACCGATGCCGATTATGAGGCTTTCAAGAAACTGGTGAAGTCACGTAATTTCACTTACGACCGCCAGAGTGAGAAGATGTTGAAAAGCCTGAAGGAAATAGCTGAGTTTGAGGGCTACATGACCGAGGCGGCAGAGGAATTCAAGGCGCTGGAAAAGAAGCTCAACCATAATCTGGACCGCGATCTGGATTATTTTGCCAAGCCGATTAAGGAATATATCTCACAGGAAATCGTGGCCCGTTATTTTTATCAGCGTGGTGCTGCGATGGAACGGTTGAAAGATGATACTGATTTGGAAGAAGCCATCAAGGTATTGCAGAATCCTGTCCGTTACCGGGAGATTCTTTCGGCACCGGTAAAGAAAGACGAACCGGCAAAGAAGGAAGAAACGAAGAAATAAGGCCCCAGAGGGGCTTCTGGAGGGCCTTTGCGTTTTATTTCAAACGCTTCGACGTTTGGAGTAAAACGCAAAGGCGTTTTAGTTGAAACGCTTCGGCGTTTTGAAAGCAATCGGATAAACACAGTGAGGTGAGAAAGAGGGAGCTGTTTACAGTATATATACGCAGGGCTCTCAGAATCGGTTGTCTGAAGTGTCTGTTGTCTATCAGACCATATTCCAGGTGAAGCCTGAAAAGAAAGACCGTGCGCTTGAAATCATCCGCAGCGAGTTTGAGAATTTGGCAAAGGAAACGCCCGTGGAAGAACTTGACAAGGTGAAGGAGTTTATGGTGAAGCAAATTACTGGAGACGAACAAACCAACAGTTACTGGTGCTCCATGATGGCCGGCAACGAACTTTTGCCTTCTGAAGTCTGTGTGAAGGCAGAACAGGTCATCCAGTCCATCACCCCGAAAGAAATCTCCGGCTATGTGAATGAAGTAATGAAGCAGAATAACTATAGAGTTCTGGTAATGATGCCTGAGAGTAAGTATGGTATATGGAATTAAAGAGGGTGTGCACACACCCTCTTTAATTTTTACTCATAAATTGACTTAATTATAAAATAAAGGAAGTATTAAATAAACAAAAGCGAATTCTCTTAACCTACTGATAACATTAGAATAACTTCAATCTTCTTTCTGCCTTTATATTTTTGTGGTGAACAAATAAAAATGATTAAAGATGAAAAGATTGACATTTATATTAGTTGTTGTCGGATTGTTTTCCTGTTCAGGATATGGATACGCACAAGAAAAAAAATGGACTCTTTCGGAGTGCATTGATTGTGCGGTAACACACAACATAGAGGTAAAACAGAGCGACAATCAGATTCAAAATCTGAAAGTAGAGAAGAATACATTAAGAAACAGTTTCCTACCGAATCTGAATGCAGGAGCTTCGCAGAACTTTACATTCGGGCGTTCTCTGAATCAGAGTAATACATATGAAAACAGTAACATACAGAACTCTTCTTTCTCTGTAAGCACTGAAATTCCTATTTTTATGGGATTCAAACGTACAGCTTCTCTATCACAGAATAAATTTGATTTACTTGCAGCTGAAGCAAATAAGGAACTTATTAAAAATAACCTGCTAATAAATGTGGCAGGGGCATATTTTCAGATACTGCTTAATAAAGAAATATATAATATAGCACTGAAACAGATACAGCTTACCAAAGAGCAGGAAGCTTGTACAAAGATATTGATTGATAATGGGAAAGCAGCCGAATCACAACTTTACGATGTCCGTGCTCAATTGGCTGATGATGAACTGACGGCAACAGAAGCACGAAATTCATTACGACTTTCTTTTCTTGATCTGGTACAACTTATGGAATTAGATGAATATGATGAATTTGATATTGATTCCATAGATGGGGATATTGCTATTGCCGATACTTTGAGTCCGGTAAATATTTATCAGTCAGCTCTAACATGTATGCCACAGATACGTCAAGCGTATTATGCTTTGCAAAGTAAGACAAAAGGCATAAAGGTAGCCAAGTCCGGATTTTATCCTACTATATCTTTTGTAGCGGGAATGAGCACAAATTATTATAACAACAATTCTGCTCTATATGAGAATTTCAGGAGGCAATTTAATAACAACATGCAGAAAAGTTTGTGTCTAACGGTTAGTATTCCTCTTTTCGACAGGTTTTCGACGAGAAACAAAGTACGTTCAGCACGTATAGAAGAGAATAATGCTAGATTGTCATTGGACAATGAGAAGAAGCAATTATATAAAGATATAGAACAAGCTTATACAGATGTAATTTCTGCGTATGAGAAATACCGTTCTACAACAAAAGCGGTAATGGCAAACGAGGAAGCGCACAGGTACGCTTTAGAAAAATATGCAGCAGGAAAGTCAACTGCATTTGAATATAATGAAATCAAGATGAAACTTGCAGATGCACTTTCACAACAGTCTCAGGCAAAATATACATATCTGCTGAAAGACCGCATTCTGGCCTTTTATTCATGTTTCTACATTAACTGATTAATACTGATAATCATGTATTCGATAAAAATTAAACTTGATGTTGTCTTAGGGTATAAAGGAATGACATTAAAAGAACTTTCGGAAAAAACAGGTCTAACTATATCAAATCTTTCCAATATAAAGAATAATCGACATCCATCAGGTTTTCTACACTTGAAAAATTATGTAAAGTCCTAAGCTGCCAACCTTATGATTTATTGGAGTATCATCATTAACGTAACAATAACATAATAATAACCTCAAAAAGGTGATATATCTACTACATTTGTATCATAAGAAAGTCAATAAATAACTATATATAATACAGATAAAAAATCAAATTAAGGCAAAGTGAATATAATGATTTGACTAACATAAACATATCAGGAAGACATTTATTATAAGAAATATAATTCATTTTATTAATTGCCTATCGGTATGCGTAAGAAATTTTAATGTTAAACATTTAATAGGAAAAACAATGAAAAAAGAAAAAACTACAATGATTAAAGAAGACGAGTTGAAGCAGATTTATGGTGGATGTATAGAAGAACCAAGTTTGAAAACAGGTCCATTAACAATGGAAGATATCTTAGATCCATTTTTAAATGGGTTTAAAATCCATTGATGACGAGTATATACCCTGTTCCTCTTTTGGTAACAATTTCAGTCTGTGGGTCGTCAGCAAACAGTTTTCTTAGTTTAGTTATGAATACATCAAGACTTCGGGATGCATAGTAATCATCCTCCGTATTCCAGAAACGGCTTAGAATGGCTTCTTTTCTTACTATTTCCCCTTTATTTTCAGCAAGAATTTGGAGAATCTCAGCTTCTCTTACGGTAAGGATTGATTGTTTGTCTGTTTTGTTATTAAGCAAAGTGGCATGTTTGGGATTTAGTGTATATTGACCAAAATTACATAACCCTTCTTCATTCCTACTTTTTTTGCCCTCTTTTAATTTCAGGATAGCACGTAGATGTGCATCAAGTTCATCCGGAACAAAAGGCTTTTTCACATAATTATTTACACCTATATCATAGCCTTTTCTTACATCTTTTGGCGAAGTCAAGGCTGAAGCAAAAAGTATCGGAGTCTCACCATCAGTCTCTCTTATCCTTTTTACCATCTCAAATCCATTCATCACAGGCATATCTATATCTGAAATGATAATATCAGGCTTGCAGTTTTTCCATGCCTCAATGCCTTCTTTGCCATTTTCGGCCACAATAACTTCATAGCCTCCTATAATTTCCTGAAGTCCAGCTTGTACTATATAGCTTAAGTTTACATCATCTTCAACTAGCAATAATTTTATCATAATTCTTTTTTAATATTAGAGGTAAGTAAATAATAAATTCAGTAAATTCTCCTTCTACACTATTGACTATAATTTTCCCTTTGTGTGCTTCAATCACTTGTTGAACAAAGTTCAATCCTAATCCAAATCCAGCAGCATGCATTTTTTTTACGACCGGCATAAGCTCGTTCATACTTATTGAATATCTTAAGTTGATCATCATCATTCATACCAAGTCCGTTATCGAAAATTTTGATGATACTATATTTACTATTTTCTGAAGAAGATATTTTAATATCAACACTATCCTTGGAATATTTTATGGAATTATCAATCATATTACAAAATACTTCTTCTATATATTCAGCGTCAGCATAAATACTCTCAGCTTTCAAGTCAAATTTAAAAGTAACAGGTTTGGGAGATTTAGCCTTAAACTTTTCAGACAATTTTACAAGCAAAGATTCCAGCATTACTATTTCACAGTTCATCTCCAGCTTATTATTCTCTAACTTCGATATAGTAAGAATCTTATTAGTCAATGTTAATAAATGATCAGCTTCGTCTTTGGCAATATTGAAGAATTTCTCTTTCATCTCTGGCTTATTATCAAGTCTTCCACCCTGTAGAAAGTTCAAGGCTGACAATATTGAACTCAAAGGTGTTTTCATGTCATGTACCATTGCATATGAGAAATCTTCACGGATTTGTGATATTTTGTTTAATTTAAAGATATACTTTATTTGGTAGGTAATACATATTATTGTTAGAGCTGTTATGATAATTGTCGTTATATATATAATCCACATTTTATTAAATATATTCCAATACGGATTTGTCAAAACTAACTGCATACCAGTGGAATTATCTATTTTTAAAGGAATAATTTCTGTTTTGACGATTCCAATTTGAGGAATAGTTATCATTTTACTCTTTTGTAGAATCTTGCAGGAATCAAGAATGCATACAACAAATTCAGATTTAATATTTTTTTTATTAAGATATAAATGTGTTAGTGAATCAATTTCAGATAAAGAGTATTGATAGCCTAATTTACTAATCCCGTCATATATATATGTGATAATTGAGATAGAATCGTTTGGTGTACCCCCTCCTATGACTGTTCCTTCCGGCACATTCTTAGATACTATATTAGCTTCTTTATATAATACTTGGTTAAATAAGTCTGTGCATTCTTTTTTCACTTCTTCTTTTACAAAAAGATATGTATTACAGAGCCATATGCATTGTAATAAGAAGATTAAGACTAATCCTAAAATTGTTATTATTTGAATATATTTTTGTTTGAACATTTTTTGTTGTAAAGTTAATAACGATATGATAACATAGCAATAACATTATATCAAAAATGCTATCTGTATCTTCGCATTGTAAACAAAAAAAACAATTAAGCTATGGATCTGATAAAAAAATTAAAACAAGAAGAATTGAATAATATTTTTGGTGGAGATTATAAACTTGTATTTATTGATGGTGAATGGACGTATATAGAAATTGGAACTTATAAAGGATGATAGTAAGTATTTTTAAACTAGGAACAAATATAGAGTATAATAATTATTATAATTGAAATGCGTATGAAAAAGAATGAATTGAAAATTCTGAAAAATGAAAGTAAGGAAACGTATTTAGAGGTGTAATATAAATATTCAAACGATAACGTTGCATCACTTACGGGGCCTGTTATTTTCAGAAAAGATATATTGAAATCATTTAATGACAGAACAGATTAATAATTAATACAATTTATCTGTCGAGCTACATTATCTGGAGTTTATCAATGAATTAAGATAAAGCGAAACCTTTATATAATAGGTGGGTATTTTTGTTTAACAAAGAAATAGTTGAAAGATTTGAAACCTATCGAGAAAATTATTATTCGTAAGAAAATTCATTACTATTTGTGCGTCTTAAGTAAAAGATTATTAGGAGTGAATGTTTAAATATTTTCGTTAACCTAACGATAACATAAAGGTAACACAATTCTAAACAGCATTGGCTTACCTTTGCATTAGTAAAACAAACAAAAAGTATAATAACAATTAAATAAGAAAAGCGTATGAAAAAGAAAGAATTGAAAACACTGGAAATTGAAGATTTGAAAAACGTAAGTGGTGGAGTGGCACCTGGACCTAACGGTGAAGGTTGTACAGAACATTGGTTGCCTGGCTTCTTGAAAGACAAGACACTTTTGGATATTCTTAAACACTAATAGTAGAAGAATGATATTTGAAAGAATCATAAATGAGAATAGTATTAACAAAAAAAACAATGCGTATGAAAGAATTGAACAAAGATGATAACCTGTCAATTATAGGCGGGTATTACCCTCCATCAGAGGAACAGCTGAAAAATCTGAATCCTATTGAGAGAATTATTATTTGTTGGTAAAAACTTAAATTGAAAAATTATGAAGAAAAAAGAAATAATGCGTGAATTAGATATATATGAAATAGAGAATACTAATGGTGGAATAGCTCCGGTTTTAATTGCGTTAGCTTGGGGATTTGGTATAGGATTTCCATCTGGTGTAGCGATTGGAATAGCAAAGAATGTATAACTAAAATGATTTAATATGAAAGAGTTAAGTAATGAAGAATTGAAAAATGTGAATGGTGGTATAGGTGTTGGACTAGTCGTGGCTGGAATAGTTGGTGTTATAGTTGGTGTTGTTTCAGGTGTTGAAGTAGCGGACTATTATCTAAAATAATTTACAGAGATGAAAGAGTTTTTAAAAGAACACTTAATCTTTTCAGTGTTTATGTCTTCTTTTTTTCCTTAGGATTTATTATTGGTGTTACTATAGGTATAGCAAAACATTGTATGTAAAATTTAAAAACTAGATAAATGTATAGATGAAATGAACTTAAAAGAAATGCAGGAAACCAATGGCGGCGGAGCTTTAGGTCTTTTGATAAATACGGTTATGGACGCTTTAACTGGGAAAATCACTTTATATGTTTAATTAATAAAAATGGAAGTATGAAAGATTTAACAGCTGATGAAAAGAAACAAATCAATGGTGGAATGCTCTTGGAACCAATAGGGTTGAGATTTATTCAAGCAGTTTTTGATTTCTTAAAATGATTTTACTGTTATAAAATTAATTAATTGTTTAACTAATTATTTTGATGAATATGGAAACAAAAAATGTAATCAGAGAAATGAGAACATCAGAATTGAAGGATGTAAGTGGTGGAAGTTTAATCGTTTTTGCTTGTTGTGCAATTGCGGCTGTCACTGTTTCAATGTGTTCTAATAACAATGTAGAAGTAAATGTTGGACACGGAAGTGGTAATCATGTGGCAGTTGGTGATTCAATTCAAAATCATTGATAAATAATATGAAAAAGATTCCGGTTTTATCGTTTTTGCTTATCGTACTGTTTTTGTTCTTAGCATTGAATATAATCAATAGACAAAAACCAAGACCTATAGTATCATCTTTCTGCAAAGAAGGATATGTATCGTTGTCGGAAGATAGTATGAATTTTTTATTTGATACAGGAGCTAATATGACAGTATTCTATGCTGATACAATACCGGAATCCTTTTATCATTTAAATAGTCTGGTTATAAAAGATATATCTGGGAATCGAATACTAGCCAAGCAAATTTTCTCTTTTTATCCTAAATTTGGTTTTATGAAAAGGAATTTGAAAGCCATCTGTCTGCTATCCCAGAAATATCAATTGAGAGATTATAATGGAATTATAGGAACTGATCTCATAGACAAGAACAATTGGTTAATTGATTTTAGCAAAGGGAAAATATATAGTGATTCTTTGCCTTTAAAGAAGAAAGCAGATATGTCTATACATTACGTAAAAGATAATGGTCTATACTATGCGAACTTTGAGATAGAAGGAATAAACTATACTCGCATATTGATTGATACAGGATATGATCGGAGTGATTTTATGTTTAGAGATCTGGATTTGAAGCAAATAAATAATATGCGTTTCTGTAAAGAGGACTCTTGTTATGGAGTTGTTGGAAACGGTTTTCCTATAAAAATCTATCAAAAATCTAATAATAATATAAATGGGATGAGAATTGCAAATATTACTTATGCAGCATCTGGGTCTCATAACATAGTTGGCATACTATTCTTTAAGCGTTTTTCATTTATTGTATGGAATACTAAAGGGCAAGTCATAGAGTGCTTTTATTGACAATGTATAGTTTTTTAACGTCACGAGCGTTAACCTAACGATAACATAAGCATAACATATTCTCTTTTTCAGAACGGTTACTTTTGTGCTATAGATTAGAAAACAAAGTAACCGTTTAAATTTTAATCAGATATGTTATTACCGAACGAATGGATAGAGAACAGTATTGAGACATACATCTATCAGCACACAACAAAATCACAGATAATCTACTGGATTGTCTTATTTGCAATAACAGTCACATTAGTGGCACTTCCATTTATCTATGTAGATATTTCCGTACAGGGGAGTGGAGTAGTGAGACCGGTAGCGGAAAAAGCGGAAATAACTTCTTCCATTACAGAAATTGTAGATTCGGTTTTTGTAAAGGAAGGAGAGCAGGTTAACAAGGGTGACGTGATACTAAGATTCAGAACCAATAGTTCTGATTATAAAATCAATTATCAGACCAGCCGACTGAATGATTGCAGCGCACAGCTTGCCGACCTTGCTTTTCTGGCAGAGGGCGATTGTCCGAAGCTCTTCAGTTCTCCGGTAAGACAACAGGAATATGCCTATTTCATCCGTAAAAAACAGGAACTGGAAACAGGATTGGCACAAGCTGAAAAGGAATATCTCAGAAATAAAACATTGTTTGAAAAGAAAGTTATCTCTGAGGAGGAATACGACAGTTACTATTTCAAGTACAAAAGCCAACAAAATGAATTGGCATCGCTGGTACAAAGCCAGATCAGTACATGGCAGGCAGACCAGAATACATACAGGAATACATACAATGAAATGAGTACCAACCTGAAGCAGGAAATAAAAGATAAGGATCTGTATATTGTCCGTAGTCCGGTAGATGGAACTGTTGACCAGTTCTCCGGAGTATATCGTGGTAGCAGCATTCAGGCAGGACAGTCTTTAGCTGTCATAAGCCCCGACTCAACACTATGTATTGAGGTATATGTCACACCAAGAAATATCGGATTCATGAGTGTTGGCATGCCTGTAAATGTGCAGGTGGAATCCTTCAATTACAACGAATGGGGGACAATACCGGGAAGAGTGAAGGATATATCATCAGACTTCCTGACAGACAGTCAGGGAAATTCCTTCTACAAGGTAAAATGTGAAATGGAGCGTGACTTCCTTCAACTAAAGAGCGGGAGGATAGGAAAGCTGAAAAAAGGGATGACGGTAAATGCACATTTTATGGTAACAAGACGGTCACTGTTCAACCTGCTTTATCAGAAGATAGACGGATGGGCAAATCCGAAGCAGTATGAAAATGAAACGATGGTAGCTAAACTGAATTGATTGTGAATATAGAATAAAAGAATTATGTATAGAAAAGGAATCAAAATTAAGCAGCATGACATTACTGACTGCGGTGCTGCATGTCTTGCTTCTGTATGTGCACATTATGGGCTTCAATTCCCTGTAGCCCGCATCCGCCAGTATGCCTTTACAGACCAGAAGGGGACTAATGTATTGGGGATGATTGAAGCTGCGAACCGTCTCGGACTTTCAGCAAAAGGTGTAAGAGCGCAGTTTGAGGCTCTTTCCATCGTACCGAAACCAACAATTGCACATGTGATTGTGCACGAGCATTTGCAGCACTTTATTGTCCTGTATAAGGTAGAAAAGGAACACATTACCTATATGGATCCCGGTGACGGTAAAATGCATAAGGTTACGAATGCTGAGTTCCAGAAAATGTGGACAGGTGTACTTATTCTGATGGAACCGGAGGAGACCTTTAAAAAGGGAAACATGAAAACGAGCATGACAAGGAAATTTTTCTCACTGCTGGCTCCACATAAGAGTGTCATGATGCAGGCTGTATTCGGGGCGTTAATATACAGTATATTAGGACTTTCTACTTCTGTATATGTAGGTAAGATTACTGATTATGTCCTGGTAGACGGAAATATCAACCTGCTTAACCTTATGGGAATTGTGATGATTATTATTCTGATACTTCGTACTTTCATAGGATCCATGAAAAGCATTCTGGCATTGAAGACCGGGCAACGAATAGATGCAGCTCTTATTCTCGGTTACTATAAGCATTTGCTGACATTGCCGCAACAGTTTTTCGATACTATGCGTGTGGGAGAAATCATTTCGCGTGTGAACGATGCGGTGAAGATACGAAACTTTATCAACAATGTATCTCTTGACCTGGTAGTAAACATGATGATTCTGTTATTCTCGGTAGGTCTGATGTTCGTGTACTCGTGGGAACTTGCCTTGGTGACATTAGCATCCGCTCCCTTGTTTTTGCTCATTTTCTGGGCTTTCAATAGGCTGAACAGAAAATATCAACGTGGCATCATGGAGAGCAGTGCAGATCTGGAGTCTCAGTTGGTTGAATCTATAAATTCCATTTCCACAATCAAGCGTTTCGGTATAGAAGACTTTGCGAATTTGAAAACAGAAACACGTTTTGTACATCTCCTGAAGAACACCTATCGCAGCATTTATGGGGCAATTATGGCTCAGGGAGGTATCCAGTTTGTATCAACCGCAATAACAATTGCTGTGCTATGGATGGGAAGTGTTCTGGTCATAGACAAGGAACTTACACCAGGTACGCTGATGGTATTCTATTCGCTTATCAGTTATGTCATATCACCGATAGGGTCATTGATTTCATCCAACCAGACAATACAGGATGCGCTGATTGCAGCAGACCGCCTTTTTCAGATTATGGATCTTGAGCGTGAACAGGATGACAGCCAGAAAATAGAACTCAGAAAGGATATGATTGGTGATATTGTGTTTGAGAATGTATCATTCCGATACGGCTCCCGTAAGGAGGTATTTAACGGACTCAACCTGAAGATAGATAAAGGAAAGACCACTGCAGTCATCGGTGAGAGTGGGTCCGGTAAAACTACACTCATATCATTACTTCAACATATTTATCCGATTCAAAGTGGTCAGATACGTATTGGTGAATATGATATTTTCCAAATAAGCAATAAGAGCCTTCGTAGTCTTGTTGGTACTGTACCACAGCAAATTGAGCTTTTTGCTGGTACTATTATAGAGAATATAGCAGTGGGTGATCTCCAACCTGATATGAAGCGTATTGTAGATTTGGTAGAACAACTTGGTTTGAAGGACTTTATTGAGCGTCTTCCTAATGGCTACATGACCTATATAGGAGAACATGGAGCTTCTTTATCTGGTGGTGAACGGCAGCGAATAGCCATAGCCCGTGCGCTGTATAAGGAGCCGGAAATTTTGATTTTTGATGAAGCGACTTCTTCCTTGGACTCAATATCTGAAAAGCATGTAAAGAGAACACTCGATGCACTGGCCAGTTCCGGAAAGACAGTCATTATCATTGCTCATCGTTTGAGTACTGTAAAAAATGCAGATATGATTGTGGTACTTGACAATGGTAAAGTATCCGAAACCGGTACGCATAAGCAATTGTTTGATTCCAATGGTATTTACAACAGATTATGGAATGAGCAGTTTGATCAGCTGGATTAAAATGAGTATTAACATAATAGAAGTAATAACTTATGAGAAGACACATTAGTATTCGTGTCCTGGATGAACACGAAGTGAAAGAAATGATTGGTGGAATTGATCGGTTGCATTATGAGGGTGAGAATCCTCTAATGAAAGATATGGTTGGACTTTGTAATGATTAATATCTAGAATCTATGATATCCTTGGTATTTCTTTATGAAAAACAAATCTATTTGATATGTGAAACTATTGCAATAGTATAAGAAGTATTAATAATTAAAAAAGTAACAATTATGAAAAAGTACAATGAATCTGCAATGATGCAGAAAATGAGTTTGAAAGAAATGAATGATGTTAATGGCGGAAATCCTGTTGCTATAAAAGCTGCAGAATTTCTTTTAGGACTCGTCGTTGGAGAACTATTGGATAGAGGAGCTGGAGATGATTTTTGGGAGGGTTGGAATGATGCAAAGAAAAATAAATAATTTTGTTATGGAAAATGATAAATTAGTTTATCCTCTTAGTATAGAGGATTCTCAAGATTATTCTGGAGGTTCATGGTTATCTTATGCTCTTGGGTATATTTTGTCATCTTTAGATACTGTTGAAGGAAAGGATGAAACGAAATACGGTGGTCAGTATCTTGAGAGTTTTGGTAGCCACTCTTCAATTATATGAAACAACTATAGTGACTAATATCCATAATGGTTTACAAGAAAGTAAACCATTATGGAATAAAATTTTATATTTATGAAATATATGAATTTTTACTTGGCGGTTGTATACTTATTTTTGATGATATATTTCCGTCTATTTACAGATGTAGATTCAGTTTATTATGTTTCATTCATTATGCCTAGTGCTATTTCTGTTATTTTTTATAAAGAAAATATGCGTACAATTTTGTTTATATTAATAGCTTTATTATTGTACTTTGCATTTATATGGATAGATTTTTCTTTTTCAAATATTCTATATTCTATAGTCGGATTTTTTATAGCTGTCGTTAATATTTTTATTTTAAGGAAGGTAAAAGTGAATAAATAATAAGCTATATAAGTTGGATTAACTTACAAATAACTTCTACTTAAAAACTTAACTGGTATTCTTATATTTTTTCCACAAAAAAAGAGTCTCGAGAAGACTAATTGGGAAAATTTATTTTTAAAAGAAGTTAATATAACTTCTTTTGGTTTTTTACTGAAATAAATGTTTAGTCTAAAAAATGAACTTTGTCTGAATTTATTAAATATGCTGTAGTTAATAATATTGAGGTGAGCGGGAAATTCTGATTTTTGATGAAGCTACTTCGTCCATGGACTCAATATCTGAAAAGCATGTAAAGAAAACACTCTATGCACTGGCCAATTCCGGATGTTAAAGTATCCGAAGCTCGTACACACAAACAATTGTTTGATTCAAATGGAATTTACAACAGATTATGGGATGTGAACAGTTTAATCAGTTGGATTAAAAGCTTTCTCGTGGGATAATGAAAGATGTTCGCTAATTGTCCTTTTTTTTAATATCCTATACAAGCCGTATTATATCACTATAACCACTGCTTACTTATTTGTATTATTTTAGATTATATTTAGCCAAAGCAGAAATACTATTTATGTGATACTTATACATAGCTTGATAAATATTGTTTTTTTCTGCTTTTAACTTTATGATAACAATGTGATAACCTGAATCCTTTTCTAATGCACTTACATTTGCATCATAAATAAGGAATTAAGTATAACATAAAATTTTAATTATTATGATAGCAGAATTAATCGTTTCAGCAGTAGCATCAGTATCTTTGTCAACACCAAAGGTAGTATATAATGTAGCCTCAGATGAAAAGAAAGTGACTAACATTGAGGCGTATTCGGTAAGTGAAGGCAAGTATCTAAAACGTATTTATAAGATAAGCTTCATTTATAATGCTGAAGGGGAAGTGACCGATAAGAATACATATCAGTGGGATGAAAGAAACTCCGGATACGTTCTTAAGAATACTGAGAAATTTACAAAATAATGATATCATAGTTCTTCTCTTAAAAGTTTAAACGTAAAATCCCTGGTTATGTATGAACAAGTATTGAATATCAGGGATTTTTTTCATTGTATATAATGAGCTATATAAATCTTACAGTATAGGTTTTATAATTATTGGATTCTTTGTTAACATTGCGATAACATGACAGTAACATAAACTCTTGTGCTTTGCGCCTACCTTTGCAGCATAAGAATAACAAAATAACATAAAAACATTTCAATTATGAGAAGAATAATGAGACTGGCTTTTGTAGCCATTGCAGGATTTGCCTGCTTGCCGGTTGCTGTCAGGGCACAGCAGATGCCTCCGGTACCAGTGGACAAGGAAGTGAGAATCGGTAAACTGGATAACGGACTTACATACTATATCCGTCACAATGAATATCCGAAGAACCAGGTGGACTTCTATATCGCCCAAAAGGTGGGTAGTATCCTGGAAGAGGACGACCAGCGCGGATTGGCGCATTTCCTTGAACACATGTGTTTCAACGGAACAAGGAACTTCCCGGGAAGCTCTATGATCAAATGGCTGGAGACTGTAGGTGTGAAGTTCGGTTATAACCTGAATGCCTATACCAGCATTGATGAAACTGTATATCGTATCTCCAGCGTACCTACAGAACGTATCGGGGTACAGGATTCATGTCTGATGATTCTGTCCGACTGGGCTGACGGCCTCTTGCTCGAAGGTAAGGAGATAGACGAGGAACGTTCCGTTATACATGAGGAATGGAGAAGCCAGCTGCCCCCGAATATGAGAATAATGGAGAAACTGCTTCCGGAGATATATCCAGACAGCAGATACGGGCACCGACTTCCTATAGGAACTATGGAAGTGGTGGATAATTTCCCTCATCAGGCTCTTCGAGACTATTATGAAACATGGTACCGTCCTGACCTGCAGGGTATAGTTGTAGTGGGGGACATTGATGTGGACCGCATAGAAGGCAAGATCAAGGAAATGTTCTCAAAGATTGAGAAGCCTGTAAATCCGGCAGAGAGGGTTTATTTCCCGGTGGCCGACAATGAAAAGCCTATTGTCGCTTTCGGCTCGGATAAGGAGCAGGATAAATATGTGGCTCAGATTATGTTCAAGTATGATGCCCTGCCCGATTCATTGAAGGGCACAATGGCGGATGTCACAACCGCTTATCTGCTCGATATGGCCCAGATGATGCTTCAGATAAGACTGAACGAACAGGGACAGAAGGCGGATGCTCCGTTTGCGGCGGCTTCTGCATTTTACGGTGAGTTTATTATGGCAAAGACGAAACAGGCTTTCCAATTTGCTATGCTTCCAAAAGGTAACAGTTTCGACGAAGGACTGAAAGCGGTCTATCGTGAGGCTCTCCGTGCCAAAAGGGGAGGATTTACCACCACTGAATATGCGCGTTGCCGCACGGAATACCTGTCTCAGCTTGAAAAGGCATACAATAACCGGAACCAGCAGGAGAACAAGACGCTGGCAGAATCATATGTGCGTAATTTCATTGACAAGAAGCCTATTCCGGGTATAGAGACGGAATATCAGATGATGAGCATGATTGTAAACCAGATACCTGTGGAAGCCGTTAACCAGGTGTTCTCACAGATTGTTTCGGACAAGAATCTGGTGGTTCTCGGTATGATGCCTGCACGCGAAGGTGAGTCCTGTCCCAAGGATGAAGATATACTCGCATTGCTTTCTCAGGTGGAAGCCGAAAACATTGCTCCTTACGTGGACAATGTGAAGGATGAACCATTGGTAAGCGAATTGCCGGCAGCCGGAAAGGTGGTGAAGGAAAACGTGCTTTCTGATTTCGGGGCCAAGGAATGGATTCTTTCAAACGGTGCCAAGGTGATATTGAAGAAGACCGACTTCAAGGCGGATGAAATCAATATGATGGCCGTGGCAAAAGGCGGTATCTCGGTTTATGGAAATGACAAGGCTGCAGACCTGATGTTCATGCCTGCCGTACTGGAACAGCACGGTCTGGGTAATTTCACCAACTCGGATCTGACCAAGCTGATGGCCGGAAAGCAGGTATCTCTTAAAGTAAGTCTTGATGACTATGTACGTACACTGTCCGGAAACACTACTCCTAAGGATCTGAAGACTTACATGGAGATGATATACATGACTTTCACCGGACTTACAGTAACACCGGATGAATTTACCGCCATGCAGAATCTCTATAAAGGACTGATTCAGAATCAGGCACAGAACCCTAACTTCGTTTTCCAGAAGAAGGTGCAGGAATACCTTTATTCTTCGCCCAACAAGCAGGTGTTTGGTGTGAGTGACATTGAGAAGGCAAACCGTGAGGATATCCTTTCCATCATCCGTGAGCAGCTTGCCAACGCAGCCGAGTTTACCTTCGTATTCAGTGGAAACTTTGATGAAGCGGAATTAAAGGCACTGGTTGAGCAGTACATCGCCACCTTGCCGTCGGTGAAGGGAAAGAAACAGGAATTGAAGCATAGCCCTGCGGTTGAAATCAAGTCGGGCAACGAGGAAAAGGAATTTTCCCTGAAGATGGAAGTGCCTCAGGGTAGTGCGGCGGTTATCATTAGCGGAAAGATGCCTTACTCGTTCAAGAACAGGCTGATGGCTTCCATGTCGGCACAGATTATCTCTGCCCGTCTTTTGAGTGAAGTCCGTGAGAAAGAGGGAGCTGTTTACAGTATATATACGCAGGGCTCTCAGGACCGGTTGTCTGAAGTGTCTGTTGTCTATCAGACCATATTCCAGGTGAAGCCTGAAAAGAAAGACCGTGCGCTTGAGATCATCCGCAGCGAGTTTGAGAAACTGGCAAAGGAAACGCCCGTGGAAGAACTTGACAAGGTGAAGGAGTTTATGGTGAAGCAAATTACTGGAGACGAACAAACCAACAGCTACTGGTGCTCCATGATGGCCGGCAACGAGCTTCTGCCTTCTGAAGTCTGTGTGAAGGCGGAACAGGTCATCCAGTCCATCACCCCGAAAGAAATCTCCGGCTATGTGAATGAAGTAATGAAGCAGAATAACTATAGAGTTCTGGTAATGATGCCTGAGAGTAAGTAGGATATTTTTCAAAGGAAGCACATATTCTATTTTTATTCTGCCTAAAATAAAACCGTCTGCATGTCTTGAAGAAAATCTTCACGATGCATGCAGACGGTTTTGTTATGTGTCGGCTAGGGAGAATCAGTCTCTATAATCTCCGTTTGCCTTAATCAGTTCAATCAGTTTTTCTACAGCCTGTTCTTCCGGAATGTTCTTTTCAATGCATTCCTTCTTCTTGTACAGACTGATTTTACCTCTTCCGGCACCTACATAGCCATAGTCGGCATCGGCCATTTCACCCGGGCCGTTGACGATACAGCCCATGATACCGATTTTCAGTCCCTTGAGGTGAGCCGTAGCCGCCTTGATGCGGGCGATGGTTGATTCTAAGTCGTACAATGTACGTCCGCAACCCGGACAAGAGATGTATTCAGTCTTAGAGGTGCGGATACGTCCTGCTTGCAGAATACCGAAGGCGGTTTCGTCCACTTTCAGGTTGCTGATTTGGTTGCCGTGGTTGTAGAGCAGGATACCGTCGCACAGACCGTCGATAATCAGGGCACCCATGTCGGCAGCCGACTTGATTTGCAAGTCCTCTGTTTCGGTTTCCTGATAAAGCTGGAAGAATACCAACGGGTTTTTCAGTCCCTGGTTCATCAGCTGATGTGCCAATGCACGGAACTCACCTAAGCGGTTGTAGTGGTTGCTTTGAGCCACGATGACCACTTCCGGATGCAGACGCAGGCAAGCCATTACCTCTTCATTCAGTCCTAAATAAGAAGTAAAGAGGAATTTCATTTTTGCCGGATGGTGATGCAGCTCAATCAACTGCTGGTAGTTGAAAGCCGGATAGGTGTGCTCGCTGCCGTCCCATGCGCAGGCATCCACGATGTAACCGATGTCCGTTCTGCGGTTTTCGGGCAAGCGTTGGCCGCAGTACAGGTAGTCGGGCTTAAACTGTTCGCTTACTTCCAGGTCGTTGTTCAGACGGGCTGAGATGACTACCGGAAGCTGGTCGCCTCCGACGTTACCTACGGCTACGGTTTCTCTTCGGCTGGGGTGCGTGTAGTTGAATTCCGGAGCTTCGGTAGCTGGAATATAGGGATGTCCTTCGCGTTTCAATACATAATCTACCAGTTTGCGGGCTACGGGAATTTCTGCTTCGGGCGCTTCACTCAGTGATACGCGAATGGTGTCACCCAGTCCGTCGCACAGCAGGGCACCGATACCCAAGGCTGATTTGATACGGCCGTCTTCTCCGTCGCCGGCTTCTGTCACTCCTAAGTGGAGCGGGAAGGCCATATTTTCTTTTTCCATCTGTTCTACCAGCAGGCGGACGGTGCGTACCATGATGACCGTATTGGAAGCCTTGATAGAGATGACCACGTTCATGAAATTCTGTTTCACACAGATGCGCAGGAACTCCATGCACGATTCTACCATGCCTTCCGGAGTATCTCCGTAGCGCGACATGATGCGGTCGGACAGCGAACCGTGGTTCACTCCGATGCGGATGGCTGTGTGATTTTCCTTACAGATGTTCAGGAAGGGGATGAAACGGTCGCGTATCTTCTGGATTTCTTTTGCATACTCTTCATCCGTATACTCCAGTTGCTTGAAGGTACGGGCAGCATCTACATAGTTGCCCGGGTTGATACGTACCTTTTCAGCGTACAAGGCAGCTACTTCGGCTACTTTCGGATTGAAATGTACATCGGCTACTAATGGGGTCTGGTATCCCTGAGCGCGTAGAGACGCATTGATATGTTGCAGGTTCTCTGCTTCACGTACTCCTTGGGTGGTGAGACGTACGTATTCTCCTCCCGCCTCAATGATACGCTTGGCCTGTTCTACACAAGCTTCAGTGTCCATGGTGACGGTATTCGTCATACTCTGTATACGGATAGGATAAGCGCCACCCATAGGAGTGGCGCCTACATATACCTCGTTCGCCTGTCGGCGAGAATAGTTGAAGTAATTCATTCAGTTAGTTTGTCTTATAAGCGTATTTGACTTCTTTCAACTCTTCGTTGGCTTTTACGATTTTGTTTTTCAAACCTTCCTTGTAAGCTGCAAACTTTTGAGCCAGTTCTGCATCGCTCAGGGCCAGCATCTGTACGGCCAGGATCGCAGCATTCATGGCACCGTTGATGGCTACTGTAGCCACAGGTATTCCGGGAGGCATCTGGATGATAGAGTAGAGTGCGTCTACACCGTCGAGTACAGAACCTTTTACAGGCACTCCAATAACCGGAAGGGTGGTGTTGGCTGCAATTACTCCCGGCAGTGCAGCAGCCATTCCGGCAGCCGCGATGATTACCTTGATGCCACGTCCGGCAGCTTCTTTCGCAAACTTCTCTACTTCAGCAGGAGTGCGGTGAGCCGACAGGGCATTCATTTCAAACGGGACTTGCATTTCATCGAGCAGCTTGGCGGCCTTTTCCATTACCGGAAGGTCAGAAGTACTGCCCATAATGATACTTACAATTGGCTTCATTCGTTGTTTTTATTTTAGTTATTCGTTAATAATCTCTTTGTAGCCTGCAGCGTCCAGCAGATCGTCCAGTTCGCTGGCATCCGTAGGTTTCAGTTTGATAATCCAGCCTTCGCCGTAAGGATCCTGGTTTACCAGTTCCGGATGTTCTTCCAGTTGCGGGTTGACTTCCAGAATCTCGCCTCCGATAGGGAGGAACAGGTCTGAAACTGTTTTCACTACCTCGATGGTACCGAATACTTCGCCTTTATCCAGCGTTTCACCTTCCGTGGTTACGTCGATAAAAACGATGTCACCCAGCTGTTGCTGTGCATAGTCTGTGATACCTACATAGGCAGTGTCGCCTTCCAAACGAATCCATTCGTGTTCGTTGGTGTACTTAATGTTAGTTGGGAATTCCATATTGAATAAATTTAAAGTTTAAGATAATCAGTTTTCAAATAAACAAAATTCCCGTGATACCACAAAATAAACCGACGAAAAACCCGCCTGTCACTTCATTTAAAGTATGTTGCTTGACGATGATACGGGCTGAACCTAACATGCCGGCAAGCAGGATGAAGAAGCAGAGCCATTCCACCGGATTGAACTGGAAGATGAAGCTGTAGGACAGCAGTCCGCCCACCATCATGCCGCTGCTGGCCATGTGGGTGCTGATTTTCCAGCGTGTATTGATGGCTGTGCAGATGACCATGCAAATCAGGGTCGCTACGATGATGCCGCTCATATAGCGTGGCAGGTGTATGCGATACATCGTCAGCAGGCAGGCCATGTAGCTCAGTATGGTCATTCCGTAAGGGATAAAGCGCTTTTCGCGGTGTCCCAGTTCGTGGAGTGTCCAGCCGTTGATTTTCTGAAACAGATAGATGCCCAGCATCGGTAGCAGGATGGTGAAGCAATACACCAGCCCTAAGACTGTCAGTTTGTACTGCAGGGGCATGATGTTCAGATAAGTAAAGAAAAAAAGCAGGCAGAATGCCACAAACGGTACCATGAACGGCGTAAAGATGAGCGATACGATGCGGGCAGTCATAAACAGGGCATCGCGAGGTTCCCCAGCATGGCGGGGAGCCGGTTCATGATAAGTCAGTTCATCGGGGATACTGGTTTCTTCCATATCAATATGTTATCTTCTTAATCTTGCTACGGGGATATTCAGTTGCTGGCGGTACTTGGCCACAGTGCGGCGGGCAATGGGGTATCCTTTTTCCTTCAGCATATCGGCTAGCTCATCGTCAGTGTAAGGCTTTTCCTTGTTTTCACTGGCCACGCATTCTTTCAGGATGCGCTTGATTTCACGGACGGACAGTTCTTCACCGTTTTCGGTGGTGTAGCCGTCGCTGAAGAAGAATTTCAACGGATAAATGCCGTAGTTGGTCTGTACATATTTGCTGTTGCTCACACGAGAGATAGTGGAAATGTCCAACTTGGTACGTTCAGCCACGTCTTTCAGAATCATCGGACGGAGCAGCGACTCATCTCCTTCTTCGAAGAACGGGCGTTGTAAGTCGATGATGGCCTGCATGGTGCTGAGTAACGTCTGCTGGCGTTGTTTCACGGCATTGATGAATCCTTGTGCCGCATCTACCTTCTGCTTGAGGAACATCAGGGCATCTTTTGATTCTTTGCTCTGGTTTTGCTTGTTGCGGGTGTGTTCGTCCAGCAGTTCGGTAAATTCCCGGCTCAGTCGCAGTTCCGGTACGTTCCGGTTGTTGAGGCTGAGGTTAATCGTGCCGTCGTCTTCCGTCTCTACCAGGAAGTCAGGGATAATCTGTTGCAGGTTTTTCCCGATGGCTTCTCCCATGGAACTTCCCGGTCGCGGATTCAGCTTAGTCAGTTCGGCGGCAGCCGCATTATATTGTTCTTCTGTAATATTCAGTTTCTGAATAATCTTGTCTTTATTTTTGCGGGTGAAGTCCTCACAGCACTTTCCGATGATGTCCAGCTCAATCTGCTTGAGCGGAGAATCTTCTTTCCGGCGAATCTGGATGAGCAGACACTCTTGCAGACTTCTGGCACCGATGCCGGCGGGGTCAAAGTCCTGAATCACTGAAAGCACATGCTCTAGCTCTTCTGCGGAAGTGTAGACTCCCTGGTAAATAGCCAGTTCATCGAGGATCGTTTCAGTGGATTTACGCAGCAGTCCGTCGTCATCAAGTGAGCCGATAAGGTATTCACCTAATTGCTTCTGTTCGGGAGTGAGGTGTTGCATGTCGAGCTGTTCTTTCAGTGTTTCGTAGAAAGATACGTTGTCCGAAAAAGGAATGTCTTCCGCCCGGTCTTCTTTGGAGCGGTTGTTCTCCTGCAATTTGTAATCCGGAATATCGTCTTCCGTGCGGTAATCGCCCAGTTCGATGTCTTCACCTGAATCGGTATTCGGTTCTCCGTCTTGGTCAGTCGTATTGTACTCATCGTTGAGGGCATCAGAAGCGTCGGAAGTTTCTTTTCCTTCTTCGAGTGCCGGATTATCCAGCAATTCGGCGTGAATCCGTTCTTCCAACTCCAGAGTCGGAAGTTCCAGCAACTTGACAGCCAGTATCTGTTGAGGAGACAGGGTCTGTACTTGTTGTTGTGCCTGTGTCTGTACCTGACGTGAACCTTGTACCATTTTTATTGTTGTCTTGAGTTAACAGCGTGCAAAAATAATAATTAAAATGAACTTCAAAGAAAAAGGCAAAATTTTTAATATTGGAAACTGCTGCCTCCTAAGAACTCTCGTAGCAGGGAAGTAGGGGGCAATTCCTTATCTTGTACGGAAACAAAATAGTTCAGAAAGCGGAGCAGACGGTGTGCTTCGGAGTATTCCGGACAACGGTTGGGCACCTTGCGCAAAACGGGTTCCACGTAGTCTTTTAATACAGCCAGTTCGAACAGCAGGGCCGAGTTGAACATAGCATCGGCATTTTCCTGATAGGGGAAAATCCATTTCTCTTCTCCGGCGCGGACACTTGGCCAACGTGCAATGGTTTCCTCGGCCGAGTAGTTGCGGTACTTGTAATCGCGGATGATGCGTCGCAACAGACGGTTGTCAGTTGTCGGGATGTAGTTGTGGTTGTCCAGCAGGATGGTAGTTAGTGCTGACACATATACTTTGTATTTGTTTTCGTTGGGTATGTGCGGAGTCAGTGCCGGATTCAGTGCATGGATACCTTCAATAATCAGTATCATGTGTTCATCTATCCGGAGTTTCTTACCGCTCATTTCTCTTTTTCCGGTGGTAAAGTTATAGCGTGGCAGTTCCACCTCTCCTCCGTTGAGCAAGGTAGTCAACTGTTCTTCGAAGAAGGGGAGGTCTACGGCATACAAGGATTCGAAGTCATGTTTGCCGTTCTCGTCCAGCGGGGTATCGTTCCGGTTGACGAAATAGTCATCCAGTGAAATGGGGTAGGGCTTCAGGCCGTTGGTCATGAGCTGGATACTCAGTCGCTTGCTGAAAGTAGTTTTTCCGGAAGAGGACGGACCGGATATAAGTACGAGTTTTACCCGTTTCCCGTCTTGGTTACGGTGAGTAATTTCATCCGCTATCTGGGCAATTTTCTTTTCCTGCAAGGCTTCCGAGACGTTAATCAGGTCGGTGGCATGTCCGTGGTTGCAGGCCACATTCAAATCGCCCACCGTACTGATGCCCAGAATCTGGTTCCAGCGGTGATATTCCTGAAACACTTCCAGCATTTTTTCCTGCTTCACCACCTCTTCCAGTTTGGTCGGGTTTTCCCGGCTGGGGATACGCAGCAATAGTCCGTCGTAGTATTTCACAATGTCGAACAGGCGGATGTAGCCTGTACTGGGTACCAGGCTGCTATAATAACAGTCCACCGTGTCGCCCAATTGATAGTAGTAAGAATAAAGCTGCCCGTAAGTGTCCAACAGTCGTGCCTTATCCATCATCCCTCGTTTTTCGAACAGACGAACCACTTCCTCCGTGTGACTTTCAGTGCGTGTGTAGGGAATATCGGCTGCAATGATTTCCTGCATTTTCTGTTTGATGCGCTGCACATCATCCAGTCCGATGGTACGGTCAATATGCAGTTTGCAGAAATATCCCTTTGAGATGGGATGTTCCAGCGAAATACTACCTTGCGGATAGAGTTCTTCTACCGCTTTGACCAGGATGAAAAAGAGCGAACGGACATAAGTTCGCATGCCGGAAGAATTGGCAATGTCAAGAAATTCAATATCTTTATTGTAGTACACCCGGAAGTCGAGACTCTCTACCTTATTGTTGACTTTGGCACTGACCGGACCGTAGGGCATGGCCAGATTAAAACCGTTATAAATATCCAAAAGTGAGCTTCCCTCCGGGAATTCTCTTGTCGAATTATTATTTTTGCAATATATTTGTAGCATAAATGTAATATGTGTTACTAACCTTGTGAATAGGCAGTTAATTTACTCATTAAACAATTAAAAGCCTCTTTCCAACTTAACTAATTACAAATGGAATATTCTTTTTATGATTTTTTAGCGCTTCTTGGATCACTGGCGCTGTTCCTTTATGGAATGAAAATCATGAGTGAGGGACTTCAGAAGTTTGCGGGCGACCGCCTTCGTAGTATTTTAACCGCAATGACCACAAACCGTGTGACGGGAGTGCTGACAGGTATGTTGATTACCGCTCTGATTCAGTCCTCTTCGGCTACAACCGTAATGGTGGTCAGCTTTGTAAACGCCGGCTTGCTGACACTTTCTCAGTCTATCGGGGTGATTATGGGAGCGAATATCGGAACCACGGTGACGGCGTGGATTATTTCAGCTCTCGGTTTTAAAGTAGATATATCTGCATTTTCTCTGCCGCTTCTGGCGATTGGTATTCCACTGCTTTTCTCTCAAAAAAGTACACGTAAATCTGTCGGTGAGTTCATTTTCGGATTTGCTTTTCTGTTCATGGGATTAAATCTATTGAAAAGCAATGCACCTGACTTGAGTCAAAACCCTGATATGCTGGCCTTTGTTCAGAATTATACGGACATGGGCTTTTTCTCTGTTCTGCTTTTTGTGCTGATTGGTACTGTGCTGACCATGATTGTGCAGGCCTCGGCAGCTACTATGGCTATTACATTGATTATGTGTGCCAATGGATGGATTAGTTTTGAACTGGGAGCTGCTTTGGTATTAGGTGAGAATATCGGAACTACCATTACGGCTAATCTGGCTGCGTTGACTGCTAATACGCAGGCACGCCGTGCAGCTTTAGCTCATCTTATGTTTAATGTTTTCGGTGTGCTTTGGGTACTGATTTTATTTAAGCCTTTCCTGTCGATGGTAGACTGGATTATTTCTGACTTTATGAACGTGAGCGAGGCAGACGGAGTAGCTGTATCTTTCAAATTGTCAGCTTTCCATACTTGCTTCAATGTGTGTAATGTGCTGATTCTGATATGGTTTGTACATTTTATCGAGAAAACGGTTTGCAAGATTATTCCTCAGAAGGAGCAGGAAGAAGAATACCGTTTGCAGTTTATTACGGGCGGTATGCTTTCTACGGCCGAATTGTCTATCCTTCAGGCACGGAAAGAAATCAATCTGTTTGCAGAACGTATACAGCGTATGTTCCGCATGGTACGTGACCTTTTGCATACGGAGAATGAAAATGATTTCAACAAATTGTTCAGCCGGATTGAGAAGTATGAGAATATCAGCGACAACATGGAAGTGGAGATTGCCAACTACCTGACATTGGTATCGGAAGGCAGATTAAGTTCTGAAAGTAAGGTACAGATTCGAGGTATGCTCCGCGAAGTCACAGAGATAGAAAGCATTGGTGACAGTTGCTATAATCTGGCTCGTACCATCAACCGGAAGCGTCGCGGAAATGAGGACTTCACGAGTGCACAATATGAACATATTACACAGATGTTCCAGTTGACTGACGATGCCCTGACACAGATGATTGCCCTGGTGAAAGATGTGCATCAGCAGGTGGATGTCAACAAGTCGTTTAACATTGAAACGGAAATCAACAACTATCGTAACCAGTTGAAGAACCAGAATGTGATTGACGTCAACGAAAAGAAATATGATTATCAGATGGGTGTACACTACATGGATATCATTGCCGAGTGTGAAAAATTAGGCGATTATGCGGTGAATGTGGTAGAGGCTCATCGGGATGTGAAGGAAAAGAAAGCTTGAAAATAAGTGGATATCACCATACAAATAAAGCTGTTCAAATCTTATTTTGAACAGCTTTATTTGTATGGTATAAGTTGAGTGCAAAGGGCTTTGAGTAGTCCTTGAAGCAATGTCACTCAGTGATTTCTACCCGGTTTACTTTTTCCAGTAAGAATCGGTTTTGGTTCCAATGAAAAGGTAGGTAGGCGTTATTTGTTGTAATCTTGTTTTGCTTAAAGATTAGTCCGTCTACAGACTTGGCGTATAGAATAGGTGCATCGAATGTGTCAAATTCATTGTCTGTAATCTGGATGGCACCCGGTTTTCCTCCGTGGAAATATTTTACCTGATGCTCCAAATCGGGAATTTCCGGATAAATGGAAATCACGGCGTTGGTAAATTGGAACATATTGGTCAGTGCATTGATGAACCGGTTGTGACGGATGATTACCTCCCGGCAGGCACCGGTTTCATACCAGCCGTTGCAGTCACCACACAACAAAATCGCTGTTCCTGAAGTATGGTCAAACAGGTTATTTTCTACGATTGTTTTTTTAGGTGTGCTGAACAGAGAACCTCTGGCGCGGTTGTTGCGGATGGTATTACCGGCAAAATAAACCTCTGGTGTCCATGTCAGGTTCTCAATCCCGAAGTCAGTCTGTTCGGCTAAAGCCTCAGGAAGTGGCTGAGTGAAATGGATGATAAACTCACGGGCACCGTCTGCTGTCGGTTTGTCTGAGGCTGTAATGCGTTCTATACAATTCTTTCCATCCAACAGTTCCATGGTTTTTGAACGGATGAATTGTACGCTGTCGCCTGAGAAGCCCCAGTCAAATCCCCAAGCTTGGTCGTGCATATAGCGGGCTTTGAGAGTATGAGTGTCAATTTGTTGGATCACTTTCAAGTAGGTTCCGTGCACATTGATGGCATCGTCCATCATACCTTCATACAATCCGTTGACAGAGGTGATTTTTCCTTTACATTGAGAAAAATGGGTTGCATCGGCCTGAGTAGTGAAATAGCGGGAGTCGTTTTCTCCTTTCAAACATACACCAAAACCATCCATCGTGATGTCATCACATAGTTGGGCTAACAGTCCCATGCCTTGTGCATAGTGTACCTTGACATTCTTTATTGTGGTTCGGGTATTATGTGACAGGAAGATACCGGGAGTCGGACGGTCCCATGAGCGCATGGCGACAATAGTCCCTGCCGGAAGTCGTTTGTCTTTCCATTTAGGGGCATGTATCAAATTCTTTCCTACCAGGGAACAACCTTTGGTCGGGCAGCTGATGTCGCTGGTGTTGTATACAATATGTCGGCTGGCCTTTTCAAAAGCGATACCCGACATCGGGCGAAGTTTCCAACCTTCTCCCTTTGTTTCGAAAACAGAGTCTTTTGTCAGGTGGTATTCTACCCATGGAGCAGGTTGAAAGGTAATTCCTTTTTCGCCTTCATTTTTTATAATTTCCACTTGAGCTATGTGTGGGTTAGCAAAATCAATGCTGAAATTTTGCAAGGTACAGTCCGTACTTCTAAGCAGAGATATCGGAATCATTTGTCCATGGAAGATAAACTCTGCTCCGTTTCCTTCTATTGTCAGCGATTTCATATCCTCCAGTGCCAGACCTACTTTTTTAGGATTATTCTGGTCGTGGTTGGAAATGTAGTAAGTGCGTTCTGCAGCTCCTTCAGGATAGAAATGATAGGTCCCGTTTTGAAAGCGTAAGGTTACTGCTTCGCCTTCTTTTACTTCTTTTTTAATTTTTGCAAGTACCTTTTCCATTCGGGCAGACATGTTGCTTTTCTTTCCTGGTTGAATACCGAAATGAGACATGTCATACACGTGTTGTGCGCATAGAGGAAGACATAATGCGGCAAACAATGCCAGGCATTCTAGTTTCATTTTCATAGTTTGTGAATTAAGTGTTTAGAAATGATGATTGATGACAAAGGTAAATGTTTTCTGCTTTTATTGTGAATTTTCGTGGGATAGTTTATTGGCATGGTGGGAAAGATATGAGTGATTTCTGTTATAGTTGATTGGCTTTTAGGCTTGATAGAAGAGTGCATAAATAGTGATGGATAATAAATTATTTCACTAATTTCATTTGTAATACATGCTTGAAACAAAATAGAATAGTTAAATATTAAAATGTTTTAGAATTATTATGTGAGTATTTGATTTTTTTTCTATAAATTTGCGCGGATTAAATATAAGTCTATTCTATTAATCTCAATTTTAATATTATGAAAATGAGAAAAACAAACAATGTTAGCCGGCTGATGGTGTTAGCAAGTGCTTTATATTGCGCATCTCTTCCAACATTTGCAACATCCACTGTACCGGAATCAATGGCTTCAGTTGTTCAACAAACAACGAAACTTAAGGGTGTTGTATTAGATGCAAAGACAGGTGAGCCGATTATCGGAGCGAATGTGTTGATTAAAGGTACGGCTGTCGGTACAATTACTGACTTTGATGGAAATTATGAGTTTGAAGGTACGGTAGGTGCCAAACTGGTTATTTCTTTTGTGGGTTACAAATCCATTGAAGTGACAGCGACGGCTCATAACCAGACTATTAAATTGAGTGAAGATTCGGAAGCACTCGATGAAGTAGTAGTTGTGGGTTATGGTATGCAGCGCAAAAGCTCTATCACTGGTTCTATTTCTTCTGTTAAAGCGGATAAATTGAAAGACATTACTACACCGAGTGTAGCTAATATGCTACAGGGTAAAATTGCCGGTGCGGTAGTAGTTCCTACTTCTGGTCGTCCGGGTGACGGAGTGAGCATCCGTGTGCGTGGTATTGGGTCTATCCGTGGTAATGTAGAGCCTTTGTGGGTAATTGATGGGGTTGTAGGAGCTTCTTCTGCCGATTTGAACCCCAATGATATTGAATCTATTTCTATTTTGAAGGACGGTTCGGCTACGGCTCTTTATGGTTCGCGTGGTGCTAACGGTGTCATTCAGGTGACCACCAAACGTGCTACTTCAGGCCCTTCACAAATTGATTTGTCTGTTAAGTTCGGTGTATCTCAGTTGCAGAAAGGTAATCTGGAGATGATGTCTGGTGCTGAATATTACGATTATGTGCGTACGGCTTACGAAAATGCTGGAACACTGGATGCACAGGGATGGTTACAGCCTTATCTGCGTGACCGTAACTTCGACTGGTGGGATTTGGCTACTCAGAATGCTTTGACACAGAATTACAACATCGGCTATCGTTATGGTAATGAAAAAATCAAGGCATATTTGTCGGCCGATTATTATTCTGAAGAAGGTACCATCAAAGGATTCGATTACGATCGTTTCACCATCCGTTCGAATACTGATTATGTGGTTAATGACCGTTTGACTTTGAAATCTAAGATTTCTGCCAGCTACAAGGAAACTAACAATCAGGAATATTCTTTGGCACATACTAGCTATACGCCGTGGGATACTCCTTGGGACTCACAAGGAAACCTGAAGGATGGTACGCAGGGGGTACCGACAGCTGCAGATGCTCCAACTGCCAATCCGGATGATTACTGGTACTCAGATGGAAACTCCAACTTTTTGTACGATAGAGCTTTGAACTGGGGCAAGACCCGTAGCAACGGTATCGATCTGGGACTCGGTCTTGATTTTAAGATTATCGACGGATTGACTTTTGAATCTAACAACCGCGTTGGTTTCAGTAATAACTATTCTAATTCTTACGTGGATCCTAACAGCCGTGCGGGGGCGGGTACCAGTGGCTCTTACTATGACGAACAGTCAAATACCCGTTCTATTTACACCAGTCAGTTGCTTCGTTTCCTGAAGACTTTCGGCGAAAAACACGAAATCAATGCTTATTTGGGTTATGATTACGATGAATATCGTTACTGGGATCTTTCGGCTACGGCATATAAGATTTTCCAGGGAGCCGAAATTATCAATGCAGGTGCGGATGATCCTACCGCCAGTGGCACGAAATCGGAATCGAAGAATGCGGCTATTTATCTGAATGTCAACTATTCGTTCGACAGCAAATATTTGATTCAAGGAATGATCCGTCGCGACGGTTCTTCTAAGTTCGGTAGTGATAAGCGTTGGGCTACATTCTGGTCAGTGGGTGCCGGATGGAATATGCACAAGGAAAACTTCCTCAGCGGGGTAGAATGGATTAATGAGTTGAAGCCCCGTGTGTCATATGGTATCAGCGGTAACCAGCCGGGCGGTGCTTACGAGTGGGCCACTATTTTTGGCTATACTTCTCAGTATGCCAACGAAATCGCATTCTTGTCCAACTATCAGGGTAACCCCGACTTGTCTTGGGAGGAAACTGCTAACTTCGATGCCGGTATCGATATCCGTTTGTTCGACCGTGTAAATATCACTTTCGATTACTATCTGAAGAAAGTGAAGAACTTGATTTACTTGCGTCACTTGCCTGCTGTTACGGGCTTCAACCGTCAGACAGCTAACAATGGTAAGATGGAAAACTCCGGTGTAGAACTGACTGTTACTCCTGAACTGATTAAGACCAAAGACTGGTACTGGGATATTAGCTTCAACATGGGTTATAACCGCAATGAGGTGACTTATCTGCCCGATGGTGATGACTTGACGATGCAGGCGGTTGCTGTAGGCTATCCTTATATGAACTGGTATATGAAAGAATGGGCCGGAGTGGATACTATGACGGGTACACCGCTTTGGTTCAAGGTAGATCCTGATACTGGTGTGAAGACCGTGACAGGTAATTACAATGAAGCAACGAATGTGCTGCTTGATGCTTCGCCTACTCCGAAAGTGACTGGTGGCTTGAGTACTAATCTCAGTTGGAAGGGTTTGTCATTGAACGCTAATTTTACTTTCAGTGCTGGGGCCAAGATTTACAACAGTATGCGTGCCGGTGCTCTTGACCGTGATGCAGAACGTCCTTCTCAGCCAGCTATGAAATTGCCTGATGGATGGAGCCGTTGGGAAAAACCTGGTGACATCGCTACGCATCCTCAGTTGAGAGCCGGAGGTAACAATGGTGCTTCGAACACTTCTACCCGTTACCTGGAAAATGGCGACTATTTTAAACTGAAGACTTTGACCTTGTCGTACAGCCTTCCTAAAAAATGGTTGCATTCGTTGAAGATTTCGGGAGCTAATATCAGTGTGAGCGGAGAAAATCTGTTTACGATTACTAAATTCTCTGGTCAAGATCCTGAAATTCTGTTGTCCTCTTCTTACAATGGTAATGCCAGTGGATTTGGCTATCCTACCGTAAGACGTTTCTCTGTAGGATTGAATGTTAACTTCTAAGTACTGATAAAACAATAAGATAAAATTATGAAACTGAAATATACATTAGGAGCCTTGGTGGCTGCGTTTGCATTGGCAGGCTGTAGCTTGGACGTGAATATGTACGACGGTGTGACGGGTGAGGACGTAACAGCCCGTAACATTGTGGAATTGTCACAAGGCAGTTACAGCATGTTGAAATACAATGGCGGACTGATTGATTATGGATATTATTTCTGGGCTTATGGTGCTGACGACCTTTCATGGGGTGGTACTTCGACTGACGAGAAATTCGATATCTACGACTATAGCCGTAAAATCAACAGTTCAGTTACAGAATATGCCTGGGAGTTGGGTTATCGTACTATCGGTAACTGTAACAAGGTGATTGAGATGGGAGCCGAACTAGGTGCGGACATAACCGATGAGGAAAAAGTCATTGTCGGTGAGAATTATTATCTTCGTGCTTTGTCTTATTTCTTGTTGGTGAACGAATTCGCTCAGCCTTATTCCAATAATCCTACGCAGAATCCAGGGCTGCCATTGAAGCTAACTAGCGATCCGAACGACCTGCCAAAATTCCGTTCTACAGTAGCCGAAATCTATGGTCAGGTTGTGAAGGATTTAAAAGATGCCATTACTTATATGACCTTGCCATCAGGGCTTAAACCGAAAAATAGTTGTTATGCCACTAAAGAAGCTGCTCAAGCATTATTGGCACGCGTATATTTATACATGGAAAATTGGGATGGTGCTTGGGATATGGCCAATGAAGTTATTAATTCTGGTCGTTTTGATTTACTTCGGGGTAATGATTATAAAATCTACTCTCAGTTTACTCCTGAAGATAACTCTGAAACCATTTTTGCCGTACGTCGTACAAAACTGAAAGACGATGGTGGAAATGGCAGAATGGGAGGTCTGTACATTCAGGTAGACAATAATGGTTGGGAGGAAATGTATGCTTCTGCTCCTTACCTGAATTTGCTGGAGTTGTATCTGGATGATAAAGGTTATCCTAAGGATTTGCGTAGTAGCTTCATTACCAAACGTTATGTAGAGGATGGAACAGATACCTCCAAGTATCCTATCACCGGTAATCCAGAGCGGAATTATCAGGACTGGACTTTTGTGTATGCAGCCAAGCAGGCAGGTGCTAACGCTAATTATGAGTACCGTCAGATTTCTGTCACGAAGCAGGATGACGGAACATATGCCATGAGTGCGGATGATGCTACCAATTTCCGTAGTGCGACCATCCAGTCGGAACCTTATAATCTAGGAACCCGCTACTATGTACAGACTTCGGACGGTACAAAATATGTAGGCCGTATCGAGCCGCGTGTGTACGATGCCAAAACGCTTCGTAAGAAGGAGGCTATGTTCCTGGTATATGCCATCAATAAATGTTCTTATCAGGAGCAGTATTATCATTTGTGGTCACCCATTATCTCTCGCTTGGCTGAAATGTATCTGATTCGTGCTGAGGCTAATCTGGAGAAAGGTGGAGATACACAAACTACTCTTGATGATGTGAACGTGATTCGTAGCAGAGCCGGTATTCCTGAATGGACACTGGAGAATATCCAGACTGCTGAAAACGGCCAGCCGAAGGATATACATAAGATTATTGAAGAAGAACGTATGCTGGAATTTGCATGGGAAGGTCTCCGTCGATTCGACGTGTTCCGCTGGCGTCATACGCTCGACCGTAAATATCCGGGTGGACATACGTTAAGACAAGGTGACCGCTACCTGGAGATCCCTTATAATTCTCCTTCTGTATGCGAGTACATTCCACAGGCTCAATATGATGCATATCCTTACGATTTAGGACAGAATCCCTAATGAACATAAATAGGAGGATTTAGAAATAGGACTACCTGCCTTTCCCTCAGAGAGGCAGGTAGTATTTGGGAATCATAATTTTTTATACATAACAGAAACTGTAAAATGAAAAAAATATCATATTTTTTGTCGCTTCTCTTACTGGCCTTGTTCTGTGGCTGTAAGGAACAAGAACAACCTTATGTGGGTTACATTATCATTGAACGGGCTGTGCTTGACGCAGCTGAAGGTTCTACCACGACAATAACGGCTGATACGGATATTCCTTCTGAAATGATTTTTACCATGGAAGACGGAGTGGACTGGTGTACAGTATCAGCGTCAGGTAAAGAAATTACCATAAAAGCAACTAAGGCCAATCCGGATCCTTCGAATTTCCGTACTGCTACTATTCAGGTGAGATGTGGCTATCGTACAACTTCTTTCACGGTGTCACAGAAGTATGAAGGTCAGACTACATTGCAATATGACTGGACTAAATGGACAGCTACAGGCTCTGACGTAGAAGCGGGCGACGGAGGAGGTTATCCCAGTCTGTTTACCGATGACCGTACCCAATTCTGGCACAGTGCTTATTCCGGTGGAAATGCACCGCTTCCTCATACGCTGTTCATCGATATGCAGGAAGAACTGGAATGTATCAGTTTTGCTATTGGCCGTCGTGCATACGGGGAAAATAATTATCCTACAGTAAAGACCTTGCAATTGTGGGTTAGCACCGACAATGAGAATTTCACTCAAGTGGGTGGATTTACATTTGCTTTGCCATGGCAAGCTCCTGATGGTACAATCGTAACAGGAAATAGTCCGTTAGTTCCAGCTGAAGAAGTTATTTCATTGGCTGAACCTGTGTTAGCCCGTTATGTCAAGCTGATCATCACAGAAACCAATAATGATACCGGAGTTTGTCAGGTATCTTACTTTAAAGCATACGGAAAGATTTAACTTCCTGTTTTCAGTTGTCTCCCTGAGGGGAGGGCTGATAGAAGAATATCTCTTTATACAGAAAGGCTATCCTCAGAATGAGGATAGCCTTTCTGTTGTATATCCTCTTGGAAAGAAAAGAAAAATCCCCCGCTTGTCACTTTTCAGAGCAAGCGGGGGATTTCCGAAATATATACGGGGAAGTGTATTATTTCTCGATATCTACCAATTCTACTTCAAAGATCAAAGTAGAGAAAGGTTTGATTTTACCAGCTTCCTGTGCACCGTATCCCAGTTCCTGAGGAATATACAATTCCCATTTAGAACCTATCGGCATCATCTTCAGTGCTTCAGTCCATCCCGGAATTACGCGGTTAACGGCCAATGTAATAGGCTCTTTAGAAGAGTCGAATTCAGTACCGTCAATCATTGTACCTTTGTAGTTTACTTTTACACGTGAAGTATCAGCAGGCAAAGCTCCTGTACCCTTAGTGATAATTTTGTACTGCAAACCGCTGGCAGTTGTCTGAATACCTTCTTTGCTCTTGTTGTTAGCCAAGAATTCTTCATTCTGTTTCTTGTAGTCTGCATATTTAGCTTCCAATGCTTTTGATTTAATCAGTTCTGCTTTCAAACGTACATAAGCACTTGCAGAGTCTGTAGTTACGATGCTCTGTTTCTTTACAGCTGCGATGAAGCCAGCCAAGAAGTTATCTTTGTTCAGTGACTGAACAGAGTCCTGTCCGAAAATCTGACGGTTGTTATAGTCGAACATGTCACCGCTTACCTGCTGGCCAATCTGCATACCTGCCAAATAAGCTTTCTGCTTAGCGTCAGTTTCCTTGCAACCTTGTTCCAGACCTTTGATGAAGTCTGCTACGTATGCTGAATCTACTCCCAGACGACCCTGTACATATTCCATCAATCCCTGAGTGTTTGTTACACCCATCATATAAGACAAAGAGTCTACATCGCTTTTCAGGTTTGCTTTCGGTCCCTGTGCTGTACATGATGCCAGGCTGGCTGCAGCGGCAAGCATCATAAAGAATGTACCTTTTTTCATTTGCTTTATTTTTTATAATACTTCAATTAATTCTACTTCGAAAATCAGTGTGCTGTGAGGCGGAATCATTTCGCCTGCACCTTGTGCACCGTATGCCAAGTCTGACGGAATGTAGAGTTTCCATTTAGCACCTTCAGTCATCAGTTGGAGTGCTTCCACCCATCCTTTGATTACTTGGTTCACACCAAAGATAGCCGGTTCGCCGCGTTTGATAGAGCTGTCAAACAAAGTCCCATCAATCAAGGTACCTTCATAATGGCAACGTACACGGTCGGTTGCTTTCGGTTTTTTACCGTTTCCTTCAGTGATTACTTCGTACTGCAATCCGCTTGGCAAGGTTACGATGTTCGGGTTTTTCTTGTTTTCTTCCAGGAAAGCCTTTCCCTTTTCTATATTTTCTGCGTTTATTTTCTCTTCTAATTCTGTGAAATATTTGTTGACGATTTCACGTGCTTCATTGTGAGAAATTGCAGTTTGGTTTCCTTCCAATACGTCTTTGATAGCCTGTGCAAAGTCATTTACATCAATTGAACGAGCACCCATGCTCAATAGATTTTGGCCAATCCCCAGACCAATGGCGTAGCTAAATTTATCCATAAACAGATTTTGTATTAATAAATGATTAACGGAGAGCAAAGGTATCTTTTTTCTGTGAATGTGAGGAATTTTGATTGATAAAATTTCTTATTTTTGGGCGATGAAACTTTTTAATGATAATGTATCTAAAATCAGGAGGATAAGAAGATGAAAAATCTGGTAGTATTGACAGGAGCCGGCATGAGTGCGGAAAGTGGAATCAGCACGTTTCGTGATGCAGGAGGGCTTTGGGACCAGTATCCGGTGGAGCAGGTGGCTACCCCTGAAGGATATGCTGCCAATCCGAAGCTGGTGATTAATTTTTACAATGAACGCAGAAAACAGCTGCTTGAGGTGAAGCCGAACAGAGGACATGAACTTTTAGCAGAGCTGGAGAAATATTTTCATGTGACCGTGATTACCCAGAATGTAGATAATCTGCATGAACGTGCAGGGAGTACGGAAGTGATTCACCTGCATGGAGAACTAACAAAGGTGACTTCCAGCTTTCAGCCCAATAATCCACGTTTTATAAAAGAGCTTAAGCCGGAGGAATATGAGGTGCGGATGGGAGACAAGGCCCCCGACGGTTCGCAGTTCCGTCCTTTTATTGTCTGGTTTGGAGAAGCGGTGCCCATGATTGAAACAGCTATCGATTATGTGGATAAAGCGGATATATTTGTGATAATCGGTACTTCGCTGAATGTATACCCTGCTGCCGGTTTGTTGAACTATGTACATCCTGGGGTACCAGTCTATCTGATAGACCCTAAGGAAGTGCGCATTGCTTCCGGACGCGCGGTACATGTGATTCAGAAAGGAGCTTCCGAAGGAATGGAAGAATTGAAAAAAATGTTATTGGAAATACGAGATTAAACAAATTCTTTCTATATTTGTTATCATTTTAAACTGAGAATAGATACTAATTATTGTTTTAATAAACTGACTGATTATGAAAAAGTACATTTGCACAGTATGTGATTGGGTTTACGATCCGGAAGTAGGGGATCCAGAAGGTGGAATTGCTCCGGGTACAGCTTTTGAAGATATTCCCGAAGACTGGGTTTGCCCGGTTTGCGGAGTTGGAAAAGAAGATTTTCAGGTAGTAGAAGATTAATAAACTTTTCTTGATAAGGACGGCCTTCTAAAAAGTATGCCATATACTTTTAGAAGGCCGTTTTCATATCTTTTATTCTTGTAGAATAATGCCCATTTTTTTCATCAGAAAACAGGCGTTCATGTTTTGAGCCACTCCTTCACGCAGTTTATAGGAAAAGGTGAGCTCATTATCTTTTATATCGGCTTCGAAACAGTAATTCCGTATTTCTTCGGGAAACTGTTTGATGAGGCTTCCTAACAGAAGGTCGTGTGTGGCTATAATGCCGTTGGCTTTCAGTTGCATAAACTGACGAATCAGGTCAAAAGAGCCTTTCTGTTTGTCCATAGAGTTGGTCCCTTTCAATATCTCATCCAGAATAATAAATAGTTGCTGTCCTTGATTCAGCAGGTCGATAATGCGTTTCAACCGCTTCAGTTCAGCGAAGAAGTATGATTCATTGTCGGAAAGTGAATCGGAGGTGCGTAGACTGGTAATGAGTTGGTTAGGGTGAAGCTTGAGCCTTTCGCAGCATACAGGGGCTCCGACGCAGGCCAGCAGGTAATTCACGCCGATAGTTCGCAGGTAAGTGCTTTTCCCGGCCATATTGGCTCCGGTAATAATCAGGAAAAACGGACGTGACGGAATGGTAGCATCGTTTTTCACGCATTGGGAAACTGGCATAAGGGGATGCCCCATTTGTGTGGCCAGAAAATAGAAAGGCTTTTCTGTCAGTTCCGGGTAGGTATATTGCGGATGATTGTAGGCAAAGGTACCCAGTGAACATAAGGCATCCAGTTCACCCACAGTTTCCAGCCATTCGCTGATATGCTGTCCGTAGCGTACTTTCCATCGTTCTATGCGGACAATTTCCTGAAGCTGGAAAAAGATGCTTCCTTCCAATAATACATAAAGGAACTGGTTGTTGCGTAAATCAAGTCGGTCGAGTTCTTTGGATAATTGTTGCAGAGCCTGTACAGGTGACTGTCTGTTCAGGTTGAACCGCTCCATCAGTTCCAGCATACCAGCTGACTTCCAGTCTTCTGCTTTTGCCAAGGCGATGAGCCGAGCATATCCGTTCAGGCTTTTCAACTGCTTTCCGTAAGTCTCCTGTATATAGGTGGCCCGTTTGATAACTCCAAAACTGAGAACCAGGAAGATACCGAATGAAAGTCCTAGACAGGAAAATGAAGTCCATCCGATAAGGGAAGTTATCAACAAGAGGCTGTTAATAACTGGTACTCCCCAGATAAAGGCTTTTACCCATCCGGCGTGCAGGTATTGTGCGGGACTCTGACTCCATGCTTGTATTTTTTCAGCATCGGATGACTGGCCGTGGTGCACCAGTCCTGCCACGCGGAACTGTTCGCGGAACAAGGTATGTTCGCTTATTTCCCGTACCATTTCCTGCCGTTTTTCGATGGAAGTTTTTTCGTGCAGATGGTTTTGCAGCCATTTTGCCAGACGGTCTTTTCCGAAAAAAGTACAAGTACGGTTGATTGACTGGAACAGGGAGCGTCGCCCGAATATATCCAGGTCGAATGAATAGGGATGCTCCGGATTGACGTATTCTTTCCCGTCCTCAAAAGAACTGTAATCACCGGAAAGGGCTTGCAGCTCTTCTTGTATGATACGTGCCTGTGTTTCCAGCCATTCTTTGCGGATAAAAAAGCGGTTGTGTATTTTTACCAAAATAAAGAGCGGAAGGAAGGTCAGACAGATACAGACAATTAGCAGAGGGGTTTGACTAAAGAAAAAGTAGATTCCTGCTACTCCTGCTATGAATAAAGTGAGGCGTAGCATGCTGATGCGGAAGATTTGCTTCTTTACCTGTTGTAATTGTCCTTTGGTAAGGGACAGTCTTTCGGTGTAGTGGTTTTTTGGATTCATATTATTGTGTTTGTGTTAGTTGCGCAAAGGAACGAAAAACTCCAGATACATGACTGAAAAAACTGTTAAAAGAAGAAATCCATTTGTATAATTCATGAATAAATCCCTTCTTTGCAATGAAATAAAGAATATTTCTTATTAAAGTGTGCGCGGTAACGCGTTTTCTTTTTCAATAAATGCGTGTTCGCACACACGTGCCTTTGTGAAGTGCTATGCAGAAAAACAAAAACATACGTCTTACCGACATTGCCCGCATGGCAAATGTATCGGTCGGTACCGTCGACAGAGTGATTCATAACCGTGGACGCGTATCGGAAGAAAATATCCGGCGAGTGAAGGAAATCATGGAGCAGGTGGGGTATAAACCTAACCTGATAGCACGTTCACTGGCAGTGAAAAAGCCGTGCCATCTGGTGGCGCTGATTCCGGATTTCCGTCCGGGAGATTACTGGAGTGCGATGGAATATGGCATTCGTCGGGCAGAAGAGGAGTGGGAAAGCTATGGAGTGAAGGTTTCTGTGCTGACTTTTGACCAGTATAGTAAAGCCAGTTTTGACCAGGCTGTTTCCCGTTTGCAGGAGATGCCCGAAACGGTGGACGGAGTAATTGTCGGTACGCTTTTCAAGGAGGCTGTCATCCAGCTTTCCGAACATCTGGATGCGGGTGAGATTCCTTATGTGTATGTCGACTCGGATATAGAAGAGCAGGGCCGTCTGGCTTATTATGGCACGGATTCTGTGGCCGGGGGAGAGATTGGAGCCCGTATGCTATTGGCTTCCATGGCCTTTCAGGGAGATATTCTGGTCGCTCATATTCAGCACGATAAAGGCAGTATGTCCACGCAAGGGCAGAAACGCTATTCCGGCTTCCTGCAATACCTGAAACAACAGGGCTATGAGGTGAATCTGGTGGAGGTAGAATTATGGATAGGCGATGAGGATCACAACGAGCAGGTGCTGGATGAGACTTTCCGAAATCATCCGGGCATTCGTGGAGCGGTTACATTCAACTCTTCTTGCTACATTTTGGGGGATTATCTGGAAAAGCGGCAGAAGCACGAGATTCGGCTGGTAGGTTATGATTTGATTGACCCGAATGTACGGTTACTGAACGAAGGGTATGTGCAGGCACTGATTGCACAGCGTCCGGAACTCCAGGGCTATAACGGAGTGAAGGCATTGAGCAGACTGTTGCTGTTCGATGAAAGACCGCAGGTGGTAAATCTGTTGCCGATAGATATTTTGTTGAAAGAGAATTATCAATATTATAATAAAGTATCCAATTTATTGCTAATCTGATTATTATGGCAAACGAATTATTTAACGTGGCCGGCAAAGTAGTTGTTATGACTGGGGGAGCCGGTGTGTTGGGAAAAGGTATTTCCAAGTATTTGGCTGCACAAGGTGCAAAAATGGTCGTACTCGACCGTAGTGAAGAAGCTGGCAAAGCACTGGTAGATGAAATTGTAGCTCAGGGACATGAAGCTACCTTCCTCTATACGGACGTAATGAACAAGGAAGTGCTGGAACAGAATAAGAAAGATATTCTGGAAAAGTACGGACGCATTGACGTTTTGCTGAATGCTGCTGGTGGAAATATGGCGGGTGCAACTATTGCACCGGACAAGACTTTCTTCGACTTGCAGGTCGATGCTTTCAAGAAAGTAGTCGACTTGAACCTTTTCGGAACTGTATTGCCTACGATGGTCTTTGCCGATGTAATGGTGAAACAGAAAAAAGGTTCTATCGTAAACTTCTGCTCTGAATCAGCTTTACGTCCGTTGACACGTGTGGTAGGTTACGGTGCAGCAAAGGCAGCTATTGCCAACTTTACAAAATACATGGCCGGCGAACTGGCTATCAAGTTTGGCGACGGCCTGCGCGTGAACGCCATCGCTCCGGGCTTCTTCTTGACTGAACAGAACCGTACGTTGCTGACTAATCCGGACGGCTCACTGACCGACCGTTCCAGAACGATTCTGGCTCACACTCCGTTCGGACGTTTCGGTGAACCGGAAGATTTGTATGGTACCATTCACTACCTGATCAGTGATGCTTCTAACTTTGTGACAGGTACGGTAGCTGTCATCGATGGTGGATTTGATGCCTTCTCTATTTAATTAAAGTATGAACATTTAAAAAGAAACGTTATGTATTTATGTGAACAAACCTGGCGCTGGTACGGCCCGAACGATCCGGTGTCTTTGTGGGACATCAAGCAGGCAGGTGCTACGGGTATTGTCAATGCGCTGCACCATATTCCGAACGGCGAAGTCTGGACGGTAGAAGAAATCATGAAACGCAAGCAGATGATTGAAGAAGTCGGCTTGACATGGAGCGTGGTAGAGAGTGTGCCGGTGCATGAACATATCAAGACGCAGACCGGCGATTTCATGAAGTATATCAAGAATTATAAGGAAAGTCTGCGTAACCTGGCTAAATGTGGCATTTACATTGTGACTTACAACTTTATGCCGGTACTCGACTGGACACGTACGGACTTGGCTTATACTATGCCCGACGGTTCCAAAGCTCTGCGCTTTGAACGTGCGGCGTTTGTGGCTTTCGACTTGTTTATCCTGAAACGTCCGGGAGCCGAAAAGGACTATTCGGAAGAAGAAAAGGCCAAGGCAAAGGCACGTTACGAGCAGATGGACGAAGAAGAAATTCATCGCCTGACCCGTAACATGATTGCCGGATTGCCCGGTTCGGAGGAAAGCTTTTACATTGGAGCAATTCCAAAATGAACTGGACCGTTACAAGGATATTGACGCAGAGCAGTTGCGTGCCAACTTGATTTTCTTCCTGAAAGAAATCTGCCCGGTAGCCGATGAAGTGGGTGTCAAACTGGTGATTCATCCGGACGATCCGCCTCAGTCAATTTTGGGCTTGCCGCGTATCATGAGTACGGAAGAAGATTTCCGCAAGCTGGTAGAAGCCGTGCCTAATGAATCCAACGGTTTGTGTCTTTGCACTGGTTCACTGGGTGTCAGTGCCAAGAATGACCTGGCTGGTATGATGGAACGCTGGGGCGACCGTATCAACTTCGTACACCTGCGCAGCACACAGCGCGATGCAGAAGGCAACTTCCATGAAGCGAATCACCTGGAGGGTGACGTAGACATGTATCATGTAATGAAGAATTTCCTGCTTATGCAGCAGCGCCGCAAGGTGTCTATTCCGATGCGTCCGGACCACGGTCATCAGATGATTGACGACTTGAAGAAGAAGACCAATCCAGGCTATTCCTGTCTGGGCCGTCTGAGAGGGTTGGCTGAGCTGAGAGGACTAGAAATGGGTATTGCCAAGTCTATGGAAGAGCAAAATTAAGGAAGTGTATAGTGCATATTCGATAAGCTGAAATTGTCGAAGTGAAGAAATGGTTCATGAAGGAAGTTTTTTCTGTTCATGGACCATTTTATTTTGTGTCTTTTATTCGTATTTTTATCGCCGGAAATAACAATTTATAGCATCATGAAAAGATTTTGTTTATTCTGTCTGTGTCTGTTTTGTCTCTCTGTGTGGGGAGCATCGGCTCAGGTAGTAGAAAAGGTACTTGATATTTTCGGAGCAGACAGTCTGCCCAATTCAAAAGTGGCTGTAACGGCAGATTCTGATTCGGTTCACTTGTCGACCGTGAAAAAGGAACTGGCGGCTGCCCGGTTGAATGAAGCCAATCTCCGGATGGAGATTGAATAGATGAAACTGGCTGCATATACGGCCGATTCGGTGAAACTGGCCAGTCAGAGACGGCGTATTGACTCCTTGCGTCATGAAACACGGGGTGTTCCGGTTGTGGTAGATGGGGATACGCTGTTTTATTTTTATGCTAAGCGAGGAGGACATACTCCCCAGCAGCGTGCAGAAAACGTGGCGAATGACATTACGGCCTTGGGCAAACGCTTTAACCTGAAGCCCGATTCTGTATACATTGAGACCAGTGACATCGTGACGGATGTGATGTATGATAATAAAGTTCTTGTTTCCTTTACAGACCAGGACGGCTTGTGGGAAAGCTGTACACGCGACCAGCTGGCTGCGAAGAATCGGTTGGTCATTATCGAAAAATTGAAAGTGATGAAGGAGGAACATGGACTGATTATCCATTCGGAGGTAAGCATCGGTTATGACGTGCCGTGGCGGGTGGTCAACAAACTTCTGATTGAAGCTGCCTTGAATACTCCTGGAGTGGTGGACGATCCGCGTCCGTTTGTACTTTCCACCTCGCTCAGCGACTGGTATCCGGTGTATCAGGTGAATGCGTATATCAAGGATGCAGACCGGCTGGCTGATATTTATTCGGCATTGCATCAGAACATTCAGGATCGCTTCAACGAAGAGGGCGTGGAAATTATGTCACCGCATTACATGGCTGTACGCGATGGAAATGCATCTACCATACCTCCAAAGGAAGGTGCGGACAAGGAGGGATAATAATTCTGCATACATTTTCTATTTTACGATAAGGGCTGGAGTTTTGAGATAAACTTCAGCCCGTTTTTTATGTTTTCCAAGGCGAAAACGTAGGTTTCTGGGGGCAGAACCTTATGTTTCCGCAGGCGGAAACGTAAGGCTCCGGCGTGGGAAACATAGAAAGTGGGAATAGACTGTGATCTCTTTTCTGAGGCGTTTCTCTCTTGATGGAAAGCTATTCGTGTGATAAGAGACGATGGTAACGTAAGGGGATAAAAAGAACGCCCCGGCTTTGGAAACCGAGGCGTTACAGTGAGTCAGATATGTTATACTGATTTATTCGTGTGCGATATAGCCTTTCACCGGAGTCATGATGAACGTAAATTCATAATCTCCGTAAGGAAGCATGTACTTGTCTTCCGGCAGGGCACCCCAGCTGTTGACACAACCTAAGCCCATCTGTGCCTTGTCAATCAACAGGTTGGTCAGGTCGGCTTCTTCTACTTCGAATGAGTGGTTCTGTTTCTTTTCAGTACCGTCGTCCAGTGAAGCGATGGTGTAGTGGAGAGCAGAAGCAGAGAACGGTGCTTCAGCTACGAACATCAGTCCGTTTCCAGCCATGTTTACCTGTTTCCACCAGCGGATGTCAGTCTTGTTGCCGTTTTCCTGCGGACGGATGTACGGATAGAACTGGTCGCTTACATTCTGGTTGTAGATTCCCAGGTCAGTGCAATGGTTACGGTCGCTGTAGTTTTCTATCGGACCGCGTCCGTAGTAAGAAATCTTTTCAAATGACTTCGGCATTATCATCTGCATACCGAAACGGAACATCGGTGATACCTTGGCATTCTTGTCGGCTACCATTTTCTGTGTCACTTTCACTGCTCCCTGGTTGTTGATCTGGTAAGTGAGATACAACTTGGCAGATACTTCCTTGAGGTCGTAAGTAGAGTTTACGATAGCCTGTCCGTTTTCTACCTTGTAGTTGAAGTCAGTCAGTTTGATGCCCGGGTTTTTCCATGCAGCATATTTGTTCTGCAGACCAGCACCGAAGTCGTTGTCGGTCGGAGCACGCCAGAAGTTCGGTGTCAGTGCTTCGCCTTCTTTCAACATGCTTACTCCGTTTACATCGTATCTGTCAAGATAACCGTTGCGCTTGCTGAATTCCAAATAGAATCCGTCGCCTTCTACAGTGATGTAGTCCGGATAGTTCGGGTTGATTTGCGGTTCAACTACCTGCTGGTTGGTTTCAGCTACGTTCTTCAGCTCCATAGCCGGTGCTTTGTATGGATTCAGCACAAGCTGGTCTTTAGCTACTACGAAACCGGCCGGAATCAAACCTTCACGGTTCTTCTGGATGTATTTCACGTTGAGCAGCCATTCACCGCACTGGCAAGTCTTGCCCAGATCAAGTTTCACGCTGGCAGTCTGATGAGGTGCCACGTTCAGGTTTTCAACGCGTCCGCTGCGGATAGCCTTACCATCTTTCAGTACTTCCCATTCCAGTGCGTATGCAGACAGGTCACGGAAGAAGTTTTCGTTGTATACCTTGATTTCTCCCTTTGCCAAATCGCCCGGAGTAGTCCAGATGTTCTGGTAGAAGTACTGTACTTCGTATGCATGCGGATTCGGTTTACGGTCAGGGCTGATAAGTCCGTTGTTACAGAAGTTCTTGTCGCCAGAATCATCCATGCGGTTGAAGTCGCCGGCATAAGCATAAATCATCTTGCCGTTCTTGCCTGTCCAGCGGATAGACTGGTCTACGAAGTCCCAGATGAATCCACCCTGATATTTCGGATACTTACGAATCAGGTCCCAGTATTCCTTGAATCCACCTTGTGAATTACCCATGGCGTGTGCATATTCACACTGAATTAGTGGTTTCTGGTATTTGTCGTTCTTGCTGTATTCTTCGCACCATTTGTAGTTGGCATACATCGGGCAGTAGATATCAGTCTTGCCTTCGATGCGGGCCTGTTCGTACTGTACGGCGCGGCTGGGGTCTTCTGCCTTGATCCAGTCGTAAGCAGCTTCGAAGTTCGGGCCGTATCCGGCTTCGTTACCCAATGACCAGAAGATGATGCTCGGATGGTTGAAACCACGCTGTACGTTGCGCTGGTTGCGTTCCATGTGTGCCTTTTTATAAGTCGGTTCCTTGGCCAGTGTCTTGTCGCCGTATCCCATTCCGTGAGATTCAATGTTGGCTTCAGCCACTACATAAATACCGTATTTGTCGCAGAGTTCGTACCAGAAGTTGTCGTCCGGATAGTGACAGGTTCTTACAGCGTTGATGTTGAACTGCTTCATAATCTGAATGTCCTGAATCATGCGGTCGCGTGAAACTACGTATCCGCCGTCCGGATCCAGTTCATGACGGTCGGCACCTTTGAAGAGTACCGGTTGGCCGTTGACCAGAATCTGTGCGTTTTTGAGTTCAATCTTGCGGAAACCTACTTTCACTGGTACGACTTCGCTAGCCTGGCTACCGTCTTTCAGTGTAGCACGCAGTGTGTATAAGTAAGGAGTTTCTGCGCTCCATTTTTTCGGATTTTCTACCTGAAGTGTAGTAGAAACATTGCCTGAACCTTTTACTTCGGTAGAAGCTACGGTCTGGTTTTGGGCATCCAGCAGTTCCAGGCTGACATTGCCGCTTCCTTTCAGGTTCAGGTTGATGGCCAGTGAACCGTTCTTATATTCGCTGTCCAGGTCGGGAGTTACGCGGATGTCATCGATGCGTTTTTTGTTGCGGGTATAAAGATAGCAGTCGCGTGCTACTCCGGTATAGCGGAAGAAGTCCTGGTCTTCCAGGTATGAACCGTCACACCAGCGGAACACCTGGAAAGCAATCAGGTTTTTCTGTCCCGGTTTCAGGTACGGAGTAAGATTGAATTCAGCTTCCAGCTTGCTGTCTTCGCTGTAGCCAACGAACTTACCGTTTACCCACAGGTACATGTTCGAGCTGACTGCTCCAAAATGAGCGATGATGTCTTTGCCTTTCCAGTCGGCCGGCACCATGATTTCACGACGGTAAGAACCTACGTGGTTTTCTTCAGTCGGTACGTAAGGAGGATTGTTTTCGAAACGGCTGCGCCATCCGTAGCCTACGTTGATGTAGATAGGGTCGCCGTATCCGTGAGTTTCCCATACTCCCGGCACCTGAAGGTTGTCCCAACCTTTATCGTTGAAGCCGGTTTTCCAGAAATCCGTGGGACGTGCATCCGCATTCCGCACCCAGAAGAATTTCCAGGTTCCATTCAGGCTCATAAAGTTCTTGGAGTCTTCCTTGACTGCCTTGGCAGCCATTTCTGCATTTTCGTACGCAAAGAAGTTAGCGTGCATCGGTGCCCGGTTGATGGCATTTATTTCCGGGTCTTGCCATTCTTTAAATGTCTGTGCATTGCCCGAAAGCACACAGGCACCTAAGAGTCCTAACACTAATTGTTTTTTCATGGATTAATGATTATAATAAAAAATGATAACTATGTGTCTTTATTCACTCACCCACGCGGGGTTATGAGGGTGTGTCACCCTCGGGTTGTAATACATCTCCGTAGAATCGGGGATGCGGATCTGGTATTCTTTTCCTCCATGGTTGGGAAGAGAACTTCCTCGAAGCCAGGGGTTCATACTTTTCAGTAAGCTGAAATTGATGCCCTGACCTTTGGCAAATCGTGCCAGATCGTCGATGTCTTCTGTCACTATTATGGTGCGATAAGGAATAGGCGGATACAGGTCGCTGGTTCTCAGGTGAAAACCGAAACGGGCTGGGTCAGTAAGCAGAAGCTTGACTGCCAGTATACGGTATACGTAACGGGAAGTTTCCTCCACTAAATAAAGGTCGAGTGCATTGTCTGTATATTGTTTCTCCTGTTGCTGGCTGATTCTTCCTTGTCCGGCATTGTAGGAAGCGGCTACTGTTTCCCAGTTGCCGAATTTGCGGTAAGCTTGTTTCAGGTACTTGCAGGCAGCCACGGTAGATTTCTCTACATGATAGCGTTCGTCTACATGATGATTGACTTCCAGACCGAATTCACGGGCGGTACCACTCATGAACTGCCATAATCCGGCGGCTCCCGCTCCCGACCGTGCCAGTGGGTTCACATTACTTTCAATGGCCATCAGGTACTTGAAGTCATCAGGTACGCCTTGTTCCTTTAAGATTGATTCAATGATGGGGAAATAGCGGTTGGCTCTTTTGATGATTTGCAGGGAAGTGCTGTGCATGTAAGTAAATGCCATCAGCTCCCGGTCCATCCGTTCGCGTCGGTCATAGCGCGTCAGGTCTATTTCCGTGCCGCAAAAATTGATACTTTTAGGGACTTCGATACAGCTGTAAGCGGGGGAAGAAGACGGGGTTGTTTCGGTCTGCGCAGTGCAGGAGGTGGAAAACCCGGGTAGTAAGAAACCGGTTACAAATAGAGCGGTTGTTAATGATAAGGTATATAAGCGTTTTGTCAATTTCATATTCAAGGTCTTCTTGTAACTGTCGGTTTCTTGTGAATCTGTGGCAAAAATAAGGACTTATTCATATAAGATAGGAGCACAAATTAGGCAAAAGTCAAGTAAAAATCGTTCAAAATAGCTTTGAATTTACTTAATTCCCCGTTTGGTTATGTGCATGCCTTTCCCGTTCTGAGCCTTTAAGGCACAAAAAATCAACAGCTTTTTGTTTAAAAATCGCTCTAAAATACGAAATAAACTTTTGGGAAACGCTACCTTTTTAATTTATTTCACAAAATCACATTCCGCTCAAAGATTATTCTTCCATGCGAAAACTTTTCAGGATAGTTTCAGGTGTTTTATCATTTTCCTGACGGTATACAATGGATATATAGAAGCCGCAGCTTCCGTCTTTTGCCAGCAGGTAACTGTAGACGCATTTCTCTTCTTCACAGTTTCCTTTGAGCTGCACGCCATGGAACTGGGGCAGCTCAAAAGGTTGTACGCTGCTTTGCGATGTCACTTCATCGTCTGTGGCAATAGCCTTTAATTCCTGTCCTAATTCTTCTTTTTTCAGACCTTCTCCTTCCAGTAGTTGGATAGTGAGGTAATAGGTATCGTTCCCGGCAATGTATCCTTCGGAAGAATCATCTTCTACTACTAAGTCGGCCGGAGCCTGGAAAGAAACTCCATACGAACTCCATGTGGTGGTTTTCAGGTTTTGTGCAAACGCGGGAAGGACTACTGAAAAAAATGCAATCAGGGTTAAGAATAAATGTTTCATACTTTTCGTTCGGCTACTACTTTTCGTGCATATACTTCTTCTTCCTTATTAACCAGCACGCATACGGAACCTCCTCCATAGGAAGAAGTTACGGCAGACAATGGCGTTTCATCTTTTAGCATGGCATCCACACCGGCAGACTTTAATAAGCCCTTTATCAATTCAGCTTCCCAGAGATCTCCTCTGAAAACTTCAGTCAATGAATCGTAATTTTTCGCTTCCATAGTCACATGTTTTAAGGGTTAATAAATCAGAAGTTTTCTCTCTCTCTCTTATTTATTTCAAAGATAAGAAACTTTCGGGAATAAATATTCAGTTTGGGGATATATTTCTTATGAAATGGCAGATTATTTTGGCGTTTGTGCTTTGAAACTTTGTTCGAAATTGTATTTTTGCGATAATTTGCAATCTGAATAAAACAATTATGAATCTGAATGAAACTTTTAAGGCGGTTCGGACTGCATCTCGTAAGTTGGCGATGCTGGATGCGCAGACTATTAATACGGTATTATGTGCCGTGGCCGATAAGATAGAAGAAAAAACGGATGTATTGCTGAAAGCCAATCAGGAGGACTTGCAGCGAATGGAGACGTCCAATCCGAAATACGATCGCTTGAAGCTGACGCAGGAACGTCTGGAAGGAATAGCTGCCGATATGCGCCAGGTGGCTTCGTTACCTTCACCATTAGGGATAGTGAGGGAAGCTTATACGGTGCCTAGCGGACTTCGTTTACAGAAGGTGAGCGTGCCGTTTGGGGTGATAGGGGTAATCTATGAGGCACGTCCGAATGTCAGTTTTGATGTGTTTTCCTTGTGCCTGAAGAGCGGAAATGCGTCTATTCTGAAGGGAGGAAGTGATGCCGATGCCTCCAACCGTGCCATTGTGCAGCTGATTCATGAGGTGTTGAATGAATTTGGTATCGATTCGCACGTTGTGGAACTGTTGCCTTCTACCCGTGAGGCGACAGAAGCGCTTCTGCATGCAGAAGGTTGGGTGGATTTAATTATTCCTCGTGGGAGCAGCAACCTGATTCAATATGTGCGTCATGAAGCAACCGTACCGGTCATTGAGACAGGAGCCGGAATCTGTCATACGTATTTCGACAAGGCGGGTGATTTAACTAAAGGAGCCGCCATTGTCAATAATGCCAAGACGCGCAGGGTGAGTGTCTGCAATGCTATGGACTGTCTGCTGTTGCATCGGGCACGTTTGGCCGATCTGCCGGCATTGTGTGCTCCCTTGATGAAGAGTAGAGTAACTCTTTATGCAGATGAACCGGCTTATCAGGCTTTGGAAGGAAACTATCCGGCAGAATTGTTGCAGCCTGCTACTTTGGAAAGTTACGGCACCGAGTTCTTAGACTATAAGATGGCCATCAAAACGGTGAATGATGTAGTAGAAGCTGTAACGCATATTTATACATACGGTTCCGGGCATAGTGAGTGTATCGTGACAGAGGATAAAGAGGCGGCTGCTTTCTTTACCCGGGCAGTGGATGCCGCCTGTGTCTATGTCAATGCGCCGACTTCGTTTACCGATGGGGCTCAGTTTGGTTTGGGAGCAGAAATTGGTATCAGTACCCAGAAACTGCATGCTCGTGGTCCGATGGGATTAAGGGAGATGACTACCTACAAGTGGATTGTGGAAGGTGACGGACAGGTACGAAAAAAATGAATAAAATAAGTGGTGTGTTGTATTTTTATAGTATATTTGCGAGGAAAAATAAATTAATATACAATTTTGCGTATGAGAACTTATACCAATGTATTCGATTTGGGCGATTTGAAGACTGCCCTGGCAGAAGCGTTTGAAATCAAGAACGACCGTTATAAATATGAAGCGTTGGGCAAGCATAAGACTTGTCTGCTTATTTTCTTTAATAATAGTTTACGTACGCGTCTGAGCACGCAGAAGGCTGCCCGTAATTTGGGTATGGATGTCATCGTGCTGGATGTGAATCAGGGTGCCTGGAAACTGGAAACTGAGCGTGGCGTGATTATGGATGGTGACAAGAGTGAGCATCTGCTGGAGGCTATTCCGGTAATGGCTTCTTATTGTGATGTGATTGGTGTACGCTCTTTCGCGCGATTTGAAAGTCGGGAAGATGATTATACAGAGAAGATTCTGAATCAGTTTATTCAGTATTCCGGTAAACCGGTTTTCTCTATGGAGGCGGCTACAGGACATCCTTTGCAGGCATTTGCTGATTTGATTACGATTGAAGAATACAAGCGTACCGAACGTCCGAAAGTGGTTTTGACGTGGGCACCTCATCCGCGTGCTCTTCCGCAGGCAGTACCCAACTCGTTTGCTGATTTCATGAATGAGGCAGATGTGGACTTTGTGATTACTCATCCGCAGGGCTATGAACTCGATCCGAAATTCGTGCGTGGAGCAAAGGTTGAGTACGATCAGAAGAAAGCTTTTGAAGGTGCGGACTTTATTTATGCGAAAAACTGGGCTTGTCCGGGTGTGACTTGTCCAGAGGATTATGGAAAGATTCTGAGCAAGGACATGAGCTGGACAGTAGATACCGAACATATGTCGTGGACCAACAATGCGTTCTTTATGCACTGCCTGCCGGTACGTCGTAACATGATTGTAACGGATGATGTGATTGAAGCTCCGACTTCACTGGTGATTCCGGAAGCGGCCAACCGTGAAATTTCTGCTACGGTGGTATTGAAACGTATGCTGCAAAGTTTGTAATCAGATAGAGTTTACATAAAAATGCCGTGATATAGAGAGTAAGACTCTTTTATATCACGGTATTCTTGTTGTAAATAAGGGGGTTATTGTTCAATTTCTTTACCCAACTCTTTCCAGTTGTCGAAACCTTTGTCCAGGTTGTACACCTTAAATCCTTTTTTGACCAGTATCTTTGCGGCATTCCGGCTTCGACGGCCGCTTTTGCAATATACGGCAATGGTTTGTTCCGGGTTCAGCAACTCATCGGCATTGGCTGAAAAACTTTCATTCAGTACGTTGATGTTGAGGCTTCCGGGAATATGTCCTTCGCTGTATTCCGCTACGGTTCTTACGTCTACAACCTGTATCTGTTCATTTCCGATAAAGCCTTCGAATTCATCGGCAGATACGTTCTTGAAGTCGTCGTTTGATTTCCCTTTGCATGCCACCATGGCTACGGCAAACATGCATATAAAGAACATGAAGTAAATAGTCTTGATCATAAATGTAGTTTTAGTAAGTAAATTCATAGCTTACAAAGCCTTTTTCGTAGGTGTTGATGCGAAGCACAACTTTGTCGCCCTGAGTCAGTTGTCCTTCGTAGGCCCACAGAGGAATGGAAAGATAACTCTTGCGGGTGAATGCCTCATAATCTCCGTTTTGGTTGTGGTAGAGTGTCAGATGGAGTGTCCGGCTTCCGTCACCGTTATCTGAGATACCTTCGTCAATGAAGTGAAAAATATGGCTTTTCTCTTTAGCCATAGGCAACAGAATCAGGTTGATATGGTTCCCTGATTTCCATACACTCTGAATATCCAACGGGTCAGTCTTGGCGGTCGCTTCCGGAAGTTTGTCCACTGTGACTGGTTTCACGGCAATAATAAGCTGGCAGGAATAGAGCAGGGCAGTAGCTTGTCCCTCATCTGCTGATTCTTTTGGCTCATAGATGGACACACTCCTGTAGATAGAGTCAGGAGTCAGGCCGTCCAGGCCTTCCCGATTGAGAATCTCCAGGCTCTCTCCTTTGTCTGTAATCAGTTTTTGTAGTGTACCATTTTCATCTGTGGCCGCATCAATAAAAGTTGTGATTACATTGGGATAGACATATTCATCTTCTTTGCATGCCCCTAAAAGGAGTATGCAAAGAAGACTGTATAAGATGACGCCGAATTTTTTCATTGTGCAATGGCCTTCAAGTGATTGATAGCCGGATTGGCGTACATGGTCAGGATTCGCTGGCGCAGGAAGTCTTCGTCCTTGTTCGGGAGCTGAATCAGATCCAGCTTCTTTTGCAGGTAAGCTTCAAAGCGCTTCTTTTCTTCCGGACTATACTTTCCGGCAAATGTTTCTGTACCATTCAGCAGGTCGCAAGCTACATAATTGCCCGGATAGAGTCGGTAATTGCGATGGATATATTTGTCAATCAGTGCAGAAACCTGAGTGAAAACTTCCGTCTTAGGCAATCCTCTGAGCGCTTCCAGTTCTTCGTTGATGCAAAGTCCAGTCTGGAAGTGTACGCGTCCCTTGTAACCGAAGATACCTGTTTGCATATTGGTCAGGTCATCTGCTTGGCTCTTCTTGAATGTTTCCGAGTCTCTCTTCTGCTGCATCTCTTTGGCTTTCAGGAAATCACACGGATCGTATTCGTACGACAAGGCTACTGGTACGATGTGCAGTTCCTTCAGTCGGTCGATGATGTCGCCTTCCCCTCCCATGGCCAGCATTTTCAGTACGCTGTCCTGTGTGCGGTCGTTGGAGTCTTTCGCACGGCCTTCACGTTGTGCTATCCACACATTCTCCTGCTTTTGTGTTACGGCAAAGTGAATGTATCGTGACATGCGTGCAGATGATTCCAGCATTTGCCGCATGCTCAGAGCACGCTGTACGATGAACGACTTGTTCACTCGCACCAGTTTCTTTATCCACGGATAAATAAGCAGGTTATCTCCGATGGCGATTTCTACGGTGGTAGGGAAACCGTTGTCCAGCAAGCCTACTGAAAGAAATCCCGGGTCGAGTACAATGTCACGGTGATTGGAAATAAACGTATAGCTCTGGTTCTTGTCAGGAAGCGAAGAAGCATCCATGTCGAAACCGTCACTGTGCTGTTGCATGATATCGTGCAACAGCTTGTGGAAAAACGCTTTCTGTACGTCCAGGTTAGTCTTGCAGTGGCGCAATTGTGCGGCAAGCATTTCCAAAGGAACATTTGGCATCACCGATTGGATGACAGCCTGAAAGTCTTTGTCAGAAAGTAATTCCTCGAATATCTGTGGAAGTTCTTCGGGGGTATACGGACGAATGTCGTCAAATTCTGCAGGTATGTTCATGATGTTGAGTGGCTTGTTCTTTCCAAAGATACAAAATTAATTGAAATGGTCTTCAATAATATCGGTCATAACGTCCTTGATATCCAGACCGGCAGCCCGTACCTGTTGCGGAATGAAACTGGTGGCTGTCATTCCCGGAGTGGTATTGATTTCGAGCATATTGATTTTTTCACCTTCTGTGATGATGTAATCCACGCGTACAATACCCTTGCATCCCAGTATGTCGTAGATGGCAGATGTCAGTTGCTGTACGCGGCTGGTCAATTCCGGACTGAGACGAGCCGGTGTGATTTCTGTTACTTCACCTTTGTATTTGGCGTTGTAATCGAAGAATTCATTCTGGCTGACCACTTCCGTGATAGGGAATACCACTTCATTTTTCTTTGTTTTGTAGCATCCGTTGGCCAGTTCGATACCGTCCATGAAAGCTTCAATCATCACATCATCCGACTCTTTGAAAGCTGCTTCCAAAGCCGGCTGAATCTGTTCCTTGGTTTTTACCTTTGTCACACCGAAGCTGGAACCGCTGGCATTGGGCTTGATGAAACAAGGCAAGCCGATTTTTGCGATGACATCCTCATCGCTGATACCGTGACGTTTGTTTACCAGCATGGATTCAGCCACCCGTACACCGAATCCCTTCAGGTACTGGTTTAAGGTGAATTTGCTGAAAGTCAGTGCGGAAACCAGCACGTCGCAGGTAGAATAAGGAATACCTAACAGTTCAAAGTATCCCTGCAGGATACCGTTCTCTCCCGGAGTTCCGTGGATGGTGATATAGGCAAAGTCGGGTATGATTTTCTGTCCATGATCCATGAAACTGAAGTCATTCTTATCCACTTGTGCACGGCTGCCGTCGGAAAGAATCGCTTCCCAGCGTGCTTTAGTCAGTTCCACGATATAGAGGGTATATTTGTCCTGATCGATAAAAGAGTAGATACCCTCTGCACTTTTCATGGAGACTCCATGTTCAGATGAGTCTCCTCCTGCTACAATCGCAATTGTACGTTTCATAGTTGTTATTCTCTGTTACTGATATACGTTCTCCATCGTTCCAGCAGGCAGGTCATATCCTCGGGCAGTTCGGAAGTGAAGAACATTTCCTCTCCTGTACGAGGGTGTACAAAGCCCAATGTCTTGGCATGTAGTGCCTGACGGGGACAGATTTCGAAACAGTTGTTTACAAATTGTTTGTATTTGCTGAAATGAGTTCCTTTTAAGATTTCGTGACCACCGTAACGTTCATCATTAAACAAGGTATGCCCGATGTGTTTCATGTGTACACGAATCTGATGGGTACGCCCGGTTTCGAGTACGCACTTTACCAGTGTGACATACCCCAATCGTTCTAGTACCTGATAATGTGTCACGGCGTGTTTTCCTTGTTCCGGATCGGACATGACAGCCATCTGCATCCGGTCGCGCGGATTGCGTCCGATGTTGCCGGTGATGGTGCCTTCATCTTGTTCTACAATCCCCCAGACCAACGCGTTGTATTCACGCTTGGTTGTCTTGTTGTAAAACTGAAGTCCCAGACTGGTTTTCGCATCGGGGGTTTTAGCCACCACCAATAGTCCTGAGGTATCCTTGTCAATGCGGTGCACCAATCCCACTTGCGGGTCATTCGGGTTGTAGGTCGGGACGTCACGCAGATGCCATGCGATGGCGTTGACCAGGGTACCGTGGTAATTTCCACATCCCGGATGTACTACCAACCCCGCAGGCTTGTTGATGACCATCAGGTCATCGTCCTCATATACAATATTTAGTGGAATATCTTCCGGAATAATGTCATTCTCATAGCGCGGGCGGTCCATCATAACGGTCAGCACATCCAGCGGCTTGACCTTGTAGCTACTTTTCACCGGTTTCCCATTGGCCATGACAAAGCCGTTGTCGGCAGCCATCTGAATCCGGTTGCGCGATGCGTTGACAATTCGCTCAAATAAATACTTGTCGATGCGGACAGGAGCCTGTCCTTTATCTACCACGGTACGGAAATGCTCATACAATTCAGGCTCACCCTGAATCGGCTCGATATCGTCTGGCGCTTCTCCGTCCAGTTCGTAATCAATCAAATCCTCTGCCATCTTTGTTTAGGGGGTTAGGTTTAGAACCAAGAGTCATCTACCTCAGCTTCACTGTCGGCAGACGAATTCATATCCATATTAATCAGTGTAGAATCTATGGCAAGAGAGTCACGAATCGCCGTGTTGCCTACGCAGAGAGTCAGCATGGCTTCGTGGGGAACTTTATCTCCGCTAGCCAGACTTCTTCCACGGTATTTGATACCGTATATCCAATCCTGCTCTCCCGAAACGTATTCCGGTTCTGTCAGTTTGAAGCCCATTGCCTTTAATTTGGCTTCCGCCTGACGCAAAGAACTGTTGTCTATCAAGTCCGGTAATTTTACCAAAGGAACCTTAGACGTGGTAACAGTCAGATAAATTGTTCTTCCCTCCTTCACGCGTGCTCCTCCTGCCGGGTTCTGTTCCAATACCATGCCATCGGGCACACCTTTCACATAGCTGGAGTCGATAACCAGTCCTTTCAGTTTCTGGTTACTGAGAGCCTGCTGAGCCTCGTTCAATGTTTTGTTCTTCACATTTGGCACCATGTAAGCTTCCCCATGGTGTGTATAGCTGTCCAGCCAGAGCAAGGTACCCCAGCATACACCAATTATTACGACAATCATGGCTATGAGATTCAGCCAGAAAAAGCGGTTCTTTTTAAATGAAAAGAATTCTTTTAAAGTTATCATGTTGTGTCAAGTATATAATCGGAGCAAAGATACAATATTTTGTTGGAATACTGGGGAGTTGTGGGGGATTCCTATGTCTTTTTAACATGAAGTCTGTGATTGGAAAATGCTTTGTCATGCGAAAAGCCCACATTCCTTTTTTTCTCGGAATGCGGGTATATTAATCGTATTTTCTTAATGCCCTTTAAAACCGGATATGTACTTCTTAATCTATGTTATAAAACACATGTAAACGCACACAAAACTTGCATAATTCCAGAAAGTCCGTACCTTTGCATCGTGTTTTTCATAGTATTAGATTTAAGGTTAACAAAGGTTGGAGTTCAGCGGAACTCCTTTTTTTATGTCTTTATCTAAGCAAAAGAAAAATACCCCCTTGTTTACAGATAGTAAAGAATAGAGAAATGGCAATACTTTCACCCGAAACGCTCCAGTTTATCCGTGCGCACCGTACGGACGATGTGCGTACGCTGGCTTTGCAGGCCCGCAAATATCCGCAAGTGGATATGGTAGCGGCTGTAGTGCAGATAGCCGGCTGGCAGATTGCCGAGAAGAAAGTGCCCCTTTGGGCGCAGACCGAAGGTATCCGGTATCCGGCTCACCTGTCCATGGAGCAGTGTTCTTCTGAAATCACGGCCCGCTACAAGGCGTCGTGGCTGCAAGGTGATACGATGACCGATTTGACGGGAGGTTTGGGAGTGGACTGTTCTTTCCTGGCGCAAAACTTCCGGAAGGTAGATTACGTGGAACGTCAGGAAGTGCTGTGTGAACTGGCTCGCCATAATTTCCCGTTGCTTGGCTTGCCACAGATAACGGTGCATTGTGCCGACGGAGTGGAATACCTTCAAAAGATGGAACCGGTGGATTGCCTGTTCTTGGACCCAGCCCGTCGCGATAATCAGGGGGGAAAGACGGTGGCCATTGCCGACTGCGAACCCGATGTGCAGAAACTGGAGCCGTTGTTGGTAGAAAAAGGCCGGACGGTAGTGGTGAAGCTTTCGCCCATGCTGGATATTTTTTCTTCCTTACGGGAGTTGAAATACATCCGGCAGATTCATGTAGTAGCTGTGAATAACGAGTGCAAAGAATTGTTGGTTGTGCTACAAAAAGAGACGAAATCCCCTTCAGAAGGCTCTGGAGAGGTGTGGGTAAGTTGTGAACAGGCTGTTAATAACTTTTTGACGGAACCGTTTGTTTTCACTTATTCACAGGAGAAAGAAGCACAATGCCCGTTGGCTGGCGAGGTAGAAAATTATCTTTATGAACCGGGCGCTTCCTTGCTGAAGGCGGGGCCTTACCGGTTGTTGGGCGCACGATTCGGTGTCAAGAAATTACAAGCAAACAGTCATCTTTATACTTCCGATACATTAGTTGATTTTCCGGGGCGTCGTTTCCGGGTGCTGGAGGTGTCAGGTTTCGGAAAGAAAGAACTGAAACAGTTGTTGCAGGGAGTGGATAAGGCCAATCTCACGGTACGTAACTTCCCGGCTTCAGTGGCAGAACTCCGAAAAAAGTGGAAGCTGAAAGAAGGAGGAGACGTGTATTTGTTTGCCACGACATTGGATGGCGACCGTCATGTGGTGATAAAGTGTGTCAAGGCATGATATTTTTCAATATCCTTTAAAATATTTCCTGAAACGCTTCAAAGAATTCTCTGTTTCACAGTGCGGGATTTGTATCCCACAGTGTGAAATATGTATCCCACACTGTGGTTTTTGTATTTCACAGTGTGAAACAGAGAATTTGCCTTGAAGTTTTTCTTTTTATGCAAGAGCGTACAGAAGAATTCTTACTGCCGAATCATGATTATTATTTCTCGTTTTCGTGTATACACGTTTGACTATTGTCAAAAAATCATACAGCAGGTGTCTAATTTTTAGACACCTGTTTTTTTATGTAAATCTGATTCGTGTTGATAATCAGATGTTTAAATTGTTGGCATGGACTTTGTATAGAAATTGATGGAAATGAAAGTCCGAAATGTAAAATACAAACTCTATAAAACAATACGATTATGATTAAGATTGAAAACCTGACAAAAACTTTTCGCACCACGGAAGTAGAGACACTGGCACTGAATAAAGTAAGCTTGGAGGTAAGAGACAAGGAATTTGTGGCAATTATGGGACCTTCCGGTTGTGGAAAGTCTACCTTATTAAATATTATGGGGCTGTTGGATAATCCGACTTCCGGCAGTTACTTTCTGGATGGAAAGGAAGTAGGCAGTCTGAAAGAAAAAGATCGTACGAATGTGCGTAAGGGAAACATCGGCTTCGTGTTCCAAAGTTTCAACTTGATTGACGAGTTGAACGTGTTTGAGAACATTGAACTCCCGTTGACTTATTTAAAGATTCCGGCAGACGAACGGAAGCGTCGGGTGAATGAAATTATGCAGCGAATGAATATCAGCCATCGTGCAAAGCATTATCCGCAGCAGTTGTCGGGTGGTCAGCAGCAACGTGTGGCCATTGCACGTGCCGTGGTTTCCGGACCGAAGATTATTCTGGCCGACGAGCCGACTGGTAACCTGGATTCCAAGAACGGACAGGAAGTGATGGAATTGCTGACTGAACTCAACAAGGAAGGAACAACTATTGTGATGGTGACACACAGTCAGCGTGATGCCGGTTTTGCCAGTCGTGTGATTAACCTGTTCGACGGACAGATTGTGGCTTCTATTGCAGAAATGTAAAAATAGTACCTTATGAAACGTGCATGGAAAGGATTATTTCGGAAAGGCGAGGCCAATGTGGTCAAGATTATCTGTCTGAGCGTGGGACTGGCCATCGGCCTGGTTATGCTGGCAGAAGTCATTTTCGAACGGTCGTATGACAACTTCTTGCCGGGATTGAAAGATACTTACCGGGTGGAAGAACGCTACAAACAGAAAGGAACCGACTGGAGGGAGTATGCGCAGACTCCCGGTGCCATCGGACCGGGGTTACAGCGCTATTGTCCGGCGGTGGAAGTGGCCACCCGTTTCACGGGAATTGGATCGATGACACTGACCACGGAAGACCATAAAGACCTGGAGGGGCAGGCTTGGTTTTGCGACAGTACTTTCTTTCGGATCTTTCCGCGGAAATTGCTGATGGGCGAGGAGCCTTATACGGGGTTGGAAAAGGCCAACAATGCCTATATCTCTTCCAAACTGTTGGAGGTGGCAGGCGAACAGATTATCGGGAAAACATTGTCGTGGAAACAATATCCCGAGTTTCATGTGACCGTAGTCGGGGTGTTTGAGGCTTTTCCCGAGAATACCCATCTGCCACAGATGGATGTGCTCATTGCCCTGCCGACCATCGGGCAGGTGGCTTATGATGGAACGAACAACTGGTTCGGAAATGACCGCTACAAGACCTATGTCCGCCTGCGGAAAGGAAGTACTCCGGATGACTTGAAGGAAGGCATGGAGCGTATGCTGGAAGTGAATCATGTGACGGAAGAGATGGCTCAGTCTGGTACGGGTTTTGAACTCTCTCTCCGTCCGGTAGCCGAAATATTTACCTCGTCTGATTATAACCGCATCATGAACATCGTCTTTCTGAGTTTTGCGATTATCATGTTGCTGGTGGCTGTGTTGAACTATATCCTGCTGGTTGTTTCGTCCATGGTGAGCCGTGCCAAGGGAATTGCCACTTACCGTTGCTATGGCGCCGGAAGTGGTGACATTTACCGGATGATTCTTTCGGAATCTTTGTTGCATGGATTGATCAGTCTGGTTTTGGCTGTATTGATTATTTTCGGCTTGCAGGATTTTTTGCAAGAACAGATAGGACATAGCTTGGAGTCACTTTTCCCCTTGTCTACTGTATGGGTATGTCTGGCCGTGACCTTAGGAGTGGTTTTGCTTTGCGGAGTGATGCCGGGTTATCTTTACACCCGTATTCCGGTGACTTACGCTTATCGTCGTTACACGGAAAACAAACGGAGGTGGAAACTGGGGTTGCTGTGCTTGCAGTTTGCCTTGACAGCTTTCTTCGTTTGTCTGCTGGCAGTCATCGGTCTGGAGTATCACACGCTGATGAACTTCAATCCCGGATTTGAATACCGGAATACCTTGTACACCGACTTGTCGGGCACCGAGATGGTGGAACGGGAACGTTGTGTGCAGGAACTGGAGAAGCTGCCGGAGGTAAAGGCTGTAACTTGGGGCTATCAACTCATGTCGTGGACGTGTAGCGGAAATAATGTGTACAATCCCGAAACGGGAGAAGAATACATGAACATTGCCGACATGTATTATGTAGGTCCCGATTATCACAAGGCCTTCCGGATTCCGGTTATCGAAGGAAACATATTCACGCCTACGCTGACGGATACCTTGTCACAACAAGTAATGGTCAGCCGTCAGTTTGTGGAACGCATGAAAACCTTGGTCGGATGGACAGGCTCTCCCATCGGGAAGCCAGTGTATATCACCGAACATCGGACAATGGCTACTATCTGTGGGGTGTATGAAGATATTCACTTAGGTTCTCAAGTGATGGAAGAGCATGACGAGCGTCCTACAGTGATGTTCTATAGGAGTAAACCTTCGAGCAATTTATACGTAGCCTTGAATCGGATGTCACCTGAAGCGATGAAAGAAGTACAGCAAGTAATCGACCGAACGGTTGCTTCTCAGCAGTTGAAGGTGTACAGCCTGTCGCTGGAGATGGGAAACTTGTACAATGGGGTATTGCACGTGCGTAACAGTGTACTTTTTGCGGGCTTGTGTATTCTGATTATTGCTCTGACGGGACTTGTGGCATATGTGCGCGATGAAGTCTCACGCCGCCGTTCGGAAATTGCTATTCGCCTTATTCACGGAGCTTCCATGGCCGACGTGCAGAAAATCTTCCTGCTTGATTTGCTGAAGATAGCTCTTCCGGCTGTAGTGATAGGTGCTTTGTGCGCCTGGAAGGTAGGTGAACAGCTTTTGCAATTGTTTGCTGTCAAGATAGACCTCACGTGGTACCTGTTTGCCGGATGTATCCTTATCGTATGTCTGGTAGTGTGGTTGGTAGCCTTCGGGATGGTATGGAAAGCAGCACGGGCTAATCCGACTGAAAATCTGAAAACAGAATAAATAGAATGTATAACTATAAAAAATAAAGGAGATAGAATAATGAAAACCAGAATGAACATACTCACATTGGCTTGTGCCTTGACTTGTTTCAGCTGTATTGGAACTGCTCATACTATTCAGCCAAGTAAAAACTACCAGACGGAAAAACGTTCCCTGAGAGATATACGGGAAGTATCTACACTTTCTTCCATTGATGTGGTGTATCATCAGACCTCCGGCAGTCCGTATGCAGAAATCTATGCTTCAGACAATGTCATGCCCTATGTGGTACTGAAAGAGTCAAAAGGTGAACTGAGGGTTTATTATCAGGACGGTACCAGCATCCAGGGTGAGAACCGTTGCCGGGTAGATGTATATGCGCCCTCTGTCAGTCGCTTTACCACGATGGCTTCTGGTGATATATCTATTCCCAAAGGATTGAAAACACAGGGAGACATACGTTTCCAGACGAATGCCAGCGGTGATATTGAATGCCCTACGGTACAGTGCAATAGCTTGCAGGCTGAAATCAATGCCAGTGGCGACATTGATGTACAGCAGGTCAACTGTCAGAAGTTACAGGCCAGTATCAATGCCAGCGGAGATATGACAGTTCACAAAGCTGTGTGTCAGCATGCGTCTTTGACCATCAATGCATCCGGCGATTTGGTGGTGCCTAATCTGCAATGTCAGGACATCGTGAATGCTACGGTTAATGCCAGTGGCGATATGGTCATAAAAGGCAGCTGCCAGGAAGCCGTACTTCGTGACAATGCGTCTGGTGATTTGGCGGCAGATAACCTGAAAGCCGTTAAAGTCGATGCGGCTGTATATGGTTCGGGCGATTTGTCCTGTCGTGCTTCCCGTTCTATTACGGCAAGGACGTATGGCAGCGGAAGTATCAGCTATACCGGTAACCCCTCTCAGGTAGTAACCGAAGGAAAACACATCTATAAAAAATAAAATCTCTCTTTTTAATGGGCAGGGTGAAAAGGCTGTGAAGTTTTTTCACCCTTTTTGTGTAAGGTAAATCAGAATGATTTACCTGATTTATACATGTGTAGGCTTTATTTGAAAAAACACAAGGGAAGGAACTGAAAAACGTTTTTGTATGTTTTAGGTTTCTCCTTGCAGAACCGTATGTTTCCCTTACGCGAAACGTAGGTTTCTCTCGGCAAAACCGTACGTTTCACGTAAGGGAAACATAAAAAAGGAAAGTGTATATAGCTATCTTTACACAGTGAAGTCTCTATCTATTTTGCATGGTAGACCACTTTATTCGTTTTTAAGCAACTATAAGAACGATTATGGTATTTATGTTACAAAGATTCTTCCATGCTCATGATTTATGGTATGTAGAGAATGCATTCTTTGTGAATATAAGCAAAAGAATCGCTCAAATTCTTTTGCTTTTTTGATGCATTTTATGTGATGTATTTGGACCTTCTCAGATTCTGGATGAATGGCAGATTCGGATCCGACTTACTTTCCTATCCGATGATAAGAACTAACGGTACAATCTTCTCTTCTTTTTATTCCATGTTAAACTCAATGTACAGTTTTCCATAAACCACATAACCGGAATAGCTGAACTGGAGTGTTTCATCTACTTGCTGAGTACCTGCAAACGTTAGACGTATAGATTCGCCTTCTGTTTCCTGGATTAACGTAAATTCTTTGATTTCGATGGATGCATATCCCTCAAAGAAATTGTTCAATACCATGTTTCCGCTCTGCAAGTTCTTGGTATGAAAGGTAACTGAAGCCTTTTCGGACACCTTCTCCCCATTAATGGTTGCCGACAAGTGACAGGTATCGTTGGTAGGCGTATAATTTCCATCTAGATAACTTGTCAGTTCAAAACCTTTGTCCGGCGTATCGTCGCCACAAGAGGTGAAAGTCGCGGTTGCCATTCCCAAGGCCAATAAGGCCATTGCTAATTTAAATCTCATAATGTTTTTATCTATTTACAATGTTTTTAAAAAGTGTTTTCTATTTGAGAACGGATTTTAAATCTACCCGAACCGACCGGCTTTGCACGCCCCCCACAATACCAGTTCCACCTGTGATATTGGAATAATGTGGAGAAGGTTCTGTCAGTCCGAGGTCTGTCAGACTGCCCTTGACAGATTCCTCATCCGTATTGAAGATACCGGTCAGGTAATGATAATAATCTTCCGATAGTGAATAAAGGATGATTTTACGAGGGCGTGAATCATTGGTATATAAAGGAGCCTTTTCTACGATTTTCAGCGTATAGCGCTTCCCGTTGAACAAATTATCCGAAAATGTACGTCCTTCATTTCCATAGATGCCGGTATTCGTTGTGATTCCGTCAATAGACTCCTGCTGTGCTAGAAAGACCTCGTCGTATGAATAATCAATCGTTTCGGCGGCTATTCCATCACCACTTTCTATCCGGATGAAGTAAAAGTTACGTTCCACGGAAGGGTCGGTAAAAGTAATGTAATAGGTTGCCTCGTACGATTTCCCGTAAGTAACCCCACCGGGAGCCCAGTACATCTGATCCGGGTCATCAAAAGTACGGGCCGTCAGTCTGACACCTTCTATAGGTACTACTTCGGGAATGATTCCCTGTCCGGACACATGCCCGAGAGGAGTCTCCGCCTCCAAGCTGATGAGCTCACCGGGTACAGGATGATAATCCGACAGATACATCCGGCTTGCTTCATCGTAGCGCAAGGTTTCAGTATACTTGCCGTTCACGTACATTTTGACTTCAGCATCCGCTATATTGGTATCTGTTTCCCGATGGTCGGTAAAAAACACCGTACGGGCTACCTGTACTCTGACAATCTCATCGGGTGAAAGTATGCTGTTAAGCACAAGGGTCGGCTCGGGACGATACTTCTCCAAGTCGATGTCTTTGTAACAGGCTGTCAGCATGAAGCCGGCCATTACCGCCCAAATGCTGGTTTTAAAATGTATATTCATATAGATATATGTTCGTTAAAATTTATATGTATAAGATACAGAGGGTATTATTGGAAACAAGGCAAACTGCCGGAATCGGGGAGCCAGCGGTGTACCGTCCATACTCTGTTTTTGGTTGTTCTTCTCTATCATGATGGGATTCATACGGGAATAGGCGTTATAGAGTGAGACGTTCCATATTCCGGTTCGTCCGCGCCTTAACGAACGATAGATATTGATGCCCACATCCAACCGGTGATAGGCCGGTAGACGTACATTATTCTTCCCTGCGTAATAATCGAGCATTTCCTCATCTTTATGTGGATAAGAGGGAACAATGTTCGTGGGATAACCGTCCGGATAGGAATAGTTCTCAAGCGACAGTGTAACCCTGTTTCCGGTCATGAATACCCATCCGGCATTCAGTTCCACCCGTTCGGAACACTTCCAGGTAGCCGACAAGGTTACCTTATGACGGTTATCATATTTCGAGGGAAAGCGTTTTCCCCCATTCTGGTCAGCAAAAAGCCGGTCGCTCCACATCAGCCCGTAACCGATGAAACCGTGCAGTTTTCCGAAATCGGCTTCTGCCTGAAAATCGGCTCCATAAGCTCTGCCGCTTCCGCTGGTCAGTCTGTCTTCCCAAGAGGTGACCTGTAAATCCTTATAATCATCCCGGTACTCCAGCAGATGGTCCATCTTCTTATAATATCCCTCTACGGAAAAAGTGTACTTTTTGTCGGGTGACACATAGATACCAGCAGAAAACTGGTCGGAAGTCAATGGCGAAAAGTTCCGGGTGATGGGTAGCCAGTAGTCGGTAGGCAAAGAAATGTAATTGTCGCTTACCTGCTGCACGAACTGACTCATACGGGCATATCCGGCTTTCAGACTGACCACAGGGCTCAGCCGGAAGTCAGCCGAAACACGTGGCTCGAAAACCTGATATTGCTTTCCTTCCACCCGGAAAAAAGAACCGTGCATTCCGGCATTGAACCGCAACCAGTGGAAAACTTCAAGGTCACCCTCCAGATAAGCGTTCCACTCATTGGCAATTACCCGACTTTCGTTGTTCCCATTCCCCGACGGGAGAGATGTAGATTCCTGTATCTCCTCTTCCGGCGTATAACGATGGTGTGTGTATTGCGTTCCCAGACGGATGATAGTCCGGTCGGACGGAATAAACGCCAAGGATGCATCTACGCTAAGGTCGTGAATGGCATTCCGGCTCTCGGTTCGAGACCCGTTATTTTCATAGCCGTTCTTACCTTCCCGACCCGATACCGTTTCTACTGTCTTCCTGAAATCAGATTGATAGCGTGTATAAGAAGCCTTCATGTTATATGCGAAGAGAGTATTGATAGGGAGGTGCCACCTCAGTGAAGTCAGCATATTTCCCCACCCCAGCCGATTTTCATTTTTATGGAAATAAGGATCCGTATCTTCCCCATCATTCGAAAAACGATGTTCCCCCATCTTGAGGCGGTCGTGCCCATAATATCCCAGCAGGGAAAGTGTACCGAAGCGTCTCAACCGGTGGCTGAGTTTCAGATTAAAATCGGTAAAATTGTAACCGGCTATAACCTTCTCACCGGATTTCTTTTTCGATGCGTTGATAATAGCCAGTGCCGGTACGGAAACCAGTTCCAGCCATGAACGCCTGAGTGCGACAAACAGGGAAGTCTGGTCTTTCACCAACGGACCGGAGAAACTGACATTGGCCGACGTTAGTCCCATCGTAAAGTTTCCATGCCAGCTTTCATAATCTCCGCTTTTCATCGAAAGATCTGTCACACTGGAGAGTCTTCCTCCGTAACGCGCCGGAAAAGCACTCTTATAGAACGTCAGGTGACTGACCGCGTTGGCATTAAAAGGAGAAAACAATCCGCCCAGGTGATTGGTATGGTAAATGGAACATCCATCGATAAGAAATAGATTCTCATCGTTTTCCCCTCCCCGAACAAACATACCGGCAAACCCTTCCGTACCGGCAGACACTCCGGGCTGCAGTTGAAGTGCCTTGATGACGTCCGGTTCTCCCAAAAGCGTCGGTACGTTTCGAATGGCGTTGTCATCCATCACCGTCATTCCCATTTGCGGGTTCCGGGGCTTGTCGATGCGAGGGGCAGTCTTCACCACTTCCTGCATGTAGAAACTACGCACGGTATCTTTCGCGACCGGGGCTGACTGTTCCTTTGAGACAGAAAGTAATAGCTTTCGTTTCTTGACAATCAGCTGGTTTCCATGCTTCACAAATAGAAGTCCGTATTTTTCTGAGGCATCCTTCAGAATGACATCCAAAGGCTTTTTCTGATAGTCTAAAAGGACTCTCCGGCTGTTTTTCAGGTCAGATTCCTTATAGGCAATCCGACAACCGGTCTTTTCCTTGACCAGTTCCAGAAATCCGGAGGCATCATACGTCCCCTCGATGGAGAAGACAGCTTGAGCCGAATGTTGGGCATACAGGGTGCTTCCAGCCATAAAAGCCAACAGGCAGAACAATAAAAACAGTTTGGTCTTCATCATGTTATTCGTGTTTTATACTGAGAATGATTGTATGGTTATGGCCGATTCTCCAAGTAAGGTGTTCATCCAATACACAAAGGGTTTCCAGCACTTCCCTGACGGTGGCCGTTGAATCAAATTCGAGGGTGTACTTTTCTTCTGAAATACCTTCCAGTTTTATCGGAATGTTGAACTTCCGCTCAAGTGAGTATCTGATTTCTTCCAGACTCGCATTCCGGAAATACAGATAAGGTGGCTTTCGCGCAGAAATATGTATCTGGTGTGTGCTCTTGTCATATACTAAATATTCGCCGGGATGCAATACGTGTGAGTGGGAGCTGTCTGCCGAATTTATTTCAACTGACCCTGTTTGCAGATATACGGCAGCTTGTCCGTTCTTCGGATAATCGTCCACACAAAACCGGGTGCCCAGCACCCTTGTAGTCAGATTTTGGGTGTTCACAATAAAGGGCTTGTCTGCGTGATGGGTTACATTGAACCATGCTTCCCCTTTCAGCCTAACCTGACGGACAGTATCCTCAAAAGCTTGCTGAAATGCAATCTCTGAAGAAGGATTCAAACGGACCAGGGAACCGTCGGGTAAAGTAACAGTTTTCGACTCTCCTTTTCCGGTAGTAACTATTTGTGTGACAGAAACTTCTCCAGTTTTCAATAGCCAGAGAGAAACGGTCAGTAAGCAAATCAGGAAAGAAGCGGCATAGCCGTATCTGTACCAGCGACGGCTTCTACTCCTGAAATCCAGCCGACAGGAAATTTGTTTCCATCCGTCTTTCATTTCCCGACTATCGGGCACAGGCTCTGCTTCATTCCAGTAACGGAGCAATGCTTCCTCCTTTGCTTCCGCATTTTCATTCTCACAGAGCCAGTGCTGGATTTTTCTCTCCAGATACTGAGGGTATCGGTGATTGACATATCGTCTGATAATTTCGTGAATGTAATTCATAAGTTTTTCTGTATTCTACAATCAAGTACAAACATTTTCGTCCATACTCACCTTCATGAAATAGTCTTTTAACTTATGATAACATATGGAACAGAAAAATCACGTAGGCAGTGACGGCTTGCCTGATTTCCTTCAAAGCCAGACTAATCTGGTTCTCTACACTTCTTTTGCTGATTCCTAATTTGCTGGCTATTTCTTCATTGCTTACCCCCTGCTCCCGGCTCATCCGATAAATGCGTTGCCGTTGTGCAGGCATTTCCGAAACGACCATTTCTATCAGCAGACGAATCTCCTTGGCGAAAAGCGTATCTTCTACCGTAATGTCGGAACTTATATCCGTGTGCATGTTTTCTATCGGTTCCGATGTGACAGGCAATTCTTTTTTCAAATAATTAATAGCTGCATGACGCGAAGCAACAAAAAGATAGTTCTGCAGATTTCGTGAAACATCCAGCGTCTTCCGGTTAAGCCAGATATTGACAAAAACATCCTGTGCCAAATCTTGGGCTGTCTCCTGTTTCTTGATAATGCCTGCGATAAAAGCTACCACTCTCGAATAATAATTCTGATAGAGTTGCTTGAAGGCATATTTATTATCTTGCTGTATTTGAAAAATTAAATTATCCATTAGAACCTGTCTTACGTTTTAGGAAATCAAACCCTCAGCAAAGTTATAATAAAATCAGTTTTATAAATAATTTTGGCACTGAACCGTATGAATCTTCCGTTCGTTCTTTCAAAAAAGCATTAGATAGCGAATCTGTAGTAAAACTCAGATTCGCATGATTTATGAATTATATTTTATGTGGATAAATGGGTAATGTATTTGTTATTCTCCCACTTCCTCAATTCCCATTACTTCCATTACGCCTGCATACTCAGCTGCAAAACCCTCGGAAGAAGGGCCCTGGATACGGACTTTCAGTTTGGCTGGTATGGCTGTATAGGGTTTTGCATCGGAAGGAAGAGCTGTTTCATAGCGTTTCTTCAGTTCACCCGACTTGTCAACAACCCAATAGGCTGTAGTGTCTGTGTCGGGAGTGAAGCTGTAGGCTTCGTGTCCCATGATAAGTTGTCCGTGGAGTACCTGAATGGAGTCGGTATTTACTGTTTGTGTAACGGATTTTTCAGTCTGTTGGTTAGAAGACGGGTTGCAGGCTGTCAATAGGCAAAGACCAGTCAAGGGAATAAGGATTTTTTTCATGGTTAATATTTATAACAAGGTTCTTTATTGTTGTGAAATAAGGAAGGCAGTATAAGCAATGTAACATGCTACTAACAGCCCTCCTTCTATACGGGTGATGGTCCGTTTCTTAAAGAACCAGCCCACCAGCCAGAACAGAATGGAAGAGCCTACCAGAACAGCCATGTCGATGTTGTTGATATTTCCCATAGGGAGAGGAGACAGGCTTGCACTACATCCTAGTACAAAGAATACATTGAACAGGTTGCTGCCGATGACATTTCCAATGGCAATGCCCGGATTCTTTTTCAAGGCCGCCGTGACGGAAGTTGCCAGTTCTGGCAAGGAGGTACCTCCGGCCACCAGAGTAAGTCCGATGATGGAGTCGCTGACACCTAATGCACGGGCAATACCGCTGGCACCGTCCACGAAAAACTGTCCGCCAAAAATTAATCCGGCCAGTCCTCCTATAATATATAGGGCTGATTTCCATGCCGGCAGTTCCTTCACCTTCTGTTCTTCGCCACCTTCTTCGTTCCCGTTGCGGGCGATGGCAAAAGTATAACGCATAAAAATAAGGAAGAAACCTAATAGAACCAGTCCGTCTATCCGGCTGATGATGTCCCGGCTTCCTCCGTCGAGTATGCAGTCGTTGGCAAAGCAGGTGAGTACCAGTGCAGAAAGAATGACCAGCGGAATTTCCTTGCTCATAGTGCCCTGTCCCACTTGTATGGGGAGAACCAGAGCGGTGCATCCGATAATCATCAATACATTGAAGATATTACTTCCCACCACGTTACCGATAGCCATTTCAGCACTTCCCTGTAACGAGGAGAGTACACTGATAACCAATTCAGGAGCAGAGGTCCCGAAGGCTACGATGGTTAATCCGATAACCAGGTCGGAGATACGAAAACGTTTGGCTACAGAGGCTGCTCCGTCGGTCAGTCCGTTGGCTCCTATTAAAATCAAAGCTAATCCGCCGATTAATAAAAGTAGATTCATCCACATACGATACTGTTTTTAGTTTTTTTCTGTTAGCTGGAAGGTTTTCCCGTCTGTATTACGTGTCAGTGTAGCTTCTTTTCCTTTGCCACGCAAATCGAGAATGGTGTTCTTGTAGCCGTAACCTGAGGCCGTGCGGTACTGAGAGAGCAACATGTATTGTCCGTCCAGGCAAACTTCAGCGAGGGCTTCATGCGGATAGAATGTCACAGGGATTTCTGTGTTTTCTGCAGTAAGGAAGGACGTTTCTATTTTTTTGTCGGTTCCGTGTGTGCTATAAAGCAGTCGTCCTCTTCTGGATACAATCCAGGAGTCTGCACAGGCTTGTACCTGATAGGTGTCGTCGTCTTCTACGTTCCAGACTGCAATTCCGTCAGGGCGTACACGGCGGTCGAGTATGACTTTGGTATCAGGTAAGAACACTTCTACCTTTGAAGAATCAGTTGCAAACACTAAGAAGCCGGCTTGAGTTGCCTGGCTGTCGGTGGAAGAGAGTACTTTTTGTCCTGTCTCAAAAATCCGGATGTCTTTTTGTAATACGTCCGACCAGGTGTATCCTGTAGAAGCCTTGTCTGTTCCGACTAAAGGCGCTGATTCCGGCTGGCGTACATACTTTATTTGATAATCGGCTCCTTTGCGGAGGGTGAGAGTGTCTTGTTGCAAAGACAGAATGGCCAGTGTATCCGAGAATGAGATTGTCTGTCCGTTACCGATACTTTTTCCGCTCAGTACAAGCTGTCCGTCCGACAGAAGCTGCCAGCTTTCATATTGCAGAGTGGCCATACCGATGGAGGAGGCTTTTCCTTCCTTGGCCAGTGTCATTCCTTGTACGAAGTTGGATGAAGGAGGAAGTATTTCTGTCCAGTTACCCAACAAGTCTGTTTCATTTACAGCAGTTTTTGGACTGCATGCTATCAAACCTCCCAAAAAGAGAGGTAAGGCGATTTGTTTCATTTGTTTTTTCATGGTGATATGTTTTTGTTTATAATGCAGTGGTATAGGCTTATACTGCATATATCACAACTCTTTTTATGGTTACAGTAAGTGCAAATATACAAATTACTTTAAGTTTCCAAGGTAATAACGGTTTATAGGTTATAAAAATGCACGATTCTCCTCCTTTTTTGCATGATTAATAGTTGTATGTGATACACTAATTCCCTATCTTTGCATCAAACGTTAACATATAAAGTATATGAGAAACAGAATCCTGTCTTTGTTATTCTTACTTCCGTTTATTTCGGGATCAGTGTCTGCCGCGTTGGTGGAAGAAAAAGATTATGTAGCTTATTTGTTTACTTATTTTACGGGGAATCATATCAGTGAAGAAGCCGTATGTTATGGGGTCAGTATGGATGGATATACCTACTATGCCCTGAATAATAACAAACCGGTGCTTGATTCAAAAGTAATCAGCTCTACCGGTGGCGTGCGCGACCCTCATATCCTGAGAGGAGAAGACGGTCAGACTTTTTATATGGTACTGACCGATATGGTATCGGACAATGGTTGGGATTCAAACCGCGCGATGGTACTGCTGAAATCTACAGACCTGGTAAACTGGTCACATTCTGTCATTAATATGCAGAAACGTTATCCGGGACAGGAAAAACTGAAACGTGTATGGGCTCCTCAGACTATTTATAATAAGGAAGTAGGAAAGTACATGGTATACTGGTCCATGCAGTATGCCGGTGGGGTAGACGTGATTTATTATGCATATGCCAATGAAGACTTTACTGACCTGGAAGGGGAACCGAAACCTCTTTTTATTCCGAAGGACAAGAAATCTTGTATAGACGGTGATATCGTTTTTAAAGACGGGGTATATCATCTTTTCTATAAAACGGAAGGACACGGTAACGGCATTAAAGTGGCAACCACTCGCTTGCTGACTTCCGGAGAATGGGAGGAACAACCGGATTACAAACAGCAGACAAAGGAAGCGGTGGAAGGAGCCGGTACGTTCAAGCTGATTGGACAGGACAAGTACATTTTGATGTATGATGTATATATGAAGGGAGCTTATCAGTTCACGGAAACAACCGACTTGAAAAACTTCAAGGTGATAGATCATGCAGTAAAGATGAATTTCCATCCTCGTCATGGTACCATCATTCCTATTACCCGTGCAGAGCTGAAACGCATTACGGACAAATGGGGCAAACCGGCTGAATTGGGTGAATTGCCGGTAAATCCGGTATTGCCAGGATTCCATGCAGACCCTGAAGTGCTTCATTCACAGCAAACTCAACGTTATTATATTTATTCTACTACAGACGGACAGCCGGGATGGGGAGGATGGTATTTTACCGTATTCTCTTCGGCTGACATGAAGGACTGGATTTACGAAGGAGTGATGCTGGATTTGCGTTCTCCGCAGGTTCCTTGGGCGAATGGAAATGCCTGGGCACCGGCTATTGAAGAAAAACTGATTGACGGGAAGTATAAATATTTCTTCTATTACAGTGGCAATCCGAACGATGATTCAGGCAAGAAAATCGGAGTGGCTGTAGCCGACTCTCCTGTAGGGCCTTTCAAAGATATGGGCAAACCTATCATTACAGATTCTCCGGTGGGACACGGACAGCAGATTGACGTGGATGTGTTTACCGATCCGGTTTCCGGTAAGTCTTATTTGTATTGGGGAAATGGCTATATGGCCGGAGCTGAACTGAACGATGATATGGTGTCTATCAAGAAGGAAACATTGAAGGTGATGACTCCGAAAGGAGGTACATTGAAAGATTATGCGTATCGTGAAGCGCCATACGTGTTCTATCGTCAGGGATTATATTACTTCCTGTGGTCGGTAGATGATACGGGTTCAGCGAACTATCATGTGGCATACGGTACATCGGATTCTCCTCTAGGTCCGATTAAGGTAGCTAAAGACCCGATTGTGATGATACAAGATCCTGCGAAAGAAATTTATGGTACGGCACATAATTCTGTAGTCCGTAAACCGGGTACGGATGAGTGGTATATTGTGTACCATCGTATCAATAAAAATTACCTGGACAAAGATAAAGGTCCCGGTGTACACCGCGAAGTTTGTATCGACCGGATGGAATTTAATGCGGACGGTACGATTCAGCGGGTGAAAGTTTCCAAATAATAATCTTAAAACAAAACCTTCTTACTTATGAAACACTTGACACATTTGGCTGCCTTATGTGCATGCCTTACCAGTTTCCCTGTATCAGCTCATGTGCAGGAAGTGATGAATGAACCGGATTCAGTATATCTGTTTTCGTATGCTACCGTGAATGATGCGGGGCGCAGTGGCCTGAAATTAGCTTGGAGTACGGATGAGGCACGCTGGTTCGGCATCGGTAACGGATATGGATACGTGAAATGTGATTACGGCGCTTGGGGGGCCGAGAAACGTATGTTTAACCCTCATTTGGTGCGTGATGAAAAAGGAATATGGCACTGCTTTTGGCAGTTGAACGAAAGCGGAAAAGAATGGGGGCATGCCACTTCGCCGGATTTAATGAAGTGGAATCCGCAGGCTTATTATATGCAGCCGGCTCGGGACGGTGAACAGGTTCCGACTGTAAAACGAGGGAGTGAAACACGTAAAAAAGCCGTAGTGGAAGGTGTATTGGAACAAGGATATGTACAGAAAGTGGCCTGGGAAGACGTAGACCGTTTGTTGAAGTTCGTGGACTACCGGGCTTACAGAGACCAGTTGCACAATGAACGTATGGAGCAGGACGTACAGCGTTTTGCCGGACTGGCTCCTGTATCTTTACAATTGACGGTACGTCCGGAAGAGGCGAAGCCTATCAGCGATAAATTGATTGGTATTTTCTTTGAAGATATTAATTACGGAGCTGATGGCGGACTTTATGCGGAACTGGTACAGAACCGTGACTTTGAATATTCTCCAAAGGATAATACGCGTCAGGGATTTGACAGCGGCTATGCCTGGAGTGTATGGGAGAACGGACAGTCATCAGCCGTAAAGGTGGCAACTGAAAATCCTTTGCATGAGAATAATCCGCATTATGTCGTATTGCAGGCTAAGCCGGGAATGGCTCTCCGTAATCCAGGTTTTGATGGAATTATGTTGAAGAAAGGAGAAAAGTATGATTTCTCTGTTTTCTCTCGTATGCCTGAAGGAAGTAAAGGGGGTAAAGTTATCGTACGCTTGCTGGATAATGAGGGAAAGGAAGTGGCGAAATCTTCTGTACGGGTAGCAGCCGGAAAATGGAAAAAGCAGTCGGCTGTACTGACGGCTCAGGCCGATGTGGATGCGGCTGTGCTTTCAGTGGAACCGGAAGTGACTGGAGAATTGCATCTGGATATGGTTTCATTGTTCCCTCAAAAGACTTTCAAGGGCCGTAAAAACGGACTGAGAGCCGATCTGGCACAGACTTTGGCCGATTTATATCCACGTTTTGTGCGTTTCCCGGGCGGTTGTGTAGCACATGGAAACGGAATTGATAATATTTATCGCTGGAAAAACTCAGTAGGTCCGCTGGAAGCCCGTAAACCGATGAGGAACTTGTGGGGCTATCATCAGACATTAGGCTTGGGATACTTTGAATATTTCCAGTTTTGTGAAGATATAGGAGCAGAACCTCTGCCGGTACTGGCGGCAGGAGTTCCATGTCAGAATTCGGCTTGCATCCCGGGAAAACCTTTGAGCGGCGGACAGCAGGGAGGTATTCCCATGGAAGAGATGGGAGCGTATGTACAGGATATTCTGGATTTGATAGAATATGCCAATGGTGATCCGAAGAAGAGTAAATGGGCGAAGATGCGTGCGGAAGCGGGCCATCCGGAACCTTTCAATTTGAAATACGTCGGTATTGGAAACGAAGATTTGATTACACCTGTTTTTGAAGAACGTTTTGAAATGATTTTCAAGGCAGTAAAAGAAAAGTATCCGGAAATTACGGTGATTGGTACGGTGGGTCCTTTCTATGAAGGTACGGATTATGAGGCTGGATGGAAGTTTGCTACGTGCCTGAATGTGCCGATGGTGGACGAGCATTATTATAATACTCCAGGCTGGTTTATTAATAATCAGGATTATTATGACCGTTATGACCGTACCAAACCTAAAGTATATTTGGGAGAGTATGCCGCACATTTGCCGGGACGTCCCAATAACATTGAAACGGCTTTAGCTGAGGCCTTGTATCTGACTTCGGTAGAACGTAATGGTGACATCGTGTCAATGACCTCTTATGCTCCTTTGTTGGCAAAGGAAGGACATACTCAGTGGAACCCTGATTTGATTTATTTCAATAACCGTGAGGTGAAACCCACTGTGGGATATTATACTCAGTTGCTTTATGGTCAGAATTCCGGAGATTCTTATTTGCCTGCCGACCGGAAAATCGATAATCCTCGTCAGGATGTACAGAAACGAATAGGTACTTCAGTCGTACGTGACAGTAAGACGGGAGATTGGATTGTAAAGCTGGTAAATCTGTTGCCGGTTCCGGTAAAGGCTAAGGTGGAAGGTCTGACACCTGTAGAGAATGGCAAGGTGGTTTTGCAGGTGTTGAGTGGGAAACCTACCGACAAAAATGCACGACCAGTGAAAAAAGAGATAACCATGGCTGAGTTGTCCCAATATGAAATGCCGGCTTATTCTTTGAATGTAATTCGTGTAAAGGTAGCTGGAACCAAGAAATAGGTGTGTCTTTGAATGATTTTTGACTGATAATTGATTGATTTCTATTTCTACGGTTTGGTAGCAAGTCCCTATTTTTGTAAAAGTGAAAAATGAATACCATGAATAAATTATTGAGAAAATTGTCATTAGGGGTGGCTTGTCTTTTGATGGCGGCTTTTATCAGCTCATGTCAAAGCTCGCAGGCCAGTGGAACGTTTGAAGTAGGAAAAAATACGTTCCTGTTAAATGGAAAGCCTTTTGTAGTGAAAGCTGCGGAGGTACATTATCCGCGTATCCCGGAACCTTACTGGGAACAGCGTATTCTTTCTTGTAAGGCTTTGGGTATGAATACCCTTTGTCTGTATGTGTTCTGGAACTTGCACGAACAGCAGCCAGGTAAGTTTGATTTTTCCGGCAATAAAGATATTGCCAAGTTCTGCCGTTTGGCTCAGAAGCATGGAATGTATGTCATTGTACGTCCGGGTCCGTATGTATGTGCAGAATGGGAAATGGGTGGATTGCCCTGGTGGTTACTGAAGAAAGAAGATGTACAGTTACGTACGCTGGATCCTTATTATATGGAACGTGTTGGTATTTTCATGAATGAAGTAGGCAAGCAGTTGGCAGACTTGCAGATTTCTCGTGGTGGAAATATCATTATGGTGCAGGTAGAGAACGAATATGGCTCGTATGGAATAGACAAGCCGTATGTATCGGCCATCCGTGATTTGGTGAAAAAAGCTGGCTTTACAGATGTGCCTTTGTTCCAGTGCGACTGGAGTTCTAACTTCACCAATAACGCACTGGATGATTTGCTGTGGACTGTAAACTTTGGTACGGGAGCTAATATTGACGAGCAGTTCAAGAAACTGAAATCACTGCGTCCGGAAACTCCGATGATGTGTAGTGAATTCTGGAGCGGCTGGTTCGATCACTGGGGCCGGAAACACGAGACTCGTGATGCGGCTACAATGGTGAGCGGTATTAAAGATATGTTGGATCGTAATATTTCTTTCAGTCTTTATATGACACACGGAGGAACTACCTTTGGCTGGTGGGGTGGTGCCAACAATCCGGCTTACTCGGCTATGTGCAGCTCATACGATTATGATGCACCTATCAGTGAAGCAGGATGGACTACTCCGAAATATTTCCAGTTGCGTGACTTGCTGAAACAGTATCTTCCGGAAGGAGAAACTTTGCCGGAACCTCCTGCTCAGTATCCGGTGATTTCCGTACCGGCCATTACAGAATGGGAAGTCGCACCCTTGTTCGATAATCTGCCTCAGGCTAAACAGTCGGAAGATATTAAGCCTATGGAACAGTTTGATCAGGGTTGGGGAAGTATTTTGTATCGTACGACATTGAAAGAAGATGTAAAAGGTATTTTGCATATTGATGAAGTACACGACTGGGCACAGGTATTTGCTGATGGAAAATTGTTGGGCCGCTTGGACCGTCGTCGTGGTGAATTCACTTTGCCGCTGAAAGAAACTTTGAAAAAAGGTACACGCCTGGATATTCTGGTAGAAGCCATGGGACGTGTGAACTTTGACAAATCAATTCATGACCGGAAAGGTATTACGAACAAAGTGGAAGTGGTAAGCGGTGAACAGGTGAAGGAACTGAAAGGTTGGGAAGTATATAACTTGCCTCCGTTCTATGAATTTGTCAGCCAGAAAAATTACCAGGCAGGCAAGCCGGTTGACGGACCTGCATATTATAAAGCTACCTTCCGTTTGGATAAGACAGGTGATACTTTCCTGGATATGCAGACTTGGGGAAAAGGTATGGTTTGGGTGAATGGACATGCCATGGGACGTTTCTGGGAAATCGGTCCGCAGCAAACTTTGTATATGCCGGGTTGCTGGTTGAAAGAAGGAGAGAATGAAATTATCGTGCTCGACCTGAAGGGACCGGCTGAAGCAAAAGTGGCTGGCGTAGAAAAACCGATTTTGGATATGCTGCGTGAAAAAGCACCGGAAACTCATCGTAAAGACGGACAGAACTTGAACCTGAAAGCTGAAAAAGTGGTAAATGCAGGTACATTCAAAGCTGGAAACGGCTGGCAGGAAGTACGTTTTGCACAGCCTGTAGCAGGACGCTATTTCTGTCTGGAAGGTATTTCCAACTATGAAGGAAACAATATCGCAGCCATTGCAGAGTTGGATGTACTGGATAATAACGGAAAGCCTGTTTCTCGTGAGAACTGGAAGATTGTGTATGCCGATAGTGAAGAAACACGTAGTGGAAACCGCACGGCAGATAAAGTCTTCGACTTGCAGGAAAGCACTTTCTGGCAGACGGTAGACAATACCGCTTATCCTCATCAGATTGTTATAGATTTAGGTAAGGAATATAATGTGACCGGTTTCCGGATGTTGCCTCGTGCAGAAGCCGGCGCACCAGGTTTGATAAAGGATTACAAAGTATATGTAAAGAACTCTGACTTTACGTATTGATTTTCAATTCGTATAGAACTTAAGGTATTGAAGATGGAAATATCCCATGGGCGGTAAGTCTATGGGATATTTTTTGTCTGTAGAAATAAAAATAAACTCATTCTGCTTTCTTTATGGCATTTTTTTACGAACTTTGCCGCCCAATATGAAACAGGTATGCAGGGAATACTTGCATGTGACAAATTTGATAAAATGAATAAGCCAAAAGCTGTATTTAGAGAAATAAACGAGAGCTATACGCTACAGGAGGCCATAGCTGAAGCAAAACGTTGCTTGAATTGTAAGAATCCTTCCTGTAAGAAGGGGTGCCCGATAGAAAATCATATCCCGGAGTTCATTCATGAACTGTCAAAAGGCAATATGGGAAATGCCATGGCAATCATTAACGAGAAAAGTAACCTGCCGGCTATTTGTGGCCGTGTCTGTCCCCATGAAAAGCAGTGTCAGGGGCATTGCGTATTGTATCCGAAAGGGAAGGGGATTGAAATTGGTAAGCTGGAACGTTTCGTAGCCGATTTTGATACGGAAATGAAGTTGATTCGTGAGAAACTTCCTCAGAAAACACGGGGAAAGGTTGCCGTGATTGGTTCGGGGCCTGCCGGACTGACCGTAGCCGGAGACTTGGCTCGTCAGGGTTTTAACGTGACAATTTTTGAGAGTCAGGCAGAACCCGGTGGGGTGTTGATGTACGGCATTCCGGAATATCGTCTTCCCAAACAGGTGGTTCGTCAGGAAATTGAGAAGATTGAAGCACTGGGGGTGACTTTTCTGTTGAACTGTGTGGTAGGAAAGCAGCTGAACATTGATGATATTTTTGCGCAGGGATACGATGCTATTTTTATTGGTTCAGGTACGGCTCTGCCTAAATCATTGGATATTCCGGGGGCCGGATTGCGTGGAGTGATTCAGGCGACTTACCTGTTGCACATGGCCAATATCTATAATGAAGGCACAGTCGGCCGTGATAAGGTGCCGGTTATCGAAGGAGAGCACGTGGCAGTGATGGGATGCGGAAACGTGGCCATGGATGCGGCCCGTACGGCCGTACGTATGGGAGCGGCCAGTGTGACCATTGTGTATCGACGTACGGAAGCCGATATGCCCGCTATACAGGCAGAATACCAGGCTGCCTTGCAGGAAGGTGTGAAATTTTTATGGCAGACTTCCACGACTGAATTCCTTGGAGATGAAGACGGGAAGGTTGTCGGATTACGTGCCAATACACCAGAGGGAGTCAAGGAGTATGCTTTCGATCGCATTTGCCTGGCTGTGGGTTCACGCCCGGCTAGTCGGATTGTGTCGACTACGGAAGGTATAGAAACCGATGATAACGGGTATGTATTGGTGAAAGAACGTCCTTTCGGTATGACAAGCCGTAAAGGAGTGTTTGCCGGAGGTGATGTGGTGCATCGTCCGCAAACGGTAGTGATGGCTATGAAAGCAGCAAAGAGCGTGGCTGTGGGTATCGCACAGTATGTTGATGCTGTAAAATTGCTGAGTGAATAACCTAATTATAAAATAAATACTAAAGTTTAAGGACTATGTCCTGATAACTCAGGAAAAAGCATTAATTTCGCGAATTCAAATGAAACTTTAGAATTTAGATACCAAAAAACTTTACGATAATGATGGAACTTGATTTACTCACGGCTGTATCACCGATTGACGGTCGCTACAGAAGCAAAGCAGGAACTTTGGCTGCTTATTTTTCAGAATATGCGCTCATGAAGTATCGTGTGCGGGTGGAAATTGAATATTTCATCACTTTATGTGAATTGCCTTTGCCGCAGTTGGCATCATTTGATGCGACTCGCTTTGAGTCTCTTCGTGATATTTACCGTAATTTCTCTGAGGGAGACGCTGCACGTATCAAGGAGATAGAAAGCGTGACAAATCACGATGTGAAAGCTGTTGAGTATTTCATTAAGGAACAGTTTGATAAACTGGGTGGATTGGAACCTTATAAAGAATTCATTCACTTCGGACTGACTTCACAGGATATCAATAACACTTCAGTTCCTTTGTCTATCAAGGATGCGTTGGAAGAAGTCTATTATCCGCAGATTCAGAAACTGATTGATCAGTTGACTGCCTACGCAGAAGAATGGAAAAATATTCCGATGCTGGCAAAGACTCACGGGCAGCCTGCTTCTCCTACTCGTCTGGGCAAGGAAATCATGGTTTTCGCTTATCGTCTGAACCGTCAGCTGGCTGTATTGAAGGCTTGTCCGCTGACTGCGAAATTTGGTGGAGCAACCGGAAATTACAATGCACATCACGTGGCTTATCCGGATTTTGACTGGAAGGCTTTCGGTAATAAGTTTGTTGCAGAAAAATTAGGTCTGGAACGTGAAGAATACACTACACAGATTTCAAATTACGACGGACTGGGTGCCATCTTCGATGCAATGAAGCGTATCAATACCATCATGATTGACATGAACCGTGACTTCTGGCAGTATATTTCCATGGAGTATTTCAAGCAGAAAATCAAAGCTGGTGAGGTCGGCTCAAGTGCCATGCCGCATAAGGTGAACCCGATTGACTTTGAAAATGCAGAAGGTAACTTGGGAATGGCCAATGCAATATTGGAACATCTTTCTTCCAAGCTGCCGGTCTCTCGTTTGCAGCGTGACTTGACGGACTCTACAGTGTTGCGTAATATCGGTGTTCCTTTCGGACATACGGTGATTGCCATCCAGAGCTCACTGAAAGGTCTTGGAAAATTGCTGTTGAATGAACATAAAATCTATGAAGATCTCGATAATTGCTGGAGTGTAGTGGCTGAAGCTATTCAGACGATTTTGCGCCGTGAAGCTTATCCGCATCCGTATGAAGCGTTGAAAGCGCTGACCCGTACGAACCAGGCTATTACAGAAGCTTCTATCAAAGATTTTATTGAAACACTGAACGTCAGCGAGGATATTAAAAAGGAACTGCGTGCGATTACTCCGCACAACTATACTGGAGTCTAACTTTAAAAAATAAATATCGCCCGAGAGGGTGTTGAGTATTAATATTAGCATTAAACAAAAAAATTATGGCAGAAAAAGAATTCAGACAAGATGGCGAAAACAGCCAGTCTGGCCGCGATGGTTACAAGTCTTACAACAGAGAAGGATATAACAAATATGGTAGAGGCGAGAAAAGCAACAGCTACGGTCGCCGTCCGTATAACAACAATAGAGAAGGGGGAGAAGGTTATCGTTCTTCTTATAATCCTCGCTTTAATAATGGAGAGGATCGTCCGCAGAGAGGTGGTTATGGTAATCGCCCGCAGCGTTCATACGGAAACCGTTCCTACAATAATGAAGGAGGAGAACAGCGCTCTTCTTACAATCCTCGTTTTAACAACAATAATGGTGGACGTCCGCAGCGTGCGTACACTCCTCGTTTCAACAACAACCAGGAAGGAGGAGAACAGCGTTCATATCGTCCGCGCTTTAACAATGCACAACAGGGTGGAGAACAGCGCCCGTATCGTCCTCGTTTTAATAACAATGGCGGACAGCAGGGCGGATATGGTCGTCCACAGGGAGGTTACCGTCCGCGTACTGCCGACTACAACCCGAATGCAAAATATAGCATGAAGAAGCAGATCGAGTACAAAGAACTGCTGACTGATCCGGATGAACCGATTCGTTTGAACAAGTTCCTTGCGAATGCAGGTATCTGCTCTCGTCGTGAAGCGGATGAGTTTATCACTGCAGGAGTTGTATCTGTAAATGGTGAAATCGTAACGGAACTGGGTACGAAGGTGAAGCGTTCGGATGAAGTGAAGTTCCACGATCAGCCGGTAAATATTGAGCGTAAGGTCTATGTACTGCTTAATAAGCCGAAAGATTGCGTAACGACTTCGGATGACCCGCAGGAACGTAAGACGGTGATGGATTTCGTGAAAGGTGCTTGCAAGGAGCGTATCTATCCGGTAGGGCGTCTGGACCGTAATACCACAGGTGTACTGCTGTTGACAAATGACGGTGACCTGGCATCGAAACTGACTCATCCTAAGTTCTTGAAGAAGAAAATTTATCATGTATACTGCGACAAGAATGTGACAAAGGCAGACTTGGATCAGATTGTACAGGGTATTACACTGGATGATGGTGAAATCCATGCTGATGCTATCAGCTATGCGTCGGATACAGATAAATCACAGGTGGGTATTGAAATCCACTCTGGAAAGAACCGTATCGTACGTCGTATTTTCGAATCGCTGGGCTATCGTGTGATTAAGCTGGACCGTGTGTACTTTGCGGGATTGACTAAGAAGGGATTGCGTCGCGGTGACTGGCGTTACCTCACAGAACAGGAAGTAGCCATGCTTCGTATGGGATCTTTTGAATAATGATAAATATAGCAGAACACAGGGATACACGGAAACGGAGCATCCTTGTGTTTTTAGATTAATTGATAAAACATAGAATCAAAATGGAAACAATTCGTAGAACAAAAATTGTTGACCTGCTGAAGCGTGAAGATTTTGGCGCGATGGTCAATGTGAAAGGTTGGGTGCGTACTCGCCGTGGTAGCAAACAGGTAAACTTTGTTGCATTGAATGATGGTTCTACTATAAATAATGTGCAGATTGTAGTCGACTTGGCTAACTTTGATGAGGATTTACTGAAGTTGATTACAACGGGTGCATGTCTGAGCGTGAATGGAGAACTGGTAAAGTCGGTAGGTTCCGGACAGGCAGCAGAAGTTCAGGCACGTGAGATTGAAGTATTGGGTACTTGTGACAATACTTATCCATTGCAGAAAAAAGGACATTCAATGGAATTCTTGCGTGAGATTGCTCACCTACGTCCTCGTACGAATACATTTGGTGCGGTGTTCCGTATCCGTCATAACATGGCTATTGCGATTCATAAGTTCTTCCATGAAAGAGGTTTCTTCTATTTCCACACTCCTCTGATTACAGCATCAGACTGTGAAGGAGCTGGACAGATGTTCCAGGTTACTACCATGAACCTCTATGATTTGAAGAAAGATGAAAACGGTTCTATTATTTATGATAATGACTTCTTCGGAAAGCAGGCAAGTCTGACAGTTTCCGGACAGTTGGAAGGCGAATTGGCCGCTACTGCTTTGGGAGCAATTTATACATTTGGACCAACATTCCGTGCGGAAAATTCAAATACACCGCGTCATTTGGCTGAGTTCTGGATGATTGAGCCGGAAGTTGCTTTCAATGACATCAATGACAACATGGATTTGGCGGAAGAATTCATCAAATACTGTGTACAGTGGGCATTGGACAACTGTTATGACGATGTGAAGTTCTTGAACGACATGTTCGATAAAGGCTTGATTGAACGTTTGCAGGGTGTATTGAAGGAATCTTTTGTACGTCTGCCTTATACAGAAGGTATCAAGATTCTGGAAGAAGCAGTAGCTAATGGACATAAGTTTGAATTCCCGGTTTACTGGGGCGTGGATTTGGCTTCAGAACACGAACGCTTCCTGGTGGAAGAGCACTTCAAACGTCCGGTTATCTTGACCGATTATCCGAAAGAAATAAAGGCGTTCTATATGAAGCAGAACGAAGATGGCAAAACTGTACGTGCTATGGATGTGCTGTTCCCGAAGATTGGCGAAATTATCGGAGGTTCAGAGCGTGAAGCAGATTATGACAAACTGCTGACTCGTATTCAGGAACTGAATGTCCCGATGAAGGATATGTGGTGGTATCTGGATACTCGTAAGTACGGCTCATGTCCGCATTCTGGCTTCGGGTTAGGATTTGAACGTCTGCTGCTGTTTGTAACAGGTATGGCAAATATCCGTGATGTGATACCGTTCCCGCGTACACCGCGTAACGCAGAATTCTAAGAGAAGATTCTATTTATCTATAAAAGAAAAAGTCATTCCATTTGGAATGACTTTTTTTATGTTTTTACGATAGAAAAACGTGCATAAAATGCGTGATTGTCAAAATATTTTATAATTTTGTGATAACCTGATAGGTAATTCTAATACTTATAGTTATGAAAATACGTTATTTCTTTCTGGTAGCGTTTCTGATGCTTTTAGCTGTCGGCAATTCGATGGCCCAGGATGTGCAGGAAAAAACTCCTATTAATTTACATGGAGTTTGGCAGATGTGTTTCTATCGTTCTAATTCTCCGGATATACCGGGTGAGCTTAAGACAAGTAATTCTCTGAAGATTCTTTCTGATGACGGACGTTTTACCAATTTGTTGATGATGCAGACAGGAGCCGTTATTTTGGGATATGGAACTTATGAAATAAACAGTGAAGGACTTTATACGGAGTGTGTAGAGGAAAAACGTGCATCTTCCACAGTTGAATGGAAAGAAATGCAATGCATTTTGAACTAAAGGAAAATGGTACATTGATGTATGTGAAGTATTTCTTGGATAATGATGCTAATGGGAACAAGATAGATTCCTGGTGTCATGAAATTTGGAAGAAAGTCGAAATGGCACCTGTTTATCCGGGTGATGAATTGCGCTGATAAAAATTGGATGATAAATAAATAGGGCCGTTGCAACATGGGGTTGCAACGGTCTTTTCTGGTTTTATATCATTTAGGTACGATTCATAATCAACTGGTTATCCCGCGAAAAAAAAACTTAAAATCTTTGTCGGTTAAAAGAAAAGCCGTACCTTTGCAAGCCGATTATTATCAACTAGTGATAAATTTTTAATTCTGAGTGCTTTATTCTTCTTTGTCCGGGAAGGGTAAGGTTGTAGGAATTTGTTTTTTAGTAGTTAACATTTTAAAAAGAATTTAAGAGTGGATACTTTAAGTTACAAGACCATTTCTGCAAACAAGGAAACAGCAACTAAAGAATGGGTTGTTGTGGATGCTACCGATCAGGTTGTAGGCCGTCTCGGTGCAAAAGTTGCAAAGTTGTTGAGAGGTAAGTACAAACCTAACTTCACCCCTCACGTAGACTGCGGTGATAACGTTATTATCATCAATGCAGACAAAGTGAAATTTACAGGTAAGAAAATGACCGATAAGGTTTACCTGAGCTATACCGGTTATCCTGGTGGTCAGCGTGAAATTACTCCGGCTCGTCTGTTGGCAAAACCGAATGGCGCTGAAAAATTGATGAAAAAAGTAGTAAAAGGTATGCTTCCTAAGAATCGTCTGGGAGCTAAGTTGCTGGGCAACTTGTATGTTTACGAAGGAAGTGAACACAAACACGAAGCTCAGACTCCGAAAGTAATTGATATTAATACACTTAAATAATAAAGAATGGAAGTAGTAAATGCATTAGGCAGACGTAAGAGCGCCGTAGCTCGCGTATATGTTAGCGAGGGTACAGGAAAGATTACTATTAACAAGAGAGACCTTGCACAGTACTTTCCATCAACTATTCTGCAGTATGTAGTTAAACAGCCGTTGAACAAATTGGAAGTGGCTGAAAAATATGATATCAAAGTTAACTTGTGCGGTGGTGGTTTCACTGGTCAGTCTCAGGCTTTGCGTTTGGCTATCGCTCGTGCACTGGTTAAAATCAATCCGGAAGATAAGAAGGCTCTTCGTTCTGAAGGTTTCATGACTCGCGATTCTCGTTCTGTTGAACGTAAGAAACCGGGACGTCCGAAAGCACGTCGTAGATTCCAGTTCAGTAAACGTTAACGAGGGGACAAGTTGGATAAGGGACAAGTTGGCAAGGTGGTTCACTCGGTGGGTCTGTCCTTGTTGCCTCGTCAACTGATACCTCGTCACCTAAAGAAGCGTTTAGTATCTAAACTGTCAGGATTCTTCCTGCAAGTTCTTGTCGGAAAGACTACCGGACAGTTGGTTCAATAAACAAAAAAGAAAGTAAACGATTAAAATTGAAAAAACAATGTCAAGAGTAAATTTTGATACATTATTGGAGGCTGGTTGCCACTTCGGACACCTTAAAAGAAAGTGGAACCCTGCAATGGCTCCTTATATTTTCATGGAACGCAACGGTATTCATATCATCGATTTGAACAAAACTGTTGCTAAAGTTGAAGAAGCTGCTGAAGCTTTGAAACAAATCGCAAAATCGGGAAAGAAGATTTTGTTCGTTGCTACTAAAAAACAAGCTAAGCAGGTCGTAGCTGAGAAAGCTGCTTCTGTAAATATGCCGTACGTAATCGAACGTTGGCCGGGTGGTATGTTGACTAACTTCCCGACAATCCGTAAGGCTGTGAAGAAAATGACTACTATCGACAAACTGACTAACGATGGTACTTACTCAAACCTGTCAAAGAGAGAAGTTCTTCAGATTTCTCGTCAGCGTGCTAAGTTGGAAAAGAACTTGGGTTCTATCGCTGATTTGACTCGTCTGCCGTCTGCACTTTTCGTGGTAGACGTATTGAAAGAAAACATCGCAGTTCGTGAAGCTAACCGTCTGGGTATTCCTGTATTTGCTATCGTAGATACTAACTCAGATCCTTCAAACATCGATTTCGTAATTCCGGCAAACGATGACGCTACTAAATCAGTAGAAGTTATCTTGGATGCTTGCTGCGCTGCAATGGCAGAAGGCTTGGAAGAAAGAAAAGCAGAAAAGGTAGATATGGAAGCTGCTGGTGAAAATGCACCGAAAGCTGCTAAGAAAAAAGCTACCAAAGCTCGCATGGATAAAGCTGAAGAAGATGCAATCAACGCATCTAAGGCTGCTGCATTCATGAGCAAGGATGAAGAAGAAGCTTAATCAATAAAGTAAGTTGAGAATTGAAAATTGAAAATTGGGAAAACTGTATTCTCAATTCTCAATTCTCAATTCTCAATTTTGTTTTTAAGAACATTACTAACTCAAAATAAAAGATATTATTATGGCTGTAAGTATGGCTGATATCACCAAGCTTCGTAAAATGACTGGAGCTGGTATGATGGACTGTAAGAACGCTTTGGCAGAATCAGAAGGCGATTTCGACAAGGCAATGGAAATTATCCGTAAAAAAGGACAGGCTGTAGCTGCAAAACGTTCTGACCGTGAAACTTCAGAAGGTTGCGTGTTGGCAAAATCAACTGGTGACTACGCTGCAATGATTGCTTTGAAGTGTGAAACTGACTTCGTTGCAAAGAATGCAGATTTCGTAGCATTGACTCAGGCTATTCTGGATGCTGCTATCGCTAACAAGTGTCAGACTTTGGATGAAATCAAGGCTTTGCCTATGGGTAACGGTACTATTGCTGATGCAATTGTAGAACGTAGTGGTATCACTGGTGAAAAGACTGAATTGGATGGTTTCAATTTCGTATCAGGTGCTTGCACTGCTGTTTACAACCACATGAATAAGAATCAGCTTTGTACAATCGTTGCATTCAACAAAGAATGCGATGCTCAGGTAGCTCATGAAATCTGTATGCAGATTGCTGCCATGAACCCGATTGCAATTGATGAAGCTGGTGTTCCTGAATCTGTAAAACAGGAAGAAATCAATGTAGCTATTGAAAAGACTAAGGCTGAACAGGTACAGAAAGCTGTTGAAGCTGCTTTGAAGAAAGCTGGTATCAATCCTTCTCACGTAGATAGCGAAGAGCACATGGAAAGCAACATGGCCAAGGGATGGATTACTGCAGAAGATGTAGCTAAAGCTAAAGAAATCAAGGAAAAAGTAGCTGCAGAAAAAGCTACTAACTTGCCTGAGGCTATGATTGAAAATATCGCAAAAGGCCGTCTGGGTAAATTCTTGAAAGAAGTTTGCTTGCTGAAACAGGAAAGCATCATGGATCCGAAGAAGACTGTAGCTGATGTATTGAAAGCTGGGACAGTCTGTTGGCTAACTATCCTCATTCACAGCTTCAGGCCAGTGGTGAAAATGTAGGTTTGCCCGACGGACAGATGGGTAACTCCGAAGTAGGACACTTGAATATCGGTGCAGGACGTATCGTTTATCAGGATTTGGTAAAGATTAACCGTGCATGTGCCGACAACAGCATAATGAAGAATCCCGAGATAGTAGCCGCTTTCTCATACGCAAAGGAAAATGGCAAGAACATCCACTTTATGGGATTGACTTCTAATGGTGGTGTACACTCTTCTTTGGAGCACTTGTTCAAATTGTGTGACATTGCAAAGGAATACGGACTGGAAAATACTTTCATCCACTGCTTCATGGACGGTCGTGATACAGACCCGAAGAGCGGTAAGGGCTTTATCGAACAACTGACTGCCCATTGTGAAAAATCAGCCGGTAAGATCGCTTCCATCGTGGGTCGTTTCTATGCTATGGATCGTGACAAGCGTTGGGCACGTGTGAAAGAAGCCTACGACCTGCTGGTTAAAGGTAAAGGAAAGCAAGCCACCGACATGGTACAGGCTATGCAGGAATCATACGATGAAGGTGTAACAGATGAATTCATCAAACCGATCAATAATTCTACCGTAGACGGTACTATCAAGAAGGGGATGTAGTTATCTTCTTCAACTACCGTAACGACCGTGCCAAGGAATTGACTGTTGTGCTGACTCAACAGGATATGCCGGAACAAGGTATGCATACTATTCCGGGCCTGCAGTACTACTGCATGACTCCGTATGATGCTTCATTCAAAGGTGTACATATCCTGTTCGACAAGGAGAACGTACAGAACACATTGGGCGAATATCTTGCTGCCAATGGCAAGACCCAGCTGCACATTGCCGAAACAGAAAAGTATGCACACGTGACTTTCTTCTTCAACGGTGGACGTGAAACTCCGTATGACAACGAAGACCGTATCCTGGTTCCTTCTCCGAAGGTTGCTACTTACGACTTGAAGCCGGAAATGAGCGCTTACGAAGTAAAAGATAAACTGGTAGAAGCTATCGGTACACAGAAATATGACTTTATCGTAGTGAACTATGCAAACGGTGACATGGTAGGTCATACAGGTATCTATGAAGCAATTGAAAAGGCTGTAGTAGCTATCGACAACTGTGTGAAAGATACAGTAGAAGCTGCTAAGGCTAACGATTATGAAGTAATCATCATTGCTGACCATGGAAATGCAGATCATGCATTGAATGAAGACGGTACACCGAACACAGCTCACTCTTTGAATCCGGTTCCGTTTGTATACGTAACTGAAAACAAAGATGCCAAAGTAGAAAATGGTGTATTGGCTGATGTGGCTCCTTCTATCCTGCACATTTTAGGCATGGCGCAGCCGTCTGAAATGACAGGTCGCGACCTGATTAAATAAGAATCCACAGTGATTTAGAATATAGAGCCGGGGCTCGTTATCGGAAGATAATGAACTCCGGTTTTTTATGCACCATGTTAAAGCGATTGTGTTTCAGATAGGGAGAACACAGGCGGTGCAGTCTTGGACAAAATAAAAAGCCGCAAAGTAAATAAGAGGAATTACTTTGCGGCTTTCTGTCAAAACAGAGTTTATTATGCTTTTACTCCGTTGTATTCGTCAGATACAGTTAATTTTTTGCGGCCTTTAGCGCGACGTGCTGCCAATACTCGGCGACCGTTTGCGGTAGCCATTCTTTCACGGAAACCGTGTTTGTTTCTTCTCTTTCTGTTAGAGGGTTGGAATGTTCTTTTCATTTTCGTATATACTATTTTATGTTATTATTCCATGCGTTCGGGCTGCAAAATTAGTGACTTTTTTTTAATAATCAAAGTGCTAAATCATTTTTAGACAAATCTTTTTGCGTTTTTTCGCGATTTAGATTAATTTTGCAACCGTATTCAGAGAATAAATCAAACTATTACATAATAATAAAGGATTTAAGTTATGATTAATGCTCAAGACATTAAAATCGGAACCGCTATCCGTATGGATGGCAAATTGTATTTCTGCATTGACTTCCTGCATGTAAAACCGGGTAAAGGAAACACTTTCATGCGTACAAAACTGAAAGATGTGGTAGACGGATATGTATTGGAACGTCGTTTCAACATCGGTGAAAAACTGGAAGATGTACGTGTAGAACGTCGTCCTTATCAGTTCTTGTACAAAGAAGGTGATGATTATATTTTCATGAATCAGGAAACTTTCGAACAGGTGCCTATCGCTCATGAACTGATTGAAGGTGTAGACTTCCTGAAAGAAGAAATGATTGTAGAAGTTGTTTCTGATGCTTCTACTGAAACTATCCTGTTCGCAGAATTGCCGGTAAAAGTTCAGTTGAAGGTTACTTACACTGAACCGGGTCTGAAAGGTGATACTGCTACTAACGCTACTAAGCCTGCTACTGTAGAAACTGGAGCTACTGTACGTGTTCCGTTGTTCATCAACCAGGATGAAACTATCGAAGTAGATACTCGCGACGGTTCATACGTAGGTCGTGTAAAAGCTTAATGCTGATAGACACTGAATTTTCAGATAAAAAGAAAGCCGCACTGGATGATTCCGGTACGGCTTTCTTTTTTTGTGTGATGCTGGCTTATAGTAATTTGGTTCCTTTGCCTGCTTTGAGAGTGATATTCTTGGATTTTCCATTGAAGCAGACTTTCGTCTTTCCGCCTTTGCGTGACTGGATGTACAAGGATGTCACCTTACCGTCTTTCCATTTCATGTCGACGATGAAGCCTCCACGGGCGCAGATACCTTTCACGCTGCCGTCCTTCCATTCCTTCGGAAGAGCCGGAAGTAGGGTGATACTGTTTTCGGAAGATTGCATTAGCATTTCAATGACGCCGGCACAACCGCCAAAATTACCGTCAATCTGGAAAGGCGAGTGAGCATCGAGCAGGTTGGGGTAGGTACCCCCTCCGCGTCGTGCATCCTTTCCTTTGTATCCGTCCGGACTGACATAACGCAGCAGGCGACGGTAAATGTGGTACGCATTTTTGCTGTCTTGCAGGCGTGCGTAAAGGTTGACACGCCAGCCGGTGCTCCAGCCCGTAGTATTGTCGCCTTTGATTTCCAGCGTACGGGCACAGGCCTTTGCCAGTTCCGGAGTCTCTTTTACAGACAGATGATGTCCCGGATACAAACCGAACAGATGCGACTGATGACGGTGCTGCGGCTCCTGGTCTTCCCAGTCGTGGAACCATTCCTGCAGATTTCCTTTCTGGCCAACCTGGTAAGGCAACAGACGGGGAAGCGTTTTCTCTATCTGCTTCCGGAAGTCTTTGTCTGTCCCTAGTGCTTCGGCGGCCTTGGCCGCATCTATCAGGCATTCGCGCGTCATGGCCAGGTCAGAAGTACAGCCGTAGGACGTAGCTCCTGCGTAGCCGTCGGGAGTCAGGAACTTGTTTTCGGGCGATGTACCCGGTGAGGTAATCAGCTTGCCGTCTTTTTCTATCAGCCAGTTTAGGCAGAATTCAGCTGCACCTTTCAATACCGGATAATATTGCTGGAGAAATTCTTTGTCTTGCGTGAAGGTGTAGCGTTCCCAAATATGAGTAGACAGCCAGGCGCCTCCCATGGTCCAGCATGCCCACGACGGGTCGCCCACGTTCAGTCCTACCGGACAGGTCATGGCCCAGATGTCTGTATTCTGTCCCAGACACCATCCTTTCTGTACGCCGTAATAAGCCTTGGCACTCTCTTCTCCCGTGTGTTGCAGGTTGGCGATGAAATCCATCAGCGGGCGATGCATTTCACTCAGATTAGCCGTTTCGGCTGCCCAGTAGTTCTCTTCCAGGTTGATGTTGCTGGTATAGTTGCAGCTCCAGGGTGGGAGCAGGCGTTCGTTCCACAGTCCTTGCAGGTTGGCGGGTACTCCCGGTGTACGTGAACTGGAAATGAGCAGATAGCGGCCATATTGAAAATATAAAGCTTCCAGCTCCGGATTCCTTTGTGACTTGTCTGTATATTGCAACAGCTGTTCGTCGGTAGGCAGGGCTGCAATGGCCTGGTCTGTCTTACCGAGGTAAAGTTCCACACGGTCGAAGAAAGACTTGTAGTCTGCTATGTGTGCATTTTCCAATTCCTCGAACGTTTTCTGTGCTGCCCGTTCCATGCGTCGTGTCACCAGGTTCCGGTAATCGCGGCCTTCTTTCATGGGGTCCTTGTCGAAGCCGTTGAAGCTGGTGACGTTGGCTATCAGAATCAAGGCTTCTTTTCCGCCTTTCACCTTCAGTTCGCCCGATGGAAAGTTTTTGACCTCACTCTGAGGAGCTATTACCCGAATCAGTGTGCGGAAATGCGTACCCCGTTCCGGATCATACAGATGCTTGTTGTTTACTCCGTCAAAATATACGGGATAGGAGTGATAGGCAGCATATCCTTCGGCTGAAATCTCATTGCCGTTGGCCGTAGTGGCATGAGGCAGGAGCGAGTTGAATGAAAGAGTGGCTTGCAGCCCTTCTGTGCTTTCCGTCTGCAGGCGCAGTACAATCACCGAATCGGGGGCTGACGCAAAATAATCGCAGGCAAAATCTGCACCGTTTCTCTGGTAGGCGGTTCGTGCCATGGCCCGGCTGATGTCCAATGTCCGTTGATAGTGGCTTACTTTTGCCGGTTCGGCAGAATAAGTGATGGAAAGCTGGCCCAGCGGCTGATAGTTTTCGCTGTAGTGTCCTTGAACCTTTCGTTGGGCACGGTCGGCTCCCCGGTAATCTTCCTTGTCGAGCAAGGCACGGATTTCTGGAATGGCCTTATAGGCATCGGGAGTTGTGACTTTCCGGTCGGGTTCTCCAGTCCATAGAGTAATGTCGTTCAGTGAGAGTACGTCTTTGTCGGTTCCCCCGTAAAGGATAGCTCCCATGGTACCGTTTCCGATGACGAGTGCTTCTTCAAAGAATTCAGCCAGACGGTTGTAGTGCAGCACTAAATTTTCTTGTGCCGGAAGATAAGAGACAGGTAAGGAAAGGATACAAGTTGTGACAACAATGCCTTTCCACTTCCTTTTAAAGTTACTTTTCATAGTCTATGCGTTAATAAAGAAAATCAGTCGCAAGTTATCAAAAAATATTTGTACGGACAAAACTCAGGTGTGAAAAGTGAAGTGAAAATGCAACTGAAAAAACGCCTTTGCGTTTTATTTTAATCGCAAGTACATTTGAAATGAAACGCAAGGACGTTTGCATTAAAGCGCAAAGGCGTTTTGTGTGAAACTCTTTGGTATTTTGAACGGGATACAAAAGAGTTTTGTGGAGGCTCTTTAAGTTCCGAATTTCCATAAAAAAGCCTTTCCATCATCGCGATGAAAAGGCTTCTTTTTATTTTTTTCAGAAAAATAATCAATTATTTTTTCTTGTGGTTTGCATAACGGCTCATGAACTTGTCCACACGTCCTGCAGTATCCACCAGCTTAGACTTACCAGTGTAGAACGGGTGAGATGAGCTAGAGATTTCCAGCTTAACCAACGGATAAGTTTCTCCTTCGAATTCAATTGTGTCTTTAGTAGCACAAGTTGAACGAGACAGGAACATGTCGCCGTTTGACATGTCTTTAAATACTACCGGACGGTAGTTTTCAGGATGAATGCCTTTTTTCATTTTAGTATATACTTTTTATTGTTATTATTGACAAATAAATATGTGGTAACACTGGTAAAGTGTGTAATGGTCTATTTCGGGTTGCAAAGATACGCTATTTCTTTGAAACTAAAAAGAAATACCCGAAAAAAATATTCTGTCAGTCAAAGGCTTTTATATAATTAGGTAAATCAGTTTTTGTCACATCCACTTTGCATCCTTGTTGCATGTACATATAAATATTTCGCTTAAAATTGATTTGTCTCAAGAAAAGACAGAAAATCTCCGATTTAGTATATTGCTAATTCTTTTTATATTGTTACTTTTGCAGGTGGAATTAATTACTAACAATTATAAAACTTACAAAAATGGTTAATTACAAAGAGTTAGGCTTGGTGAACACAAGAGATATGTTTGCCAGAGCAATCAAAGGTGGATATGCTATCCCTGCTTTCAACTTCAACAATATGGAACAGATGCAGGCTATCATCAAGGCTGCAGTTGAAACAAAATCTCCGGTTATCTTGCAGGTATCTAAAGGTGCTCGTCAGTATGCCAACGCTACTTTGTTGCGCTATATGGCTCAGGGTGCTGTAGAATATGCAAAAGAATTGGGTTGCGAACATCCTGAAATCGTTCTTCACCTTGACCACGGAGATACATTCGAAACTTGCAAGAGCTGTATCGACTCTGGTTTCTCTTCAGTAATGATTGACGGTTCTCACTTGCCATACGAAGAAAACGTAGCTTTGACTAAGAAAGTCGTTGAATACGCTCATCAGTTTGATGTAACTGTAGAAGGTGAGCTGGGCGTATTGGCCGGTGTAGAAGATGAAGTTTCTGCAGAACACCACACTTATACTAACCCTGAAGAAGTTATCGACTTCGCTACTCGTACAGGTTGCGACTCTTTGGCTATCTCAATCGGTACTTCTCACGGTGCTTACAAGTTCAAACCCGAACAGTGCCACGTGGATCCGGCTACAGGACGTCTGGTTCCTCCTCCATTGGAATTCGCTGTATTGGACGCTGTAATGGAAAAACTTCCGGGATTCCCTATCGTTCTTCACGGATCTTCTTCAGTTCCTCAGGAAGAAGTTGACACTATCAACAAGTACGGTGGTAAATTGGAAGCTGCTATCGGTATTCCTGAAGATCAGTTGCGTAAGGCTGCTAAATCTGCAGTTTGCAAGATCAACATCGACTCAGACTCTCGTCTGGCTATGACTGCTGCTGTCCGTAAAGTATTCGCTGAAAAACCGGCTGAATTCGATCCTCGCAAATACCTGGGTCCGGCTCGTGACAACATGGAAAAACTTTACAAGCACAAAATCATCAACGTTTTGGGTTCTGACAACAAGTTGGCTCAGTAATTGCGCTTGATACTTATCACACCTGAATAAAATGAATGAAGGCTGCTTTCCTTTCGGAAGGCAGCCTTTTTTAGTTTCTTACCAGAACTTGTTTTGAGAAGGGTTATATTCAAATCCTGCTTCTTTCAAACGGTTCAGAATATCTTCCTTGCTCACGTTCATGTCCGCGCAAAGGGCATCGAGCGAAGGATAATAATCTCTTAATTTCATGTTGATGAAGCTGAAAAGCATCATCGGGTCTTTTGGTAATTCCATATTGATAAATAATTTTCAATCTATTCTTTTTCGGGGTGCAAAGTTACGACTTTTATTGCTTCATTAATCCTATTTAATTGATAATTTATTTGTTATCTTTGCAAAGCTATGTCAACCAAACGGATTATAGAAGATAAAGATTTCTGCCGTATTGTGATTGCTACGCGCCGGGGAGCAAGGAACATTACAATGCGTGTCAAGCCTGACGGCTTGTATCTCACAGTACCGCCTTACAGCAAAACGGATAAAGTGCTTTCTACCCTGGAGCAGTTTCGTGCCGATTTACGGGAACGCTTTCGGCAGGTGGCGGTACGGCCAATAGATTTCAGTTTCCGGATTGAGGCCGACTGTTTTCGTCTGTCATTATCTTCCAGCCATTTGAAATGTTTTACGGTGCGGCAGATGCCTTCGGGCGAAGTGACCGTGTTCTGTCCGGAGCATACCGACTTCTCGGATGAAGCTGTTCAGAAACTGGTGCGTGGAGCTATTTTACGGGCGATGAAAAAAGTGGCGGCTGAGTTTCTGCCACCCTTGCTGAGCGTGTGGGCAGAACGCTTCGGGCTGACTTACAGGAAAGTACGGATTACCGCTGCCCGTTCACGATGGGGAAGTTGTACTTCGGCCAAGACCATCAGTTTGTCTTGTTACCTGATGTTAGTTCCCTCTCACTTGATTGATTATGTTATTTTGCATGAACTGGCTCATACGCGTGAGATGAATCACGGTCCTCGTTTTTGGGAGTTGCTTGACAGTATGACGGCAGGGCAGGCCTTACGTTTACGGGGAGAACTTCGGAGGTTCCGGCCATCTTTTTAAAAAGAATTTCAAACATGTGTATAATGTACACTTTTTGATGTAATTTTGTACCGTAGAAGATAGGTAACAGGTAAAAAAGATTGTTTGCATGAAAAAAAGTTTACTGGTGCTTGCCTCCGGTACACTCGGGTTAGGTATTGCTGAGTTTGTGATGATGGGAATACTGCCCAATGTGGCTCGTGATTTGAGTATCAGCATACCGGAAGCCGGACATTTTATTTCGGCGTATGCCATAGGAGTTTGTGTGGGAGCACCCTTGACGGTGTTTGTGGCTCGTACGCGTCCGTTAAAGCAGATATTATTAGGACTCGTTGCTATTTATGTGATAGGAAATTTGTGTGCGGCACTTTCTCCAGAATATTGGACGTTGCTGCTTATGAGGTTTGTGTCCGGATTACCTCACGGAGCATTTTTCGGAGTCGGTTCTATTGTAGCCGAGAAGGTAGCCGATAAAGGGAAAACCTCGCAGGCTGTAGCCCTGATGATTGCCGGGATGACCATTGCTAATTTATTTGGAGTGCCCTTTGGTACATTGTTGAGTAATCTGTTCTCCTGGCGGTTCCCCTTCCTGTTTAACGGATGCTGGGGAATGCTGGTATTCTTCCTCGTCTGGAAATGGATACCTGTTTTGTCCGCCTTGCCGGATGTGGGTTGGAAAGGACAGTTCCGTTTTTTACGCAAGTTAGCTCCGTGGCTGATTATTCTGACCACGATGTTTGGCAACGGGGGTGTATTTTGCTGGTTCAGCTACGTCACTCCGCAGATGCTGCATGAAGCGGGTTTCCAACCGGAAAGTCTGACATGGATTATGATGCTGGCCGGATTGGGGATGACTATCGGTAACCTGGTAGGAGGACGATGTGGCGATTTGTACGGGCTGGCACCAGTGATTCAGTTTACGCAAGTGTTTATGATGCTGGCTTTGCTGGGCACGTTTCTGTTTGCAGGAGTACCTTGGCTTTCCGTATTGCTGATGTTTATTTGTGCGGCAGCCTTGTTTGCGGTGTCTCCTCCTCAGCAATTGTTGTTGCTGCAGAACTCCAGAGGAAGCGAAATGATGGGAGCGGCTTGTGTGCAGATTGCCTTCAATTTGGGAAATGCGGTAGGAGCATACGCCGGAGGACTTCCGATTGATGCAGGATTAGGTTATCGTTATCCGGCACTGGTAGGAGTCTTTGTGGTGGCTTTAGGATGGATTTGCGTTACCTGGTATATCCGGAGAGAGCGCAAACAGTTAAAGAATGGAATAACTGATACGATTGTAACGTAAAAATATGCTATGAGATTACTTTTGTTGACTTTATGTATATTATTGGGAGGAAATAATCTGCGTCTGGAGGCGAAGAAACATTTCTTCTCAAATTATAATTTCTGTCATATAACAGAGGAAGCCGGATTGCCTAATAATTCGGTGACTGCCGTAATGAAAGATTCATTCGGATATATCTGGGTGGCCACTCAGGACGGGCTGGCGCGTTACGACGGCTATCGTTTCCTGAGTTATGGAGTGAAGGAACCTCTTTACCGCTTGAAAGGTAATTATGTATATACCTTATGTGAGGATCGTCAGAAGAGGCTTTGGGTCGGTTCGGAAGCCGGACTCGACCTGATTGACTTGCGGACAGGTCTTTCTGTTCCCGCGGCCGATTTAGGGGCAACATCGGAATTGTCAACTTTGTTTAATTCGTTCGTCCGTTCGGTGATACAGACTACCGATGGAAGTATATGGGTGGTAACCGACAAGATGTTGTGGTGTCTGGAACTAGATCGCTCTGGAGTAGTGACGGACTGTTATCGGATGCAAGCTGAAGCCGATGAAAGTGTATCGGCCATTGCTGAAATAGAAGGAGGAGTTTGTGCCGGAGTAGGTAACTGCATTTATCGGATTGTGAAGGAAGGTGACAAGTTGCGTAAACAGCAGCTTTCGGAGTCCATTGTACCTTTTAGTGATGACTGGCGTATCTCTTGCCTGCAAGCTGATGGTGATTTCCTGTGGATAGGCAGTAACCGTGGACTTTTTCGTTATTACCGGCAAACGAAAACGATGAAGCGTTACCGTTACTCTTCCCACCGGGAGGGAATGCTCAGTCAGGCTTATATCACGGATATGAAGCTTACTTCAGATGGCAGTTTGGTGGTCTCCACTTTCAATGGACTGAATGTATACGACCGTGAATCTGATACTTTTTCTTTTATTCGTCGTGTGGAAAATTCCGAGGAGCGGGGATTGAATTCCAATATTATAGTCTGTTTGTTTACTGACGGGCAAGACATTTGGGCCGGTACGCAGGATGGAGGAGTAAATTTGTTGTATCTGTCACGTAGATTAGAGGTATCCAGGTTAGGAGATATTCCCTGGAAGCTGTCGCCGGGCCGCACACCGCAAATCAGTGCTGTGACAGAAGATAAAAAGGGGAATTTGTGGATTGGTACAATTGAGGGAGGACTTTATCGGATGAATCCCCAAACAGAATCTGTGCAGCATTATGCTTTTACCCCCAATAGCTCTACTTCTATTATTTCTAATAATGTAAACGGAATATTGATAGATAGTGATAATCATTTGTGGGCATATACCTGGGGAGCTGGAATTAGTGAATTAGATTTGAATAAATCGCAGCCTGTATTTCGACAGCATTCCAATGGGGAAGTACCAGGGCTGGAGGATGATTTTATTATGAGTGCGGTAGAAGATCCTGTAAATAAAGGAATCTGGTTTGGCGCCACACATGGTCTGATTTTTTACGATAAATCTCAGGAACGTTTTTCTCGGATTAATCTGGATGTGGATGTAAATGAGTTTGAGTCGGTCGGCTCGTTATGTGTGGACCGAAAGAATCGTTTGTGGTTTGGTACTTCTGAGGGATTGTTTATTATTGATTTGTTTTCTTTTGCTCGTTCGCGTAGGCATTTGAATTATGTTTATTTGCGTTATAAGCTGGATGATAAAAAGTCTACTCAGGTAGAGCGGATTAACTCCGTATTTCAGGACAATAGGGGTGTTATCTGGTTGGGAGGAAAAGGTACGGGACTTTATCGTGTGATTGCTGATGACATGAACCGCTTTCAGTTTAAGCACTATGGACCAGCAGAAGGGTTTGATGAAAAAACGGTGTACGGAGTAACTGAAGATGAACTGGGTAATATCTGGATTGCTACGGAAAACGGTTTATCGCGCTTGCTGGTCAATAGTGGTACTTTTATAGCTTATGGAAAGTCGGATGGACTTCTGGATAAGGGGTACGATGCGAATGCACTTTATTTTTCTCAACAATATAACCGCTTATATTGTGGGAAAGACCATGGCTTGTATCAGGTTCAACTTCGAAAGCCTGCCGGATTGATGGGTTCACATGGAGTTAAGGTTTCATCTGTTCGGATTAATGAGGGAAGCTGGATGTATGCGGAGAAAAAAAGTTTGTCTGGTTTAGAAGAAGGTGATCAACTGGAACTTGCTTTGACATCGCAAGGTTATGGCTATGGAAGTTCCGTGCGAATTCGTTATAAGTCAGAAGAAGCAGAAAAATGGACAGAACTGTTGTCTGAGAATCCAGTAATTACTTTCCCCTCTTTAGCTTCGGGAGCCTATAAACTTGAAATACAGAGTATGGATGGAGAGGGTAAATGGTCAGAGCGAATTTTACAGCTGGGCATTCAGGTTCGTCCGTATTTTTATAAGTCCTGGTGGTTCTTATTGCTTCTTCTGATGTCGGTGGTTTGTCTTTCCATCCTTTTTTATCGTTATAAGGTGAGGCGGTTGAGACATCGGCAGGTGTTGCTGGAGCAGTTAGTAGCTCAGCGTACGCATGAGTTGGAAGTACAGAATCATAGCTTGGAGGTAATGGCTCATCATGTGGAAGATATGGCAGAAGAAAAGATCCGTTTCTTTACACATCTTACTCATGAATTTCGTACGCCTGTTACTTTGATTCATGGGCCTATCCAGCAGGCTTTGGCATTGACTTCTGATAAAGAGGTAAAAGAACAGTTGCATATAGCGGAACGTAATGTACAGGATTTACTTTCATTAGTGAACGAATTGATGGATTTCCGGAAACTTGATACTGAAAAAGTAAAATTGAATATTCGTCCGTTTGATCTTATTTCCATGATAGACGACTTGCTTCTGCCTTTTATTTCTTTTGTAAAACATCGGCATATTACATTGCAAGCTTGTTATCATCTCAAAGGGCTTTCTGTAAATGCAGACCCGACGTATCTTCATCGCGTATTGACAAACTTGCTGGCTAACGCTGTGAAATTTACTCCCGATGGAGGACATATCAGGCTTTATGCAGCTCGTTTGGTAGATAATAAGGGAAAGGTGCAGCTTTATCTTTCGGTATCGGATACTGGGTGTGGAATACCGGAAAAAGACATTCCACAGATATTTGACAGTTTCTTCCAGGCACAAAATAAAGTAACTTATCCGGTATTTGGACAAACAGGAACAGGTATCGGACTGAATGTGTGTAAACGGATTGTAGCTCTTCATGGAGGTGTGATTTTGGCCAAGAATAACCGAGCAGGAGGTACTTCCTTCCGTGTCCTGTTGCCGATGAAAGAGATGCCGACAGAAGAACTTTCGGCTGTAAATGGAATGTCAGAGGAAGATAATTCTGTCGTGACAGAGGATAATTCTTTACAGAAGGCTACGCTGCTGGTGGTTGACGATAACCATGATATGCGTCGTTATATTCGCTCGTTGTTGAAAAATGAATATAAACTGTTGGAAGCTGAAAATGGAGTGGAGGCTATGAAAATAATTGAAAAGCATCAAGTGGATTTAATAGTCAGTGATTTGCTTATGCCGGAGATGGACGGGCTGGAACTTTCGAAAAGAGTGAAAGAAAATCTGGCCACTAGCCACATTCCTTTCCTGATTCTTACAGCTGTACATTCGGAAGAAAATGAGAAAAAATGTTATTCAATAGGGGTAGATGAGTATCTGTGTAAACCGTTTGATGCAGATATATTTAAGTATCGTATTCGGAATATCTTGACTTTGCGTAGAGGATATCAGGAAAGGCTTTCTCAGCCTGCGGTTTTGTCGGATATAAGTGAATTGGGACTGATAGAGGAATCCAGAGATAAGATATTTATGGACAGGGCTATGGAATTGATGAAGCTACATTACGCTGAGGCTGAATATGGACTGGATGCATTTGTGCGCGACATGGGATATAGTAAAACGCTAGTTAATCAGAAAATGCAAAGTCTGGCGGGAATGCCTATCGGCCAGTTTATGAAGAATTTTAGGCTGGATATGGGACGTCAGCTGTTGGAACAGGGAAAGGGGGATGCCAATGTATCGGAAGTGGCTTATGCAGTTGGTTTTAATGACCCCAAATATTTTACGAAATGTTTTAAACAACGTTTTGGATGTTTGCCAAGTTCGTTCAGTCATGCTTAAAGAAAAAGCCGGAACATAAGGTTTGTTCCGGCTAAAAAAAGAAATTTAGAAATGTACCGTTTCACAACGGCGTTTTTATGAGCACTAGGGATTATTTTTGTATAATTCCCGCTGTATTTTCTAGATGTATATTTTCTGCAGCATAATCTGGGCGAGTGTCTCCCTAGTTGACTGTACATCTTTCCATTTGAATATCAGAAGCTGTGTGGAAGAAGAATCCGTAAGTCTTTCCTTTCAGGAAGCCTTCTCCATCGCATGGGCGTTTATCGTATATTCCTCCCTCAAATGTGGTACGTTTGTGAAGGTTAACTTCTACCTGGTCAAAGTAAATCCGGTTCACTTTGTCAATGGTGTCTCCTCCTACGAAGATGCCGTTTTCACTTGTACATTTGATGTTCTGGAAGTAGATGCGGCTTACTTCTCCACAGGCACCTTTCACAGCTCCTTTTGGAAAACGCCATCCGGCATCTTTATGATTACCTACAGCACGTGGATAAGAAGTTACGTAAATCGGCTCTGCTTTTCCCCACCATACGTCAGAAAAGAAGCGGCAGTCTACAATCATATTTGAGAATATGACGTTGGTAACTGTACCTTCATCTCGGTTCTGGATTCCAATACCTCGGTTACTATCCTTGATAATGCAGTTAGTGAATAACACGTTATTGATTTTATCCATGTTTTCCGAACCGATTTTTACGGCGCATGAGCGGGAGGTCATAGTACAGTTGGTTACTACTACATCTTCACAGCTTCCATACTGTTCGAATTCACGTCGGTTCTTCAGACAGATGCAGTCATCTCCTGATTCAATGAAACAGTTGGAGATACGCACGTCTTTGGAATGGTCAATATCAATACCGTCGCCGTTTCGGATTTTCAGGTCATTGAGGATAGTGATACCATCAATCATTGCGTTACGGCAACCTATCAGGTGTACACTCCAGTAAGCGCTGTTACGTACGCTGATATCACGAATTACCAGCTTCTGCACGTTGGTTAAAGTCAGCAGGTGGGGACGCGGATCAAAATCGGTTACGGGTTTCAGTTCGTAAGAATCTTCCAGCTCCTTTCCCATGAAAGCCACTCCGTTACCATCGAGTGTTCCGGTACCGGTTATGGATACATTTTTCAGGTCTTTTCCGCTAATCCACATCATACCCTCTCCACGGTTGGCTCCGAAAGCGCTTTCTGTGTAAATACTTTCATCTGGATTAGCCAGTAGGCGTGAGTTGGGGGCCAAATGCAATTCGATATGCGATGCCAGCTTGAAAGGACCACATAAAAAAGTGCGTCCGGATGGTACGATTACTGTACCTCCATCCGCTTCGGAACAGGCGTTGATAGCCTTTTGTATAGCTAGGGCGTCGTCGGTTTTTCCATCTCCCGTGGCACCGTAGTCCATGATGTTATAAATCCCCGTTTGCTGCGAGTGGCATGCTCCGAGGAAGAAGATGCTAAGTAGTGCAAGAAGAATGTTTTTTGTTTTCATATTTGAATGGGGTTTATGTGTTTATTATGGTATTTTCACTAAGGAAGGAGGACAATCAGTTGGAGAATTACCCCAATCTCTGTTGGGGGTGTCATCCATCTTGAATATCATTTCTCCTCCATGTACAATGTCCTTGTGGGAAATGTAATTTTTAGAGTATGGTTTTCCGTTCAGTGTCACACTCTGAATATAGATGTTGTCCTTGGACGCATTCTCTGCCTTGAGGGTAAAAGTCTGTCCGTTCTCCAAGTGTATGACAGCTTTGGGAAAAGAGGGACTAGCTAGTATGTAATAGGGAGAGCCGGGACATACAGGATAAAAACCTAATGAGGCAAAGATATACCAGGCAGACATCTGTCCTGCATCGTCATTACCTGATAGACCACCAGGAGCATTCAGGTATTCAGTTTCCATGATATGACGTACGGCTTGTTGTGTTTTCCAGGGTTCTCCTGCATAGTTGAACATGAATGCTACCTGATGGCAAGGTTCATTTCCATGCCAGTATCTGTGTTCACTGAACATAGAGTCCAGCTTCATAGCAAATTTTTCTTTTCCTCCCATACATTCCATAAGCCCGTATGGGTCATGGGGCACATACCATGTGTAATGGCAAGGAGCGCCTTCTGTGATGAACTTGGTAAACTGGAATGTGTTCTGATCTTTCAAGAATGTACCGTCGGCATGTCTTCCTTGTGCGTATCCGGTTTGCGGATCAATTACATTGCGGTAATTCTGGGCACGTGCAGACAATACGTTGTAATCTTCTTCTTTCTGGAGTAGTTTAGCTACTTGAGAGAGTACAAAATCATCATAGGCATACTCCAATGTCCGTGATACCTGTTCTTTGGTATGGAAGGCATCGGGAACACTGTCTTCTAATGGAATATAGCCGTATTTCAGATATGACTGCAAGGCACGTCGTCCCATTCCGTTTTTATAATCTTTATCGTCAGCAGGTGATTCAAATGCATTTTTTCGCATAGCTTTGTAAGCTTTCTCTATGTCAAAGTTACGGATGTCTTTTATGCATGCATCGCCAATGGCAGCTATGCAGTGATCTCCAATCATGGCTGCCGTATAACTGTTCCAGCAGGGGAAGATGGGAAGCCATCCTCCTTGTTCGAACTTGTGGACGAGTGACTGCATCATATGGCCTGCTTTTGTGGGATACAGCAAGTTGATGAGCGGATGTAATGCTCTGTAGGTATCCCACATACTGAAATCCTCATAATATACTTCATCATGTGCCAATTGAAGAATGGAATCCTTCTGAGCAAAAGCTGGATACCGTCCGTCTACGTCATTAAAAGCATGCGGTAAGAAAGATGCACGATAAAAAGCACCATAGAATTTCTGCTTTGCTTCTTTGTCCGGACTTTCCACCTGGATAGCTGCCAGATGTTTTTCCCAGATATCTGTTAGTCTTTGGTGTGTACGGTCGAAATTCCAGTGAGCGATTTCTTTTTGCAGATTTTTTTCAGCTCCTTTTCTATCGGTAAATGAAGAAGCTGCTTTAATTAATATTTGTTCGTTACTTTCTACTTGAAAGCATATATAGATACCGATATTTTTTTCATTTCTAATTTGAGTCTGCCGAGGGAATATACTATCTTCTCGGAAGGTACCGAAGTCACATAACTCCTTTTGATAGTCTATGATAAAATGGCCGCTGTATCCGGCAGGTTCTCCCCATCCTTGATAAATGCGGTGTACAGGATTGTATCCGTAGATACGTTTTTGAAGGGTATCAATTTCAATATATCCTTCTCCTTCATCGCTGTTAGGATTTACAACGAGGTAAGCTTTTCCTTCCTTTTGGTAGGTAAAGCGGAAAATTGCCGACCGTGAGCAGCCTGTCATTTCGGCTTGAAGATGTTCGTCAGGCAGTGAAACGGAATAATAGGAAGGGGTAGCGATTTCCTGATTATGCGAAAACCGTGTACCTCTTTTTTCGGGTGTACAACGTAATGATTCGAATAATGGCATTAATGTCATGGAACCATAATCCTGAGTACATCCTCCTACAATCCAATGTGAATTACGAAAACCTTGGAACAAGGAGTCACGGTAGTAGTAAGGGGCAATACATTTTTGTTCGGTGTCTTGAGTTTGTGGTGTCCAGAAGTTCATTCCATTGGGCTCCAGTACGGCTGGTAGTGTCTGGCCGTATTCCTCTGTGTGTTTGCCAAACATGCCGGCTGTATGAGTGATACTGGCAGCTGTGCCAACTCTTGTGTCAATGTACGACAAAGAGCTTTCGGTTGTTTGACCGTTAGTACATGATATAGCTAATGGAGTAATTGCTCCATAAATCAGAGATTTGAATACTGTCGGAAGAAATGTTTTCATGAATCTTAAAACTACGTGGTTGCAATTCTTTTATTTGTAAAAGTAAGAAAATGCAATTTTTATATTACGGGTTTAAGATGATTGTTTGTATTTGACTTGTGAGTTTATAAATATTGGTGAGAGAAATTCTCTCACCAATATTTGTTATGTAGAAAAATTAGTTATGATATTCAGGATATCCCGGATTTTGTTCCCAGTTCGGGTTGGTATTCAGCATATCTCTATGCAATGGGAAGATACGACGTGTTTTGTCGAAATTTGCTGTCTTGAAGTCATGATAATGAGGGAAGAATTCATCTTCGAAATGACCGAAGCGAATCATATCATTTCTACGCCAGTTTTCATCAAAGAACTCACGTCCTCGTTCATCATACAATTCGTCAAGATTGACACTTGTTACTTCTTCTGCATGTACATATCTGCGGATTTCGTTGAACAAACTTACAGGTGTGTCTTGAGGTCTTTCAGTAGATACTCCACCACGTAACAACGCTTCTGCCTTAGTCAGCAAAATGTCTGCATAGCGGAAAATAGGATAGTCATTTGACTGGTTTCTGCTGTTTTTGAAATCGTCATCGATGACGAAGAATTTCACAGAACGGTATCCTTGGTTATATCCTTCGATGTCATCACCTACTCCTAACTGAACGTCATTAGGAGTGTCCAGTGTAATACTTTTGGTAAGTACAATTTGATTTCCGTTAGGATCTAGTGCTGGTTCTGTTGTTGGCTCATAAGTTTCTGGATTGTACACATACACAGGGCCTCTAAGGATACTTTTTATTCGGTCGCCTGCTTTGCTTGCATCTTCAAACAGTTCTGCAAACTCCGGAGTCATAGTGATATAACCACCCGCAGAACTACTCAGTTTCATACCATAGTAACTGAGTTCTACATCTCCGGCCTTTTTCCAAGTACGTGCACGTCCATGCTGCATACCAGTAGCAGTGTAAGTATCGTATGGCATTGCATAGATAAAGTCTTCTACGTGAGAACCGTTGTCCGGACCAAACTTCTTTTGGTAAGACATGGAACCAAGGCTGAATCCACCATTGGTAATGATGTCGTCACAATATTTGATACAATCGTTAAGTTTTTCATTAGTAGCTGTCGCTGCATCATACTTGTCTACAGAAGCTGCTGTATAGACAGCCCAATTGATATACAATTTAACCAATAAGGCTTCTGCCATCCATTTAGTCGGTTTCCCATAAGTATTGGCGCTTACTTCATCGGTGAGTTGTGGAATGATTTCCAACAATTCTTTTTCGATGAATTTAGCGACATCAGCACGTGGTGAACGGTCAATCAATTTGCCATCGCTAGGCAGATGGTCAAGAATTGGAGCATCTCCCCAGCAGTCCATCATAATAAAATGAAAGAACGCACGCATGGCACGAGCAGGAGCTATGATTTCACCAGCTTCATCACCTCCTAAATCTCGGATGATGGTATTAGCTTTTGTACAGCCGCCAGTGAGAGTACCCATCCAGTCGATTGTGGCATCTTCTGCTGTAAAATCATGAAGGCTAGGGTGTGCATACGCACCACTGTCATACCATCCACCACCATATGATACGGCTGTGTATTCATCACTTGACAAAGACATTGCTTCCATGTAGCGGCGGCCGAAACAGTCGCGCATCTGGAAATATACGTCGGCCATTTTAGCCTCTACAGCAATTTCATTGTCTGTTGGGTATTCGGTATATTGAGATTCAACCTTTACATCCAAATCTGTACAACCGGAAATTAGAGCGGCTGCACAAATGGAGAATAAATATTTTATATTTGCTTTCATAATTCTGTTTTCTATATTAATAAATTAGAAATTAATCTTTACACCCACCATTGTAGTGCGAGTGTGTGGATAAACGCTCCAGCGGTAGTCGATACCTGGATCAATACCACCCATGTTTACTTCTGGGTCAAGTCCTTTGTAACCAGTGATTGTGAACAGATTGTTGCAAGTTACATACAGTTGCAGATTTTGTAACCATCCGTTGAAATTCTTAAATGTATAACCCAAAGAAAGAGTGCTCAAGCGGAGGTAAGAACCATTCTCAATGAAACGGTCTGACGGAAGACTTGCTGAGGTAGTCGGATTGTCAAGGAACTCTTTCAGTACATTCTTACCACCGGCCAGCATTTCAGGGCTCATGTAGTTGGCACGTGTACCGTTGTAAATATCGTTTCCGAAAACTCCGGTAAAGAATACAGTTGCATTCCAGTTTTTGTAGTTGAATGTGTTGTTCCATCCGAAGTTCAGTTTCGGCTGTGCACATCCAGTAATAGTACGGTCTTTGTAGCCTGGCTGTTCTGTAGTCTCACCTGTACGTTCACCAGTATTTTCATCTCTTACGTAGTAAGTAGCCTTGCCTGCGTCATTAAAACCTGCAAATTCGTAAGTAAAGAATGTTCCGAGAGGTTCACCTTCAATGATACGTTGTGTGTAACCTTCTGATGAAACACCTGCTACCATCGGGTCACCTTGTGTAAATACACCTACTTCAAATTTATCGTTAGACAGTCTGTTTACGGTATTTTTGTTGTGTGAAAGAGTCACAGTTGTATTCCATGTGAAGTTCTTAGTTTGAACAGGAACAGCGTTGATAGATATTTCGATACCTTGATTGGTAATTTCACCTACGTTGGCTGCAATGTCACCAAATGGGTAAAGGTTTGTAGAAACCGGATAGTTCCAGATCAAATCTTTAGTCTTTTTATTGTAGAATTCGATTGTACCGCTAAGACGTCCATTAAGAAGTCCGTAGTCAAGTCCTACGTTAAACATACCTGTAGTTTCCCATTTCAAATCAGGGTTTGCATTTTTAGTCGCTGCCAGTGTACGCCATTGTTTTCCGTTGTAATCAAAGAAGCCGGATGCTCCGTAAGTAGCGATAGCTGTGTAAGCTCCAAAACCTAAAGCATTACCACTGACACCATAACCTAAACGGAATTTCAAGTTGTCGAACAAGTTCTGATTTTTCATAAAGTTTTCTTCAGTGATGTTCCATGCTACACTGACAGAAGGGAAAGTACCCCATTGATTATTTTTGCCAAATACAGAAGAACCATCTCGACGAACTGTAGCCTGAATCATGTATTTGCTATTGAAAGAATAGCTGGCACGACCATAGAATGAAATGTTACGGATAGTTTCTTTGGTTCCGCTTTGTACTGCCGGTATACCGTCGATGGTGCTGGCGTATGTCAGCTGGTTCCATTTTAATACGTCATCATAGAAATCGTGTACAGTCAGTCCGAATCCATCGTTCGACATCTTTTCTTCCCAGGAATAACCGGCCATTACTGACAGTTTGTGAATGTCATTGATAGTGGTATCATAGTTACCAAAGGTCTCAAAGATATGTTCGTGTCCGAAGTATGTGTTACGAGTAGCACGTCCGTTGTATGCACTGATACCTTCCAGCTGGGTATTGTGGCTGTCATAAGCACTGTAGGTACTTTGGTTGTTGGTGAATGAGTAGTTTACATTCCATTTCAATCCTTCGATGATTTCCAAACTTGCTTTGCCCAGCAACTGTGTATTCTTGTACATTGTTTCGGATGTATTTTCATAAATCAGAGACAATGGGTTGTAATTTTTTGAACCAGAACCTGTTGTCCATGAACCATCTTCGTTTCTTACCGGGAGCATCGGTGAGAAGTAATTCATTGCATCCAATACAGAGGCACCTTCGTTGTTCATTGGCACACCGATTGCTTTACCATATCTGGCATTTACACCAGCAGAAAGTTCCAAACGATCTTTCAGTACTTTTGTTGTTACTAAAGAACGGACATTTAATCTGTCCATGCTAGAGCCTGTAATCACACCTTCACGGTCTTGATAGTTGATGCTGGCCATGTAAGTGGTTTTACCGGCACCACCATTGATTGAGAGGTTATGATTGGTGCTGATAGCTGTGCGAAGCACTTCGTCTTGCCAGTTGGTGTTTGCACCCATATCATTAGCCAAAGTTGCTCCTGTAGCTTCTGCATAAGCACGCAAATCATCTGCGCTTGCCATACCCAGGGTGTTGAGAATATTATCGAAGGCTACGTAACCACTATAGCTTACATTGGTACGTTCTGCTCCATGTTTACCTTTCTTGGTATTGATGATGATTACACCGTTGGCTGCTTTTGAACCATAGATGGCAGTTGCAGTAGCATCGCGGAGTACATCGATACTTTCGATGTCGTCAGGAGCCACTATAGAGATGTCTACACCCGGAATACCATCGATTACATAATAAGGCTGCATGGCCTGACCAGTACGTAAAGATGAAGAACCACGCAATGTGATGCTCGGAGAACCGTTCGGGTCACCGGTGGTAGTGATAGTCAATCCAGCCACTTTGCCCTGCAGCATGCTGGCTGCATCAGAGAATACACCAACATTTAACTGGTCTGCTTTTACAGTAGTAATAGAACTGGTAACGTCTTTACGAGCCATGCTACCATAACCGATAACAACTACTTCGTCTAATGTTTCTGTATCTTCTTTCAGGGTTACATTGACTTTTGCACCGTTTACTACAACTTCTTGCGATAAGAAACCGATGTAGGAAAATACAAGTGTCTTACCCTTTGCTACTCGGAGAGTATAGTTACCGTCCAAATCGGTCACAGTTCCATTAGTAGTACCTTTTTCAACCACGTTTACACCAATCAGTGGTTCACCAGATGTACTTTGCGCATTTCCTGTAACAGTGAGCTGCGCAAATGCCCATGAGACATTCATCAGAAAAAGAGCCATAAACAAAGCGAATGGCCTTAGTCTTGCATTTTTCAATTGTACTTTACACATAAACTTAGATTTTTTAAAGGTTAGTTTTTATCAGATCTTGATATAAATTCTTTTACGATGGAAGATGTATCCGGTCAGTCCCATAACTGAACAGAATAATAGCGAGTAGACAAGAGACGCCAAATATTCATCAGAAATAATCATAGTAATGGCATGATAAATGGCATCTTTTATTTCCCATTGAGAGAAGATGATGGCTACCACTTCACTCAGTACGTAAAGGAACAAAGGGTTCATCCCGAAAACCAGGAAGAAGGTCCATCCTTTATTGATGTTCTTTACGTCTATTACATACATAAGCAATGCCAATAGCAGAGAACCCCAGCCACATGTGACTAAAACGAAGGTGGTAGACCATACCCGTTTGTTAATCGGCATCCAAATGGAAAGTACATAGCCGATGACCAGCATAATTACAGCTGCTGTAATGAGCTTGACAATCCGTTTGCTTACAGATATCTTTTCCAGCAACAGTCTGCCACACATAAATCCGATGAGCGTGTGGGCTACGGCAGATAATGTGCAGGCAAGGCCTTCTGGGTCAATCGGACTCTTTTTGTAAAGATGGGCTTCTCCAAATACGTTTCTGTCAATGACCGCAAGCAGATTGGTGTCATCACAGGCATAGCCGTTTCCTGTCAGAAGTAAGATGGAATAGGCAAGTAGTAATCCACCGCAAATCCATGGGAGATACTTATGATTGATATAAATGACCATAAGCGATACGATGCCGTAGCATAGGCCAATTCGTTGCAATACACCAGGGATGCGTAGTGTGTCTATGGGGAAGAAATTTCCGTTACAAGCATATCCAAACCAGTCAATTGCTAATCCAATCAGGATGATGAGGAATGTACGTCGAACAATCTTTCTGATAACTTCAGAGGTAGGCTCGAAATTAAATTTCCGAAGAGAAATGTAGGTGGAAATACCGACCATAAACAGAAAGAACGGGAAAACCAGGTCGCACGGAGTGAGTCCGTTCCATACAGAATGACGCAACGGTGCGTACGAAACGGGACCTCCGGCATTATTTACCAGAATCATGCCGCATACCGTGATGCCGCGTAAGATGTCTAATGACAACAATCGTTTCATGGTGCTTTCTGATTAATGGTTATTTTTGTTATTTATTGGGAAACACTTTATTAAATACTTCTTTTGCTACGCTGACACAGTCACCTTCCGGTTGCGATGCGTACGGATTATGCGCAAGTGTCCAAGGTTCTTCCATGGCATAGTAGTCTAGTTCAACCATTGGTTTACCATCGAGCACATCCTGAAGTGTCTGCCAGTAAGCTGCCCAGCGTTTGTAATAGAAATCTTTCAGAAGACCGTTCCATTCTTTATGGGCATAGTCGCGAAGACCTCCGTCGTTGGCACATACGCGGTTTCCCCATGTGGTAATCTGTACGCGGGCATTCCATTCGTACAAATCTTTTTCCTCCGGAGTAGTTCCGAGATTGCGGGCCTGTTCAATCCAGCGTCCTACGCGGAATTCACTTCTGGTGCCTAACAGACGGTCTTGTGCCAACAAGATGTTCAAGAACTCTTGTGAATGAGCAGCAAAGCTTTTTTTGTCGAAACTCTTGAAGTCGGCAATGGTCTGGTTGTAGACGATGCGTCCTCTGTCAGAGAGTGACTGACGGACGATGTCTACCAGATCGTATTCAAAATTGTTGTTGCCTTTGTATTTGTCGGCTACTTCCAGCATCAGGCGGGCTGCTGCTTCCGTGCTGGTCGGGTCATAATAGTTCTGCATCTTAGACCAGCTGGATGCCTGGAAGTTATTCAGTCCGGGACGGCCGCAGAAAATGGATTCGTGAGGGCCTTGCTGGTTATTGCCAAACGGGCAGTTGTAGATGCCGTCGGCAAGAATGCTCCATGCCTGTGTAATTTTTTCATCCCGTACACCGTAGCGTGCGAAAAGGTAGTCTTTTAACCATTCTTCCTTGGTGAATTTTTCCGGACGCCAGGGAAGTTCGCACATCAGTTCGAACATCACCGGATTGTTTTCGCTACCTTCCATGGTCAGGCCGATACCTTTCAGATGGGCGGCTAATGGATTGTTCTTGGTAAGGTAGAAATTGTTCAGCAACTGGTCCATACGTCCGTGCAGACCCACGTTGCCTCCGAAGTTTTCTATCATACAGAACAGCCAGTCGTGCTGCTCATAACCCTTTTCACGTTTCCAGATAGAAGGAATACCCCACATCGGGCGGCATTCGCTGAACAGGTCCAGAATCAGGATATCCCCGTTGTTCAGGTTCTTGATCATCTCCGGGCGCGGGTTTTCCGTCCATCCCTGAATCACCCATGTAGCCTTCGGATTGACATTCTTCATTGCTTTAAGTACGGCTTTTCCGGCTGCATCAAAATCCACGCTTCCTGCATCTTCAAGTTCGTGGAACGGGTCCATAGAGTAATAGTTGGCTTTGCCGAACAGTTTTTCCAATTCCTTATAATATAAGGAAGCAATTTCGTTGAAGCGTGAGTCGGTAGGAAGCAGGAAAGCCGGACGGGTAAATCCGTTCCACAATGCCGGTTCGGTTACGTTCAGTCCCAATTTCTTGTTGGCATCGTGAGGTACCATACCGGAATAGCCCGGGAATACCGGTTCGATGCCGTATTCGCGCATACGTTTCAGAATCTTCTTCTGCAGTGCTTCCTGCTGTGTGTACCAGCTGTCCGGATTGGGACCGCCCCATCCTTCCAGGTTGTTCATGGCCCACCATGCCAAGAAAGCAGGTCCTGCAATGAATTTGTTGATTTCTTCTTTGGTGTAACCTAGCTTTTCGAGCATGTTTTTCCATACGCATTCCTGACCGACTACTGCCAGTGGCAAGTTGATACCGTGCAGTGCCATCCAGTCGATTTCCTTTTCCCAGCGTTCCCAGTCCCAGAAAGCCATGGTATAGGAATAAGTGCAATAGTTGAAATCGTAGCGTAAGGAGAGGTTGGTTTCCTTGCGTACCGGAGTAGAAACTTTCGGCAAACTTTCCGGCAACTCAGCAGTCATGCCGTTCCATGAGAGATGAATGCCTGCGTAATATTTCAGGTACCAGTTCAAGCCGGTAGCAATGTTTACGTAGTTGTTTCCTCGAATGACTACCTTGTCACCTTTTTGGTCGAGTTCAAAAAAATCGGATGATCCTTTCTTTACTTGTATGATGAATTTCTTGGAAGCTCCTGGATCAATTCTTTCCAGAAGGTCGTGTACAGGATTACTCCATAACTGAGCAAAAGGGAAGCAAAGACATGCTAATAGGATAAGTAGAAATTGCTTGGTTTTCATAATAATTATTTCTAAGTGTTACAAAAATCATATTTTATCAGGAATTTGAGGGGGAAAATAGTGAAGAAAAGGGAGAAAATAGTGCATTGTAGGGTTTACACCTTTAAATTGACCTATGTCAAGACACTCTCCGGGCTAAATGTTGTAATTTTGTCACGTTTTTTAGAGAGTTAATACGTGGAACAGGCAATTCAACAAACAGGTATCCGGAAAGGCTTGACGAAGCTTGTGATTCCTATCTTTATCGAGACTTTATTGATTATGATGTTAGGTGCTGTCGACACCGTTATGCTGAGTCAGTATTCCGATGAAAGTGTGGCGGCAGTAGGGGTGGTGAACCAGATTGTGATGTTTGCTTTCCTTATTTTTGAGGTAATCAATATCGGAACTTCTGTGTTGTGTTCGCAGTACCTGGGAGCAGGAATGAGGAACAAGATGGTGCAGGTGGTCGGTGTGTCTTTGTTGCTGAACCTGGTCGTAGGACTGGTGGTCAGTGCCATTCTGCACTATGGAGCAACTACATTATTGGGATGGATGGGACTCCGTCCGGAACTGCTGAAATATGGTATCGGATACATGGAGATTGTAGGTGCGTTTGCTTTCTTCCAGGCTATTTCACTGACTATTTCCGCGTCCTTGCGTAGTGCCAACAAAGCTATTTACCCCATGCTGGTCACGGTGCTGGTCAATGTGATGAACATTATCGGAAACTATTCCCTGATTTTCGGTAAGTTCGGTCTGCCTGCCATGGGAGCAGAAGGAGCGGCCATATCTACTTCTATAGCCCGTGGCGTGAGTATGATTGTCTTGTTTGTCATTCTCTTCAGAAAACACATCCCGTCTTTCCCGATGGCTCTTTTCCGTCCTTTCCCTTGGATAGAACTGAAAAACCTGTTGAAGGTGGGAGTCCCTTCTGCCGGAGAGAATATGTCGTACAGTTTTTCGCAGGTGGTCATCACCTATTTAATCAATATTTTGGGAAATGATTCGCTGGCCACGCGAACCTATACGGTGAATACCACCATGTTTGTCTATCTCTTTGCCATCGCCATGGCACAAGGAGGAGCCATCAGCATCGGCCATTTGGTGGGGCAGAAGCGGATACGTGCGGCCTACCTGTTGGGAAAGTACGTCATGCGTTTGTCTATTTTAGTATCGCTGGGACTTTCGTGCATCTGGGCCATATTCGGTCATACAATCTTCAGTATGCTGACGGACAACGAGAATATTATCCGGTTGGGAGTGACCATTCTCATTGTCGATGTCATCGTAGAGATAGGGCGTGCTGTAAATATCTATGCCACGAATGCCCTCCGTTCGGCTGGTGATGTGAATTTCCCGTTCTATGTCGGCTTGATTGTGCAGTGGACGGTCTCTGTCGGACTCAGCTATCTGTTCGGTATTCATCTGGGTTGGGGACTGGTCGGTATGTGGTGTGCCTTCCTGCTCGACGAGAACATCCGTGCCTTTATCTTTGTGAAACGGTGGAACAGCCTGAAATGGGCGAAAAAAGGTTTTGTGAAGTAAAAGCTACATGTCCGATTGAATCAGGCAGAAATAGAACAGGATGATGCAGATAATGTCGATGGTAAGTGCAATGGCCGACCAGCGCAGAAACTGCTTGTTCTTCTTGACGGCTCCGTAGATGATTCCTAAAATGGCGGACAGGAATACACCGGCTACGATGCCAAACAAACCTTGTACGGCCACTCCCAGCAATACAAGGATTCCCATGGTGATAAGAATGTTGTTTTTCATGTCGGTTCAGGTTTTGTAATGAAAAAGGGAGCACGAAGCTCCCCGTATGATGTTTTTATAAGCTGGCCTTGATGGCGTGAATAACGGCCGAGGTAAATCCGTCGTGCTCCAGCGAGTTGATACCCTTGATGGTAATTCCTCCCGGAGTAATCACTTTCTCGATTTCTGTGGCCGGATGTGCATTTTCGTTGTTTAGCAAGAGTTTGGCTGCCCCTTCCAGTGTTTGTGCCAGCATGGTCTGTGCATCGTGTGGCTTGATACCCAGTTCTACTCCTGCCTGCATGGCAGCTTGTACGTATTTCAGTACGTAGGCAATGCCACAGGAAGTCAGCGAGGTGGCAGCTGCGAATTGTTTCTCCTCAATCAGCATGGAACGTCCCATCTCGTTAAAGAGCGCAGTCAGGGAAGTGATCTGTTCTTCCGAAGCATTGCGTGCGGCAATCAGTGTCATGCTGGCTCCTTCTGAAATGGCCGTGTTAGGAATGACGCGGAATATCGGCATTTCCGGGTCTACGAAATGTGCCAGGTCTTCAAAAGTCAGTCCTGCGGCCACCGATACCAGAATCTGTGGTCCTCTTAATCTCAGCGGCTTCAGCACTTCTTCCACTTTCCACGGCTTGACGGCAATAATAATAATGTCCGCATCTTCTGCCGCTTCTTTATTGGAATGCGTTACGTGAATGGCAGGAAATTCCGCTTTCAGTGCGTCCAGTTTGCCGGCACTGGGGTTGGATACCGAAATTTCTTGTGCCTGAATATAATGTCCGTTGGCCAGTCCACGGGCAATGGCACCTCCCATGTTTCCGGCTCCGATGATTGCTACTTTCATATCTTTCAAGTTTGAGTTCTTTATTCGCAAAGTTATAATTTAAAATGAGAGTTGGGCTATATAATGGAATTTATTTTGGTATTCAATTTACAGAAATTGATAAGTTTTGTTGCTATAAAAAGAAGGTTCTGATTTACAGTCCCTTTATAGTAGCCAGTACTTCCTTGCCAGTACTCCAGTACTGACGGGGAAGTACTGAAGTCCTACTATGGAAGTACTGGAGTATTTTCAAGAAAGTACTGAGGTTTGGAGGATGATTTGGAAAAACTTGGATAAAAAAGTATTAATTGTAATGAAGATAGATGTACTATCTTTGTGAAAAAGAATATGATATTATGAGAAACGTGCAATTTTAACTTTCTGTTTTGAGAACACTCTTCCTCATATCATTTTTGTAGAAATGGCGACTTTAAAAATAGAGTAAGATGAAAAAATGGATTGTGAGTGCCTGTCTGCTGATGGTGCAGGCTGGAGCATGGGGCAAGATTACATTGCCCGACATTGTGAGTGACAATATGGTATTGCAACAGCAGGCTGAAGCTTGTCTGTGGGGAAAGGCAAATGCGAATGCCGAAGTGATTATCCGTCCGTCGTGGAACCGGGAAGTGTATAAAGTAACCGCCGATGCGGAAGGAAAATGGGTGGCTAAAATTCAGACTCCCACAGCCAGTTATCAGGCTTATACGATTTCTATTTCCGACGGAGAGGAAGTGAAACTGAACAATGTGCTGGTAGGCGAAGTCTGGTTCTGCTCAGGGCAGTCGAATATGGAGATGCCTCTCCGAGGATTCGTAAACTGTCCGATAGCAGGGGCTAATGAAACCATTGCTACTTCATCGAAATGGAAAGGTATTCGTGTGGCTACCGTGGAGAAGAACGGTCAGGTAAAACCTGTGGATTCGTGTAAAGGGAGCTGGAAGGTAAGTAATCCGGAAAATGCACCGGCTTTTAGTGCGACGGCCTTTCATTTTGCCATGATGATGAATCAGGTACTGGATATTCCAATAGGAATCATCAACTGTAGTTGGGGTGGTTCTATGGTGGAAGGATGGTTACCTCGTGAAATCGTGTTCCAGTATCCAGATATTGACTTGGAGAAAGATATTCGCAAGGAGGACGGGCACGACTGGTGGCATTACCTGAGTCCGACATTGATGTATAACGGCATGTTGAAGCCTCTTCAGAACTATACCATAAAAGGTTTTTTGTGGTATCAGGGCGGAATCGAACGTAGGAACACACAAAACGTATGCTGAACGCCTGAAAACAATGGTGGAACTCTGGCGTAAGGAATGGGGGCTGGGTGAATTGCCTTTCTATTATGTGGAGATTGCTCCGTTTAACTCTACGCAAACTACCGGGTGCGCATACCTTCGTGAAGCACAGTTCAAGGCGCAGTCTATCATTTCGAATAGTAGCATGATTTCGACCAACGACCTGGTAGAGCCTTATGAAATCAAGAATGTGCATCCCAAGAATAAGACAGACGTAGGAAAGCGTCTTGCTTATATGGCTTTGAGTAAGACTTACCATGTGCCGGGCATAGAGGCATGCGGACCTGTTTATAAGTCAATGGAAGTGAAAGGTGGTGTGGCTATTTTATCCTTTGACCATGCAGAAGAAGGGTTTAACCGTCTGTCGGGTATGGACGGTTTTGAAGTAGCAGGGAGCGATAAAGTGTTCTATCCGGCAAAAGCTGAAGTGTACAATAATTTGCAGATAAAGGTAACTTGCGACAAGGTAGCACAGCCTGTTGCCGTGCGCTATTGCTTCCGTGACTTTCAGCTTGGTAATGTGGCCAACTTGCGTGAATTGCCCTTGTATCCGTTCCGTACAGATAATTGGGAATAAGCAGATTCTTCTCATATAATAAAGCCGGGCTTGCCATGTGGGTGGCAAGTCCGGCTATTATTTTGTGTATGTATGGTGCGATTTATTTTACTTCTTCCAGATACAATACCCGGCTGGCATAATCATTTAATTTATGATAGTCTACCTGATGAGTATAAGGAATTTCCAATCCGTTTTCCATCAGGAATGCTCCACTGTAGACTTTCCCTTCAAAGGGCAACGGTTGATTGTCAATCCGGTTCAACTCTGTGATACGGTAAGTCTTGTCGGGATGAAGTCCGGCCATTGTTACACGCGGTAAGTGTTGATTGACAAAGTGTTCTATCTTCCACCAGTAGAATACAGCCTTGTCTTTTTCCGGACTGGTATACATTAAGGAGGCTACTCCCAGATGGTCGTATGGAGAAATAAGGCGATAAATATCTCCTAACTGAACTACCGGACGGATTTTCTTGTAATCGGCTATTGCTTTGCGGCAGAGTTCTTTTTCTTCATCGGTCATGTTCTTCGGCTGGATTTCCATTCCCAGGCGTCCGCTCATGGCCACGTCGATGCGGTATTTCAGCGGAATGGTCCGGAATGTCTGGTGATTGGGGGCAGCACTGATGTGCGAAGCCATTGCGATGGCCGGGAAGAAGTAAGATGTTCCCCATTGCATGTAGATGCGTTGCAGTGCATCCGTGTTGTCACTCACCCAAAATTCATCAAAGTAAGGAAGATAGCCATAGTTGGCACGACCGCCTCCGCTGGCACAAGCCTGAATCACTAAGTCCGGATATTTGGCACGGATACGCTGGCATACACTCTCGAATCCTTTGTGATATTCTATGTACATGTGGCTTTGTTTGTCAGCTGTCAGGTAGTTGGAGCCGTGATTCATAATAGCCATGTTGGCATCCCATTTAATGTAAGCGATGTCGGGGTACTGTGTCATCAAGTCGTCAACAACCTTGAAAACGAAATCCTGTACCTCCGGATTCGCCAAGTCGAGTACTACCTGAGTACCTCCACGTCCAAGAACCGGATCACGCTGAGGAGCTTTCAGTATCCATTCAGGATGTTTTTCATACAATTCGCTGATTGTGTTTGCCATTTCCGGTTCTATCCAGATACCAAACTTGATGCCATGCTTCTTTGCATCTCTTATCAATCCTTCAATACCTTCCGGAAGCTTGTTTTTGTCTGTTACCCAATCACCCAGCGAAGAGCTGTCGTTCTTACGTGGATATTTGTCTCCAAACCATCCGTCGTCCATCACGAAAAGCTCGCCTCCCATTGAAGCAATGTCGCTCATCATCTGGTCCATTCCTTTCTGGTTAATGTCGAAATACACACCTTCCCAGCTGTTCAATAAAATATCACGAACTACATTGCCATGAGCCAGTTTGTAAGTCCGTCCCCATTTGTGGAAATTACGGCTTGCACCGCTCAGCCCTTCGTCGCTGTAAGTCAGGGCTACGGCAGGCGTGCGGAATACTTCTTTTTTAGAAAGCATGTATGAAGAGTTTTCTTCGTTGATGCCGGCATAGAACTGATGATAATCGCTGTCGTCAGTATCAATTTTCAGTTTGTAGTTGCCTGTGTAGCAAAGGGCGGCTCCAATGACTCTTCCTGTATTTTCCTGTGGTTTCCCATCGAGTGAGAACATCACTTCTGCATGTGAGGTATGTGAATTGCGTACCCCATCTTTATTTTTAATTACGGTCATTCCTGGCTGTAGCGGTTCTTGTGTCAGTTGTCCTTCGTTTGCCCATGAACCAGACAGATGTGAAAGCCATACATTTCCTCTGCGAATGGGTAAGTAGGCAGAAGAGAACTGGCTCAGATATACTGGCTTCTTTTCTGTGTGGCTTATCTCGGTCCAGGTTTCTATCATATCTACATCCTGATATGCTTTGTAGTGTACGTCGACATAGAACGGATATACTTTGTCTTTCAGGTGGACAGTCGTTAATGTTGACTGCTTCTCCTGATTAGTGCTGACACTTACCACCTCCATTTGTGTAGACATGTTGCCGTCGGCGTGTTTTACAGAAAGAGCAGCTTCTCCCGGACAATTCATTCCATATACGGGGTAAGCCGTATGGTTACAATTAGATGCTTCGTTGATGTGTTGCAAGTCTGTTTCATTCAGTTTGCTTCCATAGTAAAGATACTTTAGCTCACCGCCATTGGGCGCATTCAGTACGAGCGATGTGTTAGGGGTAGAAATACAGATGTGCTGTGCCATTGCATTTCCGGCCAAGAAAGAAAGGCCTGCTAAAAGATAAAGTTTGCTTTTTGCACTCATGCTTTTCAGTTTTGATAATAGATTTTGTTTAATTATTTATTTGTCTGCAAAAATAGGTGTTGTTTTGTGATAAAACTGATATGTTTTTATCTTATTTTTGTGGGAAACAGAAAAATAGAGAATGAGACGCTTTTTCTGAGAATAATAACTTTTAATTATGGCCTTATTTTGTCCCTCTTTAAACGTACTGCTATGGAAAAGTTGTTGAATGAGAATTTTATACGAGAAATAACTCCTCTTTCAGATAAAGATTGCTTTTACATTGCCGATCGGCATAAGAAAGAGTTTACATATCCTATGCATTGCCACCGTGAGTTTGAACTGAATTTTGTGGAGCATGCACCAGGAGTGCGTCGTGTAGTCGGGGATTCGGCTGAAGTGATAGGTGATTATGATTTGGTATTAATTACGAGTCCTGATTTGGAGCATGTGTGGGAACAAAATACGTGTACCTCAGAAAATATCCGGGAAATAACTATTCAGTTTGTTCCTTCTTTTATGAGTGGACTGGTGGAAACGAATCAGTTTGATATGATTCGTAAAATGCTGGATAAAGCACAGTATGGGCTTTGTTTTCCCATGGATGCCATGATGAAAGTATATTCATTGATTGACAAGCTTCCTGAGATGAAAGGGTTTTATGCCGTGGTACATTTCCTGACCTTGCTTTATGGACTTTCTTTGTTTACTGACCAGGCGCGTACTCTTTCAAGTTCTTCGTTTGCCAAAATAGAGGTGCATTCAGACAGTAGGCGTGTACAAAGAGTACAAGACTATATAGGAAAGCATTATCAAGAGGAAATAAAGCTGAAGCAGCTGGCTGATATGGTAGGTATGACCGAAGTATCTTTCAGTCGTTTCTTTAAGTTGCGTACAGGTAAGAATTTGTCAGATTACATTATTGATTTGCGGTTGGGCTATGCCACGCGTCTGCTTGTTGATTCAACGATGGCAGTAGCTGAAATCTGTTATGAGTGTGGCTTTAATAATTTATCTAATTTCAATCGCATATTTAAAAAGAAGAAAGGATGTTCTCCAAAAGAGTTTAGAGATAATTATAGAAAGAAACGTACTATTATTTAATGGTATAATATATAATTAAGGAAGGCCCTCTTTTTATCAGGTATTGAGAAAAGAGGGCCATTTTTCTGTTTAGATGGGGAATAAATGAAACTCAATCAGTATATGATAAAATTATATCATTTTTATCAGTGCTTATCGGCTAATTTTGCAGCGTTGAAATAAATCTAATAAGTATGCAGAAACGAATTTCTTTTCTATTGCCTCGGAGTTGTGTGAATATTTTGTTTGCATGTAAGCAAATGAAGAATGATATAATAGAAGTTGAATACACACATTTCATGAAGGGACAGAATCCGGTTGATGATTGTGCAGGGTAGAAGGAAGAGAAGGAACAGTCGGTGATTTGTTTATACAAGTGATAGATAAAATTGTATCATTATTACAATGTGATTGTTTCTACCTTTGTGATTGTAAGAAATTTGTAATATAAAGCGACTTTTAATCTGATATTATGTAGAGAGGATTCCGTTTGTTGGCTTTTCGCATATATCTATTGATGAAGAATTATTAATCATACAAGTGATACACTATGAATAAAAATGTAAAAAGATGTGCGCTGGTTGCTGGTGCATTTGCCATGGTCTCTATGGGAAATGTGTATCAGGTGCAGGCTTCTGAACTTCATGCATCGGAAGTGTTGCAGCAAGCGAAAAGGCAGATCAAAGGAAAAGTAGTTGATGCTGCCGGTGAAACTGTGATTGGAGCGAATGTTCTGGAAAAAGGAACAACTAATGGGGTAATTACGGATATTGATGGTAATTTTGTACTAAACGTTTCTTCTGGAGCTACACTGGAGATTTCTTATATAGGTTATGTTACACAAACCATAAAGGTCACAAACCAGACATCTTTACATATTGTATTGAAAGAAGATTCCGAGACTTTGGATGAAGTGGTGGTAGTGGGTTATGGAACCATGAAGAAAAGTGACTTGTCTGGTGCTTCTGTATCAGTGGGGGAAGATGCGATAAAAGGTTCTGTGATTACCAACCTGGACCAGTCTTTACAGGGACGTGCAGCGGGTGTTTCTGCCGTAAGTACTTCAGGAGCTCCGGGTTCTTCGTCTTCTATCCGTGTGCGTGGACAAGCTACCATTAATTCCAATGCGGAACCTCTATATGTGATTGACGGAGTAATTGTACAAGGAGGAGGCGCCTCGGGGGCTGATTTCGGTCTGGGAGATGCTTTAGGTAATGGTTCTGTATCTACCATTTCTCCGCTTTCTACCATTAACCCTGCCGATATTGTCTCAATGGAAATTTTGAAGGATGCTTCGGCAACTGCGATTTATGGAGCGCAAGGAGCAAATGGAGTGATATTGATTACGACTAAACGAGGTAAGGCTGGTGAGGCTAAATTTACGTATGATGGCATGCTGGCTGTACAGAGACAGACCAAACGGCTGGATATGATGAACTTGCGTGAGTTTGCTAATTATTACAATGAATTTGTGCAAGTGGGCGAATTGGATGTGAACGGGTATTATGCCGATCCTTCCATCTTGGGTAAAGGAACGAACTGGCAGGATGCGGTTTTCCAGACTGCATTGCAACACCAGCATCAGGTTTCTGCTGAAGGAGGTACGGAAAAAATTAAATATTATGTTTCCGCTTCTTATATGGATCAGGATGGTACGTTAATCGGGTCCAACTTTAACCGCTATTCTTTCCGTGTGAATTTGGACTCTCAATTGAAAAGCTGGTTGAAACTGGGATTGAGTGCTACCTATTCATCTACGGACGAAGATTTGAAACTGGCAGATGGTGAACAGGGTATTATTAATTATTCATTGAAAACTGTCCCTGATATTCCTATTTATGATATTGACGGAAATTATGCGACCATTGTGCGTGAAGGTTACACGAATCCGAACCCGATAGCCATGGCTATGATGGATCAGGTACTGCTGAACCGCCAGAAGTTGACAGGTAACATCTTCTTTGAGGTTACCCCAATAAAGAATCTGGTGTGGCATGCGGAACTGGGCTATGATATTAGCGCTTCGAGAGGTGAACGTTATAAACCTATGGTGGACTTTGGTAGTTGGAAGCGCGACAGTAACTATAGTAGTATTCAGAAGAACAGCAGTACATTCTGGCAACTCAAGAATTATGTTACGTATAGCGGTATGATAGACAAGCATAATTTTACGGCCATGCTGGGACAGGAATGTTGGGCGTCTAATTATGATAATATCAGCGTAACCAATACCAGTTTGCCTTCTGATGCTGTGCATAATCCGGCTTTAGGTACCGCTACTCCGGTAATTGGCTCTGGGTTTGGCAGTTCAGCCATGGCATCGTTCTTCACTCGTCTGACTTATAATTACGATAACCGTTATTACGGAACTTACACTTACCGTTACGATGGCTCTTCAAACTTTGGCCCGGATAACCGTTGGGCAGGCTTCCATGCACTTGCTGGTTCGTGGCGTTTTTCAAATGAAGAATTCTTTAAGCCTTTGTCTGGTGTAATTAGTAATGGTAAATTACGTTTAGGCTGGGGACAGACCGGTAATGCAAATATTGGAGGATATTTGTGGGGAACTTCTATCGTGAAGATGAGTTCAAGTCTCGGAACGGGATATCGTCCGAAAAATATTCCGAATACCAGCATCAAGTGGGAATCTCAGGAACAGTGGAATGTAGGACTGGATTTGGGATTCATTCAGGACCGTATTAATTTGGTTGTAGACTGGTATAAAAAGGCTTCAAATGACATGTTGATGGCTTTGCAGTTACCTTCTTATATGGGAACTCAGGGGAATACCAGCAGCCGTTTGGATCCTCCTTATGGTAACTATGGTAGTATTGAGAATGCCGGTGTGGAAATTTCACTCAACACGCATCCGTTAATTGGAAAGTTCCAGTGGGATTCCGATTTCCAGATTTCATTCAATAAGAATAAATTAAAGGCATTGAGTGGAACGGCCAATGCACAAATTGTTGGCTATGGACAATGGAATGACGTAGTTAGTGTGTCCAATGTAGGTGAGTCATTGTATAATTTCTATGGTTATGTATGTGATGGCGTTTATCAGGATTATGAAGATCTGCAGAAATCTCCGAAACCAGAGCAGTATCCGTCAAACGGAGTGTTTAACCGAAAGAATACAGTTTGGGTGGGTGACATCAAATATAAGGATATTAGTGGTCCGGATGGAAAACCTGATGGAGTAATTAATGAATATGATAAGACGAACTTGGGCTCTCCGATGCCGAAATTTACTTTTGGATGGACCAATACATTCCGTTACAAGGATTTCGACCTGTCGATATTTATTAATGGTTCTTATGGAAATAAGGTAATGAATTATTTGGGTATGCAGCTTACTCACATGAATTCTGCATGGGAAAATCAGTTGAACTCGGTAACGGGTCGTGCCAGACTGGAACCGATTGATCCGGATAAAGTTTATCCTGCCGGCCAGTATTGGTATGATGATGTGACTAATGTGCGTGTCTCTAATCCGGAAGCTGTTATTCCTCGTGCTTCTATTCAGGACCCGAACGACAATGACCGTATTAGCGACCGTTATGTGGAAGATGGTTCTTACATCCGTTTGAAGAATATTACACTGGGTTATACTTTCCCAAGTAAATTAATCAAGAAGTTTGGTATTAATAACTTACGACTTTATGCGAATATTCAGAACTTATTGACAATTACAGGATATGATGGTTACGATCCTGAAATTGGAGCCAGTACGCAAAGCACTAATGTGTATGGATTGGATTACGGACGTTATCCGTCGCCTACTGTCTATTCATTCGGACTGAATGTTTCTTTTTAACCTGTTAAATTTGACTGTATATGAAAATCAAGAATATTAAATATGTGGCTTTGGCTGCGGTCTTTGGTATGGGAGCAACTTCTTGTGATGATTTTCTGGATCGACCGACTGAAGACAATTATAATCAATCTAATTTTTACCAGAATGATACCCAGTGTGTGCAGGGAGTCAATTTCTTGTATAACTCTCCATGGTATGATTTCCAGCGTGGTTTCTTTAAAGTGGGTGAAGTGATGTCTGGTAATTATTATTGGGGGAAAAGTCCTTATCTGGATTTCACAGTGAATGGAACGGATCAGGATTTGGTTAATATGTCTTATTCCTTGTGGTCTGTTATAGCCTATTGTAATACGGTGTACAAGACTCTGCAAACTGCTAACTGTTCTGAGAATGTCAGAAGACAGTGTATGGCTGAGTGTTTGTCTTGGAAAGCTATGGCTTATTTCTATCTGGCACGTACTTTCGGGGCTGTACCTATTGTACACGATAATTCCAAAGAACTGGCAGATGGAACTTATAATGACAAAAAGAAGGTCATGCTGGCCGATGTCTATGAATATATTGTCATGACATTGGAGAAAGCAATGGAATTGTTTAAAGATGAGGATGGAAATGTCATGAAAGGTGATGCCGGACGTATAGATTATTATGGAGCTGAAGGATTGCTGGCAAAGGTTTATTTGACAAAGTCAGGCGTAGGTCAAAATGGTATGCGTGATGAGGCGGCTTTGAATAAAGCTAAGGAATTGGCAGAAGATGTGATTGATAATTCAGGTCGCAAACTGATGGAAAACTATGCAGATATATTCCGTTTGCAGAATAATAACTGTGAAGAAAGTCTGATTGGCTGGCGTTGGGATGCGGCAAGCGGTCAGTATACAGCGCAAAATACATTACAGTCGGACTTGGCCATGGTGGGATTTGATGAATTTGGAGATAACTGGGGTGGTTATAATGGTCCTTCCATTGACTTACAGCTGGCTTTTGGAGTTACTCCGGATCAGAATCCGAAGGACCGCGACAAATCGGTTATTGATACTCGTCGTAAAGCAACCATGATGATGGCGGGCGATAAATATGAATATTTCTGGCAGGATAAGGGAGGCTTCGATTATATCAACTTCATCTACGATAAGGATGGTTATGGTAAAGGTGGTCCCGGGGAATTGCAGAGTCCGACAGGAGCCAATGAGGTGAAGCATTTGTATGGCAATGCAAACGATCACATGAAAGGTCTGGGTGTATCAGCTGCAAGTATGTCCAGTAGCTTGAGTACCCATTTACTGCGTTTGGCCGATGTATATCTGATTTATGTAGAAGCAGTAATTGGAAATCAGGGCTCAACCACGAGTGAAAAGGCCAGAGATGTATTCTGGCAAGTACGTCATCGTGCGGTAAGTGAATACAAATTGCCAGCTTCTGTTTCCTGGGAAGATGTCTGGAAGGAACGTCGTCTGGAACTGGCTTGTGAAGGAGACCGCTGGTATGATTTTGTACGTTTATCTTATTATGATTCATCAAGAGCGATTAATGAACTTGTAAATCAGAAACGTGATGTATACGACAACTTGAATACGTTGTATAAATCCTATTATGAATCCGGACAGACGACTTGGAATGCTACTTCAGATCAGCATTATACTGATAATCCAAAGGTGCCTAATGTAACAAAAGAAAGCTTTACATTGCCGTTCCCCTCAGAGGATGTGGTATTTAATCCTAATTTGATGGAAGATCCCGTACATGTGGATGTGCGTACGGAGTATAGTTATTAATCTTTTAAATGATACATAAAATGAAAACAAGATATATCAATTGGTTCTTTGTGGCAGCATTGGCTATGATGGGTTGTTTTATGACTGCTTGTGAAGATCAGCCGGATAAATATGAAATTGCAGACGGAGTTCCTACTTTGAAATATGTGCGCTCTCCATTGCCGGAAGAAGCAGACTCATTACTTGTAGGAGCCTATCTGGGAAATACGGTTTGTTTGGTGGGAGATAACTTGCGTAGTATCTATGAACTTTATTTCAATGATCAGAAAGCTACCTTGAATACAAGTTATATGACAGACCATACTGTTTTGGTGGATATTCCTAAGAACATACCAGAAGAAGTGACCAATAAAATCTATATGGTTACCAAGTCTGGGGCTAAAGTGGATTTTGATTTTAATGTGATGGTTCCTGCTCCGGTGGTTAGTTCTATGAGTTGTGAATATGCTTCAGCTGGAAGTGAAGCCGTATTGTATGGTGATTATTTTGTAGATGATCCGAATGTTCCTTTGACTATTTCCATGCCTGGAGATATTACTGTAGAAGGAGAGCAGATTACAAGTATCACGAAAACGGCAGTCAAATTTATAGTACCTGAGGGGGCGGTGCAAGGAAATATCCGTGTGAAGTCAATTTACGGAACCGGACAATCAGTTTTCCAGTACAAAGATACACGTAATATTCTGTTTGACTGGGATGGAAAATATGAAGGTGCTTTGGCTGCAGGAAATTCTTGGAATGGCGACAATGAAAAGAAAGGACAGATTCTTCCTTCTGTTCCTCCTGTGGATGGAAAGTATATGGTGATGGGGCCTGCCACCCTTTCTGGTGGACAATGGCAAACTCCAGGAGAGTATCTGATGATGTATTGGCCCGATCCGAATGCGACAGAAGGTTGTGTACCTCTTTATAACTTACCTCAGTTTAAGGAAATGCTGGAAGATTATAAAATTGAGGAATTTGCATTGAAATTTGAAGTATATGTTCCGACTTCTAATCCATGGATGGCTGAAGGCATGCAAATTCGATTTACTTCATTGGATGAAGTTTCTATGAGTAACCAGACACAGGATTACATCTGGAATGATGATGAAAGTCATGAAGAAGGAAAGGCTCCTCGTGGTGTTTGGGTTCCTTGGGAAGAAATTGGTTCATACGATACAAATAATCAATGGGTTACGGTTACACTCAAAATGTCAGAATTTAATAAATTAGTTTCTGGACTAGCCAGTGATACAGAATTTACTCAGGACAGATTCGCTGGTTTAAGCATTTTCCTGCGTGGAGGTGGAGTTGACGGTAAAGAATGTGAACCAATTATTTGCATGGATAATATTCGGGTGGTTCCAGTAGAATAATATTTAAAGGCGTAGACGTATGAATAAAATATATAACTTTTCAGCATGGTGGATGCTTTGTTTCATTCTGTTGAGTTCCTTGACATTCACCGCTTGTGATACCAACGATGTGGATACCAATCAGTATAAAGGAGGTATCAGTTTGAATGTATTTGGACCGAGTCCGGTTGCACGTGGAGGTATTCTTCGTTTTCTAGGTTGTGGACTGGATCAAGTTACAGCTGTACAAATTCCCGGATGTGATGATATTACAGATATAGAAGTTGTCAGTTCGGAAGAAATTCGGGTAACTGTTCCTCAAACAGCGGAACCGGGTTATGTAACACTGGTATTTCGTAATGGAGAACATATCGTTACAAAAACTCAATTGACTTATTCTGAGCCTATTTCAATGGAAAGTTTCTCTCCTGAGAGTGTAAGACCAGGCGATGTGTTGACTATTAAAGGTGAATATTTGAATTTGATACATCAGGTAATTTTTGCAGATAATGTGATTGTGTCTGATGAAACGACAGGACAGGAGAGTGTGGAAGGGGAGAATGCATTCTTAAAGCATACCCGGAATGAGATTCAGGTGCTTGTACCTGCAGAAGCACAAAGCGGAAAGATTATTCTTTCTGATGGAGCAGAGCTCCCTAACTGGATCTATTCAGAACTTGAATTGCAAGTTGTAATACCCTCTGTGAGTGAAGTGATTGATTTATCTGAGAAAAAACCTGGAGATAAGGTGACGGTGACAGGTGAGAATTTAGATTTAGTGAAGGAGGTACGGATGCCTAATGGAGAAACTGCTGCATTTGTGTACTTAGAAGAAAATAAGTCGATCACTTTCACGCTTCCTGAAGATGTGAGCAATGGAACTGTGTTTGCTGTTACGGCTTCTGGTGTAGAAGTTGCTGTAGCTGAAATAAAGGTAGCTGTTCCAGAGAACGTAGTCGTTACATCGGCTGATGGTATTCGTGCTGCACAATTACTGGAACTGACGGGTAAAAATATGGAATTAATAACCTCTGTGTTATTTCCGGGAGTTACAAAGGAAACTATACCTTCTTCTTCTACTTCTACAAAGGTGACAGTTGTGGTTCCGGAAGGAACTGTTAGCGGTAATTTAACATTGAATACAGGAAGTGGAGCGACTGTTAGCATAGCAATTGAGACTGCAAAACCTTCTAATTTATCGTGTGAGGGTGAAGTGAAAGCTGGTGAACAAGCTACAATTACGGGAGATAACCTGGATTTGGTATCAGGCGTGGTGTTTACAGGTAATTTGGAAGGAGAGATTATTTCGCAATCTTCTAATCAACTGATTGTATCTGTACCGGCTTTAGCTCAAAGTGGCAATGTTATTTTAAAGATGTCTAATGGAGAACAAGTATCTGATCTGAATCTGACTATTACTGCACCATCTGGTTGTTATGTAATAAGTGGGTTGGAAGGTGAATATCATGCTGGAGAAATTATGACGGTGGAGGTTGCAAATGGGGCTAAACTGACTGCTGTCAACATTAATGGAACTCCAGTGCAGTATATTCTTACAGGAAATCAATTAATGATTCAGATACCGAATACTGCTGGCTCAAACTCTTCTTTGGAATTGACTTCTGGTGATAAGACAATTGAATATATCATTTCGTTTATACCAGCAGCACGTCCTGAGACTGTGATTTGGGAAGGTTCGTTTGCAATTACAAATTGGAACGGCAATCAAGATCTTGGATGGAATGGCTATGATTGGGGCTCTGTGCAGCCTGGTACAATTATAACTGTTTATTATACCTTAGATACTGCTGTTACCGACTGGCAGATTCGCTTAGGTGGATGTGGCATTGGCTGGGCAGAATTGCCTACAATTCCAGCTACAGGTTTAACAGCTGGTTCTACCAGTTTCTCTGCCACATTAACGGCGGAAGATTTAGAGGTCTTATCAAAGGATAACAATAGTGGTTTAGTAGTGACCGGTTGTAACTTTACAATGACCAAAATAACTTTAAAATAAAGATTTTTAAATGAATATACGTATGAAAACAAATATAATGAAATGGATGTGTCTACTGGCAGCTCCTGTAGCTTTGATTGCCTGCAACACCGAGGTGGAACATGATGTCCCAGCTGTAGATGCTCCGGTACTGGTTTATTCTTCTTTGGTTGATGGTGCTTCTGTGAAAGCCGGAGATTTTACATTGAAAATAGCTTATGATAAGAATGTATTCTTTTCTACTGCTGATACGACTCAAATCACCATGACCAACGACGGACATATTCGTAATGGGATTGTGTATGGTAAGAATGATACATTGACGTTAACTGTGAGTGCACCCTCAAGAGCTACAGACTATACGATAACTATTCCGGAAGGGCTGGTAACTGGTCCTAACCAGATGCCTGCTCCTGCATTTTCATTAAACTTCAGCACACTGGATTTACATTCTAATTTAGTTATGGCCACATCACCGGAAGCAGAAAAATTGTATAAGTTCTTGATAGAAAACTATGGGAAGAAAACAATTTCCGGTATAATGGCGAATGTAGCATGGAATACGGATGAGGCTGAGCAAGTCAATACATGGACAGGACATTACCCGGCTTTGAATACGTTTGATTATATGCATATTCGGTATTCAGGAGAAAACTGGATTGACTATTCTGATATTTCTCCGGTGACAAATTGGGTAAACGCAGGGGGTATCGTGTCTTGTATGTGGCATTGGAATGTTCCTAAAAATACAGATAGTAACATTGATGATTATACGGCTACCTTGTCGGAAACTGTATTTAATGCTCAAAAAGCTACAGAAGAAGGGACATGGGAGAATAGTATTGTAAAAGCGGATTTGGAAAAGGTTGCTAACATGTTGAAAAAACTGAAGGATGCGAAGGTCCCTGTGCTGTGGCGTCCGTTACACGAGGCGGCCGGTCAGTTCTTTTGGTGGGGAAAAGATGCGGAGAGTTTTAAAGCACTCTGGAAAATGATGTTCACCTATTTTAAAGAACAAGGTTTGGACAATTTGATTTGGGTGTGGACTTCTGAAAATAAGGATGATGCAAACTGGTATCCTGGTGACGAATATGTGGATATTATTGGTCGTGACTTGTATGGAAAGACTGCGGAAGAATGTGCGGAAGAATTTAAGGCATTGACTGCATTGTATGGTGACAGGATGATTGCTTTGACAGAGTGTGGATATTATGCAGATTCTAATGATGCAAGTAAAAATGCACCTATTGGGAATATAGAAGCACAGTGGAACAATGGAGCTGCATGGTCGTGGTTTATGCCATGGTATGGCAATGCGGGTGAAGGAACTGAAGCAAAACCTCATGCCGATAAGGCTTGGTGGGAAGCTGCATTCCGGTCAGAGAATGTATTGGATCGTGAAGCAGTGAAGGAAGCGATGAGTAAATTATGAGGTAATGATGGGTAAAACTCTGTATGAGAAATATCTTACTTTCTGCATGCAGAGTTTCCCAATTTCGTTGATAAATATTTTACTATCTGCTTTTGCTAAAATTGTATCAGAAAGGATGGAACGGAAATCCTACCTTTGTGCTATGTAATTTTAAAGCTGATTCTTATGAAAAATTCTTCAAAACTAATTTTAGGAATAACGATGTGTTTATCTGTTGCTTGTGCGAATGGTAATAAAACAACTGTTGAGACTGATAGTCCGGAAGCTCAGGCGATGTTAGATAAATTGAAAGCTATACCGCAGCAAAGACAATTCATGTTCGGACATCACGATGATCCAGTGTACGGCATTGGTTGGGATGGCGACTCTGCGCGAAGCGATGTGAAAAGTGTATGTGGTGATTATCCTGCTATGATGTCCTTTGATTTGGGACGTATTGAAATTTATGGGGATAAGAACTTGGATAATGTATCACTGGACCGTATCCGGCAAGAAGTTGTGGCGCAATATGAACGCGGAGGAATGTCGTCTTTCAGCTGGCACGTGGATAATCCGGTAACGGGAAAAGATTCATGGGATGTGAGTGATTCAACGGTTGTGAAATCTGTACTGCCTGGAGGAGTAAATCATGATAAGTTTATGGGTTGGCTGGATAAAGTGGCCGACTATCTGAACTCAATACAAACGCCGGAAGGAGTAAAGGTTCCAGTTCTTTTCCGTCCGTGGCATGAGCATACGGGAAGCTGGTTCTGGTGGGGACAAAACCTTTGTTCTGCGGAAGACTATAAAGCACTTTGGCGGATGACGTACGAACGTATGCAGGAAAAGGGAGCTACCCAGCTGCTGTATGCTTATTCTCCGGGCACGGAGCCTAAAGATTCTGTGGAGTATCTGGAGCGTTATCCGGGTGATGATATTATCGATTTGATAGGAGTAGATGCCTATCAATTTGACAAAGAGGCTTATGTGAAGTGTTTAGATAATGCACTTTCTATTATGTCGCAGGTAAGTAAAGCACATAAAAAGGTGATGGCTGTAACCGAAACGGGTTATGAAACAATTCCTGATTCGGTATGGTGGACGCAAACCTTGATGCCGGTAATAGAGAAGTATCCGATAAGTTATGTGCTGGTATGGAGAAATGCACGTGAAAGAGAAAATCATTATTATGCGCCTTATCCGGGACATCCGTCGGCAGATGATTTTCTGAACTTCTATAATGATTCACGCACATTGTTTGCAGGAGATATGAAAAATGTAAAATGAAATAAAAATATAAATTGATATGAGTACTTTTGAAGATAAGGTAAAAAGATTGTTCGCTCAGCATGAAGAGTTGATTACTCGAAAGAATGAGCCTGTTGAAACCACCAATGGTGTGTACACTCGTTATAAATATCCGGTAGTAACCGCAGCTCATACACCGATTTTCTGGCGTTATGACTTGGATGAGAAAACCAACCCCTACTTGATGGAGCGTATCGGAATGAATGCAACTATGAATTCAGGAGCTATCAAGTGGAATGGAAAGTATATATTGGTAGTACGTGTGGAAGGTGCCGATCGTAAATCGTTCTTTGCGGTGGCTGAAAGTCCGAATGGGGTAGATAATTTCCGTTTTTGGGATTATCCAATTACCATGCCTGACGATGTGATTCCGGCTACAAATATTTATGATATGCGTCTGACAGCACATGAAGACGGCTGGATTTATGGTATTTTCTGTGCAGAGCGTCATGACGATAATGCACCCGCTGGTGATTTGTCTTCAGCTACAGCTACGGCAGCTATTGCCCGTACAAAAGATCTGAAAACCTGGGAACGTCTGCCGGACTTGAAGTCGAAAAGTCAGCAGCGTAATGTAGTGCTGCATCCGGAGTTTGTGAATGGCAAATATGCTTTTTATACTCGTCCGCAAGATGGATTCATTGATGCCGGAAGTGGTGGAGGTATCGGCTGGGCTTTGGTAGACGATATTACGCATGCGGAAGTGACTGAAGAAAAGATTATCGACTGCCGCTATTATCATACGATCAAAGAAGTGAAGAACGGTGAAGGTCCTCATCCTATCAAGACTCCCAAAGGATGGCTACATCTGGCACACGGTGTGCGTGGTTGTGCTGCAGGCTTGCGCTATGTGCTTTACATGTATATGACTTCATTGGAAGACCCCAGTAAATTGATTGCTGCTCCAGGTGGTTATTTCATGGCTCCGGAAGGGGAAGAACGTATTGGTGATGTATCGAATGTGCTGTTTACCAATGGCTGGATTGCAGATGAAGATGGAAAGGTGTTCATTTATTATGCCTCTTCCGATACACGTATGCATGTGGCCGTTTCTACAATTGATAAGTTGGTGGATTATTGTATGAATACGCCACAGGATGGCTTGACTACTACAGCTTCGGTAGAAACACTGAAAAAATTAATTGATAAAAACCTGAAATTGATGAAATAATAAAAAAGTAAGTACTGCTATGATAAAACTCACGGAAAAGATTGGCTACGGATTTGGGGATATGGCTTCCTCCATGTTCTGGAAATTGTTTGGAGCCTATTTGATGATATTCTATACGGATGTATTTGGACTACCGGCGGCAATGGTGGGTACCATGTTTTTGGTGACACGTATCTGGGATTCAGTGTTCGACCCGATTGTGGGGGTAATTGCCGACCGTACTTCCAGTCGATGGGGGGAAGTTTCGTCCGTATCTGCTATATCTTGCAGTTCCGTTTGGTTTGATAGGAGTACTTACTTTTTATACACCTCCTTTCGGTGATGCAGGGAAACTGGTGTATGCGTATATTACTTATTCGCTGATGATGATGGTATATTCTGGTATTAACGTACCTTATGCTTCATTATTGGGAGTGATGAGTCCTAACCCATCGGAGCGGAATACGCTGTCTACCTATCGTATGATGTTTGCTTACCTGGGTAGTTTTATTGCTCTGTTGTTGTTCATGCCGATGGTGAACTTGTTTAGCGGGCATAGCAAGGAGTTGAGTGACCAGCAGTTTGGCTGGTTCATGGCCGTGGTGGTGATTGGGGTGATGTGTGCCGTGCTGTTTTTAGGTTGCTTTGCCTGGACAAGGGAACGAGTAAAGCCGATTAATGAGAAGAAAACTTCTTTGAAGGAGGACATTAAAGACTTGTTTCACAATAAGCCTTGGTGGATTTTGTTTGGAGCCGGAGTAGCGACATTGGTATTTAACTCTATCAGGGATGGAGCAGCGGTGTATTACTTCAAGTATTTTATTGTAGAAGATGAATATCGTACTGTTTCACTGATGGGAGTATCCTTCGTGTTGAGCGGTTTGTATCTTTCTGTGGGGCAGATTGCGAATATTATAGGTGTAGTCTTGGCAGCTCCTATGAGTAATAAGATAGGAAAGAAAAAGACTTTTGCACTTTCCATGTTGGTTGCTTCGATTTTGAGTGTGATATTTTTCTGGTTTGACAAGGAGGATTTGACATTGATTTTTGTATTTCAATGCTTGATAAGTATATGTGCCGGTAGTATCTTTCCGTTGCTCTGGTCAATGTATGCCGATTGTGCCGATTTCTCAGAACTGAAAACAGGGAACCGTGCTACGGGATTGATTTTTAGTGCTTCATCCATGAGTCAGAAATTTGGATGGGCCATTGGTACGGCGGTGACCGGATGGCTGTTGTCTTTCTTTGGCTTTCAGGCTAATGCCGTACAGAGCGAAGAAACCATCCATGGCATCAAAATGTTTTTAAGCTTGCTTCCAGCTGTGGCTGCATTTATTTCGATAGTTTTTATTGTCTTCTATCCGTTAGGAGAACCGAAGATGAAAGGTATAATGGAACAGTTAAACTTAAAGAGAGAATCAAAAGATGAAGAATGAGAAGATAAATCAGTTCTGCGTGGAGGTGAAGGCAGAGCTGGAACAGAATATACTTCCGTTTTGGATGCAAAAGATGATTGACTGTGAACATGGTGGATTTTACGGTCGTATTACCGGAAAGGATGTATTGGAGGCATCTGCATCGAAGGGAGCCATCCTGAATGCACGTATCTTGTGGACTTTCTCGGCTGCGTACCGTCTGCTTCACAAAGAGGAGTATCTGGAAACGGCTACACGTGCCAAACATTATTTGATTGATCATTTCTATGACACGGAGTTTGGGGGTATTTATTGGGAACTGGATTGTGAAGGGAATCCACTTGATACCAAGAAGCAGATTTATGCCATTGGCTTTGCCATTTACGGGTTGAGTGAGTACGCGCGTGCGACGGGAGATGCGGAAGCCTTGGATTATGCTTGCCGGTTGTTTGAGGTAATTGAAAAATATAGTTTTGATGCAGAAAAGAACGGCTATCTGGAAGCTTTGACGCGCGACTGGCGTCCGATAGAAGATATGCGTTTGAGTGATAAGGACGAGAATGAGAAAAAGACAATGAATACACACTTACATATTCTGGAGCCTTATACAAATCTTTATCGTGTATGGAAAGATGAACGTCTGAAGAAGCAGATTGTCAATCTGGTCAATTTGTTTTTAGAGAAGATATTGGATGCCAAAACGTATCACCTGAATCTGTTCTTTGAAGATGACTGGACTAATAAGTTTCAGATAGTATCTTACGGACATGATATTGAAGCTTCGTGGCTGATACATGAGGCGGCACTGGTGGTAGGTGATCAGGATTTGTTGAGAAAGGTGGAACCAGCTATTGTGAAAATTGCTGAGGCGGCAGATGAGGGGCTGAATCCAGATGGCAGTATGATTTACGAGAATTTTGTCAGCAAAGGAAAAATTGACCGTGAGTTGCACTGGTGGGTTCAGGCTGAAAATGTGGTAGGGCATGTGAATCTTTTTCAGCATTTTGGCGATGAAGAAGCATTGCATATTGCGTTGCGATGCTGGAATTTCATTCAAACGAAATTAGTGGATAAGGTGCATGGTGAATGGCATTGGAGTTTGTATGCGGATGGTACCGTCAATATGAAGGATGATAAGGCTGGCTTTTGGAAATGCCCTTATCATAACGGCCGTATGTGTATGGAGATTCTGGAGCGTTTCTCCTGAACCGGAAAAATAAAATCTCCTTTAATGGAGAAAACTTATGGGTAATAAGAAGGATAACAAAAAACGCCTTGATGTAGAAATGCATCAAGGCGTAAATGTAAAAACGTGATACGTTTTTATTATTTGATAAGCCTATGTAAGCGAGTCAGGAATTCATCTGCGTCGTTCATGCTCAGGCAGAGCGGCGGAAGCAAACGGATGACATTGGTGCCGCTGACTCCGGTAAATACTTTTTCCTCGAAAAGTAATTTCTGGCGGAGTTCTTTGATGGGTTCTTCAAATTCCATTCCAATCATCAAGCCGCGACCGCGTACTTCTTTGATACCTTTGAAGCCTTTCAATTCTTCCAATAAGTGAGCACCTACTTTTGCGGCATTTTCAACCAGATTTTCTTCTTTCATCACGTCAAGTACAGCGATAGCTGCTGCACATGCCAGATGATTTCCACCGAAAGTAGTTCCTAGCTGTCCATATACCGGAGTGAATTTCGGACTAATCAGTACACCGGCCATCGGGAATCCGTTGCCAATGCCTTTAGCTACGGTAATCATGTCAGGGCGTACGTCATTGTACTGGTGAGCAAAGAATTTACCGCTTCTTCCGTAACCCGACTGGATTTCATCCAGAATCATGACGGTATTGGTTTCGTCACATGCCTGGCGAATGGCTTTCATGAACTCTGTAGTAGGGAGCTGAATTCCTCCTACACCCTGGATACCTTCAATGATGACTGCACATACATCGCCTTTGGCCAGTTCGGCTTTCAGCGCTTCTGTGTCGTTTAGCGGCAGGTATGTCACGTGTCCGTTGTCATTGATCGGAGCAATGATTTTCGGATTGTTGGTTACTTCTACTGCCAGTGAAGTACGTCCGTGGAAAGCTTTGGCGAAAGAAATCACACGTGTACGTCCGTTATAGAAAGATGCCAGTTTCAATGCATTTTCGTTGGCTTCTGCTCCAGAGTTGATTAAGAAAAGCTGATAGTCATCATAACCGCTGATGGCTCCCAGACGGTCGGCTACTTCCTGCTGTAACTTGTTGATTACAGAGTTGGAATAGAATCCCAATGTAGCTACTTGTTTGCTGATGGTTTCCACATAATGGGGATGTGCGTGACCGATGGAGATAACGGCATGTCCTCCATAGAGGTCAAGGTATTCCTGACCTTTGTCGTCCCATACGTGGCAGCCTTTTCCTTTTACGATGTTTACATCGAACAAAGGATATACGTCGAATAACTTCATATAATTAAGAATTAAGAATGAATAATTAATAGCAGCAATCAAGGAGTCCTGCCTGGTTATTCATTTTCATTATTCATTATTCATTAATTAAAATGCGCTCGGTTTCAGTTTCAGTCCTACTGTTTCTTCCAGGTTGAACATCAGGTTCATATTGTGTACAGCCTGGCCGCTGGCTCCTTTCAGCAGATTATCAATGCAAGAAATGATAAGCAGCTTGTCGCCATGTTTCTCCAGATGAATCAAGCATTTGTTGGTGTTGACTACCTGCTTCAGGTCGATATTCTTGTCCACGATGTGGGTGAAAGAATCTTCTGCATAGTACTCTTCGTACATTTTCACAATCTCTTCCAGTTCTACCTTGGTCTTTACTACGATAGTGGCAAAAATACCACGGGCAAAGTCACCTCGGTAAGGAATGAAATCGATTTCTGAATGGAAACTGTTCTGCAGCTGTTTCAGTGACTGTTTGATTTCTGGCACATGCTGGTGTGAGAACGGTTTATAGATGCTGAGATTGTTGTTGCGCCAGCTGAAATGACTCGTAGCACCTGGTTTTACACCTGCTCCGGTACTTCCGGTAATGGCGTTTACCATCACGTCGTCGTTCAACAGCAAATGCTTGGCCAATGGCAGAAGTCCGAGCTGGATACATGTAGCAAAGCATCCCGGGTTAGCCACGTGCTTGCTTTGGCAGATAGTGCGGCGGTTCAGTTCTGGCAGACCATATACAAAGTCATGGTCGTCCGATTTGATGCGGTAGTCCATGGACAGGTCGATGATTTTCAAGTCTTCCGGTACATTATGACTTTCCATGAATTTCTTTGTATCACCGTGGGCCGTACAGAAGAACAATACATCGATGGTATCGAGTGGAAGCTCATCTGTAAACACTAAATCGGTTTCTCCATACAGGCCTTCGTGTACGTCAGTAATCTTGTTACCCGCATTGCTGGAGCTGTTGATAAATGCAATCTCTACATCCGGATGATTAAGCAGCAGGCGAATCAGTTCGCCTGCCGTATATCCTGCGCCTCCTATAATTCCTGCTTTTATCATACGTCAGCTTCGTCTTTATGGTTTGCATAATAGGCACGAAGCGGAGTAGACAACACCTTGATGAAGCCTTTAGCGTCTTCTGCAGTCCATCCTTTCTGCATTTCTCCGTATTCGCCGAACTTGTTCTTCACAAGGTCATCTTTCGATTCTACTCCTACAGTAGAGAATCCGTACGGGCGAAGTTCCAGAATAGCAGTTCCGTTCACGTTACGCTGTGATTCGGTCAGCATGGCTTCGATGTCGCGCATTACCGGTTCCAGGTACTGGCTTTCGTGAAGGAACATGCCGTACCAGTTGGCTACCTGGTCTTTCCAGTATTGCTGCCATTTACTCAGTGTATATTTTTCCAGGAAGCGGTGAGCGCCGATAATCAGCATCGGAGCAGCAGCTTCGAATCCTACACGGCCTTTGATACCGATAATCGTATCACCCACATGCATATCACGACCGATACCGTAGGCTGCACCAATCTCTTCTACTTTCTGGATAGCCTTAATCTTGTCGTCGAACACTTCACCGTTTACGGCATACAACTCACCTTTCTTGAATTCCAGTTTCAGTTGTTCGCTGCCAGTTTTGGTTACCTGTTTCAGGTAAGCGCTTTCCGGCAATCCCTGTGCAGAATCCAGAATTTCACCACCGCAGATAGAAGTTCCCCAGATACCTACGTTGTATGAGTATTTCAGTTTAGTGAAATCTGCCTCAAAGCCATTTTCCTTCAGGTAGTTGATTTCATATTCACGGCTCAACGCCATGTCACGTGTCAGGGTAATGATTTCCACTCCCGGAGCCATTACCAGGAAAGTCATGTCAAAACGCACCTGGTCGTTGCCGGCACCAGTAGAACCGTGAGCAATGGCATGAGCTCCGATTTCGTTGGCATAACGGGCGATGGCCAATGCCTGGAAGATACGTTCAGAACTTACAGAAATAGGGTAAGTACCGTTACGCAGTACGTTCCCGAATACCATGTATTTCAGGCTCTTTTCGTAGTATTCCTGTGTTACGTCAAGAGTCACATATTTCACAGCTCCCAGTTTATACGCATTTTCTTCGTTCTTTTTTAACTGTTCCGGGCTGAAACCACCGGTATTGGCACATGCTGCATATACTTCATATCCTTTTTCCTTTGCCAGATACATTACGGTAAAGGAAGTGTCCAATCCGCCGCTGAAAGCAACGACAACTTTTTTCTTTTCTTCCATGGTGCTTATCTTTATATCGTGAAGCTTTTCGCCTGCATAAGTTCAGGAGAAAACCTCGCTTGAGATTATTTTTGTATTTAGAAATTGTTTATTTTATCGTCTGTGTGCAAAGCCGGATCGTAAAGCATGGCTGTGCAGATACAGAATTTACGGTTTTTCGCCATCAGGATTTCGTGGTTGATACATCCTTCACATCCTTTCCAGAATGAGTCATCGTCGGTCAACTCGTTGAAAGTGACAGGTACGTATCCCAGCTCTGTATTCATTTTCATGACCGCAGCTCCTGAAGTCAGACTGAAGATTTTGGCTTTCGGCCATCGCAGACGAGCCAAAGTAAAAGAGGCATGCTTGATACGCTTAGCCAGTCCGCATCCTCTGTATTTTGGATGGACAATCAGTCCCGATGTAGCCACATACTGCTTGTTTCCCCATGATTCGATGTAAGTGAATCCGGCAAAATCATCCCCGCAGAGGGCGATGATCGCTTTTCCTTCCTTCATCTTGGTAGCCACGTATTCGTGCGTGCGTTCGGCGATACCCGTGCCGCGCACCTTGGCTGCTTCTCTGATTGTTTCCAGAATCGTGTCAACGTATGCCTCGTGCGAGGCGTCGGCTACCATTACATCAATTTGTTTATTCGGTTCCATTTTTTGTTCTTATCAGTTAGAGTTGGTTTATATTCGGGATAATGTTGGCAAGTGCATGCTTGACTTCTGTTCGCGTGCAATTTTCGCGGATAACCAGCATGATGGTGTCATCGCCTGCGATGGTCCCGATTATTTCATAGAAATTGTGCATGTCTATGTCGTAGGCCAGGCTGCTTGCATATCCCGGACGAGTCTTGATGACAGCGATGTTGTGGGAGAATTCAATGGAGATGAAGCCGTTGTGACGCAGCATTTCGCTGGCCTTTTGCGGTTCTGTCATGCGCTTGTACATGGTGTTGTTGGGCAGGACATACACGTAGTTCCCGTTCATGCTGGCAGCTTTGGCTACCTTCAGTTGCTTCAAGTCGCGCGACAGGGTGGCTTGTGTCAATTGGAATCCTTCTTTTGTCAACTCCTGCAAGAGTTCGTCCTGACTTCCAATCTCTTTGCTGGAGATAATCATTTTGATTGAATCAAGTCTGCTATTCTTGTTCTTCATTGTATAATTATTCTTTTACGGCTGCAAAAATACGGATATATTTTGAATGTCATGCATAAATTCTTACTTTTTTGTGTGTTTATTCTGAAAAATGCATGAATATAATGAATAAATAACCATTGTGAATTTTATTTTGTATTTTTGTGCACGTTAATTACAGAGACAAAGAATCATGAAGACCACATGGCTACAGGCAGAAAAGGATCCGATGGGAGCTGCCATATACGATTACTTCAAGAATGGAAAGGCTGGAAAGTTAAGAGTTTTTTCTTCGCAGTTTGAGGAAGATGAAATTCCAGTGAGTGAATTATTCCGTACGTATGAACACATGCCCTTGCTGGAACAGACTGCATTGGATATGGCTCAGGGAAAGATTTTAGATGTAGGAGCAGGCAGTGGCTGTCATTCCTTGGCTTTAAAGCAAATGGGAAAAAAGTCTGTGGCTATTGATATTTCTCCTCTGTCTGTAGAAGTCATGCAGGTACGTGGACTGGATGCCCGTCTGGTTAATTTGTTCGACACGCATTTCGTCGAACGCTTCGATACCATTCTGATGCTGATGAACGGCTCGGGAATTATCGGTCGGGTAGAGAATTTCGGTGATTTCTTTCAGCGGATGAAGCTGTTGTTGAATCCTGGTGGTTGTATCTTAATGGATTCAAGTGATTTGAGATACCTGTTTGAAGAGGAAGACGGAAGTTTTGTCGTTGATTTGGCGGGCGATTATTACGGTCAACTGGATTTCCAGATGCAATATAAACAAATAAAAGGAGAAGCATTCGACTGGTTGTATGTGGATTTCAACACCCTGAGTCTGTATGCTTCTCAATATGGATTCAAAGCAGAACTGGTGAAGGAAGGCAGTCATTATGACTATTTGGCTAAACTTACCTTGTAGCTCTTTGTTTCTTCTTCAACCATAAATAATACCCGCTGAGTGGAAGTACGCCTCCGATAAAAGCTGCCAGAAAATAAAGTATCTTGTATAGATACCTCCCCAGCTTCCGGTGTGGAAGGCATAGAACCAGCCTTTCAGTTTCTGTGCGCGAGGCACTTCCGCATAGGTTGTGGCTTCTGTAATCTCTCCGCTTTTCGGATTGAATTTCAGGGTATCCGTACGGCGTAATTGCTGTCCCTGGATAACTTGTATCTTTTTCTCTTCTATACGGAGCGAAGTGTAGCCGGTGTATTTTGTCTGTACTTCCTGAACTGCCTTGTCCCAAGCCGTATAATCGGTTTGTTTCTTTCCTCCTTTCTTGGCACGTGCATCGTTTTCCTTTTGTGGGAGAGAAGTTTCGTGAGTTTGGGCCTGCTTCGAAGTGTTTCCTCCAAAAAGCCCGTAAGCAAACGAGCGATACCAGCCAAACGACCAGGTGAGCCCGGTAAGTGCCATGATCAGCAGGAAGAGGGTAGAATAAAAGCCCAAAGCTACATGGCTGTCATACCAGAAACGGCGCCATCCTTTGCGGCATGAAACCTTCAGCCGGTTATTTAACGCTTTTCGAGTTCGGGGCCACCAGATAACAAGGCCACTGACAAGAATCACGACCATCAGCAGGGTGGAGATGCCGACTATCATTTTCCCTACAGAGGAAGCTCCTTTCTGCGGTGGAGGATTCAGTAACCAGCGATGCAGTTTCCGCATGGTTTGAAAAAAAGCGTTTCCTTCTATCCATCCGTTCACCTCTCCCGTGTACGGATTCACACTCAGACTTTTTCTGCCTGCGTTTTTGAAAGTCACCGTAGCTGCCTCATCGGCTTTTCCCGAATATTGCAGTGAGGTTAGCTTGAGTGAATCGGCGGTCTGCTCCTTTATGCGTGCAATCAGCTGCGAAGGTGGAAGAACGGCAGCGTTCCCTTCCGGAACGCTTACCTTATATAAATGGGGCTTACATGCCTGAGTGATTTCCTTTTCGAATACCAGTGCAGCTCCCGAGAAACAAATAATGGAAAGAATAATTCCCACTGGAATAGAAAGCCAGAGGTGTATTTTCCCGAATAATTTTCTCATTTTCAAATGTTATTGTTGAGTTAATGCAATTTTACCTACTGTTGTAATTTCATCGGCTTCCACTTCCAGTCCTTTTACAGCTTCTCCTGTTTGAGGATTGATTTTATAGAATGTGGGGGTAGCACCTTCTTCGGTAGTTAGTACCGGAATATAAAAATATTGATTTTCCAGATAAGGAGAATTTCCGAAAGAAGAAATCAGGTTCATGTCAGGCAATCCTGTAATAGGAATCAGCTTCTTTTCGCTGGCTTTGAATATCACTAGCTCATTTTTAGGTGCATTGGTTCCCAGTGTGGCTACCTCTTCAATGCTGCATCCGTAATTATTGAGCAGGAAATAATCACCACCTACGTGCCAGCAGCGGAACAACGGATGGCCGCTCGCACCGCTCATCGTTTCCAGGTTGCAATAATATTCATCGAAGGTAGTACTTCCGGCAGGGATGCGCACGACGCCAGAAGGAAGTGTACCTTGTACCTTTGCCTTTAAGTTGGCATCAGCCGCAGGCTGGGTAGCCGTACGTCCATATCCTCCTGAAAATACATACAAGTTTCCGTCATCGTCGCTCCAAATGGTCTGATAGTACTGAGAACGCATGCGTCCGCAGGCAAAACCAATCTTGTCTGTTGTCGCAATAACCGGTTCTTCATCAAAGTTGCTGCCGCTATAAATGGCAATATAAGCATTATCCGGATATTGGGTAGAAGGAATCTGTCCGGCAGTATATTTACCGCTTCCTGAGCCGCCGGTACCGGTTGCTACATAGTCTTGACTCAACACTTTGTCGGGCCAGGTGTTCACTCCATAGTGACTCATACCCATGGGAATAATAGAGGTGTAGAGCTTTCCGTTGGCTTCCACAAATCCGGCCATAGTTACCTTTTCACCATTTCCTAAAAAGTTCTCGGCCAAAATATCCTGTTGGTTGGTACTGGTAGTACCATCTTTCGCATTCAAGTAGTTAAATAAAAAACCTTGTGCCGCATTACCCTGACTGTCCGTCTGCTTGGTGTCTCCGGTAGATACGGTAATCACATTGTCACCCCATGTGCCGTAGGTCGTAAAACGGTTGAATGTATAAGTGTATTTTTTCTGCGGCACATTGTTGGCATCCAGATAGTAACATCCTCCGGTGCCTTGTGAGCCGTCGTTATATTTGATTCCGAAAAAATAATTCTGGTCGTAGAAAATCCAGTAAGAAATCTGGTCCTGAAATTCTTTCCCGTTTTCAATGACTGAGATTTTGCCTTCGTTCAGACTTTCGGCCGTAAGCAGATAAGAAGTACCTCCTGCGGTAACCGGAATGACGTAGTTTCCCTTGAAGTTGTTGTGACTGCTGAAGGTTGGGTCATTTTCTTCGTTCTGACACCCCATGAACAGGCCTCCCATGCAGAAAGCACCCAGTCCTAACATAAAGTTCTTTTTATTCATATACTTGTATTTATATTTTTATTGGTTTATTACTTTCCAAAATACACTCGAAATTTTCCATAAAATGCCCGTCCGGCTTTTTGCAGACTAAAGTTGTCATACAGTTTCTCATCGGTGAGATTCCGGCATTCAAATGAAATGTTGTAACGTCCGTTTCGGATACTGTACCCTAAAGAGAGATTGTGCGAAATCTGCTGCGGTACCCGAATCTTAGTAGACGGGTCACCAAAGTTTTCCCAATACAAAGGGAAGTCATGCTGGTAGAAACAATCCCATCCGAATGTGAGGGTATTCCCTTTCGCAAACAGATTATGCCAGTAGAAGTTCATGTCTACGTTTGCATACTGGTAAGGAATGTTCGGGATACGTTGTCCGTATGTCAGTGCATTCTGTCCGCTGCTTGCTGCCCGTTTCTTTTCCTTGTCGCGGGTGTCAAGGTTGTTGAACGTACCTCCCATATTGAACCAGTTGCTGTAACTGTATCGCAAAGACACATTGAATCCTTTTGTCTCTACCCGGCCATGATTGGTGTAGCTTCCATAGCTGGTACCTCCTACGGTCGACAGGTCACGTTTGATGTAGTCTTGGGTGTTACGGTAAATGATTCCTCCTTCCACATACAATCCGTGTTTGCCTAACTGCTTGTTGTAGCTGGCACTCAGGTTTACGTTGTCACTACGTTCAGGTTTCAAGTCAGCTTTTCCTGCTTCAAGGTCACCGTCACCAAACAGTTCCTGGGTGCTGGGCATGCGCAGTGCCTTTTCGTAAGAGAGTTTCAACTGAATGGCTTTCCCTAAGAAATAGGTTCCGGCAGCTCCATATCCGAAAGAGCTGACACTTTGCGACACTCTCGTGTCACTTCCTACATTGTTGTCGCTCAGCTGTACCGTTCCTTCACTGTAAGAATTGTAGTGCTTGCCGAAGACCGACAGATTCCATTTTTCAGAAGGCATCAGGCGATAAGATAACCCTGCAATGTTCTTCCGGCTTTTGGTAGGTTCATCATAATCTTCCAGTACGGAATTTTTCTCAATCAGACTTCGCCCTGTACGACGAAAAGTACTGAATACATTATTAAATGTAAACGAGTGCATTTTGCCCAGTCGGTATACCGCAGTAAGTGTGGTATTCCAGTTTGTATTGATTTGTTCACTGAACTGGTGATTCTGTTCGCCGGCAGTCGATCTGGGGATACGGTCACCCAGCCAGTTATATTTGTACATCGCTGTATCCACGTTTGTCGTCAGGTTGTGGTTGTAATTGGCCGTGACCGTCACATCCAATCCTTTGGTGAAAAGATTCTGCTTGCGATATTCTACCGAAGGAACGATGGAATAGCCGTGACGATGTTTCTCGCCGAATACGATTTCCTGGTACACTCCGTTCTGTATTTCTTTGTAGAAATGCGAGTAGGCCACATTAAACATCAGCCGGTCGGCCCAGCTTTTTCCGGTAATCCCGATTTTTCCGATGACCGCTTCGTTGTGGAATGTATCATTGAATCGTTTTACGCGCTGTATATTACTTTCATCGCTGACAGACGTATTGTTTTCGTGGTTGAACTCTTCCACCCAGTTGTTGATATAGTAATTATTGTCAGAGTAATTCTGATACGCATTGATTTCGTATGTCAGTCCGTTTTTGAAACTCTGCCCGAAGTTTACATACGATTTATGCGTGTTGAACGAACCGTATGAGTATGACGCATCCAGAAACCAGTTGCGTTTCTGTTTGTTGGTTACAATGTTGATAACTCCCCCTAAGGCATCGGTACCGAATCCTACGGGTACCACACCTTTATATACCTCAATGCGCTCGGCAAAGTTGACCGGAATGTTATTCAGGTCGAAAGCTGTTCCTGCCCCTTCCTGTGGCACCCCGTCGATAAATACCTTTACATGCTTGCCACTGAAGCCGTCGAGCATCAGCTGCATATCCGAACCCACACCTCCAGACTCGCGCAGTTTCATTCCCGGAAGCTTCTGTAACGCTTCACTCAAGTTTTTGGTAGAATTCTGCAGTTCACGCGTATCTACAGCCACGGCATTAAAGGCCGAGCGCTTGATACGTCCGACTCCGTTGGAAACGACAACGACTTCATCCAGTTCGGTGACTGACGGCTTCAAGATTACATTTTGTTTGCTACGTCCGTCTGCCAGAATTTCCACTTCTTTTTCTACCGTTTCAAACCCGATGGCAGAAACGGTCAGTGTGTATTTCCCGGCGGGTGCTTTCAGATGATACAAGCCTTTTTCGTTGGTTGTACAGCCATATTGCGTACCTTTCAGGTACACCGTGGCGAAGTCAATGACACCCTTGTCCGAAGAAAGAACTTTTCCAGATAGTAGTGAACGGCCTTGTGCAGAAAGAGATAAGACACAAGCACCCAATAATATAAAAAGTACACCCCACTTCAAATTTTCGCTTCCCCGCGAAAAAGATAAATTTCTCATTTACTGTAACTCGTATTTTTTGTTCAGGACTAATTTTCTGTGTGCAAAATTAAGGCGATTGTCCGGGTGGGGCAATCGCCAAATATGGGTAATTTAGACTATGTATAAATACCTATTTGTAGGTATTCTGTAGTTTGTCCTATGAAATGTAACGAGTTACAGTTAGAGAATTTGGACTGTTACAGGAGATGGAAGTGCTTCAATGCCTTCATGATACCTTCCTCATCCACTGAGGTGGTGATATAATCGGCCGCAGCTTGTATGTGAGGAGCCGCGTTTCCCATGGCAATTCCCATACCTACATGTTTCAACATCGGAATGTCGTTGCCGCCATCGCCGAAAGCCATGGTATCTTTCAGGTCAATGCCGTAGTAAGCCAACATCTGGTCGATACCGTGACTTTTGCTGTTTCCCCGTGCAATGATGTCGGCAAAGAGCGGATGCCAGCGCATGGGTTCACAATGAGTCAGCACCTTCCCAAATATTTCTTCGTCTTTCTCTTCGGGGAAATATCCCATGATTTGCAGAATTTCTTTCTCTCTTGCAGTTTCTATGGGACGGATTTCCGGAATGTCAATTTGAATCAGACGTGCAATCTCTCTGACGGCCTCATCTTCGTGTGTCAGGAACCAGGTATTGTCGTGTACAAAAACAAACGGTATTCCCGGATGGTCATGCTGGTACTGAATGAGTCGTTCAATGTCTTCCTGCGGCACACAACCCTTGTAAATGTCTTCATGATTTGCTGTGAAGCAATGTGCTCCGTTCAGCGTGACATAACCGTCGAAATCCAGGTCACCCACGGCATCCATCATCAATGTCTTTGGACGGCCGGTGGCAATGAATACCTTAATACCTTTTCCTCTCAAAAGTCGCAGGGCTTCGCGGGTAGACTCCGGCACGGTGTGAGTCTGGAAAGAAACTAATGTTCCATCAATATCAAAGAATATCGCTTTTACCATTTACTTGATGTATTAAAAATCTATGCAAAGATAATGAATAAAAGGGATATGGAGATGATTGAAACACTTCCATATCCCTTTTGATGAGATTGTTCTGAAATTTGATATAGATTTAGTTTGCCTTTTTGTAAACTCTTACATAATCTATATACATGCTTTGTGGGAATTCTGTATTGTCATTTGGGTTGCCACCGAAATTACCTCCTACAGCCAGGTTGAGCAGGATGAAGAACGGTTTGTTAGAATGGCTGTACACCCACTCTCCATCAGTTACATCTTTAGCTTTGACTCTTTTGTATAGCACATTGTCTACAAAGAAATCAATTTTTTCTTCATTCCATTCTATGGCGAACAGGTGGAAATCGGTATCAAATCGCTTGTCTTCGTATCCATAAAAGTGAGTAATGGGATTACTTCCCGAGTGTCCGGGAAAGTGTAATGCGCCCGAGACGATATTAGGCTGATACCCTTTATTCTCCATTATATCTATTTCACCACAGGCAGGCCAGGGATTTTGGTCTATGTCTGCTCCGAGCATCCAAAAGGCAGGCCAGTAACCTTTTCCGTAGGGCAATTTCATACAGGCTTCGAAGCGCCCGTATTGTTGTTCGAATTTTCCTTTGGTCTTTATTCTGGCCGATTCATAACCGTTTCCAGTTTTTGTGGCGGTAATCTTCAGGCAGCTTCTTCCTTCATGTTCTGAATAGGAGGCATTTTCCACTTTGTCGGTATAGTTTTGTAATTCATTATTTCCCCATCCGTTCTCTCCGTGTCCTAAATCATATACCCATTTATTGGGGTCCGGCCGGTTGTCTGGGGTGGGCTCATTGAATTCATCTGACCATGTCAATACCCAGGCTGTATTGTCTACTGTTTCCATTTTTTCACAGCTGGTAAACATTTGCAGGGTGAAGGCTGATAAAGCGAGGTATAAAATCTTATGTTGTTTCATGGGTTATTTTTGTTTTTAATTATCGCTATACATATATAGGTTGTCTAAATATAGGGTAGGCACATTTCCAATAAGTAGAACCTGTGCTACATGGTTCCGTGTCACTAAATTAGTAAAATCGGAGAGCGGAATATCTATGGAGTTCCATTCTCCTGGTGTGATTTCAGGCAGGGTGAGTTCATGTTCCACATCATCTCCTCCACCATAGACTCCATCTGGCCCAAAATCAACCAGTTTAATGTTTAGGTTACCGGTTATTTGTTCTGGTACCCACACATCCAGGTGGAAATGAGACATGTTGCCTGCATCTGCGAACGGACTGGCAAGTTCTATTCCGGAGAAGCCATTGAGGGTATATTTCTTTACCGGATTTCCGGCTACTTGTGTATCGCTTACATCGGCCATATCCCAGTCGGCTGACCAAGTGGCGACTGGTACATTTTCGTATGCATCGCTATAGATAGATACGACCTTGTCTGTTGCATGTGTGGGGGTTGGTGCGGGGGTAGTAGGCTCATTGGCAACAGTGCTTTCATCTTGATAGAAAAATATGTTATCAATGTACACATCCGGCATGTTGACTGAGGAAAGTACCAGCTGTGCAATGTCTTCTTTCTTGTTCAAAGAGGTCAGGGGAATATCTACTGAAGTCCATACACCTTTCTGTAAATTTTCGTGAGTAGAAGGAGTCAGGCTATAGCTGATTGAACTGGAAGCCTCTCCGGCAGGCATGTTGTGTACTTCTATTTTAAATTCAGAATCTGGCAGAATTTCATTGAGTGTCATGACATCTAAATGCAGTGTATTCATCTGGCTGCAATTGATGGATGAGTCAAATACGATTCCGACAAAATTCAGATTCGTATAATGTGCTATTTTATTGCCATTTGCATTTATTTCTGCATATTCGGTAGTAGAATATTCCCAACGAGGGTTCCAGTTGGCTGTGGTTGCATTGTCATATATGTCACTAAACAGCGAAATAACCTTTTCAGGAGCAACCTCTGGTGTCGGAGCCAGGTCTGCACCATTTACCTTTATTGTACCTTCCGCCTCTTTGAGGGTGATTGTAGCTTCTCCATTTCCGTGTACGGTAATTACATTGTCTGCCACTGAGGCGATTTCCGGATTGGAAGATTCGAATGTAAAATAAGAAGCGGAGGCCGTTACCTGCTGATTGGTGGCATTGGGCAGATTGACGGTATAGGTAAGATTACCGATTGAAATATTGCCTGGGAATCCGGCTACTTCCATGTCTTCAATTTTTGCATGAGCCAAAGTTCCCAGATTCTCAAAGCGAACCTCGTCAAACCAGATGGTATATCCTTTCCCGTCTACGGCACCTGCTGCATAATAGAATAAACTTGTTTCTGCAATCAGTTTGGCAGAGTTGGGAATAGGAATGATGTATTTATTCCAACTCGTGTTTAAATTTAGTCCTGTCAGACTCAATCTGTATTGACCACCGTCACCTAATCCCACCTCTATCTCTGTAGCAACTGTAGATTTTGCATAAAAAGTTAAAGCGTTATATTGCGAAAGATTTCGTCCCGTAGTGGAGTAGAAATTTCCACCAGCATAGTCTCCCATCGGATCGTTGGGGTCAGGCACGTCAATACGCATGGAAGCCGTACCGCTATATACCTCTTTCTGGTCGACATCGAAGCTGGTTACTTTTCCCCATGCTGCATATTGCAGGTCGGAGGTAAATTCGTCAATAAATACATCCGGATTCTCTGGAAAAGAGGCCAGGTTTTCGGTATTGATTTCTCTTTCACATCCTGCTACAGTAAGCGACAGGATGGAAAGGCAGATTAATTTATATAGTAAACTCTTCATGAGGTTTTTTTGTTTAATGGTTTATATTAAAAGAGACTGAATGTGATATAGGTTCTTATTTCCCATTCGTTGCCATAGCCGGCTCCGATAATGTCTGTACCCGGTTCAAAATTTCCTGCGCCGTCGGGGATATTTCCTGAGGTATAGCGTGGAGAATATTGATTGAGTGTTCTGTAGGTTCCTCTGATACCCACACACGTTGTTACGAAGTCAAGGAACTTCGGTTTGTTAAGTGTGGTGGACAAATCAATGATTCCCTGGAATGGGAATGTCAGGTTAAAGTCTCTATGATAGTCATACGGCCCCCAGTCATTGAATTTCAAGGCAGCATTCAGCTTTATATGCTTGTAAATCATTCGGGCCTCTCCGCCGATTCTTTTTACGAGACGTGCATCGCTTCCGTTAGCCTGTCCGGTTCCTCCGTAGATGCTTGAGATGATACCAAAATCTTTAGAAACTCTGGATGCAATTTTCAGGTTAGCTTCCCACAAGTCGTGCGCAGGGGCTGCACCAGGAAAGGCAAAGATGGTACGTCCGTTGGCCATGATACCGATGGCTGCATCCTGTGAAGTAGGATGGTGACGGTAGATGAATCCAAGAGAGGCCGCAAAGGGTGCATCTTCTTTTTCGTCACTGTCCCAGTTGTACATCCATGTTTCCGGGGTTGGGTCGTAGGTAAGCAATAATTCACCGGCAGTAGTTTCTCTGTTGCTTCTTACTGCAAACGGGTCGTCAAGAATGTTACGGAGTCTGCCCGGTGCATTGATACCTTGGGGCATAGGGCCTACGAGAGGTTTTTGCCAAAGGAAGTTAGGTGCAATCTGAAAATCCCCTAACTGGTATGTAAATCCTGCAAGGAAATTAGTCTGGTTGCCGCTTCCGCTATCTTTAAGTTTCCAGCCGGTGAAAGTCTGAGTAAAATCTGCTCCACCACTGGCCACCAGTCCCATATAGGCTCCTTGTGCATATACGTTGAATTTTCCTCCAGTATAGGTAACTTTCATTTTTCCACCGAATGTGTCCGAGTTTTTAATGACATCGGAATACACTGTGGCATCCGGAGTATCCTCTGTGGTAGCCTGAAAACTTCTTCCTACTTGTGTGCTACCCGACCATAATCCTCCTATCTGGACTCCCCAGCGGCCAAATGTTCTTGAAACGGCCAGTGAGGCTCTGGTGTTTTTAGGTACAGGAATGGCATAGGAACTGGTCGTCTCTTCCCGTTTAGCAATGTCGTGGTGGAAGATTCCGGCTACATTGAATTTCCCTATGTTTCGCTGATATTTGATCAATATGGCTGGATTGGCCCCCCACCATAGTTCCGGACCAAATGCCACTTTTAGTCCTTTCAGGAACTTTTTCCCTTCAATTTCAGAGCCAAAAGGAGCGGCTCCGTTGTAGATATCCATGTTCGGACCATAGTTTGCTTCAGGGTAAAGCCCGAAGAAGTCACCTTCGTATCCCCAGTGATAATGACCTTTACGGAAGAATGTATTCATGTGGAAAAACTTTCCGTCCCAGTCGAAACTTGCACTGTATAGTTTTACTCTTTCCAGTGGGGAAAGGTCAACCAGTTCACCGTTTTCATCTACGATGTTTCTGCTTCGTCCTCTGTTTTCATAGAAGACTTCATCAATCGGGTTCTCTGCTACATTTCCCAGAATGTTGACCATTACATCTGCCTGCACATTTTCGGCAGGTTTGGCGGTTACTCCGATATAGAAGGATTCCATATTGTCGAATCCTTTGGAGCTTGGGTATGAAGTCGGATTTTCGGGTTTCTCGCTGGGGGTGGTTGTGTTTTTTCCACCAGTATAGAATGTCGAAATCTCTCCCCTTAATTCACTTAAGCTGATGCGTTTGGAAATTTCACCAAACAAGGTAGATTTGTCACTTCTTGCAGAGAGTACAGCTCCCATGGTATTTATTCCTTGAAACTGCTGGATGATAGAGGCTGTAGTGGCAGATTGGGCATACGGATTGATTTTATGTACTTCCTTGAGTGTATAGTATGCTGCACGCGGATACAGCTCATACAGTCCCCGGCTGTCGGTTTTTCCTTTGGCACAGATACCGAACCACTCTTCGTTCATGTTGTTTTCTCCGGGAGTGTAATCGAACAGATAGCCCCCGTTGCTCCATGATGCATTACTGTCATGTTTGTCAAGATTAGAAGTCTGACCGTATTTCCACCATCCGTCGCTGAACTGGAAGGTGAAACCGCCAATACAGTTGTTACTGTTTCCTACTCCTGCCGCATTCAGGTATATTTCCTGCCAGTTTCTGAGCAATATGTCTGCCTGTTCTTTCTGTGTTTCACTTTGGGTGATTGCGTTGAAAGCATCCGAACCAAATTCGGTGAATAAGACAGGTTTTCCATATTCAGCTTTGACTCTGCTGAACAAATCGCCGAATGATTCTCCACGGTAGCAGTTTATTCCCAGAATATCTATATCCTGGCATTCTTTGGCAATGATGTCCAGAAACAAAAGGTCTCCATTACAGATAGCTATAGGGCACGAGGAATCCATACGTTTTATTTTTACAGCAGCTTCATTGAACAACTGGTACATAAATTTTGCCTGGATAGTAGATTTACGTTCTTCTACAGGGATATTCTCGGTTTCAGCGCCCTCCCAGAATAAACCATAGTTGTTTTCGTTTCCAAGTAAATACATCAAGACTCCTGGAGTACCTTTGTAGGTATGGATGAATTCATCTATTTCCTTCATCAATAATTTCTGTACTTCAGGGTCGGAATAGTCTGTATTGGGTTTCCATGTACCATTGATTGTCAGCCCGTAGCGTCCGAAAGAATGATTAATCATGGTATAGATGCCATATTTCTCGTAGATGTATTGAACCCATTTGGGAGGTACACCTGAGTATTGTCTGATGGCATTTACTCCCATATACTTTAGCAAGGACATTTCAGAATCCAGTGCGGCTCTGATTACATCATCCGGCTGATTCCATAAGCTATATGAATAGTTTGTACCGACCGGATAATAATCCCAGTTCATACCGTTAATCATGAAAGGTGTTCCGTTCACAGTCAGTTTACTTCCATGAGGGTCATTCACAATTGAAATGTGTGGATGTTGTGCTCTAACCGGAATAGTCATGAGCAATAGTACGAATACTCCTATTATGTTTCTCATATTATAAAGTGTTGATTATATTTTTTATGAATAATCTTGAGATTATGAGTTGAATAAAGGTTGTTTTTAAAAGGTGGTGAAGAAAAGTTTGCTTCATCAACTTCTGGTACAAATTTATTGTAAAGATTAATAGGATGTAATCGCTGGTAAAGGGCGAAAGTAAGTTCTATATTTTGCTAATTATTTGATTATTAGTTGATAATTCAATTTGTCTTCTTTGAAAAAGTAAGTTTGGGTAAGGGCGTTGGTAGGCGTATCTCAATATGTCATTAGAAGATAGTCTGATGAGAGATAATATCTGATGTATTGTAAGTAAAAAGATTATGGGAAAGCGGTCACTCTTTTCCGATATTTTGCACTAATTTCAGAAAATCATCTTTGGGAACAATCAGCTTGTTGCGTGTTTTAAGACGTATATTGTATACGGTTTGGGTAGAGCAGTGTAAAAAATCTGCAATCTTTACACTTTCGCTTATGCCTAGTCTGACAAGTGCATAGATACGCAACATGGTGTTTAGTTTTTCGCCTTCTGCCAGCACCACACGTTCTTCGGGGATAAGTAACTGATTGAATTCTTCTACGAACGAAGGATATACGTGGAGAAAGATGGTATCAAACGTGCGGTAGAACTCTTTCAGTTCACTTTGGGTCATGGCCTGATTGCTAGTCAAGGCCAGGGCTTCTTCATATTGATGTACTTTGAGCTTACATTTGAGTTTTCCTCTGAATTCGTCCAGCAGGCTGATATAATTGGAACAGATGGATAGTACATAAGCAATATACTCTTCTTTCAGTTGGTTGGAAGCTTGTAGTTTTTGATTGGCCTCTTTTAGACTTGTGTTTAACTCTTGTTCTTTTTTATGAGCATATTCTAAATCTGCATGTACTTTTGACATTTCAAGTGCCTGTTCGTTCAAAAGCTTGTTAGCCTGGTCAATCTGAATACGGGAATTGTTGATTTTGTGAATTTGCTTTCTCAGTATGAATATGGTAATGATTAGCGCAGTAGCCAGAATTCCTAAAAGGAAGACCGATGTTCTTAACTTTGATTTCTGAGATTTGTCGAGATTCTGGTAGGCTGTCAGTATATCGTGCTGTGTTTTGGAAATACTGACAAGTCGTATGCGGTTGCAATACGATTGAGCCAGTTCCAAACATTTAGAAATGTACAGATAGGCTCGTTCGATATTTCCACCTTGAAATTCAATTTGTGCCAGTTCTTCCAAAGAGGCTATATCCTGGTTGGCCGAGCGTATGTCTGCCAGTGCGGATAAAATGAGATAGCATTTAGCTTTATCCTTTCGACCTTGTTTTTGATAAATTTTAGAAAGGAGATAGGCGTTCATGGCATCTTGTCGGGTGTCCATGTGTGACTGCTTGATAGTATTTTCTAGGGTATCTTTGATGCAGGAAAGAGAGTCTGAGTAGAATAAAGCCAGTCCTTGATACCATAAAGACATCTGGTCTTTTTCTGTATGTAGACATAGAGCCAGAGAGTCTCGATACAATTGTTCCTGTATGGCATAAACGTCTACCTGCTCCCGTACACTTTGAGGAACATGTTTGCTCCAGTCAATGGGAGCCGCCGCATATTGCAGGATGTGTCCGGTCAGGAATATCTGGTGGGCATAATATTCTATTTTCAGATTAGGGGTCGTGATGTATGGGCGCAGTTGGGCCAAATCGCTGGAAGCACTCAGTACCAGTCCGGTAGAGGCAGCCATATACGTCTTATAGATTTTCCATAAAGTTTCTCGTTCTTTATTCCCCATTTTTTGAGATAGCTCCAGGTTCTTTTGTGCATAAATCAGAGCTGAATCTGCTTCAAAAGAATTGTAGGCCTCATAAAGTAGTTTGTTAATCCAGTATTTCTGCTCATTATCTCTGGTAGACGCTTCATATTTATGAAGTTCGAGAATTTGTTTTTTTTTCTGTTCTACGTATTCTGGATATTTTAATAAAGCAGTATCCAGTTCACGAAGAAGCTTTTCTTCAGCTTGCGTCTGAGATTTTGAAAAACAAGAAATTGTCCCTGTACAAAGCAGGGTGAACAAGATAAGACATATTTTCATATAGTATGGCATAGCGTAGGTTTAATGAAAGGTCTATATTTGCTGAACAGAGTCTAAAGTTACACAGATTTCTTGGATGGAAAGAGTTTTTCCATAAAAAAGAATAAAAACGCTGTTCAAACACACTTGTAAAGTGGTTTAAACAGCGTGGTAGTAAGTAAGCTTTAATTCAGCTCTATGATAAACCTATGAACCATTCGGTGGTTATAACGCGGATACAGAGAAGTCCTTAACTAATCCTTCTGCACTGCTGGTGCCTACCCAAAGTCTGAAATCGCCTGGTTCTACGGTATAATTCATGTCATATCCCCAGAAAGCAAGCTCAGAGACTGGAAGACTCAATGATACTTGGGTCGATTCTCCTGCTTTCAGCGTGACACGCTGGAAGCGTTTGAGTTCTTTCACCGGACGGGTGACTGAACCTACCTTATCCTGTACATAAAGTTGAACTACTTCCGTACCATCGTAGTTGCCTGTATTTTTCAGTGTGAAACTGATGGATAAAGTATCCTGAGCAGTCAGCTTGTCTGATGTAAGATTCAGGTTACTGTATTCAAAAGTTGTGTAAGAGAGTCCGTAGCCAAAGGGAAATAGCGGTGAATTGCCTGCATCCAAGTAGAAAGAACGGCATCCTACAGAGGTCTGTCCTGCTTCTACAGGAATTTCATCAATCAGCATTTCGGTCGGATTGGCTGGACGACCGGTATTGTGTTGTGCATAATAGATAGGCACTTGTCCGCTCATGCGTGGGAAAGTTACCGGAGTTTTTCCACTTGGGTTTACCTTTCCGAAAAGAATGTCAGCTATAGCCGGACCGCCCATTGTGCCCGGATGGAAGCTATAGAGTACCGCATCCGAAACCTTTACTTCGTCGGCAATGGCCAACTGACGTCCAGCCATTACTACCGTAACTACCGGTTTTCCGGTGGCAGCCAGTTCTTTGATCAGTTGGCTTTGTGATCCCTGCAGATTCAGATTGGCCAAAGAATGTGCCTCACCGGATAGAATCGATTCTTCTCCGACAAATACTACTACAGCATCGGCTTGACGAGCTACACTTACTGCACGAGCGATACCGGCCGTGTTCTTGTCGCGACTGTAATCGAGTCCTTTTTCAAAGATTACTTTAACCTTGTTGCCATATATTTCTTTGATGGCAGTCAAAGGCGTTTGTGTATGTTCTTTTTCTCCATCGAATACCCAGGTACCCATTTGTTCATACGGAGCATCTGCCATAGGACCGATGATGGCTAAGGTTTTTACCTTGTCGGTAAGTGGCAATGCTTGATTTTCATTCTTCAAAAGAATGACCGATTGTTCAGCTGCCGTTTTGGCTGCTTGCAGGTGCTTCTCGGCATATTTTACAGACTGTGGAGTTACGATATAAGGATTGTAAAACAAGCCTAAGCGAAATTTCAGGCGTAGAATATTGCGTACAGCATTGTCGATTGTTTCCATTGACACTTTGTTCTCAGATATGGATTGTTTGAGGTTCTGGATAAATGTTTCACTTACCATTTCCATATCTACACCTGCATTGACTGATTTTTCGGCGGCATCCTTCCCATCGGTACAGAAACCATGATTTACCATTTCGAGTGCAGAAGCCCAGTCTGTAACGACCATCCCGTCGTACTTCCATTCTTTGCGGAGTACGTCCTTCAGAACAAAACTGTTAGCCGTAGAAGGTACACCGTCATTGTCATTGAATGAGGTCATGAAAGTGGCACATCCGGCATCTACTGCAGCTTTGAAAGGAGGAAGATACACGTTTCTCAGCACACGTTCTGGTATGAATGTGGAATTGTAATCCCTGCCTCCTTCTGCTGCTCCGTATGCGACGAAATGCTTCGCACAGGCTGCAATGGCTGTCGGGTCATTCAGGGAATCTCCCTGATAGCCTTTTATCATGGCTGTTCCCATTATGGCATTCAGGTAAGGGTCTTCTCCACAACTTTCTGCAATACGGCCCCAGCGGGGGTCACGCGAAACGTCAATCATCGGGGCAAAGGTCCAGCGGATTCCATCGGCTGAGGCTTCAATGGCTGCTATACGGGCACCTTGTTTTGCAATTTCCGGATTGAAAGTTGCTGCCTGTCCCAATGGGATAGGGAAAATGGTTTTGTAGCCATGAATTACATCGCGGGCCACAAGAATAGGTATTCCCAAACGTGATTCTTCTACTGCAATTTTCTGAATTTTGTTTATTTCTTCCGGATTTACTGAATTTAGGATAGAACCTACTTCGCCTTTACGTATGCGAGCGGCAAGTTCCTCAAAATCCCATGGACTGAGTTGGTTCATTTGACCTAATTTTTCTTCTAAGGTCATTTGATTCAGTAAGCTGTCTACTTTATTCTCGATGACGGCTTCTGGTTGGGGGGCTTTTTGTGACGAACAGCCTCCGATACATACTGAAATCAAGGCTGTGAGTATTAATTTGGTGGGTTTCATATATAGAATAATTAAAGTGTTTTTATATTAAGAAATATCAGGCGAGACAGGTCATATATAGTTTTAAAGTTTAAAAGTTAACACTGAATGAAGTAAAATCTTATGCTACAAAAATAAATTGTTTTTTTATGAAGTGAATATACAAGTAAAAGTATATAGTAAGTAAATTATTGTATAAATAATTGATTTCTAAATAATTGTGATTTCTGAAAGTAAGTTTTACTTTTGGAAATATGAGTTTCATTACTTCCACCTTGTAGTAAAAAGAAATTCTACTTATGGGAAGACTCCGGTAAGATTTATCTAAAATTCTCTGTAGTCTCTTACGTTTCGTATGGCAGAACCGTAGGTTTTCCGATGCAAAAACGAACGTTTCCAGATGCGGAGACGTAGGGTTTGGGGAAAGGAAACCTAGAAGATGTAATTCGGATTTTTTGATTAGTACGTTGCGTTTCTTAAATCAGCGGAAAGAGAAAAAGTCTGTTCTATTTACATATTGTGATAAATTGTTTTGTTTCTGTGCGGTATTTATTACATTTGCCACTGAATGTGATTGAATAATGTATATTTGAAAGAATCCTCAGGCATGTCCTGTGCAAAAGTGAGAGTGAATCATGGAAAACAAAACGTATCAGTATAAAAGAATCACGGTAAAGATAGGTAGTAATGTACTGACCCGCCGTGACGGCACACTGGATGTGACTCGTATGTCGGCATTGGTGGACCAGGTGGCTGAGTTGCATAAAGCAGGAGTAGAAATCGTGCTGGTGTCTTCCGGAGCAGTAGCTTCAGGAAGGAGTGAGTTGAAACCCTTGCGGAAACTGGACAGTGTGGACCAGCGGCAACTTTTTTCGGCTGTGGGACAGGCCAAGTTGATAAACCGTTATTATGAACTGTTTCGGGAGCACGGTATTACCGTAGGTCAGGTGTTGACGACTAAGGAAAGCTTCTCTACTCGCCGGCATTATCTGAACCAGCGCAATTGTATGAAGGTGATGTTAGAGAACGGAGTGATTCCTATCGTGAACGAAAATGATACGATTTCGGTGACCGAACTGATGTTTACCGATAACGATGAACTGTCGGGGATGATTGCCTCTATGATGGACATGCAGGCATTGATAATCCTTAGTAACATTGACGGCATTTACAACGGTTCTCCTTTGCAACCGGGTACTTCTGTGATACGTACGGTGGAGCGTGGAAAGGATTTGTCGGATTACATTCAGACGGAAAAGTCCGGATTCGGACGGGGAGGGATGCTTACCAAAAGTACCATTGCCCGTAAGGTAGCCGATGAAGGTATTGCCGTGATTATCGCCAATGGAAAGAAAGAAAATATTTTGTCTGATTTATTATATTATCCTGATACGACTGTCTGTACTCGTTTCCTCCCGTCTATGGAGGGAGTGTCGAGCATGAAGAAGTGGATTGCACACAGTGAAGGTTTTGCCAAAGGAGAACTTCATCTGAACCGGCAGGCAGTAGAAGCCGTCAGAGGAGTGAAGGCTACCAGTATTCTTCCGGTGGGAGTGACGCAGGTCGTAGGAGATTTTGAAAAGGACGATCTCGTGCGCGTGATGGACGAGCAGGGACGGCAAATTGGAGTAGGCCGTGTATCAGCCGACTCGGCAGAGGCACTTACTATGGTGGGGCAGCACGGGCAGAAACCACTGGTACATTACGATTATCTGTATCTGGAATAAACCAGGATGGTTTACTCCATGAATATAGTACGTTGTTCTGCAACGGATTGTATGGACAGAGGAGTAACCGAAGTCCAAAGTGCAAGGTCGTGTATGTCGGCCGGGTAGGGTATCTCCCGTTTCATTTCGGCTTCTAATGCTTTGAGCATAATATAGTCCATTCCTTCGTGGTGCGTGTCAATGCGCAGTGCTTCTTCTCCCCATTGTTGCCAATAGAGATGTTCGTATTTTTGCAGGTAGGCGGTATCTGCTTCCCATGTTTCGTGCGGACTTTTTCCTTCCAGGTAAATGCGTCGCTGGTCTCCCTGCCAGATTCCTTTGGTACCTTGGATTTCGAGATCAAGGCTTCTGGGACGAGGAAGAGTGGTGTCGTGTGTCAAAGAAACCAAGATACCGGAAGCGGTCTCCAGTTGGGTGACGGTTACATCTCCCTGCGTGACTGTCACATGAGGATTTCCTCCTAATTCACGGATACGCTGGTATAGGCCTGCGGGTTTAGACGAAAAAGAAGTCAGGCGTACGAAGCGGTCTTTATGGGGAATCCCGGCAATGAGGCAGAGAGGAGCCAGTCCGTGGGTAGGGTAAAGGTCTCCATTTTCCTGCTGATAGAATTTGCTTCGCCAGATGCTTTCTGTCTTTTGCCGGTTGCCTAAATTACCCTGGTCATCCAATAGAAGATTGCGCAAGTCGTGACGGTAACCTCCTCGCATGTACACCACCTCTCCTAATTCGCCTGCGCTGACCAGGTTGTGCATGGCCAGGATTTCCTGCCGAAAAAGTGTGTTCTCCATCGGAAAGATTTTTTTCTTTTCGGCCTCTGCAACTTCAATCAGTGATTGGTATTCACGAAGGTAAAGCCCTCCTTTAATTTCCAGTGCCACATGACAGCCGTGTTGTATACAGTACAATGCATGAGTTACGTGCAACTGCCATGGAGAAGCAATGAAAACCAGTTGCGGGGCATGAAGGGTAATCATTCTTTGATAATCGTCTCCTCCCCGATTGTAGCAAGGCACGTCGTAGTCGGCTTCCCGGGCTTCCGGGTCGGCAATGGCAGTCACTTGGAAGTAAGGAATGTGGCGGGTCAGGGCAAGCAGTTGCTTTCCCCGGTACCCCATACCGATATAGGCTATTTTCAATGTATTCATGGTTGGCAGGTTCGTTTAATTCCGTCGGTGGATATTAGTCCTTTGATTCCAAAAATTGAATCAGCAGGTTGCGTGGAAGAGAATAAGTATTTCCATGTTCCTGCACATATTTCAGCAGGTAGAGCCCTTCCTGGCGAAGTCGGGCTTTAGGCACGAGGTTTTCGGTGTCTTCTGCCATTTTCAGCAACATCATGGCAGCTAATTCGGTCTTCTCCATTCCGTCTTTTTCCTGACTGTATTTTTCCAGTATGGTTTGTCCGTCCATTTCTTCCAGCTGCTGGGGAGTGAGGTCCAGTACTTGCCGTGCCGTACTTTCATACTCCTCCCAGTCCGACTTACTGATGTGCTTCCGGCGGAGAATCAGGTTGGCTATTGCGGCAAAGATTTCCTGAATCATGCGTATGATGTAATCCTGTCTGATCATGGTTTTTAATTTTTCGGTTACAAAGTTCGAAATATTTTTCTTGGTTTTTCATAATCTTTCGTAATTTTGAGCGAATAACTAAAAAATTGCACTATGGACGAACAAATAAGACAAATAGGAGAACGTATCCGCGGATTGCGCGATGCGCTGGATTTAAGTGTGGAGGACATGGCCGGACAATGTGGTTTACCGGTGGATAGGTACCAGCAGATCGAGTCGGGCGAGTGTGACATTGCGGTCAGTACGCTACAGCAGATAGGACGGAAGTGCAATGTGCCACTTGATGTATTGATGTTTGGTGAAGAGCCTAAAATGAATGCTTATTTCCTGACGCGCTGGGGAACCGGTATTTCGGTGGAGCGTACGAAGGCATATAAATACCAGTCGCTGGCTTCGGGGTTCCGCAACCGCAAGGCCGATCCTTTCCTGGTAACGGTAGAGCCCAAGCCGGAGGATACACCTATTTATTACAATACGCACTACGGACAGGAATTCAATCTGGTGATTGAGGGCCGGATGCTGTTGAGCATAAACGGAAAAGATCTGATTCTGGAGCAGGGAGACAGTTTGTATTTCGATTCTTCACTACCTCACGGAATGAAGGCGCTCGACGAAAAAGCGGTGAAGTTCCTCGCCATCGTTATGTAGTAATTAATTTTGAAAAGAAATATGCTAGAAAGATTTGTTGAACAAACTCACTTTACCTCACAAGAGGATTTCATTGCGAATTTTAAAGTGAAGGTGCCGGAAAATTTTAATTTCGGTTATGATGTGGTAGATGCCTGGGCGGCTGAACAGCCCGATAAAAATGCGTTGCTGTGGACAAACGATAAAGGAGCACATATACAGTTTACGTATGCGGACTTGAAGAAATATACCGATATGACCGCCTCTTATTTCCAGAGCCTGGGAATCGGTCATGGAGATAAGGTCATGCTGATTTTGAAACGCCGGTATGAATTCTGGTTCTCTATCATTGCTCTGCACAAGTTGGGAGCAGTGGTCATCCCGGCTACACACTTGCTGACAAAGAAAGATATTGTGTATCGTTGTCAGGCTGCCGGTATCAAGATGATTGTGGCTGCCGGTGAACCGGTCATCACAGAACATATTTTGGCGGCCATGCCTGATTCTCCTACGGTAGAACGTCTGGTGAGTGTTGGTCCGGAATATCCGGAAGGTTTTGAAGATTTCCATAAGGGTATGGAAGCTGCCGTTCCTTTTGTACGTCCGGAACATGTGAATACCAACGAGGATATTTCACTGATGTACTTTACTTCGGGAACTACCGGGGAACCGAAGATGGTGGCACACGACTTTACTTATCCGCTCGGACATATTGCTACCGGATGCTTCTGGCATAATCTGCATGAAAACAGTCTGCACCTGACCATTGCGGATACCGGATGGGGAAAGGCTGTATGGGGAAAACTGTACGGACAGATGATTGCCGGTGCCAATATCTTTGTATACGACCATGAGAAGTTTACTCCGGCAGATATTCTGCAAAAGATTCATGATTATCACATCACTTCGTTGTGTGCACCTCCTACGATTTATCGTTTCCTGATTCGGGAAGACTTGTCGAAATATGATTTGTCTTCACTGGAATATTGCACGACGGCGGGTGAGGCGTTGAATTATTCTGTATATGAGACTTTCAAACGCATTACGGGTATTCGTCTGATGGAAGGATTTGGACAGACAGAAACGGCATTGACTCTGGCTACTTTCCCCTGGATGGAACCGAAACCGGGAAGTATGGGCGTGCCTAATCCGCAGTATGACATTGACTTGCTGAAACCTGACGGCCGTTCGGCAGAAGATGGAGAACAGGGACAGATTGTGGTACGTACGGATAAAGGTAAACCGCTTGGCTTGTTCAAGGAATATTATCGTGATGCTGAACTTACCCGTGAGGCTTGGCACGATGGTATCTATTACACGGGCGATGTGGCTTGGCGTGACGAAGACGGTTATTACTGGTTCGTAGGACGTGCCGACGATGTCATCAAGAGCTCAGGTTACCGTATCGGCCCGTTCGAAGTGGAAAGTGCCTTGATGACGCATCCGGCAGTAGTGGAATGTGCCATTACCGGTGTGCCCGATGAAATCCGCGGTCAGGTGGTAAAAGCCACTATCGTATTGGCAAAGGACTACAAGCAGAAGGCCGGACCGGAACTGATCAAGGAATTGCAGGACCATGTGAAACGGGTGACAGCTCCTTACAAGTATCCGCGTGTCATTGAGTTTGTGGATGAACTGCCGAAAACCATCAGTGGAAAAATCCGCCGTGTAGAAATTCGTCAGAAGGACAATCATTAAATACCTTTTTGATAATAGATAAAAAATCCGGAGTATTCAGACTGAAACTCCGGCTTTTTGTGTATCTGTGTGATGGATAGTTAGTTACGTGAATCGGCTCCCCACATCATTTTCTCACGTAAGGTGTTGAAGAAAGAGTGGTGGCAGCGCTTGACAATACGGATGAAGTATTCTCCTCTTCGGATAGTAAGTCGAGTACCTTCACGGAACGTTTCACTCCGTCCGTCAATGGCAATCAGAAAATTATGACTGCGGCTTTCTACTTCCAATGTGACTTCCCACTCATCGCGAATGACAATGGGGCGTACGTTTAAGCTGTGTGGAGCTACAGGAGTCAGGCTGATGGTACCGCTCTGAGGTACTAAAATCGGACCGCCTACACTGAGGGAGTAGCCTGTAGAGCCGGTAGGGGTAGCCACAATTAGCCCGTCTGCCTGATACACATTCAACAGTTCACCGTTGATATAGGCACGGATGGTAATCATGGAAGAACTGTCGCGTTTCAGAATGGCGATTTCATTCAGCCCGTAAGGATAGCCTTTCAGCACCTGACCGTTGCAGGTAAGTTTCAGTACCCTTCGTGGTTCTGCCAGGTACATTCCCTGATAAATCTCATCGAAGGTTTCTTCCATCTGGTCGGGTGAAATATCGGCCAGGAATCCCAAACGTCCGGTATTGATACCTAGTATGGGAATTTCTTTGTTACCAACTAAGCTGGCTGTTTTCAGAAATGTACCGTCCCCTCCCACACTGAGTGCCATGTCGGCGGTAAAGTCATGTCCGTTGAAAATCTCTAAATTGGTTAAATCTGCGTTTGTGTGCAGGCGAAGGAACTCATAAAACTCACGGTGGATACAGATGTGTGCCTCCTTGCGCCGGAGGATTTCCAGCAGATGAGTTACATGGGCCGATTTATGCTCCTGATACGTATTTCCAAAGAGGGCAAATTTCATCTTCCGCTGCATAGAATGTGTCTTTTTTATCAATCTTTTTAAGAATAAACATGTCAAGTTTCTCGTAAAACCTGCTAACTTTGCACGTTGTTGATGCAAAGATAACGAAATTCATGAAATATGACTAAATTAAGTGTGAATATAAATAAGGTGGCTACGCTTCGTAATGCACGAGGTGGGAATAACCCTGATGTAGAGAAAGTAGCACTGGACTGCGAGCAGTTCGGGGCGGAAGGTATCACGGTTCATCCGCGTCCGGATGAACGTCATATCCGGTATGCGGATGTATATGCCTTGCGCCCGGTGTTGAAAACTGAATTCAATATTGAAGGATATCCTTCAAAAGAGTTTATTGACTTGGTGCTGAGAGTAAAACCTACGCAAGTGACTTTGGTTCCGGATGCTCCTGACCAGATTACTTCGAATTGTGGATGGGACACCAAGACGCATCAGGCTTTCCTGACAGAATTGATGGATACGTTCGGTGAAGCGGGTATACGTACTTCTATTTTTGTAGGTACCGATCTGGAACTGATTGAGTATGCGGCCAAGACAGGAGCCGACCGTGTGGAACTGTATACGGAACCTTATGCCTCACTTTATCCTAAGAACCCGGAAGCAGCCGTGGCTCCTTTTATTGAAGCGGCTGAGAGAGTACATAAACTGGGAATGGGATTGAATGCCGGACACGATTTGAGTCTGGTGAACTTGAAGTATTTCCATGATAATATCCCTTGGCTGGATGAAGTTTCTATTGGTCACGCACTGATTTGTGACGCACTTTATTTAGGATTAAAGAAAACCATTGAAGAATATAAAAATTGCCTTCGTTAAATTATGATGACATTAACTTTACTGGCTGCCGCACAAGCTGTAGCCGATACAATGGCCGGAGCAAATCCGGTGTTGACTCCGGTTGCTTCGGGTGAACCGCAGATGAATCTTTGGGACATGGCCTGCAAAGGAGGCTGGATTATGATTGTACTTGCCGTGATGTCGGTAATCGCGTTCTATATTTTCTTTGAACGTGCGGTGACAATCCGCAAGGCTGGAAAGGATGATCCTTTGTTTATGGACCGTATCCGTGATTATATCAAATCGGGAGAAATCAAATCGGCTATCAACTATTGCCGCATTACGAACACTCCTTCTGCACGTATGATTGAGAAAGGTATTACTCGTATGGGACGTCCGGTTGCCGATGTGCAGGCTGCCATTGAAAATACCGGAAATATCGAAGTGGCCAAGCTGGAAAATGGTTTGTCTATTATGGCTACCATTTCAAGTGGGGCACCGATGTTGGGATTCTTGGGTACGGTAACCGGTATGGTACGTGCCTTTTGGAATATGGCTAATGCCGGAAATAATATTGATATTACTCTTTTGTCAAGTGGTATTTATGAGGCCATGATTACTACAGTAGGCGGACTGGTAGTGGGTATTGCTACGATGTTTGCTTATAATCATCTGGTGTATCGTGTAGATAAGGTAGTAAGTCAGATGGAAGCACGTACGCTGGCTTTCATGGACTTGCTGAATGAACCGACTGAAAAATAATCGCGTATGGCTTTAAAGAGAAGACAGAAAATATCACCCAGCTTCAGCATGTCGTCTATGACCGACTTGATTTTCTTGCTGCTGATATTTTTTATGATTACTTCCACCATGGTATCGCCGAATGCCATCAAGGTGCTTCTGCCGCAAGGTTCGGAGCAGACTTCGGCCAAACCCATGGCACGGGTGATTATAGACAAGGATTTAAATTATTACGGAGCTTTTGGCAATGAAGATGAAATGCCGCTGGCTATTGATGAGGTGGCTGCATTTCTTCAGGAATGTGCTCGGAAAGAACCGGAAATGTATGTGGCATTGTATGCCGATGAATCGATTCCTTATCGGGAAATCGTGCGGGTGCTGAATATTGCGAACGAGAATCATTTTAAGATGGTCCTGGCAACTCGCCGTCCGGATAAAAACTAAAACAGAGTAACGTTGAAAAAAAATAAGGTAATCGGAATTGTATGTACGGTGGCTTTGCATGTGCTGGTGCTGCTGTTGCTGTTTTTCTTCTGAAGCTGACCGTTCCGGCAGAACAGGAGGAAGGCGGTGTGCCCGTTATGCTGGGCAATACGGAACTGGCTGCAGGTGATGCCGACCCTTATACGATGACCGAGGTGGATGTCATGCCGTCGGAAGCTCCTTCTTCTGCACCGGAAGCTGCAGCAGAGCCAGAGGTGGAACAGCCCATGATTACGCAGCAGGATGAACCTTCTTTGCAGGTGAAGAAAGAAAAGCCTAAAACAGAGACGAAGAAGGAGCAACCTAAAAAGACACCGGTAAAGACTGAAACGCAGAAGGTGAATAAGCCGAAGGAGAAAACAGAGGCTGAAAAACGGGCAGAAGCAGAAAAAGCGGCTGCTCAGGCTGCGGCCAATGCCATTGCCGGGGCTTTTGGAAAAGGTTCTCAGATGGGAAGCAAGGGAAATGCTGACGGAACCGGACTGCAGGGTAGTCCTACGGGCAACTCTTCTACTGGAAAAACGAGTGGTGTAGGTGGTTATGGCACATTCGACCTGAACGGACGAACTTTGGGAGGTGGAAAGCTTCCTGTACCCGTCTACAATGTGCAGGATGAAGGCCGTGTAGTTGTAACCATTGTGGTGAATCCAGCTGGACAGGTCATCAGTACCAGCATTAACAAACGGACGAACACGGTGAATCCGGCATTGCGAAGAGCGGCGGAAGAGGCAGCTCGAAAAGCACGCTTTAATGCGGTAGATGGGGTGAATAATCAGAGTGGTACCATTACGTACTACTTTAAGTTGAAATAAAACTTTTAATTCCAAATAATAGATTTATGAAAGCAGTTTGTATCTTTTTGGCTGAAGGTTTCGAGGAAATGGAAGCCATGTTTCCGTTGGATATTATGCGCAGAGGCGGATTGAACGTAAAAACGGTGTCTGTCACTGGAAACAAGACGGTCATCAGTTCTCATCTGGTACCCATTGTGGCTGATTTGTTGTTCGAAGAACTGAAGGAGGAAGATGTAGAAATGATTGTTCTTCCTGGTGGACTGCCGGGGGCTACTAACCTGGATGCACATGCCGGACTGGACAAACTGATTATGAGTTTTGCAGCTGCCGGAAAACCGTTGGCTGCCATTTGTGCTGCTCCGATGGTATATGGCAAGCGCGGTTTGCTGAAAGGCAAGAAAGCTACTTGCTATCCGGGCTTCGACAAGTTCCTGGAAGGAGCAGAATATACAGGAAATATGGTAGAAGTAGTCGACAACTTCATTTTGGGTAAAGGTCCGGGTGCCGCACCTGCCTTTGGCTTTACTATCTTGGAGAAATTTGCAGGAGCAGAAAAAGCACTCGAAGTGAAAAAAGGAATGTTGTTGGCTTAATGAAGAAATATGTGATAGTGGTAGCGGGAGGAAAAGGCCTGCGTATGGGGGGAGAGATTCCCAAACAATTTATCCCGGTAAAAGGAAAACCGGTATTGATGCGTACGCTGGAGACTTTTCATGCCTGTGACCCGAACATTGAACTGATTGTGGTGCTTCCGGTGGAACAGCGTTCCTACTGGGAGCACCTTTGTGCTGAATATGGCTTTACGTTGCCTCACCGTATTGCGGCAGGTGGAGAAACCCGTTTCCATTCCGTAAAGAACGGACTGGCACTGGTGGCAGAAGACGGTGTGGTTGGTGTGCACGATGGGGTACGTCCTTTCGTTTCTGCCGAAGTCATTGCGAATTGTTATGCGCAGGCAGCCACTTTGCAGGCTGTGGTTCCGGTAACAGATGTAGTGGAAACAGTCCGTCATTTGTTGCCTGAAGGAGGAAGTGAGACTGTATCACGCAATGATTACAAGCTGGTGCAGACTCCTCAAGTCTTCACTTTGGAGTTGTTGAAACGGGCCTATGCGCAGGATTACAAGCCCTTCTTTACTGACGATGCTTCGGTGGTGGAGGCATTGGGACAGCCGGTACATCTGGTATCCGGCAACCGGGAGAATATCAAACTCACCACACCTTTTGACTTGAAAGTAGCAGAATCTCTTATTGACGACTAATGTTTGACTTATCCACACGCGATGTGAAATATTTGCCAGGGGTAGGGCCGCAGCGGGCGGCCATACTAAATAAGGAATTGAACATCTATTCCTTACGCGACCTGTTGTATTATTTCCCATACAAGTATGTGGACCGCAGTCGTCTGTATTACATCCATGAGATAGACGGTAATATGCCTTACATTCAGTTGCGCGGACGGATTCTGAGCTTTGAAATGTTCGGAGAAGGTCGTCAGCGCCGATTGGTGGGACATTTCTCCGATGGTACGGGAGTGGTGGACTTAGTGTGGTTTCAAGGATTGAAGTATATCACCGGAAAGTACAAAGCCAACGAAGAATACATCGTGTTCGGTAAGCCCACGGTTTTCAACGGGCGTATCAACGTGGCGCATCCCGATATTGACCCGGCACAGGAACTGACCCTTTCTACCATGGGGCTTCAACCTTATTACAACACTACGGAAAAGATGAAGCGTACCAGCCTGAATTCTCATGCACTGGAAAAGCTGATGAAGAATCTTTTTCAGGCTTTGCAGAAGGAGAGTTTTGAGGAAACGCTAAGTCCTTCTTTAATCGCGGCACATCAGTTGATGCCCCTGACTGATGCGTTGTATAATATTCATTTCCCGCAGAATCCGGAACTTCTCCGCAAGGCACAGTATCGCTTGAAATTTGAGGAACTGTTTTACGTACAGCTCAATATTCTCCGTTATACCAAAGAGCGTCGTAACAAATTCCGTGGATTGGTATTTGAACGGGTGGGTGAAATTTTCAATACCTTTTATGCACATCACCTGCCTTTCCAGTTGACGGGGGCACAGAAACGTGTAATCAAGGAAATGCGTCGTGATATGGGAAGCGGACGACAGATGAACCGTCTGTTGCAGGGCGATGTGGGGAGTGGAAAAACATTAGTAGCCCTGATGACCATGCTGATAGCCTTGGATAACGGATTCCAGGCCTGTATGATGGCTCCGACGGAAATTCTTGCCACACAGCATTATGAAACCATCCGTCGCTTTCTGAATGGGATGCCCGTGCGGGTGGAGCTGTTGACCGGCAACGTGAAAGGCAAACGCCGTGAAACGATTCTCCGCGACTTATTAACAGGGGATGTGCATATCCTGATTGGTACGCATGCCGTGATTGAAGACACCGTCAACTTCTCTTCTTTGGGGCTGGTGGTGATTGACGAACAACACCGTTTTGGAGTGGCCCAGCGAGCCAAGTTGTGGGCTAAGAACACCCGTCCTCCTCATGTATTGGTTATGACGGCCACTCCGATTCCCCGTACACTGGCCATGACTTTGTATGGCGACCTGGATGTATCAGTCATTGATGAGTTGCCTCCCGGCAGAAAGCCTATTCAGACCATTCATCAATTTGACAACCGTCGGAAAAGCATGTACGAATTCATGCGGAAACAGATTCAGGAAGGACGTCAGGTATACATCGTGTATCCGTTGATACAGGAGAGCGAAAAGATGGACATCAAGAACCTGGAAGAGGGTTACATGCACATCTGTGAGGAGTTCCCAGAATACAAGGTCAGCAAGGTGCACGGTAAGATGAAACCGGCCGAGAAAGAGGAAGAAATGCAGCGTTTCTTGGCTAACGAAACCCAGATTATGGTGGCTACTACCGTGATAGAAGTCGGCGTGAATGTGCCCAATGCCTCGGTGATGGCTATTGAGAATGCCGAACGTTTCGGACTTTCCCAGCTCCATCAGTTACGTGGGCGAGTAGGTCGTGGTGCCGATCAGTCCTATTGTATTTTAGTGACCGGATACAAGTTGCCGGAAGAAACCCGCAAGCGCATTGAAATCATGGTGCAGACCAATGACGGTTTTGAAATTGCCGAAGCCGACCTGAAACTACGTGGTCCCGGCGATTTGGAAGGTACCCAGCAGAGCGGGGTAGCCTTCGATTTGAAAATTGCCGACATTGCCAAAGACGGCCAGTTGTTACAGTATGTCCGTGAAATGGCTGAACGCCTGCTGGATGACGACCCCGAAGGCATGAAACCGGAAAATCAAATTATCTGGCAACAGTTGAAAGAACTTCGTAAGAAGAATGTGAACTGGTCTGTAATATCCTGATTATTAAGTTTATATAATCTGTTTGGGTGTAGCCGGAAAACGCAAGTACGTTTGGAGGTAAACGCCTTTACGTTTGTACTTAAACGTACTTGTGTTTCAGGTAAAATGTACTTACGTTCCGTTTGAAATGTACTTGCGTTTGGGGAAGGATATAAAAACTTTTCGTGTATTTTGTTGAAACGGGATAGTAAGGTCGCAAAAAATTACATGTATTCCGTAAAAGATTCCATTTTTTTGTGTATTTTGAGGCGGTACTTTTGAATTGGAGATGTTGTATCTCATTTTTTACTTTAACTAGGAAAAACAATGAATCGATTTACGGGAACAATCATATGTATGATGGCTGGAGTGCTGGCTATGGCACAGCAGGTGTATGAACTGGATATGCCTGTCAAGGAAAAGACAATTTATAGTGGGCACCTGAAGCTGGGAGGAAGTAATCCTTCCGGTGAGCGTATTGAGGTAAACAGCTATTATATGTCGGTTGGGGGAAAGCCGGTTATTCCAGTAATGGGAGAGTTTCATTATAGCCGTTATCCGGAATGCCAGTGGGAAGAAGAAATCCTGAAAATGAAGGCAGGAGGAGTAACGGTGATTCCTACGTATGTATTCTGGAGTATCCACGAAGAAAAGGAAGGCGTATTTAATTGGGAAGGGAACCGGAATCTTCGTAAGTTTTTATCATTGTGTCAGAAACATAATATGTGGACGGTGGTACGAATAGGCCCTTTCTGTCATGGGGAAATACGAAACGGAGGACTTCCCGACTGGTTGTTTGCCAAGCCCTTGGAAATACGTTCGAACGATGCGAACTACCTGAAGTATGTGAAACGCCTTTATGAAGAGATTGGCCGACAGTTGGAAGGATTGTATTATAAAGACGGTGGAACGATTATCGGCACGCAGATAGAAAATGAACACCAGCATTCGGCGGCTCCTTGGGGAATTACGTATCCGGGCGAACCGAAGGACATGACGTCGGCCACTTATGATGCCAATATTACGATGATAGGAGTGAGTGTACAGGATAAGAAAATCACGACGGCCGATTTGGGTGACCTGCACATGAAAACACTGAAGAAGATGGCTGAAGAAGCCGGAATCCAGACACCTTTGTACACGGCTACCGGATGGGGCAATGCGGCTGTAATCGGAGAGGAAGCCATTCCTGTGACAGCTGCCTATACGTATCCTTTCTGGGTCAAACCGGGTATGTCTCCTTTTTGCATGTTCAAGGATATTCAGAAGAACCCCGATTATGCACCGGTGCGTTATGACACCGAGAAGTACCCTTCCTTCTGTGCAGAGATGGGAGTCGGCATTCAGATGATTTATACCCGTCGCCCTATTGTCACGGCTAAGGCTGCAGAGGCGTTGATGGTGCGTACGCTGGGGAGCGGTGCCAATGGCATCGGGTATTATATGTATCATGGAGGTTCTACTCCGAAAATGGGACCTACGGCCTTTTTCAGCGATGAACCGATGGGAATGCCCAAGATATCGTATGATTTTCAGGCTCCCTTGGGAGAATTTGGTTTGGAGCATGGTTCTTATCGTGCGTTGCGCCTGTTGCATCTGTTCCTGAACGATTTCTCCAGTCAGTTGGCACCGATGGAAACGGTGCTTCCGAAGGGATATGAACAAATGACTCTGGATAACCGGGAAACGTTGCGATATGCGGCGCGGGTAAAAGGAAAATCGGGTTTCGTGTTTATGGTGAACTTTCAAGACCACGATACTGCTCGGGTAGACCAGAAAGATTTGTGCTTACGGTTGAAGTTTGCGGATGAGACACTTCGTATTCCTTCGCAAGGTACGTTTACTTTGCCGAAAGATGAGAGCCTGATTCTGCCGTTTAATTTTCAGATGGAGGATGCCTTGTTGAAGTATGCCACCGCCCAGTTATTGCTGAAACTGGATGACAAGGGGATGGACCATTACTTTTTCTTTGTGCCGGGAGGTATTCGTCCGAAATTTGTGTTTGACAAGACTACGGTAGCCGGAAAACATTGTTATACTCCGGAAGCAGGCTTAAAAAGTACGTTTATGGTGAAGACATCTGGTGGAAAACGGTTTAAAGTAACCACACTGACTCGCGAACAGGCTTTGAATGCTTGTAAGGTCGACGGTAAGTTGCTGATTACTTCTTCCATGGTGTTGCCGGAAGCAGGAAGAGTACGGTTGCTGAATATGGGAGACCCGGTGTTCCGTTATGTAGAATATCCTTCGGCAAAAGGCTTTAAGGAACAGATGAAAGAAGTTCCTTCCGTACAGCCCGAATATACCTTCCGTAAGGTTGGAAGCCGTCGGCTGGCAGTTCGTTTTTCCGGAAAGGAATATCCTCAGGTAAATGATTACTTCTTGCAGCTGGATTATACAGGCGACGTGGCCATGGCTTTCTTGAAGGGTGAGCTGGTGCTGGATCACTTTTATTATGGAGCTCCCTGGAAGATTAGTCTGAAACGTTTCCAGCAGGAACTGACTGATGAGGAACTGAGTTTTTACATTCGTCCGTTGTGGAAAAATGCACCTTTCCTGTCTGATTTGCCGGGAGAAGCTGTTCCTGATTTTTCCAAAGGTTCAGTAGCTCGGGTCGATTCAGTGCGGGTTGTTCCGCAATATGTGACTACATTGTCATGGTAAAGCGAAAAACAGACAGGGCGATACCTGAGAAATAAAGGTATCGCCCTGCTTGTTTTTATAATACTATACTCTCTTATAGAATCAGTTCATAATCTACGATTCCTAACCACTTCCCGAATTTACGGCCTACTTCCCGGAAATAAGATACCTTTTCAAACCCTAACTTTTCATGCAAGGCGTAGCTGGCCTCGTTACCTTCCGTGATGCAGGCAATCAGGGCATGCAGTCCGTAGCGGCGGCATTCTTCTATTAGATGCAGCATCAGTTCTTTTCCGATACCTTTCCCGGTATGCGAAGGAGCCAGGTAGATGGTGGTTTCTGCACTCTGGTTGTAAGCAGCCTTTTCTTTCCATCCGTGCACGTAGCAGTAGCCGGCAATCTGTCCTTCTGTTTCGTATACGAAATACGGATATTTTTCACTGATGGTCTGAATGCGTGACCACATTTCCTCTTCGCTCACCGGTTCCAGTTCAAAGGTGATGGTAGTGTGGGCGATGTAATGATTGTAGATGGCAGTGATGGCCGATGTATCTTCTTTGCGTACCTTTCGAATCATATTAAAGAATCAATCCAAGGGTGAGTAATAATCCAAAAATAAGCATGTTGCGGGAGGTTTCTCCCAAGATTCCGTTCAGGGCTTTTCCGCGGTAGATACGGGCCATGTGCTGGGTGGTCAGGATGTGTGGAATCAGGTACAGTTGGGGGAGCAGTACGGCATAGATTTTTCCGATTTCCAGAAAGTATAAACAGCACCAGCAGGCCGCCAGTCCTAACAGAAAGTAAAGAATTAGTCCGGCCTTGGCACCCAGGCGTACCACAATGGTTTTCTTGCCGCTGATAGCATCCTGTTCACGGTCGCGGAAGTTATTAATCATCAGCAGGGTGTCGATGATGAGGCCGCAGGCCAGTGAAGCCATGGTGACAGACATGTTCCAGTCGTGCGCCATGACGTAGTAGGTACATCCCACGGGTACGAAGCCGAAGAAGACAAGTACCAGCAAGTCACCCCATCCGTGATAAGCCAGCGGATACGGCCCGGCGGTATAGAGGAAGGCAAAAATCATGCAGGCAATACCAACCGGAATCATTTCCAGTCCTCCGTAGTAAAGCAGGCAAAGTCCGGTGATTCCTGCTAACAGGGTGGTACAGGCAATTCCGCCTTTCATGGCCTTGGCGCTGATCCATCCTTGTGCACAGGCGCGTTCCGGTCCCAGCCGGTCTTCGCGGTCGCTGCCTTTCAGAAAATCAAACAAGTCGTTGATGAAGTTCGCGTCAATTTGCATCAGAAACGCAAACAGAAAGCAAAGCAGGGCAGGCGTTAATTGAAAGTGACCGTAAATAAAGGCCAGCGCACAGCCCAGCATGACGGGTATGGCAGCACCGGTCAATGTCTTGGGGCGGGCAGCCAACAGCCAGGCTTTTATGGAATTGGTTTTGACGTTTGTCATTGTGGATTGATTTTTAGTTTTTCGTCCGGCAAAGTTAGGCATTTTTTTACGACCTTTGTCACGACCGGATAGTTATATGTATTTTAAAATGATGAAACGATTGAACTTGCTGGCGGGTTACCTGGTGGTGCTATGTGTCCTGCTTTCTTCTTGTGCTACGGCTTCTTTTTCCAAATATAAAGGCGTGGGGCGTGTAAAACGCTATGATTTCTACAGCGCCCAGTTGCCCGATTCTTTCGATGGCTTCCGTGTGGCTTTTGCTTCCGATTTTCATTACGAAAGTCGGTTTACCGCCCGTCGTTTGCCAGGCATGTGCCAGGCACTTCGTTCGCTGGATGCGGATGTGTTGCTCCTGGGAGGTGACTATCGGGGACGCAACGGAGGGGATGTGACGCAACTTTTTCAGGCGCTGAAGACGGTGGAAACACCCTGCGGAACGTATGCCGTGATGGGAAACCACGAGCGTGGGCAGGCTGACTCGCTGGCACGGAAGGTCATGCAGGCAACTGGGGTACATTTACTGGAACACGAAGTGGATACCTTGTGGAGGGGAAAGGAGTACATTTTGCTGTGTGGCATTCGTAACCCGTTTGACTTGAAACGGAACGGGGTATCGCCCACTTTGGCATTGCAGGAAGAAGATTTCGTGCTGATGTTGGTGCATACACCCGATTACGTGGAGGATGTGAGTGTGGCGCACACCGATTTGGCGCTGGCCGGACATACGCACGGGGGACAAGTCAGTTTGTTCCGCCGATGGACACCGGCGCATTTTTCCAAATACGGCAACCGTTTCCTGACAGGGTTGAAGTATAACAGTGCGGGTATTCCGGTTATTATTACCAATGGACTGGGTACCTCCCGCAAGGATGTGCGCTTGTTTACACCGAGCGAGGTGGTGCTGGTGGTATTGCACAAAAAGAAATGATTACCGGTACAATCCTTTTTCCTGAATAATTCTGAATACTTCCGGATGCAGGAAATAGCGCAGGTCTTTTCCTTCCCGGATGCCTTTGCGGATAAAGGTTGAACTGATTTCGATGAGGGGAGTTTGTACGACTCTGACATGAGGAGGCAGACTGGCTGTATCCTCCAAGGGATAACCCTGGCGAGGATAGACCAGAATGTGGTGGCGGCGGATGATTTCTTCGGGCGACCGCCAGCGGTCGAAAGCCTGCCAGTTGTCGGCACCGATAATCAGGTGAAACTCCCGGTCAGGATAACACTCGGCCAGTTTATCAAGGGTATGGATAGTGTATGAGGGACGTGGAAGCTGGAACTCAAAATCGGATGCGCGGAAACGGGGGTATCCTGCCACGGCAGCTTCTACCATTTTCAGCCGCAGATGGTCGTCGAGCAAAGTTTCGTTCTGTTTAAACGGGTTCTGAGGAGTGACTAAAAACCATACCTCCTCCAGTCCCCCATATTCACACAGGTAGTTGGCAAGTGCCAGATGGCCTGTATGGATAGGGTTGAAGGAGCCTCCGAAAAGTCCGGTTTTTATTTGAGGCTTTTCTTCCATTGTCTGTAGTTGAGTATCTGCCAGGCAGCTACCAGCAGCATGGCTACGGCAATGATGTATTCTTCTTTTGCTACGGCCACCACCCCTACGGCAATGGCTGCCAGCCCGATGACGATACAAAGTATGGTCATCATGAACATGATTTTCTTTGGGTCTTTAGGCATATCAGCAAATTTATTGTTGAATAAAATCACGAATGGTCTTCAAGGCTTCTTCTTGAGCCTTTTCCAGATTGTCGTTGACAATCACAACATCGAATTTTTCGGCATAGCTCAGCTCGAAGGTAGCTTTTGCCAGGCGGCTTTCAATCACTTCGGGCGCGTCGGTACCACGACCGGTCAGTCGCTTGCGGAGCTCTTCGAGTGAAGGCGGCTGGATAAACACAGACAGTGCGCGGTCGCCGTAGAATTTCTTGATATTGCATCCGCCTACTACGTCGACATCGAAAATTACATTCTGTCCGGCTGCCAGCTGTTTTTCTACCTGTGCTTTCAGTGTGCCATAGAAACGGTCCTTGTACACTTCTTCGTATTCCAGAAACTCATCGTTGGCGATACGCTGTTTGAATTCCTCTGGTGTCAGGAAGAAGTATTCTACTCCGTTCTGCTCTGTGCCACGGGGGGCGCGGCTGGTGGCAGAGATGGAGAAGGCCAGATTCAGGTTCTGTGTCAGTAAGTAATTGATAATGGTGGATTTACCAGAGCCGGAAGGGGCTGAAAAAATAATAAGTTTGCCTGCCATATTCTTTTTTACATTACGTTCAACACTTGTTCCTTAATCTGTTCCAGTTCGTCTTTCATCTGTACCACGATGTTCTGCATTTCGGCATGGTTCGACTTGCTGCCGGTGGTATTGATTTCACGTCCCATTTCCTGAGCGATGAATCCCAGTTTCTTGCCTTGACCGTGTCCGCCCGCCATGGTTTCGCGGAAATATTTCAGGTGGTTGGCCAGACGCTGCTTTTCTTCGTTGATGTCCAGTTTTTCGATGTAATAAATCAATTCCTGCTCCAGACGGTTTTTGTCATAGTCAATGCTCAGCGTTTTTTCCAGTGCATCGGTAATGCGTTCCCGTATCTTGGCCACACGTTCCTTTTCGTAAGGCTCGATGGATTTCATCAGTCGTTCGATGTTGTCGATTTTTTCTGTAAACTTCTTTTCGAGAGCTGCACCTTCCTGCTTGCGGAAGTCAACCAAATGTTGCAGTGCAGTTTCGATGGTTTGTTTGGCAGCAGCCCATTCTTCGTCCGACAGCTCCTGTACGTCTACACGGGTCAGTACGTCGGGCATGCGCAACAAAGTGGCGAACCAGTCTTCCGGCAACGGAATATGGCAAGTTTCAGAAATGGTTTTTATCTGGTTGTAATAGTTTTCTACCAAGGCTGTATTGATGGGAGTAGCCGATTCGGCAGCATCTTTTTCTACCCATATAGAGAAGTCCACTTTCCCGCGTTCCAGTGTCTGGGCAATCAGGTTGCGGATTTCCATTTCTTTTTCACGGTATAAAGGAGCGATCCGTGTAGACAAGTCCATTGCTTTACTATTTAAAGACTTGATTTCCACGTTGATTTTTTTGTCTCCGAACACAGTGGCTGCTTTTCCGTATCCGGTCATTGACTGTATCATAACTCCTTCTGTTTTTTGATAATTTGGATACAAAGGTAGGAAAAATCTAAATAAAGAATAAGCGGCTGTTAAAAAAAACGTGCGAAATACCTTTGACTCTGACGGATGGAACAGAGTTTCGGCAAACTTTCTGCTTCTTTTTTCATGAGATAGTGAGAAGAAAAGTGTATATTTGCAGACTATAATAATTGTATCGAGTTTAATTATGTCATGCATTTTACATATTGAAACATCTACGGAAGTTTGTTCTGTGGCTGTAAGCCAGGATGGAGCTTCCATTTTCTCGAAAGAAGATTTTAACGGCCCTTCGCATGCTACTGTGTTAGGGGTATTTGTGGATGAAGCCTTGTCGTTCATTGATAGCCATGCCATTCCGTTGGATGCGGTGGCAGTGAGCTGTGGTCCTGGTTCGTATACGGGGCTGCGTATCGGTGTGTCGATGGCGAAAGGTATCTGTTACGGACGGAACATTCCGCTGATAGGATTGCCCACACTGGAGGTGATGTGTGTGCCGGTGCTGCTTGCGCACGACCTGCCGGAAGATGCTTTGCTTTGTCCGATGATTGATGCCCGCCGTATGGAAGTATATGCGGCCGTGTATGACCGTGCTTTGAAGGTGCAGCGTGCCATTGGAGCAGATATTATTGACGAAAATTCGTATGCCGAATATTTGGAGAAACATCCGGTGTATTTCTTTGGTAACGGAGCAGCCAAGTGCAAGGAAAAACTTTCGCACCCCAACGCACACTTCATTGAGAATATTCATCCGGTAGCCAAATGGATGTTCCCGCTGGCCGAGAAAGCTATGGCAGTGGAAGATTTCAAGGATGTGGCCTATTTCGAGCCGTTCTATCTGAAGGAATTCGTGGCTTCCACTCCGAAGAAACTGCTGTAAGGGCGTATGGCCGGAGAGGGTGAGGCGTAAAAAGATTTGATTTGTAGAATAACAGAATTTTATATGGAATATAATACCCAGCAACGAAAATTGCCACTTCCGGAGTATGGACGAAGTGTGCAGAACATGGTAGACCATGCATTGACCATCGAAGACCGTGAAGAGCGTCAGCGGTGTGCCAATACGATTGTAAACATAATGGGAGGCATGTTCCCGCAATTGCGCGACATGGAGGATTTCCGCCATAAGCTGTGGGATCATCTGGCCATTATGTCCGACTTCAAACTGGATATTGACTATCCGGTGGAAATTGTGAAGAAGGAAAGTTTGGAAGTGAAACCGGACAGAATTCCCTATTCTCCGAACGTCATTCGTTTCCGTCATTACGGACGGTTTATTCAGGACTTGATTAAGATTGCAGTAGACTATCCGGAAGGTGACGAGAAAAAACAGCTGATAAAATATATCGCCAATCACATGAAGAAGGATTACATCAACTTCAACAAGGATGGGGTGGAAGACCAGAAAATCCTGGAGGATTTGTGCGAGCTGTCAGAAGGACGTATCAAGCTGACGACGGATGACTTGAAGCTGGTGGAACAACGTTCGTTCGGTCCGCGTCGCCGTCAGATGAACAATAACAATCAGCAGAAAAAGAAATATTAATCAAAATCGGATACTATGGCTTCATTTGTAATCGAAGGAGGACACAAACTGCATGGCGAGATTGTGCCTCAGGGTGCTAAAAACGAAGTATTACAGGTACTTTGTGCCACATTGCTGACAGATGAGGAAGTGACTATTGAAAACATTCCGAACATTCTGGATGTGAACAACCTGATACAGTTGCTTCGTGACATGGGGGTGAAGGTCTCTAAGTCGGGAAGTGATGCGTATACTTTTCAGGCTGATAATCTGAACCTGGCTTACCTGGAGAGTGATGACTTCTTGAGCCGTTGCTCTAAATTGCGTGGCTCGGTAATGCTGGTAGGCCCTTTGGTAGCTCGCTTCGGAAAGGCAATGATTTCGAAACCGGGTGGTGATAAAATCGGGCGTCGCCGTCTGGATACGCACTTCCTGGGTATTCAGAAACTGGGTGCTTCGTTTGAATATGATGCCGTGAATGGTCGTTTTTGCATCAATGCCGAGAAGCTGAAAGGGGCTTATATGCTGCTGGATGAGGCTTCTGTGACCGGTACGGCCAATATTGTGATGGCAGCTGTACTGGCCGAAGGAGTGACCACGATTTACAATGCAGCCTGTGAACCTTATTTGCAGCAGTTGTGCCGGATGCTGAATCGCATGGGAGCCAAGATTTCGGGCATTGCATCGAACTTGCTTACCATCGAAGGTGTATCTAGCTTGAAAGGCTGTTCGCATCGGGTGCTTCCAGATATGATTGAGGTCGGCAGTTTTATCGGAATGGCTGCCATGACGGGAAGTGAAATTACTATCAAGGATGTGTCTTATGAAAACTTGGGAATCATTCCCGACAGTTTCCGTCGTTTGGGTATCCGTTTGGAACAGCGCGGTGACGATATATTTGTGCCTGCACAGGAGCATTATCAGATAGAGTCGTTTATTGATGGCTCTATTATGACCATAGCAGATGCTCCCTGGCCGGGGCTGACTCCCGACTTGCTCAGTGTGATGCTCGTGGTGGCTACTCAGGCCAAGGGCAGTGTGCTGATTCATCAGAAGATGTTTGAAAGCCGTCTGTTCTTTGTGGATAAATTGATTGACATGGGGGCACAGATTATCTTATGCGACCCTCACCGTGCGGTGGTAATCGGTCATGACCGCAATTTCTGTCTGCGGGGCGGCAACATGACGTCGCCGGATATTCGTGCCGGTATTGCCTTGCTGATTGCAGCACTGGGAGCAGAAGGAAACAGCCGTATCCATAACATTGAGCAGATTGACCGAGGATACCAGAATATTGAACAGCGACTGACTGCACTCGGTGCACGTATCACGCGTATTGAATAAGTATGATTAGAAAAGAAGAAGTATTTAAAATAGGAATCATCAACAAACCCCACGGAGTGAAGGGTGAGGTGTCGTTTACGTTTACCGACGATATTTTCGACCGGGTGGACTGCGACTACCTGATTTTGTTGCTCGACGGGATTCTGGTTCCGTTTTTTATAGAGGAATATCGCTTCCGCTCCGACAATGCGGCGCTGGTGAAATTCGAAGGGATAGACACTGCCGAAAAAGCACGTAGTTTTACCAATGTGGAAGTGTATTTCCCGAAGAAGTATATGGAAGAACAGGATGAAATCACTTCCTGGAATTTCTTTGTCGGATTTAAGGTTCACGATGTGCATCATGGCGACTTGGGTGAAGTGGTGGATGTGGATGATGCGACGATGAATGTGCTGTTTGTCATTGAGAAGGAGGGAGAAGAACTATTGCTTCCGGCTCATGAAGAGTTTATACTGGATATTGACAAGGCACAGAAGGTGTTGACGGTGGATATTCCTGAAGGATTGTTGGATTAAAAACCAGATTAGGTATGAAAAAGAAAGGTCGTAAAGCATTCTGGCGGAACATTAAGTTTAAGTATAAGCTGACCGTCATTAATGAGAATACACTGGAAGAGGTAATTGGCATTCATGTGTCGAAACTGAACGGGTTTTCGGTGTTGCTGGCTGCTTGTACGGTAATCTTTCTTTTGGCTGCCATCATTATTGTGTTTACTCCCTTACGGAATTATTTGCCGGGATATATGAACAGTGAGGTTCGTTCGCAGGTGGTGACTAATGCACTGAAAGCTGACTCGTTGGTTGAGGCACTGGAACGCCAGAACCGCTATATCATGAATATTCAGGATATTTTCAGCGGGAAAGTGGATGTGGATACGGTACAGTCGATTGATTCGCTGACTACCATCCGTACGGAGGAGCTGATGAACCGCTCAAAGGAGGAAGATGATTTTCGCCGGAAGTACGAAGAACGGGAACGGGCTGCAGCAGTGGCGGGAACAGATGACCATACTTTGCCAGATTTGTTGTTCTTCCGTCCTACTCGTGGAATGGTGGTGAAGGATTTTGCGCCTTCGCGTCATCATTATGGGGTGGATATGGCAGCCTCTGTTGATGAGAGTGTGCTGGCTGCTTTGGACGGTACGGTGATGCTAGTGGTGCAGACTGCCGACAGCGGGGTACTCATTCAGATTCAACATGAACAGAATTTTATATCCGTATATAAGCATTGTGGCCCTTCCCGGAAAAAAGAAGGTGACCAGGTGAAAGGGGGAGAAGTAATCGCATTGGCCGGAACATCGGACGAGGGCAAGCATGTGTCGCATGTGCATTTCGAACTGTGGCATGATGGCACCCCGATTGACCCGGCGAAATATGTTGTATTTTAAAGCTTATGAAGAAACAGATTGCCATATTAGGTTCTACCGGATCAATCGGTACTCAGGCTCTTCAGGTAATAGAGGAGCATCCTGATTTGTATGAGGTATATGCCCTTACAGCGAACAATAAAGTGGATTTGCTGGCTGAACAGGCCCGTAAGTTTCAGCCGGAAGTGGTAGTTATAGCCAACGAGGATAAGTATGGAATTTTGAAGGAAGCGCTGGCTGATTTACCGATTAAGGTGTATGCCGGAGCTGAGGCGTTGTGTCAGGTGGTAGAGGCACAGCCTATTGACATTGTACTGACCGCTATGGTGGGGTATGCCGGTCTGAAGCCGACCATCAATGCCATAAAAGCCCGAAAAACCATTGCACTGGCCAATAAGGAAACATTGGTGGTAGCTGGTGAACTGATTACGGCCTTGGCCAGTCAGTATCAGACACCGATTTTACCGGTAGATTCTGAACATTCGGCTATTTTCCAGTGTCTGGAAATGAACAACCCTGTGCATAAGGTGATTCTGACTGCATCGGGAGGTCCTTTCCGTACTTTTACTATGGAGCAGCTTCAAACGGTGACTAAGGAGCAGGCATTGAAACATCCCAACTGGTCAATGGGAGCGAAGATTACCATCGATTCTGCTTCCATGATGAACAAAGGATTTGAGGTGATGGAAGCCAAATGGCTGTTTGGAGTTACTCCAGAACAGATTGAAGTGGTGGTGCATCCGCAATCGGTCATTCACTCTATGGTAGAATTTGAAGATGGGGCAGTAAAGGCACAGTTGGGCATGCCCGATATGCGTTTGCCTATTCAATATGCTTTTTCTTATCCGAAACGGGAATCGCTTTCGGGTGAGCGGCTGGATTTTGCCAAGTATAATACTTTGACGTTCGAAAAGCCGGATACGACACGCTTCCGTAACTTAGCTTTGGCCTACGAAGCCCTGCACCAGGGAGGAAATATGCCTTGTATTGTCAATGCGGCGAATGAAGTCGTGGTGGCTGCGTTCTTGAAAGACCAGATTTCTTTCTTAGGTATGAGTGAGGTGATTGAAAAATCTATGGTGAAGGTTCCTTTTATAAAAACACCTACTTACGGAGATTATGTATCGACCGATGCGGAAACCCGTCGTATTGCAGCAGAACTGGTGATTAATGGAATGAAATAAACAAAGTCTAATTATAAAAAAGTAAGAAGTAAAATAGAAATGGAAACATTTTTGATTCGTGCCCTTCAGTTGATTCTCAGCTTGTCGCTGCTGGTCATCATTCACGAAGGAGGACATTTTTTCTTCGCCCGTCTGTTTAAGATTCGCGTAGAAAAGTTTTATATATTTTTCGACCCTTGGTTTTCGCTGTTCAAATATAAACCCAAGAACAGTGATACGGAATACGGAGTAGGCTGGTTGCCTTTAGGGGGATACTGCAAGATTTCGGGTATGATAGACGAGTCTATGGATACCGAGCAGATGAAACAGCCTGCTAAGCCATGGGAATTTCGTTCAAAACCGGCTTGGCAGCGTCTGCTTATAATGGTGGGTGGTGTCTTGATGAATTTCCTGCTGGCTCTGTTCATCTATTCCATGATTCTCTTTACATGGGGAGACCATTACACGGCCTTGAGCGACATGACAATGGGTATGAAGTTCAATGAACATGCGCAGGAAATCGGTTTCCGCGACGGCGATATTCTGAAGAGTGCCGACGGCAAGGAGCTGACTCGCTTCAATATGGATATGATTCGTAGCATCGTAGAAGCTCGTGAGGTGACTGTATTGCGTCAGGGAGAAGAGAAAAAGATTTTGCTGCCTGAGTTAAGCTTGCTGGATGTGGCAAAAGAAGACCCTATGTTTGTGGATGTGTTCTATCCGAATGTGGTTGATTCTGTACTTCCGGGTGGTGGATTCGCGAAAGTGGGTATTCAGAAAGGAGACTCTTTGGTTGCCTTTAATGGCAAGGAGATGACCTCATGGAATGAATTTCTGGACAACATGGCTGAGTTGAAGGCAAAAGCTGAGTTGGAAAAGAAGACTTCGGCCGCCTTTACGCTGGTTTACTCACGTGCAGGAGTGCGTGATACCGTAGATGTGCAGACGGATGATAAATTCAAGGTTGCTGTGATAGGTGGACTGGTGGACTATAAGCAACGTACGTTGAGCTATGGCTTCTTTGAATCTTTCCCGGCAGGGGTAGCATTGGGCGTCAATACATTGAAAGGCTATGTCAATGACATGAAATATGTGTTTACCAAGGAAGGAGCCAAGAGTGTGGGCGGATTTGCTACTATTGGAAGTATCTTCCCGAAAGTCTGGGATTGGCAGCGTTTCTGGGAAATGACCGCATTCTTGTCTATTATTCTGGCCTTCATGAATATCTTGCCGATACCGGCACTTGACGGAGGACATGTGTTGTTCTTGCTTTATGAGATTATAGCCCGTCGGAAACCAAGTGACAAGTTCCTGGAATATGCGCAGATGGTAGGTATGTTCCTGCTGTTTGGTCTGCTTATCTGGGCAAACTTCAATGATGTACTGAGGTTCTTGTTCTGATGAATTTATAGAAGAATAGTATAAATGGACACAAGGAAGTACAAAGCTGGCTTGCCGGCTTTGTCTCCTTGTGTCTTTTTTGTTTAATCGATAAATAAAAAGAAAATATGATGAAAAAAATCCTATTGGCTGTAGTGTTGTGTGGCGGTTTCGGATTGACGTCTGTTTCTGCCCAGCAGGCGGAAGGACGTCTGCCAGGCTACTTACAGGCCGAAAAGTTTACCAAGAGTAAGCTGGACAAAATGTTGTTTTCTACTACTGTGGACCCGCACTGGTTTCAACAGGGAAACAATTTCTGGTTTGAGTATAAGACCAGTGAAGGAAAGTTCTGGTATGTGGTGAATCCTTCAGCTAAGCGTAAAGAGTTATTGTTCGACCGTGAACGGCTGGCTTCACAGCTTACCGAGATTGTACAAGACCCTTTTGAAGCACGTCAGTTGCCTATCGCAGACCTGAAGGCTGGAGAAGACGGACGTACCTTTACGTTTAAAGTGGTCTCAAAGGCTGATTCTACATTTTATTTCTCGTACGACTATCCGTCTCGTAAATTGACACATTTGAAAGACAAAAAGAAGGAACTGGACAGACCAAGCTGGGCCTCTGTTTCGCCTGATGGACAGCGGGTGATTTATGCCAAGGATTGCGATTTGTACTATATGAGTATCGCCGATTATCAGAAGGCTCGCAAGGATGAGAAAGATAGTACGATTGTAGAAGTCCGTCTGACAACGGATGGTACACCGGATTTCGGGTATGGCATTCCGTATAGTACCCTGAATACAGATACATTGTGCAATGGAAAACGTCGTGGAGTATGGGGATACTGGTCGCCTGATTCCAAATATTTTGCTACGATTATTGCGGACCAGCGGAATGTGAAACCGTTGTGGGTGATTAACTCTATTGCGGAGCCACGTCCTACTCTGGAAACTTATAAGTATGAGATGCCGGGAGAGACAGGTATGCCGGAATATCATCTGTATTTGTTCGATGTGCAGGCAGGTACACGGAAAGAAATCAAGACAGCGGCGTGGAAAAATCAGTCGATTGACTTGGAAGGTAAACCCTTTGAACAGAAACAGCGCGATATGGATCTGATTCCAAGAATCTGGCAAGGGGATAACAACCGTTTCTTTCTGACACGCAGCAGTCGTGACTTGCATCGTATTGATGTATGTACTTATACATTGGGGGCTGATTCCATTGTACCTATAGTAAAGGAAAGAATGAACACCTACCAGGAAACACGTCCTATTCATGTGCTGAAGGGAGGAAAAGAGTTTATCCAATGGAGCGAGCGTGACGGCTGGGCGCACCTTTATTTATATGATGATAAAGGAAACTTGAAAAATCGTATCACAGAAGGTCCCTGGCATGTGGAGCGTGTGGTAAAAGTAGATGAGGCTGCACGGACAGTCTATTTTGTGGCCAATGGACGGGAGGCAGGTGAAAATCCATATTACGAACATTTCTATAAAGTAAATGTGGATGGAAGCGGATTGAAACAGCTTACGCATGGTGAATTCTTCCATGATGTAGAACTGGATGACGATGCCCGTTTCTTTGTCGATAACTATTCACGTGCCAATACCGTTCCTTGTACTGACCTGCTGGACAATAACGGGAAAAAGGTGATGACCATACAGGAAAGTGATTTCTCTTCCCTGAAAGCAGCCGGTTACAAATTCCCGGAACCTTTCAGGGTGAAAGCCGCCGATGGAGTAACTGATTTGTATGGAGTGATGTACAAACCTTTCGATTTTGACTCTACCAAGGTATATCCCATCATAGATTATGTATATCCGGGGCCTCAGGTAGAGGCAGTGGATTATCCGTTCCGACGCATGAGTGTCCGGACAGACCGTCTGGCACAAGCCGGATTTATCGTGATTACGGTAGGACAGCGAGGTGGGCATCCCAGCCGCTCCAAATGGTACCATAATTACGGATATGGAAATATGCGGGATTACCCGTTGGCCGACCATAAGGCAGCAGTAGAGCAACTGGCCGACCGTTATTCTTTTATCGATATTACGCGTGTGGGAATCCACGGGCATTCGGGAGGTGGATTTATGTCAACAGCAGCAATCTGTCAGTATCCTGATTTCTACAAGGCTGCAGTTTCTTGTGCAGGTAATCATGATAACCGTATCTACAACCGTTGGTGGAGCGAAACGCATCATGGGGTAAAAGAAGAAATTTCAGAAAAGGGAGACACTACTTTTGCCTATAAGATTGCCACCAATCCAGAGATTGTAAAGCAGTTGAAAGGACATTTGATGTTGGTACATGGAGATATTGACAACAACGTGCATCCGGGAAATACCATTCGCGTGGTTAATGCACTGATTCGCGCCAACAAGCGTTTTGATATGCTGATACTGCCGGGGCAACGTCATAGTTTCGGCGATATGGATGAGTATTTCTATTGGAGAATGGTTGATTTCTTCTCAGAACATTTGAAAGGAAAGAAAGAATCTTCGGTAAATATTCCTCAGCGATAAGATAACTTGTTGCATGTTGATTCACGGCGGGATGGCGTAGGCTGTTCCGCCGTTATTGTATCTAGGCGGTTACAAACGATTCATAAGTTCACGTACGGGCATAAAAAAAGCGAGAGTTCGCTGAACCTCCGCTGCCTTCCTAAAGAACCCCCATTTAAGGGTTCTTTTCATCTACATGATTTTTGTGTTTTCTGTTATCCTTACTTTCGTTTTTCTTTTTACCTGAAGATATTCCTAATACCTTCTCAGGCTTAATTCCTGAAAACTTTTACCTTTAAAATCTAATACCTTAACTTAAATCTAATCTAAATACCTTAATCCTAATACCTTAAATAGTCTAGCTAATACCTTGAAATAAATAATTACTTTTTTACCTTATGTATTCTAATACCTAAATGTTTTTCTCTTTTTACCTATTGGTTTCACAACCACATTGCAAAGGTAATTCTTTTTTGATTGATAGCAAGAACTTGCAAGATGTTTTTTTAATAAATAGTTGTTTTCATGATATAAATCAAGAAAAGGGCTATTTTAAGTCTTTGTGTACGAAAACGGAGGTCGTGCGCGACAACGTTTTTCGCCGTGCGCGATAACAATGTAACGAAACGGGAAACGGGTATAAAATATATCCCTCGATTTTAGTTAATAAATTCGTAACTAAAATCGAGGGATATGCTAACGAATCAATGTTCGGCTATTTCAGTTTAAGGATTCGCTGGTTATTGCTCCCGCAAAAGTTCAGAAAAGGAGAGTAGAGCGATTCGATGAAAGGACCGTCCACGAGTACGTCTATGTAGGGGAGTAGTTTCTGGCGGATAGGGTCCTCTTTCAGTTGTTCGTATGTATATCCTGTATAACACCAGATATTCATGCCCGTTCGCTGGCTGACTTCTTTCAGGACAGGCAGAAATTCTTCCGGATTGTAAAAAGGGTCACCGCCTGAAAAGGTAACTCCGTCCAGCAGAGGATTGGCATTGATTTCCTGAATGATTTGTTCCAGGGCTTCCTGCGTGAGAGGTTTGCCGGCCTTCGGATTCCATGATTCCGGATTGTGACATCCCTTGCAACGATGGGTACATCCAGCCAGATAGATGGAATACCGGATGCCCTCACCGTCGACAATTGTTTCAGGATATGTATATAAATAATGTAACATGTACGTTTCCTTTCGGCTTATGCATGCTTTACACGGTCGTGCTCTTCCGCTCTCTTGGCAGAGTTCCAGCTGCTAAGGTCGCCTGTCAGGTAACCGGTGATACGGCGCATGCGCAGGATATTCTCACTGTTGCACACCGGACAACGGCTGTAGATGACTCCCTTGTAGCCACAATCGTGACAAGTATCTACCGGGTGGTTGATAGAACCGTAGCCAATCTGCTCGTCGTGCATCACCTTTACAATCTTCGCAATGGCCTTTACGTTTTTCTGCGCTTCGCCATCCAGCTCTACGTAGGTGATGTGTCCGCCACGTGTCAGTGCATGGAAAGGAGCCTCACGTTTGATTTTCTCGACAATCGTAATCGGTTCTTTCACGTCCACATGGAAGGAGTTGACATAATAATCACGGTCGTTTACCCCTTCAATGATTCCATATTTCCGTTTGTCCATACGGGTAAATCTACCTGACAATCCTTCGGCAGGAGTTGCCAGTACCGAATAATTCAAGCCGTATTTCTTTTTATAGTCTTCGGCCACCTTGTTCATCTCTTCAATAGCCTCGTAAAGTGTGTTCCACGCCTGCTGGTTATGTCCATGTCCTTGGCCGTATAATGCCATCATGGCATTGTGTCCTCCTATAAAGCCGATACCTAAAGTACCCTGTTTCAACACATCTCCTACTTCTTCGTTGGGATGAAGTGCACCTCCACCTTTCCATACATTATTGCCCATCATGAACGGGAACTGACGCGCAAGAGCGGTACGCTGGTACTGGTAACGGGTATACAACTGCTCTGCGATGAATTCTGCCATGGAGTGTACAGACTGGAGGAAAAGTTCCTTTGCTTTCTGGAGCTTGCCTTCCGGAGTCTCGTTAGTCAGACTTTCTGCTTTCCGGTGCGCTTCGATGGCCAAACGAGGCAGGTTCATGGTCGTGAATGAAAGGTTACCTCTTCCTAATGAAGTCTTTTCTCCGTTGAGGTTCTCGAATACGCGCGTACGGCATCCCATGGTCGCCAGTTCATAACGGTAACGTTTCGGGTCGTCAGCACTCCATTTCTCGTGTTTGTTGAACGGAGTATCCAGGAACATAAAGTTGGGGAACAACGCTTTGGCAGTCGTACGGCATGCTTGCAGGAAGAGGTCGAAATTCGGGCTTTCAAACTTTACTTCTCCTGAGAGAGCCGCTTCAAAATCTTTCATAGCCAGTTGATAATCGGCTTCGGAATAGCTCACTCCGTCTTTCACCTTAAAAATCTGAATAGGGAAGACCGGAACTTCTCCATGATTTCCCAAGCCTTCGATGGTAGCCTTCAATAATTCCTGAATTACCATTCTTCCTTCTGCCGAGGTATCCGTACCGTAATTGATAGAACTGAAAACCACCTGATTTCCCCCTCTGGAATGCATGGTGTTCAGGTTGTGGATGAAGCCCTCCATGGCCTGATGCGTATCCTTGCGGGTTTGTGCCAATGTTTTGCGGAGCACGTATTTCAATTCGTCTGCTGTCAGGTCGATGCCTTCCGCTTGCAAAGAATCCAAGTAAGCCTTTTCAGTCTCTTCGTTAGGAGCGATGCTGTGGAAATGGGCACGTATCCCTTTCAGGATTTCTTTCTCGTCCGTTGTGTGGCCTTTGATGTCGAGCAGCAACCCTAAATGAGTAGCCATGATTTTCTGGGAAACTTTTCAGCACTCCCTTGGCCATGAAAGTCGAAGGCCGGAATTGCCTGTCCTCCGTGCTGTTCATTCTGGTTCGTCTGGAAAATGATGGTAGCCAGTGTAGCGTAACTCTGGATGGACTGCGGCGTACGGATGCTTCCGTTCTTGGTGTGAAATCCGCGTTCGAACAAATCATCTAAGTCATACTGTATGCAGGTAGTCGTCTTTGTGGGATAATAATCCAGGTCGTGGATGTGTATGTCACCCATCTGATGTGCTTCTGCATATTTTTTAGGAAGAAGATATTTGTATGTATAGTCCTTGGTGATTTCTGAAGCAAAAGTCATCATCTGTCCGGCCGGCGTATGGCTTGACATGTTGGCGTTGCTCAGGTTTACATCATTCTTGTCGATGGCCACAATGCCGTCCATGATATGCTTGATGTGCGTCTTCCGGTCTCTTTCCGTATTTCTCCACTGACGGTAGATAATGTATTTCTTGGCCACTTCCGGCTGCACCTTCATTAATTCGTTTTCCACGAGGTCCTGAATTTCTTCCACACCGATGGTCGGTTGTGAGAAGTGTGACACCACCTGCCGGGTAATCAGGTCCAGTTCCTCTCTCTGCTGAGGAATACCGGTTGCTTCGAAAGCCTTTCCGATGGCGTTGGTGATTTTAGCGGCTGAAAAGTTTTCCTGCTTTCCGTCGCGTTTGATGATGCGGATTTCTGTCAAATTCATTTCTTTCAGTTAAATGAGGTAAAACATAACTTATAATTGTGCTTTTCCGGGCAGGTCTTCTGACTGATCTTTCCCCACAGACGCCTTCCCATGAATTCGATTCACAGTGGCTTGCAATGCATGTCCAGGTTTACGCAAGAATCACAGCAGCAGGTACTGTTGCCGATTTCCACGGCATTCCCTTTTGAAACGGTTAGGTTACCTTTTGAAAAGCAGGACAAAGATAGAGATTTGGGAGAAAAATAAAAAATGAGATTTTCCGAATGTTTCTAAATTGGGAGAACTTTTATGAACGAAATCCTACTTGTATGGTATTGTAGGAGGTTTAATTGGGTAACTCTAATTTGTAATAGCTCTCAGATATTGGAAATTCTGAAATATTTTTCTAGTTTGTCGACAAGCGAATAACTATATCGGAAAAATCTTTCGAAGCTTCTGTAGGTCAAGGGTGACAGAGGCTTCGAAAGAGGTTGGGTTAGCTTATTTTTTTTCAGGCAGGTTCACGGGCTTTAGTCCCATTTGTTCCGCCTTTTTCAGCATATATTCAAAGGCTGCGTCGTGCTCGTTCGGGATGGCACCATCCAGAATCGCATCCTTGATAGAACTTTTCAGGCTTCCGATTTCACGGCAAGGCTGCAAGTTGAATACCTGCATGATTTCGGCTCCGTCTACGGGCGGTTGGAAGTTCCGGATGCGGTCTTTTTCTTCCAAATCTTTCAGCTTCTGGCGCACCAGTTTGAAGTTGTCCAGAAAGCGTTGCTTGCGGGCTTCGTTTTTGGAAGTAATATCTGCTTCGCAAAGCATCATCAGATCGTCGATGTCATCACCGGCTTCGAAGAGCAGGCGGCGTACGGCCGAGTCGGTCACTTCTTCATCGGCAATCACAATCGGACGCATGTGCAGACCGACGAGTTTCTGTACGTACTTCATTTTCTCGTTCATCGGAAGCTTCATCTTACGGAAGATTTCCGGAATCATTTTCTCACCGATGAAATTGTGGTTATGGAAGGTCCATCCTGCCTTAGGTTCCCAGCGTTTGGTTCTCGGTTTGCCAATATCGTGTAGCAGGGTAGCCCAGCGTAGCCACAAGTCGTTGCTTACGCGTGAAATATTATCCACCACTTCAAGCGTGTGGTAGAAATTGTCTTTGTGACCGCGTCCGTTGCGTACTTCCACTCCCTGCAGTGCCACCAGTTCCGGAAAAATCAACTCCAGCAGTCCGCAGCGGTCCAGGTCGATAAAACCCTTGGAAGGGACAGGTGACAGCAAAATCTTGTTCAGTTCGTCGGCGATACGTTCGCGCGAGATAATCTTGATGCGTTCCTTGTTGCGTTCCAGTGCTTCGAACGTTTCATCGTCTATATAGAAATTCAATTGCGTGGCAAATCGTATGCAGCGCATCATGCGCAGCGGGTCGTCGCTGAACGTGATGTCCGGATCAAGCGGAGTACGGATGGTACGTTCCTTCAGGTCATCCAGCCCGCCGAAGGGGTCTACCAATTCTCCGAAACGTGCCTTGTTCAGGCAAACCGCCATGGCATTGATGGTGAAGTCTCTGCGGTTCTGGTCATCTTCCAGTGTGCCGTCTTCTACTATCGGCTTGCGGCTGTCGTGGCTATACGATTCCTTGCGTGCCCCTACAAACTCCACTTCGGTATCCTTGAACTTGACTTGTGCCGTACCGAAGTTTTTAAAAACAGAAACGTGTGCCCCACGTCCCAGCTTCCTGCCGAAGGCCTGTGCCATTTCAATTCCGCTCCCTACTACGACTACATCTATATCCTTGGAAGGTCTGTTCAGGAAAATATCTCTTACATATCCACCTACAACATAGCATTCCAGTCCCAGCTCATCGGCCGTTTCTGATATCAGATTAAAAATTCTGCCAGCGAAGTGTTCTTTCAGTTCCATTGTATGCATTTTTTCAATTTGCCGCAAAGTTACAAAAAAAAATCCCTTTGTCCATTTTTTGCCGCTTGCTTGAAATCTTGCATTTGTTTTTCTGGTTGTGGAAAGACATTGAGGAAACATCAGGCTGTTAAGAAACAAACCTTTCTGCATGTTTTACGTTTCGCTTGTGCGAACCCTATGTTTCTCAAGGCCGAAACGTAGGTTTTCCTTTCGCAAAACGTAGGTTTCCGGTGAGGGAAACATAGAAAATGCATGGAAAAAAGCAGGAATGTGCGGAGGAGTTCCGAAAATAGTTGTATTTTTGCCTGCATAGAATGATAGATAAACGTATGAAAAAGATAGGATTATTGCTCGTTCCGATGGCATTGGCACTTTCTGCTTGCCAGAACGGTGAGAAGCAGGCTGGCCAGTTGTTTCAGCGTGCGGAATCTGCGTATGCGGCAGGTGAGTACAGCCTGGCTAAATTGCAGATAGATAGTATTCGTACCCTGTATCCCAAGGCATTTGAAGTGCGCAAGGCGGGCATCAAGCTGATGCAGCAGATTGACCTGGCAGAACAGACCAAGACTTTGGCTTATCTGGACAGCATGATGACGGTGAAGCAGGCTGCGCTTGACTCCATCAAGGGAAAGTTTGTGCTGGAGAAGGATACGGCCTATCAGGAAGTAGGAAATTATTTCTATCCCACTCAGGTGGTCGAAAAAAACATCGGCCGTTCGTTCTTGCGTGCGCAGGTGAGCGAATTAGGTGAGATGTCGCTGACCTCTATTTATTGTGCGGGAGGAAGTATTCATCATACGGCTGTAAAGGTTTCTGTGGATGATACTTTTGCGGAGACTCCTACGTCAATAGATAGTTATGAAACTACAGACTTAGGACGTCCGGTAGAAAAGGCCGACTATAAACTGGGTAATGACGGAGGGGTGATTGCATTTCTGGTTGCCAATCGTGATAAGAAAAACATCCGTCTGGAATTTATCGGCGACCGGAACTATAAGACAGTGATGCATCCGAATGATGTGAAGGCAGTCGCAGAACTGAGTGAATTGGCACGTGTGTTGTCTGCCATCGAAGAAATCAAGAAAGAGCAGAAAGAGGCCAACTTGAAAATCAAGTTCGTGAAACGGAAGATGGAAGAGAATACGGAAGAATAATAGAATGCAGAATTACTTGTAAATATTGTCTGATAAGACGGAAAAAGTGAAAGCCGGAAGGATACTTCGTGTATCTGTCCGGCTTTTTGCTTTTTTGCGGATATGGTTGATAATTAAGTATTCAATAATTAGGGTAATACTAAGCTTGTCAATCAAGCCTCATTCAGCAAATTCTTTAAACGGCATTCAGGAATAGTACTCCAGAACCTTAGAGAGATGTCTTCCAATGATTGAAAGGAAAAATTAGAATGTGAGAATACAGAATATGCGAGCCAGAAGAACAAGATATGTTTTTTTAGGAATTTTGTTGCCAGATACAGGTTTCTGGCAACTCCTTTTTCGGAGATATGCATTTCTTCTGCAATCTCTTTTACCTTTAATCCTCTTTTTTTACTTAAAATGAATGCGGTTCGTTGCCGTTCAGGAAGCATGTGAACAAGTTTGTCTATGTACTTTTTTAAATCTTCAGCTTCTATTCCTTGTTCAATTTCGTTTGAGGCTTCTGTTGCCAGCTGTAATGTCTCAGCTAGTTTTTCTTCATTGATGGATTTGCGGATATGGTTGAATATCAAATTTCTTGTGATAATGAAAAGTAACCCGTCTAAATCTTTTTCTTCGTCCAGCAGTTCGCGCTTTTCCCAAAGTTTAATAAATACTTGCTGTGTAATTTCTTCCTTCTCGTAGTTATCCATGAGATACAGGCCTGTAAAACGATATACGATGTTCCAATATCGGTCAAAAATCGCTTTAAAGGCCTTGGAATTCCCTTGTTTAATTTGACGGATAGTATTAATCATACTGCGAGGTCGAAAAAAATTATTAGCGTTCTTTAAATATTCTATGTGTGCAAATGTAGATAAATAATCTTATTATTGAAAATCTTTTGAATAAAATGAATACGAATGTAAAAAATAGCAATAAAGTGATATAGCTTTGTAGTCAATTCTTTTTATGGCGTGTATTTATAGTAAATAAAATAAGTTTAGGTGCATGAACCAGAAAAAACATAAAACAGAAGATTTGGGAAATTGGAAACCTTTTGTGGAACAGTTACACAAGGAATGGGAAAAAGTAAAAAGTGAGCAGGTGGATGAGAATCTGGAACTTAAAGAAAAGACTTGGAAAAGGGTAGATAGAAAAATATTCTCTCCTCGTCGTTATATTTTGCGGGCAGGATGGGCGGTTGCTGCAGCATTAGTAGGGGTTATGCTTTATTGGGGATATAAGATACCTGAAAAACATGAAATAAAGAGTGTGGCTTATATAGAGCATTCTTATGTAGAAGGCCGTATGTATATATTGCCAGATAGTTCAACTGTTTGGTTGGAACCAGAGAGTAAGATACGAATTTCTTCAGACTTCCTGAGTAAACGTGAAGTTTGGCTGACAGGAAGTTCTGCCTTCGAAGTAAAAAAGAAAGCTAATACAGATTTCAAGGTCTATATCAATACAGCTTGTATAGAGGTTAAAGGTACAGTCTTTTCAGTAAATCAACCTACGTTAGATACTTCAATTATAGCCTTATATGAGGGAGCCATTGATTTTGTTGGTAAAAACCAGTCATTAATTAGTATGGCACCTTCTCAACGTTTAGTATATGATGTACATACCGGTTCTACTTTGGTCGAGAATTTCCCAGAAAACATACAATGGGTAGATGGAAATTATCGTTTTACGGACATTCGGATTGATAATTTGATGGATTTTATCAGAAAAAGATATCGGATAGAGGTGGAATTGGATAAAACTGTAAATCATAGCTTATTGTTGACTGGCACTATACGAAATGATGAGAGTATAGATGCTGTAATAGAAAAAATATGTTTTTCTTCGCAATTGACTTATAAAAAAGATGGTTTGCATTATTTGTTGCTGAAGTAGTCTTCGTTATTGATATACAGATATTTATTCCCTGTGAAATTGCATAGCTGCAAATTTTGCAGGGATTTTTATTTCTACAAATAAAAATATTTTTAGAAAAAATCTTATAGTTCATGTAGTCTTTTTTTCATGATAAGTGTATTTATTACAAAACCTAATTCTTGAATGATGGTTAACTATAAATTAAACACATGAAAAATGAAAAAGAGAAGTTTGTTTTGTAGGAGTTTGATTCTTTCGCTCTTGTTGTATCCTTCGTCGGATGCTTGGTCTGCATCTTTTACCGGGCAGATTCCTTTACGGGGAAATTCAATGTCTTTGTTGGAAGTGGTAAGAGAAATAGAAGAAACCACTGATTATTCTTTCTTTTATAAATCCAGTGATTTGGAAGGAAGTGCTAAGAAAAACTATAATCTTAACGGGGATATTGAGGAAGTGCTTTCAGAAGTATTTGAAGGTAGTGGAATTGTATATAAAGTAAATGGAAAAGAAATTATCTTAAGTAAGGCCTCTGCTAAATCGGTGAAACAGCAGCGTACTATTTCTGGTGTAGTAACTGATGCTACCGATGGTTCGACAGTGATAGGTGCCAATGTAGTTGTAAAAGGCACTACTAATGGTGTTATTACTGACTTGGATGGTAATTTCTCACTTACTTTTTCTGGGAAAAGTTGCACCCTGGAGGTTAGTTATGTAGGTTATAAAAAACAGGAAGTTTATATTACTGATCAGGGACTTGTAAATGTGAAGCTTGTACCGGATAATGAAATGCTGGCTGAGGTAGTGGTTGTAGGACAGGGAACACAGAAGAAAGTTTCTGTAACTGGATCTATTGCTACTGTAAAAGGTTCTACTCTAAAGGTTCCTTCTTCTTCGCTGACTAGTTCTTTGGCTGGTAAGTTAGCTGGTATTATGTCTATGACAAGCAGTGGAGAACCTGGATCTTCTTCTGAATTTTATATCCGTGGTATCAATACATTCGGAGGACGTTCTACACCATTGATTCTGTTGGATGGAGTGGAAATTTCATCCTCTGACTTGAACCGTATTCCGGCAGAATCTATCGAAAGTTTTTCTTTGTTGAAAGATGCTTCGGCAACGGCTATTTACGGTAACCGAGGTGCAAATGGTGTGATGCTGGTTACTACAAAAAGTGGTACGGAAAACTCAAAAGCGAAGATAAATGTTTCTTTGGAGGCATCTTACTTCCGTCCGATGAATGTAGTGGAATTTGCAGACGGACCGACCTTTATGCGTACTTACAATGAAGCAGCTCAGGCTAGAAGTCTGACTCCTATCACGAATCCGAAATATACGGAAGAACAGATTCTGAATACTGAAAAAGGATTGAATCCGTATGTATACCCGAATGTGGATTGGTATGATTTGATTTTTAAGGAAGGAAACTACAATCAGCGTGCCAATATTAATCTTCAAGGTGGTGGTTCTCGTGTGACATATTATATGAGTTTGCAAGCCAATCATGATACTGGTTTGCTGGATGCACCGAAGAATTATTATTATGATACCAACATCAATAACTGGGAGTATAACTTCCAGAATAATATATCTTATAAGGTAACCAATACGACTACGATTGACCTTCGTATGATGGCACAGATTGGAAATCGTCAGGGGCCTAACTACAGTGTGTCGGATATGTACCAGACTGTAATGAGAGCGAATCCAGTGGCTTTTCCTGCTTATTTCCCCAGTCAGGAAGGGGATGATGGTTTTATTCGCTTCGGTAATGCAGAAATAAAACCAAATGTACTCGGAAAGAACCCTTATGCAGAAATGTTAGGTTCATTTAAAGAAACGAACTACAATACACTGAATACTTCTATCAGTTTAAATCAGAAACTGGACTTTATCACGGAAGGATTGAGTTTAAAAGCTTTGGTGAACTTCAAGAACTGGTCAGAGTCTTCTTATAATCGTTCTATCAAACCTTATTATTATAAGGTAAAAGACGGTAGTTATTTACCGGATACCGATGAGTACGAACTTCAATTGTTACAAACAGGTGATCAATATCTTAGCCAGTCGGGAATTAGCCGTAATTCTGATCAGACCTTCTATTTTGACGCACGTTTGGACTGGAAGCGTAGTTTTGGCGACCATAACTTGTCAGCCATGTTGATGTACATGATGCGTGAATACAGAAATGATGTGTTACCTAATAGAAACCAGGGGTATTCAGGACGCTTGACGTACGATTTTGCTAATAAGTACTTGCTGGAATTTAACTTTGGTTACAATGGCTCTGAACGTTTGGCAAAAGGAGAGCGTTTCGAATTCTTCCCGGCTGCTTCTTTGGGGTGGGTAATCAGTTCCGAAAAGTTCTGGGAACCAATTAGTAACTATGTTAGCCATTTGAAGGTGAGAACTTCTTATGGTTTGGTAGGTAGTGATGAGTTTAACGGAGGGGCTCCTCATTTCTTGTATCAAAATAATATCAGTATAGGAAGTGCTCATGATTTCTGGACTGGTTTGCCTACTAGTGAGATAAACAGAAAAGGTCCTGCCTTTTATGTATTGGCTGTGCAGAATGCTGGATGGGAACATGTCAAGAAGTTTGATATTGGTTTTGATATGTCACTGTTTAACCAGTTGAATATCACCTTTGATTATTTCCACGATAAGCGCGACAGAATCTTGATGGCGCGTGCTTCCTGGCCTTATATGTTGGGTTACTGGGGATCATTGCCTTGGAGTAATATTGGAGAAGTAGTGAATCAGGGATATGAATTGAGTGTGAACTGGTCTAAACAGTTTGGAAAGGACTGGTCTATTGATTTGCGTGGAAACTTTACCTATAACCAGAACGAATATAAATATGTAGACGAACCTAACTATCCATATACTTGGCAGACTAAAACAGGCAAGCCACTGAATACACTTACTGGGTATGTCGCAGAAGGATTATTCACTAGCCAGGAGGAAATTGATCAATGGGCAGACCAGTCTCAGCTGGGCTCTAACATCATGCCGGGAGATATCAAGTATCGGGATATAAACGGGGATGGACAGATTACGACAGAAGACCAGGTGATGCTTTCTCCTTACAATGGAGTGCCTCGCATCCAATACGGTTTCGGTTTGAATATATCATATAAGAAATTTGATTTTGGAGTATTCTTTAACGGTTCTGCCAAACGTAAAATTATGATTAATAGTGGATACACTCCATTCCTTGCCGGTGGTGGCGATGGTATCACGGTGGAAACGCTGGAAAGAAACTTGATGCAGTGGATTGCAGACGATCACTGGTCAGTAGATAATCCGAATCCTAATGCAGAATATCCTCGTTTAGGTATTACTGAAGCAGATGTTTCTAATAATACTCAGTCTAGTTCGTATTGGTTAAGAAATGGAAATTTCTTGCGCTTTAAGACACTGGAAATTGGTTATCGTTTCCCTTATTGCCGTGTATACCTGAGTGGAGACAACCTGGCTGTGTTCAGTCCGTTTAAATTGTGGGATCCAGAATTAAGTTGGAATGCTTATCCTTTGCAACGTACTTTTAACTTGGGAGTTCAACTTACATTTTAATGAATAATACATGAAACTATGAATTTGATAAAAAATATATATAAGACAGCACGGATGATAGTAATACCTTGCTGTATGTTGACTGCCTGTAATTATCTAGATGTGATTCCTCCCGCACAGGCCGATTTTGAGGACACCATGAAAGATCAAAATGCAGTAGAAAACTTTTTGTTTACCTGTTATGGCTATGTACCTCGTTGTCAGCCTTATGACTTCAATGCTTTTGAACAGTCTGCAGATGAAATTGTAGCACCGAAGGCTTGGAATGATTTTCAACAGCAAATTGCTTGGGGAACAGTTTCTGCTTCCACTTATATGACTTGGGGAAACGGTAAGAATTTTGATGATTTCGGATTCTGGGTACCGGGGTATAACTGGATAGGATATGTACATCATTTTTTAAGTTTAATAGATGAACTTCAGCCTGTGGGAGTTACTGAAGAGGATAAGGATGAATACAAGGCTGAATGCTGGTTCTTGGAGGCGTATTATCATTTTCGGATTCTTCAGGCTATGGGCCCCTGTCCGATTATCACAGAAAAAGTGGACCCGAATATAACGAACAGCCAGATTCCGGGTCGTTCTCACTTTGATTATTGTGTAGATTATATTGTACAGAAGTTGGATACGGCTGCTACGATTTTGCCTGCTGTTAGAGAAACGGATGATTTGGGGCGTGCTACTTCTACCATTTGTAAGGCTTTAAAAGCAAGAGTATTGCTGTGTGCGGCATCTCCTTTGTGGAACGGTTCATTCCCTTATCCAAACTGGAAGAATGTAAATTTTGAAACTCCTGGATATGGAATGGATCTGGTAAGCACTACTTATGACCGTAGTAAGTGGGAGCGGGCGTTGACAGCTGCGCAGGAGGCATTGGCTGCTGCAAAAGCGGCTGGTTATGAGCTGTTCAGTATAGAGGCTGCAGATCAGATAGCAGAAAATGATGGATTAGGCTTACCTTATATACCTGGAAAAGAAACGGAGACAGAGGAAAATGACCTTTTCAAGAGAAGAGTACGTATGTTCCAGTATCTGGTGACTGCTAATGAAGGTCAGGGCAACAAAGAATTGATTTGGGCAAACCGTATTGATTCTGATATGAATAATGGAGGAGAAGCTACAGATTCTCGTCTGCTGAGTAGAGTGGTGAAGAAAAGCGATGGACAATATGCCGGTGGATGGTCGGGAATGGCTCCTACCTTGTATGCAGTGCAGCATTTCTATACAGAAAATGGCAAATTGCCTAGTCAGGATGCGAATTTCTATCCGGAATCTGATTGGTATGAACGTTTTAATGATGCCGTTCAAAGTCCGGAATTGGTTACAGACCGTTTGGATGGAGAGGATGTGAAGAATGATATCATAAAATTGAATGCAAAGCGTGAAGCTCGTTTTTATGCTTGGATTGCATTTGATGGATGTGAATATGCGAAGAAAATTAATGGCGGAAACTCTCTTTGGTTGAATTTAAAGAATACCAATACGAATGGATGGAGTCAGAGTAATACTCGTAACTGTGCAGGAACCGGATATCTGTCTAAGAAATTCATTGATCCTAACATCCGTTTTGGGGCTAATGGAACAAGAACTCATCGTGCGGCTCGACGTCCTTATATCCGTATGGCTGAATTATATTTGAATTTAGCTGAATGCTATGCGGCATTGGATAATACAACGGAATCGCTTGCCAACTTGAATGAGATAAGAGAAAGAGCGGGCTTGAAAGAATTGACGGATGCAGATTTGACTGGTGATATGACATTGATGGACTGGGTTCGTAATGAGCGTTTTGTGGAATTGTACGAAGAAGGCTTCCGCTATTATGATGTGCGCCGCTGGATGATTGCTCCGACTATGTTGAAAGCTGGAGTCAGATACGGTTTGAATGGATTAGTTGAAAATCCTAGTTTTGAAGAGTTCAATCAGCCAACCTTGATTGATCAGCCCTTTAAATGGGATAACCGTCTTTACTTGATGCCGATTTGGTCTAGACAAGGAATGGATGAATTGTATAGCAATCCTCAGTTAGTACAGGCTCCAGGTTATTAATGTTTTAAGAAATGAATCTGATGAGAAAGAATATAATTTATTTGGCAGGATGTCTTATGTTGTTGAGTGCCTGCAATAACTCCAAGTATGACTTGGAAAATCTTGTGCCACAAGAATATCATAAAATTTTGTATGTAAATAATAGTGGAAAACAAGAAATGACGTTATATGATACAGGTGAGGATTACACTTATACCTTGTCGGTGATTAAGACAGGAAGTGACCCTACTCTGACTGCGAATGCACAGATAAACGTGTTAAGTCAGGAAGAAGTGGATCAGTTATATAGTAATCCTGAAGCCGTAAACTATAAGGTACTTTCTGAAGAAAGTTTTTCTTTGGAGACTGCTGACTTGGTATTTACATCTGAAGATCATTCAAAATCGGTAAATGTGTCTGTTAACTCAACCAAGGTGAAAGCACTGATTGAAAGTAATCCAGAAGCAAAGTGGGTATTGCCGCTGAGAGTGACTAGTCAGACTGACTCTGTGAATGCAGCAAAGAATGAATTGTTTCTTCAGATTACAGGTGTGGTGACTCCGAATGTGGGATTCTTTGTTCAGAGCGAAGAAGTGAAAGGGTTTCTGTTTGGGGAAGTTCCTTCGATTACGGAAGAAATAGAAATCGGACTGGATACGGAAAACAAATGGGATTTGTCATGTGAATTAGAAATTGAAAGTGCAGACTTTATAGCGGATTATAATGACGAAAATGGAACTGTTTTCCAGATGATGCCGGAAGGTAGCTATTCTTTTGATGAATTAGTTTCTCTTCCAGCAGGAACAACGACTTCTAAGTTGAATGTGACAATTGATGGCTCTAAATTTACTATTCCTGGTGATTATATGTTGCCCGTGAAAATAAAGAGTGTTTCTCAGTTTGCGGTTTCTGCTACGATGAATGTGTACCCAATTAAGATTCGTGTTATGGCGAAAGAACTGGACCGCACGGGGTGGACAGGTACGGCAAACTCGGAGGAAACTACTGGTGAAGGTTCTAATGGAGCAGCAAATAAAGTCTTGGATGGAGATTTAGGTACATATTGGCATTCAATTTGGCAGAACGGTAGTGGACAAAGAGGACTTCCGTATGAGATTGTATTGGATGCAAAACAGAATTATACGTTTACTCAGTTTGCCATGGTACAGCGTGGAGGTGGATTTACAGATACTGGATCGGGTGAGTTCTATGTTAGTACAGATGGAAATGACTGGGGAGAACCGGTAGGACGCTTCACGATGAAGCAAAATACTGACAAGCAAGTGTTTGGTATAATTCCGACGACAGGACGGTATGTGAAAATCAGGATTCTTAGCAGTTATCGTGATCAGAACTGTTCATTGTCTGAGGTCTATGCTTACGGAAAATAAATAAAATTAGGGGGCTGATTTTGTCGGCTCCCTAATTGGAATATTAGTTTGAGATAGGCTATTGTTTTATGATATAAACTGTTTATGAAGCAGCTTACTTTATTTTCTTTATTATTTGTAGGATCGGTACAGGCATTTGCCCAGCAGGCGGCGGTCACCGGCCCTGATTCTCGTTTGAAACTCGATTTTCAGTTGCAGGACGGCAAGCCTGTCTATTCGGTGACCTACGATGGAAAGACCGTGCTGGAGAACTCTCCTCTCGGCTTTGTATCCAATATCGGTGACTTCAGCCGTCAGATGAGTTTTGTCGGCCAGCAGGCGGACAAGGTGGAAAAGACGTACACGCAGGACCGTATCAAGTGTTCTACGGTGAATTATTCTGCCAACAAGCTGACTGTAACCCTTGAAAATGCGGAGAAGAAGAAACTGGACATCGTGTTCCAGTTGAGTAATAACGACATTGCCTTCCGCTACGAGATGCCCCAGTATGGCGAAACGGCCTGTATGGTCATTGAAAAGGAAGCGACCGGTTTTGACTTTCCTTCTGCCACTACCACGTTCATTTCTCCGCAGAGTGACCCGATGATCGGCTGGATGCGTACCAAGCCGAGCTACGAGGAGGAATATGTGCCGGATGAACCTGTGGCTACCCCTTCCAAATACGGTGAGGGCTATACTTTCCCGGCTCTGTTCCATGTGGGCGACAACTGGGCGCTGGTATCGGAGACAGGTGTGCGCAGCCTGTATTGTGCTTCCCACCTGAGCGATGCGACCAAAGACGGCCTTTACAGCATTGCTTTCCCGAATCCGGGCGAGATGAACGGTCTGGGTTCTTCTACTCCGGGACTGGCCCTTCCGGGTGCAACTCCGTGGCGTACCATTACGGTGGGTAGTGGACTGAAGCCGATAGTGGAAACTACCGTTCCGTTTGATGTGGTGGAACCGCTGTATGAGCCTTCGCAGGAATACAAGTTCGGCCGTTCTACGTGGAGCTGGATTATGTGGCAGGACCCTAGCATCAACTACGATGACCAGATTCGTTTCATTGACCTGGCCAGTGAAATGGGTTATGAATATACGCTGATTGACGGAGGCTGGGAAAAGAACATCGGTCGCGACCGCATGGAAGAACTGTTCAAGTACGCTCACCAGAAGAACGTGGATGTATTCGTGTGGTACAACTCCAACGGTTACTGGAACGACGCTCCGCAGGATGCCAAGCAGTGCATGAGCAACTCGGTAGCCCGCAAGAAAGAGATGAAATGGTTGCAGAAGTGCGGTGTGAAGGGACTGAAGGTGGATTTCTTTGGCAGTGACAAGCAGCAGATGATGGGCTTGTACGAAGACATCCTGACCGATGCCAACGAATACGGCCTGATGATAATCTTCCATGGCTGTACGATTCCTCGCGGTTGGGAACGCATGTATCCGAACTATGTGGGTAGTGAGGCGGTACTTGCTTCTGAGAACCTGATATTCAACCAGCACTTCGATGACATGGAGGCTTACAATGCCTGCCTGCATCCGTTTATCCGCAATACCATCGGTTGTATGGAATTTGGCGGTACACTGCTGAACAAGCGTCACAACCGTACGAATGACGGAGGTACCATCCGCAAGACGACGGACGTATTCCAGCTGGCTACGGCAGTGCTGTATCAGAACCCGATTCAGAACTTTGCGCTGGCTCCGAACAACCTGACAGATGCACCGGCACTGGCTATCGATTTTATGAAGCAGGTACCTACTACGTGGGATGAAACGGTGTTCCTTGATGGTTATCCGGGCAAATACTGTGTGCTGGCCCGTCGCCATGGCGACCGCTGGTATGTAGTGGGTGTAAATGCGCAGAAAGAACCATTGAAACTAAGCCTGAACCTGCCGATGTGGGAGAAAGGCGAAACGGTTTCCTATTATCTGGACGACAAGAAACGTCAGCTGCAGCTGGAGGAACTGAAAATCAAGAATCCGGCAGAGGTGAAAGTGGTACTCCAACCGGATGGAGGAATAATATTGGTTAAGTAAATAAAAAATCCTGCCCTTAGGGCAGGATTTTTTTATTGAATAGGCTGGGATAGTTCGCTTAATGTTTTTCCTTCATAATCACAGATAGCTTGTTTATATGCCATCGGAATTTCCATGGGTTCTTTGGTCAGTATATCATATCCCACCAATACGGTACGGCACTGGCACTTCAATACACCGCTGGCCTTATTGAAGGCTCGTTGTAGCATGGTTAAACTCTTATGCCCGAGGTGGATCACAGTCGTTTCAATCATGAGTTCGTCAGAAAAGAATACAGGTGCTAAAAAGTCTGCATTGATATTGACTACTACCACATTGAATTTGTCGCGTTCTTCTTCCCCAAACACATCGCGGAAATAGGATGTTTTAGCCAGGTCGTACAACGAAAAATACACGGAATTATTCATGTGACCGTACTGGTCTACATCGCTGAAACGGATTTGTACTGGGATTTCGTGCTTGAATTGGAATTCTGCGTTCATAGTAATGCTTTTAAGTTTTCACCAAATGTACATCTTTTTTTCATAAATCTGCTATCAATGGTGGAATATTTCTTACTTTTGTCCGTCAGAATGATTTGTAGATAAATAATATTATATAAGATGGAACAGAAATTCAACAAAGAGACACTTTGTGTACAGGCTGGATGGACTCCGAAAAAAGGAGAACCTCGTGTATTGCCTATTTATCAAAGTACAACGTTTAAGTATGATACCAGTGAACAGATGGCTCGTCTTTTCGATTTGGAAGACAGCGGTTATTTTTATACTCGCTTGCAGAACCCAACGAATGATGCCGTAGCTGCCAAGATTGCAGCATTGGAAGGAGGAGTAGGAGCTATGTTGACTTCATCGGGTCAGGCAGCCAACTTCTATGCTGTATTTAATATTTGCGAGGCAGGCGACCATTTTGTCTGCTCATCTACCATTTATGGAGGTACATTCAATCTGTTCGCTGTAACGATGAAGAAACTGGGTATTGAGTGTACCTTTATTGATGCAGATGCTCCGGAAGAAGAAATAGAAAAGGCTTTCCGTCCGAATACTAAATGTTTGTTCGGAGAAACAATTTCTAATCCGGGTATCAATGTGCTTGATATTGAGAAATTTGCCCGTATTGCCCATAAGCACGGAGTGCCTTTGATTGTGGATAATACTTTTGCTACTCCGATTAACTGCCGTCCTTTTGAATGGGGAGCAGACATCGTGACACATTCTACTACGAAATACATGGATGGACATGCCACTTGTGTGGGAGGTGCTATTGTAGATAGCGGTAATTTTGACTGGGATGCGCATGCTGACAAATTCCCGGGATTGACACAGCCAGATGAGTCTTATCATGGACTTACTTATACAAAGGCTTTCGGAAAGATGGCTTATATGACCAAGGCTACTGCGCAACTGATGCGTGATTTGGGTTCTATACAGTCACCGGAGAATGCGTTCCTGTTGAATCTTGGACTGGAAACATTGCATTTGCGTGTGCCGCGTCACTGTGAAAATGCGCAGAAAATAGCGGAATGGCTGGAAGCAAATCCGAAAGTGAAATGGGTAAACTATTGCGGATTGAAGAGCAACAAGTATTATGAACTGGCTCAGAAATATATGCCTAACGGTTCTTGTGGCGTGATTGCTTTCGGCTTGGAAGGAACTCGTGAAGAGGCTATCAAATTTATGGATAGTCTGAAGCTGGCTTGTATTGTGACTCACGTGGCAGATGCACGTACTTGTGTGTTGCATCCGGCCAGCCATACACATCGTCAGTTAACAGATGAACAGCTGATTGAAGCGGGTGTGGCTCCTGATTTGATTCGCTTGTCTGTCGGCATTGAAAATGTCAACGATATTATTGCCGACCTGGAACAGGCTATGGCACAGGTTTAAAAGTTTTAAAACTGAGATACAAAAAAGGAGGAACAAACATTCCTCCTTTTTTTGTATCTCTCTCCGGCTTTTATCGGAAAGATTTCTGGTAAATTTGTAGCACTTCTTCATCGGTCAGCGGACGCGGGTCGAGAGTAAACAATGACCCCATGGTATCGCGTGCGTTTTGTACCATGAGAGGAAGTTCTTCTTCTTTCACTCCCCAGTCGCTCAGTTTCAATTGGTATACGTTGCATTCTTTCTGCATGCGTACCAGTGCATCGATAAAATCGCTGGGACGGTTACTCTTTTGCTGAGTCATGATTTCAGCCATTTTCATGTAACGTTTCATGCAGTCGTTACGGAATGTTTCGAAATATGCTTCGCTGATGGCAATCAGTCCGGCGCCGTGCGGCAGTTCCGGATGGAAGGCACTCATAGCGTGCTCCATAGAGTGTTCGGAAATGCAGCAGGAAGTGGCTTCTACCAGTCCGGCCAATGTGCTGGCCCATGCTACTTTCGCGCGTGCCTTGAGGTTACGTCCGTCTTTTACGGCTACTGGAAGGTATTTGTACAATAAACGAATGGCTTCAAGGGCATACAAGTCGCTGATAGGAGTGGCGCAGTTTGCTAAGAACCCTTCGGCAGCATGGAAGAAGGCATCAAATCCCTGATAAGCAGTAAGATGCGGAGGAATGGAAACCATCAGTTCCGGATCAATAATAGAAAGTACAGGGAAGGTCAGTGTGCTTCCGAAGCCGATTTTCTCTTTTGCTTCTTCATTGGTAATCACGCTCCATGGGTCAGCTTCCGTACCCGTTCCTGCAGTGGTAGGAATGGCAATCACGGGCAGTGCCTTGGTTACAGGACGTCCTTTTCCGCTGCCTGCCGGGATGTAATCCCAGTAATCTCCGTCGTTGCAGGCCATGACGGCAATGGCTTTCGCAGAGTCAATACTACTTCCTCCGCCAAGTCCGACGATGAAATCACATTTCTGTTCACGACAGGCAGAAGCTGCTTCCATTACGTGAGATTTAATCGGGTTGGGCAGAATCTTGTCAAAGACAACAGATTCCGTATTGTTTTCTTGCAACAGTTCAACGACTTTGTCGAGGTAGCCGTATTTCTTCATGGAGGTTCCTGACGAGATGACAATCAGGGCTTTCTTGCCGGGTAACTTTTCTGTCGCCAACTTTCTTAACTCTCCGCATCCGAACAAAATTTTGGTCGGGATGTGCAAACTGAATACAGGATTTGCGTTCATAATATAGCTATTTAAAGTTCATTTATCCAAAAATACGAAAATAAAAACAGAATGGTTCAGGAGGGATGTTAAAAATGTCTTTTTGTGCGTGGTGGTATCAAATAAAAAAGGCTGCCGGTAAGGGCAGCCTTTGGGGTTAAAGGATCTATAAGTAGATTATTCTTTATCCTTGTGGTTGTTCTGCGGACGACGTTCGCGCTTCGGATGATTTTCAGCCATTCCTTCCGGTTTTGGAAGCAATACCTTGTGTGACAGCTTGAACTTACCAGTTTTCGGGTCGATGTCCAGCAGTTTCACTTCAATTTTATCACCTTCTTTCAATCCGGTTTCTTCGATTGTTTCAAAGCGTTTCCAGTCGATTTCAGAGATATGTAACAATCCGTCTTTTCCTGGCAGGAATTCTACGAATGCACCGTAAGGCATGATAGAGCGAACCTTACCAGTGTATACTTCACCTACTTCAGGAACAGCTACAATAGCCTTGATCATACGCATTGCGTCGTCGATACATTTCTTGTTTGTTCCTGCAATTTCGATGCGGCCTGCACCGTCTACTTCTTCAATAGTGATAGTAGCACCGGTTTCTTCCTGCATACCCTGGATAATCTTTCCGCCCGGGCCGATTACAGCTCCGATGAATTCTTTCGGAATAGTCAGAGTTTCAATACGTGGAGCATGAGGTTTGAGTTCTGCACGAGGTTCTGCAATGCATTCAGTCAGTTTGCCGAGGATGTATTCACGTCCTTGTTTAGCCTGCATCAATGCTTTTTCCAGAATATCGTAAGTCAGACCGTCACACTTGATATCCATCTGAGTAGCTGTGATACCGTCGCGTGTACCTGTAACCTTGAAGTCCATGTCACCCAAGTGGTCTTCGTCTCCCAAAATATCTGACAATACAGCGTATTTATCTTCGCCGGCATTTTTGATCAATCCCATCGCAATACCTGAAACCGGCTTCTTGATAGGTACACCTGCATCCATCAAAGCCAATGTTCCGGCACAAACTGTAGCCATAGAAGAAGAACCGTTAGATTCCAGAATATCAGAAACTACGCGTACGCAGTAAGGATAATCTGCCGGAATCTGTCCTTTCAATGCACGCCATGCCAGGTGACCGTGACCAATTTCACGACGCCCTACGCCACGCTGTGCTTTTGCTTCTCCTGTAGAGAAAGGAGGGAAGTTGTAATGAAGCAGGAAGCGTTCTTTGTGCTGGTCGAGTACATCGTCTACAATTTTTTCGTCCATCTTTGTACCCAGTGTAACAGTACTCAAAGACTGAGTTTCACCACGAGTAAAGATAGAAGAACCGTGAGGACCTGGCAGCGGACTGGTTTCGCACCAGATAGGACGGATTTCTGTAGTAGCACGGCCGTCCAGACGTTTGCCTTCATCAAGGATACAACGACGCATTGCTTCTTTTTCTACGTCGTGATAGTAGCGGTCAATCATCGGACCCTTTTCTTCCAGTTCTTCTTCAGAGAACTGAGCCTTGAATTCTTCGCAAATTGCATCGAAAGCATCTCCTCTTTCGTGTTTGTTTTTGTTGCCTGATTTTGCAACCGCATATGCCTTTTCGTAGCAAGCATCGTGTACGGCTTTGCGCAGGTCTTCGTCATTTTCTTCGTGACAGTATTCACGTTTTACAGTCTTGCCGACTTCTTCCATCAGCTCCATCTGAGCCTTGCAGTGAACCTTGATTGCTTCGTGAGCAAACTTCATGGCTTCCAGCAAGTCTTGTTCAGAAACTTCCTTCATTTCACCTTCCACCATCATGATGTTTTCATAGGTAGCGGCAACCATGATGTCCATGTCAGCACGTTCCAGTGCTTCGAATGTCGGGTTGATGACGAACTGACCGTCGATACGTGCTACACGTACTTCAGAAATCGGACCTCCGAACGGAATGTCAGAAACAGCCAGTGCGGCAGAAGCAGCCAGACCAGCCAATGCATCCGGCATATCTACGCCATCTGCAGAATAAAGTATGATATTTACGTAAACTTCAGCATGGTAATTGTCTGGGAACAGAGGGCGCAATGCGCGGTCTACCAGACGGCAAGTGAGGATTTCGTAATCTGAAGCCTTTCCTTCACGTTTGGTAAAGCCACCGGGGAAACGTCCGAATGCGGAGTATTTTTCTCTGTACTCTACCTGGAGAGGCATAAAATCTGTACCGGGAACTGCATCTTTTGCTGCACAAACAGTAGCCAGCAACATGGTGTTACCCATGCGTAGCATAACAGCACCATCTGCCTGTTTTGCCAGCTTTCCCGTTTCGAGTGTGATGGTTCTTCCATCATTCAGCTCGATCGTCTTAACAATAGGATTGATCATAAAAATTGATTTAATATTATTTCATCTAAAAAAGCGTACAAAGATAATGTTTTATTATGGATAAAAGCGGGTATTTATGTAAAAGTTTCAGTATGAAGTGCTTTTTATATAATAATTTGTCGTAAAACAACGGTTTTCGTCGGTTGGATGATGGATTTATCTTTTAAAAACTTTGTGACGTCATGAAAAGCCGTATCTTTGCACCTTGAATTTACATAAGAATGTGAGATTAAAGAAAATCAGGTATGAGAAGAAATACTTATCTGTTAACGGCATTGCTGTCGGCCGGACTGATGGCATGTCACAATGAGCCTGCTTTTAAAGTAGAAGGAACAGTATCGGGTGCAGCCGACAAGATGCTGTATTTGGAACACACCAGCCTGGAAGGTATCGTGCAGGTCGATTCTGTTAAATTGGATGAGGACGGAACTTTCCGCTTTTCGGGTACACGTCCGGATTCTCCTGATTTCTATCGGCTTCGTCTGGATAATCAGGTTATTAATTTCTCTGTTGACTCTACTGAAACTGTGACGGTGAAAGCCGATAATTCCGGTTTTGCTACCGCTTATCAGGTGGAGGGCTCAGAAAATAACCAGAAGATAAAGGAACTGGTACTGCTTCAGGCAAACTTGCAGGAGCAGGTGAATAAATTAGGACAGTCCGGACTTCCTGCCGGAGTAGCTCAAGACAGTCTGTTCTCATTGGTGAATGCATATAAAGATCAGGTGAAGCGCAATTATATTTTTGCAGCTCCTAACAAGGCATACGCTTATTTTGCTTTGTTCCAGCAGTTGAATGGTTATATGATTTTTGATCCGCTGACGAGTAAGGAAGATGTGAAATGCTTTGCGGCGGTGGCTACTAGCCTGAATAATCTGTATCCTCATGCCGATCGTTCACGTAACCTTTACAATATGGTAATAAAGGGAATGAAGAATACCCGTACGCCTCAGGTAAAAGATGTGACACTTCCAGCTGATAAGATTCAGGAAGCTTCTATCATTGATATTGAGCTGAAGGACTTGAATGGAAAGACACATCGCTTGACAGACCTGAAAGGTAAAGTTGTCTTGATTGATTTTACAGCTTATTCTTCTGCCGCTTCGGGAGCGCGTAACTTAGCTTTGCGTGAACTGTATAATAAATATGCTTCTCAGGGACTGGTGATTTATCAGATTTCTTTGGATGCAGACGAACATTTCTGGAAGACAGCTGCAGATAATCTTCCTTGGATATGTGTCCGCGACCCGCAAGGACCTTATTCTACCTATCTTAGCTTGTACGGTGTAACCCAGTTGCCTACTGCATTCCTGGTTAACCGTAATAACGAGTTGAGCTTGCGTGTGGAAGAAAAGACAAATATGGAAGAAGCCATCAAGGATTTGTTGTAACATGTTGAAAAGCATGTACGGATAAACTTGACTGGTATTGTAAAAAGATTTATCTTTGTCGCAAGATATAAGACTCTGAGAAAGAGAGGCTGTATCAAAATAAAAATTGATTTGTCAGATTGTCATTCTGAACAAAGTGAAGAACCCGTTTGTTTCCCATCCTGTGGAGGGTTCGCTCTTCGTTCAGAATGACTTTACTTTTGTGATAAACGGTTCTTATTTTGGACAGCCCTTTACTTTTGTTGAAAATAAATAATTTAATAACGAATATTTAAGGAGAAAAATTATGGCTTACATGTCAGAAGAAGGCTATCAGAAACTGGTAGCTGAATTGAAACATTTGGAATCGGTGGAACGTCCGAAGATTGTGGCTGCTATTGCAGAAGCACGTGATAAAGGCGATTTGTCAGAGAATGCAGAATACGATGCTGCAAAAGAGGCACAAGGCTTGCTGGAAATGAAAATCAACCAGTTGAAGGCAACCATCGGTGATGCCAAGATTATTGATACATCTAAACTGAAGACTGACACTGTGCAGATTCTGAGCCGTGTGGAACTGAAAAATGTGAAAACAGGCATGAAGATGGCTTACACTATCGTATCAGAAAGTGAAGCAAACCTGAAGCAGGGTAAGATTTCAGTGAATACACCGATTGCGCAGGGCTTGTTAGGAAAGAAGGTAGGCGATGTAGCAGAAATCACTATTCCACAGGGAAAGATCTCTTTGGAAATTATGGGTATATCATTTTAATGTATAAGGCAGGTCCGCTTTGGCGGGCTTGCCTTATTTAATATCTTAACAATATGGCAACAATATTCAGTAAAATCATTGCGGGCGAAATTCCGAGCTACAAGGTAGCCGAAGATGTCAATTTTTATGCGTTTCTTGACATCAATCCTTTGGTGAAAGGACATACGCTGGTAGTTCCCAAGCGGGAAGTAGACTATATCTACGATTTAAGCGATGAGGAGCTGGCTCAGATGCATGTGTTTGCCAAGCATGTGGCGCTGGCTATCCAGAAAGCTTTCCCTTGCAAGAAAGTAGGTGAGGCTGTGATTGGTCTGGAAGTTCCTCATGCACACATTCACCTGATTCCTATCCAGAATGAATCGGACATGTTGTTCTCTAATCCAAAACTTAAACTTTCTCAGGAAGAATTCATTGAAATTGCCAATGCAATAAATTCTGCTTGGAAAGCTGAAAGCAAATAATTTTCTTCTCAAAAATACCTTTGATATAAAGGATTCCTCGTATTTTCAGGCGTGGTTTTCAGTTGGACAGATTCCATGAAAGCCATGCCTGTTTTCTTTTAGAATTGTAGCCTATGCGTATTAGACGAATTTCTTTCTTTATTCTTCTTTGTTGTCTGTGCTGGGATATTTTTGCAGCTGAATATCAGATAAAAGGAGTGGTGATTGACAAGTCCACCCGCCAGCCGTTGGAGTTTGTGAATGTGCTTGTAGTGGGACTGGGTATCGGGGCTTCTACCGATGCCAACGGAAATTTTCTCATCACTCAGGTGCCACCGGGTATTTACCGTCTGCAAGCTTCTTTCCTTGGGTATAAAACGGAACTGACTCCGGAATATCGGGTGAACCACGTGACACCTTATGTACAGATTGAACTGGAGGAAGAAAATGCGTCGTTGAATGAGGTGGTTGTGGCAGCTTCTCCTTTTCAGAAAGTACCGGAGAGTCCTGTCAGCCTTCGGGTGATTGGTTTGCAGGAGATTGAAAAAGCTCCGGGTGCCAACCGGGATATTTCAAAAGTTGTACAGAACTATCCGGGGGTAGCCTTTTCTCCTATAGGCTATCGCAATGACCTGATTGTGCGGGGAGGTGGTCCTTCCGAAAACCGTTTCTACCTGGATGGGGTAGAAATTCCGAATATCAATCACTTCAGTACACAAGGAGCTTCCGGAGGTCCTGTCGGACTGATTGATGCCGATTTGATTCGTAGTGTGAAGTTTTACAGCGGGGCATTTCCTGCCGACAAAGGTAATGCGTTGAGTAGTGTACTCGACTTCAGTCTGCGCGATGGAGACATGGAGCGCAATTCCCTGAAAGCAACTTTAGGTGCCTTAGAGGTTTCACTCAGTTCCAATGGACATATTGGCAACAAGACTTCTTATTTGGTGTCGGTACGCCAGTCTTATTTGCAGGCATTGTTTAAAATCTTGGGCCTGCCTTTCCTTCCGGCTTATACCGATGCTTCCTTTAAAATTAAAACTCGTTTTGACAGCCACAACGAACTGACTTTGCTTGGTCTTGGAGGAATTGACCGCATGAAACTCAATTTGGGGATTGAAGGAGAAGATGCCGAATATATGCTCAGTTACCTTCCCGAAATCAATCAGGAAACCTATACCGTAGGAGGTGTGTATCGTCATTATTCCCAGCGGCATGTGCAGTCAATCGTATTAAGTCAAAGCTATCTGAACAACCGTAATGTAAAATATCGGGACAATGACGAAAGCAGTGAAGAAAATCTGACGCTGCGGCTGGGCTCTATTGAGCAGGAAACCAAATTGCGTATGGAAAACACCTCTTCATGGAGCGTGTGGAAAGTAAAAGCCGGGTTCGACCTGAATTACTCTCGTTACAAAAGCAATGAATATCGCAAGGTCTTTGCCAATGCCTTGCGGGAATATGATTACCATACCGATTTATCTCTCTGGCGTTGGGGAATGTTTGCCTCAGTCGACTATGCTGCTCCCGACAAAAGTTTTACAGCTTCCATGGGCGTACGTACCGACGGAAATAACTATAGCGATAAAATGAAGGAATTGTGGCGTCAGCTTTCCCCCCGTTTGTCAGTATCTTACCAGTTGATTGAGGGGCTTACTCTGAGCGGTCATGTGGGACTGTATTATCAGCTTCCTTCTTATACCGCCTTAGGCTTCAAAGGTGAAGAAGGGGAGTATGTTAACCGTCACTTGGATTACATTTCTGTGTCACAGGAAAGTCTGGGATTGTCATGGACACCCAATGAAAATATGGAGCTGTCAGCGGAAGGCTTCTATAAATTATACGGGCACATGCCTTTCTCCTTGTCCGACCAGATACCACTCTACTGCAAAGGAAATGATTATGGAACCATTGGAAATGAAGCACTATCTTCTGAAGCAAAAGGTCGCTCGTACGGGGTGGAACTGATGTTCAAGTGGCTGTTGACCCAAAAGCTGAATCTCTCTTCCTCACTGACCATTTTCAAGAGTGAATTTAAGGATGGCGAGCAAGGAAACTACGTACCTTCCGCCTGGGATAACCGTTTTATTCTGAATATGAGCGGAACCTATAACTTTCCCAAACATTGGAGTTTAGGAGCTAAAGTCAGTTGCATAGGTGGCTCTCCTTATACGCCTTACGATGTGGAAAAATCTTCGCTGGTGGAAGCTTGGAATGTGCAGGGACGTGCTTACTATGATTATAGCCGCTATAATCAGGAGCGTTTGCCGGTTTTCGGACAACTGGATGTACGGGTAGATAAAACCTTCTATCTGAAAAAATGTATGTTAGGATTTTATCTCGACATCCAGAACATTACAGCCAGCAAGCTGCGTCAGCCCGATGCCCTGATGAGTACGGGACAGATTGAGAATCCTTCTGCACCGCTGAGCGAGCAGCGATATGTCATGAAATCCATCCGGCAGGAGAGTGGCACGTTACTCCCTACGTTAGGAATTACCTTTGAGTATTAAGTTGGGTTGCTATAAAAAGAATGGCTTGTCTTTCCACCAGAGAGACAAGCCATTCTTTTATGTTGTAAGGTTTATTGTGACTCATGAATACAACTCACCAAACTTCATTTCTGCATCGTTGACAAACTTCCGGATGGCATTCTGATCATCCTTTTTGCAGATAAGCAGGGCATTCCCCTGTTCTGCCACCAGATATCCTTTCAAGTCTTGTACAACCACTAATTTATCTTTGGGAGTCATGATGATATTGTCCTTGCAGTTATATAGCAACGCATTACTGTGCGTCGTCACATTCTGATTTTCATCTTTGGGAGAAGCATCGTACAATGCGTTCCATGTGCCTATGTCTGCCCACCCGAAATCACAAAGCAGTACATATACATTGTCAGCCTTTTCCATGATGCTATAATCGATGGAACTGTTGGGGCAAGTACTGAATTTCGGCATGTCACATTCCACTTGCGGACATACCTCCGCCATCATTTCATGGAATGCCTTCATTATTGTTTTGACGTGCCATACAAAAATACCGGAATTCCAATAGAACTCATTACTTTGCACAAATACCTCGGCAAACTCCCGTAACGGCTTCTCAATGAATGTCTTGACTTTGTAAAAATCTTCTTCTTTTTCTTCCGAAACTTGGATATATCCATAGCCCGTTTCCGGATAGCTGGGTTTAATACCCAATGTCAGGAGTTTGTCTGAATGGGATGCAAATTCCAGCGATTTCAGAATATCCCGTTTGAACTCATCCATTTTTAGAATCAGGTGATCGGAAGGAGCTACCACGATGCTGGCATCCGGATTGATTTTTTGAATGACATACGATGCGTATGCAATGGCAGGTGCCGTATTCCGGTGTTCCTCTTCCACAATCAGGTTAGATTCGCTGAAACCGGGAAGCGAGTTCAGTACCAGTTCCCTGTAATGTTGGTTGGTCGTAATGAAAATATTCTCTGCAGGAAGAATCTGCTTATATCTTTCGTAAGTTTGCTGCAAGAGTGTCTGGCCAGTTCCAAAAAAGTCTAGAAATTGTTTGGGTAAGGCTTTCCGGCTGTATGGCCAGAACCGACGCCCGGTTCCTCCGGCCATGATGATGCAATAAAAATTTTTACTGTTCATGGTTGATACTGGCATTAAAGTTTGATGCTAAGATAGGGCTTATTTTGCAAGAAACGCTCGAAAAGGATTCTAAATAGTGTTAGAAAACTTTTTTTCAACTTTTTTGTTCGTATTCCTTGCACTATTGAAAAATATGTGTACCTTTGCACTCGCAATCAGAAATGATGCCCAGATGGCGGAATCGGTAGACGCGCTGGTCTCAAACACCAGTGGAGTAACATCCATCCCGGTTCGACCCCGGGTCTGGGTACCAATAAACCCTGATAATCGAATGATTATCAGGGTTTTTCCTTTCTGTAAGGCGTACTAAATGTGTACTGAGCGACAAAAACAAGAATAAAGTGTACTTTTGTGGTTTTCATTCTTTCATCTTTATGATTTCTTAACTCTTATGCATTCTTTTCTGTCTTATTATTGCTGATGTTTTCTCGGAAAATGCGATTTCCACCTTATATTTGTATCTGAGAACAAAATTATATAAGGTACAGTTATGGAAAATCATATAGAAGCCAATTTCAGAGCGATACAGAAGATATTAGATAGTTGCGTAGCGCATGGCTATAAAACTAAAGTAGATGCACTATTTTTAAAGCGTGAATATCTGACAAAGGCTCAGCTAAAGGATTATTTGCGGCAGGAAATTTTCCGTGTTACCGAAAATATAGTAGCCATTCAGCAAAAATACCGTGTCGTGCGTGATATTGTGCAGGATATGGATGTTCCCGATTTTTTGTGGGAAAGCGGTTATTTTGAGGACTTGAACTCTAATGAGAGGAAAAAGTACATCGCTTTCCGCTGTTCTGATTTTGATATGGACGCATATTTGCATGAACCGTCTTGCTATGATGAAAGACTTCCCTATTTTTCCATCATTGTTAGCCTTGTGGTACTTTCCAAGTATTTGTACTTTCTGCAAGAACAGGAAAGCAAATACTATACAGATTCTATTGTCTCCCAAGAACAAGCCTTGCCAAAAGAAAAAGATGAAAGTGTAGAAACCACTCCAACCAAGATTGTGGGTAAAAGCAATCCTTTCAAATCCACTTTGAAAGCCAATGAAATCAAACTTCTGACTGAATGTGTGAACGAAGCGAATATGTTTACTACTACTGTCAGCACCAAAATACTTACCGATTTTTTCAACTGTAAGTTGGACGGTGTATTGAAAGTTAATAATACCCGTCTGTTGGCTTACCTAATGATGCAACTCAGCTGTTATAACTACATCGTTTATGAGTGGCAGTCAGTTATAGCAAACAACAAGTTGATATTGAAGAAGATAAAAGGAGAACCGCTTACACGTACTGACTTGTCGAGTGCGACAGACCAGGCGAAGAACATCTATCCGAAAGGATATGAAATCATAGACAAATACATCAAACAACTGCAAAAAGGTTGAGCATAGATTGAACGCTCAAACAAAGGTCAATTAGACTTCATTTTCAACCTCTTAACTTTGCTCCCGTTAACACAAAAGACGAGGGTGTGCACCTTCATATTGTTTCACCTAAAATCCCAAACGATATGGAAAAAGACTTGGAGTTAAGAGTTTCCGAACTCGAAAAGATGTTGTTCCTTTCAAAGAACGTGCTTAGCTTCGATGAAGCGAGCAGGTTCTTGAACCTTTCTAAAAGTTACCTGTACAAGCTGACTTCGGGTAACTTGATACCCCATTACAAGCCGCAGGGCAAAATGCTTTATTTTGAAAAGGCTGAGCTGGAAGCATGGTTGCGTCAGAACCCGGTGAAGACGCAGGCGCAGATAGAGCAGGAAGCGCAGAAGTATATCCTTAACCGTCCTCTAAAGAAATAATGGCTATGGAAAACAAGACGAAAGAGGAAATCGGACAAGGTACAGCCATGACGAAAGAAGATTTTGCAGCCCTTTGGAAAACCATTCGTCTAAAGGTGACGGACACTTATGAAGTACCGCCCGAAATTCTTTGGGTGAACGGTTCTACTATCGGCACGTTGGGCAATTTCAGTGTATCCACAGGCAAAGCCAAGAGCAAAAAGACATTCAACATTTCCGCCATTGTTGCGGCAGCATTGAAGAATGACGAGGTTTTGAAGTATTCGGCATATCTGCCACCGAACAAGCGCAAAATTCTCTATGTTGATACCGAGCAGAGCAAGTACCATTGCCATAAGGTCATGGAACGTATTTTGCGCCTTGCCGGACTGCCGACCGATAAAGATGTGGACGATTTTGTTTTCATTGTGTTAAGGGAGCAGACCCCCGACAAACGTAAGCAGATAATTGGCTATATGTTAGAGAATATGCCCGATGTGGGGTTGCTCATCATTGACGGAATCCGTGATTTGATGTACGACATCAACAGTCCGAGCGAATCGACCGACCTAATCAACCTTTTGATGCGCTGGTCAAGTGGGTATAATCTGCATATCCATACCGTACTGCATTTGAACAAGGGGGATGATAACACAAGAGGACATATCGGTACAGAGCTGAACAACAAAGCTGAAACCGTCCTGCAAATCACGAAAAGCACGCAGGACGGCAATATAAGTGAAGTAAAGGCGATGCACATACGTGACCGGGAGTTTGACCCGTTCGCATTTCGCATCAATGACAACGCTTTGCCCGAAGTCATGGACGGTTATGTATTCCAGCAACCCAAACAAGACAGGAACTTTCCGCTTACAGAGCTGACGGAACAGCAGCACCGGGAAGCATTGGAGAACGGTTTCGGCAAGCAGGTTGTACAAGGCTATTCCAATGTGATAGCGGCATTGAAACAAGGTTACGCAAGTATCGGCTATGAGCGTGGACGCAATGTCCTTGTGTCGCTTAACAAGTTCCTTGTGAACAAGCGCATGATTGTGAAAGAGGGTAAGGGCTATCGCTACAATCCCGATTTTCATTATTAAAAGTCGGTTTGGTTTAGTCCGGGTGTATATATAAGCGGAACGGACTGTCTGTTTCCCGGTATCGATAGCAGGCAGGTTTAGTATGGTACGGGTATATATATGACGGACTAAACAGGACTGGCGCACTTTTCAACGATTTTTTAATCCCCAAAAAGAAAATATTATGAACATCGAAGATGTGAAACAAATACCCATCGCAGATTATCTGCATAGTTTAGGTTATTCGCCCGTCAAGCGGCAGGGTAACGGTTTATGGTATAAATCACCATTGAGAGAGGAACACGAAGCGTCCTTTAAGGTGAATACAGACCGCAACCTTTGGTATGACTTTGGCGCAGGAAAAGGCGGCAACATCATCGCCCTGGCAAAGGAACTTTACTTTTCCGACAGTCTGCCCTACCTTTTAAAGAGGATAGAAGAGCAGACCCCGAATGTTCGCCCAGTCAGTTTTTCTTTTCCCCAGTGTAGGACAGAACCAAGTTTCCAACATTTGGAAGTCCGGGACTTAACTCATCCGGCATTGCTCCGTTATTTGCAGGGACGGGGTATCAATATTGAGCTGGCAAAAAGAGAATGTAAGGAACTTCATTTTACCAATAACGGGAAGCCATTCTTTGCTATCGGGTTCCCGAACATGGCAGGAGGTTACGAGGTTCGCAATTCCTTTTTCAAAGGCTGTATTGCCCCGAAAGACATCACCCATATACGGCAGCAGGGAGAGCCGAGAGAGAAGTGTCTGGTATTCGAGGGATTCATGGACTACCTCTCTTTCCTTACGCTCCGCATGAAGAACTGTCCGACCATGCCTGACCTTGACAGGCAGGACTATGTTATTCTTAACTCGACTGTCAATGTGCCGAAAGCCATTGATGTGCTATACCCGTATGAACGCATCCACTGTATGCTTGACAATGACGAGGCGGGGTATAAGGCGACATGGGCTATCGAATTAGAATACTCCTACCGTGTGCGTGACTTCTCGCACAATTACAGAGGGTATTCGGACTTGAACGATTACTTGTGCGGCAGGAAGCAGGAACAGAAAAACGCAGCCAGCCAAGTACAGGAAACGAAGCAGAAAACCGAACAACGTGCCGCCCCAAGACAAAGAAGGGTAGGGGCATTTAATCCGGCAGGATTGCCAGCGGCTGGCGGTTTCATAGGGAGAGCAAGGTTATGTTTCGGTAGACCGAAACCACCTTGCTTTGCTCACCGCAAAGGAAACCGCTCCCGTTGGTCGCAATTTCTAAGATACCATCAAAAAGTAAAAAGACATGAAAAGGATACAGGATAAGCCGGGCGGTCGTCCGGCAAAGAAACGGACGGAAAAGCAGAAAAAGGTAGTCAGTACGAAGCTGACCGAGTTGCAGTATTACGCCATCAGGAAGCGAGCCGGGGAAGCCGGGGTGCGCATCAGTGAATATGTCCGGCAAGCAGTTATTTCGGCAGAGGTCATACCCCGGCTGAACAGGCAGGATGCAGATGTTATCCGCAAGCTGGTAGGGGAAGCCAACAACATCAACCAGCTGGCGCATAGGGCAAATGCCGGAGGTTTCGCATTGGTGGCGGTGGAATTGGTGAAACTCAAAGATAGGATTGTTGAAATCATAAACCATTTGTCGGATGATTGGAAAAATAAAAAAAGGAAGCGGTTTTAAGGGCTGTGTGAACTATGTGCTTGGTAAGGAGCAGGCGGTTTTGCTTCATGCGGATGGGGTTCTGACTGAGAGCCGGAGCGATATAATCCGCAGTTTCTGTATGCAGACCGGGATGAATCCCGACTTGAAAAAGCCGGTTGGACATATTGCACTAAGCTATTCGGCAGTGGACGCACCCAAATTGACAGACGGGAAAATGGTACAGCTTGCACAGGAGTACATGCGTGAAATGAAAATCACCGATACGCAGTACATCATCGTGCGCCATCAAGACCGGGAGCATCCACACGTGCATATCGTGTTCAACCGTATAGACAACAACGGCAAGACTATTTCGGACAGGAACGATATGTACCGTAACGAACAGGTATGCAAGAAGCTGAAAGCCAAACATGGGCTTTATTTCGCCAAGGGGAAAGAGCAGGTGAAACAGCACCGATTGAAAGAGCCGGACAAGTCGAAATACGAGATTTACACGGCTGTAAAAAATGAAATCGGCAAATCCCGCAACTGGCAGCAGTTGCAGCAGCGGTTAGCGGAAAAGGGTATTACTATCCAGTTCAAATAAAAGGGACAGACAGACGAGATACAGGGCGTATCCTTTTCCAAAGGTGAATACACGTTCAAAGGCTCGGAGATAGACCGCAGTTTCAGTTTTTCCAAACTGGATAGATATTTCGGAGATACAGGTTTGAATGTTGCCGAAAGTCAACGGCAAACAGCTTTCGCACCCATTCGGGAACAAATACCCACACGGAGTAACGCAGAAAGTCCGTTTATAAGCGGTTCGCTCGGTCTGTTTTTTGCAGCACCGTCCCCGGTGGATGAAGAGCCGAACTTGAATTTGAGAAAGAAGAAGAAAAAGAAAAAACAACTTAAATTGTAAAGACATGGAAGACAACTTGATTTTAGAGGGGCTTCTCTCTATGGTTACGGAACTGAAAGAGAAGTTGGAAGCGCAGGTAACGCCAGCCAGCCGGGAGGAAACTCTCGAACGGTTTGGAGCGATTGAACAGGCATTGTCGAGGCTGCATAGTAATCCGGCTGTTCCTGTGGAGAAGTTGCAGACTATCCAAAGTCAACTTGACGATGTACGGAACAGGATGCAAGGTCAGCAGCAGCACATCGAGGACACCAAGAGAATATCATTGGAAATCTATCGTAATTTTAAAATAATGGTTGATACCTTGAATTCCTACAAGACGGATAAAGAGGAAGTTGCCCCCTTGCCGTTCTATCAACGGATTTACAACAAGGTTACTTCTTGGATTCGTCCGGGATTGTTTATTTTTTCGGCAGTGCTGGTTCTCTGTTCCGCTTCCATATGGTTAAATATCCGTTTGGCTACACGGATGCAGCAGTTACAGGACAATGATATGAAATACCGTTATTTGCTGATGCAGGGTTGGGCAAACGGAGAAGTCCTTGATATACTGGAAACCAAATTCAACTGGCAGAGGGATAATGATTTCATTCAAATTCTGACCGATTCTGTGATAGATTTTGAATATCGCAGCAAGAAACAGGCGGAAGCATTGGAACGTGCAAGGCTGTTGAACGAGCAAGCCGAACAGCTAAAGAAAGAAGCCGATAAGTTGGGTAAACCATAAACGAAGTAAAGCTGGAGTGATGAAATGAAAACTTTCTTACTCCAGCTATTTCGTTTTTGATATGTAATTTTGTGCTTAGCTTACTAATCAACAATTTCAAAACGCACCAGCATGGAATAGTCCTTTTTAATGGTACGGAAATTGTCGAATGAGGCAACATTCGATGATAGGACATTGCTTTGCGCTATCGGAAAAGCATTACCGCTATCTTTTTCCACAATGCGTATGACATTGCCTAATCTTTTACCCAAGGCTTCAACCAAATAAGTAGCTTTTCGCTGTGCAGCTTTTAGTGCTTCTATCTTTCCTTTTTGGTGATATGCCAACATATCTTTATTTTCCAATTCACCGATGCGCATCGTATTAATGCCTTTCGTATCTATGTGCTTGATTATTTCATCTATCTGTTTGAAATCAGTCAGTGTAATATCAAATTGCTTGGATATTAAAAAATCCTGTCCTTGCTTTCGCCAATAATCGCCAATCTCTTGTGTACGGATTACATCTTGCGTAATACCTACTTCGGAAAGTTTCTTTCGCAATCCTTGTTCTATTTGTGACAATGGCACTTTGGTGTGATACTCTTCGGGCTTAGACTTTCCATCAAATTCTTCCTCGAAGTATTCACGAATTTCAATGATGTAGTGAATTTTGTCCGGCATGATTTCTATTTCCGATGTACCTGTCACTTCAATGTAGTGTTCATTAACTTCTTGCGCTTGCGCAGTTAGAACCATAAAGAAGACAATAGCGGATAAAAATAGTTTTGTTTTCATGATGGTTAGGTATTTATTTGTTTTTAATCAGTTAAACGCCTGTTTTTCTTATCTATATAAAACCAAGTTTCGCTTTCCCAATAATGTTTTTCTCCGTCTGATTCAGGAACTACCTTTCGTTCACCTTTTAAAGTTGCTTTGGTTTTTCCTCCTTTAAATGGGTAGGCAAACTTAAATTGAGGTTCAATTATTACATTACCCAATGAATCGGCAAAACCTACCAATCCATCCTCGTCCATTATACGGAAAAGCCCTTCTTGTATGTAGTCGGGACCATTATCATATTTGAATACATAGAAAAGTTCTTTGCCCGCATCATTGATGCAGATTATTCGAGCGTCCTTTGGCTTGTTCTCATAAACAAAACCTATTTTTTTGATAGTATCTGTTTGACAGTATCTGTACTTGCCGTATGGCACAATGGTATCGCCCCGTTCATTCAGATAACAGACCGGAACACCCACCTCCAAATAAGGCTCTGTGGTATGGGCAGTCAGTGTGGCGTCATATCGCATCAGAATTGGAGTGTCACAAGAACTGTAGCCGATTATCAAAACATCAGTATGAGGGTTGATAGGAGTTGTCGGTCTATCCAATTTAAATTGAAAAACAAGAGTGTCCTTTGGGGCTGGTAAAGTTATAGAAATACCCGTTACAGCATTGAATGCATTTAGTGCAGCTCTTTTGAATTTTCGGTTGTTACACGAAATAACTTGGGGGTTGGTAATATATCCGTTACCATCTAATTTATATGTAACATAGACCATCCCTTCTCGATTCTTTTTCTGTAATTTAGGTGGATACTTACATGATTTGCTTAGAGTTTTGATAAGCCAATTATAGTTATTAACTTCATTTTTTGTTGGACTATCATTCTTGAATAAAACAGGTACAGTCCAAACAGAGTTCCGATATTCACCTTTACCATGAAAATTGATGGTAGGAGTCCACCGTGGCATACCTTTTATGATTTGCAATACTTGGTTGTCCCATTCTTGTATGCCACAACCTCGTAAGGTCTCTACCTTTATTATTTCTCCGTAAGAATCAATGCGTATCGTATAAATCCCTTTGATTTCTTTTTTACCGTTTAATAGATTGGAATCGTATGTTAGGCGTTCATTAATGTAGTCGGTAATTGCATACGGATTTGCTTTTTCAAAATAAGACACAGCTTCCCATTCCACAAAACTTTGTTTCAATTCTTCTTCCCTAACGCTGTCCGCCTTTACCCTATCCCTATAATGTTGGGGCAGGAAAGGGACATATACCGTATAAAGACACTCCATTCGTTTGCCGTTTTTGTTCCTGCAAGGCAGGCAGTGTGGAAGTTCTTTGGTCAGTCTGATGACCTCTTTGTCAAAATCTTCATGGATGGTCGTCAAAATGGTATTCCAGCGTGGTAGCCCTAATGTGTCAAGAGCAAACATCACTACGGAATAACCTGCCACATTCTTTTTTAGCAACTCTTCTGGGTATTTCATTTGGGAAACATAGTATTTTGTCAAATCGTAATCCCATACCGCCCATCGGGGAGGTTCTATCGTGGATAAATCTTTAATTGGTTCTCCGGTTATTTTAGCAACACCTTTATTCCAAATATCCTCTTTACGCCAAATACTATCCAAGCGTTCTTCGTTCTGCCTTTGTCCTTGAACACTGTTATCTGTTGTACATCTGACAGGTGTAACTCCGATTGTCAAACTTTCCGGCAGATATTGGAGAACCAACGTACTATCTGTCAGTTCTTGAATAATGTAATTCTTTTGAAAAGATTTTATTGTATCTCCATGCAAAGAGTAAGAATCGCATATTTCAGTTTGTTTTTCATCATATAAAAAGGTCTGTTTCCATCCAGCGCTGCGGAATTCCATTTCCATAGCATAGTGTTTGTCTTTGGGAAGTTGCACTTTCCATATTTTATTCTCTAATAAAGCAGACATATCTGCCGAATTCTTGTCTTGGGCTAAAAGTGGGCTGACAAGATTGAGAGAAAATATAAATAATATGGATAGAAAATATTTCATTCAACCAATTATATAAACAACATCCAAATATAATGTAAATGAGTAATAGAATAGCGTATTAAATAATTTATTTCTTCCTGTATTTGAATAAATTAACTTTTAATACTCAAGTAAAAATCAGTACATTTACAAGTTTAGTTCATACCTTTGTTTATATATCCAAAACGGACTAAACCTATTTTTTGTCGGCAGATTATATGTGGCTGGCGAAAAGAAAAATAGTTTTCTTCTTTTCGCCAGCATTACTTTTATGATAGGTTAGTAATTTGAGGAAGCAATGAACTCCTTTATTTCTTCCTCGCTTGGAAGTTCTATCATGTACTTCTGTACGAAGATATTCGGATTTAATCCGGCAGTGGCATATTTCACTAATGTATCACCCTTTTCAGTACAAAGCAGAATACCGATAGGCGGATTATCATCCGGCTGCATCACTTCCGCCTTGAAATAGTTTAGATACATATTGAGTTGTGAAGCATACTCATGGCGGAACTTGTCTATCTTCAATTCCACAATAACGTGGCACTTCAAGATGCGGTGATAGAACACAAGGTCGGCAAAGAAATAATCTTCGTCTATCAAAATACGTTTTTGTCGGGTTTCAAAGCAGAATCCATGCCCCATTTCCAGCAGGAAGTGTTGCAGGTTGTCAAGAATGGATTGCTCCAAGTCGTTTTCTGTTACTAAGGCTCGTTCATTCAATCCTAAGAACTCTAAAGTAACAGGGGTGTTGATAACATCTTTAGGCTGTAATAGGGTTGCTTGTTGCTGGACTAAAGCGGAGAGGGCTTCTTTGTTTTTGGAGAGTCCGCTACGTTCATAATACAAAGATGATATTTGCCGTTCCAGTTCTCTTGCAGACCAACAGCCACGTATTGCTTCCATTTCATAGAAAGCACGCTTTGTCGGATTTTCGATTTTGGAGATGAACTTTAAGTGAGAATAAGGTAATTTATTGAACAACCTTTCAGCAGGAATACTCCACTTATTATATTGTATTTCTGATGTTTGTAATTCGGCACACACTGAGTGCCGAATTGGTTCCGTGAATTCGGCGGACAGCGTGTGCCGAATTTCATTTCCTGCCATGATGTAGTGTAATACTTGTTCTTTCAGTTGTGGATAAACAAGGTACAGCCGCCTAAATTCACGGAATCTACGTTCATTCAGACCTTTTGTTTTCAGCCGTTGTTCCAGCTTTTTCAACAGTTGTTCACCGTATGCGGCACGGTCTTCTCCGTTCTGTTCAAACTCTACGATATAGCACCCCATAAGCCAGTTACGGGCGGTAAGGGCGAGGTTTACAGCGTGTGCAGCTTGTGTCTGCAACGTATTCTGTATCGTGCTGATATGTTTTACTAATGATTCAAAGTCCATAGTTACAAAGATAGGTCTTTTATGGTTAAAACTTTAATTCGGGTAAGCTATTTATCGCTTCCTCTTTTAATTTATCCACTGCACGGGTATATTTCTCTGTATGTTTCAGTCCGCTATGTCCTAAAAGACTGGCTACTGTCTTGATGTTTGCACCGTTATTCAAAATGTTTACGGCAAACGAGTGTCTTGCACAATGCCAGCTTATGTGCTTGTCTATTCCGGCTCTTTTAACCCAACGCTTAACTGATTTGCAACAGCTTTCGTATGTAGGCAAATCGAATATCAAGCAGTTTTTATCTGCTGGAGCTTCACCAATGATAGACAATAGACCGTCATTTAAAGGAATAACCACACCACTGCTGGCAGAATGTCCCTTTGTTTTACTTTGTTCAAACTTCAATAACCGATTTGCGTAATCCACATTCCTATAGGTAAGGTCTTTTACATCGCAGAAGCGCAGACCGCAATACAGGCAAAAGATAAACGCTTGTCTGACTGTGGGGTTTTCGTTGTCATAATGACAAGCCATCAGCTTTTGTACTTCTTCGGGCGAAAGCACATCTTTCCGAAGCATCTGACTATCTACTTTGCAGGTGACATCTTTGCAAGGGTCTTTCAGCATTACATCATGCTCTATCGCATAGCGAATAACTTTCTTGAAACGCTGGTAAATGCTTTTAGCACCTTCGCCAACGCTTCGGGATTGCAGATAAGCTACAAACTGTTCCATCATTTCTTTGGTGATGAGTTCCGGTTTAATGCTGCACTCATTCATGGGGTACTTCTCTTTCAAGAAGTCTTTGAAACGGCTAAGCGCAATTTGCACCATGCGAATATCTTTCTTGGTATAGCTGTTGATATAGGCTTGAAAGTAGTCCAAGAAATTAACAGCCCTGTCTTTCTTTAAGCGGTAACCCAACATGCTTTCTTTAAACTCCTGTTCACGCTCTGCACGTATGCGCATGGCGAGTTCCAAAGTTTCCTTGTTCTGTTGTCGTTCCGCAGGAGTACGGGGTTTGTCTATCAGATACAGGCTAAGGTTTTCTTTTCGCCTGTTATGCTTTACTGCAAACTTGGGCTTGCCTTGCATTTTCCCACTATCGTAATACACCTGATTACCGTTTTCATCCAATACGGGCTTTTCCTCTCTACCTAAATAATACTCTAAGTAAAGGCTTATTCTACCGTCTGAGAGCTTATTTTGCTCCAACTTGGGGTTCTCTTTCGTTTTATTTTCTAACTTTGCCATTGTTTAGAGGTTTTATCCCGATTTAGGTACCGTAACCGGGTAATTACACTAAATAGTTGATTTTCTTTTGTTTTCCGATATTGCAAAGGTACAAAAGAAAATGAGATTTCAAAGTGTACTAAAAGTGTACTGAATAACAGAAAACGGGCAAAATAGGGTAAAAATGGAGAAAATAGGAAATATGCAAATAGCTGATAATAAGGGAAATAAATTCTTTTGTTTTCCTATGATTTCTATGGCTTGTACCGGGTCTGGGTACTGAATGAAAGGCTAAGTGATTAATTGTCAATCGCTTAGCCTTTTTGTTTGCCTGATTTTTCCCCACATTTTCCCCACAGGCGCAAAAATATAGTAGTAAGTCATTATTTTCTTTGGCTACGCAATACAAATACACTACCTTTGAAAAGAGATAAATCCAATTAAATAAAAGTCAATGGAACAAGGTGTTTGGCAGGAGATTGAACGGTTATACCAAAAGTTTCAGCAACTTGGTATTAGTGAAGCGGTGGACTATGAAAAGTACTACCTCTATTCTCTTATTACCCATTCTACAGCAATTGAGGGTTCTACACTCACCGAAGCGGAGGCACAAATGCTTTTCGATGAGGGATTGACAGCTAAAGGGAAACCTTTGGTGTATCATTTGATGAATGAGGACTTAAAGAAGGCATATGAGCTTGCCAAAGAGGAAGCCAAAAGTAAGAAACCAATTAATTCAGCATTCTTGCAAAAGTTGAATTCGACATTGATGCGTACGACAGGCAGTATTTATAACGTTATGGGTGGCTCTTTTGATTCTTTCAAAGGTGAATTTCGCTTGTGTGGCGTGACGGCTGGTATTGATGGACGTTCTTATATGAGTTATCAGAAAGTCCCTGCCAAAGTAGAGGAACTTTGCGCTTTATTACAGGAAAAACAGAAGGCAGTGGGAACATTTCGGGAACAATACGAACTAAGTTTCAATGCCCATCTTAACTTAGTGACCATTCATCCGTGGGTCGATGGCAACGGAAGAACCGCCCGCCTACTGATGAATTATATTCAGTTCTGCTACAACCTTTTTCCGACTAAGATATTTAAGGAAGATAGGGAAGAGTATATTTCTGCCTTACGTCAATCACAGGAAGAAGAAACAAATCTGCCTTTTCTGGGCTTTATGGCTGTTCAATTAAAGAAATCGCTCTCTTTGGAAATTGAACGATTTAAGACTTCTCAAAAGAAAATTTTTAGTTTTATGTTTTAGTTGTGATCGTGTTGTTAGTTAATATAGAAAGAGGCTGTCTCATATAACTTGCGGTGAAGTCGTACGAAATCATCCATTTCGCACTTAGTAGTTGCTTTTTTTTTTATACAGATCTTAGCCATAATGAAGGCGAATTAAAAAGCGATGTTCTTGCGATATTGTCCAGGAGACATGCCCATTTGCTTTTTGAAGAAAGTTCCAAAAAAGAGGCATTAGGAAAATTGAACATATCTGCAATTTCTTGTATGTTTTTCTGTGTATTTTTTAAAAGAGAAATACTCTTCCGTATAATGGACTTAGACACCAAATCCTTTACTGTATATCCGCATATTGATTTGCATATGACAGAAAGGTATTTAGGTGAGAGACATAATTTATCGGCATAAAACTCCACTCCACGTTCCTGCATATAATACTGTTCAATCAGCGAAATAAGCTTTAAGAACACCTCATTACGATGTCCCATCGCATTCTGATTGTTCATCAACTTACGATTATAGAGCGAACAGAGCCGATGGGTCAGTGCCAGCAGCAACAGTTTCTGCTCATACTGACGGAAAGTATCATTTTGAAGAAGGGTAGCATCAAGCTGCATCATATAACGGAGTAACTCATCCTCTTCGCCAGTCTGCCAAACATAACAAGGTTTGGGCACTAACTGAGAATAAAGGTACATAGATACGACCTGATTCCCTAAAATATCACGGATAGGTTCAACCTGATACAGCAGGAAATGCACATCCAAATCAGAAGACTCTTCCATAACCCGAAACTCCGCTCCATCAGGAATAAACAAGGTTTCTCCGGCAGATGCTCGCATCACACAACGATTCAGGGCAAAAGTAAAAAAACCTTGCATACAAATCACTATTCCCACCCCACTGACCAAAAATGGGGTGTGAAAGAGAATTGGGAAGGAGGAAATACTTCCTTCCGAACTGCATATGTCATCTCGCCTAAACAAAGCCTTTCCTAATAATGTAATACGTTCTTGAACTGTCTTCATACATGCTTGTCCGTGTGCATTAGGCACTTTCAAGCGACTAAGATACTAATTTTCTCTTAGAATAAGGCACAACCAGCACAAATATTGCACATGCCAGACAGGCATAGAGTGTCCAGCCTGCCATTTCCTTGACTGCAACCAAAGTGGCCTGTATCTGAACACGTCCCTTGACGGACATGGCTGCCATGTTCACTGCTTCAGCCTTACTTTTTCCCCTGATAACTCATGCCACGTACGGTACTCATAAAAAGAAGCGGAAGCGTCAGGATGTAGCAAATCAATATCTTGTGCGTAACGGGTAACATAGTTCTGCTGACGCTCCTGCAGGGCATTGGTATATACTGCCGCGCCCAAACTGGGAGCAATGACCATACGGATGGTAATCATGGTACAAATCCATGATGACAGAAATTTATAAGGCATCCGCTGAGTGGCATAAGTGGGAATGAGCGAATAGAGCATCATCATGCCTGTGGAACGGATAATAACCGGATATTTCATCCGTTCATACAGACCATCCGTCTGCACCTCAAAATACATAAAAAGAGCAGCCAAGCCCAACATGACAAATCCGCCTGCAAAGATATATTTGAAATGCACCTTCTTCATGCTGAGAAAGATGGTAATCATCCCCCCGATGAAATAGCCCAACATGGTCCAGTTGCCCAGCGAAGCATTCTGCCAGTTATCCAGTTTCATGCCAATGCCGGCAAACACATTGACAAACATGGCGCTGGAATTGAGAAACATTAGCAAAAAATAGAACAATACTCCCATACGAATGGTGCGCAACTTCAGCACGCCCACCAGATAATACGGACTGCGGTGTGTGGATTCCATATAAAAGAATAAAGCACCCGTAAGAACTGCAGTAATCGCAGCCATGCGGATAGTAGGATCATCCCACCAGTCCAGCACCTTTCCATACACCATGACATATGTAAAACACACCAGCGGAATGCAGAACAAGGTAGCATTGCCAAACTGACGGAAATTAATGGGGAAACGCTTGTTTTGGAAGCGATGGTATGGCATGGTTACGAAAATAACCAGGATACATACCAACAGCATCCCCATCATATAGTAATACACATACTGCCATTCATATTCATAAGCCAGCCAGGCAGTCAGCGATGTTCCCAGCTGTCCTAATATCATAAAGAACAGATAAATGCCAGGCTGCGCTATGCTTCGTTCAATATCAAGCTTATCCCAGCCCTCACCGTCTGCCGGCTCCAGCCCCGGCTTAATTTTTAAATAGGCCTCAATGCGCCCTGCATAAAGGATTAAGGTGAACAGGTTGACCATCATCAGTACCATGCGAAGGAAACCCATCAACACACTACAGAGAGCCAACAAAAAAGATACTGTCGGTTTCGGCACAAATATAGCTGAGCACATACATCATGGAAAAACCGGCCAGACACATCATTTTTTCTCTTCGAATCACCACCAGCCGGTATAAAAACGGACAAAAAGCAGCCATCCCGATGGAGGTGGCAAAATTGGTAAAAGTGATATGTTCTGAGATGATACCCAGCCCGCTCATCATCTCAGTACTGTTCACAGAATACACACCACCCACAGTAAGAATGGGGATGAACATCAACACCAATATCAGAATGCCCAACCACTTGGGCACCCAATTGTAGAACGGATAATTTCTTGGATAAGAGGACATAACATCAGAGTTTAGTTTTCACAACCACCATCATACCTGCAGCCAGGCGATCATTGTCTTCTTCAGAAAGATTGATAAAATCAATGCGAACCGGAATACGCTGTTGAATTTTTACAAAATTACCGGCAGAATTATCAGTAGGAACTAAAGAATACTTGGCTCCAGTTGCACCGGAAATAGCAGTAATCTTACCCGTAAACTCTTTATTACTTACTGCATCCACCTTTATCCTTACTTCCTGACCGATAGCCAGATTTTCCACTTGAGTCTCTTTGTAATTGGCAATCACCCACTTCTGAGTATCCGGCAAGATATATGTAATGGTCTGCCCGGCAGTAATGTATTGACCTTCCTCTAAAGCCCGACGTCCCAGCTTACCGTCACACGGAGCCACGACTACAGTATAAGACAGATTCAATTTGGCCATCTCCAACGCCGCTGTGGCACGCTGAATACCGGCTTCCACATTTTTTCACGACGATGCGAAACTTCATTCACACCGGACAAGGCTGCACTGCGCTGACGTTTCGTAGCTTCCAGTTTGCGTTGTAGAGCAGAATATTCAGTTTCAATCTGCTCCAGCTGTATGGGCGTAGCAGCATTACGTTTCACCAGATTTTCATAACGCTGACGGTCTTTTTCCAATTTTGCCAGACGAATTTCAATTTCAGAAATAGAAGCATCATACACCGAAGCCGTGGTTTGTGTCGTCTGAAGTGTGGCACCAATTACAGTAGCTCCGGCCAATGCATCCTTCAAGGCAGCCTCAGTTTCCATCACACGGATCTTGTATTCACGGTCATCCAGCACCAACAGCGTATCACCTTTGTGCACTTCCTGATGTTCGGTGAAATAGATTTTCTTGATATAACCTGAAGCACGCAGATTAACCGGCGAGATATATTGCTCTATTTGAGCATCATTACTGGATTCTGTATTTTTATAATCCAGAAACAAGAAAGTAACCTGAATAATCCCCCAAACTAAAATAGCTATACCAATCAGGCTTACCACACGCTGGCGGGTGCGCAATTTTCTCAATTTCTTAGCCTGTTCGTGATGTGTGCTCATTGCAGCACTGTTTTTATCTGTTGTTTCCATATGTTTAAAATTGATAGCTGATCATTGACTATGAATAAAATAATTGAGAACTTACTTCAGCAGACTTTCTACACGTCCAGTCAACTTCAGCAAAGAAAGGTGAGTTACACGATAGTTATAATGCGCACTGATATAGTTGTTCTGCGCTTCACTCATACGCATTTCATCCTGTAAAACCTCTGTCATGGAGGCAATACCCTCCCGATAGCGGTCAGATGTTACCTCATAGACATCCTCCGCCAAAAGATAATTATCCTTTTGTTTCTTGAAATTGCGTTGGTTATTCATCAAATCGTTCGTAGCGTTGACATATTGTGTCTCCAGATTCTTCCGCGTATTCTCTTGCGCCAAACGAATATTCTCCAGATCAATTTTCGCCTTGCGAATTTTATACCTCTTATCCAATCCATCAAAAATAGGGACACGCAGTGCCAAGCCTAAACCATAAGAACGATACCAATGATTGGAGGTCCGAATGAAACCAATGATGAAGCTTATCCGTATAAGCCGTATACATCCAGTTGCCCGTCAATGTAAGTGAAGGAATGTATCCATGGGAAATCATCTTTTTCTGCCGTTCTGCCAAGTCACTCTTCGACTGAAGCAACTGAAGCTCATACAGATTTTCTGACAAGCCGGTCAATTCAATCGGAGCAATAGTTTCAGCATTCACCGGTTCCAGCGTTATATCTTTCTCTGCCGGATAATCCATCACATATTTCAGCATATTCAGCTGTTGAGCCAGCATGGCCTGTGCATTGTCATACTGTACCTGCAAGTTTTCCAGGTTTATATTGACACGCTTCACATCCACCTCCATAGCCATGCCATTGTCATAGAAAGCCACCGTAATGTCACGCAATTCCTCCAGACGCGCAATATTGGCTTTAACCAGCGTTATCTGCTCGGCCGTGGCCTGTCCCAGATAGTACATCTTAGCAATCTGCATCATCAAGTCCTCGCGCGCTTTTTCATAAGACAGACGGCTGATTTCATCCAATACCTTCGAAATGGAAAGAGCGGTATAAACCGTCTGATTATAGAGTGGCATTTGAAGCTGCAATCCGGCTGCGGCATTATACTGCAGCGTCTGGGTTACATTATAAGGTTTGTCATAAGCAGAACCATCTGTTACGGACACTGGAGGATCGAAGTTGTCGTTAAAATTAGCCACTCCATTAATTTGCGGTAATAACTTGGCACGGTTTTCAGAAATAGCATATTTGCTTTTTGAATCTCATTGCGCTGTCCCCGGAGAGAAAGGTTATTTTCAATACCCCAACGAAGACAATCATCCAAAGTAAGCACCTCTTGCGCACGGCTGCCTACTACAGCACCCCATGCAACGGTAAAAATGAATATTAGTTGTTTCATATCAATACTTTCATAATCAACTGCAAAGATAGAGGGATATCCAAATAGGGCAATATTCACTTTTAAGAAGATAATATTCATTTTTGCCTTTTTTCTAGAGATGAGTCTTAGGCTCAAAATCATTTTCCATGCCGCTGTCATCGCTACAAGATGAGAGTGAAAATGCGATTGTGGCAAATAAATAGATGCATTGCTTAATGTTCATATGAACTATGTTTATTGGTTAATTGTCATTCCTAACGCACGAAGCGTGAACCACAAATCGTTCACCTGTGTCGGAAGTCCTAGGAAAACCCATACAAACAGATATAACAATAGCAGCCCACGCTATAGCGTGAGAACCACTATGCCATCATCGTTTGTATGTCTTAAGAAATTTCCCAGGTTTCCGATACCACGACCAGCATAACGCTTTTTCTAATTCTAACATGTCTTGGAAAGAGTTTCCTCAATCCATTGGCAAGATACACAATTTAATTGATAATCGGGAATCTAGAGTCGCAAACTATCAAGTTACATCTTAATTCCTCTACTTTTCTTTTCTTCCTGTTGCGACAGTCTTGTTCCGTATCTAAGCCTGTGCCATTGCTCCCTGAACCAGTCGGCAATCGGCTTCCTGTTTATTGTCAGGCTCAGCCTGCTTTCATCGTCAGGGTCATTTTCCACCCTTAAAATATCATCCTTTATATCAAAGTTCCGTCTGTGCTGTTCTGAATAGATTTTACCGCTGCATTTCAAGGCTTCTTTCTTGACCAAAAGACTTTCTGTCATTTCTTTAGAGAATCCCAGCATGGCACAGAACTTTTCCATGCGCAGCATTTCCCTGAACATCGGGAACCACCTGAAAGCCTTGTCTATGATTCTGGCGAGCTGTGACAGTTCCTTTTCTTTCATGTCAAGTTCCTGTCTGTGCATTTCTCTGAGATTGTGTATCTGCGTATCATGCTGTTTCTGCATCTGCTGTATCTGGCTCTGCAATTTTTCAATACTAGTGTCCCGTTTTGAAACCTCGTCTTGCAGTTTTTCGTTGGCACGTTCCAGTTCTTTCAGTTTTCCGCTTCCGAAAAGAGAAGCAACTCCGCTTGTTATGGCTGTCGCTGCTGTGGTGGCTGTCTTCTTTAATTTGTCAGTGCGTATTTCTGATTTTACCTGTTTCAGTTCCTGCTCGGCAAGATTTATCTGTTCTTCTTTGTGTCGTTTGGCAGCATCCATGCGTTGCAGCTCGGCTTTCTGTTTCTCGATGATAAAGTCGTTACGTTCCAGATGTGCCTTGCCTGTGACAGCCTTTGACTGCCCGCGCTCCATCAGCAGGATATCGGATGCAAGGGTCTGCATCATGTCATCGTCATTGAGCTTTCGGCTCTTTCCGGTTTCGTGGTTCATCCAGTCGAAGACGATATGAGCATGATAGTTCGGCTTAAACCATCTGCCCCCGATTTGAAAGCTCTCTTTATCTTCCGCTTCCGGCTGACCGTTCAGCCAATGCCCTTCGTCTTTGTGCAGGAAAATTTGTAGTGGAGTGATGCCCCAGCGTCTTTGACATTCCTCACCGAATTTACGCACGTCTGCCAGTGTGGTGTCCGACCTGACAAGCAGCACTCCTTCACGTATGGGGGAGCATCCCGCAATCTTGACAGTCTTGCCGTTCTTGCCTTTGCGTTCCCGTTCCTTTTCCTGCATGGCACGTCCGGTCTTTTCCTTTACCATCTGTCTGATATTGTCATAATGCGTCCGCAAATCCGGACTGCCGAAGTCGGGATTTATCCACTGCTCGTTATCGGTGGAGAGTTCAGGAACTACATAGATTCTGGACTCTCCGATGTGGCGCATGTATTCGGCAGCCCTTCTGTTATGAGCCTCGCTCGATGCGATGTTGCAGGGCTTCCATTCCTGCACGGTCATTGTCAAGGAAGCAGTGGATGCGCTCATAGCATAGAGTGCCTTGGAAACATTGCCAACAGAGTTCAGAACCATGTAGTCCTGTCTGTTGAAATCGGGGGATTGCGGACAGTTTTCAAGCCTTAGTGTCAGAAAGGAAAGGCAATCTATGAATCCCTCAAAACGTAACATGCTTTTCTCTGCTCTCCCGATTGTCTGATATGTGATATTTCTTTCGGTGCGATGCAGCCCTTGAAATATCGGTTGCGGATTTCATATCTGCCCGATATGTTCGGAAAAGCAATGGCGAAATACCGTTTGTCGTTGTTGGTGAAGTGTGCCTCACGGCATTCTCTTTTCGCCAGTGCCGTATTTATCCCCCTTTCCTACAGGTAAGAGAGCAGGGCAGGAGAAGACAGCTGTACGATGTCAAGCTGCTGGAAACTCGGCTTGGTGGCAGATTGCCTGTGAAAAGAGAAAGACATAGGATGGACATGTGGTGTTTGGGTACGAAGAAAAGAATAACCCTTGTAAGTGATAACTTGCAAGGGTTTCTTGTTTTTACTAAAGATATTATAGCTTGTAAAAGATTCTCAACATATAAGTATAAGCCTTGAAGTGTGTGTATTCGCATTTTCAGGGCTTTTCTTGTTTTTACCTATATGTAGTAAAATTAATGAGTATCAAATCTCGTTGCAGATAAACAAAAATCCCTCTACCTTTGAATCTGGTAATTTTAGTGTTAAAGCCTATGAAAACAGAATACGAAAAAATGCGCAGTCAGGAACTCTATTATTTTTCCGACCCTGAGATACATGCCAGTCTGGTACACGCCAAGAAAGTCTGTGCCCGCTTGCGTTCCATGACCATCTACGATGAAGACTACCGTCAGGTGATAGAAGAACTGATTCCCGGTATACCGCAAAGCACTACCATCTGTCCGCCTTTTCATTGTGACCACGGTACAGGCATTATTTTAGGGGAAAATGTGTTTATGAACTATGACTGTATCATGCTCGATGGAGGCTATATCCGTATCGGGAAACACACTCTGATAGGTCCCCATTGTCAGTTCTATACTCCTCAGCATCCCATGGATTATGTGGAGCGCCGTGAAGAAAAGGAAACCGCCTATCCCATTACGATAGGTGAGGACTGCTGGTTGGGCGGGAATGTGGTGGTATGTCCGGGAGTAACCATTGGCAATCGCTGTATCATTGCAGCAGGCAGTGTCGTAACCAAAGATATTCCTGATGATTCTTTGGCGGCTGGTGTGCCGGCAGTGGTAAAAAGAAGTCTGAAGAAATAACCTGAATCTCACTAGATATAGTTTTCAGATGCTTCTGTGAATACTCCATTTTGTCTTGTTATATTCTCTGTTTCACAGTGCGGAATTTGTATTCCACACTGTGAAATATATATCCCACACTGTGGTTTTTATATCCCACAGTGTGAAACAGAGAATTTGTTACTGGCGAATAACTTTTTTCGTAGGGAGATTTCTGTTTTTGTTTAGATTCTTTTGCATTTTTGTGTTTGGTATAAATGAAAAAAATTAACTTTGCGCAAACCCAATCTTTGAACTATGGATGCAAAACTCTTTTTAATGACTGGTTGTCTGGCTGGAATCGTTTCTGCGTGTATGCATGAAAAATCGGATAGCGCATCTGATATTCAGCAGGCTGTGCATACACTCGTACTCGAAGCTGACAGCTTGATGCAAAGTGATTCTTTATTTTGGAATCAGCCAATTGACAAGTCGCATCCGCAAGTATGCATCCATGATTCACTCATCCGTCAGAAACTGGACAGTGCATTGGCTTTACGTCCTGACAAGCAGATTTATTTGTTGAAATACCGTTATTTGTTGCAGAGCTGGCGCCTGTAGGAAGTATTGGACTTGTTACGTGAAATGGATGGATGTATGAGCGATTCCATGTCGTCCGAATTGTTGCACCTGAAAGCCGTACTCGAAGATTACAAGGGAGATACGCTTACCGCCCGAAGAGATTTCCTGCGAGCTGATTCTGCCTATACGATAAAAATTCAGCAAGTAGCACAGGATTCTCTGATGTACGGTTTTGCCCGAATTGAAAAAGCGCTAAATCTTTCGCTGATGCAAAATGATTTCCGTCCGCTTCATGAGGAAATCGCGTTTTATGAGCGGGTGCATTCTTCCTCTATTAATGGAATTGAACAATGGAAACAAATAACAGATAAAGCCACCTATTATCGAAAACTGTTTGAATGAATTGAATTTACGCTACAACACACAGATGGAAGTTACGGAACGAATTATCATAGAGCAACTGAAACGAGGAAATGAAGAGGCTTATAAATACCTCTACCGTCATCATTATGCCTTGTTGTGCCATATAGCTCATGAATATGTGGGAGATGATTTTCTGGCCGAAACACTGGTCGGTGATGTGATTTTTCATCTGTGGGAGATACATGAGGCACTCGACATTCAAGTTTCCTTGCGCAGTTACTTAGTACGTGCCGTGCGGAATCACTGCATGGATTATCTGTCCTCCAAGAAAGAGCGTACGGAAGTGGCTTTTTCTTCTATTCCGGAAGAAGGAGAGATGCGTTATTTGCTCTCGGACGATTACCCTTTGGGAAGTCTGCTGGAACATGAACTGGAGGAAGAAATTCATCATGCCATCCGGAATTTGCCGGAAGTCTGCCGGAAAGTTTTTATCAAAAGTCGTTTCGAAGGGAAAAAATACGAAGAAATTGCTACAGAGCTGAATATTTCTGTGAATACAGTCAAGTATCACATAAAGAGCGCATTATCATCTCTTCATTCAGAACTCGGGAAGTATCTGATTATCCTGATTTTATTTTTTTCGACTTTCAAGTAAAAAAAATTGCGTTTTTCGCCTACCCGCTCAGGCGAAAATTTCGTCTCACCTATAGAAACCCTGAAAATGGAAGAAAGAAATTCACATATCGACGAACTGATTGCCGCTTTTCTGAGTAAAGGTCTGAGCAAGGAAGCACGTGAAGAACTGGACGCATGGATTGCCAGTTCTGAAGCAAACCGACGTTATTTCATGCAGCAGCAGGAAATCTGGTTTTCTGCCGTGCAGGAGGAAGAACGTACGCGCTACGATGCCGACCGCGCTTTTGAAACCTTCCGGAAACGAGTGGAAGCAAGTACAGCTCAGAAGCAATCCAAGAAAGTTATAGATTGGAAAACAATTTATAAATATGCAGCTGCTGTGTTGGTGGTAGGACTTATTTCCTTCTTCTCTTACCGTCAGGGAGAAAACAACCTGCAAAATGCGTTGACTCAGGTAGAAGTAGAAGCTCCTCTCGGTGCACAGACACGCCTCCGTTTGCCCGATGGTACACTGGTAGTCCTGAATGCCGGTTCCCGTCTGGTCTATCCGCAGGACTCTGGAGTAGACAACCGTGAAGTGGAATTAAGTGGAGAAGGATATTTCGAGGTAGAGCGTAATGAGGAACTCCCGTTTCATGTACAGACTCCTTCTTTATCGGTCAGAGTATTGGGTACCAAGTTTAATTTCCGCGACTATCCGAACGATGAAAAAGCGGTAGTGGCTTTGCTGGAAGGAAAAGTGGCGCTGGATAATCGTTTGCGGGCAGAAGCAGAGATGATTCTGCTTCCGAATGAGCAAGTTACGCTGGATAAGGCGGAAGGTCACATGAGAAAGGAAACAAAAGAAGTAAAGAATATATTGGAGTGGACTTCCGGCAAGTTGTTCTTTGATGAGATGCCATTACCAGAAGTGGTGAAGATTTTGGAAAGAAGTTACGATGTACATATCACTTTTGCTACAGATTCTCTTCGGGACTTCTGTTTTTATGGAAGTTTTTCTCGCGGTGAACAAGGCATTAAAGATATTCTGGAAGCATTGGAGAAAACCGGAAAAGTACATTATATACAAGATGAACAAGAAATAACCTTATATTAACCGTTTGTTAAACACACTAAAACCTTAAAATTATGCAGAATGTGGATACTTAATTTAGGGATATTCAGTAAATGTCCCTAAAAAGTAAGATGGCATATAAAGTCGATAGAGTATAATCACTTTATGACACTGTACAAAATATTGTGTAAATGAGAAAAACAGGATTCAGATAGATTCTCCCTATATCTGAATCCTGTTTTCAAATATTAAGGATAAACTGGTTCATGATCAAGTTCCAGTTTTGAATTGGTTGCGTTCATTTCTTTTCAATTTCCCTGAGTGATAGAAATACGGTCTTCTTGACAGCATTTCATCAGGCACGACCTTGTTTCATTCTGTCATAATTCCCCAATTTCAATAAAGTTGGTGAATAATAAAAAAATGGACTTTTACGAATCCCGTTTTCTACATTTACACAAAATATTTTATAGTGCCGAAATTTTCCATATACCTTATATATATACGCGAGTTCGGGATAATTCTCCCTATTTAGTATCGTGAAGTTCAGGAAGCAGACAAATGGTACGGTCAATACTTGTGAGACGGGAATTCCGGAGAATATCAAAACCGACCAGGCCTGGATTGCAGAGACTCCGGTCGGCGGCTGGTTCTATGGACCGAATTTTGTGTATAGCTCAGATGCCGTGATACGTTATCTTCTGGAAATAGTGGCTCGTGATGGTGCGGTAGGCGTGTCTATTCCACTTCGCCCTGACGGCTCTCTGGATGAAGGCTGGTGATAAACTGAAAATCCTCTCTTTAGGGAGTGATGCGGGTATAGGACAAAAGCAGGTGACTTCTGTGGAATTGTTGGGAGAGAAGAATAAGATAGAATGGAAGCAAGAGGCTGATGGATTGAGTATTGTTTACCCTGATTCAGCTCATCTGAAAACGGCCGTAGGATTCCGAATCGTATGTAAGTAAACAGATTGAGAATGCGTAACAAAAAATGCGGAACGTATGTCCCGCATTTTTTGTTCTATTGAGTTTAGTCTTACAATTTATACCCCCACTGATCCAAGGCGAACGACCAGTTCTTTTCCACCAGTTCTACCGTCTCAGGTTTGTATTGGTATTTGTTTTTCTTGTAACCTTTCTTTTTGTTGACGTAAGCTTCGATGTCGGCACGAGCGTCTTCAAAGCCTGGAATCTGCAATTTTTGGTAGATTTCCTGCGTCATGTCAAATGCATTGGTTTCGTAGTCTTCAAAGCGGACTTCTACCAGGTTGCCTTCCGGAATAAACTTCTTGTCGGCTTCATACTTGTGGTACAATTTGGCATAAACCGAAAGGATGTTCTCTTGCAGTTCTTCGTTGCTGATGTCCTGCAATTTCAGCGGTTGAATGGTGTTGGTGAAGAAGCTGCGTGTTGATTCAAATACGGTGTACGGGTTACGCATCAGGTAGATGAATTTAGCATTGGGGAACATTTTTACCAGCTCTTTCACACGTCCGGTATGCGGTGGATTTTTGCTGAGGAACTGCGTACCGTGCGTATTCCACAAAGAAATCTTGATGAGTTTGGTAAAGGTTTCTTCAAACACTTTCAATTCGGCATCGCTGATATCATCGAACAACAGGTACTTATCTGCATATTCCTGCATGTGTTTAGGCAGGAACCAGAAGTTATAGTACGTGTAGGGCATCATGTTAGCCAAGGCAAATTCTTCTTCTTGCGGAAGGTCTACGGCCAGTTCCATGTTGTCTGTCGGGCGTTTGTCCGGCATCAGCCAGCTCATGTTCTTTTTGAAGAAAGGCTGCCCCCACATCATCAGGTGCGGGAATACTGTTTGATAGGTAGTATTATAGCCGAAGTGCTTGTCGCAAGAGAATACGTTGTGCATGAACGTGGTTCCACTGCGCCAGTGTCCGAGGATAAATACCGGATCATGTTCCAGTGGCTTGTCGGCCAACAGCTTTTCGTAACGTTTGTCCTGCAGGGGAGCCAGTGTAGATAATAGGCGGCATACAGCCTTGGTCAGGCGGTATTTTCCTTTATACGCAGGATCGATGGTACGACCGGCGGTTATCTGGTTGAAGGTCTTCCAGTCGGCTCCCACTAAAGTATTGATGGGGAGTTTGTTGAATTCAAGTAATCCCATTTCTTACGTTTTGTTTTATTGTTTCTTGGTCTTTATTCTTTTTACTTAAATGAAGAAGGAAGGGCCATCATCTGATACATCAGTGTCTTGGCCATCCGTTTGTGGCCTTCTGCATTGGGATGAAGTCGGTCTGTTTCTCCATTGTGGAAATAAGGTACATGGGAATCATTCATGGGGTATAGGCTGCTTAGACTATTCAAATCGATGACGGGGACAGCCCAAACATTTCCGGCTTCTTTGATTGTTTGCACGTAATCACTTATGAATAAGCCTTTGCTGTTGGTGAAGGCTTCTTCTGGTTGTACATTGTTGTTTCCAAATTGCGCAAATCCTCGATGCAGAGGCGTAAGCAAAATGATTTGCTGGGTTGAGAAATTCGTTTTCAGATAATCCATCAGTCTGTTTATACGTCCGCAGAATGTGTCTGTATCTGTGCTCATCTCACGGTAAGTTCTTTCTGCTTTCTTCCCGTTCGGCATAGGGGCATCACGTTTTACTTCTTCGAACCATTTACCGATGGGAACTCCTGCATTGAAATCATTGGTTCCGGCAAAAACAATAATGGCATCTGTTTCTTGTCCTTGTTCTTGCAGAAGCAGTTGTGCCTGTTTTAGCAAACCATCCATCTGATTTCCATTGATGCCGTATGAGAAAGCTTCGATTCCTAGCATTTCTGTTAAGTACTCCCAATAGCACTTTTGTGTACCGATTCGTTGCCTGTCTGTGATGGAGTCGCCCAAAAAAGCTACTTTCTTGCCTTTCCATTGATGGCTTTCATTGGCAGAAGCATAAGTTTCTGCTGAAATTTCCATTGCCTGAATAAAGGCAGAAGTGTCCATCTGAATCAGGAGTGCTGCCATTGCGAGGGCTGTGAATTTTTTATTCATACTTTACCGTGTATTGATGCGTATTATTTTCTGATTTCCACAGCAATGCCTTGACGTTCCAATTCTTTTACGGCACGTTCAATGGCTTCGTAGTGCTCTGGAGCGATTCCCAGTTTCGGCAGATTGAGGACAGGCAGTTCCATCTGGTTGTGCATGTCTTTGTCGGCCACCTGATTGATAATCATACCTACTGCACTGGTGTTGTTGGTAATCGGGTCAATCAGGATGAAGGCACCGGTAGCTTTGTTCTTTGTATATGGGTCGAAGAATAACTCCTTGGAAGAAGTCAGTACCACATGGGCAATCTGGTTGAGCTGCATAGGAACATCTTCCTTGGTCAGACGTCCGTTTTCTACTGACAGGTGTTCCATGGTGTTGATATCTACCTTGTATTTGATGCTGTCGATACGGGTACGGCTGGTATTGGTGGTCTGTTTCAGGAAGAAAGATTTTTCCATGTCCATCTTTTCTTCGTCCATCCATACGAGCATGGCTTCGAAGTTACGTCCAACCAACGGCATGTTGTCTGGGTGTACCAGCATTTCACCACGGGATACATCGATTTCGTCTTCCAGTGTCAGGGTTACAGACATAGGCGGGAAGGCGTAGTCGAGTTCGCCGTCATAGGTCACGATACTCTTCACGTGAGAACGTTTGCCGGAAGGAAGAGCTACTACTTCATCACCTTTGCGGATGACGCCGGAAGCCACTTTTCCACAGAAACCACGGAAGTCGAGGTTCGGGCGGAGCACATATTGTACCGGATAGCGGAAATCGTTCAGGTTATGGTCGTTACCGATGTGTACGGTTTCAAGGAATTCCAGCAAGGCTGGACCTTCGTACCATGGAGTACGGTCTGATTTTTCTACTACATTGTCACCTTCAAGGGCTGAAAGCGGAATGCACTGTACGTCGGGAACTCCTAATGGAGAGATGAAAGCGGTATATTCGGCTACAATCTTGTCGAATACTTCTTTTGAGTAGTCAACCAGGTCCATTTTGTTGACAGCCAATACCACGTGCTTGATACCTAACAGAGATACCAGGTAAGTGTGGCGGCGGGTCTGTGTGATGACACCAGTGCGGGCATCGACCAGGATGACTGCCAAGTTGGCGGTAGAACCACCGGTAATCATGTTACGGGTGTATTGTTCGTGTCCCGGAGTGTCGGCAATGATGAACTTACGGTTGTTGGTAGAGAAATAACGGTAAGCTACGTCGATAGTGATACCTTGTTCACGTTCAGCTTTCAGTCCGTCGAGCAGCAGGGCATAGTCGATGTGTTCACCGGCATTTCCCATACGCTTGCTGTCGCGTTCCAAAGCGTCGAGCTGGTCTTCATACAATTTCTTACTGTCGAACAGCAGGCGGCCGATTAGTGTAGATTTACCGTCGTCTACTGAACCTGCGGTCAGGAAACGGAGCAGGTCTTTTTGTTCATCTTTTGCCAGGAATTCTTCGATGGACATCTTGCCTCTGGCTTCTCCTTCCATCGGGTTGCCTGATTTGCTTTTATCTAATTCTTCCATGTTGTTGCGTAATTAAAAATATCCTTCACGTTTCTTTTGTTCCATACTGGCTTCCTGGTCGAAGTCGATGACACGGGTAGTACGTTCACTCTTGGTGGTAGTCATCATTTCCTCTACAATCTTTTCGATGGTATCGGCTTCGCTTTCAATGGCTCCTGTCAGCGGCCAGCACCCTAAGGTACGGAAACGGATTTTCTTCATTTCAATCTTGTCGCGGTATTTTTCCGGCAGACGGTCATCGTCGGGCATAATCAACTGTCCGTCCATATTGACTACCGGGCGTTCTTTGGCGAAATATAGCGGTACGATTGGAATATTTTCAAGGCGGATATACTGCCAGATGTCCAGTTCTGTCCAGTTGCTCAATGGAAATACACGGATGCTTTCACCTTTGCGGATACGGGCATTGTAGATGTCCCAAAGTTCCGGACGCTGGTTTTTAGGATCCCACTGGTGGAATTCGTTGCGGAAAGAGAAGATACGTTCTTTGGCACGTGATTTCTCTTCGTCGCGGCGTGCGCCACCGAAGGCAGCGTCAAATTTATATTTGTCGAGAGCATGGAGCAGGGCCTGTGTCTTCATCAGGTCGGTATGTACCTTACTTCCGTGAGTGAAGGGGCCTACGCCTGCCTTGAAAGCTTCCATGTTGCTTTCTACAATCAGATTCCAGCCGTATTTCTTGGCATATTCATCACGGAATTGAATCATTTCCTTGAATTTCCATTTAGAGTCAATATGCATCAGTGGGAAAGGTACTTTTCCTGGAGCGAAGGCTTTTTCAGCCAGACGGACCATGACGGATGAGTCTTTTCCGATACTGTAGAGCATCACCGGATTTTCAAATTCGGCAGCCACCTCACGAATAATGTGAATAGACTCGGCTTCGAGTTCTTTCAGGTGGCTTAAATTGTATTCTTCTTGCATGGTTATATATGTTTATTTTTTGATTACTTTCGGAAGAATCAAGTCGAGCAGCTGGTCAACAGATTCTTTAAGGGATAATTTCGACGTGTCGAGCGAAAGAGCCGGATGGGCTGGCGCTTCGAACGGGGCAGAGATACCGGTGAAGTTTTTGATTTCTCCACGGCGTGCCTTGGCATACAGACCTTTTACATCACGACGCTCACATTCTTCTAATGGCGTGCTGACATAGATTTCTAAGAAATCCTCTTTTCCGATAATTCCGGCAGCCATTTCACGTATCTCATTGTTGGGACTGATAAAAGCAGCCAGAGTGATGATGCCGGTATCGACAAACAGTTTGCCGACTTCTGCAATGCGGCGAATGTTTTCTACACGGTCTTCTGCCGAGAATCCTAAGTTATTGTTGATACCGCTGCGGATGTTGTCGCCATCTAGAATACGGCACAGCAGACCGCGCTGCTGCAGTTCACGTTCCAGAGCAATGGCGATGGTACTCTTTCCAGAACCACTCAATCCGGTAAACCAGATCATGAGTCCGTGTTGTTTCAGCAATTCTTCTTTGTCGGCACGACCTAACATGCGGTCGAATATCGGATAGATATGATTTGTTTCTTGGTTGTTCATATATTAAAGCGTATTTAAATCAGTTTTAAAACGGCCATATCAGCGGGATGAGGAAAACGGAAATCAGGAACGTGATGATGTTCAGCGGTAATCCGATGCGGACGAAGTCGGTGAACTTGTAGTTCCCGATACCTTGTACAATCAGGTTGGTCTGATAGCCGATAGGGGTAGAGAAACTGGCTGAGGCTGCCATACAGATGACCACGAAGAAGGGCATCGGGTTGACACCTAACTGGGTGGAAAGGGACAAGGCGATGGGGAAAGCCAGTGCGGCCGCTGCATTGTTGGTAATAAGCTCTGTAAAGATGTTCGTAATGATAAATAGTACGGCCAGCAATACGTAGGGGCCATAATCGTGACTCAGGCTGATGATATATCCAGCCAATAAATCCGCTACTCCTGAATTTTCCATGGCTTTACTAATAGCGAAAGCACAGGCAATCGTAATCAGAATATCCCATGAAATATATTTGGTATACTTCTGTGGAGGGAAAATCTTGCTCCACGCCATAATAACTGTTGTGATGGATACGAAGAAGAACATATCCAGTTTGATGCTTTCAGGAAGGTATTTCTCGATGCCTGGCAGTTCGCCTACGGTGGCTCCCACAATCATGAACAAGAGCAGGAAAAGGGTAAACCAGCGCTTCTTTTTTCCGGCGGGTTCGTATTCCTTTCCGTTGGCCAGCATCAGGAAGACAGATGATTCTCCCCATGTCTGGATAAAGCTGTCGTCGGTTAGTACCACCAGTGTATCTCCTTCTCGGAAGCTCACTTCATTTAAATCGGTATAGGTACGTCCGCTACGGCGAAGTTCCTTGATTTCGGCTCCATAATGGCGCTTGAAATCAAATTCACGAACTCTTTTGTTGATACCCGGAAATCGGGGACCGATAACGGCTTCTACAAGGTGTAGGGAGGAGTCGCTATCTTCTTCATTCGTCGTTTCCGGGCGGTTAGCTGGTAGCAGTTTCTTAGAAAACAGAAACAGATAGATGATACCGGCTAGTGCGATGAAGATACCGACCTTTCCTAATTCGAACATGCTGAATCCTTTCATTCCCGCATCAAGAATCATGCTGTGTACCACCAGGTTGGTAGAAGTTCCTATCAGGGTACAGATACCTCCTAAAATCGTTACATACGAAAGAGGTATCAGGAAGTACGTGGCTGGAAGCTTGACATAGTTGGCCCAGCGTTTGATGATGGGGGCAAAAATGACAACAACCGGTGTATTGTTCAGAAATGCCGAAATGAAGGCAATACTGGGCAACATACGTACTTGAGCCTTGAATACGGAAGTCTTTTCCTGAGGAAGCAGTTTCTTGATAAGCTGAGTCAAGGCACCGCTCTGGCGGACACCTTCACTTACCAGAAACAGCATGGCGACGGTAATCATACCTTTGTTGCTGAAGCCTTCCAGCATTTCTTTAGGGGTAAGAATACCCGTACAAAGGAAAATGACAACCACCGAGAACAGAATCATTCCCGGGCGCATCTTGTCCATAATCAATGCGGCCAGCATGGCCACAAGTGAAAGAAGTACGATGATAATCTCGATAGACATAAATTAGTGGGTTATTCTGCAATGAACCAGGGGTTCAGCAGATCTGTTTTATTGTATTGTAGCGGTTCATTCTTTCCAGCCTGATATACTTCCTTCCCGGAAGCACGTATAATAGCATGTCCGGCTGCAGTATCCCACTCCATAGTAGGAGCAAAACGAGGATATACGTCGGCATTCCCTTCAGCAATGAGACATAGCTTTAACGAACTACCCTTGGAGATTGTTTCCACGTGTGCATGTTTTTGCTGCATTTCATGGATGTAATTTTCCGTTTCGGGAGTCAGGTGTGAGCGTGAAGCTACGATGACAAATGTATCGTCTGTCCGGTTGGCATACGGCAGACGTTCGGCTTGCTCCATCAGTGTATCCAGCGACGGATAAGCTTCTATATCGGTAATGTCTTTGATTTTGTAGGCTCCCAGTTCAATGTCGGCAAAATAAAGTTCCTGCTTTACCGGAATGTAAATGACTCCAGCTTCAGGACAACCATTCTTTACATAGGCAATGTTTACGGTAAATTCTCCGTTACGTTTGATAAATTCCTTGGTGCCGTCTAATGGATCGACTACCCACAATTCTTTCCATTGCTGTCTTTCTTCTGGAGCAATTTTAGCTCCTTCTTCGCTCAAAACGGGGTAAGGAGTCGCAGTCAGTGCTTGGGCTATAATTGCATGCGACTTGCGGTCGGCAATGGTCAACGGAGAATTGTCCGCTTTCTTTTCTATTTCAAAATCTGCTTTCGGGTCTGTATAGACAGACATAATTTCTGCTCCCGCAGCAAGGGCGGCCTGAATAGCCGTGTACAATATATTCTTATCCATAATAGTATAAATCGCTGTAAAATAACTGCTTTTTTATATGCTGGTTGTGGTTTATTATTCGTTTTTTCTGTTCCTGACGATTTTTATAACTTCTTTTAAGAAATTTTGGCCCGATTGTGTGGGTGTTTCCAAATTCGCCACATGTAAAAAGCGCAGTGTGTGAAGGCAAACACAAAAGAAATGGTCAGCAGGGTTTTGTCTGCATCCCATCCTACGGTTTGCTGATGCCATAGTCCGGTAATCACACTCAGAATAGACAAAATAAGTCCCGTCAGGTTTAATACAATATCTCCTTTACGGTGCTTTTGACCATACTCCAGTTTGCTGTGATGGATTCCGTATGAAGCATAGACATCCAATCCGACAAGCATCCACAGCACCAGGCGTATCCATGTATCGGCCGGCAGGAAGCTCATCATGCACAAGCAGGTGAGGATGCCCATAATTGGAACGAAGGGTACGAAGGGAGTCTTGAAGGCACGGGGCACATCGGGCATAGTCTTGCGTACAATCAGGATGGCTGCGCAGACCAAGGTGAATGCCAGAAGTGTACCGATACTGGTCATTTCACCTGCTACTTGTGCCGGGATAAATCCCGCCAACAGGCTGACGACTACCATAAACAGGCAGTTGCTGTGTACCGGTGTACGGAAGCGTTGGTTGATTTTGGAGAAGAACGGTGGCAAAAGACCGTCGCGGCTCATGCTCAGGAATACACGGCTTTGTCCGAGCAGGGTGACCATGATTACCGAGCAGTATCCAAACAGAATAGCCAGGATGATGGCCTTGTTCAACCATGGATAAGCGGGTTGTATGATACCTGTGGCATCAGGATGCCCCATCTTTTCAATGGCTACAGCTACCGGAGCAATGCCCACCTGTCCACTGAAATCGGTGTAATGGGCTACTCCTGTCATGACATGGGCAAAGAGAATATATAAGATGGTGCAGACCAATAAGGATACTAAAATACCGATAGGCATATCCCGCTTCGGATTCTTGGTTTCCTGTGCTGCCGTGCTTACCGCATCGAATCCTAAAAAGGCAAAAAAGACAATCGCTGCTCCACGGAAAATGCCGGAAATTCCGAACTCTCCTAATGTACCCGTATTAGCTGGAATGTAAGGAGTATAGTTGTCATTTTGAATAAACTGCCAGCCTAGTATTACAAAAATCAGGATGACAGCTATTTTCAGAAATACAATCAGTCCGTTAAAGAAAGAACTTCCGGCGGTACCTCGCATCAGAATCAAGCTCATGAGAACTACGATAATCATGGCTGGAATGTTGACGATACCCCCGTCCCATGGACATGCCGTAAATGCATGGGGTAGATCAATGCCTACTCCTTGCAGGAATACGGTCATGTAGCGGCTCCAACTGATACTGACAGTGGTAGCTGCTACAGTATATTCCAATACTAAGTCCCATCCGATAATCCAGGCAATAAGCTCTCCCATGGTGGCGTAGGAATAGGTATAGGCACTCCCAGATACCGGAATCATGGAAGCAAATTCTGCATAACAGAGTCCGGCAAAACAACAGCCGATAGCTGCAATGATAAAGGAAAGTGTGATGGCTGGTCCGGTATAAGAAGCAGCTACGGTTCCCGTTATTGAAAATAATCCGGCTCCGATGATTACGCCTACCCCAAGAGCTACCAGGCTGACAGGACCTAGTACTCGTTTAAGGGTACCACTTCCAGTTTCTTTGGCTTCTGCTTGTAAAGCCTCTATACTTTTTCGAATAAAAAGCCCCATTTCTTTGTCTGTTTTTTATTGTCCGACAAAGGTAGGAAAAATTACTGAATATCTTATTTCAGATATTGTGTAACCTTTCCGCTGAGCTGTAGTAAAGAGATTTCGCACATCTTGGTATCGTATTCGGCAGAAAGAATTCGTTCTTCGGCATCAAGCAGACTTTTTTGTGCTTCACGCATTTCAATACCCGATAAGTCACCCAGTAGGTAGCGTTCTTTGGCGATTTCATGGTTTTCCTTGGCAGAAGCCAGGTTTTGACGTTCCAGTTCCAGCAGGCGAAGGTTGTTTCGGTAAGCCTGCCACAGGTTGCTCAGGTCGGCCCGTAAACTTTGTTCCAGTTCATCACGGGCAAATTGTGCGTTGCGGATAGCCAGGCTGGCATTTCGTTTTTCCCGTTTCCGGTTACCGTCGAAGATATTGAATCCGATAGTGACACCTCCGCTGAATCCCCAGTTGCTTCGTTGGCGTGTGGCATTTACGTCGTATTTGTTGAGGGTGTATCCGTAACCTGCATTTAGTCGTACGTACGGATAATTACGTGACAATACCTTTTTATAATCCAACTGAGCCAATACGGTGTTTTGGTCCGCTTGCAATAAAGAAGCGTTGGTTTGAAGGGCCCCTTCCCACAAATCATTGAATTCCAGGCTTTCGTTTACGTCAATCACAGAATCTTTTACACTGAGTGGGCGGTCCATGTCCTTGGCGGCCATCAGCTCATTGAGATTGATACGCGAGGTGTGTACCAGCTCTCTTTGTTTGATATACTGCGCACGGTCAGCATTAAAGTCGACGGTGGCCTGTTGATAGTCCAGTCGGGAGAAATTTCCGATATGATAACGTTCTTCTACGATACGCAGGCGTTCTCTGGACAGCGACACAGCATAACGGAAGTTTTTCAAGCGGATTTCCTGTTGGATGTAATTATAATACTCAGCAGTAAGACTGGCAATGAAATCTTCAATGGCAATTCGGGTGTTGGTGGCACCTTGACGTTCCAGTTCTTTCAGTTGTTTGTAAGTGGTGCTGATGTTGAAACCGTCAAAGATGGTCCAGTTCAAATCTACTCCAGCATCCAAGGTCTGGTCATACACACCACGAAGCTTGGTAGTTTCACCTGTAGCCCGTGCCTGCGTATTGCTGTTGTCTGCATTTCCGGTATATCCGGCAGTCAGATCCACAGTGGGCAAGTAACCGGCATTTCCTAACGTCGCATTGTTTTTGCTCATCTGCTCCTCGTTGCGGGTGATGCGGAGTGAATAGTTGTTCGCCAGTCCCTCTTCCAGGCACTGTTTTAGCGTATAGGTGTATTGGGCTTGTGTGGTTATTCCACCTCCCAGCAGACATATCATGAAATAAATAAGCCGTTTCTTCATTTTCTTTCTTTTTTAGCACGGTTTGTCGAAATATACGAATAGATAGCAGGTACAATGTACATGGTCAGGAAGGTAGATACCAACATACCACCCACTACAGCTACTCCCATGGCAATGCGCTGATTGGCTCCTTCTCCCGAGGCAAAAGCCAGCGGCAGCAAGCCCAGGATGGTAGAAGCACTTGTCATCAGGATGGGGCGTAAACGCTGAAGGGCAGCATCGCGGATAGCCTGCATTTTGTCTTCACCTGCTTCTTGCTTTTGGTTGGCAAACTCTACAATCAAAATACCGTTCTTGGCTACCAGACCAATCAGCATGATGATACCAATCTGACTGAAAATGTTCATGGTAATGTCTCCAAAATACATGAATACCAACGCTCCGGCAATGGCCAGAGGAACAGTCAGCATGATGATGAATGGGTCCTTGAAACTTTCAAACTGTGCAGAAAGTATCAGGTAAATCAGTACGAGTGCCAGAATAAAGGCAAACATCAGACTGGAGGAACTTTCGCGATATTCCTTTGAGTCGCCCGACAAAGCCGTACGGAAGGTGTCATCCAGTACGTTGGCTGCAATCTTATCCATCTCGTCCAGACCGTCACCAATGGTTTTTCCTTCAGCCAGTCCGGCAGAAATCGTAGCTGAGATAAAACGGTTGTAGTGATACAGTTTGGGAGGCGCTACGGCTTCTATGAATTCCACCAGGTTATCCAGCTGAATCATTTCACCCTTGTCGCTGCGAATATAGATGGATTTAATATTGGCGGGTTGGTTGCGTTGTTGGCGGTTAATCTGACCGAGAATTTCATATTGTTTCCCGTTCATATAGAAATATCCCATACGCTGTCCGCTTAATCCGTATTGCAAAGTTTCTCCAATGTCGCGCACGCTTACTCCCATGGTACCCGCTTTGTCGCGGTTGATGGTGACACGCATTTCCGGACTACTGAATTTCAAGTCTACGTCGGCCATCTGGAAGGTCGGGTTGTCGTACACTTGTGCCAGGAACTCCGGTAGAACCTCCTGTAGCTTTTCGATGCTGACAGCCTGTAGCACGTATTGTACCGGCATGCTGGCTCTTCGGCCACCGAAAGAAGATTGCTGCTGCACGAAGGAACGTGCTTTGGTGTGGGTACGGATGGCTTTCGAAATCTGTTCGGCCACCTGCATTTGCGTATAGTCGCGTTCCTTGATATCTTTCAAGGTAATCTGGATGTTTCCGCTACCACTGGATACGCGGGCGGAGACGAAGGCGGCATCCGGAACGATTGAGTCTACCAGCGTGTTGATCTCTTCCGTATAATCGCGTATGTACTCATAGCTGGCCCCTTCTGCCGCACGGGTTCGGATATTGATTTGTGAACGGTCCTCCAACGGAGCCATTTCTGTAGGAATTTCTCCCCATAAATAACCGATGAGCCCTAAGGTGATAATAGTAAACGGAATGGCAATGACACGTTTCCGGAGGAAGGCGTTGATCGAACGTGAGTAGATACGGTTCATTCCTTCAAAGAAAGGCTCTGTCTTCCGATAGAACCAGTTTTGCTTTTCCCTGTGTTTCAAAAGTTTGGTAGCAAGCATCGGGGTGAATGTCAGGGCTGCAAAAGAAGAGATGATAATCGAACCGGCTACCACGAAACTGAATTCCCTGAACAGACGTCCGCTAGTTCCTTCCATGAACACAATCGGGATAAATACAGCCGCCAGCGTAATGGTAGTAGAGATGACGGCAAAGAAGATTTCCTTGGCTCCTTCAATACCGGCTTCAAAAGGCTTCATTCCCCGTTCGATGCGAATATGAATATTTTCCGTCATAACAATGGCATCGTCCACAACCAGTCCCACAGACAAGACGACAGCCAGCATCGTAAGCACGTTGATGGAGAATCCTGCCACGTACATCACGAAGAATGCTCCAATTAGGGAAACCGGAATCACGATACAGGGTATCAGTGTCACGCGCCAGTCGCGCAAGAAAAGGAAAATGATGATGATAACCAGTACAAAAGCTTCGTATACCGTACTCTCTACTTCTGCAATGGAGGCGCGGATGAAGCGGGTATTATCGAAGCCGTAGGTATATTCTACGTCATCGGGTAAGTCCTTCTGCATCTGCTCCATACGTTCGTACACGGCATCTGCAATATCAATGTGGTTGGCTCCCGGCTGAGGGATAACTACCACACCGACCATGGGCACACCGTTCATTTTCATATAGCTTTTGATGTCGGCAGGTCCCAATTCGGCATACCCGATATCACAGAAGCGTACTACCTGTCCATTCTGTTCCTTTAAGATGATGTTGTTGAATTCTTTAGCCGTATGCATCTGTCCCATGGTACGCAGGGTAAGCTCCATAGTATTTCCTTCGATACTTCCTGAAGGAAGTTCCAGGTTTTGGTCGTTGATAGCATTCTTGACGTCTACAGGCGTGATTCCGTAACCAGCCATTTTTACCGGGTCCAGCCACAGGCGCATGGAGTAACGTTTCTCTCCCCAAATGGACACGCTGCTGACATCCGGAATGGTCTGTAACTGCTCCTTGACCGTTAAATCGGCTATTTCACTCAGTTCCAGCAGTGAACGGGTATTGCTTTGGATGGCTACCATCAGGATGGGGCTGGCATTCGCATCGGCTTTGGAAACGGTAGGAGGGTCACAGTCACGTGGCAGGTAACGCTGCGCACGTGATACCTTGTCGCGCACATCGTTGGCGGCTGTTTCCAAATCCACTGACAACTCAAACTCTACCGTAATACGGCATTGTCCCTGCTGGCTGGTACTCGACAGGGAGCGAATACCCGGAATACCGTTGATGTTCTGCTCCAAAGGTTCCGTAATCTGGTTTTCAATGACTTCCGCATTCGCTCCCGGATAACTGCAGGTCACTGAGATAATCGGGTTATCCACCGACGGATATTCACGTACTCCTAAAGTCGTATAACCAATCAGTCCGAATAGCAGGATGATGATGGTGAGTACGGTGGCCAGTACCGGCCTTCGTATACTAAGTTCGGATATGTTCATACGGCAGAAGGTTAGTTGATTTGGTCAAGAATTACCGGCATGCCGGTACGTAGCTGCAAGGTACCGGAAGTAAGTATGGTATCTCCTGCAGACAGGCCTTTTAATATTTGTACTTCTGCTTCCGTGCGGATACCTATCTCTACATCCACTGGTTCAGCCAGTCCCGAACGGTACAAGAACACCTTGTTCTTTCCCATTTCCGGCACGATGGCTTCCGAGGGGATGGCAATGGCATCTTGAATTTCCTGTTGTTTCAGCGCGATGTCTGCATAACGTCCGGGGAGCAGTTCTCCATTTCGGTTCGGATAGAGGGCACGTACGGTCAGAGTATGTGTTTCCTCATTGATACGTGACTCAGTTGCATATACTTGCGAATTGAAAGTTTCCAGCCGTCCTTCAATTTTAAAGGTCAGGTTGGTACCTTTCTGAATCTGTCGGGCATAACGTTCCGGCACGGCAAACTCTACTTTCAACGGAGTGATTTTAGTCAGCTTGGCAATGACCGTAGTCGGAGAGGCATAGGCTCCCAGACTGACCTGTCGCAATCCGATGATACCGTCAAACGGAGCGCGGAGTTCCGTCATGGCAATATTGGCCTTTACATTTTCTATGTCGGCATTGAGGGTGGCCAGTTCTGTTTTTACCTGTTCGTAGGCTTCCTTACTGACCGCATCGCGTTGCAGCAAGGCATTTTGGCGAAACACGCGGTCTTCAGCCAGTGGCATTTGGGCTTCCAGGCGTTTCAACTGAGCCTGTAGCTGGCTGTCGTTCACTTTGGCCAGCAACTGTCCCTTTGATACGAAACTACCTTCTGTAAATTCGATGCTGGTAATTTTTCCGGAGGTTTCAAATGACAGATCCACTTCTTCGTCCGGCATCAACTTTCCGCTTACGAACAATTGGTCCGTAAGCAGATGGGGTTTAATAATCTTCGCATTTACATTCAGCGCTTTATTTTTGTCGACTGGTGATTTCTTTTCGGCTGCAGTCAGTTCCTTGTTCTCTCCGGGAGTAAATGTATGAATGCCCAAAGCGGTCAGCCCTGCACCTACCAAAACGATAATTCCCCATTTGATTCGTTTGTCCATGTGTTTATTAGAGTCTGGTTAAATAATTATTTGGCAAACATATTGATTTATTGAAAGAATACCATGTTTTTTATATTTTTTATAGTTAAAAGAACCCTTTTAGGGAAGTGAAATCGTAATTATCGGGAAGGGATTTGTGAAAAATAGAGACTGAAGTTGTTAATTTTATAGAAAACTGAGAATCGCTTTTTTATATTCGTTATCGTACTGCTATCTTTGCATGCCGATTGTGTATTTATACTATGTTATCTCATATTGTTAGAAAAAATAAGTTTTTCCGGGCCTTATGTATGATGATGTTGTTACTCATACATTTGGATGCGTATGCGTATGAGGTAATAAGTGCATGTCAGATTGATACACAAGAAGAAATGACGATACCTTCTGCCGCTGATACCTTTCAGGAAGAAGATACCAATATCCTTGAGTGGGAGGATTTATCTTATTCAAAAACCTCTGTGCGTTCTTTTTTCTGGTGGTTTGTATTAGGTTCGCTTCCTTTATTTTTCATTTGCTTTCGAAACTTTATTGCTGATATTTCTGTAATAGTCCGTACTGTATCCTTACGCGTATTTCCTGTACGCCCGTATGTGACTTTTTGTACCTTATTGATTTAGTCTTTTCGCGTATTGCGTGAAAAAAAGCGTGTTCCGGTCTGGTGTTATACCCGATCGGAAGGTTATTCTTGTTTTTTTTATCAAATTACATAGTAATCTTTATTTTGTCATCTTATGAAAAATTTTCTTCACAAGGTTGCAATCTGGTCATGTGTGGCCGGACTGTTGCCTGCCTGTCAGTCGTCAGGCGAAAAACAAGTAAAGAGTAAGGAAACCATACCGGTGACGTTACTTCAGCCTACTACTATTGATTTGCCGCGGTCGTATGTGGCCGATATTCAGGCGATTCAGTTTGTGGAAATAAAAGCTCGTGTAGAAGGCTTTATCCAGCAGGTATTGGTCGACGAAGGTCAGCTGGTGAAAAAAGGACAGCCCATGTTCCGTCTGAATTCGGAGAATTATATGGAGGTGCTTAAGGCGGCTGAAGCTAACTACAAGCAGACACAGGCCCAGTTGGAACTGGCGAATTATGAAACTGAACGCGTACAGCGTCTAGTGGATAAACAGATTATTTCACCGATTCGTCTGGACCAGGTAAAACGTGAGCGGGAAGTAGCTCGAATGAAAGTAGAGCAGGCGCGTGCAGAGATGCAACGGGCGCAGATGGAATATAGTTACACCACGATTACCGCTCCTTTTACCGGCTATGTAGACCGTATTCCTTATAAGGTGGGAAGTCTGGTGAACCCGGAAAGTCTGTTGACTACCGTGAGCGATATTTCAGAAATCTTTGCTTATTACAAGGTAAATGAAAGCGAATACTTGCGCTTGAAACGTGCGCAGTTGAGTGGAGAAAACTTGCAGCAGCTGGATAACGTGGAGCTGATTTTGCCCGATGGGTCGGTGTATTCATATAAAGGAAAGCAGGAAACGGTGGAAGGTGACTTTGAACGGGGAACCGGTTCTATCGCATTCCGTGTACGCTTTCCGAATCCTGACGGACTGTTGAAGCATGGAGTAACCGGAAAGGTATGTATGATGACTCATATGGAGGATGTGTACATGATTCCTCAGAAATCGACCTTTGAAATTCAGGACTTTACGTATGTGTATTTATTTAATGAAGAAGGTAAGGTAGAGGTGCGCAGCTTTAACCCGATTGAGCGTTTCCAGAACTATTATGTGACGCAGGATTTCCCGGCGGGTACGACAATTGTGTACGAGGGTGTGCAGTTGGTGAAAGACGGTATGCAGATTAAGGCAGACACCATTCCGTTTGAAGATGTGAGAAAGGAATTGAAGTTGAATATGTTGCAAAGATAAGGGCCTATGTTTAAGTTGTTTATTCGTCGCCCGATTCTTTCGGCAGTTATCTCTGTCATCATCGTTTGTTTGGGAGGTCTGGCATTGGTATCGTTGCCTATTACGCAGTTCCCGGATATTGTGCCTCCTTCGGTAACGGTGACGACCCGTTATACAGGAGCTAGTGCTGATGTGATGGCAAAGACAGTAGCTACTCCGTTGGAACGTGCCATTAATGGCGTACCGGGCATGACCTATATGACCACGGTATGTACGAATGACGGTATGTCGCTCACAACCGTTTATTTTAAGGTTGGAACCGACCCGGATGTAGCCGCAGTAAACGTGCAGAACCGTGTGACCACCGTACTGGATGAGTTGCCCGAAGAGGTAATCCGTGCCGGTGTGGTGACAGAGAAAGAAGTGAACAGTATGTTGATGTACTTGAATGTGTTCAGTACAGATACCACGCATACGGAGAAGTTTGTGTATAACTTTGCCGACATCAATGTGCTTCGTGAGTTGAAACGTATTGACGGAGTGGGGCTGGTAGAAATCATGGGAAGCCGTGACTATGCCATGCGTGTATGGTTGAATCCGGCTCGTATGGCAGCCTATAACTTGGTGCCGCAGGATGTAACGGATGCTATCCGTCGGCAGAACATTGAGGCAGCTCCCGGAAAGACAGGTATCAGTTCTGATAAATTGCCTCAGCAGCTACAGTACGTATTACAGTACACCGGAAAGTTCAGTACCCCCGAAGAGTATGGGGAAATTGTGCTCAAGGCTTTGCCCGACGGTTCGTTGCTGCGTCTGAGGGATGTGGCTACCATCGAATTTGATTCTGAAGATTATAATATGGTATCTATGACCGACGGACGTCCTTCTGCCTCTATTATGATTAAGCAGCGTCCGGGCTCCAATGCACGTGAAGTGATTGAAAATATCAAGCAGCGCATGGAAGAAATCAAGGAAAGTAGTTTTGCTCCCGGTATGGACTATAATATTGCATATGATGTATCCCGCTTTCTGGACGCTTCCATTACTTCTGTGTTGAAGACCTTGTTGGAGGCTTTCTTGTTAGTATTTGTCGTGGTGTATCTTTTCTTGCAGGATTTACGTTCTACATTCATTCCGGCCATTGCCGTACCGGTTTCTTTGATTGGAACCTTCTTCTTCATGCAGATGTTAGGTTTCTCCATTAACATGCTGACTTTGTTTGCACTGGTACTGGCCATCGGTATTGTGGTCGATAATGCGATTGTGGTGGTCGAGGCTGTTCATGTCAAGATGCACGAAGAAAAGCTGAGTCCTTATAAGGCATCTGTAGCCGCTATTAAAGAAATTGGTGGAGCCATCATTGCCATTACGCTGGTCATGTCGGCGGTATTCGTGCCGGTGGGCTTCATGGAAGGTACGGTAGGTATTTTCTACCGTCAGTTCTCTTTGACATTGGCTGTGGCTATCGTGATTTCGGGTATCAATGCGCTTACGCTTTCGCCTGCACTTTGTGCCTTGCTACTCCGACCGGCAGGTCACGGACGCAAGAAAGCTACCTGGCTCCGCAAGTTCTTTGTGGTGTTCAACCGCCGTTACGACCGTTTTGAACGCAGCTATCAGTTAGGATTGCACAAGTATTTAGGACGGAAATCTTTTACTTACGCTACGTTAGTGTTGTTCTTCCTGGCTACGTATGGCATCAATTTGGTACTTCCTACCGGATTTATTCCGAATGAAGACCAGGGTATGATTTATGTAAATGTGGATGCCCCTCCGGGAGCGACGGTGGAGCGAAGCGAAAAGGTACTGAATCAGATTCAGGCTGCTTTGCTGCCTTTTGATGAGATTGAAAGTATCTCTACACTGGCCGGCTACAGTTTGATGACGGAGACAGAAGGAGCCAGCTACGGCATGGGTATGATCAACCTGAAAGCTTGGGATGAGCGTGATAAGGGAGTAGAGGAACTGATGCAGCTGTATAAGGAGCGTACTTCTCATATTAAAGACGCTGACATACAGTTCTTCTTGCCACCTTCCGTGCCCGGCTTCGGTAATGCCAGTGGTTTTGAGCTTCGTTTGCAGGATAAGACGGCAGGCGATTTTCATGATTTTGCGGAAGTGGCCAATACATTGGTGGAGAAGTTGAATGCCGACCCGCGTCTTCAGGGAGTTACGTCTGGTTTTAATCCGAACTTCCCGCAGTATTTGTTGAAAGTGGATTTGGCAAAAGCCGCCAAGTTAGGTGTAGACTTGGATAAGGCCATGGAAACCCTCCAGGCTTATATCGGAAGTTTCTATTCGTCCAACTTTATCCGTTTCGGACAGATGTATAAGGTGATGATTCAGGCTTCACCGGAGTATCGTATGAATCCGGAGGATTTGTATCGCCTGTATGCGAAGAACAACGATGGCAATGTAGTGCCTTATTCAAACTTTATGACCATGGATCGTGTGTTCGGGCCCAGTCAGATTACTCGTTATAACATGTTTGCTTCTGCCTTGATTACGGGTGAAGGAGAAGGAGGAATCAGTTCGGGTGAGGTGATTCAGGCCGTAGAAGAAATCAGCAAGGAAGTGCTTCCCCGTGGTTACGACGTGGAATGGTCAGGTATTACCCGTGAGGAAAAGGATTCAGGCGGACAGACCATATTGATTTTCGGAATCTGTCTGTTGTTCGTGTACTTGCTGTTGGCGGCACAGTATGAAAGTCTGCTGTTGCCTTTCCCTGTCATTCTTTCGTTGCCTGCGGGAATCTTCGGTTCTTATTTCTTCCTGCAACTGGCCGGACTTGAGAACAATATTTATGCACAGGTGGCTCTGGTTATGCTGATAGGTTTGTTGGGTAAGAACGCGATTTTGATTATTGAGATGGCCAACCAATATCGTCAGAGCGGACTTTCGATTATGGAGGCTGCAGTGAAAGGGGCAGTAAGCCGTCTGCGCCCTATCTTGATGACTTCGTTTGCCTTTATCTGCGGATTGATTCCGTTGCTGGTAGCCACTGGAGCAGGTACGTTAGGAAACCGTTCCATCGGTACAGCCGCTGCCGGAGGTATGTTTATTGGAACCTTTGTAGGAATCTTCCTTGTACCCGGTTTGTATATCTTGTTTGAAACCTGGTCGTCTCGTTTAAAGACCGATAAAAAATATGATGAAGATGAAGACTAATAGTTTACGAAATTATATCGCAATTGCCGTTGTTATACTGTTGTCGAGTGGCTGTAAGTCGCCTTCTCTCCTTTCGGAAGAGAAGGTGGCTCTGCCCGAGACTTTTGTCGGGGGAACCTCGGACACGCTGAGTATGGCCAACTTGTCATGGAAAGAATTCTTTCCGGATACCTATTTAAAGGCATATATTGATACGGCACTGGTAAGAAATCATAGCTTCCTGCAAACCTTGGAGAGGGTGTCGCTTGCCCGTGAACAATTACGGGTGGGCCGGGGCGCTTTGCTGCCTGAAGTATCTTTAGGCTTGAGTGCCGGTGTGCAGCGTTTTGGTGAATACACCATGGATGGGGTAGGAAACAGTACGACCAATACCCCTGATTTGGCTAAAGACAAGCATATCCCTGATCCTTATAAAAACTTGAATTTAGGTGTAAGCTTTCAATGGGAAGCCGATGTATGGGGAAAACTGACAGATAAAAAACGTGCAGCAGCATTTCGCTGGATGAATTCGCTGGAGGCTGCGCGCTTGGCACAAGTCATGTTGGTTTCTGAAGTGGCTTCGCAGTATTATCATTTGGTGGGGCTGGATAAGAAATGTGTCATCCTGAAAGAAGAAATCCAGAAGGCACAGGAATCTTATGAACTGACCAATGAGCTGATGAAGGAAGGTGAAGTTTCCCGTTTGTCAGTCGACCAGTTCCAGTCGCGTGGACTGAAGTTGGAAGAAATGCTTCTCGATACGCGTCAGCAGATTACAGAAGCAGAACGTGCATTGGCTCTGTTGTTGGGAAAATTGCCTTTTGAAATCAAGCGTTCCACTTTTGAGGAAATTTCGGAATCGCAATTCCCCGTAGCTTCCGGTATACCGGCCCAGTTACTGTGTAACCGTCCGGATGTGAAAGCTGCCGAACTGGAACTGTTGGCTTGTAAGGCGGATGCTTCTGCTGCCCGTAAGACTTTCTTCCCTTCCTTGCTTATCGGGGGAGGGGGCGGGTTCAATGCCTTTGATTTGAGTAAATGGTTTGTCTCACCTGCTTCTTTGGTTTATGATTTGGCAGCAGGTATCAGTGCTCCTCTATTCAAGCGGCATGAAATCAGGGCTTTGTGGAATGAATCGAAAGCACGTCAGCGTATGGCATTGCTGGAATATCACCGGGTGGCATTGAAATCCTATCAGGAAGTAGCCGATTTGCTGGAGGCATCTGAGCGGATGGACGAACGTAAATTGTTGAAAGCCAAGGAAAGTCGTGTGCATCGCCGTTCCATTGAGAATGCGAACGAATTGTTCCGTACCGGTTTTGTAGGTTATCTGGACGTGTTGTCAGCTGATGAACGCTATCTGGATTGCGAGCTGGAACGTATCGACTTGAATGTAGCTTATTGTCAGCTTCATACCCTTCTTTACCGTTCTTTGGGAGGAGGACGTTTCTGATATTACCCTATATTATAAAAACAGCCCCGCTCTGATGTTAACATATTATCGGAGCGGGGCTGTTTTTATTTGCTGTTAGTATGCGGAACGGTATTTTCCTTCTTCTTTATCTTCTAAGATATTCAGGTAAGAAGTGTACCTTGATTCACTGATGTAGTGATTTTCTACGGCTTCACGTACGGCACATCCAGGTTCATGGCGGTGGGTACAGTTGCCATATTTGCATTGGGCAGAGAATTCAAAGATTTCTTTGAAATAGTGTCCCACCTCTTCGTCTTTCATGTCAAACGTACCAAATCCCTTGATACCCGGTGTGTCAATGATGTATCCGTCGCCTGCCACCGGAAACATTTCTGAGAATGTGGTGGTGTGCATACCTTTGTTATGTGCGGTGGAGATTTCTCCTGTCTTGACGTTCTGTTCGGGCAGGATGGCATTGATGAGGGTGGATTTTCCCACACCGGAGTGGCCGGAAAATAAGGTTACTTTTCCTTCTAATGCCTGTTTGATTTCGTCTACTCCCGTACCGTCTAAGGCAGAAATCCGGTAACACGGGTAGCCGATGTGCGTGTATAAGTTTGTCAAGCCATCCAGGTAATGCAGTTCTTCTTCCGTATAGCGGTCTACCTTGTTGAATACCAGGCAGACTGGCACTCGATAAGCTTCTGCAGAGGCCAGAAAACGGTCAATGAAGACTGTCGAAGTCTCCGGATAGTTCACTGTAACCACCAGCATGCACTGGTCCAGATTGGCTGCAATGATGTGTGACTGTTTGGAAAGATTGGAAGAACGGCGGATGATGTAATTTTTCCGGTCTTCAATTTCAGTAATGAATGCGGTTCCCTCCGCATTGACATTGATTTGTACACGGTCGCCCACCGCAATGGGGTTCGTGCTGCGTATTCCTTTCAGGCGGAAATTTCCTTTTATCTTACATTCAATCAGCTTTCCCTCGTCCGTCTTGACCAGGTACCAGCTTCCCGTATTTTTAATGACCAGACCTTTTTCCAAAATGAATATGTGCAAAATTAAAAAGAGGAGGGAAGAGACCATAAGGACTCTTCTCTCCTCGTGTATGGTGAATAAGATTATACTGTCATGATTTCTTTGTCCTTGGCAGCCAGCATATCGTCAATCTGCTTGATGTACTTGTCGTGTACTTTTTGCAGTTTGGCTTCCGAGTTCTTCTGTTCATCTTCCGGCATACCATCTTTTACGGCTTTTTTCAGTGCATCGATGGCGTCGCGGCGTGCGTTGCGCACACTTACTTTTGCAGTTTCACCTTCACCCTTGCACTGCTTGCTCAACTGTTTACGGCGTTCCTCTGTCAACGGCGGGATACCGATACGGATGATTTCACCGTTGTTTTCCGGCATGATACCCAGTTCAGAGTCGATGATAGCCTTTTCAATTACGCGAAACATGCTTTTGTCCCACGGCTTGATGGCGATGCTGCGCGCATCAGGAGTAGTTACTGCTGCTACGTTATTGATGGGCACCATGCTTCCGTAAGAATCTACGCGGATACCGTCCAACAAACGTACGTCAGCCTTTCCGGCACGGATGTGAGCCAGTGACTCATCCAGGTACATGACTGCCATATCCATTTTCTCTTCAGCTTCGCTGATAATTGTTTTAGAATCTGCCATATATTTCTTGCATTTATAGGTTTTATATTCGTTGATAAGTATTTATGTGAACAAAAATAAGCTATTTTTTATTTCCTTGCAATACTTCTGAAAATAAGTTTGTGTCTTCCGGTTTCGGAAATATCCTGAAAAACTTCTTATCTTTGTTTTATCACTATAAAACAGCACGGTTGTATGATTACACTTTATTTGGCGCGCCACGGGCAGACGGTGGAGAACCTGAGCCGTATTTTTCAAGGGCACTTGCCCGGTACATTGACAGAAGAAGGAAAAAAACAGGCGATGGAATTAGGAGAGTCCCTGCGGGATATTGCACTGGATGCAGTGGTCAGCAGTGATTTGCAACGGGTAGTGGATACCGTGCAACTGGCTGTTGGGAGCCGGCAGCTGCCTTGGCAACAGACTACGTTGTTGAGGGAAACAGACTGGGGGCCTTGGACTGGATTGTCTGTGGGTAGTGTCGATTTAAGTAATCCTCCTGCTGGAGTGGAAACTCGCCAGATGATGTACGACCGGGCCGGCACTTTTTTGGACTATCTGTGGCATCATTATGACGGAAAACGTGTGTTGGTAGTGGCACACGGACAAATCAATCGTTGCCTGGAAGCCCGTATTACAGGTGTTTCGCTGGAGGAACTGCGTACGGTTCCACTGATGAAAAATGCAGAACTTCATCGTTACGAACTGGCACGTGAATAAACAAAAACGGCAAGACCAGGATGCGTTTCCAGTCTTGCCATATATTTTTTGATTCAAATGAATAATCAGTTGTGTACCAGCGTACCGATGTTTTCGCCAGACATTACCTTTTTCAGGTTGCCCACTGTATCCATGTCGAATACAATAATTGGCAGGTTGTTTTCCTTACACATACAAGTAGCGGTCAGGTCCATTACTTTCAGTCCTCTTGCCAGTACTTCATCGTAAGTGATGTCATCGAACTTGGTGGCAGTCGGATCCTTTTCCGGATCGGCAGTATAGATACCGTCCACGCGCGTACCTTTCAGCATCACGTCGGCTTCAATTTCAATACCTCTCAATGAAGATCCTGTATCTGTAGTAAAGAACGGATTACCTGTTCCGGCCGACATGATTACTACTTCTCCGTTTTCCATGGCTTCAATGGCTTTCCATTTGGTATAGAACTCACCGATGGGTTCCATGCGGATGGCTGTCAGCACGCGGGCTTTTACACCGGCTGCTACCAAGGCAGAACTTAGTCCCAGACTGTTGATAACCGTAGCCAGCATACCCATCTGGTCACCTTTCACACGGTCGAAACCTTTTCCAGCTCCAGACAGTCCGCGGAAGATGTTACCGCCACCAATCACGATACCAATCTGTACCCCCATGTCATGGATTTCCTTGATTTGCTGTGCATATTCGCCCAGACGTTTTTCGTCAATACCGTATTTCTTTTCTCCCATCAAGCTTTCGCCGCTGAGTTTTAACAGGATGCGTTTGAATTTTGCCATAGTTCTTTTGTTTTAGTAATTTGGAACAAAGGTAGAAATAATTGGGGATATGTGGCGTATTTCAATGACGAAAAAGAATTATGGATTGATATTTGTAAGTAATTTATTTTTACAAATATTCGGATTGTTTGCTTTTTTTACTATATTTGTGTCTATAACTCAATAAATTTAAAGAAATGGATTATTATTTATTGATTGGTGGATTGAAGAAGGGACCATTCGGTTTTGAAGAATTATTACAGAATGGGCTTACAGCTGATGTGCTGGTATGGCACGTAGGTATGACCGATTGGCGAAAAGCGTCCGAGATGGAGGAGTTGGGTGAGTTGCTGGCTCAATTGCCGCCTCCGCCCCCTAACACTTCTGCTGCATCTCCTTCTGTACCGCCTAAGTCTTGGCTGGTGGAATCAATTTTAGTTACTTGTCTTTGCTGCCTTCCTTTTGGGGTAGTTGGTATTGTCTATGCTGCAAAGGTTGATTCTGCTTTTAATTCCGGTCGTTACAATGATGCCTTGCACTATTCACAAACCGCTAAAAACTGGACTTTGTGGGGCTTTTTTGTTGCGCTAGGCTGCATTGTGTTGTACCTCCTTTTTTTAGGAATGATTGCATTGATTGGTAGTCAATCATTATATTAATGTTACTTTAAAAATTTAATCTATGAGTGAACAAGTATGTCCGAAAACGTGGATGGCAGAGTCTATCCTTGTTACAGTGTTTTGTTGCTTGCCTTTTGGTATAGCTGGAATTGTTTTTGCTAGTAAAGTGAGTTCGTTATATGCAGCAGGTAATTATGAAGCTGCTCTTCAGGCCAGTAAAGATGCCGGGAAGTGGACGAAGATTGGCTTCATTGTGGGGCTGGTTGTAATCGTATTGTATCTGCTTGTATATGGAGCTGCATTCTTTTCGATGCTAAATTAAAGAAATGACTAAGCATTGGAAATACTTGGGAATAGGAGGAGGGATGATTCTGGCTGGAGTGGTGTATTATACATTAAACCCAACTTCTTCTTCTCTTTTTCCCAAGTGTCCTTTTTTTGTATGGACCGGATGGAAATGTCCGGGGTGCGGTTCACAGCGGGCTGTTCATGCTTTGTTGCATGGAGATGTGGCAGCAGCATGGGGGTACAATGCCTTATTGGTCGTTTCTTTACCGATTATCATAGGACTGTTTTATGTTGAGTCTATTCGTTCCAGGTACCCCAAACTTTATATAAAGGTACATCGGCCTCTTTTCATTTGGATTTATTTCTTTATTGTGATAGCCTGGTGGCTATGCCGCAATTGGATGGGGTGGTAGGTGTTTAATTTTTCCAGGGAAGTTTGTAGGAAAAATAGTAAAAGGCTTGCACAATGCCTCGTAATGCCAGGTACACAATAAAAGCCATCCACAACGCATGATTTCCTAACGAGGCATGGAATCCATAATAGAGTAAGAAGAAGCTGGCCGAAGCCACTAACATGGAGCGGAGCATTACGCGGGTAGCCGTGGCACCGATACAGATTCCATCGAGCAGAAAGGCCGAGAATCCTGCCAGTGGAATGGCCAGTACCCAATAGATATATTCCTCAGAAGCCGAAATGACAGAAGTGTCGTTGGTGAGCAAGCCGAGAAAGCTTTTTCCTCCTGCTCCGTAGAGTAACGTGAACAGCAGTGACAAGGCGATTCCCCACTTGAAGAGGTGCCGTATGGTCAGTCTTAGCGATTGGTCGTCTTTGGCCCCGATGTATTTTCCGGTCAGCGCCTCTCCTGCGTAGGCAAATCCATCCATGAAATAAGAAAAGAGGGTGAATAGCTGCATCAGCAGGGCATTCACGGCCAATACCACATCCCCGTAGGCCGCACCTGTAGAGGTGAAGAAGACGGTAACTGCAATCAGGCAGAGCGTACGGAAAAAAATATCCCGGTTTGCCTGGAAGAAACGCTTCATTTCTATACGGTCGAACAGGGCTTTCTGGCGAAGGTATTTTCGGAGCGGACGGTAATAAGTCAGCCAGAGCAGACAGGCCATACCCAGTCCGGCATATTGTGCTACGAGCGTGCCTAATGCCACGCCTTCTACTTTCATCTTCAGTACGAATACAAAAAACAGGCTGGCTGCTATATTGACAATGTTCTGGGTGATGGCGATGAACATTGGGAAACGGGAATTCTGCATGCCGATGTACCAGCCCGTGAAGCCATAGAGCCCTAAAGTGGCCGGTGCCCCCCAGATACAGATGTGGAAATATAAGGTAGCTAATTGCCGGACCTCCTCGCTGGTGTCCATGCACATAAATGCGATATTTCGTATCGGATATTGCAGTAACAGCAAGGCAAGCGCCAGTAACAGACTGATGCTCAGTGAACGAAGCAGGATACGCGTCACTTCCTGCAGGTCATGTCTTCCATAAGCCTGTGCCGTAAGTCCTCCGGTCCCCATGCGGAGGAAACCGAACAGCCAGTAAATTATATTGAACAGCATGCCTCCCACCGCAATGGCACCAATGTAAGATGCGGCTCCCAAGTGGCCTACAATGCTGACGTCAATCAGACCTAACAGGGGAACTGTGATATTGGAAACAATGGAAGGAAGGGCGATGTGAAGAATCTGTCGGTCTGTACGTGTCATAAGATGTATTCCACTTCCTTAAATAAATATCCCCTTGTCTGTCCGTCCTCGTCTTCCAGTATCAGTCGTCCGTTCGGTTCGATGTCGGCAATGCGTGCCCGGAAGTCCCCGTCTTTATCGCGGAACAGATGTAATCCTTCTTTTCGGTAAAGCGCCTCCTTGTAGCGTGTTTCCAGCACTTCTGTCCGGTTCTCTTTCAGAAGTTGATAGTACTCCGTCACTTTTTCTATAATCTGTTCCAGTATCTCCCGCGGGTTATATTGGTTGCCCGTAATCTGGCATAATGATACCGGATTAGGGGCATCGCTGAGAAAACGTTCTTGGTTCAGGTTGACGCCGCTACCCGAAATGGAACGGCTGATATGGATGCCTGTCAGGTCATTTTCGATCAGTGTGCCGCAAATTTTCTTGTCTTTCCAGTAAATATCGTTCGGCCATTTGATGGAAATGCCTTCTGTGTGGGTGGACAGTACATCGTGCAGTGCCAGGGCGGTCACTTGTGAAAGGTAGAACTGACGGTGTGCCTCCAGAAAATCCGGATAAACAACAAAACTGAAGAGCAGGTTCTTTCCGGCTTCCGACTCCCAGCTGTTGCCGCGCTGGCCGCGTCCAGCCGACTGGAAAGATGAATACACGGTGGTCAGTTCCGCACACACTTCTTTCTGGCAGAGTGTCGCCAGATATGTGTTGGTAGAAGTCGTTTCTGCCAATATAATAGGTTCAGGATATGTCATTGTTTTTTCTGTTTCAAAGTTAGTTCCACACGGGCGGGAAAAAGGCGTCCTCAATGTGTCCTATGTGGAAGGGAGGGCGGTTTCCTACTACCGTAATAATATCAAAGCGAACTGGAAGGTCAATGGCAAACTTTCGGACGTATGCATCCGTAGAGGCTACGATGCTTCTTATCTTACGCCTGTCCACCGCATCCTCCGGCTGTCCGAAACAGGCATCGCTTCGCGTCTTTACCTCCACAATGACCAGTTCACCGTCTTTCTGTGCCACGATGTCCAGGTCACGGTGTCCGGAGTGCCAGTTTCGATGCCTGATTTCATACCCTTTCTCCAGCAGGTACTTCACGGCCGCATTTTCTCCTTCTTTTCCCAGTTCATTATGTAATGCCATTTTTCCGCTTTTTCGCAAAAATACGCATTTTTATGCTTCCATTTTAACAGAATACGCTAATTTTGCACCGAAGATGGTAAATAGCGGAAAAAAAAGAAAAAAAGTACCAGTCAGTAATCCTCCCCGCCGCCAGCGGATGGTTTGTCTGATGAGCGAAGAAGAAGTGCGAATTGTAGACCGTTATCTGGAGAAATACCAGATAACCAACAAGGCACGCTGGCTTCGCGAGACTGTATTGGCTTTTATCCATCAGAATATGGAGGAAGATTATCCTACTCTTTTTAAGGAACACGATATGCGCAGATAAGTTATGGCAGACGATTCTTTTTACATGAAACAGGCTCTGGCTGAGGCCGCACGGGCAGCAGAAAGAGGAGAGGTTCCGGTGGGAGCCGTGGTAGTCTGCCGTGACCGTATCCTGGCGCGTGCGCATAACCTGACCGAAACACTGCACGATGTGACAGCCCATGCCGAGATGCAGGCACTTACTGCCGCTGCCAATTCGTTAGGAGCAAAATATTTGACAGACTGCACGCTCTACGTTACTGTGGAGCCTTGTGTGATGTGTGCCGGTGCCATTGCCTGGTCGCAGGTCGGTCGGCTCGTTTTCGGTGCAGAAGACGAGAAAAGAGGCTACCAGCGCTATGCACCTCAAGCCTTGCATCCGAAGACCGTGGTCGTGAAAGGGGTGCTGGCCGATGAATGTGCCGGGCTGATGAAAGATTTCTTCCGGAAGAGGAGATGATGGTTTATTTGATTTCTTCGAACTCTACGTATTCCCCTTCGTCTTTATCAAAAATCTTTTTGCGTTGACGCACAGGTATATCTCCTTGTGTGGAGTAAGAATCTGTTGTCTCTTCCTGATGAGGATTCGACTGATAGTTTTGAGAAGAATAAGTTGTTCTCTGGCCCGAATTTTTACCTTGCATACGGCGCTTGAATCCGAATACCAGACTGACGATTTTGGAAAGTATAAGCAATCCAATCACCAGAACAACCAGTATAATAAAAAATAGAAAACCTAAAATATGGAACATTGTCTTTTGTTTTTAATGTGAGATATGCAAAAAATGTGCCATACGATTTCTTAGCTATTTCTTATATGTCAGTAATGACAGAATGATATACCAGACAATGACAGCCGCAAATCCGCTCAGTTGGAAAATAATTAGCAGAGGGATACTGACAAACAGAAAAATATAGCTTATCTTGTTATGCCCCCATGACAGGTCTTTAAACTTCAGTGAAAACATCGGGAGTTCTGCCACCAGCAGCAGTGACATGATTACTACTAAGATGAACAAGTATAAAGCGTTGAAATGGTCGGATACTAAAAAATTGTGTGCACCTACGGTCAGTGAGCCCCAGAATAATGCATTGGCTGGAGTCGGCATTCCGATAAAGGAGGAAGTCTGTCGTTCATCCAAATTAAACTTGGCTAATCGTAAGGCAGAGAAAACAGCTATCAGGAAAGCTGTATAGGGTATGATTCCTGACAATGGCAGAAGAAAATCCGGATAATGTACTTCTTTAAACAAAGAAAATGCGATGGCAGCCGGTGCAAGTCCAAAAGTGATATCATCTGCCAGTGAATCAAGTTCTTTTCCTATGGGAGAAGATACATGTAGCAGACGGGCGGTCATTCCATCAAAAAAGTCGAATGTGGCTCCTAATACAATAAAAAGTAGAGCCAGTTCATATTTACAATGAAAAGCCATATAGCTGGCTATGCATCCACAAAACAAGTTGCAACTTGTAATGGTGTTGGGAATGTTCCGGGTTATCACATTTGCCATATCTTATTATATAATAAGGTGTAAATATTGTATTTCAGGTTTAAGGCAGACGGGCAATTACCGTTTCATTACCGGTGGTTTTTTGTCCCATGCTGACGCAGACTTCTGTGCCCAGTGGCAGATATACATCTACCCGTGAGCCGAATTTGATAAATCCCATGTGTTCGTCAATATAACAATCTTCACCCGGTACTGCATAGGTAACGATGCGTCTTGCTACTGCACCTGCAATCTGGCGTGCCATTACTGTATGGCCCTCAGGAGTTTCAATTACCACCATGGAGCGTTCGTTTTCCGTACTGGCTTTGGGAAGCCATGCTTTCATAAAACGTCCGTTATGATGGTCTACATGCTTTACCACTCCGTCTACAGGATACCAGTTGGCATGTACATTGGTGATGTCCATGAAAATGGAAATCATCAGTCGGCGGTCATGGAAATATTCGTGTTCATCCACCTCCTCAATTACCACGATACGTCCGTCGGCAGGAGCCACTACGGTTTTTTCCGTATCTCCTTTGAACAATCGAATCGGGCAGCGGAAAAAATTGGCCATCAGTAGGTACAGAATGATACTAATGGCCGCTACAATATAAAATGGTATCCGACATTCTATCCCCCAATATAAAGCGGAGTTTACAAGAAGCAATAATATTGCGCTGGTAATCAGAATGTGAGTTCCTTCATGGTGGAGGCGGATTTTTTTTAGTTTCTTTATTTTGTTCATTCGGGTCATAACAAAGTTGAATGTTTTTATCGTGCGAAGATAGGGCTAATTTGAGAACTCTGCAAATAATAGAAACAGAAAAACAAGCTAAGGTGAATATTTCCTCTTTAAATAAAGAGGAAAAAAGATGATTTTGATATCTGCTGAAAAAACGCAAGGGCGTTTGATTTTAAACTCTTTGACGTTTTAACTGAAACACAAGTACATTTTAAAGGAAACGTACTTGCGTTTTAGTTGAAATGTACTTGTGTTTTTGAGGGTGATGTAAAAGCATTTGGAGGTATGATTTTATTTGTGAAATAGATGTTCTTTATCATGTTTGTTTTCGTATGCATCTGATAGATAGGTGTTTATAAAGTTTGTGGTTTTTTGTTTTTTTAGCTAATGAATATTTTTGTCCCCTTAAATGAACTATTTTGTCACTTCTTTCTATAATAAAACGGTACATTTGTCACGAAAACTTTAAAATCTAAATTTAATCTAAATTCATTGTATGCAAACTGAATTCCGTACTATTCTATGGAGAAGGGGATTGAGCATGATGCTGTTCGTCTTATTCTCTATGACTGTGGCTATGGCCTAGGTGCTCGTGAAGGGTACTGTGATTGACAAGACAGGAGAAAGTGTCATCGGTGCCAGTATTCAAGTAAAAGGTACTACTCAGGGAACCATTACCGATATTGATGGTAAGTTTTCGTTAGGAGTACCTGACAAAAAATCCGTTATTGTGATTTCTTTTATTGGCTATGCCACAAAAGAACTCCAGGTGGATCCCTCTAAACCAATGTCTATTGTATTGGAAGAAGATACAAAGGTATTGGATGAAGTTGTAGTCGTTGGTTACCAGGAAGTGAGAAAAAAAGACCTGACTGGTTCTGTAGCCAAGGCGGATATGAATGAATTGTTAAATACTCCAGTAGGGTCATTTGACCAGACACTGGGGGGGACGTATTGCGGGTGTAAATGTGTCTTCTGGAGAAGGTACTTCGGGTGGAACGATGAATATTGTAATTCGTGGTAATAACTCATTGACACAGGATAACTCTCCACTTTATGTAATTGATGGTTTCCCGGTGGAAGATGCTGCCATTGCAAGTACTATCAACCCTTCTGATATTGAATCATTGGATATTTTGAAGGATGCTTCGGCTACGGTATTTATGGTGCTCGTGGTGCAAATGGTGTAGTTATTATTACGACTAAAAAAGGTAAGGTAGGTAAGGCACAAATTACATATGATGGAAGTGTAACCATGCAGCATGTGACTCGTACCATTCCGATGATGGATGCATACGAATTTGTAAAATTACAGGCAGAAACATATGCGACATGAAGTCGCATAGATAATTGTTGGAATGATACTTACGGGTATCAGCTTTAACCCGCTGTTCCGTCAGCGGTAGCCTACCGACCGATGCACCTTAATGTTGTATTAAGCGGTCGGGACGAAGTACACTTTCGCAAGACAAGACAGAACCGTGAGGGGAAGTCAAGTACGGTTAGTATCATACCGTAGAGTGGCGAGGCTGGATAGTATGGTTAGCGCAAGCGAACTGTTAGTAAACTTCGTAATGTCACGAAAGAGTGTAAGATACTGGCACACTCTACCCAAAAGGGAAGCGGTCGGTTAATCCTCTCCATGGTAGGATTACACGGATATAAGCACCGCCGGAGGATGAGACAGAACCTAACCTATCCGTTAGTTATCTATGTGGAACATGGTAAGCCTGTATATCTCCTGTCATGTAAAAATGACAGGTAAGCTGACAGCAATGAAGGCCGAATGGTGTGCAGGTATAAGATAACAGAAAAAGCGAATGCCGTTCTGTAATGGAGCGGATACGGATTGAACCGACATCACGGGCTGATGTGGGCGACATCATCCGACACGAAAGTGGGCAGACTTCTGTGACGACATTAGGTAGGCAATCAAACCGAATGTTGTCAAATGGTGATTCTTTACAATTAACTTTTAGAACTTTCAAAAGGAGGAAAGCAAATGAACGAAAACAAGACATCGTGTGCGCCTGCTGACAATCAGCAAACACTTTGGGACAGAATAGACTGGACTAAAGCGGAGTTGGCCGTCAGAAAGCTACAAGCACGAATTGTAAAGGCTCAGAAGGAAGGCAGATACAACAAGGTGAAAGCCTTGCAGTGGACGCTGACCCACTCTTTTTACGCAAAAGCCTTAGCCGTAAAGAGAGTTACTTCTAACGGAGGTGGCAACACCCCCGGAGTGGACATGGAAACATGGGAGAAACCTGAAGCAAAAACACAAGCGATAAGCGAACTCAAACGCAGAGGCTACCAGCCGAAGCCATTGAGAAGAGTCCACATCAAAAAGAGTAATGGCAAACTGCGACCGTTGGGAATACCGACAATGAAAGACAGAGCCATGCAAGCACTCTACCTTATGGCATTAGAACCAGTGTCGGAAACAACAGCCGACTCACGTTCATACGGTTTCCGCAAGGAACGCCGCTGTATGGACGCGGTAATGCAATGCCATAACATTCTCCGAAAAGGCTATTCTCCCGAATGGATTCTGGAGGGTGACATAAAGGGGTGCTTCGACCATATCAGCCATGAATGGCTGCTTGCCAACATCCCTATGGACAAGGCAATACTCCGAAAGTGGTTGAAATGCGGCTATATCTTCAACAAACAGATGTTCCCGACAGAGGAGGGAACGCCACAAGGTGGCATTATCTCTCCCACGCTTGCCAATATGACATTGGACGGATTGCAGAAAGTCCTTGCAGAGAAATATAAACGAGTTAGAATCAAAGGTAAGTTATATTCGCCAATGGTGAATCTTGTCCGTTACGCTGATGACTTTATAATTACCTGCAAGAACCGTGAAACACTTGAAAAGGAAATCAAGCCATTGGTAGCCGACTTTATGTCTGAAAGAGGTCTGACCTTATCAGAAGAAAAGACGGTGATAACCAATATCCATGACGGTTTCGATTTTCTCGGTTTCAACATCCGCAAATTCGGCAATGAAATATTGACCAAGCCGACCAAGAAAGCCGAAAAACGCTTTATGGAGAATATCCGTAAGGTGACAAAAGGTCATAAGGGTTGCAAGCAGGAATCATTAATCAGGATGTTGAATGCTAAAATTCGAGGATGGGGAGCATATTATCAGCATGGGGCGACACGTGATTCTTTTCACAGAATCGACCATCAGATATTTCTCGCCTTGTGGCAATGGGCTAAACGCCGTCATTCCAAGAAAGGGAAACGGTGGATAAAAGACCGCTATTGGCACAATATCCGAGGGAACAGCTGGACTTTTGCGGCTAAGTTCAAGAAATCAAACGGCAAAGAAGACCAACTTACTTTGTTGAAACTGGCATCTTCGTTTCCTTTTCTGCAATATACGCAGATAAAGGGGGACATGAATCCGTTTGACGCAGACTGCCGCCTGTACTTCAATAAAAGAATGAAGTCAAAGATGCTTGTGACGCTGAAAGGACGTAAATCCCTGCTTTACCTATGGGAAAAGCAAGGTCGGAAATGTCCGATATGTGGTGAACCGATTGACACGCATAAGGCATGGAATGTAATGCCGACCGTACAAGACGGACGGAAATGCAATCTGTTGGTTCATGATGAATGTTTCAAATTATCCCGTAAAAAACAATGGAAACAAGAAGTAGGATGAGCCGGTCTCTGCACACGAACAGAGACTTTGAAAATCGTGCTTGAGCATATCGTCCTGTTACTTATCCGAACAAGTCTATGGAGTCATTGCTGAATGATGTGATGGATGAGGCTATTGATAGCAGTAATGACTACCGTTTCAATCCTATCCGTTCTTTAAAAGAAGAATATCGCAAGTACTATATTAATACAATACTTCGGTAAATTTTTACCGAAAGATTAAAAGTTAAACAATAGAACCGGCAAAAGCTGGTTCGGAAACACTAAAGAGGTCATTGAAATGTTGTCAAAAACGAATGGTTAAGCATGAAGAAATGTGCTGAAAAAAAGAGAGCTAGCCTGCTGATAATAAAGGTAAAAAAAGTATTGCATAATTCGTTGGTTTTTTAGTAAATTAGAAGTCTCTGAACTCTTCTGATTATGACTAAAGAAACACTCCTTATGCAATACCAATCCGAGTGCCTGTCGGCTCTCAAATCAGTAGCGAATGAAATTTTGATGTATGGAGGGAATTTTGTCATAAAAGGTGACGGAGCAGACAAGACGTTCCTGGAAATGGAAACTCCTAACTTGCCTAAAAAGAAATCGGATATGTATTCTTCACCAGTAATGATTAATATCAAGCATAATTTATGGCTGGGAGCTGAGTATGAAGTGACCGGAAATGCGGAAAAAGGCGCGTTTAAGGTGAAAGTGGCTGGAGCATCAAATTTCAAGGTCGGTGAGTGGGTATGCTTGTATTTGCATGACAATAATCCTGAACTGGTGAGAAGGGAATTGCTTCCGTATACTTGGGAATCTACTATGACAAATATTTCTACAGAAGGTGTGCAGGTGGAAGATTACCATCAGATTGTGAGCGAGGCTGCTTCTATTATCTCTAGTGCGAACTTCTCTGCTTATAAAATTAATATTACCGGGAATCGCGGACATTCGGCCATTCGTTCCCAAGGTTCCAGCAGGGTGTTTATTGGTGCAGTACGTGATTGTACGGACGGACCGTTGGCAGACCAATACCCTACGTTTCAGACTAATGCCGGACAATATCATGCTTGTGGCGTATCGAAACCTAGTATGGGAGCTGTTATTTGGAGGGTAACCTGGGGGGATGATGCTTGCTTTGAATCGCATGCTACTCAGCCTCGTGCTACGTTGATTGATAATGGTACGGGTGGTTTTGTGCAGTCCAAACAAGGGGGAGATGCTAATCAGGTACCGAATCATTTGAATGATCTTACTATCTGGAATATGTGTGCTACGAAGACAGCTGTAAATGGAGGCGGAACACTACCTGGTAATGGTGAGTTTGACTGGTGGCGTATGGGATGGAAATACTGGAAGATTTTGCCTCCGGTAGTTGTGGGGTTCCATGGGGCTTCAGTTAAATTCGTAAAGGAGCAGGTAAAATTAGATGAGAGTAATGGCATTCCAGTGGAACCTCAATCGCTTTACGAGGCGCAGTTGAAGCATCGTTTAGGGACTGTCCCAGCTTGGTTAAATGCGTTGAAGCAGTTTTAATGAAATTTCTTTGTTTGTTTTATGTTTTCCTGTCCGAAGCTATATGTTTCTGGGAGCAGAAATTTATATTTCCCAATTAGCAAACGAATAGCTCTCTGACGGAAAACATAAAAATTTTTTTGATGTCATGCTTTTTTGTTTAAGAGGTTTTGTTGTCAACTTTTACCTTATTCTTTTAAAATAAGAATCCCGTTCTTCGGCATTTATACATGCGAAGAACGGGATTCTTGTCATTTATAAACCTCGTGTATCAGTCTTTGTCTATTTTAAGAATACCACCAGTCGTAGAATTGAAAACGACCCGTGTATTGATTTTTTTGTCAAACAGACCATCTACCAGTACTTCGGTATGCCCGAACTGGGTAAACGACATTTCGTCGTTGAAAAGTTTTTTGCCTTGATAGCTGACTGTGACATTGCCTTTACCGGGTACATTGTAAATGACACCGTCAATTTTTTTCTTCTTTTTCCCTTCTTCTTCAGGCACAGGCAAGGTGGAAGTGTTTCGAATGGAAACGTAAATCGGATCACCCGCCAGATTGTTCGTAGGAAGCACTCCTAGTTGGGCAGAAAAACGGGCGGCAATTTGTTCTTGTGCATTGTTGTCGGGTTCTACTAAAAACGTAAAGACTTTGTCTTTGCGGTCAGTAGTACCGGTAAATGTTTGGGTCAGCGCTTTTTCTTGTTTGTTCAGCTGGTCAATAACCAGTTGCAGGGAAGCCCCGTCCTTTGGCATGGTTTCTGCCTGGCCGCGCAGGATGATATTTTTGCTGTCGCGTATGTTGTAAATTTCGCGTGCTGTCAGTTCGGCCATCTTGGCACTGGAACCGGCCATGAGGATGTCTTCTGTCATGTACTTGCGGGCATTTTCATGTGGCTCGGGTGTCTCCAGTTTATAGTCAGGGGCAGATTCTTTCTCTGTAGAGGTTGTATTGATGGCTTTTACGATACCTTTATCTGTCAGTTCCACATTGGACGCCACACTTTTATCTTTCAGTTTCATGATGTAAGCTTTGGTGGAGTCGGGTACTCCCACAAGGCGTACATGAATATCCTTGATTTCCCAGTGACTTTCGGGCTGTGTATTGACATCATTTAAACGCAGGTAGCGGCTGGCGTAGAGGCTGAAGTCGCCTGGCTGGTAGTTTACTTTGGTTGCAATGATGTCAATAGCAACTTTGGTCTTAGGCAAGAAGTACACGATGCCTTCGCCTGCTTGTGGTACATAGCTTTCCTGGGAGTAGGCATTCAGAGAGGCCAATAGTCCCAATGCAATGATTCCTCTTTTCATATTGTCTGTCATTTAGTTTCCATTAGTTGTTTCCAGGCTTCAGGCAGTGCTTCTACAATATCTCTGGAAGTCATGCTGATAACGCCTTTTTGCTGGCAAGCAATGTCGCCAGCCAGACCGTGTACATATACACCCAGTCGGCAGGCTTCTTCGTGTGTATAGCCTTGTGAAAGCAGTGAAAGGATAATACCGGTAAGTACATCACCGCTTCCGGCTGTGGCCATACCCGGATTGCCTGTCGGATTGAAATAGGTCACTCCGTCAGGGGTAATGACGGCGCTCCATGCCCCTTTCAGTACGATGTAGCATTGCAGGTGAGCTGCCAGCTCTTTAGCCTTTGACAAGCGTTCATAGCTGTTGCTGCAGCGTCCGATGATGCGTTCCAGTTCCTTGACATGTGGAGTCAGGATGCTGTGGCGAGGAATACGGGTCAGGTAGTTGCGGTAGTTGCTGAAGATATTGAGCGCATCTGCATCCAGCACCAAAGGAATATAACAGTTGCTTACCTGGTCAAACAGTGCCTGCACCGTGATTTCTTCCTGTCCCAGTCCCGGGCCGATGGCTACGGCCTGGAAGTTGTCGAGGTCGGCAGCTTCGGCAAAACAGCGGTCGTGTACGTCATCTTGCACCATGGCTTCGGGCACATTGCTCTGTAGCAGATCATGGTTACATACAGGAGTGTGTACGGTAAGTAGTCCGATGCCTGAACGTAGGCAGGCACGTGAAGCTAACAAAGCGGCACCTCCCATCCCGTAGGAACCGGCTATCAACAGACCGTGACCGAACATGCCTTTGTGGGCAAACTTCTTTCTCGGCTTGATGAGCGCACGCATTTCGCTGGCTTCTGTAATATAATAGGGAGTTTTTGCTGCTTCGATGAATTCACGGCTGATGCCGATGTCGAGTAATTGCCATTCGCCTACTACATCTGCATTTTCAGCAAAAAGGAAGGAGAGTTTAGGCAACTGGATACTTAGGGTCAGGTCGGCCTTGATGATATTTTGTCGGATGTTGTGGGTGTTGTCTTCTCCCATCAGTCCGGAAGGGATGTCGATGGATACTACCTGGGCAGGAGAGGCATTGATGTATTGTACTACGGCAGCAAATCCTCCGCTCAGCGGTTTTTGCAGTCCGGAACCGAACAGACCATCTATGACTACGTCGTGACTGCCCAGATGGGGAGGATCGAACTGGTTGCTGACTTCGGTGTAGTTGGCAAAACCGCTTTCTTTCAGGCGCTGTACGTTTGTAAGACATTCTTCAGAAAGTGTACCTTTTACGTTGAACAAATAGACTTCTACCGGGTAGTTTTTCAGGAAAAGAATCCGGGCTACGGCCAGTACATCTCCGCCATTGTTCCCGGGACCGGCAAATACGACAAGACGGTGTGATTTGTCATATCGCTCGCTAATGGCTTGTGCCAGCAGGCCGGCGGCTTTTTCCATAAGGTTGATTGACAATATAGATTCATGGGTGATGGTATATGCATCAGCCTCCTTTTGTTGTGTACAACTTAAAATTTTCATTGTATATATAGAATAGCTATTTTGTCGGTAAAAGTACGAAAAAAGCCTCGAATGGGATATATATTCTATTGAAAATATCTTTAAATACTCAGGGGGAAGTGTGGCGGTTTTAGGGAAAATCCGTAAATTTGCACAATTTCTAAAACTAGATTATAACATGGATACGATTCAGATTAAAGACAAGCGTTTCAAAACGTTTATCCCAGAGGCGGATATCCTGAAGGAGGTGGCACGTGTGGCCAATGAAATCAATCATGACTTGGAGGGTGAAAATCCGTTGTTTTTGAGTGTGTTGAATGGCTCGTTCATGTTTACGGCCGATTTGATGAAACATCTGACGATTCCATGTGAGATTTCGTTTGTGAAATTGGCCTCGTATGCAGGAACGGCTTCTACAGGAAAGGTGAAAGAACTGGTAGGACTGAATGAAGATATTTCAGGACGTACGGTAGTAATCGTGGAAGATATAGTAGACACGGGTCTGACTATGCAACGTTTGCTGGAAACCTTGAAGGCGCGTAATCCGAAAGAAATCCGTATTGCCACGCTGCTGGTGAAACCGGATAAGTTGCAGGTGGAACTGGATATAAACTATGTAGCGATGAATATTCCGAATGATTTTATCGTGGGCTACGGATTGGATTACGATGGCTTCGGACGGAACTACCGCGACATCTATACAGTGATGGAATAATTTTTTTATTTATTATAAGACAACATGTTGAATATTGTAATTTTTGGTGCTCCGGGTTCAGGTAAAGGAACTCAGAGTGCTCGTATTGTGGAAAAATATGGCTTGAACCATATTTCTACGGGAGATGTATTGCGTGCAGAAATCAAGAACAGCACGGAACTGGGTAAAACAGCAAAAGGTTATATCGACAATGGTCAGTTGATTCCGGATGCATTGATGATTGATATTCTGGCTAGCGTATTCGACAGCTTCAAGGATAGCAAAGGTGTGATTTTCGATGGATTCCCTCGTACAATCGCTCAGGCTGAGGCTTTGAAAGAAATGTTGAAGGTACGCGGACAGGAAGTTTCTATCATGCTTGACCTGGAAGTTCCTGAAGATGAACTGATGACTCGTCTGATCAAACGTGGACAGGAATCTGGTCGTGCTGACGACAATGAAGAAACTATCAAGAAGCGTCTGGTAGTATACCACTCTCAGACTGCTCCGTTGATTGACTGGTACAAGAACGACGGTAAATATTGCCACATTCAGGGATTGGGTACTATGGACGGTATCTTCGCTGATATTTGCGCGGCTATTGATAAACTTTAAATAATAAAAAAACTGGCGGGCCGGTGACGGTCTGCCAGTTCTTAAACTTGAATTTATGGCTGAATCGAATTTTGTTGATTATGTAAAAATCTACTGCCGCTCCGGAAAGGGAGGCCGTGGCTCGGTGCACATGCGCCGTGAGAAGTATATGCCCAACGGAGGTCCGGACGGTGGCGACGGTGGTAGAGGAGGTCATGTGATTTTGCGGGGAAACCGCAATTACTGGACATTGCTGCACCTGAAGTACGATCGTCATGTGTTTGCGGAACACGGAGGTAACGGCTCGAAAAACAAGAGTTTCGGAAAGGACGGGGCAGATAAAGTCATTGAAGTGCCTTGTGGAACGGTAGTATATAATGCCGAAACAGGGGAATACGTGTGCGACGTAACGGAGCACGGACAGGAAGTCATCTTGCTGAAAGGCGGACGCGGAGGATTGGGAAACTGGCATTTCCGTACAGCAACCCGTCAGGCACCCCGTTTTGCCCAACCGGGTGAACCGATGCAGGAGATGACGGTGATTTTGGAATTGAAATTATTGGCGGATGTAGGTCTGGTAGGTTTTCCGAATGCCGGAAAATCCACTTTGCTTTCTTCGGTTTCTGCCGCGCGTCCGAAAATTGCCAATTATCCTTTTACCACGCTGGAACCGAACCTGGGAATTGTGTCTTATCACGAAGGGAAGTCTTTCGTGATGGCGGATATTCCGGGTATCATTGAGGGAGCCAGTGAAGGAAAGGGACTGGGACTGCGGTTCTTGCGTCACATTGAGCGCAACTCTTTGCTGTTGTTTATGGTACCGGGTGATACGGATGACATACGTAAAGAGTATGAGATTCTGTTGAACGAACTGGCTACCTTTAATCCGGAGATGCTGGACAAGCAGCGTGTGTTGGCCATTACGAAATGTGACATGCTGGACGAGGAACTGATGCAGATGCTGGAACCTACATTACCTGAAGATATACCTCATGTTTTTATTTCTTCGGTATCAGGAATGGGCATTCAACAGTTGAAAGATTTGCTTTGGGCCGAACTGAATAAAGACAGTAACCAGTTGGAAGCAGTACGTCGGGAAGCTATCGTACATCGTCCGAAAGATATGACCAAGCTTCGTAAGGAGTTGGAAGATATGGGTGAAGACGAAGACTTTGACTATGAGTATGAAGACGTGGATGATGAAGATGACTTTGACTACGAGTACGAAGAGGAAGACTGGGAGGACGAACCACAAAAGTAATGAATAATCTGACTGATGATAAAAGAATGTTGGTGTACGGCCCGAATAGTCTGCACACCGGCATTTTTTGTTTCTCTACGACACGTCACGGCGGTTGCAGTGAGGGGAATTATGCTTCGTTTAACTGCAACCATTATTGTGGTGATGTGCCCGATAAGGTAGAACGGAACCGGGAACTGCTATGCTCGTTGTTGCCTGTGCGTCCACGGATGATGGTTGTTCCTCATCAAACGCACGATACAGTGGTGAGAGTTGTGGATGAAGCTTTTTTACAACTCTCTTCAGAGGAACAATTGAATCAACTGGAAGGAGTGGATGCGATGGTTAGCGACATGAGGCAGGTCTGTCTTTGCATTTCTACTGCCGATTGTATCCCGGTACTTTGCTATGATACAAAACGGAAAGTAATTGCGGCGATACATGCCGGATGGCGGGGAACAGTGAAGCGCATCGTGGAAAAGACATTGGACAAGATGGCTGTACTTTATGGTACGAGGGGAGAAGATGTTCAGGCTTATATCGGGCCAGGTATTTCTCTGGATGCTTTTGAGGTGGGAGATGAGGTGTATGAAGCCTTTGAAGCAGCAGGATTTGATATGGCTTGCATTGCCCGTAGAGATGAAAAGTGGCACCTCGACCTTTGGGAAGCCAACCGGATGCAGTTGTTGTCTAAAGGAGTAAAGAAGGATAATGTGGAAGTAGCAGGGATTTGTACCTATCAAAATTATACGGATTTCTTCTCGGCACGTCGGCTGGGCATTCGTTCCGGGCGTATTTTGTCGGGGATTATGCGGATGTAGAACCATTTAAGAAAATAGCGAAATGGATTTGAAAATTGAAGTATCAGAGGAATTACGGCAGGCTTGGCCGCTGTTTCGTGGAGCCGCTGTATTTGCGACGGTAAAGAATTCTCCATATAGTGAAGAACTGTGGAAACGTATCGGTGAGTTTACGGAACTCTATCGTCAGAAATATACCATTGATTCTATCAAAGAGATGCCTGCCATTCAGGCCACTCGTCAGGCTTATAAGAAATGTGGGAAAGATCCCAGCCGTTACCGTCCTTCTTCAGAAGCTTTATGCCGACGTTTGTTGAGAGGACTGTCACTTTATCAGATAGATACGCTGGTCGATTTGATTAATTTGGCATCCATCAATAGCGGACATTCCATCGGAGGCTTTGACCGGGATAAGATTCAAGGAAACAAGCTGGTATTAGGTATCGGAAAGGCGGGTGAGCCTTACGAAGGTATTGGGCGTGGAGAATTGAACATTGAGGGAATGCCGGTATATCGAGATGCCGTGGGAGGTGTAGGTACACCGACAAGCGATAATGAGCGGACAAAGATTTCATCGGAAACTACTCATCTGTTAGCCATCATGAATGCGTACAGTGGGAGTGACGGTTTGGAGGAAGCCGTAAACTATATGGTAAACTTACTGAAAGAATTTGCGGATGCTCAGGATGTAGAACTTTATTATTTTGAGTAATATGAATCGCTTGATTGTAATACTTGGGCTGTTGTTCCTTTGTATGGGAAATATACAGGCTGATGAACCTGTGAAAACAGGATTTACACACATGGAGCGTAGTCATATCAGGGTGCATACACCGGGACTGTTTTCAAAGGGAAATAGCGTGGAGATACACTTGGAGTGTCTGGCTGATTCACAGTTCTGTTTTCCACTTCCTGGAGGGAAGGTCATTTCTGCTTATGGAAGTCGCGGTGGACATTCGGGAGCAGATATAAAGACCAAGGCTAATGATTCCATTCTTTGTGTGTTCGACGGTGTGGTACGCATGGCCAAAAGTTATGGTGGATATGGAAAGGTAATTGTGGTGCGGCATTTTAATGGACTGGAAACTGTGTACAGTCATAATTCCAAAAACTTTGTTGCATCGGGTGATTCGGTAAAGGCGGGTCAGGTAATCGCATTGACCGGACGTACCGGACGTGCTACGACAGAGCATCTGCATTTTGAACTCAGGGCTAACGGACAACATTTTAATCCCGGATTATTATTTAATATGTCTACCCGTGCCCCTTTGAAACGTACACTGGTATGTACGAAAACAGGAAAACATGTGAAATTATCTCCTAAAAAATGAAAGAATATGGATATTGAAAAGATATTGACAGAAGGAATAGTGTTCAGAGGCGGGAAGTCTTCTGACGGAAAAAAGAAAGAAGAGAAAGTAAAGACCAAGGCGAAGAAGAAAACCTATATTACAGGTTTGCATGGTTCTGGCTCTGCCAAGATGAAAGCGGAATATCGCCGTCGGAGAGCCAACAGACACAAACAGGGATGAGAGTGAACAAAAAACTGTATTCAGTTGTTAATATATTTGTAAAACTAAAAAAAGAAGATTATGAGAAAATTATTTTTACTAGTAGTGATTGTAATGGCTGCAATCTCGGCCAGCGCACAGGAAGGTATTTATTTAGGTGGTGGTATCAGTTTGTGGAGAAACAATGATGTAGATAAGACTTCATTCTCTATCACACCGGATGTAGGTTATAACTTGAGTGAAAAATGGGCCGTAGGTGTGGAATTGGCTTATGCGCATAAAGGTTATGATGGTGAAGATGCAATAAGTACGAATGCATTTGCTTTGGCTCCGTATGCGCGTTACTCTTTCTATGAAAACAAGATTGTTCGTTTGTTTTTGGATATGGGATTTGGATTCTCTACTTACAAGGCAAAACATGCGGATTCTGTAAATGGTTTTGAAATCGGAGTGAAACCAGGATTGGCAGTAAAGTTGAATGATAATTTCAGCTTTATTACTAAAGTAGGTTTTGCAGGTTATCGTGACGACTATTATCGTGGAGAAGAAAATGGATTCGGCGTCGGCTTGGACGGTGAGAATATTTCCATTGGTATTGAGTACGAATTCTAATAAGAACAATTGAATAGCTAATAGATAGGGAGCAAAAAGAGGTGAAAACTTCTTTTTTGCTCCCTTTTTATTTGTATCTCCGCTTTATCTTTTTAAATTTGTGTAATTCATTATTATTTGAGCTTATGAAAAAGATTGCATGCATAGTGGCAGGTTTGTTCGTAGCTTTGACAATGGCCGCACAGACAAAAGTAACCTGGAGTATGGAACTCGGACTGGGTATGAGTTCCTGGATGGGAAAGGATGCCGGAGATTCTTCTCCATTGTTTAACCAGAAGGTTGGGGTAGGAATTGATGTACCTTTGAGTGGACTGGTATCATTTCAGACCGGATTGTATTGGGCATCGAAGGGAGCAAGCATAGATGTGGATTATGTAGGGGCTAATACGCAGAATGTGGTGGATATGCACGTAAACCAGAATTATTTTGAGATGCCTTTGCTGGCTGCCTTTCATGTAGGTACAGCTGCTAATTTTGATATGGTGTTTACGGCAGGTCCTTATTTGGCTTATGGGGTAAACGGTAAGCGGAATATCGACATTGATGACTTGACTGTTTCTTATAACACTTTCGGTGAATCAAAGATTGAAGGAAAAATCGTTCCAGGACTACGTCGTTTTGATGCCGGTGTGATGGCTGGTGTGGCACTCGACTTTAAACGCTGGACGGTAGGACTTGACGGAGAATTTGGATGCTGCAAATTAGCCAGCAATTCAAAGACACGCAACTTGGCATTCTTCTTCACTGCTGGCTATAAATTTTAATTTTTAGAGATTCTATGTACGCTGGATGGCCTGTACCGTTTCTTTACGGGCAGGCTATGCAGCATTTTGAGTGCTGCCAAGTGGCGGTCGCGCCAGATTCGGTAGCTGAGCACGATTACAAGAAAAACAGTTCCTAATAGACATATCCAGCCGAACAACTCTTTCAGGCTGGTCAGCATAGTCTGGGTGTTTACTTCTTCATAGAGTTGCATGAGTGATACATCCGGCATCCACTCGTGCAGGTTGTCCATGTTTCTGCTTAATAATCTCCAGTTGTCACGTTGCAGGTGCTTCATCCAGCGGTTCAATATGGCTGATCCCAGCGGGGTTGCAATGCTGGTACGAATGAAACTGAGTACACATAAAGACTGGAAGAAATGCTTGAAGGGTATATGCTTTGCTACATAAATGGTCAGCGAAATATAAAGCACTCCGTGTCCGATGCCTTTTAAAAAGTTGGGCAGATACAAACTTTCAATATTCAAATCGGGGTATATCAGAAGAAAATACATGTAATACTGGTACATGACTATCAGTGTAAATCCGACAGGAATCAATAGTTTATATCCTTTCTTTAATACTGCTTGCCGGAAGAATACGATACCTGCTCCAGCCAGGATTCCTGCAAATACACACCAGTTCAATGAAATGGCATTTAGCGTATCGTACTGTAAGATGGAGGTCATGAATGCATTCTGCAGTACGGAGGAGGTGGTGAGAAACAGACAGAGCATCAAGAACAGGAACAATACTACGGGGAATTTCTTGTAGCGGAATACCTGCGGGTCTATATACGGATGCCGTATGGAAGTCATCCGGTTGATGTTTATCAACAAGGATACTACGGCTATTACAATGCAGGAGCGAATCTGCACGCTGTCCAGCCAGTCGTAAAATCTCCATAGATGCAAATAAAAACAATTGCGAACAGCATGACTGTCCATAAGAGGAGGCCTATCCAGTCTATGCCATATAAAGGAATCTTTTTACCTAGTCTAATGGTTCGAGTCAGGCACATGACACAAATCCATACCACCATTAGCATGCCGATGAAGGAGGCATAGCCTGCCATGGTTACATCTTCCTGGATACATCCTAATGCGCTCGACATTTGGGTAGCAGCCGGTAGGAAAACTCCTCCGTTAAACTGAAAGACCATGGCAAAGAAGAGCGACAGGACGATGTAGACCGGAGTCGGTAAGAATTCTTTGAAGTAAGGAATCTGAGGACGTTGTTCAGCCATTTTCTTGTTTACTGTTTAACGTAACATTCTACATTCATTCCGGCTCTCAGGCGTTGCAAATCTTCCGGGCGGTTGTTTTCCGTAAACTCGATACGGACTGGGATGCGCTGTTCTACCTTTACGAAGTTGCCCGCCGAGTTATTTTGTGGAATAAGTGAATAGGAAGCTCCGGTAGCATCCGAAATAGAAGCAATACGTCCCTCAAATTTCACATCAGGGATGGCGTCTACTCTTACTTCTACCAGCTGGTTTCTCTTCATGTCGGTAGTCTGAGTTTCCTTGTAGTTGTCAATGACCCATTTCTCCGTACCGTCTACCAGAGTAACCAAGGCTTGTCCAGGCTGAACTAACTCTCCTTCATGAATGTTTTTTCGTCCGGTTACCCCGTCTGTAGTAGCCAGAATCACTGTATAAGAGAGGTTCAGTTTGGCCAGGGTGAGCGCAGCCTCTGCCAGTTTGATGGCCGACTCATTCTGTTCCAGTCGCTGGGTTTGCTCCTGTTTCTGGAGCAAAGTCGATTGTTTCTGGCGCAACAGCTGTTCATAGCGTGCCTGTGTCGCTTCATAATCCGTTTTTACCCGGTCGAATTGCTGGGGAGTAACGGCTTCTTCTTTCAGCAATTCCTGATAACGTTTGTAATCCGTCTGTGCATTTTGCAGGCGGATTCGCTGTTCATCAATAGCTGCATCCGTTACGAGGATGTTGTTCTGTGTGGTGTTGATAGTGGTATGCATGGCACTCTTTCCAGCCAGTGCATTGCAATAGTCGGCTTCGGCCTGTGCCACTTTCAAACGATACTCCGTATCTTCTATGATGGCCAGGGTATCTCCCTTTTTCACTGTCTGGTATTCCTCAAAGCAGATTTTCTTGATGAAGCCTTACACCCGTGTGCTGACTGGGGTCAGGTGTTGTTTCACCTGGGCATTGTCTGTATATTCCACATTACCTAAATGGATAAATTTGCCGCAAACCCAGCTGATACCGGCTACGAGGACCAGCAGTATAAAGAAATTAGAAATAGCTCTTTTTTTGTTTCGCATCATATATTTTTTCGTTTTTGTGTAAATATGCATTTCATTAAAGTGTTCCCGTAATTTTTTCAGCAGGTAATATTGATATAATATACCTATCTGGTAGTTGACCAGCTAGTAGTTCTTTTCTGCTTTTGAGGTAGCTATCCGTGCCTGTTTCAGTTTCTTCTTGCTCTTGAACAAAGCATCCAGGTTGAACGAGATACCTACTCCGGCAAACCAGTAGTTGAAGTTGTTGTTCAATGGTGGAACTTCTATCAGAATCGGCCCATTAAATTCATTAGTTGCCGTCAGGCTGATGTGAGGCCTGCGTTCAGAACGAATTAGGTTTTGCTGGTTGTGGGTCAGTTTGATTTCCGTGTGTGCCTGCTGGAGTTCAGGAGATTCCTGAGAAGCTTCCATCCAGGTCATTTCCTGTTGTTTGTCTACATTGATACGGAGCAGTGCCGTGGAGTCTGGCACAATATGTACCGAAGGGTCCAATCCGATAGTTGTTGTTAATTTGTGGTTCAAGACATTGAGCTTGTTGATAGTAGAAGTCAGACCTAATTGCAGATTTGAAAATACCTTTAGCTATTTTATTTGGCTGTGCAAAATTAAACCATTATTTTTAGGCTGAATTTGCGGTTTATGCAAAAAGATTACCATTTTAAGCTATCCTCAGAGAATGAATCAGGAACAGGAAAGCTATATTTCGCTGATAAAGCAGACGAGTAAGGAGACCATCCGCATCAAGAAAACCGGATGGGAAGAAATTAAACTGCCGGGTCATGCACATGAAAAGTGCCAGATTATCTATACCCTTTCCGGCACGTTGCATGTGCAGATAGGTTCCACAAGCTATTCTCCATTTATCACACCAACTCCTTCATTGCAGAGAACTTGAAATTTATTGCTTCCAAGGGGACAGAGATAGAACAGGCCGATTCTCCCGATTTGTATGCCTTTGCACTCAGCTTTTTCAAACTGCTGCCCTCCATCAGCCAGGATATGGGCTTCTTGTTGAAGATGCTGGCCATTCCCAATGATGCCGTTTGCATCCTATTCTGGCATATTTGCAGGAGCATTTGCATGAGAATTTGAAGATGCCGCAACTGGCTGCTCATTTCGGATTCTCTGTGCGTAATCTGAGCCGTTTGTTCAATGAGTCGGGCATACGTTTCAGCTATTATGTAAACAATCTGAGAATCATGCGGGCTATCGAGCTTTTTGCTGATGGAGGAAGAACCATGCAGCAGATTGCATACGAAGTAGGTTTTGCCACTCCCAACCATTTCAATCGTGTGTTCCGCCAGATTACGGGCGTATCACCTAATGCTTTTGTAAAAAATGACTGAGTCCCTTTCTCTGCCTGAAACAGGACAAAAGAAAAGGACTCAGCAATGAGTATAAATCAAATCAGATTATACGTAAGTTTCCAGGAAAGAGACTTCTCCTTCCGGTACAACTTCCAGGTTCTGGGTAGTAGCCGGGAACAATACTGATTCACCTGCTTTTACGCTGATGCGGTTGCCTTCGTTGTCAGTAACAGTGCAGGCTCCCTTCATGCAGATGTAAATAACAAACGAATCCAGTTCGCTATAGTCCATGTTCATGGTTTCTGTCAGGTTATAAACAGAAGTAGTGAAGTACGGACAGCTTACCAGTTCCACCGGTTCGTCTTTACGCGGTTCATAGTGCGTACGATAATCATCAGATACAGTATAGTCGATGGCATCTTTTGAGAGTTCCGTATGCAGTTCACGCAGGTTACCGTTCTTATCTCTGCGGTTGAAGTCATAAATACGGTACGTGATGTTGGAAGTCTGCTGTATTTCTGCCAGGAAACATCCGGCTCCGATGCTGTGGATACGTCCTGCCGGCAAGAAGAATACATCACCAGGCTGTACGTCATACTTGTCGAGGGCATCGCAAATCGTATTGTTTTCAATCATGTCGGCATATTCCTGCGGAGTAATCTGTTTTTTCAGACCTGAATACAGGTGTGCCTGTCCGCCGGTATTGTCGATGATATACCACATTTCTGTTTTACCCATAGACTGGTGGCGTTTCATGGCCAGTTCATCGTCAGGGTGTACCTGAATAGACAAATCCTGCTTGGCGTCAATAAACTTGATAAGCAAAGGGAACTTGCCCTGGAATCGCTTGTAGTTTTCTTCTCCCACCAGCTTTCCTTTATATTCTTCCATCAGCTGAGTCAGGTTCTTGCCGGCATCTGCACCTTCTGCTACTACAGATTCGTCGCCCGGTACATCTGAGATTTCCCAGCTTTCTCCCACTTGTTCCTGCTGACAGTCTAATTGTTTGAAAGGAATAATACGTTCTCCTCCCCAAAGGGTCGATTTTAAAATAGGTTTGAATTTCAAAGGATACATAATCTTATTTATTTTGGTCTGTACAAAAATAGGAAAAACTATGATTATACCTTATATAATTGGGTGAGAAAAAAAAGATATGAAGTATTCTTTTGATTTCTCAAATCAGAAATACAAACGTAATCTTCGTGTAAATGAAATGTACATCCCATGCAGTTCTGCTGTAACATAAACACCCCATCTTTGCAACGGAAAAAAGAAATGCATGAATAGATTATGAGATTAGGTTTTAAGGAGATTGTTTTTGTTTCCAGTTTCTTAACTTGTTCTACTATGCCGATGGTAGCAGAGACTATAAAGGGTACCATTGTAGACAAGCAGACTAAAGAACCCTTGACGGGAGCTACCATACAAGTGCTTGGAAGTACAGTAGGGGCTGTGGCCGATCTTGATGGAAATTATATTTTGGATGTTCCCGGCGGTGTGTATGAGCTGGTAGTGAAATATGTGGGATACACCGACATGAAAACTGGAGGTGTAAAAGCAAAAGGCAAAGATGTGGTGCTGAACTTTGAGATGGAAAGCGATGCACAGGCCTTGAGTGAAGTCTCCGTTGTTGCACGTAAAAACCTGGAAGGTGAACGTGCGTTGAGCATGGAACGCCAGAAAGCCACTGTAGCCATTGAAAACCTTGGGGCGAAAGAAATGAGCGTGAAAGGTATCAGCAATGTGCAGGAAGGTGTGAAAAAAATAACTGGTATCTCGATTGCCAGTGCAGGACAGTTGATTGTGCGCGGATTGGGCGACCGTTATAGTACGACTACTTTGAACGGACTGCCAATTGCTTCCCCGAATCCGGATAACAAACTGATTCCTTTGGATTTGTTTCCTTCAAGTACGGTACGAAACATAACGGTAAGTAAGGTATATGAAGCAGGAACATTCGCAGATTATTCAGGAGCACATATCGACATCAGTACCAAAGAAAATACCGGAAAAGACTTTTTCTCCATCGGTTTCAATACAGGAGGCCGGTTCAATACAATTTTCCAGGATTTCTATAAAATGGATCAGCAGTATTCCTTGTTCCGTAATCCGGGCATTAATCAGAAGTACATTGACATGTCTAAGGCGGACTTTTCTACTGCCATTACGAAGGAAAATCCTTTTCATACAACCTTCGATGTGAATAAGAGTACAAGTCTTCCGGAATTTGGCGGTAATATAGCTGGTGGAAAGAACTGGGATGTAAATGGACAGAATCTGAGTCTGTTGGCCGCGTTGAGTGCAAGCAATACCAATGAAACCACAAAAGATGCTTTTTATCGTACACTTGAGGCCGGAGGTACTACCCTCGACCGGTTTGACTACGACAGTTACCGTCAGGAACTGAAACTGGCAGGACTTGGTAACCTGGCTTATACACTTAGAGAGGCCGACCGTATTGGGTATACCTTTTTCTATGCACGTAATGCGGAGAATACCTACATGTTGCGACAAGGAGAAGACTATGAAGACAATGAACTGATAGGTAATAACTCTGTAACCCACATTTATACACTTCAAAATCATCAGCTGAACGGACACCATGAGTTTGGAAAGCAGTGGGACTTGAACTGGAGCGGTTCGTACAGCAAGACTTCCAGTGAAGAACCAGACCGCAGACAGGTGATGTTTGAAAAGGCAGGAAACTCTCTGGAACTGTTCGACCTGAACAAGCAGGAGAATATGCGTTATTTCGGCTCGCTGAATGAAGAAGAATGGGTGGGCGATTTGCGAAGCTCTTATCGCTATGGAGACAATAACCTGATACGTATGGGAGCTACTTATAAAGACAAGAGCCGTACGTTTCGCTCTACACGTTTCTACTATGATGTAAGCCGTTTCAATCCTGAAATAGAGGATATTTACCAGACTTCCGGCTTTATGGGGTATGACCATATTGCTAATGGAGACATTTCTATAATTCGTGACCAGCAGCCGAAAGACCAGTATGATGCCGGACATTCCATTTATGCCGGATTTATTGATGCGGAATATTACCCGACAGCCAATTTCCTGGTGAACATAGGAGTACGTTATGAATACAGCCACCAGTGGGTAAATTATGCGACTGACGGAGGTGAAGCCAAACGGAATGAGGTAAACTGCCATGATTTCTTCCCGGCATTAAACTTGAAATATACCGTGAACGATGCCAACAGTCTGCGCTTCTCGTTCTCACGTACGGTAACTCGTCCGTCATTTATCGAAATGGCTCCTTTCCTCTATCAGGAATCGTATGGAGCAGCCATGATTCGAGGTAATGCAGAATTGAAGAACGGATATAACTACAATATCGACTTACGTTACGAACGCTTCGACCAGCAGAACAGCAACAATATGTTCTCTATTACGGGTTATGCAAAAATCCTGGAAGACCCGATTGAACGTACACAGACCTTGTCGGGTGGTGCGGCTGTTCACTCTTTCCAGAATGCAGATACGGGTGTGGCTGCCGGAGTGGAAGTGGAATTCCGCAGAGAACTGTTCCGCGACTTCCGCGTAGGAGCCAATGCTTCTTACATGTACACCAACGTACAATTGCCGGAAGGTGGAGCCTATACCAACGCACAGCGTTCCCTGCAGGGAGCTTCTCCTTATCTGGTGAATGCGGATATCAGCTATGCTCCTAAGTTTAAGAACGATACACAGCTGACTGCTACACTGCTCTATAACCTGCAAGGACCACGCATTCATGCGGTAGGTATTTCCGGATTGGGCGACGTGAAACAGGAGGATTTGCATACGCTGGATTTCGTAGCCACTTACAAACTGAATGACCACTGGAACTTTAAGTTGCAGATGACTGACTTGCTGAATCAGGACATCGTCTTCAAGCAGGAAGTGAAAGACGGCAGAAAGCTGGAAGTGGAACGCTACGGAAGAGGAACTACTTTTGAATTAGGTCTTAGCTATACATTATAAAAATTCATAAAGGAAAAAATTGAACACTATTCTAAACTTTTTATTAACGAGAAAAGTATGAAAACAATGAACTTGAAATTTATGTCGATGGCTGCAATCGCTGCTATGACTTTGTGTACTGCTTGTAGTGAAGATGACAACACTCCGAATCCGGAACCTCCTGTTGCAGATGCGTATTCTTCTGAGTTGTTCTTGACTGCAGCAAACAATAACGCAATCAATTATAATTTCAGCAATACATTTACAAACAAATTTGTCGGTACGATTGACGGTGGAGCCGACGTGACGAAGGTAGATAATTTCTTTGAAGCAGCTGCTTATCGTGGTGCAGTTCCGGCTAATAATGACTGGACAGCCGGATGGATTCGTACAAGCGGCAACGGTGATGAAACAAGTGCCAATGCTGAAGAAATTCTGCAAGGCGAACTGACTGCCAATAAAACTTTATTGAAGAATAAAGTATATGCACTTAGCGGTGAATATATTGTGAAGACTGGCGCTACACTGACTATTGAAGAAGGTGTGAAAATTGTTGCCATGACTGACGATGAATCTGTAGACTATATCTTGGTACAGCAGGGTGCTAAGATTGAGGCTGTAGGAACAAAAGAAAATCCGATCATCATGACCTCAGACAAAAAGGAGTCTGGTGCATGGGGCGGTTTGCACATCTGCGGTAAGCTCATACCAATGTAGAAGGTGGTACCGGTAAATCAGAAATCGGTGATGCAGCTTATGGAGGTTCTGCTGACAATGATAACTCTGGTACGCTGAAATATATTCGTCTGGAAAATACGGGATATGCATTGGACTCTGAACATGAAGCAAATGGTATTTCTTTCTATGGCGTAGGTAACGGTACTACAGTAGAATACGTACAGGCTTACAATGGTTCTGACGACGGTTTTGAATTCTTTGGTGGTAGCGTTGACGTGAAACACATGGTAGTTACCAACTGTAGTGATGACTCTTTCGACTGGACTGAAGGATGGAACGGACGCGGCCAGTTCCTGGTGGCTTATCAGGAAGCAAAGGAAACACTCGGATTTGATTGCGACTGTTTGATGGAATGCGATAACAACGGTAAGAACTTTGCAGCCGCTCCGGTAGCTTGTCCTACTTTGGCTAACTTGACCTTGATTGGTAACGGCGGTGAGAAACAGGGTGTTCGCTTGCGTGCCGGTACACAAGTGGAGATGTACAATGCCCTGATTTCTGGTAAAGGAAAATGCTTGACAACTGAAACTACAGAAACAGAAAAGGCATTGGTAGACGGTACTTCAGTATTGAACTACGTAACTTTGGCTACGGATATTGAATGTAACGGTGCTGAAGAATAAGAAATAGATTTCATTTGATTGATGGCGGTCTGTCGGGAGAAATGGCTCGGCAGACCGCTCCTTTTTATTGGAGAATGAAATGCATTTTTCCGTCTTCTTCTCCGTGATAGGAAAATCCTTCCCATTCAAAGTCTTTCAGTTGTTCCGGATGTGCTATCCGGTTTTTCAGGATGAAACGGGTCATCTCGCCCCTACACATCTTGGCGTAGATAACTACCGTGGTAGGTTTCCCGTTTTTCAGGGTGTAGAACTCGGGTGTAATGACCTGTACTTCCCGACAGACTTTTTCCCAGTCGAACAAGTCTTTCATTTCACCACTGGCCAGGTTGACAAGAATGCCTCCTTGTTGCCGGATGGCATCAATGAAATAGTCTGTCAGTAAAGGACGCCAGTATTCAAACATGGTTTTCCGCTCGTGTTCCGGTAAGCGTACACTGCCTTCCAAGCGGTAATTCTGAATACTGTCCAGCGGGCGGAGCAATCCGTATAAGAAAGAGGTAATCAACAAATGCTGCTGGGCATACCGGAAATCTTCTGCGGTAAAGTCAGCCGGATGGATGCGCTTGAACACGATGCCTGTGTAGGCCAGAAGAGCCGGAAGGGCAGGAGTCTCCGGTGAAAGGAACTCGTGGTAGCGCAGATAGTTTTCGGCTGCTAACTTCGGATTCACTTTCAGCATCTGGGCCAGTTCTTCGGCAGTAAATTGAGTCATGTACAAGGCGTTTTCGTGGGCCTCTTTCAAAAAATGAGGGGTACTGGTTTCTGGATATGGAGTTTTGCTACGTGCGGTCATGGTTTTGGCACACGAGATAAATGTCATCATACGCGCTCTTGTTTTTCGTTAAAACTATTTACAAAGATAGACTCCTTGGCGGATTTTCCAGCGGTTTACGGTATATTTGTCAGGGTTTAACATTTTATAGAAAGGAAAGAACAATGAAAAATTTACGGATTTGGAGCCTTTTGTGTCTGATTTGGATGGGCGTACTGGCTGCTTCAGCACAAGACACCGGGAAAGAAAAAATCAGTTTGGGTGATGCCATGCCTGCTATTACCCTGAGTTCGGAGATATATGGTAAAGTAACACCTGCCGATTTGAAAGGAAAGGTAGTGCTGGTCAGTTTGTTTGCTACGTGGTGCGGTCCTTGTCAGATAGAACTGGCTGAGGTTCAGAAAACCTTGTGGCCGAAATACAAGGATAACAAGGATTTCAAGCTGTTAGTTATCGGCCGGGAGCACACAGATGCAGAACTGAAAAAATACAATGAACGGAAGAAGTTCAGTTTCCCGCTCTATCCGGATCCTAAACGGGAAGTCTTCTCTCTTTTTGCCGACCAGACAATCCCCAGAGCATATCTGTTCGGAAAAGACGGTAAGCTGATTCATGCTTCCATAGGTTATACAAAGGCTGAATTTCAAGAACTTATGGCTGATATAGAAGCCGCTTTGAAATAAGAAAAAGGTACATGAAAAAAACGTCCTTGTGTTTTCCCTTAAACACAAGGACGTTTTAGTTGAAACGCAAGTGCATTTTACATCAAGTGCACTTGCGTTTTAATTTAAACGTCAAAGCGTTTTGTTTCATGCGCTTTGACGTTCTTATTTTCTACCTTTGGTATACCTTATTTATATTCCTGCCAACTCTTGATCTGGATTTCATTCTGGTTCATGTGGCAGAATGCTTCAATGAATGCTTTGGCCAGGCGGGCGTTGGTAATCAGCGGAATGTTGTGGTCGATGGCACCACGACGGATGCGGTAACCGTTGGTCAGTTCCCGTTTGGTGTGGTTTTTCGGGATGTTGACAATCAAGTCGAACTTATGTTCCGCAATCATCTTCATCACATTGTTTTCTGCATTCGGACGTTCATCCGGCCAGAACACCGGAGTGGTGGTGATGCCGTGAGAGTTCAGGAAGGCAGCTGTACCAGCTGTAGCATAGATGTTGTATCCTTTCTGGTGAAGCATCTGGCTGGCATCCAGCAAATCGACTTTTGACTTAGTAGCACCGGAAGAGAACAGAACGGACTGTTTCGGAATCTTGTAGCCGGTTGCAGTCAAGGCATTCAGCAAGGCTTCATCGAAGTCGTCTCCCAAGCAACCTACTTCACCGGTAGATGACATGTCTACTCCCAGTACCGGGTCGGCATTCTGCAGACGGGCGAATGAGAACTGAGAAGCTTTTACCCCAATCCAGTCGATGTCAAACGCCAGCTTGTCAGGACGTACGTAAGGAGCATCCAGCATGATACGGGTAGCCGTTTCGATAAAGTTGCGTTTCAATACTTTTGATACGAACGGGAAGCTACGTGAAGCACGCAGGTTACATTCGATTACTTTCACATCGTTGTTCTTGGCCAGGAACTGGATGTTGAACGGACCGGAGATATTGAGTTCTTTGGCAATCTTGCGGCTGATTTTCTTAATCTGGCGGGCAGTAGCAAAATAGATGTGCTGTGCCGGGAAGACAAGTGTTGCATCACCAGAGTGTACACCGGCAAATTCGATGTGTTCTGAAATAGCATATTCTACGATTTCACCGTTCTGTGCCACAGCATCGAATTCTATTTCCTTGGTTTCCTGCATGAATTGCGATACAACTACCGGATATTCTTTTGATACCTCGCTGGCCATTTGCAGGAAGCGTTCCAGTTCTTCCTGGTCGTAGCATACGTTCATGGCTGCACCACTCAGTACGTATGACGGACGAACCAGTACTGGATAACCCACTTTCTTGACAAAGTCCTTCACATCGTCCAGGCTGGTCAGTTCCTGCCAAGCCGGCTGGTCGATGCCCAACTGGTCAAGCATGGCCGAGAACTTGTTGCGGTTTTCAGCATGGTCAATAGAAATCGGGGAAGTACCGAGTACCGGTACAGCCTGACGGTAAAGTTTCATGGCCAGGTTGTTCGGAATCTGACCACCTACGGAAACGATGACACCGCGCGGCTGTTCCAAATCAATCACGTCGAGAACGCGTTCGAATGACAATTCATCGAAGTACAGACGGTCGCACACGTCGTAGTCAGTAGAAACCGTTTCCGGATTGTAGTTGATCATGATGGACTTGTAGCCTAACTTACGGGCTGTCTGGATGGCATTTACCGAACACCAGTCAAATTCTACAGATGAACCGATGCGGTAAGCTCCTGAACCCAGCACGATGACTGACTTTTCATTCTTGTAATAATTCACATCGTATCCTTCTACGGCATACGTCATGTACAAGTAGTTGGTCAGTTCCGGATGTTCGGAAGCTACGGTATTGATGCGTTTCACGGCCGGAAGGATACCTAATTTCTTACGGTAAGAACGAACGGCCAGATTTTCCTTTTCCATGTTACCCTGCTGAGGCTTCAGTACGAAGCGGGCAATCTGGAAGTCAGAGAATCCCATCACTTTGGCTTCACGAAGTACCTCTGCCGGAAGTTCTTCAAGCGAGTTGTAGGTTGACAGTTTATGCTTGTAGTCTACAATATTTTTCAGTTTGCCGATAAACCACGGGTCAATCTTGGTCAGTTCATAGATGCGTTCGATAGAGTAACCTTCTTCCAGTGCCTGTGCAATGGCAAAGATACGCAAGTCAGTCGGATTGGCCAGTTCATCATCCAGGTTGGTGAAGCGGGTGTGGTCATTGCCCACAAATCCGTGCATGCCTTGTCCAATCATACGAAGACCTTTCTGGATGATTTCTTCAAACGTACGTCCGATAGACATGATTTCACCCACAGACTTCATGCTTGAACCGATGCGGTGAGAAACTCCGGCAAACTTGTTGAGGTCCCAACGCGGAATCTTGCAAATCAGGTAATCCAGTTGCGGAGCTACGTAAGCAGAGTTCGGTGTACCCATTTCTCCGATTTCATCCAAGGTATAGCCCAAGGCAATCTTGGCAGCAACGAAAGCCAACGGATAACCGGTTGCTTTGGAAGCCAGTGCAGAAGAACGGCTTAGGCGGGCATTTACTTCAATGATACGATAATCGTTGGTTTCGGCATTGAAGGCATATTGAATGTTACATTCACCCACAATGTTCAAATGACGGATACATTGTTTGGACAAATCCTGCAACATGGTTACCTGTTCTTCGCTTAGTGAGCAGGTAGGAGCCACTACGATAGATTCACCGGTATGAATACCCAGCGGGTCGAAGTTTTCCATGCTGGCCACGGTGAAACAGTGGTCGTTGGCATCGCGAATCACTTCGAATTCAATTTCTTTCCAGCCTTTCAGTGATTCTTCCACCAGAATCTGTGGAGAGAAGGTAAAGGCACTTTCAGCCAGTTCGATAAATTTTTCTTCATCAGGGCAGATACCACTTCCCAATCCTCCTAATGCGTAAGCCGAACGGATCATCACCGGGTAGCCGATGGTACGTGCTGCTTCCAATGCGTCTTTCATGTTTTCTACCGCACGGCTGACTGGAGTCTTCAGAGATTTCTCGTTCAACTTCTTGACAAAGAGGTCGCGGTCTTCTGTATACATAATGGCGTCTACGGAAGTACCTAACACTTCCACACCGTATTCTTTCAATATACCTTTCTGGTAAAGTTCCGTACCGCAGTTCAGGGCCGTTTGTCCTCCAAAGGCCAGCAGAATGCCGTCCGGATGTTCTTTCTTAATAATCTCAGTTACAAAATAAGGTGTAACGGGCAGGAAATATACTTGGTCGGCAATTCCTTCCGAAGTTTGAATAGTAGCAATATTAGGGTTGATAAGTACCGAGCGGATGCCTTCTTCGCGTAAGGCTTTCAGTGCTTGTGAACCTGAGTAGTCGAATTCTCCGGCTTGCCCGATTTTCAGTGCGCCTGATCCGAGAACCAGGACTTTTTTGAGTTCTTTCTTCATGGTTATAGATAGTTTGTTGTGGTATCGTTAAAGGTAGTCCCTGTCAGGCAGATGGTTGTCTGTTGAGACCTCTTGCAAAGAAACGATTTATTTTGAAGAAAACAAAGGATTTATATATCTTTGCTGCAATTTAAAAATGAACAATAGCTTATATTATGAAAAAGGAAAAGATTATCTTGACCGGTGACCGTCCGACCGGAAAATTACATATCGGCCACTATGTAGGTTCATTGCGCCGACGTGTGGAATTGCAGAATTCGGGTTTGTATGATAAGATATTTGTGTTCGAAGCTGACGGACAGGCTTTGACGGATAACATTGAGAACCCGGAAAAAGTACGTCAGAACGTGATTGAAGTGGCTTTGGATTACTTGGCTGCCGGACTTGACCCTGCAAAGTCAACCATCTTTATTCAGTCGCAGATTCCGGAACTCTATGAATTGAGCTTCTATTTTATGGATTTGGTAACCGTATCGCGCTTGCAGCGTAATCCTACGGTGAAGACTGAAATCCAGATGCGTAACTTCGAAACAAGTATTCCGGTAGGTTTCTTCACTTATCCTATCAGCCAGGCTGCCGATATTGCAGCATTCAAGGCTACTACTGTTCCAGTGGGAGAAGACCAGGAACCGATGATTGAACAGACACGTGAGATTGTACGCCGTTTCAACCATATCTATGGCGAAACACTGGTAGAACCGGAAATCCTTCTTCCGGATAATGCGGCATGTCTGCGTTTGCCGGGTACGGACGGAAAGGCTAAGATGAGTAAGTCGCTGGGCAACTGTATCTATTTGTCTGATTCGGCAGATGAGGTATTGAAGAAAGTGAAGAGCATGTACACTGACCCGACACATATCAAAGTAAGCGATCCGGGTAAACTGGAAGGTAACTGTGTGTTCACTTACCTGGATGCTTTCTGCCAGACAGAACATTTCGGACGTTATTTGCCGGAATATGCTAACCTGGACGAACTGAAAGCACATTACACTCGCGGTGGATTGGGTGATATGAAGGTGAAGAAGTTCCTGGGAGCTGTGATGGAAGAGGTGTTGGAACCGATCCGTACACGTCGTAAGGAATTTGAAAAAGACATTCCCGCCGTATATGATATGTTGAAGAAAGGTTGTGAAGTGGCTCGTGAAGCTGCCGCTCAGACCATGGATGAAGTGCGCCGTGCCATGAAAATCAACTATTTTGAAGATGCGGCATTGATTGAAGAGCAGGCAAAGCGCTTCTCAGAACAATAAGAATATGGATATTGAAGAACTATACAGCCGGTTTACGGAGTGTAACGGACTGACGACCGACAGCCGTCATTGTCCGGAGGGTTCTATGTTTCTGGCCCTGAAAGGAGAAACATTTAATGGCAATGCGTTTGCGGCACAGTCGCTGGCACAGGGATGCCGTTATGCTGTGGTGGACGAACCACAATATGCATCACCGGAGAATCCACATATCTTGCTGGTGGAAAATTGCCTTCAGACGTTGCAGCAGCTGGCCAATTATCATCGTCGTAAGTTAGGAACTCGCATGGTGGGAGTAACCGGTACCAACGGGAAAACCACAACGAAGGAACTGATTGCGGCCGTATTGAAAGAAAAATTCAATGTGCTCTATACACAGGGAAATTTCAATAACCATATTGGCGTGCCCTTGACATTGTTGCGCCTGAAACCGGAACATGAGGTGGCTGTCATTGAAATGGGAGCCAATCATCCGGGTGAAATCAAGACGCTGGTTCATATTGCTGAGCCTGATTGCGGTATTATTACTAATGTAGGAAAGGCGCATCTGGAAGGATTCGGTTCTTTTGAAGGAGTCATCCGCACCAAAGGAGAACTGTATGACTATCTTCGGGAAAAAGGAAATGCCACCATTTTCATTCAGAATGAGAATCCTCATCTGAATAAAATCGCAGAAGGACTGAATTGTGTCCGTTACGGACAGACTTCGGGGCTGGATGTGAGTGGAACAGTGCTTTCTTGTTCTCCGTTCCTGCATTTGGGCTGGACAGCAGAAGGTACGTCACACGAGGTGAAGACCCATCTGATAGGAGCCTATAACCTGGATAATGTACTGGCAGCGGTTGCTATTGGTCGTTATTTCGGCGTGGAAGATACAAAAATCTGTCATGCACTTTCTTCTTATGTGCCTCAGAACAATCGTTCACAGCTGGTTCGGACGGAATCCAATACGCTGATTGTGGATGCGTATAATGCAAATCCTACCAGTATGATGGCGGCGCTGCTCAACTTTCGCCAGATGGAGGCCGAGCATAAGGTGGCTATCTTGGGCGATATGAAAGAGCTGGGTGAAGGAAGCCGGGAAGAACATCAGAAAGTGGTAGACTTCCTGAACGAATGTCGGTTTGAACGCGTGATTTTAGTTGGGTCGGAGTTTGCCGGACTCTCTGCTTCGTTTGAACATTATGAGAACGTGAAGGAGGTAGAAGCTATGCTGGCTGCTCATCCTGTTCAGCATTGTTGCGTGCTGATAAAGGGCTCCAATAGTATGAAGTTGAGTGAACTTCCAGCTTGTCTGTAAGAAATATTATTTTTTTGCGAACAGTCCGTATTGAAGTAGATGCTTTGAATACGGACTGTTTTTTCATTCGTATCTCAAACATTTGAATAGAAATATGTGACGATTTGGTCAAAAAGGGCAGGATTTTATCCATTCGGCTTTCCTTGCCCGTTTTTTATCCCTCCTTGACGAAATTTTTATACCTTTTTTTACCTGAAAATTCTACTTTTGCAAAGGATACTTAATAGATAAACTATGAAGCGCATCTTGCTATTTTTAATTGGTTTTCTCATTTGGGGTGAAATTTTAGCACAACAACTTGTCAAGGTGGGTGACGGCTATAGCTCAACATCCGTCAATACGACCGTATTCCGTAATAGTTCGCTGGTTACGGACGGGGAAGTGCAATACATATCTTATTATGATGCCGATGGATATTTAACTGTCGGTAAACGTACTTTGGGAACTACTGACTGGACGTTACAGCGCAGTCAGTATAAGGGAAATGTAGCCGATGCACACAATGTTATCAGTATGATGGTAGATGGGGACGGTTATCTGCATCTTTCTTTTGACCATCATGGTAACAAATTAAATTATTGCAAGAGTACGGCACCCGGTGCTTTGACGTTAGGAGAAAAAGAAGCGATGACCGGTAAGGATGAGGACGACGTGACGTATCCGGAGTTCTATCGGATGCCAGATGGTGATTTGCTGTTTGTATACCGTTCCGGAGCTTCAGGGAGAGGTAATCTGGTACTGAATCGTTATGATTTGAAGAGCCGGAAGTGGACACGTGTACAAGATGTGCTGATTGACGGAGAAAATCAACGGAATGCCTACTGGCAACTGTATATGGACAAGGTAGGAGTGATTCATTTGTCATGGGTATGGCGTGAGACCTGGATGGTGGAAACAAATCATGACCTTTGTTATGCATATTCTCCTGATGAGGGAAAGACGTGGTATAAATCGACAGGTGAGAAATATACCTTGCCTATTTGTAAGGATAATGCAGAATATGCTTGTCGCATACCTCAAAACAGTGAATTGATTAACCAGACGAGTATGAGTACCGATGCGGAAGGACATCCTTATATCGTGACCTACTGGAGAGATGCAGACAGTGAGATTCCTCAATATCGGCTGGTATGGAACGACGGGAAAGGATGGCAGAACCGTCAGATTATGAATCGCTCGCTGGGATTCTCTTTAAAAGGTGGAGGCACCAAAATGATTCCGATTTCACGCCCACGTATTGCGGTAGATAAAGGGAAGGCTTATTTTGTGTTCCGTGATGCAGAACGTGGCAGCAAGGTTTCTATGGCTTATACAGATGATGTGAAGTCGGGTAAATGGCAGGTGAAAGACCTGACCGATTTCTCTGTAGATGCTTGGGAGCCCAGCTATGATACGGAGTTGTGGAAAACACATCGGAAACTGCATGTATTTGTGCAGGAAACACATCAGGGAGACGGGGAAAAAGTCAAGGCTTCCGAGGCAACTCCTGTGTATGTATTGGAAATAAATTAATCTCAAAATAAAACTATGAAACAGGTATTTAAATTAGTATTGGCCTGCGCTGTCGGAATATTGCCGATGTCGGTTGGGGCCAAAGATTCCGAAGCGACAGAGGTTCGGAAAATGATTGATAAGGTAAATCAGCATTGGCAGGCAGAAAATTCACCGGAAGTACGTTCATTCTGGGATAATGCTGTATATCATACGGGTAATATGGAAGCCTATTTTCTGACCGGAAACGAGACTTATCGTGCTTATTCTGAAACTTGGGCAAACTATAACCAGTGGAAGGGGGCGAAGAGTGATAACCGTGCGGAATGGAAATATTCTTATGGAGAGTCGGATCAGTATGTCCTTTTTGGTGACTACCAAATTTGTTTCCAGACTTATACTGATTTGTACAATTTAGCTCCGGATGATAAGAAAATCAAGCGTGCGCGTGAGGTCATGGAATATCAGATGAGCACTTCGCAGAATGACTACTGGTGGTGGAGTGATGCGCTGTATATGGCGATGCCGGTAATGACAAAACTTTATAAGGTGACTCATAACACGTTGTATCTGGATAAACTGTATGCTTATTTGCAGTATTCTGACAGCATCATGTTCGATAAGGAAGAGAATCTTTATTACCGTGATGCAAAATACATCTATCCGAAGCACAAGACGGTAAACGGTAAGAAGGATTTCTGGGCCAGAGGTGATGCATGGGTATTGGCTGGACTGGCTAAAGTGTTGAAGGATTTGCCGGTAGAATACAAGCATCATCAGTTCTTTGTGGATAAATTTCAGAAGATGGCAAAAGCCGTCGCAGCTATCCAGCAACCCGAAGGTTACTGGACACGCAGCATGATGGATCCGGAATTTGCACCGGGACCGGAAACCAGTGGAACAGCTCTGTTTACATACGGATTCTTATGGGGTATAAACAATGGGTATTTGGAAAAAGATATATACATGCCAGTGGTGCAGAAGGCATGGAACTATTTGTCAAAGAAAGCACTTCAGAAAGACGGAACGGTAGGTTATGTACAGCCTATCGGTGAAAAAGCAATTCCCGGACAGGTGATTAATGCAAAATCTACCGCTAATTTTGGTGTAGGAGCCTTCTTGCTGGCAGCTTGTGAGTATGTGCGTTATTTGGAAGCTTCTCAAAGTGCCGACCGTGCTTACTGGTGTAAGTTGGCTTATCAGATGGCTTATCCGGTATTGAGTAACATGTCAAAAGGCGAGTTGCAGAAGAATATGCAGCTGGAAGTTAGTCCCACATGGGATGGCCGAAACAAAAAGGTGGCTTATATGGAAACGTTCGGTCGTTTGATGGCTGGTATCGCTCCTTGGCTGACGCTGCCGGATGATGATACAGAAGAAGGAAAGATGCGTAAGGAACTTCGTGAGATGGCTTTGAAGAGCTATGCGAATGCTGTAGACCCGCAAAGTCCGGACTATTTGTTGTGGAGACAGGAGGGCCAGACCCTGGTGGATGGTGCTTACGTGGCAGAAAGCTTTCTTCGTGCTTACGATCAGTTGTGGAAACCATTGGATGAAACCACTAAAAAGCGTTATATAGAAGAATTTCAGCAGTTACGTCGTATAGATCCTCCTTATACCAACTGGCTGTTGTTCTCATCTACGATAGAAAGTTTCCTGGCAAAAGCAGGAGCTTCATTCGATGAATATCGTGTGAATTCAGCTATTCGTAAGGTAGAAGAATGGTATACGGGAGATGGCTGGTATGCCGATGGTCCTTCTTTTGCATTCGATTATTACAGCAGTTATGTGTTCCATCCGATGTATCTTGAAACCCTTCAGGCTATGAAGGATGCAAAAGTGCGTAGCCGGATAGATTATGGAAAGTATTATGACCGCGCATTGAAACGTGCCCAGAAATATAGTTTGATTCTGGAGCGTTTCATTTCTCCGGAAGGAACCTTCCCCGTATTCGGTCGTTCCATTCCTTACCGTATGGCTACTATGCAACCTTTGGCTTTAATGGCATGGTATCAGGAGTTGCCTGCAGGGGTGACTAATGCACAGGTTCGTTGTGCGTTGACAGCAGTGATGAAGCGTATGTTTGCCAGCGGACACAATTTCAATGAAGGTGGTTTCCTTACTATTGGATTTACCGGACGTCAGCCGAATGTAGCCGACTGGTATACCAACAACGGAAGTTTGTATATGACCTCTTTATCATTCTTACCTTTAGGACTTCCGGCTTCTCATCCTTTCTGGACTGATGCGCCACAGGAATGGACCAGCGTACGTGCTTGGGGAGAAAAGCCTTTCCCGAAAGATCATCATTGGAGAGATGAAATCCGTACATGGGATTTGTTCTAAGAAACTATTGAGTTTTGTAAATAAGGGATAATGAACTGCGACTGAGATTCTGGGGCTTATTTCGGATTGCTTCCTGAATCTCAGTCGTAATTGTTGTAATAAAGATATAATAAATAAATTTGATGTATGAGACTGAAATCGATTAGTCTTTTGGGTGTGCTTTGTTTTCTTTTGCTAACGGCATGTACAGCCGAACCTCCCAAAGAAATTTGTAGTGGTGAAATCTGGCCAGACAATCAAGGAGTACATGTAAATGCTCACGGAGGCGGTATATTGTATCATGATGGTAATTACTACTGGTATGGTGAGAATAAATCCGATTCTACCAGCAGTGCCATGGTGGGAATTATGTGTTATTCTTCTACTAATCTGACCGATTGGAACAATGAAGGAGCCGTTCTGCCAGTGGTGATGAATGATTCTACCAGTGACATTGTGCAGGGATGTGTAATGGAACGTCCAAAAGTAATCTATAATGAAAAGACGAAGAAGTTTGTCATGTGGTTCCATCTGGAATTGAAAGGAAAAGGCTATGCAGCAGCCCGTTCGGCGGTGGCCGTCTCTGATTCTCCTACCGGGCCATTCAAGTATATTCGTTCGGAACGTATTAATCCGGGAGTGCTTCCTTTTGATATGAATGAAACACAGCGTGCCATGCTGGATACATTGGATGCAGAGAAGTATAAGGAATGGTGGACACCAATGTGGTATGAAGCTATTCACAAAGGTTTGTTTGTGAAACGCGACCTGCAAGGAGGACAAATGGCACGTGATATGCAGCTTTTTGTTGATGAAGATGGAAAAGCCTATCATATTTACTCGTCAGAAGATAATCTGACACTACAGGTTGCAGAATTGAGTGATGACTACCTGACTCATACAGGTAAGTATGTGCGTATGGCTCCAGCCGGACACAATGAGGCACCTGCCATATTCAAGAAGAGTGACGGTACGTACTGGATGATTACTTCCGGCTGTACCGGATGGGACCCTAATGAAGCGCGCATGTTCTCTGCTCCCAGTATTTGGGGACCTTGGACACAACATCCAAATCCTTGCCGTGGAGAAAAATCAGAAATCACTTTTGGCGGACAGAGTACGTATGTACTTCCGGTACCGGGAAAGAAAGACGCCTTTATCTTTATGGCAGATATCTGGCGGCCTAAGCATCCGAGTGATGCCCGTTATATTTGGTTACCTGTTCAATTTGAAAATGGGATACCTTATATCGAGTGGATGGATAGCTGGACGCTCGATTTCTTTGATAAAAAATGATCAAAACCATCAATGCCTGCTGAGAAATCTTCTGACAGGCATTGATGGTTTTATTGTGTATAGAGATAAAATTAGTTTTGTTTTCTCTTCAGATATTCTGTGGGAGCCATTCCATACTCATCTTTAAAGCATTGGCGGAAGTAAGCTACACTGCTGAAACCGGTCAAATCAGAAATTTCAGCCAACGAATACTTTCCTTCGTTGATAAGTTCCATACCTTTCTTCATTTTAATTTTCCGGACATACTCATTGACGGACATCTCAGTCAATCCTTTAATCTTTCGGTAGAGAGTTGAATGACTCATGCACATTTTATCGGCAATAAATGCTACATCCATTTTTTCCATGCTTAGATTCTCCTCGATGATAGCAGTTACCTTGTCCAAAAACTCCTGATCCAGTTTATTTAAGTTATTTCGTTCATTCTCAATATTCTTTTGTTCACTTTCCGTTTCAGGAATTGAGGTGATGACCCCTGCTATTTTGCGTCGGTTTTCCAAAATGTTATTGATACGGCTGTTTAGCAAACGGGCACTAAACGGTTTCGTGATGAAGGAATCGGCTCCTGCAGCGTATCCTTCTTCCTTGTCCTGAAGTGTATCTTTGGCTGTAAGCAAAATGACAGGAATATGACTTGTACGCATATCTTCTTTGATATGGCGGCATAGTTCAATTCCATCCATTACAGGCATCATGATGTCACTGATGATGATGTTTGGAATTTGGTTTTGTGCAATATCCCATCCTTCTTTCCCATTTGCAGCAGTCAGTACTTCATACATTTCCTCAAATGAACTTCGTACATATTCGCGTATGTCCCGATTATCTTCTACAATCAGGATGATAGGCTTTCCATCTTCAGATTCTACAGCGGAGGTCTGTGTGCTATCGTCTTCTGATTTGTGGACTTCTTTAACAACTTGGCGTTCTGCATTAGGGTAGGTGTTCTCTGTAAGTAGTTTCAATGTAAACTTACTTCCTTTTTCCACTTCACTTTCCACTTCAATGGTTGCCTGATGCAAATCTGCCAGGGATTTTACCAGTGCCAGACCAATACCTGAACCTGAAGCCTGATATTTACCTTTGCCTTGATAATATCGTTCGAAGATATGGTTTAAAGATTCTTTAGAGATCCCGTGGCCGGTATCTTCCACACTGATAGTGGTATATTTAACCCCATTTTCTTCATTGCTAGCTAAAGCGAGTGTTATATTGCCTTTAGGGGTATATTTTACAGCATTCGACATCAGATTATCAATGATGATGGTGATAATCTCATGGTCATAGTAAAGCTTTGTATCCTGCGTATCAACTTGGATATGAATGTTTACTTCTGCATTCTGATTTAGTTCCTTGTATTTTATGCCTATTTCCTGTACTAATAGTGCCAGATTATGATAGCCTACCTTTAGCTTTCTATTCTCCGTTTCCGTTTTTCTGAATTCCAAAATCTGATTAATAAGATTTAGCAATCGGTTGGCACTGTCGCGGATGATACTGATTTTATTGGCTTGTCGTGGAGACAATGTCTTATCGGCTAACAAGTCCTCTAATGGTCCGAGAATTAGAGTTAAAGGAGTGCGCAATTCATGTGTGATATTAGTATAGAAACGTAGCCGTTCATTATTGAGCTTTTGATCATTTTCGTGCTGGTGATGTTCCAGGTTCAGACGGCTTTCCAATGCTAGTTTGCGTTTATAGAAGCGTAAGATACCCAATAATATAAGGGCAATGAGTATCGTATAGAGCAGTTTTGCGTACCACGTAAGCCAAAGAGGGGGAGCAATAGTAATCTGGAGAGAAGTAAACTGTTCACCCCATGGTTGATTTCTCATTTTTGCTTTTACCTTAAATGTGTATTCTCCAGGTTGCAGATTTCGGAATGTAATCCGATTTTCTCCACCTGTCTCAAACCAAGTCTTACCCAATCCTTCCATGGTATAGGCATATTCTACCTGAGGCGTTTGTGAGAAATCCATCACGCTGAAAGAGATGGTAAAAGTGCTATTTTGGTAAGATAAATTAACATTATTATTTATTATTGGAACAATTGTTCCTTTACTACTTGGATCTGAGTAGTCATAACTTTTGATGTCTGTAATTTTTACAGGAGCAATCTGTATGTTTTCTATAATATGTTCAGGATTAAAATAGCAGGCTCCATTTTGTGAACCGAAAAATAAATTACCGTTTTTATCTTTGCATACGGAACCATCCATGAAATCTCCTATAGGTATTCCTTGATGCCAGGTATAGTTTAGAAATCTCTTTTCATCACTTTTCCATTGAGCAATTCCTCCATTGGTGCTGAGCCAGATAGTTCCCTTTTTATCTTCGATGATACTTCTTACGTTTTCATCGATTAGTCCTTGTTTGTGATTGTAGATTTTAAGTTTAGGATTTTTCGTATCACTGATGTAGACAATACCTGCACGAGTAGTAGCCCATAGGCCTCCTTTTGAGTCAATATATAATGAGTTTACCGCATTCGATTCCATGCCATTAGAGGTATCGAAGCGCATAATTCTTTTTCCCTCTGGAGAAAATACAATAAGTCCTTTACCGAATGTGCCTAGCCATAATTTCCCTTGACGGTCCCGTTGGATACCGTGAATCATAATGTCAGGAAGTTGTTCGTTGATTTCTTTTTCTTCGATTATCTTTCCATTCTCCCAGGAATACAAACCATTTTGAGTACCAATCCATATTTTATTGTTTTCCTCATAAAAACAGCAAATGTCAGCACTCTTGTCGTCCAGTTCTATTCGGGTAATTTTTTCAGTCTGTGGGTCACAAGTCAAAATACCATCTTTATACAATCCCAGCCAGATAATACCTTTCTTATCTTTAAATATGACAGACGCATGGGTGTGCGGATTAGCTATTCCATTGAGTGATAAAATCTTTTGGAGTTTCATGTCGGGACTGAATATTGCGATTTCATTTTCTCCTCCTAACCAGATGCGTGATTTGCTGTCAATGGCGAGTCCCCATACTTGCTTGTCTGTTAAAGCACCGTCTTTTAAGGTATTGTATGCCAATGTTCGGAAAACAGGTTGGTTATAGCTAAGAAAATCTACTCCTCCACGATAATTCCCTAACCAGATATTTCCGAAAGAATCTTGCAGGAAACATCTAGCATTGGGAGAGGAAATTCCATGTAAATCATTGGTGACTCGTATATTTTGAAAATGCAGGTTTTCAGGGCTTGTAAATACATTCTCATTTAAATCGAGTACACTTACTCCTCCCATGTGGGCACATACCCACAATTTACCATCTTTACTTTCACCTATGTCATTGATTTGGTTAGATAAAAGTGAGTTTGGGTTTTCCTGTTGGTTTTGAAAACTAATGAATTGTTCTTTATGGGGATTGAATAAAGCCAGCCCTTTATCAGTTCCAATCCAAATAGCATTGGTTTGGCTAATGAATATACAGCGAACCGTATTGTTGGGTAAACTATGCGGGTCTTCAGGATTGTGTTGATAAACTTTTGCCGTTCTTTTCTGTATGTCTATAACGGCTAATCCTCCTTTATGAAGTCCCACATAGAGATGACCTTTTCCATCATCAGTTGCACACCAAAAGTTTCCTGATAAACCTTTAATATCTTTTGCTCTATAATGAGTGATTTCTTTTGTTTTGTTGCTGTAGTAGTCTATACCTAAATGATAATGAGTAATCCAGATTCCTCCGTCGGCAGCTGGACTTAAATTGGTAATGTCTCTGGTAATCATGCCAGGCACTCCGTTTGTAATGAAGGTTTGTGTTTTGTTATCAAAAATACTGATTCCGTCACGCTGAGTTCCTACCCATACTGTGTTGTCTGCTTCATTGTAGTATAATGCATTGTGTGCATTGCTTCCAATAGCGGAATTTCCTATATTGTATATTGTAAAATCTTTCCCGTCAAATTTACATAACCCGGATTCTGAAGCCATCCATATATATCCTTGCTTGTCTTGAATAATATCAACAATATAATTACTGACCATACCGTCGGCCATAGTCAATCGTTTAAATATATATGGGGATTGTGAAAAGCTTAAAAGACACCATCCGAAGAAAAGAAGAAAAATAACAATATAGTTTCTCATGGTTTGTGATTTTTACACAAAAATACAATAAAGTCAATAGTTGTATTTATTAACTCGTTGAAAATATATTAGAGGGCTGAAAACAGACGAATTTTTTGCGGCATGACGAATTTTTTATCATGCAAATTCTTCTTTTTTTGCTTTGAGGGAGAATATTGAGCAATTAAAAAATGCTTAATTTTCTCCTTTTGTTGCTCATTTTTTATCTTTTCTTTATATATGATTACATAAATTTGCAGTTGAGAGAATGAAACTAAAGTTATAAAAGGTTTCGGCATTTAAGCTATAGAAACAAGGAACATCCTTAAATAGTCTAATTTAAAATGTAGAAAAACATGAAAGTAGATTCGTTTAAAAACAATCGAAAGGCTTTGTTTGCCTTACTGCTTTGTTCGGGTTTTATAGCAACCCATCCGTTGGCTGTGATGGCGGAAAGTGAAAACTATTCTGTTCAGAATGTACAGCAGAAACAAACTGTATCTGGTATTGTGAAAGACTCAAGTGGGGAACCTATCATTGGTGCCAGTGTATTGGAAAAAGGTACAACCAATGGTACTATTACTGATTTGGATGGTAAATTTACATTATCGGTATCTTCTAATGCAGTGTTGCAGATTTCTTATATTGGCTATAAGACATTGGAAACGAAAGCTAGTCCTAATATGGGAGTAACTTTGCAGGAAGATACTGAAACTTTGGATGAAGTGGTTGTGGTAGGATACGGTATCCAGAAAAAGTCGGATGTAACAGGCTCTGTAACTTCTGTACCTAAAGATCGTTTATCTAAATTGCCGGTTACAAATGTGTTGCAGGCTATTCAAGGAGCTACCGCAGGCGTAACTATTACACAGACATCTTCTATTCCTGGTGATGCTCCGGATGCATTGGTTCGTGGGCAAAACTCCATTAATGCCAATTCAGGTCCTTATATTGTGGTAGATGGTGTGCCTATTAGTAAGTCAGGTGGAACATTGAATGATATTAATCCGAATGATATTGAATCAATGGAAATTCTGAAAGATGCTTCAGCTACAGCTATTTATGGTACAAACGGAGCAAATGGTGTTATTTTGATAACAACTAAACGTGGTAAATCTGGTAAGCCTAATATTCGTTATAGTGGTTATGTCGGTTTTGAAGATTTTTCACATAAGTTGAAATTCGGTGATGGCGCTCAGATTTTACAGAGATATAAAGACTATGTTGCACAAAATCCAGGAGAAACTCTGTTCAATGGTTTTGTAAAAAATCAGAATGAAGTGGAGAACTATGAGAATGGATATGAGACAGATTGGATTGATGCCGTATCTCAGACAGGTATTATTCAGGATCATAACATTAGCGTAGGTGGTGGAGCTGAAAATGTGCAATATTATATCTCTGCTGACTATATGAGTCAGAAAGGTATTATCAAAGGGTTTAATTATAAGCGATATTCTATCCGTACAAATATAGATGTAAATGTTACTAATTATTTGAAGGTAGGAACTAATTCTTATATTGTATCTCATAATCGGGATGGAGGACGTGCCAGCTTGTTGATGGCAGAAGCTATGAGCCCTTATGGAAAAGTATATGAGGATGATGGCTCATATTGCATTTATCCGATGTATTCTGAAAGTTTATTTACAAACCCGTTGATGTGGACTACAACTTCTCCAGAACGTCGTCAGTGGAATATTAACTTGAATGGATATGCTGATTTAGATTTTGAGAAACTGTGGGCTCCTCTTAAAGGATTGAAGTATAAATTGAATGCTGGGTTTGCGTATATGCCTAAACGGTATAATAATTATGAGGGAAAGTCTGTAAATAATAATACTGGTTCTGCTGAAATTAAGAATGAAGAAACTCAAAGTTATACGATTGAAAATATCGTGACATATGCACGTGATTTTAATAAGCACCATTTTGATTTGACAGGATTGTATGCTGCTTCTCGTAAAAAGTATCAGTGGGCTCAGGCTAAAGCAACGAATTTTCCTAGTGATGATCAAACATGGCATAATATAGGCAGTGCTTCAACTCCTACGGTTGCTTCTTATACGGAGTTGTATACAACTGTTTCTCAGATGGGACGTTTGAATTATTCTTACGATAGTCGTTATTTGTTTACAGCCACAGTTCGTCGTGATGGATCTTCTGTCTTTGGAGATAATAATAAATATGGAGTATTTCCGTCAGTGGCTTTGGGATGGAATGTAACAAATGAAGAGTTTATGCAGCCTGCACAAAATTGGTTAAACAATTTGAAACTTCGTCTTTCGTATGGTAAATCAGGAAATGAAGCTATTGGCGTGTATTATTCACGTATGAAGATGGTAAATAATATGCTGGCTATGGGAGGTAGTGCTAATCTTGCATTATATCCTGATGAATTTATGGGAAACGCAGATTTGAGTTGGGAAACAACTAAGACATTTAATGTTGGATTGGATTTTGGACTCTGGAATAATCGCTTGACTGGTAATTTGGATGTTTATTTTTCTCGGACTACCGATTTGTTGATGCAGCGTAACCTCCCTACGGTTAGTGGATTTAATAAGGTATATGCCAATATGGGTGAAACAGCTAACAAAGGTATTGAGCTGACATTGAATTCTCGTAATATTGTTACAAAAGATTTTACTTGGAGTACTAATTTAGTATTTTCTTGGAATAAGAATGAAATCAAAGATTTGTATGGTGACGGAAAAGATGATATAGCTAACCGTTGGTTTATTGGACAACCTATTGGAGTAATTTATGATTTTACTAAAGTTGGTATCTGGCAAGAAGAGGAAATCGCTGCAGGAGAACACCTGAAGTGGGATCCGGTGGCTAAAGCTGGAGATTTGAAGCTGTTGGATTTAAATAAAGATGGTAAGATTACAGATGATGACCGCTCAGTCTTAGGACAGACTACTCCAAAATGGATTGGTGGACTGACTAATACATTTACATGGAAGGATTTAACTTTAAGTGTATTCATACAAACAGTTCAGGGAGTCATGAAAAATAATACGTTGATTGGTATGGCTGGCGATGAAATGGGACGTCGAAATACTGCAACTGAGATTGGTTATTGGACACCTGAAAATAAAAGTAATGAATGGCGTTCTTTAAGCAAGAACTCAAATCCTCATGGTTATGGTTTCCCTTGCAAAGCTAATTATACACGTATAAAGGATGTAACATTAAGTTATAACTTCCCCGCACAGCTTATTAAAAAAATGGGAATTGGAGGATTGACTGTGTATGCTAGCGGAAGAAATCTGTTTACTTTTACAAAATGGATTGGTTGGGATCCTGAGTCTCGTCAGATAGCTCGTGGTAGTAGCTCATGGGATGCAACTCGTGGTGAGACTGTTTATGATTCTAGTAACTATCCAATGACAAAGAGTTACGTATTTGGTATTAATGTAACCTTCTAATCTTAATAAATATGAAATTGAAAAATATATTATTCGGCACGCTGGCAGTGTCAGTTTTGTCGATGGGAACAATGTCTTGTAGTGACAGTTTTTTGGATGAAGAAATGTATTCAAAATATTCTCCTGAAGGAGCTAGTGTAGATAATCGTTTGGTAGGATTATATTATACGTATGCTAGCTTGTGGGGATATTCTGGACATCAAGGCTTTTTGAGTTGTTTTCAAATTGGTACCGATGTTGCGTCTGCTGGTGATGTGCAAGGAGTAGAAACGCCATTTTATCAATATGCACAATTAACAGATGAAAATGCAGGAGTGTCATGGTTGTGGGAGAAATGTTATGAATTTATTAATGAAGCAAATCAAATAATTGAGATGCTGGGGGAAAACGGTGATAAGGCAAAGATTGCAGAAGCAAAGTTTTTCCGAGCATATGCTTATAATACATTAGTGACTCTTTGGGGAGACGTGCCTTTGGTTACAGAAACAACAAATATACCAAAGACTGATTATACGCGTGAAAAAGTTGCTAAAGTAGATGAGTTAATAGATAGTGATTTACAGTATGCGATGACTAATTTACCTGATATGGGTAAAGCTGTGACAGAAAGTCGTGCTAATAAAGATTTCGCTCGTCAGTTAGCTGGAGAGGCCTATTTGCGTATGGGTATGAGAGATGCTTCTTTCTTTGAAAAAGCGGAAAAATCGTTGGACCCAATTATTGCTAATGCATCCTATCGCTTGATCGAAGCACGATATGGTAAGTATTTAAGTGAGGCAGGAGATTATTATCATGATATGTTCCGTTGGCATAATCAACGTCGTTCAGAGGGCAATACAGAAGCTATTTGGACTTTTGAAATGGAATATAATAGAAATGTAACTGGAGGTACAATTGATAACCCACAGCATCGTCGTGTTTGGACTCCCGCTTTCCATAAGTATGCAGGAATGCAGAATGCCGATTCTATTGGTGGTCGTGGAAATGGCCGTTTGCGCTTAAGTAACTTCATGAAGTATGGGTTATATGAAAAAGGAGATATTCGTAACTCTAATTTTAATATTCGTCGCGTGTTATGGTATAATAGACCGGGTTATGAAGAAACTTTGTATTTAGATGCGAATGGTTATAGTATCCCGAAAGAAATAGAAGTTGATGGTCAGAAAATTAGTAATCCTGATATAGTATCAACTAAGGTCGTTCGTACAGGTGATCAAGTTATTCCTGGTCCAAGTGACTCTTTAAATGTTTACTTCCCGCATACAACTAAATGGGGCTGTTATGATGAAACGGATGATTTTGGTTATGCAGGAGTAAAAGATTGGCCTGTAATGCGCTTAGGAGAGACTTATTTGTTACGAGCAGAAGCACGTTTCCGTCAAGGAAATTTAGCTGGTGCTGCGGATGATATTAATAAATTGCGTGATCGTGCATTCAAGGAATATCGTGCAAGTTCAGGCAATCCTAATGCTGGTAAAGTTTCTAAAAACCAAATTGATATTGACTTTATTCTGGATGAACGTGCTCGTGAATTGATTGGTGAAGAGAATAGACGTATGACTTTGGTTCGTACAAATACCTTGAAAGAACGTATAGCTAAAAATGGAGATGTGGTTCCTGCTGCTCCAGAGTCAAAAGTTATTACGGGATTTAAAGATTTTAATGTATTGCTTCCTATTCCATTGAGTGTAATTCAGTTGAATAAGGATGCGAAGATTGAGCAGAATACGGGATATTGATAATGACTATAATATTTCGATAAGACCGTGAAATAAAAAAGTTGAAGTTTCTCTTTTTTCTCAGGATGGAAGGGGAACTTCGACTTTTTCATTCTAAACAGATTCCATAAAAACAACAATCGGAAGGGCTATCCTAAATTTTAAATGACTCTCTGATTTTTCTGTTTTTAATGGAATATAGAGTCGGAGAAATTTTTTATATTACCTTTACTTTTCGGAAAGATTCTTGTGAGAAAGAAGAAAAATAAAATCAAGAAAGTAATCTGAAATTTAATCAAATGAGAATACATGTTTTTATAATAGGAATTGCTCTGATGAGCTTATCATGTTTTGGCCTTGGTGCAACCGAAACCTCAGAGACGGTTTTTGTGTTGAAAAATAAGAATATGAGCTTGAGTCCTTATACGGGTATGACACGGGAGCATTGGAAAGAGGCCGCTCTTTATTTGTTGGAAGGGGCATTCAGTTATGTGAAGTCACCGGAAGATCCTTTGGATTTTCCAAAACAGCCGGGAAAAAGTTATCCTCGGACGCCTTCTCAAGAACCTGTGGCCCGTCTGGAGGCTTTATGCCGGACGATGTTTCTTGCGGGGCCTTTATTGAAGGAAGATCCGGAATTGAGGGTGAACGGAATACTGTTGGGAGATTATTATCGCCGGCAGTTGGAATTGATGCTTCAGCCCGGCACTCCTGTCTATGTACCGATGAATCCTCCTAAAAAGAATGGTGGACAGCGGCTTGTGGAATTGGGCGGACTAGCTTTGTCGTTTATGATGGCTCCGGAGATATTCTGGAATCCCTTGTCTCAGGAGGTGAAAGATAGTTTGGCTGTGCGTATGCTGAGTTATGGTGAAGGCGGCACGTATGAGTGTAACTGGCGTTTTTTTAATGTCAATATTATGAGCTTTTTTCTGAGCCAGGGGTATCATACGGACAAGGCTTATTTGGAAGAACTGTTACAGATATTGTTGGCTGCTTATCGTGGTGACGGGTGGTATCACGATAATCCGTTGTTTGATTATTATAGTATGTGGGCTTTTCAAATGTATGGTTCTTTGTGGTCTGAAAAGTTCGGAAAGAAATATTATCCTGATTATGCCCGGCAGTTTATGGAGCATTTCCGTGAAATTCCTGAAAACTATCCTTACATGTTTGCAAGGGACGGGAAGATGATTATGTGGGGGAGAAGTATTACTTATCGGATGGGGGCGTCTGTTCCACTTGCTTTGACGGGCATGTTGGAAGATCCTGATATCAATTACGGCTGGATGAGACGTATTGCATCTTCTACGATTCTGCAATTCCTGCAGCATCCTGATTTTTTGGAGGATCGTATACCTACACTGGGTTTTTATGGGGCTTTTGAGCCGGCTATACAAGGCTATAGCTGCCGTGGAAGTGTGTTCTGGATGGGAAAACTGTTTTTGGCACTTTACCTTCCTGCTGATAATCCTTTTTGGAATGCAGTGGAAAATGAAGGTGCTTGGACGGATTTTGAGAAAGATAGGGTATATTGCAAATATGCGGAGGATGCTCATATATTGATCACTGATTATCCGAATATTGGTGCATCAGAACTTCGTAGCACGACTTCTCATAGTTCATCGAATTACCATTGTGTAGAGAACTATAACCGCTTATCTTATAACAGCGAATTCCCGTGGCAGGCAGATGGAAAGAACGGGGAAGTGGCGATGAGTTACGTGGTGAAGAATAAAGAGGGAAAGTGGGAGCCTCTCCGTAACTATAGTTTTAAGAAATATGAGGACGGTTTCTATTGTCGGGAGGCTTGGTTGGAGAGCGATGAGGCTGTTTATTTCCAGTTGGCAGAACTTCCTCTTCCCGATGGAATTTTAAGGATTGACAAAGTGTCGTCTCCTTCTCCAGTAGAAGTGAGGATGGGACATTATGCTTTACCGGAAAAACAGGGAAAAATCTGTGAAAGTGTTGTTCGATTGGATGGAAAGGAGACTTATGTGATTGATAACGGTGTTTATCGTTTGGGGATGACGACTTGGGAAGGTTGGAAGCAGATGGAGTTTGTCCATGCGGAAGGGTTGCATCCGGATAGTCGGAACAGTGTGGTGATTGACGCAAGTGACAGATGTGAAGGAGAGAAAGTCTATATTACGCTACAGTTATGGAGTAAAAGTGGCTCAAAAGATGATGATGCTTGGAATCCGGTTAGCAAGATTTGCTTTGACAAAAGTAGAAAGCAGTTTGAAGTGGTATTAAAAGACGGTAACGTGAAGCGTTTGAAATGGTAGAATTGTGAGAAGGCTTTAAGTCTGTATCTAATATTATTGGTCATCAGGATTTCTCAGTGTTATAGGCAATGGGAAATTCTGATGACCATAAATGTATTCTAAGGGGCTGTTCTTCTTGTAAGGTGTGCATGGTAATAACTTTTTTGCATAGCCAGTTGGTATTAAGGGCGAAATTTTACTTCATTTTTTACGTTTCCCTTCTTTGAACCGTATGTTTCCCGTAGCGAAAACCTACATTTCTCGGCAAGAAACCGTACGTTTCCCACCAGGGAAACATAGAAAACCTTTTTGCTTCATACACTATTCACAAGGACGTTTTGTGATGAAGGAAGACGAATGATAAGAAAGCTGATTTAGAAGTTGAAGCAGATAAAAAATAAAAAGGCATTGCTTGGAGCTTAGGACTCACAGGCAATGCCTTTTTTATGTCAATACCGATAAACTAATTATCCGATATTCTTCACTTTAATCAGGTATTCAGCAATCTGAACAGCATTCAGAGCGGCACCTTTCTTAATCTGGTCACCTACAATCCAGAAAGTCAGACCGTTTTCGTTAGCCAGGTCTTTACGGATACGGCCTACATATACTGGGTCTTTTCCAGCCAGGAACAACGGCATCGGATATTCTTTCTTTTCAGGGTTGTCCATCAGTACCAGACCTTCGCCGTTGGCAAATGCTTCGCGGGCTTCTTCTACAGATACCGGACGTTCTGTTTCAATCCAGATGCTTTCTGAGTGTGAACGAAGTGCTGGAACACGTACGCAAGTAGCACTAACCTGTACATCTGAGTGCATGATTTTACGTGTTTCATTGTACATCTTCATTTCTTCTTTGGTATAACCGTTGTCTGTGAACACGTCAATCTGAGGAATCAGGTTGAATGCCAGCTGATAAGCGAATTTCTCTACAGTGACAGGCTCTCCGGCCAATACCTGACGGTACTGTTCGTAAAGTTCGTCCATGGCAGCCGCACCGGCACCACTGGCAGCCTGGTAAGTAGATACGTGTACACGTTTGATATGAGTCAGGTTTTCGATAGCTTTCAGGGCTACAACCATCTGGATAGTCGTACAGTTAGGATTGGCAATGATGCCATGCGGGCGGTTCAGCGCGTCTTCTGCGTTGACTTCAGGCACTACCAGAGGAATATCGTTTTCCATACGGAAAGCGCTGGAGTTGTCAATCATCACTGCACCGTATTTAGTGATGGTTTCTGCAAACTCCTTAGAAGTTCCTGCACCGGCTGACGTAAAGGCGATGTCTACTCCTTTGAAATCATCGTTGTGCTGCAGAAGTTTTACTTCGATTTCTTTTCCGCGAAAAGTGTATTTTCGTCCGGCACTTCTTGAAGATCCGAACAACAACAGTTCATCTACCGGGAAGTTTCTTTCATCGAGCACACGCAGGAACTCCTGTCCTACGGCTCCGCTTGCACCAACAATTGCTACTTTCATTTCTTATGTTTCTTGTTTAAGTTAATAAATTCCGTGATTGTATTGCTTTCTGTATTTTAGTTAGATAGTTTTTTCTTCTACTTGTATCCTTTGAACCGCAAAATTAAAACATTTTGGAATACCAAAGGGGAAATACGGAACTTTTTCGTATTTTTGTCCATAAATTTAAACCGAATAAACCGAACAGCTCATTATCTATGGAAGAATTGTTAGATTTTTTTCATCTCAATATAGATTTTCCCATTACTGACCCCACCTGGATTTTTTTCCTTGTGTTGGTCATCATCCTGTTTGCTCCGATTGTATTGGAACGTCTGCGTATTCCGCATATCATCGGAATGATTCTGGCAGGTATCGTCATCGGGGAACATGGATTCAATATTCTGGCGCGCGACAGCAGTTTTGAGCTTTTCGGTAAGGTAGGACTGTATTATATCATGTTCCTGGCCGGATTGGAAATGAACATGGAGGATTTCAAGAGTATCCGTGTGAAGGCTACGGTGTTAGGCTTGCTGGCCTTTATCTTCCCGCTGGGTATCGGTGTGTGGACTAACCTGAACTTGCTGGGATACGGACTGATTACTTCTGTGCTGCTGGCCAGTATGTATGCTTCGCACACTTTGATAGCTTATCCGATTGTGATTCGTTACGGTATCAACCGGCAGCGGGCTGTCAGCATTGCGGTGGGAGGTACGGCGGTGACGGATACACTGACCTTGTTGGTTTTGGCCGTCATTGCAGGTATGTACAAGGGCGATACCTCGGATATGTTTTGGGTGTGGCTGGTGCTGAAAGTTGTGGTGCTGAGTGTGGTGATTATGCTGACGTTTCCTCGCATCGGACGCTGGTTCTTCCGTCGTTACAGTGACCAAGTGGTACAGTATATCTTTGTGATGGCCATGGTCTTCTTGGGGGCCGGGTTGATGGAGCTGATTGGTATGGAGGGAATTTTAGGCGCCTTCCTGGCCGGGCTGGTGCTGAACCGTCTGATTCCGCATGTTTCTCCGTTGATGAGTCACCTGGAGTTTGTGGGAAATGCGCTGTTTATTCCTTATTTCCTTATCGGGGTGGGAATGCTGATAAACGTGAATGTGCTGTTCGGCCATATCGATTCCATTAAGGTAGCTGGTGTCATGATTGTGGTGGCACTGTTAGGCAAATGGATTGCATCGTGGCTGACACAGAAAATATATCGCATGAAGGCAGTAGAACGGGAACTGATGTTCGGACTGAGTAATGCGCAGGCTGCGGCTACCCTGGCGGCGGTACTGGTGGGTTACAACATTATTCTGCCCAGTGGAGAGCGCTTGTTGAACGAAGATGTGCTGAACGGTACCATTCTGCTGATTCTGGTGACTTGTGTGGTCAGTTCGTTTATTACGGAACATGCGGCCAAACGAATTGCGATGGATGATGCGGAAGTGGATGAAGAACAAGAGCAGAAAAAAGAGCGTATACTGATTCCTGTGGCCAATCCGGACACATTGGACAAACTGATTCAGTTAGCATTAGTGGTACGTGATGAAAAGCGGACGGACAATCTGGTGGCACTGAATGTGATTAATGATAACAATGACTCTGTCCGGCTGGAGATGCGGGGAAAGAGAAGCCTGGAAAGGGCGGCTCAGATTGCTGCATCGGCCAATGTCTTTCTGAAGACGGTGTCGCGCTTCGACTTGAACATTGCTACGGGTATTTTGCATACAGCTAAGGAAACTGAAGCGACTACGATTGTCATTGGCTTGCATAATAAGGCCAATATCGTGGATTCGTTCTTCGGTAATCTGACGGAAGATTTGTTGAAGAATACTTATCAGCAGGTAATGATTGCCCGTTTCCTGATGCCGGTCAATACGCTGCGGCGCATCATCGTGGCGGTACCTCCTAAATCGGAATTTGAGCATGGTTTCGTGAAATGGATTACGCACTTGTGCCGCATGAGCAGTCAGCTGGGATGCCGTCTGCATTTCTTTGCCCATCCACAGACTTTGGGGTATATCAAGGGATATATCCAGAAGAAGCACAAGGATGTGATGACGGAATACCAGGAACTGGATAACTGGGACGACTTGCTGATTATCACAGGACAGGTGAATTACGATCATCTGCTGGTCATTGTCAGCTCACGAAGAGGGTCTATTTCGTACGATTCTTCTTTTGAACGCTTGCCCATGCAGGTGTCCAGATATTTTAATAACAACAGTATCATGCTGCTGTATCCTGACCAGAAGGGTGACCCGAATGAGGCGTTAAGCTTTGCCGACCCGCGCGGCTGGGCCGAAACGCAATATTATGATAAGGTGGGAAACTGGTTTTATAAATGGTTTAAGAAAGATTCATGAGCGAAGAAAATAAGAAAGAATGGCAGCAGCGCACGGAATTGCTGTTAGGTGAAGAGAAGATGGAGAGGCTGCGCAAGGCGCATGTGCTGGTGGTCGGTGTGGGAGGCGTAGGCGCTTATGCCGCCGAAATGCTTTGCCGTGCCGGAGTGGGAAAGATGACGATTGTGGATGCCGATACGGTGCAGCCGAGCAACATGAACCGTCAGTTGCCGGCCACTCATTCCGTTATCGGACGTCCAAAGGCAGAGGTGCTGGCTGAACGTTTCCGGGATATTAATCCGGAACTGGAGCTGACCGTGTTGCCGGTTTACCTGAAAGATGAGGCGATACCTGAACTGCTGGACAGTGCGGCGTTTGATTTTGTGGTAGATGCCATTGATACGGTAGCTCCTAAGTGCTATCTGATTTATCATGCCTTGCAACGCGGATTGAAGATTGTCAGCAGCATGGGAGCCGGAGCCAAACGGGATATCACGCAGATTCGTTTTGCGGATTTGTGGGATACGTATCATTGTGGGTTGAGCAAGGCGGTGCGTAAGCGTTTGCAGAAAATGGGTATGAAGCGGAAGCTGCCGGTTGTATTCAGTACAGAGCAGGCCGATGAAAATGCGGTGATATTGGTAGATGATGAGCAGAACAAGAAGTCTACCGCAGGAACCGTCAGCTATATGCCGGCCGTATTCGGATGCTATCTGGCAGAGTATGTAATTCGTAAATTGTAAAGTCGTATGATTCAGTTGGAAGGGATAATCAAGAGCTTTGGTGCACTTCAGGTGTTGAAGGGGATTGACCTTGAAATCGGGAAAGGTGAAGTGGTCAGTATTGTGGGTCCCAGTGGGGCGGGAAAGACTACTTTGCTGCAAATTATGGGTACACTCGACAAGCCGGACGGAGGACGAATTATATTGAACGGCACGGAGGTGAACCGTCTGAAAGAAAAAGAGCTTTCTGCCTTCCGGAACCGGGAAATCGGTTTTGTCTTTCAGTTTCACCAGCTGTTGCCTGAGTTTACGGCGGTAGAGAATGTCATGATGCCGTCTTTGATTCAAGGCAAGTCGGCGGGAACTGCCCGAAAGGAAGCATTGGATTTGCTGGATTTCCTGGGATTGTCGGAACGGGCCACGCATAAGCCGGCAGAACTTTCGGGTGGCGAAAAGCAGCGTGTGGCTGTAGCCCGTGCCTTGATGAATCATCCTTCGGTAATCTTGGCGGACGAGCCTTCCGGAAGTCTGGATACGCAGAACAAGGGAGAATTACATCGGTTGTTCTTTGAACTGCGTGACAAGTTAGGGCAGACTTTTGTCATCGTAACGCACGATGAGGAACTGGCCACGCAGACCGATCGTACCATTCATCTGGTGGATGGACGCATCGTATAAGATAAAAAAATCCCGTCCCGGTATGTGTACCGGCGGACGGGATAAATTTTTCCTCGATTTATTAGCTTTTTAGAAAGAAAGGTGTACGATTTCCGGATTGTGGTCGGAAAGGAATTTCTTTGCTTCCCGGTTCTCTTCAGGAATGTAGCTGCGCTGTACCTCTATTTGAGGAGTGACAAATATGAAGTCAATTTTCTCACAAGAGTCGGCAGGAATGCGTCCGAAGTCATGGAAGGTATAGCTGGCACCTTCTTGCTGGAGAGCTGTCTTATGCGCATCCTTCAGTACGAAACTGTTGCCGGTGATGGTCTGGTAGGCTTCCGACTGGTCGGATACATTGAAGTCTCCGGTAACTACGGCAGGCTGGTCTCCTACGATTTCTTTTATTTTCTCAATAATCAGCAAAGCGCCTTTTTTACGGGCTTCTGTTCCCACATGGTCAAAGTGCGTATTGATGGCCATAAAGATTTTTCCGTTGGTTTTGTCTTTCAGCTTGGCCCAGGTGGCAATACGGGTGCAGGCACCGTCCCATCCGATGAAGCCTACACTGTCGGGGTATTGTGACAGCCAGAAGGTATTGTTGTCCAATAATTCAAAACGGTCTTTTTTTATAGAACAGAGGGGCATATTCGCCTTGTGTCTTCCCGTCTTCTCGTCCCACGCCGACTTCGGCATATTCTGGCAGACGGGCTTTCAGGTCTTCAAGCTGGTGGTGCAGGACTTCCTGCATACCTACAATGTCCAGATTTTGTGCCTTGATGAAATTGGCTACGGTGTCCTTTCTGTATGTCCAGCTGTTCAGACTGTCGTAGGGATTGTCGTAGCGGATGTTGAAGGTGCTCCATGTGATTTCACTGGTTGGTTGGGGAGAGTGGCATGAAGCGATGGTCATGCACAAAGAGAGCCCCAGAAAACTTCCTAAAATAGTGTAGAGTTTCATAGATATAAAGTTTAATGATATATGTTTTTCCTATAAAACAAGTCACGGCGGTTTACCACTTACTTTGCGGCGTAAAAATAAAAATATTTTTAGTTTTTCTTTATAGGGAAGGCAGTGTGAGTATATGAGTTTTTTATGCTATCTTTGGCGGAAATAAAGAGTTGTTATGAGTCATATAAAATTAGGAAAATATAATCAGCTGGAAGTAGTGAAGGAAGTGGACTTCGGGGTGTACCTCAATGGAGATGAAGACGGTGAAATTTTGCTTCCGAAACGTTATGTGCCCGAAGGTACCAAGCCGGGAGACATTCTGAATGTATTTATTTACCTCGATATGGAGGAGCGTCTGGTCGCTACTACGCAGCAGCCCTATGCGCAGGTGGGTGAATTTGCCTGTCTGCAGGTGGTATGGGTCAATCAGTTCGGTGCCTTTCTTGACTGGGGATTGATGAAAGACTTGTTCGTGCCTTTCCGTGAGCAGAAGATGAAGATGCAGAAAGGAAAACGCTATGTGGTGCATGTGCATCTGGATGAAGAAAGCTATCGTATTGTGGCTTCTGCCAAGGTGGAGCATTATCTTTCTACGGAGAAACCGGAGTACCAGCCGGGACAGGAAGTGAATGTCATGGTATGGCAGCGTACGGATTTAGGCTACAAGGTGATTGTAGAAAATCAGTTTAGCGGTATGCTGTTCCATAACGAGGTGTTCCAGCCTTTGGAAGCGGGAATGCACCTGAGTGCTTTCGTGAAACAAGTACGTCCGGATGGAAAGATTGATTTGGAATTGCAGAAGGCCGGTGCCCGGAAGGTAGATGATTTTTCCGAGGTATTGCTTCAGTACATCAAGGATAATGACGGCTTTACCCCGCTGAATGATAAGACCGATGCGGAGGTGATTTACCAGACCTTCGGTGTAAGTAAGAAGACTTTCAAGAAAGCGGTCGGCGATTTATATAAGAAAAGACTGGTGATGATGGAAGAAGGGGGTATCCGCTTAGTCTGAGAATCTTTTGATATAAAAGGAAGTGCTGAACCTGGAAGAGATGATTCCTGATTCAGCACTTTTTTATTTATAATCGTTTGGAGAGAGATTTACGTTCTTTTTCTTTCATGTTACTTTTTTCCCGGATTTGTTTCGGGCGCATCTTGTCGGGATTTACTTCCGGGCGTCGGGTTGGCCTTTCTTGGGGCTTGAAGCCTGGGTTTTTGTGAGGATTGTGAGGCGGGCGTGCCTGCGGTTTGTGGTCTGAATGCTGAGGCGGGCGATAATTGGGTTTTCCCACTGAGACAGGTCTCCGGTCCGGACGAGGTGCAGGCTTCCAGTTGGGCTTCTGCGGAGGACGATTGCCCGGACGTGGTCCGGCAAAGTCGTGCGGTCGCATCTGCGGACTGACTCGGCACGGACGGCTGTACACCGGATGGTGGTAGCGTGCAGGATAATTACGCCGGTAGTAGCTTACGCCTCCGAAATGTGCCCGGCAATGTCCGCCTCTGTAGGTCAGGTAATGGCGGGGAGGTCCGAAGTAGAAATGGATTCTGTTCGGATAAATTTTATATACACGCAGATAGCATACGTTGTTGATGGCATAAATGGGGCGGAAGAAATATTCGATATCGATGAAGCGTACGTATTCTGCTTGTGAAAGTACCCATCGCAGGTCGTCGTTTCGTTCGTCCAGGTAACGGTAATATGCATCCATCGCACGAGTATCGGCAACGGCAATGCCAGAAACGTATGGACCTATATTGCAGAGAAAGTCGTAATTGATTTCGTACAGGTCGTTGTACTGGTTACTGTTGAGGTGCAGTTCAAAGGCCATTCGGTCGGTCAGGAAACGGGCATTGACACGAAAGTTGCCCAGACCGGATGCGTAGCCCCGGATTGTGCTCAGGCAAAGGGCCAGCAGGCAAAGAATAAATGTTCTTGTTCTCATAAGCATTGTCTTTTCCGGCTGAGAGTATGATTCCTCCAGCTTTGTTGATAGCACAAAGTTAGCGGAAGAAAATTCTCCGGTCAAGATGAAAACGCCCATTCTTTTGTAGGGGATTTCCTATAATTGGATAGGGAAATACCGGCTAACGGATGATTTTGAGAAATTTCTCGATGTCTCTCCGTATCATCTGGTACAGGGGAGAGTTCTTGTAGAAACTGTTTCGGTGGATAACGACTTCCACTCCTACCTGACTTCGCTGGTAGCTAGTCAGCTCGTTGTGAAGCTGCATGTCGTGGAGGGCCAGGTCATGGATTTGCTGTTCTCTTTCCCGGCGGAGTACGGTGCATACGGGAATGAGCAGTCGCAGCACTACATTGTCCATAATGTGATGGCCTTGAATAAACATATAGGTATTGTCCGGATGGACTCCCAAGCGGTCGAATTCTTTTTTCATGCTTTCAATTTCTTCCAGTGCTTCCGGATGATGGCGTTCCAGGTCATGCAGTTTGCGGTTGACTTTTTTTGCCATGGTTTCCAGACTTCGTTCCGGATGATGGGTGCTAACCTGATCAAGCTTTACATAGGAACAGAAATCCAACAGTGAGAATTCTGACAGAATATGTTTCCGGTAAAACCAGACAGACCATACAAACAGCGGATAAGCTATTTGGGAATAAAGTTTCATGAATTCCGGAAAATTAATCAGCTTATGGTCGTTCAGCGTAGCCATGACGCAGATTTCATGCAACCCTTCGGCATAGCAATGGTAGTTCTCAATGGCGTATGCATAGGTTTGCATCACGTAGGGATTTTCGATGATGTATCGGGAGGTGTTGGTACGTCCTTGCAACAGGTAGTCATAATCGCTGTCCACGCAGGCAATCATATTCTCGCCTAATTGCTTCCCGAGCTGGTTCATCAGTACGGTTTTCTTACCTTTAGCCAATGAAGTCTGAGAGGGGAGCATGACTTCGAAATAGCGGGTGTTGTCTTCGTATTCCGCAAGTATGGATCTCCAGAAAGAAATATCATCATAGCTTTCTACGTAGGCCACGATTTTTCTTCTTGCACGCTTGGGCTTAAGGCTGTTAGCCGCTCCAATGTACAGGGAAGAAAGGTTTTCAGTCAGTCTTTTTCCCATACGGCTACATGTTTTTAAAGGGTTGTAATGTCACTCACTTCGGTAACGGCGTCCATCCATCCGTTCATGATAAGTGCCGGTGAATGGGTGGTCAGTATAATTTGCACATTCGGATTCAGGCTTCGGATGAGCGAGATAAGCCGTTGCTGCCATTCTACATGAAGTGAGATTTCGGGTTCGTCCATAAAGAGGGTACATGGTTGGTTGTCCTGCACCAGTACGGTGAGCAGGATGACCAGCATCTGCTTTTCACCGGAAGAAAGCTGATAAGGGGTTAATATGTCGCCGTCTTGTTCAAACTGTATTTCATTGCTCTGGCGGAGAATCTTTTTCCCCGTTTCACTGAACAGGTCGTCTACCAGGTTCTGGAAATGGGTTTTAGGCAGAGAGATTTCGGCTGCCTTGGATTGATTTTCGGGCTTGCCGCTGGTCAAAAGCTCGATAATCCGGTTGCCGATGTTTACTTGATAATCCAGATAGCGTCGCTGCAGGAGATAAAGCTGCCAGTCGAGTTCAGTCTTGACATTCTGGTTACCGATTTTTTCCAATAATCCGGAACTGAGCAGCGGACGGTCAAAACTTCTTATCACATCGAAGTGGATATAGGTGGCATCTTCCGGATAGAAAGTGAAAGACACTCCCAGATGTATGCCGTTACTCAGGGCTCCTCCTTCCAGGTCACTCAGCCGGCGGACAGAGTTGTTCAGAATCGTACTTTTTCCGATGCCGTTTACTCCACTCAGGATGTTTACATCCGGGCGTAAATCCCAGGCAATGTTTTTCCGGCCCCATAAGCCCTTTATCTCAATGCGCTTGATATATTCAGCTTGCTTTTTCATGGACTGTATTTTTTAACGCGTCAAACAAAAATAGAAAATTCCCGGGAATAAATCAACGCCCGACCGGCCCTTTTTTCAAAAACCTCGTAACTTTGCAGAAATTTAAAAAGACTAAATCATGAAAGGTTCTGTAAAAGCTCATATTTCATTGTTATTGGCTGCAAGCATGTGGGGATTGATGTCGCCGGTAGGCAAGGCAGCCATGGAAGCGGGTATTACCGGACTCACACTGGCGAATATGCGTATGATAGGAGCGGCCGTGTGTTTTTGGACTACCTCTTTCTTCGTAAAGCAGGAGAAGGTCAATCCGCACGATTTGCTGATGCTGTTCTTTGCTTCCTTGTTGGGGATTGTCTGCAATCAGGGGTGTTTTACTTTCGGCTTGTCACTGACCTCTCCGGTCGATGCGTCTATCATGACTACTACCATGCCGATTGTAACCATGATTTTAGCGGCTCTTTTCCTGAAAGAACCCGTTACTCCGAAAAAGGTGATTGGGATATTTCTTGGGTCCATCGGTGCCCTGACCTTGATTCTGAGCAACCGGGGAGGAGATACGGAAGGTGGCAGCGTATGGGGTGATGCACTCTGTATGGCAGCTCAGATTAGTTTTGCCTGTTATCTGACCATTTTTAAGAAGTTGATTGCCCGTTATCACGTGATTACATTGATGAAGTGGATGTTTACTTATGCGGCGATATGCTTTATACCCTTCTCTTATCATGATTTTTCAGTGATGGATTGGGCAGCCTTCCCGATAGAAGTCTGGCTGGAAGTAAGTTATGTCATACTCTTTGGTACGTATGTGGCTTATATTTTGATGCTGGTCGGTCAGAAATCCTTGCGGCCTACAGTAGTCAGTATGTATAACTACATGCAGCCGGTTGTGGGAAGTTGTGTGGCTGTACTTGCTGGTATGGCAACTTTCGGTTGGGTGAAGATTGTAGCGGCGCTGTTGATTTTTACAGGTGTCTATGTGGTGACGCAGAGCAAGTCGCGTGCCCAGATGCTGGCAGAAAGCAAATCAAATGTAGAAGGAAATGAATAAGGAAGGTACTCAAATAAAATCGCCTGTTTTATATTTGCAGCATCACTATGAATTGCTGAAATTAGAGTATGAATACGAAAAGGAGCAGTTCCAGCAGCAGACGGAGCTGATGGGAATTGGCCGAAAAATCAAACGGGGCATGTGCTGGTATCCGTTATCGCTGGGACGGAGCTATTACAATGCCTTGAATCAGTTGGTCATTGAAGTAGAGCGAAAAGAAGACAAGGAGATAGAGCACCTGTTTGAATATGGGAAACCGGTTTGTTTCTTTACGCAGGACATGTCGGGGAAACTGACTTACCTGAATTTCGTAGCCACGGTGAATTACGTGGAGGAAGACCGCATGGTAGTCATCTTGCCGGATGCCAATGCACTGCTTACGCTGCAGAGCAAAGAAGTGGTTGGGGTACAACTCTATTTTGATGAAACCGGCTATCGCCTGATGTTCGAGGCACTGAAGCAGGTCATTTCTGCCAAGAACAACCGACTGGCAGAGTTAAGGGATATTTTTCATGGTACGCAACCCGTATCTACTTTTTCGTTTCAACCGGTACGTTTCCCTTGGTTGAACGCTACACAGGATGAAGCAGTAAATAAAGTCTTGCATGCCAAGGATGTGGCCATTGTGCACGGTCCTCCGGGAACAGGTAAGACCACTACGCTGGTGGAGGCTATTTATGAAACACTTCATCGTGAAAATCAGGTATTGGTATGTGCTCAGAGTAACATGGCTGTCGACTGGATTAGTGAAAAGTTGGTAGACCGTGGTGTCAGCGTGCTCCGTATCGGAAATCCCAGTCGGGTAAACGATAAGATGCTGTCGTTTACGTACGAACGTCGTTTTGAGTCACATCCCGACTATCCTCAGCTATGGAGTATTCGTAAGGTGATTCGTGAACTATATACCCGTAGCCGGAAAGGAAATGACCGGGAAAGTATCCGGCAAAAAATCAATTCATTGAAAGACCGAGCTACGGAATTGGAAATCCGTATCAATGAATCCTTGTTCAGTGAAGCGAGGGTGATTGCTTGTACGCTGGTGGGTAGTGCCAACCGCTTGCTCACCGGACAGAAGTTCGGAACGGTATTTATCGATGAGGCGGCTCAGGCATTGGAAGCAGCCTGCTGGATTCCGCTTCGTAAAGCCGACCGGGTGATTTTGGCTGGCGACCATTGTCAGTTGCCGCCTACGGTGAAGAATCCGGAAGCCTTGCGTGCAGGGTTAGGACATACATTAATGCAGGCCATTGTGAAGAACAAGCCGGAGGTGGTATCCTTGCTGAAGGTACAGTATCGTATGAACGATGAGATTATGCGTTTCTCGTCCGACTGGTTTTATGGAGGAATGTTGCAGTCAGCTCCTGAAGTGAAATACCGTAGCATCCTGGATTTTGATACGCCGATAGAATGGGTAAATACGGAAGGCATGGACTGTAATGAAGAGTTTGTAGGTGAAAACTACGGACGAATCAATAAGCCGGAGGCTGAATTGTCCATCGGTCAGTTAAAGGAATACATCACGAAAATCGGTCGGGAACGCTTTTTAGAAGAACGGATTGATGTGGGACTGATTTCTCCTTATAAGGCTCAGGTGCAGTATTTGCGTCAGCTGGTAAGGAAAGATGCTTTTTTCAAGCCCTATCGTTCCTTAATTACCGTCAATACGGTGGACGGCTTTCAGGGGCAGGAGCGTGATGTGATTCTTATCAGTCTGGTGCGTGCCAATGAAGACGGTCAGATTGGTTTCCTCAATGACTTGCGCCGCATGAACGTAGCCATCACCCGTGCCCGTATGAAACTGATTATTCTGGGCGATGCCTCCACATTGACCAAGCATGCGTTTTATAAGAAACTTTACGAGTATGTAGGTAGTCTGCAGGAGTGAATTCAGAAGCTGGGATAAAGATATTCATAAAATTTGCTTATCTTTATCCCAGTTTTATTCATTTATCTTTATTAACCATGTTGACAGACTTACTGCAAACTTCGTATTTTGCAATTTTCTTGATTGTAGCCTTTGGCTTTATGCTCGGACGTATCAAAGTGATGGGCCTATCGCTCGATGTGTCTGCCGTAATTTTTATTGCTCTTGCCTTCGGGCATTGGGGGGTGTCCATTCCAAAGGAACTGGGAACCTTCGGGCTGGTGTTGTTTATCTTTACGATTGGCATTCAGGCCGGTCCGGGTTTCTTCCATTCGTTTCGGAGCAAGGGAAAAACCTTGATTCTGATTACACTGCTGATTGTGGCTTCTGCCTGCCTGACAGGGGTCGGAATGAAATATCTTTTTGATATCGATACACCTAGTATCGTGGGACTGATAGCCGGTGCCTTGACCAGTACACCTGGTTTGGCGGTGGCCATTGACAGTACCCAGTCGCCGTTGGCTTCCATTGCCTACGGTATTGCCTATCCGTTTGGGGTGATTGGGGTGATTCTTTTTGTGAAGTTGCTTCCTAAATTGATGGGAATAGACTTGAATGAGGAAGCACGCAGACTGGAGAAGGAACGGCGCAGCCAGTTCCCTGAATTGAGCACTTGTTTGTTCCGGGTGACGAATTCGGCTGTATTTGGCCGTACGCTAAGTCAGTTGAACATTCGTGCCATGACGGGAGCCGTAATTTCACGCTTGAAGCAAGGAGAAGAGATTCTGATTCCTAAAGCTCATACCGTATTGCAGGAAGGTGATTGCATTCAGGCCGTGGGTAGTGAGAATTCCTTGAATAGTCTGGCACTGATGTTGGGTGAGCGTGAAGAAGGTGAACTCCCGTTGAGCCATACACAAACCATTGAATCTTTGTTGCTCACCAAGAAAGATATGATTAACAAACAGTTGGGTGAACTGAACTTGCAGAAGAACTTTGGTTGTACGGTCACTCGTGTACGCCGAAGCGGTATTGACTTGTCTCCCTCACCGGAATTGGCACTGAAGTTTGGTGACAAGCTGATGGTAGTGGGCGAGAAGGAAGGTATTCAGGCAGTAGCCCGTTTGTTGGGAAATGATGTAAAGCGTTTGTCGGATACAGACTTCTTCCCGATTGCTATGGGTATTGTGTTGGGCGTATTATTCGGAAAACTGCACATCTCTTTCGGTGGTGGCATGACTTTCTCTCCGGGACTGACCGGAGGCGTACTGATGATGGCTTTGTTCCTGAGTGCCATTGGCAAGACTGGTCCGATTATGTGGTCCATGTCAGGTCCGGCCAATCAGTTGCTGCGTCAGTTGGGCTTGTTGCTGTTCCTGGCAGAGGTAGGAACTTCAGCCGGAAAAACTTTGGTAGCCACCTTCCAGGAAAGTGGTTTCCTGCTTTTTGGAGTCGGAGCGTTGGTTACATTGGTACCTATGCTGCTGGCTGCCATAGTGGGCCGATGGGTCTTCAAGGTAAGCCTGCTCGACTTGTTAGGCACCATTACCGGAGGTATGACCAGTACGCCTGGTCTGGCCGCTGCTGATTCGATGACAGACAGTAACATCCCGGGAGTGGCATACGCTACGGTTTATCCTATCGCTATGGTATTCCTGATTCTGTTTATTCAGCTGATTGCGCTGGTAATTGTATAGTGTAATAATATGTATATAGAAGAATCCCTGAAGCAAGTGAAATATCCTTGCTTCAGGGATTTCTTTTTTACACTAATTGAAAAAATACGAAGGAGATAAGTAGTATTTCGACTTTTGTTTTTTATGTTTTCCCTCGCGGAACCTTATGTTTCTCATTCTGCATCTCTAGGTTTTCGCACCGGAAAACTTAGGGATGCAGAATGGAAAACGTAAATGATGTTTTAGAGTTCTACTGTTGATGCAGTAGTCTGTCTATAAATCTATGGTAGACAATTGTGTGCTGTTAAAGTTTGCTCAGGAAACGTTCCCTGTCCACTATGTAGCGGATGTGAATCCCTTCTCCCACCAGTCCTTTGCTGTCGGATGCACTAACTTTGAAGGTAAGTTTCCGTCCTTCTATTTCTGTGAGTTCCGCGGTAGCGGTCACTTCTTCGTTCAGACCGGAGGGGTTGAGATGCGAGGTTTGAATCATGGCACCTACGGTGGTAGAGCCTTCCGGGAGTACGGGTTTTACGGCATTCATGGCAGCGTTTTCCATTAAGGCTACCAATGCGGGGGTAGCAAACACTTCCATATCTCCTGAGCCGAGTGCCAAGGCGGTGTTGGTGGAATTTACCTGTACGGTGCTGCTGTATGTAAGTCCTGTTTCCATTGTTTTTTATTTTGAAGTTAGAAATTCATTTTTCTCATTGGGCTGAAAATCGGTTCCGGCCGGGCGCTGGAAGATATGCAGGCTGAATTCCGGTATCATGGCTATCAGGTGGTCAAAGATTTCGCCTTGCAGGGTTTCGTATGGAATCCAGTCGGGGGTATTCGAGAAACAGTAGATTTCTACGGGGATACCTTCGGTGGTGGGCTGCAACTGGCGGACCATCTGCATCAGGTTGTGATTCACTTCGGGATGGCTGCTGATGTATTTGAGGGCATATTCGCGGAACACGTGTAGGTTGACAGGTGGTTCATTTCCTTCGGTTGGAGCAGTTATCCATCCTTTTTGTACGAATCGGTTCACTTCTTCCGGTGTACAGAAATGTACGGTAGTCATGTCGATAAACAGTGAGCGTTTGATGCGGCGACCTCCACACTCGCGCATGCCTCTCCAGTTTTGGAACGAGTCACTGACCAGTGCATAAGGAGGAATCGTGGTGATGGTTTTGTCGAAGTTCTGTACTTTTACGGTAGTCAGCGACACTTCAACCACGTAACCGTCGGCACCGTATTTGGTCATGGTAATCCAGTCGCCCGGACGGAGCATGTCGTTGGCCGAAAGCTGCACGCCGGCCACTAATCCCAGAATACTGTCTTTGAAAATCAACATCAGAATGGCGGCCGAGGCACCGAGTCCGGTCAGGATGGCGGTGGCGTTCCGGTCAATCAAGACGCTGATGATAAGAATGATACCTATTCCGATGGATACCAGATTTATCATCTGGTAGATACCTTTGAGCGGACGGTTCTTTAAAGCTTCATGCTCACTGGATATTTCGTAGAGAGAGTCCAGAAAGCATTTAATCAGCATGAGTGCCGTGATGATGAGATAAATCAGACAGATTTTCAATAGGATTTGAAGCAGGTAGGCCGATTTGTCATCAAAGGCAAAAGGGAGCAGGATGTACCAGGTGATAGGTGGAATCATCCGGCAAGAGGCTTTCATCATCTTGTCATTGAACAGATAGTCGTCCCACGTGGCTTTGGTGCGGGCTGTAATCTTTCGTACGGCCGGCATGATAAGATGGCGGAAGATTAGTGTAGTAAGATAAGATACCAGTAAGATGGCTAAGATGAGTACAACTTGTGTAGTCCAGTTTAAATCAGACTTCTCAATTCCGATTTGCTGGAGAAGTTGCGCAGTTTCCTGATTCATTGTATTCATATTTTATAAAGTCTTTTTCAGGGAGTCAAAGATACACAAGTTCTTAGAGTTTGCAAAACTTGTGTATCTTGTTTATCTTTACCCTATGAAGTATTGGTCAAGTATTTTTTCGTGTTATTGGGGTGCTTGTTGTTTTCCTGCATCCGTGAAGAGGTTTCGGCTGGCGAGAATATAGTGGAGCCGGGCGATGTGTTGCCGGATTTTTCGGCCGTTTTGAATGATGGCTCAGAGTTGAGTACGCAGTCTCTTAAGGGAAAGGTAGCTGTATTGACTTTCTTTCATACGGAATGTCCGGATTGCCAGAAAGAATTACCGGTTATTCAGCGATTATATGAAGAATATGCTGCGAATGAAGAGGTTGCTATCTATGCTATCAGTCGGGAGGAAGGCGAAGAGGAGGTAGCAGATTACTGGGAGAAAAACTCTCTGACCATACCCTATTCGGCACAGGATGACCGGCGGGTGTATGAATTGTTTTCTACGAGCGGAATTCCCCGGGTGTATGTTTGCAGGAGGGATGGAACGGTTGTGTCCATGTATTCCGATAATCCCATTGCCACCTATTCACAGTTGAGTGAAGATGTGGAGAATACACTTAAATTTTCTTCATATCTTTTTGCGGAACAAATGCTTTCATTAAATTTGCCGACAAGAATTTACTAATACCAAAATAAAGAATCTAATGAGTTTGAAAATTGTAGTATTGGCTAAACAAGTTCCCGATACACGCTGTGTGGGAAAAGATGCCATGAATGCTGACGGTACAATTAACCGTGCAGCACTTCCGGCGATTTTTAATCCGGAAGACCTGAACGCCTTGGAACAGGCACTCAGACTGAAAGACACACATCCCGGTTCTACTGTAACTATCCTGACAATGGGTCCGGGTCGTGCCGCTGAAATTATCCGCGAAGGATTATACAGAGGAGCAGACAACGGTTATCTGCTGACAGACCGTGCTTTTGCCGGAGCAGATACGCTGGCTACTTCGTATGCGTTGGCAACAGCTATCCGCAAGATTGGTGAATATGACATCATCGTGGGTGGACGTCAGGCTATCGATGGTGATACTGCACAGGTAGGTCCTCAGGTTGCAGAAAAATTAGGTTTGCCTCAGGTGACCTACGTAGAAGAAATTCAGGAGGTAAAAGACGGACGTATCCGTGTGAAACGCCATATCGATGGAGGTGTGGAAACTGTAGAAGGTCCGCTTCCGATTGTATTGACTGTAAACGGTAGTGCGGCTCCTTGCCGTCCGCGCAATGCGAAACTGGTACAGAAGTACAAACGTGCACTGGGTGGTCAGGAAAAGGCTGCCATTACCAAAGACGGAGCTGAATTGCCTTATGCTTCTTTGTATGAAAGCCGTCCTTATCTGAATATCACAGAATGGAGTGTAGCCGATGTAAACGGTGATACGAAACAATGCGGTCTGTCGGGTTCTCCGACTAAGGTAAAGAAGATTGAGAACATCATCTTCCAGGCAAAGGAAAGCAAGACGCTTACCGGCAGCGATGCAGATGTAGAAAACTTGATTGTTGAACTGTTGGCTAACCATACTATCGGATAAAGACTATGAATAACGTATTTGTATATTGTGAGATGGAAGGCAAGCACGTTGCCGATGTCAGTCTCGAACTTTTAACCAAAGGTCGTAAGTTGGCCACTCAGCTGGGATGTCAGCTGGAAACTATCTGTGCCGGTACAGACCTTGCAGATGTAGAAAAACAAGTTTTGCCATACGGAGTAGACCGTGTACATGTGTTTGATGCTCCGGGCTTGTTCCCTTATACTTCACTTCCTCATACTTCTATTCTTGTCAACTTGTTCAAGGAAGAAAAACCGCAGATTTGTTTGATGGGTGCTACCGTAATTGGTCGTGACCTGGGTCCGCGTGTGTCTTCTGCACTGACAAGTGGTCTGACTGCCGATTGTACGCAGCTGGAAATCGGTAACCATGAAGACAAGAAAAACGGTATCACTTACGAAGACCTGCTGTATCAGATTCGTCCGGCTTTCGGTGGTAACATTGTGGCTACCATTATCAATCCGGAACATCGTCCGCAGATGGCTACCGTACGTGAAGGTGTGATGAAGAAAGAAATCGTAGATGCCAATTATCAGGGTGAAGTGATTTGTCACGACGTAGCGAAATACGTGCCTGAAACAGATTACGTAGTGAAAGTAATCGATCGTCACGTAGAAAAGGCTAAACACAACCTGAAAGGTGCTCCGATTGTAATTGCCGGAGGTTACGGTATGGGTAGCAAAGAAGGTTTCGATATGTTGTTCGAACTGGCTAAGGAACTTCATGCAGAAGTAGGTGCCAGCCGTGCAGCAGTAGATGCCGGTTTCTGCGACCACGACCGTCAGATTGGTCAGACAGGTGTGACCGTACATCCTAAACTGTACATCGCTTGTGGTATCTCCGGACAGATTCAGCACATTGCCGGTATGCAGGATGCAGGTATCATCATTTCTGTGAACAACGATGAAAATGCACCTATCAATGCAATTGCCGACTATGTCATCAACGGCACAGTGGAAGAGGTTATTCCGAAAATGATTAAGTATTACAAAAAGAACAGTAAATAATGGCAAACTTTTATACAGAACATCCGGAACTCAAGTTCCACTTGAACAATCCGATGATGGAGCGTATCTGTCAGTTGAAAGAACGCGATTACAGAGATAAAGACGAGTATGACTACGCACCGCAGGACTATGCGGATGCAGTCGACTCTTACGATAAAGTATTGGAAATTACCGGTGAAATCACAGGTGAAGTGATTGCTGCCAATGCAGAAGGAGTGGACGAAGAAGGTCCGCACTGTGCAAACGGTCGCGTGGAATACGCTTCCGGTACAAAGGCCAATCTGGATGCAATGGTGAAAGCTGGTTTGAATGGTATGACTATGCCGCGCCGTTACGGTGGCTTGAACTTCCCGATTACTCCGTACACCATGTGTGCAGAAATCGTGGCTCAGGCTGATGCCGGTTTCGGCAACATATGGTCATTGCAGGACTGTATTGAAACATTATACGAATTCGGCAACGAAGACCAGCACAGCCGTTTCATTCCGCGCATCTGTGCCGGTGAAACTATGTCAATGGACTTGACTGAACCGGATGCTGGTTCCGACCTTCAGAGTGTGATGCTGAAAGCTACATACGATGAAGCTAACAACTGCTGGCGCCTGAACGGTGTGAAACGTTTCATTACGAACGGTGATGCAAACCTTCACCTGGTATTGGCTCGTTCGGAAGAAGGTACACACGACGGTCGTGGATTGTCTATGTTCATCTATGACAAGAACGATGGTGGAGTAGACGTACGTCGTATTGAAAACAAGTTGGGTATTCATGGTTCTCCTACTTGTGAGCTGGTTTATAAGAATGCGAAGGCGGAACTTTGCGGTGAACGCAAGTTAGGTTTGATTAAGTACGTCATGGCGTTGATGAACGGTGCCCGTCTGGGTATTGCCGCACAGTCGGTAGGGTTGAGCCAGGCGGCCTACAACGAGGCTTTGGCATACGCGAAAGACCGTGAACAGTTCGGTAAGGCCATTATCGACTTCCCGGCTGTGTATGACATGTTGGCTACCATCAAGGCAAAACTGGATGCAGGTCGCGCGTTGTTGTATCAGACTTCTCGTTATGTGGACATCTACAAAGCGTTGGATGACATTGCCCGTGAACGCAAGCTAACTCCGGAAGAGCGTCAGGAACAGAAACGGTATGCAAAGCTGGCCGACAGTTTCACTCCGCTGGCAAAGGGTATGAACTCTGAATATGCGAACCAGAATGCATACGACTGTATTCAGGTGCACGGCGGTTCTGGTTTCATGATGGAATATGCTTGTCAGCGTATTTATCGTGATGCCCGTATCACCAGCATCTATGAAGGTACTACCCAGTTGCAGACAGTAGCTGCCATCCGTTACGTAACAAACGGTTCGTATGCGGCTACTTTGCATGAATATGAACTGATTCCTTGTGCTCCGGAATTTGAAGGTTATATGAATCGTATCAAGGATATGACTCGTAAGCTGGAAGCATGTACCAATGCAGTGAAGGAAGCACAGAACCAGGAATTGCTGGATCTGGTATCTCGTCGTTTGTATGAGATGGCAGCTGTGTGCGTGATGAGCCATCTGCTCTTGCAGGATGCGACAAAGGCTCCTGACATGTTCGGCAAGTCATTGAACGTGTATGTGAACTACGCTGAATCTGAAGTAGAAAAGCATTTCAACTTCATCCGTAAGTTTCAGGCAGAAGAATTGGAAAGCTATCGGAAATAAGATTTCTGATTGATATAGAAATGGAAAGGGCGAATTTCGAATGAGATTCGCCCTTTTTAGTATGGTACAGTCTTTAAACTGTTTTATGCATTTTCTTTCGTAGCCATCGGTCGAAGAAGTACAGCAGACAGAGGGCACAGAGCGTGGGCAGGTAGAAAAGGAGCGTATGGGAGTCCGGAAGTATTTCCTTGCAGGTGTGCCAATAGCTGATGAAGGCTGCTCCGTATTTCCATATAAAAAATCCGATGCAACTTCCCCCGCTGAGTATGGCGAAGACAAGGAAGAGGATGAACATTCTTTTTTCCTGCCGTTTTTCGCGTAAGATACTTTCCTCTTGTATCTTTTGCATCATGCGGTAGCTGAAATTACTAGGCAGCTCGTAATGGGGCTGCCTTTTTATGGCCTTCTGAAGTCCTTTATCTGTTGTTCTCATGTCTTAAATCTCCTCTTTCATTAAGTTACATAACTTTTTTCGGATGCGGTGCAGTTTTACTTTTACGTTACTTTCTGTCAGATGAAAGATGTAGGCTATTTCTTCTATATTTTTTTCTTCTTCATAGAATAGGGTAACGAGTGCCTGTTCATCGGGCTTGAGCTGGGTGAGTGCCTGCTGTAATTTTTGAATCTGCACTTCGTTTTCGGTATCCAGTTCCTCATCTATTTCTGTATCTGAAAGACTGTTCCACATCCGGTCGTCGAATGAAAGCAGTTCTTTATCTTTTTTCCGGAGTGCGGAAGTCGCTTCATTATAGGCAATGCGGTAGATCCAGGTAGAGAAACTGCTGTTTCCATGAAATGAGGAAAGATGGGTGAAGGCTTTCATAAAGCAGTCTTGTGTCAGCTCTTCTGCATCTTCCGGTGAGCCAACCATGCGGACTATCAGGTGGAAAACCTGCGGTCCGTAGGTGTCGAGAAAATAGGCGAACTGTTCGGTTCGTCCGCTCAGGATAGATGCTATGATATGTAGTTCCTCGTGATTCATGATGCCCTTTAGACGCAGAGCAAAGTAAAAGGTTACACTGAAAATAGAAAAATATTTTTCTCGGTAAAAGTGTAACCTTTCTGTGTGGGTTGCGTCTAAAGGGCAAAGTAACAAATTAAAAACTGAATAAAATGGAAGAATTGATGATTGTGGCCAATGTGGCAATTGTTTTTGGAGTGATTTATAAATTGTTTGAACTGTTTGCCGGAAGAAGAGAGCGGATGATGCTGATTGAAAAGATGGGCGACAAACTGACGCCGGAAACCTTTAAGAATGGCATTATGTATCGCCCCAGCCTGTATTCGTTTGGAGGACTGCGTATAGGATGTTTGCTGCTTGGATTGGGGGCAGGACTTTTGGTAGGATACGTGTTGACATGTACCACCCAACCGGATTACTTGTCTGATAATTACCCTTATACCGTAAAAGAGGCCGTTTCTATAATTTACGGAGCGTGCGTTCTGTTAGGAGGAGGTTTAGGCCTTGTCATCTCTTATTTGATAGAGAAAGAACAGTGGAAGAAAAATAAGTAAGAATTGCAAATTTCAGCAGAGCGGCCTGGCATGCCATAACGGTGTGTCAGGCCGCGTGCTTTATGGTATGATTTATCCTGAAACTGGCCTTTTATTCTTTATTTGTGAAATAAACCTTTCATTTATGCAAGGCAATTGAATCTTTTTGTAACTTTAGGTGCCATGGGTATAATAAAGGAGGTATTGGGTTATGAAGTATTATAGAGTCATCGGAATCGTATGTGTGTGGATTTTTTTTATCGGACAAATTTTTGCCCGGTCTGTGCCGGATAATGAATGCCTGCAACTGGTAGCATCTAATGATAGTGATGATGTGCTGAAGGAAATGGTGATTTATCCTCCTGTATTTTGTGCGATGCACGACGGAAAACGTCTGAAAATGAAAATCAGCAATGAAGGAGAAAAGGTGATGCGTAAAACCTATTTTTATTTGTTCTATAAAAAGAAAAGAATATGCCGGATTCATCTTCCTAACATGAAAAAGGGAGAAACGTGTGAGTTTGGTGTGAATATTCGCGATCGCTTTTTTCATAAGGACCGGAGGGAACTTGTGTTCAAACTTAAAAAAGGGAAACGCTTCCGGACTTACAAACTGGCTGACTGCTGACAGGCTGCCAGTTCTGATAGCCTTTTTTTATGCCTTTTTTCAGCTTAAAGAAACGCTTTTATATTTGCTTTAAAACGTGCGACAAGAAGTCGTACAAGTAATTGTTCAGCATGATGTCTGAACCTGTTGTTCCGTCAACAGTAGCCTAAAGAGGCATGCTTTACGAGTAATTGTTTGGTGTGAAGCCCTCTTGACAATATGGTTCTATGCAGAAATATCCAATGCATAGGCTGTTAGGCTGACCGATATGAGTAACGTATGTGAACCGCTGCACCATCGTAACAAATGAATAGCTTACGGATATTTACAAGCTATAGCCAAAAGGCGGGCAGACAGGTTAGTTCTCTGTTTAATAGGACTACACGGATGTAGTACTGCCGGTGGACGGGCGGACTCTAAGTTGGTCGTCAGTTACTTGTATGGAACTTGGTAAGCCCGTATCTCTCCTGTCTATATATAACAGGTAAGCCAATCGCAAGAGAAGCCGAATGAGGTGCGGGTAAAGGATTGCGGAGAAAGCGAACGCTTCCGTGTAATGCGGAGGATAGAGGTTTGAACGTCACCTCATGCGAAAGCAGGCAGACTTCCGCAGGGTAATTCTTTGTGAAACGATTGTAGAACTTTAATGAAATGAAGAAACAGCAAAGGAGCGAGGCGAAAGCCGAGTGTGCATCTTCAGCCAAGGATAACACTACATGGAAAGACATTGACTTTCATAAGTGTGAATGCAAGGTTAGAAAGCTGCAAATCCGAATAGCAAAGGCTCATACAGGAAAGAGGTACAACAAGGTGAAAGCCTTGCAGTTCTTACTTGTCACTTCGTTCGAAGCCAAGGCATTGGCGGTAAGGAAAGTGACCTCCAATAAAGGTAAACGCACGGCAGGGGTTGACCACATAAAGTGGGATACCGATGCCAGGAAAATAGAAGCTATAAGTTCTTTGACACGGAGAGGATATAAAGCCCTCCCATTGAAAAGGGTTAACATACCTAAGACAAACGGCAAGACAAGACCGTTGGGAATACCGACCATGAAAGACAGAGCCATGCAGGCGCTGTACCTTATGGCCCTGGAACCCATAACGGAGAATGAAGCGGATGCAAACTCCTACGGATTCAGAAAGTTCAGAAGTACGGCAGATGCGATAGACGCACTCCACAGATGGCTAAGCAAGGATTGCTCTCCCGAATGGATATTGGAGGGAGACATAAAAGGCTGCTTCGACCATATCAGCCATGAATGGCTTCTCGATAACGTACGAATCGACAGGCAGATATTAAGGAAATGGCTTAAAAGTGGAGTTGTATTCAACAAGCTACTTCAACCGACTATTGAAGGTACACCGCAGGGTGGCATCATATCACCGACACTTGCAAATGCAACTCTTGACGGTATGGAAAGAATGCTCAAAGAGAAGTATAAGGCAAGTTGCGTGAATGGAAAGATGTACTGCCCCAAAGTCAATCTCGTAAGATATGCGGATGACTTCATTGTCACAGCTGACAGAAAGGAGACATTACTTGAAATAAAGGGAATGTTGACAGCCTTTTTAAAGGAAAGAGGACTTACACTATCCGAAGAGAAGACACTGATAACACATATCAGTGAGGGATTTGATTTCTTAGGCTTCAATGTACGGAAGTATAACGGAACATTGTTAATAAAGCCGTCAAAGAAAAGTCAGAAACGTTTCACTGACAAACTGCATGAGGTTGTGCTGACCAAAGGTAAGGCACTATCACAGCAGGAGTTGATAGAGAAGCTAAATCCTATAATAAAGGGATGGGGTAACTACTACAGCCATGTGGTATCAAAGAAAGTGTTCTGCCGATACGACCATATCTTAATAAATCAACTGAAAAGATGGTCATATCGCAGACATACCAATAAGTCAAGGGAATGGATAAGGAAGAAGTATTTTATCCATGAAAGTGGCAGGAACTGGATTTTCGGTTTTGAATATGTATGTGGAGGAATAAAGGAGAAGTTCACATTAGATAAACTGACTGATATTCCAATCAAGCGACACATAAAGATAAAATGCGAAGCCAATCCGTTTGACCCATTATGGGACGAATACTTCGAAAGACGAAAACTCAAGAGTGCCCGTCAACGTGCGTGAAGAAAACCTTATCGGGGATAAGTCATCGCAAGATGATTATGAGCCGATTTAATTTTATGAGAATTAAATTTAGAATTATCGGAGCTGTATGCGGTGAAAGTCGCACGTACAGTTCTTAATGGGGAAAGCGGCAGTAATGCCGCCGACCTACATAACGCAAGTACATTCAATGTAAAACGTAAGGGCGTTTAAACTGAAATGTACTTGCGTTCCGATAAAAACGTTTTGACGTTTTAGTGCAAACGCCTTTACGTTTTTTGTCGCTCAATTTTTTCATTGGATTTTATTCTGATTTCAGGCTGTTGACAGGGTTGCTACTGGCTGTCCGGTAATTCTGTATAGTAATGGTAATCAGTGTAATCAGACTGATTATGACGCATGTAATCAGAAATACCCATGGAGAAATAGGGATTTTCTCATTGAACTGTTTCAGCCATTCCGATACGGCATACCAGGCGATGGGACTGGCCAGGAGTGAACAGACGATGGAAAGCGTGAGGTAGGAGCGGCCGAACATCCAAAGAATTTGTCCCGTGGAGGCTCCATATACTTTTCGTACTCCGATTTCCTTACGGCGGTGTGCGGCTTCAAAAATAATCAGTCCGAATACTCCTACTAGTGAAATGAGAATGGCCAGCAGACTGAACCAGGTGATTATCTTTTGCTGGTTTGTTTCTTTTTGGTAAAGCTGGCCGTATATCTGGTCGTAAAATTTCACTTCTGTGGGATAGCCCGTAAAACATTCACTCATTGTCTGACGGATATGCTTCAGTGCGCTGTCCATATTACTTCCGGCCTTTACGCGGATGTAGGCAAATGGTAGCACATTGTTGCTGTAGATACCGTTGGGACAGAAAATATAGGGGACGGAGCCAGTTTTGAGTGAAGTAAACTGCACGTTATTCACATATCCTTTGAGGGTGGCGCTCATTCCCCATGGGAAAAAGTCGAGTGTTTCTCCTGCCGGGATACCGCTTTCTTTCTGAAGGTCCTGCGTGGCGATAAAGTTTAGCTGGGAGGTGTAGATGGAATCGCTGGGCAGGAAGTCGCTTCCCGACAGAATGTGCATTCCCATGACTCGGCAGAAGTTCGTTGTGACGTCAATATATTGATGTCCGTAGTTGTTTCCTTTGTAGCGGAAGATATACTGTGTATATCCCTCGGTGGCTCCTAACTCCCATTTGGCGTAGGCGATGTCGTCGATTTCAGCAAAACTTTTCAGCTGAGTGTCGAATTTGCGGTACGGACTGCTGTGATAAGGCATTTGGGGGAGGGAAGCGACCAGTATCTGGTCTTTGTCGATGCCCAGTTCATGGTTTCGCATGAATCGGTTCTGCAGAAAAATAAAAGCTGCGGTCACAATCAGGGCAAACGAAACAATATACTGGAAACCGATGAGTACCGTACGAAGCCGTTTCCCTTTTCCGCTCAGGGCATAGTTTCCTTTCAATACAAGGGCAGGAGGGAAAGAGGTCATGTACCATGACGGATACAGTCCGGCCACGATACCGGTAAGCAGGGCTATTACTCCGGTATAAAGCACATACTTCCAGTAAACGAGCAGGGAAGGGGTGAAGCCCATAAAAGAAAGCACGTTCAGGCGTATCAGGGCTGCGACAATACCCAATGATAATAGCCATCCTATTAATACGATGCTCACCGATTCGGCTACCAGGGCACGGCGCAATTCTCCATTGGTGCTTCCCAGCACTTTCTGGGTATTGATGCTGCGCATGCGTACCGGAGCCAGTGCCGTGCTGAAGTTGATAAGGTTGATACAGGCTATGAGGATAATCAGGAACCCGATACTTACCAGCAGGGTCATGGTGCTGCGGCTACCTGTTTGGAAGTAGTAAGGGGAATGCATGTCATAATATAGTTTCTGTATCGGGAGGACATAGAGTTTCTGGGTGCCTTGATCCCCGGTAAATAGTCGTTTGTTGGCTTCTGTAGCTGCAATCTGCTGGTTGACTTCTTCCACGCTGACTCCCGGTTTTAGCAAGAAGAATGCAAAAAAGTTCTGGCTGCCCCAGTCGTTCTCCTGAAGTTTTCCCATCGGAACAAAGAGGTCATTTTTGAACTGGCAGTTTTCCGGTAGGTCTTCAAAAATACCGCATATTCGGAATTTGGTAGCTTCCGGATTTCGCCAGTCTGGAGTATCTGTGTACAGGTAGGAACCTAAGGCATTTCCATTCGGGAATAGTTTGCGGGCATAGCTCTCGGATACGATGACACTTTCCGGCTGTTTCATCTCCTGGTCACTGCCTTCCACGAACTTCAGTCCGATGATTTTTCCGAAGTCGGGATACACGGCCCAGGGCTCCTCGTAGAAGTATTGCGGATTCTTGGGGTCGGTATAGAAAGCCTGTTTCTGCCAGGCAGGGGAATAGATGGTGCCATATTCGATGCCCGGTACTTGTTGGATAAGGTAGTCGATTGGGCCTCGGGGAAGTGTACTGACATAATTCTCCTCTTGAGGTTGTGCCAGATTCAGCATGACCAGGCGGTCGGTATAAGGATAGCAGGTATCGAAATCGCGTTCGTAACTCACCTTCATCATAAGCAGGACAAAGGCGGCAAAGGCAGCCGAAAGTCCCATCAGGTTCAGCATGGATGCGGTCTGGAAGCGTTTCAGTGTGTAGAATAGATTTCGTAGGATGGTTTTCATATTTTCGTTTTTTATGTTTCTGATTTGGGTAAGATTATTCTGTTTTCAGGTTCAGTACTGGATTTTCCCGTACGGCTTTTCGGCTGATTAGCCAGACGGAGGCCAGTGAGATGAGGGCTACAATCAGGAAAGCGGCAACCGGTACCCACCAGGGGAAACTGCTTTCGTAGGTCACAATCTTGTCTATCTGCTGAATGCCGATATACATCAGCGGGAGGCCGATGAGCAGACTGACCGCCAGTGATGCGGAAGAGAATTTCATTAACCGGAGCATTTCGCTGCGGCTGTCGGAGCCGAATACCTTGCGTACAGCGATGTCTCGTTTGCGTTGTGCGATGAAGTAGATACTCATGGCGGTAAGTCCTAACAGGGAAATAACCAGTGCTGCGCAGGTGAAGATAAGAATCAGGTGATTCATACGGGTAATGTCTTCATATATTTCCTGTACCAGTGTGTCATACCATTCTGAATCAAACGAGTATCCGTCTATTATCTTAGAATAGAGCTGGTCCAGTTGCTTTTTATAAGCCTCGGGTTGATCATCGCGTACTTCTACCAGGATGCTCCATGGGCTGATGCTGTCGGAAGGAGCAATTTGCATACGCAGCGGATGAGGATCTTTCATAAGCAGAGAGCGAATCTGGAAGTCTTTGAAATCTCCAACCACGTTCATGGTATAGCCCCCACGGTCACTTCTTACAAAGTCTGTAAATCCCAACTGACGCAAGTCTTTCATGGCCGACTGGCTTACAAAGAAATTTTTTGGATTGTATCCTGCGTGACGGTCTTCTGTAATTTGGATATGGAAAATGTCGATGAAGGCAGAGTCCACCACAAAAGTCTGGAAGCTTAGGTCCTTGGTACTGTCGGCCGATGTAAAGTACATGGTATCATTGTTTCCACCGTTAATGGGAGTACCTTGTGCAAAACTGACGCGTTTTACGAAAGGAAGCTTCTGGGCTTCCTGGCGGAAAAGCTGAAGTTTCTGGTCGCTGCCCATAGGAGGGTAGTGGATGACGTGACCGTATTCATATCCTAATGGGGCATGCAGGATGCGGTAAATCTGTACACTCAGGTAAATGGCACATCCTAACATGGCAATGGTGAGTCCGTTTTGCACAATGTTTAGCAGACGGAGGTATAAAGTCTTAGTCTTGCGGCGGAAGGTACCTTTTACGATGTCCAGCGGATTGTATCGTGACAGCAGGGTGGCAGGCACGAATCCGGAGAGTAAGGAAAGTACGGTAATCAGAAGCAAATAGCACAATAGGGTGAGGGGATTTAAGTCACCCACAATGTCAAGCCGTGTGTGAAGCAGTTCCATGGCTGTAGGTTCTGCTGCCTTGGCTAGTAAAAAACCAATCACAAAGGCCAGCGTGGTCAGCAGGAACGATTCGGCAATCATGCGCCAGAAGATGCTTTTCTTGGAGGAACCTAACAGGCGTCGGGTAGCCATTTCCTTTGCCCGGTAACTGGTTTGGGCAATGCTCATGCTGGTATAGTTGAAGATAGCCATAAACAGAATCAAGACGCCGATGGTCAGGAAAATAAGTACCACTTTCAGGCTATATTGGTTGAGTATGGCTCCGGCGGCCAGTGTATCGGAGAAGTAAAACTTGTGTACGGGAATGAATAATACCTTTTTAACGGAATCATATTGGTAGATCCAGAAGAATTCTTTGAAAAAGCGGGCTATGTCATCGGCTTTATCGTTGGGATTGACGCTCGGATGGAAACGCAGGAAAAAAATACAGCTGGCAGCATTGCCCAACTGGGTATTTTCTTCGCTGGCACTCCAATGAACATACCGGACATTTTTATGAAGGCTGAATGCTTCAATATTGGAAGGAAAGATAGAATTATCAATGTCTTCAATGATTCCACTTACCGTGCAGCGCCGGTCACCGAATGCTTGTTCAATAAGTGTTTTCCCTAACGCATGTTCCGTGCCAAACAGCTTGATGGCACAGGAACGTGTCAGCACGATGTTGTTTTCATTGGCCAGCAAGGTTTCCGGATTTCCTTCCAGCAGATGAAAGTTGAAGAACCGGAAGAAGTTTTCACGGACAAACATCATTTGTATATTAACCGGTTGGTCGTTAGTTCTGACAAACTGTTCGTAGTAACCGCTTACGGCGCACCAGTCTTCTATTTCCGGATAACGGCTTTGCAGTTTGTCACCCAGCAAGATGTGACCTCCTGCCCATATCTCGTTAGCCAGTACATAAGTCCGGTCTGCATCTTTCATGTCTTTGTCTACGGTGAGCTGTCGGGTTACCATGTGGGTAATCAGCAGGAGAAACATGAGTGAGATGCTTAATCCAATGACATTGACAAAGGTAAAAAGCTTGTTGCGCTGTAAAAAGGTAAAGTAAGTTTTCATTTTCTGTGTTTGGTTTTGTTTTTACTGCAATATACGATACAATTTTCGTGCCATTATTTCAAATCGTTGATTTATAACTATATGTGATTTCCCTATTTTTTGTGAGTGTCTAAATTTTTGACAAGGGGTGTATGATTTTTAGACAAAAGTAATCGAGTGTTGGGAGAGGTCATATGATAGATGCAGTCTTGTTCTTGATTTTTTTAAGGTTGAGGCTATATTTGTTAAGGGATTTAATCGGTAAATAGGTTTTGGTTAATGTATGTTGTAAAACATTGTTTTTTTAGCTTTGGGTTTTGCTGTTTCAAATAAAATAAATACTTTTGTACTGTGTTTTTCATAGTATTAGATTTAAGGTTAACAAAGGTTGGAGTTCAGCGGAACTCCTTTTTTTATGCCCTTACGTAAAGGGTAGTCTTTTCTTTTTCCTCCGGAATCCAGTTTTTTAGAAAACCTCGGGTAGAAAACCGTGTAATGTTTCCATTATTTTTATGTTTTCCTTCAGCGAAACGTATGTTTCCGCCGTGCGAACCGTACGTTTTCCGTTGCGGAGCCGTAGGTTTTTCGTAACGGAAACGTAAAAAGTACCTCCTTGTACGTGTAAAAATTCCGCTCCTTTTTCCGTATTCCGTGCGCAGCTTCAGGCTTTGCAGCTGTTTTTCCCTGTTTTTCGTGAAACTTTCCCTGCATTCATTCGCGCACACGTACGCGCACTCACGAATTATATAATGTAGGTCATTTCACATCCGTTTTCGCACGACAATAAAAAATATGCTTTATAGCATAAAGAAAATCAGGGAGTTAGATAAGACCCTGAAAAAATATTGCAAAAAAGTGTGTGGTAAAAGTTGCAGAAACGGAAAAAGTCTGTACCTTTGCAACCGCTTTCGAGAGGGAGAGCCGCTGAAGATGACAGACTGAGTAAACTGAGGCTATGGAAGAGAGTGCCGGATGCTGCACCGAGTATCTTACCTTGCGATGTGCAAGGGAGCGAGAAAGGATAAGCCGCACGCCTTCTGAAAACCTTCTGAAAATTTTTTCAAAAAAAAACTTTCGAAAAAATTTGGAGGTTACAAAAAAACGCCTTACCTTTGCAAACGCTTTCCCGCTGAAACGGGAGCTTGAGAAAAGACAGTTCTTTGAAAGACTTTAGATAAACAGACTAGGATGTAGTACAAGAAGTAGTTCTATATATAATGCATATATGGGATGAACGGAAGACAACCGTCAATAACCCTTGGAAACAAGGAAAATGAAAAAATCGGTTTCCTGAACAGAGACAGAACATGCCCGAAAGGGTAGTAAAAATATTTTACAATGAAGAGTTTGATCCTGGCTCAGGATGAACGCTAGCTACAGGCTTAACACATGCAAGTCGAGGGGCAGCATGATTGAAGCTTGCTTCAATTGATGGCGACCGGCGCACGGGTGAGTAACACGTATCCAACCTTCCGTACACTCAGGGATAGCCTTTCGAAAGAAAGATTAATACCTGATGGTATCTTAAGCACACATGTAATTAAGATTAAAGATTTATCGGTGTACGATGGGGATGCGTTCCATTAGGTAGTAGGCGGGGTAACGGCCCACCTAGCCTACGATGGATAGGGGTTCTGAGAGGAAGGTCCCCCATTGGAACTGAGACACGGTCCAAACTCCTACGGGAGGCAGCAGTGAGGAATATTGGTCAATGGACGAGAGTCTGAACCAGCCAAGTAGCGTGAAGGATGAAGGTCCTACGGATTGTAAACTTCTTTTATAAGGGAATAAAACCTCCCACGTGTGGGAGCTTGTATGTACCTTATGAATAAGCATCGGCTAACTCCGTGCCAGCAGCCGCGGTAATACGGAGGATGCGAGCGTTATCCGGATTTATTGGGTTTAAAGGGAGCGCAGACGGGTCGTTAAGTCAGCTGTGAAAGTTTGGGGCTCAACCTTAAAATTGCAGTTGATACTGGCGTCCTTGAGTGCGGTTGAGGTGTGCGGAATTCGTGGTGTAGCGGTGAAATGCTTAGATATCACGAAGAACTCCGATTGCGAAGGCAGCACACTAAGCCGTAACTGACGTTCATGCTCGAAAGTGTGGGTATCAAACAGGATTAGATACCCTGGTAGTCCACACGGTAAACGATGGATACTCGCTGTTGGCGATATACGGTCAGCGGCTTAGCGAAAGCGTTAAGTATCCCACCTGGGGAGTACGCCGGCAACGGTGAAACTCAAAGGAATTGACGGGGGCCCGCACAAGCGGAGGAACATGTGGTTTAATTCGATGATACGCGAGGAACCTTACCCGGGCTTAAATTGCAAAGGAATAATCTGGAAACAGGTTAGTCTTCGGACCTTTGTGAAGGTGCTGCATGGTTGTCGTCAGCTCGTGCCGTGAGGTGTCGGCTTAAGTGCCATAACGAGCGCAACCCTCGCCGCCAGTTACTAACAGTTAAAGCTGAGGACTCTGGCGGGACTGCCATCGTAAGATGTGAGGAAGGTGGGGATGACGTCAAATCAGCACGGCCCTTACGTCCGGGGCTACACACGTGTTACAATGGGCGGTACAGAAGGCAGCTACCTGGCGACAGGATGCCAATCCCTAAAGCCGCTCTCAGTTCGGACTGGAGTCTGCAACCCGACTCCACGAAGCTGGATTCGCTAGTAATCGCGCATCAGCCACGGCGCGGTGAATACGTTCCCGGGCCTTGTACACACCGCCCGTCAAGCCATGAAAGCCGGGGGTACCTGAAGTGCGTAACCGCAAGGAGCGCCCTAGGGTAAAACTGGTAATTGGGGCTAAGTCGTAACAAGGTAGCCGTACCGGAAGGTGCGGCTGGAACACCTCCTTTCTGGAGCGAAACCGAAAAGGTTGGTTTCCACTTGTACTGCGCATGAGTTTGTTTAACGAAATAAAGAGAGAAAGATGAAGCCGAGTCGGTACAGACAAGGTTGACCTGAATCACAAAGCTAGTCCTATAGCTCAGTTGGTTAGAGCGCTACACTGATAATGTAGAGGTCGGCAGTTCAACTCTGCCTGGGACTACCCGAAAGGAAGAAAGAAAAAAAAAAACTTCCTTAAAATTTTGCAGGAACGAAGGAAAATGCTTACCTTTGCAGCCGCAAAAAACGGGGGATTAGCTCAGCTGGCTAGAGCACCTGCTTTGCACGCAGGGGGTCAACGGTTCGAATCCGTTATTCTCCACAATAAAAGAGATCATTGACATATTGTAACAAGCAAAAGTAATTTTGGTAACAAAGCTAAAAGTATATATCATCCCGCACGCATCGTAAGATGCGCGTGCACGTGATAAGGAAAGTAGGAAAGGGCGCATGGCGGATGCCTTGGCTCTCGGAGGCGATGAAGGACGTGATAAGCTGCGATAAGCTTTGGGGAGGTGCAAATAACCTTTGATCCAAAGATTTCCGAATGGGACAACCCGATATCCTGAGGGGATATCACCTACATAGTAAGGAGCTAACGCAGGGAACTGAAACATCTTAGTACCTGCAGGAAAAAGAAAATAACAATGATTCCCCCAGTAGTGGCGAGCGAACGGGGAAGAGCCCAAACCACACATGTTACGGCATGTGTGGGGTTGTAGGACCACGGCGTTGCAAGAAATCTTGTGAGAAGAACAGCCTGGAAAGACTGACCATAGACGGTGACAGTCCGGTATTCGAAGCAAGACGAAGCATAGTGGTATCCTGAGTAGCGCGGAACACGAGGAATTCTGCGTGAATCTGCCGGGACCATCCGGTAAGGCTAAATACTCCCGAGAGACCGATAGCGAACCAGTACCGTGAGGGAAAGGTGAAAAGCACTTCGAACAGAAGAGTGAAACAGTACCTGAAACCGTGCGCCTACAAGCGGTCGGAGCACGAAAGTGTGACGGCGTGCCTTTTGCATAATGAACCTACGAGTTACCGTATTTGGCAAGGTTAAGGGTCATGAGGCCTGCAGCCGAAGCGAAAGCGAGTCTGAACAGGGCGTCAAGTCAGATGCGGTAGACGCGAAACCAAGTGATCTACCCTTGGCCAGGATGAAGTCTGGGTAACACCAGATGGAGGTCCGCACCAATAAGCGTTGAAAAGCTTCTGGATGAGCTGAGGGTAGGGGTGAAAGGCTAATCAAACTTGGAGATAGCTCGTACTCCCCGAAATGCATTTAGGTGCAGCCTCGCGGGTTACTGATGTGAGGTAGAGCGACTGATTGGATGCGAGGGCTTCACCGCCTATCAAGTCCTGACAAACTCCGAATGCGCATCAGTTTTACCGCGGGAGTGAGGGCATGGGTGCTAAGGTCCGTGCCCGAGAGGAGAAGAATCCGGACTATCAGCTAAGGCCCCGAAATGACAGCTAAGTTAAACTAACGAAGTCTGATTGCTAAGACAGCTAGGATGTTGGCTTGGAAGCAGCCATTCATTTAAAGAGTGCGTAACAGCTCACTAGTCGAGGAATCGGGCGTGGATAATAATCGGGTATCAAGTTGTCTGCCGAAGCTATAGAATCAGCAATGATTGGTAGGGGAGCATTCCATTCTGCGTTGAAGGCGTGGCGTGAGCCATTCTGGAGCGTATGGAAAAGCAAATGTAGGTATAAGTAACGATAAAGGGGGTGAGAAACCCCCTCGCCGAAAGACTAAGGTTTCCTGATCAACGCTAATCGGATCAGGGTAAGTCGGGTCCTAAGGTTCAGCCGAACGGCGAGACCGATGGCAGAAACGGTTAATATTCCGTTACTACCTTTGAGGGTGACGTGGGGACGCAGGAGTGACACCGCCGCCGGCTGACGGAATAGCCGGTTAAAGAGTGTAGACGTCGATTTCCGCAGGCAAATCCACGGAAAGAGTCGAACTTGACAGTATGGAACGTCCTTCGGGGCAATCCAATAGTGCGGGTAAGCAGACTGCCTAGAAAATCCGCTAAACATAACTTCAGAGGTACCCGTACCGCAAACGGACACACGTAGTCGGGTTGAATATACTAAGGCGCTTGAGTGAATCACGGTTAAGGAACTAGGCAAACTGACCCTGTAACTTCGGGATAAAGGGTCCCTACCCAGAAATGGGAGGGCGCAGAGAATAGGTCCAGGCAACTGTTTAACAAAAACACAGGGCTGTGCCAATATGAAAGTAGACGTATACAGCCTGACACCTGCCCGGTGCTGGAAGGTTAAGAGGAGATGTCATCGCAAGAGAAGCATTGAATTGAAGCCCCAGTAAACGGCGGCCGTAACTATAACGGTCCTAAGGTAGCGAAATTCCTTGTCGGGTAAGTTCCGACCTGCACGAATGGTGTAATGATCCGGACGCTGTCTCAACCGTGAGCTCAGTGAAATTGTAGTATCGGTGAAGATGCCGATTACCCGCGATGGGACGAAAAGACCCCGTGAACCTTTACTATAGCTTAGCATTGAATTTGGGCACGCGATGTGTAGGATAGGTCGGAGGCTTTGAAGCAGGCACGCCAGTGTTTGTGGAGCCGCTGTTGAAATACGACCCTTCGTTTGTTTGAGTTCTAACTTCGGTTTGAAGGACATTGCTTGGTGGGTAGTTTGACTGGGGTGGTCGCCTCCAAAAGCGTAACGGAGGCTTCTAAAGGTGCCCTCAGGACGATCGGTAACCGTCCGCAGAGTGTAATGGCAAAAGGGCGCTTGACTGGGAGACAGACAAGTCGAGCAGGTAGGAAACTAGAGCATAGTGATCCGGTGTTTCCGTATGGAAGGGACATCGCTCAAAGGATAAAAGGTACTCCGGGGATAACAGGCTGATCCCTCCCAAGAGCTCATATCGACGGAGTGGTTTGGCACCTCGATGTCGGCTCGTCACATCCTGGGGCTGGAGAAGGTCCCAAAGGGTTGGGCTGTTCGCCCATTAAAGTGGCACGCGAGCTGGGTTCAGAACGTCGTGAGACAGTTCGGTCTCTATCTATCGTGGGCGTATGAAATTTGCGTGGCTCTGACACTAGTACGAGAGGACCGTGTTGGACTGACCTCTGGTTTACCGGTTGTGCCGCCAGGCGCATCGCCGGGTATCTAAGTCGGGATCGGATAAGCGCTGAAAGCATCTAAGTGCGAAGCCGGCCACAAGATTAGATTTCTTGAGGGTCGTTGAAGACGACAACGTTGATAGGATGCAGGTGTAAAGCTGGAGACAGCAAAGCCGAGCATTACTAATTGCCCGTCAGCTTTCCTTATCCGCGCGGAGCGGATGGAAGTCATCGAAAGGATGATATATACGTTTAGCATGAAATAAGTGCTGAAATTGCTTGCTTGTGAGTCATGAATACATAAATGATATTCAGGTGACTATTGCACGAAGGTTCCACCTCTTCCCATTCCGAACAGAGAAGTTAAGCTTCGTCACGCCGATGGTACTGCGCAAGTGGGAGAGTAGGTAGTCGCCGTCTTAACTGAAGCCCTGAGGTAGAGATACTTCAGGGTTTTTTTGTATCCATAACTCAGATTTTATTGTATCTTTGTTTTAGGTTTTAAAATATATATTTTATGGATACAATCTTACCTTATGCACTGTTGTGCTTTACCTCTTTTTTTTACGTTGACAAACCCTTTGGGTACAATGCCGGTCTTTTTGACAATGACGAATGGTTTGGAAGAAAAAGAGCGACAACATATTGTGAAGAGCTACAATCATTTCTTTTATTATACTGATTGCATTTACATTTTGCGGGCAGTTCTTGTTTAAGTTTTTCGGGATATCTACCAATGGATTTCGTATTGCAGCAGGTATTATCATCCTGAAGATTGGCTATGATATGTTGCAGGCACGCTATACCAATACGAAGTTGAAAGACGAGGAGATTAAAGCTTATGCAAACGATATTTCAATCACGCCGCTCTCCATTCCGATGTTGTGTGGACCGGGCGCTATTGCCAATGGTATTATCATGATGGATGATGCGCGTACATGGAGTTTGAAAGTTACCCTTGTTTCCGTGATAGCTTTGGTGTATATACTTACTTATATTATTTTACGTTTATCTACGAAACTGGTTCGCATTATTGGGGAAACGGGTAATAATGTGATGATGCGTCTGATGGGATTGATTCTGATGGTGATTGCAGTAGAATGTTTTGTCGGAGGAATGCGTCCGATTTTGATTGATATCATTCAAGGAAGCCGTTTGTAGATGGTAATTTATTATAATTTGCATTTTGAGTATATCAAATCATAATTAATGTGTATTTTTTTGCTAATATTCTGTTATTCGTTTGTCTGACCGAATTAAATTGTTACATTTAATTCGAGAAAGGATTTTCAGTACCTTCTTTTTATTAACTTTTAAAATTTGATTTTATGAAAGTGCTATTAGTCGGTCTGGAACGTGTCGGAAAGCAGTTCTCAATGGAGTCTCTTTTCAAGAAGAAACTCACCGAAGCTGACATGACCGATGTGGAGGTGGTAACAGCTGAGATGACAGAATTGGGTTCTCCGGGAGGGAGAAAGTTGGAACGGAGCATGAACGAAGCTTTACGCGATGAAGCCGACTTCGTAGGGGTAATGGAGCCGTGGCAGAAAGATTTGCTGACTCGCTTTATGGATTATCGTAATTGGCATAAGATTCATTTGTTTGCAGATATCTGCAAACGTAAATCTAAAGCCGATATGCCTTCATGTGATGTGGATTTTGGTTATAGGAATGGCAATGAGGAGATGAATGATGGATGTCGGAATTTATTGGAAGGTTTGAAAATGCTTTTGAGAAAACGTGAGTCGGATTCTTCCGACTTAGCGATGGTTTAAAAATACCGTTAGTTGTTATGATTCAATTTTACTAGAGAAGCCCTGAATAAACGTAATTCGGGGCTTCTTTTTGTTTAAAAGAATTCCAAAACGAAGGTGGTATTCCATCCGTTGGTTTCTGCTTTTAACAGGCTGATACTGCCATTAGAAAGCTTCATAATCTGTCGGGAAAGAGAGAGACCGATTCCGCTACCTTCTTTTTTAGTGGTAAAGAACGGTACAAAGATTTCTTCTGCTTCCTTTTCAGGGATGGCAGGACCGTCGTTGCTGACATAGACTAAGATATGTTCTTCCTTGGTGGAATAGGCTCGTATGTGGATTTTTCCTTTATTTTCTCCAATAGCTTGTGTGGCATTCTTGAGAAGATTGATAAGTACCTGGCGAATCAGGTTAGGGTCGGCATACAGCATCAGGTCGTCCGGCTCAATCTGGAGTGTCAACTGAATGTGCGAGGGGATTAAATGGATGCTTTTTACCTGAAGAAGGAGTTCTTTCAGATAGAACGGCTCTGGTGAAGGTTTCTGAAGCGCAGAAAACTTCCGGTAACTGTCTACAAAGGAAATAAGTCCGGTAGAGGTTTCATGAATGGCACGGATACCTTCGTAAATCGGACTATCAATTACATCTTTTCGTAGCAGGAAAGTTTCGCTTAGAGAAGAAATCGGAGCGATGGAGTTCATGATTTCGTGTGTCAGTACCCTGGTCAGTTTTATCCACGATTCAAGCTCTTTTGTGTCCATTTCGTTACGAATATCATTCAGGGTAAGAATCTTTACCGTATTTCCTCCTAATTCCATAATGGAGGCACGCACTAACAGTTGGATTTCCCCTTTGGAAGTAGCATATTGCAGGTTACACCGTTCACCTGCAGGAAGCGAGATGAGTAATTCAGGTATATCATTTCCATAACGCTCCAGTTGTTGCAGGGTACCGAGGGCCGGAAGTCCTAACAGCCTTGTGGCAGCCGGATTGGTTTGTATAATTTTGTTTTGTTCGTCCAGCACGATGATGCCGGAACTGATGCCTGAGAGAACCTGTTCATAAAACCGTTCCCGTTGTTCCATTAATTGTTTCTGTTCGCCCATCATGGCACCGAACTCGTTGAGTGCATTTTGCAAAATACGTTCTCCTCCGATGAAGCCATGCCTAGGAAGGCGGAAAGAATAATCCCTGTTGCGGATAGCTTCCAGCATCAGCCAGCTTTTTTCGCGCAACTGTTTCTGGCCGGAATAAAACAGATAGATGGCTAAGGCAATCAGAAAACCTCCTATCCAGATCCATTCATTCTCATCTTGGTTGATACCGAGCGTCAGCAGTACGGTACCTCCTGTGAGGAATGCGATCCGTGCCAGTGGAGAAGATAACCATTTAGATGCCATGACGTTTCATCTTGTTGTAAAGTGTCTGTCGCGTAATGCCCAATTGTGCCGCTGCCTGTGACAAATTACCATCGCATTGTTCGATGGCTTTCTTGACGAGATTTTTCTCCATCTCGTCCAAGGTTTGCAGCGGAGTGTCTTCTTTATTCTCTTCGTGTATGCTTGGAGTATCTTGTCCCGAAATTTCTGTCAGTTGCAGGTTTTCGGCTTTCAACAGATTTCCTTCTGAAAGGATAACTGCCTTTTCAATGGTATGTTGTAGCTCACGGATATTTCCATACCAGGGATAATTCAGCAGGCGCTGTTCTGCATCGGCACTGAATCCGGTCAGTGTGCGCAGGTATTGCTGATTATATTGTTCTAAGAAACGCTGTGCCAGAGGAAGGATGTCTTCTTTCCGTTCTCGGAGAGCCGGAATGTGTAAATGAATGGTATTGATGCGATACAGCAGGTCTTCACGAAACTCTCCATTGTGTACCATTTCATCTAGGTTGCGGTTCGTGGCACAAATCAGCCGGATATTGGCCGGCTGGGGAGTATTGCTTCCCACCTTGATAAAATAACGTTTCTGAATCACCGTCAACAGTTTGGCTTGCAGATGATAGGGCAGGTTAGCAATTTCATCGAGAAACAAGGTTCCGCCATCGGCTGCTTCAAAACGCCCTACCCGGTCGGTGTGGGCATCGGTAAACGAACCTTTTACATGACCGAATAATTCGCTTTCAAACAGTGATTCGGTAATGGCTCCCATATCGACGGCCACCATCGGACCGTTGCGGCGGGGAGACAGCCGGTGAATTTCTCGTGCCAGCATATCTTTTCCCGTACCGTTTTCTCCGGTAATCAGGATATTGGCATCGGTCGTGCTGACCTTCTCAACCAACAGTCGTAGCGGACGGATGACGGAGGAATTTCCCCAGTACATACTCGATTTTTCCGTCGGTTGTGAGGCTTGCTTTCCTTTCTTCTCGTTTCCTCGGGCTTTGGCATAGGCTTCTTGCAGAGTCTGCACCAGTTTGGCATTGTCCCAAGGCTTTACAATGAAGTCGGTCGCTCCATCCTTCAGTCCTGTTACCGCTAAGTTGATGTCGGCATAGGCAGTGAACAATACCACTTGAATCTGCGGACGCAGCCGTTTGATTTCGCGCAACCAGTAAAGTCCCTCATTCCCGCTGTTGATGCCGGAAGAAAAGTTCATGTCCAGCAGCACCACATCAATCGCTTCCCGTTGTAGTAGGGAAGGAATGGTTACGGGAGAATTCAGGGTGATTACTTGCTGGAAATATTCTTCCAGAAGATATTGCAGAGAAGTAAGTATGTTGCGGTTGTCATCTACAACGAGTAAAGTTCCTTGTTTTGCCATCTGTGATTGAGATTTTGCGACAAAAATAGGAATTTTCAAGGCATAGCCCTCAAAAATGTCTAAAAAATATGCACAGTGACAAAAAATTAGACACTCATTGTCAAAAAATTAGACACTTGAGATTCTATGTAATATTCTATCTTGTTGAAAATGAATTAAATAAAACTTTGGCACGGTATTTGAAAGCTCTTTTGCGGATAAAAGAAAACAATATGAATAAAAAGAATCTATTACGCATGATGATTTGCTTCTTTTCCGGTTGGATGGGGCTGGAAGCTGCGGCACAAGAGGTATGGGACGTAGACCGCTGTATGAACTACGCCGTACAGCACAACCGTACCGTCCGGCAGCGGGAACTGGAAGCAGACAATGCAAGATTGGATCGCATGAAGGCTATCGGTAGTTTCTTACCCGGGGTAACCGCCGGTACCAGCGTACAATATAATTTCGGTCGTTCAGTCGATCCGGAAACCAATACCTACAACACCTTGTCTACTTTCAACAACGGTTATTCCATGGAAGCTTCCATGCCGATTTTCCGTGGCGGGGGACTGGTGAACGAGGTGCGTCGGGCAAAGGCTGCCTGGCTGATGGGAAAAGCTGCCTGGCAGGAAGCTAAAGATAATACAGCGTTAGAGACTTTTCAGGCTTATATCGATGCTCTGTATTGCTACGGCACTTTGCGACTGGCCCGCAAGAAATTGCAGGAAAGTGATTCGCTGCTGTACAAAACATGCCGTCAGGAGGAATTAGGCTTGAAAGGCTTGTCGGATGTAGCCCAAATGGAAGCCCAGCAGGCTACGGACAGTTACAACCTCACCCATCAGAAGAACTTGTATGAAACAGCCTTGCTGACATTGAAACAGAAAATGAATTTTCCGGCAGAAGATACTTTACAGTTGGATACTGCCGTACTCGATACACAGACACTTCAATATATTCAGTTGACTCAGGAGCGTGCGGACGATGTGTTCCGTATCGCACTGAATGTCAATCCTACCCTGCAGCAAGCTGCGCTGAATGCGAAAGTGGCCTATATGCGCCGTAAGATTTCATGGGCCAATGTGGTACCGTCCATCACGTTGTTCGGTGGAATCTCCAGTTCCTATTATAAGGAACTTCATTCTACGGCTTATCCTGATTTCCGTACCCAGTTCAACAATAACTTCGGTTCCTACGTGGGCATCAGCATGAGTATTCCTATTTTCAACCGGCTTTCGGGAGTAACCAGCATGCGTCAGGCAAAAAACAATTACCGCATTGCTTGTGAACAATATGAATCGCAGAAAGAGGAATTGCAGAAATTGGTGCTTCAGGCCGTACAGGACCGGGAAGGCTATCTGAAAGAGAGCATACAGATGGAAAAGAAAGTCAGTTCCGACTCACTGGCCTATCATGTCACCCGGCGCAAGTACGAGGAAGGCTTGATGACCTCACTCGATGTACAGAACAATGCAGCCACCTTGCTCGAAAGCGAGACTTTGCTGTTGCAAAGTAAACTGACCTACCTGATGAAATGCCGTCTGGTAGACTATTACAAGGGAGAAGAAATTATTCGCGGGTTTGATGACACAGACAAATAAATAGAAATTGAAAAAAGACGATATTATGGATATACAGTTAGAAAAGAAAAAAGGAATCCAGAAGAAACATCTTCCTTATATTGGGGGAGGAGCCGTTATTCTTCTGCTGTTGGGCTGGATTATTTTCGGCAATCATGCTTCTACATTGAAAGTCGACGGTAAATCGCTGAACATTGCCGACGTGACTTATGGAAAGTTCAATGACTATATCCGTGTGAACGGGCAGGTGCAGCCTATTTCCGTGGTACAACTCAGTCCCGAAGAGGGAGGTATCGTGCAGGAAAAGGTGGTGGAAGAAGGAGCTCATGTGAAGAAAGGCGACGTGATTCTTCGTCTCAGTAACTCCAACCTGGATTTGCAGATTCTGAATGCGGAGTCTGAACTGGCCGAAAAGCAGAACCTGCTCCGTAATACGCAGGTCACCATGCAGCAGGACAAGTTGAACAACGAAACCGAGAAAGTACAGCTTGACATTGATACGCGCCGCAAACAGCGTACGTTCCAGCAGTACCAGCGTCTGTACAAGGAACGTCTTATCAGCCGCGAAGAATATCTTCAAGCCAAGGAAGATTATGAAGTGGCCCAAAAGAAGCATAAACTGATTACGGAACGTCTGGTGCAGGACTCCATTTACCGTAACATTCAGATGGATCAGATGGAAGATAACTTGCAGAACATGCGCAAGAACGTCTTGCTGATTCGCGAACGGAAAGATAAGCTGGAGGTACGGGCTACGATTGACGGAGAATTAGGATTGCTGGATGCGGAGTTAGGACAGAATATCACCGCCGGACAGATGGTGGGACAGATTAATGATTTGTCGGACTTCAAAATCGAGGCCATGATTGACGAGCACTACATCGACCGTGTGACCAACGGACTGCCCGCTACTTTTGAACGTCAGGGTTCTTCGTTTAACTTGAAGGTGCGAAAGGTATATCCGGAAGTACGTGAGGGACGTTTCCGTACGGATTTCATCTTTCAGGGCAACCGTCCGGAGAACATCCGTAGCGGACAGACCTACTATATCGACTTGCAGTTGGGTGAGCCTACCGAAAGTGTATTGATTCCGAAGGGTACCTTCTTCCAAGTGACCGGAGGAAACTGGATTTTCGTGGTCGACAAGGAAGGAAAGAAAGCCTATCGCCGTAAAATACGTATCGGACGTCAGAATCCGCAGTATTACGAGGTGTTGGAAGGACTGGAAAAAGGCGAACGCGTCATCGTTTCCGGTTATGAGAGTTACAAAGACAATGAAGTATTGGTGTTAAACTAAAAAAAAAATTGTGATGAAAAAGATAGTACGTATATTGGCAGGTTTGGTAATGGGTTTGATGTGTGTAAACTGTGCTAGTGCAAAAAGTGGTAATGAAGAAAAAGTAAGTGAAACCCGCAGTGTGAATCCTTTCCATTCCATTGAAGTGGAGAGTGTGGCCAGTGTGTATTTTACTCAGTCGGATACCTATTCTCTTCGTGTAGAGGGAGAAAAGAAATGGGTAGACCAGACAAAGTGTACGGTGAAAGACGGAGTATTGCTGATTGCGTGGGCTGAGAAAGGTAAGAAAACTACCCGGAATGTGAACGGACTTTCTATTTACATCAGTGCACCCGATTTGCAGAAAGTAGCTTTTGAAGGTGTCGGATCATTCAATTGCAAGTCCCGCCTGAACCTGAAGGATGTGAAGTTTGATGTGGAAGGCGTGGGCAGTCTGCACGTGACCGACTTGCGCGCCCGGAATGTGCAAGTCAGTCTGGAAGGTGTAGGAAGCGGTGAACTGGCCGTAGATTGCGAACACCTGGATGCCAGCATAGAAGGTGTCGGTAGTCTCACTTTAAGTGGAAAAGCTAAATCGGCTCAAATCTCCAAAGACGGAATCGGTAGCGTTTCTACCCGGAGGTTGAAAGTCGGTGAATAAATTTCGTAATTGCAGTATAAAAACACTTACCACTCATGAACACACTTCTTAGAAATTTCTCGCATACCTTCCGGCGTTTCTTTACGGCCAGCGTATTGAATCTGTTAGGATTGAGTATTGCCTTTGCAGCCTGTTTCGTCATTCTGACGCAGGTGGACTACGACTATAACTACAACAAAGCCTATCCGGCACACGACCGTATTTACCGGGTAGAAATGAATGCAGGCGGAGATTACGGCTGGCAAATCTGGCTGGCTCGTCCTTTCTGTGAGCTGGTGGGAGCTTCTTCTCCACACATACAGGCCATTTCAGTTACTTCATTGTCAAACTCTCTCAATGATTTTGAGGTAGACGAACACATTTACTCTGAACCTTGGTTTACGGGATTTGGTGATTACCTGGAGGTATTTCAGCCTACTATGGTCTGTGGAACGACCGCTTCGCTTAATGAACCCAATCATGCCCTGATTTCTGCATCCATGGCTCTCCGCTTTTTCGGTACTACAGATGCCATTGGTAAGACAGTTTATGTAGACCGTAAATCCCGTAACCAGTCGTTGGTGATAGGAGGGGTTTATCAGGACATGCCGGAAAACTCTCAGTTAGGGAACTGTGTCTTTTCTTCCTACTCCCCGAACCTGAACAAAGATTCCTGGAGAAACTGGAATTATGCCTTGTATATCCGGCTTGACAGTCCAGCTTCATTGACCGATGTGGAGCGGTCGGTCATCGAAAGCTGCAAGCTGAATATTCCAAGAGACCTGATTAGCGGAGAGGGAGAGGAAGACTGGGAGAATTTCATTCATTTTACACCGCTGGACGAAGTGCACTATTCTACGGTGGGCAACAAGGCGGCTACCAGCAAGGCCGCCGTGTACCTGCTGCTGTGTGTATCGGTGCTGATTCTGCTTACAGCAGCAGTCAACTACATGAACTTCTCACTGGCAGAAACTCCCATGCGGTTACGTTCCATCAATACCCAAAAGGTGTTGGGGGCTTCCACTTTCTCCTTGCGGATGTATCTGCTGTTAGAATCCGTATTGGTTTGTGTGTGTGGCTTCCTGTTGTCCTTGCTCTGGCTCTATCTGTTGCAAGACACCTCCCTGAATACCTTGGTGGCATCAGACCTCTCTTTGATGAATCATCCGAACCTACTGATAGCTTTGGGCGGAATGGCCGTGTGCATGGGCTTGCTGGCTGGAGCCTATCCTTCTTACTACGTCACCTCTTTTCCGCCGGCACTGGTACTGAAAGGCTCGTTCGGTCTTTCCCCGAAAGGAAAGATGCTGCGTACGTTTCTGGTTTGCTTCCAGTTCTTTGTCTCTTTCATGCTGATTATCTCCGTGGGCATCATGTACCTGCAGAGCCGTTATATTCAGCAGAGCGACTATGGCTATGACAAGGAGGTTGTACTGGTGGGAACGATTCCTTATGAGTATCTCGATCGCAGGGAAGCGATTGTCAGTGAATTGTCCGGACTTTCGGGTATAGAAGGTATTTCGATTTCCCAGTTCGTTTTAAGTTCAGCCGATAATTACATGTCGTGGGGAAGAGGAGAAGGAGAACATCACATACAGTTGGTCTGTTTTCCGGTAGATTACCGCTACTTATCTGTGCTTGGCATCAAGATTACTGAGGGGAGGAACTTTAAACCGGGCGACGGAGATGTGTATATTTTCAACGAAGCAGCCCAGAAGAAATATTCCTGGATGAAGGTGGACGAACCCGCTACTCTTGGTGATTATCCTGTGGTCGGATTCTGTGAGAATATTCGTTTTAGCAGTTTCCGCAACAACGATGCCGTAGAGCCGATGGCTTTCTTTATTTACGGAAAAGATTATGCAAATTGGGATGCCAACAATATCTTGAACATCCGGGTGGCTGCGGGAGTAGACAAAGTGGACATGCTTCACCGCTTGGCTGAGACAACAGAAAAGATGGCACCGGGCCGTGATTTCAGATTCCGTTTCATGGATGAGGTGATTGACCAGAACTATCATCAGGAACTGCGTTTCACCCGTCAGATTCTGTTGTTCTCCTTGATTGCTATCGTGCTCAGCATGATAGGCGTGTTCGGACTGACCTTATTTGAAAGCGAATACCGCCGGAAGGAGATTGGTATCCGGAAAATCATGGGAAGTTCCACCGGTGAGATTCTCTATATGTTTACCAAGCGTTATTTCGTCATGCTGGTGGGCTGCTTTGTACTGGCAGCTCCCTTCGGCTGGTGGATAGGGCATGACTGGCTGGAAAGCTTCTCTGACAAGACGCCTATCCGTGCCTGGGTATTTGTAATCTCCTTCCTGCTGGTCAGTCTCATTACGGTACTGACGGTGACATTCCAGTGCTGGAAAAATGCCAATGAAAACCCCGTACGGAGTATTAAGACGGAATAAACACATAAAACTATAAAATACGATGAAAGGACTGAAAACCTATTTTACCTATCTTCACCGCAACAAGCTGTTTACATTGGTCAACGTGGCGGGACTGGGCATTTCTCTGATGTTTGTGCTACTTATTGCCAATATGGTGGTGCGGCAGCTCACTGTGGGCAGCGATATAAAGGACATCGAGCATATTTATGTGTTGTCGAACGAGGAATATAGCGCCAGCAATTACCTGGTGGGTGAACGGCTGGCCAACCGTTATCCGGAAATGGCCGACTGGTGTGCCGTGAATGCCGAAGCCTATAAGTCGGGCAGCTATGCGGTAATAGATAACCGGAAAACCAGTCTCGAAATATATTGTGTGAAAGATAATTTCCTCCGTTTCTTTGGCTATTCGCTGTTGTCGGGAAATCCGGAACAGGCACTGGTCGATGCACATAGCATCGTGCTGACCGAATCGGCTGCCCGTAAACTGTTTGGGGATGAACCTGCGGAAGGCAAGATGCTTCGTTTGTCTGCAGACAAGAAGGAGATGTACACAGTGACAGGCATCATAAAAGATTTTGAGAATTCCGTCATCCCCGATGAGGTAGAAGCCATTGTACCATTCGACTATGTGGATTTTGTGAACTGGGGAAGCAGCATGCACAATCCGGATATGAACAACATGGGAGGAACGGCGATACTGGTCCGTTTTCCTCAAGGTGTCAATCCCGACCAGAAAGCTGCCGACATGCTGTCTTTTCTCAAAACCTTTTCCTGGGGGTATCAGCATGACTTGTTCCGCGAGGCATTCTGGATGCCGTTGAAAGACGTATGTTTCTCCGAAATAATGAGCCCTCAGTTGCGTCAATACAATCCGGTAAAAGTATGGATATTCTTAGTGGCAGGTATTCTGATTCTGCTGATGGCTATATTCAATTACGTCAGCATGTGCGTGGCACAAGTAAGCTACCGTGCCAAGGAAATGGCTACCCGTCGGTTGCTGGGCTCTTCCGCACGGAGCATCTTTTGGCGCTTGTTGGGAGAGTCGGCCTTGTTTACCACAGGAGCCTTTCTGCTGGCTTTGCTGTTGGCTAAGGCAGTGGAACCGACTGTCTGTGACCTGCTACAGACACGATTGGACATTTGGGACGACTTGAACGCCATTACTTTGCTAATCTATCTGATAGGCATTGTCTTGCTTTCCTTGCTGGCCGGAGTGGTACCTGCCGTTCTGCTTTCTCACTACCATCCATTAGATGTGGTGAAAGGCACTTTTCGACGGAAAACCAAGGCGGTGTACCTTCGGGCACTGTATGTGGTGCAGAGCGGACTCACCGTAGCCATGCTGACTTGTACCCTCTATCTGTCCGCACAAATCTACCGGATTCTGCGTGAACCGTTGGGCTATACATACGGTCATGTACTCGACTATCCTGCCATGACAGTCGGTTCTTCCGAAAAAATACGTCTTTTCCGTGACGAAGCCCGCAAGAAGCCTTTTGTAAGGAATGTCTGCTTGACCGCCGGTACGCCTGTAAACCGGGGAAACAACAATACCACCCAGCTTTACGATAGTAACGGGATACCTCAAAATGTCAGTTTTCAGGTATTCCGTACCGATTCGGCCTTTTTGGACATCTTTCACATCCAGGTGTTCGACGATAGGAAACTTCCACGGAAATGGGGGAACATGTATTTCTCCGAAAGTACGTTCGATTCTTTGCAGCTGGATTACGCGCGTACGGCAGAATTACGGAATGAATATGGCCGCCAGTATGCTGTAGGCGGACGGTATGCCGACATCAAATTCGGTTCCATTCTCCTTCCGCAGTCGCCCACCATGATTTCAGTAGAGCATCCGGACAAAGTAAGACCCTGGAACGTGCTGGTAGAAACCATTGAAGGCGATCAGGCAGCATATAAGAGAGAACTTGATGCGTTGTTTTCGGAAGTGGTGGAGGGCATTCCCTTTGAATCCAAATGGTATGCCGATGAGATGACGGAAGTCTACAAAGATTTGTTGCACATGCGTACTACTATTGTAGCCTTTACGTGTGCGGCCCTGTTGATTTCCCTGTTGGGACTGACTGCCATGAGCATTTATTTCATCAGCCAGCGCAAGCGCGACATGGCCATCCGAAAGGTTTTTGGTTCCAGTGCAGGTATGGAACGGGCACGACTGCTTCGTTTCTCCTTGCTGTCTTTGCTGGCAGGCATGCTGCTGGCCGTTCCTTTGGCATGGTTCGGCGTACAGCAGATAGACGGTATCCTGCACTATTCACCCATGGCGATGTGGGGCGTGTTTGGCGTCGCCTTTCTGTTGGTAGCCTTGATTTCTTTAGGCTCCGTGTGTCTCATCAGTTGGGGAGCCGTTCGTGAAAATCCGGTGAATCACATTAAGACGGAATAATTTTTCATAGTGTGTAAAAACAGATAAAACAATCGGGACCTCCGCTCATTTGCCGAGGCCCCGATTTATATTTTAGAGACGGGCAGCTACTTTCTGCCAGTCCACCAGTGTCCAGAATGCTTCGATGAAGGCCGCCCGGCGGTTGCGGTAGTCAATGTAGTACGCATGTTCCCACACGTCGATAACCAGTAACGGTTTTAGTCCCTTCTTGAGCGGATTTCCGGCATTCGATTCGCTGACGATGGACAAATGTCCGTCTTTGTCACTCACCAGCCAAGTCCATCCCGAACCGAATAGCGTGGTGGCTGCCTGTGTAAACTTCTCTTTGAAAGTTTCTACCGAACCGAAATCGCGAGTCAACGCATCTGCTAAAGGTTGAGGTATTTCCGGCTGCTGAGGAGTCAGTGTATCAAAGAAGAACGTATGGTTCCAGGTCTGGGCTGCATTGTTAAACATCGGCCCTTCCGCTTCCAGCAAGATTTGCTCCAGCGTTTTTTCTTCGTAAGGCGTACCGGCAATCAATTTGTTCAGGTTGTCTATGTACGTTTGCAAATGTTTTCCGTAATGATATTCCAGTGTTTCTTTGCTCATTTTCGGAGCCAGTGCTTCCAGTTGATAAGGAAGTTCAGGAAGTAAATGTTTCATTTTTTTCTTGATTTAAAGTTGATAAATTTCAATTCTGTTTCTATATAAACAAACAAATCGTTCGTAAAGTTGAAACTGCGGTACTAATTTAATATAAAAATCGGTGTTTTCATAGAAAATCTCTCCCTAAATTCCCTCTATATTGTGAGAAATCGTAATTTCGCTGACAGATTAGGTAGATTTCTATAATATTTTAAGGTTAAAAGTAACATGTGTGGAATTGTAGGATATATCGGAAAGCGAAAGGCTTGGCCGATATTGGTAGAAGGCCTGAAGCGCCTGGAGTATCGCGGATATGATAGTGCCGGAGCGGCCTTGATGAGCGACACTCATCAGTTGAATGTGTATAAATCCGTGGGAAAAGTAGCTGATTTGGAACGGACAGCCGAAGGGCAGGATGTGTCCGGTTGCGTGGGAATTGCTCATACGCGTTGGGCCACCCATGGAGAGCCCAGTACGGTAAATGCTCATCCGCATTGCAGTCAGAATGGTGATTTGGCACTGGTACACAACGGGATTATTGAGAATTATGCCGTGTTGAAAGAAAAACTGCAGGCTAAGGGTTGCACCTTTAAAAGCAGCACCGATACGGAAGTGCTGGTGCAATTGATTGGTTACGTCCAGCAACAAGGCAATTTGAACTTGCTGACCGCTGTGCAGTTAGCTTTGCGGGAAGTCATCGGTGCCTATGCCATTGCAGTAGTCGACCGTAAGCATCCCGACGAGATTATTGCTGCCCGCAAGAGTAGCCCGTTAGTCGTCGGAGTAGGTGAGGGAGAGTTCTTCTTGGCTTCTGATGCCACTCCCATGGTGACTTACACCAATCAGGTGGTGTATCTCTCCGACGAAGAAATAGCCGTACTGCGGGCAGATGCTCCCTTGAAGATTGTCGATTTGAATAATGTAGAGTGCCCGCATGAAGCACAGACCATAGCTCTGAACATCGGTCAGTTGGAAAAAGGAGGTTTTCCCCACTTCATGCTGAAAGAAATCTTCGACCAGCCCGACTGCATCAGCGACTGTATGCGTGGGCGCGTGAATACGGACACTTGTACGGTCACCCTTTCCGCCGTGTCCAACTACAAGGAACAACTGTTGCGTGCCGGACGCTTTATTATCGTAGCCTGCGGTACTTCTTGGCATGCCGGACTCATCGGCAAGCAACTGATTGAAAGCTTCTGCCGCATTCCGGTGGAAGTGGAATACGCTTCCGAATTCCGTTACCGCAATCCGGTGATTCATCCCGACGACGTAGTCATCGCTATCTCCCAGAGCGGAGAAACTGCCGACACATTAGCTGCCATTGAACTGGCCAAGTCGCAGGGAGCCTTTATCTATGGTATCTGTAACTCCATCGGTTCTTCCATTGCCCGTGCTACGGATACCGGTTCCTATATCCATGTGGGTCCCGAAATCGGAGTGGCTTCTACGAAAGCCTTTACCGGACAGGTTACCGTGCTCACCCTGCTGGCTTTGGCGTTGGGACGAGAAAAAGGTACACTTTCGGAAGAAGAGTATCATCATCGGATAGTGAAAGAACTGGTTGCCGTCCCTGAAAAGATGCGGACCGTCCTGAAGCAGCATTCGTTCATTGCCGATTTTTCAAAGATGTTTACCTACGCCCGCAACTTCATTTATTTAGGTCGGGGATACGCCTTTCCGGTTGCCTTGGAAGGAGCCTTGAAGCTGAAAGAAATTTCGTACATCCATGCCGAAGGTTATCCGGCCGCCGAGATGAAACACGGCCCTATTGCTCTGATTGATGCCGAAATGCCGGTGGTCATCGTGGCCACACAGTCGCCCTTGTACGAAAAAGTGCTGAGCAATATTCAGGAAATCAAGGCCCGCAAGGGAAGAGTGGTAGCCGTAGTAACCGAAGGAGATACGGTTATCCGAAACTTGGCTGATTACAGCATCGAACTTCCGGCTACACTGGAATGTCTGAATCCGTTAGTCGCCTCCATTCCGTTGCAGTTGTTGGCCTATTACATTGCAGTTTGCCGTGGAATGGATGTCGACCAGCCACGCAATCTGGCTAAGTCTGTAACGGTGGAATAACGTAAGTTTTTCACAGATACGCTTAAATCCCTGTATTTCTGACGCCTTCTGTAAGAAATGCAGGGATTTTTATTCTTTATTGTCTCAGATTTGAAAACGTAGTGTTGAAAAAGAGAAATCCGTAAGTAATTCATAATTAATGGTTGATAAGTAAGAAGAAAGCGTGCTGTTTTTCCTTTTTACAGATATTTTCTTTATCTTCAAAGGCAAAACCGTACGCTATGAATTACGAAACTTATCAAATCATGCTATATGTCCTGTCCTTCTTGGCAGTGATAGTTTTTGTAGCACTTTATTTTGTGAAGGCCGGGTACGGCATGTTTCGTACCCGCTCCTGGGGATGGTCTGTGCCGAACAAAGTAGGCTGGATACTGATGGAAGCTCCTTCATTTGTGGTAATGGGGCTTTGGGCGTGGAAGGCAGGAGTAGAGGCGTATACTCCGCAGGCCGTATTTGTAGGACTGTTCATGCTGCATTATTTTCAACGTTCGTTTGTCTTTCCGTTGCTGATGAAAGGGAAGAGCCGGATGCCGCTGGCTATCATGGCGATGGGAATACTTTTCAATGTAATCAATGTGACCTTGTTGGCTGCCAGCTTTTTCAGTTGTGCATTGCCGGGAAAGTACGAATCGGCCACTTTCTGGACAAATCCTTTACCTTGGGTAGGACTCGTAATATTTCTTATAGGTATGGCCATCAATCTGCATGCGGACCATGTAATCCGGAATTTACGGAAGCCGGGCGATACGCGTCATTACCTGCCGGAGAAAGGTTTTTATCGCTATGTGACTTCAGCCAATTATTTCGGGGAACTGGTGGAATGGACTGGATTTGCCTTGCTGACGGCTTCGCCTGCGGCCTGGGTGTTTGTGTGGTGGACAGCAGCCAATCTGGTGCCGCGTGCCGATGCCATTTACAAACGCTATTGTGAGGAGTTCGGAAAGCAGGCGGTAGGCAGCAGAAAAAGAATTATACCTTATATATATTAGGGAAAGGAGGAAAGATGGATTCACTTTTATTTACTCCGGTCACTTTGGGGCCGTTGACACTGCGTAACCGTAGCATTCGTTCAGCCGCATTTGAAAGCATGTGTCCGGGAAATGTGCCTTCACCGCAATTGCTGGATTATCACCGTTCGGTGGCTGCTGGTGGGGTGGGAATGACTACGGTGGCGTATGCAGCCGTGACGCGTAGTGGACTTTCATTCGACCGGCAGCTGTGGATGAGACCGGAGATTGTGCCGGGACTGCGTGAGCTGACGGACGCGGTGCATGCCGAAGGGGCTGCGGCAAGCATTCAATTGGGGCATTGTGGCAATATGTCGCATAAGAGTATTTGCGGATGCCTTCCGGTAGGAGCAAGTAGCGGATTCAATTTGTATTCACCGACTTTTGTGCGTGGACTGCGTGCCGATGAATTGCCGGAAATGGCGAAGGCTTACGGGCGGTCTGTGTGTCTGGCGCGTGAAGCAGGATTCGATGCAGTGGAAATACATGCCGGGCATGGATACCTTATTAGTCAGTTTCTTTCCCCTTCTACCAATCATCGGAAGGATGAATTTGGCGGAACGTTAGCGAATCGGATGCGTTTCATGGAGATGGTGATGGAGGAAGTGATGAAAGCGGCGGGAAATGACATGGCTGTGCTGGTGAAAATGAATATGCGCGACGGTTTTCGGGGAGGTATGGAACTGGACGAGTCCTTACAGGTGGCACGGAAACTGCAGGAATTGGGAGCACATGCGCTGGTGTTGAGCGGCGGATTTGTCAGCAAGGCACCAATGTATGTGATGCGGGGTGAGATGCCTATCCGAACCATGACGCACTACATGATCTGCTGGTGGCTCAAGTATGGGGTGCGACTGGTTGGTAAATACATGATACCCTCTGTTCCTTTCCGTGAAGCTTATTTCCTGAAAGATGCCTTGAAGTTTCGGGAGGCACTGGATATACCGTTGGTGTATGTGGGAGGTCTGGTGTCGCGTCAGAAAATAGAGGAGGTATTGAATCATGGCTTTGAAGCGGTACAAATGGGGCGTGCGCTGCTGAATGAGCCCGATTTTGTGAATCGTATGCGACGGGAAGAGAATGCACGGTGCAATTGTCGTCACAGTAATTATTGCATTGCCCGTATGTACACGTTGGACATGGCTTGTCATCAGCATCTGCAGGAGGAACTGCCGCCTTGTCTGAAGAAAGAAATCGAACGAATTGAAAGCAAGGGATGAGATGGAGCGTAAATTAGCAGTGATTACAGGTGCCGACGGAGGAATGGGAACAGAGATTACCCGTGCGGTGGCGTTGGCTGGTTATCGGGTGATAATGGCTTGCTGTAACAGGGAAAAGGCTGAGGCTAAAAGAGAGTGGCTGGTGAAGGAAACCGGGAATCCGGAGGTGGAGGTCATGTATATTGATTTGGCTTCGTTGGCTTCTGTAGCTGACTTTGCGGAGCGACTCTGTGCCCGTGGGGAGAGACTGGCATTGCTGATGAACAATGCCGGGACGATGGAAACCGGTCGCAGACTGACGGAGGATGGACTGGAACGTACGGTGAGCGTGAATTATGTGGGGCCTTATCTGTTGACACGCAAGTTACTTCCACTAATGGAAGAAGGGAGCAGAGTGGTCAACATGGTGTCGTGTACGTATGCAATCGGCCGACTGGATTTCCCGGATTTTTTCTTGCGCGGAAAGAAAGGGAGTTTCTGGCGAATTCCGGTTTATAGCAATACGAAATTAGCTTTGACACTTTTTACGCTTGAATTGGCAGCTCGTGTGAAGGAGAGAGGAATTGTGGTGAATGCGGCTGATCCGGGCATTGTTTCGACGGATATTATCACCATGCACATGTGGTTTGACCCTTTGACGGATATTTTCTTCCGGCCGTTTATCCGGACACCTCGTCAAGGAGCAGCCACGGCCATCGGTTTGCTGCTGGATGAAGAGGCAGGCAAGCGTACCGGTACATTGAATGTAAGCGGACGTGCTGTAAAGTTGTCCGGGAAGTATCTTCCTCATGTGCAACAGCAGGAGTTGTGGGAGCGTACGGAGGAGATTGTGAAGAAGTGGTTATAAGATGTATAAATGAAAACGGGCCGGCTTATCTGTGTGACAAGTCGGCCCGTAGCGTTAAAGATTATGTATTATACCAAGTGAGCAATCAGTTCTTCACGGTCGCCTGCTAACAGGTCGATAACCGGAACTTCAATCATGGTGTAGCATCCCGGTTGCTGCTTCATAGAAGCACGAGCTACACAAACCAGTACCTGAGCTGTCAGAGCCGGGTTGTTGATCTTCATGTCAAATTCGAAGAGCTGGTTGTGAGTCTTACCTGATACACCTTTACGAACCAGGTTTACACCGTGACCTACGTCGTTCAGATCGTCTACGCAAGGAACCTGGATAACGTGTGTTTCATCGTTTACAAAATAGGGGTCAGCTTTGATAGCTGCTTCTACTGTCTTGAAATCTGCACCTTCTTCCAGTTCTACATATACCATACGGCGGTGAATACCTGTTCCCACCGGAATAGTCATAGACAACGCATCTTTTACTCCGGCAATGGCGCGAACGGCTACAGAGTGTCCCATGCTGCGGCCCGGACCGAAGTTAGTGTAAGTGATTCCTTTCGGAGCGATGGCTTCCAGCAGCGTACGTACTACAGAGTCGCTTCCCGGATCCCATCCGGCAGAAATGATAGCTACTGCGTTGTGAGCTTTTGCTGTTTCACCCAAAGAACGGCGCAGGCTGGTAATCTGAGTGTGGATGTCGAAGCTGTCTACCGTGTTGATGCCTAATGCAAGGATTTCTTTTGCATATTGTTCTACGCTGCGGGTCGGAGTTGCCAGAATAGCTACATCTACATCTTTCAGTTCGCGAATATCTTTTACTACAGGATAATCGGCCAGTTCTGCAGGTTTGTTTTCTGCACCATTACGGCGTACGATACCTGCTACTTCAAAATCAGGAGCTGCTTCAAGCGCTTCCAGTGTGAATTTTCCGATGTTTCCGTAACCTACTACGGCTGCTCTAATCTTTTTCATATTTCTTATTTGTTTTAAGTTGTTTCGTTTTAGTTGGCGCAAAAATACAGAATTAGAATCATTCCAAACAAGCAATAAAGCCACGAATTCCAAAAAAATCTGGCTGAACTTACAATTTATAACTTTCTTATCGTTATTTTTGTTCTCCATTTTATAAATTGTTAGAAAAACATGATTGAATATATCAAAGGAGAACTTGTGGATGCTACTCCGGCGTGGGTGGTTGTAGAGTGTAATGGATTGGGATATGGAATTAATGTCTCGCTGAACACTTATTCTGCGGTGCAGGGAAAAAAGGAGGTCAAACTCTATATATATGAGGCCATCCGTGAAGATGCGTATGTGTTATACGGATTTGCCACCCGTCAGGAGAGGGAATTGTTTTTGTTGCTTATCAGTGTATCGGGCATTGGAGGAAATACGGCCCGTATGATTTTGTCGGCACTTTCTCCTTCGGAATTGTGTAACGTAATTGGCAGTGGAAACGACAAGCTGCTGAAGACCGTGAAGGGAATTGGTTTGAAAACAGCCCAGCGTATCATTGTGGAGTTGAAAGATAAGATTGCAGTGACAGGTATAGAGAGTGCGGCAACCGTCAAATCGGTGGCTGTAGCTGCCAATACGGAAATATATGAAGAGGCAGTGGCTGCATTGACCATGTTGGGATTTGCACAGGCTCCTTCTCAAAAGGTGACCGCGCAGATTCTTAAGGAGGAACCGGATGCACCTGTGGAAAAAGTAATCAAGCTTGCTTTAAAACGACTTTAAATCAGAATTTTATCGTTTGCCAGTACTTCCTTGGCAGTACTGTAGTACTTTCCCGGCAGTACTGGAGTACTCCCACGGAAGTACTGAAGTACTGCTTAGGGAGTACTGAGCGGTGGGGCTGGTCTTCGCGTGAAAGGGCAATACACCCTCAAAGAGTGTTTCTTCTGTTTTGAAGCAATACATTTTTTTTGTTCCTTTGTGGAGTTTATTGATTAAAAATTAAGTAGCATGACATTTGCGAGCATTGTATGGGATGTGGATCCGGTGCTGGTTCATTTGGGTTCGCTCGAAATCCGTTGGTACGGGCTGATGTGGGGGCTGGGATTTATTCTGGCTTACGAAATGGTTTCCCGTCTGTTTAAGAAGGAAGGGTATCCGGAAAACTGGGCCGACAAACTGTTTGTATATTGTATTGTCAGCAGTGTGATTGGGGCTCGTCTGGGGCACTGCCTGTTCTATGAATGGGATTATTATGGAGCGCATCCGGCAGAAATCCTGAAAATCTGGAAAGGCGGACTTGCCAGTCACGGAGGTGTATTTGCCTTGATACTGGCTTTAATCTGGTATTCCAAGACAGTGACGAAAAAAAGTGTGTGGTGGTTGTTCGACCGTATGATACCAGCCGTAGCGGTGGTTTGTATGTGTATCCGTTTCGGTAACCTGATGAACTCTGAGATTTTCGGTTATCCCACGACCTTACCATGGGGATTTGAGTTTGTCCGCTCGCGTGAATGGCAGGAATTATACAATCAGAATGGAGTGGCGCAGGCTTGTCATCCTACTCAGATTTATGAAATGCTTTACTGTCTGGTGGCACTGGTCGTATCGTGGTTCATGTATCACAAGCTTCATTTGGGAAAACGAATCGGATTGACCACGGGCGTTTCTTTGCTAATCTTTTTCGGTGCCCGGTTCGGGTTGGAATTTATGAAGAATCCACAGGTAGCTGAAGAAGTAGGCATGACCTTGAACATCGGACAATGGCTGAGTGTGCCATTGATATTGTTAGGTATATATCTGATTGCGACCAGTGGGAAGCGGAAAGAAGCCTTTTGAAACAGATTCTGTTAAAGGGCTGAAATGTAGTATCTTATAAATGTTTCCTCTTGTTGTACTTTTGTTTCTTTGTAACAAAAATGCAACGGGAGGAAACATTTTTTTTATATGTTTGGACTTATGTACGATACATTTGTGCTGTCGTTTTTGGCAAACTATTGCGTAAGAACGTACACAAATGTTTAATGTGTTGAACTTATTTTTAATGCAAACAATGGAAAGCATGAAAAGAACATTTTTTCTTACATGTCTGTTTCTGATGACATGTTTGATGATGCAGGCACAAGGCTTGCAGGTGTCTGGTACTGTTGTTTCCAAATCCGATGGGCTGCCTGTTATTGGAGCAACAGTGCTGGAATTGGGAACAACGAATGGTACAATTACTGATTTTGACGGTAAGTTTTCTTTATCGGTGAAGAAAGGGGCTGAGGTTGTAATTTCTTACGTAGGTTTTAAGTCCCAGACATTAAAAGCCAATGGAGTTTTGAATGTAGTGCTGGAAGAAGACTCTGAAATGTTGGAAGAAGTAGTTGTGACTGGGTATACAACTCAGCGTAAGGCTGATTTGACAGGTGCTGTTTCTATGGTAAGTATGGATGACATTTCGAAACAGAACGAAAACAATCCGATGAAAGCTTTGCAGGGACGTGTGCCGGGTATGAACATTACTTCCGACGGTAATCCTAGTGGTTCTACAACAATCCGTATTCGAGGTATTGGAACATTGAATAACAATGATCCTCTTTATATTATTGATGGTGTACCGACCAAAGGAGGTATGCATGAATTAAATGGCAATGATATAGAGTCGATTCAGGTACTGAAAGATGCGGCATCGGCTTCTATTTATGGTTCTCGTGCGGCCAATGGAGTAATTATTATTACTACAAAAAAGGGAAAAGAGGGGCAGTTGAAAATTAATTTTGATGCGTCAGTTTCTGCTTCTATGTATAATAATAAGATGGAAGTGCTGAACGCGGAAGAATATGGCAGGGCGATGTGGCAGGCATACGTCAATGGTGGTCAAGATCCTAATACAAATGCTTTGGGGTATAGATATGATTGGGGATATGATGCTAATGGTTATCCTCAACTGAATGGTATCAGCATGTCGCGTTTCCTTGATTCTGGCAATACGGTTCCTTCTGCCGATACGGACTGGTTTGACGAGACTACCCGTACAGGTGTGATTCAGCAATACAATGTTTCTGTTAGTAACGGTTCAGAGAAAGGAACTTCTTTTTTCTCTTTAGGATATTACAAGAATAAAGGTATCATTAACGAGAGCGATTTCGAACGTTTTTCCGCACGTATGAATTCAGAGTATCATTTGATTGATAAGATTCTGACAGTAGGGGAGCATTTCACATTAAATCGTACATCTGAGGTTCAAGCTCCTGGTGGTTTCTTGCAGAATGTGCTTCAGTTCAATCCTTCTTTGCCTGTATATGATGTGAATGGCGAGTATGCGGGGCCTGTAGGGGGGTATCCTGACCGTGAGAATCCGGTGGCACGTCTGGAACGCAATTCTAATAACCGTTATACGTACTGGCGTATGTTTGGTGACGCATACATTAATCTGAATCCATTCAAAGGATTCAACATCCGTTCTACTTTCGGACTGGACTATTCTCAGAAACAGCAACGTATCTTTACGTTTCCGGTGACGGAAGGTAATGTGGCGAATGACAAGAATGCGGTGGAAGCCAAACAAGAACATTGGACAAAATGGATGTGGAATGCCATTGCCACATATAATCTGGAAATAGGAAAACACCGTGGCGATGCAATGGTTGGTATAGAGTTGAACCGTGAAGATGATAGCTGGTTCTCGGGCTATAAGGAAGACTTTACTATTTTGAATACAGATTTTATGTGGCCGGATGCAGGTGTGGGCACAGCTCAGGCATACGGTTCGGGTGAAGGATATTCGTTGGTGTCATTTTTCGGCAAGTTGAACTATACGTATGATGATAAATATCTGGCGTCTCTGACAATACGCCGTGACGGTTCTTCACGTTTCGGTAAAAACAACCGTTATGCGACATTCCCTTCAGTTTCTCTCGGATGGCGTCTCAGCCGTGAAAATTTCTTGAAAGATGTGTCTTGGCTTGATGATTTGAAAATCCGTGCGTCATGGGGACAGACTGGTAATCAGGAAATTTCTAATATCGCCCGTTACACGATTTATGTGCCTAATTACGGTGTGACTGAATCAGGAGGTCAAAGTTACGGAACCTCGTATGACATTGCCGGAACAAACGGAGGAAGCATTCTGCAATCCGGTTTCAAACGTAACCAGATTGGAAATGATGATATTAAATGGGAGACAACAACCCAGACTAATCTAGGTCTTGATTTCTCTTTCTTCAATCAGAGTTTATACGGATCGTTCGATTGGTATTGGAAAAAGACAACGGATATTCTTGTGCAGATGGCAGGTATTGCAGCCATGGGTGAGGGAAGTTCGCAATGGATTAATGCCGGCGAGATGGAGAACAAAGGGTTTGAACTGAATCTTGGTTACAGGAATACAACGGCTTTTGGCTTAAAATACGATTTGAACGCGAACATTTCTGCCTATCGTAACAAGATAACGGCTCTTCCTGCCACAGTTGCAGCAAACGGAACCTTCGGTGGTAATGGGGTTGAAAGTGTAATCGGCCATCCGAATGGTTCGCAGGTAGGTTACGTGGCTGATGGAATATTCAAATCCCAGGAAGAAATTGATAATCATGCTACTCAGGAAGGTGCCGGATTGGGACGTATCCGTTGGCGTGACCTCGACGGGAATGGGGTGATTAATGAAAAAGACCAGCAATGGATTTATGACCCGACTCCAGCTTTCAGCTATGGGCTAAACGTTTATCTCGAATACAAGAATTTCGATCTGACCATGTTCTGGCAGGGTGTGCAGGGAGTGGACGTTATCAGTGATCTGAAAAAAGAAACCGATTTGTGGAGTGGATTGAATATCGGTTTCCTGAATAAAGGTAAACGTGTGCTTGATGCCTGGTCTCCCACAAATCCTGATTCAGATATTCCGGCTTTGTCCCGTGACGATGTGAACAACGAAAAGCGTGTTTCCACCTATTTTGTGGAGAATGGTTCGTTCTTGAAACTACGTAATATCCAGCTGGGATATAACGTACCTCAGGCATGGGCGCATAAGATGAGGATGGAGCGGCTGCGCTTGTATGTAAGTGCACAGAATGTGCTAACGATTAAGAGTAAAGAATTTACCGGTGTCGATCCGGAGAATCCTAATTACGGCTATCCGATTCCGTTAAACGTGACTTTTGGTGTGAATGTCAGTTTTTAATGAATGAATTATAGATTTGAAGATTATGAAAAAACTATTATATACTACAGTTTTAGGGCTTGCTTTGGCTTGTACGGGATGTTCCGATTTTCTGGAAGAACAGGTACCGCAAGGAACAATAGACAATGAACAACTGCAGAATCCGGAGTATGTGGAAAATCTGGTGATTTCGGCCTATGCTGTATGGATTTCAGCTGAGGACATTAACTCTTCTTTCTCCATGTGGAATTTCGACGTGCGTTCGGACGATGCTTATAAGGGAGGAAACGGGACTGAAGACGGTGATGTATTCCATAAACTAGAAATTTCTCAGGGTATTATGACTACAGACTGGAATATCAGCGATATGTGGCAGCGTTTGTATAATTGCATCTCGCGTGTAAATACCGCTTTACAACTCTTGAATCAGTTGGATGAAAGTACTTATCCTCTCAAACAGCAGCGCATTGCTGAGATGCGTTTCTTGCGCGGTCACGGACATTTTTTACTGAAACAGCTGTATAAGAACATTGTATTTGCGAACGATGAAAATCTTTCTCCCGAAGAATATAATAATCTGTCGAATACGACCTATACAAATGATGAAGGATGGCAGCTGATTGCGGATGATTTCCAATTCGCATACGACAATTTGCCTGATACGCAAGCAGACAAAGGACGTCCCACAAAAGCAGCTGCTGCAGCTTATCTGGCAAAGACCTACTTGTATAAAGCCTATCGTCAGGATAATCCAGAGAACAATGAGGTGACGGGCATTAATGCAGACGATCTGAAGAAAGTAGTTCAGTATACGGAAAAGGGCATTATGTCGGCAGGGGGGTACGCTTTGGAACCGGACTTCCATAATAATTTTCGTCCGGAGCGTCAATATGAAAACGGTCCGGAATCTTTGTGGGCAATGCAGTACTCTATGAATGACGGTACGACTAATGGTAATTGCAACTGGTCGTATGGTTTGATTGTTCCGAATATTCCGGGTGTCACTGACGGAGGATGTGACTTCTATAAGCCGAGCCAGAATCTGGTGAACGCTTTCCGTACCGACGCAAATGGCCATCCTTATTTGGATACCTTCAATGACAAGGATTATGACAAAGCGGAAGATACAGCCGACCCTCGTCTGTTCCTGACTGTAGGTATGCCCGGATTCCCGTATGAATTCAATACAAACTATATGATGAATAATTCATCCACATGGAGCAGAAGCAACGGCTTGTACGGATATTATGTGACTCTGAAGCATAATGTAGACCCTGACGGTGACTATCTGATAAAAGGAGCCTGGTGGGGAAGCCCGATGAACCATATTGTACTTCGTTATGCGGACGTGTTGCTGATGCGGGCAGAAGCTTTAATTCAGTTGAATGATGGACGTATTGCTGAGGCGGTAAGTCTTATCAATGAAATTCGTAACAGGGCAAAGCAGAGTACGACAATGATTTCTGATTATCCTGCCAAGTATAATGTCAATTTCAATGTGCAGCCATACAATGGTACTTATTCACAGGAAGAAGCTTTGAAGATGCTGAAATTTGAGCGTCGTGTGGAATTGGCGATGGAAAGCGACCGTTTCTTTGATTTGGTTCGTTGGGGTGAAGCATCTGAGGTGCTGAATAAATATTATGCGGGGGAAGCGGATAATTGTACAATTTATTCGAATGCTTCGTTTACAAAGAACAAGAATGAATACCTTCCTATTCCGTTTGCACAAATCAGTGCCAGCAACGGGCATTATACACAGAATTGTGGCGGTTGGTAAAATTTTAAAAAGACAATAACAATGAAACAGATAATAAGACAATTTACGGTTCTTTTCCTTGTGATGGCTGTGGTAATCACAACGGGTGGATGCAGTGACGATAATAAATCGAGTCTACAGTTAGATAAAGATGTATGGCTGACGGTCTTTGAACTGGACAGTTATCCGGGGGTAATTGATAATACAACATGTACGGTTGTGGTAGGGGTTCCCGAAACATATAATACCGATGAAATGAAAGTGACGGCTATCGAGACTTCCGAAAGTGCAGTTGCTTCAATGAGAGCAGGTGATGTGGCTAACTTTTCTTTTCCTCAAACGGTGCGCGTGACCAGTGGAAATACTTTCCTGGACTATACGGTAACAGTGAAGCACGATGAAGCAAGAATCACTTCGTTCGAGTTGAACGGCAGTTATAAGGGAATCATCAACGAGAGCGGCCATACGATTCTGGTCTATGTGCCGACAACGGTGAAGGTGACGGATTTGGTTCCTGCGATTGAAGTATCCGAAGGGGCTGAAGTTTCTCCACTTTCCGGACAGGCTGTCGATTTTACAAATCCTGTAGAGTTCACGGTAACTTGCCGGAGTGCAAAGGCTGTCTATACGGTGACGGTGATTCCGTCGGATTCTCCGAGTGCGGTTTATGTAGGCTTGGCTGCTACAATTGATGAATTGAATCCAGAAGAGAAGGAAGCAGCTAACTGGATGTTGCAGAATGTGCCGAATGCTCGTTATATTTCGTTTGAAGAGGTACGTTCCAATGCGGTGGATTTGGATGAATGCAAGGTGATGTGGTGGCATCTGCATGTTGATGAAACGATAGATAATGTAGATAAGTTTAAGACACTTGCTCCCGGAGCAATTTCTGCGGCTACGAACGTAAAAGAGTTCTATGAGAATGGTGGTAGCCTGTTGCTTACCCGTTATGCTACGTTCTATCCGGCGATATTAGGCGTAACCGATGAAAATGTGTTCCCGAACAATTGCTGGTTGGGAAGAGCTGAAAGCAATCCCGAGATAACAGCGGGTGCATGGAGCTTTGTGAAACAGACCGGACATGAGAATCATCCGATTTATGCAAACTTGGTTGCCGGAACAGAAGCAAATAGGGTTTACACTTGTGATACAGGCTATGGCATAACCAATACAACGGCACAGTGGATTACTAAAGAAAAAGAAGACTGGAGCACTTATATAGACTATAACGATTGGAGAACAAAGACCGGTGCGATTGATCTGGCTTATGGCGATCCGAACACAGTCGTCATTTGGGAATTTGAGCCCAAAGATAATAAAGGAAGAATCTTATGTATCGGGTCAGGCTGTTATGATTGGTATACAACAACAGACGCTTCCAATGACCAGTATCACGGCAATGTGGCAACGATGACTCTTAATGCAATCAATTATCTGAAAGGTGAATAATTATAAACAATGTAAAGTATGAAAACAATGATATATTCTTTAGCTTTAACCGCTTTGTTGTTGCCGTTGGGCAGCTGCAGCGATGACGACAGTCCGGTTCTGACGCAGAAAGACTGGGACGGTACGGCAACTTATTTTGCATCGACCGATGAAATGACTTTCGCTACATATTATAAGCCGTACGTGGGATATGTGGGCGACCCGATGCCGTTCTACGATCCGGTGGCTCAGGAATTCAAGATTCTGTATCTTCAGGATTTCCGTCCGAATCCGGAAACTTACCATCCCATCTGGGGAGTAAGCACGAAGGATGCCGCTTCATATACTTCTATGGGAGAAGTGATTCCTACCGGAACAGCGGCTGAGCCTGATGCAGCAATCGGTACGGGAAGCACAATCTATAATGAACCGGAAAAGATGTATTATACATTCTATACCGGACATACGGCAAGTCAGGAAGTGGTCATGGTGGCTACTTCCTCCGACTTCAAGCAATGGACGAAGGACCGGAGCTTTTATCTGCAAGGAGCTGACTATGGTTATAGTGTGAGGGACTTCCGTGACCCATTCGTGTTCAAGGGTGACGATGGCCAGTTCCACATGCTGGTGTCTACCATGCAGGGCACAAAAGGCGTGTTAGTGGAATTTGTTTCCCCGAATCTGAAGTCATGGGAGCATAAGGGTGTGTTCATGACCATGATGTGGGATCGTTTCTATGAGTGTCCCGATGTGTTCAAGATGGGCGACTGGTGGTATCTGGTTTATTCCGAAAAACATACGGAAATCCGTAAGGTGCAGTATTTCAAGGGACGGACTTTGGATGAACTGAAAGCGACTACTGTAGATGATAAACCTACCTGGCCGGACGACCATGAAGGCTTTCTGGATTCGCGCGGCTTCTATGCCGGAAAGACTGCTTCCGACGGTACGAACCGCTACATCTGGGGATGGTGTCCTACCCGTGCGGGCAATGACAATACGGAGGTGGGCGCAGCTCCAAACGAACCGGAATGGGCAGGAAATCTGGTGGCTCATAAGATAATCCAACACGAGGACGGTACGCTTACTTTAGGTGCGGTGGAAGGAATCGACAAGAAGTATGCGTCGGAACAGGAAGTGAAGATAATGGCGCAAAGCGAATCGGGAGTGACAGGCGACAATGGTGTCTATACGATGACGGGCGATTCATACATATTGTTCAATAGGTTGCAGGTACACAATAAAATCTCGTTTACGGTTAAGACATCTTCTGCGGCTGATAAGTTCGGTTTCTCGTTTGTTCGTGGAACAGATTCCAAGAAGTATTATTCGATTATTGTCAATCCGGAATCAGATGTAAAGCGGAAAATCAATTTTGAAGAAGAAGGAGAGGAAGGAAAAGGTTTTATCAAGGGCATTGACGGCTATATATTTGATACACCGGCAGACAATACCTATCATGTGACGGTTTATACGGATAATTCGATTTGTGTAGTTTATATTAATGACAATGTGGCCTATACCAACCGTATCTATGGTATGCAAAAGAACTGTTGGTCAATCAACAATTACGGCGGTTCGATTGAGGTGAGCGATGTCAAGGTCAACGTTCAGAAATGAGAATAAACATTAACTTTAAAAATAAAAGAAATCATGAAAACTATGAAATGCTCTATGGTTGCAGCGTTGGCACTGGTATTGGTGGCATGCGGTGGCGAAAACGAATTGGCAGGTGATGTACAGGTGTTGGACAGTCCGAAGGAAGTCAGTTTCTCGGCTGGTATTCTGAGTCGTGCTTCAGGGAGTAATTGGGAACTAAAAGATCAGGTTGGTATCTCGGCAAGGAGTGGTGAGCAGTCTTATTCTAATGTGTTGTATGAGGTGGCAGAAGCCGGTACATCGGTGACTTTCAATCCGGTGGGCGAAGCTATCTGCTATACAACTGATGCTCCTATGTCGTTTACTGCCTACTATCCTTATGAGGAAACACTTGAAAATGGTTTTATTTATAAGAATACGACGCAAACCCAAGAGAAGGTTGATTTCTTATGGGCAAGTGTGAATGACCGTCCTTATTCGGAAGCTCCAGTGGTAAGTTTTACTTTTCGCCATCAGATGGCATTGCTGGATGTACGGGTAACCTCAGATGAGGATTTGTCTGGACAAAGTGTCGTAATCGGCGGACTGAAGCATGACGGTGGTTTCAATACGGCAACGGGGGAAGCGAAGCCGAAGGACGAGGCTCAGGCGCAGGACTGGACTGTCGGGACTGCCGCTTCCGCCAAGGAATTTGATTTCTCCGGCTTTATCTATCCGCAGGATGCCAACGAGCTGACGGTAAAGGTCGGTGAACTGGAAGCGAAACTGTCGTTGGGTGAGGATGTGTTTCAGGCAGGCTATAAATATACGGTGGATGCCACGATAGATGACGGAAAAATCAGTGCGCAGATTACGATAAACGGCAATACCATTGAAGGTTGGAAGGATGCCGCCGGGAAAATCGCTTTTATTGGTGATGCGGAAACTTCGGATGCCCTCAATGACGAAGAAAAAGCTGCATATACTTGGCTGACATCCAATTATACGAATGTGACAGTTGATTATATTCCGGTTACAAAGGCGAATGCGGATTTGAGTGATTACTTGATGGTGTGGGCGCATTGGAATAATAAACCTACGGATACTTATGGTATAGTTGCTACAATGAAGACTTATTATGACAATGGAGGTCATGTTTTGATTTCGCGTCAGGCTATGAATGAACTGGTTAATTTGGACCTTGTTCAGAATGAACAGAATATTAATAAGAATTTTTCTGACCCAATAAACGAGGCTTTGGGTTATGCTCCAGGAATAGATATTGTAGATACGACTCATCCTATGTTTGAAGGATTTGCAGAAACTCATGTAAATTTACGTCCGACAAATTATTATTCACATAAAATGATGCTAACATGGGAGTTTACTGATGAGGAAGCCAGAGCTGCATGGGCTTCTGAAACCGGTGCAACTATCCTTACTCAGGATGGTGGTAATAGAAATACCGTCACCATGGCCGAGTTCACAAACGAAGCCGGAGGCGATGTGATTGCAATCGGTGACCCTGCTTTTGAATGGAACAAGGCGAGCGATAGAGAGGAGGATGCGTCTGAGATTCAGAACCTTTACAAGCTTGCGAAGAATACGGTTGATTATTTAATGAAAAAATAAAAAGTGAAAGCGATGAAATGCAATGATTTGTTTGCTAGTGGAAAAGCTTTGTGTTTGGGAGTTTTTCTGTGTACCGGTCTTGTGGCCGGTGCACAGGGAAACCTGCAGATACGTCATTTGGCTAATGAACAAAATATTGTCGTTCTGGATTCGGTGAAGAAGTTTTTACATCTTCCCGTTCAGGACGATGCACCAGAAGGGAAGGTGAATATTGTTATCAATAACAAAGGACAATTTGCTCAGAGTATGAATGTACGTCTAGCCCGTGAAAAAATTGATTCTTATGTTCCTTTGGATTTGTCTGCGTATGTGGATCAGAATGTATCAATTGATATAGCAGGGATGCCTTCTTCATCACTTTGCTGGAAGGAATTGAAAATGTCTGATTCATTTGATATGACGAACAAGGAGAAATTCCGTCCGGTTTATCACCATACTCCTGCTTACGGCTGGATGAACGATCCTAACGGTATGTTTTATAAAGATGGGGTATATCATTTGTATTTCCAGTATAATCCGTATGGGTCTGTTTGGGGCAATATGCATTGGGGACATTCCACCAGTACCGATTTGATGCACTGGAATTTTGAAGGTTGCGCCATTGTACCAGATGCATGGGGAGCTATTTTTAGTGGTTCATGTGTGGTAGACCATAATAATACAGCCGGATTTGGTAAAGAAGCTGTGGTGGCATTCTATACTTCGGCTAAGGCCAGTCCCTGGGGAGATGTACAGTCACAAAGTATGGCTTACAGCTTGGATAATGGAAAAACTTTCACCAAATATGAAGGTAATCCTATCCTGACTTCTTCTGAAAAGGATTTTCGTGACCCAAAGGTATTTTGGTATGCACCGGGAAAGCACTGGGTTATGATTCTTGCAGTAGGCCAGCACATGGAAATCTATTCTTCTGTTAACTTGAAGGAATGGAAGAAAGAAAGTGAATTTGGTGCTATGCAGGGGGCTCATGGTGGCGTATGGGAATGTCCGGATTTGGTGGAAATTCCTGTAGAGGGTACTCGCGAGAAAAAATGGGTACTAATATGTAACCTGAATCCTGGTGGTCCTTTTGGAGGTAGTGCCGCTCAGTATTTCGTAGGTTCATTTGATGGTAAGAAGTTTGTGAACGAGTCACCTACTCAGACAAAGTGGATGGACTGGGGAAAAGATAATTATGCTACTGTAACATGGAACAATGCACCTGACGGACGTTGCATCGCATTGGGATGGATGAGTAACTGGCAGTATGCCAATAATGTTCCTACCCGCCAGTATCGTAGTGCCAATACACTTGCTCGTGATTTAACGCTTTATCGCGAAGGACAGGAGTTGTATTTAAAAAGCACTCCTTCATCGGAAGTGAAAAAAGCACGTGGAAAGAAAGTTTCAATACCTTCATTTAGGGTTTCCGAGAAGCATGAAATAGTAAATTTGTTCGAAGATAATCAAGGAGCCTATGAAGTAGAAATACTCATTCAGAATGCAGGCGCGTCAAAGATTGCTTTTTGCTTATTGAATGATAAGGGAGAAAAAGTCTCTATGTATTATGACTTGAATCGTAAACAGTTTGTGATGGATCGTAGCGAGAGCGGAACGGTGGATTTTAGCAAAGACTTTCCTGCGGTTACGGTCGCTCCGGCAAATGTTGACAAAGAGTTGACGTTACGCTTGTTTGTCGATCGGTCAAGTATTGAAGCTTTTGGTGAGGATGGAAAATTTGTGATGACAAATTTGGTGTTCCCTTCACAGCCTTATGTGAAAATGTGCTTTGAAGCGGATAAGAACGGGTATGCAGTGAAAACATTGAATGTGTATAAATTGCAGTAACCCCCTCCTCGCTAGTAAAAATGTTGCGTCCTGTAGAAATATTGTTGCATGAAACAATATTGTAATAGGATGCAACATTCTTTATGGCCTTGTAGCTGTCAATCACTTACTTTTGCGATGAACAAATAAAAATTTCATGCTAACATATTAATTAACGATGCTATGAAGGCCGAAAAAAAACAGTTTTCAAATCGTATGGGAGCTGCGGTGCTGCTGCTCGCCTTGGCTTGTGTAAATGGATATGCACAAGAAAATAATTCATCAAATGAAGGTAGTTCTAAAGAAGAAGGTAACCGTAATGTAATGTTGAATGCAGCCAGTGCAAACGGACCTCGTGAAATTCAGATTGGTCTTCCTTCTGCAGATGTGAATGTGCTTGAAAATGGAATTCCGGTAACGTATGCTACCAATCCGCACAGTGTAAACTCTTTGTGGCGTGCAGATGCCAGCTTGAACCATGTAGGATTGTTGAAAATTTCAGAAACTGCTATTACAACCGGTAATATCGGATATGCAGTCAACTCTTTCACTCAGCTTGGTGAAAAAGGTTTTCATGGAACATTGAATTATAAGTCCAATCATTTCGGCATGCAGGAATTTTCTCTGAATCTGAATGGAGAAATTGCTAACGATTGGTTCTATAGTGGAAGCATCTATCAGGATTTTGACCCGGGAACATTCAAAATCAAATCTACTCCTTTCCAGGATCGCACACAGATTTATAAGTTTGCCTTGACAAAACGCTATAACAATAACCGGGGTGAGTTTACGGCTATGTATCATTACAGCAACAGCCATCCGGTATATATGTATGCCACTCAGTCGGCTCCGTTTATTTACGTAGGCGATGGTAGCGTAAGAGAGTTGGGTGCTTTTGCTTTGGGTACCACTTCTTATCTTCCGGTTGACAATGAAATGGTATATCGCGACATGCGTACGGGAGAGTTGAAGAAAACAAACTTGTATGATGCCGTACAGAATAAGGGTAGTGAGTTTACCTTGATGAATAATTACAACTGGGATAACGGTTTGTCTTGGAAAGTAATTATGAAATACGACCATGCGACTGGTTCTTGTGTGTACCAGACTCCGATGGAACTTTCACAGCGTGCAAACAGCGCTATCAATTATATGTATGAAGCAGAAGACGGTAGCATGAGAGCATACGATGGCGAATATGTACAGAGCCGTATGTCTTGCTTGAACCGTGGTTTCATTGATGAAGTAATGTTTACTACTGAACTGTCTCGTAAATTGTCTAACGGTACATGGCGTTTGGGATTGAACGAATGGTATTATGATATTGATTATACATCAAATACTACGATGTATGACCAGTCTGTACCGACTGACGGAAGCTATCCGGTTCGTCTTTATAATCCTGATTATAATGTAGCAGGAAGTGGACGTACCTATGGAGGAAATGGATATTACTATGACTTCAACAAGAATGCATCAGAATATTATAAAGGTCATGAAAACAAATTGGCTGTATATTTCACTCACGACTGGGATGTAACCGACAAATTTAACCTTTACTACGGTGCTCGCTTGGAATACCAGGCTCTTCGCGGAAACAATGCAGCAGTTAAAGATGCAGATGGTAATTTCGTAGGACGTTTTGCTGATTATTATCTGGGAGCTACTGCACCAACACCTAATGGAACGAAGATTGAACCGACTCCGATGGAGTATGACTGGTTTAATTACGCACTGAGTGCAGCTGCTACTTATAAGTTGACCAAACAGTTCGGATTTACTGGAGACTTTACTTACATTACCCAGCATCCGAGAATTGAAAACTTTGCTCCGGCTGTATTACCGAATACCGATAAGATTTCAGTACCTCTGGGACGTGCCGGTATCTACTATAACAACGAATGGTTAAGCTTGACTTCATTGTTCTCTTATATCTCAAAGACCAACAACAACTCTACATTGAACTTGCAGCATAGCGTAAATGGAGTAAACGAAATCTTGGCTGCTCCGTTGAACTATGACATCAAGACATTGGGTTGGACAACCGACGTGGTAGCTCGTCCGTTTAAAGGTTTTGACTTGCACTTCCTGTTCACTTACCAGAAGCCGACTTACAAGAAATATGAGACTTCTGTGAAATTCTCAGATGGTTATGTAGGCCAGATCAATGCTACTGGTAACATCGTAGCAGAAATTCCGCAGGTAATCGTGGAAATCGACCCGAGCTATATGATTACAAAAGATTTGAAAATCTGGACCAGCTTCCGTTACTTTAGCAAGACATACGCTAATATCAACGATGCCTATTATTTCAATGGCCGTTGGGAAACCTTCGGTGGTTTGAACTGGCAGGTAAACAAGAAGCTGTCATTAGGCTGTTCAGTTGTTAACTTCCTGAACCAGACTGGTGCAAAAGGAAGTATTGCTGGAGCAGAACTGGTTACGAAGGAAGAAGCTGGAAAATATGCCAACACAGTAATGGCAGGAAGCTACATCCGTCCGTTTACAGTGGAATTCTCTGCACAGCTTAAATTCTGACATTCATTTTTCTATTCCGATAGGTTCCGGCACAACGAATCCATGAGTTGTGCCGGTTATAAAAAGTTTTCAATAGGTATTTTTTAAAAGAATAATTTGTATTTTTAATCCCATAAAACAACGTATCATGAAAAAGAATTTTGTTAACCTCGCATTAGGAGCGTTTTTCTTGACTGGTATGTGGGCATGCCAATCACAAAAAAATAACTTAGTATTTGAGCACCAGGGAGATACTTTGACTGTTGTACACATAAAGAACCCTTCTAAATATCTTTTGCTTCCTATTCAGGAATCATCTAATGAGGGAAAGGTGAAATTAGTGACCGGAAGCCCGGCTGATATGCCGATGGATGTACGTCTGGCGGTAGACAGCGTAGAGTATTACGTACCGTTTGAATTGCCTCAAGGAGCTAAGGAAGCTACTGTTACCATTGGAAAAGTGGCTGCAAACGCTGTATGCTGGGGGTATATTCAGTTGTCGGATACTTTTAATACGGCAAATACGGACTATTATCGTCCGGTATATCACCACACACCGCTTTATGGCTGGATGAACGATGCCAACGGACTGGTTTATAAAGATGGAGAGTATCATTTGTATTTCCAGTATAATCCTTACGGTTCCAAGTGGGGAAATATGCACTGGGGACATTCAGTTAGTAAGGACTTGATTCATTGGGACCATTTGAATCCTGCTATCGCACGTGACACATTGGGTCACATTTTCTCAGGAAGTACAGTGGTAGACAAGAACAATAGCGCAGGCTACGGAAAAGACGCCATTATCGCTTTCTACACATCTGCCAGCGATGAACACGGACAGATTCAGTGTATGGCTTATAGCAACGACAATGGACGTACTTATACAAAATACGAGAAAAATCCGATTTTGACTCCGTTTGACGGACTGAAAGATTTCCGCGATCCGAAAGTGTTCTGGTATGAACCGGCTCAGAAATGGTATATGATTGTTTCTGCGGACAAGGAAATGCGTTTCTACTCTTCTTCTAACTTGAAGGACTGGGAATATCAGAGCGGATTTGGTAAAGGTTATGGTGTACAGCCTAATCAGTTTGAATGTCCTGACTTTATCCAGTTGCCGGTTGATGGTGATAAGAACAATATGAAATGGGTGATGATTGTAAATATCAACCCGGGTTGTATGTTCGGTGGTAGCGCTACAGAATATTTCGTAGGTGATTTTGATGGAAAAGAATTCAAATGTGACACGAAACCGGAAGTAACTAAATGGTTGGATTTTGGTAAAGACCACTATGCGACTGTTTGTTTCTCAAATACTGGAGACCGTGTGGTTGCAGTACCTTGGATGAGCAACTGGCAATATGCAAATGTTACTCCTATCCGTCAGTATCGTGGAGCAAATGCCTTGCCGCGTGAATTGTCATTGTACACAAAAGATGGTCAGATTTACATGGCAGCCAATGCAGTAAAGGAAACTGAAGGCTTGCGTAAAGAAACACGTACCATTGACAATCAGACTGTGAAAGGTGAAAGTAAGATTGATGAAATCTTCCCACAGAATGAGGGAGCTTATGAAATTGAAATGGATGTAACTCCGGGCGCGTCTGCTGTAGCTGGAATGGAACTGCTGAACGACAAGGATGAAAAGACTAAGATTTACCTGGATATGAAAGCGGGTAAACTGGTGATGGACCGTACAGAAAGTGGATTGGTTGCTTTTGGCGAAAAAGCAGAACCTCATGCTATCGAAAATCATGACCGTCGTAAAACGACTTCTATCAATTATAAGAATGATTTTGCATTAGGTACATGGGCTCCTCTTTCATTGTGTGAAGGAAAGACTTATCATTTGCAGATTTTTGTAGACAAGTGCTCTGTAGAAATCTTTGCTGATGGAGGTCGTATTGCCATGACAAACTTGGTATTCCCTACCAAACCTTATAACTCTATCCGTCTTTACAGTGAAGGAGGTGATTATAAGGTAGAGAATATGAAGATACATAAATTGGGGTTGTAATTATTAAAAACCAGACATGACCATGAAAAACTTTTTTATTACGGCTTTAAGTTTGTTTTGGGGCTTTCAGTGTGCGGAAGCAGCAGAAGAAAAGATTATCCGGATTTCAACGGATAATACGGATCTGGTGCTTCAGGTGGCTGAAAACGGACGGCTCTATCAGACTTACTTGGGCGAAAAACTGTTGCATGAATCGGATTTGAAGAAACTGGACTGGCAGATACATCCTGCATCAGATGCCAGTGTCTCTCCGCGCGGGTGGGAAGTCTGTTCAGGTTCAGGTAACGAGGATTTCTTTGAACCGGCTTTGGGTATAACCCATGCCGATGGTGATGCTTCTACCTGGCTTTATTACGTGTCTTCTTCTACAAAAGCTGTGGAAGGGGGAACACAGACAGATATTCATTTGCGTGATGATGAATATCCGGTGAACGTAACCTTGCATTACGTGGCTTACGAAAAGGAAGACGTAATCAAGACCTGGAGCGAAATCTCGCATCAGGAGAAAAAGCCTGTACAGTTATTCCGTTACGCTTCTACGATGTTGTATTTCAATCGTCCGGCTTACTATTTGACTGAATTCAGTGGAGACTGGGCGAAGGAAGTGCAGATGAGTACACAGAAGCTGGAGTTCGGTAAGAAAGTGGTAGATACCAAGCTGGGAAGTCGTGCTGCCATGCATGCTCAACCTTTTTTCATGGTCGGTCTGGATGCTCCTGCTGCAGAAAATCAGGGGGAAGTCCTGATGGGTACATTGGGATGGACCGGTAACTTCAGCTTTACTTTTGAAGTGGACAATGTGGGTAATCTGCGTGTGATTCCTGCCATTAATCCTTATGCTTCGGTGTATGAACTTCAGAAGGGCGAAGTGTTCACTACTCCTGAATTTATTTTCACATTGAGTAATAAGGGTACGGGTGAAGGAAGCCGTCGCTTTCAGAACTGGGCACGGAATTATCAGTTGAAGGATGGAAAAGGAACTCGTCTGACGTTGTTGAATAACTGGGAAAATACTGGATTCGACTTTAACCAGAATATCCTTGTCGACCTGATTAAGGAAACGAAGGAACTCGGTGTAGACATGTTCTTGCTGGATGACGGATGGTTTGGCAACAAATATAAGCGCAGCAGCGATACAGCCGGACTGGGCGACTGGGATGTAACGGCCGACAAACTTCCTGATGGAATCAATGCGCTGGTTAAGGCAGCAGAGAAAGCAGGAGTAAAGTTTGGTCTCTGGATTGAACCGGAAATGGTGAATCCGAAGAGTGAATTGTTTGAAAAGCATCCTGACTGGGCAATTCATTACCCGAACCGTGAAACCTATTACTATCGTAACCAGCTGGTACTCGATTTGAGTAACCCGAAAGTGCAGGATTATGTGTATGGCATTGTGGATAAGTTGTTGAAGGAAAATCCGGGTATCGCTTATTTTAAATGGGATTGCAACAGCCCGATTACCAATATCTATTCTTCTTATCTGAAAGGTGCACAGGGACGTTTGTATATAGACCATGTACGTGGCGTGTACAATGTCATGAAGCGGGTAAAAGAGAACTATCCGGATGTGCCGATGATGCTTTGCTCTGGTGGTGGCGCACGTTGTGACTATGAGGCGTTGAAATATTTCACGGAATTCTGGTGCAGTGACAACACAGACCCTGTGGAAAGAGCTTATATACAGTGGGGATTCTCTCAGTTCTTCCCGGCCAAGGCCATGTGTGCACACGTGACAAGCTGGAATAAGAATGCTTCTATCAAGTTCCGCACCGATATGGCTTCCATGTGTAAGTTGGGATTTGATATAGGGTTGAAAGAAATGGCCGCAGAAGAATTGGAATATTGCCAGCTTGCGGTGGCCAACTGGAAACGCTTGCAGCCGGTAATTTTGGATGGCGTACAGTATCGTCTGGTATCTCCGTATGAATCTAATCACATGGCTGTGAACTATGTCAGCCAAGATGCTTCGAAAGGGGTGGTATTTGCATACGACATTTATCCTCGTTTCCAGGAAAAACTGCTTCCTTTGAAAGTGAAAGGACTGGATCCGAACAAGATGTACCGTGTGAAAGAAATCAATCTGATGCCGGGAACAGAATCTACGCTGGAAGCTGATGGAGAATTACTTTCTGGTGACTATCTGATGAAAGTCGGCTTGGAGGTCTTTGGTTTCCGCCCTACTCAGAGTCGTGTGATAGAGCTTACTGCTGAGTAAAACAATTTACCAAAAAGAAATAAGATTGAATTTGAACTGAATTTAAATTAAGTAAAAATGACAAGTGATAAATTAAAATATGCCAAGCTGTTTCCTGTGATGCTTTGCTTCTTTGCCATGGGATTCGTTGATTTGGTGGGAATTGCTTCAAATTATGTGAAGGAAGATTTGAGTTTGACAGACTCTGAGGCAAATATTTTCCCTTCTTTGGTATTCTTTTGGTTTTTGATATTCTCAGTGCCGACTGGAATACTGATGAACCGGATTGGAAGAAAAAAGACTGTATTGCTGAGTCTGGGAGTCACTTTCTTTTCTTTGTTGCTTCCGATGTTTGGTGACAGCTATGGATTGATGCTTTGCTCCTTCTCTTTATTGGGAATAGGTAACGCCTTGATGCAGACTTCACTTAATCCGCTGTTGAGCAATATTATCTCGGGCGACCGCCTGGCCAGTACGCTGACCTTCGGCCAGTTTGTGAAAGCCATTGCTTCTTTCCTTGCACCTTATCTGGCCATGTGGGGAGCTTTACAGGCCATTCCGACTTTTGGCTTGGGATGGAGAGTGTTGTTCCCTATCTATATGGTTGTAGCGGTGTTTGCCATTCTGTTGCTTTCGGCTACTCCTATTACCGAAGAACAGCCGGACAAGGCATCTGGATTTGCCGATTGCCTGAAACTGTTAGGAAAACCCTTTATTCTGTTGTCTTTCCTTGGCATCATGTGTCATGTGGGAATTGATGTGGGTACCAATACTACAGCTCCTAAGATTCTGATGGAGCGTATTGGAATGACATTGACCGAAGCCGGGTTTGCCACCAGTCTCTACTTTATATTCCGTACGTTGGGCTGCTTCTCTGGCGCATTTATCTTGCGGGCTGTATCGTCCAGAATCTTTTTCCTGATAAGTGCCATCTGTATGATGCTGGCTATGATCGGACTTTTTGCTTTCGATTCGCAGACGGTGATTTATATTTGTATTGCGCTGATTGGTTTTGGTAACTCCAATGTGTTCTCTATCATCTTCTCTCAGGCTCTTCTGGCTATGCCCGACAAGAAGAACGAAGTGTCTGGACTGATGATTATGGGCTTGTTTGGCGGTACCGTATTCCCTCTTCTGATGGGAGTGGCCAGCGATGCAATCGGACAGAATGGTGCTGTAGCAGTGATGACAGCTGGTGTAATTTATTTACTTGCTTATACGTTAAAAATTAAACATTAAGACTATGGAGAATACAATAGTTGTAGGTATAGGTGAAGCACTGTGGGACGTGCTGCCTGAAGGAAAGAAAATTGGTGGAGCTCCGGCTAACTTTGCATATCACGTATCACAGTTTGGTTTGGACGGCCGTGCAGTTAGTGCCGTAGGAGATGACAAATTAGGAGCAGAAATCCTGGAAAACTTCTATGAGAAGAATCTGCATAGCATGATTGAAAAAGTACCGTATCCCACAGGTACGGTTCAGGTAGAACTGGATGCAGAAGGAGTTCCTTGTTATGATATAAAGGAAGGTGTGGCATGGGATAATATTCCTTATACTCCGGCCTTGGAAGGATTGGCTCAGCAGGCTACGGCGGTTTGCTTTGGCTCTTTGGCACAGCGAAGCGTGGTTTCCAGAGAAACAATCAACAAGTTCTTGGATGCCATGCCGGAAGATACATTGAAAGTGTTTGACATCAATCTTCGTCAGGGCTTTTATACGAAAGAAGTGCTTTGCAATTCTTTCCAGAAATGTAATGTGCTGAAGATAAACGATGAAGAACTGGTTACTGTAAGCCGTATGTTCGGTTATCCGGGTATTGACCTGCAGGATAAATGCTGGATTCTGCTCGCCAAGTATAACCTGAAAATGTTGATTCTGACTTGTGGTGTGAACGGAAGCTATGTCTTTACTCCAGGTAATGTATCATTTGTAGAGACTCCGAAGGTAAATGTAGCCGATACGGTAGGTGCAGGTGATTCATTCACTGCTACTTTCGTGGCTTCTATTTTGAAAGGAAAGACCGTACGCGAAGCGCATGAACTGGCAGTAGAGGCTTCGGCATTTGTATGTACCCAGAATGGGGCTATGCCGGAATTCCCTCTGTATTTGAAGGAAAAAATTTAAGCTATATAGTTTATCTTGTGAAAAATCTCCGGAAGTATGTTTCTGTACTTCCGGAGATTTTTTTGTTTGATAAGATTGGAAAACCTGCTGAAGATAATGTCGCTTCGGCTTTGTCTGTTTTATGTTTTCCGCGTGAAAACCATACGTTTCCCGAAGCGAAAACGTAGGTTTTTCACACGGAAAACGTATGGTTCCGCTTCGGGAGACATAAAAAGAGTAGAGCCGTTGAACGAAAAATTGTGGGTCGGTTTCGTGATTTTTGTATCTGTCAGACTGTATAAATCGCTGCGATTTTCATACATTTGCAGAAATAGATATAAAATTATGAAACATTTAGTCTGTGGTTGGATAGGTGTGATTTGCTTGCTGCTGTTGTCTGTAGCTTGCTCCCGAAAGGAGGCGGACTATACGATAGCCGTATCACAATGTAGTGAAGATGACTGGCGTGCCCAGATGAACAAAGAGATTCTTCGGGAAGCTCTGTTTTATCCGGGGGTAAATGTGGAGGTTTATCAGGCTCATGATGATAATACCCATCAGATTAAGGATATAGAATCTTTGATTGAAAGAAAAGTCGATTTGCTGATTGTTGCCCCTAATGAAGCCGAAGCTATTACGCCGGTGATTGAGAAGGCATACGATGCAGGAATTCCTGTCATTCTGGTCGACCGGAAAATCAATTCTAAAAAATATACCGCCTATGTAGGTGCTGACAATTATGAAATTGGCCGTAAGGCAGGTGAATATATAGCAGACCGTTTAGGAGGAAAGGGACGGGTAATAGAGATTACCGGACTGAGAGGTTCTACTCCAGCCGTGGAGCGTCATCGGGGGATGATGGAAGCCCTGAAGGCCGTTCCGGGGGTGCAGGTGGTAGCATCTGCAGAAGCCGGATGGTTCCGGCAGAAGGCTGGGGAGGTGATGGATACGTTACTGGATGCTCACCCACAAGTAAACCTGGTCTTTGCCCAGAACGACCGGATGGCTATCGGAGCGTATGAGAAGGCACGCCAGAAGAATCGTGCCGGACAGATTGCGTTTGTGGGAGTTGATGCGGTAGCCGGCGGAGTGGAAAGTGTGGCGGAAGGCAAACTGGATGCTACCTTCATTTATCCTACAGGAGGTGATAAGGTGATTCAGGTAGCCATGGCTATACTGCGTGGCGAACCCTATCAGCGAGAAAATATACTTTCTACCGCGTTGGTAAATCGCGCCAATGCCCGTGTGATGCAGATGCAGATGAAGCATATTCTGACGCTGGACCAGAAAATTGAGCTTTTAAATCATCAGCTGGATGATTATTTCCTTCGTTACTCCGCACAAACAATGTTCTTATATGCCTGTGTGGTAATATTGATTCTGGCCGGATTCTTGTTCTTTTTCCTGGTACGTGCCTTTTGGGTAAAGAACCGGATGAATACGGAATTGTCTACCCAGAAACAGCAATTGGAACAGCAGCGTGACCAGTTGCAGGAACAACGTGACCAGCTGATTGCATTGTCGCGTCAGTTGGAAGAGGCTACACATGCCAAGCTGGCCTTCTTTACCAGTGTGTCGCATGATTTCCGTACACCGTTGACTTTGATTGCAGACCCTATCAACCAGTTGCTGGAGGAAAAGCATTTAGGTGAGAGGGAGCGGAATATGCTGGAGATTGTGCGGAAAAACGTCGCAGTCTTATTGAGATTGATTACTCAGATTCTGGATTTCCAGAAATATGAACATGGCAAACTGGCTTTGCGGCTTTCTGAATTTAATGCGCTGGAATGTATAAAGGATTGGACAGAGGCATTTCATACTTTGGCGTTCCGGAAACATATTCAGTTTGAAGTGAAGGCGGAAGGAGATGTGGCGCAGTATGTGATGGTGGCCGATGCGGAAAAGATAGAGCGCATTACCTACAACTTATTGTCAAATGCCTTTAAATTTACTCCGGAAAAAGGGGAGATAAAGGTGGTGCTTTCGCGGATAGAGAAAGATGGCCAACCATGCTTGTGTATGGAAGTCAGCGATACAGGTATTGGCATGTCCGAAGAACATATACATCACGTGTTTGAACGTTTTTATCAGATAGATGCACAGCATACAGGTTCCGGACTGGGACTGGCTCTGGTGGAGGCTTTTGTGCAGTTGCATAAGGGGACAGTGCGGGTAGAGAGCGAGAAAGGAAAAGGCACATGTTTCCGGGTTGTACTTCCTATGAAGCAGGAAGGAGAAGTGAAGGAGGTGATAGAGAAAAATGAATCCTTGAAAAACCTGCAGGAAGGGGCTGTGCTGGATGCCGGACAAGAAACCTTGCATCAGTGGGTTGAAAACGTGGAAGTGGACGGAACGGCAGACAAGGAAGTGGTGCTGGTCATTGACGACAATCAGGATGTACGTGACTACGTGAAGATGTTGCTGCAGGATAAATATACCGTGATTGAAGCGGTAAACGGACAGGAAGGTATAAGACAGGCCATGAAGTATGTGCCAGACGTTGTGGTGTGCGATGTCATGATGCCTGTAATGGATGGTATAGAATGCTGTAAACGCTTGAAAAGCGAGTTGCAGACGTCTCATATTCCGGTACTGATGCTGACCGCATACGCTATGGATGAACAGCGGATTCAGGGGTATGATTCGGGCGCAGACTCATATCTGACAAAGCCTTTCAATGCCAAACTCCTGCTGGCACGAATCCGCAACCTGATAGATAACCGGAAACGGTTGAAATCGTTTACAGAAGATGCCACAGCGGTAAGCGGAAAACAGTCGTTGGGCGAAGTGGACAAGGGATTTGTGGAAAAGCTGAAGGCCTTGATTGAGGAAAAAATGAGCAATTCAGATTTGAGTGTAGAAGATTTGGGTGCTGAATTGGGATTGGGGCGCGTGCAGCTATATCGTAAAACGAAATCCTTGACCGGATATGCTCCGAATGAATTGTTGCGTATTGCCCGATTGAAAAAGGCAGCCTCTTTGCTGGCATCCTCTGAAAAGACGGTGGCCGAAATCACCTACGAAGTGGGATTCAGTTCCCCGTCTTACTTCACCCGGTGTTATAAAGACTATTTTGGAGAAAGTCCCAGTGAATTCCTGAAAAGGCGGGATGGGAAAAATTGAGAAGGGAGAGAGATTTTTTCTTACTAACAGAAATAGTTGTATATTTGGGCACTTTTTTGAATAGCTGGTTATGAAACGTATTTTGATATTGATATTCGTGTTGTATGTATGTGGTGCTGCAGGGCGTGCGCAGGATTTGAAAACGCTTTTTGTAGCATTGCCAGATTCCTTGTCACCGCTTTTGACGGAGGTAAACCGGGCCGACTTCGGTGATTTTCTGGAAAGTGGGATGAAGGCAGAGGTGAAGAACCGTTTTGGGAATATGTCGGAAATGACTAAACTGACTTCAGATTATTTGTTTCTGAAAACGACTTCGGCCAGCACCTTGGAACTGAAGCTGCTTCCGCTGAATGACTCCGTGAAAGTGATTTGTGCCGTTTCAACCTATTCGGCTCCGGCTGCTGACAGTCAGATTACTTTTTATGATACGAACTGGCATGAATTGCCGCTTTCCGATTTTTTACAGCTTCCACAAGAAGATGAATTTTATTTGACTCCGGCTTCGACAGCCCAGGCTGACTCCTTGAAGAACCTTCGTGCCTATGCCGATATGTATTTGTGGAAGGCTGAATTGTCGGCTGACAAACGGGTGCTCAAGTTTACTTATACTACGCCCGACTATCTGGACAAAGAAACCGCAAAAGATTTAAAGCCTTATTTGAAATCGCAGCCCGTTTGTCTGGAATGGAAAGAGGGAAAATTTGTGGCTCGGGAAGATTTGAATCCTTCGTTAAAGTGATTTTATTTAATTCTTTGTATTGCTGAATGTTATGTTGTAAAACATTTATTCTATGTTTTGCGTATAAAAATACATGAAAAATCGTTAATCTCCTAGCCGGATATACCGAATTTTTTTTATCTTTGGAACGCTATTTGTAAAGCAGTCAAGCATATCTGCATGAAATGAAGGCAGAAGTGCACTCTGAAAGTGATTTGTTTTAAACCAGTAATGGTATTCTGAATAAGGGTCGGGCTGGAAAAAGGCCATCCGACGGATACTAGCTGAAAAATATAAGGTATAATGATTTTAAAGTGTATTAGAACAGTAGCAATGGCGGCTCTGGCCATGGTCGGTATCAATGTTTCAGGACAAGATCTTCTGGCTCGTCAGGCGCCGATTGACAGAAAATTAAAAGCAGTGGATTCATTAGCCCTGATTCGCCAGATTAAGGCAGAACAGGCAGTATATCCCGCTTACAGTCTTTATCCAAACTGGAACAATGATCGCGTTCATGCTTACGGTGGTAATGTACAGGTTCCAGATAGTTTCCGAATCGATCTGACAGGCTTCTGCATGCCGACAACTCATACAAAAATTACTTCTAAATGTGGTCCGCGCTGGCGGCGTATGCACAACGGATTGGACATTAAGGTCTATATCGGCGATACCATCCGTGCTGCTTTCGACGGGCGTGTACGCATGGTGAAATATGAACGTAGAGGTTATGGCAAATATGTAGTAATCCGTCATGACAATGGTTTGGAAACCATTTACGGACACTTGTCTAAGCAGATTGTAGCAGAAGATGAGTATGTAAAGGCGGGTGATCCGATTGGCTTGGGAGGAAATACCGGGCGTTCTACTGGTTCTCACCTTCATTTTGAAACTCGTTTCTTGGGCGAAGTGATAAATCCGGAATTTGTGTTTGATTTTCCGAATCAAGATATTGTGTCAGACAGCTATTTGTTTGTACGTGGTGCCAACCGTTATGCATATCAGCGTACCCGTGCATTGGCAGCTGTTAAATCAGGAAAATCCGGAGCAGCCGAAGCAGAAAAGTCGGCTATCCGTTATCATAAAATCCGTAAGGGCGATACATTGGGACGTATCTCTCGCTTGTATCACGTATCCATTGACCGCTTGTGCCAGATTAATGGTATAAAACGTACTACGACGTTGCGTATCGGACAAGTTTTAAGATGTTCTTGATAAGAAAAACAAATTTGCTGAAATAAAAAGGATGCCATTTCATATAGTTCTGTCGGGGCTGTATGAAATGGCATTTTTATCTCCTTTATTTTTGTGTGCTCTGTGAAAAAACAGTAACTTTGCCACATATTCGAGCATAAAAGATGGAAGAAACCAAGAAACAATTTGAACATGTAATTGCGGTATGCCGTGATTTGTTTGCTAAAAAGTTGCATGATTACGGAGCTGCCTGGCGCATTATGCGACCATCTTCTGTGACGGACCAGATTTTTATTAAGGCAAACCGTATCCGGAGTATTGAAGTGAAAGGTGTGTCCTTGATAGATGAAGGCATTCGTCCGGAGTTTATTGCAATTGTCAATTATGGTATTATCGGGCTTATTCAACTTGAACTGGGCTATGCCGAGAAGGAAGACATCACAGAGGAACGTGCGCTGGAATTATATGATGCGTATGCAGATAAGGCCCTGAAGTTGATGTTGGCTAAGAATCATGATTATGATGAGGCCTGGCGTAGCATGCGTATCACTTCTTATACAGATTTGATTTTGATGAAGATCTATCGAACCAAACAGATAGAATCTTTGAAGGGAGATACGTTGGTGTCAGAAGGCGTGGATGCCAATTATATGGATATGATTAATTATGCCGTTTTCGGATTGATTAAGCTGGAGTTTGGAGAATAAGTTTCTACATAAAGCAGTTGTGGTCTGGAGTAACGTTTGCCGTTTTTTATTGGCTGTCGTTTTTCTGTTCTCCGGATTTGTCAAGGCCAATGACCCTTTGGGCACGGTCTATAAGGTACAGGATTACTTGGAAGCATGGGGACTGCAGAGCCTGAGTGCGGGATATATGCCTTATCTGGCAGCTATGCTCTGTGCCTTGTTTGAGTTTATTCTTGGCATTTATCTGTTCTTTGGGATTCGTCGGAGGGTAGCGCCTTTATTGGTGTTGCTGGTCATGTCTTTCATGACCCCGCTGACACTATGGCTGGCAATCGCCAATCCTATTTCTGACTGTGGTTGTTTTGGCGATGCGGTAGTACTGACCAACTGGGAAACTTTCTTCAAAAACGTAGTGTTGCTTATTGCGGCTATTTCCGTGTTTAAATGGAGGCAGTATATATTCAATCTGGTGACGACAAAGGTGGATTGGCTGATTTCGCTTTACAGCATTTTGTTTATTATCTTCTTCATGCTGTTCTGCCTGCGTTATCTGCCTGTATTTGATTTTCGTCCATATCACGTGGGGGCAGATATCGTGAAAGGTATGACGATTCCTGAAGGTGAGAAGCCTACTGTGTATGAAACGCTTTTTATTTATTCGAAAGACGGAAAGGAGCAAGAATTTACGATTGATAATTTCCCGACAGATACCACGTGGACTTTTGTCGATTCAAAGACTCGGGTGAAGGAGAAGGGCTATGAACCTCCTATTCACGACTTCTCGATTACTTCACTGGAAACGGGAGAGGATTTGACTGATGACATACTCCATAGTGAGCAGTACACCTTTTTGCTTGTGGCACCATGGTTGAAGCAGGCAGACGATAGTGGTATGGATCTGATCAATGAAGTGTATGACTACAGTGTGGAACACGGTTATCGTTTTCTTTGTCTGACGGCCTCCTCGGAACAGGATATTACAGATTGGCAGGAAAATACAGGGGCAGAATATCCGTTTGCATTGATGGATGAGATTACGCTGAAAACGATGATTCGTTCTACCCCGGGATTGGTATTGCTGAAAAAAGGAGTCGTGCTGCGTAAATGGAGTGTTTCCAATCTGCCTGATGAATACCAGTTGAATGCACCGCTGGAGAAACTTCCATTCAGTACATGGAATCCGAAAACTAGTGTACACAAAGTGGTAGAAGTGACCGGCTGGTTTTTGGGACCTTTGCTGTTGCTGACCGTGGTCGACCTGATATGGTTGCGCATAAAAAGCCGCAAAAAGAAAAAAGAGAAAGAGAATAAAAAAGAAACATTATAACTAACCCTTTAAAATTTAAACAAAATGAGAAAAAACATTGTAGCAGGTAACTGGAAAATGAACAAGAACCTGCAGGAAGGTATTGCTTTGGCAAAGGAATTGAACGAAGCATTGACAGCAGACAAACCAAACTGCGATGTAATCATCTGTACTCCTTTCATTCACTTGGCTTCTGTAACTCCTTTGGTAGACAGCTCTATCATTGGTGTAGGTGCTGAAAACTGCGCAGACAAAGTATCTGGTGCTTATACTGGTGAAGTTTCTGCAGAAATGGTTGCATCTACAGGTGCTCAGTATGTAATCTTGGGTCACTCTGAACGTCGTGCTTACTATCACGAAACAGTTGAAATCTTGGAAGAAAAAGTTAAATTGGCTTTGGCTAACAACTTGAAACCTATCTTCTGTATCGGTGAAGTATTGGAAGAACGTGAAGCTAACAAACAGAATGAAGTAGTAGAAGCTCAGTTGGCTTCTGTATTCTCTTTGTCTGCTGAAGATTTCGGTAAAGTAATCTTGGCTTACGAACCGGTTTGGGCTATCGGTACAGGTAAGACTGCTACTCCGGAACAGGCTCAGGAAATCCACGCTCACATCCGTTCTTTGGTTGCTGCTAAATACGGTAAGGAAGTAGCTGAAAATACTTCTATCCTGTACGGTGGAAGCTGCAAGCCTTCTAACGCAAAAGAATTGTTCGCTAATCCTGATGTAGACGGTGGTCTGATTGGTGGTGCTGCTTTGAAAGTTGCAGACTTCAAGGGTATCATCGACGCTTTTAAATAATTCTTTTTTGAATTAGTCAGGAGCGACTTATGAGCACAGAGATGATGTGAGGACGTAGTGCCGTCGTATGGTCTCTGTGCTCAATTGACTTTTGTTTTCTATGTCTATCTAAAAATCCGCTTATGCTGAAATATCTTTTATTTGTAGTTTCTGTTTTGTGTGCCGGCGGGGCTTATGCCCAGCAGAACATTATCGAAAGCCTGCAGACCCGTCGGGCAGGAGAAGGTGTAGTGACTATCCACCAAGATGCACAGATTACCTCCTTGATAGGGAAGCGTTATGTGCGTTCTACCAGTTCGGAGCCGGTAAAGACATTAAAAGCTCGTGGATTTCGCGTACAGGTATACGCTGGGAATAATTCCCGTCAGGCGCGTAGTGAAGCGAATAGGGTAGCAACGAAAGTGAAAGAAGAATTTCCGGAACTTCCGGTTTATACTTATTTTCAGCCTCCTCGCTGGCTGTGCCGGGTAGGAGACTTTAAAAGTATTGAAGAAGCACATGTAACCATGCGTAAATTGAAAGCTACAGGAGTTTTTAAGGAAGTGTCTATTGTGCGTGAACAGATTAATATACCTATAGAATTATGATGACAGATACAAATTCGATAAACTGGCCGCAAGAGAAGGTTGAGAAACTGGTTGGGCATTATAAGGAAATCCTTTCTTTGCTGGGTGAAGACCCTGAAAGAGAAGGACTGTTGAAAACCCCTGAGCGTGTAGCAAAAGCCATGCTGACGCTGACTCGCGGATATGAAATGGATCCGAGAGAAGTGCTGAATGCCGCAAAATTCAAGGAACCTTACAGCCAGATGGTGATTGTGAAGGACATTGATTTCTTTTCCATGTGCGAGCATCACATGCTACCGTTCTACGGAAAGGCTCATGTGGCATACATTCCTAACGAATATATTACGGGTCTGAGTAAGATTGCTCGTGTGGTAGATATTTTTTCTCACCGTTTACAGGTGCAGGAACGCATGACGCTTCAAATAAAGGAGTGTATTCAAGAAACACTGAATCCATTAGGCGTAATGGTAGTAGTAGAAGCCAAACACATGTGTATGCAGATGAGAGGAGTGGAAAAGCAGAATTCTGTAACGACTACCTCTGATTTTACAGGTGCATTCAATCAGGCTAAGACGCGCGAAGAGTTCATGAACCTGATTCGTGCAAAATATTAATATGAAAAAGACTATTTCCCCTTTTATCGTAAGTGGAGAGGGGAAATAGCTAACGTAAAATGACGCGGTCGCCTGCTTTTTGTGCCATTGGAATCTGAATTTCTTGCAACTCTTTGTAATGTTGCATGATTTCCTGACATTTCTCCGGATTGTTATAGATGTCCGGATTGGTTAAAGCCTGCAGGGTATGCTTCATTTCTTCTTCAACAATTGATAGCTTGAAATCAATTAACAACCTGGGAACTAACTCATAAAGTCTTTCTTCATCGGTGATGATTGCCTGTCCTTTGGAGTGGTACTTGCTTAGCTGATAGCGGTCGCTGGCCAGTTCTGCGGCCTGTTTGCTGATTTCCGGATCAGGATGAGTCAGAAAATAGCGCTCAGACACAAAGCCTTCGTCATGCAGATGATTCTCTGCTTCTTTTAGGATGCGGCGGTCTAAGGGATAGTGAAACTGCAGTTCATCCTCCTTCAAGCTGGAAGAAATACATTCTATGACAGTGAGCGGTTGTTCTTCTCCGTTTTCATCCTCTAAGTAACACATCACTTTTTCTCCATAGCGGACAATCATTTGTAGGAGGAGCTGTTCCTTCTTGTAGAACAGTTTCTGTTCGTTCCCTTCTAATGGGATATAGGAAAGGTAATTGTCCGTAGGAGCAGGAGTGCTTGTGGGTTGTCCGGCAGGCTGTTCAGCAGTTGGAGGTATATACTCTGCATCTGTTTCCAGAGGAGCTGGAGGAAGTTGAGTCTCATCCGGTATAGGAATCTCTGTCGGCTGTGTCTCCGGGTAAGTAGTCGGAGGAGCTGGTTGGACATCCTGGGTAGCTTGTCGTTGCTTACGCTGGATTTCCTTGTATTTATTTTCCTGTGCCTGCTCTATCAATTTGTTTACCGCTTCTATCAGGATTTTCTCTTCCATTTGCAGAAGCTGGCTGCACTCGCGTGTATATACGGAGCGCACAATAGAGTCAGGTATCACAGAGATACTTTTTACGATACTGGAAATCAGACTGGCACGTTTGATTGGGTCTTTCCCTGCTTCTTCCATCAGCAAGTTCGTCTTGAAACGGATGAAGTCCACTTCGTGCTCATTGATGTAGGCCTGATAGTCGGTGGCATTATGTTTGCGGGCAAAGCTGTCGGGGTCGTCTCCATCGGGGAGCAGACATACCTTGATGTTCATGCCCTCTTCCAGCAGCATGTCAATACCGCGTATGCTGGCCTTGATTCCAGCTCCGTCACCGTCATACAATACCGTAATGTTATTGGTAAAGCGATGAATCAGGCGTATCTGGTCGGAAGTCAATGCCGTACCCGAAGAAGCCACCACGTTTTCAATTCCACTTTGGTGCATGGAAATGACATCGGTATAACCTTCTACTAAGAAACAGCGATCTTGGCGTACAATGGCTTGCTTGGCAAAATAAATACCATAGAGTTCCCGGCTTTTATGGTATATCTCAGACTCCGGAGAGTTGACATACTTCATCTGCACGTTCTTAGTGGCTGCACTTAATACACGCCCGCCAAAAGCTACCACTTTTCCCGACAAGGTGTGTACAGGGAAAATGACACGCCCCCAGAAACGGTCGCGAAGTGAACCGTCGTCCTTTCTATAGCACAAGCCAGTCTTTACCAGAAACTCTTCCTGATAACCTTTTTGTTTGGCAGTGCGTGCCAGTGCATCGTGACTGTCTGTGCTGTATCCTAACTGGAACTTTTTGATAATGTCATCACGGAATCCTCGGCTGCGTAAGTAGGTCATACCGATACGCTGTCCGTCGATGTGATTATAAAGTATGTCTTGGAAATACTCAGAAGCAAACTGATTGACTACAAACAAACTTTCACGCAAACTATGTGCTTGTTTTTCTTCGTCGGTCAGTTCCCGTTCCTTTACTTCGATGTGATATTTGTTGGCCAGCCACTTCAGTGCCTCGTAGTAAGAAAGTTGTTCGTGTTCCATAATGAAGTGGACCACATTTCCTCCCTTACCGCAACTGAAACATTTGCATAATCCTTTGCTGGGAGATACACTGAAAGAAGGGGTCTTTTCATTGTGGAACGGGCATAGTCCGATGTAGTTCACTCCTCGGCGGCGGAGGGTGACAAACTCGGATACAACATCTACTATTTGTGCGGCATCCAGTATTCGGTCTATGGTAGCTTGGTCAATCATTTCGAAGGGCGAAAATAATAAAAATAAGTAGAATGTGCAACGGCTTCCGTGTTAGAACATGAACGCGATGGAAGCTCCGAAAGTAAAATTATGCATAGGCGTTCTTTTACTATACGAACGGACTTCCCGGTTACCGTCTTCGTCTGCCCAGGAGTTCTTCAGGTCGTATGTCAGCCGAGGGGAGGCAAAGTCATAGTCGCAATAGAGACGCAGGGCCGCGTTTTCTTTGTAGCGGTAGGCGAGAGAAAGGCCGGTTCCTAATTTGAATGTAGAACTTTTACGGATATGAAGAAATTCTTCATCAATGAAAGTGCTTTGTAGCATTTCCTGAACGCTGAGGCCTTCCTGCTGGATATAGTAATCTACGTCGGCTTTATAGAATTGGTCGTAGGCTTCCTGGCTTACTTTCTGACGGTCGAAAATGGCTGGATTAATCCGTGAAATAGAGTTTAAGGTAAAGTTTGCATTAGTACGTCGTCCGGCTAACAGTTTGCTTCCTATTAAGAAACGGCTGCTGAGCGGATAAGAAAAGTAAAGTCCTAAATCGATGTCGCACATACCTAAATGGTCAGATTCCAGTCCGTCGAGCAGGTACATGTTGACAGGAGCTCCTTCCTTCAATTTATTGTCCAGGTCAAAATGTTTTTTGTTCTCATCGGGAATGTCGGCAATAACAGGTACGGTAGCTACTCTCAGGCGTCCTCCCAAGCCGATATACGCATTGAAAAAGTAAGCTCCTTCTGCGCTGACAACGGTCGATGTACCCGTATGCAGGCGCATCCCTAAAGGAGTTCCTTCTTCTGTGTCATAGAGGTCGGCGGTGCGTAAAGTGGAAGGTCCTGTGGCAAATCCCATGTTGAGGCTCAGGAATGAAGGTGTATCGTAGCGGTTGAAGTGGGTTGTTAACTGGCTGCTGGTGGTATTCTTACGAAAAATCAGGTCGGAAAAGAAATAGCCTAAGTCTGTTGAAATCATACCTATTCCGGCTCCTACCAGTACATCGCCAATCCAGTGACGGTTGTTCAGCTGTCGCGTGATACCAGTCACTCCTGCCAGGGTATATCCCCCGATGCTATACCACGGACTGAGCATGCCGTATTCTTTATGCAGGATTGTGGCGCACATAAAAGCGGTGGCTGTATGTCCGGAAGGAAATGAATTGTTTGACGAATTGTCCGGACGCATTTCTTTGGTCGTATATTTCAGGGTGTTGACAAAGCCGGCCATAAGGGCTGCTGAGAAAACATTGCTGACTGTGAGCTCCTTCCATGAACTACGACTTTCTACTCCAGCTAATTTCATGCTCCATGTAGCAACTAACGGGACATATTGTGTATAATTGTCATATTCGTGGTGAAAGGTAGGCTGGAAGCGATTGCGCAGTGTACGGAAATCCTGGTTTTGTTTTTTCACGATTAAGCCGGAAACAATAAAAGGAATTCCCATGTACGAAAAGTTTTGCTGGAAAAGTTCCTTTGTTTTCTTTGGCTTCGCTGGAAGAGTCAATGAGGTAAGAGAAGACGTGGAGTCTTGCATCAAAAAATAACTGCTCGCGGGAGTATGTGCATACAGCGAGTGACAGATCAGTGCTGAAATAAAGAAAAATAGTAAAGTGTATATTCTCATTGCTGCCCGTGGTTTTAGGAATACATGGTAAAGAGCGGCAAAGGTAGTGCTTTAAAGAGAGAGAGACTGAAAGTTTTCAGATGTACATTGGGAAGTGTAAATATATAAAAATGAGGTTTTTATGATTTTGTATGATGTACAAGTGCGTTGGAATTGGGCATAAAAAAAGGAGACCGATGATTCAGTCTCCTTTTATATTAATGGAAAATCCGATTATTTAATGTTCGGGTTCAGCTTGTTCCATTCAGCTACTGGAGGAAGAACGCCCATAGCGATTACTTCATCACGCAGTGCACACAAGTGTTCGTAGCTCTTATCCAAAGCAGCTTGTTCTTCAGCAGTACCGTTCAAAGCAACGCAGTGGCAACCGTCAGCAGTGATAGAAGTTTCCCAAGCCATCATGATGTGGTCGTACTTTTCGTTAGAAACGTAAGTACCAGCCGGCCAGCGGAATGCTTTACCACCCATAGCAGCACCAATCATTTCGATAGAAACGTATGACGGGCTCTGGAATGAAGAACGGCCACGCAAGTTGATGATGTTAGCACCACCCTTAGTTACTTTCTGCTGGATTTCAGCCCACTGTTCTTTTGTCAAAGCGTCAGTACCGATGATGTCTGTCAAAGCTTTACCGTTTACTTTAGCAGTAGAAGCAAATACAGCCATCTGTTCGCCGTGACCACCGTAAGTACGGCAGTTTTCAACAGCGTCCATAGAAATCCCGAAATGTTTTGCCAATTCGCTGCGCAGACGAGTAGAGTCAAGAGCAGCCAAAGTAGTTACCTGACCCGGTTTCAAACCAGAGTACAACAGTGTGATCAAACCTGTGATGTCAGCAGGGTTGAAGATAACTACGATGTGTTTTACATCCGGACAGTACTGTTTTACGTTCTTACCGAATTCTTCTGCGATAGCTGCGTTGCCTTTCAACAGGTCTTCACGAGTCATACCAGCTTTACGAGCAGCACCACCTGAGTTTACGATATATTTAGCACCAGTCAGCGCTTCTTTGATATCTGAAGTGAAAGTGATGTTCACACCTTCGAAACCGCAGTGGAACAATTCTTCAGCAACACCTTCCAAACCTGGAGCGTACGGGTCGTACAAACAGATGTTAGGAGTTAAGCCCATCATGATAGCAGTCTGAGCCATGTTAGAACCGATCATACCGGCAGCACCAACAATGGTAAGTTTTTCGTTTGTTACAAATTCCATAATTCTTATGTATTTAAGTTATGTATAAAAGTGTATAGTCAGTCTTTGTTTTTTCTTCAATGCAAAGATAGGAAAGTTATCAGTGAAAACGAATCTTTACACTGGTAAATATAGGATGAAAAAAGATGATTTTCGGCAATTACGGAAAAATTTTACTATTTTTAGATGTCATATCCCAATTTTGCAAAGAGTAGGTTACATTTCTTTGTTTGCATTTTATCACTTTAAATTCTTTTCCCTGCTACCTTATTTAATATGCTGATGTCAAGATTTTATATCCTTTTTTCACTTTCCTGAAGCATTTTCTTCTTCCTTGGAAAAACACCTTTTCGTTCAATCTGAAATGTACTTGCGTTTAAGATGAAACCTCCTTGTGTTTTGTGTCAAATGTACTTACGTTTCATTGTGAATGCACTTGCGTTTGGAAGCAGTATTTTGTTTGGTAATTACAGTTAAGAGTTTCATCATGTCAGGGGAGTATATATAAGGCTATTTGGCGGAATAGATGGTAAATCTTTCAATTCTGTTTCAGAAAATCATGGTCTTTTCTGAAATATTCCATATTTTTGCCCGATAACCGTTATGAAGATGAAAGTAAAGTTATACCTGTTAGGGTGGGTAATAATTATATGTAGTGTGATTTCGGTCAAAGGACAAAGCCTGAAAGAGGTTCCAGGTCAGGCTGAAGTAGATACTGCTAAAGTTTACTTGCCTGCTGATTCCTTGTTTGCCCGTTTTTTGAAAGAAAAACAAATGCCTGTTACGGCTTGTAATCGTATGACTTTGTTGAAGAGCGGTCGCAGCAAGTTTGAACATTTGTTTGAAGATATAAAGAAGGCTGAAAACTATATCCATCTGGAATACTTTAATTTCCGCAGTGATTCTATTGCCAAGGAATTATTTACCCTGTTGGCTGAGAAAGCCAAAGAAGGAGTGACAATCAAGGCCTTGTTTGATGACTTTGGAAATTTGTCGAACAGTCGTCCCCTGCGAAAGGAACATCTGAAGATGCTGGCGGAAAGAGGAGTGGAAATGGCTCGTTTCAGTCCCATTCGTTTTCCTTATATCAATCACGTGTTTTGTCGTGACCATCAGAAAATTGTGGTCATCGACGGAAAAGTGGGATATACGGGTGGCATGAATATTGCCGATTATTATATCAACGGGCTTCCCGAAATCGGTCCTTGGCGCGATATGCACATCCGTATAGAAGGACCGGCGGTGCAGTATCTGGAAAAAGCGTTTTTAGGTGTATGGAATAAGGAAACACACGAAGGTTTGAAGGAAGGGCAAGTGGCGCATGATACGTTGTGCGAGGGTTCCGGAAGAAGGGTGGCCATTGTGCAGCGTATTCCGAAAGTTTGTCCGGAAATCATGCGTGAGGCCTATATTGCGGCATTGGATGCCGCAGAACGTAAGGTGCAGATTATCAATCCTTATTTTACTCCTACTCGTGAAGTCAGAAATGCTATTAAACGAGCGGCAGAACGGGGAGTTCGGGTGGAAATCATGATTCCCGGAAAATCGGATATCTCTTTTACTCCCGATGCCGGGTTTTATATAGCCAATAAGTTGCGTAAGGCCGGAGCACACATCTATGTGTTCAATGGGGGCTTTCATCATTCTAAAATCATGATGGTGGACGAGCGGTTCTGTACGGTGGGCAGTACGAACCTGAACAGCCGTAGTCTCCATTATGATTATGAAATCAATGCTTTTATTCTGGATTTGCCTACTACTGCCGAGTTGGGAGAAGTATTTCAGAACGATAAGCTCAATAGTACGATTATGACCCGTGAGGAATATAAGAAGCGGAGTGTCTGGCGTCGTTTTGTAGGATGGTTTGCGCATTTGTTTACACCGGTTATATAATAATAAAAGGTGAATATCTCCTGAAACTACAATTTTTTTCTTATTTTTGTCCGATTATATAGTAGTAACAGCCAAAAAAAGAACCTGATTTTTACGGAACAATATGTCGTTTTTTAAGGATGTAATCGGACAAGAAGATGTGAAACAACTTCTCATTCATAGTGCAAGGAATGGGAAGATGCCTCATGCCGTCTTGCTGACGGGACCTTCTGGAAGTGGAAAGTTACCCATAGCTTTAGCGGTGGCACGTTATCTTCTTTGTCATCATCCTGCAGAAAATGATGCGTGCGGACAATGTAATTCGTGTAAGATGATGGACCATCTGGCTCATCCTGACATGCATTTTGCTTTTCCGGTGGTGCGTAAAAAGGCCGGAAGGGACGTGGTTTGCGATGAATTCCTGCCTCAGTGGCGTGAAATGCTGGGACGTAATCCGTATGCCGACCTTCAGGAATGGATGCGGGTCATTGATGCGGGCAATCAGCAACCTCAGATTTATGTGCGTGAGAGTGATGAAATCCAGCGGAAGCTTTCGCTGAAAGCCAGTCAGGGAGGATACAAGGTCATGCTTATCTGGCTTCCGGAGAAAATGAATGTGGAATGTGCGAATAAGCTGCTGAAACTGCTGGAAGAACCTCCTTTGAAAACCGTATTTCTGTTAGTGAGTGAGGAACCTGACTTATTGCTTCCTACGATTGTGAGTCGTACGCAGCGCATCAATTTAAAACCTTTACCGGAGTCGGATATTGAGCGTTATCTGGTGGAGCGTTATATGCTTCCTGTGGAAGATGCCCGTGACATTGCACACCGTTCGGCCGGAAGTTTGTTGAGGGCCGTGGAAAATGTGCATTTGGGAGAGGAAAACAGGCTTTGCTTTGAACTCTTTGTGAACCTCATGCGTACGGCCTATAAACGTGATATTCGTAGTCTGAAAGCATGGAGTGAGCAGGTGGCGGGAATGGGACGCGAACGGCAGAAGAACCTCCTGGAATATTGCCAGCGGATGGTGCGTGAAAACTTTATCTGCAATTTTCGTCAACCTGATATGGTATATCTGAGTCTGGAGGAGTTACAGTTTGCCAGCCGTTTTGCTCCTTACATCAATGAGCGGAACATTATTTCCGTGATGGAATTGCTGGAGGAGGCACAGGTACACATTGAGCAGAATGTGAATCCGAAGATGGTTTTTTTTGACATGGCGCTGAGAATGATTGTAGAAATGAAACAACAATAACAATATATGGACGATTTCAAGCTTAAAAACGGAAGTGGCCGACTCTGCTGTGGAGGCTGCGGACGACAGAATAATAAATTGAACACTTACGACTGGCTGGCTGATATTCCAGGGAATGCGGAGGAGCAGGATATGGTGGAAGTGCAGTTCAAGAATACGCGTAAGGGATATTTTAAAAACAGCAACGGGCTGCATCTGGAGAAGGGAGATATTGTGGCAGTAGAAGCCAGTCCGGGACATGACATCGGTACGGTAACACTGACCGGAAGACTGGTTCCCTTGCAGATGCGTAAGGCTAATTTGAAGCCTGATGCAGAAATACGCCGTATTTACCGTAAGGTAAAGCCGGTGGACATGGAAAAATATGAGGAAGCAAAATCACGTGAACATGATACAATGATTCGTTCGCGTAAGATTGCAGAAAGCCTGGGACTTCAGATGAAAATCGGTGACGTGGAATATCAGGGTGATGGCAATAAGGCAATATTCTATTACATTGCAGATGAACGTGTGGATTTCCGTCAGCTGATTAAGGTGCTGGCCGAGACTTTCCGGGTGCGTATTGAAATGAAACAGATTGGTGCCCGTCAGGAAGCCGGACGTATCGGAGGAATCGGACCGTGCGGACGCGAGTTGTGCTGTGCTACGTGGATGACGAACTTCGTTTCAGTGTCGACTAGTGCGGCTCGTTTTCAGGATATTTCGCTTAATCCACAGAAACTGGCCGGACAGTGTGCCAAACTGAAATGCTGCCTGAATTATGAAGTAGATGCCTACGTGGAATGTCAGAAACGCTTGCCGAGTAAGGAAATTACCCTTGAAACGTTGGACAACATGTATTATTACTTTAAGGCAGATATTCTGAAAGGAACTATTACTTATAGTACGGATAAGAGTTTCCTGGCAAATGAAGTGACTATCTCCGCACGCAGAGCCTTTGAAGTGCTGAATATGAACAAACGAGGAGAAAAGCCTGAAAAACTGGATGACGAATTCTCCGGACGTGAATCGCAGCGTTCAAAAGACTTGCTGGAACAAGAGAGCTTGACCCGTTTTGACAAAACAAAAGGCGGAAAGAACCGGAAAAAGAAACAAAAAGGGCAGGCATCACAAAACAATGCGTCAGCGGCTCCTGTAGAAGCAGGTAATGGACAAACTCCAGACGCTCCTAAGGAGAAAGAAAATAAAGGACTGCAAGGAAGAAACAACCGTCCACAGAGACCAAAAGGGAATCCGGCTCCGGCAGCTCCACAGGCTCCGGCGGCTGAAAATGCCGGAAATGCACCACAGGCAAAAGCCGGTCAGGAACCTCGCCCTAACCGCAACGGGCGGAGAAATTTCCGTCGGAATAACGAGGGAAACAAACGTCCGGAGCGTAATACAAATACGGATGTACAGGCTTAAAGAATCTTTTATTCATTATATAAAGGCAGGACTGGAACTATGTGTCTTGTTCCTGCTGAATGCCTGTCATACAGATACGCGTTATCATGTATATCAGGCTGTTTCTGGTGAAGAAGGCTGGGATAAATCTGATTCCTTGGCTTTCCATCTTCCTGTAGGACTGTCTTCCGGTGAGTACCGGATGGAGATAGGTCTCCGTCATACCGGAGAATATCCTTATCGGGATATCTGGCTTTCGGTGACGCAGTTGGAAGGCGATTCAATACCGCCCCGCACGGATACACTGCACATTTATCTGACCGATGAAAAAGGACACTGGGTGCAGAGTGGGGCAATGGGAGGATTGTATCAGCATGTATATGTGTCAGATAAACCGGTTATTTTCTCTACCGATTCAATAGACCGCATTTTTCGTATCACTCATCTGATGAGACAGAACCCATTGCCTGGAATATCCGATGTGGGAATCCGGTTATTTCTCTCTGGCCGCGTCAATGCGGAGAAAGACAAACAGCAGGATGGTAAATCCCCACAGTGAGGAACCGCCGTAGCTGAAGAATGGGAGGGGGATACCGATAACGGGGGTTAGTCCGAGTACCATTCCTATATTAATAAAGAGGTGGAAAAAGAAGATACTTAGTACGCAGTAGCCGTATACTCTTCCAAAGCGGCTTTCCTGTCGTTCGGATAGCACGATAAGGCGTAGAATAAGTCCCATGAACAAGAAAATCACCAAAGCGGAGCCGACAAATCCTTGCTCTTCGCCGATGGTACAGAAAATGAAGTCGGTATCCTGTTCCGGAACGTATTTCAGTTTGGTTTGTGTACCGTTGAGAAAGCCTTTTCCGAATAATCCTCCGGAACCGATGGCTATTTTACTTTGGTTGACATTGTATCCGGCTCCTGCAGGGTCATCTTTCATTCCCAATAACACCTCGATTCGAATCTTCTGGTGAGGTTCAAGTACCTGATTGAATACATAGTCGGTCGAGAAGAAAAAGATGCCCGAGCCAACTACGAACAGAATTACATAGAAATAAGCTCTCAGTCGTTCACGCAGATAGAAGAAAGCCAGTGTGAGTATGATACCTCCACAAAGGGCTAACTGGAGATGACATACATTAAACGGAATTACGTAGTTGGAAAACAGGGCTCCTAATAACGTTCCTCCGCCTCCGATACCGAAAATGTAGGCAGCAAGTTTGGGCGACTGACGTTGGCAATATCTTCCCACCAGAAAGGCAGAAAGCAGAATGACAAGTGTCAATACGGAAAATTCTCCCCATGAAGTCATTTCATCAGGCATAATTTCTGTACTGAATTTTAGGCCGACGATAAAAAATACTACCGCACAGATTCCGGAGAATAGAACTGTTCCGGTCATCCCTTCTCTGTAGAGCATTAAAAAAAAGGATAGGTACACCAGGGCAGAACCTGTTTCTTTCTGGAGTATAATCAATGCCATAGGCAGCAGAATGATACCCAAAACGGTTACCAGATTGCGGGTGCGCTGCATTTGGAAAGTATATTCGTTTATATATTTTCCTAATGCAAGGGCTGTTGCAAATTTGGCGAATTCAGCGGGTTGCAGACTTACCGGTCCTAATACAATCCATGAGCGTGAACCTTTGATTTCATGCGGATTGAAGATCGTACCGAATAGTAGCAAAATCATGATACCATAAAGCAGATAGGCATAGGTATCATATATACGATCTTCAAGCATGAGTATGACAAAGCCTATTCCTAGTGAACAGCCTATCCACATCAGCTGTTTACCGGCGCGTGTGGTAATATCCAGGAAATTCGGCTCACCATAATCGTAACTTGCTCCGCACACACTGAACCATCCGCAGATGACCAGTATCAGGTAAAGTCCGATGGTCCACCAATCCACATTTTTCCATACACTACCTCTCATGTATCCCATAATCAATCCTCCTGTTTTGAATCTCTGTAGCCATAACTTCGTCTTCTGGCGAGAGTTTCCCTTTTAAATACTTTTCAATCATGAGTCGTCCGATGGGCACACCGTATACCGCACCGAATCCTCCGTTTTCCACATAGACTGCAATGGCAATCTTGGGATCTTTCATGGGAGCAAATCCCATAAAGGCTGAGTGGTCTTTTCCACGGTTCTGGGCCGTTCCGGTTTTTCCACATACCTCGATGTCGGGTAAGTTGGCACCTCTACACGTTCCGCCCAACACGGCAGAACGCATGCCTTGTACCACTTCCTCGTAATGTGAACGGTCTACCATGGTATATCTTTTCCGTGTGTAAAGTGTGTCGAGCGGTTCACCTTCTACCTCTTTCACCACATGAGGTGTGATAAAATAGCCTCTGTTGGCGATGGTTGCTCCTAAGTTGGCTATTTGTAATGGAGTCAGTGTGACCTCACCTTGTCCGATGGAAATACTGATGATGGTCAGTCCATTCCATGAGCCTCGGTAAGCTTTGTCGTAGACGCTTGCATTGGGGATAAATCCTCTTTTTTCTCCGGGAAGGTCGATTCCCAACGGATAACCGAATCCCATGGATACCATATAGTCTCTCCAGGTGTTCATGGCTTTTTGTACAGTTCCGTATTTCTTTCGGGCACCAATCATGTAATAAAGTCCCCAGCAGAAATATCCGTTGCAGGAAGTCGCTAATGCCGGAATCAGTGAAAGTGGCGAGGGGTGACCGTGACATCCTACATGAAGTCCCCGGAAGTTGAATCCACCAAAACACGGATAACTGGTCTGGGTGGTTATGATTCCTTCTTGCAGGAAGGTCAGTGCCTGTGAGGTCTTGAAAGTGGAACCTGGCGGATAGGTACCCATGATGGCACGGTTCAATAAAGGCTTCCAGGGGTCACGCGCCAATATCAGGTGGTTCTTACCGCGGTTTCTTCCGACCATTTTTCGAGGGTCGTAAGTTGGTGAAGAGACTAAGCAGAGTACCTCGCCAGTAGATGGTTCTATGGCTACAATACTTCCGATTTTTCCTTCCAGCAGACGTTCTCCCAGCTCCTGAAGCTCGATGTCCAGACTCAGTCGCAGGTTTTTTCCTGCTACAGGAGCCTTATCGAATTTCCCGTCCATATAGTTCCCCTGGATTCGTCCTCGGGCATCACGTAATAATATTTCAATACCTTTTTCTCCTCGTAACTGCTTTTCGTAAGAACGCTCTACTCCTAATTTACCGATAAAGTCGCCGGGAATATAGTATTCATCCTTTTCCATATCGGATTTGGAAACTTCGGCAATATCTCCCAGGATGTGAGCTCCGGCATTGTAGGTATATTGTCGGATGGTACGTCGCTGGATATAGAATCCTGGAAATTTAAACAGTTTTTCCTGGAACACACCACAATCTTCGGCCGACAGCTGGGTAAGAAATACCTGGTTGGTGTAGGGGGAGTAACCAGGATTAAGCCGGCGATCTTTCATGTCACGGAATTTTTTTCGCAGGAACTCCGGTGAAATCTTCAGTGTCTGGCATAAATCCATGGTATCCAGCTCCGTAATTTCTTTCATAATCACGGTGATGTCGTAAGCAGCCTGATTATAAACCAGCAGTTTATCATTCCGGTCGTATATGACTCCTCGGCTTGGATATTGTATTTTTTTGAGAAAAGCGTTGCTGTCGGCATTTTTCTTGTAGTCTTCACTCATGATTTGCAGTGAAAGTACGTATAAGAAAAATCAGTACAATCACAATGACTGCACCGCCAATTACATATTTTCGCTTTTCAAGATCGTAGTTTCTTTCCACTATTTTTTCCTCCTGACAGAATCAACACATAAGATGAATATGAGCGTGACAATTGTATCACTGGCAATTTTCAGCAACAGCGTGGGCATGTTGGTCAATGAGAAAGTATCCAAGATATTCAGTATGAAAGCATGTAATAAAACAAGGACTATCGTATATCGGAAGAATGAAGCAAATCCCATCTGATACATGCCTGGTTCAAAGTTGTCTGTAATGTCACGCAAGGAAAACAATCTGAGAATCCATGGGCGGCAGAAGGCTGTACATACGGCTGTGGCAGCGTTTAATCCTGGTGTATTGCTGAAAATATCGATGCAAAGTCCTAAAGAAAAAGCCCATAACATTAATCCCTTACGGCTGTTGTCTGAATCTATTTTCAATAAAAAGTAGATGTAGAACAACGGTGTGGCATATTGTTCAAAATGAATGTGGTTGAGTACCAGTACTTGCAGTAAGACAAGTATGATGAACCATTCAAGACGTATGATATATTGCATAATTACCTTGGCTTTCTGTATCGTTAATTTTTATGGTTGCATTGAATGTATGCTATCCTCAAGTTGTGCCTGCTCAGTGCCGTTGAATGACCCTAAAACCCTGACATTGTTCAGGCGGGCAAAGTCCGTGAATAACTTGACCTTGAGCAGGTAAGATAGTCCGTCGTGGCTGTCTTCCATGTCATCTACAGTGCCTACAGGTATCCCGGCTGGAAAAACGGCGCTGTGCCCACTTGTTACAATCGTATCACCCAATGAGAATTCGGAATGTCGGGGCATATCTTTGACGTAGGCATATTGTGAAGAACCTCCTTCCCATTTCAGAAAACCGAAATAAGAGGTTCGTTTGATTTTACAGCTGATGCTGCTTTTAGAGTTTAATACGGGCAGTACTATGGCATGATGTTTTCCTGTGAGGTAAACAATGCCGACTACTCCGTTTCCACATACGACTCCCATTTCCGGGCGGATGCCGTCGGCCTCTCCTTTGTCGATGGTAATGAAATTGTTGGGGTGTGTGATGCTGTTGTTGACTACTCTTGCATCATATAATACATAGTCTTTTAATGCTTCTTTACGCAGGTTAGCCACTCCTGTAGTGTCTTGTGTATATTGCTCTAAGGCTTGCGACAAGCGTTCCACTTCAATTTCCAGTTCGACATTTCGTGCGGTTAAGTCTTTGTTGACTTCTGTCAGGCCAAAATAGCGTGTTACTTGACTGGAGGCTTCGTATACTATCCCTGCGAGGTAATTAGCAGAAGTAAAGAAAGCACTTCCCTGATAGTTGTTGAAACGGAACAGCAGGGTAAGTGAAATAACCTCCAAAAGAACGAAAAGGAACCAGTGATTATATTTCAGCAGAAAATTAAGCAGGTTTCGCATGTCAGAGAATCCGAATGGTGTATAAACGAAAAAATGAAAATTGAAAATGAAGAAATCTGAAATCTCTTCATTTTCAATTTTTATGATATTATCTCATCAGGAATGAGAAACGATCTACATTCTTCAGTGCAATGCCTGTTCCCTTGGCTACGCTCAGCAAAGGATCTTCGGCAATATGGAAAGGAATGTTGATTTTATCTGTCAGTCGTTTGTCAAGTCCTCTCAGAAGCGCTCCGCCTCCAGCCAGATAGATACCATTGTTTACAATGTCGGCATACAATTCAGGAGGTGTATTTTCCAGAGCACTTAAAATAGCTGTTTCTATTTTGGCAATGCTCTTTTCCATACAATGAGCAATTTCCTGATAGCATACCGGAACCTCCATCGGCAGGGCAGTGATTCTGTTTGGACCACGTACGATATAATCTTCAGGTGCATCATCTCCCAGGTCTGTCATGGCTGCACCTACGTGAATCTTGATACGCTCTGCCATTCTTTCACTGACTTTGACATTGTGCTGACGGCTCATGTATTCCTGAATATCGGCTGTCAAATCATCTCCGGCTACGCGGATAGAGTTATTTGACACAATACCTCCCAAGGAAATGACGGCGATTTCTGTAGAACCTCCACCTATGTCAACTACCATGTTGCCTTCCGGAGCTTCTACATCCAGTCCGATACCGATAGCTGCAGCCATAGGTTCGAATATCAGGTAGACATCACGTCCTCCTGCATGTTCCGCGCTGTCACGTACGGCGCGTAATTCTACTTCTGTAGAACCGGAAGGTACTCCGATTACCATACGCAAAGAGGGAGTGAAGAAATGGCGTCCTGTATTTACTTTTTTAATCAATCCGCGCATCATCTGTTCGCAAGCGTTGAAGTCGGCAATAACACCGTCACGTAACGGACGTACAGTGCGAATGTTCGGATTTTCTTTTTCGTACATCAGCTTGGCACGTTCACCTACGGCAATCATCTTGTCTGTGCGACGATCCAATGCAACAACAGATGGTTCGTCTACCACAATCTTGTCATTGCTGATAATGATGGTATTGGCTGTGCCAAGGTCCATCGCTATGTTTTGTGTAAAGGAGAATAATCCCATTCCTTTAATATGAGTCTAGAATTTTGAAATTAATAAATCCGTTTTAGGAAGACTGAATGACTGCCAGCACAATTATTTTTTGAAATAATCGCGGATAGCAGTGTCATAGTGTGAAGAAACAGTAAATGCTTCACCTGCAAACCAACGGCGTTGTTCGCGTGTGGTTACAGCTCCCTGTTTGTTGAGGATTTCCAATAAGGGTTGGTATTGATGCTTGCTGGCTACGATTACTACATCATTGAAGTTCTTAGCTCCGGCACGAATCAATGAGATACCACCTATATCAATTTTTTCGATGATGTCTTGTTCTGCTGCACCGCTTGCAACTGTATCTTCAAAAGGATACAAGTCTACAATAACCAAGTCAATCTCTGGAATTTCATACTGAGCAACCTGCTTCTGGTCGCCTTCCAGTTCTCTGCGGCAGAGAATACCTCCAAAGATTTTTGGATGCAATGTCTTAACACGCCCTCCAAGAATAGAAGGATAAGTGGTAATGTCTTCTACAGCCTTGCAAGGATAACCTAATGATTCAATGAACTGACGTGTTCCTCCGGTAGACAAGAACTCAACGCCTTCTGCATGAAGCTTGGCCAGGATGGCGTCCAAACCGTTTTTATGGTAAACAGACACCAATGCGGTCTTTATTTTCTTTGATTCTGACATAAATGTTTGATATTTAAAATTCAGGTGCAAAATTACGAATTTTCAGATGATAAACGCAGGATAATGAGCATAAAATATCTTTTTTTTGCATTCTCACTGAAAGTTTTAATGCTGTCGTTTGAAGAGATACAAAGTTTTTTCAGGCTGTCCTTTTTATTTTGTAACACGATTGTAACATATATGACATTCTTTTATAACACGAACGAAATATTTTTGCACTCGGAAAAAACTTAACAAAACAAGTATGGAAACTGTTTATTTAGGAATTGTTATTTTCTTATTTATGCTGGCAGTCTTTGATTTGCTGGTGGGTGTCAGTAATGACGCAGTGAATTTCATGAACTCTGCGGTAGGTGCAAAAGTGGCAAAGTTCAGAACAATTATTATTGTAGCTGCTATCGGAGTGTTTGCTGGAGCGGTGCTGAGTAACGGGATGATGGATATTGCCCGTCACGGAATTTTTCATCCGGTAAACTTCAGCTTTTATGAAATCATGTGTATTCTGCTCGCGGTAATGGTGACGGATGTGGTCCTTCTGGATGTCTTTAATACGTTAGGACTTCCTACTTCTACCACTGTTTCAATGGTATTTGAATTATTGGGAGGTACTTTTATTCTTGCCATTCTAAAGATTGTCGGTGATGAAACCGGACTGTTAACCTTAGGTGATATGATGAATACGGAAAAGGCTCTTTCAGTGATTATGGGTATTTTCCTTTCGGTAGCTGTCGCTTTTATTGTCGGTACTATTGTACAATATATATCTCGACTAATTTTCAGTTTCAATTATAAAAAGAATCTTTCTTGGACTATTGGAATTTTCGGTGGTATTGCCGTAACTTCTTTGGGGTATTTTATTATCATTAAGGGGCTGAAGAGTGCTTCTTTTATGACTCCGGAAGCTTTGCAATGGATTCAAGATAATACAATGGCATTGGTAGGTGGATGCTTTGTCGTGTTTACCATACTCATGCAGGTGTTGCACTGGTGCAAGGTGAACGTATTTAAGATTATTGTATTGCTGGGTACATTCTCTTTGGCATTGGCTTTTGCCGGAAATGACTTGGTAAACTTTATCGGTGTACCTTTGGCTGGCTTCTCTGCTTATACAGATTATGTCGCTAATTCCAACGGCGCTGGAATACATGACTTTATGATGTCTTCGTTGATGTCTTCTGCCAAGACTCCTCCTATTTTCCTGATTGCATCTGGTATCGTGATGGTATATGCACTGGCTACTTCAAAGAAAGCGAAGAATGTAATCAAGACTTCTGTAGATTTGGCTCGTCAGGAAGAAGGTGATGAAATGTTCGGTTCTTCTGCATTGGCTCGTGTGATTGTTCGTCGTGCGACTAATATCAATGATTTTCTGGTACGTGTTATTCCGGTAAATGTTCGTCGTTGGATTGACAGCCGTTTCAATAAAGATGAGGTTATTTTGGCAGACGGAGCTGCGTTTGATATGGTACGTGCTTCTGTGAATCTGGTTCTTTCCGGATTGTTGATTATCATCGGTACAACCATGAAACTGCCTTTGTCTACTACTTATGTTACATTCATTGTAGCGATGGGTAGCTCGTTGGCCGACCGTGCCTGGAGTCGTGAAAGTGCTGTATATCGTATTACGGGTATGCTTTCTGTGATTGGTGGTTGGTTTATCACTGCATTTGTAGCTTTCACTATCTGTGCTTTGGTAACTTTCATCATGTTCTACACCAGCTTCTTCGGTATGTTTGTATTTATCGTAATAGCTGTGGTACTTCTTGTTCGTAGTAATATTAAATATGGCAAGAAGGAAAAGATTGAAAGCCAGGATGATGTGTTTAAACGCATGATGAGTAGTAAGGATAAGGGTGAAACTTTGGCTTTGCTTCGTCAGCATGTACAGGAAACACTGACCGATTATGTGGGTTTCTGTGAAAAGACGTATGTACAGGTAACCGACGGGTTCATTAATGAAGATTTGCGTAGCTTGCGAAAGGCTATGAGTGCGACGGACGACCAGAAAAAAATGTTGAAGAAACGTCGTCGTAAGGAAATACTTGGTCTCCGCCGTTTGCCGATAACCGTGGCTATGGAAAAGAATACTTGGTTCCACTTGGGAAGTAACAGTTGTGAGCAGATGCTTTATTGCTTGAAGCGAATTTGTGAACCATGTAAGGAGCATGTAGACAATAATTTTAATCCGATTTCTCCGGATTGTGTAAAAGAATTCTTGCCTGTACGTGATGAATTATGCAAACTGATGGAACGTGCTAAAGTGGCTATCAGCCAGGATAATTATGAAGATGCAGATGATATTCTGAAAAAAGGAGATGATCTGAAAAATCGTATCTCTGCTTTGCGTAAACAGCAGATGAACCGCATGCAGGAAGGCGATAATGCAAGCTTGAAGGCATCTATGGTATATTTGAATATTCTTCAGGAATCTCAGGAGTTGGTAAGTATCTGGCGTCATTTGCTTCGTGCCAGCCGCTTCTTCCAGGGAGATTATGTACCTCAGGAAGTTTCAATGATTGCGCTTACAGAAGAAAGATAATTTTGTATCCTTAAAAAGAAGGCCGATAAAGGGTTAATGCCCTTTATCGGCTTTTAGTACGCCCAGCATGGGCGTGCGCTATAGGGTGTAAGTCCCGAACGAGCCCTGATAGTGGGAATCGTTAGCCCAATGCAAGGGTGTCCTTCGCGAGGATGAATCTGAAGGAAGCTGGCGGCAACCTCTCGGCTCTACGAACAGAAACTGATTATAAGGCTACATTTGGAGGACAAGTTTGCTAAACAAAATAAAGTCCTATAACTATCCGAATCCCTATGTAGTAGAATCAGAGGGTATATGAGATGAAAGCGTACGTTCTTATCTGGGGAGGTCTCACGGACAGATGCACCACAACTGTATCTGGTTGAAACAAGATTTGTCGTGAGAAGTCAGCCGAAGCCATAGTACCTGTTACTCACCATAATGGGGAAGGGCTGAACCTTAATTATGTAAGATACCTGAATGTTACCTTATGATGGGAAGAAAGCAGAACATAGAAACTCTATCCGACCAATCGTCGCAGAGGGTGGAACCTGAAGTGCTGATTGGTATGCAGACTTTCATTGGGATAACTGAAAATCATCTTACAGCCATTAAACAGGAAAAAGGAGAGTTATTGGAATACATTCTTTCCCCTTCTAATCTAAACCTTGCTTATAAACAGGTAAAGAGTAACAAGGGTATTGGCGGCATTGACCGTATGGAAGTGGACGAGTTGCTTCCTTATCTTCGTTGCCACAAGGATAAGCTAATAACTTCCATTTATGATGGTAACTACCATCCGAACCCCGTGCGTCGTGTGGAGATTCCCAAGTCGAATGGGAAGACACGTAACTTGGGTATCCCCACGGTTGTTGACCGTTTGATTCAGCAAGCCATCTCACAAGTGCTTCAACCCCTTTATGAACCTCAATTTTCACCAACCAGCTATGGTTTCCGCCCTCATCGTAGTGCTCATGATGCGTTATTAAAATGTGGCGAATATATCTCTGCCGGTTATGTGTTCACGGTCGATATGGATTTGGAGAAATTCTTTGATACAGTCTGCCATAGTAAGTTGATAGAAATCCTGTCACGTACCATCAAAGACGGTCGTGTCATTTCTCTGATTCATAAATATCTGAACTCCGGTGTACTTATAGGAGGCAAGAAAGAGGCCAGTCCGGTCGGAGTTCCTCAAGGTGGTCCGTTGAGCCCCTTATTAAGCAATATAATGCTTAATGAGTTGGACAAGGAACTGGAGAGACGTGGGCATTTGTTCGTTCGGTATGCTGATGACTTGGTCATCTTTTGTAAAAGCCGTTGTTCCGCCCAACGCACATTGGATAATCTGCTTCCCTTTATTGAAACGAAACTTTTTCTAAAGGTGAATAAGGACAAGACCCATGTTGCTTATATGCGTGACATCAAATTCCTTTCCTATGCCTTTGGTCGTAGAAATGGCAAATGCCAATTCTACATCCATGTCGATAGTATCAAGAAGATGAAGATTAAGATACGTGAACTCACCAGCCGTAATAACGGCTGGAGCTACGAATATCGTAAACAACGTTTGACTTGGTATATCCGTGGTTGGCTCAACTATTTTAAGTTTGCAGGTCTCAAAAGTAGGATAAAGGAATGGGACGGCTGGCTCCGTCATCGCATACGGATGTGTATTTGGAAGTCTTGGAAACGAGTCCGAACCCGGTATCGAAATCTGAAGAAGCTTATTCCCGATGAGAGCCGTGTGCGAATGGCTGCCTTTTGTCGTAAGAAATACTGGCGAATGGCAAGTCATCCCACTGTACAAGCGGCTTTGTCGGATGAGCGTTTGCTTCGAGCTGGTTACCCTACTTTTAAGATGTACTATCATCCTGTGTTTAAAGGTTAATTAGGGAACCGCCGTATGCCGAACGGCACGTACGGTGGTGTGAGAGGTCGGAACGGGAATTAATCCCGTTCCTCCTACTCGATTTTTTTATTTGTCTTCTATTTCGGTGAGATTCCCTGTTGTGGAATTCATGATAAACCCTCTTACTTTTATGTCTTGAGGCACGAGCGGGTGATGGCGTACGATGTGTACACTCTTTTGTACGGCTTCTTCCGTGTCATTAAATCCGCTGAGCCATGAGCTAAGGTTGATATCACAATATTGCATCATTTCAATATGGTCTTGTGAGATTCCTCTTTCATGCATGTGCTGTAGCATGGTTTCACTGTCCATGTGCTGTACGCAATCGGTATGTCCGATAATCATGACTTCTTCTACTCCTAACTCATAGATTGCCACAAGTAAGCTTCGCATGGCACTACCGAAAGGGTGAGTGATGGTACCTCCGGCATTCTTGATGATTTTGACATCACCGTTCTTTATTCCTAAGGCTGCGGGAAGTAATTCTGTCAGGCGGGTATCCATGCAAGTGACAATGGCAATTTTTTTGTCAGGGTATTTGTTCGTTATGTACTTTTCGTATCCCTTGGTTTCTACGAAAGTCTTGTTGAAATTTAATAATTCGTCTATCATAACATTTATATTTTGTATAGAATATAGGCAAAAATACAGATTTATTTTGTGATATTTCAGTTGGCTTTTGGAGGAATTCTTAAAATCATGCACTTATCATGAAGAAGCTTCTGATTTTTTCGTACTTTTGTAGAAAATTCAACCAAACTATTAAAATATGGCTAAAGAACTCGAACTCAAGTACGGCTGCAACCCTAACCAGAAGCCGGCCCGCATTTTCATGCAGGAGGGAGAACTGCCGATTGAAGTCCTGAACGGACGCCCCGGATACATTAATTTTCTGGATGCGCTGAACGGATGGCAGTTGGTGAAAGAATTGAAAGAAGCTACCGGTATGCCGGCCGCAACCTCATTCAAACATGTAAGTCCTGCCGGAGCCGCAATCGGTCTGGAACTGGATGAAACCATGAAAAAGATTTATTTCGTGGATAATTTGCCTTTATCTCCGTTGGCAAATGCGTACGTGCGTGCGCGTGGAGCAGACCGTATGTCATCGTATGGCGATTTTATAGCTTTGAGTGACGTCTGTGATGAAGAAACAGCTCGTTTTATCAATCGTGAGGTTTCTGACGGCGTGATTGCTCCGGGATACACTGACGCAGCCCTTGAAATTCTGAAAAATAAACGTAAGGGTACTTATAACGTGATTAAAATTGATCCGGAATATCGTCCGAATCCCATTGAACGGAAGGATGTGTTTGGTATCACTTTTGAACAGGGACGTAATGAAGTGAAATTGAATGGAGCAGAATTGTTTGAGAACATTCCGACTCAGAATAAGAATTTCCCTGAAGCAGCTAAACGTGATTTGATGATTGCATTAATCACGTTGAAATATACTCAGTCTAATTCTGTCTGCTACGTGAAAGATGGACAGGCCATCGGTATTGGTGCCGGACAGCAGAGTCGTATCCATTGTACTCGCCTGGCTGGTAATAAGGCTGATATCTGGTATTTGCGCCAGCATCCGAAGGTATTGAACTTGCCGTGGGTAGAAAAAATCCGTCGTGCCGATCGTGATAATACCATCGATATTTATATTAGCGAAGATCATGACGATGTATTGGCTGATGGAGTATGGCAGCAGTTCTTCACTGAGAAACCTGAAGTATTGACACGCGAAGAAAAACGTGCTTGGCTTGATACATTGAAGGGAGTATCATTGGGTTCGGATGCTTTCTTCCCGTTTGGAGATAATATTGAACGTGCTCACAAGAGTGGCGTGGAATATATTGCTCAGGCTGGAGGTTCTGTGCGTGATGATCATGTGATTGAAACTTGCGATAAATACGGTATTGCAATGGCATTTACGGGAATCCGTTTATTCCATCATTAATAATGAATTAGTCTGAAAATAGAGGGGTAAATTTGCTGGCGGGGATGAAAAGCAAGTGAATTTACCTCTCTTTTTTTGTAAATAGTATTTGATTTACTATCTTTGCAAAAGTTTGATACTAATCTTGGGCTTGTTTGGTTTTGACAGCGAGAGATGTGGTATGTAAGCATGCAGTGCGTCAGTGATTTGCACTATAATCTCAGTTACTGAACAATTATCTGGCAACGAAAACTATGCTCTCGCTGCTTAATCGAAGTACAGTAGATTAGCTTTATTTCCGTCAAAGTGATGGAAACGAGACATCGCTCAAAAGCTCTTGTTCCGAAGCGTTTGGTTTAGCGGTGCAGCAAATTCGGAAATAGTTTTGGTCTCGTTCCGCGACTGAAATGAAATTTTAGGAACTAAGGTATAAGTGGGTGGCTCTGGTCTTGCTTATGCACGAAAACCGAAGGCAGAGATAAGCATGTAGAAAGCATATGGCTTCCTTGTTTGGACGAGGGTTCGACTCCCTCCAGGTCCACGATAAATTTTTTAAACCGCTGAACATCAGCGGTTTTTGTTTTTTTTAGCTTTTATATTTTCCCCGTTTTATCAGTCAGCTCCATCAGAAAAGCTATATAAAAATCTGAAGCTCTATTCGGATAGAGCTGTTCTATATTATTGCCCGATGCAATAGATATTGTACAGGAAATATCTTTACGATGATGTCGCAGCACGTTCGTGTTAAGACCTCGACACGTACGTGTCGACCTCTCCGCACGTATGTGTCATGACCTCGTCACGTACGTGCGGAGAGGTAAATCTGGTTTTGTCTTCAAGAAATAACGAACGGATATTTCATGAAAAAGTTCAGGAATTCTTTACAAAAACAAAAGAGACCGGTATCTCAGCGGAGAGACCGGCCCTGAATTTGAGTAAGATTTTTCATCGGGTTGGTTATAACTAGAATGCGACAGCAGCAAGTTTTTAATCGGTAATGGTGTCATCGAAGTTTTCTATTCGGGTGACTTTCTTGATGTGGTCTAATTTCTTAAGGTTCTCGCAGATGGTATTTACATCATCTACATCGTGTACAAACAATTGAATTCGGCCTTCAAAAATACCATCATTGGACTCGATATTCAATTTGTGAATATTTACGTTCAACTGTTGGGATATAATACCTGTTACTTGGTTAAGCACCCCAATTCCATCGATTCCTTTCATGTATACATTTACCGGGAAGTTAAGTGCTTTGCCAATTTCCCATTGTACGGCCAATAACCTGTTGCCAAAGCTGGTTTTCAGTTGCGTAGCTATCGGGCATTGGCGCTTATGGATAATAATTCGATTGTTGTCGTCAATATATCCTAAGACATCATCTCCGGGGATTGGTTTACAGCAGTCTGCAATGATGTAGTGCTTCTGAATTTCTTCAGGCGTAAGCTTGACAATTTTCTTCTTGTCAATGTTCAAAGCAGGTTTTTCTTTGGAAGATGCATTATCCTGAGACTTGGGTTTGCTTCCTCCTCCAAATGCAAATGCAATGTATTTTTTCCAATTTGTAGGGGTGGATTTTTCTTTTAACTCATTCTTATCCAAATCTCCTAAGGTGAAAACTTTTTGCCCGATCTGGTACATCAAGTCTTCAGGAGTTTTTAATTTATGAAGGGTACAGAGCTTCTGGATGTTCGTTTCGGTAGCTTCAATGCCTTCTTTCTTAAGGAATTCATGCAGCATGTCTTCTCCGGCCTGCTGGACTTCCTTTCGTTCTCTTTTGAGGATGGATAATATTTTAGCCTTGGCTTTTGCTGTCGTGGCAAAATTAATCCATGAAGGTTGTACTTTCTGTGATTTTGAAGTCAGAATTTCTACCTGATCTCCACTTTGCAGTTTATGGCTCAGTGGTACCAGTTTATGGTTTACTTTAGCTCCAATACAATGGCTTCCTAAGAATGTATGAATGGAGAAAGCAAAATCAAGTGCGGTTGCATTCTGAGGCATCGTTTTAATTTCACCCTTAGGAGTAAATACAAATATCTCAGATGCGAAAAGATTAAGCTTGATTGTATCCAGAAAGTCAAGGGCATCGGGCTGCGGATCATCCAAAATTTCTTTGATGGTTTTCAGCCATTTGCTAAGCTCTCCTTCGTCTTCACTTCCTCCTCCTTCTTTGTATTTCCAGTGTGCGGCAAAACCTTGTTCTGCTACATCATTCATTCGCTCACTTCTGATCTGAACTTCAATCCACTGTCCTTTGTTGCTCATCAATGTCACATGAAGAGCCTGATATCCATTGGCTTTTGGATGGCTGACCCAATCGCGTAAACGGTCAGGATGAGGCTTATATATCCGGGAGATAGCTACATAAATGTTGAAGCAGTCATTCAGTTCTTCCTCTTCATTCTTAGGAGTGAAAATGATGCGTACGGCAAGTATGTCATAGATTTCTTCAAACGTGATATGTTTGTTTTGCATCTTGTTCCAAATGGAGTAGGGAGACTTGATACGTGCCAGAATACGATAAGGGAGTCCCATTTTATCCAATTGTTCGCGAATGGGAGCTGTGAATTCTTCAAATAAGTTGGTTCTTTCAGCTTGAGTAGCCTTTAGCTTTTCTTCGATTTGCTGGTAAGCTTCTAGGTGTTCGTATTTAAAACTTAAGTCTTCCAATTCAGTTTTGATACGATTCAGGCCCAGTCGGTTGGCGAGAGGAGCGTAGATATAGAGTGTTTCCCCGGCAATTTTATATTGTTTACTTGGGAGCATAGAGCCTAAGGTACGCATATTATGCAACCGGTCGGCAATTTTTATAAGAATGACACGGATGTCATCATTCATTGTGAGAAGCAGCTTCTTAAAGTTCTCTGCTTGTGCAGAAGCTCTGTCTCCGAAGATTCCTCCTGAGATTTTGGTTAATCCATCTACAATTTGAGCAATCTTAGGTCCAAACAAGTTTTCGATATCCTCTACGGTGTAGTCAGTATCTTCTACTACGTCGTGGAGTAGAGCAGAACAAATAGAGGTAGACCCCAAGCCGATTTCTACGCAGGCGATGCGTGCTACAGCGATAGGATGTAGAATATAAGGCTCGCCCGAACGTCGGCGCACTCCTTTGTGTGCCTGTCGGGCGAAATTAAATGCTTTTGTAATTATCTCGACTTTTTTCCGATGTTTACTTTTCAGGTATTGGTCCAATAGCTCCTGAAATGCTTCATCAATCAGTTTTTCATCTGTCTGTTCCTGCGTAAGTTTCTCCTCGGTCATAATTCTCTCCCTTTTCTTTGAATCAATAATGCAAAAATAGAGAAAAATACGAATCAAACAAGCAAATGAGGGGTTTTCTTACCGGATGCGTAGAGATTTGCCAGCCCGGATGCTACTTCCCTTGATTCCGTTCAGTCTCCGTAATTGGCTTACGCTAACTCCGTACTTAGCGGCAATACCTCCTAATGTCTCTCCGTTACGGATACGGTGGTATACAGCTTTCCCGCTATTTTTCCCTTTAGTAGTGGTATTGCTGACTGTTACAGTATTACGACGTGTCTGATAAATTTCCGGTTTGTAGTTGTAGATACTGTCTTCGTGATCAATAAAACAGCTCATCATCTGAGTTGGCAACCGTAAGGCATAAGGCTTCTCATTTCCTGGAATGATATCTTTTTTAAACTCCGGATTGAGCGCTCGTAGTTGATCAATGTCAATCTTACAGACTTCAGCTATTTGATTCAAATTTAATGAGCGGTTGATATGGACAGTATCAGTACTTTCTGGCATGTTCATTTCCATAGGGCTAATGTAGTGCTCGCAATAATAAGTCATGATGTAGTTTGCTGCTACAAATGCAGGTACGTAGCCTCGGGTCTCTTTGGGTAAAAAGTTGTAGATTTTCCAGAAGTCTTTTTCACCTCCAGCACGGCGGATAGCCTTGTTGATAGTACCAGGTCCACAGTTATAGGCTGCTAGAACGAGACTCCAATCTTGATAAATATCATATAAGTCTTTCAAATATCGAGCTGCTGCGCGGGTAGATTTAATAGGGTCTCTGCGTTCGTCCACAAGTGAATTAACTTTCAAACCGTATACTTGTCCCGTGCGAAGCATGAATTGCCATAATCCTACAGCACCCTGTGAAGAAGTTGCAGTTGGATTTAATGCAGATTCAATAACAGGAAGATATTTTAATTCTAAAGGAAGGTCGTACAAATCTAATGCTTCTTCAAAAATAGGCATGTATAGATTGTTGGCGCTCAGCATAAATGAAACCTTTTGGCGGAGCCGGGTAGAATACATGTCTATAAATTTCCGTATGATGTCATTATAAGGCATCTCTATGATGGCAGGAATGCGCTGTAAACGATCCATGTAGATAGAATCGCTGACTTCTGGATTTTGGGTAGTCATTGTACAGTTCTCGGCTGGATTTATGTAATGTTTGGAAATCCAGTCCAAGTACAGACTATCCGTGGTAGAAATCATTCCTTCTGGTAAATCTATTACATCTTCTTGTCCATTAGCTTGTATGGTAATCGTCTTTTCTGTCTGTTGGGCAAAAAGAGATGAAGCGTTACAGATTGCAGCAGTAAGTAAACTAAAAATTATTCTTTTCATCTTTTAAAATTTAATACAGCATTGCAAACCAACTCCTTGCGGACGGTTGCGGAATGCATCGTTGAACACGGTAGGTTCCCATTTCATGCTGAGGTCTTTGCTGATATCAAAATCAGACAGCTCAGCATCTACATAGGCATCAATCACTGATAGCAGATATACACCAATGAATGCAAATATACTTAAGTCGCGTTGACGGCGATAAAGGTCTTTTCGTTTTCGGAAGATTTCCTGCCAATACTCCAAACGGTCATTGACATTTGTTCCGGGGGGAAGGAAATCCAGATAGCTGTTGTTATTGGGGTTATCGCTCATAATGTCTTGGTAGGCTTGCGAATAATCCTTATACATCTGTCCGTTCCATGTCAAGGCGTATGCGCATCCAACAAAGCCTCCATAAATGATGGGAAGTTTCCAATATTTTCGATTGTAAATTTGTCCAGCTCCAGGGATAACAAGCCCCAGCCATACAGTGCGGTTGGAGTTGGGTATCCAGCGTTTTTTCTCCTGAGTTGGAGGTAAGTTCTTTTGAATAGAATCATTCTGTTTTGCTAGAGCAGCTGTATCTATAGGCGCTTCCAGCGTTTCCAAAGCAAGTTGCCGGTGTAGGTTGGTCGTATCGGCCAAGGCTAGACTGTCAACACGATTCTGTGAGCGGATAGAATCGGCTGTAAGTATACCTTCCCTGCGTTTTTGGGCTCGCTGTGCATTCACTTCCATGTTTCCCCAAGGGATACAGAATAGCAGGATAAGCGACAGAATATATGTAAAAGTATGTGCTCTCAAATTATTTTTGTTTATTCCGTTTTTTTCAAAGAATCCAGAATCTCCATAATTCTTTCCAAATCTGCATCGCTGTTGAAAGGAATACTAATCTTTCCTTTTCCTTTATTGGTACAGGAAAGCTGTACTTTCGTTCCAAAGAAATTGCATAGATGATTTTGAAGCATAGAGTATTCTTCAGATAGTTGTGTGCCTTTGGCAGAGATTGTTTTTCCTCCACTTTTTATACTTTCACCGTTAGCCAGTGCTTTTACGATTTCTTCCACTTTACGCACGGAATACCCTTGAGCGACCGTCTCATTAAAAATACGTATCTGAGTTTTAGGGTCTTCCAGAGTTAGTAACGCACGTGCATGTCCCATATCTATTTCCTTATTCTTCAAGGCTACCTGGATGGGGGCTGGCAATTTTAGCAGACGTAAATAGTTTGCTATGGTTGTTCGTTTTTTGCCAATGCGTTCGCTCAGGCGTTCTTGTGTCAGTTCATATTGTTCAATTAAATGCTGGTAGGCCAGTGCGATTTCCAGAGAATTCAGGTCTTCGCGTTGAATATTTTCAATCAAGGCCATTTCCATCACATTCTCGTCATCTGCAGTACGAATGTATGCTGGAATTGTTTTCAGACCGGCAAGGATGGATGCTCTGTATCGTCTTTCACCTGCAATAATTTGATAAGAATCTTCGTTGAGTTTACGTAAGGTGATAGGCTGGATGATACCTATTTCCGCAATGGAATCAGCCAGTTCTTGTAAGGCGATAGGGTCAAATTCACGACGAGGCTGGTTGGGGTTTACAGATATTTTGTCCAGTTCTATTTCGTTGATGGATGATGATCCGGAAGTTTTCACTTCTTCGTTGGATATCAGAGCATCAAGTCCTCGTCCTAATGCAAATTTTTTTTGTACTGCCATATACTTATTTGCTATTTCTTGTTATAATTTCATTGGCTAAAGCCAAATGGTTTTTAGCTCCGGTTGATTCTGCATCATAAAGAATAGCAGGAATGCCGTGGCTGGGTGCTTCGCTTAATTTGACATTACGCTGAATAATGGTTTTGAAAACCAGTTCCTGGAAATGTCTTTTCACTTCGTCGTATATCTGGTTGGCCAGACGCAAGCGCGAGTCGAACATTGTTAGCAGGAATCCTTCAATTTCCAATGAAGGATTTAGTTTTGTCTTGATAATCTTGATCGTGTTTAAAAGCTTGCTGATACCTTCCAGCGCAAAATACTCACATTGTACCGGAATAATTACAGAGTCGGCAGCTGTTAAGGCATTGATGGTAATTAAGCCCAAAGATGGAGAACAGTCTATCAAAATGTAATCGTATTCGCTTTTCATCGGCTCTAACGCGCGTCGCATGATTTTCTCACGGTTCTCCAAATTCAGCATTTCGATTTCAGCACCCACCAGGTCAATGTGAGAAGGTATGATGTCTAATCCGTCAATATCGGTTGTATAAATCGCTTCCCGTATGTCAGCCTGATTGATCAGACATTCATAGATTGAACAGTCGATGTCTTTCAAGTCTACACCAAGACCAGATGAGGCATTTGCCTGTGGGTCAGCGTCAATCACTAGTACTTTCTTCTCGAGAGTAGCTAAAGATGCAGCCAAGTTGATGGTGGTTGTGGTTTTTCCGACTCCACCTTTCTGATTGGCTATAGCAATAATTTTTCCCATATTAATCAGTTTATTCTGATTGCGAAGTAACTAATAAATGACGATAGTTTCAATTAAAATTCCATGACTTTTGGGAAAGTGTTGAAAACTCACCTCATCTGTTAATAACTTCACGCGGGCAAAGATATATATTTTTAGCTAATTGCATGATGTGGTTTGGTAAGATTAAGATTTGTTGTAACTTTACACTCATAAAAGTTTGGATAATAAAGATATGATGAAAGAGAAACCATTTCTGTTGTTGTCGAATGATGATGGATTTGCCGCAAAGGGCATTCAGGAACTGATAAAAGTATTAAAACCAATGGCTGATTTGATGGTAGTAGCACCTTCTGGACCACGTTCTGGAGCTTCCGGTTCGATTACTTCAGAGCATCCGCTTCGTTGTAAAAAGATAGAGTCGGCACCGGGATTTTCATTGTACAGTTGTACGGGTACTCCTGTGGACTGTGTGAAACTGGCCTTGCACGACTTGGTACCCCGTACGCCTGATATGGTGATAGGAGGAATTAATCACGGAGATAACTCTTCTGTCAATGTACACTATTCAGGTACAATGGGAGTTGTAATAGAAGGATGTCTGAAAAAAATACCTTCAGTCGGTTTTTCTCTTTGTAATCATGCGGAAGATGCTGATTTTACGCCTACTTTCCCTTATATACAACGTATCGTAGAAGAGGTATTGCAGCATGGGTTGCCTGTAGGAACCTGCTTGAATGTAAATTTCCCTGATGTAAAGGAGCTGAAGGGTGTGCGTATTTGTCGTCAAACAGACGGAGTCTGGACAAATGAGTTCGTAAAGTCTGTTCATCCTAGAGGTGGAAACTATTATTGGCTTACAGGTTCTTACCGGAACGATGAACCTGAGGCACAAGATACCGACCATTGGGCATTGGATCATGGATACGTAGCTATTACTCCTACTCAGATAGATGTAACAGCTTATACTTTGATGGAGCAATTGAATCACTGGAATTGGCAGCTATGAAATATTATTTAATTGTAGGTGAAGCCTCGGGTGATTTGCATGCATCTAATTTAATGAAGGCACTGCAAGAGAAAGATTCCAAAGCCGAGTTTCGTTTTTTCGGAGGTGATTTAATGGCAGCAGCAGGAGGTTCACTGGTCAAGCATTATAAGGATATGGCGTACATGGGATTTGTCCCGGTGTTGCTTCATTTGCGGACAATCTTTCGTAATATGGATTTTTGTAAGAAAGATATTGTTCAGTGGAATCCTGACGCATTAATTTTGGTGGATTATCCGGGGTTTAACCTGAAAATAGCTGAATATATAAAAGCGCATACGAATATTCCAATCTTCTATTATATTTCTCCTAAAATTTGGGCTTGGAAGGAATACCGCATCAAGAAGATAAAACGAGATGTGGACGAGTTGCTCTCTATATTACCTTTTGAGGTGGATTTTTTCAAGAAACATAATTATCCCATTCATTATGTCGGAAATCCGTGTGTAGATGCCGTACATTGTTTTAAGCAAGGATATACCGAGAGCTTTGATGAATTTACCTTTCGTAACGGGTTGGATAAAAAGCCGATTATTGCTTTGTTGGCTGGTAGCCGTAAACAGGAGATTAAGGATAATCTACAGCGAATGATACAAGCATCCCGTAACTATATAGAATATCAGTTTGTTATTGCGGGAGCTCCTGGAATATCTCCCGAATTTTATCAGGCTTATATGGGGACTGATACTAAAATTATATTTGGGCAGACATATAGCTTACTAAGTCATACTACGGCTGCTTTGGTTACCAGTGGTACAGCTACGCTTGAAACAGCCTTGTTCCGGGTGCCTCAGGTGGTGTGTTATTATACTGCTGCAGGAAAACTGGTTTCATTCTTACGCCGATATATTTTAAAAGTTAAATATATTTCTTTGGTCAATTTGATTGCTGGTCGTGAAGTGGTGGCTGAACTGGTAGCGGATGGCATGACCGTAGAAAATGTGAAGCAACAATTAGAAGCAATCCTACCTGGGCAAATGACTCGTGAGAAAATGTTGCAGGATTATGATGCGTTGATTAAAATTCTAGGACAGGAAGGAGCTTCTGAACGGGCAGCCGGAAAAATCGTTGAATTTTTATCTCAAAAATATAACAGGTCCTTACAGTAAGACTGAAGGACCTGTTATCAATTTTCTGCTTATATTATTCAATAAAAGAAATGATATACAGATAAACAACCGCTGCAGGAACCGCCATCAGGGTGCTGTCAAAGCGATCTAGCATGCCTCCATGACCAGGTAATATATTGCCTGAGTCTTTTATTCCAATAGTGCGTTTAAGCAGCGATTCTGTCAAATCGCCTAATGTGCCGAATACCACAACGGTCAGGGCTAATCCTATCCAGATACTGATTGGCATAAACGGAAATAAATGCGCCATTACGATAGCACCTATGATACTGAAGACTCCTCCACCAATGGAACCTTCCCATGATTTTTTAGGGGATATTCGTTCAAACAAGCGATGTTTTCCGAATAGCATACCTGTACAATATGCTCCCGTATCATTAATCCATGTGAAAATAAATATTGACAACGGCAGTATCGGGTTGTACTGTACGTGATAATTTGACAATTCTCCTTCATTTCCAATAGAATGATAGGCCAGTACGTTTAACATAGCAAACGAAAGTGCGATGTAGATTTGGCTCATCATGGCATACGCCCAGTTGTTCAGTGGATTCTTTTTCTTTAAATATAGCTCGCTGACAAGCAGGTATATGATAAGAAATAAGTAAGGAATCAGTATTTCTGTTTGTCCAGGCATGACACCTAAATAGGCAAATCCGAAAAACAGAAAAACACCGGCCAACATACATATAGGTTTGTTTATCTCTACATCCGGTTGTTTGCTCACGATGTTCCCGAACTCATGAATGGTCAGGGCTGTAATCAGAGCAAACAATAGGGTGAAAGAGATAGAACCTCCAAGAATACAACCAATAAGTACTCCTACGAAGATTATTCCCGTAATTGCTCGTTGAATAAAGTTATTTTTCACGTTAGTAGGTTTTTGTTCGGTTATGCTTCTTCTTTTTCCTGGTTTTCTTCCTGTGAAGGGGTGTTGTTTTCACTAGAAGAGTTATTTTCACCATCCGTATTTTCCTGCTTGTTTTCCAGTTGTTTGGTTTCCGGTAGCTGCTCATTGGCTGCCATAATTTCTTCCGAACGGGAAGTCCATGGACGTTTACCGAAAATCTTTTCAACATCTTCAGCAAAGATTACTTCTCGGTCAATTAACAGCTGTGCCAGTTGGTTGTGGCCTTCACTGTGTTCTTGCAGCAAGGCCTTTGCACGCATGTACTGTTCATTAATCATGTGCTGTACTTCCTGGTCTATAAGCTCAGCTGTATGCTCACTGTAAGGTTTCGTAAAGCTGTAATCTTCATTGCTGTTATAATAGCAGAGATTAGGAAGTTTATCACTCATTCCTGCGTATGCAATCATGCCGTAAGCCTGTTTGGTGACTCTTTCCAAGTCATTCATTGCTCCGGTGGAGATGTGTCCGATAAAAATTTCTTCAGCAGCACGTCCACCTAATGTGGCACACATTTCATCCAGCATTTGTTCCTTTGTAGTGATCTGTCGTTCTTCAGGCAGATACCATGCTGCTCCTAACGCACGTCCTCTTGGGACAATGGTTACTTTAATCAGCGGGTTGGCATGTTCCAGGAACCATGAGATGGTGGCGTGACCTGCTTCGTGAAGTGCAATGGCACGTTTTTCGGCGGCAGTCATGACTTTTGTTTTCTTTTCCAGACCACCTACGATACGGTCGATTGCAGCTAAGAAATCATCTTTATCTACACTCTTCTTTTGATGACGTGCTGCAATAAGAGCAGCTTCATTACATACATTGGCAATGTCTGCACCACTGAATCCAGGGGTTTGACGCGCTAACAAATCCACATCCACGTTGCTGTCCAGCTTCAGAGGTTTAAGATGAACACCAAACACTTCCTTTCGTTCATTCAGATCAGGAAGGTCTACATATATTTGTCGGTCAAAACGTCCTGCACGCAGTAAGGCCTTATCCAAAATATCTACACGATTGGTTGCCGCTAAGATAATGACTCCACTGTTTGAACCAAATCCGTCCATTTCTGTCAGAAGCTGGTTCAATGTATTTTCACGTTCGTCATTTCCTCCCATGCTTGGGTTTTTGCCACGGGCACGGCCTACGGCATCAATTTCATCAATAAAGATGATACAAGGCGATTTTTCTTTTGCCTGACGGAACAAATCACGTACGCGAGAAGCACCGACACCGACAAACATTTCTACAAAGTCTGACCCGGAAATAGAGAAAAAGGGTACATCGGCTTCACCTGCTACGGCTTTGGCTAACAATGTCTTACCAGTTCCCGGAGGGCCTACAAGCAGAGCACCCTTGGGAATCTTTCCACCTAGTTCTGTATATTTTTGCGGCTGTTTCAAGAAATCTACAATTTCTTGTACTTCCTGTTTGGCAGCGGCTTGTCCGGCAACATCCTTAAATGTAATGCGGTTAGTCCCTTTTTCAAAAAGCTGTGCTTTGCTTCTTCCCACATTAAATACATTTGAGCCTCCTCCGGCTCCTCCTCCGCCACCCATGCGGCGCATGGCAAACATCCAGATACCGATAAGGAAGACAAACGGCAGAACGTTCCACAGGATTATGCTAAAATAGTCACTTTTCTTTTCGTATTGGATAGAACCGGTAAAGTTACCTTCTTTGGTCTGTTCATTCAGAAACTTATCTAAAGCTTCCATGGAACCGATTTGTACGTTGATGGAAGGACTTCTTCCAACTTTGCTGGCATCTTTTTTGAATACATCTACAATGTGGTCTGGCTTGATATACATTTCCACCGCATTGTTGTCGTATGCCACGATTTTGTCTGCATAGCCTTTGGACACCATTTCCTGAAATTCGGTATAGTTCACCTCTTTGGTGGCACTTCCTTCGTCTCCAGAAAAATAGAGAAAGGCAAAAATCAAGGCAATTATGACATAAAGCCACGTTAGATTAAAGCGTGGTACATTGATTTTTGGTTTATTGTTATCACTCATATTTCTCTTTCCTTATTATATATTAGTCTAAATCTGGTATGTTGGTCAGTTTGGCATCTGCCCACAAGTGTTCCAGATTATAAAAATGTCGTACCTCCGGTAAAAAAATATGTACAATGATGTCACTATAATCCATAGCTACCCATTGTGCATTTCTTTGGCCGTCTATGGCATATGCTTTAGTGCCGGTCTCTTTTCTTACATGTTCTTTGATGGAGTCTACAATTGCCAATACCTGACTGGGAGAGTTTCCCTGGCAAATGATAAAATATTTACAGATGGTATCTTCTATTTCGTTTAAATCAGCTACTACGATTTGCTTGCCTTTTTTCTCTTGAATTCCTTCAATGATTTTTTCTATTAAAGTCGTTGTTTCGTTCATTCTTTTGATTATTCCTATTTTAAAATTGAAAATAAAGTTCTATATATAACATAGGACAAATATACTTGGTTTTCTGTATATCCGAAAATTTTTACTTGAAAGATGAAGAAAAAAGAAGAAAAACATGTTTTTTGAAAGAAAAAAATGCCGAAAAGCTTTGTATGTTCCAAAAAAGTTGTACCTTTGCACCGTCAAAACAAAAAGATGACAATCGTTCTCTGATTTTGGGCTATGGTGTAATGGTAACACAACAGATTCTGGTCCTGTTTTTCTTGGTTCGAGTCCGAGTAGCCCAACTTCATTTGCTGCATTCTCACGGAGAGAATAAAGCGTTATTGGGCTATGGTGTAATGGTAACACAACAGATTCTGGTCCTGTTTTTCTTGGTTCGAGTCCGAGTAGCCCAACAAAAAAGGTGTTCTGAGTAATCAGAACACCTTTTTTGTTTCTTCTTTTTCTTATTCTCCTTGGTGAATGCTCTTAATTCCTATCCGCATTCAGAATCAACTTCTTATGCTATGATTCATAGGACTTGTCGATGCTTAACAGATGTTAATGCGCGCTGTTGTGAAAACAAAATGTTCGATATTGTAGTTATTAAGTCATCGAGATTGATAAAAGTAATTAGGTATTAAAGTTTTTGAATGAAAAAATGAAAAAGGTAAGTTTTTTAGTAGCATCGTTAGCTGTATCTGCTCTTTCTGTGAATGCACAAAAAGCGTATGAAGGAACTCGTTTCTTGGATAATTGGTATGTAGGTGTGAAAGGTGGAGTAACTACTCCTACAGCTCATTCTGCATTTTGGCCTAACATGCGTGCTGAAACTGGCATTGAGCTAGGAAAACAGATTACTCCGGTGTTAGGTGTTTCTTTTGAGGGATTGACAGGTATCAATACATCTTTCAGCAAAACAGCTTTTGATGATTTGAATTTAGGTGTGTTGGGTAAGATTAACTTAAATAATCTTTTTGGGGGATATAACGGTGAACCCAGATTATTTGAAGTAGAAGGTATCGCCGGATTTGGTTGGGGACATGATTTCATGAACTCGGGTAGTGGTTATGATCGCTCTTATATGGTAAGCCGTTTTGGTGCCAGCTTTAACTTTAACTTGGGTGAGAAAAAAGCATGGGCTGTAAATGTACGTCCGGCTATTGTTTACAGAATGGATGGCGACCGTGCACAACAACTGAATGTAAACAAGTCGAAGATTGAAATTTTGGCTGGAGTAACTTATCGTTTCGCAAGCAGCAACGGAAAGCACTATATGACTATTCAGAAGCCATACAACCAGGCTGAGGTGAACTCACTGAATGAAACGATTAATGCCTTGCGTGTAGAAAATGCCCGTAAAGATGAAGCTTTAGGAGCAAAGGATGCAGAAAATGCACGTTTGGAAAAAGAGTTGACAGATTTGCGTAATGCACCTAAGCAGGTAGAAACTATTATTCAGAATATACATTCCAAGTCATTGGAATCAGTTATTACGTTCCGTCAGGGAAAGACCACAATCAGTACTGATCAGGTGCCTAATGTAGAGCGTATTGCAACTTATATGAAGAATAATCCAAAGAGTACGGTATCTATCAAGGGATACGCTTCTCCAGAAGGTAGTGCCGAAGTAAATGCACGTGTAGCTAAGCAGCGTGCGGAAGCTGTAAAGAATATGTTGATAAGTAAGTATAAAATTAGTGCTTCACGTATCACAGCTGAAGGTCAGGGTGTAGGATCGATGTTCTCAGAACCGGATTGGAACCGTGTAAGTATTGCTACTTTGAGTGAATCAGAATAATTCTTTTTTTATTGAAATAATGTAGTCTGAAGGCTGTTGCAGGTAAATACTGTGGCAGCCTTTTTTATGTCTCTTTGTTTTCATGTATGTTTTTACATTTCTTGTACAGATAAAGACTGGGAAAAGTAACTGAAAATCCTTATCTTTGCGAGGAATTTGTAAACTCATGGGAGAACGTACACGATACAATGATTTTGCCTGGTTTTTGGCCCTTCATTTTCCTTTTAAGGTGCAAAAAATCTCATTGAATGTGGGATTTACTTGTCCGAATAGAGATGGTGTAAAAGGATATGGAGGATGTACCTATTGCAATAACCAGACCTTTAATCCGGCATATTGTCGGACAGACAAGTCTGTTATGCAACAGTTGGAGGAAGGAAAAGAGTTTTTCGCCAGAAAATATCCGGAAATGAAGTTTTTGGCATATTTTCAAGCCTACACGAATACCTATGCAGAATTGGACAAGCTGCGTCAGATGTATGAAGAGGCATTGCGGGTAGAAGGAGTTGTCGGACTCGTTATCGGCACGCGTCCTGATTGTATGCCCGAAGAATTGCTGGATTATCTGGAAGAGTTGAATAAGCGAACCTTTCTTTTAGTGGAATATGGTATTGAGAGTACGGATAATCATACTTTGCAGCGAATAAACCGGGGACATACTTTTGAATGTACGGTGGATGCCGTAAAACGTACAGCGGAAAGAGGGATACGTGTGGGAGGTCATGTGATTTTAGGACTTCCGGGAGAAAATCATGAAGCTATCATCCGTCAGGCACGGCAGGTGTCTGAACTTCCTTTGACAACGCTGAAAATGCATCAGTTGCAGCTAGTGCGTGGTACACGGATGGCACATGAATATGAGTTGTGTCCTGAAGATTTTCATTTGTATGAGGTAGATGAATACATTGATCTTGTGATTGATTATCTGGAGCGTGTGCGTCCGGATCTTGTGCTGGAACGTTTTGTTTCGCAGTCTCCCAAGGAATTGCTGATAGCTCCAGACTGGGGCATTAAAAATTACGAATTTGCCGTTCGTATGCAGCGTCGTCTTCAGGAAAGAGATACCTGGCAGGGAAAATTCTATGAAGAAGTAAAAAAGGAAACAATATAATATCAAATTTTTAAATTAGTTAGGATTCAATGGAAATTAAAGGTAAAGTTCATTATGTCGGTGTGAACGACCGTACAAAAGCTTTGTTTGAAAATTTGTGGCCACTTCCTTATGGCGTGTCTTATAACTCTTACCTGATTGCCGATGACGATATGGTTGCATTGGTCGATACGGTAGATGTGGCTTTCTTTGAAGTATATATTAAAAAGATACGCAGTGTTATCGGAGACCGTAAAATCAATTATTTGATTATAAATCACATGGAGCCTGACCATTCCGGTTCAATTGCTCTGATTAAGAAATACTATCCTGAAATCGTATTGGTAGGTAACAAGAAGACTTTCGAAATGGTAGAAGGATATTATGGAGTAACAGGTGAACGTTATGTGGTAGGTGATGGAGATTTCCTGAAACTGGGACATCATAGTCTTCGCTTCTATCTGGTACCCATGGTACACTGGCCGGAAACAATGGTAACTTTCGATGAAACAGAAGGTATCCTGTTCTCTGGAGATGCTTTCGGCTGTTTCGGAGCATTGAACGGAGGATGCATCGACCGTAACATCAATACTGATATTTATTGGAATGAAATGCGCCGCTACTATGCTAATATCGTAGGTAAGTTCGGTAATCCGGTACAGAAAGCCTTACAGAAATGTGGAGGACTGCCTATCAAGACAATCTGTCCGACTCATGGACCGGTATGGGAAGAATGTATTTCGCAAGTGGTAGATATGTATGACAAGCTGAGCCGCTATGAAGGTGAAGAAGGTGTAGTGATTGTGTATGGAACCATGTATGGTAATACAGAAGAACTGGCTGAAGCTATTGCAGAAGAACTGAGTGCACAGGGCATCAAGAATATCATTTTGCACAATGTTTCTCATACGCATCACTCTTATATCCTGGCCGACATCTTTAAGTATAAAGCTTTGATAGCAGGCTGTACTACTTATAACATGCATTTGTATCCTGAAATGGAATCTCTGTTGAGCAAGGTAGCCGCTCGTGAAATGAAGAACCGCCTGTTTGGTTACTTCGGTTCGTTCACCTGGGCCAGCGCAGCAGTGAAGAAATTGGGTGAGTTTACTGAAAAACTGAAATTTGAAGTAGTAGGTAACCCGGTAGAAATGAAGCAGAGCATGAAGGCCGACAATTATGCACAGGCTAAGGAATTGGCTAAGGCAATGGCCGACCGTTTGAAAGCAGACCGTAAATAAATCATCTTTTTGATAGATATAAAAAAACTTCCACTAAAGGATTTTCCCTTGGTGGAAGTTTTTTCATGGAGTGATATCTGCTTATCAGTCTTTTGCCTGGTGTACGGTCAGTTGCGGGAACGGGAATCCGATGCCTTCTTTGTTGAATGTGTCGTATACGATTTTATTCATGTCAAAATACACATCCCAGTAGTTTTCAGTCTTGGTCCACACACGTACCTTAATATCTACACTGCTGGCAGACAAAGCTCCAAGTCCGATAAAAGGAGCTGGAGTAGTGAGGATTCGTTCATCGGCCGCAATGATTCGCTCCAGTACAGCTTTTACTTTTTCATAATCTTCTCCGTATTCCACTCCGAATACCCATTCAGCGCGGCGCATGTCTTGTTTGCTGTAATTGGTGATGGCATTGCTGCTCAGAGCACCGTTTGGTACATAAATAATTCGGTTGTCTACCGTAGCCAGAATGGTGTGGAAAATCTGAATTTCTTTTACTGTTCCGCTGGCACCTTGTCCGTCGATGTAGTCTCCTACCTTGAAGGGCTTGAATACTAAGATGATTAATCCTCCGGCGAAGTTAGACAGGTTTCCGGACAATGCCATACCGATTGCCACACCGGCAGAAGCTAAGATTGCAGCGAAGCTGGTGGTTTCCACTCCTAATTTGCTGATGATGGCAAATACTAAGATTAGGTTCAGAAGTATGCTGAGCAGACTTTTTAAGAAGGTCTGTACACTGATTTCCAGTTTACGTTTTTCCAGAATTTTGCTGACCAGTCGGTTGATTTGCTTGATGATAAACCGGCCGACGATGTAGATGATAATGGCAGCCAGAATGTCTTTTCCAACCTCGATTCCCCAGTTGAGCAGTCTGTCCAGCAGCTGTTCTACGTTAATTTTTGAAGCAGTGTTGCTTGCTTGTGCTGTAGCTTGTAATAATGTAAGTAACATGTGTAATGTGAATTAAATTTTTTATAGTTAATCATTCATTTAATATCCCCTTGCCTTGTCGGACAATTTCAGGTACATCATCACAACAATTTATGACGGTAGAAGGTTCAATACCTCCCGTACCTCCGTCAATAATAAGGTCTACTTTCTCTCCAAACTTTTCGTCAATCAGTTCCGGTTCAGTGATGTATTCAATGTCTTCTCCTTCCTTTAACGGCAGAGTGGTCGTCAGAATCGGTGCATCGAGCAACCGACAGATTTCACGGATGATAGCATTATCGGGTACACGGATACCCACTTCCTTCCGGTTGCGGAAGATTTTGGGCAAGCGGCTGTCTGCATTCAGGATAAAGGTAAACGGACCGGGCAGATTGCGTTTCATCAGTTTGAAAGTGGCATTGCTCACGCGAGCATATTCGCTGATGTTACTCAGGTCGTAACAGATAATGGATAAATTATTCTTGCGCGGATCGATATTTTTCAGTTTGCAGATACGCTCAATAGGGCGTTCCTTCAGCGCATGACAGCCTAATGCGTATACCGTGTCTGTGGGGTAGATAATGATGCCCCCATCGTTCAGAATGTCTACTATGCGCTGTAGGTCTTCAGGTCGGTTGTTTTTAGAATATAATTTAAGTAACATGGCGTTATCTACGAAGATTTGACTTCGTATGAACGCAAAAATAAGAAAATTATTTCTTTTTCTTTCGCAGTTCTTCTGCAATTCGATAGTGAATGGCAGCTTCTATTTCCTTTCCGCTTTTTTCGAGTGCTTCAGCAAAATATTCATGAGCACCGGCATGCTGTGGTTTCAGGCTGGTAGCCTTGTCCAAATCGGAAAGCGCTTCTTCCGTTTTCCCGGTCAGCAGACGAAGTTTTCCTCGGTTGTACACTGCTTTGAAATCCTGTGGCCGTAGTTGTACGGCACGATTCAGGCATTCCTCAGCTTCTTCCACTCGGTTTTCATCAAAGAATGTCACTCCTTTTCTTACCCAGGCATCCACATACTCCGGATACAGCTCCAGAGCCTTGTCATAGTTGGCTTGTGCTGCCCTCGGGTCGTGTGCCTTAGTGATGCATTCGTTTCCCATCAGGTAATATTCCCGGGCGTACTTCTGTAAATTCTGGCGCTGTTGTTGCATTTGCTCCTTCAGCAATCGGTTTTCTTCCTTTAACCGGTTGATGATGCCTAATTTCCGGCGGATAAAACGCTGTATCAACGGTTTTTCAATGTCATATCGGCTGTGGATAGCCTTAAAGAAAGCTTCTAAGAATTCGGCGAAATTGCCTTTGTCGAAAGCTTTTACAGAGGCTACGTATTGAATGTCTGCCTGTGCCTGCTTCATGGCTCTTTCAAATGTCTGATTGTCATTGAAGCGCTGGGCAAAGCTGACAATTTCCGGTCGGACAAACACATCTGCGTGCGAAATCCGCCGCTTCAGCTGGATGCCGTCCAATGAGGTGCAGCGGCTCAGGGCTACATAAGCCTGTCCTCCGGCAAAAACTCCTCCCGTAAAGTCGATAACTACCCGGTTGAAAGTCAGCCCCTGACTCTTGTGTACGGTGATGGCCCAGGCCAGCCGGATGGGGTATTGTGTAAATGTGCCTAATTCCTCTTCTTCTATTTTCTTTTCCGTCTCGTTATATCGGTAGCGGATGTTGCTCCAGCTTTCCTTGTGTACATCGAATTCACTCCCGTCTTCCGTTATTACATAGATGGTACCGTCTTCCGAAAGGCCTGATACCGTACCGATGGTACCGTTTACCCAGCGTTTTTCCTGGTCGTTCTTGATGAAAATCACCTGTGCTCCCGGCTTGATGACCAGTTCCATCAGGGTAGGGAGGCTGCTTTCCGGAAATTCACCATGTATTTCTCCTTTTAATGTGACTGGTTCGCCTGGCAGTTCGTTGAGTTTCTTTTCGTTGATATAATCTACATTGTCCCTCCGGGTGGCCAGCGTGATGTACAAATCATTCTCTTCCGGGCAAGGAGGTGTCGGCGTATAACGGGTGTTCAATAGTTGTAAATCCGCATTTCCGGCAGTATTGGTCCGGATATGGTCGAGCACGCTGACGAATACCTGGTCTGTTTGTCGGTATACCTTGGTGAGTTCGATGGATACCAGTTCCATCTCCTGGAACACTTTAGCTGAGAAGAAATACGGATTCGGATAAAAACGGTTCAGAATCTCCCGTTCGTCACTTTTTACTACCGGCTCCAGTTGGAATACGTCGCCCACTAACAGCAGCTGTTTTCCACCGAACGGTTCACGTAAGTTATGAGAGTACGTGCGAAGCACCTTGTCGATAAAGTCGATGATGTCGGCCCGCACCATGGAAATTTCATCAATGATGATGAGCTCGATGTTCTGAATGAGTTTCCGGTGATCGGAAGAATACTTCAGAAAATCTTTCAGTTTTCGCCCCTGAAACTTCGGATCATCGGGCAGGAGCGGATGAAACGGGAGCTTGAAAACTGTGCAGGGTACTGCCACCCGCATTGATAGCGGCAATGCCCGTAGGAGCCAGTACCACATATTTCTTTTTGGTATGCTGGCAGACGTATTTCAGAAATGTAGACTTACCCGTTCCCGCTTTTCCGGTCAGAAAGACCGATTGGCGGGTGTATTGGATGAGTTTCAGTGCATTCTGAAATTCGGGGTTGTCGGTATCTATCAGGGTAGAAGTCATCTGTCATTGTGTTTAGAGATTCATGCAAAGATACGGACAAATGGGAAATAAAAAAAGCGGTTAGAAGTCTAACCGCTTTTTCGTCAGAATATTTACGAGAAGCCTTTCGGCATTTATCAGATTCGTCTTTAAAATGCTGAACTTGTCAGCGTCGCAGTTTTATTTGCGTCTTCCGTCATTCAGCATTACATAACCCCAGATCATTGGATCTGCATTTGCAATCTTGTGGAAAATGTTTTTTACCTTTTTCATAATTGTTACCCTTTCTTTTTTAGTTAGTTTAATTAAATCTTCTTAGCGGACTTCCCAGCCGGCCGTTGTACTTGTTACCTTATTTACCTTGAAAACTTTTTATTGGCTTTTTCTTTTAGCCTTTCTTTTTACACTGCAAAAATAGGCCTTTTTTCTTTACAAAATATGTTTTATAGCATGTTTTTCTTGTGAAAGGCCAATTTGTTGATGTAAATCAAATCCGGAGGCAGGGTTATTTCTTTTCAATTACATTTTCCCCTTTCTCTCCCGAAAAACTCGTAACTTTGCAGCCGTTTTGTAGAATACCTATGGCAGCAAGAATGAACAATCAGTACGAAGAACGCCTGGGAACGGAGCGGATGCTTCCTCTCATTTTCAAAATGGCTTTACCGGCAGTGGCCGCGCAGTTCGTCAATCTCCTCTATAATATAGTAGACCGTATTTATATCGGTCATATACCGGAAATCGGGACAAATGCATTGGCGGGAGTAGGAGTGACCACCTCTATTGTAATTCTGATTTCTTCTTTTTCGGCTATTGTGGGGGCTGGAGGTGCGCCGCTGGCTGCCATGGCATTGGGACAAGGCGACCGGGTGCGTGCGGGGAAATTCTTAGGCAACGGTTTCATGCTGCTGATTCTGTTTACTGTGCTGACTTCGCTGGTATCCTATTTGTTTATGGAGCCTATTCTGCGGTTTGCGGGGGCATCTGCCGTTACACTCCCCTACGCAGAAGATTATCTTTCAGTGTACTTGCTGGGTACCTTGTTTGTGGAAATCTCTACCGGACTCAATACGTTCATCAATTCACAGGGGCGTCCCAATATTGCGATGTATTCTGTCTTGATTGGGGCCTTGCTGAATATCGTGCTCGATCCGATTTTTATTTTCTGGTTTGATATGGGCGTAAAAGGAGCGGCACTGGCCACTATTCTTTCGCAGGCATGCAGCGCCTGGTGGGTGTTAGGCTTTCTATGTTCCGAGCGTGCCTCCTTGCGTTTGCAAAAATGTTACCTGAAATTCGATCGCCGTATCGTCGGTGGGATGTTGGCTTTGGGGGTATCTCCCTTCATTATGGCCAGTACAGAGAGTCTGGTAGGATTTGTGCTGAACGGCAGTCTGGAGAAATTTGGCGATATATACGTAGGAGCCCTGGCTATTTTACAGAGTGCCATGCAACTGGTCAGTGTGCCACTTACAGGATTTGCCCAAGGTTTTGTGCCGGTGGCCAGCTACAACTACGGACATGGTGACCGCCAGCGGATGAAAGACTGTTTCCGTATTGTACTGACGGTAATGTTCTCTTTCAATTTTGTCCTGATGTTGCTGATGATTTGTTTCCCTACGGTAGTCGCTTCGGCATTTACGAGCGATCCGGAGTTGATAGCCACCGTAGAGCATGTGCTGCCGCTCTTCCTGGCAGGAATGACAATCTTTGGTTTGCAGCGCGCCTGCCAGAATATGTTTGTAGCCCTTGGTCAGGCACGGATTTCTATTTTTATAGCTTTGCTGCGTAAGGTTATTTTGCTGGTACCTCTTGCTCTGGTTCTGCCTCGCTTCTGTGGAGTGGAAGGCGTATTTATGGCCGAAGCAGTTTCGGATGCTACGGCTGCCATCTGTTGCACATTGCTCTTCTTCTGGCAGTTCCCGAAGATACTTCGCAAGATGCAGAATCTGGTACAGAACTAATTTTACGATTTCGATAGGTAAGTTGTTTGAAACACAGAGAGATAAAGTGGCAAATGCTTAATCATATTCTCTGTTTCACAGTGTGGGATACAAAAACCACACTGTGGGATATATATTTCACACTGTGAAATACAAATCCCGCAGTGTGAAACATAGAATTCTTCGAAGCGTTCTGAATTATGCTTTTCGGAATTTGTAATTATATGTCGGGAGAGGTGGAATTTCCTGATAGAAATTATCGGCTATGCTATAAATCTTTATAACTTTATCCTCCAAGTATATCGTGGCTATGATTGGGGTGGCTTAAAATGCAAAAACGAATACGGTGGTGTTTCCGGGCTGCCTAGCTCGGTGTGCAAGTTTTATTTATTGAAAACCAAGTCTTATAAATGAAAAATATAATAGAGAGTATCAGAAAGCAATATCCGGTGTCCGATTTGACCATAAAGGAACTTGAATCCTATTTAACACCTTGCAGTTTTCCTAAAAGGTATCAACTGATAAAGGAAGGTATTTATTGTAAGTATGCTTATTTTATAGAGAAGGGTATCTTAAGAGCCTATTGGGTGGTCGATGGAGAGGAATACACTACCTCGTTCGGAGCAGAGGGATGTATTGTTTTCAGCATGGATGAATTGTATTACAACAAAAAAAGCGAAGAATATGTGGAAACGCTGGAAGAAGTGGAAGCCTACAGAATCAATATAAGTGACCTCAAAAATCTTATGGAAACCAACTTGGAGTTATGCAACTGGGGGAGAATCATACATCAGAATGAATACAGACGGTTGCACAGGAGCCATAAAGAGAGGTTGTCATTGCCGGCAAAAGAGCGTTATGAAGAGTTTCAGAAACAATTTCCGGAAATATGCAAAAAGGTAAATCTGAAATACATTGCATCCTATTTAGGAATCACCCTTTCTACCCTCAGCAGGTTGCGAAGCAAAAAACCGTAATTTGATTTAGGACAAATTTTTAATGGATGAGATTCCCTATCTTTGCGCGATGTAAATGTATTGTATAAATCCTAATCAGTTTAATTTATCTCAATATGAATCATCGAATCTCATCATCAGCTTTTGCAGATACAAAACCGCATTATGAACTTCTTGACGGGCTAAGAGGGGTGGCCGCATTGCTTGTGGTGTTCTATCACATTTTTGAAGGTTTTTCTTTTGCCGGAGGAGGTACACTCATTACTGTCATTAATCACGGTTATCTGGCCGTCGATTTCTTCTTTATACTGTCAGGTTTTGTCATCGGATATGCGTACGATGACCGGTGGAAGAAGAACATGACATTAAAAGGCTTCTTTAAGCGGAGACTTATCCGACTTCATCCGATGATTATTATGGGGGCGATAATCGGTTGCATCGCTTTCTTTGTGCAGGGAGGAGTGAAATGGGATGGTACGCATGTAGCTACTTCCGCGGTCATGTTGGCACTTTTGCTTGCAATGTGCTTTATCCCAGCTTATCCGGGAGCGGGGTATGACGTACGCGGGAACGGAGAGATGTTTTCCTTGAACGGACCGAGTTGGTCATTGTTCTTTGAATATATAGGTAATATACTTTACGCTCTTTTCATTCATCGTTTGAGTAATAAGGCGCTGACAGTATTGGTTATACTGCTCGGTTTGGGACTGTCCTGGTTTGCTTTGTTCGATGTGGTAGGTTATGGTATGATAGGAGTGGGCTGGACACTCGATGGACTGAACTTTTGGGGAGGTATGCTGAGAATGCTGTTTCCTTTCACGTTAGGTATGCTGATTTCAAGAAATTTCCGTCCGTTCAAGATTCGAGGCGCATTCTGGATTTGCAGCATTATCCTGTTGGGACTTTTTTGTGTGCCTTATATCGAAGGTAACTCACCGGTATGCTTGAATGGTGTGTTCGAGATGATATGCATTGCGGTGGTATTTCCTCTATTGGTGTGTATGGGGGCATCCGGCAAGGCGACAGACAAGCTGTCGACCGCTATCTGTAAGTTCTTGGGAGATATATCTTATCCGCTTTATGCCATTCACTATCCTATTATGTATGTATTCTACTCATGGCTTATCGAGAAACAGTTGTATACGTTGGAAGACACTTGGCTGGTGGCCGCTGTCGTATATTTCGGAAGTATCGCATTGGCATACTTGTGTCTGAAGCTCTATGATGAACCCGTGAGAAGGTGGCTTGGGAGTAAGTTTGTGAAATGAGGATGAATAATTCTAAATGATATACAATCAATCTCCCCAAATGTCTGAATTTTTGTATCTGACATTTGGGGAGATTTTGTTATCCATTATAATTACGCTTTAAAAGGCTTGCGGAATTTACATCCGTTTTTCCACTGAGAGCATCCGTAGGCCGTCTTTCCTTTGATAATGATGCCCGTGCCGCATACAGGGCAGGCTTTTCCTAAGATGCTGTCATCGGCAGGCAGGTTGTCTTCCTTAGGTGCTTCGGGAGTGGCTGCTTTCTTGCTGGCCCGTGGCTTGCGGGGAGCCGCTTTTTTCTTGGGCTCTTCTTCACCGTTTTTAGGGGAAGCTGTTTTTTTCAGTGGAATTTTAGGGCTGTCATCGGTCGTAACGGTTACACGGCGGTTGCTGTTGTCGCGCAGTACGCTGTAGACTATTTCGGTGACCATCTGCTTCAATTCAGCTAAGAAGGTACCCGCATCGTAACTTTTTCGTTCGATTTCGCGCAATTTCTTTTCCCAGATACCGGTCAATTCGGCCGATTTCAGTAATTCTTCGTGAATCAACTGAATCAGCTCCACCCCGGTAGGCGTAGCAATCAGATTTTTGCGTTCCTTGCGGATGTAATGCCGTTTGAACAAGGTCTCGATAATGGCTGCACGGGTAGAAGGGCGACCGATACCGTTTTCTTTCAGGGCATCCCGCAGTTCATCGTTATCCACCAGTTTTCCGGCGGTTTCCATGGCACGCAGCAAGGTGGCTTCGGTGTAGGGACGAGGCGGCTGTGTCCATTTCTCATTGAGCATCGGGCTATGCGGACCGCTTTCTCCTTTGGTGAAAGCAGGCAATACGCTTTCTTCCTCGTTTTCCTTCCCTTCTTCCGGAACGTCCTTGGCAAAGATTACGCGCCAGCCGGGTTCCAGAATCTGCTTTCCGGTTACCTTGAACTCTATCTGGTCTGCTTCACCGATGACGGTGGTGGTAGAAAACTTACAGTCGGGATAGAACACGGCGATGAAGCGGCGGGCAATCAAATCGAACACCCGTTTTTCCATGTCGCTGAGGCCTTGCGGTTGTACCCCGGTGGGGATGATGGCATGGTGGTCGGTCACCTTGCTGTTATCGAATACTTTTTTCGATTTAATCAGTGGTTTTCCGCTTAATGCCGTCGTGTAAACAGCATAGTCTTTCAACCCCTCCAGAATTTTAGGGCACTTGGGATAAATGTCGTCACTCAGAAAAGTGGTATCCACACGCGGATAAGTAGCCACCTTCTTTTCATATAATGACTGAATGAGCTGCAAGGTCATGTCGGCCGAGTAGCTGAATTTTTTATTACATTCCACCTGCAAAGAGGTCAGGTCGAACAAGCGGGGAGGCGCTTCCGTTCCTTTCTTGGAGCTGACTTCGGTTACGGTAAAGTCTACATTCCGGATGCGTTCCAGTAATTCCTTTCCGGTCTGTTCGTCGGTAATCTGCGGAATACCCCGGTTGGCATCGGGCTGTATTTTCTTCTTGGCCGAAGGATTCTCTTTTTCCTTTTCAGCCTCTTCAGCCAGTTCCTCATCGCTCTTTCGTATGATGGCCGAGAACACTGTATCGCGGTAGACCGTTTTCAGTTCCCAGTATTGCTTGGGTACGAAGTGTTCGATTTCCTGTTGTCTTTTTACAATCAGGGCCAGAGTCGGAGTCTGTACTCGTCCGATGGAAAGTACCTGTTTGTTCTGTCCGTATTTCAAGGTGTATAGTCGGGTGGCATTCATGCCCAAAGTCCAGTCACCGATGGCGCGGCTCAGTCCGGCTTCGTAGAGAGGCTGGAACTCAGCCTGGTCTTTCAGGTTGGCAAATCCGTCGCGTATAGCTTCTTCCGTCAATGAGGAAATCCAGAGCCGTTTGACCGGACATTTGGCACCGGCCTTTTGCATTACCCACCGCTGGATGAGTTCTCCTTCCTGGCCGGCATCCCCGCAGTTGATAATCATTTCGGCTTCCTGCATTAGTTTTTCGATGATGTGAAATTGCTTTTCAATTCCGCTGTCGTTTATCAGCTTGATTCCGAAGCGAGGAGGAATCATGGGCAGGCTGCTCAGACTCCAGCTTTTCCACGAGGGAGTATATTCATGCGGTTCCTTCAGGGTACACAGATGGCCGAATGTCCAGGTTACCTGGTATCCGTTTCCTTCAATGTATCCTTCTTTTCGGTTTTTGGCTCCCAGCACATCGGCAATGTCGCGTGCCACGCTGGGTTTTTCGGCTATGCAAACTATCATGGTCTTTCTTTCAATATGGAGCAAAATTACGTAAAGTTGCCTGAATAGAAAAATAAAATCTTTATCTTTGGACAGAAATGACTGACAACCTTTCTGGCAAGGTTTTTGCTAAAAGAATTAGTATAACAATTAAATGAAGAAATTATGTTGATTTGGATTGTATTTATAGGTATTGCGATTATCAGTTACCTGGTTCAGGCAAACCTGAAGAGTAAATTTGAAAAATATTCCCAGATGCCGTTGACCAATGGCATGACAGGAAAGGAAGTGGCGGAGAAGATGCTGCGTGATAACGGTATTTACGACGTGACGGTGACCAGTACATCGGGAATGTTGACCGACCATTATAACCCGATGAACAAGACGGTAAATTTGAGTGAAGGGGTCTACGGTAGTACAAGTGTGGCTGCGGCAGCTGTAGCTGCTCACGAGTGTGGGCATGCGGTACAGCATGCGCGGGGGTATGCGCCTTTACGTATGCGTTCGGCTTTGGTTCCGGTGGTACAGTTTTCTTCTTCCATCGTATCTTGGGTGTTGTTAGCTGGTATTCTGATGGTCAACTCTTTTCCTCAGCTGCTGCTTATCGGTATCTGTCTGTTTGCCATGACCACGTTGTTCAGTTTTATTACCCTTCCGGTAGAAATTGATGCAAGCCGTCGGGCGTTGGTATGGTTGAGTAGTGCTGGAATTACCAATGCGTTTAATCATCAGCAGGCTACGGATGCCTTGAAGTCGGCTGCCTATACGTATGTCGTAGCTGCCTTGGGTTCACTGGCTACGCTGATTTACTACGTAACGATTTATATGAATCGTCGCGAGTAAGCATGAAATCCTTTCGTTTTGTGTGCGGAAGGTAGAAATTTTATTCGTATTTTTGCTCCGTTAATTTAAAGACTGATTCATTATGGCAACAAAACCAAGTATACCTAAAGGAACAAGAGACTTTTCGCCGGTAGAAATGGCGAAACGTAACTATATATTCAACACGATTCGTGAGGTATTTTATCGCTACGGCTTTCAGCAGATAGAAACTCCTTCTATGGAGAACCTGTCTACTTTGATGGGTAAGTACGGGGAGGAAGGCGATAAGCTGCTTTTCAAGATTCAGAATTCAGGTGACTATTTTTCTGGACTGACAGATGAAGAACTGTTAAGCCGCAATGCAGCAAAATTGGCCAGCAAATTCTGTGAAAAAGGTTTGCGATATGACCTGACAGTTCCTTTTGCGCGTTACGTGGTAATGCACCGTGATGAAATCACTTTCCCGTTTAAGCGTTTCCAGATTCAGCCGGTATGGCGTGCCGACCGTCCGCAGAAGGGACGTTATCGTGAATTCTATCAATGTGATGCCGACGTGGTGGGCAGTAACTCTCTGCTGAATGAGGTGGAACTGGTGCAGATGATTGATGCTGTGTTCCAGAAATTCGGTATCCGTGTTTCCATCAAGATTAATAACCGTAAGATTCTGACAGGTATTGCAGAAATTATCGGAGAAGCCGACAAGATTGTCGACATTACAGTGGCCATCGACAAACTGGATAAAATTGGTTTGGACAATGTAAATGCGGAACTGGCATCAAAAGGTATTCCGCAGGAAGCCATCGATAAGTTGCAGCCGATTATTCTGTTGAGCGGTTCGAACGAAGAAAAAATAGCTACGTTGAAGAATGTGCTGGCTGCAAGTGAGACAGGTTTGAAGGGGGTAGAAGAAAGCGAATTTATCCTGAAAACAATTACCGGGCTGGGTATTCAGTCGGAAGTGGAACTGGATCTGACACTGGCTCGCGGCCTGAACTATTATACGGGTGCTATCTTTGAAGTGAAGGCGCTGGATGTACAGATTGGTAGTATCAGTGGAGGTGGCCGTTACGATAACCTGACCGGTGTGTTCGGTATGGAAGGTATGTCGGGAGTAGGTATCTCTTTCGGTGCCGACCGTATTTTTGATGTGCTGAATCAGTTGGATTTGTATCCGAAAGAAGCGGTGAATGGTACACAGCTACTGTTTGTCAACTTTGGTGAAGCTGAGGTTGCGTATGTATTGCCGGTATTGGCACAGGTACGTGCGGCTGGTATTCGTGCAGAAATCTACCCGGATGCTGCCAAAATGAAGAAACAGATGAGCTATGCCAATGCAAAGATGGTACCGTTTGTAGCTATTGTGGGTGAAAATGAAATGAAAGAAGGAAAAGTCATGCTGAAGAATATGACAAGCGGCGAACAGTCGCTGGTTACTCCGGACGAACTGGTAGCTGCCATCAACGGATAAGCGTGAGCGTTAATCATAAATAAAAAGAACACAGGTTTCACGGAAGAGACAGAAGAGGCAGATGCTTCGGACTTTTGTTTCGTGAAACCTGTGTTTTTTATAGGCGTTTCGAAAATTAGTAGAAGATATGGAATTTGTATATTTGATTGTTGGCGTGATAGTAGGAGGACTGTTGGGTTATTTGTGGGCTGCGAGAAAGTCTGTTTCTTTGCGATCGGAGTTACAGATGAACCAACAGCATGCCCAGGATTTGCTGAAGGCGGAAAAGGAACGTACTGAATTGCTGACAGAGCAGTATCGGAAGGAAACGGAAAGGTTACGTGGACAGTTGGATGAACTTTCCGGGAAATGGGCAGAAGCAGGTCGGGCACTGGCAACTTCACAGGCAGAACGTCGTAACTTGGAAGAGCGTCTGGAGAATCAGAAAGAGGAAGTGGAGAAGTTACGGAAGCAACTGAATACGGAGTTCGAGAATATGGCCAACCGGATTTTCCAGCAGAAGACGGAGGCATTCAACCGGCTTAGTTCGGAAACCTTGAGTAACCTGTTGAAACCTTTCGGAGAGAATTTAAAAGAATTCAAGCATCAGGTGGAAGAGGTGTACGATAAAGAGTCCAAGCAACGCTTTTCTTTGGAAGACCGTATCAAGGAACTGATGCAGCTGAACAAGCAGATTAGCGATGATGCCAACAACCTGACCCGCGCTTTGAAAGGGGATTCCAAGATGCAGGGAAACTGGGGTGAAATGATATTGGAGACTATCTTGGAAAATTCCGGTCTGAGAGAAGGAGAAGAATATTTTCGTCAGGAATTTTTAAAAGATGAACATGGTGAACCGCTCAAAAATGAATTGGGACAGCGGATGCAGCCTGATGTGCTGGTGGTGTATCCGGATAACCGTCAGGTAATTATTGACTCTAAAGTATCGCTTACGGCATATGCGAGCTATGTAGCTTGTGAGGATGCCGTGCAGCGCGAACAGTACTTGAAAGCACACTTAACTTCAGTGAAAGCTCACATTGAGGAGTTGAGCCGGAAGGATTATTCCAGCTACAATGTGTCTTCGTTGGATTTTGTGATGATGTTCGTGCCCAATGAACCAGCTTATCTGTTGGCATTGCAGGCTGATCCAGACATCTGGAATTATGCTTATCAGAAGAAGGTCGTGTTGATTAGTCCGACCAACCTGATTGCAGCGCTTCGATTGGCCTTGGATTTATGGAAGCGGGAGTATCAGGTGAAAAATATTCAGAACATCATCAAGCGAGGAACGGTGCTTTATGAAAAACTGGTGGGATTTACCGAGACTTTCGAAAAGATTGGAGATTCTTTGCAGGCAGCTTCCGTGGCTTACAAGAATGCGTTGGGGCAGCTTTCGCAGGGGAAGGGCAACCTGATTCGGCAGGCGGATATGCTCACGGAATTGGGAATCACTTCAAAAAAGAAATTTTCCTCGCGTATACGGCAGGAAGTTGACAAAGGTATTACGCCGGTTACTCCTGCAAGAGATTTGTTTTCGGAATCGGAAGAACAATAAAATTATATAGAAAGGAGAAGCTCCATGGACTTGCGTTGAGTGTGCCATGGAGCTTCTTTTTTATTTCATATTGAGATTAAAGTTTTGCAACGTATTGCTGGGTGGATTTTCCATTATGTGTATTGAAGGACAAGGGGAAAGTGTCAGAATTGACAGCGGAACAGCCATTCTTGTCAGTCTGCTCATGCCAGAATGTCAGTCTTTTGTTTTGGCACGCTTTTCGCAGAAAGATAGGTGCTTTAACGCATTTGATAAACGATAAAATATAAACTAAATTATAGCATTATGAACATTAAACCATTAGCAGACAGAGTCCTGATTCTTCCGGCTCCTGCAGAAGAAAAAACAATCGGTGGTATCATTATTCCTGACACAGCGAAAGAAAAACCGTTGCAGGGTGAAGTAGTGGCAGTTGGCCATGGCACTAAAGACGAAGAAATGGTCTTGAAAGTAGGTGATACTGTATTGTATGGTAAATATTCTGGTACTGAAATCGAATACGAAGGTGTGAAGTATTTGATGATGCGTCAGAGCGATGTACTGGCAGTTTTGGGATAATTTAGGTAATTAACGAATTTAAGATTAGAAAGGAAATTCACTATGGCAAAAGATATTCTCTTCAACATTGACGCTCGCGATCAGTTGAAAAAAGGTGTAGACGAACTGGCTAATGCAGTGAAAGTAACACTGGGTCCGAAAGGTCGTAATGTAATCATCGAAAAGAAATTCGGTGCTCCTCACATTACAAAGGATGGTGTAACTGTAGCAAAAGAAGTGGAATTGAGCGATCCGTTCCAGAATACAGGTGCTCAGCTGGTAAAATCAGTTGCTTCTAAGACGGGTGATGATGCGGGTGACGGTACAACTACTGCTACTGTATTGGCTCAGTCAATCGTAGGTGTTGGTTTGAAGAACGTAACTGCTGGTGCAAATCCGATGGATTTGAAACGTGGTATTGACAAGGCTGTGGCAAAAGTTGTGGAATCTATCAAGGCTCAGTCTGAAACTGTAGGTGATAACTACGACAAGATTGAACAGGTGGCTACAATTTCTGCAAACAATGATCCGGTTATCGGTAAGTTGATTGCGGATGCAATGCGCAAGGTTTCTAAAGACGGTGTTATCACTATCGAAGAAGCTAAGGGTACAGATACTACAATCGGCGTGGTAGAAGGTATGCAGTTTGACCGTGGCTACTTGTCTGCTTACTTTGTAACTGATACAGAAAAGATGGAATGTGTGATGGAACATCCGTACATCCTGATTTATGATAAGAAGATTTCTAACTTGAAGGATTTCTTGCCTATCCTGGAACCGGCTGTACAGAGCGGACGTCCTTTGTTGGTTATCGCAGAAGATGTAGACAGCGAAGCATTGACTACGTTGGTTGTAAACCGTCTGCGTTCTCAGTTGAAGATTTGTGCTGTGAAAGCTCCGGGCTTCGGCGACCGTCGTAAGGCTATGTTGGAAGATATTGCCGTATTGACAGGTGGTATCGTTATCAGCGAGGAAAAAGGTTTGAAGCTGGAACAAGCTACTCTTGAAATGTTGGGTACTTGCGATAAGGTAACTGTTTCTAAGGATAATACTACTATCGTAAACGGTGCAGGTCAGAAAGAATTGATTCAGGAACGTATCAATCAGATTAAGGCTGAAATCAAGAATTCTACTTCAGATTATGATAAGGAAAAATTGCAGGAACGTCTGGCTAAATTGTCAGGTGGTGTAGCTGTTCTCTATGTAGGTGCTGCTTCTGAAGTAGAAATGAAGGAAAAGAAAGACCGTGTGGATGATGCATTGTGTGCAACTCGTGCCGCTATCGAAGAAGGTATCGTACCGGGTGGTGGTGTAGCCTTACATCCGTGCAATCGATGCATTGGAAGGCCTGAAGGGCGATAATGAAGACGAAACAACCGGTATCGAAATTATCAAGCGTGCCATCGAGGAACCGCTTCGTCAGATTGTTGCCAATGCAGGTAAGGAAGGTGCAGTAGTAGTACAGAAAGTACGCGAAGGTAAAGGTGACTTCGGTTACAATGCCCGTACGGATGTTTACGAAAACCTGCATGCTGCCGGTGTAGTAGATCCTGCTAAGGTTGCTCGTGTAGCTTTGGAAAATGCAGCTTCTATCGCAGGTATGTTCCTGACTACAGAATGTGTCATTGTAGAAAAGAAGGAAGAAAAACCTGAAATGCCAATGGCTGCTCCAGGAATGGGTGGCATGGGCGGTATGATGTAATCTTCCCCTTTCAGATATAAAGTAAATCCCAGTCGGAATTTCCGGCTGGGATTTTTTTTTGATAAAGAATCTGCAAAATTTATATATAGCTTTCGTGAGGTGATTCAAAAAGTTTGGATTATTCTATAGTTTTGTGTATTTTCATCAAGTGTTTTACGAATTACTAAAAATAATATGGTATGACGAAAGAAGAATTGATGCGTAAGGCTATTGAGTTGTCAGTGAAGAATGTAGCTGAAGGTGGCGGTCCTTTTGGTGCTGTCATTGCAAAGGACGGTGAGATTGTAGCTACGGGAGTGAACCGTGTGACGCCGGATTGCGACCCGACCGCCCATGCAGAAGTAAGTGCCATCCGTGCGGCAGCTAAGAAACTGGGTACATTCGACTTGAGTGGTTGTGAGATATATACTTCTTGTGAGCCATGTCCCATGTGCTTAGGTGCAATCTATTGGGCACATCTGGACCATATGTATTATGGAAATAACAAGCACGATGCGGCAGCTATCGGCTTTGACGATGCCTTTATTTATGAGGAACTGGATTTGAAACCGGCGGAAAGACGTCTGCCCTCAGAAGTTTTGTTGCCGGAAGAAGCTATTCGGGCTTTTCAGGACTGGACTGAAAAAACGGATAAGGTGGAATACTAAAATGATTGGGTAATAAGGTTGTAATGCCTTTATATTTTTTATGTTTCCCACGGCGGAACCGTACGTTTTTCATACCGGAAACGTATGTTTTCGCTGTGGGAAACTTATGTTTTCCTTAGGGGAAACCTAATAGGGACAAGACTGTTTTTCAGAAAAGTGAGTAACGTTTCCAAGTTACTTGTATTCTTGTTATTTCTGATTTAAGACCGTAGTAAATTCTCGTTCAAAATTGGGCGTGAAAACGTTCTTCCCTAAATTCTGCCGAATTTCATCCAGTGACCAGAAACGTCCTCCTGCCAGTTCTTCACTGGGAGAGATGGGACTGTCGAATACGGTCTTGTGCGAAAATACCAGTTCTTTTTCCCGGTCTGATTCAAACACATAATGTGTCAGCAGTTGAGAAGTAAAATCGGAAATGCCGAGTTCCTCTCCGGCTTCCCGTTTCAGTGCCATTTCCACGCTTTCTCCCAAGTCGACATGTCCTCCTACGGAGGTATCCCATTTTCCCGGTTGGATGTCTTTCCATTCCGGACGCTTTTGCAGATACAATTCTCCTTTGCTGTTGAATACATGCAAGTGAACCACCGGATGCAGCAGCTTACTGCCGTTGTGGCATTCTCCTCGGGTAGCCGCACCTGTGATGTTTCCTTCTTCGTCTACGATGGGAAACATTTCTTCGCTATTGTCTGTCATTGTCTCTTCTGTTTGGGGTTAAGGGATGAGTAAAGATGAATCTCCGTAGCTCAGGAAGCGGAAATCATGCGCCAGCGCGTAATCGTAGATGGGACGCCAGTTTCCTTTCACAAAAGCAGAGACCAGTAACAACAGGGTGCTTTGCGGCTGGTGGAAGTTGGTAACCATTTTCTTGACGATATGGTAATTGTATCCCGGTGCAATGATAATCTGTGTACTGGTATGCAGGGCATCGAGCTGGTTCCGGTCCATGTAGTCGAGTATCTGTTGCAGGGCTTCTGTGGTACTTAACTCCGGATGAGTTTCGTAGGGTTGCCATTGCTGTACGTGCAGTTCCTGCTGGCTGGCATCGGGGTGCTGTGACAAAGTGACACCGATGTAGTAAAGGCTCTCTAGTGTACGGACAGAAGTGGTTCCTACTGCCACGGCTTCACCTCCATGTGCTAAGAGTTTCTCTATGGTTCCACGGTTTACGGAAATGTATTCCGTATGCATTTCGTGGCCTTCTATTTCTTCACTTTTCACCGGTTTGAAAGTGCCGGCTCCAACGTGTAGGGTGACTTCTTCCAAATCCACTCCTTTTTCTTTGAGAGCGTTCAATACGCGTTCCGTGAAATGCAGACCGGCTGTAGGGGCGGCTACGGAACCTTTTATTTTCGAGTAGACGGTCTGGTAAGTTTCCTTGTCGCTTTCTTGTGTCTCTCTGTTCAGGTAGGGAGGAATGGGCAGTTCGCCGAAGAATTCCAGAATGTCGGCGAAGGTTACTTCCGGATTGTCCCAGGTGAAATCAATCCAATGGCTGGTGCCGTGACATTCTCCACGGGTAGCAGTTAGCGTCAGTTTCTTTCCCTTTACTGTCATTTCCTTGTGCAGAGGGCCTTCTTTCCATTTCTTCAGGTTGCCAATCATGCAAAGCCAGGCCGCATGCTGGGTTTGCTGGAAGTTGAGTACATAGTCATTGGGTTCAATGGGTTCCAGACAGAAAATCTCAATCAGCGCACCGGTTTCCTTGCGGAAGTGCAGACGTGCCTGAATGACTTTCGTGTTGTTGAAAATCATGAGGGTACCGGGCTCCAGGTAGTCCGGAAGGGAGGTGAAATGTGTTTCACTGATTTGCCCGTGCTGATCCACCAGCAGCTTGGACTGGTCGCGGACTGGCAGCGGAAATTTAGCGATGCGTTCATCCGGCAGTGGATAGTTGTAGTCGCTAATCTTTATATGCTTTGTTTCTTCCATGTCGTTTATTTTTTTGCAAAAGTACAACAAATAGCAGAATCCTCCTAACATAATAATTTTTTCGTGGACTTCCTTTTGCAGACTGCTGAATAATTTCCATATTCCGTGGAAAGTCGTTACATTTGTGAGTGTAATAAATTGAAGACAGATTATGAAAATAGGAGATAAAGTACGCTTCCTGAGTGAAGTAGGTGGTGGCATTGTCCGGGGATTTCAAGGAAAGGACATTGCCTTGGTGGAAGGAGAAGATGGTTTTGAAATTCCTATGCTGATTAGGGAGTGTGTGGTAATACAGACCGACGATTATAACATCCCGTTAAAATCTACAGCCAAGCCTTCTGCACCGGAAGTTGAAGAAGAGGAGGAAGAAAAAGAAAAGCCGATAACTTATCGGGCACCTGAAATCCGTGGAAATGATGTACTGAATGTATTTCTGGCCTACGTGCCGCAGGATGTAAAGTCCATATCCTCTACTGCGTTTGATGCCTATCTGGTGAATGACAGTAACTATTTTATTGATTATTTGTATCTTTCGGCAGAAGGTAAGAGCTGGACCTTACGCAGCCGGGGAACGGTGAAACCGAACATGAAGATGCACCTGGAAGAGTTTGAAAAGAGTGCATTGAATGGCATGGAGCGTGTGGCCGTACAGCTTCTGGCTTATAAAGATGACCGTACTTTCTTACTGAAACAGGCGGTGAATCAGGAGTTGCGCATTGATACCGTGAAGTTCTACAAGTTGCATACTTTCCAGTCTTCTGACTTTTTTGAGGAACCGGCCTTGATTTATGAGATTGTCAAGGATGATGAAACGGTAAAGCAGGTATATGTTTCGGCCGATGATATCAAGAATGCATTGTTGCAGAAGAACGTGCAGGACGTACCGGCAAAGTTGCAGAAAAAGCAGCATGTGGTAAAGAATGAAATTGTGGAGGTCGACTTGCATATCCATGAACTGCTGGATGATACTACCGGTATGGGAAATGCCGAAATGCTGAATTATCAGCTGGATGTGTTCCGCAAGACATTGGAGGAATACAAACAGAAGAAAGGGCAGCGGATTGTGTTTATCCATGGCAAGGGAGATGGTGTATTGCGTCGGGCTATCTTGGATGAGCTGAAACGCAAATACAAGACTTATCAATGGCAGGATGCTTCTTTCCGTGAATATGGTTTCGGGGCTACAATGGTTACAATACATTAAAAGATATGGGAACGTTAAAAGAAATGCTGTCGGCCGACCGTTTTGCGGCTGAGACTGGAGTGGAATTACTGGAAATCAGTCCGGGATATGCCAAAGCTCGGATGAAGGTGACTGAAAAGCATCTGAATGCCGGAGGAGTTTGTCAGGGAGGTGCATTGTTTACATTGGCCGATTTGGCATTTGCCGCTGTGGCCAATAGCCGTGGACGTCTGACTTTGTCACTGAATGCCAATATCACTTTTCTACGTGCTATCAGTGAGGGCTATGTATATGCGGAGGCTACTGAGACGTTCAATCATGGAAGGGTACCTTTCATTGAGGTGCGTTTGGTGGATGAGCAACAGCAACTGATTGCGGTGCTGACCAGTTCCGGATATCGGAAAAGCGAAGAATTGAATATCGACGAACTGGAATAAATTCGGAGTATAGGAGAATGTGTCAAACGGAGAATGCTCGTTACTGAAGTGGGCATTCTCCGTTTGTATTTTGGATTAGATTTGTTCAAGGGCCTGACTCAGGTCGGCAAGCAAATCTTCAATGTGCTCGGTACCAATGGAAAGACGGATGGTAGACTGTGTGATGCCTTGTTCTGCCAGTTCCTGGTCGTTGAGCTGGGAGTGTGTCGTACTGGCCGGGTGGATGACCAACGATTTGACATCGGCTACATTGGCCAGCAGGGAGAATATCTCCAGGTGGTCGATGAAGCGGTGCGCTTCTGTACGTCTGCCTTGGATTTCAAACGTGAAGATGGAGCCGGCTCCTTTGGGAAAATATTTCTGATAAAGGGCTGGGAAAGTGTGCTCAGGAAGGGAGGGGTGGTTGACCTTTTTCACTTTAGGATGATGCTGCAGGAAGTCTACTACCTTCAGCGCATTCTCTACGTGGCGTTCTACTCTGAGTGAGAGGGTTTCCAGTCCTTGCAGAAGGAGGAAGGCATTGAACGGACTGATGGCGGCTCCGGTATCGCGTAACAGAATAGCACGTATTCGGGTGATATAGGCCGCAGGATCTGCCACATCGGCAAAGCAAAGTCCGTGATAACAGGGGTCGGGGCTTGTCAGTTGGGGGAATTTACCGGAAGCTTTCCAGTCGAATTTGCCGGAATCCACAATGATACCTCCTAATGACGTGCCGTGTCCTCCGATAAATTTTGTGGCAGAATGTATGACGATGTCGGCACCATGTTCAATGGGGCGTAGCAGATAAGGAGTGGCAAATGTGTTGTCAATCAGTAAAGGAATTTGATGACGGTGAGCTATTTCCGCAATGCGGGCAATGTCGACAAGCGTGCAGTTCGGATTTCCTAAACTTTCAATGAATATCGCTTTGGTATTAGGCTGGATGGCCTGCTCCACGTTGTCCAGTTCTGCCGCGTCTACAAAAGTGGTGTGTACCCCACGGCTGGGGAAAGTATGTGCCAGCAGGTTGTAAGTTCCTCCATAAATGGTACGGGCCGATACAATATGGTCACCGGTACGCGTGATATTTTCAAATGCATAACTGATGGCGGCAGCTCCGGAGGCTACGGCCAGGGCGGCTACTCCTCCTTCCAATGCAGCTACCCGCTGTTCCAGTACACTTTGGGTGGGATTGGTCAGTCGGCCATAGATGTTGCCGCTGTCTTCCAGACTGAAACGGGCTGCGGCATGGGCCGAGTCATGAAAGACGTACGAGGTCGTCTGATAGATGGGGACAGCTCGTGCATCGGTCGTCGGATCGGGATTTTCTTGTCCCACATGTAACTGGAGGGTTTCGAAGTGTAGCTTAGTTCTATCCATAGTCGTAAGTGTATAAAAGTGATTAAATGATATTGCAAAAGTAGTTTGTGTGGTTATATCATCCAATATTTGATGGAAATATGGATAATTGTTCTGTAAAATGATAATTTAAAAGAAAAAACTTGTAGATTTGCTGTCGTAAAACAATTCATAATAGAATAATATTCTTATGACAGAAAAACTGGATAAAGTGGATTTGCAGATTCTCCGTACGTTGCAGGAGAATGCCCGGTTGACCACTAAAGAGTTGGCGGCACAGGTCAGCTTGTCGTCTACTCCTGTGTTTGAGCGGTTGAAAAGGCTGGAAAGGGAAGGATACATCAAGAAGTATATTGCCGTGCTGGATGCCGACAAACTGAATCAGGGATTTGTGGTATTCTGCAATGTCAAATTGCGCCGGATGAATAAAGATATAGCCATGGAGTTCACCCGTATCATTCAGAACATTCCGGAAGTTACGGAGTGCTATAACATTTCCGGAAGTTACGATTACTTGCTGAAAATCCATGCCCCGAACATGAAATATTATCAGGAGTTTATTATTAATGTACTGGGTACAATTGACAGTCTGGGTTCGTTGGAAAGCATGTTTGTCATGGATGAAGTGAAGCATGACTATGGACTGCACATATAGGAGCGGGAAAGCCTTTTCTATGTATTTATTCCATAAACAGAATAGAACATAGAATATTATTCTAATTCTATCCGTCTTTAATGGGAAAAACAGTCCGTTTTTTCTAAATATCTTCCGATTGTTGGTGGATAGCACTTTTGCTTGTATCTTTGCCGACAAATTATACAAATGCACTATGAAAGTAATAGATTTGATAAAGAATAGTAAGGAACCCGTGTTTTCCTTTGAGATTTTGCCACCGTTAAAGGGAAACAGTATACAAAAAGTATATCACATCATTGATAAGTTGAGGGAGTTTGACCCTAAATACATCAACATCACTTCACATCACAGTGAGATAGTGTATTTGCCGCAGCCCGACGGAAACCTGAAGAAGACTACGGTACGCAAGCGCCCCGGAACGGTAGCTATTGCAGCTGCCATTCAGAATAAGTATGGCATTCAGGCGGTACCTCATATCATCTGTAAGGGATTTACGAAGGAGGAAACGGAATATGCTTTGCTCGACTTGAATTTCTTAGGCATTAACAACTTGTTGCTGCTGAGAGGAGATTCCAAGCCGTTGGACATTGCAGAAAAAGATTTGTGTCTGTACCATGAGCATGCCACTGATTTACAGGAACAGGTGAACCATTTTAATCAGGGCATTGGACTGGATGGCTCCAAGATAGAAGGAATTGAAACACCTTTCTCTTATGGTATGGCTTGTTATCCGGAAAAGCATGAAGAAGCTCCCAATATGGAATCCGACCTGTTCTACTTGAAAGAAAAGGTACGCAATGGGGCTGATTATGTAGTGACACAGATGTTTTTCGATAACGAGAAATACTATGCTTTCGTAGAGCGTTGCCGTCAGGAAGGTATTGACGTGCCCATTATTCCGGGAATCAAGCCTGTGGTATTTAAGAATCAGTTGAATGTATTGCCTAAAGTGTTCCGCACAGACATTCCTGAAGCCTTTGCTTCAGAACTTCGTAAATGTACGACGGACGAAGAAGTGAAAGCTGTAGGAGTGGAATGGTGCAAGGCACAGTGTAAGGATTTGCTGGCACACGGAGTTCCTGGCCTGCACTTTTACACATTCATGGCATCCGACAGTGTATATAAGGTAGCCAAAGAGGTATATTAACCTCTTTGACTGTTTACATCGCAATCCTTCTTAACCGGATACGCAGGTTGAATAATTCAGCATCTGTGTGCGGGGAAGAGGGATTGTGTGGTTTTATGGTGAGGCTATGCTCTTTTCCGTTTACCGCATCCGGTATGATGAAATCCTGACGGTAGGCTTTCTGTTCCTCGGCAGGACGCAACAGATAAGCCGTTTCGTCTTCAAAACGGTTATAACTGCGAAGGATTACCTGATTCTTTCCTTTCTTCAGTGGAAGAATCACTTTTTCCGTGCGGAACTTCGTGCGATACGGGTTCAGATGCTTGGCTATGAGTTTTCCGTTCAGGTAGACCTCCATTCCATTTCCGGCACCAATTTCCGCCAGAATATGCTGTGAACGCGGGGAGTCTATTTCTCGCATCACATAATAGCTGGATAGAATCGGGCAGGAAACCTTGTCACTGTCTTTATCTGTTTTGATCCATGATTTACCTGAAACAGGCGCATGCTGTAAGTCTGCATCCAGTTTCTCTGCTGAGTGGAACACTCCACTGCCGGGGCCACATACGTAGGTATCTCCCCAAGTGGTACCTGAAAAAGCAGTTTCTTTTATCTCTTTTCCTTTATCCAATGTTACGGAGTAGGTCTTTCCATCTAATATCAGGTCTATTTCTCTTCCGGCCTCCTGCGAAGTATAGATAATTTCTAGTTGTTTCAACAGAAGTTGTTCGAAATTCCAACTGTAGCCCGTAATGCTACGGTAATTCGTATAGTAGTCAAAGCAGGAATAGCTGTATTGCGGTGTAGCATTACGCGGAGTAAGTATGGCATTTCTAATGGTCTTTCCAGGGAACGGTTCAATCTTTTTATCGAAGGAAAGAGTCAATACGTGTATTTGTTTGTCCTTGTAGGCTGAGGCCGGTACGGTCAATACTACCTCGTTACCATATTGCAGGTAAGTAGCCATTTTCCCGTCTCCTTTCTGCAGAAGATAGCCGGGCATTTGCAGGGTAATTTTTCCATCTGCCGGATATTTCCCAGAGAGAAATAAGTACAGGTGATTGTCTTTGCGTGTCACTTCTCCCCATGTAAACTCTTCCTGGAAAGGAGAAGCCTCTGTCTGATATACAGCGTAGCCATAGCGGGAAAGCCAGTCGCCCATCTGCTCCAACACTTCTTTCTCAAAGTCAACTACTGCTCCGTTTCCCTTCGGACCGATGTTCAGCAGATAATTTCCTCCTCTGGAAACCACGTTAATCAGGCTTCGAGTTTTTTCACGTACTTTGCTTTCTATGTTTCCACGGTCCTGCCATGCTCTGTATCCCCAAGTCTCATCGAACATGGATGCGGCACTCTGCCAGGGAGCATGAAGGGTTTTGTCCGGATAGTCATTGTCGGCCATTACGCAGAAATCATACTGGTCGTTGCCCAGGCGTCCGCTTACCATGCAGTCGGGCTGGTATTGGTGTACGAGTTCATACAATTCCTTACTTTGTGCCGGGGTATTTGCTCCCATATCAAACCAGAGTTCAGAAATCTTTCCATAATTGGTAAGGAGTTCCTTCAGTTGGGCTTTCGAAAAAGCATGGTGTGCTTCTGTAATAAAGTCAGCATTATGAGGTGACATGGGCGATGCATACGGATAGTGCCAGTCGATAAGCGAATAGTACAGTCCGAACCGCAGTCCATGACGGCGGGCAGCTTCCGACATTTCTTTCACGAAATCCCGTTTGCATGGAGTTGCATCGTATGAGTTGAAGGAAGTAGTAGCCGTTTTGAACAGGCAGAAGCCATCATGATGTTTACTAGTCAGGATAATGGAATGCATTCCCGCCTTTTTTGCCAGTACGGCAATGGAGTCAGCATTAAACTGCGTCGGATTAAACTGGCCGGCAATTTTTTCGTAGTCTTTCTTGGAAATTGGGGCAAAAGCCTGAATCTGTTCACTGTATCCATTCTGCACCTGTTTATCCTGCCATACCCCGCCTAATTGTGAGTAAAGTCCGAAGTGGATAAACATGGAATATTTGTCTCCGTGCCATTGGCGGAAGGCTTCTTGAGATACCTGGCCTTTTGCTCCCAGGCCTATCACACACATCAATAGAATGATAAACAGTTTTTTCATGGCTTCTTATTTATGCTCTTTAAGAGCAAAGATAACGAGTTCTTTGTTTTTATACCGCTTTTTTATGTAATTTTGCAGCCGATTTTAAAAACCATTAAAAGTACGTTAAATTAAAATGAAAAAATTATTTCTTTTTGCGTTTATTCTTCTTTCTGTATGCGCAGGAAAAGTGATGGCTCAGAACATTCAGTTGCATTATGACCTTGGTCGTGCCTTGTATAAGTCATTGGACGAACGTCCATGGGTGACTACAACGGTCGAGATGTTCAAGGCAGACAAGTGGGGTAGCACTTATTTCTTTGTCGATATGGATTATACAGACAAAGGAGTGTCATCTGCTTATTGGGAAATCAGCCGTGAACTGAAATTCTGGAAGGCTCCTGTTTCTGCACATGTAGAATACAACGGAGGGTTGAATTATATCAACAATGCCTTCCTGGGAGGTGCTACCTACTCATGGAACAGCAGTGATTTTTCCAAGGTATTCGGCGTACAGGTGCTGTATAAATATATTCAGAAGAATGAGAAACCGCATAACTTTCAGTTGACAGGTACATGGACCCTGAATTTCTGCAAAGAAAAATTTACTTTCAGCGGATTTGCGGATTTCTGGCGTGAAAAACATACGGATGTAGATGGAAACAACCATGACTTTGTATTCATCAGCGAACCGCAGTTCTGGGTAAACCTGAATAAGTTCAAGCATGTAAACAAAGACTTGAACCTGAGTGTAGGTACAGAATGGGAATTGAGTACGGATTTTGCCGATCGTAACGGATTCTATTTCATCCCGACGCTGGCCATGAAGTGGTCTTTCTAAACCGGTTGAATCATTTAAAGCGATTATAAAATGAAAATGCTGGAAAAATTATTCGGTTTTAACCCTCGTGAGACGCGTGTGCGTACGGAAATCTTGGCCGGAATCACGACTTTTCTGACCATGGCCTATATTTTGGCTGTCAATCCCAACATTCTGGCGGCTACAGGTATGGACAAGGGAGCGCTTTTCACGACGACAGTCATCGCTTCGGCTTTTGCTACGCTGTTGATGGCCTTTTATGCCAAATTGCCTTTCGGATTGGCACCGGGAATGGGATTGAATGCGTTTTTTGCCTATACCGTTTGTCTTACGCTGGGCTATACCTGGCAGTTTGCTCTGACGGCTGTACTTCTGGAAGGAATTATATTCATTCTGCTGACGGTAACCAATTTGCGTGAAAAAATCGTAGATGCGCTGCCCTTGAGCCTTCGTAATGCCATTGGTGCAGGTATCGGCTTGTTCATTGCGTTCATCGGTTTGCAGAATGCCGGTATCATTGTGAATAACGATGCGACTTTGATTTCATTGGGAGATATTACTTCTGGTTCAGCCTTGCTGGGCATTATCGGCCTTCTGGTTACTTCCATCTTGTTGGTGAAGAAAGTTCGTGGAGCCTTGCTGATAGGAATCTTGCTGACGACCGTCATCGGTATTCCTATGGGATTGACACATCTGGATGGCGTGTTGAGCACTCCTCCTTCTATCGAACCCATTTTCTTCCAGTTCCAGTGGGAGCATATCTTTACAAAGGAAATGGTGATTGTTGTGTTTACTTTCCTGTTTGTAGATATGTTTGATACCATCGGTACGTTGGTCGGAGTGACTACAAAGGCCGGAATGGTGACAAAAGATGGAAAGATTCCTCACCTGAAGCAAGCCTTTTTGGTGGATGCCATCGGAACAACAGCCGGTGCCATGCTGGGTACCAGTACTATTACCACTTTCGTGGAAAGTGCTTCCGGAGTGGGCGAAGGCGGACGTAGTGGACTGACTTCTTTTGTTACGGCAGTGTGCTTCCTTCTGTCGTTGTTTTTGGCTCCGTTCTTTTTGGCAGTACCGGGTGCAGCTACTGCTCCTGTATTGATTCTGGTAGGTCTGATGATGATGTCTTCTGTGAAGAAAGTCGATTTTATGGATTATTCAGAAGCCATCCCGGCGTTTATCTGCATCATTTTCATGCCTCTGGCTTACAGCATTTCCGATGGAATTGTGTTGGGAATGATCAGTTACGTCTTGATTAATCTGTTGTGCGGACATACCAAGAAGCTTACACCGGCCATGTATATTCTGGCCTTTATCTTTGTCTTTAAATTCTTCCTGTAAGCTTTTGTATTATATTGGAAATTGTTGCGGAAATGCCTGAGCGATCACTGCGGGCATTTCCGTTTTTTTATGTCGTTTCCATGCACTTGCTTGACAGATTTTTCCCTCCCTGAAGGGCTGTTTTTCCTTATCTTTCAAAATGCCCTTATGTTCAATCCCAAATGTACTTGCGTTTAGAATCAAACGTCCTTGTGTTTTACTTCAAATGCACTTGTGTTTCAAGTGAAACGTCTTTACGTTTTTCTTTCCTGCTTTTTATGCAGAAAATTGGAACAATTTTCTTTACTTTGAATGAAATTGATAACTTTGTGAAACTTATATCTTTTAAATGTTCAATTTTTAATAAGTAACGACATGAATGATTCTTTTTTGGAAACACGACAGGTCATAAAACGTTATGCCAACCATACGGCGCTGGATGGAGTAAGCATCACGGTGCCCGAAGGACAGGTATTTGGTTTGCTGGGACCCAATGGGGCAGGAAAGACCACATTGATTCGTATTATCAACCGTATTACAGCTCCCGATGCCGGTGAGGTGTGGTTTGACGGACGGCTCTCACGTCCGGAAGATATTTATTCCATTGGCTATCTTCCCGAAGAGCGTGGACTTTACAAAAAAATGAAGGTGGGCGAACAGGCCATCTATCTGGCACAGTTGAAAGGATTAAGCCGTCAGGAGGCTAAGAAAAGACTAACCGACTGGTTTGAACGCTTTGAAATCATGCCTTGGTGGAACAAGAAACTGGAGGAACTTTCCAAAGGTATGCAACAGAAAGTGCAGTTTGTCATCACGGTGTTGCATCGTCCCCGCCTGCTGATTTTCGACGAACCGTTTTCAGGCTTCGATCCGGTAAACGCAGAACTGCTGAAAAGAGAAATTCTGAAATTGAAAGACGAAGGACATACCATTATATTCTCTACGCACAACATGGCTTCTGTGGAAGAAATCTGCGACCATATTGCACTGATCAATCATTCAAAGGTGGTGCTGCAGGGAGCGGTAACGGACATTCGTTCACGTTATAAAAGTAATCAGTATGAGCTGACGATGCAGTCTTCGAAACCGTTGCAGAATTCGGATGCCTTTGAAATTGTCAGCAGTGAGGTGCAGGATGAGCAGACGGTAAACTATAAACTGCGGAAGCTCACTTCCATTTCCAATTCTGAGTTATTGTCACTTGTAGGTGCGCAGGGCGAAATCTGCAAGTTTACCGAATGTATCCCTTCCATGAACGATATCTTTATCCGTACGGTAGAGGGGAAAATCTAATCAAAAAATCTTTCAGCTATGAACAAGACATGGATTATTATTCAGCGTGAATTCATAAACCGGGTAAGCAAAAAGTCGTTTATCCTGCTTACCATATTGATGCCGTTCATTTTTGCGGCACTTACTTTTGTCCCGTTGTGGTTGTCTACGGTCAAGGGCGGAGACCAGAAACAGGTAGCCGTCATTGATGCCACCATGAAATACCTTCCTCAGTTTAAAGACGATGAATCCTGGCATTTTGTGGGAGTTCCCCAGATGGAAGCTTCTTTTCGAAGTGACTCTACCCAGTTTGATGCCGTGGTCGAAATCAAGGCCGACCTGGCTGAACATCCGGAGGCCGTAACGATTTATTCGCGGAAAGAAGTACCCAACAGTCTTTCGCGGCTGGTAAGTGAAACACTTGACGAGCAGGTGCGTCAGGACAAGTTGTTGCGTTATGATATTCCGCAGCTGCCTTCCATCATGCAGGATATGAACCGTAAGTTGAATATCCGTACGGTAAAATGGGGAGAAGACGGGAGCGAAAGTGAATCCAATGCAGGAACGGCTATGGCAGCCGGTATGGTATTGACTTTGCTGATTTACATGTTTGTGATGTCATACGGAGGTATGGTGATGCAAAGTGTGATGGAAGAAAAGACCAACCGTATTGTAGAAGTCATCGTTTCCTCTGTGAAGCCCTTTCAGTTGATGATTGGAAAAATTATCGGTATCGGACTGGTCGGTGTGGCACAGCTGGCTATCTGGGTGGTGCTGATTGTGGTATTGTTGGCTGTGGCCGGTGGAATTTCCGGTAGTTCGCCAGAACTGATGGGAGGAGCATCCGGTTTGCTGGCTACCCTTCAGGGATTGAATCTGGCCAAGATGGGGGGACTCTTTATCTTGAATTTTATCGGAGGATACCTGGTGTATGCTTCCATATTTGCGGCTATCGGTGCGGCCATCAACGGACAGGAAGATTCTCAGCAGTTTATGATGCCGATTGTTCTTCTGTTGATTTTTGCCCTCTATGCAGGTATCTATAGCTCTGATAATCCCGACGGACCGTTGGCTATCTGGTGTTCCATGATTCCGTTTACTTCACCTATTGTCATGATGGTGCGTCTGCCTTTCGATGTACCGGTGTGGGAAACGATGCTGTCAGTCGTTCTTTTGTATGCTGCCGCTTTCGGCATGATTTGGATAGCCGGAAAGATTTATCGGGTAGGTATCCTGATGTATGGAAAGAAACCTTCTTTCAAGGAAATGATTCGCTGGATTACGTATAAGTAAAAGTATTTTGTTGAATCTTTTAAAATAGAAATGGCAGGTGCGAAAGGAAACTTTAATCTTTTACACCTGCCATTTTTATGTTTTTTGTTTCAATTATAAATGATAGATGAGAGATAATTGGGGGCTGGTTATAAAAACTCCCAGTTTGGAGCGTTTTTCGAACATCTTGCTTGGGATTTCAATCTTTTCATCGAGGTGCTTGAATATATAATATTCTACAGAGATTGATATTTTCACACCTAAATGTGTGTGGAATTTATACTCTACACCTATGTTTGAGTTCATACCAAGTCCTGATTTAGGAACTGAATATTTTTGGTCTTTGTTTATGGTACCTTTGTTTAAATAATGCGCGTATCCAATACCTAAATCGAGGTAGCTAATCATTCCTTTTAATAGTTGCGCCTCATGAACAGACGAAAATTGTGGAGCAAGATAAAAGATTTGGATATTTTCATGTAAGGATGAATTTTGTGCACTTTCCGGAAATGAGAGTCCATGCATATAGTGTTTAAAGGCAAGCCCATAACCTATATATTTGTGATGTCTCAAAAAATCTATACCATATTGAAATCCGCGACTACTTTTTTTAGGATTGCTGTACCATAAAGATTCTCCTGTTCCTTCTTGATTGGCAGAGGAGGCTATACCGAAATTAAAACGGATAGAAATGTCTTTTTGAGGAATTTGATTGTTCTCATTCATTTTCTTTGCACGCGTGGGCAGGCAAAATAAAAGACACAATAAAATGGCGATTGTTCTCATGGCTACAAGGTTTGCAAGCTTTGTTTGTAAATATATAAAAAAATAACATTCTATTTTCCGATATGGATATTTAACTTATCAAATCTTTTGGAGAGAACGTTTTCGATAGTAGTATAAGCGTAGCTGTGTATAAAAAAGTAAGTCCCGAACATAAAGTCCGGGACTTACTTTTTTATGGAAATTATTTTTTATTCCTCTTCTGCTTCTAACAACAGTTCCATTACCTGGCAAGCTGATTTAGCCACGGAAGTACCCGGGCCAAAGATAGCCATTACACCGGCTTTATACAAGAAATCGTAGTCCTGTGCCGGGATGACACCACCTGCAAAGACCAGAATATCTTCGCGGCCCAGACGTTTCAATTCGGCAATGATTTGCGGAATCAATGTCTTGTGTCCGGCAGCCAATGAAGAAACTCCCACTGCATGAACATCGTTTTCTACTGCTTCGCGAGCGGCTTCTTCCGGAGTCTGGAACAACGGGCCCATATCCACGTCGAAACCACAGTCCGCAAATCCGGTAGCTACTACCTTGGCACCACGGTCGTGTCCGTCCTGTCCCATCTTGGCAATCATGACACGCGGACGACGGCCTTCTTTCTTCGCAAATTCTTCGGTCAGTTCGCAAGCCCGTGCGAAATCTGCATCCTTTTTACTTTCTGATGAATACACGCCTGATATTGTTCTGATAATTGCTTTATAACGTCCTACGACTTTTTCGCAGGCGTCAGATATTTCTCCCAGTGTGGCACGTACGCGAGCGGCTTCTACGGCCAGTTCCAGCAAGTTACCCTTGCCAGTGCGTACGCATTCCGTAATAGCGTCCAATGCCTTGTCCACTTCAGCCTGGTTACGGCCTTCTTTCAGACGGCGCAGGTTCTCAATCTGTTCCTGACGTACGGCAGTGTTGTCCACTTCCAGAATATCAATCGGGTCTTCTTTTTCCAGACGATACTTGTTTGTACCCACGATAGTCTGCTCACCCGAGTCGATACGAGCCTGCGTACGGGCTGCAGCTTCTTCGATACGCATCTTGGGCAGACCGGTTTCGATGGCTTTGGCCATACCGCCCAGTTTCTCGATTTCCTGAATGTGTTCCCAAGCCTTGTGAGCCAGTTCGTTGGTCAACGCTTCTACGTAGTAAGAACCGCCCCACGGGTCCACATTCTTACAAATCTGCGTTTCTTCCTGAATGTAAATCTGAGTATTACGTGCAATACGTGCCGAGAAGTCGGTCGGAAGAGCAATAGCTTCGTCCAATGCGTTGGTATGCAGTGACTGCGTATGTCCTAATGCAGCAGCCATGGCTTCGATACAGGTACGTCCTACGTTGTTGAACGGGTCCTGTTCGGTCAGTGACCATCCTGAAGTCTGTGAGTGTGTACGCAATGCCAGTGATTTCGGGTTCTTCGGATTGAACTGTTTTACAATCTTGGCCCACAGCATACGTGCGGCACGCATCTTGGCTATTTCCATGAAGTGGTTGGTACCGATAGCCCAGAAGAACGACAGACGCGGAGCAAAAGCGTCAATGTCAATGCCGGCAGCCACTCCCGCACGAAGGTATTCCAATCCATCGGCCAGTGTATAAGCCAGTTCAATGTCGGCGGTGGCACCCGCTTCCTGCATGTGGTATCCCGAAATAGAGATAGAGTTGAATTTCGGCATCTTCTGAGAAGTATATTCAAAGATATCGGAAATAATCTTCATGGAGAATGCAGGCGGATAAATATAGGTGTTACGCACCATGAACTCTTTCAGAATATCGTTCTGGATAGTACCGGCCATTTCTTCCAGTTTGGCACCTTGTTCCAGTCCGGCATTGATATAGAATGCCATAATAGGAAGTACCGCACCGTTCATTGTCATAGACACGGACATCTTATTCAATGGGATACCATCGAACAGCACTTTCATATTTTCCAGTGAACAGATAGATACACCGGCTTTACCTACGTCGCCCACTACACGCGGATGGTCAGGGTCGTATCCACGGTGTGTCGGAAGGTCGAAAGCTACTGACAATCCTTTCTGACCGGAAGCCAGGTTACGACGGTAGAATGCGTTGGATTCTTCGGCGGTAGAGAATCCGGCATACTGACGGATAGTCCACGGGCGGAAGGTGTACATCATAGAGTACGGGCCACGAAGATAAGGAGGAATACCGGCTGCATAGTTCAGGTGTTCCATACCCTCCAGGTCTTCTTTCGTATATACAGGTTTCACCTGAATCTGTTCAGGTGTTTTCCAGTTGGCAGTAATGCCATTTTCTTTCTGCCATTCCATGCCATTCTGCGGATGGAAACCGGCAAATATATCGATTTGTTTGAAATTCTGTCTCATAATTCAATTCAGGATAAGAGTTTGCTGTTGTATTCGCGTAAGGTTTCCAGTACGTTGCAACGCACATGAATGAAGTTTTCGATGCCGGCAGCCTTCAGTTCTTCCATGCAAGCTGGAGCGCCGGCTACGATAAACATAGCACGTCCGTTGAGTGCCTTGAAGGCTGGGATAGCATATTCCGCATATTCATCATCGCTGGAGCAGATTACCACGATGTCTGCCTGTGCTTTCATGGCTGCTTCAATTCCTTCTTCTACGCTGGCAAATCCTAAGTTGTCAATAACCTGATAGCCTGCACAAGCCAGGAAGTTGCATGAGAACTGTGCACGAGCCTGACGCATGGCCAGGTTACCGATGGTCAGCATGAAAGCTTTCGGCCGTTTGCCTGAATTTTCAGTTTCCAGTCGAAGAGCTTCAAATTCGCTGGCTGCACGTGCGGTTTCCAGTTTGGCCAGAGTGCCTTCTTCTTCGTGTGCTTCTCCATCGCAACCGCATTTCTTGCATCCATCCAGCGGACGTTTGTCTCCTGCCAGTTCATTGAAATTCGGATACTGGTTGGTTCCCAACAGGATTTCTTTACGTTTGGAAACCGCTTCATGACGGGCTTTGTTGCTTTGGTTTACAGCTTCCTGAATGCTTCCTGCCTTGACAGCCTGCAACATACCTCCTGCTTCTTCAACAGAAAGGAAGAGGTCCCAAGCCTGTTTGGCAATGGCTACAGTCAGATTTTCAATATAATAAGAACCTGCAGCCGGATCAACGATACGGTTCAGGTGTGATTCTTCTTTCAACAGCAACTGCTGGTTGCGGGCAATTCTTTCAGAGAAATCGTCCGGTGTTTCATAGGCTTTGTCGAATGGAGATACCGTGATGGAGTTGACTCCGGCAATGGCAGCACTCATGGCCTCAGTTTGCGTACGGAGCAAATTCACGTGTGCATCGAACAAAGTAAGGTTGAAATTGGAGGTCTCTGCATGGGCTACCATCTTGCAGGCACAGTAGCAAGTGCCGTCGGCTCCTGTATTCTTGCAGTCCGTACGAGGGCATTTCGGTGCGTATTGTTTTACCATGTCAGCCCATAGCATACGTGCGGCACGGAATTTGGCAATTTCCATAAAATAGTTGGAACTGATGCCGAAATTGAATTTTATTTTCTTGGCAGCCAGTGCGGCTGGAACTCCTGCTTCTACCAACTGGTTGAGGTATTCATTTCCCCATGCCAGTGCATATCCTAATTCCTGATAAATGTAGGCTCCGGCGTTGTTCAACTGTACAGAGTTCACGGCAATGCAACGGAAGTGCGGGTATGCGGCCAGTGTTTCCACCAGTTCCTTACCCGTGGCAATGACAGCGCTTACGTCTTTTCCTTTTTGCATCATTTTGCTGATAGGGTCGAAGTTGAGTGAGCCTTTCAGCTTTTCAGGTGCATATCCTTTTTTCTGGAAATAGGCTACCAGCAGTTGTGCCAGTTGCAGCGTATGACGCTGGCAGGTAGAGAAGTTCAGTTCCACACATTCGCAGCAGATGTCTTTCAGCAAAGTATCGAGGTATTCTGCATTGAGTTCTTTGGCTTTGATATGGAATCCGAGTGAGTCTACACCTTTATTTAATATATCAAGGGCTTTAGCGTTGGCTTCAGCCGCATCGTTTACGGTAATGTCCTGACGGATAAACCAAGTGTTATCGTCTTTCTTGATGCCTCTGATGTAGGGATATTGCCCGGGAAGTCCCTCTGTGGTTTTCAATCCTTCCAAATCTTCCTGACGGTAGAATGGTTTCACCTTGAAACCTTCGTTGGTTCTCCATACCAACTTCTTCTCAAAATCGGCTCCTTTCAAATCTACCGTAATCTTGTCCATCCATTCTTGTGTGGACACGGGCGAAAAATCTGAAAAGAGTTTTTCTTTACTATCTGCCATAGTGAATTAGTGTTTTTGGGTTGATATTCAGATTTAAAATTATCACACAGGTTGTAGCCTGCATGGGCAAATATACAAATTTTCCGCTTGTTTATTCCACATTACCCCTTTTTTATAGCTATAGAAAGCTAAAAACATTAAACGTGCGTAGAGGGCGCTGAGAGCTTTTGGACAGGAAAAGAGTGTACGGAACACATCATAGAGAAGGTTGGAATGAAAAAAGAAAGAAAAGTTTGCCCTATTATTTTTAATTGGTTACATTTGCCCACTGAATAAACAAATTTAATATCTATGAACTGGCTACAAGATTTATTGACGAATCCCAACTCGATAGCGCATATAGTGGCATTGTATGCCTTTGTAATTGCGGCGGGGGTACTGTTGGGAAAAATTAAATTCTTCGGCATATCGCTGGGAGTTACATTCGTCTTGTTCGTAGGAATCCTGGCTGGACACTTCGGTTTTACTGGAAATCCTGCCATCCTTTCTTTCGTGCAAGATTTCGGACTGATTCTTTTTGTCTTCTGTATCGGACTTCAGGTCGGTCCTTCATTCTTTTCTTCTTTTAAACGGGGAGGTATTACATTAAACCTGCTGGCAGTGGGAATTGTGTTCCTGAATATTGCCGTAGCATTGATTCTGTACTTTGCTTTGCAAGGCAGAGTAGACATTCCGATGATGGTGGGTATCCTGTGTGGAGCGGTTACCAATACTCCGGGGCTTGGTGCGGCGAATGAAGCTTTGCAACAGTTGCACTATCAGGGACCTGAAATTGCCATGGGATATGCCTGTGCTTATCCGTTGGGGGTGATGGGTATTATTCTTTCCATGATTATTATCCGCTATATCTGCCGGGTAGATGTGCAGCGTGATAGTGACGAGATTCAGAAAGAGGAAGAAGCCAATCCGCATATGAAGCCTTATACTATCTCGCTGAAAGTGCAGAATGAGGCGCTGAGCGGCAAGACGTTGTCGCAGGTGCAGAACTTCCTGGCACGTGACTTTGTATGTACGCGTATTATTCAGGACGGCCATATGATTACGCCGAATGCCAATACAGTGCTTCGCCTGGGGGACCGTATGTTCCTGGTTTGTGCGGAGGATGACTCAGAAGCTATCATGGCCTTCATCGGTCCGAAAATCGAACAGGATTGGGATGCCACTAACCAGCAGGACAAACCGATGGTGTCTCGCCGTATTTTGGTGACACAGCCGAATATCAACGGAAAGACGCTGGGAGAACTTCATTTCAGCAGTATGTATGGAGTTAACGTGACACGTGTTAACCGTTCGGGTATGGACTTGTTTGCCGCTCGTCAGCTTCGCTTGCAGGTGGGCGACCGTGTGATGGTAGTTGGTCCGCAGGATGCCATCGAACGTGTGGCTAACTTGCTGGGTAACCAGTTGCGTCGTCTGGACCATCCGAACATTGTAACTATTTTTGTCGGTATTCTTTGCGGTATCCTTTTCGGAAGTTTGCCTATTGCTATTCCGGGCATGCCGACTCCGGTCAAATTAGGTCTGGCTGGTGGTCCGCTGATTATCTCTATTCTGATTGGACGTTTCGGACATAAAGTGAAACTGGTAACTTATACCACCATGAGTGCCAATCTGATGCTTCGTGAAGTGGGACTGGTACTCTTCTTGGCGAGTGTAGGAATCAAGGCCGGCGAGAACTTTGTGCAGATGGTAGTAGAAGGTGATGGCGTGTTGTATGTGGGTCTCGGTTTTCTGATTACTTTCATACCGTTGATTATTACCGGTATTATTGCCCGCTGGCATCACCGGGTGAACTATTTCACGTTGATGGGTTTGATTGCCGGTAGTAATACAGACCCTCCTGCCTTGGCATACGCCAATCAGATTGCAGGAAACGATGCGCCGGCTGTAGGTTACTCAACCGTTTATCCGTTGACCATGTTTTTGCGTATCCTGACAGCACAGCTGCTTGTCTTGCTGATGGCTGGATAAAAATATAAACGAAAAATAAAAAAGCAACGCCCTGTATCTGTCACAGACTCAGGGCGTTTTTGTTTGAAGTAAATTACTTCAGGTTTTTATAACAGGTTTTTTTATAACAGGTCCTTTTATTAAGATGTCCTTGCATGATTATTGCTTCATTTAGTTGTTTTTTATGCCTTTCATTCGTGAAACGTAGGTTTTTCTAGGGGAGAATGTTGGGCTTCCGATAGAGAAACTTACGTTTCAGCTTGCAGAGACATAGTGCATTTTAAAAGGATTTTTCTATTTACCTATTGAAGTTTTTAAGTTTTACTTGTGGACAGACTTGCCGACAAAATGTGGGCGTGCAAACTGACGGCTACTGCTGGTAGAGGCTGAATTACGTCTGAAGGTTTGGCTCTCAGAAGGATTCTGTTTGTCAAATACCGTAAATTCTTCATAGGATGTTTCCCGATTTTCTCCTCTTTTCATAACCATATCGTAGATGGCTTTACGTGATGGCGCGTTAAATCCGCAGGTATTGGTATTCATCATGCTGTCTTCAGTAGGGCGATATACGCCACTCATATACGTGCAAGCTCCTTCATAAATACCGATACTTTCAGAGGTATAGCGGCTGTCTTTCAGGAAGGAAGACCACAGGATGGTATTTTCATCCTGAGTGAAATCCACATTTTGTGCCCATCCATAGCTTTGCAGCATTTTTACACTACTGATTTCTGAGGAAGAAATTTTTCCGTTTTGTTCATAACTGTATTCATCTTCCGGTTTAGCGAATCCGTGACCTACCGCTTCGTGTACCAGTACTTGTCTGAAACTTTCATTTTCCAGATCGTAGATGATAGGGCAATAAGCTATGGCCAGTTCGGTTACCTGGTTATTTTCGTTGTAATACCCGAAATATGTAGTTCCGGCATACGAAGGAGAATTAAGTACGACTACTGCCAGCGTTTCGTATAAATCAATATTTTCTATACATTGTATATAATCTATTACATTTTCATCATTTCCGGTTATAAGGGTGCTCATTCCTCCTGCCATTTAACATCCAAAGGCGGTGTTATAACCCTCGAATCTGTTGCTGCGAGAAACTGCCGTTACGGAATATATGTTAAAGTAATTCCGGAGAGACTTCAGAGGTTCTTCTGTAAACAGGTTTTCCATGGCTTTATTCATGACTTCATCGTATGTTCCGTCTTCTATTTCAGTGTCCAAAAAGCCATCTCCCATCAATACAATGGGGAGTTCGTTTCCTTCTGTGGCACGTTGAAGAATACGTACCGTTCTGTCGGCAGAATAATCAGTCGATGTGCTTGTATTGGTACCTTCCTGTATGATAGTGACACTATTCGGTAATTCCTCTTCCAGGCCGTTTGTTTTACAAAAATAAAGATTGGCCGTTCGTTCCCTTTCATCTTCGTTGGGTAAAGCAGTCAAATTGACTACATAGCCTTGCTCTGTACGACTATCAGCCGATTGTGTAAGCCAGTTGGCTGTACTATAAATAACAAGTTTGTCCCCACTGAGGTTGGTGGTAAACTTGACTTGCAGTGAACCTCCTTGCGCCTCAGTATAATAAGTCGTCCGTTCCAGTTCTACGTAGTCTGCGGCCGATTGCGTGACGGTAAGGGATTGGGTGAGACCTGCGGAAACTAGATTTACTATGACTGTACGGGAGTCTTTGCTGTCATTTTTACTGGAGGCTGTCAAGGCCAGTTGATAAGTGCCGGCTTCCCCTGAAGTAGGAGAAATCAAAAGCCATTCACTGGATGTATTTGCTTCCCATTCTCGCGTACTGGTAAAGCTGATTACTGTTTGGGAATTAGCCGCTGAGGCTAGGGTAATCGAACTTGTTTCTTCTTGCAAAGAGAAACTGGGGTCAATTTCCTTTTCGGAACACCCGGATATCAAGAGGATAAGAAGAAATAATAATATACTTTGTTTCATGTCTGTAAAATGATGGATGTGCACAAAATTGCTTTTTCTTGTATTAAATAGCAAATGAAATCTATGAATTGGCAAGAAAAAACTACGAATTCATTGATTAAAGTATTAAACTATTTCTGTACTAAAAAGGAAAATAGTTGATGAAAGATAGTTGGGTTGAATTATTTTGCGACAGACAATGCTGAAATGGTTATGTACCATCTTCTGCATTTGCAAATTCAGGATTTTCTTGATATCTTGCATTGTCAATTTATCCGGATAGAGTTTTATGAAACAAATATTGCATAAATTAAGGGTGTTACTGCTGATTGTATGGGGGATGTGTATTCCCTCGTTGCCGGGATATGCCATGACGGATAGTGAGTTTGCTACATGGACGGGAGTACGGGTAGACTGGCAGCTTAATCCCCGTGTGAAGTTTAGGGGAACATTTCAAACTCGGACACAAAATGGCTTAAAAGAAATGGAGCGGGGACGTTTGAATGTCGGACTGAATTACCGTGTGTTACCCCTCATGCAACTAAAAGGATATTACGAAATACAATACCGTGACCGTGGAACTGCGGGATGGAAAGTTGGACATCGCTATCAAGCCGGTTTTATTGTTTCAGGGGCCAAACGAAATATAAAGCTTGGCTGGCGGGAACTTTTGCAACACACATTTATTGGCGGAGCAAATGAGGTGCAATTACGTTCGCGTTTGAGAGTGGCTTATGAACCTGAAAACTGGATAGCATATCCTTATTTTTTTGTGGAAACGTTTCAGCCGCTAGGCGACGAGGCTTTCTTTTCGCTGCCGCGTGTCCGTTATCGTTCGGGGGGGCGTTGCCCTCTTTCCCGGAAAACTGCTTTGGATGTATATTATTGCCGCCAATATGACGTGAAGCGTTGCCAGAATATTTTAGGACTTAATTTGGAGATAAAATTGTAATGGAAGAAAATATGAGTTTTTTAGAATTAGTAAAGATGCGTCACTCCGTTCGGAATTATGAAAACCGTGCGGTGGAGAAAGAAAAATTGGATTACATAATGGAATGTGTACGTCTGGCTCCTTCAGCAGTAAATTTTCAGCCCTGGAAATTTGCGGTGATAACGGATGCGGACAGGCTGTCACAGCTGAAAAAGGCTTATCCAAGAGAGTGGATAGAAAATGTACCTTGTATGATAGTAGCTTGTGCGAATCATGAGGAATCCTGGCACCGTAAATCAGACGGAAAAGACCATGCAGATATTGATGTGGCCATTGCTGTAGAGCATCTTTGTCTGGCTGCTACGGAACAAGGATTGGGCACTTGCTGGGTGTGTAATTTTGATGTATCTCTGTGTCGGGAAGTACTTAACCTGCCTGATTTTATGGAACCGGTAGTGCTGATTCCTGTGGGTTACGCCCAAGCACAAGAAATGTCAGCTAAGAAACGCAAATCGTTGGATGAGATATTATTTTGAAAGTAATAAGGGGATAACATAAATAAAATATCAAATATTTAACTAGTTTTAGTAGTAGTTCTTTATGGAATTTCCTACTTTTGGGACGCTCTCTGAATCGCTTTTCAGGGAGCGTCTTTTATGTATATTCTAATTAGTTGAAAAATGGAAAACATTGAATTAGGATTATTGCTGATGGTGGTCGGAATGGTCACAGTCTTTGTAATTCTGCTCATTGTTATCTGGTTAAGCCAGCTTCTGATTTCCATTGTAAATAAAGTTGCTCCTGAAGAAGCACCCAAAAAGAAGGTGGCTGCTACAGGTGCATCTACCGATGCTGGTGCAATGGATGCCATTAAGGCGGCTGTGGATATATTGACAGCCGGAAAAGGTCAGGTAATAAAAGTAGAAAAACTGCAGTAATCTGTTAGAAAAACACGCATGTATTAGTCATGGAACAGAAAGAAGTCAAATTTAGTTTGGTTTTTCGTGATATGTGGCAGAGTGCCGGAAAATACGTACCGCGAGTAGACCAGTTGGTGAAGGTGGCCCCAGCCATTATCGAAATGGGGTGTTTTGCCCGTGTAGAAACAAACGGGGGAGGTTTTGAACAAGTTAACCTGTTGTTTGGTGAAAATCCGAACAAGGCTGTCCGTGAGTGGACGAAGCCTTTTCATGAAGCTGGAATTCAGACACACATGCTCGACCGTGCGCTGAACGGTTTGCGAATGAGTCCGGTACCGGCCGACGTACGTAAGTTGTTCTATAAAGTAAAGAAGGCTCAGGGTACAGACATTACCCGTACATTCTGTGGATTGAACGATGTACGCAATATTATTCCTTCCATCGGTTATGCACATGATGCCGGCATGATTTCTCAGTGCTGTCTTTGCATCACTTATTCTCCGATTCATACCGTAGAGTATTATCTGGATATGGCCAAGAAGCTGATTGATGCAGGATGTGATGAAATCTGTATCAAGGATATGGCGGGTATTGGTCGTCCGGTATTCCTGGGTAAGCTGGTGGCAGGTATCAAGAAAATCAAAGATATTACGATTCAGTATCACTCTCATGCAGGCCCGGGCTTTAATATGGCTTCTATTCTGGAAGTGTGCAAGGCTGGATGCGACTACGTGGATGTAGGTATGGAACCGCTGTCATGGGGAACCGGACATGCAGACGTGATCAGCGTACAGGCCATGCTGAAGGATGCAGGCTTCAAAGTGCCTGAAATCAACATGCAGGCTTACATGAAGGTACGCTCCATGATTCAGGAATTTATGGACGACTTCCTGGGATTGTATATCAGTCCGAAAAACCGTCTGATGAACTCCCTGCTGATCGGACCGGGACTTCCGGGCGGTATGATGGGTAGTCTGATGGCTGATCTGGAAACGAATCTGGAATCTATCAACAAGTATAAGGCAAAACGCAATTTGCCGTTCATGACTCAGGATGAACTGCTGATTAAACTGTTTGATGAGGTAGCATACGTATGGCCGCGGGTTGGTTATCCCTGTCTGGTTACTCCCTTCAGCCAGTATGTGAAGAACCTGGCTATGATGAATGTCATCCAGATGGAAAAGGGTAAGGAACGCTGGGGAATGATTGCCGACGATATCTGGGACATGATTTTGGGAAAGGCCGGACAATTGCCTGGAAAACTGGCTCCTGAAATTGTGGAAAAAGCTGAACGTGAAGGCCGTAAGTTCTTCACCGGCAACCCACAGGACAACTATCCTGACCAGTTGGAAAAGTATCGTCAGATGATGTGGGAAAAGAAATGGGAAACCGGACAGGACGACGAAGAACTCTTTGAATATGCCATGCATCCGGCTCAGTATGAAGCCTATAAGAGTGGAAAGGCAAAAGCTGACTTCCTGGAAGATGTGAAGAAACGCCGTGAAGTCAAGGAAGAGGTTCACATGGCTAATGACCAGACTAAAGTCTTGACAGTAGACGTAAACGGTCAGGCTTATCGTGTAACTGTAGCCTTTGGCGATGTCAATCCGTCTAAACTTTCTGCACAGAATCAGCCTGCTGAAGCAGCTCCGGCTGCTCAAGCTCCGGCTGGTGAAGGAAAAGAAGTGCTTTCTCCGCTGGAAGGTAAGTTCTTCCTGACCAAGGGAGCTCAGGAAACTCCGGTGAAAGTGGGTGACAAGGTGAACAAGGGAGATGTGATTTGCTACGTAGAGGCCATGAAAACTTACAATGCCATCCGTGCTGAGTTTAGTGGAACCATCACTGCTATCTGTGCAAATTCCGGTGACTCCGTATCAGAAGATGATGTATTAATGAAGATATTATAATGGAAGAGATATTTGCAAGATTATATGATATGACTGCGTTCAGCAACATTGTTGCCGATCCGCGGTTCCTCATCATGTATGCCATTGCGTTTATTTTGCTGTATCTGGGAATCAAGAAGCAATACGAGCCTCTGTTGCTTGTACCGATTGCTTTCGGCGTATTGCTGGCCAACTTCCCGGGCGGTGATATGGGGGTAGTGCAGGCCGATGAAAATGGAATGGTGATGGTTAACGGTGTGATGAAGAACATCTGGGAAATGCCGTTGCATGAAATTGCCCACGAACTGGGACTGATGAACTTCATTTATTACATGCTGATCAAGACGGGATTCCTTCCGCCTATTATCTTTATGGGAGTCGGTGCACTGACAGATTTCGGTCCGATGCTGCGTAATCTCCGTCTGTCTATTTTCGGTGCGGCAGCCCAGCTGGGTATCTTTGCCGTATTGCTGGTATCTATTTTGATGGGCTTTACTCCCAAGGAAGCTGCTTCTTTGGGTATCATCGGAGGTGCCGACGGTCCGACAGCTATCTTCACTACTATCAAGCTGGCTCCGCATTTATTAGGTCCGATTGCCATTGCGGCCTATTCTTATATGGCGTTGGTACCAGTTATCGTGCCGCTCGTCGTACGTTTGTGGTGTACAAAGAAAGAGCTGTCCATCAACATGAAGGAACAAGAAAAGAAATACCCTTCAAAAACGGAAATCAAGAATCTGCGTGTTTTGAAAATTATTTTCCCGATTGCATGTACTACCATCGTGGCCTTGTTCGTGCCAAGTGCAGTGCCTTTGATTGGTATGCTGATGTTCGGTAACTTGGTGAAGGAAATCGGTAGCAATACTTCTCGCTTGTTTGATGCCGCATCTAACAGCATTATGAATGCAGCTACTATTTTCCTGGGTATTTCAGTTGGTGCAACCATGACTACCGATGCTTTCCTGAACTGGACGACTATCGGTATCGTAATAGGTGGTTTCTTAGCTTTTGCACTTTCAATCTCAGGTGGTATTTTCTTCGTGAAGATATTCAATCTGTTTACGAAAAAGAAAATTAATCCGTTGATTGGAGCAACTGGTCTTAGCGCTGTGCCAATGGCCAGTCGTGTAGCCAATGAAATTGCCTTGAAATATGACCCGAAGAACCACGTGTTGCAATATTGTATGGCAAGTAACATTTCGGGTGTAATCGGATCGGCTGTGGCAGCTGGTGTACTGATTTCATTTCTTGGATAAGTAAACGTGATTTAGCTTCTTTGGACAGGATTACAAAGAGATAACTGTCAATTTGCAGGATGGAAATCTCTTTGTAATCCTGTCTTGTTTTTGTAAGAATTTCTCAGGAGGTCTACCCGTTTGAAAACTTTTGAATGACTTAATTATACTGTATGAAAAAAACTATATTGTTTAACCTTAGTTTCGTTTCTGATGTTGTTAGTCTCTTGCCATAAAGAGATGGAAGTGACTTCTTTTGAAAATGTGACAGAAAGTGTAACCTTGCAGTCGGTAGTAGGGGACGAGGCTATTATTTCATTTACAAGTTTTGGCACATGGAATGTTACGACAGATGCGGTGTGGTTAAGTTTGTCTCCCTTATCGGGTGAAGTTGGGGAAGGACAAGTAAAAGTTACAGCTATTTTTGAGAACAATACAAATAAGTTACGAGAAGCAAAAGTAAAGTTAAGTTCGGGAGATGAAGTTTGCGAAATATCCGTTTTCCAAGAGATTGGTGATTATGTGCTTCCCGAAAAAGATGAGTATCTTGTGGATGTCGATGGAGGTATGTTTACTATCCGTTTCGAGACGAATGTAGAAGCGGAAAAACTGAAAGTATATACATCTTCGGAGCCAGGAAGCTGGTTGAGGCAAGAAAGCTCTTCTCGTTCAGCAACGACTGAAACACAAGAGGTGACATTGAATGCTGCTCCTAATAGGGGAGGAATGTCACGGTCGGCCTATTTACTTTTTATTAAAGAAGAAGATGGAGTGCAGAAAGAACTAGCTACGGTTAAAATATCTCAGCTAGGAGGACAAGTGCTTGAGTCAGTTGATTACTCAGAAGACGGTAAAATAGATACTTTGCAGCAGCATACTAAAGGGGATGGTATTCCAATTGTGTTGATGGGGGATGGTTTCGTGGACCAGGAATTGGCTAATGGAACTTATCGGAGCGTTATGGAAAAAACTATGGAGAATCTGTTTACTGAAGAACCCGTGAAATCTCTGAGAGAATATTTTGACGTGTATATGATTAATGCGGTATCTGAAAATAATGATTTTGGCATGGGATATAAGACGGCCTTCAGTTGTAAGCTGACAGGTGGAAATAGTACAACGATTACGGGTGATGATGCTTCTGTACAAGTGTATGTGGGAAAGGTATTAAAAGAAGAAAAAAGGAAAAACTGCTTGGCGGTAGTGGTGTTAAATACTTCTGCTTATGCGGGTACCACTTATTTCGGATATCAGGATGGAAATGGTAAGTTTATAGAGTTTTCCATTGCTTATTGTCCGGTCATTGAAAGTCTGGAGAGTGAATATTTCCGGCAAGTATTGGTACATGAAGCGATTGGACATGGTTTTGGAAAACTGGAAGATGAATATGTATATCCGGAAAAAGGAAGTGTTACTACATTGGAAATGCAGCGGATACGCATCATGCAAGCGAACGGATGGGCGCAGAATGTGGATTTTACCGCATCGGCGGATACTGTTCTTTGGGCTCCTTTTTTAACGGACTCTCATTATCAGAATGAGCATTTAGGTGTTTATGAAGGGGCTTGTACTTATTCTGAAGGAATTTATCGCCCATCCGAAGATAGTATGATGAACTCAAATACGTGTGCTTTTAATGCGCCTTCCCGTAAATCACTTTATGAAAAGGTGATGAAAATAGGAACGGCTGTAGAAGAGGTGACATACGAAGACTTTGTGGCATTTGATATAGCTCATCTTCCTGAAATGATGCCTATGGCAAATTATACACGTGTTACATCCGTTGGCTATCCATTTGCACGTCCGGTATGGGTAAGCGGGCAGCGTTTCCGTTAGTTTCTGCCTAGATATTCGTTGATGACGGCCAGAAAATCCTTTCCGTATTTCTCTTTTTTGAATTCTCCAATTCCGCTAATCTCACCAAATGCCTCAATGTTGCTGGGCTTCTTCAGGGCAAGCAGATGCAGGGTTTTGTCGGATAGTACAATGTAAGCTGGAATGGCCAGCTGGTCGGCCAGTTTTTTGCGGAGCTGACGAAGTGCTTCAAACAAGCCTTCATCTTCATCTTCAAATACGGTGGGGGTGAATAAAGGTACAGGAGAAGCTGTTTTGTTTTCTTTGGCATAGCCTTTCTTTCCATAGCCTTCTTCTCTTTTAATGACTACCAGTGGTGCGCGTTCTTTTCCGAACAATACTTTTCTTCCGGCTTCTGTAATTTTTAAATGATTGCTCTCGTTATAAGCGATTTCAAAATATCCTAAATTTAACATCTGGAGCAAGTAATCTTGCCAGTCTTTTCCAGGCACATCCCTGCCTGTTCCGTAGGTTTTCAGTTTGTCATATCCTTTTTCCATGATTTCCTGACTGGCATATCCTTTCAGGATGTCAATTAAAGTGCGGGTACCGATTTGTTGGTCGGCACGGGCAATGGCACTTAATGCTTTTTGCACAATGATGGTACCATCGAAGCGTTCAGGAGGGTTCTTGCATACATCGCAGTTTCCACAGTCATGATCCATGGTTTCTCCGAAATAGTTTAGAAGAATTCTCCGTCGGCAAATGTCGGATTCTGCGTATTGTTGCATGCGGTTCAACTTTTCCAGGTTGATTCCTTGCTGGTTACTTTCTGCCGCAAACCTTGATAACAGAATAATGTCGCCAAAAGAGTAAAAGAGAAGGGTTTCGCTAGGAAGTCCGTCGCGTCCTGCTCGGCCGATTTCCTGATAAAAATTTTCTATACTCTTGGGCAGGTTATAATGGATGACCCATCGGACATTAGACTTGTCAATTCCCATACCGAATGCAATGGTCGCGCAGATAATCTGTACACGATCATTGATGAAATCATCTTGTGTAATTTCCCGCTGTTCGTTTGACATTCCTGCATGATAAGCTGCGACATCGAATCCTTCCTTCTCAAGTAATTGAGCCACTTTTTCAGTTCCATTTCGGCTCATGCAATAGATAATTCCACTTTCATTACGGTGTCTGCGCAGGAATTTGACAATGGCTTTGATTTTTTCCTTCTGTTGATATCCTCTTTTTACTTCCAGACTTAAATTGGGACGGTCAAAAGAAGAAATAAAGATTTCAGGGTTGCGCATTTCCAGTTGCCGTATAATATCCTCTCGAGTAATCTTGTCGGCGGTTGCAGTCAGGGCTACTACTGGGACATTGGGAAAATATTGTCGTATAGCTTTCAGTTGTGTATATTCAGGACGGAAGTCATGTCCCCAATGAGAAATACAATGGGCTTCGTCAATGGCAAACAGGGATATATTGATGTCGCGTAACAGGTAATTCATTTCCGACATCAGTCTTTCGGGAGATATATACAGTAGTTTTACCCTTCCTTGTAGGCATTCAAAGTAAAGCTGGGCGTTGGTGGCGTCGTCATTTGTGCTATTTAATGCACGAGCTACGATACCATTAGCCTGTAGAGATTCCACTTGGTCTTTCATGAGAGAAATTAATGGGGAAACGACAACGGTGGTTCCCTCCATCAAAAGAGCCGGTAGCTGATAACACATGGATTTTCCTCCTCCTGTCGGCATCAGTACTAATGCATCTTTCTTTTGAAGAATTGTAGAAATGATTTTTTCCTGTAGTGGACGAAAAGAAGTATACCCAAAATAAGATTTGAGTGTTTTCAGCATTTGTTCTCTCATGTTTTTAAATTTTGTGCACAAAGATATATAAAAAAATAAAAAGTTGCCGTTTTATCGTATTCTTGTGCGAATATAAGGTTTTTTGATAAAGTTTTCAGGGTTATTGTTGCGAAATCAAAAAACTTCTACGATTTTTGTATAATTATGTTCTAATGACGTTTAAAAATGAATTAAGATGAGTACATCAGAAAGTTTTAATTATATAGTGGAACAGTTTGCCGATTTGCAACTGTTGCGTTATCGTGTGGATGGTTTTGAAAAGTTATCTTTAAAACAGAAAAAGTTGATTTATTTCCTTTCACAGGCAGCATTGGAAGGAAGAGATATTCTTTTTGACCAAAACGGAAAGTATAATTTGCAGATTCGAAAATTGCTGGAAGCGGTTTATGTATCCTATTCAGGTGACCGTAATAGTTCGGATTTTCAGGGGCTGGAAGTTTATTTGAAGCGCGTTTGGTTCTCTAGTGGCATATATCATCATTATGCATGTGATAAGTTTGTGCCTGCTTTTTCACCGGAGTTTTTGCGTGAGTGCATAGCACAAGTAGATGTGGCTGGTCTTCCACTGAAGGATGGTGAATCAGTTCAGGATATGTGTGACAAATTGTTTCCTGTAATCTTTGATCCTAAAGTTATGCCCAAACGTGTGAATCAGGCAGATGGAGAGGACCTGGTGATAACTTCTGCAGCCAATTACTATGAAGGGGTAACTCAGGATGAGGCTGAGAAGTTTTACATGATTCAGAAATTGGCAAGTGGTCCACATCCTGTTATGTATGGAATGAACAGTCGTCTGGTGCAAAAGGACGGAGTCATACAAGAAGAAGTCTGGAAGGTGGATGGCATGTATGGAGAAGCGATTGAAAAGATTATTTATTGGCTGGAAAAAGCCAAGTCAGTGGCTGAAAATGAAGTTCAGTGTGAAGTAATCCGTTTGTTGATTGATTTTTACCGTACGGGTGATTTGAAAACATTTGACACTTACTCCATTGCCTGGTTGAAAGATACGGAGTCTAAAGTTGATTTTGTCAATGGCTTTATTGAAAGTTATGGTGACCCGTTAGGAATGAAAGCAAGTTGGGAATCAATTGTGAATTTTAAAGATGAAGAAGCTACTCACCGAACGGAAGTTATCAGTCAGCATGCGCAATGGTTTGAAGATCACTCTCCAGTATCTCTTGCATTTAAAAAGGGAGTAGTACGTGGTGTTTCAGCCAAAGTGATTACAGCTGCCATGTTAGGGGGAGATTTGTATCCGAGTTCGGCAATAGGAATTAATTTGCCCAATTCAAACTGGATTCGCAGTCTGCATGGGTCAAAATCAGTGACTATCGGAAATCTTACAGATGCTTACAATAAGGCTGCAAAAGGAAATGGTTTCCGTGAAGAATTTGTGTACAGCCAGGAAGAAAAAGATTTGCTGGAAAAATATGCTGACATTACGGGTGACCTTCATACGGACTTGCATGAGTGCGTAGGACATGGATCAGGAAAACTGCTTCCAGGAGTTGATCCGGATGCCTTGAAAGCGTATGGCTCTACGATAGAAGAGGCACGAGCAGATTTGTTTGGCTTGTATTATTTGCCTGATGAAAAGCTGGTGGAACTGGGATTAACTCCTGATGAGGAAGCTTACAAGGCTGAATATTATGCTTATATGATGAACGGACTTCTTACGCAGATGGTACGCATAGAACCGGGCTGTGATTTGGAAGAAGCTCACATGCGTAACCGCCAGTTGATTGCTCGCTGGGCTTTGGAAAATGGCAAATCAATGAATATTGTGGAACTGGTGAAGAAAGATGGAAAAACTTATGTGAAAATAAATGATTATCTTCAGCTTCGCGGACTTTTTGCCGTGTTGTTGAGTGAGATTCAACGTATAAAGAGTGAGGGAGACTATGAAGCTGCACGTGCTCTTGTCGAAAAGTATGCAGTGAAACTGGATGCAGAACTTCATGAGGAAATCTTGAGCCGTTACCGTTCACTCCATCTGGCTCCTTACAAGGGATTTGTCAATCCGGTATATTGTCCTCAATATGATACCGAGGGACAGATTGTGGATGTAAAACTTGATTATACAGAAGGCTATACAGAACAGATGCTTCGTTATGGTCGTGATTATTCTAATTTGACTATTTGATTATGGCAGAAATACAGGATACAATCAGGGAAATAAAGTCGAAATTCCGCTTGTTTATGAATGGAATGGTTTCCCAAAGTATGCGTGAAAAAGGTATTGATTATAAACTGAACTTTGGTATTGAATATCCCCGTATTAAAGAAATAGCGGCAGATTATCCGTGTAATCATGAGCTGGCACAGGCTTTGTGGAAAGAGAACATCCGCGAATGCAAGATTATGGCCGGATTACTTCAGCCTGTCGAGGGTTTTTGTCGGGAAATCGCTGAAATATGGATAGAAGACATGCGTTATCCTGAATTGGCAGAATATACGGTAATGAATTTGTTCCAACGTTTGCCATACGCTTCGGAAGTGGTTTTTCCATGGATAGCCGATGAACGGGAATATTTTCAATTGTGCGGATATCTGTTGATGACTCGTTTGCTAATGAAGGGATGGACGCTGAATGAAAGAGCAGAAGCTGAATTCCTGGATCAGGCTTTTACCGTACTGGAAGGAGGAACTGAAATGCGTCAAGTAGCGGCTAAGGCTATATGTAAGTTTGCTTTACAGTCGAAGGCAAATTCTCGTACCGTACTTCGTATGTTAGGGAATTTATTGAAATCTTCTAAGCCGGAAATCAAAATGGTGGCAGAAGAAATAAAAAATGAGATAGAATATGGCTTGTAATCTTTCTAAATTACTCAAAAAAATATAACTTTGACCGCTGAACGATTATTGGGATGGAAGAGAATATAAAAGATACAGTCAAACAAATCCTTACAGAGTATTTGCAGAAGAACGGGCATCGGAAGACGCCTGAACGGTATGCTATACTTGATACTATCTATTCCATTAAAGGACATTTTGATGTTGATGAGTTGTACAGCTATATGGCGGAGAAGGAAAAGTTCCGGGTCAGCCGGGCTACTCTGTACAATACCATTATTCTGCTTATCGATGCAGGACTGGTCATCAAGCACCAGTTTGGAAACACTTCCCAATACGAACGTTCGTATAACAATGAAACCCACCATCACATGATTTGTACCTGTTGTGGAAAGGTGTCGGAGTTTGAAGACGACAACTTAAAGCAGGCTATTGCACAGACAAAATTGAAGGGATTTTATGCTTCACATTATTCTCTTTATATTTATGGTTTGTGTAGTAAATGTATGGCGGCTAAGCGGAAAAAGAAGTAGTATAAGGAATATATAAAACATAAAGAATCATGAAAGTAGATGTTTTGTTAGGTTTACAGTGGGGCGACGAAGGAAAAGGTAAAGTAGTCGATGTGTTGACTCCCCGTTACGATGTGGTTGCTCGTTTTCAAGGAGGCCCGAATGCCGGACATACTCTTGAATTTGAAGGTCAGAAATATGTGCTTCGTTCTATCCCTTCTGGAATATTCCAAGGTGATAAAGTGAACATCATTGGTAATGGAGTGGTACTTGATCCTTCTTTGTTTAAGGCTGAGGCTGAAGCGTTGGAAGCAAGCGGACATCCGTTGAAAGAACGTTTGCACATCTCTAAGAAAGCTCATCTGATTCTTCCTACTCATCGTATTTTGGATGCAGCATACGAAGCAGCCAAGGGAGATTCGAAAGTAGGAACCACCGGAAAAGGTATTGGTCCGACTTATACGGACAAGGTGAGCCGTAATGGATTGCGTGTAGGCGATATTCTGCATAACTTTGAAGAAAAATATGCAGCTGCCAAAGCTCGTCATGAGGCTATTCTGAAGAGCCTTAATTATGAATATGACATTACTGAACTGGAAAAGCAATGGATGGAAGGTATCGAATATCTCCGTCAGTTCCATTTGGTAGACAGCGAGCATGAAATCAATCGTTTGCTGAATGAAGGTAAGTCAGTACTTTGCGAAGGTGCTCAGGGAACTATGCTTGATGTGGATTTCGGTTCTTATCCTTTTGTGACTTCATCTAACACTATTTGCGCGGGTGCTTGCACAGGATTGGGATTAGGCCCTAACAAGATTGGTGAAGTGTACGGTATTATGAAAGCATATTGCACACGTGTAGGTTCAGGTCCGTTCCCTACAGAACTTTTTGATGAAACAGGCAAGACTATTCGTGATTTAGGTCATGAGTATGGAGCGGTAACAGGACGTGAACGCCGTTGTGGATGGGTTGACTTGGTTGCTTTGCGTTATGCGATTATGGTTAATGGAGTAACTCAGTTGATTCTGATGAAGAGCGACGTGCTGGATGGATTTGATACAATCAAGGCTTGTGTTGCATATAAAGTAAACGGAGAAGAAATTGACTATTTCCCGTATGATATTACAGAAGGGGTGGAACCTGTATATGCTGAACTTCCAGGTTGGAAAACAGATATGACGAAGATGACGAGTGAAGATGAATTCCCGGAAGAATTCAATGCATATATTACATTCCTGGAAGAACAATTGGGTACTCCGATAAAGATTGTGTCTGTAGGTCCTGACCGTGCACAGACAATTGAACGTTATATCGACTAATTTTTTGTTGACATAATATTTTGAAAGCCGTCCCTTTGGGGCGGCTTTTTTATTTTTATTCTGTTAAATTTTGATTTGACAATTCTTTCATACTATTCTTGTTGGATTAATCATTCTGCTTGTTCTTTGTGTATGCTGGTTTGTGGATTATTTAAATTTATTTGTCGTATTTCTCTTACGGTTTGATTTATATTTCTGATTGAATATTTCATATTTCTTTAATATTATGAATTAAAAATGAATTGATATTCGATTGTGCTATGTCTTTTTGATTTTTGATTCTGTTTTTCGGTGATATTTTGTTGTTTATTTGAAGAAATATATATCTTTGCGATGTTGTTAATAGGTTTTAATATGTATTTATGAAGTATTATCAACTGAATGAGATTTATTTTTATGTTTAATCAAAGGAGGGATTTATGAAAAGAAAACTAACATTGATGCTGGCCCTGCTGTTTGTATGGACAGGTGTAGCATGGTCGCAAGGAGTAACTGTAAAAGGTGTGGTAACTTCCGAAGAAGACGGATTGCCCATTGTCGGGGCTTCAGTATTGGTAAAGGGGACTACCCAGGGAACCATTACAGATGTGGATGGTAACTTTATGATTTCAGGGGTGAAAGCTGACAGTAAGACCTTGATTGTTTCATTTGTGGGAATGAAAAGCAAGGAAGTGGCGATAAAAAACACGCCTATGCATGTGGTTCTGAAAAGTGATGCAGAGGTATTGGACGAAGTTGTAGTTACGGCATTGGGTATGAAGCGTAGTGAGAAAACCTTAGGATATGCAGCAACTACTATGAAGTCAGAAGATATAGATGCGGGTAAATCAGGTTCTGTGATGGGAGGTTTAAGTGGAAAAGTAGCAGGTGTACAAATCTCATCTGTAGGAAACACGGGTACTTCTCAGAAAGTGTTGATTCGTGGTATATCTTCATTGAATAATAACTCCCCGTTGTACATTGTAGATGGAGTACCTATTGATAACTCAACTTTCCGTGGGAGCCCTACAGACGACAGTTCTACTACAGACTTTGGTAATGCTGCCAATGATATTAATTCAGAAGATGTAGAATCTGTAACTATTTTGAAGGGAGCTTCTGCTACGGCACTGTACGGTTCTCGTGCAGCTAACGGCGTTGTAATGATTACAACGAAAAAAGCTGGGGTAGAAAAATTGACCGTGACATACGATGGCTCTTTTACAGCTTCAAAAGTATTGCGTGTAATGCAGACTCAGGATTTGTTTGGACAAGGATGGGGAAGTTGGAATAGAAGTGAAAACGGTTCGTGGGGACCTCGCCTGGATGGTACCATACATGAATGGGGATCAGACCAGTTGGAAACTCCCATGACAAAACCATTCTCTTACGTAGAACATAACTTGAGAAATTTTTATCAGATAGGTTTTGAAAAGAATAATAACGTAAGCATTCGTTATGGTAATGATAAGGTGGGAGTTGTAGCTTCATACGGAAATCTGTCTTCAAATGGTATCTTACCTAATAATGGTGACCAATTCTCCAGAAATACATTTTCATTACGTGGTTATATGAATATTGATAAATTTTCATTGGATATGACCATGAACTATGTACGTAAGGATATCAGTCGTAGTAATGATATGTATATGGAGTTGTTGCAGCATGCTGTAGATGTGAATTATAGTGAGATGAAGGATTATAACGATGAACGTTATAATTTGGATAACTATTATACCTTCTATGCAACCAATCCATATTATATGATTGACAATTATAGAAGTAACTATCAGGATGACCGTGTATATGGACGTATTGAGATGAGCTATGAAATTATGAAAGGCTTGAAGGCGACAGGACGTTTGGGCGGTGACTTTTCTAACAACCGTACAAACTCACAGGAGCCTAAAACTACTTTCTCCAATGGCTCTTACAGTCAGCTTGGTGGAGCTACGGAGTCATTAGGCTATTACTCTGAATATCGTTATAACCGTAGTCAGATAGATGCTACAGCTTTGTTGAACGCTGACTATAAGGTGAGTGATTTTTCAATTAATGCAGTGGCCGGATGGAACTTGAACCAGCGTTCGTATGGATATAGCGGAGGATATGTAGATGGTTTGGCAGTTGCTGACTGGTATAGCTTGTACAATACTTCTTCTTCGGCTGTTTCTGTAACATATAAAGAATTGCGTCGTCTGATTGGTGCGTTTGCACAAGCTGAATTGGGATACAAGGACATGATGTTCTTGAATTTGTCAGGACGTAATGACTGGTCTTCTACTCTTCCGGCTGGAAATAACAGCTTTTTCTATGGAGGTGCCAATGTTTCATTCTTGATTACGGAAATGTTGCCTTCTTTAAAAGAACATCAGGTAGATTTCTTGAAAGTGCGTGCTGCTCTTGGACAAACAGGTAATGATGCAAATGTGTATAAGACTACATCTTGGTATCAGATTGCTAATTTTAAGGATATTAATGGCTATTACACTTCTATGCCTATCGGAGGTGTGATGGGTATGACTTCGAATAATACTTTGCCGAGTAGCAGCCTGAAACCGGAGATGACTACTGAATATGAATTTGGACTTTCTGGAAGCTTCTTTGGAAACCGATTAACAGTGGATGCTTCTTACTATAATCGTATGACAAAAGATCAGATTATTTCTGCTTCATTGGCTCCAGAAACAGCCTATTCGTATGAAACGAAAAATATTGGTAAGATTCAGAATCAGGGTGTGGAATTAATGGTGAACCTGACACCGGTACGTACTAAGGACTGGACATGGGATTTAGGCTTTACATTCACAAAGAACATGAGTGAAGTTAAAGAGTTGTGGGAAGGAACAGATGAATATTCTTATACGAACTGGCGTGGTGTGTACTATGTATTGAAAGTAGGTGAGCCGGTAGGTATGTTCCGTATTCCGGCAGCAAATAAAGTGATGGATGAAAATAGCCCTTATTATGGTTATAATATCGTGAACAATAACGGTTATCTTTCTGACAGTAATACAGAGTATGAATATGTAGGTAGTTCAGAAGCTAAGTTTAACATGGGATTTAATACCACATTGAAGTGGAAACGATTTACGCTTAGTGCATCTGCTGATTGGAGAAAAGGTGGATATATGTTGTCAAATACTTCATATATTTCTCACTTCAACGGAAACTCAACACAAACGGTATTTAATGAACGTAATTCGTTTATTTATCCGCATTCTGTAAAAGTAGTAGATGGCCAATATGTGGAGAATAATATTCCTGTTCGTGCAGATGAAATGTATAATGCATTAGGAAATTATTCATATAGTCCGGAAGTACGACGTCACTTTATTATTCCTAAAGATTATTTCAGACTGCGTGAAGTTTCACTTTCATATTCGTTCCCGAAATCCATGTTGGCAAAGACACCGTTCCAGCAGGTTTCTTTGGCTTTGGTAGGACGTAATTTACTTCTGTTCACTCCGAAGGAAAATAATTATGTAGACCCTGAAGTATCTAACTTGGGTAATGACTTGTTGTCTGAATTCGGTGAAACTACCGGTACAAGCTCTACACGTAATATTGGTGTGAATGTGAAAGTCGTATTTTAATCATTAAAGAATATTGTTTTATGAAAAGATATAAATTATTGTATTCCAGTTTATTTGCTTTACTGATAGCTGCCACTTCGTTGACGTCTTGTAAAGATTACCTTGATGTGAACGATAACCCTAACTACCCGGTTACTACTACGATGTCGGCATTGTTGCCGTCTGCCTGTGCTTCTACTATTTCTCAGCTTGGGCTTTACGGTGATTTGATGGGAGATATGTGGTTGCAGTTTACTACACAGGGAAATACCACTAACCAGTATAACACATTGTGTAACTATAGTTTGACTGTAACGTCATACAATGGCTTCTTTACAAATGCATACACCAATACGTTACCCGATTTGAAAGATGTAATTGCGATGGCTGAGCAAGAAGAAGCATGGGACTATTGGGTGATTGCTAAGGTGTTGACAGCCTATAATTATCACATGCTGGCTGATTTGTATGAGGATATACCTTTTACAGAAGCTTTGGACCAGGAAAAATATCCTTATCCTCATTATGATGATGGACGTACAGTCGTTTATCCGGGAATCTTGTCATTGCTTCAAGAAGCTATAGATAAATGTCCTCAGGCAGCAGAGAAATCAAGTTCATACATTGATACTTATGATATGTTTTTGGAGGGTGATATCAATAAGTGGAGAAAATTTGCCAAGAACTTGAAGTTGAAAGTTCTGGTACGTGATTTTGATGCAAATAAGCAAGCCATACAAGCCTTGTTGGATGAAAACGATTTTTTAGAAGACGATTGTGCTTTTACAAAATTTGAAGATGCCACAGATAAGGGAAATCCTTTGTATGAATATAATATTCGTCAGTTAAATACAAAGGTTAATATCCGTGCTTGCCATACTTTGGTTGAATACTTGTTGCATTATGATGACCCGCGTATTGCTAATCTTTATGAAGTGACTGCGGCTTCGAATGGCGAAGGTGAGAATTCTGATATATATGAAGGGCTTCCTTGTGGAAGTAAGCCCCAGACCAGTACGATAGCTTTGGTTGAATCGTCTGCATATACTCAGGCGTATGATGATCCTGTATATTTAATGAATAAGGCTGAAATCTTTTTCTTGGAAGCTGAGGCTTACGCACGTTTGGGAAACGCCTCTGCTGCGAAAGAAAAATATGATAATGGAGTAAAGGCTGCTTTTGATCGTTGGGAATCTACAACAGGTATGGGGGATGCGTTTGTTGCTGCTGGTGGAGCTTATGCATTCGATGCGACTTCTGAAGAAACGATGATGAAATGTATTATGACGCAGAAATGGATCTCTTATGCACATGCTAACGCATTGGACGGCGTATTTGATCGTAACCGTACAGGTATTCCTGCTATTAGTAGTGCTGCTACCGTGCGTGTTTCAGATGTGGCTTTGCAGCGTGATCTTACCCCAGGGTATGAATTGGGAACATTGGTGGCACCGGGTTCTTCTGTTTTACAGCCAACTGATTTTCCTCGTCGCTTATTGATACCTTCACGTTCTTCACAGTATAATCCTAATGCACCTGTGACGAAAAATTTGGAAGAACCGATGTGGTGGCAAGTAGAGAGAGGAAAGTAAATGATTAATGTTTTTGATTAGAATTGTTTTATGAAAAAGTTCAGATATATCTATATGTTGCTGTCTTGTTTGTGGATTTTGACAGCTTGTAATTCGGAAGATTTGAGTTATGATATTGAGTATACACCGATTCATCCATTAGGAGGGCAGTATACGGTATCTGTATCGAGAAATGGAGCGGTTGTTGCTGAACACGTGGATTGCTTTTTAGCCAATACAAGCGATTATGATAAGGATAAATGTTGGATTCGTATTGGGGCGTATAACTCGACTAATACTCCTGGAGATGCGTCAAAGAGCTATTTCATAAATGGGAAAATTTCCTGCAATGTGCCTGAGTTGTCTTTTTCAGGTGCTGATGTGATGAATTTGGCTGGAAATGTGGCTTCTTCAGAAGAAACTTTCACAGTGACCGATGGAAAGTTGGAATTAAATGGAGCTACAGCACCTTCGGGAACTATAGCTGATAAAATATCATTCACTTATACAACCACTGTTGATCCAGGGGTAACTTATACCGTTGAGGGGTATCGTTATACTGGATGGACAGAAGATTGAGGATATTTTTAATGTCTCTCTTTTAATTTGCATTTTGAAGGGGTTTCTCAGTGATGAGGGGCCTCTTTTTTAGTACGCCCAGCATGGGCGTGCGCTATAGGGTGTAAGTCCCGAACGAGCCCTGATAGTGGGAATCGTTAGCCCAATGCAAGGGTGTCCTTCGCGAGGATGAATCTGAAGGAAGCTGGCGGCAACCTCTCGGCTCTACGAACAGAAACTGATTATAAGGCTACATTTGGAGGACAAGTTTGCTAAACAAAATAAAGTCCTATAACTATCCGAATCCCTATGTAGTAGAATCAGAGGGTATATGAGATGCAAGCGTACGTTCTTATCTGGGGAGGTCTCACGGACAGATGCACCACAACTGTATCTGGTTGAAACAAGATTTGTCGTGAGAAGTCAGCCGAAGCCATAGAACCTGTTACTCACCATAATGGGGAAGGGCTGAACCTTAATTATGTAAGATACCTGAATGTTACCTTATGATGGGAAGAAAGCAGAACATAGAAACTCTATCCGACCAATCGTCGCAGAGGGTGGAACCTGAAGTGCTGATTGGTATGCAGACTTTCATTGGGATAACTGAAAATCATCTTACAGCCATTAAACAGGAAAAAGGAGAGTTATTGGAATACATTCTTTCCCCTTCTAATCTAAACCTTGCTTATAAACAGGTAAAGAGTAACAAGGGTATTGGCGGCATTGACCGTATGGAAGTGGACGAGTTGCTTCCTTATCTTCGTTGCCACAAGGATAAGCTAATAACTTCCATTTATGATGGTAACTACCATCCGAACCCCGTGCGTCGTGTGGAGATTCCCAAGTCGAATGGGAAGACACGTAACTTGGGTATCCCCACGGTTGTTGACCGTTTGATTCAGCAAAGCCATCTCACAAGTGCTTCAACCCCTTTATGAACCTCAATTTTCACCAACCAGCTATGGTTTCCGCCCTCATCGTAGTGCTCATGATGCGTTATTAAAATGTGGCGAATATATCTCTGCCGGTTATGTGTTCACGGTCGATATGGATTTGGAGAAATTCTTTGATACAGTCTGCCATAGTAAGTTGATAGAAATCCTGTCACGTACCATCAAAGACGGTCGTGTCATTTCTCTGATTCATAAATATCTGAACTCCGGTGTACTTATAGGAGGCAAGAAAGAGGCCAGTCCGGTCGGAGTTCCTCAAGGTGGTCCGTTGAGCCCCTTATTAAGCAATATAATGCTTAATGAGTTGGACAAGGAACTGGAGAGACGTGGGCATTTGTTCGTTCGGTATGCTGATGACTTGGTCATCTTTTGTAAAAGCCGTCGTTCCGCCCAACGCACATTGGATAATCTGCTTCCCTTTATTGAAACGAAACTTTTTCTAAAGGTGAATAAGGACAAGCCCCATGTTGCTTATATGCGTGACATCAAATTCCTTTCCTATGCCTTTGGTCGTAGAAATGGCAAATGCCAATTCTACATCCATGTCGATAGTATCAAGAAGATGAAGATTAAGATACGTGAACTCACCAGCCGTAATAACGGCTGGAGCTACGCATATCGTAAACAACGTTTGACTTGGTATATCCGTGGTTGGCTCAACTATTTTAAGTTTGCAGGTCTCAAAAGTAGGATAAAGGAATGGGACGGCTGGCTCCGTCATCGCATACGGATGTGTATTTGGAAGTCTTGGAAACGAGTCCGAACCCGGTATCGAAATCTGAAGAAGCTTATTCCCGATGAGAGCCGTGTGCGAATGGCTGCCTTTTGTCGTAAGAAATACTGGCGAATGGCAAGTCATCCCACTGTACAAGCGGCTTTGTCGGATGAGCGTTTGCTTCGAGCTGGTTACCCTACTTTTAAGATGTACTATCATCCTGTGTTTAAAGGTTAATTAGGGAACCGCCGTATGCCGAACGGCACGTACGGTGGTGTGAGAGGTCGGAACGGGAATTAATCCCGTTCCTCCTACTCGATTTTTATGAATTCTGTTAACCACATTGAATATTTCGCCCTGGTGGTTAATGTATGTTGTAAAGCATTCTTTTTAGGCCTTACGTTTTGCTATTTCGGATAAAATAAATACTTTTGTACTGTGTTTTTCATAGTATTAGATTTAAGGTTAACAAAGGTTGGGGTTCAGCGGAACTCCTTTTTTTATGCCCTTTTTCGTGTGATATTTCCTTTTGTTTTTGTTCGTGAAAAAACGCCCTTGCGTTCCATCCAAAACGCACTTGCGTTTGAACTGAAACGTCCTTGCGTTTGAACTGAAACGTCCTTGCGTTTGAACTGAAACGTCCTTGCGTTTGAAGTGAAACGCACTTGCGTTTTATATCAAATGTACTTGCGTTTTTTTTGAAGGCTTTTTCCGGGGACGGATGAGGTGTTTCCCGTCCGTCATAATTCGTCTGTGCTTACACGCGCACACGTACGCGCACGCACGAATTATATAATGTAGTGTATTTTACACACAATTTCTCGCATAAGTAAAAAAATATGCTTTATAGCATAAAGAAAATCAGTGAGTTAGATAAAACCCTGAAAAAATATTGCAAAAAAGTGTGTGGTAAAAGTTGCAGAAACGGAAAAAGTCTGTACCTTTGCAACCGCTTTCGAGAGGGAGAGCCGCTGAAGATGACAGACTGAGTAAAGCTGAGGCTACGGAAGAGAGTGCCGGATGCTGCACCGAGTATCTTACCTTGCGGATGTGCAAGGGAGCGAGAAAGGATAAGCCGCACGCCTTCTGAAAACCTTCTGAAAATTTTTTTTCAAAAAAAACTTTCGAAAAAATTTGGAGGTTACAAAAAAACGCCTTACCTTTGCAAACGCTTTCCCGCTGAAACGGGGGCTTGAGAAAAGACAGTTCTTTGAAAGACTTTAGATAAACAGACTAGGATGTAGTACAAGAAGTAGTTCTATATATAATGCATATATGGGATGAACGGAAGACAACCGTCAATAACCCTTGGAAACAAGGAAAATGAAAAAATCGGTTTCCTGAACAGAGACAGAACATGCCCGAAAGGGTAGTAAAAATATTTTACAATGAAGAGTTTGATCCTGGCTCAGGATGAACGCTAGCTACAGGCTTAACACATGCAAGTCGAGGGGCAGCATGATTGAAGCTTGCTTCAATTGATGGCGACCGGCGCACGGGTGAGTAACACGTATCCAACCTTCCGTACACTCAGGGATAGCCTTTCGAAAGAAAGATTAATACCTGATGGTATCTTAAGCACACATGTAATTAAGATTAAAGATTTATCGGTGTACGATGGGGATGCGTTCCATTAGGTAGTAGGCGGGGGTAACGGCCCACCTAGCCTACGATGGATAGGGGTTCTGAGAGGAAGGTCCCCATTGGAACTGAGACACGGTCCAAACTCCTACGGGAGGCAGCAGTGAGGAATATTGGTCAATGGACGAGAGTCTGAACCAGCCAAGTAGCGTGAAGGATGAAGGTCCTACGGATTGTAAACTTCTTTTATAAGGGAATAAAACCTCCCACGTGTGGGAGCTTGTATGTACCTTATGAATAAGCATCGGCTAACTCCGTGCCAGCAGCCGCGGTAATACGGAGGATGCGAGCGTTATCCGGATTTATTGGGTTTAAAGGGAGCGCAGACGGGTCGTTAAGTCAGCTGTGAAAGTTTGGGGCTCAACCTTAAAATTGCAGTTGATACTGGCGTCCTTGAGTGCGGTTGAGGTGTGCGGAATTCGTGGTGTAGCGGTGAAATGCTTAGATATCACGAAGAACTCCGATTGCGAAGGCAGCACACTAAGCCGTAACTGACGTTCATGCTCGAAAGTGTGGGTATCAAACAGGATTAGATACCCTGGTAGTCCACACGGTAAACGATGGATACTCGCTGTTGGCGATATACGGTCAGCGGCTTAGCGAAAGCGTTAAGTATCCCACCTGGGGAGTACGCCGGCAACGGTGAAACTCAAAGGAATTGACGGGGGCCCGCACAAGCGGAGGAACATGTGGTTTAATTCGATGATACGCGAGGAACCTTACCCGGGCTTAAATTGCAAACGAATTATCTGGAAACAGGTTAGTCTTCGGACGCTTTGTGAAGGTGCTGCATGGTTGTCGTCAGCTCGTGCCGTGAGGTGTCGGCTTAAGTGCCATAACGAGCGCAACCCTCGCCGCCAGTTACTAACAGTTAAAGCTGAGGACTCTGGCGGGACTGCCATCGTAAGATGTGAGGAAGGTGGGGATGACGTCAAATCAGCACGGCCCTTACGTCCGGGGCTACACACGTGTTACAATGGGCGGTACAGAAGGCAGCTACCTGGCGACAGGATGCCAATCCCTAAAGCCGCTCTCAGTTCGGACTGGAGTCTGCAACCCGACTCCACGAAGCTGGATTCGCTAGTAATCGCGCATCAGCCACGGCGCGGTGAATACGTTCCCGGGCCTTGTACACACCGCCCGTCAAGCCATGAAAGCCGGGGGTACCTGAAGTGCGTAACCGCAAGGAGCGCCCTAGGGTAAAACTGGTAATTGGGGCTAAGTCGTAACAAGGTAGCCGTACCGGAAGGTGCGGCTGGAACACCTCCTTTCTGGAGCGAAACCGAAAAGGTTGGTTTCCACTTGTACTGCAGATGAGTTTGTTTAACGAAATAAAGAGAGAAAGATGAAGCCGAGTCGGTACAGACGAGGTTGAACTGAATCACAAAGCTAGTCCTATAGCTCAGTTGGTTAGAGCGCTACACTGATAATGTAGAGGTCGGCAGTTCAACTCTGCCTGGGACTACCTCGAAAGGAAGAAGAAAAAAAACTTCCTTAAAATTTTGCAGGAACGAAGGAAAATGCTTACCTTTGCAGCCGCAAAAAAACGGGGGATTAGCTCAGCTGGCTAGAGCACCTGCTTTGCACGCAGGGGGTCAACGGTTCGAATCCGTTATTCTCCACAATAAAAACGGTCTATGACATGATGTAACAAGCAAAAGTAATTTTAGTACGAAAGCTAAAAGTATATATCATCCCGCACGCATCGTAAGATGCGCGTGCACGTGATAAGGAAAGTAGGAAAGGGCGCATGGCGGATGCCTTGGCTCTCGGAGGCGATGAAGGACGTGATAAGCTGCGATAAGCTTTGGGGAGGTGCAAATAACCTTTGATCCAAAGATTTCCGAATGGGACAACCCGATATCCTGAAGGGATATCACCTTACATAGTAAGGAGCTAACGCAGGGAACTGAAACATCTTAGTACCTGCAGGAAAAGAAAATAACAATGATTCCCCCAGTAGTGGCGAGCGAACGGGGAAGAGCCCAAACCACACATGTTACGGCATGTGTGGGGTTGTAGGACTACGGCGTTGCAAGAAATCTTGTGAGAAGAACAGCCTGGAAAGACTGACCATAGACGGTGACAGTCCGGTATTCGAAGCAAGACGAAGCATAGTGGTATCCTGAGTAGCGCGGAACACGAGGAATTCTGCGTGAATCTGCCGGGACCATCCGGTAAGGCTAAATACTCCCGAGAGACCGATAGCGAACCAGTACCGTGAGGGAAAGGTGAAAAGCACTTCGAACAGAAGAGTGAAACAGTACCTGAAACCGTGCGCCTACAAGCGTCGGAGCACGAAAGTGTGACGGCGTGCCTTTTGCATAATGAACCTACGAGTTACCGTATTTGGCAAGGTTAAGGGTCATGAGGCCTGCAGCCGAAGCGAAAGCGAGTCTGAACAGGGCGTCAAGTCAGATGCGGTAGACGCGAAACCAAGTGATCTACCCTTGGCCAGGATGAAGTCTGGGTAACACCAGATGGAGGTCCGCACCAATAAGCGTTGAAAAGCTTCTGGATGAGCTGAGGGTAGGGGTGAAAGGCTAATCAAACTTGGAGATAGCTCGTACTCCCCCGAAATGCATTTAGGTGCAGCCTCGCGGGTTACTGATGTGAGGTAGAGCGACTGATTAGATGCGAGGGCTTCACCGCCTATCAAGTCCTGACAAACTCCGAATGCGCATCAGTTTTACCGCGGGAGTGAGGGCATGGGTGCTAAGGTCCGTGCCCGAGAGGAGAAGAATCCGGACTATCAGCTAAGGCCCCGAAATGACAGCTAAGTTAAACTAACGAAGTCTGATTGCTAAGACAGCTAGGATGTTGGCTTGGAAGCAGCCATTCATTTAAAGAGTGCGTAACAGCTCACTAGTCGAGGAATCGGGCGTGGATAATAATCGGGTATCAAGTTGTCTGCCGAAGCTATAGAATCAGCAATGATTGGTAGGGGAGCATTCCATTCTGCGTTGAAGGCGTGGCGTGAGCCATTCTGGAGCGTATGGAAAAGCAAATGTAGGTATAAGTAACGATAAAGGGGGTGAGAAACCCCCTCGCCGAAAGACTAAGGTTTCCTGATCAACGCTAATCGGATCAGGGTCAGTCGGGTCCTAAGGTTCAGCCGAACGGCGAGACCGATGGCAGAAACGGTTAATATTCCGTTACTACCTTTGAGGGTGACGTGGGGACGCAGGAGTGACACCGCCGCCGGCTGACGGAATAGCCGGTTAAAGAGTGTAGACGTCGATTTCCGCAGGCAAATCCACGGAAAGAGTCGAACTTGACAGTATGAACGTCCTTCGGGGCAATCCAATAGTGCGGGTAAGCAGACTGCCTAGAAAATCCGCTAAACATAACTTCAGAGGTACCCGTACCGCAAACGGACACACGTAGTCGGGTTGAATATACTAAGGCGCTTGAGTGAATCACGGTTAAGGAACTAGGCAAACTGACCCTGTAACTTCGGGATAAAGGGTCCCTACCCAGAAATGGGAGGGCGCAGAGAATAGGTCCAGGCAACTGTTTAACAAAAACACAGGGCTGTGCCAATATGAAAGTAGACGTATACAGCCTGACACCTGCCCGGTGCTGGAAGGTTAAGAGGAGATGTCATCGCAAGAGAAGCATTGAATTGAAGCCCCAGTAAACGGCGGCCGTAACTATAACGGTCCTAAGGTAGCGAAATTCCTTGTCGGGTAAGTTCCGACCTGCACGAATGGTGTAATGATCCGGACGCTGTCTCAACCGTGAGCTCAGTGAAATTGTAGTATCGGTGAAGATGCCGATTACCGCGATGGGACGAAAAGACCCCGTGAACCTTTACTATAGCTTAGCATTGAATTTGGGCACGCGATGTGTAGGATAGGTCGGAGGCTTTGAAGCAGGCACGCCAGTGTTTGTGGAGCCGCTGTTGAAATACGACCCTTCGTTTGTTTGAGTTCTAACTTCGGTTTGAAGGACATTGCTTGGTGGGTAGTTTGACTGGGGTGGTCGCCTCCAAAAGCGTAACGGAGGCTTCTAAAGGTGCCCTCAGGACGATCGGTAACCGTCCGCAGAGTGTAATGGCAAAAGGGCGCTTGACTGGGAGACAGACAAGTCGAGCAGGTAGGAAACTAGAGCATAGTGATCCGGTGTTTCCGTATGGAAGGGACATCGCTCAAAGGATAAAAGGTACTCCGGGGATAACAGGCTGATCCCTCCCAAGAGCTCATATCGACGGAGTGGTTTGGCACCTCGATGTCGGCTCGTCACATCCTGGGGCTGGAGAAGGTCCCAAGGGTTGGGCTGTTCGCCCATTAAAGTGGCACGCGAGCTGGGTTCAGAACGTCGTGAGACAGTTCGGTCTCTATCTATCGTGGGCGTATGAAATTTGCGTGGCTCTGACACTAGTACGAGAGGACCGTGTTGGACTGACCTCTGGTTTACCGGTTGTGCCGCCAGGCGCATCGCCGGGTATCTAAGTCGGGATCGGATAAGCGCTGAAAGCATCTAAGTGCGAAGCCGGCCACAAGATTAGATTTCTCAGGGTCGTTGAAGACGACAACGTTGATAGGATGCAGGTGTAAAGCTGGAGACAGCAAAGCCGAGCATTACTAATTGCCCGTCAGCTTTCCTTATCCGCGCGGAGCGGATGGAAAAGTCATCGAAAGGATGATATATACGTTTAGCATGAAATAAGTGCTGAAATTGCTTGCTTGTGAGTCATGAATACATAAATGATATTCAGGTGACTATTGCACGAAGGTTCCACCTCTTCCCATTCCGAACAGAGAAGTTAAGCTTCGTCACGCCGATGGTACTGCGCAAGTGGGAGAGTAGGTAGTCGCCGTCTTAACGGAAGCCCTGAAGCGGAAACGCTTCGGGGCTTTTTTGTATCCGTAACTCAGATTTTATTGTATCTTTGCAACTGATTAAATCTAATTATATTGTTTTTTAATTATCGAATAAGTATGAGAACACGCATCTTACACCGTTGGAAAACGGTTTTTCTAGGGGGATTATTGGGAATATCTTCATTGTCGGCACAGGCAAAGGGAACTGACTATACACCAACTCCAGAGAATCTGCAAGCCCGAAAAGAATTTCGAGATGGTAAGTTTGGTATATTTCTGCATTGGGGAATATATAGCATGTTTGGCCAAGGAGAATGGTATATGAATACCGCTAACATTGATTGCCATGAGTATGCGAAAGCTGCATCGGGATTTTATCCTTCACGTTTTAATGCGCAGGAGTGGGTCGCTGCAATTAAAGCTTCCGGGGCCAAATATATCTGCATTACTTCCCGCCATCATGATGGATTCTCTATGTTTGATACGAAATATTCAGACTATGACATCGTGGATGCGACTCCTTTTAAGCGGGATGTGATAAAGGAGTTGGCCGAAGAGTGCCGCAAGCAGGGAATAAGATTGCATTTATATTATTCGCATCTGGACTGGACACGTGAAGATTATTATCCGTTGGGAAATACGGGGCATGGAACTGGACGTACCTCACATGGAGAATGGGCAACTTATTATCAGTTCATGAATCATCAGCTTACGGAATTGCTGACTAACTATGGTCCGATTGGTGCTATCTGGTTTGATGGAATGTGGGACCAGTCCGATGGGTTTGACTGGAAGTTAGAGGAACAGTATAAACTGATTCACAAATTACAGCCTGCATGTCTGATTGGAAACAATCATCATAAAACTCCTTACCCAGGTGAAGACTTTCAGATGTTTGAACGTGACCTTCCTGGTGAGAATAAAGCTGGGTTGTCTGGGCAGTCAGTGAGTGCTCTTCCGTTGGAAACTTGCGAAACGATGAATGGCATGTGGGGGTACAAAATAAAAGACCAGAATTATAAGTCGGTTACTGATTTAGTTCGTCTGCTGGTACGTGCGGCAGGTAAAGGAGCTAATCTGCTGATGAATATCGGCCCTCAGCCTAATGGTGAACTTCCGGCTGTGGCTGTAGAACGTTTGAAGGGAGTAGGAGACTGGATGTCGAAATATGGGGAAACCATTTATGGCACTACTGCTGGAAATGTGATGAGTGCTTCGTGGGGAACCACAACCCGTAAGGATAATATGCTTTATGTACATTTATTAGCGGACCACATGCCTCAGTTTGTGACTTTGCCAGTGACGGAAAAAGTCATTTCTTCTACTTTGTTCGGTACCGATGAAAAAGTGAAATGGGAGAAAATCCAAGGCGGAATTGTATTGCATACAGAAAATCTGCAACCTTCTGTAGACTGTATTGTGGCTCTAAAACTAAAATAATTTGAATTTGAAATAAGAAAAAAGGATTGTCTGACACTTCAATAGTTGTGACAATCCTTTTTCTTGTTTATATTTACCACAAGAAAAATTAAATATCATGGTGATAAAAACAATTTTGGATACAGATTTATATAAGTTTACTACTTCATACGCTTATATAAAGTTATTCCCTTATGCCATTGGAACCTTTACTTTTAAAGATAGGGATGAGACTGAATATACGGAAGGATTTCTGGAAGCCTTGAAAAACGAAATCCATAATCTGGAAATGGTAAAACTGACATCGGAAGAGCAGGAATACATGACGACACATTGTCGCTTTTTGCCCAGTGTGTATTGGGAGTGGCTTTCTTCCTTCCGTTTTGATCCGAATAAAATAGAAGTATGGTTGGACGACCAGCATCATTTGCAGATGACAGTGACTGATTATCTGTATAAGGTGACTCTTTATGAAGTGCCGCTACTGGCCATTGTTTCTGAAATAAAAAATCAATTCTTGAATCGCATTCCAGACAAACAGGCAATATTGGCAAAACTGGCTGAAAAGGTGAATATGTCGAATGCACACCAGATGCCTTTCTCCGAGTTTGGTACACGCCGACGCTTCTCTTTTGACGTGCAGAAACTGGTGGTGGAATATCTGAAGGAACATGCACGGTATTGTACCGGTACATCGAACTGTCACCTTGCCATGAAATATGATATGCGTCCTATGGGTACCCATCCTCATGAATGGTTTATGTTTCATGGGGCTCAGTTTGGTTACAAGCATGCCAACTATATGGCATTGGAGAACTGGGTAAACGTGTATGACGGTGATTTGGGAACAGCCTTGTCGGATACTTATACATCTGATTCATTCCTCAGCAATTTCAGCCGGAAGCAGGCAAAGTTGTTTGACGGTGTACGTTGTGATTCCGGCGATGAATACGAATTTATAGAGCGGTTGATTGCCCGATATAAGGAATTAGGAATAGACCCAACTACCAAAACGATTATTTTCAGTAATGCCTTGGATTTCGAGAAAGCACTGAAGATTTATCAGTATTGCCAGGGAAAAATCCGCTGTTCCTTTGGTATCGGTACCAACTTGACGAACGACACAGGTTATCAGCCATCTAACATTGTGATGAAATTATCACGCTGCAAGATGAGTCAGAGTCAGGAATGGCGTGAATGTGTCAAGCTTTCGGACGATATGGGCAAGCATATGGGAAGCATGACAGAGGTAGAAGCCTGTCTGCATGAGCTACGTTTGCTTACAGAATGATAGATTTATAGTCTGTTGCTTTTGTTTGTGTGAATTTGTTGTTTAAATAGTGAAAAAACTTTCTTTTTATTTTCTTATTTCAAAATATTGTATACCTTTGCAGCATCTAAAAGGAAATAGATAAAACGAACGATTATGAACAACTTGTTTTTACATATTTTGCTATGCGGTCTGATTAATCTGCTGGAAAGCCCAGTGGGGAAGTGAGTCGTGCGCATACTGATAGTAAAAATGAAATTATATCAAGCCTTTCTCACTTCCTTGTGCGAAAGGCTTTTTTTTGAGATAACAAGAAATAAAAAGATAATATTATGAGTGACAGATTATTTATTTTTGATACGACTCTTCGCGACGGGGAGCAGGTACCGGGATGCCAGTTGAACACAGTAGAAAAGATTCAGGTGGCAAAGCAGCTGGAAGCATTAGGTGTGGATGTAATTGAAGCCGGTTTTCCGATTTCAAGTCCGGGAGATTTTAATTCCGTGATTGAAATTTCGAAAGCGGTGACTTGGCCGACTATCTGTGCGCTGACTCGTGCCGTACAGAAAGATATTGACGTGGCGGCAGAAGCTTTACAATATGCCAAGCATAAACGTATTCATACCGGTATCGGTACTTCTGATTCGCATATCAAATATAAATTCAATTCAACCCGTGAAGAAATTATTGAACGTGCAGTAGCTGCCGTGAAATATGCAAGACGTTACGTAGATGACGTGGAATTTTACGCAGAAGATGCCGGACGTACGGACAATGAATATCTGGCACGCGTAGTAGAAGCAGTCATCAAGGCTGGAGCTACGGTAGTGAACATTCCGGATACCACAGGCTATTGTTTGCCTGATGAATATGGTGCAAAAATCAAGTATCTGATGGAGCATGTCGACGGAATAGACAAAGCAATTATCTCTACTCACTGTCATAACGACTTGGGCATGGCTACGGCCAATACTATCAGCGGAGTGCTGAACGGTGCCCGACAGGTGGAAGTAACTATTAATGGTATTGGTGAACGTGCCGGAAATACCTCGTTGGAAGAAGTAGCCATGATTTTACGCTGTCACCATGACATTCAGATTGATACTAACATCAATACACAAAAAATCTATCCTACCAGTCGCATGGTGTCCAGCTTGATGAACATGCCGGTACAGCCTAACAAGGCTATCGTGGGACGTAATGCCTTTGCGCATTCTTCGGGTATTCATCAGGATGGTGTGCTGAAAAATGTGCAGACTTACGAAATCATTGACCCTAAGGATGTGGGTATCGATGATAATGCCATTGTGCTGACTGCACGTAGCGGACGTGCTGCCTTGAAGCATCGTTTACATGTGCTGGGAGTGGAAATGACTCAGGAAAAACTGGATAAGGTATATGAAGATTTCTTGAAACTGGCTGACAAGAAGAAGGATATTACAGACGATGACATCTTGGTATTGGCAGGAGCTGACCGCAATGTGAATCACCATATCAAACTGGAATACTTGCAAGTGACAAGTGGGGTAGGTGTTCGTTCGGTAGCCAGTCTTGGACTGAACATCAGCGGAGAACATTTTGAAGCAGCTGCTACAGGTAACGGTCCGGTTGATGCTGCTATCAAGGCCGTGAAACAGATTATCAAGCGCCAGATGACTTTGAAGGAATTCACGATCCAGGCCATCAGCAAGGGAAGCGACGATGTAGGAAAGGTTCACATGCAGGTGGAATACGACGGACAGATGTATTATGGCTTCGGAGCGAACACCGACATCATTGCCGCTTCGGTAGAGGCTTATATCGATTGTATCAATAAATTCAGAAAATAATAAATTAAACGAGAAACGTATGGCTAATACATTATTCGACAAAATATGGGATGCACACATCGTGCAGAAGGTGGATGACGGACCTACTCAGTTGTATATCGACCGTCTTTATTGCCACGAAGTAACCAGTCCGCAGGCATTTGCCGGGATGCGTGCACGTGGCTTGAAGTGTTTCCGTCCGGAACGTATCTATTGTATGCCGGACCACAATACGCCGACTCATGACCAGGACAAACCTATCGAAGATCCGGTATCTAAGGCACAGGTAGATGCGCTGGCAAAGAATGCGGCTGATTTCGGATTGACGCATTTCGGAATGATGAACAAGAAAAACGGTATTATCCACGTGGTAGGTCCGGAACGAGGACTGACACTACCGGGTATGACGATTGTGTGTGGTGACTCACATACTTCTACTCATGGAGCGATGGGAGCAGTAGCTTTTGGTATTGGTACCAGTGAGGTGGAAATGGTAATGGCTTCACAGTGTATCCTTCAGGCACGTCCCAAGACCATGCGTATCACGATTGACGGTAAGCTGGGCAAGGGGGTTACGGCAAAGGACGTAGCATTGTATATGATGTCGAAAATGACCACAAGCGGTGCAACCGGATATTTTGTGGAATATGCAGGTGAAGCCATTCGCAGTCTGACCATGGAAGGCCGTCTCACATTGTGTAACTTGTCGATTGAAATGGGAGCTCGTGGAGGTATGATTGCTCCGGATGAAGTGACTTTTGAATATATTAAAGGACGTGAATATGCTCCCAAAAGTGAAGAGTGGGACAAGGCCTTGGCTTATTGGAAAACATTGAAGAGCGACGATGATGCGGTATTTGATAAGGAAGTACGTTATGACGCTGCAGATATTCAGCCGATGATTACTTATGGAACCAATCCGGGTATGGGCATGGCTGTTACATCGAATATTCCTACCACGGAAGGCATGAGCGAAGTAGAAAAAGGTTCTTTCGAAAAATCCATGCAATACATGGGATTCCAGCCGGGGGAAAGTTTGCTGGGCAAAAAAGTAGATTATGTGTTCTTGGGAGCTTGTACTAACGGACGTATTGAGGACTTCCGTGCGTTTGCTTCTATCGTGAAGGGAAGAAAGAAAGCCGATAATATCACTGCATGGCTGGTTCCGGGTTCCTGGATGGTAGACGCACAGATTCGTGAGGAAGGACTCGACAAGGTGTTGGAGGAAGCTGGATTTGAAATCCGTCAGCCGGGATGTTCAGCTTGTCTGGCCATGAACGACGACAAGATTCCTGCCGGAAAATATTCAGTATCTACAAGTAATAGAAATTTTGAAGGACGCCAGGGACCGGGTTCACGTACCTTGCTGGCAAGTCCGTTGACTGCTGCTGCCGCTGCCGTAACCGGTGTGATAACAGATCCAAGAACGTTAATGTAAAAAATGAGTGTCATGAAACAGAAATTCAATATCATAACAAGTACTTGTATCCCTTTGCCATTGGAAAATGTGGATACTGACCAGATTATCCCGGCACGCTTTCTGAAAGCAACTACACGCGATGAAAAATTCTTTGGAGACAATTTGTTTCGCGACTGGCGTTATCATCCGGATGGTTCGTTGAACAAGGATTTTGTGCTGAACAATCCTACTTACAGCGGACAGATCTTGGTGGCCGGAAAGAACTTCGGTAGCGGTTCCAGCCGTGAACACGCTGCGTGGGCTATTGCCGGATATGGTTTTCGGGTGGTAGTTTCAAGCTTCTTTGCCGATATTCATAAGAACAATGAACTGAATAACTTTGTTTTGCCGGTGGTGGTGAGCGAAGAGTTCTTGAAAGAGCTGTTTGCTTCGATTGAAGCCGACCCTCAGACGGAAGTAGAGGTGAACTTACCAGCACAGACCATTACCAACAAGGCAACTGGAAAGTCTGAAACATTCGAAATCAATGCCTATAAGAAGCATTGTCTGATGAACGGACTGGATGACATTGACTTCTTGGTAGAGAACAAAGATAAGATAGAGGCTTTTGAAAAGGCACGCAACTGACCGTAAAAAAGAGTGATTATGAATAATCATCCGAGAATAGAGATAATGGACACTACGTTACGCGACGGGGAACAGACCAGTGGCGTATCGTTTGTCCCTCACGAGAAGTTGATGATAGCCCGTTTGTTGCTGGAGGATTTGAAGGTAGACCGAATCGAAGTTGCTTCAGCCCGCGTGTCGGATGGTGAATTCAATGCAGTAAAAATGATTTGTGACTGGGCTGCACGCAGAGGTTTACTGCAGCGGGTAGAAATCCTGGGATTCGTTGACGGAAAGATGTCGGTCGACTGGATTCATGATGCAGGAGGACAGGTAATCAACCTGCTTTCGAAGGGATCTGAAAAGCATTGCCGCTATCAGTTGAAGAAGACTTTGGAGGAACATCTGGCTGACATACGGAATACGGTAGACTATGCGCACGAAAGAGGGCTTGAAGTCAATTTGTATCTGGAAGACTGGAGTAATGGTATTAAGGATTCACCGGACTATGTATTCGGTTTGGTAGATGGTTTGCGCGACAGCGGTATCCGTCGTTTCATGCTTCCTGACACCTTGGGAATTCTCAATCCCTTGCAGGTTATCGAATTCATGCGTAAAATGAAGAAGCGTTATCCAGACCTTCACTTTGATTTTCACGCGCACAATGACTATGATTTGGCTGTAAGTAATGTGCTGGCAGCTGTATTGAGTGGAGTGAAAGGATTGCATACCACCATCAACGGACTGGGAGAACGGGCAGGTAATGCTCCTCTGGCCAGTGTGCAGGCTATCTTGAAGGACCATTTTCATGCCATTACGCGCATCGATGAAAGTCGCTTGAATGATGTCAGTCGGGTAGTGGAATCTTATTCCGGTGTGACGATTCCTGCCAACAAACCAATTGTGGGAGAAAGTGTGTTTACACAGGTGGCTGGCGTACATGCCGATGGAGACAATAAGAATAAACTTTACTTCAACGACCTGCTTCCGGAACGTTTCGGTCGTGTGCGTGAATATGCCTTAGGAAAAAATTCCGGGAAAGCCAACATCCGCAAGAATCTGGAGAGTATGGGACTGGAACTGGATGAAGAATCCATGCGTAAAGTCACCGAACGAATCATTGAACTGGGCGACCGCAAAGAACTGGTCACTCCCGAGGATTTGCCGTATATCATCAGTGACGTGTTGAAGCACGATGGCATACAGAATAAGGTAAAATTGCTTAGTTACTTTGTCACCCTCGCCAAGGGATTGAAGCCGATGGCCACGCTTAGCATTGAGATTAACGGGAAGACCTATCAGGAAAGTTCTAGCGGCGACGGACAGTACGATGCTTTTGTACGTGCGTTGCGCAAGATATATAAAGGTACATTAGGAAGAAAATTCCCGATGTTGCTGAACTATGCTGTGACCATTCCTCCCGGCGGACGTACGGATGCCTTTGTGCAGACCGTTATCACCTGGAATTATGAGGATAAGGAGTTCCGTACAAGAGGGTTTGATGCCGACCAGACAGAGGCAGCCATCAAGGCGACAATTAAAATGTTGAACATGATAGAAGATTTAAATTAAAAGCATACAATTATGGATTTTAAAATAGCAGTATTAGCCGGTGACGGAATCGGACCGGAAATCTCCGTTCAGGGAGTAGATGTAATGACAGCCGTTTGTGAGAAGTTTGGTCACAAGGTGGATTATAAATATGCACTTTGTGGAGCACATGCTATCGATGAAGTAGGTGATCCGTTCCCTGAAGAAACTTATCAGATTTGTAAGGATGCTGATGCCGTGCTGTTCTCAGCAGTAGGTGACCCGAAATTTGACAATGACCCGACCGCAAAGGTACGTCCGGAACAGGGATTGCTGGCTATGCGTAAAAAATTGGGACTTTTTGCCAATATTCGTCCGGTACAGACCTTCAAGTGTCTGGTACACAAATCTCCGTTGAAAGCCGAACTGGTAGACGGTGCAGATTTTCTCTGTATCCGTGAACTGACAGGCGGTATGTATTTCGGTGAAAAATACCAGGATAATGACAAGGCATACGATACAAACATGTATACTCGTCCGGAAATTGAACGAATCTTGAAAGTCGGCTTTGAATATGCGATGAAACGTCGTAAACACCTGACCGTGGTAGATAAAGCTAATGTATTGGCTTCTTCTCGTTTGTGGCGTCAGATTGCACAGGAGATGGCTCCTCAGTACCCGGAAGTGACTACCGACTATATGTTTGTAGATAATGCAGCAATGAAGATGATTCAGGAACCCAAGTTCTTTGATGTAATGGTTACAGAAAATACGTTCGGCGATATTTTGACAGACGAAGGTTCAGTAATCAGCGGTTCAATGGGCTTGTTGCCTTCGGCTTCTACAGGAGAAAGTACTCCGGTATTTGAACCGATTCACGGTTCATGGCCACAGGCAAAGGGACTGAACATTGCCAACCCGCTGGCACAGATTCTTTCCGTAGCCATGTTGTTTGAATATTTCGACTGCAAAGAAGAAGGCGCACTGATTCGTCGTGCAGTAGATGCTTCTTTGGATGCCAATGTACGCACTCCGGAAATTCAGGTAGAAGGCGGAGCAAAATATGGAACAAAAGAAGTTGGTGCCTGGATTGTAGACTATATTAAGAAGGCATAAAACGAAAAATCTTATTAAATAGAAAGGGAGGTCGCTTCATGGCAGACCTCCCTTTTTATGTTTAGAACTTCTTGATTCGGATATGGCAGTAAGGTTCTCCTCCTGTCTTGTTATAGTAGTGCTGGTGATAATCTTCAGCCGGCCAGAATTCGGATGCCGGAGTAAGGCGGGTATTTACCTCGTAGCCTTTTTCTCTTAACAGCTGGATGATTGCTTCTGCTTCTGCTTTCTGCGCTTCGTTCAGATAAAAAATTTCACTTCGGTACTGCGGACCTATGTCAGGACCTTGTCCGTCTGTCTGTGCCGGGTCGTGTATCTCGAAGAAAAGTTTGCACAATTCCTTGTAAGTGGTCTGCTCCGCATCGTATTCCACTAATACGGCTTCTGCGTGTCCCGTAGAGTGTGCTTTTACTTCCTGATAAGTTGGGTGCTGTTCTTTTCCTCCCGTATATCCTACTGTGCTGCCCACGACTCCTTTGGCTCTCTCCATCTGGTGTTGTACTCCCCAGAAGCATCCGCAGGCAAAAATGGCTTTTTCTATTTTCATGATAATCGTCTGTTTAATGATTGTTCAAACTTACAAAAAAATATTGTAATCCCTCCTGAGTTAGAGGAAGAAATACTACCTTCGTCGCAAATTCAAACGAAAGAAGAAATGAAATACATTGTGTGTATTCTTTGTGTATGGGTACTCAGTCTTCCTTTGCAGGCCCAGTCATATAATGATGTGGTAGAGCAGGCAATGGACTGTGTGAAAAAGGACAGTCTTGTGCAGGCGGAACGTCTTTTCCGGCAGGCACTGAAAATGGAACCGGATAATGCCCGGAATGCCCTGCTGTTTTCGAATTTAGGTACGGTGCAGAAGCGTATGGGAAAGACAGATGAGGCCATTGAATCTTACACGCTGGCATTGAATATCATACCCTATTCCACCACCATGTTATTGAACCGGGCTGCTCTCTATCTGGAAAAAGACTTGATACAAAAGGCGTATCTGGATTATTGTAATGTAATCGACCTTTTGCCTAAGAATCTGGAAGCCCGTCTTTTTCGTGCCTATATTTATATGCAACGTCGCGAATATAAAGAAGCACGTGTAGATTACAATGTGGTACTGGAGCAGGATGTGAAAAACAAGACGGCACGTATCGGGATTATTATGTTGGACGAGAAGGAAGGACGACATCAGTCAGCGATGGACGCTATGAATCTGCTGGTTTCAGACTATCCTCGTGATGTATCCGTACTTCGGATGCGTGCCAATATGGAGTGGGAACACGGACAGGCAGAGGCCGCTTTATTCGATTTGGATGAAGTCTTGAAACTTGACTCCCGGGACGCATCTTGTTATGTGATGAAGGGAGATATTTATTTGCAACAGAAAAGAAAGGCAGAAGCCCGAGAGGCATATGAGAAGGCGTTGGAATTGGGAGTATCTCGGGCTGAATTGGCTGAAAAACTGAAACAATGTAAATAGTATTTGATAAAAACTTTCGTTTTTGTTTGTACTTTTTAAAAAGTTTTTGCTATCTTTGCCTAAAATAGGTGACGTGTGATGCAAATTCGTTCGGTTATAAAATTGGGAGTAGTGCTTTCCGTGGTACTTTTTTGTATCGGGATTGCTTTTTATGGTTTTGCCCGTTTAAGTATGGCCGATAAGGAAAGCCGTGTGGATGTTTTTGAATTTATTCCTAAAGATTGTGCGGGTATTCTTGAAACGGATAACATTGATAATTTTATGCATGGCTTTTCACAGGCAGCCTACTCTTCTCAGTTGGATACGCTTCATCGTGCTGGTTTGATGAATGATATATTGAGTGATTTGAGTCGGTATTCTTCAGCGGCAGCCCATGGACTTTCCTATCAAATGAATCATGTGGTATTCAGTTTCCATTATCCTCATACAGCCATGGATGTGGTGGCTTATTTCCGTATTGGGAAAGAAGGAAAGCATCAGCTTATTGAGGCGGTAAAAGGAAAACATGGAGCTGATTTTGTGCCGAAAAAAGAAATTTATCGGGGCAAGAAAATAGAAATTTATCCACTTAGTTCTACGAAATATCTGTCAGTGTATACTACAGATGGTTTGGTAGTAGTCAGCTATCAGAAAAAATTGATAGAGCAGGTGATTGATGCAGTGAAGGACAATAGTTCACTCCGTGAAGATTCGGTTTTTACTTCTATTCATCACCCTCAGCCGGCTAGCTTTATTACGATTTATGGGCGTACACCTTCAGTCCCATTCTTAGGAAAAGAGTCCTGCCATAGTTGGAGTGAATATGATATTCATTTGAACAGCGAAGTCTTTTATTTGAGTGGGCAGATGAAAGAAGAGCAAGCCGATTGTCTGGACCGTATGTTGCAGGCTGTCAATACAATTCCTGTAGTTTCTGAGAAAGACAGTTTACTGGTGGTATCGGGGCATGAGCGAGTAGACTCTTGTATCTCTAAGGTGATTGCCTCTCCCTCTCACACCCTGTTTGATGAGTGTGTGTCAAATTTATCGCGTGATGCTTCCTATATTATGGTGACTGATATGGAAAAAGTGGCAGTTTCACCTGAACAGTTTGTTTCATATCTTCCTCCATTCCTTATTCGTCATGCTGATTTATTCCGTTCTTTTATTCTTTCTATACAGTTTACGGAAGTAAACAATCGCTTGTCACATATCTTTGTGTTTACGTATAAAGAGTGATTAGATTTATCTTAATCGGTTCTTTTCAAAGTGAGGGCCTGCTTTGAGGTGAAAATAAAGTAGTGATACTACTGTCAGTGAGGCTCCGAACAAGTAGGCTATTTTGAAGGTAGCAATTTCGGCCAAATATCCTCCTGTAAGCATTCCTATTCCCAAGCCTACATCCCATGAAGTCAGGTAAGTGCTGGTGGCTGTGCCACGCTGGCTGTTGGGGGCTAAGTTTACAAACAGGGTATTGTAAGCTGGAAACATAGTACCAAATCCTATTCCTAACAGTAGTGAAATCAGGAAGAAAATTCCCGTAGTCACTTCTAAATTCCACTTGACCAGCCACCCGCATGCAGTCAGAGCGAAGTAACATCCACTTACCAGATACAATCCTGTCGCAATTACTTTGGTGACTAATCCTTTGTCGACAAGTCGGCCGCTGAACAGGCGGCTCACTGCCATGCCGACAGCCATCAGCGTAAAGAAGAATCCGGTTTCTGCTGTAATACCTATTTCTTGCGCATACATGGCCACGTAGTTGGTAGTCATTCCATAAGGAATGGAGAGCAGCAGGAGGGTGAATCCCGCAGGAAGTCCTTTTAGCAGAATGAAGCGGTCGAGCGATATAGGAGCACGCTTCACTGGAGCCTTATAAGGTGTACGAACGGTCCAGGCCGCTATAAATCCGATTACACATGAACCGAGCGCATACGAGAAGATAGTCGTATAAGAAGCTCCTCCACTGTGCAGGAACAGACCGAACATGGGACCGATTGACATGGCAATGTTGTTGGTAAGTCCATAGTAGCCCAACCCTTCTCCCCGTCGGGAAGACGGCATGATGTCGATAACCAGCGTGTTTCCTCCTACCGTAACCATACCGAACGAAAATCCGTGCACAATGCGGAAGATAATGAATAAGGTCAGCGCCGTTGCAGTCATATAGCCGGCAAAAATCAATGTGAAAATGAAATAAGCCAGCAGGTATAATGGTTTCCGGGCAAATGTATCCAGAATATACCCGGAGAAGGGCCGGATACATAAAGAGGAAATCGTATAGCAGGAAAGAATGACTCCAATAGCGGTATGTGAAGTGTGGAATACTTCCGACAAGTAAAACGGAAGGATGGGAGTAAGAAGCCAAAATCCGAAATAGAGCAGGAAATTGGCAGCCAGAATGGCACAGAAACTCGGGGTGACAAGTCTTTCTTTTTCCATATTTCGCCGAAAGGAAAAGGGGAGATGACTGGTTTGAATAGATAAACACGGATTACACTAAGGAAGTCGATACCTCCGGTGTAATCCGTGTTCTTATGATGATGTTACGATAAATCAGTTAGCTGATTCAAATTCTTCAAGGAAGCGTGTGTCATTTTCAGAGAACATACGCAAGTCTTTAACTTTGTATTTCAGGTTGGTGATACGTTCCACTCCCATACCGAATGCATAACCGGTGTAGACTTTACTGTCGATGCCGTTTGCTTCCAGTACAGCCGGGTCTACCATACCGCATCCCAAAATTTCTACCCATCCGGTATATTTACAGAACGGACAGCCTTCGCCACCACAGATGTCACAGCTGATATCCATTTCAGCACTGGGCTCTGTGAACGGGAAGTAAGACGGACGAAGACGGATTTTAGTTTCCGGGCCGAACATTTCTTGTGCAAACTGCAGCAACACCTGTTTTAAGTCTGTAAACGAAACGTTCTTGTCGATATACAGACCTTCTACCTGATGGAAGAAGCAGTGTGCACGGTAGCTGATAGCTTCATTACGATACACACGTCCCGGACAGATTACACGGATAGGAGGCTGTGAAACTTCCATTACGCGGCTCTGTACAGAAGAGGTGTGTGTACGAAGAATAATGTCAGGGTGACTTTCAATGAAGAATGTATCCTGCATGTCGCGTGCGGGATGGTCTTCTGCAAAGTTCATGGAAGAGAATACATGCCAGTCATCTTCTACTTCCGGACCGTCGGCAATAGTAAAGCCCATACGGCTGAAAATATCGATGATTCCATTGCGGACAATCGTCAACGGATGACGTGTTCCAAGATTAACCGGGTAAGCTGTACGGGTCAGGTCAAGTTCGGCAGCTCCGTTGTCATGATTGTCGAATGCTTCTTTTAAGGTTGCAATCCGTTCCTGTGCAAGGTTCTTCAACTCATTTAATTTCATACCTACTTCTTTCTTCTGTTCAGCAGGTACATTACGGAAGTCAGCCATCAGTACATTGACGGCACCTTTTTTGCTCAGGTATTTGATTCGTAACGCTTCCAGTTCTTCTGGATTCTGCGCTGTGAGTCCTTTTACTTCCTGAAGCAACTGTTCTATTTTTGCTAACATATCTCTTCTTTAATTATTTTGTTTGCAAAGGTAAGGATTTAAACTGAAAAATTCAGTTTTTCGTTCAACAAAAAAGAAAACTCTTGTTTCTGAAACAATGATAAGAAAAAAAAGGTATTTTTGCGGCGATATTTGAGGAGACCAGATGAAGAAATTAATCATTGGATGCTGTTTGCTGGCGCTGATGGCATCTTGCGGAGGAGGAAAAAAGAAAGTGGATCCTTTTGCCGCATTGACAGAACAAATTGATTCTATGAAAGTTCTGCCTGATTCGATTCAGGATACCATTGTGGTGGAAGAACAAATACCTGCTTCGGCAGATGAGAGTTTTGCCGATTTTTTCTACAATTTCGCGTCGGATGCAAAGTTTCAGCGGTCGCGCGTGCTATTTCCTTTTTCATTGTATAAAGGCAAACAGGTGAATCGTATCCAAAAGAAGGACTGGAAGCACGATCCTTTATTTAGTCGGGAGCAAGCGTACACGGTGCTTTTCGATAAGGAAGAAGATATGGAAATGGAAAAGGATACCAGTATGCACAGTGTACAGGTAGACTGGATTTTTCTGACTGAGAAAAAAATCAAGCGTTATTATTTTGAACGGAAAAAAGATTCTTGGTTCCTCGAGGCCATTAATGTGGAGAAAATGGCAGAGGAACACGATGGTAAAGAAGATTTCTATACTTTTTATGAACGTTTTTCACGTGATTCGCTTTTCCAGAAGGAACGTTTGCATGAACCTCTGTATTTTGTAACGGCCGATCCCGAAGATGAATTCCAGATATTGGAAACCACGCTGGAACCGGGGCAATGGTTTGCTTTTCGTCCCCCGATGATGAAAGGAAAGATGACTAATGTACACTATGGCCAGCCTGAAAATATACATTCCGATTATAAGGTAGTAGAATTCAAAGGATTTGGAAACGGCTTTAGTAATACACTCTATTTTGAACGGCGTGAAAATATCTGGCAACTTATCCGGTTTGAAGATTTGAGCGATTGATGCATTATGAAAGACTATACAAATTACTCATTGCTTCCTTATAATACATTCGGAATGGATGTAAAGGCAGCTCGTTTCGTGGAATATGAATCAGTGAATGAACTGCTCTGTTTTTTGAAAGAGTGGAAAGCACAAAAGACTCCTCTTTTACATGTAGGAAGGGGAAGTAATCTGTTGTTTGTGTCCGATTATCAAGGTACTGTTTTGCATTCTGGTATTAAAGGAATGCAGGTGGTAGGTGAAACCGATGAATGGGTAGAAATACGCGTTGGTGCTGGTGAGGTGTGGGATGACTTTGTAGATTATACAGTCAAGCAAGGATGGTATGGTGCCGAGAATATGTCCTTAATACCTGGAGAGGTAGGGGCTTCGGCCGTGCAGAATATCGGAGCGTATGGAGTAGAGGCCAAGGATTTGATTGTGTCGGTCGAAACGGTAGCGGTGAATGATGGAACCACTCGTCTTTTTAAGCAAGATGAGTGTGGATATGCGTACCGTGAAAGTGTATTTAAACGAGAGTTGAAAGGGCTTTACATTGTGACTTATGTCACTTATCGCCTGAAAAAACAGCCGGAGTTTCATCTGGATTATGGAAATATCCGCTCCGAGCTGGAGAAGGAGGGAGGAGAATTGTCACTGGAAAAACTTCGTAGTGTGATTATACGTATCCGTGAGGCGAAACTTCCTGATCCGGAAAAGATTGGAAATGCCGGCAGCTTCTTTATGAATCCCATTGTACCGCTTGCACAATTTGAAGATTTGCTCAAGGAATATCCTGATATGCCTTTTTATAAGGTAGGTGATGACCGTGTAAAAATTCCTGCAGGATGGATGATTGACCGTTGCGGATGGAAGGGCAAACGGCTGGGAAATGCCGGAGTACATGACAAGCAGGCATTGGTGTTGGTGAATTTGGGAGGAGCTACTGGAAGTGAAGTGGTCAAGCTGGCAGAAGAAGTCGTTCGTTCTGTGAAAGAAAAATTTGGAGTGGCTATTCATCCGGAAGTGAACTTTATTGGAGTAAAACAATGAAAATAACAATTTTAGGAAGTGGAACGTCTACGGGAGTGCCTCAGGTGGGATGTACTTGTAAAGTATGTACAAGTTCTGACCCGCGTGACAACCGTTTGCGCTGTTCCGGTCTGGTAGAAGTAAATGGAGTACGCATTCTTATCGACTGTGGTCCGGATTTTCGCGAACAGATGCTTCGGCTGAATGATTTTCGTGCGATAGACGGAGTGCTGATTACCCATGAACATTATGACCATGTGGGTGGGCTGGATGATTTGCGACCTTTCTGTCAGTTTCGTGACATTCCGGTGTATGCGGAAGATTATACTGCCACTCGCTTGAAGAACCGTATGCCTTATTGCTTTACGGAAAACCTTTATCCTGGTGTACCTCATATTCCATTGAATTATATTAAAGAAGGCGAACCGTTCGTGGTTTCTAATGTAGTCGGAAATCAGGTGGAAGTAATTCCTTTCCGCGTGATGCATGGAAAGCTTCCGATTATGGGTTTTCGTATTGGAAAAATGGCCTGGATTACAGATATGCTGCATCTTCCTGAAAGTTCATACGACTACCTGAAAGGATTGGATTGTTTGGTGATGAATGCCTTGCGTATTGAATACCATTGGACGCATCAGTCGTTGTCCGCGGCATTGGAGCAGACGGTCCGTATTGCAGCTGGGAAAACTTACTTTATCCACATGAGCCATCAGATAGGTTTGCATGCGGAAGTGCAGGAACAGTTGCCGGAAAATGTGTTTTTGGCATATGATGGACTTGTGATAGAACTGGATGAGACGGGGGAGAAGAAATAACTCATAAGATAAATTAATACACCTATCATGCTTTTTTATTGATAAATCTGTATCTTTGTACCCTATTAAGTAGACATTTAAGTAGAAAAAATCAAAATAATAGGAAAAATGGCACAAGAAGACGTTTTCAAGAAACTTGTTTCACATTGTAAAGAATATGGTTTTGTATTCCCGTCAAGTGATATTTATGATGGGCTGGGAGCCGTATATGATTACGGTCAGAACGGTGTGGAACTGAAAAACAATATCAAACAATACTGGTGGCAGAGCATGGTGCTGTTGCACGACAACATCGTAGGTATTGACTCTGCTATCTTCATGCACCCTACTATCTGGAAGGCTTCTGGTCACGTAGATGCTTTCAATGACCCTTTGATTGACAATCGTGATTCAAAGAAGCGCTACCGTGCCGATGTCTTGATTGAAGATCAAATTGCTAAATACGACGAGAAAATCAATAAGGAAGTAGCGAAGGCTGCCAAGAAATACGGAGAAGCATTCAATGAAGAAGAGTTCCGTAGCACCAATGCACGTGTGCTGGAACATCAGGCAAAACGTGATGCATTGCATGAACGTTATTCAAAGGCTATGAATGCCAACGACCTAGCCGAACTTCGTCAGATTATTCTGGATGAAGAAATCGTATGTCCGATTTCTGGTACAAAGAACTGGACAGAAGTTCGTCAGTTTAACCTGATGTTTACTACTGAAATGGGATCTACTGCAGACGGTGCTATGAAGGTATACCTGCGTCCGGAAACTGCTCAGGGTATTTTTGTGAATTACCTGAACGTGCAGAAAACAGGACGTATGAAGATTCCGTTCGGTATCGCACAGATTGGTAAGGCTTTCCGTAATGAAATTGTAGCTCGTCAGTTCATCTTCCGTATGCGTGAGTTCGAACAGATGGAAATGCAGTTCTTCGTAAAACCGGGAACAGAACTCGACTGGTTCAAGAAATGGAAAGAAATTCGTTTGAAATGGCATAAGGCGCTGGGCTTCGGTGATGATCATTATCGTTATCATGACCATGAAAAATTGGCTCACTATGCTAATGCTGCTACTGATATTGAATTCCTGATGCCATTCGGATTCAAGGAAGTAGAAGGTATTCACTCACGTACTAACTTCGACTTGAGCCAGCACGAAAAATTCTCAGGAAAGAGCATCAAGTACTTTGATCCGGAAATCAACGAAAGCTATACTCCGTATGTTATTGAAACATCTATCGGTGTGGACCGTATGTTCCTTAGCATGATGAGTGCGGCTTATCATGAAGAAAAACTGGAAAATGGTGAAACTCGTGTGGTATTGAAATTGCCTGCTGCTCTGGCTCCGGTGAAACTGGCTGTCATGCCGTTGGTGAAAAAAGATGGTCTGCCTGAAAAGGCTCGTGAAATCGTGAACGACCTGAAATTCCACTTCAACTGCCAGTACGATGAAAAAGATTCTATCGGAAAGCGTTACCGTCGTCAGGATGCCATCGGTACTCCGTACTGTATTACCATCGACCACCAGACATTGGAAGACAACTGCGTAACCTTGCGTAACCGTGACACCATGGAACAGGAACGTGTGGCTATTGCAGATTTGAATAATATCATTGCAGACAAGGTAAGCATCACTAGCTTGCTGAAAACATTGCAGTAATAAATTAAACCTACATGAACAAGAACCTATTTTGGCTGATTGCCCTGTTATTCCCTCTTTCTGTCGGTTTTGTGTCGTGTGCAGAAGACACAGCTGTGGAAGATCCGTATGTGAACTGGCAAGTTCGTAATGAACACTATATCGATTCCATTGCGGATGTGGCTCGCGCAAATTTGGGAGAAGAAGTGGGAAAATGGAAAATATATCGGAATTATAAAATTGCGAATGAAAGTACGACTCCGGGATTGGGGGGTACAATTGTTACTAATCCTTACGAAACTCTTGCCAGTGCGAGTGATTCTGTATACATGAGAATTATTGAGGTAGGAAAAGAGGAAGGGTTGACCCCATTGTTTACGGATAGTGTGAGCGTGTATTATCGTGGAAAACTGATAAATGGAACTGTATTTGATCAAAACTATACAGGAGATTTGGATGAAAAAATCCACGTGCCTACTCATTTTGCATTGCAGGCTAATCAGACAGATGGATTGATTGTAGGTTGGATCACTGCATTGCAGTGGATGAAAGAAGGTGAACGTGTGGAATTATATATTCCGGCTGCCCTTGGATATGGCACACAGAATCAGTCTTCAATTCCCGCAAATTCAGTTTTGATTTTTGATTTGAAGCTGGAAAAAGTAATTCATCCTGATGGCATAGAAAGCTACAGTTTGAAAGTAGACTGATTGTAGAATTAATATAGAAAAAAGACGGTGAGGAAGTGGCTTTGAGACACTTCTTCACCGTCTTTTTTGTGATAGTGATGTGGGTTCAGGAGTAAGAAAACTGGTTTTTGTAGTGAAGTCGAAAGCTCAGGTAGTTATTAGAAAAAACGTTTGTCTCCTTTTATGTTTCTCCTGCCGGAAATGTACGTTTTTCATGCAGGAAACTTACGGCTCCGCGTCGGAAAACGTAGGGCTTACAGGCGGGAAACATAAAAAGTTTTGATTCGATATTTCATTTACGCGGGTATATTTAGAACTTTTCAGGTGTGTATGAGATTCAATAGAGAGTCGGTAAGCGTGTTCTGCGTTGACGCCTTTTGTTTTTTAGGAGATTTCTTCGTATTTTTGTGCCCGACAGAAAAAGGATGAGGCAGATATTAGGTACATATTGTTTGCTGTTGGTCAGCCTGTGGGTGCTGGTGGTAGGTGTGTTTCCACACCATCATCACAATGAGGCGTTTTGTGTCAGTCCGGATATGGAGACTTGCGCTGCGTCATCGCATGACGGATGCGAAGGACGGCACCATTGTACAGGGGATGCCGACAAGCATGCGTGCGATATCAGTTGTGTTACGCATCTGTCTTTTTCTGTTCCTCATCATTTGCCGGATTTTACCCCGGATTATACATTCTATACTTTGATTTATCTGTCATCCCTTTGTCTGGAAGCTCCATCTGTTTCCGTTGAGCGAGGGGATATGATTTCCTATTACGTAGAAAAACTGCATGCCCGGCATTTTTCTGCCGTGCGTAATTTCCGTGCACCTCCTTTTGCTGTTGTAGCTTGATTTTTAGAGATGTTACTGCACTTTGCAACCTGCTTGCAACGTGTAGGATTTATTTTTGCAAACAAAAAACAACAGTATTCAATGAAAAACTATATTTTGACAGGAACATTGTGTATGTTCCTTTTTGGGGGATGCGGAGAACACGCACACGACCATGAGCATGAAGGTCATGACCATGAAGCGGAAATACATGCAGAGGAAAAAACAGCTCATTCAGATGAAATCGTACTGACGCCGGAGAAAGCAAAAGCGGCTGGGGTGGAAGCTGAAGTGATTCACCCGGGAGCCTTTCGGGAAGTGATACAGGCTGGCGGGCAGATTCTGTCGGCACAAGGCCAGGAAGCAACGGTGGTAGCGGCTTCCTCGGGAGTGGTGTCTTTCTCCCGCAAAATTGCTGAAGGTATTGAAGTGGGCCAGGGTAGTGAACTGCTGAGTGTATCCGCTGAGCACATTCAGGAAGGTGACCCCGTGAGAAAGGCAAAGGTGGCTTATGAAAAAGCCAAGGAAGAATACGAACGTGCAGAAAAACTGGTAGGCAGCCAGATTGTATCACAAAAAGAATTTGCGGCTTTGCGTGAGGCATACCAGAAGGCCCGTCTGACATACGAGGCTTTGCTGCCCAGCAAATCGGGTAAGGGAGTAGCCGTGAAGGCACCTATCGGCGGGTTCGTGAAAAACTGCCTGGTGAAGGAAGGCGATTACGTAACGGTAGGACAGCCGTTGATGACGGTGACTCAGATGCGCCGCTTGGTGCTGAAGGCCGATGTGTCGGAACGTTATTATGCACAACTTCCACGCATTGTATCGGCTAACTTCAAGACGCCTTATAATAATACAGTCTACTGCCTGGAGAACTTGGGCGGAAAAGTGCTTTCGTTTGGAAAATCGTCAGGAGATACGTCTTATTATGTACCGGTGACATTCGAATTTGACAACCGTGGCGACATGGTTCCAGGTGCATTTGTGGAAGTATTCCTGCTGTCGGGCGAACGTCAGGGAGTCATCAGTTTGCCGGAATCGGCGTTGACCGAAGAACAGGGACTTTATTTTGTGTACTTGAAACTCGACGATGAGTGTTATAAGAAACAAGAGGTACAATTAGGAACTTCCAACGGAGAGCGGGTAGAAATTCTTTCCGGTCTGAAAGACGGAGATACCGTGGTGACTCGTGGTGCCATTCATGTGAAACTGGCTGCCGCTTCCAATGCCATTCCGGCTCATTCACACAACCATTAAAAATGATCCGCTATGCTGAATAAAATTATACAATTTTCGCTACAGAACCGCTTGCTGGTTCTGGTGGCTTCGGTGTTGTTGCTGATAGGGGGAACCTATACTGCTTTCCATACCGAAGTGGACGTGTTCCCTGACTTGAATGCGCCTACCGTAGTGGTGATGACCGAAGCCAACGGGATGGCTGCCGAAGAGGTAGAGCAGTTGGTTACTTTCCCGATAGAGACTGCTGTAAACGGAGCGACTCATGTACGCAGGGTACGTTCTTCCTCTACCACGGGATTTTCTGTCGTATGGGTGGAATTTGAGTGGGATACCGACATCTACCTGGCACGTCAGATTGTGTCGGAAAAATTAGCGGCGGCAGGTGAGGACTTGCCCGACAATGTGGGTAAACCGACATTGGGCCCTCAGTCGTCTATCTTAGGAGAGTTATTGATTGTGGGATTGACTTCCGACTCCACTTCCATGCAGGATTTGCGTACCATGGCCGACTGGACCATCCGTCCGCGTCTGCTGTCTACCGGAGGTGTGGCTCAGGTAGCTGTGCTGGGAGGCGATATCAAGGAATATCAGATTCTGGTTCATCCGGACCGTATGCGCCACTACGGCGTGACGTTGGGCGAAGTGATGGAAGTGTCACGAGGCATGAACCAGAATACTAACGGAGGTGTCATTTATGAATACGGAAATGAATACATCGTGCGTGGAGTCATCTCTACCGACGATGTGCGTAAGTTGGGACGTGCTGTCATCAAGACTACTCCAGACGGGGCACCCATTACCCTGGAGGATGTGGCCGATGTACGTATCGGATCACAGCAGCCCAAGTTGGGGCTGGCTTCCGAAAAAGGAAAGCCGGCGGTACTCATTACGGTGACCAAGCAACCGAATACCGGAACCATTGAGCTGACCGAAAAACTAGAAGCTGCTTTGGCCGATTTGCAGAAGAACTTGCCGAAGGATGTGAATATCTCTACCGACATCTTCCGTCAGTCACGTTTTATTGAGAGCTCTATCAGCAACGTGCAGGACTCGCTTTACGAAGGGGCCATTTTCGTAGTGATTGTGCTATTCCTGTTCCTGGCCAACACACGTACTACGATTATTTCACTGATAACTCTCCCCCTGTCGCTTGTGGTAGCCATCCTGACCTTGCATTACCTGGGACTCAGTATCAATACCATGAGTCTGGGAGGTATGGCCATTGCCATCGGTTCGCTGGTGGACGATGCCATTGTGGACGTGGAAAATGTATGGAAGCATCTGCGTGAAAACCGTCAGTTGCCGTTAGCGGAACGGAAACCGGTACGTGAAGTTGTCTTTCAGGCTTCACGCGAGGTACGTATGCCTATTCTGAACTCTACGTTGATTATCATTGTCAGCTTTATTCCTCTTTTCTTCCTGAGCGGAATGGAAGGACGTATGCTGGTTCCGCTGGGCATTTCCTTTATCGTTTCTTTGTTTGCTTCTACGATAGTAGCTTTGACCCTGACTCCGGTACTTTGCAGCTACCTGTTGGGTAAAAATACGTCCAAGGGAGAGGGATTGCCCAAGGAAGCATTCCTTGCCGTATGGTTGAAGAAATATTATGAGCGTGCCTTGCTCTGGGCGCTGGAACATAAGAAGACGGTGTTGGGAGGAACGATAGCTTTCTTTATCGTGGCGTTGGGAATTTTCTTTACCTTGGGACACAGCTTCCTTCCTTCTTTTAATGAAGGTTCCTTTACCATCAATGTCAGTTCATTGCCGGGTATTTCACTGGAAGAATCCGACAAGATAGGCCGTCAGGCAGAAGAACTGCTGCTTTCGATTCCTGAAATTCAGACTGTGGCCCGTAAGACAGGACGCGCAGAGCTGGATGAACATGCGCTGGGAGTGAATGTATCCGAAATAGAAGCACCTTTTGAACTGAAAGATCGCTCGCATGCTGAATTATTGGACGAAGTACGTCACAAATTGTCGGTCATAACGGGGGCCAACATTGAAATCGGGCAGCCTATCAGCCATCGTATTGATGCCATGTTGAGCGGTACACAGGCCAGCATTGCCATCAAGCTGTTCGGCGATGACCTGAACCGGATGTTTGCCATCGGTAACCAGATAAAGGAAGCGGTGAGCGATGTAGAAGGAATTGCCGACCTGAATGTGGAGCAGCAGATTGAGCGTCCGGAACTGAAGATTGTGCCGAAGCGTGAAATGCTGGCCAAGTACGGTATCTCGTTGCCGCAGTTCAGTGAGTTTGTCACGGTCAATATGGCCGGTGAGGTCGTGTCACAGGTATATGAACAGGGAAAGACCTTTAATCTGGTGGTACGTGCCGCAGAATCCGACCGTGGTACGATGGAACGTGTCAAGGAACTGATGATTGACGATGCACAAGGCCGGAAGATTCCTCTTTCATACGTGGCAGATGTGACTTCCTCCATGGGCCCCAATACCATCAACCGTGAGAACGTAAAACGAAAAATCGTAATCTCGGCCAATACCAGCGGGCGTGACCTGCGCAGTGTGGTGAACGACATCCAGCAGCGGGTGGAAGAAAAAATCAGCTTGCCGGAAGGGTATCATATAGAATATGGCGGACAGTTTGAAAGTGAACAGGCTGCCAGTCGTACCTTGTTACTGACTTCCCTGATGAGCATTGCAGTGATTTTCCTGTTGCTGTACATGCAGTTCCACGATGTGGCAGAGAGTGGCGTTATCCTGTTGAATCTGCCTTTGGCCCTGATTGGAGGAGTATTTGCCCTCTTCCTGACTACGGGTGAAGTCAGCATTCCCGCCATTATCGGTTTCATCTCGTTGTTCGGAATCGCTACCCGTAACGGAATGCTGCTTGTTACACACTACAATTTGTTGCGTGAAGAACAGCAGTTGGGAGTGCGTGAAAGTGTGGTGCGCGGTTCGCTCGACCGTCTGAATCCGATTCTGATGACGGCTCTTTCCTCTGCTTTTGCATTGATTCCGCTGGCCTTGCGCGGCGATTTGCCGGGAAATGAAATTCAGAGTCCGATGGCGAAGGTCATTCTGGGAGGTCTGCTGACTTCTACTTTCCTGAATGCGTTTGTCATTCCCATTGTGTACGAGTTAATGAACCGGAAGAAAAACCTTAAAAGAACAGAAGAATGAAAAAAATAGGATGGATGTGGCTTGCAGGACTGGCATTTGCCAGCAGCGTGCAGGCACAGAAAATAGAAGAAGTATTGCAGTCTGTAGAGCAGAATAACAAGGAACTGCAGGCGGTCTTTCATTCTACGGAAGCTGCCAAAATGGAAGTGCAGACGCAGAATAACCTGGAAGATCCCAGTGTGGAGTACAGCCCGTTCTTTGCCAAAGGAGTAGACGGAATGGCCAGTTCGGAACTGGTGGTGACACAGGGATTTGATTTCCCGACCTTATATGCGGCACGTAATCGTTCCGGGAAACTGCAGAAAGATGTGCTCGATCGTCAGCAGCAGGCGCTTCGCCGCGATATTCTGCTGCAGACCAAGAATCTGTGTCTCGACTTGATTCGCCTGAATCAGGAACAGGCTTTGCTCATGGAACGGCAGAAAAATGCCGATGCCCTGTTGCAGTTGTTTGAAAAGCGTTTGAAAGAAGGCGATGCGAATGCCTTGGAGGTGAATAAAATCAAGATGGAACGCATGAAGGTGCAGACGGAAGTGGCACAGAACCATGCGGCACATCGTACGGCACTTCAGCAACTGCTGGCGATGAACGGCAACCTTCCGTTGGAGTTTGCAGAAGACCGTTATCCGGCAGTGGAAGCCATTCGTGACTATCATACATTGTACAACGAAGTAATGATGCAGGATGCAGACCTTCAGGCGGCAGATGCGGCTTCCCGTGCGGCTGCGGAACAGGTAAGCGTGAACAAGCAGAACTGGCTGCCCAAGCTGGAGGTCGGTTACCGTCGCAATACGTCGGTAGGTGAGAAAAGCAACGGTTTTCTGGTCGGAGGAAGTTTCCCGATATTCTCTAACTGGAAGAAACTGAAGATTGCCAAGGCACAAGCCTTGAGTGCCAATCTGCAACTGGACAATACCCGCTTGCAGGTGGAAGCAAGAATACAGGGACAATTCAATGAAATGCAGCAACTTCAGGAAGCAATGCAGGCCTATGATGTGCCTTTGATGCATCATACCCTCCGCTTGCTTTATGATGCCGTGACTGCCGGACAACTTTCGATTATTGACTTCTATGTAGAGGCCGATAACGTGTACGGCAACCTGCAAAGTTATATTACCCTTGAAAACCAGTATCAGAAACTGATGGCAGATATTTATAAAAACCGTCTTTGATAGGTTCTAAAAAAATCCGTCCCCGGTAATTAGCGATAAATTACCGGGGACGATTTTTTAGTCAAGTCAGTTTGTCATTCAAATCTTTTCTAATGGAATATTCAGGGCTTTTGCCACTCCCTTTCCATAATTTTCATCTGCTTTCATGCAGTTCCGTATATGGCGAAGCTTGATTTCTTCCGGAATATCTCCCATAGCTCTTGCCGTATTTTCGAAGAGCACCTGCTGCTGGGTGGGAGTCATCAGTCGGAACAAGTCGCCCGGCTGAGAATAGTAATCCGAATCATCTTCCCGGTAGTCCCATTGGTAAGCGGCTCCATCGAGTTCCAATGGCGGCTCCTTGTATTCCGTCTGGTGCTGCCATTCTCCGTAGCTGTTGGGCTCATATCCTAACGTAGACCCATGGTTCCCGTCCACGCGCATCTGTCCGTCCCGATGATACATGTTCAGGAAAGGACAACGGCTGCGGTTGACCGGAATCTGGTGATGGTTCACTCCCAGTCGGTAGCGCTGTGTATCTCCGTAAGAGAACAGACGTCCTTGCAGCATACGGTCGGGCGAGAAACTGATACCCGGCACCACATTGGCCGGATTGAACGCTGCCTGCTCTACATCTGCAAAGTAGTTTTCCGGATTGCGGTTCAGTTCCATCACGCCCACTTCAATCAACGGATATTCTTTCTGCGACCAGACTTTGGTCAGGTCGAACGGATTGAACGGACAGTTCTTGGCCTGTTCTTCCGTCATTACCTGAATGTACATAGTCCATTTGGGGAAGTCGCCCTTCTCAATGCTTTCATACAAATCGCGCTGGTGGCTTTCACGGTCTTTGGCAATGATGGCTTCTGCTTCTGCATCGGTCAGGTTCTTGATGCCCTGCTGCGTATGCAGGTGGAATTTCACCCAAGTGCGTTTTCCTTCTGCGTTGATAAGTGAGAATGTATGGCTTCCGTAGCCGTGCATGTGGCGGTAAGAGGCCGGAATACCTCGGTCGCTCATGGTGATGGTTACCTGATGCAGTGCTCTTCATTTTCCGGTACATACTGCCTGTCCTGAATTTATACGTGGTAAAAAGAAGGGTGCGATGTGGAGATATGCGTCCTGCCATCTGCAGGCTGCATGCACTCCATTTCTTGTGAGGGTGCTGTCCGACGACGAACCAGCCGCACGTCCAGCATCCGGAGATAAGGAAGTCCGTCTCGTTCAGCTTTTGGGTGTTAAAATCAGAAATGGCACTCAGGCTGACGTTCAACCCTTTTGACCAGAGATACATGGCTATCTCTCGTGCGAAAAAGGCAGTCTTTCCTTTGTGGCTGTAATATAAGACAGTGGCTTTCATCTTATTGGCAACAACATGGTTCTTGGGCAATTTTTGTTCATTGTTTTTGCGGTTTGTGCCGAGACAGTTATTGCCAGCCAGGCACACATTAAACTGATGATTTTTTTCATATAGCGTTTCTTTTTTAACAAAGATAAGCGGGCTGAGAATATTTATTTATATTTGCAAAACTCATTTTTTTGATAATATCCATAGATAAAAACGATAAGGACATGGAACTGCGTCAATTGAAATACTTTAAGGAGGCCTGCGAACTACAGAACTTTTCAGAGGTTGCGCGTGTGTTGCACATCTCTCAAAGTACCCTTTCACAGCAAATCAAACAGCTGGAAGATGAGTTGGATGTGCTGCTGTTCGACCGCATTGGCAAGCGGGTTGTACCTACGGAGGCCGGGTTGGCTTTTCTGCCTTATGCTGTCAGGGCAATACGCGATGCAGAGAACGGGAAACAGATTATTCGCGACCTGAAAGGTATTGAAACGGGAGTGCTTCATGTAGGAGTGACTTACAGCATGAGTCCGTTATTGATTGCAGCGTTGGGATTATTTTCCAAGACTTATCCCAAAATAAAGGTCAATGTCAGTTTTGGCACTTCCGAAGAGTTGTTGGACAGATTAGAGGCAAATCAGTTGGATTTTGTGTTGTCCTTTAAACCGGAAGGCGTGTCAGAGCATCTGGAAACCATGCCTTTGTTCTCTTCCATGCTCCGCTTTATTGTGCATTGTTCCCATCCGTTGGCCGAATTGTCGTCCATCACCTTGAAGCGGCTTTCTGAAACTCCCCTGATTCTGCCGGGAAAAGGATTTGCCACCCGAAAAAGAGTAGACGACCTGTGCCGGAAGCATCAGTTGGAGTTGACGGTAGGCGTGGAGATGAACGACATGCATACCATCATTCATACCTTGCGTGAAGGATATTGGGGAACTATATTGACGCAGGCGGCTGTACGTGGAGAAGAGAACCTTGTACAAATTCCGATATTGTGTGCCGACAAGCTGACTTCACAAGGTTTTTTGTTCTAGGCACAGGGAGATTACCGTAAGAAATCGGCATTGGCTTTTGCGGATTTTCTCCGAAGGCAGGAGGAGAAGAGAGAAGCTAAATAATGATAAGATGTAAAAAAGACAGGTCCCTGTTTCTCTTAATCCGTTCTGAATTATTAACTTTGTCGGTCGATAAAAATTAAAACAGAAACACAGCGCTATGCCATTAAATTTACCCGATAAACTGCCCGCAATTGATTTGCTGAAGGAGGAGAATATTTTCGTTATCGATAATTCTCGTGCCAGCTCACAGGATATTCGTCCGCTGAAAATTGTGGTGCTGAACCTGATGCCCATCAAGATTACTACAGAAACCGATTTGATTCGTTTGCTTTCGAACTCTCCTCTTCAGATAGAGGTGAGCCTGATGAAGCTGAAAAGTCATATGTCAAAAAATACGCCGGTGGAACACATGAAAGCTTTCTACCGTGATTTCGAGCTGATGAAGGAGGAGAAGTTCGATGGTATGATTATTACGGGTGCACCGGTAGAACATCTCGATTTTGAGGATGTAAATTATTGGGATGAAATCACGGAGATTTTCGAATGGACTCGTACGCATGTGACTTCTACTTTTTATATCTGCTGGGCGGCACAGGCGGGATTGTATTATCATTATGGCATTCCGAAATATTCGCTGGAAAAGAAAATGTTCGGAATTTTTGAACATCATATCTGCGACGGATTCCAGTATTTACCTATTTTCCGTGGGTTTGATGATGTGTTTTATGTACCGCACAGCCGTCATACGGAAGTTCGTCGGGAAGACATCGAGAAATGTGAAGGCTTGCAGGTGATTTCGGAATCGGCCGACTCAGGTGTACACATTGTGATGGCTCGCGGCGGACGTGAGTTTTTCGTGACCGGACATTCCGAATATTCTCCTTATACTTTGGACACGGAGTATCGCCGTGACCTGGATAAAGGACTTCCTATTGAAATGCCTCAAAACTATTATCGTGGGGACAATCCGGAGAAAGGACCGCTGGTACGCTGGCGAAGTGTGGCCAACCTCTTGTTCTCCAATTGGTTGAACTATTATGTATATCAGGAAACTCCTTACGACATCAATCAGATAAAATAATGCTCAGACAACGTCCTATCGAACTGCTTGCTCCGGCAAAGAACTTGGAGTGTGGAATGGAAGCCATTAATCATGGTGCAGATGCCGTATATATTGGTGCACCTCGTTTTGGTGCGCGTGCAGCTGCCGGAAATTCTCTGGAAGACATTGAAGCCCTGGTGCGTTATGCACATTTATATCGGGTGCGTATTTACGTGACTGTCAATACAATTTTGAAAGATGAGGAACTGGCAGAAACGGAGAAAATGATTTGGGATTTGTACCGGATTGGGGTGGATGCCTTGATTGTGCAGGATATGGGGATTAGCCGTCTGAATCTTCCTTCGATTCCTTTGCATGCCAGTACGCAGATGGATAATCGTACTCCTCAAAAAGTAAGATTCCTGGCTGAGGCAGGTTTCCGTCAGGTGGTATTGGCTCGTGAACTGACGCTGGATGAAATTGCAAAGATTCATGCAGCCTGTCCGGAAACACCGCTGGAAGTGTTTGTACACGGAGCCTTGTGCGTAAGCTATAGCGGACAATGTTATGTCAGCCAGGCTTGCTTTGGTCGTAGTGCCAACCGGGGAGAGTGTGCACAGTTCTGTCGCCTGAGTTTTGATATGGTAGATGCCGACGGGAAAACGATTGCCCGTGGCAAACATCTATTGTCCTTGAAAGATATGAACCAGAGCGAGAACCTGGAAGCCTTGCTGGATGCCGGTGCTTCTTCACTGAAAATAGAAGGACGGTTGAAGGATGTGGCTTATGTAAAGAATGTGACGGCTTACTATCGCCAGAAATTGGATGCGATATTCAAACGCCGCAAAGAATATATACGTGCTTCTTCCGGTACGGTCCGCCTGGCCTTTCGTCCGCAATTGGACAAGAGTTTCAGCAGGGGCTTTACCGATTATTTCCTGCACGGACGTACACCGGATATTTTCTCCTTTCATACGCCGAAGTCGTTAGGTGAGGAAATGGGAGTGGTGAAGGAAGTACGCGGCAACTATTTTACCGTGGCAGGTGTCAAACCTTTTAGTAACGGTGACGGACTTTGTTATCTGGATGAGGCGGGAAAACTGCATGGATTCCGGGTAAATCGCGTAGAAAACAATAAACTTTATCCGCAGGAAATGCCACGCCTTCGACCGAAGACCAAGCTTTACCGTAACTTTGACCAGGAGTTTGAGCGGGTGATGCAGAAAAAATCGGCAGAGCGGAAGATAGCCGTGGCCATGGCATTGGAAGAAAACAATTTCGGATTTACACTGACTTTGGCCGATGAGGACGATAATAGCATCAGCGTGACATTGCCGTACGACAAAGCACCAGCGCGTACACCCCAGGCTGAAAACCTGAGAAATCAGTTGGGCAAGTTGGGAAATACGCCTTTTGAACTGGAACGCTTGGATATTTCTTTATCGGGCGACTGGTTTATTCCTTCGTCAGTGCTGGCGGATTTACGTCGTACGGCAGTAGAGAAACTGCTGGAGGCTCGTCGCATCAACTATCCACAGGAAAGAGTCCGTTTCCCGAAAACAGTTCATGCTTTTCCGGCAGGCGAACTGACTTATTTAGGAAATGTGATGAACGGCAAGGCACAGGCTTTCTACCATGACCATGGAGTGAAGCGCGTGGAGCCGGCTTTTGAAAAGGAAGCACAGACCGATGCGGTGTTGATGTTCTGCAAGCATTGCCTGCGTTATAGCATGGGATGGTGTCCGGTGCATCATAAGGTGAAGTCGCCTTATCGTGAGCCGTATTATTTGGTAAGTACGGACGGACGACGTTTCCGCCTTGACTTTGACTGTAAGGTTTGTCAGATGAAAGTCTCATTGGATAATCGGGCATCTTCATGAAGCACTTACAATATTTTCTGGGCATACTCTTTCTGTTGCTGTGTATGACGGCCTGTCATTACCGCACCACCTTGTCTTCGGCTGTAAAGAATGGTTCAGAAGACTCGGTTGCCGTGTCGGTACAGAAAGAACGCCCGTATGCACTGAACAGCAATTTTCGTGTGACAGCAGATACACTCTGGTTGCGTCTGCTTCCGTTGCTCGACTCTATTCCGGTAAGGGAAGGAGATGAACTGGTGGTAGCAGAAATATCGCTGCGCACGGAAATGCAGGATGATTCAGTGTGGGTGAAGGTGGCACGCGACCAGGAAACCATAGGTTGGATTCCGGAACATCAGCTTTTGACGCACATTGTCCCTGTAGATCCGATTTCACGCTGCATCCATTTGTTCAGCAATTCACACACTTTACCGTTCTTTCTGGTATTGGCAGTGTTCTTTCTTTGCTTTGTGTACCGTGCCGTACGACGCAAGCAGATAAAGCTCATTTGGCTGAACGACATAGACAGTGTGTTCCCTATTACGTTGTCGTGGTTGCTTGTGGCAGCTGCCACACTTTATAACAGCATGCAGCATTTTGTGCCGGAAACCTGGGAACGGTATTATTATGATCCGTCCCTGAATCCGTTCGACCTGCCTTTTGTGTTAGGACTGTTTGTGCTCAGTGTATTCTTCATTTTGCTGTTAGGAGTCGCTTTGCTGGATGATTTGTTTCATCAAACCTCTTTTGAAGTAGCCTTCTTCTATCTGCTGGGACTGGCTTCCTATTGCATATTTCTTTATATCTTCTTTACTTATTTATGGGTATACCTGGCTTATGTGGGCTTTATCGGATATACCTTGTGGTGTATTCGCCAGCTCCGGAAATCGCACGGTTATCCATACGCCTGTGGTTCTTGTGGCGCAAAAATGAGATCGAAAGGCATTTGCCCGCACTGTGGCGCATTGAATGAGTAAGAATCGGCAGAATTTTGTAATTTTGCATTTTCCAAAATCAAAAATCTTAAAACGTACCAAATATGATTAGTATAGATGGACTGACCGTAGAATTCGGAGGGACCACCTTGTTCAGTGACCTGAACTTTCAGATTAATGAGAAAGACCGTATTGCCCTGATGGGTAAAAATGGAGCCGGAAAATCGACGCTTCTTAAAATTTTGGCAGGCGTTCGGCAGCCCACCCGTGGAAAGGTGACAGCACCGAAGGACTGTGTGATTGCTTATCTGCCTCAGCACCTGATGACGGAGGATGGTCGTACGGTGTTTGAAGAAGCCTCTCAAGCCTTTGCCCATTTGAAAGAAATGGAAGAAGAGATAGAGCGGATGAATAACGAACTGGCTACTCGTACGGATTATGAGAGTGACTCCTATATGGCTTTAATCGAGAAAGTGGCAGCCATGAGCGAGAAGTTCTATGCCATCGACCTGACCCATTTTGAAGAAGATGTGGAAAAGGCCTTGCTGGGATTAGGATTCTTGCGGGAAGACTTTAACCGTCCGACCAGTGATTTCAGCGGAGGATGGCGCATGCGTATCGAGCTGGCCAAGCTGTTGCTACAGAATCCGGACGTTCTTTTGCTGGACGAGCCTACCAACCACCTGGACATCGAATCTATCCAGTGGCTGGAAGATTTTCTGATTAACAGCGCCAAGGCAGTGGTAGTCATCAGTCATGACCGTAAGTTTGTCGATAATATTACCACACGTACCATCGAAGTGACGATGGGGCGTATCTATGATTATAAGGTGAACTATTCTCAGTATCTTGTATTGCGGAAGGAACGCCGTGAGCAACAGATGAAGCAGTATGAGGAACAGCAGAAAATGATTCAGGAAACCAAGGACTTTATCGAACGCTTCAAGGGAACATACAGCAAGACGCTTCAGGTACAGAGCCGTGTAAAAATGTTGGAGAAACTGGAGCTGATAGAGGTGGACGAAGAAGATACCTCGGCCTTGCGTTTGAAGTTTCCTCCCTCTCCGCGTAGTGGAAACTATCCGGTTATCATGGAAGGAGTCGGTAAAACATACGGCGATTATGTAGTCTTCAAAAATGCCAATCTGACCATTGAGAGAGGAGATAAGGTGGCATTCGTCGGAAAGAACGGAGAAGGAAAGTCTACTTTGGTGAAATGCATCATGAATGAAATAGACCATGAAGGTACGCTGACGCTGGGACATAACGTACAAATCGGATACTTTGCACAGAACCAGGCATCCTTGCTGGATGAAAATCTGACGGTGTTTCAGACCATTGACGATGTGGCCAAAGGTGAAATCCGTAATAAAATCAGAGACCTGCTGGGAGCATTCATGTTCGGTAGTCCGGAGGCTTCCATGAAAAAGGTAAAAGTGTTGTCGGGGGGAGAACGTACCCGTCTGGCGATGATAAAGCTTTTGCTGGAGCCGGTCAACCTGTTGATTTTGGACGAGCCGACCAATCACCTGGACATGAAAACGAAGGACATTCTGAAGCAGGCGCTGGTAGATTTCGACGGTACGCTGATTGTCGTATCTCACGACCGTGACTTCCTGGACGGGCTTGTGACGAAAGTATATGAGTTCGGAAACCAGCGTGTGAAAGAACATTTGTGTGGTATTTATGAGTTCCTGGAGACGAAAAAAATGGAGAATTTGCAGGAACTGGAGCGTAAAAATGCCTGAAATCACCCTTTTTTAGAGAAAAAACAGGATTTTGAGAAAAAAAAGTTCTCAAATGTTTTGCAGGTTTAAAATAAGTTACTACCTTTGCACTCGCAATCGGGAAATGACCGATGCGACAAAGGATTGATTCGCTAGCTCAGCAGGTAGAGCACAACACTTTTAATGTTGGGGTCCTGGGTTCGAGCCCCAGGCGGATCACTCAGAAAAAAGCGATTATCTTGAAAAAGATAGTCGCTTTTTTCGTGTTGTATGCTCGGTATGAGTATTAGGGAGCAACGTAAAAATGGGTCAACGTAAAAACCTGAGGGCTTCATTGTTTAAGTATAATTTTTTAGGCAGTATGAATAGAAAGCCTTTTCCTTAAGTGAAGTAACATGGTATCTTTAAAAGCCAAAACGTGAAATATCCATATCTTGCTTTTTAGTCTCTTTATATCCTTTAAACTTGTAACTGAATGAAAGAGTCAGTGCCCGTTCGTACTCTTTTGTTGTCATGTCTAACCATTGATTCCCATTACGTACTTTTGTATGTGGATTTTTGGAGTTAAAAATATCATTGGCTTTTAGCTGTAACATGGCATTTCCATTTGGAAGTGTGTAACGGATTGCCATATCTATCCCACCTAAAGGTCTGATGATATAACTGCCTTGAATAGCTTCTGTTTGTCCAAATGCGGTTAATTCTAATTTGATATTCGGTTTGCCGCTTAGTGTGAAGGTGTTGTCCCACATGCCAACTCCTATCCATTTTTTGTTGTTAAACGGAGCGTCAAAATAGCTTTCAGCTTTATCGTGTTTCAACATCAAGTTTAATACAAGTTGACTGTCCCACCATTCACCTAATTTGAAGGGAAGAACAGAGGTTAATCCGAATTGGCTCATATAATCCCAATTCTGGAAATTATAGATAACCTGTAATTGTGAGGGGTTCAGATAAACCATTTGTGTAAAATAATCTGGTTTGTAGCTATAACTCAAACGGAAAATATACTTCCGTTTGAGGATGTAGGTAAGGTTTCCCGAGTAGTTGGTATATGGTTTTAAGGCTGTATTGCCAACAGATAGCTGATAGTTGTTCAAAAAAGTGGTGGCACCTCCTAACACCCAATAGTCAGGGTAAGTTTTGTCGGAACTGAAAGACAGCTGAAGGATGTGTGAGGGAGAAATGATATAATTCCCCTGAATCATAGGGTAAACTGCCCATTTCTTATAATCCATCATTTTGTAGTACTCCAGTGCTATTGAGGTACTCACGTCTAAATTCTGGCTAAAACGATATTTGAATCCGCTATATATGTTATAGGTATATTCATGAATTTTAGAATCGGTGTTACGGTTTTCTAATTCACTTTGGTTGTATTTCTGTTTATTCTGATTGCTTACAAATGCAAAAAAAGCACCGTAATTTATTTCCCAGAAAGAGGATAGAGAGTGCTTCTGGTTGGTATAAATTTTCAATCGGTTAATATTCTGATTCGACTGGCTTATGAAATCGGCAACATCATTTGTGGAAGAATAAGTAGAGAATGCTTGTTCTTCTTTATTGCTATAATTAGTGTAGTCTACTCCGATGTTTAGGCCAAATCCTGATATATAATTGAGTGATGCATTATGCATTTGTACTTTATCTGTATAAATATTTTGGGATTGGAATAAATTGCCGGTAGCTCGTAAGTTGCTTTGGTTTTCAGGGGTGAAACTGGCTGTATAGTCTGCACTTAAACTGCTGTTCTCGTTAAACTTATACGTACTTCCTAAACGCCATGTATGTTTGGTTTTTCTTCCGTCTCCATCTGTATATTGGTTGATGTTATATAACTCCTCATTAACGATGTGTTTGGTTTTCAACTCATTTCCTTGTCGGGTATACATGTTGTTTACATGATACATAAAATCGACATCCAGTTTGGGACTCATATGTGCAAGAGACAGACCTCCTCCACCTCCAGCTTCATTCTGTTGTACATAGTTGCCAGATACTTCCCCCTGTAAACCGCCTTCTCCTTTCTTATAATTTTTCAAACGGATATTGATTGAAGCTCCACGTACATGATACTGTGGTGGAGTGGTGTACATTATTTCAATTTGCTCTAATCGAGATGCCGGGGTGCTTTTCAGTAACGCTACAATTTGTTCATAGCTCATGGATGAAGGATGTCCATTCAATATGAGATGAATTTTACCAGCTCCTGCCAGTGTTAAGGTTCCTTCTTGCTCAAGGATGCCGGGTACTTTTCGGATAGCTTCATAGGCATTGGTAACCAGTTTATCAGCAGTCAGTTGAGGAATGTCATATGCTAACCTGTCACCTTTTACTGTTACCAAAGGGCGTTCACCTTTTACAACTATCTCTTTTAATGTGTGGTCTTTGGGAGATAATACAATATTGCCAACATGAATATCTGCATAAGTCTTTTCAAAGGTGTGGTAAAGAAGGTGCTGAATTATCAGACGAAAATTATTTTGGGGGTTGTGAAATAGGAAATATCCTTCGGAGTTCGTAATCGAAGCTTCCACAAAAGCGGAATCAACGGATTGCAAAATCACGGTGGCTCCATCTACTGCACATGAATCTGTGTCAATGACTCTTCCTTGTATTGTTTGAGCTGTTGCATTTAAGTGCATTGACCATACAACGATAACATTTAGAAACCAACGAAAGGCTTTCATTGCATAACGAATTAAGAAATAACAAATCAAAGATACTTACTCACTCTTTTTCCCCTGGAAGAATTCTTCCGTCTTGATGGCTTTTACACGTTCCTCTGCATATTCAATGGATTTTTTGTAGAAGTCTTGCTTGTTTTCATTTTGAACTGCTTGTAAGAATTTTTCGAACCAGGTTTTTTCCTGACTGGTATTTTTCATTAAATGATTCAAATATCCTAAACGAAAAAGGCTCATGTAATTGCGCGGATTGTACTCCAATACTTTTTTATGACACTTGATTCCTTCTTCGTATTTGCGTGATGAGGTATAGTTGGAGGCTTTGGTTTCATAAAGGAAAGATATTAGCATTTTGTCGGGTTGCAGCAGAACGATAGCTTCATCAATGATTTCATTTCCTTCATTCAAAAATCCCAGGTTGCTGGCCGCAATTCCATATTGAGAAAGGATATACACATTTTTTCGTTGCGTCTGTTCTGTTGCAAGTCTCAAGTAATCGTAAGCTTGTGAGAAACTGTCCCGACGTGCATACGACAATCCTAAATAGTAGTTGGTACTGGCTTGGTTGTCTCCTTCCTTTTTTATTTTTTGATACAAATCAATAGCTTTCTGGTATTGTTCTGACTCATAGTATACATGTGCTTTCAATCTGTTGATAGCCAGATCGGTAGAATCAAATTCGGTGTATTTTTCTAAATAGTAAAGTGCGGTATCAGGTATCTCCAGCGTGAGGCAATTCTGTACTAATGACAATACATTAGGTTGATTCTCAATGTTTTGTTCAGCCATTTGGCGCCGATACATCAATGCCGAATCGGGTAATTCCAGTTTGTCATAGCATTTGGCCAACAAATCCAGCTTTTGTTCCGAAGTGTCATGATTTAAAGAGTCGCGATATAGCCTGATACTCTTTTGATAATAGACTCTTTGGTAATAGCAATTTGCAACGGCATGTACCAATGTATCGGAGAAGTGAAGTTGCAGAGCGCGTTGATAACTCTCTAAAGCTTTCAGAAACTGACGTTTCTGAAAGCAGATTTCTCCTTGAGCATACATTATCTTCCAGTCTGCTGTATCAGTTTTTTCAAAGATGATAGATGAGGCTTGACAAATGGTAATTCCTGCTAGGTAGCATATAAACATAAATATTTTCATATCTTTTTTATTTTTCAGGTTGGAAAGAAACAGGTAGCGTAAATTTTATTCTCACTTTTGTCCCGTCGGCCAGCTCTGCGGGAGACCATTTGGGAGAACCTTTCAGCAATGTGATTACAGCGTTTTCAAAAGCTCTTTCTTTGGGAGCTTCAAGCACTTTAAAGTCGCAAAGTGTGCTATCTGTGTTTACTACAAACCGGACAATTACTTTTGCTTTTATGTTTTCTAGACCTTCGGGGTATTTCAGATTCTGACCGAACCATTGGTAAAAGGCTGTTATGTCCTTATCCTTGTCAAAACGAGGTTGCCGGGTTATTTGATCTTCCGGATATACGGATATGGTTTGTAGCATTTTGTCTTCTGTTGTTTTTTTATCTTGTGACAGAAGCCATTTTCCAGCTAATAGAATGAATAGCAATATAACCGCAGAAGCTAATATGTATATTGTTTTTTTTCTATGAGGTGTTTTCCTTTCGCTTCCCAAAAAGTATACATCATTTTCTTCTTTCATAATATACCTGTATTAAATTGTTTTTTCAATTAATGATTTTAATCCTCGCAAAGCTTCTTTGGATACATGAAGTGTGTATTTGACTGGAGAACTTGTATTCGCTAAAATCAGTTCTTGTTTGTTGATATTGATGACGTAAATAAAATTACTGTTGATTAGCAATCCTCGGCCAACACGGATAAACATTTTGGCACTATTTTTTAGTTGTTGCTCGATAATTCTTTCAAAGGATGATAAGTTAAAAGAAAAAGTATAATCCTCGCCATTTATCAATTTCATGGTAGTGTAACTTCCATCTGAACTGATATAAGCGATATCATTATTGGCAACCCTGACTAAAAGGGCATTGTTGGATACAATTAAATATTCAATCATAGCATCTAAACGTGATGTTGTTTTATGCAAATGAAAGAATTTTTATGGATATAGTCACTTTGTCAAGTGAACCGTTTTATGAAATCCCCGTTTCATTTTATGAAATTCAATAGGTCTTTGTGCCTTGTTCGAAACACAAGTACGTTTCACTTCAAACGCACTTGCGTTTAATCTAAAATGCACTTGCGTTTGAGAGGAAACGTACTTGCGTTTGAGTGCTAATCTCTATCTCGTTTAGAGAAAATGGTAATGTGTTGATAGCATGTAGTTTATTGAATTTTCTTCCGATAAGAAGTCGGTGTCATCCCCATATGCTTTTTAAAGCACCGGTTAAAGTGTGCGACTGATTCAAAGCCGCATTCCAGACTGATTTCTGAAATATTCCATTTCCCGTTTAATAATAGTTTGCAGGCATAGCCAATTCGCATGTCCGTGATATGGTGTCTGAATGTTTTTCCGGTGTTTTCCTTGAAAAAACGGCAGAAGGCAGTTGGGTTCATGGCAGCGTATGAGGCTACATCCTCCAGGCAGATTGGCTGGGTGTAATGCTTGTTGAGGAAGGCCATGACCTTTTCAATCTTTCGTCCGTTAAACCGCGCTGGAACCGGATCGTAGGCAGGAGAGGAGATGACTTTTTCTGGAGTAAGATGCGTCAGTGCATCCAGCAGTTGCAGGAACTCCACTATTTGTCCCACCCCTTCTTTTTGTGGGATGCGCTTTATTATCTGCGGAATATCATCCGTGCAATTGGATAGTGAAAACAGCAGTCCTCTTTGTGCCTCTTCCAGCAGGCGATTGATACCTTGAAACTGGCTGTAGTGCGAGAAAGCATATTGCATGAAATCCTTTTCAAACTGGATGATAACCCCGTTCACTCTTAATTCTTCCTTCAAGTCATATTCCGGTGCGTTTTCCAGGTAATGAGGAAGGTTGGAACCTAAAAGAAACAGTTGCTGGTCGGAGAAATCGGTCATGCCGTCGCCTGCCATTCCCTGACCATATCCCTTTTCGATGTAAATCACTTCAAACTCACTATGGAAATGCCAGGGATAAGTGAAGTTCTTGTAATCGTAGAACCGGGCCTTCAGCGGGTGGGCATCCGTAATATCCAGTTGTTCATTGAGTATCTTTCTCATGTTAGGAAAAGGAAAAAGTAAGATACTGCAAAGTTACGCAAATAACCTGCAAAAATTGGCAAATGTTCATGTTTATTTCTCCTCTAACTTTGGGGCAGATAAAAATGGACATAATATGAACAGTTTGTTTGATGTATCTGGAAAAGTGGCTGTAGTTACAGGCGGTTCCGGGGTATTGGGAAGTAACATATCTGAAGGCCTGTTGAAGGGCGGAGCCAAAGTTGGAGTGATTGGAGCACATTCTGACCGGGTGGAAAAAGCGTTGGAAAGACTTAGAACGACCGGGGGAGAAGTTTGCGGTTTTACCTGCAATGTGCTCGACATGGACAGTTTGCGGGAGGTGAAAGAAAAAGTGCTGGCCCAGTGGGGAAGGGTAGATATCCTGGTCAATGCAGCGGGAGGAAATATCCCGGGAGGTACGCTGACTGAAACGCAGCACGTGTTCGATATGAAGGTGGAAGACTTGAACAAGGTGGTAGACCTGAACCTGAACGGTACGGTATATCCTTGCCTGGTGTTCGGGGAAGTTATGGCCGCACAGAAAAGCGGTAGCATTATCAATGTGTCTTCTATGGCGTCTTATGAAGCCATTACCCGTGTGCCGGGCTACTCCATGGCCAAGAGTGCAGTAGAGAATTTCACTCGCTGGATGGCTCAGGAAATGGCCTTGAAGTTCAGTGAGAAGATTCGCGTGAATGCCATTGCGCCCGGTTTCTTTATCGGAAACCAGAATCGTGCCGTACTGATAAATCCTGACGGTTCGCTGACGGAACGTAGCCGGAAAGTCATAGCCAAGACTCCGATGAAGCGTTTTGGTGACATCTCAGAACTGAATGGAGCCGTACAGTTCCTGTGCAGTGAGGCGGCCAGCTTCATTACGGGAGTTACTTTGCCCATCGACGGAGGATTCAGTTCATTCAGTGGAGTATAATTTAAGGGAACGGTAACGATGGAAAAGACTTGGAGATGGTTTGGTAAGAAAGACCGCATCACGCTTTCCATGCTTCGGCAGATTGGGGTGGAAGGCATTGTGACAGCGCTTCACGAGGTGCCCAACGGAGAGGTTTGGACCACAGAGGCGATTAATGACTTGAAAAACTATATTGAATCGTACGGCATGAGGTGGTCGGTTGTAGAAAGTCTTCCGGTGTGCGAGGCTATCAAATACGGTGGCCCTGAGCGTGATGCCTTGATAGAGAATTACAAAATCAGTCTGGCTAATTTGGGGAAATGCGGAGTGAAGACGGTGTGCTACAACTTTATGCCGGTCATCGACTGGATACGTACAGATTTGCATTATGCCTTGCCCGACGGAAGTTCTTCGCTTTACTTTAACCGGATACGTTTTGCCTATTTCGACTTGAAGATTTTGCAGCGTGAAGGAGCGGAGCGTGATTATTCGCCGGAAGAACTGCAGAAGGTGGAAGAACTGGACTGCCGTATTACTCCTGAGGAAAAAGCCGAACTGATAGATACGATTATTGTTAAAACTCAAGGGTTTATCGACGGTAACATTCAGGAGGGAGAACAATACCCTGTCCGTAAGTTCCGCGAACTGCTTGCATTATATAAAGGAATAGACCGCCAGAAGCTGAGAGAAAATCTGTGTGAATTCCTGAAAGCAGTGATGCCGGTGTGCGATGAATATGGAGTCAATCTGTGCATTCATCCGGACGATCCTCCTTTTCAGGTGCTCGGCCTTCCGCGTATTGTCACCAGCGAAGAAGACATCGACTGGCTGTTGCATGCCGTGGATAATCCGCATAACGGACTGACTTTCTGTGCCGGTTCCTTGAGCTCCGGAAGTCAGAACGATACCCGTGAACTGGCCCGTCGTTTTGCCCGGAGAACCCACTTTGTCCATCTTCGCAGTACGGAAATATTGCCCGAAGGAGATTTCAGAGAGACATCACATCTGGCAGGAAGAGGGCATCTGCTGGAGTTAATCCGTATTTTTGAGAAAGAAAATTCCGGACTGCCCATGCGAGTAGACCATGGACGTACGATGCTGGGCGATGAGAAAGAAGGATACAATCCCGGTTACTCTTTTTACGGACGTATGTTTGCCCTGGCACAAGTGGAAGGTATGATGGCAGCAGTCCGTGATGAAATGACCAGCGGGATGATATAACTCAGGGCTGTTTTTGCGTGCGGTACTCTTTGGGAGAGATGCCGGTATTTTTCTTGAAAAAACGGCTCAGGTAAGAAGAGTCCGGAAACTGACAGAGGGAGGCTATTTCTGCAATGGATAAAGCCGGATTGTTGAGCAGGACTTTCAGTTCGGCAGTCAGCTGTTCGTCGATAAGCGCTTTCGGAGTCTTTCCGTTGGAGTAGGTTTCCGTAATTTCGTGCAGGTAACGCGGAGAGATGCAGAGCTTTCCGGCATAGAACGATACCTGATGCATTTGTGCGGCATGTTCGTGAATCAGGTGCATAAACCTGTGAAACAAAAGTTGCTTCCGGGTGTACGATTCGGCCACGGATACGTACGTGTCGGGGATGGAACTGAAAATCCACATCAGCATACCTTGCAGGAAATTCAGTTCCAGCCGTTCGCTGAATGCAGAAGGAGGCTGGGTAAAAAGCAGTTGTCCCATGTTCATCCATAGACTGATGTTTTTCCAGCTTTCTTCTTCGTGGTTGTATTGTGGAAACTCTCTCATGTAGTTGAAATACGTGGTATCGAGTGAAATGGCAGCCTGTAGAAAGAGCTTCTTGGGATAAAGCAGAAAGCGGACGTGAAAATCATCGGATGCCTCTATAAGTTGCATGATACTTCCTTCCCAGAAAATAAGTTCTGACATTTTGTGTAGGTGAAATTGCTGTGCGCCGGTGGAGAGAATACCTTCTCCGCTGGTGCATTGCAGTTGGATGCCACAGTCAAAATGAAGCAGGGAGGCTTTCAGAAAAGCCAGATTGCCTTCATCATAATGGATGGCGGTGAGAGATGATAATAAGGAAATATCCATGTAAAGATAATTTTATGAAACAAAAATACGGTTTTTCTTCGAGAAAAAGATGAATTAGTTCCGATTTTGAAAAGTTTTGTGCGGTAAAAGGAAGGTGAAAACTTCGTTATAATGTCTAATTTTGCAGCGTTTTAAAGAAGGACATTATGACAAGAAGCAATTCTCAATTATTTATTCTCGTATTCTTAGGTATATTAACCGCATTTGGTCCGTTTGTGACTGATATGTATCTGCCTACTCTGCCTGCCATGACTGACTATTTCCATACCACTTCCTCACAGGTGCAGTTAGGATTGACGGCCAGCATGATAGGATTGGCTGTCGGACAATTGTTCTTTGGGCCGCTGAGTGACAAGTATGGTCGCCGGCTTCCTTTGATTGTGGCCATGTGTCTGTTTCTTTTGGCTACGTTGGGATGTCTCTATTCCCGGACCATTATGCAGTTTGTGGGCTGGCGAGTGGTTCAGGGAATAGCGGGTGCTGGGGGAATTGTGATTTCACGCTCCATCGCAGCCGATAAGTATTCCGGCAGGGAACTGGCAAAGATGCTGGCTATTATTGGCGCTATCAATGGAGTAGCTCCGGTGGCGGCTCCTGTGGCTGGAGGAGGAATGGCCGAAAGTGTAGGCTGGCACGGCATTTTCTGGGTATTGTTCGGATTAGGTATATTGTTGTTGCTCGGAAGTCTGCATTTTGCAGAGTCCCTGCCGGCTGTACGTCGCCAGAATGCACGTTGGTCAGATGTGTATAAGAGTTTTCTTACCGTCATTCACAACCGTCGGTATGTATGTTATATCCTTCAGTTTGGTTTTGCTCAGGGAGTGTTGTTTGCCAATATCGCTTCCTCTCCTTTTATTATGCAGGAGCATTATGGCTTTTCGCCTTTGATGTTCAGCATCTGCTTTGGAGCCAATGCCATAGCCATTGTCATTTCTGCGACCTCGGCTGTCAGGTTTGCCCATCCGGAACAAGCTTTATATAGGGGGAGTGTCGGAATGGTAATTGCTTCCTTCCTTCTGTGTGTGGCATTGTGTGCCGGTTGTAGTTTTTGGATTTATGAAGTGCTGCTTTTGGCGTTGCTTTCCATGTTAGGACTCACCTTTACCTCATCCAATACCTTGGCGATGGATAGTGAACGGGCGAATGCGGGTATGGCATCGGCTTTGCTGGGAGCATTGGGGTTTGCCTTTGGCGGTGTGGTTTCTCCACTTGTAGGGCTGGGAAATATTATGGTCTCTACCGGAATTCTGTTTTTTATTGGTTCTGTATGTGCGTTTGTTTGCACTCGCATAGCGCTTCGGCGAGCTTTTTCATTGGCACAATATTACCGTAAATGAGTTTGTGGTAATTTCCTGTTTTCATTTTGAGGGATAAAAAATACATGGTATTCCATGTTTTGATTAAGACCGTATTCTGATTTGAGTGTCGATAAAGTATAAATCACCGTCAATGCCATAAAGTACATTGTTGGGGACTACATCAAACACCTCCTATTTTGAATTATGATATTCGTCGTAATAGTCCATTTCAAAGCCTAATGCCTTATATAGGTAGCTATTTCATCTTCTGTAGCTTCTCGTTCAGCCAAAATGTAAGGTTGTATAAGAACTGCACAGAACTCTTGTTGGCTATTATAGGCGAAATCTATCATCTGATAAGGTACGTTACCAAATAACTTGTTGTGTGCATTTATGCGAATGAAGAAATTCTCCAAATCATCACCTGCGTATTCAAAATTATTCAGTTTAATAACGATATTATCTTTATTTCCTGTATAGACTTCGTTTTCTCCACCTTTACTAAGAAATTCAACATTTAGTTCAGAAAGAGAAATCCATAAATTGTTGGAATTGGTGAAGTCAATCAGCTCTTTTGTTTGCCCTCTCTTATAGCTCTCTGTTGGTTCAAGCGTTCCTGCTGTTTCCTTTTTTCTTCTAGCGATATAGGCTGCTTGCTCCAAAATGCTATTGATTGGCGAGTGCGTTCTATCCATTCTTTGTGAAATTCATTTATGTATTCCATAAATCTTATAATTATGAGTTTAAAACAAGATAGTTATTCCTTTTTTAACTTCCATGATTGGCACGACATTTTATTTCTTGGGACTTATAATCTGGATATTTCCTTGAAATGTAATAGCTCTATAAAAGAAAAACAACATAAGAGTTTTTAGGCTCAAATGCTGTTTTTGCTATTTTAATAGGGATTATTTTGATATGTTATAATCATTCATTACAAAGACATTGGGTATAATAGTATTTGATTGAATTTTGGCTTGTTCTCCTTTGATAGCAAGAAAAGCAAAACCAACAAAGGGTAAAAATGTCAATCCAAGTCCAACTCCAAGGCCGATGGCAAGCCCCTTCTTATTGTCACCTTCAGAATCAATATTTCCTTCCAAAGATATATTCTGTCCATCAACAGCTGTCGTTGAAACACATTTTACGTTAACATATCCAGCTTTTCCACAACCTCTTGCTTTTTTCTTTTCTATTTGAAGTTGTACAGGAGTTCCACGTTTGATTAATATGCTTCCTTCTGTGTCTTTTACATCGTTTTCAACGATTGCAGTTGGAGAACTCCCATTACTTTTGCTGTTTATGGAAGATGTAATCCTTACAGATAAAGATGTTCCTCTATTTAAAGGAGTTCCAGCAAAAATGCTTAAATTAAGCATTAAAAGTGCCATTACGCAAGACATTTGTTTAATCATAGAAGTTTAAATAATATGCTTTTCAATTCCCAGATAAAAGCAGATAAAAAATAAGGTGTGGGAACTATATTGCTTTATCCTACATTCAGGTCTTCGCACTACCTCTAGCATGGATAAAACAATAGCCCCACACCAGACAGTATATAGAAACCTTATAGGAATAAGGTTAGTATATATCAAGTGTGGGTGCTATTGCTATCATCTTCATGCTAGTTTTCAAAGTTGCGAAGTTTGAATGTAGAAGATAATTTCAATAACACCTTTCGTTAATTATGTCCTTTCAATTTACTAACACTATAGCTTACTGAAATTGTTGCAAATGTAACGAAAGATTTTGATATTCTGAATAAAATCTAAAACAAATGTAAATTTATATACTCAAAATTTATATGCCGATTTATATACGGCTATATCCTTGGTTATTTATAAACAGCTATCTCCGTATGAATTATAGGAGTTGAGATAGTTCTAAAGTCTAAAAACTTATGGATTTAGTCTATTGCTATAAGGCTAAAATGCCAAACATATATAATCGGATTTTAGGTGTATCTGGACTGTAGGACAAATTTTGATTTGGATATATAGAACTAACCTTGTTCTTAATTTGTCCTACCTGTTGTTTAGAATTAATATGTTACAACATTCCTTCATCAGCAAAACAGTAGTATTTTAAAACTCTTATTCTCATTAGTTACGCTGCATCCCTAACTTGTTTTGTCAGTCTTATATTCACTACTGTCCAATAAAAGTTGGCTAATCGGTCTTTGAAATTATTGAAATACAGTCTTTTAAGTGCTATTTCTGAATGAAACGGATTTGAATTTGTAGCTTAGCGGTCAAATTGAAGACCGCTTATGAACCAAGATAAATACGTATTCGCTCAACTTACCGCTTTTCTGAACAGAACACAGTTCAATAACTTTGTTCGCAAGTATGATGGTAATCGCTACGTGAAGCAATTCACCTGCTGGAATCAGTTACTTGCTATGATGTTCGGACAACTGAGCAATCGTGAAAGTCTTCGCGACCTAATTGTTGCTTTTGAAGCGCATCGGGCCAAGCAATATCATCTTGGTCTGGGACGCAATCCAATAGCCAAAGCCACTCTCGCGTATGCTAATCAGAATCGTGACTACAGAATCTTTGAAGACTTCGCGTTCTATATAATGAAGGAAGCTTGCGAAAGGCGATCAATCAATATCTTGGAGATTCCTGGGAAAAAGTATGCTTTTGATTCAACAACCATTCCGTTGTGTCTAGCCACATTTCCCTGGGCAAAGTTTCGAAGAAAGAAAGGAGGTATCAAAGCTCATGTTTTATATGACATTGAAGCACAAGTTCCTGCCTTGTATACTGTAACTACTGCATCGAAGCATGACTCTACGGAAATGTACTCAATCCACTATGAACCAAATGCTTATTATATATTCGATAGGGCTTATGACTCTTTTAAGGAACTATATAGGATACATCTGACAGGTTCCTTTTTCGTAGTCAGAGAGCTAAAACGAATTTAAAATACACAATGGTCAGGTGGAAGCGTAGGATGCCTAAGAATATACTAACCGATGCTGAAGTGAAACTGGCTGGTTATCTTTCTGAGAAGAAATACCCCGAGTCGTTCCGACTCATTCGATACTACGATGAAGAAGATGATCGTGAGTTTACTTTTCTGACGAATGCAAAGCATCTTTCTGCGTTGGATGTCGCGAATCTATATAAAAAAGATGGTTGGTTGAACTGTTTTTCAAATGGCTAAAGCAGCATCTTAAGATAAAGAGATTCTGGGGCACAACGAAGAATGCTGTACGCATACAGATTAGTGTTGCCATTATCACTTATTGTCTCGTGGCTATTGTGCACCATGATATGCAATTGAAACGCTCGACATATGAAGTTTTGCAGATTCTAAGTATCTCTCTAACGGACAAAACCCACTTACGTGACCTGTTCGATAAGACTATTTTCAACGATGTCAAAGAACTCGATTATCCCCTTTTTAAGGGACTATTTGATTAATTAATTAACGTGTCCAATTTTTATTGGACACTAATGGTTTCGGGTGAAAAGTAAACGGTTGAGGCAGGAATTAGGATTGAAGTCGGAGTATGCCGCACTCGTAGATTTGTTCGATGGAAAGACTTATCGGTTGGAGGGATTGTTACAGAGACTACAGGACGAAGTGCGAAATACGCATGAGAAAGGCTGGTTGGAGAACCATCGGGCAAAAAAGTTGGAAAAAGAAGTGTTGGAACTGGATGAGAAGGTCGGTATGGTACTGATGCTTCAGAAAGGTACTTTTATCCGTCCTTTGCCGGAGGATGGAAGTGTCACTCCGTTATCGCCGTTAAGAATACGTGCAGAGATTTTCTATCATGCGGTACCGTTCACTAAAATTTTGTTTATGGCTAATCTTTCTTTAGGCTTGCTGCCTTTGGGCTGGTGGGTCTATTCCTGTGTGATGCAAGAAGGCGATAAGGCAAGAAACTGGAGGAGTAGGTGGCGACGGATATGGGTGTGGGCTGTATGGGTGGCCTGTCTGTTTCATTGGACTTCTTATTTGCTTCGTTGGTATATTGGAGGACGGATCCCTTTGGGAAACGGACATGAAACGATGCTTTTTTTAGCGGGATTTCTGTTATTGTGTACTTGTATCTGGCAGCGGCAACGGCTGACTTTATTTTGTCGGGTCTTGCTTTATCCGGCAGTGTTGTGCTTGGGAATTGGAATTTTTATCGGTGCGGTATGGGCCAACGTGTCCTGGGGAAGCTATTGGGCCTGGGATCCGAAAGAAGTCTGGGCTCTGATTACTTTCATGCTTTATGGAATGGCTTTTCATGTGCAAAGTATCCCTCGTTTCAGAAATCCGTACTTTTTTCATTGGTTTTTAATCGTTTCGTTCTCTGCCATACTGATGACCTATTTCGGCGTAAACTATGTACTCGGAGGAATGCACAGCTATGCCGGGTAAGTGATAGCTTTTTATCCTTTTGGGCGAATGATTTGTTTATTGATAGTTTTTCATTACCTTTGGATAGTGAATTTAAAAATGGACGAAGTATGAAATCTTTGAATTATGCATTAGTCAGTTCGCTCTGTGCATTAGTTATCGGTATATTATTGGTCACATGGCCAGATGTAGCAGTGAGTTACCTGGTAATTACTATCGGGGTGTTGTTCCTTATTCCCGGACTGGTTGGATTGTTTTCTTATCTGGCCTTGTTGAACAAGAGTAAGGTAGATGCTCCTCGTCCGGGGTTTCCTATAGTTGCGTTAGGCAGTACACTTTTCGGTGTATGGCTGATTATCATGCCTTCTTTCTTTATCGGGGTGCTGATGTATGTGTTAGGCATTCTGTTGGTTTTGGGTGGTATCAGTCAGCTGGCTAATCTGATTGCAGCTCGTTCATTTATGCCGGTTCCATTTGGGGTGTATGTAGTGCCCGTATTGATTTTGGCAGCGGGAATTACGGTCTTGTTCAATCCGTTTGCTACGGCTGAGATACCTTTTATTGTGTTGGGAATTTCTTCCATTGTATATGCATTGATGGATATGTTCCGTTTGTTGCGTTTCCGTAAAAAGAACAAGAACATACAAGATGTGACACCTATAGAAGAAATTAAGGAATGAAGCGATTTGACAGGCTTGATTTATTGCCGGAAGGCCAGGATATGGTGGCTGGTATAGACATGACGGGTGGTTTTTACCGCTTGTTCCAGAATTCAGCGCCTTTTCCGGGGTGTGTTTTTCTGCTCTGTCTGAGGGGAAGCTGCCGGGTGAAAATCCATTTGACATGTTATGACTTGAAAGAAGGGTCTTTGGCCATTATATTCCCGGGAGTATTTTTTCAGATTCAGGAGCAGAGTAAGGACTGCCGGTTTATTTTTGTCGGTTTTTCCAAAAAGCTGATAGAAGGAGCCAAGTTGTTTTCTTATACCGTGGAGTATACTCCTTATATCTTTGAACGGCCGGTAATTGAGATGAAGAAAGATGTATATGAATTGTTCCGGGATAGTATCCGTCTCTTGATTCGCCGACAGAAGATAAAAGAAGAAATGAGCGGAATGCAGATCAGTTTGATTTATACGCAATTACTCCTTTCTTTAGGTGGCGTATATAAGAAAAGAGGAGAGGAGGAAGATTCGCCGAGATATAATCGAAATCAAGAAATTGTAAAGGAGTTGGTTCGTATTATTGTGCAATATTATAAAACGGAACGCAATGTATCTTTCTATGCCGAGAAGTTGCATCTTTCGCCCCAGCATCTGAGTACAACGGTGAAGAAAGTTACCGGAAAGACCTTGACCGACATTCTTTCTTCGTTCATCATACGCGATGCGCAGGCTAAGCTTCGTTCTACGGATATGACGGTACAGGAAATAGCCTATTCGTTGAATTTTTCGGATATTTCCTTCTTCGGGAAATACTTCAAACGTTATACGGGCATGTCGCCCAAGCAGTATCGGAACATGTAAAAACAATAAGGGCAGGTGTATTTGTTTACGCCTGCCCTTATTGTTTCTGAGGACTATCTTTTATCCAAACATTGGAGTGATATATTGTGTCAGCAAGTATCCTCCGCCTACCAGCCAGATGTAAAGCAATCCTGCCAGCAAGAACGGTTTGGCACCAGCTTGTTTGAATTTCTCCAGACTGGTATCTGTACCCAGTGCCGTCATGGCCATTGTCAGCATGAAGGTATCGATGTACTCAATGGCACCGTTCAGTGGAATATCTTTTACGGTTTCGGCACCTGTGAGGTATTGCAACAAGGAGTTCAGACAGATGATACCGATGAATCCGAATGCAAACCAGGGAATAGTGATTTTGCTCTTTTCGGCTTTACCTTCAGGATTTGTTTTTTTCCGTCCTGCCAATGCAAAGCTCATGATGACCAGTACCGGTGCCAGCATCATGACGCGGATCATCTTGGTGATGGTAGCTGTTCCGGCAATTCCTAATGAATCGGTCGGGTCCATGGCATTTCCGGCTCCTGCTACGTGAGCAACCTCATGCAGGGTACTTCCTGTGTAGATGGCTACTCCCGTATCTCCCAGTGCATCCAGCATACCGGCACGGTACATAATCGGATAGAGGAACATGGAAATGGTTCCGAAAATGACTACCGTAGATACGGCAATGGCCGTTTTATGTCCTTCACATTTTACCACCGGTTCTGCACCCAGTACGGCTGCTGCTCCACAGATGGCGCTACCTGTGGCTGTCATAAGAGAAGTATCTTTGTCCATTTTCATCAGTTTACCCAGCCAGATACCCAGGAAAATAGTACCGGCTACGATGATGGCATCGATAACCACTGCGGGGAGTCCTACAGCGGCTACTTGTGTCAGTGTCAGACGGAATCCGTAGAGTACGATACCGGCACGTAGTACCTGCTTGGTGCAGAACTTGATACCTGGAACCCATGTTTCAGGCAGTTTGTTGCGCAGGCTGTTGGCATAAAGCATTCCCAAAATGATACCCACAATCAGCGGACTGCAAGAAAGACTTTTCACGAAGGGTATTTCGGCAATGTAGAAGGCTGCAAAAGAAAATAATGCAATCAATAAAATACCATGGAGGGTATTGGCTCTGTTTCCTTTCTTGAACATATCAGTTTATTTTTTAGTGATTTTGATTTTATTTCGGGCGCAAAGATAGAAGATTTCCATGGAATGTCCTATTTACATTTTTTTATGCGTGATAACCAAAAGTAATAATGTGTATTGTCTAGGCCTTTATTCGGTGGTTTTGTGCTTCTTGCTTTTTATGCTATCTTTGCATGAAATTAAAAATGGAAAAGAAATGAAATTATTGATCAAGTCATGTCTGGCAGTAGCTTTATTTGCTGGCATCTGTCTGGTTGGATGTAAGGAAAAGGACATGTCAATGAAAATGAACAATCCGCGCAATATCAGGGGAGTCATCAGCTATAAACGTTCGTTCGGAGATTTGAATGATGTACAGCTGGCTACAGCCAAGAAAATAGGTATTCGTCCTATCAGTACCCGTGAAGAGGCGGAAGAAATGAAGGACCGGTTGATTGAAATTGCCGCTTGTGAACGCTATGGTTTGGACTCTTTGACACATTCAATTCCCTACCTGATACCTCAGGCCAGTGCGCTGCTGGATACCATTGGAGTTAATTTCTTGGATTCACTGGAAAACAAAGGACTGAACCCCAATAAAATCATTGTAACGTCCGTGACTCGTACGAAGTATGACGTAAAGCGTCTGCGGAGAACCAACGGAAATGCTTCGCTGAACTCCTGCCATTTTTATGGAACTACGTTTGATGTGAGCTGGAAGCGTTTTGAGAAGGTAGAAGACCCTGATGGCCGTCCTATGCAGGATGTAAGTTCGGATACATTGAAGCTGGTGCTGTCGGAAGTATTGCGTGACCTTCGTAAGGCAGACCGCTGTTATGTGAAATATGAGTTGAAACAAGGTTGTTTCCATATTACTGCCCGATAATTCAAGAAGTTATGTTCAGATATTTCATTTATTTGGCTTACGACGGTACTAACTATCATGGCTGGCAGATACAGCCTAACGGAAGCAGTGTGCAGGAAACGCTGATGAAAGCGCTGCATACTTTCTTGCGGGATGAGGCCATTGAAGTGGTGGGGGCCGGACGTACGGATGCCGGAGTACATGCCCGCCTGATGGTGGCACATTTTGATGTGGAATGGATGCTGGATGAAGATACGGTGACGGATAAACTGAACCGTTTGCTGCCGCCGGATATATCGGTGTACCGTGTGCGGAGAGTGAATCAGGATGCGCATGCCCGTTTTGATGCGACTTATCGTACGTACAAATACTACGTCACTACACAGAAGAATCCGTTTAATCGGGCATATTGCTGGCGATTGTTCCAGCCTCTGGATTTTGCAAAGATGAATGAGGCTGCACAGACCTTGTTCGATTACACGGATTTTACGAGCTTCAGCAAATTACATACGGATGTGAAGACCAATAACTGCAAGATTATGCATGCCCACTGGGATCAGGTAAGCGAAACGGAATGGGTATTTACCATTCAGGCAGACCGCTTCCTGCGCAATATGGTTCGGGCCATTGTCGGTACGCTGGTAGAAGTAGGCCGCGGCAAACTTTCGGTGGAAGGTTTTCGGAAGGTGATAGAAGAAAAGAACCGCTGCAGTGCAGGTACATCCGTACCGGGACATGCACTCTTCCTGGTCGATATAGGCTATCCGGATGAATTGTTTCCGCTGGGCTAGTCTTTTTCGGTAAGATATTTCCAGAAACGGACCGGCATATCCTTTTTGTGCTTTACGGGATTCAGCCGGGATTGAATACATACACTGTGAAAATAGCTTTTCCAGCCCTCCTGGAAAAGCTTTTCGTTTTTATCCAACAGCTCATCTTCCAACTTGCCATGTCGCAGGAAGGCAGCACGAGAGTCTTCAAATGTAATTTCGCTGACTTCTTTCAGGTCGTAATAGTAGCCGTAGTGACGGCGTGCATCGTAGATTATCCACGGCTGATCGGCAAACCGGTCGCGAAAATGATGGATGGTCAATGGATAGACGTTGTAAAGAGGTTCCATGATACCGAAATATACCTGGTCGGCTGTTTTTTGAAAGCGCATGAACTGAAGTACCCTCATTCGCTCGTCCGCTACTTTTTTGCTGAGCTGATACACTCCTAACACATCCGGGTCTGCGAAATTTTGTTCGATAGAGGCTGGTGCATCGGTTACTTTCCGCATGTAGCGAAAAAGGAGCATGGCAGCTTCCGGTGTCTCCGAGAGCCAGCAATAGGTAAGGGAGGCAAGTGCTCTTCGGGAAAGTTTACGTGATAACAGTTTCCAAACCCGTTCTGTCTTTTCCGCATCTGTTACCACCTGATGTACCTCCTCATGAAAAAGCGGAAGCGGTTCCTTCTCTGCAAGTAGCAAGTCGGGAAAAGTCCGGCGATAATAGGCATCGAATAAGGCGGTAAGCAGACCTTCAAAAGTGGAATCGTATTGAAAAACTATCATGGTTTATGAGAACTTCGTATCTTTGTGTATAGAGGATTTCAGGGAGCAAAAGTAGTAAAAACGATAAACTGAAACAAAAGGAACAGTTTTTTGTTATATAATAAAAACAGATTGAATGATGAATTATAAATCTATGCTCTTGGGACTGATGGCCACAGTGGCCGTCTTCCAGTCACAGCCTGCTCAGGCTTGCACAGGTATCACCTTGACAGCAAAAGACAGCACACGCATTCTTGCCCGTACCATTGAATGGGGTGGAAGTGACTTGAACAGTTGCTATGTGGTAGTGCCACGTGGTTATACGGTTCAGTCGTATGTGCCCGGCGGACAGGATGGCATGAAATTTACGGCAAAATATGGATATGTGGGCCTTGCGGTAGAACAAAAGGAGTTCGTGGCAGAAGGTTTGAACGAAGAAGGTCTCTCTGCCGGTCTGTTCTATTTCCCGAATTACGGACAGTATGAAGCGTATAAAGCAGAATATAAATCGTCTTCCATTGCCGATTTGCAGTTGGTTTCCTGGGTATTAGGCAACTGCAAGACGGTGGATGAAGTGATGGAAAGCCTGAAGCAGGTACATGTAGTGGCCATTGACCCGCGTGCATCGACTGTGCACTGGCGTTTTGCTGATGTGTCAGGACGTCAGGTGGTATTGGAAATCGTAGACGGTGAATTGCATTTCTTTGAAAACAACTTGGGAGTACTGACTAACTCTCCAGGATTTGAATGGCAACTGACCAACCTGAATAATTACGTCAATCTGTATCCGGGCAGTGCCCAACCTCAGTCGTTAGGGAATGTGGCTCTTCGTTCTTTCGGAGCTGGAAGCGGATTCTTGGGTATTCCCGGTGATGTGACTCCTCCTTCCCGTTTTGTACGGGCTGCCTTTTATCAGGCTACAGCTCCTGTGCAGGACAATGCCCGTCAGACCGTACTTCAAGGATTTCATATTTTGAACAACTTTGATATTCCATTGGGAATTGAGTTCGCGGAAGGGAAAGTGCCTGTCAATATCCCAAGTGCTACACAGTGGACTTCGGCCACGGATATGCAGCATCGGATGATTTATTATCGTACCATGTATAATTCTGCTATACGTAGTATTGATTTGAACAAGATTGATTTTCAGCGTGTCAAGTACAGAGCGGTACCATTGGATACCATAAAGGAACAGCCTGTAATGGAAGTTTCTATTCGCTGAAAAATGTAGAATGTATAAAAGTAAGGAAGCTGCCTTCACTCGTTTGTGGGGGCAGCTTCTTCTGTATCTCCAAAGTCGAAACTCAGCTGACGCTCGTCTATCTTCTTGCGAGGAGTAGGGAGCAGAAGTTTCCGTACTCCGTAGGCACCTAACTCATGAATGGTCTTGTCGGGCAACTCATTACAGGTGATGAAGTATTTGGCCTTCTTCATGACGGCTCCCATCTTCTTCAGTTCATAGAAACCGATGCGTGAAAAACGGCGGGAAGCCACAATCAGGCGGGCGGATTTTACTCCGATGCCCGGCACACGCAGGATGGCTTCATAATCGGCGGTCTGTATATTGACGGGGAAAAACTCCGGATGGCGAAGAGCCCAGGCCAGTTTCGGGTCAATCTCCAGGTCCAGATTAGGACTCTGGTCGTCCACTATCTCGTCTACCTTGAACTGATAGAAGCGTAGCAGCCAGTCGGCCTGATATAGACGGTTTTCGCGTACCAAAGGTGGTTGTTTCAAAGTAGGAAGTCGCTTGTCATACGTATTCACCGAAATATAGCCTGAATAATACACTCGTTTCATGGTAGGTTCTTCATACAGCGAAGAAGATACCTGCAAGATGTCCTTGTCAGTTTCGGGGGTGGCTCCTACAATCATCTGGGTACTTTGTCCGCCAGGAGCAAAGCGGGGAGTGTGACGATAGTGCTTGCGCTCTTCCTGATAGGTCTGTATGCCTTGCTGGATGTATTTCATCGGGAGATACACACTTTGGTGGTCTTTTTCCGGTGCCAGCAGTTTTAAATTCTTTTCTGTCGGGATTTCTAGGTTGACACTGAGACGGTCGGCATATAGTCCGGCTTCCCGTACCAGTTCTTCACTGGCACCGGGGATACTTTTCAGGTGGATGTAACCATTGAAACGGTGTACCAGCCGCAGGTCTTTGGCCACCCGTACCAGGCGTTCCATGGTGTAGTCGGGATTGCGTACCACTCCCGAACTAAGAAACAGTCCTTCTATATAATTCCTCCGGTAGAACTCCATGGTTAGCTCCACCAGTTCTGTAACGGAAAGGGTGGTTCGTGGAATGTCGTTGCTCACCCGGTTGATGCAGTAGGCACAATCGTAGATGCAGTAGTTGGTCAGCATAATTTTGAGCAGGGAAATGCAGCGTCCGTCTTCTGAAAAGCTATGACAGATGCCCCATCCTCCTACTGTATTGCCGACTCCTCCCCGTGTGTTTTTGCGGGAAGTACCGCTGGAAGCACACGACACGTCGTATTTGGCGGATTCAGTTAGGATTTTTAGTTTTTGTATTACCTGTTCGTTCATTTCCCTTTTATTTTCAGATTTAAAGGTAGAGAGAGTTGCGGATATGTGCAATGCTTCTGTGAGATTTCTCGTAAAAAACGTACATAATGTGTGTAAAACCGAACAGAGTGTCCGATATCGGACACTTCTTAAAATTGTTTTTATGTTGTAAACCAGTCGTTTATTGTTTTGGCATGGATGTTGCATTCAGAAAATGCGGATATAACGTAAAAATATGGATCGGGAAATATCAAAAGAAGTACGAATAAAGGCACGCAATAAGAAGCTTATACAATATGGTAGTATTGGAGCCGGATGCGTGATATTGTTGGTTTTGCTTTTTTCATGGACGCGCAGCAGTGTGAAAGAGAGTGAACTGGTGTTCTCAGAAGTGACCAGAGGAACCATTGAGGTGAGTGTAAGTGCATCGGGAAAAGTAGTACCAGCCTTTGAAGAAATAATCAATACTCCGATTAATTCGCGTATTGTGGAGGTGTATGGAAAAGGGGGAGACAGTGTGGATGTAGGTACTCCGTTGCTGAAACTGGATTTACAGAGCACTGAGACTGAATATAAGAAATTGCAGGATGAGGACCAGATGAAACGTTATCAGCTGGAGCAGTTGGAGATTAATAACCAAACGTATCTCAGTGATTTGGAAATGCAGGTAAAGGTATCGGCTATGAAGCTGAACCGGATGAAGGTGGAATTTCGGAACGAGCAATATCTTGATAGCTTGGGTTCTGGTACGACTGACCGGGTGCGGCAAGCGGAATTGAATTATCAGACGGGCAAGCTGGAATTGGAACAGCTTCGTCAGCAGTTGGATAATGAGCGGCAGGTGAAAGCAGCCGACTTGAAGGTTAAGCAGTTGGAATATGAGATTTTCCGTAAGGAGATGGCGGAGATGAAGCGAACCTTGGAAGATGCGCAGATACGTTCACCAAGGAAAGCCATTCTTACCTATATTAATAATCAGGTGGGAGCGCAGGTGACGGAAGGTACCCGATTGGCTGTGGTTTCAGACCTGAGTCACTTTAAGGTGGAAGCAGATATTGCCGATACTTATGCAGATCAGGTCATGGCAGGAGGACGGGCCATCGTAAAGATAGGCAATGAAAAACTGGAAGGTCAGATAAGCAGTGTGACGCCTTTATCTAAAAATGGAGTGATTTCTTTTATTGTGCAGCTGTCTAATGACCATCACCGCCGGTTGCGTTCGGGACTGAAAGTGGATGTGTATGTGATGAATGCCGTGAAAGAGGGCGTATTGCGAATAGAGAATGCCAGTTATTATGTGGGAAAAGGAGAGTATGAACTTTTTGTACGGGATGGAAAAGAGGAACTGGTCAAGCGGAAGGTGGAACTGGGAGATTCTAATTTTGAATATGTGGAGGTAGTTTCCGGACTTCAACCGGGCGACCATGTGGTAGTCAGTGATATGAAAGAGTATAAGAATAAGCATAAGATAAACTTGAAACACTAAGTTTTATGGATTGGCAAGTTTGAGATAAGATAAAGATGAAAAATACGTTGATATGGTACAAAATTTAATGAGAGTGAAAATTTTATGAGAATGCGAAGAACCTATTTGACACAAGCTTTTACGTTACTGAAGCAGAACCGTCTGTTCAGTATGCTCTACATTGCTGGTACAGGGCTGGCCATTGCGATGACGGTTGTAGTAGCAGTAGTTTATTATGTGAAACTGGCTCCCATATATCCTGAAAGGAATCGGGACAACACGTTGTATCTGACTCATGTCAGTTTCAAGTCCGAGCAGGAAGCAATGACTTATCAGGCCGCTTTGTCGTATCGGGCTTTGCAGGAATGGATTTATCCGCTTAAGAATGTGGTGGAAGTTTCTGCATGTTTCGGCAATGCGACGGACTATTATGTACAGCCTGCCAATCGGAGTGGGGATTTTCGTCCGGCACTGAAATTGGTAGACCCGGCTTTTTTCCGTATCTATGAGTTGCAGTTTCTAGATGGACATCCGTTTACGGAGGCCGATTTGGCAAGTGGTATTCATACGGCCGTGATATCCGATGACATCGCCCGTCGTCTGTTCGGTACTACCGAAAACGTTGTGGGACGTTCGTTTTCAATGGATTATGTGAACTATCGCGTATGTGGAGTGGTACGTGGAGCAAGCTTCTTGACCGGCCAATCGTATGCACAGATATATGTGCCTTATTCAGTCGGCTTGAATTATAAGGAACCCGGTACCTCCAGCTTTCCCTATTGTGGTCGGTTTAATGTTACTTTTTTAGTAAAAGATAATGCACAGGCAGAAGCCTTACGCACTGAAATCAGGGATTTGGTCAGAAGAGTAAATGCACAGTATAAAGGGCAGTGGCAGATGGAGTTATGGGAACAGCCCACTTCGCATACACTCAGTGTGTTTAAAGATTATCCGGCCGATACAAGTTTTAGTTCCTGGAAGGTGGCAGGTCATCTGATTCTGATGCTACTGGTACTTTTGATTGTACCATCTTTAAACCTGAGTGGGCTGATAGCCAGCCGTATGGAGAGTCGTCTGTCGGAGATGGGAGTACGTAAGGCTTTTGGTGCTAGTAAGAGTACATTGTTATCGCAGGTGATGTGGGAAAACTTTTTTCTTACGTTGGTAGGAGGCTTACTGGGGTTGTTGGTGGCATGGAGTATGCTTTATGTGGGTCGTGAATGGATTTTTATGTTGTTCGATTCGTGGCCTATGGATATTGCCGAAGGAGCTAATCTGTATGTATCAGGTGAAATGCTGTTTGCACCGGTAGTGTTTATTGTGGTGTTTGTGCTTTGTCTGATACTTAACCTGTTGTCTGCTTTGTGGCCGGCATGGACATCATTGCGCAAGCCGATTGTGTATTCATTGTATGAAAAAAGATAATCTGAAAAATAGTTGGTGGATATGTGGAAATTGATTTTGAAAAATCTTTGGAGTCGCCGCCGTCGTAACGGATGGCTGCTGGCTGAACTGATATTAGTGGCAATTCTTTCCTGGTACATTTTCGATCCAGTGATGGTGGTGACCTATGAGCGACATCTTCCGTTAGGCTATGATGCAGATCGTCTTTGTATGGTATCTGTGGGTATGCTTCCTCAGGAGGCTCCCGGGTATGAGCCACAAGCAGCTGATTCGGCTTCGTTGATGCAGACTTATTTGAATCTGGTGGACCGTGCCCGGCAGCATCCCGATGTGGAACAGGCAACTCCCGTTCTTTCTTTTGTGTATCCTGGTGCGATGGGAAATGGAACTTCCAGCTTTATAGCGGAAGGTGACTCTGTGGCTCATACGGCTTTATTTATCGAATTTTTGCCTCATACCCATTTCTTTGAAACCTATGGCTTCCAGTCTGGCAAGGGGAGTATGAGTGCGGCTCAGTTGTCCGATTTGGACAATGGGGACTATTATATCATGACGGAAGATTTGCTGGAAGGCATGTTCTGCACGCACATATATCGCAATCAGCGTTGCTGGAAAGTGAATGGAGCAGATACTTGTTATACGGCGGTGAAAGGAACCGTGAAATCATGTAAGTATTTGAGTGACAAACGTCCTGTGCCGATTGTATTTATGCCCCTGCAGAATCCGGATATACGTTCCAGCCTGGACAATATGAGGATTGTTGTTCGTTTGAAAGAAGGAGTGCGTATGGAGCGTTTCTTGCATGATTTTCGTCCTTGGATGCTTCGTCAGCTACGTATCGGGAATCTTTATGCCCGCGAACTGCAGTCATACGACGAAATCAATGCGGCACGTGAATTCAGTGATTCTACTGTGCTTTATCGTCGTAGTCTAAGCATAGCCTTGTTCTTCCTGGTCAATCTTTGTCTGGGAGTGATTGGTACTTTCTGGATGCAGACTCGTACCCGTCGTGAAGAAGTGGGCGTGATGCTTTCTTATGGAGCGACACCGCATCGCATTCGTCTGTTGCTTTTAGGAGAGGGCACGGCACTGACCACACTGGCTACCTTCATAGGCTGTTTCATTTATCTGCAATATGCATTTAGTGAGGGACTGAATACGGGAAGTTCTTTGATGGAAGCTGTTACACCCAGTTGGGTAGACAATTTTGGACTTCATTTCTTTCTTGTATCACTGATGGTGTACGTGATTCTGCAGCTGGTGGTATGGATAGGTATTTATATTCCTGCCCGTCGGATAAGCTCCATTTCGCCTACGGAAGCATTGAGAGATGAATAAAATATGGAAAGATTCGTTTGAATGCGAATATAATAGTAAACTTTTAAATAAGATGAGTATGAATATGATAGAATTAACCGGAATCAACAAGATTTACCGGACCAATGAAATAGAGACTCAGGCATTAGAAAATGTGAATCTCATGGTAGAAAAAGGAGAATTCCTCAGTATTATGGGGCCTTCCGGATGTGGAAAATCTACTTTGTTGAACATCATGGGACTGCTGGATGCCCCTACCAGCGGTATTATTCAGGTTGCGGGGGTGAAAGTAGAGGGAATGAAAGACAAGGAGCTAGCAGCTTTTCGCAATCGGAACCTGGGATTTGTTTTTCAGTCGTTCCACCTGATCAATTCATTGAATGTGCTGGATAATGTGGAATTGCCTTTACTCTATCGTGACGTTTCAGCGAAGGAACGTCGGCGACTGGCCGAAGAGGTGTTGCTCAAAGTGGGGTTGAGCCATCGTATGCATCACATGCCGTCACAACTTTCGGGTGGACAGTGCCAGCGTGTGGCTATAGCCAGGGCCATTGTGGGAAATCCGGAAATTGTATTGGCTGATGAACCGACCGGTAACCTGGATTCCAGGATGGGAGCGGAAATTATGGAAATTCTGCACAAGCTTAATCAGGAAGATGGGCGTACCATCGTCATGGTTACCCACAATGAGGAACAGGCTAAACAAACGTCACGTATCGTGCGGTTCTTTGATGGCCGGCAGGTAGGATAAGGTGAAATGGTTGATAGGGGAAGAGTGGTGTGAAGGATGAACATTGTATGACAAAATGAATCGAAGATTATGAAACGGAACCTGCTGATTTTATTTTCTCTTTTTATCTGTTGTAGTAAGGGAGTGACCGCAGTGCCGATGGGAGAAACGCATACATTGACACTGGAAGAAGCTATCATGCTGGCACGGGTACAAAGTGTGGATGCGGCTGTCGCTTTAAACGAACTGAAAACGGCCTATTGGGAATATCGTACTTTCCGTGCAGAGCTATTGCCGGAAGTGAACTTTACGGCGACTCTTCCTTCCTATCAAAAAGGTTACACCTCGTACCAGCAGAATGACGGTTCCTATACGTATGTACGAAACAACTACATGCAGATGAACGGACAGTTTTCCATCGACCAGAATATCTGGTTTACGGGAGGTACACTTTCATTGAATACTTCCCTCGATTTTCTGCGGCAGATGGATGGCGGTTCTGACAATCGTTTTATGTCGGTTCCACTGGCTTTAACCCTGAATCAGCCTGTTTTTGGAGTGAATCAGACCAAATGGAACCGTAGGATTGAGCCGGTGCGTTATGCGGAGGCTAAGGCGGCTTTTTTGAGTGCGACGGAAGAGGTCACAATGACCACTATCAATTATTTTTTCAATCTGTTACTGGCCCGTGAGAATGTAGCTATTGCTAAGCAGAATCTGGAAAATGCGGAAAAACTGTATGAAGTGGCCAAGGCTAAACGGCGAATGGGGCAGATTAGTGAGAATGATTTGTTGCAGTTGCAATTGAATGTGCTGGATGCACGTTCTGCGCTGACTTCCAATGAAAGTTCCTTGAAGAGTCACATGTTTACCTTGCGTTCTTTCTTAGCATTGGGAGAGTATGAGGAGCTGATACCTCAGATTCCAGATTCAATACCCGAAATCCGTCTGGACTATGCAGATGTGCTTTCCAAGGCCTTGGCCAATAATTCATTTGCTCAAAATATTCGTCGCAGGCAGTTGGAAGCCGATTATGAAGTAGCCAAGGCCAAGGGAAACATGCGTGAAATCACGCTGTTTGCTCAGGTGGGATTTACAGGAACAGACCGTCGTTTCGATACGGCTTATCGTCGTCTGAAAGATAATCAGGTGGTTGAGATTGGTTTTAAAATTCCGATTCTGGACTGGGGTAAACGTCGCGGACAGGTAAAAGTGGCACAGAGTAACCGGGAGGTTACTGAGGGTAAGCTACGTCAGGAAACCATGAATTTCAATCAGAACCTGTTTGTATTGGTAGAGCAGTTTAACAACCAGCAGACTCAGCTTCATTTGGCCGATGAGGCTGACCAGATTGCCCGTAAGCGTTATCATACCAATGTGGAGACTTTTCTGATAGGTAAGATTTCTACACTGGATTTGAACGATTCACAAAGCCAGAAGGATGAGGCCCGCCGTAAACACATCAATGAATTGTTTTACTACTGGTATTATTATTATCAGCTACGCAGTCTTACACTTTGGGATTTTGTGGCAGGAACGGGCATAGAGGCCGATTTTGAGAAGATTGTGAAGCATTGACCTCTTGCTATTGTAAAATTATATTTACTTTTGTCGTGTTATGATACTGATAATAGATGATGATAGTGCCATTCGCTCTTCGCTGAGTTTTATGCTTAAGAGAGCGAAGTATGAGGTACAGGCTGTGTCTGGGCCTAAAGAGGCAATGGAAGCGATACATTCTGTGACACCGCAATTAATACTGATGGATATGAATTTCAGCCTTTCGACCGATGGGGCAGAAGGGTTGGTTTTATTGAAACAGGTTAAGTTGTTTTGTCCGGATGTGCCGGTTATTCTGATGACAGCTTGGGGAAGCATTCCGCTGGCTGTGCAAGGAATGCGGGCTGGTGCTTTTGATTTTATTACCAAACCCTGGAACAATGTGGCGTTGATGCAACGTATTGAAACGGCTTTGGAACTGACGTCCAGGGAGGAAGTGGCCGATACTTCGACCACGGAAGACGAGGATTTCGACCGCAGCCACATTATTGGCAAGAGCAAGGCGCTGGAAGCTGTGCTGGCAACGGTGAAGAAGGTTTCCCGAACAAGTGCTTCGGTGCTCGTAACAGGTGAGAGCGGTACAGGAAAAGAGCTGATTGCTGAGGCGATTCATTTGAATAGTTTGCGCAGAAACAAACCTTTTGTGAAAGTAAACTTGGGAGGCATCTCTCAAACTTTGTTTGAAAGTGAGATGTTCGGGCACAAGAAAGGGGCCTTTACCGATGCGGTGACCGACCGGAAAGGACGTTTTGAACTGGCCGATAAAGGGACGATTTTCTTGGATGAAATTGGTGAACTGGATTTGTCGTGTCAGGTAAAGTTGCTGCGGGTGCTACAGGAGCAGACGTTTGAACCGTTGGGGGAGAGTCGTCCGCGAAAGGTAGATGTACGGGTGGTCTGTGCGACTAATGCTAATCTGGAGCAGATGGTGCATGAACACACGTTTCGTGAGGATTTGCTGTATCGCATCAATTTGATTGCGGTTCATCTGCCGGCCTTGCGTGAACGGCGTGAGGATATCCCTTTGCTGGCCCGTCATTTCGTGGAAAACAGATGCCGTGAGGACGGGTTGCCGTTGGTGAAACTTTCCGAAGATGCCTTGGAGTTTTTAAGTCGTTTGTCTTATCCCGGGAATATCCGGGAACTGAAGAACCTGGTAGAGCGTACCTTGTTGGTGTGTGGAAAAGATTGTCTGACGGCAGAGGATTTTCAGTCACAGTATCATCCGGCTTCAGTTGCTACAGACGCTGTTGCGAATGCAAAAGGACTTACATTGGAGGAACTGGAAAAACGTACCATTCTTCAGGCGTTGGATACGCATGATAATAATTTGACTCAGGTAGCTCTTTCACTGGGCATCAGCCGGGCGGCTTTGTATCGTCGCTTGGAAAAATACGGCATTTCGTTTAATGATTGATTAGAAGGCTTTATGAGGTTGAGAACGCTGTTTTTCCTGCTGGGTTTGTTGCTCATATTGGCGTGGAGCATTTTGCTATTTTTCATCCTGAATACAAAGAGCATGCTTTTATATGTGGGAGAAGGTGTGATTTCTTTTAGCCTGATAGTCTTGTTCTATTTTTATCGTAAAGTTGTAAAACCGCTCAATAGCATTGCAAGTGGAATGGACCTGTTGCGTGAACAGGATTTCAGCAGCCGTCTGGCTTCGGTTGGTCAGGCTGAAGCAGACCGCATCGTGGAGATGTTTAACCGGATGATGGATCAGCTGAAGAACGAACGTCTGCGTTTGCGTGAGCAGAATCATTTCTTAGACTTGTTGATTAATGTATCACCCATGGGAGTGATTATTTTGACTTTCGACGAGCAGATATCTATGTTGAATGCGGCGGCGTTGCGGTTTTTGGGATATGCTTCAGTTGAGGAATTAATGGGAAAACGGCTGGACGAACTGGATTCGCCCTTGGCAGAAGAAGTGGCACGTTTACCTAAGGATACCACAGATACCATCCGTTTAAGTGATGCCAAAATTTACCGCTGCTCCCGGCTTTCATTTGTGGACAGAGGGTTTGCTCATCCGTTCATATTGGTAGAAAGTTTAACCACCGAGGTGGTGAAAGCAGAGAAAAAGGCCTATGAGAAGGTGATTCGGATGATAGCCCATGAGGTGAATAATACCACAGCCGGCATTACTTCTACTTTGGAAACCGTTGGAGAAGCATTGGAAACATTGGAGGAAGAAACTGACGATTTGCAGGAAGTGATGAAAGTTTGTGTGGAGCGTTGCTGGGGGATGAGTCAGTTTATTACCAAATTTGCCGATGTGGTGAAGATTCCAGACCCCAATATAGAGCTGGTGAGGCTGAATGACCGGGTGATAGCTTGTGGAATGTTTATGGAAACAATCTGTCGGGAGCGGCAGATTACGCTGCATAATGAGTTATGTGTGGAGAACCCGAAAGTGTGGATTGATACGGTTCTGTTTGAACAGGTTCTGGTGAATATTATTAAGAATGCGGCAGAAAGTATCGGGCAGGGAGGGGATATTTTTATTCGTACATCAGTATCTCCGGTCATGCTTGAAATTGCCGATTCCGGAAAAGGTATCAGTAAGGAGGTGGAAACGAAATTGTTCAGTCCGTTCTTTTCGACCAAACCTAACGGGCAAGGTATCGGATTGATTTTCATTCGGGAAGTATTGACCAGACTGGGGTGTACATTCTCTTTGCGGACTTATGCTGATGGTCTGACACGTTTTCGTATTTCATTTCCAGAACGACGTCCGGAGCAAGGGAAGGACACGGATAAATATACATTGTAAACGCTTTCTGAAAAATGGTAGAAGGTTCTGTGGAATAAACTTGTCAGTCACGGCTTTATTGTCTAATTTTGCAGGCTGTAATTCGATTTAACGTAAAGAAACATGTGGTTATTACTGGCTTTTTGCTCAGCGGCGTTGCTGGGCTTTTATGATGTCTTCAAGAAAAAATCATTGGCAAACAATGCGGTTCTTCCGGTACTGGGACTGAATACGCTTTTTTCGAGTCTGATTTTTTTACCGTTTATTTTAGTTTCGCACTTTCATCCGGCGGCGTTGCAGGATACGCTTTTCTACGTGCCTTCAGCAGGTTGGGAGGTGCATAAGTTCATTATCCTGAAATCGTTTATCGTGCTTTCTTCGTGGACTTTCGGTTATTTCGGTATGAAACACCTGCCCTTGACCATTGTCGGCCCCATCAATGCTACCCGTCCGGTCATGACACTGGTAGGTGCCTTGCTGATATTTGGTGAACGCCTGAATGTGTACCAGTGGATTGGTGTGCTGATGGCCATCATATCGTTCTTCATGCTGAGCCGTTCGGGAAAGAAAGAAGGAATCGATTTCAAGCACGACAAATGGATTTGGTTTGTGGTTCTGGCGGCTGTGTTAGGTGCCGTCAGTGGTCTGTACGATAAATACCTGATGGGACGCTTCAACAACATGGTGGTACAGGCGTGGTACAATGTGTACCAGCTTTTCCTGATGGGAGGAGTGCTGATGTTCTTGTGGTGGCCCAAGCGGAAAAGCAGTACACCGTTTCACTGGGACTGGTGCATTATCCTGATTTCCGTATTCTTGTCGGCAGCTGATTTCGTGTATTTCTATGCGCTTGGTATGGACGGGGCCATGATTTCCATTGTGTCTATGGTGCGACGGGGAAGCGTGGTGGTTTCCTTCCTGTTTGGTGCCATGATATTCCGCGAGAAGAACCTGAAGAGCAAGGTGGTCGATTTGATTTTAGTGCTGATTGGTATGTTCTTCCTCTATTTAGGAAATGTATTAGGATAATTACAAGGTCTTTTATTGAACCGACTGGAGATGTGTCAGTACTTCCTTGGCAGTACTCCAGTACTTTCTAAGAAGTACTTTGGTACTTTCACGGCAGTACTTCAGTACTTCCTAAGAAGTACTGGGAAAAGAAGGTTGTACGGATACTTTTGCCTGAAGAAGGCTGGTGTAGAATCTTGATAAGATAAAAAATGCCGGAGCGTACTTTTTTACGTTCCGGCATTTTTTATACCCTGTCTTGAACAAGGCCTTTTTTAGTTTCGCATGTATTTCTTCATACCCTCGGTAGAGTAAGTCTGCAATTTCCCGTCTTTGTCCGAGTAGATAAAATAGGCATCCAGTTCAGGATGGGCACTACAGATGGCCTTGGCTGAATCCAGTCCCAGTACCATGAAGGCAGTGGCGTAGGCATCGGCTGTGGCACAGTCCTTCGCGATGACGGTAGATGAAAGAATATTGTGCTGTACCGGGTATCCCGTACGAGGGTCGATAGTATGTGCATACTTCTTTCCGTCTTTGTAATAGAAGTTACGGTAGTTGCCCGAAGTAGCCATACCGGCATTGGTGATTTCTAACACGGTCTGCAGTTCCTGATTGACAGACAAAGAATCGTCAATAGGTTTGTTCACGCCGATACGCCAGGTTTCCATTTTGCTGTTCTGTCCTTTCAGTACCAGTTCTCCACCAATGTCAATCATGTAATTCTTGATACCTTTGCGGTCGAACAACCGTGCCACACAGTCTACACCAAACCCTTTAGCGATAGAGCTGAAGTCTAGCATCATGCGCGGGTCGGCTTTAACTACTTCTCCTTCTGCATTAAGCTGTACTTTGTCGATACCTACGAACTGACGCAGGCTGTCGATGGTCAGTGAATCAGGAAACTGGGAGTGCTTGAAGCCGAATCCCCAGGCGTTGACTAACGGAGCCACGGTTACATCGTAAGCCTTTCCGGTTTCGTTGGAGATTTCTTTGGCCATATTGAATACATACACAAACAGGCTGTCGGCGTGCATGTCTGTATTGTGGTTGATGCGGGTAATGACCGACTGCTTGTTGAACGGCGACAAAGAGTTGTCTACTTTCTGCAGTTCTTTCTCAATCTCTTCTTTCAGGTTTTCGGATGATTGGTAAGTAATTTTATAGACCGTACCGAATACCAGTCCCTGGTCGGTCTGGTAAGGAGATTGTTTTCTCAGAATCAGTACCGTTCCTACGATGAGTAGCACAAGAAACGGCAACTGCCATTTTAAGTTGTTTTTGTTCATGATTTTATTGCAAGAATAAATGTTCTACTAATATTTTGATACCAATGCCAATCAGTACCAGTCCTCCGAAGATTTCCACCCGCAGGTGAAAACGCTTGCCGAAGAATACGCCGATGAGGCTTCCTGCTAGTGAGAGTACGAAAGAGGCAATTCCAATACTGGTCAGAGGCATCCAAAGACTTTCCAATTGCTTGAATCCGGCAAAGGCAAACGAGATACCGATGGCCAATGCATCAATACTGGTGGCTACAGCCAATGCCAGTGTCACTTTCAGGCTGGTAGGGTTGAAGGAAGCGGTTTCTTCTTCTTTAAATTGCGCACGTATCATGCGGATACCTAAAAATGCCAATAGGGCAAAGGCAATCCAATGGTCGTAGGCTTCAATCAGATGCTGGAAACGACTGGCACCTAACCATCCCAAGAAGGGCATCAGTGCCTGAAAGAGACCGAAGAAAAAAGCCATTCGTAAAAATGTGCCCCATTGGATACGGTGCAGAATAATTCCGCTGGTTACGGATACGGTGAAACAGTCGATAGCCAGACTGATAGACAATAAAATGGTTTCGATTAAATTCATGTGAATCAGAAGGGTAAGTTGTATATGAGATTATACGTCAAGTTAAAACTGCTCCCGGCATTTTTTCCAAATCCGGGGACATACCATGGAATGGAATTGTCATGACCTTCTACGCTCATTCTCATTTTGTATCTCACACTCCAACCCATGCAGAAACCTTTGTATATTTTCACTTTAAGTCCGAATACGCCTTCCAGCCAGCTGGCACTACTTTTCATTCCGGAATAAGCAAACGGATAAGAGATTTCTCCGCCATAGTTTGGGTCGGTCATGCTAGGGCCGTCTACATCATAACTGAATGAACTCATACCGTAGCGAAGACCCACATACAAATACCCCGGGAGGTGTGTCTTTTTGTAAAACACATTATAATCCATTCCGATACGGAAGTAAGGAGCAGAAGTCTTGTAATGCAAGTTGTTTCCATCATTTATGGCATCTGCCTTTCCGTATCCCACTTCAATGACGGGAAGAAAGCGATTTTTCAAGTTGGCTTGTACGGCAATTTCAGTATTCAGAATGTCGCTGCCTAATAAATAACTTCCCAGTCCGGCAATTTCCACTCCTATGCTCGTTCCCTGATAGAACGGAACAGGCTCTGTCGGCTCAGCTTTCTTCTTGTCTTCCTTTTTAATCTCTGCGGGAGTTGCTTTATGTACGCCCGGTTTCTGTGCCTGCAAGGGAGAAAGCAAAAGACAGCTACTCGTTAGTATCAGAAATAGTGAAATATATCTTGAAATTCTCTTTCTCATAATTATCTATGTTCGGATTGGTAATGACAAGCGAATCGAGCATACGGGTGGTAGTTTCCGCATTGGTAACTTTATAAAACATCATGGTACCGCAATCCAGGTTGATAAAGTAAGGGATATTGCGGTGAGTAATTGTAAGGATGTCTCGCTGACGGTTGGCATACTGAAGAATAAACCGGGTTTGTTCTCCGTAGCTGAGCGGCAGGCTGAGCGTACTTGTGTTGGTTGACTTATTGATCAGCGTGTCGTAAATTGTCGTATCAGCGGTTTCCAACTGCCCGATGACTGTGAGTGTATCGGTGTACTGCACAGATCGTCCATATTGGTCTACAAATGCAAATTGGGCATACGCTAGTGCATTGGGCGGACAGTTTTCCACTTCACAAGCTGGAAAAAAGGAAACGACTGCCACCAAGAGGATACCTAATACAATCGGTAGTTTTTTCATTATTCAATTTCTTTCTCGATTTGATAGTTGTTTCTTTCAGGAGAATTGCGTGCTATCAGTTCTCCGATAAATCCGGCCAGGAAAAGCTGGGTTCCTAATATCATGGTGGTCAGTGCCAGATAGAAATAGGGACTTTCGGTTACCAGGCGATATGGATTGCCGCAATACATGTCATAGAGTTTGGTGGCACCTACCACAATGACAGCGATAAATCCCAGGATGAACATGATGGAGCCTAAGAAGCCGAAGATGTGCATCGGTTTCACGCCGAAGGTAGACAAGAAACACAAGGTAAGCAAATCCAGGTAGCCGTTGACGAAACGGTTCAGTCCGAACTTGGTCTTTCCATATTTGCGTGCCTGATGATGTACAATCTTTTCTCCGATACGGTTGAAGCCGGCATTTTTAGCCAAGTAGGGAATATAGCGGTGCATTTCGCCGTACACCTCAATGTTTTTCACTACGTCCCGGCGATAGGCTTTCAGTCCGCAGTTGAAGTCGTGCAGATTATGTATTCCCGAAACCGCACGTGCGGTAGCATTGAATAGTTTGGTCGGGATTGTTTTCGACAGCGGGTCATAGCGCTTCTGTTTCCATCCTGAAACCAAGTCATAGCCGTCTTCTGTAATCATGCGGTAAAGTTCCGGAATCTCATCCGGACTGTCCTGTAAGTCAGCATCCATGGTGATGATTACATCTCCCTCTGCTTTCTTGAATCCGCAGAATAAGGCAGGTGATTTTCCATAATTACGGCGGAACTTGATGCCTTTCACTTCTTTTGACTTCCGGCTAAGTTCTTCGATGACCTGCCAGGAGTGGTCTGTACTGCCATCATTTACAAAGATAACTTCGTAAGTAAAATGATGCTCATGCATTACGCGTTCAATCCAAGCATACAGTTCGGGTAAGGACTCCTCTTCATTATATAGAGGTACGACTACAGATATATCCATATTTATATTGCTAAAGCGATTAGTTTTTCTTTTTCATGACTACCAGACCGGTGGGAATGGCTAACAGAATTCCATAGAAGAAGTTCTGCGAAAGCAGCTGAAAGGTCAGTTGTAAAGAACTGAGAGAAGAAATGACATTCAGACTGCCGATAAGTTGTTCTACGGAAATCTTCATATCACCAGTTACTGAATCCTTTATATTTTCCAGTTGGTCCAGATACGTATTCAACAAGTAACCCTGATCAATGAAGCGGAAATACACGTAGTGTGCCAGCGCTGTCAGGATAGAAGCAAAAAGATACATCAGAAAGCAGAAACTGAACGCCTGAGTGAAAGAAAAATTACCTTCATGATACTGGTTGCGGTAGCGGCGTGCATAAATGTAGCCTAACACCGGTACAAAGAGGGTCATCAGGATAAACAGGAGCTGAAGCAACGGGATGGAAAAGCCTATGGGGAGGAAGATGAATTTGAAAATCCAGAACAATCCCATGTAAGTTCCAAACCGCATGGCGTATTCCTGCAAGGTTATCGGTCTTTCTGTTGTCATGATAGTTACGTTTGATAATGGTTACAAAAGTAGTCTTTTTCAGTGAGCTATGGTATATAAAAAGACTGAAAAATCATATTCTTTACCATTTTGGTATATTTTTTTTCATGAAGGTATTGCGTATTCAAAAAAAATGCCTACCTTTGCACTCGCAATCGAGAAACATCGGTAAGATGTCTGTCGAGAACATGTTGAATACGGGTAAGTCCCATACGGCCAGCTCCCTTCGAATCCTCCAGGGCTTGATCGCAGCAAAGGTAGTTGGTTGTAGCGGCGCGATATGGTAAGCTTACCCACCCGCCTCTTTAGCTCAGTTGGCCAGAGCACGTGATTTGTAATCTCGGGGTCGTTGGTTCGAATCCGACAAGAGGCTCAAGAAAAGACATGATTATCGCCTCTTTAGCTCAGTTGGCCAGAGCACGTGATTTGTAATCTCGGGGTCGTTGGTTCGAATCCGACAAGAGGCTCAGAAAAGTTGGACAGTTTTGTTCAACTTTTTTTGTGTTTATAAATAAGGAAAAAGAAAAGCCGCCGGTGTTGTACGGCGGCTTTTGTACATAGTGTAAAGTCTAGTTAAGCCCTTTGTATGATTTACGTGCGGCTTCTTCCCTTGTTGGAAAAGGGGGATTCTGTAAAGGAATTATGATGTATAAACAAGCGGAAGGATGAAATTGTTCACTCATTGTATTAAAAAATATGTTTATAGAAAAAGCTTGGCAATGACTTCCCGTTTTTTTCTGTATTTTTGCACCCGAAAATCATAACAACTAAATAACATACATACAGAATGGGTGGTTTTTTCGGAACAGTCTCTAAGGCTGAATGCGTGACCGATTTATTTTACGGTACGGATTATAATTCACATTTAGGAACGAAACGCGCCGGAATGGCGACATACGCCGAAGGCGAGGGTTTCATACGTTCGATTCACAATCTGGAGAGTTCTTATTTTCGCACGAAGTTCGAGAGTGAACTTCCTAAGTTCAAGGGAAAGGCGGGAATTGGTGTCATCAGTGATACGGATCCTCAACCGATGATGATTAATTCTCATTTGGGACGTTTTGCCATTGTAACGGTAGCGAAGATTAACAACATGGATGAACTGGTGCAGGAGTTGTTGAGCAACAATATGCACTTTTCGGAGATGAGCATGGGAAAAACCAACCCTACGGAGCTGGTAGCATTGCTTATTGTACAAGGAAAGGATTTTGTGGATGGCATTGAAAATGTATTCAACAAAATCAAGGGTTCCTGCTCTATGTTGATTCTCACTGAAGATGGTATCATTGTGGCTCGTGACAAATGGGGACGTACACCAATTATCATCGGAAAGAAGGATGGGGCATACGCTGCCACCAGCGAGTCAAGCAGTTTGCCGAACCTGGATTTTGAAATTGACAAATATGTAGGACCGGGTGAAATTCTGCGCATGCGTGCCGACGGTCTTGAACAGCTTCGCAAACCGAACGAGAAGATGCAGATCTGCTCTTTCTTGTGGGTATATTACGGTTTCCCTGTTTCTTGTTATGAAGGTAAGAATGTGGAAGAAGTTCGCTTCATGAGCGGATACAAGATGGGACAGACAGATGAATCTGAAGTGGACTGTGCCTGCGGTATTCCTGATTCGGGGGTAGGTATGGCTTTAGGTTATGCAGAAGGTAAGGGAATTCCTTATCATCGTGCTATAGCCAAGTACACCCCGACTTGGCCCAGAAGTTTTACTCCGAGCAACCAGAGCATGCGTTCGCTGGTAGCCAAGATGAAGTTGATTCCTAACCGTGCCATGCTGCAAGGCAAGCGTCTGTTGTTCTGCGATGATTCTATCGTACGTGGTACTCAGCTTCGTGACAATGTGAACATTCTTTACGATTACGGAGCAAAAGAGGTACACATGCGTATTGCTTGTCCGCCGCTGATTTACGGATGTCCTTTCATTGGCTTTACATCTTCTAAGGGAGATATGGAGTTGATAACCCGTCGTATCATCAAGGAAATTGAGGGTGATGAAAATGCTAAACTCGACAAATACGCTACTACAGATTCTCCGGAATACAAGGAACTGGTAGAACGTATTCGTGCCCGTTTCGGATTGACTTCATTGAAGTTCAATACGCTGGAAACCTTGATTGAAGCTATTGGCTTGCCGAAGTGCAAAGTTTGTACACATTGCTTCGATGGTTCCAGCTGTTTCTGATGAATTTTGCTGAATATAAATATAGAAAGGGAGGTTCAAACGAACCTCCCTTTTTTATGCATAAAAACTCTTTGAAATTCTCTTTGGTGAAGAGGGATGAATGTCGGTGTGCTTTTTTAGAACGCTTCGGTCATGTTGAAATAAAACAGATTCTGCTTGTTGGTGAAATCGCGTCCTAAATCCAGGCGGACATTCATGCGAGGTTGCACCTCTATGCGAAGTCCTAATCCGGCATTTGGAAGCACTCCTTCTATTTTTCCAGGCGTAGGTCCCATAAATCCGCATCCTCCCCAGGCTACGAAGCCTAGACGATTGATTACTCTTTTAATCCAATTGCTCTGGTCTGTATTGAACATCTGGCGATATTCGGCCAGTGCCACGTGCGAAGATTTATCGCGGTACTGCCCCATGTAATATCCTCGCAAGTCGAAAGGAGTACCGCTCAGTACGTATTTATTCAGCGGAAGATTGTGCCCGAAAGAGTGCTTGCTTTGTACCGTCCATGCCACTACCTTTCGTTTCCCGACGCTCTTGTACTGTCTGTAGTCCAGTTCCAGATGAGAGAAGTTAGAGTAACTGCCTAAAAACTTCTGGTATATCAGTCCTCTTAAGTCGAAGTAGAGACCTTTGTAAGGGTTGGCTGGAACGTCGCGTGTGTCGTAAGTAAGCAGGAAACCTACCCCGGAACTGAAATCTTTGTAGCCGTCGGCAGTACCTCCTGCACGTTTGTAGTCAGGCTGTTCCACCAGATATTTGGCCGGATCCATGATGTGGTCATAGGTAATGTCAATCTGTGGCCCTGCGAAAAAGTTGCTTTCTCCCAGACGGAAAAGGAACCACGGGTTAATCTGTATGCCGCTGTAGCGATACTGGCTGGTCGTGTCACTGCGTACATAATTCTTATTGGTATTATATCCTACGCCATAGAAGTTTTCCTGGGTATTCTTGAATGTAAACTGTCCGAAAATACGGAAGCGGTCGTTCTTGAAGAAAAGCTGTGGTTTTACCACCAGATTTAGTCCCCCGTTGAACATGAAAGCTACGGAAGCAGGGATAACTGAACGGCGCATGGTGGTATCTTTCGGGTTCATGCGGAATGTCATCAGGGCACTTCCGCCTATCAGCAAGCCAAAATCAGGGGTATAACTCGGTCCTCCCAATATGTTATAATGAAAATTGCGGGCTGCTTTTTTCTGTTTCTTAAGCTCTTTTTCTGTCAATTGATGGTGTGGCAGACTGTCTTGAAGAGATTCTTGTGCATATCCTGCTACGATGAACAGGCAATAGATGCAAATGAGTAAGTATTTTTTCATACGACAAAATTACAAAAAAGAGTCGAATCTGATTGGGCTTATTTTAAGAGTTTTTGGATTCCCTTGTCTTTTTAACTTAAAAGGCAGACTGGTGTCTGAATTTTCGCCGTAAGTAGGTAAATCATCCTTGCGTTCTGATAAAAAATAGTAAGTCTTTTGGTCATTCTCTGGGTATTTTTTACTTTTACAAAAGTAAGATATTTGTAAACAATAAAGTGATATGACAGTAATTGAACGCTTTTTAAAGTATGTGACTTTTGATACGCAGTCGGACGAATCGACCGGTGTCACTCCGAGTACGCCGAAGCAGATGGTATTTGCGCAATACCTGAAAACGGAGCTGGAGGAACTGGGATTGAAAGATATTTCCTTGGATGAAAACGGGTATTTGTTTGCCACACTTCCTTCGAATGTGGACCATGAGGTTCCGGTGGTAGGCTTTATTGCCCACATGGATACCAGTCCCGATATGAGCGGAGAGAATGTGAAACCGCGTATCGTAGAGAAATACGATGGAAAGGATATTCCTCTGTGTGCGGAGGAGAATATCATTCTGTCTCCTGCTAATTTCCCGGAACTGCTGGATCATGTAGGTGAGGATTTGATTGTGACCGACGGTCATACCTTGTTGGGGGCGGACGATAAAGCCGGAATTGCAGAAATTGTAGGTGCGGTGGCTTATCTGATTGCACATCCGGAAATCAAGCATGGTGATATTCGTATCGGTTTTAATCCGGATGAGGAAATCGGTCTGGGAGCTCACAAGTTTGATGTGGAGAAATTTGGTGCGAAGTGGGCTTATACCATGGACGGAGGAGAAGTTGGCGAACTGGAATTTGAAAATTTCAATGCTGCAGCTGCAAAGATTCGGGTAAAGGGACGCAATGTACACCCAGGATATGCAAAAAACAAGATGATTAACTCTTTGTTGGTGGCCAATGAATATGCTTCTCTATTGCCTGCAAATGAAACGCCGGGTACGACGGAAGGATACGAAGGCTTCTATCATCTGATTGGTATGGAAGGTGAAGTGGAAAATACGGTGCTTTCATATATTGTTCGCGACCATGACCGTGAGAAGTTTGAAGCACGTAAGCAGGCTTTGCTGAACTATGCTGCACAGTTGAACGAGAAGTACGGAGAGGGTACGGTTACCGTAGAGCTGAAAGACCAGTACTATAACATGCGCCAGCAGGTGGAACCGTTGATGTATATCATTGATATAGCTTTTGCAGCAATGCAGGAAGCTGGGGTGACTCCGAAAGTAAAAGCAATTCGTGGAGGTACGGACGGTGCGCAACTTTCGTTCAAAGGACTTCCTTGTCCGAATATCTTTGCCGGTGGTTTGAATTTCCACGGACGTTATGAGTTTGTTCCTGTACAGTCTATCGAAAAAGCCATGAACGTGGTGGTAAAGATTGCGGAACTTACTGCTAAAAGATACTGCTAATTATACAACGATTGCGGGTTCGCCTTGCCGAGGTCGGACTCGCAACTTATTTATCAACCTTAATATATACCTTATGAAAACAACTCCATTTACCGAGAAACACATTGCACTCGGAGCCAAGATGCATGAGTTTGCGGGTTACAACATGCCAATTGAATATTCAGGAATTATTGATGAACATCTCACAGTCTGCCATTCGGTAGGTGTTTTCGATGTTTCTCACATGGGTGAATTTTGGGTAAAAGGCCCTCATGCACTCGAATTTATTCAGGAAGTGACTTCCAATAACGCTGCTGTGCTTACACCGGGCAAGGTGCAGTACACTTGTTTTCCTAATGAGACCGGAGGGATTGTGGACGACCTGTTGGTGTATGCATACGAACCGGATAAATACATGTTGGTTGTCAATGCCGCTAACATTGAAAAGGACTGGAATTGGTGCATGGCTCATAATCGGGTAGGAGCAGAACTAGAGAATTCTTCCGACCGTATGGCACAGTTGGCCATTCAGGGGCCTAAGGCTTGCGAAACGCTTCAAAAACTGACTTCTGTAGATTTGTCATCCATTCCTTATTATACATTCAAAGTTGGTGAATTTGCTGGAGTACCGAATGTGATTATTTCCAATACCGGATACACCGGAGCCGGGGGCTTTGAATTATATTTTTATCCGGAAGTAGCCATGAAAATCTGGGATGCGATTTTCGAAGCAGGTCAGGAGTTTGGCATCAAGCCGATAGGCTTGGGTGCTCGCGATACACTGCGTCTGGAAATGGGCTTCTGTCTGTACGGGAATGACATTACTGATGAAACCTCTCCGTTGGAAGCCGGATTGGGCTGGATTACCAAGTTTGTGGAGGGTAAGAATTTCACCAATCGTGCGGCATTGGAGAAACAAAAAGCAGAAGGTGTCAGCCGGAAATTAGTAGGTTTTGAGATGATTGACCGTGGAATTCCCCGTCATGGCTATGCGTTGCTGAATGAGGCCGGAGAGCCTATCGGTCAGGTTACTTCAGGAACCATGTCTCCTATGCGTAAGATAGGTATCGGTATGGGATACGTGAAGATCGAATACAGTAAGCCGGGTACGGAGATTTATCTGGACAATCGTGGAAGAAAACTGAAAGCGCAGGTAGTGAAACCTCCTTTCCGGAAATAAGCAAGAAAAGGATACGAAAAAAGCCTGTCGAAAGACAGGCTTTTTTCATGAGCGGAAGACGGGACTCAAACCCGCGACCCTCAGCTTGGAAGGCTAATGCTCTATCAACTGAGCTACTTCCGCAAATTTGTGGGCAAGGATGGATTCGAACCACCGAAGGCGTAAGCCAGCAGATTTACAGTCTGCCCCATTTGGCCACTCTGGTACTTGCCCAACAATATTTTAAAAAGAGCGGAAGACGGGGCTCAAACCCGCGACCCTCAGCTTGGAAGGCTAATGCTCTATCAACTGAGCTACTTCCGCAATTTTTAGTGGGCAAAGATGGATTCGAACCACCGAAGGCGTAAGCCAGCAGATTTACAGTCTGCCCCATTTGGCCACTCTGGTATTTGCCCGTCTGCAATCAAGGTTTAGTGCTTTTCTCAATTGCGATGCAAAGGTACGATTATTTTTTTAACTTGCAAATAAAATCGATCATTTTTATTGCTGTAATTGCACATTCGTCACCTTTATTTCCTAATTTCCCTCCGGCACGGTCTTCTGCCTGCTGCATGTTATTAGTTGTGATGAGGCCGTAAATGACTGGTGTATCGGTAGTTGCATTCAGTTCTGTAATGCCTTGGGTAGCTCCGGCACACACATAGTCAAAATGAGGCGTATCACCACGTACTACACAGCCTAATGCAATGACTGCATCTATTTTTCCACTTTTAACAAGTTGTGATGAGCCGAAAGTCAGTTCGAAACTACCCGGAACGTAATATACCAGGATGTTTTCATCCTTTGCTCCGTGTTTTTTCAATGTGTTGACTGCTCCTTCAAGTAAAGCTCCCGTAATGTTATGATTCCATTCAGATACTACGATACCGAAGCGCATCTGTGAGGCATCGGGTACGGAGTTAAAGTCGTAATCTGAAAGATTGTGATAAGCTGTAGCCATATTGTTTGTCTTTTTAAGTTTGTATGTTAAAGAAAAAAGCCGGACCGAAAAACCTCGGTCCGGCCTGAATGATACTTATACTAATAGAAGTATGTTTCTTGTGGTTTATTTCAAAGAAGCACGTTCGATGTACTTATCGATATCCATTGCCTGATATGAGTTACCGTATTTGTTCTTAACCTGCTTGTAAGCTTCTACGGCTTCTGCATTCTTTCCTTGTTTTTCCAGGATTTGTCCAGCCTGAATCAGGAAAATCGGGCTAATTGACAAGCTGTTGGCACGGTCGGCTGCTTTCAGCAAAGTAGCGGCAGCTTTGTCAAGCTGTCCAGTCTGTGCATAGCAGTTTCCCAGAGCTCCCATTACTGAAGGAGCAACCAGTAAATCATCACCGCTGAATTTATCCAGATATTTGATAGCATCTTCGTATTTGCCTAACTGTGCATAGCAAAGTCCTGCGTATGCGTTTGCCAGGTTTCCTGCATCTGTACCGCTGAATTCGTCTGCCAGTTTCACAAAACCTGCATATCCCAGACTGTCACCTTTCAAGGCAACTTCAAAGTTGTCAGCTCCGAAATACTGTTCACCTTTGAAGATAGCTTCTGAAGCTTTCAGTTCATTCGGTTCAGAAATGAAATGTTTGTATCCGAGGAAACCTCCGACGATAACTACCAGAGCGACTACTGCTCCCAAAAGTACATTCTTGTTTTTAATTAGGAATGCTTCTGAAGTGCTGAGCGCTTCGTCTACATTCAATGGGTCATTAGTGTGTTTTTGTTCAGTCATTTGATATTTGTTTTTTATTATTTTTCCAATCCACGTATTTGGACAGCAAAAGTAGTTGATTTATGTGTATAAATGAAATTTGCGGGCAGTTTTTTTAATCAATCTTGCTTTTATTGTTAAATTTGTATCCCAAATAGTGATTGTTTTTATGTGGCTTAAACGCATTTCGATATTAAACTATAAGAATCTGGAACAGGCCGAGCTGGCTTTTTCCCGCAAGATGAACTGCATTATCGGAAAGAACGGGATGGGAAAGACCAACCTGATGGATGCGGTGTATTATCTTTCTTTTTGTAAGAGTGCAACTAACCCTATTGATTCTCAGAATATACGGCACGAACAGGACTTCTTTGTGCTGCAAGGTTTTTATGAAACAGAAGACGGTGATCCGGAAGAAGTGTATTGCGGGTTGAAGCGTCGGCAGAAGAAGCAGTTCAAGCGGAATAAGAAAGAGTATACCCGCTTGTCCGATCACATCGGATTGATTCCTTTAGTGATGGTTTCTCCGGCTGATACGTTGCTTATTGCCGGGGGGAGTGAGGAAAGAAGACGATTCATGGACGTGGTGATTTCGCAGTTCGACCGGGAATATCTGGATGCGCTGATTCGCTACAATAAAGCCTTGGTACAGCGTAATACGTTGCTGAAAGCGGAACTGGAGCCCGACGAAGAACTGATGAACGTATGGGAAGAGATGATGGCTTCTACGGGTGAAGTGGTATTTCGTAAACGTCAGCAGTTCATCGATGAGTTTATTCCGATTTTCCAGTCATACTATTCTTATATATCCCAAAACCAGGAGGAGGTAAAGCTTTCTTACCAGTCGCATGCGGCAGAGGGTGATTTGCTTGCCTTGCTGCGTGCCAATCGTCAGCGTGACCGGGTGATGGGGTATTCCTTGAAAGGCATTCATAAGGACGATTTGATTATGCAGTTGGGAGAATTCCCCATGAAGCGGGAAGGTTCTCAGGGGCAGAACAAAACCTACTTGATTGCCCTCAAGCTGGCACAGTTTGAATTTTTGAAGCGTACCGGAAGCGGTACGACTCCTTTGATTCTGCTGGATGATATTTTCGACAAACTGGATGCACTTCGTGTAGAGCAGATTGTCAAATTAGTGGCAGGAGATAATTTCGGACAGATTTTTATTACCGATACCAACCGTGACCATCTGGACCGTATCTTGAAAAAGATAGAGGGCGATTACAAACTGTTTGAGGTGGAAAACGGAGAAGTGTCCGAACGAAAGGAGTCTTATGAAGCGGAATAACACTGAACAGATTGGCGATGTGCTCCGGCAGTTTCTCCGCCAGCAAGGGCTGGAGACTCCTTTGAATGAATATCGTCTGGTGGATGCCTGGAAAGATGTGGTGGGACCGGTCATTACCCGTTACACCACGAATCTTTTTATTAAAAACCAGGTACTTTATGTCAGTCTTTCTTCTTCCGTGATTCGTCAGGAACTGATGATGGGACGTGAAATGCTGATTCGTAACCTGAATGCCCAGGTCGGCTCCCAGGTTATTGTGAACATTGTGTTCCGCTGAATACGCAGCCTTGTTCTGTCCATATTTCGTCCATGGGCAGGTCTGTGGCTTCTACGGGAATATGTGGCAGCAGTTGGAATTGAAAGCATACCCCTATGCGATAGGATTGCAGTTTGGTTAAGGCGCGGTCGTAATATCCTTTTCCACGTCCTAACCGGTTGCCTGAGCAGTCGAAGGCCACACCAGGAATAATACTCAGCTCTATTTCATGCAGATTTTCTACCAGGCTACCGGTGGGCTCTTCAATGCCGAAAGTACCGATTTGTAATGAATCTTCCCCTTCATAATATCGGAATTCCAGTTCATCTCCTTTGACAAGTGGAAGCACAATGCGCTTGTATGGATGCCAGCGCTTGATGAACTCGTGAGTCAGTACTTCATCGGGTAGCGAGTGATAGAGCAGGAGAGTGTGTGCCTGCAAAAACAATGGATGGTCCTCCAGCTTTTGAAACAAGCTGGAAGACCATTCAGTTTTTTGAGCAACGGAATAATTCCGTTTTTCTTGTGCGATTAACCGTCGCAGTTCCTTTTTATCCATAAGGTATCATTCCTTTTTGTCAGTAGCTGCTTGCGGGCTTGGAGCCTGAGGGAATGATTCACCTTTTTCCAGAATTTCTACGGCTTTCAGTACGGTCTTGTCCGATTCATTCAGGTATTCCACGTATGCTTCCATACCCAGCATGTTATAGATAATGTTTCCGTACAAACTCATTTCGAACAAGCGGCGTGACTTCATCATCAGGTTGTTACGGCGCTTCAAGCCTTTTTTCTCCGCCCATGCGGCAAACTTATTCAGCAGGTTTTGTCCTTTCAGGTAAGCTTCCATCTTTTCCGGAGTATCATATTTCTGCAAGGTGCTGCGGTTCTGGTCGGTATAGTCGAATGTGTAGCGGATAATCAGTCCACGGTTAGCAGCCATGCGGAAGTACGAGGTCATGCCGGTTGTGTCCTGTGGTACGAAAATGTCGGGCATTATACCTCCTCCTCCGTATACCGGACGGCCCAGGCGGGTGTGATATACTTCAGTTTCATCCTGCTTGATGCTGTCGGCAGAGAAGAATTCGCCGTGTTCATAACGAGTGAGCAAATCGAGTTCGTATTCCGATTCCTTACCTTTTTCGTAAGGTTTCTGTATGCAGCGTCCGGATGGGGTGTAGTAGCGTGCGATGGTCAGACGGATGGCAGAGCCGTCGCTGAATTCAATGGGCTGCTGTACCAAACCTTTTCCGAAAGAACGGCGTCCTACGATGGTACCGCGGTCATTGTCCTGGATGGCTCCGGCAAATATTTCGCTGGCAGAAGCCGAACCTTCGTCCACCAGTACCACAAGCGGCATCTTCTGGCTGCTTCCTGTCCCGTTGGAGTTGTAGTCTTCGCGCGGCGACTTGCGTCCCTGGGTGTAGACAATCAGACGGTTGTTTGGCAAGAACTCGTTGACCATCTGGATGGCAGCAGCCATGTAACCTCCCGTATTTCCACGCAGGTCGACAATCAGGCCTTCACAGTTCTTCTGATTCAGTTTGGCCAGTGCGATAAGCAGTTCCGGATAAGTGGTTTCACCAAACTTGTTGACTTTTATGTAGCCTACCTTTTCATTAATCATATAGGCGGCATCGATACTCTTCACTGGAATGTTTCCACGGATAACAGTGAAATGAAGCAAGTCCTTTTCGCCCGGACGGTAAACACCCAGTTTCACCTTGCTGCCTTTTTCACCTTTCAGACGTTTCATGGCTTCACTGTTTGTCACAATCTTACCGACAAAAGCAGAATCATCTACTTCCACAATACGGTCGCCTGCCATCAAACCCACTTTTTCCGAGGGACCGCCCTGAATGACGCTGTTTACATGAATGGTATCGTTCTGAATGGTAAACTGGATACCGATACCGCTGAAACTACCTTTCAAATCGGCGTTTACAGCTTCCAGGTCCTTGGCCGGAATATAAGAAGAATGCGGGTCGAGTTCCGAAAGAATCTGCGGCATGGCTTCTTCCACCAGTTCGCCCATGTTTACCGTATCTACATATTGGTCGTCGATGATGCGCAACAACGCATTCAGCTTGTTGGATGAAGTGTTGATGATGCCCAGCTTGTTTCCTGAGAAATGGTTGGCATAGAATGTGCCGATGGCGATGCCCGCAATCAGGCAGATGGCCAACAGGAACGGGATAAAGCGTGTGTTATTGTTTTTCATGTTATTTATTCATTGGGGTTAAGATATACAACTTCAATATTGGCTCTTTTCAGCAAGTCCAACCCGTCTTCCAAACGGTATTTTTCTGCATATACCACTCGTTTGATGCCGGCCTGAATAATCAGTTTGGCACATTCGATACAAGGGGAGGCGGTGACATACATGGTAGCTCCTTCGCTGCTGTTACTGGAGCGGGCTATCTTGGTGATGGCATTGGCTTCAGCATGAAGCACATAGGGGCGGGTTACTCCGTTCTCATCTTCGCACACATTCTCAAAGCCGGCAGGAGTACCGTTGTAGCCATCTGAAATAATCATTTTGTCTTTGACAATCAATGCGCCTACCTGCCGCCGTTGGCAATAGGAGTTCTCTGCCCAGATTAAGGCCATGCGCATGTAGCGTTTGTCCAGTATTTCTTGCTTATGTTCTGTTGGTTTCATAGTGGTATGCTTAATCGTTGAATCCTTTGGGATAGAATTGAATATAATGATTCTTGTCGAGGTTGAACAGCTTGATGGTTCTGGAACTTCCCCGATAGAATTTGGCATTGCTTATTTCGTCATAAAACGTTTTGTCCAGTCCGCTGCGATTACCGCTGGGCTTTAACTGGATAGAAAAGCTCTGGTCTTCTCCGTTGGCACTCCATGTGCCGGTAAAACTGAAATTACTACCGTTGCCTTCCACGGTACCGTCTTCCTTGAAAATGATGTTGTAGCTGTCCTGGCTGTCGTTGATTTTAGCTACTTCATCACGTGTCAGTGTGGAATTGAAATTGTTGTCATCCTTCCAGTCACTGGTACTATAGGAGTTGCTCCAGTGCCACGTCTGTCCGCTGGAGAAAATTTCGTTAACATCGTCTTTCTGGTTACATCCGGCTAGTAACAGGAGTAACGTAAAGAACCAGTAGAGTCTGAATGTCTTCATTTGTATCCTTATTTTATACCATTTCTTTTTAATAGTGCTTCAATGGTCGGCTCCTGACCACGGAAACGTTTGTATAATGTCATCGGGTGCTCAGTACCTCCTTTTGACAGTACATTCTCACGGAATGAACGGGCAGTTTCCTGATTGAAGATGCCTGTCTCCTTGAATACGGAGAAAGCATCGGCATCCAGCACCTCAGCCCATTTGTAGCTGTAATATCCGGCAGAATATCCTCCCGACATGATGTGACCAAACTGTACGCTCATGCAGGTATCTTCCGGTTGCGGAAGCAGTTGCGTACGCTGCCATGCCTCTTTTTCGTAGGCTTTTACATCGCCTTCGAACTTGCTTTGGCGAGTGTACCAGGCCATATCAAGGAATCCGAAACTGAGCTGGCGCAGGCAGGCGTATGCCACGTTGAAATTGGAAGCATCAACGATGCGCTGAATCAGTTCTTGCGGAATGGGTTCGCCTGTCTGGTAATGACATGCGAATGTATTCAAAAATTCTTTTTCTATGGCAAAGTTTTCCATGATTTGTGAAGGAAGTTCCACAAAATCCCAGTACACATTGGTTCCGCTCATGCTTTGGAAACGGGTATTGGCAAACATACCGTGCAATGCGTGCCCGAATTCGTGCAGGAAGGTATTTACTTCCGAGAATGTCAGCAGGGCAGGTTTGTCCTTGGTCGGTTTGGTAAAATTCATGGTGACAGACACATGCGGACGGCTGTTACATCCGTTGTCGTCTATCCATTGTTCCTTATAGCTGGTCATCCAGGCACCCGAACGCTTGCCCTCGCGGGGATGGAAGTCTGTGTAGAGTACAGCCAGGAAACTTCCGTCGCGGTCGAACACTTCATACGCCTGCACGTCCGGATGATATACCGGAATTTCCTTGTTTTCCTTGAAAGTGATGCCATACAAGCGGGTAGCCAGTCCGAATACACCGGCTTTTACACGGCTCAGTTCGAAGTAAGGGCGGAGCGCTTCTTCATCCAGGCTGAATTTCCGGTTTTTCAACTTTTCCGCATAGTAAGAGAAATCCCACGGCATCAGTTCGAAGTCTTCACCTTCCAGTTCGCGGGCCAGGGCACGGATTTCTTCTACTTCCTGACGAGCAGTCGGCGTATAAGCTTCCAGCAGGTCGTTCAACAGCTTGTATACATTTTCGCTGTTTTCGGCCATGCGTTTTTTCAGTACATATTCAGCGTAATTCTTGAAGCCCAACAGTTGAGCCAGTTCCATGCGGAGGTTGACCAGCTGTTCCACAATCTTCAGGTTGTTGAATTCATTGTCGTGACAACATTGGGTGTTATAAGCCATGTAGAGCGTCTTTCTCAGTTCCCTCTTGTCACTGTATTTCATGAAAGGCACGTAGCTTGGGGCCTGCAGAGTGATTACCCAGCAACCTTCTTTCCCTTTTTCGTGTGCCGTATGTGCGGCTGCTTCTATGGCACTTTCTGGAAGTCCGGCCAGTTCGTCCTCGGTGTGCAGCACCAGTTCGTAGCCATTGGTTTCTTTCAGGTGATTCTGCGAGAATTTCAATGTCAGGCTGCTCAGTTCCATGCTCAGCTTTCGGAAAGTAGCCTTGTCTTCTTCAGACAGATTGGCTCCGTTGCGAACAAAACCGTCGTATGACTTTTCCAGCAAACGACGTTCTTCTGGAGTCAGCTGCAAGGATTCTTTTTTATCGTATACCGCTTTTACGCGGGCAAAGAGCTGTTCGTTGAGGCTGATGTTATTGGCATGTTCAGACAGTGCCGGAGTCAGCTTTTCTGCTATTTCTTCCAGCGCGTCGCAGGTTTCCGCACTCAGCAGGTTGAAGAGTACGGTAGTGACCCGGTCGAGGGTTTTCCCGGCATGCTCCAGAGCTAAAATGGTGTTCTGGAAAGTCGGTTCTTCCGGATTGCTGGTGATTTGTTGAATTTCTTCGTCTTCCAGTCGCATGCCTTCCCGAACGGCCGGTTCGTAGTCTTCAATCCGTATCTGCTGGAAAGGAGTAGTATCGTGGAGTGTATGATAGGGTTGTAAAAATGGATTGTTCATATTGCTTCAAAAAAATAAAGGTTGTAATTACGCTTAGTCTTTCTTATCTAACAGCAGTACTACCTCCCTTAGTTCGGGAATGCTGAAGGTACGCCGTCCTAACTGAATCAGTCCCCGGTTTTGAAGGTCGTTCAATACGTTCGATACGTTGATGCGGGTATCGTCAATCAGGCGTGCCAAATCTTCCATTCGGATAGACAGTTTTTTCGCTCCGTATGGAGTCATGCAGCGCAGCAGAAGAAAGTTGATAATCTTGTCGCGCGTTTTTCCGATATGCGAATTCCACAATTTGTTGTAAATTACCTGACTCCGGTTGCTCAACATGTTCATGTAGTTCAGGTTGAACACCTCATACCGGCATAGCTCATTGAGAATGTATGATTTGTCAATGTTCAGTGTGTTGACCTCCGTAACCGCCGTGTAAGAAGCTGTGAAGTAAGGACGCATGCCAAACAAAGAATAAGGCTCGATTACATTCGGACTTTTAAAAGTTTCCCAAATTGTATATTGATGGGCTCTGTCCTTGGACTCTATTTGTACTTCTCCATCCAGCACAAAAATGAGTTGGTTGCATGGAGTATCCTGTCTAACCAGGCAGCTTCCAGGTTCATATTTGTTGAAGTGAATTTTTACTTTTTCCAGAATGTCAGTGAAGTCAAATTTCGACATACCCTGAAATAGAGGTAGCTGTAAAAGCTTATCGTACATTGTCAATTCCATTTCTCGTTAACTTTATTAAGTTATCTTTTAACATACAAAGTTAAGTATATTTCCCTACTGAAAGTATCGTCCATTTATGCCTTTTATCTTTTTTATTCTTTCTTACAGTCTGATAATGTTTGTTCTTCCCTTGCAAGTGTGTAGAAAAATCATAACTTTGCAGTAATAATTTTGGATATAGCTATGAGTGGATTAGATTTTCAGCAGTTTCTGAGTGCCTTTATCGTTCTTTTTGCCGTGATTGACATTATTGGTTCCATTCCTATTATTCTGGATTTGAAACAGAAAGGGCGGTCCGTGAATGCCCTTAAAGCCACTCTCATTGCTTTTGCACTTCTTCTAGGATTTTTTTATGCGGGCGACATGATGTTGCGTTTGTTTCAGGTAGACATCGCTTCGTTTGCGGTAGCCGGTGCGTTTGTCATCTTCCTGATGTCGTTGGAAATGATTCTGGATATTGAGATTTTCAAGAATACAGGTCCGATTAAGGAGGCCACGCTGGTACCTTTGGTCTTCCCTTTGCTGGCTGGTGCCGGTGCGTTTACCACCTTGCTTTCACTGCGGGCGGAATATGCACCCATCAACATCGTGCTGGCATTGATTCTTAATATGGTATGGGTATTTATTGTCATGAAATTGACCGATCGTATTGAACGTCTGCTGGGGAAGGGTGGTATTTACGTAATCCGTAAGTTTTTCGGTATCATTTTGCTGGCCATTTCAGCCCGTTTGTTTACGGCAAACATCACTTCGCTTATCGAGCAGTTCCAGGCTATGAAATGAGATATACCCTGAAAAGGGTATTGGGCATGTGGAATGCCGGTGGTATATTTGCCGTTAAAAAAGAAAGATATGAATGTAGCAGCGTTGATTTCGGGAGGAGTGGACAGTGCAGTAGCCGTGCATCTGTTGTGTGAACAAGGACATAAGCCTGATTTGTTTTATATAAAAATCGGTATGGATACAGACGATGGGTTGACTTGTACGGCGGAGGAGGATATTGAACTGGCTTCTGCCACTGCACGTAAATATGGCCTTTCTTTCCATATTGTCGATTTACAGCAGGCTTATTGGGACAATGTGGTGGCATATACGGTAGACAGGGTACGCTGTGGGCTAACTCCCAATCCGGACGTGATGTGCAACAAACTGATAAAATTCGGCTGTTTTGACCGTGAAGCCGGGCAGGGTTACGATAAGATTGCTACTGGGCATTATGCTTCTACGCTGGATATAGACGGATATACATGGTTGGCTACGGCCAAAGACCCGGTAAAAGACCAGACCGATTTCCTGGCTCAGATTGACTACTTGCAGGTGTCTCGCCTGATGTTTCCTTTGGGCGGTTTTCTCAAGGAAGAAGTGCGGGATATGGCAGTGAAAGCATCTTTGCCAAGTGCACGGCGGAAAGACAGCCAGGGTATTTGCTTTTTGGGTAAGATAAACTACAATGACTTTATCCATCGTTTTTTGGGAGAACGTCCGGGGCCAGTCGTGGAACTGGAAACCGGAAAGGTTATCGGACAGCACCGCGGATACTGGTTTCATACCATAGGCCAGCGTAAAGGGCTGGGACTGGGCGGTGGTCCGTGGTTTGTGGTAGACAAGAATGTGGAAGAAAACATTATCTATGTGTCGCATGGGTATGATACAGAAAAACAGTTTGGGCATTCCTTCTGTGTAAAGGATTTTCATTTTATCACTCTGAATCCATGGAAAGAACAGGAAACTGAAATTTGTTTCAAAATACGTCACACGGATACCTTTCAGACTGGGAAAGTGCGATTTGCCGAAGACGGAACGTTGCATGTTTCCAGCGAGGAACCGATACAGGGCATAGCGCCCGGACAATTCGGGGTGATTTATGACAAGGATGCTCGTTTGTGCATAGGTAGTGGTGAGATTCGAGCAAAGATTTATTAAAAGCAGAAAGAGTAACTATGCGAATTTCTTTTCAACTGAATGCGGCATCTCCTTTGCAAATAAAGGACTTTTTTCGCAAGCTGGAGGTTCCTGTGGAACTGACCGTGCAGGGTACTTACCGTGGGGAAACTCATTATTATTTTCATCGTCCGGAGCATTCCACCACTTCGTTTGTCATTTCCGATGATATGCATGGCAAAATAGTGATAGGCATGGACGGGTTGTCTTCATACGACGACTATAAATTTTTTCCTTACCTGATTGATACCTTGGGATTGCATCTGAACGGACACACTCCGAAACTGATGTCGCGGGAGGATGGAAAGACTTACAGTGTATATGAAAGGCTGGGAGCGCAATGGATAGAAGACTGTATCGGAGAGGAAATTGCCTCGCTGAAAGTGATACTTTCTGTCATTCCCCGTTGTTACCTGGAACTATCTAAAGACGGAATTCGTTATGTGTCTTTGGAACAGTTGAAGAAATATGGGGTGAATCTTCATTCTTCTACCTCACGCATTTATGGTTACATACAGTATCTGCTTCGGAAAGGCTGGCTGTTAGAAGCGACTAAGGAAGAGTTTCTGGCCGATCGCATGGCCTATGCGATGGATGTGGAGGTCGACGTGCCACAGCATGTTTCCATCGGGCGGGTTAAGTCATGGCAGACTGACGGTACAGAGACATGGGAAAGCTTTTCGCGGGAAGACGTGGACATGTTGCTGGAGTTAGGGAAGGAATATCGTGAAGGAACGCCTGTAGACGGAGTGGTATTGAATGACATTGGTACTTTGTATCAGGAAGGGGTAGGGGTGTTTCCCGATGGCTATCAGGCGGAATTCTGGTTTAAGGAGGCCGTTCGCCAAGGTGATTTGACCTATGCTTCGGCCAACTTGGGTGATTTGTATCGGAAAGGATGCGGGACGTTGCCCGTGTCACTTCCGCAAGCTTTTGAGGCGTACCGCCATTCGTCAGATCCCTATGCTTTCTATCGTATCGGACAAGGGTATGAAGAAGGATGGACTGGTGCTCCTGATTTGCATCTGGCCATGTTCTGGTATAAAAAAGCCGCTCAAGCAGGTCATCATCTGGCTCTCAAGCGGCTGTCTCGTGAGTGATTTCAGTCTTATAAAAAACTCTTTTACGTTGGTTTAAAATGCACTTGTGTTTTAACTGAAACGTAAAAGCGTTTTATATCAAATGCACTTACGTTTGAATTGAAACGTCCTTGCGTTTTAGGGAAAGCACAAGGACGGTTTAGGAATTTTCTTTCTCAGGAAAGTTGCAGAAACGCCGCAATTTCTTTCGGACTTTCAACCAAAAGGTCAGGCTGAAATGCCTCTAATTCGCTTTTCGGGCGGAATCCCCAGCATACACCTATGGTGGTAACTCCTGCATTGAGTCCGGTCTGCATGTCTACTCCGGAATCACCGATATAGACCACTTCTTCTTTCTGTACGCCACTTATTTCCATAATCTCGTGAATGACTTGTGGGTCGGGTTTGGTCGGTACATTTTCCCGCTGTCCGAATACGGCTGTAAAATGGATGGAGGGAAAGTATTGACGGATAAGTTTTTCTGTCGCTTCCTGATACTTGTTGGAGGCTACGGCTATCTGGATATGCTGTTCCTGAAGTTGTGCGAGTAGTTTCTCGACACCGGGGTAGGGGCGACTTAAATCTGCATTGTGCAGGTTGTAGTAAGGCACAAACTTAGAGCGTATGCGCAGCACGTTCTCCGGTGTTCTTTCCGATTTAGGAAGAGCTCTCTCAAAAAGTTTGTTGATGCCGTTTCCCACGAAAAAACGATAAGCGTCCGTGTCATGTGTGGGATAGCCAAACTGAGTCAGCGCATAATTGGTAGCTGCTGCCAGGTCGGCAATGGTGTTTAGTAAAGTTCCGTCCAGGTCAAAAATGACAATCTTTTTCATATTGCGTTAGTCTTTGGTGTAAATAGATTCTACTCCTGTTTCCTGACATTCCGCTCCCATAGGAGGATTCTGCTTGAACAGGGCAATCTTGATTTCTGTGATTTGCGGGAAATCGTGAAACAATCGTCCGGCAATACGCTGGATGACATGCTCCAACAGCCGGGAAGGGATTTTCATTTCTTCTTTCACGGCCTTGAACACTTCGGCATAATTGATGGTATAGTTCAGGTCGTCAGTTTGTGAGGCCTGACTGAAGTCGGTTTTCAACCGCAGATTGAGAGTGTATTCGGCACCTACTTTGTTTTCCTGTGGCAGTACCCCGTGGAAGGCGAAAATCTTCAGTCCCTTCAAATGAATATACATGTCGCTTTGTTTCATCTTCTTTCATGAATAAGAGAGGCATGAATCGTATGATTGCTGAAACTCAGAAACCTGTACGATTCATGCCTGTGCATTTATAAAATATGTATTTTATCGGCGATTATCCGCAACGTGAAGAACCGCATGTCTTACAAATCAGACAGCCTTCCTGATATACCAGTGTTTCATGTCCGCAGTTCGGGCATTTCACGCCTTTGGCCTCAGTGCCGTCCTGAACGTATTTCTTCAGTGCTCTTTCCACACCGTTTTTCCAGGTGTTGATGTTTTCACTGTCGAGTTGCAGAGAACCTACCAGTTTGATAACCTGCTCGATAGGCATTCTCCAGCGGAGTACTCCTGAAATCAGTTTGGCGTAGTTCCAGTATTCCTTGTTGAATTTTTCAGAAAGTCCTTCAATGGTCATCTTGTAGCCACGCTTGTTTTCGAACTGGAAGTCATAATGTTTGGTTCCATCTTCATCGTAGCTCTTGATGATACGTCCGCTAGTTACAGATTTCGGTAATACGATACCTTCTTCATCATCTTGCAGACCGGTAAAGATTTCATACGGTCTTCCGTCGAGCAGGCCTACGAATGCCACCCATTTTTCCTTGTTGTTCTGGAATCGTACCACATCAGCTTCCAGCACTTTCGGACGTACCTCTACCACCTGAGGAGGTTTGCAGCGGCATTCTTCCTCTTCCTTCTTGTCTTTTTTCTTGGTAGAGATAAGCACTCCGGCACGTGAACCGTCACGGTATACCGTACATCCTTTGCAGCCAGAACGCCATGCTTCTACATACAACTGGTTGACGAGGTCTTCGCTTACATTGTTAGGCAAGTTGATGGTCACACTGATAGAGTGGTCTACCCATTTCTGGATACGTCCCTGCATCTTTACTTTCATCAGCCAGTCTACATCGTTTGACGTAGCTTTATAGTAAGGCGATTTTTCTACCAGTTCATCAATTTCCTCCTGTGTATAGCGTTTGTCTGGATCATAGCCGTTGATTTTCATCCAAGTGAGGAATTTGTGGTGGAATACCACGTATTCTTCGAATGCGTCTCCTGTTTCGTCCACGAAATCTACGTGCACATTCGCATCGTTCGGATTTACTTTACGGCGGCGTTTGTACACAGGCATAAATACCGGTTCAATACCAGAAGTAGTCTGTGTCATCAAGCTGGTAGTTCCTGTCGGAGCAATGGTCAAGCAGGCAATGTTTCTTCTACCATACTTTCTCATTTCTTCGTACAGTTCCGGATCCGCATCCTTCAGACGGTTGATAAACGGATTGTTCTTTTCGCGTTCCGCATCGTAGATTTCGAAAGCTCCACGTTCCTTAGCCATGTTTACTGACGAACGGTAAGCTTCCAGTGCAATTGTCTTATGTACCTTTTCTGAGAATTCAGTTGCTTCTTCCGTACCATAGCGCAATCCCATGGCAGCCAGCATATCGCCTTCCGCAGTGATTCCTACACCCGTACGGCGTCCCAGTCCGGATTTATGATAAATCTTTTCCCACAAGTGACGTTCGCTTCCCTTCACTTCCATGCTTTCAGGGTCAGAATCTATCTTTTCAAGAATGCATTTAATCTTTTCCAGTTCCAGGTCGATGATGTCATCCATGATACGCTGGGCCAGTGCAACGTGTTTCTTGAACAACTCAAAGTCAAAATAAACTTCTGGAGTAAACGGATTTACTACGTAGGAGTACAAGTTGATAGCCAGCAAGCGGCATGAGTCGTACGGACACAATGGAATTTCTCCACAAGGGTTGGTCGATACTGTACGGAATCCCAGGTCGGCATAACAGTCGGGCACGGATTCGCGGATAATCGTATCCCAGAACAATACACCCGGTTCAGCCGATTTCCATGCGTTGTGTATGATTTTCTTCCATAAAGCTGAAGCATCAATTTCTTTTGACACCATCGGGTTAGGAGAATCTATCGGATATTGCTGGGTGTAAGGCTTCCCTTCTACAGCAGCCTGCATGAATTCATCATCCAGCTTTACAGACACGTTGGCACCCGTAACCTTTCCTTCCGTCATCTTGGCATCAATGAAAGATTCAGAGTCCGGATGCTTGATAGATACACTCAGCATCAGGGCACCGCGACGTCCGTCCTGAGCCACTTCACGGGTAGAGTTGGAATAACGTTCCATGAAAGGAACAAGGCCGGTTGAAGTCAGGGCCGAGTTCTTAACCGGAGAACTTTTCGGGCGGATGTGTGACAAGTCATGTCCTACGCCACCACGTCGCTTCATCAGTTGTACCTGTTCTTCATCGATGCGGATAATGGCTCCGTATGAGTCGGCGCTTCCGTCAAGTCCGATTACAAAGCAGTTAGAGAGTGAAGCAATCTGGTAATCGTTCCCAATTCCCGTCATCGGGCTCCCCTGAGGAACGATGTACTTGAAATGGTCAAGTAAGTCAAAAAGTTCTTGAGCACTGATTGCATTAGGATATTTAGCCTCTATACGGGCTACTTCATTGGCAATTCGCCAGTGCATATCCTCTGGAGATTTCTCATAGATGTTTCCAAACGAGTCTTTCACTGCGTATTTGTTTACCCAAACACGTGCGGCTAATTCATCTCCTTTGAAATACTCCAACGAAGCGTTGTAGGCTTCATCGTAGCTGTACGTTTTCTTTTCCACGGTTATTATATGAATAAGTTTGTTGTCAATAAAAATTGTAAAGGTGTAGAATTCGCTTTTATTGCTAACAAACGTCTGCAAAGCTAAAGATGTTTTTTTAATTGGCAAAATAAAAGAAAGAAGTTATTAACAATACGGGTGGTTTTCTATTTTGTTTTTATATATGTCTGATATTTAACCTATTATAAAATTTGTATATCTGAAAAGTTTTCCGAATTGGGAAACATTGTTGAAATATGCGTGTTTCTTGCTTAAGAAGGGAGTAGGGATATTCAATGATTCTTGTTACCTTTGTGTAGTATCACATAAAGCCTATTTATTATGGAATCAATAAAGAACAGACGTACCATTCGCAAGTATAAACAGGACGATGTGCCTGCTGCTTTGCTGAATGAATTATTGGAAGAAGCGTTTCGCGCTTCCACAATGGGAAATATGCAGTTATATAGTGTGGTAGTGACTCGTGATGCGGAAATGAAATCCCGTCTTGCACCTGCTCACTTTAACCAGCCTATGGTGACTTCGGCTCCTGTAGTGCTTACTTTTTGTGCCGACTTCAATCGTTTCAGCAAATGGTGTGAACAGCGGAAGGCTGTGCCGGGTTATGACAACTTCATTTCTTTTCTGAATGCTGCTACCGATGCATTGCTGGTTACACAAAATTTTTGTACATTGGCGGAAGAGGCCGGATTGGGTATCTGTTATCTTGGAACTACCATTTATAATCCAGGCCAGATCATTGATTTGCTGGAACTGCCCAAGTTAGTTGTTCCTGTCGCTACGATTACCGTAGGTTATCCGGATGAATGCCCGGAACAGCCTGATCGTTTGCCGGTTCAAGGCATTATTCATGAAGAAAAATACCAGGATTATACGCCCTCTATGATTGATGAAATCTATGCATACAAGGAAGGTCTACCCGAAAACAAACATTTCGTAGAAATCAATCATGCAGAGACGCTGGCTCAAATCTTTACCGATCTTCGTTATAAGAAGAGTGATAATGAGTTTATGTCCGAAGGATTGAAGAAGGTGTTGAAGCGTCAGGGGTTTGATGATTGATGTACGATGCAAAAAAGATAAGAGAAAAGGCAGCTGAAATCTCAGCTGCCTTTTCTCTTATCTTGTACGAAGACTCATTTCGATTTCTTCAATTTCTGCTTTGAATGCCTTGTCCACATCTACCTGATCTTTTACAATCTTGCAGGCGTGTAGCACAGTAGCATGGTCTTTGTTTCCGATTAGCTGACCAATCTTGGAAGAAGAAGTATCTGTATGTTTTTTGGCCAGATACATTGCCACTTGTCTTACCTGTACTACTTCCCGTTTACGGGTCTTGGTATGAATGGCCGTTTCATCTATTTTGTAATGTTCGCACACCTTGGTGATGATATCGCTCACGGTCATAGGTTTGCTTTCGGCGCACTTCACAGCTTTTCTGACAATACGCTGTGCCAAATCCAGGTCAATTTCGCGTTTGAACAGAATAGACTGTGCCAATAATGAATTGACGATACCTTCCAGTTCACGCACGCTTTCATTTACACTTTCTGCAATGTAACTGATTACAGATTCCGGAATGGCCAGTCCGTCACGTTTTATCTTGTTGCGCAGGATATTCTTTCGCAGTTCAATATCCGGTTTTTCCAGTTCGGCTACCAATCCCCATTTGAAACGGGTAAGCAGTCGTTCCTCCATACCTTGAAGCATTACGGGAGCACGGTCTGAAGTAAGGATAAGCTGTTTTCCGTTCTGGTGCAAGTGGTTGAATATGTGGAAGAACGTATTTTGCGTCTTGGTTACTCCGGCAAATTCCTGAATATCATCAATAATCAGCACGTCGATTGTTTGGTAGAAGCTGATGAAATCATTAAAGTGGTTGGTACGTACCGAGTCTGTATACTGCACCTGAAAGAGGTGAGCAGATACATACAATACGCGTTTCTCCGGATATAATTCCTTGATGCGTGTTCCGATGGCGTTAATAAGGTGGGTTTTACCCACACCAGACGGGCCATAAATAAATAACGGGTTGAAAGTACGTGCCGGATTTTGAGCCACCGTTTCTGCTACCGTTCTGGAGAACTCGTTGCTGTTTCCTTTGATGAAGTTCTCGAAATTATAGTTCGGGTTCAAATGCGGATCCAAATCCTGAGGAGCCGGAGCTTGTAACGGATTCGGGGTTTTATTACCATTATATACGGGAGCCTGTTCCGGCAATGCAGACGAACGTTTGGTTCCTTCTATATTGACGGTGATATGGTTTGTCTTATCTGTCAGGATAGAATACATCAACTCCGTGCCTTCACCTATTTCTTTATAGATGGCGGCGCGCAGCAGTCCCACATATTTTTCTTCCAGATACTCATAGAAGAAAGGGCTGGGGACGCCGATTGTCAATGCCTTCTCCGTAGCTTCATATTTTAAAGGTACGATAGGCTCAAACCATGTTTTAAAAGCTGTAGCATTTACATTGTCTTTGATAAATGACAGGCAACGATTCCACAATGCAACAGCTTGGTTATGTTCAATCATACGTGCGTTGTTATTAATAAAGCGAAACTTCTACGCTTGCAAATTTCGTAATCAAATTTCAGAAAAACAAATCCCTTTTTCCTTGCTTTTTATTTTGATAAATTAAGGGGTTGATAAATAGGAGGTTACAAAGTTGTTAAATTATTGATAAAATGAATTTGACTTGTATCTTGGTAATCTCTTATTTGTCAGTTGTTTAGCTATATCCAAGTGTTAGTCTTCAAACCCCATTGCTTTGTTGCTTTCCTTTGAAAATCATAGGGTTGCACTCCTGTGAGAAAATGTATTCCTAGAACGATACTATTTAGAATATTTCTATATAGTAACCTGTTTGTAATATTTTATGCTTAAAAATGGAGCTCCGTTTAAGAAGACAAAAAAGAAGGCATAAGCTGGGTATGCCTTCTTTTATCTGTTTGATTTATATGTGTTTATTTATCTTTCTTTCCAAAAAGAGAGAAGTGTACATACCGTTTCGGATGTTCCTGCAAATTTTTCAGGAGAGAAGCTGCATTGGCAGAAGTTGCATTGAGGTTCTTGTATAAAGCATCATCATTCAACAGTAATCCGATGGAGTTATCCTTGCTACCCAACTTTTCAGTCAGCAGATGTACGTTTTGAAGGGTAGAGTCCACTTTCTGGAAAGTGGCTGCATAGTCAATTCCCTTCAGGTTCTCACTGATACCTTTCAGGTTCTCGGTGATGGCAGTTACGTTGCTTGTCAGTTGCGGAATATCTTTGCTCATCAGGCTATGCAACTGTGTGCTGGTGGCGTTCAATGAAGCCGTCAGTTTTTCTGCATTGTGAAGTGTCTGCTTTAATGCAGGATCAGCCAGCAGCTGGTTCAGTGAACTAAGAATAGAATCCAGTTTAGGCATCATCTGTTCCACCTTCGGTAGTAAATCTTTTTCTGCTTTTCCCAAAATACCAGTATTGGCCGTACCTTCAATCGTATCCCCTGGATTGAGGAAGGTAGTTGATTCATACTTCAGCAGCATGTTCATTTTAACTGTTCCCAGCATCTCTGTCACTAGTTCTGCCTTACTTCCTGCAGGAATGCGCAAATCCTGGTCCACTTCAATCCCAACAATCACATGTCCGGGATTCTGGTGATTGTATTGCAGGTCGCGCACAATACCTATTTTATAACCATTGGCAAACACAGGGCTCGACTGAGCCAGTCCGTTCACATCGGTAAAATCTACATAATAATAGCTTTCCGGTTTGAACATGCTGATTCCTTTCAGGTAATTGATGCCGAAAAAGAGAATCAGTAATGCGCCGATTCCAGCTAATCCGATTTTTACTTCTTTTTTCATATAGTTATCTTTTCTCTTTTGTTATCTGTTTTGTTTAAATTCTCGTATGGCCTGATTGATGTTCATTTTCACTCCATCTTTAAAAGCGATGATGAACGCATCCTTGAATTTGCCATCCACTTTGCTCCGTTTAAGACGGAGTATTTTGTTGTAGTTGGTGTCTGAACCATAGGTATATTTTATAATACCTTTTTCTTTGTAGCTTTCCACAGGAGAAAGTCCTTTGAACTGCTTACTCTTGGGTGACAGTTGACGGTCGGAAGTCAGTATTTGTATCTTGAATACAGGTTTTCCGGCAGGGCTCACTTCTTTGCTTTGCGGAGCGGTCTGTCGGGCAGGTGCAGCAGTAACTTCTGCTACTTCTGCATCCGGTATATCTGTGGCTTCTGTAAGAGGAACTGCACTTTCTACAGGCATCAGCTGACTGCTTCCTGCTGTTTTCTCTCCTTTGTAATTCAGAAAGGCCTGGTAAATGCTTTGAGCCAGTGTTGAACTGCCCTGTTCAGATAACAGGAAAGCCTCTTCCGTGGGGTTGGTGATGTATCCCAGTTCTATCAGCACACTGGGCATTGACGTGGCGCGTAACACCAGAAATCCAGCCTGATGTACCCCTTTGTCTATCCGGTTGGCATTCCGGAATCCGCGTTGCACGGCTGTTGCGAACTTCACGCTTTGTGCCATGTTTTTGTCTTGCAGAAACTCAAATATAATGTAGCTTTCTGCAGAGTTAGGGTTAAATCCGGCATAACGCTGCTTGTAATCATCCTCAATCAGAATTACTGCATTTTCTTTTTGAGCCACTTCCAGATTCTCCTGCGTACGGTGAAGACCTAACGTATATGTTTCGGTACCGCTGACCTTGCTGCTTCTTGAAGCCAGAGAGTTGGTATGTATGGAGATAAAAAGGTTTGCTTTGACTTCGTTGGCTATTTCAGCTCTTCTGTGTAAGGGAACAAACACGTCCTTTTCACGTGTGTACACCACCCGTGTATCCGGACAGTTTTGTTTGATGAGCCGTCCCAGTTTCAGTGCTACGCTTAAATTGATATTTTTTTCCTTTCCTCTTCTGCCTATCGCTCCGGGGTCGTGTCCGCCATGCCCGGCGTCAATCACGACGGTGAAATTCGTTTTAGCCGCATGTGCCTGAGGGGCTAAACTGAAAGTCAGCAGCAGACTTGTAGCAATATACAGTATGTTGAGAATTCTCCTTTTCATAATTAAAATAACGCGGCAAAGTTAATATTTTTTTGTCGACTTGCTTTCTGTTGCTTCAAGAATTCTTCTATTGCTGTAATAATTGCTATAAAAACCGAAAAATAAGCAGGTCGTTTGTTTTAAAATTTCTACATTTGTGTAATTTGTAAAAACAGAAAGGAGTGATTTATGACATTGATTGACGGAAAATCAGTTTCAGAACAAGTGAAACAGGAAATTGCAACCGAAGTGGCCGAAATCGTAGCCCGCGGAGGAAAACGCCCCCATCTGGCTGCCATTCTGGTAGGGCATGACGGAGGTAGTGAAACTTACGTGGCCGCAAAAGTCAAGGCCTGTGAGGTATGTGGGTTTAAGTCGACTTTGATTCGTTACGAATCGGATGTGACGGAAGAAGAACTTCTGGCAAAGGTGCAGGAGTTGAATGCCGATCCTGATGTAGACGGTTTTATCGTACAGCTTCCGTTGCCGGCTCACATCTCCGAGCAGAAAGTCATTGAAACGATAGACTACCGTAAAGACGTCGACGGATTCCATCCCATTAACGTAGGACGCTTGTCCATCGGTCTTCCTTGCTACATCTCTGCTACCCCTAACGGAATCATGGAGCTGTTGCGTCGTTATCAGATAGACACCAAAGGAAAGAAATGCGTCATTTTGGGACGAAGCAACATTGTGGGCAAGCCGATGGCCATGCTGATGATGCAGAAAGCCTGTCCGGGCGATGCCACTGTAACCGTATGCCACAGCCGGAGCAAAGACTTGGTGAAAGAATGCCGGGAAGCCGATATTCTGATTGCTGCCATGGGACAGCCCAATTTTGTAACCGCCGATATGGTGAAGGAAGGAGCCGTAGTAATTGACGTCGGTACTACCCGCGTGCCCGATGCAACCCGCAAATCCGGTTTCAAATTGACGGGTGATGTGAAGTTCGACGAGGTTGCTCCAAAGTGTGCTTACATTACGCCGGTGCCTGGTGGAGTAGGGCCTATGACCATCGTTTCATTGATGAAAAATACGCTGTTGGCAGGGAAAAAGGCAATATATTGAGAAAATAGAAGATTTTTTTGAAGAAAAGTTTGTAGTTTCAGAAAAATCCTTTACCTTTGCATCGCTTTTGAAAAGGAAGCCAACATGGTGACTATAGTTCAGTTGGTTAGAGCGTCAGATTGTGGTTCTGAATGTCGTGGGTTCGAGTCCCACTAGTCACCCTTTCTTCAAGAGCAAAAATTTTCCTACCAACATGGTGACTATAGTTCAGTTGGTTAGAGCGTCAGATTGTGGTTCTGAATGTCGTGGGTTCGAGTCCCACTAGTCACCCGTAACAAATTGAAAGTCCTGCAGTTTCTGCGGGACTTTTTTATTTTCCTATACTTTCGTTTATGTACAAAAAATGCGCTATCATGACCTTCACAGGCGGATAGCGCAAGCTACAATACAAAATACAAATACAACTAAACGAGATTTTGTGCTAAAAATTAAAGCATTCAAAGATACGAATAATATTTCATCCGCTCCTCATGCTTGTCTGATTTTTTAATTATCCTTAATATTCAGACTATTCCCTGAGCCATCATGGCGTGAGCCACCTTCATAAATCCGGCAATGTTCGCACCCTTCACATAATTGATGTATCCATCGCTTTCCTTACCGTATTTCACGCATTGTTCATGAATATTGTGCATAATCAGATGGAGTTTTTCATCCACTTCCTGTGCAGTCCAGCTCAGGTGCATGGCATTCTGGCTCATTTCCAGTCCGGAAGTAGCTACACCACCCGCATTGACAGCCTTTCCCGGAGCATACATCATCTTGTGTTCGATGAATGCGTCAATAGCTTCCGGTGTACATCCCATGTTGGAAATTTCTCCTACGCAGAGCACCTGGTTCTTTATCAGGTGCAGTGCATCCTCACCGTTCAATTCGTTCTGGGTAGCACACGGCAATGCGATATCTACCTTCACTTCCCACGGACGGCGTCCCGGCACGAAGGTAGCTCCCGGGAATTTTTCCGCATATGGTGCTACGATGTCATTACCCGATGCACGCAGTTCAAGCATATAGTCAATCTTTTCTCCGCTGATGCCTTCCGGATCATAAATGTAGCCGTCCGGTCCGGAGATGGTAACTACCTTTGCTCCCAGTTGGGTAGCCTTGGTAGCAGCTCCCCATGCCACGTTGCCGAAGCCGGAGATAGCTACTGTCTTGCCCTTGATTTCGATACCCTTTTCATCCAGCATGTGTTTCACGAAATACAAGCCGCCGAAGCCCGTAGCTTCCGGACGAATCAGTGAACCTCCGAATTCCAGTCCCTTGCCGGTGAATGTGCCCGTAAATTCGCGGGTCAGTTTCTTGTACATACCGAACATATAGCCAACCTCGCGTCCGCCCACGCCGATGTCGCCTGCCGGCACATCCATGTCCGGTCCCAGATGACGCCACAGTTCCAGCATGAATGCCTGGCAGAAACGCATGATTTCCGCATTGCTCTTGCCGCGTGGAGAGAAGTCGGATCCACCTTTTCCGCCGCCCATCGGCAGAGTAGTAAGGGCATTTTTGAAAGTCTGTTCAAATCCCAGGAACTTCAAGATGGACAAGTTCACGGAAGCATGGAAACGAATACCTCCCTTGTACGGGCCGATGGCGTTGTTGAACTGCACGCGGTAACCTAGGTTCGTCTGCACTTCACCCTTGTCGTCCACCCATGTCACGCGGAATGTAAAGATGCGGTCGGGTTCTACCAGCCGTTCAATGATTTTCGCCTTTTCAAATTCGGGGTGTTGATTGTAGATATCTTCGATAGAAAGCAATACTTCCCTGACTGCCTGAAGGTACTCAGATTCACCTGGATGCTTGGCTTCCAGTGATGACATGATTTTGTTAATGTCCATAATCAAATAATTTAAGGTCTGACAAAATGAAATATTTTGTATATGCAAAGATAGGAAATTACTTATATCTTCAAAGGAATTTACCCGATTTTTTGAGCTGCAGGTTGAATTTTGCTAGTTTTTTACCAACTCTCAAGAAAGATTTGCAAAAATCGTGTGAAATTCCGATTTTTGTTTCTGTAATATAAGCTTTAAAAGAAGATACCATGCTTACCAAACTAAGAATTAAACTCCGTCAGCTTTATTTCAAGGATACGCAGTTTGCCAACCTGATGACCAAGCGCATTTTCAACGTGTTGCTGGTGGCCAATCCTTACGATGCGTTCATGCTTGAAGATGACGGCCGCATTGACGAAAAGATTTTCAATGAATATATGAACCTGAGTTTGCGCTATCCCCCTCGTTTCACGCAGGTCTTCACGGCAGAAGAAACCTGGGAACAGTTGCGCAACACCATGTTCGACTTGGTCATCTGTATGCCGGGTTCCGACAACAGCGATACCTTCGACATTGCCCGTGAAATCAAGAAGCAATACCCTCATCTACCGTTGGTTGTACTGACTCCTTTCTCGCACGGTATTAAGGAACGAATGGAGCATGAAGATCTGAGCATCTTCGAGTATGTGTTCTGCTGGCTGGGAAACACCGATTTGCTGGTGTCCATCATCAAGCTGATAGAAGACAAGATGAACCTGGAGCATGACATTAAGGAAGTCGGCGTACAGATGATTATGCTGGTAGAAGATTCCATCCGCTTTTATTCCTCCGTATTGCCCAACCTCTACAAGTTCGTTCTCCGGCAGAGTCAGGAATTTGCCACAGAAGCCCTGAACGAGCACCAGCGAACCCTTCGCATGCGCGGACGTCCCAAAATCGTGCTGGCCCGTTCCTACGAAGAAGCCACTGAACTATATAATAAGTACCAGAATAACGTGCTCGGTATCATATCCGATGCCCGTTTCCCTCACGGCGGAGTCAACGACCCCCAGGCCGGTGTCACCCTGCTGCGCGAAGTCCGTAAGCGGGACCCCTTTATACCCCTTATCCTTCAGTCAGCAGAAGAAAGCAACCGCAGCTACGCGCCCGAACTGGGTGCCGTGTTCATCGATAAGAACTCCAAGAAAATGAATATCGACCTTCGTGAAGCCGTGTCAGACAATTTCGGCTTCGGTGATTTCATTTTCCGCGACCCCCATACCATGAAGGAAGTGGCCCGCATCCACAACCTGAAGGAATTGCAGAACGTGATATTTGCCATCCCTGCAGAATCCTTCCTCTATCACATCAGCCGCAACCACATTTCACGCTGGCTGTATTCGCGTGCCATCTTCCCAGTTGCTGAATTCTTGAAACAGATTACATGGGAGTCACTTCAGGACATTGATGCCCACCGACAGATAATATTCGAAGCCATCGTAAAATACCGCAAGATGAAAAACCAGGGCGTAGTAGCCGTGTTCCAGCGCGACCGCTTCGACCGTTATTCCAACTTTGCCCGCATCAGCGATGGCTCACTGGGAGGAAAAGGACGCGGTCTGGCCTTTATTGACAACATGGTAAAACGTCACACGGAGTTCGATGAGTTTGAGAATGCCTCCGTCATGATTCCGAAAACCGTAGTCCTCTGTACCGATATTTTCGATGAGTTCATGGACTCCAACCAGTTGTACCAGATAGCCCTGAGTGATGTGGCCGACGACGTGATTCTCCGTGCCTTCCTTCGTGCCAAGTTGCCCGACCGGCTGGTAGAAGACTTCTTTGCCTTCTTCGATGCGGTAAAGGCACCGATTGCTATCCGTTCCTCCAGTCTGCTGGAAGACTCCCACTACCAGCCCTTTGCCGGAATCTATTCCACTTACATGATTCCCTATCTGGACGATAAGTACGAAATGCTCCGCATGCTGGGCGATGCCATCAAGGGAGTATATGCTTCCGTATATTATAAGGATAGTAAAGCCTACATGCAAGCCACCAGCAACGTGATAGACCAGGAAAAGATGGCTGTCATCCTGCAGGAAGTAGTCGGCACACAGTATGGCGACCGCTATTATCCGGCCATTTCTGGAGTAGCCCGCTCCATCAACTATTACCCGATTAATGACGAGCTGGCCGAAGAAGGTACCGTCAGTCTGGCCTTGGGGTTAGGAAAATACATTGTCGACGGCGGACTGACCTTGCGCGTGTGTCCGTATCATCCTACGCAGGTGTTGCAGACCAGCGAAATGGAGATTGCCCTGCGTGAAACACAGACCCGCTTCTATGCCCTCGACTTGAAGAATCTGGGACAGAATTTCTCGCTCGACGATGGATTTAACCTGTTGAAACTCCATGTGAAAGACGCTGAAGCCGACGGAGCTTTGAACTTTATTGCTTCTACCTACGATCCGTACGACATGGTGATACGCGATGGTATTTATCCCGGCGGCCGCAAGCTGATAACCTTTGCCAACATCCTTCAGCACGATGTTTTCCCGCTGGCACGCATCCTGCAACTGGCCCAGAAATACGGTCAGGGCGAAATGCGCCGTCCGGTAGAAATCGAGTTTGCCGTCAATTTTGATGCCCGTACGAAGAGCGGCATCTTCTATCTGTTGCAGATACGTCCGATGGTCGATGTAAAAGCCGGATTGGATGAAGACCTGAGCGTGATTCCCGATGAACGCCTGTTACTCAAGAGTGAAAACTCCCTGGGACACGGGGTGATGGACGACATACAAGATGTGATTTATGTCAAGACAGAAGGCTATTCTGCCTCCAATAACCAGTTGATAGCTTACGACATCGAGAAACTCAACCGTCGTTTCCTGGATGAAGGTAAACATTACATACTGGTTGGCCCCGGACGCTGGGGAAGCAGTGACACGTGGCTGGGTATTCCGGTGAAGTGGCCCAACATTTCGGCAGCCCGTATCATCGTGGAAGCCGGACTGACCAATTACCGGGTAGACCCCAGTCAGGGAACCCACTTCTTCCAGAATCTGACCTCTTTCGGGGTGGGATATTTCACCATCAATGCCTATATGAACGACGGTATCTACAACCAGGCCTTGCTCGACAGCATGCCGGCGGTAGAAGAAACCAAATACCTGCGCTGGGTACGGTTTGAGAAACCTTTGTCCGTCAAGATGGACGGAAAGAAAAAGCTCGGTGTGGTAGAACTGCCGGAAGATTAAAAAATAATATATACAAAAACGGGATGCTTCACATTTGAAGTGCACCCCGTTTTTTGTATGTTAGGGTGTATTTACAGCTTGATTGTCAGTTCCTTGCCTGAATAGTTAACTTTCTTGTCTGCGCTCACCATGACAGTTTCGGCCGATTGCTTGCCGGGCTGCATCAGGGTGATGCGGAAACTGCGGCGTTTCAGCATTTTGGGGAACTCGCCTTTACGGTCGCTGATGGTTAGTGTACGTGACGCATCGTCCCAGCTGAACTTGATGGTAGAGAACATACCCTTTTCGTAGTTGTAGTTGTCAAACTCATCTTCGTAGAGTACGAATTCGCCGTTGGCTCCCGGATAGATACAGATGTCCAGGTTGTCCCATTTCTTTTCGGTAGTGTACTGTACCTTCGGGCCGAGCGGAAGGATGCTTCCCGCCTTGATGTAGAGTGGCAGGATGTCAACCGGACATTCGCGTTTAATGTGCTGGTCGCCTTCTACTGTTTCGTTGGTCCAGAAGTCAATCCATTTTGTTCCTTTAGGCAAGTACACTTCTACCGGAGCTGAAGCTTTCGCTACATCGGGCACGGTAGTAACTCCCTTGTTCTTTTCTACTTTCTTGGTATAGAGTGGTTCGGTGACCGGACATACCAGGATGTTTTTACCGAACATGTATTCATCGTCCAGCAGGATGGCCTTGCGGTCGTGGGCAAAATCCATTACCAGCGGACGCATCATGGTACCGTCTTCCTGTACTACGGCTCCGTCCAGGCTGTAAATGTAAGGCAAGAGACGGTAGCGGAGTTCAATCATGCGTTTTTGTGCATCGTAAGCCCAGTCGCCTTCTTTGCCAAAGAGGTCAATTTCGTTCATCATCGGTGAAGAGCAGTGGTTACGCATCAGCGGCATGAAGCATCCCCACTGGAACCAGCGTACATGCAGTTCCTGATAAGCAACGTTGGTACAGTCATTGTTGTATTCCCATCCGAAGAACCCTCCTATATCTGTGTTCCAGAAGGGGATACCACAAAGCGTGTAGTTCAATCCGGCCGGAATTTGCTGACGGAGTACATCCCAGCTTGATACCACGTCGCCACTCCAGCTCAGGGCACCGTAGCGCTGCTGGCCCAGGTAACCTGAACGTGTCATCTGGAACACACGTTTCTCGTCTGATACGGCACGCTGGTGTTCGTAGATACCTTGGTTGTGAGTCAGCGGGAACGCATTGTGTACCGAGCGGAAAGAACCGTCGGCCGTCATCAGGTCGAAGTCACTTTCTTTGGGGTTCAGATGGTCGGGTTCCGTAGAATCGGTCCACCAGGCGTCAATGTTCATTTTATGCAGGTGGCTGAGGTAACGCCAGTACAGGTCGCGGGCGTCTTTGTTGAACGGGTCGTAAGGATGTGCACCCGATTTTGGAGGCCATGTTTCAAATTTCAACAGGGCGTCCATCTTGTCGAGCTCCTTGAACTGATCGGTCCAAGGGCCGAAGCTAGCCCATACGGAAATCATCAGGTGGGCATTGTGCTTATGAACGTATTCCACCATTTCTTCCGGATTTTTGAAACGGGGTTTTGGATAGCGTGCGTTCTTGTCTTCTCCATTCGGAAGGTAGCGAAGTGCTTCCTTGTCGTCCATCTTGTTGATGTAACGCGGATTTATGAATTTCATGGCATTCCAGTTGGAATCGCATCCCCAGTACTGCCAGTCTTGCACGATACCGTCGAGCGGAATTTGTAGCTTGCGGTACTTGTCGAGTACGCCGCACAGTTCGTCGGGACTCTTGTAACGTTCGCGGCACTGCCAGTAGCCCATGGTCCAGAGCGGGAACATGGTGGCCTTTCCGGTCAGGTCGCGGATACAGGCAATTACGCCGTCTTGTGTACCGTCTTTATAAAGGAAATAGTAATCAGAACAGAGGTCTACCTGCGAAGAGAAGGAGGTTTCATACGGGGTATCGCTGAAATCGGAGATGCCCGGATTATCCCAGTATACACCATATCCTTTTTCAGATGTGAAATAAGGGATGCAGATGTTGGTATTGCCGTTTGACAGGTGAATCTGCTGGTTTCGGTGGTTCATAGCTCCGCTCTGGCGCTGTCCCAGTCCGTAAATGGCTTCTTCCGGTTCAAGGCTGAATGCCTGGCTGACAGTGTAGGCATCGCGGTTTACATCCTTGCGGGGAATAAAGTTGGTGCCTTCCACCTTTTCTTTCAATAAAGTTTCACCCTGTGGGTCGGTATAAGTCACTTTTCCGGTAGCTACGTCGAGTGTTACTGTCATTTTTCCGGAGGTCATGCTTACCGTGTTCCCGTTCTGCTTGTAAGAAATCTCTACCTTTTCGGGAGTCTTGATGATTGGATAACTCTTCTTTTCGGGCATTTCAGCCGAAGGATACTTTACAATGCGCACGATGGAAGGAGAGTAGAAAATCACCTCCCCGTTCAATGTGGGCTGTGCAGTCTGGAACTTTCCTCCCTGAGCGGTCTTTTCAAAAGTCTGACCGAAGGAAGACAGGCAAGATGCCAGTGCGGTTAGGAATAAAATCTCTTTTCTCATTTTTTTATCAGATTGTTTTTACATACAAAGGTTGATGGTTCAAATGTAAAGAGATTTCCGTCAGACAAAGAGAACAGAATGCGCCAAAGAGCAGTCTGAAATGCTTCAGAGGGTGTTTTGATTCATTTTTATCCCTCTTTTGATTCAGATGTATCCCTCTTTCCTTGCTGTTTCTGATACTCGCTGGGAGTGATTCCATACTCTTCCTTGAAGCAGGTGGTGAAATATTTCCGGTTGTAATATCCCAGAGCCAGGGCTACTTCGTTCACGGTGGCGCGGGTATCTTCCAGCATCCGGCAGGCATGCTGCATCTTTACACGGCGGATGTACTCCAACGGAGTGAGCCCTGTAATGGCTTTCAGCTTGCGGGTCAGTGTGGAGCGTGACATGTTGACTTTTTCTGCCAGATGCTGCACGTCGAAGTCGGGTTCGCTCAGGTTTTCTTCCACAGCTTTCAGGATATTTTCCAATAGAATCTCATCCAGTTTGGCAAATTCCATGTCCGAAATCCGTACTTCTGCCTGGGGGACTGATTTTTCGTTCAGGTAAGAACGCATCTTCATCAGCTCCGTGCTGTCGGCATACAGTTCTTCATTTTTCAGCTTCATCCGGCGAAGGTAGAAACGAAGCCCGAGGAAGACTCCGGCTGCCAGTAGTAATATATATAAGGTAATGGCCCAGCCTGTCTGGTAGAAAGCAGGTAGACGTTCAATGTGCAGGCGGGTGATTTTGTCACTCCAGATTCCATATCCGTCGGTTGCCTTCACTTCGAACACATAATTTCCGTGAGGCAGATGTTTATAATTGACGGTATGTTGTCCTACGGCGGTGTAGTTCCATTCCTTGTCAAGTCCAATCAGACGATAGGCATAACGTATCTTGGAGGCATTCAGATAGTCGAGGGAAGAAAAATGAATGTCCAGGTCGTATTCATCGGGGTGGAGCGTCAGGGAGTTTTCATTGGTGACAGGTTTTCCCATGACGTATGTTCCGGTAATAAATGTCGGAATGTTCTTGCTGGGCTGGTCAAGTCGGGCAGAAGGAGTTACCGCACAGATTCCCGGGATACCTCCGAAATAAATTCGTCCGTCGTGTCCCTTGCAGATAGCTGTAGGGATAAACCGCCTGAGCAGCATGGAATTGTCGGTAGTGAGGTAAGTGGAGAACGAATGGTTTTTCGGGTTATACTCTATCAGTTTCTGGTTGGTGTCTATCCACAGATGGCCGTATACGTCGAACTCCAGTTGGTTGACAATGTTTCCGTTCAGTCCGCACAGCCGGGTGTGGTCGGTCAGTTTTCTTGTCTGTGGGTTCAGGGCGTAGACTCCTCCCTCTTGTGTTCCTATCCAGATGAGGCTGTCTTCCTGCACACTCAGGCAGGTAATGGAGAGGGAAGAAGGTATTTTTTTGCATTTCCCTTTGGAGGATTGCTGATAAAGCCCTTTATTGGTGGTGCCAATCCATAGATTTCCCTGTTTGTCTTCCTTAAGTGCGCTGACCTGCCCCAGTGTGTCGCACACCGTATGCCATTGGTTATCACGTAGGCTAAAGGTGAATAATCCGTTGTTCGTTCCAGCCCAGAGCGTGCCGTTGCGGTCTTCGTAGGTTTGGGTGAAGTGCCTTTTGGCCTTGTCGGGAAGACTCAGGGTACGGATGTGCTTCATCCGCATACCTTCTCGTCCGAGTTCATAGATAAGGTTGCGTCCTTCGGGAATGACCCATACGTTGCCTTCTCTCCGTGGTTCGGTCATTTGTTTGATGGAGCCCAGGGCAAGAGACTTCAGGGCGAGGACATCGCTGTAAAGCATGACTTCGTGGCGGGACAGATCGTACAGGCCGAGTCCCGTCCGTTCTTGTGAAATCCACATTTTGCCTTCGCCCGCATCACTCAGTGCCATGATGGCCGGCTGGAACCGTACTCTTTGCTGCAGGGCCGGCAGCGTGAATTCTTCCGGAGCATTTTCCGTGAAGTGGATAATGAAACTTTTCCCATCGAAAGAGGCTACCCAGAGATTTCCCTCTTTATCTTGATAGATTTCATTGAGCATGTTTCCGTATTCTGCGGGAAGACGGAAATCTGTCTGGCGCAGGGAGCGATGTGCTTCATCGTAGCGCATGGCAATCAAGGAACTTCGGGTGGTCATCCAGAGAGTTCCTTCGTGACTGTCCTGTTCCATATACAAAATCTCTCCTTCGGTTTCTCCCATGGGATTGACCGGTAACGGTGAGTAAGTATAGACGGAGTCCTTGGGAGCAGAAGGGTTGAAGAGGAGCAGGCCGCTGGAACTGGTGCCTACCCAGAAATAATTGTGGGTACGGTCTTGCACAATGCAGGTGAGGTTTCTCTCTGAAGGAGGATTGGCATAACGGGTAAAGGTGTCTGTCTTTTTGTCGTAACGGTAGATACCTTCTCTTCCTACGGTAATCAGAATCTGTTTTTGCCGGCTTTCGCAAAAACCGGCCATCCATGAGGGTTTTCCTTCATGGTCGTATAGCAGATAAGTCTTTTGTAACTCTCCCAAGGTGTTGTATCTTAGGAGCCTGTGCTCCGTCGCTATCCACATGTATCCGTCGGAGGTCTTTCGTATGCTGTAGATAAAGTTGGTCTGCAGTTGTTCGGCATCTAGCGGAGTGACTTGTCTGGTTGCCTTGTCAAGAATGTAGGCTCCATGGTCGGTTCCAAACCAGATTCTACCTGTTTCATCTTCTGCAATGGACTGGATGGTATTATCGTTCAGCAGTCCCGGTGTGTTGATATCGGAACGGATGACGCTGATCTGGTATCCGTCGTCACAGCACAGTCCGTTGACCGTGCCATACCACATCATGCCTTCGCTGTCCTGAAAAATCCGGTGTATGGCACTGACCGGAAGTTGGGGGAGGGAAGGAACGGGAGTAATCCGGATGTTGGATATGGCTCGCAAGGAAACTCCTATCAGGCTGAAAACGAGTAAAAAATAAATTCTTTTCATGGGATTTTTCAGGGTACTAAAAAACATAAGTACGTTTGATTGAAAACGCAAGTACATTTTACCCGAAACGCAAGTGCGCTTTAATCAAAACTCTTCGGCGTTTTCCTTTAAACGCAAGTGCGTTTTTTTTGAAGGATAGTTTGCTAGATTCTTATCCGTTATTTCTGTATTCCAGCGGACTCATGCCTACATAACGTTTGAAGTATTTTCCGAAAAAAGACACATTGGCAAAGTTCAGTGAATCGGAAATATTCTGAATGGAAAGCTGGGATGATTTCAGCTGTGACTTGGCGTCCATAATGACCATGGAGGAAATGATATCCACGCAAGTCTTTCCCGTAATCTGTTTCACTGTAGTACAGAGGTGAGCATGCGTAATCTGCAGCTTTTCAGCATACCAGGCCACATTGCGTGTCTGGTTGTAATGTTGCATCACCAGCTGGGCAAAGTTACGGCAAATCAGTTCGCTTTTTGACAGAGAATGCACTCCGTCGGTTTTGTTGCGGTAGAGTATAGAGATGCCTTTGTGTATGTCGGCATAAAGATTGGGAGCCATTTCTGGTCTGATTTTTTCTGGGAGGAATTCATACATCTTGATAAGCAGCTGCATATATTCCTCCATCATTTTGGCTCCTTCCGGCTTCAGACGGATAACCGGGCGTCCCAGTGTGAGAAACATGGTATCCAGAAAAGAGTGCGACTGGAGATTACGCTCTATATATTCAGAGGAAAAACCTCCAAAATAAATGTTCAGGTCTCCTTTGATGTCGTTTATCTGGAAGATACTTCCGGGAGTGAGTACGATAAAATCGTTGGCTTCTACCGTTATCTTATTAAGATTGACCGAAGCTTCTACCTCTCCTGATGTGCAAAGTACAAAAATTTCGCATTTCAGGCGTACCGGATAGTTTCTGTACAATCCCAGTAGTTCCTTGCTGATTCCGGTACCTACCAGCCATTCCTCGGGCAAATCTATTTTAGGTAATTCCTTTTCCATTTCCATCTTGTTCTGTTTTTGGCAAAGATACAGAAAGATAATGAATTTATTGCATGCTTCCGCCAGCCTGGTTGTCTCCTCCTGCTTTCACATCATCGTTGGTAATGCTGCGCTGTGTCTTTTTCACTTGTGTTTTCAGTTCTCCAAACCGCCAGCTGATGCTGATTCCGTATCTGCGTGAAGGATAGCTGTTATTCGACCATGAACGGAAGGTCTCTGCCCAGGTTTCACTGCTGTGGGAGGTGTATTTCTGGAAAAGATTGCTGGCAAAAAGTGATATGTTAAGCCGTTTTTCTTTCAAGAAAGAACGGCTCAGGTTGATGCCATAATAATAAAAGGAAGAACCTTTTCCCTGCAAGGATACGTAAGGAGTGCTTCCACCGCCGTAAAGGCTGAGCCGCAGTTCCCAGGGGATGGTCTGCTGTACGTTGGCAAATACGTCGCCGGAGAATCCGCTGTTGTACGAATTCAGCTCCTTACTTTGATAGTCGGAATAGCTTCCGCTGGTGTTGAGTGAGAGACGGGTGGTACTGCCCGGGTTCCAGTTCATCCATAAGGCCAGGCGTGTACGCTGGCTCTTGCCCACATTGCCGTAGGTGTTTTCTTGTACTCCGTTGTTCATGAAAGAGTAGCGTTCGATGCCGTTATTGGTAAACGTATAAGTAAGGTTGGCATTCAGGCTGAACTTGGCACTGAAGGAATTGAAGGTCATGCCAAGGATGTGGGCTTTTTCTGTGTCCAGATCCGGATTACCATAGCTGATGGAAGTCGGGTTACTGGTATCGCGGAAAGGGTTCAGGCACCATATTCCCGGGCGGTTGATACGCATGTTGTAGTTGGCACGCAGGCTGGCGCTTGTGCCCAGCATGTAGGACAGGTTCAAGGTAGGAACCGCGTCGTCGAATCCGGCCTTGAAGTTGCGTTCGGGCATGTAGTCATATTCCACGTCCATAAACGTGTGCTCATAGCGTACACCGGCTTTTGCACCGAATTTTTTCCACTTCAGCTGATAGTCTGCGTAAGCAGCCAGAATGTGTTGTCCCTGCTGGTATTTGCTGGAAAGGTCTTGACTGGCCTCCATTTCACCTTCTGCATTTTCCAGAAAATACTGGCTGTCACTGTAATTCTCACGGAAAATGTATTTCATGCCGGCATCTATGTAATGCATATCATTCAGCGGATTGACATAATCAATCTGTGCCGTATGTTCTGCCGTATGGGCATCGTTGTCATAATACTGATGAAGCAGGTTGAAAGGTACATCCTTCACTTCGTCATAGTAGGTGTCGGCTTCATTTCCGTTGGGTGAATTGTTGAACTTATAGGATAAGGTGAGGTATTCTCCATTTTTCTTAAAAGAATGCTGGTAGTCGGCATTGAGGCCGATGTTTCCAAACTGGCTGTTAGACTGGTTGAGGGTGAGGTAACTATAGCGTTCTTTCCAGTCATTGTCACTCATGACGGTACGTGAATCGCCATGCGTATCGAATTTTCCGCCAAATACGTTGGCTGAAAATGTAATCAGGTTCAGGCTGTCTATTTCATAGCTTCCTTCAATATTTCCAAACTGGAAATCGCCGGTGCTCTTGGAAGAGCCTTGTGTCAGCAGGTGACGGTAGTCGGCAGACGTAAAATCTTCACGTCCGCTTTCAGAAAGGCTGCGCGGCTGGTCCTGATGATTGTACGAATAGTTTCCGGTGAGGGTGAATTTGCCCACCTGCACTGTTCCATAAGCATATCCCGATACTCCCATGTTATTGGCATTTGCTCCGAGAGTAACATTGTACCCCTGCATCTTGGCATCGGTCGTGATGATGTTCAGGATACCTCCAATGCCTTCTGCATCGTATTTGGCTCCTGGTTCAGTTATCACTTCAATGGACTTGACGGAATTGGCAGGCAGACTGCGGAGCACTTCTTTTGGGTTGTTGCTCATCAACGTGTTCGGCTTTCCGTTTACGTGTACCTTGAAATTGCTGGAACCATTTACCTGTATGTTGTCTTCTCCGTCGACGGAAACGAGCGGTACTTTCCGCAGCATTTCGAGAGTGGTATTGGTTTTGGAGTCAGGGTCGTCTTCTATACTGTAAGAAATTTTATCGATTTCGGCTTTTACAAGCGGTTTCTGAGCCACTACTTCCACGCCTTTCAGCATCTGGGTATCATCGCCAGTGTACAGCGTACCCAGGTCGGCCACCCGTTTGCTGTCGGTGATGGTAAAATGGCGGATTACTGTGCGTTTTCCTACAGAGGTGATTTGCAGAGTGTATTTCCCGGTTTGAGGTAATTTTTCCTGGAATTTTCCTTTATCATCGGTCACATTCATTCTGACCGGTTTTTCAGGCGACTTGTCGAGCGTAATGCGTATGGTGGCATAGGGTTCACTTTCATGGGTCAGTGAATCGACGAGTGTTCCTTTTACGGAAAATTGTGCATGAACTGTGATTGTTTGAAAAGTGATAAAAAGCAAGATACCTAAAGTTCGGTAGATTGTCGAGTAATTCATTTTATTATTGTTTTTTGTGGTTAGTGTTCTAACAGTATGTAATAAGGTTTTCAAATATACAAAAAGTATTGTTTTGACGTATATAATTTTAAGTCAAATACGTTTATGTTCTTTATTCTTGGTTTAGATGGATGGTTTTAATAAACGTTGAACCTTTTATTGAATAGCCTGTTGCTACGTATGGTTAATTACATTATTATGGTTATAGAGTTTATGTGAGGATTAGAAAATCTTAAATATAGACTAATTATATGCTGCTACTTGATTTCTAAATAATGTAAAATCTGCATTTTACCTTCTCTTTTATTGGAATAACTTGAAAAATGGGATAAAAATAATATAAATCGACCTTGTATGGATAAAGCTTATTGTTTTCCTTTGCAGTTGCAATTAAAAATATAATCAAGAAATGAAAAAGAGTTTATTTTATTACTTATTTGCTGTGCTGTGTGCGGTGAATTTATTTAGTTCTTGTAGTGATGAGGAAACTGTACCGGGAGGTAGTGACGAGGGGACTCCCGTAGATTTGCAGACTCCTATCATTGGTACTTATGATGGTACACTTTCTGTTTCTTTGAATGGTGTGAATATTACTCCAGAGCCTCTGGCTCAGCGTATCTTTGTAAAGCAAGATGGAACCGATAAGGTTGAGATGTCTTTGCGTGATTTTACTATATTGATTGCGGATAGTCCGTTAGAGGTTGGTGACATTATTGTGAAAGGTATTGCGTTGGATGGTGAGCCTTCAAATGTGGAACTGGTGGAAACTAAGGTGACTCAGCAGCATGAATTGCTGGGTAGTTTGGATATTACTATCACTGGTACGGTAGCTGATGAAAACGCTAAACTGAATATCGGTGTGATTCAACACATGGACAATGGCAATGATATGAACATCGCTGTGACGTTTGAAGGAACGCGTGTGAGCAAGGAAGTGGATGACGCGGATTATTCGAAGACTGTAGAAGGATTTTATCCATTGGAAGGAGGTTCATTTACTTCAGACTACCAGGCAGAGGGATTTGAACTGAAGTGGCCGAATGGGGTAGAACTTGTTGCTGTGGGCTATAATAAGGTGCAATTAAAAAGTACTTATATATCTTTCCCTACGTTAGTAGAAAAAGGAAATGCTACGCAACCTATAGAGGCTGAAAGTATCAAAATGCAGAAGTCGGAAGATGGCTCGTTAATATTTGAAGAAATAAAGGGACATAACGATGAGGATGAAAAAGCTGGACGGGAAGCAGTGGACTATACGATTTCTGGAAGTCTGAATGAGAAGGTGTTGACTTTGAATGTTACTATGAAGTCGGCCAACTTTACAATCAATTATAAGTATGTGTCTGGTAACTTGCAGAAAACTGGGAATGACTTATTGGGAATGACATTTGATAGTGATGTTGTGGTTGTACAGCCTGAAATTAGTGATAAGACCGTGACTTTCTATGTGATGCCGGGTACTACGGCAGGGCAATTGAAGCTGGTTCCTGTGTTTGAGGTGTCGGAAGGTGCCAAGGTGATGTATAATAATGAGGAATACGTGGCTGGAACTGCAATTGATTTCTCTTCAACAGTGACCCTCAAGGTACAGTCTGAAAAGGGAGTTGCTAAATCATATACGGTTTCTTCAGCAGAAATGAAGGAGTATAGTTTCGCCAGCAACTTGGATACGTGGGAAATGAAGAATGCAGATGGAGAAGAATATACACATTACTATGAACCGGTTGATGGTTGGGCTACTTCTAATGAAGGATTGAAATGGGTTAAAATGATGTATCCGAATTTGTATTCTAAAGAAGCTCCTTATTTGGTGACTGAAGTTGAAGACGCACACTCTGGACATGCTGCCCGTCTGGAAACAGTGGATACGAAAGGACAGGCTGGATTTGGCGGTTTTATTCCAGCTGTGCCAAAGGTTACTTCCGGATCATTGTTCAATGGTATTTTTTCTGTGAATATATCCAATACTTTGAAGAGTACACAGTTCGGTCAGCCGTGTACAAAGGAGCCTAAATCCTTCAGTGGCTTTTATAAGTATACTCCGGGAAAAACTTATTATGAGGCCAAATATCCGGGAGACCCGTCTAAAGCTAATGAAGTGAATGAAGTGGATAAAACAGATGCTCCGGCTATCAACGCTGTGTTGTATGAAGTGACGAATTTCTCTACCGATTATCTGGACGGTACAAATTTGCTTACTTCGGACAAAATTGTAGCTATTGCTTCTGTGGCTGATGCTGGTACGCAAGCACAGTACACTTCGTTCAATGTGACCTTTGAGTGGAAGGACGGAAAGTCATGGGATGCAAGCAAGAAATACAAATTGGCTATTGTTTGCTCTTCAAGTAAGGATGGTGACAAGTTTTCTGGTGCGCCGGGTAGTGTGTTATTCGTAGATGAACTGAGTATTTCTTTTTAAATGTTAGTACAATGATTTTTGCAGTGGCAGGTGTGTTGCCGATAAGACGGTCTGGATTCAGCATATAATTGAGGTTGCACATTTGTTACAGAATAGAAAAAGCATCCGTCAGATCTTGTATTCAAGTTGACGGACGCTTTTTTATTTTATAAATGAAATCGATATTTTAGAATTCATATCCAAATCCGAGATTCAGATAAATGGGGTACATGGCAAATGAAACCGTGGTGAAATCTTTTTCAAATATGTCGTTCAGGCCCCAGGTCAAATCTGCATGTACATTCAGGTGCTTGTAGGCTTTCCATTCTCCACCTACTTGTAACCCCCATTGGAAATGGCGAAGATTGTCTGAAAAATCATACGCGGCCATGTTTTCTCCTTCAAAATTAACCCGGCTTCCACTGGCGTCAGGAGTTCGCAAATGTCCTTCGTATACATTTCCCGAAAATTCTCCGTTCATCATATATGAAAAATAAGGACCTGCCATGACTTTCCAGCGACTACTGATACGATAATTAGCTAGTACGGGAATAGTCAGATATGACATTTTTACTTTTGTCTTTACCCCTCCAGTCCAAAGTCCTTTTATTTTTCCTCCGGTTTCACTGAATATTTCCATGCCATAGTTTTTTACGCTGGCTTTTGTTTCCATATCTTTGCTGTCAAGCCTTATACCCAGACTTACTCCCCATTTTTGCTGGGCGTCAATCCATTTGGTGGCATTTCCTTCCAATGTAATGGCGAGTCCGGGAGAATAGCTGTCTAAACTCCTGATTTCTTTAGGTAGAGGTAAAGGGGAAGTTCCTCCTATATTTATTCCTGCTTTTACTTCGTAGTCAAGTCCGTGTGAAGCCAGCCATATCAAACCTTTGTGCTCTGATGATTGTGCATGGCTAATTTGAGTAAAGCCACATAAAAGGAGGGCTAATATTGGTTTTATATGTTTTTTCATATGTCTTTCTTCTATAATAATTAATTTTCACAAATAATTTCTACTTCATCTATCCATAGTTCACTTCCTACGGCTCCTTGGAAATACGCCCCCATGACACTGGAGGAGAATACAACTGCAAGTTTGTATTTTCCATTTTTTAAGTCTTCAGTGTTGATTGTTTTGCCGTTTTGAGACTTGAAGTCTAAATCAAACTTTGTCCATTCATTTGTTTCTGTCATTTCTTGTTCGGAAATACGTGCTAAAAGGACAATGTGTTCATCTATTCCGGTACCATTATTCGGAAAAAGATTGCCATCTAATGAGAAATCACTGCTGGGAGCTTCATAAAGTACTGCGTAGATGTCTCCTTTATCTTTTTTGCCAGTAACAATGTTTCCTGATTTATCGGTAAAAACCTCTCCTGCTTTATATTTGAACCAGCCGGTAATTTTGGAAGGGCGTTTGGTAAACGGAAATCCAAAGTGGGTCGCTTGCAAAGGAGCAAGTACGGCATTTTGAGTATCGAATGATCCGATAAATAAATTTCCGGCAGCAATAGGCATTCCTATAGGCTTTCCAAAGTTTCCTGTACTGAGGGTGGTGAGTTTTACACATTTTCCTGAATAGCCAGTAGGATGTTGTACAGTCGGGTATTGAGTTTCGTCTAATGCCATTCCGCTTAAGTCGTATCCTGGATTTCCGCTTGCCCACTGCATAATACCGGACTCATTTGTCAAATAAAATACGTTATATGGAGTTATTTCTTTTAATTCTTCGAAAGAATAGCTTGTGGGTAAAGTCAGTTTGTTTACTCGAATAAGGTACTTGGTTTGCGTTGCTCCATCTTCAGAAGTTACGATAAATGTTCGTAATGTCTTTTGGCTGAAATCATACAAAGGAGGCTGGTCGTTTGTTTCAGCTTCCTCTGCTTGAATGGAAGCCCCTTCAGGAAGAGTGAAAATCAATTCCTGGTGGGAAATATCAGTACCGTCTAGTACATAGACTTCTATTTCTTTTCTTAAATGGTCAATTGTGGTGGATTGGATGTTTGTTCCGGTGCAACTGTCTATAGCTGCTTCTACATTTAGAGCTTCGTCCTGAATACAGGAGCTTATAGATAAGCTTAGTAAAAATCCGGCTAAAATGTACTTTAAATTCATTGTTTTGATTATAGATTAGATATTACTATATCTTGCAAAGATAAGAAAAAAACTTCATAAGCTTATTATTATTACTTGTTTCATTTGTGGATTCTCTGCTTGTTGGGATGTTGGAGCTGGAATATGAGGTATGATAATGGATGAAATGTATTCAAAATATTTTTGCTTGTTTAGAAAATGCGGTAATCTTAAAAATAGACTATCGATGTATGCCTAAAATAGCTGATTAGTATTAGTTTTCAGATAGAATAAAGAGTGTGTGTTTTACTCTTATTTAAAAATCAGCCAAAAATAAAAGAAATAGACCTTGTGAGAATTTGTGATTTGGTGTTATTTTGCACCCGAAAAAAATAGAAGTTTTCATAGAAAATAGAAGATGAAAAAGATTTGTTATGGATTGTTGTCCTTTTTGTTTATAGGACTAGCTTCGTGTACGAAAGAAGATACACGGAGTTCGCTTGAAGGGCGCATAGATGTGAGAGTTAGCACGGACTGGAGTTTGGCGGATGCTGAATCCAGAACTTCAGAAGAAGTGGCTCCTGAAATTAATGACTTTGCATTGGCGATAGAATCTGCTGATGGTAAAGTCTCTAATTCATGGGATAGTTTTGGGAAATTTCAACCAGTATCTGTTCCTGTAGGTACATATTTGGTGACAGCTTCGTATGGAGATGCAAATGCAGAAGGCTTTGATGCTTTGAGTTATTTGGGAAGTACCACTGTGGAGGTTGGTAAAGATGAAACAGCGGAGGCTTCTGTAACGTGTACGATTAATAAAGCTAGAGTTATTCTTTCGTATACGGATGATTTTAAGTCTTATTTTTCTTCATATAGTGCTTATGTCAGTTCTTCGAAGGGGAATAAGATAACTTATGCTGCTGACGAAACACGTGGGGCATATTTCGTTCCGGGAAATTTGGAATTGTTCTTGGAGGTGACCCGTCAGGGTGTATCTCAAAAGGTGACTTTAAATCCAAAGAATTTTACGGCAGAAGTGAAACACGAATATCGCTTGACAATGGATGTGGACGCTTCTACGGCTTCTTTGAAGATTGTGTTTAATGATAATCCTTCTTCAGAGCAGAATGTGGATATTAATATTTCGGATGAGGCTCTGAATGCACCGGCTCCTGAATTTACAGCTTATGGATTTACATCGGGAAATGCGATTGAAGTGATGGAAGGTAGTACTGTTTCCGATAAATTGGAGGCTTATTTAAATGCATCTTCCGGCTTGGCTAAATGTGAATTGATAACGGCTTCTGAAGTTTTGAAGGCACAAGGATGGCCGGAAAGTGTGGATTTGATGAATCTTACGACTGAACAGTCGCAGAAGCTGACTGAGCTGGGACTTTCTACCAAAGGATTGGGAGCCAACCATGATAAAATAGCATTGGTTGATTTTAAAAATGTGCTTCCTTATTTATATTGTACTTCTGATGGAAATGATGTGCATACGTTTACGCTTCGAGCTACGGATGTATTGACTAAAGTATCGGAAGATTTAGTATTGAAAGTAACTACTCGTAATAATGGTTTTGCTGTGGCTTTGCCTGAGTATGTTTCGTATGGTAGCACAACGATGACCGCTGATTTGACTTTAGAGGGTGATCCTGCCTTAATTAAGTTCTATTATATTTACTTGGGTGTTTATCAGGAGTTTACTGCTGAAAATGTTGATATACAGCCAGGAACGGAAGAAAATAAATATAAGGTGACATTTACTTATCTAGAACCACTGGTGGATACAGAAAATGGAGTGAAGTTTAAAGCGCAGTATGGTGCAAAAACTATTGAAAGCACTTTTAAGGTGGAAGATCCGGAACTTACTTTGTCTTTAAAGAATGGCGATGCGGATGTGTGGGCTAAGCATGCGGATTTCCAAATTGTAGCATCTGCTAAAGCAAAGTCACGTGTCTCACGAACAATTTCTACATCAACTATAGAACTTCAATATGAAGAAAGTGAGAATGTCTGGAAAAAGTGGGATAATGTGATATTTGATGGAGCTAATGGATTTACAGTTAATGGATTAACTTCAGGTACGTCTTACAAATTCCGTGCGGTTTATTGTCAGGATGTTTATTCCAATGAATTTTCTATTACGACAGAAGACGAATTGTCAGTTCCTAATTCCGGTATGGAGGATTGGTATTATACTCGTCCAAGTGGAGTAGAGCATTGGGAAGTGTGGTATGCTTGTAAAGAAGGTGAGCAGCCCGTTTGGAATACAATGAATCAGTTGACTACTTCTGAAGGAGGTAGTTCAGGAGGTGCTTTTAATTCGAATAGAGATGCATATCGTTATAATGCAAATTCAGGTACAATTCGTTCAGAAGGTAAAGATGGCGGTTATGCTGCACAAATAAGAGCTGTAGGATGGGGACGAGGTAATAATGCTGGAGGTTTAGCAAATGCAAAATATGCTACAGTTGGTGAGTTATATATAGGCTACTATGACTCTGAAACGAAAACAGCTGTTTATGATGGTATTGAATTTACATCAAGACCAAAATCTTTAACTTTTGATTATAAATATACTCCAGGTAAAGGCGGAGATCAATATTATGCAGAAATTGTAATTCAGAATAAGCAGGCAGGTGCTGTTACTGAAATTGGGCGTGGCTTATCACGTAATGGAAACTCTGTAGGAGAATGGACACCGGTGACGATTGATGTCGAGTATACAGAAGTTGGTAAGAAGATGAAAGCAACTCATATGTATATTGTATTTAAGTCAGGCGATAATGCCGGAAACGATTATTTTAATACAGTACCAAGTTTTGGTAATCTTTCAGATGGTCAATACGTTGGAAGTGAGTTCTTTGTTGATAATATAGTATTGAATTACGAATAAAATAAAAAGCCGACATAATATGAAGAAAATATTTTTAATCTGTTTGACGCTGTTCACTGGTCTACTGGCTTTTACAGCTTGCCATAGTGAAGCCATGGAAAGTGTCTCTAGTGCGAAAGGGGATTTGAATTTGTCCTCAATGAAGGCAGAAGTAGATACGAATGTTGAGACGGTGTATGTGGGTTCACGTGCTGAATCAACAGTGGATGTAAGCAATTTTTTGGTGACCATATATGATGCTCAGTCGCAGAAAGTAGAACAATGGAATTACAATGCAATGCCTGAAATCGTGTCGTTGGCCGTGGGTACTTATTCTATTGTGGTTACATCTGCAGAAACTCCGTCTAATGGGTTTGATACACCTTATTATAAGGGAACTGCGACCTGTGAGATAAAAGAAAATGAAGTAGTTGATGTTCCTGTTATTACTTGTAAACTGGCAAACATGCTATTTTCAGTGGAATATGATGAAGAGTTCCAAGGTAAAATGGGAGAGGATGTCGTGACGACAATTACTGTGGGTGAGAATTCTTTAGAAATTCCATACTCAGAAACACGTTCGGCTTATCTGATTGCTCCTGAAGGTGAAACGACTTCTATGATTGTCACTCTGAAAGGTACAATTGATGGAGAAAGTATAGATTATAGCGAACGGTTTGAGAGTGTAAAAATCGGTGTACATAATATTATTAAATACAAGTTTGCACTTGTAAGTGATGGTTCTGAGATCGATGGTACCTTAGGTGTGGCAATTGTAGTTGATTCATCGATGATTGGGTCGGATGAAGTTGTGGGAACTGATCCGGGAAAAGAACCTGGAATAGATGATTTCCCAGAAGAAGGCGGTGAAGATCCGGGAGATGGCAGTGAAAATGAAAATACTCCGACTATTGTGGGCTCTAACTTTAATGGAAATTCTTTTGATATTAGTAACGATGTATTGGAAGTTTCTGTGAATACAGACGCGGAAAATCCAATACCTTTACAGGTTGCTCTTTCAGCTCCTAATGGTATTGCACATGTATATGTGACAATCGATTCTGAAACATTAACTGAAGATTTGTTGTCTGGAGTCGGATTGGCTACATCTTTTGACTTAGCAGAACCCGGTGCATTGGAAGCTGGTTTGAATGGATTAGGTTTTCCTACAAGTGATGCCGTTGTCGGTAAAATAGAAATTCCTTTTGATATTACTAATTTTACTCCTTTGTTGGGCTTGTATGGAGCTGCAAATCATAATTTTGTGATTCGTCTGGTTGATCTGAAAGGTTTAGAAATTACGGAAACGTTAAAGATAAAGAGTGTAGAATAATGAGACAATATTATTATATAATAGCTTTTGCAAGTGCTGTATTAAGTTTAGCTTCTTGTAAAACTGACACGGGGTTTGCTGAGGCAGAAGGAAGTTTAAAGCTTTCTATCGGAGTGTCGGACAAAGTAAATGTAGTTTCTCGTAGCTTAGCCAGTGAGGAACAGGAGGTGCTGAAACAAAATTGCAAGATTCGTATTTACGATGGCGAAACATTGATACAAAAGTATCAGGGAGTAGAAAATGTACCTTCGGAAATTACATTGGTAAATGGTAACTATTCTGTACGGGTAACTGCTGGAGACTCTGTAGCTGCTTCGTTTGAACAGCGCTTTTTTGAAGGAAAAAAGGATTTTACCATTACGAAGGGACAGGTTAGTACTGTAGAGGTAGATTGTGGAATTGCCAATACTGTAGTAGCTATCACTTGGGATGAGTCGTTGAAAGAGGCATTCGAGGGAGATTGTCAGGTAACGGTTACATCGGCTACCGGAGAATTAGTTTATTCTTCAGCAAATGCGGATGCAAAAGGATATTTCAGTCTGCCGGAAGATAACCCTAAATTGACTTGTAAGTTTAGTGCAAAGAAATTAGGAGGTGGGTCGTATGAAAAATCTACTGAATTGAGTGACTTGAAGTCGGCTACGCTTTATAATTTGAACTATAGCTATACGGCTGTAGGGCAGGATCCTACTGGTGGTGCTGCTTTGCAGATTAAAGTAGATGAAACTCCGCTGGCAGAAGAAGAACATGTGATTACTATCAGACAACGTCCGGTGATTACATGCAAGAATTCGGAAGAAAGTTCTTATGACCTTGAGCAGCCTATGTATTTGGAAGTTGGTGCACAGAAGGATTTTTATCTGCAAATTGCTACTTCTTCGTCTTTGAACTCTTTAATCATTCAGAATGAACGTTTTACCGAATGGGGATTTATTGCCAATCAGTTTGATATGTTGAAATTGGATGGTAAAGATGAAGATCTGAAAACTTTTGGTATTTCAGTGTCTGATTCAAAGACTTCTTTGAACGGAGATGTCTGGACTTTGTTGTTTGCAAAAGAGTTGATTGCCAAAATGACTGCAAATGAAGGCAGTGTGTCTACTACGATTGAAGCTATTGATTCAAATGGAAAGAGCCGTAAAGTGGTTTGGAATATTGTAGCGTCAAATGCAACGGTTGTGACGGATGAGATAATTCCGTATGAAGTGTGGACTTCAAAAGCAACCTTGCATGGAACTGTGACAGGTACGTTGGCTTCTACTCCTAAATTCCGTTATCGTGTCAAAAATACAGCAGACTGGACGACGGTGGATGCTGATTTAGCTGAAAATGTATTTAGTAAGGAAATCACTGGATTAACACCTGGTGCTACTTATGAATACCAGGCTATGGACGGTGAGCAGGCATCATCTGTTACTTATGAATTTACAACAGAAGCGATGTTCCAGCCAGAAAATGTAGGATTTGAATATACATCCGGCACTACTCCTTTACTGATATATGGAGATGGTCAGTCAATGTGGTGGGATACAGGAAATCATGGTTCTGCTACAATGAAAAAGAATGTAACGACTTCTGATACCTCGGTGAAACATTCCGGAAATCAGTCATTGTTACTATCTTCTCAGTTTGTTGGAGTTATGGGTATTGGAAAATTTGCGGCTGGAAATCTTTTTGCAGGAAAATATCTGAAGACCGATGGTACTGATGGTGTGTTGGGATGGGGACGTCCTTGCACAAGTCGTCCGAAGGCTTTAAAAGTCTGGGTACGCTACGAACCTGGTACTGTTGATAACGGAGGAAGCCATATTGCTAACGGAGAGACGGATCAGGGTATAATTTATGTAGCTGTAGGTGATTGGGCCGGACAAGAGGCAGAAGGTGAAACGTGGCCATTTGTGGTAAGAACCAAAAACCAATCTAGTTTGTTTAGTACAGAAAAAGGTACTTATTCTGGTGACGGCACTATTGCTTATGGTGAGAAGGTATTTACGGAGTCTTATAATGACGCTGAAAATTTGAAAGAGTTGACCATAGAACTGGATTATGATAACTATGGAGGAACTCAACGTAAACCGACTTCTATTATTATTGTTGCATCAGCTAGTAAGTATGGAGATTATTTTGAAGGAAGTGGAGCTAGCAAGATGTGGCTTGATGATATGGAGCTGATTTATGAATAATAAAATAATTCGATTGAATTTGTGAAGAAACTGTTATGTATAATATGTCTTGCGTGTACTGCCTTAGGGGGGTATGCGCAAGATACTCAAAAGAAACTTCCGTCAAAAGTTTTTGTCCCTAAAGGACAATGGATTGTCGGAAGTTCTGTTTCGTATTCAGAACATACGGAAAATAATTATGACTTTTTGGTTGTGGAAAAAATAAATTCGGACGGGTATTCTTTTAAACTCAGTCCGATGTTTGCCTATGCCTTGAAAGATAATATGGCGTTGGGAGGACGCTTTAAATATGGGCGTACATTGGTGCGTATGGATGAAACTCAACTGAATTTGGATGATGAGACGTCATTTGACATCAACAATATTTACCAGTTGAAACATTCTTATTCTGCCATGGCTATTTTTCGAAACTATATTCCTTTAGGGGATAGCAAGCGTTTTGCGGTGTTTAGCGAGACACAGTTGGAAGTCGGTGGAAGTCAGTCGAAGGTCTCGAATGGAAAAGGTGAAGCGCTTACCGGTACTTATTCCAAGTCGACAGATCTTGGGTTTGGAGTTTCTCCGGGAATGGTAGCTTTTATCAATAACTATACGGCAGTGGAAGTCAGTATTGGTGTGTTAGGAGTTAATCTGAGCAAGACAAGACAGGTTACGAATCAGGTGGAGACAGGAGAGCAATCGTCTACCTCCGCGAACTTTAAGATTAATATATTCTCAATCGGTTTGGGAATTGCATTTTATTTGTAAGCATGATGAAGATAAAATTGTGGTACATAGTGTGGTGTTTGCTTTTTTGTGTGGGATGTTTGCAGATGAAAGCTCAGGTGGTGGACTCAGTAGCGGTGACCCGTGGAGATTCATTGGTGAAATATAAACTGGTGGTAGTGCATGACACGGTGTATGTACCGATACCGGAAGCAAAGATGCCGGTGGATTCTTCGCGGATTATTTATACCAAGCCTGTGGGACGTTATGACCGTGGAATTACCAATTATCGTTTTATCCCGAAAAATAAATGGATTGGCGGGGTGACTGTATCTGTATTCAATTTTGAAAGTGACAACAGCAGATTGTTGTTTTCGTTGCTGAAGGATATTGATTTGAATTTGCGTACCCTGTCGGTAAAACCTTTTGTCGGTTATGCGATAAAGGATAACACGGTGGTCGGTTTGAAATTTGGATATTCTCGTATTTCAGGAGGTATAGATAACTTGGCATTGAACATAGAAGACCTGGATATTGCCTTGAAAGATATTAAATACACGGACGATTCTTATTCTTTCAGCTTGTTCCATCGTTCTTATATCGGTCTGGACCCCAAGGGCTTGTTCGGACTTTTTAATGAAACGACCTTGGGATATAGTACGGGATCCACTCGTTTTTCACGAGGGGCTGATGAAACGCTAAAATATACGGATACGTCCATCAATCAGTTGAAGGTAGGTATTAATCCGGGTATTGCTATTTTTATCATGCCTAATGTAGGTGCGGAAGTGTCTTTTGGAGTGGCTGGCTTTACTTATAACTGGGAAAAACAGAAAAAAAGTTCGGGTGAAACCGGAAAGCGTACGAACAGTGGAGCAAATTTTAAAATCAACTTGTTTAATATTAATATTGGTTTAACGGTGTGTATCTGATGAAGACAATGATGACAATAGATAGAATGAGAAGACTGATGCTTTGTCTGTCCGTTTGTTTGCTGGCAGCTTGTATTCAGAATGATTTGCCTTATCCCACCGTGAAGCTTTATATTACGGGAATGACCGTAGAAGGTCAGGTGGGAAGTGCTGTGATTTTGAATGAGGAACGGAAAGTGACACTGGAGCTTGAAGAGACTGTGAATCCTCATCAGGTGAAGGTACAGACGTTGGAAATGACGGAGGGAGGTACGGCTAGTATTGGCCCTGATTCAATTATTGACTTGACAAAGCCTTTATCGGTGACTTTGTCTTTGTATCAGGACTATGTATGGACAATACAGGCAAATCAGACGATAGCACGTGCATTCACTGTGACTGGACAGGTAGGGCAGGCTAAGTTTTATCCTGAAACTCATGAAGCTTCTGTCAATATTCCTAGAGAACAAGGTTTAAGAAATATTGAAGTGACAGACTTGAAACTTGGACCGGAGGGTGCAACACAAAATGGAGTGGAGGGAGTACCTGCACTTCAGTGGGAGAAGAAAGGAGGCTTTGCCACAGCAAAGGTGCAGGTGAAATACAGTGATTTCATGGATGAAGAATGGACTTTGTATGTCAATCTTTCAGATATAACAGTAGGAGTAAACAGTGTGGATGCCTGGACAAATGTAGCTTGGGTACATGGATTTGGCCATGATGGGGCAGACAACGGTTGTGAATACAAGAAAGAAGGAGATACAGACTGGACACGAGTCGATGCGTCAGAATTGACTCATGACGGAGGTAACTTTACGGCTCGTATTATCCATTTGCAGGCAAATACTACCTACGTATGTCGTGCTTATTCGGGAGAAGAGTATGGAGCAGAAATGAACTTCACTACCGGTTCAGAGACTCAACCAGAAAATAATAGTTTTGAATATACCTCTGGCACAAGTCCATTGTATTTGTTTGGTGAAGGACAGGAAATGTGGTGGGATTCAGGTAATGAGGGGTCTTCAACTATGAATAAGAATGTTACAACTGTTGACCCTAATTTAAAGAATAGTGGGAACCAGTCTCTTTTGTTATCTTCTCAGTTTGTTGGATTGGGAATTCTTGGTAAATTCGCTGCCGGAAATCTTTTTGCTGGAAAATATCTTAAGACTGACGGAACCGATGGAGTGTTAGGCTGGGGACGTCCATTTTCTGAAAGACCTACCAAATTGAAAGGTTACATAAAGTATAATAGTGGTGTTGTAGATAATGGTGGAGATAAGATTCCTAATGGACAGAATGATATAGGTACTGTTTATATTGCCTTGACTGATGGTAGCGGAGTTGTGTATAATGATGAAAAAGATGATGATGATGGCAGTATATGGGCTTGTATTATCAAAACAAAAACTGAGGAACTTTTTAATAAGAATGCGAAAAATGTGATTGCATATGGAGAGTTAGTCTTAAAGGAGAGTACAAAAGGTGAAGGACTCATTCCTTTTGAAATAGATCTTGATTATAAAGCTACCGATAGAGTGCCTACTCGAATTATTATAGTTGCTTCTGCCAGCTATTATGGTGATTATTTCCAGGGTAGTACAAGTAGTAAAATGTGGCTGGATGATATAACATTGGAATATGATTATGAGTAATCTTATTTGAAAAGAATCTATTTTGAAAATAAAAATTTAGTGAGTTGCCCGTCATTGATAAAAATCATTTCAATGACGGGCTATTTTTATAATACACATTTTGCCTGCAAGCAATTATTAATAAGATTGTCGTATCCTTTTGTATGGAATACTTAATTGGTATGTTGTTCTTTATAGTTGTAATCAAGTTGATATTGATTAATCTGTTGCTTTTTATGATGAATAAGGTTCTTTAAAGGATGGAAAATAAACAAGTCTATCATTCTATTTGTTAGTAATAGATAAAGATAAACTTGTTTACCATGAATTTTATTATACGCAATCTACTTCTATTTATTGTTTTATTATGTACTGTAGCTTGTTCTTTAGATGAGAATTTCGCCCAGTCTCCTTTGGAAAATATTGATTTTAGAGTCTCTGTGGTGGGACAGTCGCGTGTGGCAATCCAGAAAGATGGAAGTGGAGACTTTCAGGTAGGGGATGAGGTGGCTTTGCGAGTGTATGAATCGCAGCCGGATAAGCTTCAGGATAAAACGCTGCTACATTGCGAAGGAAAACGGTGGACTTCTTTCTTATATTGGAAAGACTGGGAAGGAACTCCTCATTTTTATGCAGTCTGCCCTTCTGCTACTCAGATTGAGCTGTGGGAGGGAGCCTGCTGGTATGTGCATCGGGTGAATCAGAACCAGTCGTCAGAGAAGGATTTTTTATCTTCTGATTTATTGGTAGCCGATACGGAAGGGCAGCGATATTCGCCAGTGAATTTGGATTTTCGCCATGCCATGAGTCGAGTAACAGTGAATATAAGAAACATGGAGGAGACTCTGTCGGATGAGGAACGGAAGCAGATGCAAGTGTATGTTCATGGATATTTATCGGGCAGATTTGCTTTATCAGGAAATGCGGTGCAGGCTGTGGGCGAGACGGGCTGGATACAAGCGTTCCCAATGGAGGAAGGTAGTTTTGCGGCTTTGGTTGTTCCGGGAGAGATGGAACGTTTTCGGACAGAGGGCTGGATAAAAATCGTAGCAGAAAATCGGGAACTGGTGTATAACGCACCGGAAAGTATCGGAAGTAGTTTGGAAAGCGGGAAGCAGGTGACTGTGAACTTGCAATTGAAATCGGAGGAAGTGGTACTGGAAGAACCTGTCTGGTGGGTAGAGGGTATACAGCCCTCCGACCAGTGGGAGTATGAGGCTCCGGCGTATCGTATGCCCTGGACGCAGAATTACGGGTGGTTTGACTGCAACAAACTGGATGCCAGAGATACCAGTCCCGCGGGAGATGGAAGAACGTGCTGGGAGGCTTCTTCTTCGAACCTGATGCACTGGTGGCTGAATGCGAACCGTAGTTATGTGGAACGTTATCTGGAATACAAACGTCGTCTGAACCCGGAATTTTCGATTCCTTCGGCTTATCCGGATTCAAAGCATAGTGAGATTTATCAGGGATTCAAGAATCGTTTTGGCAATAAGTCGGGGTATATCGTATCGGGTGTAAACTGGTTTTTGTCGGGAATCTGTAATCGGGTGATGTATCCTCAGGATGTACCAGAACAGGAAAATGCGGGCTTCTTTTTTGAGGTATTCGGGCGAAATTCACTGGTAAAGCAGTATGGCAACGGGTATATGACGAAGGAGGAGTTTAACAATGCGATCAAGTTGGCAAGGAAGCAGGGAATGGCCGTAGGACTGGATATTTTTATTCAGGGAGGCGGGCATGCCATAAACCTGTGGGGAGCCGAATTTGACGAAAAAGGAGACGTGAGTGCGATTTACCTGGTAGATAACAATGACGGGAATTTAGGTGATTGGATTTACAAGGCTAAAATTGTGTATGAACAGGATGCTTCAAGCGGAGCATTGTTTACTTATATGAAGTGGGTTTATAATGAAGACTTGAAGATAAAAATTATGGATTTGGTACTGTTGGATAAAGGTACTTCTTATTGGGAGTCATTCTTTAAAAACAAAAACGGGTGAAACTTGAAAGTTCAAGTCCCACCCGGATTTATAAATTTAGAATAAAGTTTTATACGATTCCTTGAGCCATCATAGCGTTAGCTACTTTCATGAATCCGGCTACGTTAGCACCCTTCACATAGTTGATATAACCATCGGGTTCTGTACCGTATTTCACACAAGCTTCGTGGATGTTCTTCATGATGCTCTTCAGCTTTTCGTCTACTTCTTCCTGACTCCAGCTCAGCTTGATAGAGTTCTGGGTCATTTCAAGACCTGATACTGATACACCACCTGCGTTGGCTGCCTTACCCGGAGCGTAAAGAATCTTCGCATCCTGGAATACCTTGATAGCTTCTGGAGTAGAAGGCATGTTGGCTCCTTCTGATACAGCAAATACGCCGTTTGCTACCAGTGCTTTCGCATCGTCGCCGTTGATTTCATTCTGTGTAGCAGAAGGAAGAGCGATGTCTGCTTTTTCATTCCATGGACGAGCACCTGCTACATACTTGCAACCGTATTTTTCTGCATATTCACGGATACGTCCGCGGTAGAGGTTCTTCAATTCCATGATGTAATCCAGTTTCTCGCGGTCGATACCGTCCGGATCATAGATGTAACCGTCAGAGTCGGACATGGTAACTACTTTAGCACCCAACTGAATCAGTTTTTCTACAGTATATTGTGCTACGTTTCCTGAACCGGATACCAGGCAAGTCTTACCCTTGATGTCGATGTTACGAGTTTTCAGCATTTCCAGCAAGAAATAGATGTTACCGTAACCTGTAGCTTCCGGACGAATCAGTGAACCGCCAAATTCACGGCCTTTACCAGTCAATACACCGCTGAATTCGCGAGTCAGTTTTTTGTACATACCGAACATGTAACCTACTTCACGTCCGCCTACTCCTATATCACCGGCAGGAACGTCGGTTTCAGGGCCGATGTGGCGCCATAATTCCAGCATGAATGCCTGGCAGAAACGCATTACTTCAGCATTTGACTTTCCGCGTGGAGAGAAGTCGGAACCACCTTTACCACCACCCATCGGAAGAGTAGTCAGTGAGTTCTTGAAGGTCTGTTCGAATGCCAGGAACTTCAAAATTCCCAGGTTTACAGAGCTGTGGAAACGGATACCGCCTTTGTACGGACCGATAGCGTTGTTGTGTTGTACACGGTAACCCATGTTGGTCTGGATGTTACCTTTGTCGTCCATCCAAGTGACACGGAACTGGTATACGCGATCTGGAATACACAGACGTTCAATCAAGTTGACTTTGTCGAATTCAGGGTGTTTGTTGTATTCCTCTTCGATAGTTCCTAACACTTCTTCTACTGCCTGATGATACTCAGGTTCATTGGGGAATCTTCTTTTCAGATCTTCCAGAACTTTAGCTGCATTCATAATTAAAAAGATTATCTGTCTTATTTATTGGTTTTGAAAAATCACAGTAATATGTTTCTTCTTGTTTGATGTGCCAAAAATATAGATAAAAATTTATTTATGCAACAATAAATCAAGAAAGGTGAGAAAAGCGTCAAAAATCCCTTTTTATCTATTTATTCGTGTTTATTTGTCTCTGTTCTTAAGTGATTTGATTACAGGGATAAACACCAAAGCTCCTGATATGAGAATCATAATGACAAGCGGACCGTCAATTTTGGGGGTAGAGGTGAGTACTAAAAAGCAAAGTGCAGCCCAGCATAAAGTAAGTACGACACATTGTGTATGATTGAGTGGTTTTCTCATGGTTTTTAGAAAAATAATACACGGAGGAACGGTGGCAAGGGTGAATGTTTTGGCTTGCGGCTGCTCCTCCGTGTAGGGTGAAATAAATCAGTAATGTTTATTGTGCTTTCTTCTTTTTGTCGACAATGGCATCAATGCAGGCGATAGCTGTGATATTGACAATATCGCGTACAGAGCTTTCAATGTCGGTGAAGTGAATTGGTTTGTTCAATCCCATCTGAATCGGGCCGATTACTTCGGTTTCACTCATGCTTTGGATGAGCTGGTAGGTTGCATTGGCTGAACTCAGGTTGGGGAATACCAATGTGTTTACTTCTTTTCCTTTTAAGCGTGTGAAAGGATATTTCTCATCGCGAAGGGCATTGTTCAAGGCAAATTTCACTTGCATTTCACCGTCAATAGCCAAATCCGGGTATTCCTGATGAAGCTGGTTGATGGCTTCGTGTACCTTCGCCGGACTTCCTTCTGCGTCGGAACCGAAGTTAGAGTAAGACAGCATGGCCATTACCGGTTCCTGGTTGAAGAAACGTACAGCCTTGGCCGACAGTTTGGCAATGTCTATCAAGGTATCGGTGTCCGGATGACGGTTAATCAATGTATCGGCAATGAAATAAGTTCCCTTCTTGGAGTTCAGAATATGCATGGTACCGAAATGTTTGTATTCCGGCTGGATACCGATAACTTCCTTGGCAACCTTGATCGTGTTGGAGTACTTGGTGTACAATCCGGTTACGAAGGCATCTGCTTCGCCGGTTTCCACCATCATCATACCAAAGTAGTTGCGTTCGAACATCTTATCATTTGCTTCCTGGAAGTTGGCTCCTTCGCGGGCACGCTTTTCGCAGAGGATGCGTGCATAGCGTTCGCGACGTTCTGATTCACGGTCGTGACGCAGGTTGACAATTTCAATGCCCTCCAAGCTCAGGTCAAGTTCCTTGGCTAATTTTTCGATGCGTTCTTCGTTACCCAAAAGAATCGGATGACAGATACCTTCTGCTTTGGCTTCTACTGCTGCTTTCAGCATGTTCGGGTGAATACCTTCGGCGAATACCACACGCTGCGGGTTGCGGCGAGCTGTTTCATACAACTGGCGGGTCAGCTTATTTTCCTGTCCCATCAGTTCTCTCAAGTGATTCTTGTATTCATCCCAGTCGGTAATCTGTTTGCGAGCTACACCTGATTCCATGGCAGCCTTAGCTACGGCAGCAGAAACTTCTGTAATCAAACGTGGATCTACAGGTTTCGGAATGAAGTATTCAGGTCCGAAAGTCAGGTTGTTCACATGATAAGCTTCATTGACAACGTCGGGTACAGGTTTCTTAGCCAGGTCGGCAATGGCATGTACGGCAGCCAGCTTCATCTCTTCGTTGATGGCAGTGGCACGCGTATCAAGTGCACCACGGAAGATATAGGGGAATCCGATGACATTGTTTATCTGGTTCGGATAGTCAGAACGTCCGGTTGACATCAATACGTCCGGGCGAGAAGCCATAGCATCTTCGTATGAAATTTCCGGAGTCGGGTTAGCTAAGGCAAATACGATAGGATGAGAAGCCATGCTGCGTACCATATCCTGACTCAGCACGTTACCTCTGGAAAGGCCGAGGAATACATCGGCTCCCTTGATGGCTTCTGCCAGTGTGTGGATGTCAGTACGGTCGGTTGCAAAGTATCTTTTCTGTTCGTTCAGGTCTGTACGGTCTTTAGAAATCACCCCTTTACTGTCGAGCATGACAATGTTTTCCAAGCGTGCACCGAGAGCTACATATAATTTAGTACAAGATACGGCAGATGCACCGGCACCGTTGACTACGATTTTTACCTCTTCAATTTTCTTTCCAGCTACTTCCAGCGCATTCAGCAATCCGGCACTGGAGATGATGGCTGTACCGTGCTGGTCGTCGTGCATTACCGGAATGTCCAGTTCTTCCTTCAGTCTCTGTTCTATTTTGAAGCATTCAGGAGCTTTGATGTCTTCCAGATTGATACCTCCGAAAGTAGGAGCAATGGCTTTTACCGCTTCGATAAATTTATCCGGGTCTTTTTCATTTACTTCAATATCGAATACGTCGATTCCGGCATAAATTTTAAACAGCAGTCCCTTTCCTTCCATTACGGGTTTCCCGCTCATGGCACCTATATCTCCCAAGCCCAATACGGCTGTTCCGTTAGAGATAACGGCTACCAGGTTACCTTTGTCGGTATAGTCGTATGCGGTATCCGGATTCTTCTGGATTTCCAGACACGGTTCTGCTACTCCTGGTGAATACGCCAGTGATAAATCACGTTGAGTTTGATAAGGTTTGGTGGGGACTACTTCTATTTTCCCCGGTTTGCCTTGTGAGTGATAGAGCAAGGCTGCTTCTTTCGTTATTTTTGTCATATTTCTTCGTTTTTTAGTTGTTTCAAAGAATAATGTATCGCGCAAATGTAGGAATAAAATAACAAATGGACTGTTTTTTCTGAAAAAAAACTATAAAATGAATTAGATTTATTTTTTTCGATAATAAAACTTTTTTGTCGATAGTTTTTGTCGATTGGTCTGATAATATTGGCTATATGTAATGATATTAGGGCATTATGGTTATTCTTAGTTAAAGCCACTTTCCAGACCTTGATTTTTTTTCTATATTTGCACGATAAAAAACTAGAGAAGGGTGTAAAGTTTTCAGTGGAAAACTTTAATAGAGAGAAGAGATAAAACCAAATTTTATATATGAATATAAGTATGAGCACAAAAAGAAACAGAAGTTTTTCTTCTAGCCGAGTGGCATTCTATGCATTGACTCTTTCGGTGCTGACTGCATGTGGAGGCGGTCAGGGGGGTATGAAAATGGGTGATGATGAATTTGCGGTTGAAACACTTGCAGCTGCTTCTAGCAATCAGACAACCCAGTATCCCGCTACAATTAAAGGTTTGCAGGATATTGAAATTCGTCCGCAAGTATCAGGATTTATCGTGAAGTTGTGTGTAGACGAAGGTGCTACAGTTCGCAAGGGACAGGCTTTGTTCCAGATTGATCCTACACAGTATAAGGCTGCATACGATCAGGCTAAAGCAAGCGTTGCTTCAGCAAAAGCTAACCTGGAAACTGTTACTTCAACTGAAGCAAACAAGAAGATGTTGCATGAGCAGAAAATTATCAGTGATTTTGAATACCAGACAGCTGTGAACAATTTGCTTTCAGCTAAAGCAAGCCTGGCTCAGGCTGAAGCTGCTTATGCCGCTGCAAAACAGAATTTAGGTTTCTGTACAGTAACTAGTCCTTCAGACGGAGTAATTGGTACTTTCCCGTATCGTGTTGGTGCATTGGTTGGTCCTTCTGTAGCAGAACCTTTGACAACAGTTTCTCAGATTGGAGATATGTACGTATATTTCTCAATGACTGAAAAACAGTTGCTGGCTTTGACTAAAGCTGGTGGCACATTGAAGGAACAGCTAGAAAAAATGCCTGCTGTCAAGTTGCAGTTGTCTGATGGAACAATGTATTCAGAAGAAGGTAAGATTGATGCCGTGAGTGGTGTAATCGACCAGACTACTGGTTCTGTAAGTATGCGTGCAATTTTCCCGAACAAGCAGAATATCCTTCGTAGTGGAGGTATGGCCAACGTGGTATTCCCGTACACTATGAGTGATATTATCTTGATTCCTCAAACTGCTACTCAGGAAATTCAGGACAAGAAGTTTGTGTATGTATTACAGTCTGACAATACTATCAAGCATACAGAAGTACAAGTCTCTAACTTGAATGATGGTAAGCATTACATCGTGACAGGTGGACTGAAGCCAGGGGATAAGATTGTTGTAGAAGGTGTTCAGACATTGAAAGACGGACAAAAGATTACTCCGATTACACAGGCTGAAAAAGAAGCTAAATTCCAGAAGGCGTTACAAGACCAGCGGGATGGTAACATTCAGACAGCTTTTAAATAATAAAAAATGATTCTTATGGTGCTGGGGGAGTGCGTTTGATGAAAATCTCTCAGAACTATAATTATAAATGGTATTTAAAGAATGAAACTAGATAAATTTATTAACCGTCCGGTACTGTCAACCGTAATTTCTATTTTGATAGTAATTCTGGGTGTGATTGGTTTGGCCACCCTGCCGGTTACACAATATCCGGACATTGCGCCACCTACTGTATCAGTGCGCGCTACTTATACTGGAGCTAACGCACAAACTGTGTTGAACTCCGTAATTGCACCGTTGGAGGACCAGATTAATGGTGTGGAAAACATGATGTATATTCAGTCCAGTGCTTCAAATAATGGTTCCGCCGAAATCAGTGTATATTTTAATCAGGGTACTGACCCGGATATGGCTGCGGTCAACGTACAGAACCGTGTGTCTATGGCACAAGGTCTGTTGCCGGCAGAAGTTACCAAGGTGGGTGTGACTACACAGAAGCGTCAGAACTCTATGTTGTTGATTTTCTCGTTGTATGATGCAGAAGATAAGTATAACATTGAGTTTATTGAAAACTATGCCAAGATTAACTTGATTCCGGAAGTTCAGCGTGTAAAAGGTGTAGGTGATGCCAACGTGATGGGGCAGGACTACTCTATGCGTATTTGGTTGAAGCCGGATGTGATGGCTCAGTACAATTTAGTTCCGTCTGATATCTCTGGTGTATTGGCTGAACAGAATATTGAAGCTGCACCTGGACAGTTTGGTGAGCGTGGTAATCAGACTTTCCAGTACACCATTCGTTACAAAGGTCGTTTGCAGCAGACTGAAGAATTTGAAGATATTGTAGTGAAGGCTCTGCCTAACGGTGAAGTGCTCCGTTTGGGAGATGTAGCCCGTATCGAACTGGGACGTTTGGCTTATACCTTTAATAATACAGTAAACGGTCATAAGGCTGTAACTTGTATCGTATTCCAGATGGCAGGAACCAATGCGACTGAAACAATTAACAACTTGTTGGATGTTATTAGTAAGGCTGAAGAAAGCTTGCCTGCCGGATTGAAGATTAACGTGGCTCAGAATGCCAATGACTTCTTGTATGCGTCTATTCACGAAGTTATCAAGACTTTGATTGAGGCGTTTGTGCTGGTGTTCATCGTAGTATATGTGTTCTTGCAGGATATGCGTTCTACATTGATTCCGGCTATTGCCATTCCGGTAGCGTTGATTGCTACTTTCTTCGTATTGAAACTGATTGGATTTAGTGTGAACTTGCTGACACTTTCGGCGATGGTGCTTGCCATTGCGATTGTGGTCGACGATGCCATTGTGGTAGTGGAAGGTGTACATGCCAAGTTGGACCAGGGATACAAATCATCTCGTGAGGCTTCTATCGATGCCATGAGTGAACTCGGTGGTGCACTGGTTTCTATTACATTGGTCATGATGTCCGTGTTTATCCCGGTAAGTTTCATGGGAGGTACAGCTGGTACATTCTATCGTCAGTTCGGTGTTACGATGGCGATTTCTATCGCATTCTCTGCGTTGAACGCGTTGACACTGTCTCCGGCTTTGTGTGCCATTTTCCTGAAACCGCATGATTCAGAACACAAGCAGAAGAAGATGAGTATGGTCGATCGTTTCCATACCTCTTTCAACGCAGCATACGATTCATTGCTGAAGAGCTATAAGAAGCGTGTCGTATTCTTTATTCATAAGAAATGGCTTTCATTCGGACTGGTGGCTGCATCTATCGTATTGTTGATGTTCTTTATGAAAACTACTCCGACGGGTATGGTGCCGAATGAAGATACCGGTACTATCATGGGTGCTGTGACATTGCCTCCTGGTACTTCTCAGGAACGCGCTATGGAAGTGTTGGCCAAGGTAGATAGCCTGGTAGCTGCAGAACCTGCCGTACAGTCTCGTACTATCATTTCTGGATATAGCTTTATTGGTGGTCAAGGACCTTCTTACGGTTCTGTCATCATCAAGTTGAAAGACTGGGAAGAACGTTCCATGATGCAGAATTCAGATATTATCTATTCTACTTTGTTCTTGCGTGCACAGAAAGTCATTAAAGATGCACAGGTATTGTTCTTTGCTCCTCCGATGATTCCGGGTTATTCAGTATCAAGCGATATTGAATTGAACATGCAGGATAAGACCGGTGGTTCACTGGATCACTTCTTTGAAGTAGTAAATAGCTATACAGCTGCATTGGAAGCACGTCCGGAAATCAATTCAGCGAAGACTACTTTCAACCCGAGCTTCCCGCAGTATCAGCTTGACATTGATGCAGCAACTTGTAAAAAGGCAGGCATCAGCCCGAGAGATATTCTTTCTACCATGCAGGGATATTTTGGAGGTTTGTATGCTTCTAACTTCAACCGTTTCGGTAAGATGTATCGTGTAATGATTCAGGCTGAGCCGGATGCTACAAAGAACATGGAATCGTTGAACGGAGTGAAAGTACGTGGTAGCAATGGAGAAATGGCTCCTATCACACAGTTCGTAAGCATGAAGAAAGTATACGGTCCGGATATTATCAACCGTTTCAACCTGTACACTTCAATGAAGGTGATGGTGGCTCCTGCTTCTGGTTATACTTCCGGTCAGGCATTGCAGGCTATTGCTGAAGTGGCTAAGGAAAATCTTCCGATGGGATTCGGTTACGAATTGGGAGGTATGGCACGTGAGGAAGCACAGTCAAGCGGCAGTACAACAGGTATTATCTTCGTACTTTGCTTCGTCTTCGTTTATTTGTTGCTGAGTGCACAGTATGAAAGTTACATTCTGCCGTTGTCCGTATTGCTTTCAGTACCGTTCGGTCTGTTGGGTAGCTTCCTGTTTGTAAACGGATTTGCAGCATTGGGAAATATTCCGGCTTTGAAGATGATTTTAGGAACCATGTCAAATGACATTTATATGCAGATTGCCTTGATTATGTTGATGGGTCTGTTGGCTAAGAATGCCATCTTGATTGTTGAGTTTGCCCTTGACCGTCGTAAACAAGGTATGAGTATTTCTTGGGCAGCCGTATTGGGTGCTGCAGCCCGTCTTCGTCCGATTTTGATGACTTCATTGGCCATGATTGTAGGTTTGATTCCGTTGATGTTGGCTATGGGAGTTGGTGCTCATGGTAACCGTACTTTGGGTGCTTCGGCTATCGGTGGTATGTTGATTGGTATGATCTTCCAGATCTTTATCGTTCCGGTATTGTTCGTGGTATTCCAGTGGTTACAAGAGAAATTCAAACCAATGGAATGGGATAGCCTCGATGAAAGTGAAGTGGAAGCTGAAATTGAACAGTATTCTCCTAATACGCATAAATAAGATTGATAATGAAAAAACAGATAATAGGAATGATGTGTCTGGCTGCCATGATGAGCAGTTGCCACATTTACAAAGCTTATGACCGTCCGGAAACGATAGATGCCTCAGGCGTCTATCGTGACCCGGCTTCGGCAACCGATACACTGGCTGCCGATACGGCTAATATGGGAAATTTGCCTTGGAAAGAAATTTTCCGTGATGCCAAACTGCAGGCCTTGATTGAGGAAGGATTGGCTAATAATGTAGATATGCAGGCTGCTGCGCTCCGTGTACAGGAAGCGAAAGTGATGCTGACTGCAGCTAAATTATCTTATTTGCCTTCTATTAATCTGGCTCCACAAGGCTCTACAACCAGCATGGGAGGTGGAAACTATGTAAAGGCATACCAGCTTCCAGTGTCTGCCAGCTGGGAAATTGACTTGTTCGGAAAGATTCTGAATACCAAACGTGGTCAGAAAGTTGCCTACGAACAGAGCCAGTATGCAGAACAGGCTGTACGTTCACAAATTATTTGTGGTATAGCTAACGTGTACTATTCTTTGCTGATGCTCGACCGTCAGGTAGAAATTACGACTGAAACGGCTGCTATCTATAAAGAAAACGTACGAGTAATGGAAGCCATGAAAATTGCCGGTATGACAACCGAAGCTGCTGTAGCACAGATGCGTGCTGCCAGCCATCAGGTAGAGGCTTCATTGATGGATTTGAAACGTCAGGTGCGTGAAACAGAAAATTCATTAGCTGTGCTGTTGGCTAAGGCTCCTCAGACCATCGAACGCAGTACATTGGACGAACAGGTTATGCCGGAAGAACTGGCTGCGGGCGTACCGATGCAGTTGCTGGAAAACCGTCCGGACGTGAAGATGGCTGAAATGACGCTTGCTGCGGCTTATTATACAACTAATTCCGCACGTGCAGCATTCTATCCGGGCTTGAACATTACAGGTCTGGCTGGATGGACAAACGGCTCAGGTGTTACAGTGGCTAATCCGGGTGAATTTATGTTGCAGGCTTTGGCTTCATTGGCTCAGCCTATTTTCAATAACGGTAAGCTGATTGCTAACCTGAAGGTTTCAAAAGCAGAAGAAAAGATTGCTCAGATGAATTATCAGCAGACTATCCTGGAAGCTGGTAAGGAAGTGAGCGATGCTTTGTATCTGTTCGATACACAGAATAAGAAACTGGTGGAAGACCGTGGACAGGTAGAACAGTTGGATAAGGCGGTGACTTATACCAAAGCCTTGTTCCAAAGTGGAGGTGCCACTTATCTGGAAATCCTGACTGCACAGCAGAATCTGTTGAGCGCACAGCTGTCAGAGGTAGCTGATAATTTCCAGCGTATGCAAGCTGTCATCAACTTGTACAGTGCGTTGGGAGGAGGAAGAAATTGATTAACCTTAAAATGAGAAAACTATGATAAGTCCTTTAGCTTATGTAGATCCGTCAGCCAAATTGGGTAAGAACGTGACGGTTCATCCATTTGCCTATATCGACAAGAATGTAGAGATAGGCGATGATAACGTGATTATGCCCTATGCCAGTCTGATGAGCGGCACACGTATGGGAAATGGAAATACAGTTTATCAGGGAGCTGTTGTGGCAGCAGTTCCCCAGGATTTTGCCTTTACAGGTGAAGAAACACTGGCTATTATCGGCAATAACAATGTGATTCGTGAAAATGCCGTGATTATTCGCGGTACACATACTTCACATGCTACGAAAGTGGGTAATGGCAACTTCATCATGAGTGGGGCCCGTCTTTCTCATGATGTGGAAGTGGGTAACCGTTGCATTATCGGTAACGGTTCACAGGTTTCAGGCAACTGTATTATCTATGACAATGCCATCCTTACTTCCAATGTGCTGATGCAGGGAAATACACGCCTGGGAAGTTTCTCAGTAGTGCAGGGTGGATGCCGTTTCATCAAGGACATTCCTCCATATATTGTAGCAGCCCATGAACCGATTGCATTCTATAGCATCAATACAAAGGTGCTGGAGCATACCGGTTTTTCTGAAACCATTATCAAACACATTGCACAAGCATATCGTATCCTTTATAAGGCCAATACTTCTTTGCATGATGCATTGGGACGTATTCGTGAACAGATTCCTAACGGACCGGAAATTGAAAACATTATCCAGTTTGTGGAAACTTCAAAATTAGGAATTATTCATTGATATAGATAATGGCAGGGCGAAGAAAGGAAAACGACCGTGAAGAGTTAAAGTTGCGCGTGGTGGAAACTGCTTCCAAGTCTTTTATGACTTTGGGGATTAAGGCTGTGCACATGGACGATATAGCAAGTTCACTTTCTATATCCAAGCGTACACTTTATGAGTTGTTTGGAGATAAAGAAGAACTTCTGCTGGAAGTTTTCCGTTTCTATCGTCGTTGTATGAATGAGTATATGCAAGAGATTGCTTCCAGCGCGAACAATGTGCTGGAAGTAATCCTTACATTTTATGAGCGTAAGTTCAATGAGTTATGTACGGTAAACCCTTTGTTTTTTCGTGACTTGCGCAGATATTCCAAGGTGTTGGAGTATATACACGATGACCGTCGCAGGGGAGATGCTGATGCGCTGGCCTATTTTCAAAAGGGGGTAGAGCAAGGTATTTTTCGTAGCGATATTAATTTTCAGATTATAAATCAGGCCATGGCTATGCAGATGGACTTGTTGATTTATTCAGACATTACAGATCATTATCCGCTGGCCGAAATCTATAGCGAAATCACTATCTTACACATGCGGGGGATTACCACAGAAAAAGGTTACCGCATGGTCGATGATTTTTTGAAGAATATTCGAGAAAAGCATATCGGATATTAAAATTCCTCTATCTTTGATTCCTTGAACATAGGATACGGTCCGGCAATATCTGTACTTAAAAGCATTTGGCTTGGTATTGCTCCCACCTTTCACTATCTTTGCACCCGGTTTTAGAGGAAAGTTCATGAAGAATAAATTGTTATACACTTTTCTGTTCACCCTTTTGGTGGTGGCAGGTCTGTTTGCCATGCATTTTTTGCCGTCTGTTTCTTTTCGTGGCGAACCTTTGAGAAGGGTTGATTTGCTTTCAGACATTCGTATAAAGAAGGAAGTAGTAGAACCTATGGATTCTGATACCTTGGTGTTGCCGCCTCCCGTAAAGCCCGCTTTTGTGGATACCTGCAAGAGTGGAATGGTCTGCATTGAAGAATATGCTGATTCTGCAGGGCGTGGAATGAAGTATTTCTATGAAACTTTGGGAAAGGTTTCTTCTTTAGGCCGCCCGGTACGCATTGCCTATTTCGGAGATTCATTTATTGAGGCCGACATCTTGACCGGTGATTTGCGTGAAATGTTGCAGAAACGCTTTGGCGGATGCGGGGTGGGTTATGTGCCCATCACAACGAAAATAGCTGGTTTCCGCCCTACGGTACATCATTCGTTTGGTGGATGGGGCAGTCACTCCATTACGGATTCCACGTATTTCGACCGTTCTCGTCAGGACATTTCCAATCATTATTTTATTCCTTCTTCGGGAGCTTATGTCAGCCTGAAAGGTGAGAAACGTTTCTTGTCCCATATTGACACCTGCGAAGTGTCTACCTGCTATTTTCTGACTTCCGATTCGTTACGGCTGACTGCATCCGTCAATGGGGGAGAGGCACAGCCATTCTCTGTAGATGGAAAAGATGAATTACAAGCTGTGTCTGTGAACGGACGTATCGGCTCTGTGCGCTGGAAAGTGGAACAACTGGATTCTACGGCTTTGTTCTATGCCGTGACGATGGATCCGCGTCAAGGTGTGGTAGTCGATAACTTCAGTACCCGCGGAAGTAGCGGACAGCAGTTGGGTAATATTCCGATGTCGATACTTCGCCAGTACAACCGTTTGCGTACATACGATTTGATTGTGTTGCAGTACGGGCTGAATGTAGCTTCAGACAAGGTAATGAACTATACCTATTACAAGGATGCGATGAAACCTATAGTGGAGCGTTTGAAAACTGCCTTTCCAGAGGCTTCTGTCCTGATTGTCGGTGTGGGAGATAGAGAAAACAAGGATGAAAACGGTGAATTGCGTACTATGCCAGGAGTGAAGCGCCTGATTCGTTACCAGCAGGCACTTGCGGCAGAAACAGGGGTGGCATTCTGGAATATGTTCGAAGCCATGGGAGGAGAAGGTAGTATGGTAGAGATGGTGAACCACAAGCCTCAGATGGCCAATTATGATTATACTCACATCAATTTCAGGGGAGGAAAGCACATTGCCGGACTTTTGTTTGAAACGTTGATGTACGGCAAGGAACAGTACGAAAAACGAAAAGCTTATGAAATGGAGTGAGATACGTTTTTGGGGGATACTCTTCGGGTTCCTTTTGGGAGCATTGCCGCTTTTAGCGCAGGATGCTTTGCCGGAGAAATCGCGTCCTGATCGTCATTCCGGACATGTGTCCGACAGCGAGGCCATGCAGCAGCTGATGCGTTTTGTGGAAGTCAGCAATCCGATGCCAGCCAGCTTTAAGGGAGCAACTGAAAATACGATTATAGACCCAACGCATGAACTGGAGCCTTTCTGGCAGAAACTTTCCGTGCTCGACCGACCGTTACGTATCGTGCACATCGGCGATTCTCATGTGCGGGGGCATGTGTATCCTTATATTGTACGGCGTCAGCTGGAAGACGATTTCGGACGGGAAGCTGTGCTCGATATGCAGGTGAGTTACCGTACTTCGGGACTGGCGCAGGAAACGGGAGCCGCAGGGATTGTATATCACATCGTAGGAGTAAACGGAGCGACTTGTGCTTCTTTTGCTACCCCTGAGAACATTCGTCAGATTATCGAACTGAATCCGGACTTGGTTATTCTTTCGTTCGGCACCAATGAAGCGCATGGTCGCCGTTATTCTTCGGCGGAGCATCTGGCGCAGATGGACAATCTGTTGGGAGAACTGAAGAAAGGATGTCCGCAGGCGGTATATCTGCTGACTACTCCTCCCGGAGCCTATGTCCGCAATGGCCGACGGGGTGCAAGAGTAATCAATCCTCGCACGAAATTAGTGGTAAAGACAGAACTGGATTATGCGGCTTCACGGGAACTCGCTGTATGGGATATGTATCACGTGGTAGGAGGTGAACGTTATGCTTGTCTGAACTGGAGTAACGGAAACTATTTCCAGCGTGACAAGATTCATTTTACACAGGACGGATATATTTTGCAGGGATTATTATTACACGAAGCGATTATCAAATCATACAACAATTATGTGGAAACTCAACTGGACGGAACTTGGAATTGACTGGGACAGATTTAAGGATGTGCTGACGTACGATGCGTCGCAACCGATGATTTTCAGCAGTGGCTTCTTCTTGCTGCTTTTTCTCGGATTCAGCCTGATTTACCTGATTTTGCAGAAAAAGACTACGGCGCGTCTGCTGTTTGTTACCTTGTTTTCTTATTATTTCTATTATAAGAGCAGCGGGTTTTATTTCTTTCTGTTAGGCATTGTCACGGTGTCCGACTTCTTGCTGGCTCGCAGGATGGAGCTGACCGTACAGCCTTGGAAACGGAAACTGTTGGTAGTATGCAGTTTGTGCATCAATCTCGGATTACTTTGTTATTTCAAGTACACCAATTTCTTTTATGAGATGCTGGCTCCGTTGTGGCACGGGCAGTTCGAACCGCTGGACATATTCCTTCCGGTGGGAATTTCCTTCTTTACCTTCCAGTCGCTGAGTTATACCATCGACGTGTATCGTCGTGACCTGAAACCGTTGACTAACTTGCTGGATTACGTGTTCTATGTGTCGTTCTTTCCACAGTTGGTGGCAGGGCCCATCGTGCGTGCACGTGACTTTATCCCGCAAATCCGTCAGCCCTTGTTTGTATCATCTGAAATGTTCGGGCAAGGCATCTTCTTCATTGTAAGCGGCTTGTTCAAGAAAGCGGTGATTTCAGACTATATCAGTGTGAACTTTGTAGAACGTATTTTCGATAATCCGGGGTTGTATTCCGGGTTGGAAAACCTGTTTGGCGTCTACGGATATGCCTTGCAGATATACTGTGACTTTTCGGGCTACAGTGACATGGCCATCGGTATTGCTTTGTTGCTGGGATTCCGTTTCCCGCTGAACTTTGATTCCCCTTATAAGTCGGATAGTGTGACTGACTTCTGGCACCGCTGGCACATTTCCCTGTCGTCCTGGTTGCGCGACTATCTTTATATCTCTCTAGGCGGTAACCGAAAGGGAAAAATCCGTACCTACATTAACCTGATACTGACCATGCTTTTAGGTGGTTTGTGGCACGGTGCCTCGTGGAATTTTGTGGTGTGGGGCGGATTGCATGGAGTGGCATTGGCCTTGCATAAGTTCTTCCGCGACCTGTTGGGTCGGCCCAAGCAATATCGTAGCCGGGGAATACGTAAATTCTTTGCCGTGGTGCTGACCTTCCATTTTGTGTGTTTCTGTTGGATATTCTTCCGGAATTCCACGTTCGAAGCTTCGGTGACTATGATTCGCCAGATATTTACAGCCTTCCATCCGGAATTGCTGGAGCAGCTCCTGGCGGGCTATTGGAAGGTATTTGCACTGATGGGAGTGGGCTTCTTGCTTCATTTCTGCCCCGACAGCTGGCAGAATGCGTGCAGCCGGGGCATGGTACGCATGCCGCTCATAGCCCAGGCACTGATAATGATTGCACTGATTTATCTGGTTATTCAGGTGAAAAGCAGCGATATTCAGCCGTTTATTTACTTCCAGTTCTGATGCGTGAGGTCGTATAGGCGTGTAAGGGTACAACTATTTTAGTTTTCACTCCCTATTTTTTCAGGAAAAAATTAGGAGAAAAGACTGAATAATTGTATTTTTGTCACGCTTTCGAAACATCCTTTCTCAAAAAAGGACGTTGGAAAGTGTGCTTATTGATATTTGCGCCCGTAGTTCAATGGATAGAATAAAGGATTCCGGTTCCTTCGATTGGGGTTCGACTCCCCACGGGCGTACATAAAGCTTATTAGACTGAAAAAGAACGGTTTAATAAGCTTTTTTGTTTATAGATACCAGCCTTCAGACATCGCGATTTGTATTTTCGGAAAAAACGCTCCTACGTTTGTGCTAAAACGCCTTTGCGTTTGATATAAAACGTACTTGCGTTTCATGTAAAACGCACTTGTGTTTTAAGTAAAACGTACTTGCGTTTTGATTGAAGCGTCAAAGCGTTTTCCGGTAAATGCAAAGGCCTTTTCTGAGGGTGAAAAAAATCACTGTTTAAAGTTGACTGAGAGATGAAAAACTACATGTTTGAAATTTGTGCGAACTCTGCAGAGAGTTGCGTGGCTGCCCAGCAGGGAGGTGCTCATCGGGTAGAATTGTGTGCCGGCATGCCGGAAGGTGGAACTACTCCGTCGTTGGGTGAGATAAAAGTGGCCCGTAAGTTGATTGACATCCGTCTGCATGTCATTATCCGTCCGCGTGGAGGAGATTTTCTGTACACGCCTTCAGAACTGGAGATTATGGAAGAAGATATTCGGGCTGCCCGTCAGGCGGGAGCCGATGGGGTGGTGTTCGGTTGCCTTACACCGGAAGGCGAGCTGGACAAGCCGGCCATGCAGCGTCTGGTGGAAGCTTCCAAAGGACTTTCGGTGACTTTCCACCGTGCATTTGATTATGTCAAGTCACCCCGTGAGGCACTTGAAGAACTGATAGGCATGGGGGTGAACCGTGTGCTGACTTCCGGCCAGATGCCTACGGCCATGGAAGGGGCACCCTTGCTGGCTGAACTGGTGAAGCAGGCGGGCGACCGCATTATCATTATGCCGGGCTGCGGAGTGAACGAACATAACATTGCGGAACTGGCTCGTGTGACGGGAGCCGGTGAGTTCCATTTTTCGGCGCGCGAACAAAAAGAAAGCCGGATGCTTCTTCGCAATCCGGCTTTGTCGATGGGAGGTACGGATATGGATGAATATGCTCATCCGGTTACGACTCCCGAAAAGGTGCGTCGCACCATTGAGGCGCTTACAGTCCGTGGATAACATGGAGCAGTTGCTCGCCCATGCCGATGGTGTATCCGTGTGATTCGAAGACTACACGGTTGAACGTATCGCCCAGGATAATCACCGGCAGGGTGGGTTTGCTGCCCAGCTTCATATTTTCAGCAATCATTTTCAGAATGCTTCCGTCTTTGTCTATACCGAACACTACGTTCGACGGAAGGTTGGGGAATTCCTTGCGGTCGAACTTCTTATAGGCTGCTTCGTCAGTGAAGAGCAGTACAATCGTACGTCCCCATTTCTCAAATTCCGCTTTCTTTACTTCGATGTCTTTCAGGGCATGGTTGGTCGGTTCCTGACCTACGCCCAATACGCCGACAATGTAATATCCTCTTCCTGTGGTGTTGAGTACAGATACTTGTTCGTCTGTGCCCGGACGGGTGTAGAGTGCTTCGGAATTGAAGCTGCCGATAACACGTACTTCTTCCGTATTGTTGCGCATGCAGAGAGGAGTTACCGTGGTCTTTCCTTTGTCGACAGAGAAGAATGAAACCTGGCTCAATACACCTCCGTTGGCCATACGGCTACCCGTTACCATCATATAATAATCGGTCGACATGCTGCTTCCGTTTTTCAGCAGAGAAGCCCAGCTGGCATCTTCCGGATGGTTCTGCAACTGGAATGTGCCGTTGTCATACTTCGACAGGGTGAAGTGAGTGTAATATTTCGGATTGTCCAGTCGAGGAATAGCCTGGTAAGTAGCTTTCAATACACCTTCCGACAGACTTCCACCTTCTGAACTTTCAAAGTCCACCAATACCGGTTTTCCGTTGAGGCGGTAGCAGATGTTACCGTTTACTTCATCCTTCCAGGCGGGGATACCTAAGCTACGGGCAGCAGCTACGAAGAAGATGTCTCTGGACTGTGAGTCAGTCACACGGCTGCGCCATACGCCTTCGGGTGAAGTAATGGTGAATATCGTACTCAGGTCGTTGCGGATAGACAGGCTGTCCTTACACCATTTCACGAGCACCTGTGGGTCAGCTTTGATTTGTGCGGCCAGTTCGGCAGACAAGGCTTTCTGCAGGTAAGTACGATAAGGAGTCAGCATTTCAGTGGCAATGCGCGGTGCAAGCACTTCTTTCACGTCAGCTTTTGCATCGGTAGCATACAAATGGTCTTCCAGAATGCTGCAAGGTGTATCGCGCAGGTCTTTATCAGCCAGTGTGCTGAGTAATTCCAATGCACGGGTACCCTGTCCCTTTTCTGCTGCATTCGACAGGAACTGCATGATGTCCGCATGGTTTCCTCTGGATTTCAGAATGTATGTGCTTGTCTGGTTCACATCCAGTTTCAGTCCTTCTGCAAAAGCCTTGGCCTTTTCTTCGGTAGGGAAGCTGGCTACGTAGGCGTTGCGGATAGAATCTTCCTGAGCCATACGCAGGGTATTTTCCTTACGCTGTGCATCGGTCACTTCCGGGAAATTGGCCTTTTCTGCCGGTGGCACAATGTGCAAGGTATCGGTAAATACATCTCCCGGGCGGTGAGAAAGCGTCAATGTGACTTCTTTATCTTTTCCGAAAGAAACTTTCTGCAAGCCGAAGTGGTCATTTGCCGAAGCGTAGACTACCATGTCGCCCAATCCGGCAGAAAGCGATGCTTTTCCTTGTGCATCGGTTGTTTTGTTGGCTACGGTGAAGAATTCAGCGTAATTGTAAATCTTGAACTCTACGTGAGCGCCTTCTACAGCTTTACCCTGAGCATCTACTACCGTAACAGTGACGGGTGCACTCTGTCCGTAGTTGTCGATGATGTTGATTTCCGTATAGTTGGCAGTGGTTTTCATCACTTCTTCCGGTCCGTCGTATGCACCGAATACTTTGGTGTGCATAAGCATGCCTCGGCTGGCAGGAGCGTTGAACCATCCCAGATTCAGGACAGGTTCCGGTTCGCAGGCACCCAGGAAATACCACTGGCCGTCTACCCAGGCTTCTACCCAGGCATGGTTGTCGTCGGTATGCGCCCAGCGCGGAGTGTACACCTGACGCGCAGGGATACCTACGGCGCGGAGAGCAGCTACCAGGAAGGTAGATTCTTCACCGCAGCGTCCGTAAGCCGTCTTGACAGTAGCCATCGGGGCACTGGTACGGATGTCGGTCGGGGTATAGATTACTTTTTCATGACACCAGTGGTTTACTTCCAGCACGGCATCGTACATGGATAGTTTTTCCACACGCGGCATCAGTTCGTGACGGAACACTTCGCGTGCATTGTCCAGGTTTTCGTTGTTCACTCTGACTGGGAGTACAAAGTGGCGGAATATCATGTCAGGAATTCCGGCTCCCCATGAAGTCTCTTTGTGGTTCTGAAGTGCCAGGCGTACATTTTTCAGGTAAAACTCTCCGGAATAGTTTATATTCTACGAAAGCTTCCATAGCTTCATAGCAAGCCAGACCTAACTGGTCGTAAAGTGAAGCGGTTCCACGGTTGCGGTCTTCACTTCTTTGCCAGAACAGACGTTCGTCGTTGCCCAGGAACGGAGCACTTTCCATCTGAGACTGGTGCTTTAAGATGGAGTTACGTTTGGCGCGGAATTCTTCCGGACTGAAAGGTACAGCCATTTCAATGTTTTCAATTTCCCATTCCGCCCATGCGCCACGATACATCCAGATGCGGCAATCTTTCAACCATTCGGCACCGGCATTCTTCTCTTCATCAATAGCGGCAAAGACAGCGTCCGTACATACACGGTGGGTACCGTGCGGGTCGGCCAAGTCACCGGCTACGTAAATCTGATGAGGTTTTACTTCGCGGAGCAGGTTCAGCACAATTTCTACGTCAGCCTCGCTGATCGGATTCTTTTCAATCTTACCGGTCTCGTAGAACGGGAGATCAAGGAAATGGCAACGGCTGAGCGGGATATTGTTGAACGTACAAGCGGTACGAGCTTCACCACGGCGAATCAGACCTTTGATGGTCAGAATATCGCGTGTATCCATGTCGCCTTCTTTCTTAGTAGAGAAGAACTGCTTGATTTCAGCGTATTTGTCGCAGATTACTTTATCTTCACTGTTTTCGAACAGCTGGTTAAAGCCGTTGATGAAATGCATGAAGCGTACTACTTCTTCATCGCCTACGGCAATGTTTCCGGAAGTTTCGTAAGCTACGTGTACTTCATGTCCCTGCTGTACAAGTCGTCTCAGTGTACCTCCCATGGAGATGACATCATCGTCCGGATGCGGAGAGAATACTATTACGCGTTTCGGGAATGGTTTGGCACGTTCCGGGCGGTAAGTATCGTCAGCATTGGGTTTTCCACCCGGCCATCCGGTGATGGTGTGCTGCAGGTCGTTGAACACCTTGATGTTGACATTATAGGCAGATCCGTAAAGAGCGAGCAGTTCGCTTAAGCCGTTTTCGTTGTAATCTTGTTGGTCAGTTTCAGGATAGGTTTGTTCAGGGTAGTACATAACCATACGATAGCACTTCTCACCAGTTTGTCGTTCCATTCACAGCTGGTTACTAGCCATGGACGCTGGATACGGGTCAGATGGGCTGCTCCTGCCAGGTCTACACAAACGGTAGTATTTGTATGAAGTTGCAGGTAAGATGCAGGTAATGTGTCACTTACTTTATCTTCTATCGCGCTTCGGATGATGTCTGCTTTGTCTTCTCCCCAAGCCAGCATGTAAATCTTTCTTGCTCCCATAATGGTGTTGATACCCATGGTGATGGAGCAGGGAGGAAGATTGTCTACACCGATATTACGTGCGGCTTCAGAACGGGAAGTGGCATCAACCAAAATCAGACGGGTGGTAGAGCTGGCATGTGAACCCGGCTCATTCATACCGATGTTGCCTTCACGGCCGATACCCATAATGACCATATCAAGACCTCCAAAAGTCTGTATGCGCTGTTCGTACAAGCGGCAGTGTTCAATGATAGCTTCCTGAGGAATGCTACCATCCATCGTAAAGATGTTTTGGTGGTCAATGTCTATCTGTGAAAGGAAAAGTTTGTTTAAATGGTTGAAGCTACTTCCTGCACCTTCAACCAACGGATAATATTCATAGAGGTTGAAGAAGACTACATTACGGAAGCTTACTCCTTCGTCTTTATGTTTACGAATCAGTTCTGTGAACAGTGGACGGAGGGAAGCTCCTGTACCTATGGCGATTGTACAGAATTTTCCTTCACGTTGTCTGTCCTGTATTTTAGCTACGATTTCATTGGCAATTTGTTCTACACCTTCTTCAATTGTTTCAAAGATATTGGTAGGGATTTTTTCCAGTCGTGTAAGGACAGAACGTTCTACGGCGTTTCCCGGACGATAGTAGCGTGGGGAAACGCGGTTCAGTGAAATTTGAGAGCTAAGATTGGTTCTCATGATTCAATGAATTAAAGGTTGTTCTTTTCAATATCCTTGAAGTATTTGTAGGTGCCGACTTTCAATTCATCGGTAGCAGCTTCGTCACATACGATGATACCGTGCTGGTGCATCTGCAATGCGCTGATGGTCCACATCTGTGTGATGCCGCCTTCTACTGCGTGCTGTAGAGCACGTGCTTTGTTATGACCGTTACAGATAATCAACACTTCTTTTGCAGAAAGTACAGTTCCGACTCCTACAGTCAAGGCAGTTTTAGGTACTTTGTTCACGTCATTGTCAAAGAAACGTGAGTTTGCAATGATTGTGTCTGTAGTCAGTGTTTTGATACGTGTGCGTGAAGACAGAGAAGAACCCGGTTCGTTGAAAGCAATATGACCGTCAGGACCAATACCTCCTAAGAACAGGTCGATACCGCCGAACTTTTCAATTTCTTTTTCATAGTTGGCGCATTCAGCTTCCAGATCGGCTGCATTACCGTTCAGGATGTGAATGTTTTCCTTGCAGATGTCAATATGATTGAAGAAATTGTTGAACATAAATGAATGGTAGCTTTCAGGATGAGATTCCGGCAAACCTACGTATTCGTCCATATTGAAAGTCACTACATTCTTGAATGATACCACTCCCTTTTTGTTTAATTCAATCAGTAGATGACAAAATTTAAATTTATGCTGTTAAACATTTAATTTTCAAGTGATTAAATTTGCAAAAGTCCCTGAAATTTAGTAATTTAAAGGAAAAGTTTGGCGACTTTTCTCCATGAAAACTACTAATTCCAAGGACTTGGTCAAAGTTAACCAAATCCTCCCGATTATGCAAGAGCACTTTGGACAAAGTATGAATCTGGCACGCATAAAACTTATGGCGTTGCTGCTCCACGCACTCTGTGTTGTGCAGACTGTCAGCCTCCACAAACTGGCAGACGCGATGCCTACGGCTGTCGACAAGGATTCCAACCTCAGACGGCTCCAAAGATTCTTTGCCAAGTATGTTCTTGACCTTGATATCATAGCGCGTATGATTTTCTCGCTGCTTCCTGTCAAGACCGGTCTTGTGCTCAGCATGGATCGCACCAACTGGAAGTTCGGAGAGTTCAATATCAATATTCTTATGTTGGGCATCACCTATAAAGGGATTGCCTTCCCCTTGATATTCAGTCTTCTCCCTAAACGTGGCAACTCCAGCTGGAACGAACGCAGGAAGATTATGGAACGTTTTATCCGTCTTTTCGGAGCAGAATGCATCGACAGTCTTGTGGCAGACCGCGAGTTCATCGGAAAGGAATGGACAGGGTGGCTCAACAGCCGTCGCATACGGTATTACATCCGGATACGTCAGAACTTCTGGATTGTCAAGCCATCCACCGGTGAGAGAATCCGCGCCTGGTGGCTGTTCAATGATCTGAAGGTCGGTCAGGAGAAATTCTTCCATAAGCTTTTTTCTTCACAAAGGCGAGTATGTCTATCTTGCCGGCAGCCGAATCAAAAACTCCGATGGAGTTCCGGAATTGCAGATTCTCATATGCTTCAACCGGCCCGAGGGTGCGATTTTGACATACAAAAAGCGTTGGGAGATAGAAACGGCCTTCAGAGCCATGAAATCTTCCGGCTTCAACATCGAGGACACCCATATGCGTGATATGGAGCGCATCGCAAGACTTGTCGCGATGGTATGCGTGGCTCTTGTATGGGCGTATCTCGTTGGTGAACATAAAGATATAAATATTAAACCGATAAGGATTCTGAAACATGGAAGAAAGGCAAAGTCGCTTGTCAAGTATGGTTTGGAGGAGATTGCGACCATACTTCTGCGTCCGGCTTATACTCCTAAATTCGATGTTTTCAAATTTTTGTCATGTACTTAAAAAAAAGATTTTGAATATCTGTATTGGTATGACCGGAAGAGTAAATCCGGAAACAGGTTGCAGCTACACGCATCTGACTTATGGTGACAAACCTTTGGCTGAGATGTTCACAGAAAGAATGGGTATTAATGTATGTATTGATAACGATAGCCGTGCAATGGCTTATGGAGAATACATCATGCGTTCAGAAAAATGTCCGAAGAACCTGATTTATGTGAATGTAAACTGGGGGCTGGGGCTTGCTATCATTATAGATGGTAAGTTGTATTCTGGTATGTCTGGCTTTGCCGGAGAATTTGGTCATAATTACGGATATGATAATCAGCAGATTTGTTATTGCGGTAAAAAAGGATGTATTGAAACGGAAGTGTCTTGCTCTGCTTTGTATCGTAAGTTTATTGCGCGTCTGCGTCAGGGAGAGAACTCTGTATTGTTGAAAGAAAAGACAATCGATGAGATTACATTGGCTGATATTATTTCTGCTGTTCGTCGTGAAGATGTGCTGGCGATTGAATTGGTGGAAGAAATCGGTGCAAAGCTGGGACGCCATATTGGTGACCTGATTAATGTGTTCAATCCGGAACAGGTAATTATTGGAGGAGAATTCTCGAAGGTGGGAGAGTATTTGTTGCCACCGGTTATTTCTGCAGTTCGTAAGTATACGTTGAACTTGATGTATAAAGACTCAGATATTGTGTTGTCTGAACTGAAAGAAAAGGCAAATGTTATAGGCTCTTCTCTATTGTCAAGAAGCAAGCTGTTTGCTTTGGAATAAGTAATTATTTGGCATAAAAAATCCACGGGAAACTGAAATGTTAGTTTTAGTTTTCCGTGGATTTTTCTTTATAGAGATACTTCTTGTAAACTTTGGCGGCAAGTTTCCCAATTCTCATTAAACGCAGACATGGACGGAAACAAGATGTTGGCACCTTCTTGCAGAAGTACGTTGTCTGGAAGCGGACCGGTGTTCAATGCGATGGTGAAGATTCCGGCAGCTACTCCCGCTCTGACCCCTAACGGCGCATTTTCAATGACTACTGCTTCGTTGGCTTGTATGCCGGCTTTCTGCAAAGCCATCAGGTAAGGTTCGGGATTGGGTTTTCCGTATTTTACATCGAAAGCAGTCACCATCAGTTCCCGCTGGAAAATGCCCGGGAAATAATGGTTCAGTTTGTCTAATAAGGAAAGTTGTCCGGAACCGGTAACCACCATTGGAGTCAGTCCGGCTTCTTTTATTTTCTTCAGCACCTCGAAAGCACCGGGCATAGGGTCGGCTTTGGGCAACTGATTGAATATATCACTCTTTGTCTGATAGATTCGTTTGATTTCTTCTTCATCGGCCTCATAGCTTCTTTCTCTTTGACTGACGATGTTGATGGTTGCCGCACCGGTACGTCCTTCGTGGAGGTAGGCTTCCTCTTTGCTAAGGCTCATTCCGTATTGCTTCATTGCCTCATGCCAAGCGGTGGCATGGTTCTTCATGGAGTCGAACAATACTCCGTCCATATCGAACAATACGGCCTTTAAATTAATGCGTGTATAATGATGGGTGGTAAGATATTGGTTGATTTCTTGTTGGAACATGATGATATGGTTTATAATATTCAGGCACGCATTACATGAATGCACTTTCCTTGTAGAAGAAAGAGTGCTTTTCATGTAATTCGTGCCTGTCAGTCAAAAAACGGAGTGATAAACTCTCGTTTATTTATTTTTTCAGACGAGCCTGGATTGCTTCAGATTCTTTTTCGTATCCCGGCTTGTTCAGAAGAGCAAACATGTTTTTCTTGTAAGCTTCTACACCCGGCTGGTTGAACGGATTTACTTCGAGCAGGTATCCGCTGATTCCGCAAGCCTTTTCGAAGAAATAGATAAGCTGTCCCAGGTAGTATTCGTTCAGTGAAGGAACGCTTACACGCAGGTTAGGAACTCCACCGTCTACGTGTGCAAGCTGTGTACCGAGTTCGGCCATCTTGTTTACTTCATCGATGCGTTTGCCTGCCAGGAAGTTCAGACCATCCAGATTTTCTTCATCGCTCGGGAAGTGAAGTTCATGGCTTGGAGTTTCTACAGAAACTACTGTTTCGAAGATGCTGCGTTCACCCTCCTGAATCCATTGTCCCATAGAGTGCAGGTCAGTAGAGAAGTCTACTGAACTTGGGTAGATACCTTTGTGGTCTTTACCTTCAGATTCTCCATAAAGCTGTTTCCACCATTCCATGAAGTAATGAAGTTTCGGCTGGAAGTTTACTAAGATTTCAATTTTCTTTCCGCTCTGATACAGTTCGTTACGAGTAGCAGCATACAAAGCAGCCGGGTTTTCGTACATGTTTTCGTTGGCACAAACCTTTTCCATTTCGCATGCACCGGCAACCAGCTGGTCAATGTCGATTCCAGCTACTGCAATAGGAAGCAAGCCTACCGGAGTCAATACAGAGAAACGTCCGCCTACATTGTCAGGAATGATAAATGATTTGTAACCTTCCTTGTCGGCTGTTGTACGTGCTGCACCTTTCTTTGCATCTGTAACAGCTACGATAACCTTGCGAGCCATTTCTTTACCTCTTTGGTCTTCGCACTGCTTTTTCAGCAAACGGAAAGCAAGAGCAGTTTCTGTAGTTGTTCCAGATTTAGATATGTTGATTACACCAAATTTTTTGTCTTTCAGGAATTCAGTCAGTTCGAACAAGTAGTCTTCGCTGATGTTGTGTCCGGCAAAAATAATTGTAGGCTGTCCGGCTTTTTTCTCCTGCAACCACAAGAAGCTGTTTGACATCGCTTCAATGACCGCACGTGCGCCCAAATAACTTCCTCCGATACCAGCTACGATTACTACGTCGCAGTTTTCGCGAAGTGTCTGTGCAGTAGCTTTCAGGTCATTCAAGTGTTCCTTTGTGATGGAAGAAGGTAAATGCAACCAACCCAAGAAGTCGTTTCCTAAGCCTGTGCCTTTTTCCAGCGTTTCCATACAAGCTTTTACCTTTGGTTCATAAGAAGCCAATTTTTCCTTAGATATAAAATCTAAAGTCTTTTCAATGTTCAGTTTAATGTTTTCCATAACTGTTTTCTGATTTTATCTAAATGAGTCAGTTAATAATTTGATTTCTATCATTGGTGATATACGTTCGTAAAGAATATTATAGACGGCATCCACAATGGGCATATTGACATGCAGGTGCTTGTTCAGCTCCTTGATACATTTGGTGCCATAATACCCTTCGGCAATCATTTCCATTTCAATCTGTGCGCTTTTTACGGAATATCCCTTACCAATCATGGTACCGAACACGCGGTTACGGCTGAAATTGGAATAAGAAGTCACGAGGAGGTCGCCCAGGTAGGCAGAATCGTTTGTACAACGGTTTACGGGATGTACGGTATCTAAGAACCGGTTCATTTCCTGTAAGGCATTGGATACCAGTACGGCCTGGAAATTGTCTCCATATTTCAGACCGCTGCAGATTCCGGCTGCAATGGCATATACATTCTTCAGTACGGAAGCATATTCAATGCCGGCTACGTCCGTATTGACCGAAGTCTTGATGTAGTGACCGGCCAGTTGCCGTGCGAACATCTTGGCTTTTTCAATGTCTTTGCATCCTACGGTGAGGTAAGAAAGCCGTTCCAATGCAACTTCTTCAGCATGACAGGGACCTGCCAATACGGCTATGTTTTCTTCGGGAACGTCATACATTTGATGGAAATAATCGGATACGATTAAGTTTTCATCTGGAACAATTCCTTTGATGGCAGTGACGATGAATTTATCCTTGAGTTTAGTTTTTAGCTTTTTGAGGTGACTTTTCAGATACGGTGAGGGGGTGACAAAAATCAGTGTGTCTGACTCTCTCACTACCTTGTTGATGTCTGATGAAAAGTTGATGCATTTCATGTCGAAACGCACACTTGTCAGATAGGCTGGATTGTGACCCAGACGCTTGAATTCTTCAATTCGGTCGTCACGGCGCATGTACCAGTTTATGGATTCAGCCTGGGTTAAAATGATTTTAGCTATAGCGGTGGCCCAGCTGCCTCCCCCCATAATCGCTATTTTCCCGGGTAATTTCATACTCTTATATTTAATGAAAAACAGATATGAAGGACAAGGAATATTCTTTGTCCTTCATACACTTTCATTCATTTATTTAATCTTTTCTATCCAGCCAGCAACTTCGTCTACTGTGGGGTTGGCAAGTTCCAGTTTGTATTTCTTGTTGATGCCACAAATGTCCTGATGAAGTTTCTGCGGATTCACTTCCTTCATATCAGTCACAAGATTATATCCGGCTTTCTGAATTACCGGAACCCACTCTTCTGTGATTCCTAATTCCATGAATTTAGCAGGTGCATCTTTTGGGATTACTTTTTCTGGACGCATCTGCGGGAAGAATAACACTTCCTGAATAGTGCTTTGGCCAGTCATCAGCATCACCAGACGGTCCATACCGATACCCATACCCGAAGTAGGAGGCATACCGTATTCCAATGCGCGAACGAAGTCCTTGTCGATAATCATCGCTTCATCGTCTCCTTTTTCGCTCAGTCTCATCTGCTCTTCGAAGCGTTCCAGCTGGTCAATCGGGTCATTCAATTCAGAGTAAGCATTACACAGTTCTTTACCGTTCACCATCAGCTCAAAACGTTCTGTCAGATCCGGATTGCTGCGGTGTTTTTTTGTCAGCGGAGACATTTCGATAGGATAGTCAGTGATGAAAGTCGGCTGAATGTAGTTGCCTTCGCAGAATTCGCCGAAGATTTCGTCAATCAGCTTGCCCTTACCCATGGTGTCATCAATTTCCATGTTAAGTTTCTTGCAAACTTCACGAATCTGCTCTTCGTTCATACCAGTCAGGTCATAGCCCGTGAATTCCTTGATAGAATCCAGCATGGTTACACGTTTGAACGGAGCTTTGAAGCTGATTACGTTGTCGCCTACCTGTACTTCTGTAGTACCGTTTACATCCATACAAATCTTTTCAATCATATTTTCTGTAAACTTCATCATCCAGTTGTAGTCCTTGTAGGCTACGTAGATTTCCATACAGGTAAATTCCGGATTGTGTGTGCGGTCCATACCTTCGTTACGGAAGTTCTTACCGATTTCATACACACCTTCGAAACCACCCACAATCAGTCTCTTCAGGTACAACTCACTGGCAATACGCATGTACAATGGAATATCCAACGCATTGTGGTGAGTGATAAACGGACGTGCTGCAGCACCTCCGGCAATTGACTGAAGAATCGGAGTTTCTACTTCGATATATCCTTTGGAGTTGAAATACTCTCTCATAGAGTTGTAGACCTTGTTCCGTTTCAGGAAGATTTCTTTTACTCCGTCGTTTACTACCAGGTCTACATAGCGCTGACGGTAACGGAGTTCAGGGTCTTCAAACTTATCGTAAGCTACTCCGTCTTTGTATTTTACAATCGGGAGCGGACGAATTGATTTCGACAATACTGTCAGTTTTTGTGCATGGATAGAGATTTCGCCCATCTGGGTGCGGAATACAAAACCTTCGATTCCTACAAAATCACCTAAATCCAGCAAACGTTTGAAAACTACATTATATAAATCTTTGTTTTCATCCGGACAGATATCATCGCGGGTTATATATACTTGTATACGGCCTTTAGAATCCTGTAATTCAATGAAAGACGCTTTTCCCATTACACGACGAGACATGATACGTCCCGCTACGGATACTTTGCGCGGTTCTGCTTCGTCATCTTTGAATTCGGCTTTAATGTCAGTCGAAAAAGCGTTGGTTACATACTCGGCAGCAGGGTATGGTTCAATCCCCATTGCTCTCAACTCATTCAGGCTGTTGCGTCTGATTATTTCCTGTTCGCTTAATTCTAATACGTTCATTTGTTAGTATATTAACTCATTCTGGGCACAAAAATAAAAAACATTTTGCAAATAATCCCTATTTATAAGGTTCTTTTAGGATAAAAAGCCACGACTATTTCATGAAAAACAGACAGCAGGCTGGGGTTTTATCATCATGTTCTTGACGTTTTTACCTTGACACGTTCGTGCGGATGTCTCGTCACGTTCGAGTCGAGACCTTGACAGCAACGTGTTGAGGTATTTTTTTGTATAAGCGTTTGCAAAAATATACAAATACGTATGCCTTTGAAGTATTTTGATGCTAATTTTTGGTTTCTATGATTAATTTGTTATCTTTGGGCGTTTCTAATGAATGAAAAGCATGAAAGTTATTTTACTACAGACAGATATTTGTTGGGCCGATCCTGCAACCAATGTGGCTTACATGGATAAACTCATCAGTGCCCACGCACAAGATACAGACTTGTTTGTTCTTCCGGAAATGTTTTCCACCGGATTTTGTACTTCGCCGGAAGGTATTGCTGAATCATCTGATAGTGCTACCCTTCAGTGGATGAAGCAAAAAGCTGCCGAACGTAATTGTGCCATTGCCGGAAGTGTTTCAGTCGAGGAAAATGGAAAGTTCTATAACCGCTTCTACTTTGTGCATCCTGACGGAAACGTGCAGTGGTACAATAAAAAGCATCTGTTTACGTATGGAGGGGAAGACAAACACTATACAGCCGGACAGGAACGGGTGGTTGTGAACTTCCGTGGCGTTCGTTTCCTGCTGGAGGTCTGCTATGACCTGCGTTTCCCGGTATGGTCACGTAACCGGGGTGATTATGATGCGGCGATTTATGTAGCCAGCTGGCCTTCGCCCAGAGTGGAAGCTTGGAAAGCTTTGTTGCGTGCCCGTGCCATCGAGAACCAGTGCTATGTACTCGGGGTAAACCGGGTAGGAAAAGATCCTTATTGCGAATATAGTGGTGGAACGGCGGGCATTGACCCGTATGGCAAAACACTTTCTGCTTGTGCGGATGGGGAAGAAGGCTTTGCAGAAGTTGTGATTGATATGGAGGAACTGCAGTCGTTCCGGAAAAAATTTCCGGTATTGAACGATGCCGACTCTTTTACACTGAATTAATTTCTATATTATATGAAAAATAAACGCTTATTGTTGGGCGACCAGGCCATTGCGCTGGGAGCCATTCACGCGGGGATTTCGGGAGTGTATGCTTATCCGGGAACTCCCTCTACTGAAATTACGGAATATATTCAAAACTCTCCGATAGCAAAAGAACGTGGTTTGCACAGCAGCTGGTGCACCAATGAAAAAACAGCTATGGAAGCTGCCTTGGGTGTTTCTTATGTAGGGAAACGTGCCTTGGTCTGCATGAAACACGTGGGAATGAACGTCTGTGCCGATGCGTTTGTCAATTCTGCCATTACAGGCGTGAACGGAGGGGTAGTGGTACTGGCTGCTGATGACCCGTCTATGCACTCTTCTCAGAATGAGCAGGATTCCCGTTTTTACGGCAAGTTTGCCCTGATTCCGATGCTGGAACCGTCTTCCCAGCAGGAAGCTTACGACATGATGTCGTATGCATACGAACTTTCGGAACAAATGCGTACGCCGGTACTGATGCGCATTACTACCCGCATGGCACACTCTCGTGCGGCAGTCGAAGTGCAGGAATCAGGAAAGGAAGTGACTTGCACGGGGCGTGCGTCGGTTCCTTCTGATTGGGTACTTTTACCCGGTAATGCCCGCCGCCGGTATGTGGAAGCCATCGCTACTCAGGAAAAGTTACGCGATGAGGCTGAACAGTCTGCATTTAATCGGTTGGCAAGCCAGGAAGGTATAGCTGAGAAAGGAATCGTGGCTTGTGGAATTGGCTACAACTACGTGATGGAAACCTATCCGGATGGATGTCCGTATCCTTTGCTGAAGATTTCACAGTATCCTTTACCGGTGGAAACCTTGACCCGTCTGGCCGACTCTTGCAAAGAGATTCTGGTAGTAGAAGACGGACAGCCTTTTGTTGAAGAACAGCTGAAAGGTATTCTTCCTTCTAGATATGTGGTGAAAGGCCGTTTGAGCGGTGAGTTACCTCGTACGGGAGAATTGACGCCGGATAATGTGCGTCAGGCTTTGGGACTTTCTTGCGAACCGGTTTATGCTGCCGCTCAGAATGTAGTTCCCCGTCCTCCTGCTTTGTGTAAGGGGTGCGGACATCGTGATGTATACGATGCACTGAATAAAGTAGCTGCCGAATATCCGGATGCCAAGATTTTCGGTGACATCGGTTGCTATACACTGGGCGCACTTCCTCCGTTCCGTACGTTGAGCAGTTGCGTGGATATGGGAGCTTCCATTACCATGGCCAAAGGGGCTGCGGATGCAGGCTTGTTCCCGTCTATTGCAGTGATTGGCGACTCCACATTTACTCACTCTGGAATGACCGGTCTGCTGGATGCCGTGAATGACAAGTCCAATATCACGGTGGTTATTTCTGATAACTTGACTACTGCCATGACCGGAGGACAGGATTCAGCCGGAACCAATAAGTTTGAAGCCATTTGTCTGGGCTTGGGAGTAGAACCGAAACATGTGCGGGTTGTAGTGCCGCTTCCTAAGAACATGGAAGAAATTACCCGTGTTATTCGTGAGGAAATAGAATACAACGGTGTATCTGTCATTATTCCGCGCAGGGAATGTATGCAGACTTTGAACCGGAAACTGAAACAGCAAAAAGCACAGAAACAATGAAAACAGATATTATACTTTCAGGAGTCGGCGGACAGGGAATCTTGTCCATCGCTACGATTATCGGAGAAGCAGCTCTTCATTTAGGGTTGAACTTGAAACAAGCCGAAGTACACGGAATGAGCCAGCGTGGAGGAGATGTACAGTCTAACCTTCGCCTGTCGGATGCCCCGATTGCTTCCGACCTGATTGCCTTGGGAACGGCTGATATGATTATCTCACTGGAGCCGATGGAAGCTTTGCGCTACCTGCCGTATCTATCAAAAGACGGATGGATTATTACTTCGGCTGCTCCTTTCAAAAACATACCGAACTATCCGGAGGAAGAAAAGCTGATGCAGGAATTGAAGTCACAGCCTCATGTAGTCGTGCTGGATGTGGAAAATCTGGCGAAAGAAAATCGCATGCCCAAATCGGCCAATGTCATTCTGTTAGGGGCTGCCGCTCCTTTCCTGAAAATCCTGGATGCAGAAGTCTTGCGCGAAAGTGTAGGCCGTATTTTTGCGTCAAAAGGCGAAGAAGTGGTGCAGATGAACTATCGTGCCTTCGATATAGGTCATGAATATGTCAAACAGTTGAAATTCTGAGAGCCTATGAGTCGCGTGTTTAGTGAAGAGCTGGTAAATTCCGTAGCGAAGGAAATGAAAGTGGCCGACTTGGCCAATGCAACCATAGGGGATGTGTTGCTGGTAGCTTCCCGCCTGGAAGAACTGACAGGTATTCCTTTTATCCGGATGGACCAGGGATCTCCCGGTCTTCCGGCCAATAAAATAGGTATTGAGGCAGAGAAGAAAGCTCTCGATAGAGGAGTTGGTTCGCAATATCCGGCAGCTGCCGGAGTGGTAGAACTGAAACAGGCTGCTTCACGTTTCGTGAAAGCCTTTATCGATATTGATATTTCTCCGCGGGCATGTCTGCCCACTACCGGTTCTGTGGCAGCTTCTTTCGGTGCCTTTATCGCTTGTACCCAGCGAATTCCGGGAAAGAACAAGGTCTTGTTTATCGACCCAGGTTTCCCGATACAAAAATCTCAGTTGCGCATTTTAGGCATTGAGTGGGAGTTGTTCGACATTCATGATTTCCGTGGCGAACCGCTGCGTGCCAAACTGGAAAGTTTTCTGTCAAAAGGAGATATTGCCGCTGTAGTATATTCTAACCCTAATAATCCGGCATGGATTTGTCTGGAAGAAAGTGAATTGAAGATTATTGGAGAGCTGGCTACGAAGTACGATGTAATTGTGCTGGAAGACCAGGCTTATTTCTGCATGGACTTCCGTCATGCGTTCGGCCGTCCTTACCAGCCACCTTTTGTACCTACGGTTGCACGTTATACCGATAATTATATTCTGATGTTGTCGGCGTCCAAGATTTTCAGCTATGCCGGCCAGCGTATAGCTTTAGCCTGCGTGTCCGATAAATTGTTTGATACGCAGTATCCGGCCCTGGCAGCCCGTTATGAAGATTCTGGCGTATTCGGACCGACTTTCATCGCTTCTATCATGTACATGATTACCTCCGGTTGTACGGCTACTACTCAGTATGCCATGGCCGAGATGTTGGAGAAATCCATTTCAGGAGAAATCAACTTCGTAGAAGATGTGCGCGAGTATGAACGTCGGGCACGCCGGATGAAGCAGATTTTTACTGACCACGGTTTCTCGATTGTGTATGATAAGGATGTCACTCAGCAGGTGGGCGATGGTTTCTTCTTCACTTTGGGATACCCCGGACTGACAGGAGGCGAATTGCTGCGTGAATTGATGATGTATGGCGTGAGCAGTATTTCCTTGTCTACCACCGGAAGTGAACAACAAGGAGTGAGAGCCTGTACGTCGCGCATGCGTGAAGAACTTTATCCGGTGCTGGAGGAACGTATGAAAGCGTTTCAGGAAGACCATCCGCTGAAATAAGAAATTACAAAACTACTACTGAAATAAAGAAAAACACAGCTTATGATTTGGAATCTGAACAAAGAATGTATGCCGCGCGAACAGATGCGCGAGCTGCAAGGAAAACGCTTATGCAAACTGGTGCAGTATGTATACCATAATGTACCTTTCTATCGTCATAAAATGCAGGAAATGGACCTGACTCCAGATGATATCCGGAGCATAGACGATATTACCAAACTGCCTTTTACTACCAAACAGGATTTACGTGACAATTATCCTTACGGACTGATGGCGGCTCCTCCTTCAGAGGTGGTGCGTGTACATGCTTCTTCCGGTACAACGGGTAATCCGACGATTGTGGGGTATACACGTCGCGACTTGTCCATCTGGTCGGAAGTGATGTCACGCTGTCTGTCGGCATACGGGGTGACCCGTGACGATACTTTCTCCGTAAGCTATGGCTATGGATTGTTTACCGGAGGATTGGGCGCACATTATGGAGTAGAGAACTTAGGAGCTACCGTAATTCCGGCTTCTACAGGAAATACGGAAAAGCATGTACGTTTGATTCGCGATTTGCATATCACGGGTATTGCTTGTACCCCTTCGTATGCCTTGTATTTGGCAGAGGTAGTGGAAAAGATGGGTATTCGGAAAGAGGAGTTAGGACTGCGTATCGGTGCGTTCGGAGCTGAGCCTTGGACGGAAAACATGCGTCAGGAAATACAGAACCGTTTGGGTTTGAAAGGATACAATATTTATGGGTTAAGTGAAATTATGGGCCCGGGTGTATCTTACGAATGTCAGGAACAGTATGGCTCTCATATTAACGAAGACCATTTCTATCCGGAAATTATCGATCCGGTTACACTTGAGACTCTTCCGTACGGCACACAGGGAGAACTGGTATTTACCACATTGACCAAAGAGGGCATGCCGTTGTTGCGTTACCGCACGAAAGACCTGACTTCACTGATTGCCGATGCGTGTCCGTGCGGTCGTACCAGTGTGCGTATGACGCCGATTATGGGCCGAAGCGATGATATGCTGATTATCCGTGGTATCAATGTCTTCCCGTCCCAGGTAGAAAGTGTTATTCTGGGTATGAAAGAGTTCGAACCGCAATATATGCTGGTGGTAGACCGCAAGAACAATCTGGATACCCTGGAAGTACAGGTGGAAGTGCGTCGTGATTTCTTCAGTGATGACATCGGTTCCATGCTGAAACTGAAGAAAACACTGTCCGACCGCTTGAAGAGTGTATTGTCCATCAGTGCCGACGTGAAATTGGTAGAACCGAACAGCATTACCCGCAGCGAAGGGAAGTCCAAGCGTGTGATAGATAAACGAGTATTGGTATAACTAAAGCAAAAAGAACTATGATAATTAAGCAATTGTCTGTTTTCTTGGAAAACAAGACCGGAAGAATTAATGATGTAGTGCATACATTGGGGCAATATGGAATCAATATGCATGCATTCAGTATGGCTGAATCTGCAGACTTTGGTATTTTGCGTCTGATTGTGTCTGATGTGGACAAGGCGGTAGAAGTATTGCGTGAAAAGAATTTTGCTGTGATGTCGACCGATGTGGTTTGTCTTTCGTGTGCCAATGTGCCCGGCTCGTTGGCTGTGGTATTGGAATACTTGGCCGAAGAGCAGATTTTCATTGAGTATATGTATGCGTTTGCACAAGCCGATCAGGCTCATGTGGTTATCAAGCCGAATGACATGTCACAGTGTCTGAAAGTGCTTGAGGCACATAATTGTCATGTGTTGGCAAAAGAAGAATTGTAAATTCTATATGCAAATTCCCCCGTCACGGTTTTAGGTTGGCGGGGGAATTTTTATTGTTAGAATAAGCTCCATGAAACGGTCAGACCTGCCATGACGATGGCTACCATGCTCATCAGTTTAATCAGGATGTTCAGGCTGGGACCGGAGGTATCTTTAAACGGGTCACCTACCGTATCGCCTACGACTGTGGCCCGGTGTACTTCACTGCCTTTCCCGCCAAAGTTTCCTTCTTCCACGTATTTCTTGGCATTGTCCCAGGCACCTCCGGAATTGGCCATGAAAATCGCTAAAATGAAACCTGAGGAAAGTCCTCCTATCAGCAGACCGATGACGCCCGGCACACCAAACAGCAGACCTGTCACAATGGGGGCGATGATGGCCAGCAGTGACGGGAATACCATTTCTTTTTGTGCACCAAGAGTGGAAATCTGTACACAGCGTGCGTAGTCAGGTTCAGTCTTTCCTTCCAGAATACCTTTGATTTCACGGAACTGCCGGCGTACTTCCTCTACCATGTGGGCAGCTGCTCTTCCTACAGCATTCATGGTCAGTCCGCAGAACAGAAAGGCCATCATGCTACCGATAAACATTCCCGAAAGTACCTTGGGATTCATAAGCGTGACATCGTAGAACATCATGAAGTCCGTGAATCCGGCTTCCTGAATCATTACTTCCAGTCCGTTGGGAAGTTCCAGTACGGTGGTACCGATACGTTCCAGGCCGATGCGTATTTCTTCAATATAAGAAGCCAGTAGTGCCAGTCCGGTCAGGGCGGCAGAACCGATGGCGAAACCTTTACCCGTAGCGGCTGTGGTGTTGCCCAGTGAATCCAGTGCATCCGTGCGTTTGCGGACTTCTGCTCCCAAACCACTCATTTCCGCATTACCACCTGCATTGTCGGCAATCGGTCCGTAGGCATCCGTGGCTAATGTGATGCCCAAAGTGGACAGCATGCCCACGGCAGCGATACCGATACCATAAAGTCCCATGCTGATGTTGGTAAAATCGAAACCGGAAGCCAGCCAGTAGGACAGGATGATGCCGGCTACAACTGCAATGACCGGAATCGTAGTCGATACCATTCCTAATCCGATGCCCGAAATGATAACGGTTGCCGGACCTGTTTTTCCGCTTTCTGCCAGTTTTTGAGTGGGTTTGTAGGATTGGGAAGTGTAGAATTCAGTAGATTGTCCGATGACGATGCCTACAATCAGTCCGATGACTACAGCCAGTGAAATATACAGACAGTTATCAATTTGCAGTACCCAAAGAATGCTAAAGGTGGCGATGACAATCAATCCCGCACTGAGGTTGGTGCCTGTAGACAAAGCCTTGAGCAATTCTCTCATGCCTGCATTTTCTTTGGTGCGCACGGCAAAAATGCCGATGATGGACAAGATAATACCTACGGCTGCAATCAGCATCGGGGCGATGACGGCTTTAAACTGCATGGCGGTATCTCCCGTGCCGATATAGGCAGCTGCTCCCAGGGCAGCGGTAGCCAGAATCGAACCGCAGTAGGATTCGTAGAGGTCGGCTCCCATTCCGGCCACATCACCTACGTTATCGCCTACATTGTCGGCAATCGTAGCCGGGTTGCGTGGGTCGTCTTCCGGAATGCCCGCTTCTACTTTTCCCACCAGGTCAGCTCCCACATCGGCCGCCTTGGTATAAATACCTCCTCCCACACGGGCAAACAAAGCCTGGGTGGAGGCGCCCATTCCAAAAGTCAGCATCGTGGTGGTGATGACACACAACTTGGCAGTGGGGTTCAGTGCATCTTCCGGAATGCAGAAATCCAACAGCAGGTACCAGAAAGAAATATCAAACAATCCCAGTCCTACGACCACAAGTCCCATAATCGCTCCACTGCGAAATGCCACCTTTAATCCTTTGTTCAGAGAGTTGCGTGCGGCATTTGCCGTACGTGCAGAGGCATACGTAGCGGTTTTCATGCCTAAATAACCTGACAGGCCGGAGAAAAAGCCTCCTGTGAGGAATGCTACGGGTACCCACGGATTTTGCAAGTTGAACCCATAGGCCATGATGGCAAACAAGGCAGCCAGTCCGATAAATACAAGGGTAACTATTTTATATTGCTGTTTCAGGTAAGACATGGCTCCTTTCCGGACATACGATGCAATGCGTGCCATGGTGGGGGTACCTTCGCTTTCCTGCTTCATTTGCCGGTAGAAGTATCCGGCAAGTGCCAATGCCAGCAGCGATGCCGCCGGGACCAGCCAGAATAGATATGTTTCCATAATACAGTTGAATAAGAGTTTCTCCAAACTTACAAAAAATCCCGAAGAAAACGAATAAAATGCGGGAGATTCTACTGGCAGAAAAGGCGGATAATTGGGCTTTTATGTGATGGCTCTGTTTTTTTCTAAGTTCGGTAAGTTTATTCGGAAACTTTTCAAGGTTTTTTTATGTTTCCCGTCGCGGAACCGTATGTTTTCCGTTCGGGAACCCTACGTTTTTGCGACGGGAAACATAGGGTTTGCAGTAGGAAAACGTAGAAAACGAACAAGAAAAATAGCAAGAATATGCAGGTAATTTTCAATTTAAGGATAATGACGTGTCAAAAAGTTTTCCGGAATGCGGTAAAAACCAGCCCTCTGTTATAAAGGGATGAGGTTTTGTGGCAGATTGTTGTTTTTTATTTAATACAAGTGTGATATTGTGAGATATTTTCAATATATTTGCGCACGAAGTTATAAAAGATTGTTCAGATGATTTACGACATGGAAATGCAGAAGACGTTCTATGCGTCGTATGCAGAAAAAGTAGAAAAGGCCCGTAAGAAACTGGGGCGTGCCATGACTTTGGCTGAAAAAATATTGTATGCACATTTATACGACGAAAACACGGTGACAGCTTTCCGTCGGGGGGAAGAGTATGTTAACTTCCGTCCGGACCGCGTAGCCATGCAGGATGCGACGGCCCAGATGGCGCTGTTGCAGTTTATGAATGCGGGAAAATCCGTTTCAGCTGTTCCTGCTACCGTACATTGTGACCATTTGATTCAAGCATATAAAGGAGTGGAAGAGGATTTGCCTTCTGCTTGCACTACTAATAAAGAGGTATACGATTTTCTGAAAAGTGTGGCTTCGAAGTACGGCATCGGCTTCTGGAAACCGGGAGCAGGTATCATTCATCAGGTCGTACTTGAGAACTATGCGTTTCCGGGTGGCATGATGGTGGGAACCGACTCACACACCCCGAATGCCGGTGGATTGGGTATGATTGCCATTGGCGTGGGCGGTGCCGACGCAGTGGACGTAATGACCGGTATGGAATGGGAATTGAAGATGCCGAAACTGATTGGTGTGAAGCTGACCGGTGCGTTGAACGGATGGGCTTCACCAAAAGATGTGATTTTGAAACTGGCAGGTATTCTCACCGTGAAGGGAGGAACGAATGCCATTATTGAATATTTCGGAGAGGGAACCCGCTCGTTGTCTGCCACCGGAAAAGCTACTATCTGTAACATGGGAGCTGAGGTGGGAGCTACGACTTCTGTTTTCCCTTACGATGAGGAGATGAAGCGCTACCTCTGTGCTACCGGACGTGAGGATATTGCCGCACTGGCTGAGGCTAATGCGGCCGATTTGCGGGCGGATGCAGAAGTAGCACAGCAGCCGGAGAAATATTACGACCGTTTGATTGAAATCGACCTTTCTGCGCTGGAACCGTATGTGAACGGACCGTTTACGCCCGATGCCGCTTGTCCGGTATCGGAATTTGCTGCCCGTGTGAAGAAGGAAGGGTTCCCGCAGAAGATGGAAGTGGGATTGATTGGTTCTTGTACCAACTCTTCTTATCAGGATTTGAGTCGTGCAGCTTCGGTAGCCCGTCAGGTAAAGGCAAAAGGTTTGAAGATGCAGGCTTCGCTGATTATCAATCCGGGTTCGGAACAGGTATATTGCACGGCTCAGCGCGACGGCATGATTGAGGACTTGAAGAGTATCGGCGGTGTGGTGATGACCAATGCTTGCGGTCCTTGTATCGGACAGTGGAAGCGTGTGACTGACGATCCGCTTCGGGCCAATTCTATCGTGACTTCGTTCAACCGTAACTTTGCCAAGCGTGCCGATGGCAATCCGAACACACATGCGTTCATTGCTTCACCGGAAATGGCTGTGGCATTTGCCATTGCGGGCGACCTGTGCTTTAATCCGCTGACGGATACTCTGAAGAATGAGAAGGGAGAAGAGGTCAGACTTGATCCGCCGATAGGGGAAACACTGCCACAGAAAGGATTTACCGTGGATGACAACGGTTATGTGGCTCCTTCGGCCGACGGAGGAAAGGTGGAAGTGACCATTCAGTCGGACTCACAGCGCTTGCAGAAACTGGAACCGTTTGCTGCATGGAACGGAGAAGACTTCATGGAGCTTCCGCTGTTGATTAAGACGCAGGGAAAATGTACGACCGACCACATCTCTATGGCCGGACCATGGTTGCGCTTCCGCGGACATCTGGAAAATATTTCCGATAATATGCTGATGGGGGCTGTCAATGCATTCAACGGTAAGACTAACTGCGTATGGAATCAGCTGACTGGCGAATATGAAGCCGTTTCGGCAGTGGCCAAGCAGTACAAGGCAAAGGGCATGGGCTCTATCGTAGTGGCAGAAGAAAATTACGGAGAGGGTTCCAGTCGTGAACATGCCGCCATGGAACCGCGCTTCCTGAACGTACGGGTAATTCTGGCCAAGAGCTTTGCCCGTATTCATGAAACAAACTTGAAGAAACAGGGTATGCTGGCACTGACTTTTGTCGACAAGAACGATTACGACAAGGTACGTGAGCACGACCGGATTTCTATCTTGGGATTGCAACGCTTTGCTCCGGGTAAACCGTTGCATGCCGTGTTGACGCACGAAGACGGCACGACAGAAACTTTCGAAGTGCTTCATACCTATAATGAAATGCAAATTAACTGGTTTAAGGCCGGTTCAGCCTTGAACACCTTTAAAAAATGAGAGAAATGAGCAATAAGATGTATATGCAGGACGGGAAACTGGTGGTTCCCGATCACGTAGTGATTCCTTTTATTGAAGGGGATGGAGTAGGAGCAGAAATCACTCCGGTTTGTCAGAAAATTGTCAATACAGCGGTAGAGCTGGCCTACGTAGGTAAGCGCCGTATTGAATGGAAAGAGGTGCTGGCCGGTGGAAAGGCTTTTGAGCAGACTGGTGAATGGTTGCCGAAGGCTACGCTGGAAGCATTTAAGGAATATCTGGTAGGTATTAAAGGTCCGTTGACCACTCCGGTAGGCGGTGGTATCCGTTCGCTGAACGTGGCATTGCGTCAGACGCTCGATTTGTATGTCTGCTTGCGTCCGGTACGCTGGTTCAAAGGAGTCGTTTCTCCGGTGAAAGAACCTCACAAGGTGAACATGCACATTCTTCCGCGAAAATACGGAAGACATCTATGCGGGTATCGAATGGGAACAAGGTACACCGGAAGCACAGAAATTCTATGCTTTCCTTCGTGATGAGATGGGTGTGACCAAGGTACGTTTCCCGGAAACCTCTTCATTTGGTGTGAAACCCGTGTCAAAGGAAGGTACCCAGCGACTGGTACGTGCAGCCATTGAATACGCATTGCAACACGGCCTGCCGTCAGTGACACTGGTACACAAGGGAAATATCATGAAGTTTACGGAAGGAGGTTTCAAGCGCTGGGGATACGAAGTGGCCGAAACCGAGTTCAAGGACCAGACTTTCACTATGAACGAATATGACCGCCTGAAGAAAGAGCTGGGTGAAGAGTCTGCCAAGGCTGCCGTAGCCAAAGCCATCAACGATGGAAAAGTGGTGGTGAAGGATTGCATTGCGGATGCATTCCTGCAGAATACGCTGCTCATGCCGGAAGAATATTCAGTCATTGCTACCCTGAACCTGAATGGAGATTATATATCCGACCAGCTGGCTGCCATGGTGGGCGGCATTGGAATTGCTCCGGGAGCGAACATCAATTACCAGACAGGACATGCCATCTTTGAAGCTACTCACGGAACGGCGCCGAACATTGCCGGAAAGAATGTGGTGAATCCGTGTTCCTTGCTGCTTTCTTCTGTCATGATGCTGGAGTACATGGGCTGGAAAGAAGCTGCCCAACTGATTGTGAATGCTTTGGAGAAAGCTTTCTCCAAAGGGGAGGCTACTCATGATTTGGCGCGTTTCATGCCGAATGGCCACGCGTTGGGCACGAATGAATTTGGACAGGAAATCATTTCTTTGCTGTAATAGTCGGAGGATTTTCTTGTCGGAGTGTTTTTAATGGATAAAAAGAGAAGTTTATGAAGAAAGAATATATAGTTTACAAACTTTCCGAGTGTGCCAAGCAGGCATGCCGCATCGACAATGAACTGTTCACGAAATACAATGTAAAGCGGGGGCTGCGTAACGAAGATGGTACGGGTGTGCTCGTGGGACTGACAAAGATTGGTAATGTGGTGGGCTATGAACGTACCGACCAGGGATTGAAGGCTATTCCGGGCAAGTTGTTCTATCGCGGATACGATTTGGATGACATTGCTCATGCCTTGCTGCGCGAGAAGCGTTTCGGCTTTGAGGAAGTGGCTTACCTGTTGTTGTCGGGTGAACTTCCGGACAGCGAACAACTGGCTTCGTTCAAGGAGCTCATCAATGACAACATGCCGCTTGACAAGAAGACCACCATGAACATTATTGATCTGGAAGGGCAGAACATCATGAACATCCTGGCGCGCAGTGTGCTCGAAATGTACACGTTCGACCCGAATCCGGATGATATCTCACGCGACAACCTGATGCGCCAGTCCATCGAACTGATTTCCAAGTTCCCGACCATCATTGCGTATGCGTATAGCATCTATCGTCACAGCATACACGGACGTTCGCTGCACATTCGCCATCCGCACGAGAATCTGTCGCTGGCCGAAAACTTCCTTTACATGATTAAGAAAGAATACACTCCACTGGAAGCGCGTATGCTCGACTTGCTGCTGGTGCTTCAGGCAGAGCATGGAGGTGGTAATAACTCAACATTTACCGTACGTGTCACCAGCTCTACTCGCACGGATACTTATTCTAGCATTGCAGCCGGAATCGGTTCGTTGAAAGGTCCTTTACATGGAGGTGCCAACATTCAGGTGGTCAAGATGTTCCATCACTTGAAAGAGGTGATTTCTGACTGGACGAATGTAGACGAAATCGATACCTATCTGACCCGTATGCTGAATAAAGAAGCCTACGATGGCAGTGGGTTGATTTACGGTATCGGTCATGCGGTGTACACTATTTCTGATCCGCGTGCCGTATTGCTGAAAGAACTGGCTGGTGAACTGGTGGCAGAAAAGGGGTGTGAGAAAGAATTTGCCTTCCTTGAACTGTTGGAACAGCGTGCCATCGAATGCTTCAAGAAAGTGAAAGGAACCAAGAAGCAGGTTTGCTCGAATGTGGATTTCTATTCAGGCTTTATCTACGAACTGATGGGCTTGCCGCATGAAATCTATACGCCGCTGTTTGCCATGGCCCGTATCGTGGGATGGACGGCACACCGCATTGAGGAACTGAACTTCGAAGGTCGTCGCATCATCCGTCCGGCATACAAGAATGTGCTGGAGGAAGTGGACTATAAGCCGATAGGAGAACGATAAAAGTTCAAGTGATTTTATATGGAGGAAGCGACAGAAACCCGATAATGAGGTATCTGCCGCTTCTTTTCTTTTTAGGAATGTCGGCCAAATTGTGTACCTTTGCGGCGTTTTTATCGTAAAATCAGAAAATATGAATAGTTTGAAAGGTTTTTTCTATGGGATTGCCACTTCGGTAACATTTGGTTTGATACCCTTGTTCACGCTGCCTTTGATGCAGAAAGGGATGATGTTTGATTCGATTCTTTTTTATCGTTTTCTCTTTGCCACCTTTGCATTGGGGGCCATGATGAAAATAAAGAAAGAATCATTCCGTATAGAGAGCTGTGATATTCCGATGTTTCTTTTGCTGGGACTGCTGTACACAGGCTCAGCTATGTTCCTGTTCTGGGGATATGGGTTTATGGGAGCCGGGGTAGCCACGACGCTTCATTTTACCTATCCCGTGTTTGTGACTTTGCTGATGTTGGTCTTGTTCCGTGAGAAAGCTTCCTGGGTAACGTGGGTAGCTATTCTGCTGGCAATATATGGTGTATCTGAACTTTCGTTGAAAGGAGATGAGCTGTCGGCCGATGCGACGGGAGTGGTTATTGTTCTGCTTTCGGCTGTATGTTATGCCGGATACATTGTGGCAGTCAATAAATCAAGATTGCGTGATATGAGCGGGCGGAAATTAGCTTTTTACGTATTTATCGTAAGTACGGTGTTGTTTGCCATAAAGGCATTGACCAATCAAGGAATACAGTCGGTACCGGATGCAGTTTCAATCGGTAATCTGTTCTTGCTGGCGGTGGTGCCTACTGTTATTTCCAATATTACCTTGGTATTGGCCGTACAGAATATTGGTGGAACAATGACTTCGGTATTAGGAGCCATGGAACCGGTGACGGCTGTATGTATCGGTGTCTTGATTTTTGGGGAAGAGTTTACCATGCAGGAAGGCTGGGGAATATTCCTCATCTTGGTGGCTGTTACCTTGATTGTGTTGACTCGGACAATTCAGAAAAGTCTGTCGGCTGTAGTACGTAAAATTCGTCCGCGTCATGCTTGACACGGACGAATTTTGCTGTGAAAAATCATGATTTCCCGTATAGCTTGTTGATAAGGTCGTTTCGACCGATTTTCCGTAATTCGTTGATAATGGCCTTCCGTTCCTCAGGTTTATACCAGAAGAAGAACATACGTTGAGCCAGTTTTTCACGAGGGGTCTTGGCCGAGAATACAGGTTCCAGTGTGTAGGGATGTACGCCTGTGTACCATGCTTCCGTAGAGACGGTCATGGGGGTAGGCGTAAAGTCCTGTACCTGCTCCAGGTGGAAGTCCAGTTTCTTGGTGATGACCGCCAGTTCGGCCATGTCCTCTTCCGTACAGCCAGGGTGACTGCTGATGAAGTAGGGGATAATCTGTTGCCTTAATCCCGCTTCTTTGTTGATTTTGTCAAAGATACGCTTGAACTCGTAGAACTGCTCGAACGGTGGCTTGCGCATCAGATATAGCACTTTGTCACTGGTATGTTCCGGAGCTACTTTCAGTCGTCCGCTTACGTGACGTGTAATCAGTTCACGAGTATATTCCTTGGTACTCTGGTTGATCTTTGCATCTTTACTCTGATGCAGAAGCAGGTCGTAACGCACTCCACTACCGATAAAGCTTTTCTTGATGCCTGGCAAACTGTCTACTGCATGGTATATCTCTAATAACGGCTGGTGGTCAGTGTTCAGATTCGGGCAGACTTTAGGATGGATGCACGACGGACGTTTGCAGCGACGGCAAAGAGCCGTATCTTTTCCACCCATTTGGTACATGTTGGCCGAGGGACCTCCCAAATCGCTTAGATACCCTTTGAAGTCGGGCATTTCAGCGATGGCTTTTACTTCCTTGAGAATACTTTCCTTGCTTCGGCTGACAATGAACTTTCCCTGATGGGCCGAGATGGTACAGAAAGCACATCCGCCAAAGCATCCCCGGTGGATGTTGACAGAGAACTTGATCATTTCATAGGCCGGAATCCGCTTGTTTTTGTATTTAGGATGCGGAAGACGGGTGTAAGGAAGGTCGAACGACATGTCCAGCTCTCCTTGCGTCATGGGAGGATAAGGCGGGTTGGTAACCACCGTCTGCTTTCCTACCTGCTGAAGGATGCGAGCTGCCGCATAGCGGTTGGATTCTTCCTCGATGTGTCGGAAGTTCTGTGCCTGCTTTTTCTTATCCTTCAGGCATTCTTCATGCGAATAGAGTGTCAGGTCGCCTTGGCCGTTCGGGTTTTCCGGCAGAGCAGCTACCTCTTTCTGTGAAATCAGGTAGGCTGTTTGTGGAATGTCGTGTGGCAAGTCTCCAGCATGAACTTCTCCTTCTACTTCAAGCAAGCGCTTGCTCAGTTCCGTAATGGGTTTTTCTCCCATTCCGTAAATAAGCAGGTCGGCTCCTGATTCTACTAAGATGGAAGGACGTAATTTCTCTTCCCAATAGTCATAGTGCGTCAGGCGTCGAAGAGAGGCTTCGATACCGCCTAAAATCACTGGTACGTCAGGGTACAGTTTTTTCAGAATCTGCGTATAGACAATGCTGGGATACTCAGGGCGCATGTCATGGCGTCCATCGGGTGTATAGGCATCTTCGCTTCTCAGCCGTCGGTTGGCAGTGTATTTGTTGACCATGCTGTCCATACATCCGGCAGATACGCCGAAGAACAATCTTGGTCTTCCCAGTTTCTTGAAGTCGCGCAGGTCATCGCGCCAGTTGGGCTGGGGGATGATGGCTATTTTCAGTCCTTTGGCTTCGAGCATTCGTCCGATGACGGCAGCACCGAAAGATGGATGGTCCACGTACGCATCTCCACTGAAGATGATGACGTCAAGTTCGTTCCATCCCCTCAGTTCAGCCTCTTTCTTGGTAGTAGGCAACCAGTCGGTCAGCTTGTATTCTTTCAAGGCGTTTCTTTAATTGTGGTTTTCTTCAGTTTCTTCTTGTTCCTCTTTCTCTTCTTTTTCTCTTTCCCATTTGATATAAAGAAGGATGAGCTGGTGTAAGCCGAACGCTTTCATGTTGTTGTGATAAATCACGTCAATGCACAAATCGAGCAAGTCCTTGCTGTTTTCTTCCATGGACGCAATGAGCGAACGAATGTTCAGTTTCAGTTTGTCAAGTACGGTTTCGTCCACAATTCCGTTGCTGTCAATAAGCTGTTGGAAGAGCGAATATTTTTCGATAGTTTCCAGATGCTTTTCAGAAATTTCCATGCTGCGTGTGCCGGAAGCGTTGGTCTGTATGGTATACATAATATGATAATTTTAAAGTTTATGTAACAAAGGTATTTTTTTTCTGGATATGATGGCTCGTTTTCTCTCTTTTCTTTAGGGATTTTTGTGTATTTTCGGCTGGTAGAAATGCGGTGCCTGCCTTATCTTTGCCTGACAGATATGTTTCAGACAATATACCTACAAATGGTGATTGCGGGTGTTGAAAGGATTCTCTTATTTTGCAATGTGAATTTATGAATACGATATTTATGTGTAACAATACTACGCGAATGTATAAACCCACCGATAAGATGGGCGACTTGATTTGTGAGAATTATGCTCTTCTGCAGGTGATGAGCCGTTTTGGTATCTCATTAGGGTTTGGTGACAAGTCCGTGCAGGAAGTGTGCGACATGAATCAGGTGGATTGCAATACATTCCTGATAGTGGTCAATTTCCTGGGCGAGGAGAGCAATCATATTCACGACCATTTGCAGGGGCTTTCCATTCCTGCATTGATGGAATACCTTAAAAAGGCTCATTCCTATTTCCTGGATTTCCAGTTGCCTTCTATCCGCCGGAAACTGATAGAGGCAATCGATTGTTCATCGGAGAATGAAGTCGCTTTTCTGATTGTGAAGTTCTTCGATGCGTACGTGCACGAGGTACGCAAGCACATGGAATATGAGAATGAAAAGGTATTTACTTATGTGGAACATTTGCTGAAGGGAGAACGGCTGAAAGATTACAGCATCGGAGTTTTTGCCCGTCACCATGACCAGATCAATGCCAAGTTGACCGAGCTGAAAAATATCATTATCAAATATTATCCGTCGGGCGGGGATAACCAGCTGTTGAATGCTACCTTGTTCGATATATTTAGTTGTGAGGAGGATTTGGCTTCGCACAACCGGGTGGAAGATTTTATTTTCGTGCCCGCAATCATGGAGTTGGAAAAGGAGATAAAATGAAACCGCAGGAAACAATATACATTGCTGTGGCAGATACGTCGATGATTATTCGCAGCGGACTCGTGTCTGTGTTGAGGCGTCTGCCTGATTTGCCGGTACAGGTAATAGAGGTTTCTTCAGAAGAGGGCCTGAAGCATTGTATGGAGGCACATACTCCACAAATTTTGATTATCAACCCTCAGTTTGGAGGATGGTTCGATGTGGCTGCTTTCAAGCAGGAATATCCGGAAGCTGCCATGAAATTCGTATCGCTGATTTACACGATGGTGGATGCCAACCAGCTCAAAGGCTACGTTGACTCGGTCAATTTATTTGACGACGTGGATTCTTTGTCGCATAAAATTTCGTTGCTGATGAACGTAGCGGATGAGGAAGAAAGCGATCAGGACTCATTGAGCCAGCGGGAAAAAGAAATCGTAGGTTGTGTGGTAAGAGGAATGACCAATAAGGAAATTGCCGAAAAACTCTATATTTCCGTGCATACGGTCATTACGCATCGCCGGAACATTACGCGAAAATTACAGATTCACTCGGCTGCCGGACTGACCATTTATGCCATCGTAAATAAGTTGGTAGAGTTGAGTGAAGTGAAAATGAATCTTTAGAAAGGTTGTTATTTGGATTAATTCTAAAATACCTACATTTAGGTATTGCGGGTACAGCCTTTAACACCTATCTTTGCAGTGTTAGTCATATGAAATTACGTAAACCACAAAAGTAAAAGAAGTTAGTTATTAGTTGGGTGCGCCCTGCGAAGTGATTCGCGGGGCGCACGCATTTTTTACATTTTGTTATGGTGGTTTAAATTGTTTTCAAAATCTGAAATAAAGTTTTCATTTCCGGAGAAAACCTTTTACTTTTGCTCGAAAGAAGACGAATAACAGATTTTAAGTATATGAAAGTAGGATTATTTATTCCCTGTTATATCAATGCCGTTTATCCGCAGGTGGGAGTGGCTTCTTTTAAGTTGCTGAAAAGCCTGGGGGTGGATGTAGATTATCCGCTGGACCAGACTTGCTGCGGACAACCGATGGCGAATGCAGGATTTGAAGAAGAGTCAGTAGAATTGGCCAAACGTTTTGACCGTCTTTTTGAACAGTATGATTACATTGTAGGCCCGTCGGCCAGCTGTGTGGTATTTGTGCGTGATCATTATGGACAGCTATTAGCCAAGGAACCTCATCGTTGTGCCAGCGAAGGCAAAATTTATGATATCTGCGAATTTATTCATGACGTGGTGAAACCCACTTCCTTGCAGGCTTCTTTCCCTCACAAGGTCAGTATCCAGAACAGTTGTCATGGAGTGCGTCTGATGCACCTTTCTTCACCGAGCGAATTGAATATCCCGTATTATAATAAGCTTCGTGATTTGCTTTCCTTGGTGAAAGACATCGAAGTGGTAGAGCCGGAAAGACCGGATGAGTGTTGTGGATTTGGAGGTATGTTTGCAGTAGAAGAACACGCCGTATCCGGACAGATGGGACGTGATAAGGTGAAACGTCACATGGATACGGGTGCAGAATATATCGTAGGTGCCGATGGCTCCTGTCTGATGCATCAGAACGGGATAATTGCCAGAGAGAAGTTGCCTATCAAAACCATTCATATTGTAGAAGTTTTAGCTACAGGACTATGAGTACGAAACATTCAAAAGCCGCCGAGAAGTTTCAGGAAAATAAGAAACTGGCGGGATGGCATGACCAGACCTTGTGGATGATGCGTGCCAAACGGGATAAGATTAGCCGGGAGGTACCGGAATGGGAACAGTTGCGCGACATGGCTTCTGCCATCAAGATGTACAGCAACAGTCACCTGGATTTGCTTTTGCAGGAGTTCGAAAAGAACGCACAGGCAAACGGAGCCCATGTGTATTGGGCGAAAGATGCCGATGAGTATTGTTCTATAATCTATAATATTCTGCACGGACACAATGTGCATCGCTTTATCAAGAGTAAATCGATGCTGGCCGAAGAATGCGGACTGAATGAATATCTGATTCAGAAAGGAATTGACGTGGTGGAAAGTGATTTGGGAGAAAGAATTCTTCAGCTGATGCATAAGAAACCTAGTCACATCGTGGTGCCAGCCATCCATATCAAGAAGGAAGAAATCGGCGAGCTGTTCGTAAAAGAGATGGGTACGGAGCCGGGCAACAATGACCAGACTTATTTGACCCATGCGGCGCGTAAGAATCTGCGTCATAAGTTTATTGAAGCAGAAGCAGCCATGACAGGTGCTAATTTTGCCGTGGCTTCTACGGGTGAGTTTGTGGTGTGTACCAATGAAGGTAATGCAGATATGGGTACCTCGCAACCTAAATTGCAGATTGCTGCTTTCGGGTTGGAAAAGATTGTGCCCGACCGTGAAGCACTGGGTGTATTTACCCGCTTGCTGGCACGTTCTGGTACCGGACAACCCATCACTACCTATACTTCACATTATCGCAAACCCCGCAAAGGAGGTGAACTGCATATCATTATTGTAGATAACGGACGTAGTAATATTCTGGCTGATCAGGAGCATGTGAAGACGCTGAACTGTCTGCGTTGTGGAGCTTGTATGAATACGTGTCCGGTGTATCGTCGTTCTGGCGGATATTCTTATACCTATTTTATTCCAGGTCCGATTGGCATTAACCTGGGAATGCTGAAAGCGCCTTTGCACTATTATGATAATGTGTCGGCGTGCTCTTTGTGTTACTCTTGTCAGAATGTGTGTCCGGCGAAAGTAGATTTGGCAGACCAGATTTATCGTTGGAGACAGAAACTGGATGGCTTGGGAGTAGCCAGCTCGTCCAAGCGTTTGATGTCGGGTGGAATGAAAGTGCTGATGGGACATCCGTCTTTATTTAATTTGGCTCTGGCACGGGCATCGTGGGTGAATTCTTTCCCTCGTTCATTGGTGTACAATGGACTGAATGACTGGGGAAAAGAACATGAAATGCCACAGTTTGCCAAGGAAAGTTTTAATGAAATGTGGAAAAAGGGTAAAGTAAAATAGGGAAGCTATGAGTCGTAGAGAAGATATATTGCAGAACATACGTCGTAATACGCGAGTACGTTATGAAAAGCCGGATCTGTCTGCATTGGAACAAGGGGCAATTACGTACGCTGATCCGGTAGCACAATTCTGTAAGGTTGTGGCAGAGGTCGGCGGACGTGTGGTGACGGTCAATGAGGGAGAAGATGTCAACGAGTTGGTTCGTAAATTGTATCCGGACGCCAAACGCATCGCTTCCAATCTGAAGAATATTACTTGTGCCACTTTTCATCCTGATGATGTGGCTGCTTCTGCCGATTTGGATGGTACAGACCTGGCTGTAGTAGACGGACGTATCGGAGTGTGTGAGAATGGGGCTGTCTGGGTGCAGCAGGATGTGGAACAGCGTGCGGTGTATTTTATTTCTGAAGCTTTAATTCTTCTGCTTGACCGGAAAAATCTGGTAAACAACATGCACGAGGCCTATCAGAAAATAGATACAGGAGAGTATGGTTACGGCGTTTTCATTTCAGGTCCTTCAAAAACTGCAGATATTGAACAGGCGTTGGTAATGGGAGCACATGGAGCTCGTGAACTGACAGTCTTGTTACTGTAGATGCAAATAGAATACAAAAAAGAAGTCCTGGCATTTTGAGTTGAGGTGCCAGGACTTCTTTTTTGCCTTTTTCCTTGAAAAGGGTTATTTGTGCTGCATGGCCTGTTGGCTAAAAGGTCTTGCAGTTTCTGTTATATTGTGGTTATTGTTCAACTCCAAGAACTGGGTACCTGTCCACCACAATATATTCATGACGATTACAGCCAATATAATGGTGAAAGCTGTAATTTTTGCTTCCAGCTGTTTACTGGAAATTCTTTTTGAATTTTCTTTTCCCATCTCGGTACTGTTCACTAACCTTATTTTTTCCATATAGTAATTATAGTCTTATTGTTTCTTGTTGTTTGTATAATAAATGAAACATAGATGTAATTACTGCATGGAGATGATAAATTTTTTCAGAAAAAGTTGTGACTTTTTGTTTTACGCGGTTAGGAATGGTCTCAGTACTTCCTAAAAAGTACCGTAGTACTGCCGGGGAAGTACTTCAGTACTTGCTTGAAAGTACTATAGTACTTCTTAAGAAGTACTGGGGGGTGAATAAGACATTGTAAACTAATTTGTTAGTTTACGTAAACTGTCTTGAAGTACTTTTCGAACAACTCTTTCGCTTCGTCCAATTGAACTTGCGTGTTGAGTTTCACATCCTTCAACTGATAGTCCAGTTTCATAGCTTCGTATTTGTGTACGCCTAAGGTGTGATAGGGAAGTATTTCAACCCGTTCAATCATGCGATAATTTTTGAAATGTTCACCAAGTGCTTCTATGTCTTCTTTAAAATAACTGTATTTCTGTACCAATACATAGCGCAGCCAGAACGGTTTCTGATTTTCTTCAAGCCAAGCAGCAGTTTTCAGGGTCTGTGCATTGCTTCTGGCAGTGAGTGCTTTATGGCGTTCGTCATTAAATTCTTTTACGTCAAGCAGAACGAGGTCTGCCAGCGAAAGCAGTTCCTTTACATCTTCGTTCCAGATTCCTCCATTTGTGTCCACGCAGATATGAATGCCCGCTTCTTTCAGCATGCGGAATAAAGGAACCAAGGCTTTTGCCTGAAAAGTCGGTTCTCCTCCACTAAAAGTAATACCTCCTTTTTTCCCGAAAAAAGGTTTCTGACTTACAGCCATCTTGAGAATCTCTTCGGGAGCGGTTTCTTTACTTTCTCCTTTGGCGTCAATGGTATCGGGGTTGGCACAATAAAGGCATCGGAAATTACAGCCTTGCAAGAAAACAACGAGACGTATTCCCGGACCGTCGTAAGTGCCTAATGATTCGTATGAATGTACTCTAATCATGATAGGATAAAAATAATAGACACAAACTACCAGACTGAAATCCGGGTAGTTTGTGTCCAGTTAAAATTATATACTCTTTATGCAAGAATTACATGCGTTCGTGGAAGCTGCGTGAAATTACTTCCAGCTGATGCTCACGGCTCAGTTTGATGAAGTTCACTGCATAACCAGATACACGAATTGTCAGCTGAGGATATTTTTCCGGATGCTCCATGGCATCTTCCAGCATTTCCCGGTTCAATACGTTTACGTTCAGGTGGTGTGCACCTTTCACGAAGTAACCGTCCATCATCGTTACCAGGTTCTCGATACGGTTTTCCATATCTACTCCCAAAGATTTCGGTACGATAGAGAAGGTGTTACTGATACCATCCTGTGAGTCGCGGTAGCGCAATTTAGCTACAGAACTCAGAGAAGCAATGGCACCGTTCTTGTCGCGTCCGTGCATCGGGTTGGCTCCAGGAGCGAATGCCACACCTTTGGCACGGCCATCGGGAGTTGCACCTGTTTTTTTACCATACATCACATTTGAAGTAATGGTCAGGATAGACAAGGTCGGTTTGGCATTCTTGTAAACCGGCAATTTCTTCAGCTCTTCGTCGAAGTAGTAAATCAAGTCTACAGCCAGGTGGTCTACACGGTCATCGTCATTTCCGAAGCAAGGGAATTCACCTTCGATGTCGAATCCTTCTGTCAGTCCGATATCGTTGCGACGGGCTGTTACCTTCGCATACTTGATGGCAGAAAGTGAATCCACAGCGATAGACATACCTGCTACACCGTAAGCCAGGTTGATGACCGGATCAGTATCTACGAAAGCCATCTGAGCCTTTTCGTAATAATACTTGTCGTGCATGTAGTGGATGATGTTCATGGCTTCGTTGTACACGCGTGCCATTTCTTTCAGCACTTTCTTATAGTTGGCAAGCACTTCTTCAAAGTTCAATACATCACCGCTCAATGCCGGAATATCCTTCACCATCAGTGTGCCGGTGTTTTCACAGCGTCCGCCGTTGATAGCCAGCAGCAATGCCTTGGCCAGGTTACAGCGTGCACCGAAGAACTGGATGTGACGACCGATGTCCTGATAAGATACACAGCAAGCGATACCGTAGTCGTCAGAGTTACGTACTTCACGCATCAGGTCGTCGTTCTCGTACTGGATAGAAGATGTATCGATAGAAACCTGTGCACAGAAGTTCTTGAAACCTTCCGGCAGTTCCGGGCTCCACAGCACGGTCAAGTTAGGTTCTGGTGAAGGACCGAGGTTGTACAATGTCTGCAAGAAACGGAATGAGGTCTTGGTTACTTTTGTACGTCCGTCGTTGAAGCGTCCACCGATGGATTCTGTAACCCATGTCGGATCACCGGCAAAGATGTCAGTATAAGCCTGCATACGCAAGTGGCGTACCATACGCAGTTTGATGACAAACTGGTCAATCAATTCCTGAGCGTGTGCTTCATCAATCAGGCCATGAGCCATATCGTATTCAATATAGATATCCAGGAAAGACGATACGTTACCCAATGACATGGCAGCACCATCCTGTTCTTTTACAGCAGCCAGGTAAGCCATATATACCCACTGAACAGCTTCCTGCGCATTGTGAGCCGGACGTCCCAGTTCAAGACCGTATTGCTCTCCCATGACCTTGATTTCCTTCAGCGCCCTAATCTGCTCAGCTACTTCTTCGCGAAGGCGGATACGGGCATCGGTCATTGGGCCTGTCAGATGACGTAAATCATTCTGTTTAGCTTCAATCAGTCTGTCCAGACCGTACAGTGCCAGACGACGGTAGTCACCGATGATTCGTCCACGTGCATAGTTGTCAGGAAGTCCTGTCAAGAAACCAAGTGAGCGGAAAGAACGGATTTCTTCTGTGTATGCATCGAAAACCCCATCGTTATGAGTTTTGCGATAATGAGTGAAAATATCTTTAACCTTCGGGTCAACTTCTACTCCGTTTTCACGGCAAGCTTTTTCTACTACCTTGATACCTCCAAAAGGTTTGATTGCGCGGCGCAACACTTCGTCAGTCTGCAAGCCGACAATAACTTCGTTTTCCTTATCAATATATCCCGGTGCGAAAGAAGTGATGGTTGATACTGTGGACGGATCGAGTGAGCGTACACCATTGTTTGCACGTTCTTCAGCTAGCGCTTCCAAACATTTGTTCCAAACAGCTTTTGTACGTTCAGTAGGACCGACCAGGAATGAAGCGTCGCCCTCGTAAGGCGTAATGTTTGTCTTTACGAAATCGGTGACGTTGATTTCATGGTTCCAACGACCTTCTTTAAAATTCATTGCCATAAATTTGAAATATTAAAAAGTTATGTAAATGTGGTTTTCTAAACCGAGTGCAAAGGTAGTGAAAAACCTTGTTTTGTACAATACCTAGTTTGTGGTATATTATCATTTTGCATTAATTACAAAGTGGTATAAGATTTAGAATAAAGCTGGAAGTAAAATGTGTTTGTGAAAAAATCTCGGCAAAAGTTTGCACAACTCAAAAACTCGCTCTATCTTTGCACCGCATTTGAGAGAAAATGCGTTCCCAAAGAAGATTGGAAGTTTGGGTGAGTGGCTGAAACCAGCAGTTTGCTAAACTGCCGTACGGGTAACCGTACCGGGGGTTCGAATCCCCCAGCTTCCGCTTCGGTTGAGAAAAGAGAATGGCGCTTTCGTCTAGTGGCCTAGGACGCGGCCCTCTCACGGCTGAAACACGGGTTCGATTCCCGTATGCGCTACAGTCGGCTACTGGAAGTTTGGGTGAGTGGCTGAAACCAGCAGTTTGCTAAACTGCCGTACGGGTAACCGTACCGGGGGTTCGAATCCCCCAGCTTCCGCTTTTGTTATAGAACTCCGCTAATTGGCGGAGTTTTTTTGTGTCCTTTTGTAGGCTAATTATAATAGAAATGTTTGAAAATTTGCTATATTTGCCATATATAGAATATTTCTATGATTTGGATAGATGCTTTGTTTAACCTTATGTTTAAGCAGTTTTTGGAATAACATAGGTTCCTTGTGGTTTGTCGATTGAATTGTATTAATCTTTTATTTTTATCAATATGCTAAACAAGCAAATTATAGCTTTATGTACGGCTCTTTGTTGTTCGGTTGCGCCTGCCATTAGTCAGACACCGGAAAAAACGCAGCAGGATGCTATGAAAGAAAAAAGGATGGAGTGGTTCTCAAATGCCAAGTTGGGTATTTTTATTCATTGGGGTATTTATTCGGTGAAGGGGGGTTCCGAAAGCTGGTCTTTCTTCAATAAATACCTTCCGTATGAAGAATATATGAGCCAGAAGGATGGATTTACTGCCTCAAAGTATGATCCTAAAGCCTGGGTGGACTTGATAAAAGAGAGTGGAGCCCGCTATACGGTGATTACAACGAAGCACCATGATGGAATGGCTTTATGGGATACAAAAGCGGGCGAGCTGAGTACGGTAAAATGTACGCCGGCTAAAAGGGATTTGATCAGTCCTTTTGTAAAAGAAGTCCGCAAGCAGGGACTGAAGTTGGGATTCTATTATTCCTTGTTGGACTGGTCGCATCCTGATTATCCGAACATGACACGTACGGAAGTGCGTTATACGAATGATTCCGTGCGCTGGAAACGTTTCGTGAATTTTAATATGGCGCAATTGGCGGAGTTGAACAAGACTTGGAAGCCGGACTTGTATTGGTTTGATGGCGACTGGGAACAGACGGCGGAGGCATGGAACTCTAAAGGAATCGTGGATTTGTTGCGCTCGGACAATAAGAATGTAATTATCAACTCGCGTATCCAGGGATATGGAGATTATGCTACGCCGGAGCAGGGAGTTCCTATTGTACGTCCGGAAGATAAATATTGGGAGTTGTGTATGACGATGAATGATTCGTGGGGCTATCAGCATACGGATACCAACTATAAGTCTCCTTATATCTTATTGCGGACTTTTGTGGATTGCTTGAGTATGGGAGGAAATCTGTTGCTGGACATCGGTCCGAAAGAGGACGGTACGATTCCGGAAGAGCAGGTAGCTATCTTGAAAGAGTTCGGGCGTTGGACGAAAAAGCATAAGGAGGCGATTTATGATACGCGTGCCGGTATTCCAACAGAACACTTCCAGGGATATACAACACTGAATAAAGGGGGAGATATCTTGTATCTTTATTTACCTTATAAGCCTAATGGCCCCATTGAAGTGAAAGGGCTGATGAATAAAGTCAACCGGGTATGGGTAGTAGGTAATGGTTCCATGTTGTCTTATAAGGTATATAATAAGAACTATTGGAGTGAGGTGCCTGGTAATCTTTATATTGATGTGCCCGATCATGTGCTTGATTCACAAATTACGGTAATTGCCGTATTGCTGGATGGACCGGTTAAATTGTATCGGGGGGCGGGACAAGTTATTGAAAGTAATTAATGAAAAAAACTGATTATGAGAAAACAATTGATAGGTAGTTTGTTTGCATTTGCAATGGCAGGACAGCTCTGGGGGCAGGGGTTGTATGAAAAGTATGAACGTATGCTGACGCTTCCCGAAGGCTATGTATGCTATCGTGTGGATGGAAAAATTAAAGTAGATGGAAAACTGAATGAGGCAGACTGGCAAGAGGCGCAGTCCACTTCTTCTTTTGTAGATATAAGTGGGGAAGGATTTGCCAAACCTTGTTATGATACTTCTGCCAAAATGTTGTGGGATGATAATTATCTCTATGTAGGAGCCGTGTTGCAGGAGGATGACATCAAGGCGAAACTCAGTCAGCGGGATACGATTATCTATTATGACAATGACTTTGAAGTATTTCCTCGATCCGGATAGCGACGGACACAATTACTTTGAAATAGAAACCAATGCGCGTGGAGTGATTTTTGACCTGATGCTGGACAAACCTTACCGTTCGGGGGGTAATTTTATGATTCAGTGGGATTATCCGGGACTTCAGCTGGCTATTCATCGTGAAGGAACCTTGAACAAGTCGAAAGATAAGGATAAACAGTGGAGTGTGGAGATGGCTATTCCTCATAAAGCGTTGACAGTGAATTTCTCTAACCCGGCTCAGATTGGAAACTGCTGGCGTATCAACTTCTCACGTGTACAGTGGTTGAAGCCTGGACAGCGTGAAGAAAACTGGGTATGGATGCCTACCGGACGCATCGATATGCATATGCCCGACAGATGGGGGTTCTTGTATCTGTCGGATAAGGTGGTAGGAAAGGGTACTGATTCCTTCAAGTATCCTTACAATATGGCTGCCTATAAGTTGCTTTGGGCTATGTTCTATGCACAATTGGATAATTATGCCAAGGAGAAAAATTACATTCGTTCCAAAGAGAATTTCTTCCTGACCGAGGCGGAATTGAAGAACTTGCCCGCTGGTGCTGAAATCTTGGTAGAGGCTACACAGCGTACATTCTGTATGTCAGTAAGCGTGCCTGAAGAAAAAGTACGTTATGTGGTAGACCATAACGGTAGGTTTACTCGTGAAGCCATTACTCCCCGTCAGGTAAAGAACTGGGTATGGATGCGCATTAATAAGGAAAAGGGAGATGCGTACTATAAGAAATACTTTGCTCTGATGAAAGAATGCGGCATCAGTGGAGTCATGTTTGAAGGCTATGATGAGGCTACTTACCGGATATGTAAGGAAGCGGGTCTGGAGGCGCATTATTGGAAATGGACCATGAACCGCAGAGAAGTGCGTGAGACACATCCCGACTGGTTTGCCGTGAACCGTAAAGGGGAGTCATGCTATGACAAACCTGCTTATGTAGATTATTACCGCTTCTTGTGTCCGAACCATGAAGGTGTGGCTGAATATTTGGCTGCAGATTACCTGAAAGAAGCGAATCTGCCTTATGTGGATGGAGTGCATTTGGATTATGTGCGTTTCCCAGATGTAGTGTTACCGGTGAGCTTGTGGAAGAATTACGGAATTGAGCAGACTTCTGAATTGCCGGAATATGATTATTGTTATTGTGAGGTATGCCGGAAGATGTTTAGGGAGCAGACCGGAAAAGACCCGCTGGAATTGAAGTATCCGATGGAAGACCAGTCATGGATAAATTTCCGTCTGGATGCCATTACACGTGTGGTCAATAAGATTACGCAGACCATCAAGGCAGATGGCAAACGTATCTCTGCTGCGGTATTCCCGGGACCTTCTATGGCTCGCAAAATGGTGCGTCAGGATTGGGGGCAGTGGTCGCTCGATGCATACTTCCCGATGATTTACAATGGTTTTTATTATGAAGGACCGGAGTGGATTGGATGTTCGGTGAAGGAAAGTGTACAGGCGATTAATGGCCGGGCTAAAATTTATGCCGGATTGATGTTCCCTGATATTAAGAAAACTTTTGAGCAGGCATTGGATGAGGCTTTCAATAATGGAGCTTCAGGGGTTTCCTTCTTTGACGGGCCGGACGAAGAGTATTTGCATAAGTTTAAGGCTTATTTGGATAAAAGAGGTTTTGAAGTAGCAAAATAATAAAATGAGTATATGAAGATAGTTAGTATGTTTGTTTCCTTATTCGTGGCGTTGAACGTATGTGCGGCAGGACATAAGGAACTTCCTGCAAAAGGAGATTTGAATTTGACGGTATTTGACAAGGAGAATATTCATTTTGTACCAGATACCTATGCAGGGTATTCTACAGCGGGTGCGGATGGAGTTATTCACCTGGTGAACGGTCGTATTATTTTGAAGAAGATTCAGGTTCCCGATTACCAGCGGGATGTGACAGTCAGCTTGAAGGTGACCGTAGCCTCTAATGGTGACCGTTGGGATAAGTCCGGTTCTTGTTTTGTGCTTCCCAAGAATTCGGCTGTGAATTTGCTGAGTATTGCACAGGGAAAGAGAAAATTTCCGGAAATAGACAGTTTGAAACTGGAAAATATGATTGGAATTGTACCGGGAAAGGATTATTTGCCTACAATAGAGCTGATGCGTTTCATGACACCTTTCGGGGTAGGGCATTTCAGTGAAGATGATGATTCTTTGTCCAGCAAGCGTCGTCCGGTTTATATTCCTAAGTGGGAGAAATGTGTGCAATGGGAGCAGGACATTACCGATTTATATTCGGCCCTTAAAGGTGAAGTGTATGTCGGTATCTTTATTGACACGTGGACAAAAGAAGGGTATGTGGCCAGCATGGAGTTGAAAATCAAGGAAACTCCGGTAACATGTGAAAAGCTTGTCCGCCGTCATGTGGAACCTCTGATGAATACGGTATATTATATCGGTCAGTCTTATCCGGACATTTTTGCCCGTAAATCTGTTTCTACTGATTTTGTGCTTCCGAAGAACGCGAAGAATGTGCGTTTGAAATACATTGTAACCGGTCATGGAGGACATTCCGGTGGTGATGAATTTGTGCAGAAGCGCAATATCCTTTCCGTGGATGGAAAAGAGGTTTATAGTTTTGTTCCTTGGAGAGATGACTGTGCTTCTTTCCGTCGTTTCAATCCGGCTACTGGTGTTTGGCTTATCAAACGTCTGGCGGCCTATATTAGTGAGGAAGGTTACAAGACAAAGGAAGTAGAGGAACCATTGGCATCTTCTGATTTATCGCGTTCTAACTGGTGTCCCGGGTCGGATGTATTGCCGGAGGTAATTGAACTTCCAGACTTGCAAGCAGGAAAGCACACATTTACTGTCAGCATACCTGAAGCCCAGCCGGTAAATAAGGATGAATTGAATCATTGGCTGGTGTCTGCTTATCTGGTATGGGAAGAATGAGACTGTGTTTGAATCATAGATGATTGTATAAAAAAAGTTCGCCAGACTCCGTAAAAGCATCTGGCGAACTTTTTTATTGAACCATTATTTGGAGTGTGAAGAAACGAATGATGGAATCAGCTGGATACGTTTTCCAAAGAGTGGTGTTTTTACAGGCGGGAGTGCCTTGAAGTGTGGGGAAGCCGCACTACGGCTGCGTACACCGTCAGTTTCGTATGAACGTCCAGCTTCCGTGAGTGCCTGTTTCAAAAGAGGTTCATTGACATCTCCTATTTGATAAGCCTGTATCGGGTCATCCTCAATTTGGATATCCGGAATGAGCCCATCAGGCATACAGGGAGTTTTTCCATCGGCATTCTGGTAAATGCTGACCATTACATAGATTCCCCAGTTCTTCAGCTCTTGCGGACATTTTTCATACATATCTTCTGCGCTGAGCATCCATCCGGTGCAGTACTTGCCGTGTGTCTGTGTACCGATGAGTCGTACGTTTGTATAAGGCATTAATCCACCAAGCAGTGCTTCGGAGGCCGATGCTGATCCGGAACCGATTAATCCATAGATTTTTTTTAATCCGATGTTGGCATCTTTGGTGCTTGCATTGACTTCCACTTCCGGATAATTGAATTCTGTGGTGAAACGGGTTTCCAGATTTTCTCCTTGTTTCTGGTAGATTTCGCTCAAATAGCTGTTGTAGATTTCTTTTTCGAATACTTTCTTGCTGCTGACAGCTTCTTGCGGAGCAAACATGGAGGCTAACACATTTTCAGTAATAACATAACCTCCTCCGTTGTACCGGAGGTCTAAAACCAGTTCCTCTATACCTTCGGCTTTAAACTTTTTTCCGATTTTAATTAGTGGATTGATGGATTTCAGGTCAAAGCCGGTATAGGCCAGATAGCCCACTTTCTTTCCGTTGAATTCATATACGGAGTCACAGATGATGGGATTCTCGTACATGTTGACGGCTGTTAGCTCTATTGACTTGTTCTGGCTGACGATGGTATTTTCTTTCAGTTCTCCGAAGGAAACCTTTAAGGTAGGTTTGTAGTATAAATCCGTATAGTTGTCGGGGGTAATTTTTTCATCGTTTATAGAAAGGATAATGTTTCCTCGTTTAAATCCTGCTTTTGCGGCAGGAGTCCCTTCATGAACGAAGTTTACTACTGCTACATATTGATTCGTTTCTTTTTCTACCAGGTAAAAGGTCAGATTCCATCCAAATGTAGTAGAAACACCTTCCACACTGCTGTTGAAGGAAGCCATGTCGTCGGTGAGCATGGACCATTTGTCAATGTATTTATCCCCTTGGTGGTACCTTATCCGGTCAACGGTGCCGATTGGGTCATTGTTGGTCTCGATGTTCCAGTTGTCCAGGTCACTACTGATTTCCTTATTCCAGTAATAGTAGGTACTCATAGCTTCCTTGCCGAACATGTTGGCATAATAGAGTTCTGTGGGGTTCTTCGATGTGGGATTCTGATCACCTTCTCCGTTTGTTGGTTTTGGATTCTCTTCCGAACATCCGGTTAGTACGGCTCCTCCCAATAGAGTGGAAAGCAGTAGCCATGATAGTTTTTTGTTCATAGTTTAATTTTTGAGAATTAGTACAAGGTTTTACTTGACAAAAATAACAAAAACTATCTGTTTTCTTTCTAATAAGAAGGGGAAAGTAAAGGTTTTTTTAAGGTTAACTTCTGGCTTCTCTTCTTTTTTGTGCAAAGGAGAAGCCAGAAGAGGGGGTAATTAGAATTTATAGTTCAGACTTAATCCGAATACTTTGTTCGTGCGGTTGTAAATGTCGGTTCCTTTCAGACCTGTACCATTGTAGCTATCTGTTTCTTTGGTGTATTTGTTGTAATGTGTCCAGAAATAGGCTACATCAATACTCCATGCCTGTGTAAGGTTGACTCTGGCACCAAATCCCAATGAGTAAGAGTCGCATGAGAAACTGGTGTCGGTTTGGAAATCATCGCTCAAACCATAGTTCGTCTTTTGGAAACCACCGCTGACGGTCAGTCGTTTGGTAATGTCCCATTCCATACCGGCAAGGTATTCGTGAGTACCATGCTTCAAGGTTTTCTGTCGGTCGTTCAGCATGCCTGCATGTTTATCATCATAAAAGTGATACTCCACAGAAGCACGGAGGTTAGGCAAAATTTCGTATCCGGCAGCTACGCTCAGGTAAGCGGGAATATCGCTGGGAGTCTGTTCTCCGTCTGCATAAGGTTCTATGACTGCTTCTGGAGTACCTGTAGGCACTTCCAGCGTGTGAGTCTGGTTCTCAATGTTCAGGTTTGTCTTGAATTCATATTTGGCAGCCAGGTTCCAGCGTCCTAGTTTAGCGTCTACGCCAATGATGGGAGTCAGTCCCCATCCGCTTTGGTCACAGTCCAGTTCTAGGTTTGCTAACTGAGCTCCACCTAAACTTTCTTTCATATATGCTTTTAAGTAACCTTCATAACCACTCTTTACGTAGTTCATTCGGCCGCCGGCAAACACACTCAGCCAGTCATTGATTTTGTAGCTCAATCCCAGTTGTACACCATAGATGTATTGCTTTCCGTCCATAGACGTATTGATGTCGTACATCTGGGGAGTTACTTGTCCGCCAGTTTGCTGGTAAATCATCCCCATAGCTAATGCATCGAACATTGGAAGACCGTTGCTGAATGAAGCTTTTCCTCCACCGCCGGTAATGGCAAAGCTGGCAGAGATTACCCAATTATCCTTTTTATATAATCCTTGAAAGCTCGGGATGAAGGGAGCAGAAGCTGTTCCTTTGTACAGTCGGCTACCGTCTGTTCCGTCAGCTTGCTGAAAGAGCGGGAAAGTAGCGTCAATTTCACGGGCCTGATAAGCACTTTGTCCGGTCAGTGACAGGTAGAATCCCTCGTGTGAAAGGAAAGAAAGCCCTGCGGGGTTACTGTACACGCCATCTATATCAATAGAAGCTCCTCGGGCTATCATTCGGAGGAATGCGGCATTTTGATTGGTGTTGGTCAGATAATCTCCCGCGAAAGTCGGGAAAGAGATACACAGTGTCGCTGCACTGATGAATAGAAGTTTTTTCATTCGTTTCTAGGTTGTTTGTTAAAAATCGGCTGCAAAAATAGTGTTAAATTGCACACAAACCAACGAAATGAGTAAAAATTATTCTATTTGAAATTGTTTTATTTGAAACTAAACGCTAGGGAAGGTATTTAAGTGCTTTTTGTGTAGTTCTGGTTTTAAAAGTGTATCTTTGCAAAAGTATGCAATTCCCAATCATTTTTATTATTTTGAAATATGTACACCAATAAGGAAATCTGGCGTGTTACTTATCCTATTTTTCTGGGCTTATTGGCGCAAAATGTGATAAATGTGACCGATACAGCTTTTTTAGGGCGTGTGGGTGAAGTCGCTTTGGGGGCAGCTGCCATGGGCGGATTGCTCTACATTTGTGTTTATACCATTGCTTTTGGTTTTAGTGTCGGTTCGCAGATTCTGATAGCCCGTCGCAATGGAGAAGGAAACTATCGGGCAGTGGGCCCTATCATGTGGCAGGGAACGGCTTTCAGTTTCGGGATGGCGGTTTGTCTGCTGATACTGATGTATTTTTCTGCCGCTCCGTTGATTCGGTTACTGATTACTTCGGATTCTATTTACGGGGCTACGTATGAATTTTTTACCTGGCGTATTTGGGGATTCCTTTTTGCTTTTGTAAACGTGATGTTTCGTGGACTTTATATCGGCATTACGCGTACTAAAGTGCTGACCATGAATGCAGTCGTAATGGCTTTGGTGAATGTGGTACTTGATTACGCCTTGGTATTCGGAGAATTAGGCTTACCGGAAATGGGGGTACGTGGTGCCGCCTTGGCTTCTGTCATAGCCGAAGCTTCTTCGTTGCTCTTCTTTTTGCTTTATACCTATTATAAAGTAGACCTGAAAAAATATGGACTGAATCGTTTTGGACAGTTCGATTTAAGTATGGTGCTGCGTATCCTTCGCATATCTTGTTTTACGATGGTACAGTATTTTCTGGCCATGGCCATCTGGTTTGTCTTCTTTATGGCCCTTGAACGACTCGGACAGCGGCAGCTGGCGGTGGCTAATATCGTACGAAGTGTATATGTAGTACTGCTGATTCCCGTGCAGGCACTTTCCACTACAGCCAATACGCTGGTGAGCAATCTGATAGGTGCCGGTGGTTCATCTGGGGTAGTCACCTTATTGCATAAAATATCCCGGATGTCGTTCTTGATTATGGTAGTGTGCGTAGGCTTGTGCGTGGCGTTTCCCGGAAGTATCTTGTCGGTTTATACAAATGAAGAAGCCTTGCTGGTAGAATCTGTGTCGGCATTGTACGTGGTATGTGGGGCCATGTTGATTGCTTCACTGGCCAATGTGTACTTCAATGGCATATCTGGAACAGGCAATACACAGGCGGCGCTGGTATTGGAAATTTTTGTACAAGTTTTTTATGCACTTTATATCATTGTAGTGGGCATGGTCATCCAGGCTCCAGTGGACGTATGTTTCACTACGGAAGTAATTTATTACGTATTGATGTTAGGTTCCAGTCTCATTTATCTGAAAAAAGCAAAATGGCAGAACAAAAAGATTTGAGCGTTCCGATTTTTTTGTAATTTTGCACGCTGGAAATTTTTGATAATAAATAAAAAAGCAACGATATATGTTCGACAATTTAAGCGAAAGACTAGGAACGGTCGTTCAAGATATTGAAAGGTGAAGGCAAGATCACCGAAATCAATGTGGCGGAGACCCTGAAGGATGTGCGTCGTGCATTGCTGGATGCCGACGTGAACTATAAAGTAGCCAAGAACTTTACGGATACAGTGAAGGAAAAGGCTTTGGGACAAAATGTATTGACAGCCGTAAAGCCTAGCCAGTTGATGGTAAAGATTGTACACGATGAGCTGACTACCTTGATGGGTGGGGATACTGCCGAAATTGAATTGAAAGGTCGTCCGGCTGTTATCTTGATGTCAGGTTTGCAGGGTTCAGGTAAGACTACCTTCTCTGGTAAGCTGGCCCGTATGATGAAGTCAAAGAAGAACCGTAAACCTTTGCTGGTAGCGTGCGACGTATATCGTCCGGCTGCAATTGAGCAGTTGAAAGTGCTCGGCCAGCAGGTAGAAGTACCTGTGTATAGCGAACTGGAAAGCAAGAATCCTGTACAGATTGCATTGAATGCCATTCAGGAAGCAAAGGCAAAAGGATATGATTTGGTAATTGTCGATACAGCAGGACGTCTGGCTATTGATGAACAGATGATGAACGAGATTGAAGCTATCAAGAAAGCTATCAATCCGGATGCTACGCTGTTCGTGGTAGATGCCATGACCGGACAGGATGCGGTAAATACAGCTCGTGAGTTTAATGAACGCTTGGATTTCACCGGTGTAGTACTGACGAAGTTGGATGGTGATACCCGTGGTGGCGCGGCCCTGTCTATCCGTACGGTAGTCAACAAGCCGATTATGTTCGTGGGTACCGGTGAGAAACTGGATGCCGTAGATCAGTTCCACCCGGCTCGTATGGCCGACCGTATATTGGGAATGGGTGATATCGTATCTTTGGTAGAACGTGCTCAGGAACAATACGATGAAGAGGAAGCAAAGCGCTTGCAGAAGAAAATCCAGAAGAATCAGTTTGACTTCAATGACTTCCTGACTCAGATTCACCAGATCAAGAAGATGGGTAACCTGAAGGAACTGGCTTCCATGATTCCGGGTGGTAGGTAAAGCCATCAAGGATATTGATATTGATGATAATGCCTTCAAGAGCATCGAAGCAATTATTTATTCCATGACTCCGGAAGAACGTACTCATCCTGAAATTCTGAACGGCAGCCGTCGTACACGTATCGCTAAGGGTAGTGGAACAAGTATTCAGGAAGTAAACCGTCTTCTGAAGCAGTTCGACCAGACTCGTAAGATGATGAAGATGGTAACTGGCAGCAAGATGGCTGGCATGATGCAGAAGATGAAAAAGAAATAATCGTGCAGATTAAGATAGTGAAAAGCGGACAGCAGGAGTCTTTAAAGGAACTACCTGCTGTCCGCTTGTTTTTTATTCATATAGTAAATATTTTTTGCGTAAGGCACGGTAAGCTTGCAAACTTGGTTCCCATGCCTGACGTATTTCGGACTCCGTTTTTCCCTGAAGTATGTCCTTTCGTACCTGTGAGGTACCCATTAGCAGGTCAAACCACTGGGGACGGCTAAAGAAACGCTTTTATCAGCATCTGGATACAGTTTCTGATAAAGTCGATAAAACTGCAGGAGGTATTTTAGGGAGAAGCCTTGAGGCAGCTCTTTCTCTGTACGCAGGTCAAGGCCAAAGCAGGTCTGATTCTGATGAAGCGGATGCTTGTCGAACCCTTTTAAAGAGAGTGGGATAAACTGAAACCAGAATAAATCCTTTAGTGCCGGAGAACCGATGACTTGGAAAGGATAGGTGGTACCTCTTCCGACGCTTACGGAAGTACCCTCAAAAGGGCAGAGTGAAGGGTAGAGCGCAATGGCAAGATCGTTGGGCAAATTAGGAGAAGGTTTTACCGGAAGAGAGTAAGGCTGACCGTGTTTCCATCCTTCCACTCGGATTACTTGCAAACGACATTGCAGACCTTTACCCAACCATCCTTCTCCATTAATCATTCCAGCCATTTCGCCTAAGGTACATCCGTGAAGCAGGGGAATGGGAAGCATGCTCACAAAACTTTTGTATGCTTTTTCCCGTATCGGACCGTCTACATAGTCACATGGATTGGGGCGATCCAGCACAATCAGCTCTTTTTGGTTCTCGGCACAAGCCTGCATTACGTAGTAAAGGGTACTGATGTAAGTATAGAAGCGGGCTCCTACATCTTGTATGTCGAATACCACTACATCCGTGCCTGTCAGCTGTGAAGCTAGCGGTTTCTTGTTTTTCCCATAAAGTGAAAGGATGGGCACTCCCGTGCGGGTATCTTTCCCGTTTTGAATGTATTCTCCGGCATCTGCATCCCCTCGAAATCCATGCTCAGGAGCAAATACACGCACGATTTTTATTTGACTGGTCAGGGTGTCTAGCAGGTGTGTTTTCCCATAAAGAGAAGTATGGTTTACTACTAGAGAAACCCGTTTTCCTTTAAGCAAGGGGAGCAGCTTTTCCAGCTGGTCTGCTCCGTTGCGTACGGTGGCATGTCCTTGAAAAGCTATAAAACAGCCTATACATGCACCCAAAATGTATTTCAAAAAGATTCTTTTCGTGTAACTCATGGAATTTTTGTAGATTTGTGATACTTTTTACAAATATAGCCACATTTATTTATGAATCCACTTGCATTGATTGACAAATATTATCCGGAAGATAATGAGTTAAAACATATTTTGTTGGTACACAGCCGTTCGGTAGCAGATAAAGCCTTGGAAATGGCACGTAAGCATCCGGAACTGAATCTGGATTTGACTTTTATAGAAGAGGCAGCCATGCTGCATGATATTGGTATTTTTATGACGGATGCAGATGGTATTTGTTGTTTTGGAACGTATCCTTATATTTGTCATGGGTATTTAGGTTCAGAACTGGTAGCTCGCGAAGGTTATCCACGTCATGCGCTGGTGTGTGAGCGTCATACTGGTGCCGGACTTTCTCTTAAGGCGATTATGGAACGTGACCTTCCGGTACCTCACCGTGAAATGATTCCTGTCAGCCTGGAAGAACAGATTATCTGCTTTGCCGACAAGTTTTATTCAAAGACTAAATTAGATAAAGAAAAGAGTGTGGAGAAGGCCCGAAAGAGTATTGAAAAGCATGGGGAAGAGGGCTTGACACGCTTTGATGCTTGGTGTAAACTCTTTTTGTAGAACTAAAAATACATTAAAAAGGAAAGGGTTGACGTTTATTTGTAGGATAATGCTTACTTTTGCACCGCATATTGCGTAAAAAGACGGTGATGACATCATTTAGAAGAACTACATATTTACTGCTATCTCTGTTTGTTTTTGGCTTTTTCTGCTCATTTTATGCCGAAGCACAGCGTGTGAGAGGAAAGCGTATGCGGGGAGGAGAAAAAACCGACTCCCTTCATCGGGATTCTGTGGCGCTTGATTCGCTGGGAATGGACTCTTTGGCCGTGGATACCACAAAGAAAAAAGAACCCCTGGATGCGCCGGTCATTTATGAGGCAAGCGATTCTATTGTCTTTACAAAGGATGGATATGCGCACCTTTATGGGGAAGGTAAGGTGAATTACCAGAACATTGAACTGACTTCTGCGGTAATTACCATGAATATGGATAGCAGTACCGTCTTTGCTAAGGGGGTAGCCGATACGACAGGAGTGGAAACGGGTACGCCGATTTTCAAGGATGGAGAAACTCCGTATGAGTCTAAAATTATGCGCTATAACTTCAAGACGAAGAAAGGTTTTATCAATAACATTGTAACTCAGCAGGGGGAAGGTTATGTCACTAGTGAGGAGGGAAAGAAAGGAGCAGATGATGAGATTTACATGCGTCATGGTAAATATACTACTTGTGACAATCATGAACATCCTCATTTTTACTTGCGGCTTTCTATGGCAAAGGTACGTCCGAAGAAAAACGTGGTCTTCGGACCTGCAGCTGGTGGTGGAAGATGTGCCTTTGCCTATTGCCGTGCCTTTTGGCTTCTTCCCGTTCAACAGCAGTTATTCGTCAGGATTTATCATGCCGACGTATGGTGATGAAATGAACCGTGGTTTCTATTTGCGTGACGGTGGTTATTATTTTGCCATCAGTGACCGGATGGACTTGAAGGTGTTGGGCGAAATCTTTACGAAGGGCTCATGGGGTTTGTCGGCTGCATCTAACTATAACAAGCGTTATAAATACAGCGGTTCGTTCAATGCCAGCTATCTGGTGACCAAGACCGGTGAAAAGAATATGCCCGACTATTCCGTATCGAAAGACTTCCGTATCCAGTGGAGCCATCGGCAGGATGCCAAGGCTAACCCGAACAGCTCTTTCTCTGCCAGTGTGAACTTTGCGACCAGTAGTTATGACCGTTCTAGTTTGAGTAGTTTGTATAATCCGCAACAGTATTCTCAGAATACCAAGGCTTCCAGTGTGAGCTATTCGCGGAACTTCCCGGAAATTGGATTGAATCTGTCCAGTACATTCAATATCTCTCAGAATACGCGTGACTCTTCTATCAGTGTGACGTTGCCGGATTTGAACATCTCGTTGAACCGTATTTATCCGTTCAAGCGTAAGAAATCGGTAGGAGATGAACGTTGGTATGAAAAGATTTCTTTCCAATATACCGGTAGTATGACCAACTCCATCAGTACAAAGGATAATCTGTTGTTTAAGACACCTTTGACACAGTGGGAGAACGGTATGCAGCACAAGATTCCGGTTTCGGCTACTTTCAACCTGTTTAAGTATATCAACATTGTGCCTTCGTTCAACTATACCGAACGCTGGTATTTGCGGAAAGTAAAACAGAGTTATGACCCGAGTCCTGCTTCTACTGACCATGTGAAGCGGGATACCATCAACGGGTTCAACCGTTTGTATGATTATAACTTGTCTTTACAGATGAATACCAAGTTATATGGTATGTACAAGCCTTTGTTCATGAAGAGTAAGGAACTTCAGATTCGTCATGTCTTTACCCCTACTGTCAGCTATACCTATACGCCAGACTTTGGAAAATCACGTTACGGCTATTATGATACCTATACTTATACGGATGAGGATGGTGAAGTGCGTACCGTAGAATATTCTCCTTATGAAGGAGCAGTGTATGGCTATCCGGGAAAAGGTATGTCACAGAACATTAGCTTCTCGGTAGATAATAACATTGAAATGAAGATGAAGTCGGATAAGGATACCACTGGTTATAAGAAAATAAGTTTGATTGACCAGTTGGGAGCTTCTCTTTCTTACGACGTAGCCAACAAGCGGTGGAGTGACTTGAGTATGAATCTTCGCTTGAAGTTGACCAAGAGTTATACGTTTAATATGAATGCCTCATTCGCTACGTATGCCTATGAGTTTGATGAGAATGGTAATGTAGTGGTCGGTGACCGTACAGAATGGTCTTATGGACGTTTTGGACGTTTTCAGGGATATAGCGGATCATTCTCTTATACGTTGAACAATGATACTTTCAAGAAACTCTTCGGAAAGAAAGAAGAGGATGAAAAGAACAAGGACAATAAAGGGAAGGAAGAAAATGAAGACGAGGAGACAGATGAAGAAACGGAAGAACAGAATAACAACTCCAACATGCGAAAGACGGAGAAAGCTTCTGTCGATTCAGATGGTTACCTGGCTTTCAAGTTCCCGTGGAGTGTCAGTTTGAGTTATAGCTACAGTATTCGTGAAGACCGTTCGAAGGACATTAACATCAAGACCATGCGTTATCCGTATTCATTGACGCATTCATTGAATGTATCGGGTAACTTCAAGATTGGTAGCCGTTGGAATATGACCTATTCTACCGGATACGACTTTACCTCCAAGGAGATGTCTATGACAACCTTGAACATTACCCGTGATTTGCACTGCTTTAATATGAGTTGCGGATTGGTGTTCGGTCCGTTTACTTCTTATAACTTCTCTATCCGTGCCAATTCCAGTATGCTGACCGATGCCCTGAAGTGGGATCAGCGAAGCAATACGGGTAGTGCAGTTACCTGGTATTAATCCTTTAGGAATTCTTCGGCCCGGGCCAATGTGTCCGGTTTGCCGATGTCAATAAGTTGCAAGTCTTCTTTGATGTATCCTCCGAACTGGAGTTGCCGGCAGGTGTGCAGATAAAAATCCATGATGGGAAATTTACCGTTCCATGTCTCTCCTTCCATGTAGCGAAACAGATCCGGTGAAATTACATGGATGCCGCTGAATGCATATTCGTGGTATTGGCCTGGTTCGTACACAAACCCTTCCGGCTTGGTTTGCAGGGTGTTCTTGTGAATCCAGCCCTGCAGGCGGTTGTTTGTATCGAACAATAGGTAGCGTGAGGTTTTGCGCGGGCTGACCAGCAAGGTAGCTTGATTCTGGCTCTTCCGATGAAAATCATAGACCTCTTTCAGGTCGGCATTCGACAGAATGTCTACGTTGTGTACCAAGAACGGTTCCGTTCCTGTAAAGAAGGTTGCCGCTTTTTTGATACCGCCCCCTGTGTCGAGTAACTTGTCACGCTCGTCGCTGATATGAATCGTCAGTCCGAAATTCTGGTTGGCTTTCAGAAAATCGATAATCTGTTCTCCGAAATGGTGAATGTTGATGACCAGTTCGGTAAATCCCGCTTTTTTCAGTTTGAGAATCACATGTTCCAGCATGGGACGTCCAGCTACCGGTACTAAGGCCTTGGGCATGTGGTCGGTCAGCGGTTTGAGCCGGGTACCCAGTCCGGCAGCAAATATCATGGCTTTCATTTGGCTTTCAGTAATTGGTCTATTTGTTGTTCCCGATGAATCAGGTGTACATTAATTTTAAATTTTTCATGCAAGTGCATTGCTGTGTGCTGGGCAGAGTACACGGAGCGGTGTTGTCCTCCGGTGCATCCGAAGCAAATCATCAGGTGCGAGAATCCACGTTCCAGGAAGCGTTGCACGTGGGCATCCACCAGAGCGTCGGTATGACAAAGGAACTCTGTAATTTCTCCGTCTTTCTCTAAAAATTCTATGACCGGTGTGTCCAGTCCTGTAAGCGATTTGTACTGTTCGTAGCGTCCGGGGTTGTGTACGGCGCGGCAGTCAAACACGTATCCTCCACCATTTCCGCTTTCGTCTGCCGGAATACCTTTCCGGTAAGAGAAACTCATCACCGTGACCGTCAGGTTACGGCGGTTGCGTGCAGCAGCAAACTGTTTCAGTTCTGTCATGCGCTGCAATACCTCGCAGAGATAAGGATATTCCGGAAAACCCTCTTGCAATAACTGGCGCAGATTTTCAATGGCAAAAGGAATGCTCTCAATGAAATGAGCCTTTTTCTCGAAGTAGCCGCGGAAGCCGTAAGCTCCCAGTACTTGTAGCGTGCGGAACAATACGACATGACGCAGACGGGACAGGAACACTTCCTTTTCTATCTGTTTGTAGGGACGCAGTGCTTCCAGGTACTCGTCAATCAATTCCTGGCGTAGGCTATCCGGATAGTTGGCCTTGGCTTGCCAGAGGAAAGAAGCCACGTCGTAATACAGCGGTCCTTTTCTTCCTCCTTGGAAATCAATTAAGTAAGGCTCTCCATCCTTCACCATGATGTTACGGCTCTGGAAGTCGCGATACATGAATACCGGTTGGGTTTCCATGCTTTCTATCAGTGTCTGGCAAAGGGCTTCGAAATCGTCTTCTAACAAATCCTCTCTGAATTCCACTCCCGTAGCTTTCAGAAAACAGTATTTAAAGTAGTTCAAGTCCCACAGAATGCTTCTGTGATTAAACTCTACCGCCGGATAGCATTTTCCGAAATCCAGTCCTTGTGCCCCTTCAAACTGTATGCGGGGTAGTAACCGGATGACTTTCTTCAGCAAGTCCTTTTCCGTTGAGTCAAACTCTCCGGTTTCTCTTCCGTGTGCGATAAGCTGGAACAGAGAATCTGTTCCTAAATCATCCTGCAGGTAACAGAGTCTGTCGTGGGAAACGGCATGCACCGTCGGTACGGGTAAATGCTGTGCCTGAAAATGATGCGACAGGTAGATGAAGGCCTCGTTTTCTTCGCGTGAAGTACCGCATACCCCGATAAGGGTCGGAGTACCCTTCAGGCGGTAGTAGCTTCTGTTGGAGCCTGCTCCCGGCAATGCTTCCACGCTTTCCGGAGCATGACCGGTGAATAGGCTGTATAGGGTTTCAAGAGTTTGAGTCATGTGTCTGTTCGTTAAGATTACTGATTGAGTTTTTCTGCCAGGTATTGTCCCGTATAGGAAACCGCACATTTAGCCACTTCCTCCGGTGTGCCGGTTGCCACGAGATTTCCTCCCATGTCGCCACCTTCCGGACCGAGGTCAATCACATGGTCAGCGCATTTGATGACATCCATGTTGTGTTCGATGATGACCAGCGTATGTCCCCGACTGATGAGGGCATCGAAAGCTTCCAGCAGTTTCTTGATGTCATGGAAGTGCAAGCCAGTCGTCGGTTCGTCGAACACGAAAATGGTAGGCTGTGCCTTTTCGATGCTGAGGAAGTACGCCAGTTTCACGCGCTGGTTTTCGCCTCCCGAGAGGGTAGACGAAGACTGTCCCAGCTTGATGTAACCCAGTCCCACATCCTGTAGCGGGCGCAACTTCTTGACAATCTTCTTCTGGTTGTGTTCCGTAAAGAACTCGATGGCCTGGTTGACCGTCATTTCCAGTATGTCGTAAATGTTTTTTCCTTCATATTTTACTTCCAGCGTTTCTTTCTTGAAACGTTTGCCGTGGCACGATTCGCATTCCAGCACAAGGTCGGCCATGAACTGCATTTCTACCGTCACCGTTCCTTCTCCTTTGCATTCTTCGCAGCGTCCGCCTTCTGTGTTGAACGAGAAATAGCCGGCTGTATATCCCATCTGTTTCGACAGAGTCTGTTCGGCAAACAGCTTGCGGATTTCGTCGTACGCCTTGACATAAGTCACCGGATTGCTTCGGGAAGACTTACCGATAGGGTTCTGGTCCACAAATTCGATGTCGTTCACCTGACGGATGTCTCCTTCCAATGAGATGAATTCGCCCGGACGTTCGCTCGATTCACTGTATTCCCGTTTTAGAGCCTTGTAGAAAATGTCGCGTACCAGCGTACTCTTTCCGGAACCGCTGACACCTGTTACTACCGTCATCACGTTAAGTGGGAAGCGCACGTCGATGCCTTTCAGGTTGTTCTCGCGTGCTCCTTTGATTTCGATGAAATTGTTCCACGGACGATGGCTGGCAGGCAGGTCGATGGTCTCTTCTCCTAACAGGTATTTCACGGTATAGCTGTCGCTTCCTTTATGTAAGTCTTTCATGTCGCCCTCATACACCACTTGTCCGCCCAGTCGTCCGGCCTTCGGGCCGATGTCGATGATATAATCTGCTGCACGGATGATTTCTTCGTCGTGTTCCACTACCACTACCGTGTTTCCCAATTGCTGTAACTGGCGCAGCACCTTGATAAGGCGGGTAGTGTCACGGCTGTGCAGACCGATGCTTGGTTCGTCAAGAATATACAATGAGCCTACCAGACTGCTTCCCAACGATGTGGCCAGATTGATTCGCTGACTTTCACCGCCTGAAAGCGAGTTGCTCAACCGGTTCAGTGTCAGGTAACCCAGTCCCACATCCGACAGGAATGTCAGACGGTTCTTGATTTCACTCAGCAGGCGTTGTGCCACGAGGGTGTCGTGTGCATCCAGTGTGAGCGTACGGAAAAACTCCTGTAATTGGGTAATTGGCATTTCCACCAGTTCCGAGATATTCTTTCCCCCCACTCGCACGTAGCTGGCCTCCTTTTTCAGTCGGTTTCCGTGACAGGTAGGGCAAGTCGTTTTTCCCCGGTAGCGGGCCAGCATTACGCGATACTGTATCTTATATTGATTTTCCTCCAGCATTTTGAAGAAAGAGTCGATGCAGACCTTCTCTCTTGGGCCGTGCCAAAGGTAATCTTTCTGTTCCTGTGTCAGTTCATAATAGGGGGCAAAGATAGGGAAATCATGAGCCGGCGCTTCCCGAAGGAACTCGTTCAGCCATTCTCCCATTTTCTCACCTCTCCAGCAAAGTACGGCACCATCGTACACGCTCAGCGCCCGATTAGGCACCACCAGGTGTTCATCGATACCGATAATCTTTCCGAAACCTTCGCACGTAGGGCAGGCTCCCAGCGGAGAGTTGAATGAGAACATCTGGTCGTTCGGTTCTTCAAACTTGATACCGTCGGCTTCAAACTTGGTACTGAATACATGCAGGCGAGTGTCATCCGACAAATAGAAACGGAGCATACATGTGCCGTCACCTTCGTACATAGCCGTCTCGGCAGAATCCGTCAGTCGGCTGATAGCATCCTTGCTATCATCACAGCTCATGCGGTCCACTAACAGATACACCTTGTCGTTCTCATTGTAGGTATAATCCTCAATGCGTACCATTTCGCCGTCCACCTCTAGTCGGGTAAAGCCCTGCTTCATATCCATGTCCAGCTGTTCTGCCACACTTCTTCCGTCACGGGGAAGGATAGGCGTCAGTACGGTATAGCGTGTGCCTTTCGGGTAAGACAGCATGCAGTTTACGATGTCTTCCACACTGTCCTTCTTCACCAGTTGTCCGCTTACGGGCGGAATACGTTTTTCCCACCCGTGCGAAAAGCAGGCGCAGGTATTCATAAATTTCCGTTGAGGTACCCACGGTAGAACGCGGGTTGCGGCTCGTCACCTTCTGTTCAATGGCGATGGCAGGTGGAATTCCCTTGATAAAGTCACATTCCGGTTTGCTCATACGTCCGAGAAACTGGCGGGCATAAGAAGACAGACTTTCCACATAGCGTCTTTGCCCTTCGGCATACAGCGTATCGAATGCCAGCGACGACTTTCCCGAACCAGACAGTCCAGTAATGACTACCAGCTTGTTGCGTGGGATACGTACGTCGATGTTTTTCAGGTTATTCACCCGGGCACCCTTTATGGTAATAAAATCATTTTCTGACATGTATCTTTTCTTGTTAGATGAACATGCGAAGTTACGAAAAATAGCTGGAATTATCAAAGCGAATACTTTCGGACGAAAAGAAGTCTTTTACGTTTCCCGGAGTGGAACCGTATGTTTTCCTTATGCGAAACGTACGGTTCTGCATCGGGAAACGTAGGGTTCATGGAATGGAAACGTAGAAAGTGTGCTGAGGCTTGTTGGATATTGTATCATAAATTCCGTAAAACCATTTGTTAGTTCAAGAAAAAAAGTTATTTTTGCTGTACCACTTTAATGGTACAGTATAACGATTTTTAATTTAAAGGTTATGGTAGAATTGAGAGGTGTTTCATTTGGGTATCAGTCCGATAAAAATGTATTGGACAATTTGAATCTCCGTTTGGAAGAAGGACGATTCTATGGCCTGCTGGGAATGAACGGCTCAGGCAAGACCACGCTCTTGAAACTGATTGCTGGTAAGCTTTTCGCTCACGACGGTGAGATTTATGTAGACGGTCGCAACTCCCGGAAAAGGGAGGTAGAAACTTTGAGGGAAGTATTCATGTTGCCAGCTGACTTTATTTTTCCGGATATGAGGCTGGAACACTTTCTTGCCATTTATTCCAAATTCTATCCTAAGTTTCGTGCAGAAGTGCTGGATGACTGTCTGGCCGATTTTGAAATACGGCGGGATATTGAACATTTGGACAAATTGTCGTTGGGAGAAAAACATAAAGTGGCATTCAGTATTGCCTTGTCGCTGGGAGCGAAAGTTCTATTATTGGATGAGGCCGCCAACGGAATGGATATTCCGGCACGAAAGATGTTTCGTAAGTTACTAATGAAGCATGTCCGTGAAGATCAGATAGTGGTTTTGTCTACACACATTGTGCAGGACATTGAAAATCTGTTGACCGATGTGATTGTGTTAAGAAAGGATGCTCCTGTGTATGCGGCTTCTTTGGAGGAAATCGCCAATCGGTATTCGTTCGGAATCCAAAGTAATGAAGAAGGAGTGCTATATGCAGAAGCTTGTGCCGAAGGTTACCATGTAATCACTCATAAGCAGGAAAACATGGATACGGAAGTGTCTTTGGAACTGCTGTTTAATGCATTAATCAAGGGAGGAGGAAGGATATGAAAAGTTTTGCAGTGAAAGAAATGTGGAAGTTTAGTCTGCTTCAGTTAAATGAAATGCTCTGCTATGGAAAAAAGAAAGCCTTTATCCAGCTTTTGTTTTTACGTTCTTTTAGTATCTGTGTGATTTGTGCTCTGGTGTCAGGAGATAGTTTGAAAGAATGCTTGTCACTCATAGAGCAATCGCTGATACTTCTGTCTTATTATTTTACGTTCTGGAGCCTGGTGGAAAATATGCGGAATGACAGAGGTCTGATAAATAAGTTCATGCTTCCGATCACATTGGCAGAAAAATATGTAAGTTTGTTTTTCAGTACTTTTTTGATAGGTACGGTGATGTTGTTGGGATGTGCGATATTATCGAATATCTTTATGCAATTGGCTATTCCATTGCTTTTTACAGAGGAAACGAACGGACCGGTTCTTCTCTTTTTGGGAGGAGGCTATGGACTTAAGCAACTTATGCTGCAGGTGGTGGTTGCTTTTTATGTAGCCCTGTGGACTTTGGTGGTTATGTTGAGGAAACAATACAGCAAAACCCGATTCTGGTTAATAGTTGTTTTATGTGTTTTGTCTTATGTGTTGCCAGTATTGTGTATGTATGGATTAGGTGCTCCCAAAGGTATCATTAAATACACATGGTCGATAGTTTCCGTGGTTTGGAGCATAGTAGCTGTTGTCATGACCTATAAAGGTTTTAGAAAGTTGGAGTTTAGATAGTAAGATGGTAGATTTCAAGCAAGACCGAGCCATTTATCTGCAAATGGCAGAACGAATCTGCGACGAGATACTGGCAGGAAAGTATCATTCAGATGATCGCATACCCAGTGTGCGGGAACAGGCCATTATATTCGAAGTCAACACCAATACCGTGGTGAAGACTTACGACCTGCTGTTGCAGTGGGGGATTATCTACACCCGGCGAGGGCTGGGGTATTTTGTAACTACTGATGCACTGGAGAAGATAAAACAGACCCGAAGCCTGAAGTTTATGACAGAAAACCTGCCGGAACTGTTCAGCCAGATGAAATTGCTGGATATTTCCATTGATACGGTGGTTAGGAAGTGGGAAGAGTTTAAGGATAGGGAGAATCTATGAGTAGTAGGTACCCATTACTTTATTGGGTTGTTGTTGTGTCGTGTGTGGGAAAGATTCCGTTATTAATATGAGTCTTATGAAAGGGGGCCAGTAAGAATCCGATGCATAAAAAATGTATAAAATAAATCTGTTGTGTTTAAATATAATAAAAGACGGATTCGTTTATAGTGGTAAATCTGCTATTCCAGGTTTTCTTAAAAATGCATATCTATCAATCATACGGGAATATGGATACTAATACAAAAGCCTTCAGAGATAATTTTCTTCAATATTATCGTCCGCTCTGCCTGTTTGCACTTCATTATCTGAAAGATATAGATGATGCAGAAGATGCGGTACAGGACTGTTTTATGGAATTGTGGAAACGGAAAGAGAAAGGATTTGAATTGAGTGGTCTAAAATCTTATCTGTACTCTATGGTGAGAAACCGCTGTATAGACATCTTGAAGAAGGATTCACTCATTGATGGCAATGTGCAACCTTCAGACCTTGAGGGAATCCTGTCGGACGAGGAGTGTGAAGAATGGTCTTATGATGAGGCCCGCCTCTGGACTGCTATAGAGTCTTTACCGGAAAAATGTAAGGAGGTGTTCTTGCTGGCCAAGAGGGATGGTATGAAATATGAAGAAATAGCCGTAAGGCTGCATATCTCTGTCAATACGGTAAAGAACCAGATGAGCAAAGCACTTAAAACATTGAAGGAAGGTGTGAGGAAGGTGTACCTGTTCTTTTTCGGATAATTTTTTGGTTTCGGCGTAGTAGTTTTTATGGTTCATTCAGTCTTAGCTAAAAACACATTCAGTCATGAAATATAAAGAAGAAAGAAAACTCCAGTTTGTCCTTCGGTATTACGAAGATGGGAAACTGGATACAAGAAAGGCTCTGAAGAAAATAACAGGGATAGCGCATCAGGATAAAGTAAATGGTTTTTGGACTTATTTTTCAGGAATCGCTGCGGCTATCCTTATCTGTGTGGTGAGCTATACCTTGTTAAGCCGGAAGGAGCATCATACTGTGTCAATTACGGCAGATGCGATGGTGACAAGATATTTCCTGCCAGACAGTACGCTGGCTATACTTTCTAAAGGGGCGACTTTGGAATATGACACCGATAAGTATGGAAAAGCCAACCGGGAAGTAAACATGTCCGGAAAAATTTATTTTAGTGTTCGAAGAAATGCGCTGTCTCCTTTTATTGTCGCCACTGAATACGCTCAGGTGAAAGTACTTGGAACCGAGTTTGAAGTGACTGAATGCAGAAAGGATACGGCTACCCGTGTGTATGTAAAATCCGGTAAAGTTGTGTTTAAAGGGAGATACGGCAAAAATGGAATTGTCCTTACAAAAGATATGTGTGGCATACTGACACATGGAGATGAGATGCCTGTAGCGGTGCATGCTGTTTCTCCAAATCCTTCGGCTTGGGCTACTGGAAAATTCATTTACAGGAATACGCCCATTGATGAGGTGCTGAAAGAGCTTTCCCTCTATTATGGCACACTGTTGTATGCGTCGGAACATGAGAGGACAATTACCGGTGAATTCAAGACGGACGACTTAGGCGAAATCATCGCATTGATTGAAAAGACATTGGATATAAAAATAACACAGAAAGAGTGATGAAAAGAATCATATCCTTATTGTTTTTAGCTTTCTTGGTGGATGCTTCCTCCCTATATGCACAGCACCGGGTTACTGTGGAAGACATGATGGAGCAGGTGAAACAGGTGTACCCTGTCAGCTTTGTGTATGATGCATCCATCAGGCTTGACATTCCGTATACTGGCAAGAAACCTGATATGGTCAGTCTGGAAAGTGCTCTTGAAACTCTATTTCATCATACGAATATCAAGTGGGAAATAGATGGCAGTCATGTCATCCTTAAAAAGTTGTTGACTTATACGTTAAGTGGATACGTCTATCAGGACAATGGAGAAAGTGTGATAAATGCAACCGTATGGGACATGACTTCGAATGTGGGCACGCTGACTAACGAGCATGGGTTTTATAGCCTTACGTTAAGTGAGGGAAGGCATAAAATCCGGTTTTCGCACATTGGTAGTGGAGAACATCTGGAAGATGTTACGTTAGGTGGAAACAAATCAAAGAATATAACTCTGAAGTCTGATTACCAGCTCAATGAAGTGGTGGTGACGGCTGATTTGAACTCGCCTCTTCATACCACCCAGACAGGAAAAGTCTCGCTTACAGCGAAGGACTTTGTAAATGGAAACAACTTTATGAGCTCGCCCGATGTGGTAAAGAAACTTCAAGGCTTGTCGGGAGTGGCCAGCGGGACGGAGCTTATCTCTGGATTGTACGTACACGGTGGAAACAATGATGAGAATTTGTTTCTTCTGGATGGTACTTCCTTGTATCAGGTGAATCATGCCGGAGGGTTGTTTTCAGCATTCAATACAGACATTATCAAGAATATAGATTTTTATAAAAGTGGTTTTCCTGCTCGTTATGGCGGACGGCTCTCTTCGGTGGTTGATGTGCGTGCGAATGACGGCGACATGAAGGAATATCATGGCAGTTTTACGCTTGGACTTTTAGAGGGCAGGATACAGTTTGAAGGACCGATAGTGAAGGACCGTACGTCGTTCAATGTTGCCATGCGCCGCACGTGGATGGACTTGCTTACCGCTCCGGCTATTGCCATTATGAATACCAGTCGCCGGAACAAGCAAAATGTGAGATATGCTTTTCATGATATCAATGCGAAAGTAACTCATGTATTTTCCGAAAAGAGTCGTGCGGATATTAGCCTTTATTCAGGGAATGACCTTTTTAAGTTCAGACATAAAGAATACCTGTTTGACCCAGAACCTACCAATATAGACAAGTTCAATCTGCAATGGGGTAATTTTACCGCATCTGCCAATTGGAAATACATTTTCTCGCACAACATGTTCGTCAATATTACAGGAGTTTATACTCATAATCGTTCCAGGTTCGATTATTTGAGTGAAGAACGATTGGGATATATCGAAGGAACGAAGGGTGGAATTGTAAAAGAGCAGAACAATCATTCCACCATCAATGACTTCGGTTATCGGATGGAGTTTGATTATCGTCCAAACTCTTGGAATCACATCCGTTTCGGCTCCAACTATATGCGCCATCTTTTCGTACCCCAGAATTATTATTCGAAGTATGACAGTACATCGCAAGATGAGTTGACCGAGAAAGTGGACAGCCGGTACAAAAGCAATGAGTTTACGCTTTATGCAGAGGACGAAATGACGCTATGTAAAAGTGTGAAACTGAATGGAGGTTTGCATTACACGTTGTTTGGTATATCGGGTGCGAAATATCATTCGATAGAACCACGTGCGGCAATCAATTTCAGGTTGTGTGATAAAGCCAGCCTGAAAGTCTCGTACACCGAAATGAGTCAGTTCATGCATCAGCTTTCGGCCACCTACTTGAATTTGCCGACTGACTATTGGGTGCCTTCCACAGCACGCATCACTCCCATGAAAGCACGTCAATACGCAGCGGGGGTATATACCCGATTGCCGTATAACATCCGGTGGAGTGTGGAAGGGTTTTATAAAACCATGGACAACCTGATAGAATATGATGGCAATAGTGGCATGCTTAATCCGATGGCAGACCGATGGGAGGAAGAGGTACGTACAGGGAAAGGAAAAGCTTACGGGATGGAAACCGACATCTGTTACAGTAACGGAAAGACTTCGGTCGATGCTTCCTATACACTTTCGTGGAGCAAGAGGTTTTTCCCTGACTTCCATTCTTCATGGTATCCGGATAAGTTTGACAACCGGCATCGGTTTTCTGTCAATATCAGTCATAAGTTTAATGAAAGAATTGACGTATACGCCTCATGGAATTATCATAGCGGGAACCGCATGACCATTCCGACACAGCAGGTAGATGCTCCCGTTATTCCGGGAGTAGAGAAGGAAAATGAAGGGATGATGATTTATGAAATGCCCAACAATGTTTCCCTTCCGGCCTATCACAGACTGGATTTGGGGATTAATTTCCGCAAAACCACGAAAAGAGGTTTCGAACGTATCTGGAATATCAGCCTGTATAATGCGTATTGCCGGATGAATCCGCTCTATGCCACTGTCCGGCAAAATCCGGACGGTACGTTTGTGGGGAAAGCGCACGGAGTATTTCCTATCATACCCTCTTTCAGTTATACACTTAAATTTTAAATCCGTATGATATACCGACTTGTATTTATAGCTTTATTAATTTCTGTGCTACCATCTTGTACGCATGAGTTCAGTCTGAATGAGGTGGATGCCGAGCGCAAAATCGTGCTTTTCTGTATGCCTTCTACATTAGGCGATACGACGCTGATACAGGTGGCACGAAGCAGGGTGATTCACAATCAGGGAACAAATACAGACGGTAAGCCTTTCCTTGTATTTAGGTTGAACGGAGAAGAGAAAGAGATTCACTACACGGAAGTTTTTACCGGTTTGCTTCCGGCTCGGTCGTATTATGTAGTAGAAAAGCTAAAAGAAAATGATAAGATTAATATGGAAGTGTCTTATCCCAATTTGCCAGTTGCCAAGTCGCAAACGGTGATACCGCAGGCGTTTCCACTGGATAAGTCGGAAGTTGTATTGACGGATGGGGAATACGGCAAGAAAATACAGTTCCGTATTGCTTACAGACTCTGCCGAAGCAGAGGACTATTATGGAATGAGAGTCATAAAAAAGACCAGCACAGCGTTTTTTCAACCTGAAAACTCAGATTCGGATACCATAAAATATACTTCTGTAGACCTTAATCTGGACAACGAACCTTTGTTTTCGGAAAAGACAGGATTTGATGACATTTTCGATATATCGAAAGAATATTACCGTAATCTGTATATCTGGGATGACAGTAAGATAAACGGGAAAAGTTATACGTTGAAGGTAGATACTTATTATGACGCTGGGTATGAGGATGAAGAACAGAAAGAAAACATTGAGTTTAAAATCTATTTGTACAAATTGTCGAAAGAAATGTACACTTACCTGAAGTCGCTCAATCGTATAAATAATAATGATTTGGGAGGATACGGGCTTGCTCCCATCCGTAGTCATTATACCAATGTGGAAAACGGTATCGGTCTTTTAGGAGGATGTAATGTGTATGAAAGTGAATGGATAAGCAATCCGAAAGAGTGAGAAGAATTTTATTTACAAACTAAAATATAGACTTATGAAGAAAGAATTTTTATTTACGCTGGTAATGGCGGTATCATTGTGCGTAGGTGTACAAGCACAGGAGTTCAGATATGGACTTTCAGGAGGGTATAACTATAATTCCACGAAAGAAAGTATTTCCAGATCTGGTTTTCATGCCGGACTGAAAGGGGAATATGCCTTTCGTGAGGCTGCAAAAGGGCTGTATGCAGATATGGGACTGATGATTTCCTCATACGGTTGGAAAAGTGTTCCTTATTATGTAATGAATGAGAGAACCTACGAATATGAAAGTACGCCTTATTATCTTCATATTCCCATCCACTTAGGCTATAAGTTGAAAGTCGGGAGAAATGTCAGTTTGTTTCTAGATGCCGGACCTTATTTTAATGTCGGTTTGTTTGGTCAAATGAAGCAAATTGCCAGTCTTCCGGGAGAACAGGATATTGTCACAGTGGCCTCACATAATATGTTTAAGGAGGGAGTGATGCCGCGCTTTGACTGGGGAGTAGGCTTTCGTGCCGGGTTAGAGATTGCCCGCCATGTACAGATTGCCATCGGATACGACTGGGGTATGACCAAAACTTATCAGCATAACCCCGATACCAAGTTCCGGACTTTTGTAGCTTCATTAACATATTATTTTTAGTCAGAATGAAAAATAAACTAACTTTGAGGTGATTGCTTTTTAATCTTTAAGTTATGAAATCGGTAGTGGCTTTTCTTATGCTTTTGGGACTATCCTGTATGCAGATTTTTGGACAAGAAAGTATCAAAAAAGATACGATAAAGCTTGGTACAGGGTTGAAAAAAGATGTGGGTGGGGAATTCTTGTTAATTGATTCATCCACGGATAGAGTGAAAATAAAAGACCATGAAGTAAATCAAGAAATACAGTCTGATTCACCCGTAGATTTTGATTTTAGGCAGGAAAGGTCTTTTTATATTCCAACCTATTATGTGAGTCCGTCTCCCATGTTTATGGGTGACTATAATGCATTCGGGCAGTTTTCTCCCTATTTTTATGGCAGGGGAATGCAGACTACCATTCCAGGCATCGGTCGGGTGAACCAGATGATGTTTATATACCAAAGGGAAATCAATGATTTCTTGGATATATATGCAGGAGTGAATGCGGCAAAATATACTTTTCCCTATAGTGTCGGTCAGTCGTTTGGTGTGTCAGGAGGCATGACGCTTCATCCGACAGATGATTTTCATCTTACCGTGTTTGGTGCTTATAGTCCGGATAATAGGTATAATCTCAACCGTACGTATTATGGAGCCACCATTGGTTACGATTTTACAAACCGTTTTGGAGTGGACGTTGGTGTACAAAGGTATTATGATGTGCGACAAGGATGGAAGACTGCACCGATGGTCGTTCCATCCTATAAATTTCGTAAGTTTAAACTAGGCATAGATGTGGGAGGCCTGTTTTATGAAGCAGTGAGAAGTGCAATTGAACGATAAGTGTCTTTTTATTCTTAATTAAACAATTATAGATTGCTGAAAGGATAATTTATGAGAAGGGTGGGGTGGAGTTTTGTGTATAATATCTACCTTTGAGGGCTATTCTTAAAAATAATATCTTATAATTGCAATACTTCGGTAAATTTTTACCGAAAGATTAAAAGTTAAACAATAGAACCGGCAAAAGCTGGTTCGAAAACACTAAAGAGGTCATTGAAATGTTGTCAAAACGAATGGTTAAGCATGAAGAAATGTGCTAAAAAAGGTGCTAACCTGCTGATAATAATGGAGGAAAGTATTGCATAATTCGTTGGTCTTTAGTGAATTAGAAGTCTCTGAACTCTTCTGATTATGACTAAAGAAACACTCCTTATGCAATACCAATCTGAGTGCCTGTCGGCTCTCAAATCAATTGCGAATATACACAAACCTTTTGAAAAGACCTTTATGGATGCAATGAAATTATTCATGGCCATTCCGGATCGTATAAACTTCCTCCAATTGGGCAGATATGGCTGTTTCTCAGAACAGACTTATCGTAACCTTTTTGAGCATGAAACTTTCGACTGGTTTGCGTTCAACGGCTCTATCATCAGCAAGCATCTCACAGGCAAAAGAAAAGCCATCGCCATGGATCCTTCCTGTATCCCCAAATCAGGCAAGAAGACACCTCGGATAGGTTACTTCTGGTCTGGTTGTGCAGGAGAATACAAGCGTGGATTGGAAATCATGGGCATCGGTGTCATAGACATCGACAACCATGAATGCATGACTTTAGGTTCCATTCAGACGCCGGATTGTAAAACCTTGGATAATATGGACAAGAACCTCGTTGACTGGTACAGCAGCTATCTTATCAGCAGAAAAGACAAGCTACAGAGCGTATCCAGAACGGTGGTTGCAGACGCATTCTTTTCCAAGGAAACTTTCATAACGCCTATGTGTGAGAACGATTTCCATGTCATCAGCCGCTTTCGGAATGACGTAATCCTGTACTATCCGACATTGGAACAGAAAACAGGAAAACGTGGCCATCCCAAGTGGTTTGACGGTAGGATTGACTTTGCCAATTTGGATTTGACCCGGTGCAAGGAATACGAGGTGAACAAAGGAAAGCTATACGGATTGAGGGTTTATGCAAAAGCTCTCAAAAGGTATGTTTCCTTAGCCATCTGGTATCCGATGGACGGGAGGACAGACAAGTGGCAGCTTTACTTCTCTACAGACGATTCCATGGATGGACGCGAGGTGCTGGATTATTACAGAACCAGGTTCCAGTTGGAATTTTGCTTTAGAGATGGCAAGCAGCATGCAGGAATCACCAACTGCCGGGGGGCCGACTTCAGGAAGTTGGATTTTCACTTCAATGCATCGCTTGCTGCTGTCAACTTGGCCAAAGCGGCATGTAAGAGGCTCGGAATAACCTATTCCATATCCTCCTGCAAGTCTTTCATACACAATGCTTATCTTATATGCTTGAACGATTTATTTGCGTGTTTGGGATTAGCCCAGACCCGCAAGTTATTGAAAAACTTTTCAAAGAACTCATTTTATTTACTGCCAGAGCCGCTTAGGCGCGGCGATTTTTTGACGAACTATTGACTTTATAAAAAGGAAAATTATGAATAAGAGCATTATTGGCGAAAATGCTGGAATCTTATGGCGTTTCCTAAGTACAGACGCACATAAAAGATGGGAACTCACGGAAGTTAAAAAAGGTACTGGAATGGATGATATGGAACTGGCCAGCGCGATCGGATGGCTGGCACGTGAAGATAAAATTCAGTTTGAACTCCAGTACCCAAATGGGAAAGATAAAAAGGCATACGTATATCTTATGCTGAACGTGTATTTCTGAAAATAAGACCTCCGAGAGAATGAATTGTACCCCAAAAGTTAGACACTGAACTTTTGGGGCATTTCGGAGCATCTACGTCAAGAACTCCCCTCACAAATCAATCAAAAATTACAATCATGCGAAGCTGGAGCAAAAGCGTGTACGTCATAGACGGTGCCGCAAAAGAAGTGAAAGAACTTTACGAGTTAATGAAAGACCTGGGAAGCCGGAAAGAACCGTTCATTAAAAACGGATTCGGGACTAAATGGCTCGGGTGTATGGTAGATGCTTTGGGTAAAGACTGGAACGAAGTGAGTTGCCGGGGAGAATGGGCTAATCTTGAAATAAATGGTGACACCTTGCGGTTTACAACAGAAACGGCGTGGACACCTTGTAACGAAGTGCTTGACTTTGCATGTCAGTTTTTCCGTCACTCCACTACTATTATCAGGCGGAAGAACCGAGATGTGTCATTTATTGTTTCAAACAACTCATTGCTAAAAAAGGGCTATATCTTCACAGACATGCCCTTTTTATGTTGTTAAACTTTAATTACTCCTCTCTTAAAATAGAAGAGACTATGAAATTTATTTTGAGAATTTTATATTGTCAAATGAGCTACCAAGACATCTTGAATATGGAAATACCCCTTTTCACATAGCTGTAGCAGGGATAATTTTTCAAGAAAAGAAGTTTTTGACACCCTCATTATTACTAGAGAATTTCGATACCTTCCTAAAAATCTCGGACTTCATTTTCTATTTCTTCGGGTACCCTATCGCAGCGTTCAAATTTTTGTATATCTGATGGGGTATCTTTTATAGTCCAAATCATGGAAGTGGCCAAAAGATTGGTTACGATATAGGAATTAGCCCATTCACCATTGCCGAAATCATAGTCCCCACTAATGATATAGCCTAAATTCTTTTCTTTTTCAATCTCAAAACTACCCGTTTTGAGATTAGAGTACATACTGTCAAACTTATCATACATTTTATAAGTCTTATCCTTACGGCTGAATGTAATGTAGCAATAACTGCCTTCTTGCAGGGGGGCGCCGTTCCATTCCACTAACTTCCAGGTCCCGTCCAGATTAGCGGCTGTAACGTCCAATGTGGCCAGTACTTCCTCGTCATCGTCACAGCCTGCGAAACAGAAAAGCGTCAAGAAAAGCGTCATTATTCTGAATAAGGTTTTCATATTTCTTGTTTTTATTTTTTTAGTTTTTAATAATTACTTCTATCGTTTTTTCCGAAGGTTTGCCTATCACACCATCTATAATGAGAGAAAGATGTTTCTCCTCAGTATGGAAGCTGGGCAACTTTGTCTTATCAAGTGTAATCACAAGATCACCTTCCTGTCCGGGAGCAAGTACCGCAGGCTCGGTATAGAATTTTAGGCATGAAGGTAGCAGTAAAGCATTCAGTTTGAGCGGATGGTCTCCACTATTGGCACATGCTATGCGCTCAATGGTGATCTTTCCTGCTTTGCTGAATGACACCTGCTTGCGGGTAAGCCGCAGATGTCCCATATTTTGAGGCAGGTGCTTCCATTCATCAGACGAACTGACATAGCCGCATAGTGACAATCGTGCCACAGGTGAAAAATCGGACAGATCGGCATATACCAATGCTTCTGCATCAATTGTGCCTGGTCTGTTCTTGGGATGAAAAGTCAGACTAATAATACTTTCCTCATTGGGCGCCAATGGCTTTTTGCTGAATCCGGCAGCAGTACAACCACACGTAGTGGTAACTTTGTTTAACGTAATGGTTTGCTGACTTACATTCTGAAAATGGAAGTATACGGTTTTAGGTTGACTTTTTTCATTTATGGTACCTACCGATAGACGGCACGTATCAAAATGAAGAAACTCCCCGGCTTGCTCCAACAAAACTGGATGTACCTTGGCTTCTATCTCTTCACGGGACATTAACCGCCATTCCTGCGCTTTTATTACAGGAATGGAACCGGTCAATCCGCCCACAAAGAGTGTCAGTATCATCAATTGTCGCTTCTTCATGTCTATTTAATCTCTCGATTATAACCAGCCACTGCCACCAGCATTTTTACGAACAGTAATCGTTATTGTCTGTGATTTACTGCCAGCTTGGATAGTCACAGTCGTACTACCGTCTGCAATGCCATTTATAGTTAGTATTGTCTTGTCTACACTTGTGGTTGCTATATTTTCATTGGCAACGGTACAACTGTAGTTCAGACTTTCTCCATCTATAAAATAACGGGCCAGATCAATGGATGTACTTTTTCCCGTTGCCAGATATACATTTGGTACAATCATGTCTGAACCGTGATTACCAATAGCCTTGAGCAATGCACCGGCGTCTACCAGTTTACCCATCTTTCCTTTGCGGTCGATGAGGTTCATCAGTGTGGGAGATGCTCCGATGGTGGCGTGGTTGTAGTAATACAGTTTTTCCACTTTTCTGTCATATTCCTGATAGAACTCACTGTTGGCTGTTTGTATCATCAGCTCCTTGAATTCAGCTGCCTTGAAATGACGACGTTGTTTTACGGCATACGACAATCCCAGGGCAGCTACGCCTGATACGTGCGGGCAAGCCATGGAAGTACCTTCCATATAGGTATAGGCAGGCTGGCCGTTTTTGATGCCGGTTGACAGAATCAATCCTTGTGTTTCCGTTTCCCAGTCGAAGTGGTCTTCTGCAGTACCCGGTGTGCCATAATAGTCACCGTCACCGCCGGGGGCACATAAGGTGATTTCAGTGCCATAGTTGGTATAGCTTGACGGAGTGTAATCCGCGGCAATGGCACTTACAGAGATACATTTGGAATATCCAGCCGGGAACGAAGAAGAAGGAGCATATTCGTTACCCGATGCGAAGATGGCCAGACCGCCGTCTATCACGCCGTTGGGCGAACCTGCGTTGTGGATGAAATAATCCAGTGCTTCTTTTTCCAATGGATATTGGTTTTCCCAGTCTTGTTCATTTTTCGGTCCGGGTATATATCCCAGTGCTTCGTTAGCATCGGGTGAGTTATAACCCCAGCTACATTGCAGGATAACCGCACCGTTGTCGGCAGCATATTTGATGGCTTTGGCTTCTGCTGCCAGGGTAGCTCCATACTGGCCGTCGAACAATTGGCAAGTCATGATCTTCACACCGCTGTTCTCGGTACCGTCGCCGCCGGCGATACCGCTTACACCTGTTCCGTTACCGTTTACTGCAGCGATGGTACCTGCTACGTGTGTGCCGTGACCGGTATCTTCTGCCGATGTCCAGCTGATAACGCCCGTGTTCTTTACGAAGTTATAACCATAGCGGTCGCCCTTGTAGCCGTTGCCGTCTTTGTCTTCCGTAGAACCGATTTCTTCCGATTCATTGGTCCACATGTTGGCTTTCAGGTCGGGGTGGCTCCACATTACGCCTTCATCGAGCACTGCTACGATGATAGAAGGGTCGCCCTTGCAGGATTTCCAAGCTTCTACGCAGTTCACATCGGAACCGGCGATGGCTTCGGCACGGCCTTCTTTTACGAAGGCGTAGCTACCTTTGTTTTGGTAGTGCCATTGGTGCTTCAGACCCGGATCGTTGAATGTCAGTCCTTCATCAGTACGTGTCACGTATTGCAAGTCGTTAGCCGAAAGATACAGCGGTTTCTTTTTCGGGTCGTAGGCGCGCTGAATGGTGGGGTTGCTCTGAATCTTGGAGATTTCACCCAACTTTCTCAGCTGACGGGCAGCTTCCTTCAAGTCGGTGTTTTTATCAAAGCGTACGATGTACCACAGGTGCATACCGGCTTCACGGGTGCGAGCTTCTGTTTTTGGGTCTACCGGGAACACTCTTTCAAAGTGATAAGCACCCAGAATGCTGAGAACCTCGTCGGTCGAAGGAATACCCGAACGGGTAGATACCCCGCCAGCGCGTGTCAGCGTCTGGTCCAGGATATCACTCATTTCAGGGACGAACTTGATGAGCAGTTCGCCGTCTGCTGCTCCCATCGGGATTTCTATTTCAGGAACCTGTGAGGTGGCATTATCAGCCACCCAATCGTTGTCCTGGCAAGAAACCGCCGTCAGGGCGCATGCAAGTGCATAAATATATACTTTCTTCATAGGTTATTTCTTTTGTTATTCTGGTTTTATAATTTCATCGTCACCTGCTACTTCGTATTTTCCTTTGTAAAGCGGGTAAGCTTTGAAGTAGTATTCAAAGTTGGTCGGTGCGTTGCTGAATTGTACCGGTGCTCCCTTTGAGTCGCGACCCATTTCCTGTTGGTTAAAGATCAGTACTTCGGGGAACCAATCCAGCAGATGCGGATGATACAGTAACCATTTAGGCAGTTCACCGGTAAAGTAGTTCAGGTTCAGCGTCAGTCTCTTGGCATTCGGCAGAATCTTCGGGATATTCTTGTCTTTCAGGAAAGACAGGGTATCCTTGGGCAACTCGTTGCCTTCCCATACCGGAATTTCAGTTCTGCCTTCATAGGTAGGCAATGAACCTTCCAGGTAGTTGTACGACAATACCAGTTCTTCCAATGTATCCCACAAGAACAGTTGGTCGATTTCTCTCGGATCCTCGTTCATATTGATGTGGAAGCCCAGTTCTGTATCTTTGTTGTACTGAGTGTCCTTCAGGCTGCCCACTGTCCAGCGGCGGTTACCGTTCAGCATCAACTTTCTCAGTGCAGGGAAGTTCTCTTTGGTCAATACAGCCGGTACACCGGTAAAGTTGTTGGCACTCAAATCCAGTGATACCAATGTTTTGCCCAGCTTCTTGAAATCTTCCGGCAACGATACCAGACCGTAGCCGCCAATCTGCAAGTTCTTCAAGTGTTTCAGTTCGCAGATATGGTTTTCCAATGCAATGTTCAGCAACATGGTATTGGCATTACCGTATACTTGGAAAGTTTCCAGGTACTTCAGGTATTTTACTTCCTGCGGAAGTGATTCCTTGATAGTAACGGTACCGAAGTTTACGGAGCGTACGCGGCCTACTGCCTCAGGAGCGGGCAAATCCTTATCCGTCCGTTTCCACAAAGTTACATTTTCCCAATACATCATGTTTTCGCTGAAATTGAAAGCGATGTCCGACTGCAGACGTTCGTGGATAGTCTGGATAGCCAAAGAGTCACCGGCACGGTCGTCTGTAATTACGGGCGAAGCAGCCTGTGTTACTAGAATCGGAGTGATAGTTATCTCTTCGTCAGCTTCCAATCCCTCCTTCAAGGGTTCGAAGTTGATTTTAGCCTGACGCTCTATCCATTCCGGATTCATCTTCCATTCGAAGCGTACTTTGTATGTTTTCGGGCGGGCGCTTTCCAGGTTGAATACCGGTTCGTTTTTCTTTTCCACCCAAAGCCAGTCTTTCAGCTTGTTGTCTTCTTCCGGTTGGTCGGCTTTCGGCTGCTTTTCAGTAAGCCATTCATAGACAATCTTGAAAGGTACGTTGGCTGTGATAACAGCTTCGAAGTGACGTTTGTTATACAAGTCAGAAGCCTTCAGGTCAACTTTTGTTTCTTTTACATAAATCATCTTGCCATAACCCAGCTGTGTTACGGTAATCACCTGCGGAGTCTGACCTTTCGGCATGAAGCGAATTTCTGCTTCACGCACCTCGTTCTTCAGTGCCTCGTCGATGCTGATGACGCACTCTGTGTTGCCAAAACCGTTGGCTGGCGAGATGCTCAGCCACGGTTCGGATGATTTAGCCACCCATTCTCCTTCCGAGTTAACGGTGACTGTTTCTTTGCCTCCTTCTGCATTGGCAGCCACTTCAGTTGTACTCAGGCTGAAGCCGCTGATGGCAGCATTGTCGTCGTCGTCATCGCAAGCGGTGAATACGCCCAGACAGAGGACCAATCCTAATGCTATTTTAAGTAAATGTTTCATTTTCCTGGTTTATTCTAATTAATCCAACAACATATCGCAACCCTGAATGTTTTGCGTCTTGTCATAAATCAGCTGGTACTGGCCGGCTTGGATATATGGGCATACCATGCTCAAGTCGATAGAGATATTCGGATTGTCCTTGATCTCGAAGATACGGATAAACGGTGAAATCTTATCTTCAATCCTGCGCAAGTCGTTAGAACCGATGAAGAATGCCATCAAGCTGGGGCAAGTGTACAGTCCCGTAGGCCATTGGCTCAAGCAGCGGTTACCGTCGTCATCGCGTTGATGGCGGATACCGAATACTGTAAGGCTCTTACAGTTCAGCGGAGCTACCGGGAATTCAGCAAACTGATTGTAGCTAAACTCAATACCGTAGATGTACGGCATATTTTCCGGAACGAAATCCTCGAAAGGAATTTCTTTCAGCTTATTGAACTGGAAGTCCAAGCTGGTCAGCAGGTGAGAGTTCTTACCTACCAGGTCACCTTCTTTGATGGTGGTCATTCCGTTAGCCTGTAGAATCAGGATACCCAGCGGCGAACCCTTCTTGATGAGAACTGCCGGGAATCTTTCCAGGTGGTTGTACGATAAATCCAGGTTATTGGTATTCACACCGCGGTGGTTGTCTCCGTTTTGCATACCGGTAATTTGGTTGTGTGCAAAACTGATAGAACCGATTACGTACTTAGACGCAGCGTTGAAGATGTCGGGCATTTCTGTCAGTTTGTTATACGTACAAGTAAATGCTTCCATGTCGTAGTATCCGCAGAAATAACCGTCTACAGCTTCGATTTCAGTAATTTGGTTGTAGTCCAGATATACCTTTGTCAGGTTGATTTCCTTACCGAACGCATTGGCCTTGGTGATGTAGTTATTGGTCAGGTCAATCAAGCCCAGTTTCACCATCTTCTTCAGTTTCTCGTATTCAGGCATGGCTTTCAGCTTGTTGTAGCCCAGGTACAGTACCTGAATCTTTTCACCACTCTTTCCTTCGATAAACTCTTCCCAGTTTTCCAGCAGCTTTTCGCCAGTAATGTTCTGGTTGCAAGCCACGTTCAGCATCTGCAGTTCAGGCAGTTCGGTCAACATGTTCATCGGCAGTGAAGTCAGATCCTTACAGTTATAGATTTCCATATCTGTCAGCATCTTGAAGTTGTTCCAGCTCCAGTCGCTTTCTTCTTCTTCAAACTGCTTGCGGTAAGCAGATTCCGGTCCGTCTACCAGATTTTCGCAGAAGTTATCTACCTTGATAGGAGAGTTGGCAATGAAGAAGTTTTCCAGTTGTGTACAACGCATCAATGCTTTAGAGATACCGGTAATCTCGTTGGTCAGGTTACCGAACTGTACGTCCTTCTTATCAATGCGGTTGCTCTTCTTGATAGGCTTGAAGTTCGGGTTAGCGTTGATACCGTCAATCAGAATCTGTGAAAGGTTCTCGCGGATATCTTTATAGAGGAACTTCTGTTCGTAGTCCATACGGATTCTCTTCCGTTGTTCCGGTGTCATGAATGCACCTACGCCGTCGAACAAGTGTCCGCCGATGAGTTCATCGTGAGCACCCAGGTTCAAGATGCGCAGTTCAGTCAGCTGTCCGATAGCATCGGGCACCACACCTCTGGCACCGAAGCCCGAGATGACGAGTGAAGCCACACGGCCGTTTTCCAGCAACTGTACGCCCGGCTGGTCACCCCACATGTCAATTTCCTTGTCGAAATTCCAGTTACATCCCATCGGAGCAGCCTCGCCGTGGTATTTCCAGTTCGGACCATCCAATGCTTCCCAAATAGCTTTCAGTGCTATGTAGTCTTTGAGGTATTCAGCAGTGGCACTCAACTGGATGGGCACTTTAGCTTCCGTTACTTGGTTATCTTTCACGAAGAAAGTTTCCGAAGCAGGCACCTTGGCAATTTCCAGCAGTCTGCTGGTTTCGCATTTCTTATCAGAATAAGTTTCGTAAGCGCTAATCTGGTAGCTGCCAGCCTTCAGCCAAGCTGTGGTATCGCAGATGGCATAGCCGTCTTTCAGATTTTCCACATACTTCACAGATACCTTCTTGATGGTATCCAGTTCTTGTGTGAAGAGGTTTTTTACGATGATGTTCACCCCTTTGATGTTAGAGAACGGATAATCTTCGTAGCCGCTACCTGCACGAGAAGCAGCTTCTGCTTTCGGCAATCCGTGCTTAATCAGCTTGAAGTTTACCATACCGCGAGCCACAGCGTCTGCAAAGAGGTCTTGTACCTTCAGACCGCCGGCTACTACATCAAATTTATAGTCGCCCGGAGTTCCTGCATAAATCTGTTCATCCAGCTTATCGTACAGATAAAAACCAATCAGCTTATAATTACCTGCCAGCAGTTCCAGTTTGTCACTGCGCAGACCAAATTCAGCGTTTTCAGCATTGTAGCTGTTGAGCATCAAGGTTTGTTCAATGGTGTTTCCATCATAGAGCATCACCACCTTGATTTTCTTGGCATCACTCAGCTTGTCCAGCATGTCGGTGCCTCTTGTCTCAGCTCCCTTGGCAGCCGATGCGCTCTTGTAGATTTTGAACTGCACGTAGCCGAAGGCGGTCTGCTGCAATTCTTCATCATCATCGGAGCAACCGGTGAATACCGTTGTCATCAGCAAGAACCCGATGACTAAGGGGATGAATTGAAATAATTTATTTAGTTTCATTCGGTTCGATTATTTTTTTATGATAAGTACCATTTGATTCGCCCAATTTTGCTTAATTAGAAGTTCGATATCCCCTGTCTCTTCGATGTTGATATTTTCCAGGGAAATTGTCACCTCTTTCGCGCCCTCTGCTCTTGTGCAAATATCTTTGGTAATGTCTGTTGTACTCATGCCTTGGCCTTTCCAAGCACTAACTTCCCACTCACCCTCTAAAATAGGTTCTACAATGAATTTCTTGATTGTTTTGGGTTGGATGGAATATACTTTTTTAGTTCCCCAATTTATTTCCACATGTTCTCCGGTAACCAAAGTCTGTTCTATATCTATCTTTTCAGCTCCTTCATCTTCTGATTCTTTGTAATATACGTTGAATGCAGCTTCTTCCACTTCTCCCGGTTTTTTCTGTTCTTTCTGAATAAAATTCATTAGAAGATAATTTTGGAAATATTCTTCACGAAGGGAAATAGGTGTAGTCATTGTTTCCTGGTCATACTCACCTTTTACAATTACTCCATATTCTTCCGGGTTTTCCTGCATTTTGTCGTACAGTGCTTTTGGGAATACGAAGATGTATCCGATGCGTTCTTCTTCGCCCATTGAAGTATCCAGTTTCTTGACTGTGACTCTGATTTTACCGGTTTTGGGGTCTCTTACTTGCACGTTCATCCAAGCCCAATCGTCGTTATCCACATATTCATAGGCTGTATTTCCTGTCCAATCCTGGTATTCAGTTACAAAAACAGGTTCAAATTCATCATTGCGTGCTGTGATGGTAAATTCCACAAATTTATTATATGAAGAAGTTTCTTCACCGCCAGAAATTCCCTGACTGGTTTGGATAAAAGTTTGTCCATCCAAAGATACCGTCCAATTCCATTGACCCGGTCCTTCATATTCCATTGCTTCCGGATCCATGCCTTGGTAATTCAGCGCGTAGGTGAACAGGCCTTTACCATCTTCAGCCTGGAAGTTGATGGCTCCGCTTTGCTCATATTTGCTGAGTTCCGGGCGGCCCTCTACTACCTTGATGCCGAATTCCACCGCCTTGTTGACCGTGCCTACGATGGCTCCGCCTTTAATGTCCAGCCATTCGGGGCGGTTGGTTGCAGCGAAGGGAAAGTTGGCTTCAGCTTTGTAAGTGACATACTTGCTGTAACCGGCTTCGATGGGCTGGTCTGCAGGTACTTCTACCCAAGCGTCACCTTCTCCTTTTTTATAGAGTTTGAACGTACGTCCAGCAGGGTTGCGGGTGATTTCAGCCAATACAGCTTCCTGTCCGTTCATGCGGATGGTGATGGTAGCTATGGTATTGTTATCATAGTCCTGGCCTTCGTTCGAGATACCGAACTTCACGGTTTGACGGCCGGCTTTTCCGGAGAGGTTATATTCTTTCACAGTTTCTGCAGCCTTGGCAGCCGGTGTCTCGTCTGTGATGAAATAACACCATGTAGTAGAAGATGTCAGTGTCCAGTCGGCAGTAGCGTCAAATGTCAGTTCTTTCACATCGTTTACAGCACCGCCAATTGTTTGCTTTTCAGGGAAAGTAACGTTTACCACGTCGTTATCGTCATCATCGCATGCTGTTACGGCGAAAGCCATCAACAGACTGATGAAGAACCATCCCAACGTAAATTTGTTCTTTTTCATCTTATTCTAATTTTTTTTGTTTCTTGTAAATTATTTCTTTTCAAAGTCTGTTTTTACAGATTCAGATACCAGCATGCTGCCTTCCAGATACAGCCTCTTGGCTTCGTCTGCGCTTACCCATTCAATGGCGCTGGCAAAAGTACCTACTACGTTGTTTCCTGCCATGCCCGGTACATACAGCGTGAAGTACTGGAAGATGAATTTTTCGCAGGTACTGTAGTAAGATAAGCCGCTCTTAGGCTGATACAGGTGGATGTAACCATCGCCGTAGTTGGTACCGAAAGCTTCGGCCGTAGAGGCAAAAACCTGTTCGTCCATCTCAATCAGCGGATTCAGAATATCGTTTGTCGTGAAGCGGATTTTCACGTCGTAGCCGTCGTAGAAGAAATCCTTCATGATGATGGTATTTTCTTCTTCCGTATCGATCACTGTCTTAACCAGTCGGTTGTCTACGTTGGCCATGAATTCCTGCATGTAGGTAGAAGTCAGTACGGCATAACCGTTGAACAGGTTGATGTCGAACGGACAGCACTTTTGCAGCACTACTTTTGCCTCGTAGTTGTTTTCATACATATTCCATTGGTTCTCTTTCTCTGTGAGCAGGCGCAGAGTCAGTCCCAGTGAGTCGGTTACTGCGATGGCATCGTAGTTACCGCGGATGCGCACGTTGGCAGAGCGTTCACCAGCCTTGATGGTGATGGTGTTTGATTCAATGGTATAGTGCTTGCCCTCGATGGCATTGCTTTTCTTCTCTATTACCTCCACAGCCATGGTGCGGTCATAGTCACAGGCTTGGGTGGCAGCTACGGGGATGTCGAAGACCTCCTCGTTATTTTGCACCGCCAGCACTGTCAGCGTATCCGAGAACAGGACATAATTGGGACCGTCGTAGGTCTGGCGATCTGCGTCCCCGCAGCTGCTTGTGGCAAACAGCAGCACGGCCAGCATGGTCATCAGTCCGTAATTTATCTTTCTCATTGTTATACTTATGCTTTATAAATGATGAATCTATTCTTATTTGTTGCTTTCGTTAGGCTGAATCTCGCTGCCCGGTGAATCCAATTCATGTTTCGGGATGGGCCATACGAAGCGCACGTCGTCTGCTTCGATTTTCAGCGAGCTACCGTTAGCCAATGACTGTTGCTGCGGTTTGCGTTCGAAGCCTTTGTGCCAGCGTTTCAAGTCTTGCAGACGGAAACCTTCCATATAGAGTTCGCGTACACGTTCTTCTTCGATAATATCCAGCCAGTTTTGTTTGGTCACCGAGATGGCACCGTTGCCGCCTTGGAAGCGAGCCTTGCGCAGGTCGCTAAGGTCTTTGCTGGCACCGCCCATGTTGTCTTGGTTGGCACGAGCTTCGGCACGAATCAAGTACTGTTCCGACAGACGGAATACTTTCGGCATACATACATGGAGCATGTTCTGAGCCATGAATTGTTCGTTACCGAAGTATTTAGCTACCAGCGGCCACTGCAATCCGTGCGGATAACCTGTAGGCTGACTTACGAAGTTGGCCTGGAAGCGCAGGTCTTGTTCGGTATACAAGTTCAGTACCCAAGAAGCCGGTACATAGTCGGGCTTGAAGCTCTGGAAGTCGTAGTTGAAGAAAATCTGACCCAATGCACCTCCGGAACTGCTTACCGTCATACCTACTTTCCAGATGATTTCAGTACTTTCGTCGTTCGACCACATGTACTGGTAGGCATTCTGGTTACTGGTAATCATCTGGTTTACGTTCGACAGGCGGTAGTGATTGCTTTCAATCACCTTCGTTGCATACTTCTCGGCATCTTTCCAATTCTGCATGTACAGAGCTACGCGAGCGCGCAGGGCATATACGGTGAATTCGCAGAAATACGGAGTGCTGTAGAGCTGGCCGTTGAAATCTTCTTCCAGTTTCAGATAGTAGGCAGCTCTGTCCAGATCGTCCAATACAAACTGGTAAGAAGCTTCCAGTGAAGAGCGGCGGGTAGGTTCATCACCGTCGTAGTGAGATTTCAGTACCACACCCAGTTCATCGGCAGCCGTAGCGGGGTCGTAAGCCTTGCAGAACAGCTTGATGAGTTCTGAATACGCCAATGCACGGGCAAAGTAGGCTTCGCCGCAATACTGGTCCAGACGGTCCAGGTCTTCATCGTTGGTGGTGTTCTGGCGTACGCGGTCTACGTTGTCCAGCATGAAGTTACAGCGAGTAATTACATTGTACAGTCCGGCATATACCGATTCGTATTCAGGTTCGGTAGAAAGAATGTTCCAGCGCCAGGTATTACCAAATTGGTTGGAGTAGCCGTTTACCGCATAAGCCAAGTCTGCCTGTATATCGGGCAGCAGGGTGAGGTAACCGCTGTACAACGCTCCGTTCAGCCAGGAAGAATAGATACCGATAACGGCCTGGTCTACTTCATCCACGGTGGTGATGGCCTGGTCAGACGGCACCATGTCATCCGGATACTTGTCCAGACAAGAGGTGGTGCTGAATGCCACAGCGGCCATGAGCAGATAGGTTTTTATATTTTTCATTTTCATTGATATCGTTAGTATTTAGTTTTAGAAAGAGAGTTCTACACCGAACGAGTATTGGCGAGACATCGGATATTGTGCCTGATACATGTTAGTAAATGCTTCCGGGTCAAGTCCGCTGAATTTGGTAAATGTAAGCAGGTTCTGACCTTGTGCATAGATGCGTGCGTTGGTGAAGAAATTCGTCTTTTTCAGCCAGCTTTGCGGCAGCATGTAGCTGATCATCAAATTTTTCAGACGCAGGAAGGAAGCATCTTCCAGGAAGCGAGAGTCCATCTGCGGAGTGACGCCCCAACGGGGGATGTCGGTCACGTCGCCCGGTTTCTTCCAGCGGTCGTAGAGCAGACGCTTGGATTGGTTGAAGCCGGTATAGAGTCCGTTGCTTTCTTCAAAGAAGCGGTCGTTGTTGAACATCCAACGGTCGGCCACCCAGCTGAACTGTGCATTTACAGAAATGCCTTTCCAGGTGAGGGTAGTACCGAAACCTCCTTGCCAGGGGGCCAGGTAGTTCTTACCCACCATCACCTTGTCTGACTCGCGGAATTCGTTGGTGATGTTGCCGTCTTTGTCGTACCACAGCGGGTCACCGTTCACGGGGTTCACACCGGCATAGCGGTTGATGTAGAATTCACCGTAAGGACGGCCTACTACCCATTTGGTAGAAGTGTTGGGCGATTCGTATTCCTGTACGCCGTTATACAATTCCTTGATTTCGTTCTTGTTGTACGATACGTTGGCATTGACATTCCATACGAAGTCTTTCAGGCGCAGTACGTCGGCATTTACGGCCAGTTCCACACCCATGTTGGTCATCACACCGATGTTGTCCCAACGATAGCCGTTGTTGCCTTCAGAGTAAGACTGGGGTACTTCCATCAAGATGTCGCTGGTGCGCTTGTGATAGAGTTCCAGGTCCACGTTCAGACGGTCGAAGAATCCCAGGTGGAATCCCAAGTTGGTGGTCCAGGTAGTTTCCCAGCTCAGCTTTTCGTTACCTTTCTGTTGCGGTGCGATACCGGCCACATCCATGTATCTCCAGCCGCCGCTTACCAGTGCCAGGTGGTCGAAGTAAGGAATTTCAGAGTTACCCGATGTACCTGTACTGAACGATACCTGTGCATTGTGCAGCCAGTTCAGATTCTGCAGGAATTTTTCTTTCTTGGCGTTCCACATCAAACCCAATGACCAGAACTGACCCCAGCGGTGGTCTTTACCGAAACGTGAAGAAGCATCAGTACGGACGCTCAGTTCTACGTAGTAACGGTCGTCGTAGTTATATTCGGCACGGCCGAAGAAAGAAAGGACAGAGTAGGCAGCGCTGTTGTCTTGCCAGCTGGAAGCACGTGTACCCGAAGTTACATTGGTCAGATAGTCATTGTTCTGATTACGGGTAGTTACGTTGAATCCTTCTGCGCGATAGTCCACGCCTTCCTGAGCCAACATCACATTGAAGTGATGGTCGCGGTTGATATCGAAGCGATAGTTCACCGTATTGGTAACAGTGAGGTTCAGAATATCGTTAGACTGACGTCCTGCCACACCCAGCCCGTTGTTCAGCTGGTAGCTGGGGAACGACTGCATAAATCCGGTGGAGTGCGTGAAGTCTGCACCAAACTGTACGCGGTAAGTAAGGTTCTCTATCGGAGTTACTTCGGCAAAGAGTACGCTCATCACCTTGTATTTCTTATTGGTTACGGGGTTGTTGTCCATCCATTCGATGGGGTTTACCGTGGTACCTGTCCATCCGCCGTTGGCATTGGTAGCCAAAGAGCCGTCCGGGTTATAAGGATTCCAGTAGGGCAACATAAAGCGGCAAGCCGAAATGGGCGAAGACAAACTGTATGAACCCGCATCAGCCTGTTCCACCTCTTCGTAGGTTACCATCGAGTTGGTACCTACCTTCAGCCAGTTGCTGGCTTTTACCTCAGCGTTGGCACGTACAGAATAACGGGCAAAGGTAGAACCCTGTGCAATACCGTCTTGGTCGTAGAAACTTCCCGATACAAAGTAATTCAATTTTTCGGTAGCGCGGCTGATAGAGAGGTCGTAGTTCTGCAACATGGCCTTGTCGTTGAACACCATGTCTCTCCAGTTTACATCCGTCTGGCTCAGTATATCGTAGTTCTGTCCGGCGTCCAGTCCTACTTCTTTTTCAAACTGAATGCGTTCAGCAGTGTTCATCAGGTTCCATTCACCCTTGGCCAGCTGAGAAATACCCCATTGTGTGCGCAGAGTGATGTGAGCCTTGTCCATAGCTCTACCACGCTTGGTTGTAATTACCACTACACCGTTGGCCGCGCGGGCACCGTAGATAGACGTAGAAGAAGCATCCTTCAATACGGAAATGCTTTCGATGTCGCTCGGGCTAATGGTATTGAAATCGCTGCTCGAGATGGGCACACCGTCGAGAATAAACAACGGAGAAGTACCGGAGTTGATAGAGTTGGTACCACGAATCTGGAAAGCTGCCGCCTTGCTGGGCTCACCCGAATTGGACATCACCATCAAGCCGGGTGTCTGACCCTGCAGTGCCTGGTCGAAACCTGCAGCCGGAACGTTTTCCAGTTTCTCAGACTTCACTGTAGAAACAGAACCGGTTACCGTTCCTTTTTTACGAACTCCGTAGGCTACTACCACTACTTCATCCACCAGCTGTGCATCACTCTTCAGCGTGATGTCCAGCTTTTGTGTCTGTGGAGTCACTACGTGCTGCTGTTGTTGCATACCGATGTATGAGAACACCAGTGTAGCTTGAGCAGCGCCTTTGATCTCAATGGAGTAGTTACCATCAATATCGGTAGTAACTCCATTATTAGTACCCTCTTGCATGATGGCTACACCAATCAGCGGTTCATTGGTTTCTGCTTCAATGACCGTACCCTTCACTGTAAAATTTTGGGCAATAAGCGATTAGGACCGCTATTACGGCAAGAGAGACGAACAAAAGAAATCCTCTTTTCATCTCTGTTTTTTAAGTTAAAATAATATAAATGAATTGTTTTTAAATGTATATAATTCCAATACTTCGGTAAAAATTTACCGAAGTATTGTATATTGCATACGGAGAAATGGATGGACACACTTGCTACATCTTGTCTCTTCGTTTAACGTTTCTCCAAACATTACATCAAAAAATAATATATTATTAGAATATTCAATAAAACGGCTCATGATTGCATTTTTATTCATATTAAAAAAGATGTGCAAAATTATAGTATTATCCTTAATTCCGCAACACTTTTTTTTCAAAAAAACAATTTAAAGCATTGAGTAATAATATTTTACCCAATGCTTTAAATTGTCAGAAGATTCACTTAACTTAGTGTTGCTAATAAAAGTTCATAAATCTTCATCAGACATGGCTAAAGTACAAATAAAATCTGAAAAAATCACCCCTTTTGGCGGAATATTTTCAATCATGGAGCAGTTTGATGTCCTTTTATCCAATGTGATTGATTCTACATTAGGAAAGCGCTGTCAGTCCTTCGGCTACAGCTACAGTGAAATACTCCGCTCCCTCATGTGCGTGTTCTTCTGCGGTGGTTCTTGCATTGAAGATGTCTCCACACATCTTATGAGGCATCTTTCCTGTCATCCCAAACTCAAGACATGCAGTTCTGATACGATTCTACGTGCCATAAAAGAGCTGACTTTGACGACATGAACAACGGATTCGGGTGGAAGCGGCTGCCGAAGTCATTCATGTCTGAAAATACGGTCTATCTTCTGATGACTGCACTTATAAGAAACTTTTACAGGACGATTATCAAAAGAATAAATGTAAAGGATTTTGGTCTCTCCCATACAAGTCGTATCAAGACTTTCATCTTCAAATATATTTCTGTTCCGGCCAAATGGATTAAGACATCAAGAGCATACAGACTAAATATCTATACCGATAATCCTGCTTATGCAAGAGTCTTTAAAGTGGGGAGTGATTAACTCTGCTGTTTTACTGGATTTACAGCGTATTGCCTCATGTCGCTTAATGGGGTAAAGTTAAAAGATGTGCAACAAACTCTCATGCTACAAAGGAATCATATAAAAAGAGGAAATTTACCAGATATTCATTTGTAACACGAGAGTCAAGTTTGCTTGCGGAAATTAGGAATATGGATAATCAGTAAAGAAGGTTGAATGAACACTCTCCAACGATATATGGTGTTGAATTCTCTTTTGCTGGTGGTGATACCTGTGATGAGCCAGCAAAAGGAAGACAAGGAAATTAAGCTGAATGAAGAAACGGTAAAACTCATTCAGTTTGATTTCCTTCCAGGGGATATGGAGAATTATAACAAGCCTTTGGAAGCTCCGTTGGAAAAGAAATGGATGGAATTTCAGAATCCTTTTGATAAAGGAATCCCCCGAAGTCTGACAGACAGTCTTATGGTGAAGAAACCGAAGGGATATATCCGTATGTGTCCTTATTCCATCTGGACAAAACGGGGAGAAGATCCGGTGTATGATGTGACTGTGGAAGGTCGTCCGCCTGAACTTATCATGAACGAGGGACCGGACGTCAGTAAAAAACTACAGACAGATTACGGGCATTCTCTCAAGCCCTCAACGGGCAGAACGTATGATATGCTGAATAACTCTACTCCCATTGAAGTAGGAAAAAATTTTTAAGAAGTATATAAGGCCTGTTTTCAAGAAGGACAAAAAGTGACTATGTATTATTTTATTTGTAATTATTTGAATATTAGTCACTTTTTGTTTACATGATCAAGATTGTTCTGTAAAATCTAAATTGTTGATAAAAAGATGTTGGAGAATTCTCTGCCTCTTAATTTATTGTCTTTCTGTTATGAAATACCTATAACACAATGCTGACCTTCTTTTGCTTTTTTATAATTTTATATCTTGTGACTTTATCTAGTTTTTTATAGAGGTTAGTTTCAAAAATGAATCTGATTAACCTTTTGTGGAAGAGTGTCGGTTATTTTTTGTATGCTTCCATGTTTCATTGTTGATTCTATTTACAAAAGATACTGGAAGACGTTTGAGGTTTTATTGAAAGGATTTCCTGAGTTTAATAGCGATGGAAGATTGGACACTTTTAAATGAATGTAAACTGAATATTTAGGAAAGAAGTGTCATCTTTTTTATTAAGAAGAGATGACACTCCTTTCCTATTATAAAGAGTTAAATGAGATACTTATTCTGCGATACAGATACTTACACGATTTTCCTCTATAGTGGCAAATGGCTGTACCGTATCACCTTTGTAATCTATTGTAATACGTTGATTGTCGATACCTTTTTCTTTCAACATAGTGGCGACAGCTTCTGCACGATTTTTGGAGAGACGTTCATTAATATCTGCATTACCTGTTTGCTTGTCTGCATAACCACAGATAGTAACTTTGCAGTCTGCATGATTCTTCATGAATTCTGCAAGTTTTTCAATCTTCTGTTCCTCTTCTGTACGTATTTTAGACGAGTTGATGGTAAAGAATATATTTTCTGTCATGCTGACCTTTTCTTGCTTTACAGGAATAGGTTCTTGCACCGATTTTGGCTCTTCTTTGACTGAAGGAGCTGGCTGTGGAGTTGGTTCATAGTATACTGGTTCTGTCTTGCGTGAGGTTTTTCCAAATTTAATTGTAAATCCTGCAAGTGCATTAAACTGCCAGTCTACATTGCCTGCCTTTTTGGAATTGAACTTATCCGACAGTACATTTGCATTTACCTCTATGTTAAAGAACAGATTGGAAGTTAGACGTAGGTTAGTACCTAATCCAAACTTACCAACTGGGCTGATTTTGCTGTCTTTCCATAAATAACGTAATTCATACCCTTTATTAGCTAATGCAACGGCTTCATCGTTATTAAATGCTCCATTCAGACCTACACCAGCGAACAAGTATGTATTGAAAAAACGGTTAGGGTTGTAGCGACAGAACAAATTGCTCAAATCCAATGTCGCATCTATATTTCCTTGTAAGTAATTGTACTTGTAAAGCTGATTATAGGCGGCCCATCCTCCTTTAGCCTGCCAACCATTTACTCCGAAACGCAGTCCCCAGAGTGGTGTAAACTGATAGCCTCCATAGATGGCAGCTGCCGGAGAGATTAAGTCTCCAAATTTGGCTTCACCACGAGTGTGTGCGGCACCAGCCTGTATTTGCATAAACCAGTGGGGAACAAACTCGGTTTTTCCCTCTTCTTTAATTTGACGAGAGGATTGATACTCTTGTGAGGAAACTGTAATTGGCATAAAACCAATACATAATATTGTTAAAATGGTATTCCAGCGCATAATATTAATGATTTAAGAATTAATTTGTTAACAATAATGAGAGCAAATAGATACTATAGTTTATATTATCTCTATAATATATAATGGTTACTCTGACAAACAAAGTCTCCACCCTCCAAGATAATTCATAGGCTTAAAGCTAATACTGCTAGATATAGATTGAGAGCCTTTAATGGTAAAAGTACATTTTACTTCATTTTCTATAGCGGTTTTAAACTTTATGTCTTTAATTTCGTGGCTTTGCACTGGAAAAAGTTTTAGGGTTTCTATTACCTTTTCCATTTCTTCGTTTGATAGTGGAATGGGTTCATTCCATATATCTGTAGAATCAGGCTTATATAACATCGCTGCAGCTTCGGCGTATTCTCCGTTTTGTACGTATGTCATATAGTCATTAACCAGTTTTTGTACAGCTAAGGTATCCTCTTTTACTAGCCCATCGGTAAAACTTTTTAGTTCTGTTGGTATGGTAGCAGTTTCTGTTTGTTTTCCTTTCCTTTCTGTACATGAAAGCAAGCAGAGCAAGCAGATTGCTACAATAGCGACAATATTGTATCTTTTCATCGTTTTATATTTACAAGTAAAAAATAAGGGGCTTTTTAGGCCCCTTATCTTATTGTTTTTTAAGAATTCCAGGCTTTTGCTTAGTTAGCTTGTGTCTTAGAAATCTTACATACTACATATACGCGGATTGTACCCCAGTCGTATGTTACATCAAACGGAACTTGAATCTGGAAATCACCTACAGTTACTCCGTTATTTTCATAAAGCAAAGTACCGAAATAATGTTTGATACCATTCTTACCTTGTTGGATTTCCTGATAAGTAGGTTCTGTGAAGTGGAATTTAATCTTATCAGTTACACTAGATAATAATTTATCAAATTTACCACTTGTTCCATTCAAATCTGTTTTGATATCCTTTTCAAGACATTCTATTTTGTTTACACCGTAGTATTCATAATAGTTGTGTCCTTTGGTTTCAGTTCCATCAAAGTTATGATCACGCCAGTCTACAAATTTCAAGGTCAAGTCTCGTTTTGCACCTCCAGTTTCAGCATCTGTGAACGTATTGTCGTTCGGGTCGATGATGCTAATCGGACGCAAGAACTTAACGAAGAACTTGTTATTATCCAATGTAAACGGAACCCAGTCACAATTAGTCGGTTTAATTTCCAATTGTGCAGTAAATGTTTCCTTAACGTCCAAATCTTTATGGTCTGCGTAGTTCAAGATATCTTTAGCTACATCATTATCTACATACTCTAATACTGACTGCTGAATTGTTTTTCCTGCAGCAGGTGTTTCTTGGTTGATTAATCTTACAACCTCATATTTATTCAGGTCTCCTTTGATATTAGCATAAAGAACTGTACCATTCTTGCCGACTGTAATTTCATACTGAGTACCTGAATTACCTGTAACCGGTGTTAAATCAGTACCTTGAGGATCTACAAATTTAAATTCTTTAGTCAATTTGTCGTTTTGGAATGCTGTATAAACGCTATTGACATCAGATACTGTTACATCATTGCCTACAAATGTATTCAAGATGTCAGATTTAAATTCATCGTTAGCACCTATCTGACCTACAGTCTCAACATTTGCATGAATATCGCTATAGCCACTACCTGCAGTAGGCTTGTTAGTTGCATACCAATATTCTTTAATCTTGTCAGAATCAGCTAATTTTCCAGCAGGAGTTACATTGCGTTCAGATGGTGTCCAAGTCAATGTAACATATACATACTGATAAATATGTTTCGTTGCATCGATTTCTTTTGCATAACGTACAACTACAGAAGCTGCTTCATTGTTCTTGAACAATTGATATGCTTCGTTGTTCTTCAATGTCCAAGTGATGATTTCAGTTTGTTCTGCACCTGTATCTGAAATAGTTTGTTTAACGATACCTTTCTTAGTTGCAGGCTGAGATGTTGCAGTTACTCCGTCATACTGGGTAGCATCATCATTGCCGCCTTCCAACTTGAAGTTTGTATGGAAGTCTTCTTTAGAGATACCCAATTCCTGAAGTTTAGCCAAGATATCTTCTTCAAAGTCATGCCATGCAATTTCCAGTTTATGTTCGTTTTCTGTACAGTTTACTGTATACTTATCATTGAACTGGAATTGAGCATTCAACAGAACGCTGCTTTCAGCTGCCTGATCTACGATTTTAAATTTGATGTAACCTACAGAAGCGATCTTATTAGAAACTTTGTCTCTCAGGATAACACGTACCAGCGGTTCGCGATTCACTTCAGCTTGGTTTTGTTCTGCACCAAAAGCTTGCTGTTTACCGTCTTTCGGCATCTGAGGTCTCAAAACAGAACCTTTCATTGCAGCGTGTGCACTTTCAGAAGTTTTGTTTTCACCTTTGTGGTAACCTACTAATTCGTAGCTATATTCAAAACCATATTTTTCAACGGTACCTGATTTTGCATTTACATCCCATGCTTCGTGTACAGATGTTCCACTGCTTAAGTCGTCATAGTGAGTCTGAACTAATTCAGCTACATCCATTCCTTCATGGTTCCATACAATCTCATATTCAGCTTCGTTCTTAATAGCTTCAGCTGCAGTAGCATACAAATGTTTAGTATGATCTACAGTAGCATCTGCATGAGCCAAAACCATATCGTTATAATCTACAGCTTTTACAGCAGCATAATCAGAAGTAATAGTAGTATCTACTTTTTCTTCTGCATTTTTGTAATTAGCCTGTAGAGCTAAAACTGTAACTTTTCCATCTGTGTTAATATCTTTGATTGTACCATCAGTTAATTGAGCATGTACAGTCAAAATACCATCTTTAGCCTCTTTACTAGTTACGGTTGCTTTAACTACACCACCTTCAGATCTTGTATAATCTTTGTCATCACTGATGAAAGACAATTTTTCAATTTTGTTGATGTCTGCGTTAGATGGATTCATATGGTAGTTAGCTACCAAGCCAGGAGACATTGCTACGCCTTTTAATGAAGTTGGAGCATCTTTAGAGAAATCGTTATCTGCATTAACTTTAGCTACGGTCTTTTCTGTGTAGTTATAAGTTCCAACAGACATTGCTTCAATACCTTGGTAGTAGAAATCTGGCTGGAATACCAATGATTTCAATCCTGTAGTCAAAGAAATAACCAAAGTACCTTGATAACCTTCTACACCATTCAACAGTAATTCTCCGTTTACTTTATCATATACAGCGGTAATTGTACCTTCTGCCAAGTATGAAACGCCTGTGTCAGTCTTTTTATCACCTTCAACTTTCCACCATGTATTAGTTTCAGCATTGGGTTCATAATAGATACCATCTTTTCCATCTTCACCATCGGCACCTTTAGACGGCTTACCTGTATCTTTACCATTGATAACCCAAGTTCCATTAGGGCCAATTTCTACAGTACATCCAGCCTGGCTTGTACCATTAATAATGGTAAAATCTCCTTTGCTTGTTTTGATAACAATACCGTTATCGGTAGTTGCGATGTCATTAATAGTGACACCTTTTTCGATGGCTGCTTTCAAGTCATTCAGTGTCTTCTCAACAGCGTCTACTCGCTGATTCAGATTATTGATGTCATCATCATAATCTGAGCAAGAGGTTACTACACCCCCTGCAAGAAGAAAACTTCCCAAAACAAGGGCTCCATAAAATCTTTTTCTCATAATTCTTAAAAGTTTAATTAATTAAATGAGTAATAATAAATTTTCTATCTCATTTGGTGTTAAAAGATTTTTTCCTTTTCCTTTTAGCATCGTGATGCAAATCTATGCGCATTTGTTTTGTCTTTCTTTGTCTAATTGTAGATTAATTGTATTTATTGATAAAACAACAAATCGCTAAATATAAATAGACAAATTTTATGGTTTTACTAATCATGATGCTTTCTCATGGATGGTTTGTTTCTTTCTCCATACAGATGGGGGGAGCCCTTCTTTTTGCTTGAATATCTTGCTAAAGTGTGCTAAATCTGCAAATCCTACAGATTCAGCCAAGTCGCTTAAATTAATATCAGAAGTTGAGGTGAGTTTTCGTTTGGCTTCCTCTATACGCAGGTTGTTTATCCAAGTATTAAAATTGGTGTGATAAGTTTCATTTATATATCCTGATAGGTATGTGCGATTAATTCCTATTTGTCGACTGATGTCTTGTATTGTAATGCCAGGGTGTAAATATTTTTTGTCCGTAATCCAGCAGTCTATCTTTTCTTTTATTAAGTCGTTGTTTTGTTTGAGTATTTTTTTCTCTTGTGATTCTTCAGGCTGAATAATTATTTTATCAGAGATAAGAGCTGGAGCTATTTTCTTTATTTGATTATGTGCCTCTACTCCATAGTTATGATACAGTATGCTATAATGTATGAAAAATAAAGTATAGCATATTGTAAATAAGGATTGGGTAAGAGGTGTAGGATATAGCTCTGTAATAATACCTATAAGTCCTATAATAAATGCTTCTATCCAAATACGAAAGTGATTTTTCCTAAAAGTACGGTTGCTTTTATCCAAACTGTTTTTCCATAGTCTAGTAATATGCAGGTATATATAAGTGCAAAAGAAAAACTGTACAGTATAACATAATACTAACAGATAATATGTCCATTTTTCACCTTGTTTGCTCATGAAATAAATATAAGTAATACTTATGACACATAAAACACATGCATAAATACCATTATATACCATAACTTTACGGAATTTTTTACTTGCATTCATCAAATGAATCATGGCATATAAAACCAATAAGGTTTCTATAGGTAATAATATTTGTATGAAATAACTTTTTGCATTTGGCAGTCTAAAGCTTTCTGTTATGGCAAAAAATAAAGTTGATACCCCCATTATTATTAGTGCCAGTTTGATATACATAAGTCCTTTTTGATAAATGAGGTCTTTTTGTTTAGCAGAATAGCTAAAAAAGTGCAGGAATACAGATGAAAGCAAACAACATGTCCCCGAGAATATTTCCAATGCGAATAAAGGTGTCTCCATTTTTGGCTTTGTAAAAGATTTGTTTATGTTTTTCAATATCGTAAAAATACAACAAGTATTTTATATTTCAAAAGATAAATTTGTTGATTCGTATATTTGTATGTTTGGTTGTTGAATTGATAAATTTATTGTATCATTAAAAGTTTGTAAATGTGTTATAAGTTGTTGATTTCTAATTTGTTACTTTGTGCTGGTCAAATGGGCTAAATGTGGTTATTTGTGTTGAGATATAACTGATTTTATTGTTTTAGAATAGGTCTGTTTTTATTTTGGATTCTTTATTCTTAAAATATGAGCGGGTTTAATATGATTCTTGTTACAAATATGTGAATAAATTCTTATAGTGAAATCAATGTCTTATAATTAAAATGTGTAGTTTAGTTGAGAGATAAATACGGTTTGTGAGTTTTAATTACACAGTTTATATTGGTAGATTTGGGAAGAACTATAACGATCATTTTTTAGCAAAACTTTCTTTTTTAGAATATAAATCATTATATCTGTAAGAATTTATATCGTTGGCTTATTTAGAAACTATGGAAAAGAATGAGAAAAACGATATTATTGGTATAGCTATAATTACAGCATTAATCGCTGGAATTACTTGTATTAACATGAGAAAGGGAAAGTATCCAAACGTATCGAACTGTGTCGGATGGGGAAAAATAAGGAACTGCTGAAAGATTTTCCGGATGACTTCCGGAAATACATGAATTTACCAGAAGACACAGAAGCATGGAATAAAATTACAGACTTGTCTTTATTCCTGACAAGCAGAAATAACTCTACCACTTTGCAGACCATTAAAGTTTCGAATGCGATAGCTACGAATGTGGTATTCATTTCTTGAATATAGGATGTAGTTCGACAATACTTGTGCTCAAAAGCAGGCTTTTGGCTTGGTATTGCACTCATCTTTCATTATCTTTGCGGCTTAATCGGACATTTGCTCAGAAAGTGAAAAGGATATGATAAAATTTACGGATATGAAGACTAAACTATTGATGTTGTTTGTCCTTCTGGGAAGCCTGTGGACGAGCAACTTGTATGCTCAGACACGTTATCCCAAACGGGAGTTTCGCGGAGCCTGGATACAGTGTGTAAACGGACAGTTTCAGGGTATGCCTACGGAGAAAATGAAGAAGGTGCTGGTGAGCCAGTTGGACAACTTGCAGAAAGCCGGTATCAATGCCATCATTTTTCAGGTAAGAGCAGAGGCGGATGCGTTGTATAAATCTCCGTACGAACCTTGGAGCCGCTTCCTTACGGGAGTGCAGGGAAAAGCTCCTTCTCCGGTATGGGACCCTCTGCAGTTTATGGTGGAGGAGTGCCACAAGCGGGACATGGAGCTTCATGCGTGGATTAATCCGTATCGTGCCAAGACGAAAGGCACAGGTGCTTTGTCGCCCATGCATCCGTACAGCAAGAATCCGGAACTGTTTGTGCAGTATGCCGGCCAGCTGTATTTTGATCCGGGACTGCCGGAATCCAGAAAATACATCTGCAAGATTGTACGCGACATCGTGACCCGTTATGACATCGATGCCATTCACATGGACGACTATTTCTATCCTTATCCGAATCCGGGAGAGGAGTTTCCGGATAATGTCAGCTTTGCAGCATACGGCCGCGGATTTACGCGTCGGGCAGACTGGCGTCGGGATAATGTGAACGTGTTGATTAAGGAAATTCATGAAACCGTACGCGCCTGCAAGCCGTGGGTGAAGTTTGGTGTATCTCCGTTCGGTATTTATCGTAACCAGAAGAATGACCCGAATGGAAGTGAAACAAACGGATTGCAGAACTACGATGACTTGTATGCCGACGTGCTGTTGTGGGTAAACAACGGATGGGTGGACTATAACATTCCGCAGATCTATTGGGAAATCGGACATCCGGCGGCCGATTATGATACGCTTATCCGCTGGTGGGCACGTCATTCCGCAGCTCGTCCGCTGTACATCGGTCAGGATGTGATACGTACGGTATCGAAAGCGGATTTGATGAATCCGAACCAGAGCCAGATTCCGGCAAAGTATAATTTGCAGCGTTCGTTGCCTACCGTACAGGGTAGCTGTCAGTGGTATGCGGCGGCAGTGGTAGAGAATAAGGGAAATTACCGGGATATGCTGGTGAAAGAATATCACAAGTATCCGGCATTGCTTCCGGCTTCTCCGTTTATGGACGACAAGGCTCCGGGCAAAGTGCGTAAGCTGAAACCGGTATGGACCGCAGACGGATACATCTTGTTCTGGACGGCGCCAAAGGCAAAGACCGAGATGGATAAGGCTTATCATTATGTGGTGTACTGCTTCGGAAGCAAGGAGAAAGTGAACCTGAACGATCCTTCACACATTGTAGCGATTACGCACGATGAATTCTATAAGTTGCCGTATGAGGACGGAAAGACGAAGTATCGTTACGTAGTGACTGCACTCGACCGTCTGCACAATGAATCGAAATCGGTATCAAAGAAGATTAAGCTGTAAATATAGTCTGATAAAAAATAGAAAGGGCAGGAAGAAAGGATTGGGGTTTTCTTCCTGCCCTTTTTTATGGATTTACCTATAAATTATTTGATATTTTTTCGAATCTTGCTAAGATAGGCATGCATGCCTTCTGCATCTTTCCGGCTGATAATATCTAACAGCTCATTTAGCTCCGTACGGATATTTTCGACTTGAGCCGGAGTGCGTGGATTGAACAGAATTTCCTGAAGCAGAAAGTCATCTTCGTTCAGTACGCCTTTCGCGATGGCCATGTGGCGCTTGAAAGTAGTTCCCGGTGCGTCCTGATGTTTCATGACGGCGGCAAACACGAAAGTGGATACGAAAGGAATGGACAAGGAGTAAGCCACCGTTTCGTCGTGTTCTTCGAAACTGTATTCAAAGATGTTCAGGCTGAGGCGCTGGTAAAGGTCCTTGAAGAACACCTTGCCCAGGTGGTCACCTTCCTTGATGATGATGGCATTTTCCGTACTCAGTTTGTCGAGGTTGGCAAATGTGGGACCGAACATCGGGTGGGTAGATACATAGCGGAAGCCGCAGTTTTCATAGAACTCCTTTAATCCGGTTTTCACGGAAGCAATGTCGCTGATGATACAATCCTTCGGCAATACCGGAAGGACCTGATGGAAAGCATCGAGTGTGTATTTTACCGTGGCAGCATTGATGACCAGCTCCGGCTTGAATTCGCCGATTTCTTCCAGTTTGGTGAAGCGGTAGCAGTTGTACATAAAGCGCAGACGTTGGGGATTCACATCGTACACGGCGACTTCATGTTCAAAACTCAACACATCGGTAAAGAAGGAGCCCATTTTTCCGGCTCCTAAAATCAATATTTTCATGCTTTGTTTCTGTTATTTGTTGATGATTTCCATTTGCTGGCGTACGCTTTCTTCGTGAATCAGCTCGAATACTTGTTTGACGAAATCGGAATCCATGCCGCAAAGTGAGCCTTGTGCACCGCGTTTATCCAGAATTTCATTGTAACGTCCGGTTTGCAGGATGGTCATGTTATGTTCCTTTTTGAAGGTACCGATTTCGCGGCATACACGCATCCGTTTGGCCAGAATGTCCATCAGGTCGTTGTCGCATTCGTCAATCTGCCGGCGAAGCTCGTTCAGGTTCTCTGTAGTCTGATGCTCAGAACGGATAACGAGCAGATTCAGGATGTAGTCAAGAATATCGGGAGTAACCTGCTGTGCGGCATCGCTCCATGCACATTCCGGATTACAGTGTGATTCGATAATGAGTCCGTCGAAGCCTAAGTCCATGGCCTGCTGGCACAGCGGAGCAATCAATTCACGCTTTCCGCCGATATGGCTCGGGTCGCAGATAATAGGCAGGTTCGGGATACGGCGGTGCAGTTCGATGGAATGTGCCACTGCGGCAGGTTGCGGTATATCTTCTTGTCGTATGACGAGAAACCGCGATGAATGGCTCCCAGCCGTTTCAGTCCGGCATTGTTGATGCGTTCCAGGGCGCCGATCCATAATTCCAGATCCGGGTTTACCGGGTTCTTTACATAGACGGGAATGTCTACGCCTTTCAGTGCATCGGCAATTTCCTGTACGGCAAACGGGTTGGCAGTAGTACGGGCACCAATCCATACGATGTCAACATCAGCTTTCAGGCATTCGTATACATGCTTGGCTGTCGCCACTTCGTGGCTACATACATTCCGGTTTCCTTCTTCACCTCTTTCAGCCAGGGAAGTCCTTCCACACCGATTCCTTCGAAACCTCCCGGTTTAGTACGGGTTTCCAGATTCCGGCACGGAAAATCTTGACACCTTTGTCTGCCAGTTGCTTGGCTGTAGTCATAACTTGTTCTTCTGTTTCGGCACTGCAAGGGCCTGCAATAATCAACGGGCGTTCCTGAGAAACACCTTCCAGTTCAATAGGGAGTAAATCTAACTGTTCCATAGTGGTATTTGATTTTTTGTAATGTTATTTATTCATGATGGCCTGGATTCGTTTTAACGCCTCTTCCAGTTGAGGCTCTTTGGCACAGAGTGAAATGCGGATATACCGTTTTCCGTTGCTGCCGAAAATGAATCCCGGAGTGATGAACACGCGGGCTTCGTGCAATACTTTCTCGGTCAGCTCTTCCACGTCGGCATAGTGGTCTGGAATGCGTCCCCACAAGAACATACCTACTTGTTCCGGGTCGAAGGTGCATCCCAAGGTATGCATGATTTCTTCAGCCAGTTTCCGGCGACGTGCGTAAGTCTGAATATTGGCTTCTTCATGCCATTCGGCGCTGTTGTGGTAAGCTTGTGCGGCTGCCAGCTGCAAGGGGCGGAAAGTACCAGAATCAATGTTGCTCTTGATTTTCAGAATCCACTGTACGAAAGTAGCATTGGTTGCCAGCATTCCCACGCGCCATCCCGGCATGTTGTGGCTCTTGCTCATGGAATTGAATTCGATGCAGCATTCTTTGGCTCCGGGTACGTTGAGGATGCTGATCGGCTTGCGGTTGAGTATGAAACTGTACGGATTGTCATTGACGATGACAATCTGGTGACGGCGTGCGAAATCCACCAGCTTCTCGTAGAGTTCCATGGTAGCATTGGCTCCGGTCGGCATGTTGGGATAGTTGGTCCACATGATCTTCACGCGGCTCAGATCCATTCGTCCAGTTCGTCGAAATCCGGTTGCCAGTGGTTGTCCTCCCGCAGGTTATAGTTGACGATCTCACTTCCCAGAATGCTGTTCAGTGAAGTGTAAGTAGGGTATCCGGGGTTTGGAACCAGCACCTGGTCGCCGGGGTTCACCAGTGCCAGTGTGACGTGAAGGATACCTTCCTTTGAACCGATAAGCGGCTGGATTTCCGTAGCCGGGTCCAGGTCTACATCATACCATCTTTTATACCAGTCGGCCATGGCCTTGCGCAGTTCCGGTATTCCCACTGTAGGCTGGTAGCCGTGTGCATCCGGTTTACGAGCATCTTCACACAACACGTTGATAGTCTCTTCTGAAGGCGGCATGTCCGGGCTTCCGATTCCCAGGCTGATCACGTTCTTTCCTTCGGCATTCATCTGTGCCACTTCCTTCAGTTTGCGGCTGAAGTAATATTCGCTGACGTGGCTCAGTCGGTTGGCCGGCTCTATCTTATATGGTTGATTCTCCTTCAGCATATTCTCCTAAAATTTTAAGTGCTTTGTCAATGGGGTTACAGCATCAATTGCTTGTTTGTATCTCAGGTAGTCGTTGAACATGACATCTACATAGAACAGGTATTCCCATTCTCTTCCGATGATGGGCAGCGACTGGATTTTGGTCAGGTTGATTTTATAGAATGAAAAGATGGACAACACCTGTGAAAGGCTTCCTTCGCTGTGAGGAAGTGAGAAGACAATGTTGGCCTTGTTGATCTTGGAACGGTCTTTCAATTCGTCGGCCATCCAGGGATCGCAGATTACAAGGAAGCGGGTGAAGTTGTGTTTGTTGGTTTCAATGCCTTCCTGCAGGATTTTCATGCCGTAAAGCTCGGCTGCATATTTGGAGCAGATGGCAGCATGTCCTTTCAACCCTTTTTCCTTGATGTCGCGTGCGCTGCCTGCGGTATCTTCCGTTTCTACCACCTTCAGTTGTGGATGGTGTTGCAGGAAATCCCGGCATTGTGCCAGTGCTACCGGATGAGAGTTTACTTCAGTCAGTGTACTCCAGTCTTCTCCGGGCATGCACATGATGCTGTGGCTGATTCGTAATTTGTGCTCTCCGATAATCGTAGCTCCACTGTCTCTGAGCAATTCGTAATTGTGAAGGAGACTTCCGGCAATCGTATTCTCAATGGCAATCATTCCGATGATGCTGCTGTCTTTTTTCAGGGTATCGAACACCTCTTCGAATGTGTTGCAGCAGATCAGTTCGATTTCCTCATTCTTGAAAAATTTATGGGCTGCAATGTCGTGATACGAGCCCGGAACTCCTTGTATGGCTATCTTCTTCATCTTTTGTATAACTATAAAAAAAGTCCCGCTCCATCGAAGCGGGACTTTGTATTATCATTTCATTCTTGTTTTCTTTATTACCGTATGCATGCAAACTCCCGCTTCACTTCATTGCTAAAGTAAAAGAAATAAAAGAAAAAGAAGAAGTATGATGCAAATGTTCTCATTTGTTTGTTATTTTGTTGTTATTTCTGCTGCAAATGTAATACTTTTCTTTAAAAAACAAATGTTCCGACAAACTTTTTCTTCTTATTTTTAAAAAATAGCCTCAGAATGGCGGATATGAATGTATTTTCTTACCTTTGTTGTACAGAGATATTTCATTTGTAAAACAGCCAAAACAAATAAGAACATGAACTATAATTTTGATGAAGTGATTGACCGTCGCGGCACATGTTGCGAGAAAGTAGACGGTATGGTAAACGTATGGGGAAAGTCTGATTTGATTCCGATGTGGGTGGCCGATATGGATTTTGCCACACCTCCGTTTATCTTAGAAGCCATTCGCAAGCGTTGCGAACATCCGGTGTTGGGATATACCTTCCGTTCAGACGATTACTATCAGTCTATTATCGGATGGGTAAAGAAGCGTTATGGCATGTCGGTAGAGAAGGAAGAAATCAATTTTGTACCAGGCATTGTACCGGGTCTGGGCATGGCTATCAACTGTTTCACGAATCCGGGCGACAAGATTATGATTATGCCTCCGGTGTACCATCCTTTTGCCTGGCTGGTGACACGTAACAACCGTCGCTTGGTGGAATGCCCGTTGAAGGAAGTGGACGGACATTATCGCATGGATTTGGATTTGATTCGCCGTTCCATAAAGGGAGTACGGGTACTGATTCTGTGTAATCCTCACAACCCGGGAGGAGTGGTTTGGAAGAAAGAAGAATTGCAGGAGCTGGCCGAAATCTGTGCCGATGACAATGTGATTGTCTTTTCGGATGAAATTCATGCCGACCTGACTTTACCTCCTTATCAGCATCTGCCTTTTGCCATGGTGTCAGAAAAAGCCCGCAACAACTCCGTTACTTTCATGGCGCCCAGCAAGACTTTCAATATGCCGGGAGTAGCTGCTTCGCATACCATTATTTACAATGAAGGACTTCGTTCACGCTTCGTGACTTATCTGGATGCCGGAGAGCTGAATGCGGGACATGTGTTTGCATGGCCTGCCGTAACTGCCGCTTATACTGAAGGAGAAGAGTGGCTGCAACAGTGTTTGGCTTATATTCAGGGAAATATTGACTATGCAGATGCCTATACGAAAGCGTATACTCCTAAGATTAAGGTGATGCGTCCGCAGGCTTCTTACCTGATTTGGCTGGATTGTCGCGAACTGGGATTGTCGCATGAGGCATTGAATGCTTTCTTTGTAGACAAGGCCGGATTGGCGCTGAACGATGGAGAGATGTTTGGTAAGGAAGGAGCAGGCTTTATGCGAATGAATGTAGGCTGTCCGCGTGTGACACTTGAAAAAGCCTTGCAGCAGTTGAAAGCAGCTTACGAAGCTCTTTAATACATCTATTATTATAAAAAGAACGGGTGCGGAATTTCACGAATGAATGTTCCGCACCCGTTCTTTATGAAGAGTATCGTTTAGTAGATTCCGGTTTGCAGATTACTCTTTTCAAAGTTATTGAAATTGCCGGAAATCAGGTTTTCTTTTTCAGGAGCCAGCTCGATGGCCTTTTTCAGGTCCTCTGCCGCACCGGCCTTGTCGCCCATCAGCAGGTGAACGCGTCCTCTTTCCTGGTACAGCTGCGCTTCCTGCGGAATCAGTTCAATAGCTTCCTGATAATTCTCAAGTGCCTTGTCCAGTTGTTTTTCCTCTATCAGCAAGCTACCTTTCAGCAAATACGCTTTCACGTTGAACGGGTTCAAAGCTATAACCTGTTCCACGCATGCTTCTCCTTCCTGATTTTCTCCCATACCGATATGGATGGTAGCTTTCAGGAGAAGCGCTTCCTCTTCTTCCGGATTAAGTTTCAGTACCTGCTCCAGGTCGTTGAGCGCATCTTTCGCCTGGCGCATTTCCCACAACACTTCAGCACGCAGAAGATAGGCTTCTGTGAAACTCTCGTTTTGTACGATGGCTTTGGTCAGCATGACAATGGCTTGCAAGTCATTTTTCAAACCTCGTGCTGCACGAGCGGCTAAGTAGTAAGCCTGAGCGTTCTTCTCATCCAAAGCTATGGCTTTCTGGCAGGCCTTATCCATCCCTTCATAGTCTTCTTGTATATAGCATACACTAGCCAAAGACAGCAAGGCCTGTACGTTTGTCTCATCTTTTGCAATCAGCCGGTCAAGGGTGATACGTGCATCCTCCGTGCGGTTGGCCTGAAGATATGCACTGGCCAGTAAACCCAGCGTTTCCTTTTCTTCTTGAAGTGCCACTGCTTCTTCAAAACATTTGATGGCGTAGGGCAGCTTGCCCATGTTGCGGGCACGGATGCCGTCATATTTCAGGATGTCGAAATTCTTCTTGTCTTGTTTCTCTTGTTCGTTTGCATCGGATTTACTTTTTCCGAATAAAGATGATAATAATCCCATGATAAACTGATTTAATGTTTTTTCTGTGGCAAAGATAGGCAGAAAAAGAAAGAAATTTGTATGTTTGCACCGTATTTTACTTTAAAAGATGAAACTATGAAGAGGCTAATGTTTTTGGTGGCAGCTGTCTTGGCTTGCCATTCCATGCAGGCACAATATTTCTGCACGACAGAAGGTACAGAACTGCACTATGTGAATTACGATGAAATCGGTCAGAGCACATCGGATGAAACCATGACCGTAAGTAAGGTAGAGAAGGTGGACGGAAAGCCTCAGGCTGCCTACTATGATAAGATTGTCACTACAAAGGCAAAGAACAATACCAGCTATACCTTGTTCAACTGGAGCTATGATGGAGCCAATACGGTATGTACGGAAGATTTGATGTACGGTCCGTATGTAGATTCTGATTCCGACCCTGCTAAATACAACGAGGCTGCTCGTTTAGGTTTGCTGGAGAAACTCAAGTTTAAAGGCGACAATTCATTTACTATCAAAGACGGTGCCAAAGGTGGTGAGAGCATTCCAGACCGCTCTTATCAGGTAGTTCGCAATATGTTGAAGAATGAAGTGAATGTGTCTGGTGCAGCTTACATGGGAAATGAAACCATCAGCACTACAGCCGGAAAGTTTGACTGTGTGAAGATTTCTTACCTGCAGCGTACAAAGATTGTGCTGAAAACCACTACACTGCGCGTGACCGAATGGTATGCCAAAGGAGTGGGACTGGTGAAATCGGAAGCATACGATACTAAAGGCAACTTAGACAGCAAGACATTGCTGGTGAAGATTGTAAAGAAATAAAGCAAGCAATTTGTCGATAAAATTCCGGCCCGGAATCTATTCTTGAGAAAGAAGGATTCCGGGCCGTTTTTTATATAATTTCGATGCCTTGTTCGGCACACAGTTTCAAACTCAAATCTTTCAGTTTGAATTTCTGGATTTTTCCGCTTCCTGTCATGGGGAATTCCTTTACAAAGAAAATGTATTTGGGGGTCTTGTAGCGGGCTATTTTTCCCTGGCAAAACTCACGTACATCAAATTCGTTCATGGTGTATCCTTCGTGCAGGATGATGAAAGCTCCCACTGCCTCACCGTATTTTTGGGAAGGCACTCCGGCCACCTGTACATCCTTGATGCCCGGCATCTTGTAGAGGAATTCTTCGATTTCGCGCGGGTAAATATTTTCTCCTCCGCGGATAATCATGTCCTTGATGCGACCCGTAATGCGATAGTTTCCGTTTTCATCTTTTACTCCCAAGTCACCGGAATGCAGGAATCCGTTGGCGTCGATTACTTCAGCTGTAGCTTCCGGATTTTTGTAGTAACCTTTCATGGTGTTGTAACCCCGGTTGCACATTTCGCCCTGTACGCCCACCGGACATTCTTCTCCGGTATTCGGGTCGATTACTTTCACTTCCGTGAACTCAAAGTCATGGCCTACGGTGGTGTAACGTACTTCCGGATCGTCGTCAATGCGGCTGTGGGTCATACCCGGTGAAGCCTCTGTCAGTCCATATACGCTGGTAACGCGCATAAACATTTTTTCTTCTACCTGTTTCATCAGTTCCACAGGACAGAGAGAGCCGGCCATGATACCCGTGCGCAGGCTTGACAAGTCGAACATGGGGAACATGGGGTGATGCAGTTCGGCAATGAACATGGTCGGTACGCCGTAGAGAGCCGTACAGCGTTCCTTGTGTATGGAGGCCAGTACGAGCAACGGGTCGAAGCGCTCTATCATGACCTGTGTGCAGCCATGCGTCAGGCAGTTCATGGTGGCCAGTACCACACCGAAGCAATGGAAAAGCGGAACGCATACACACAACTTATCATCGGCCGTGAACTTCATGTGCTCACCGGTTAGAAATCCGTTGTTGGCAATATTGTAATGAGTAAGCATAACCCCTTTGGGGAATCCCGTAGTGCCGGAGGTATACTGCATGTTCACCGTATCGTGGCAGCTTACCAGTTTTTTTGCGTTAATCAGTTCCTCATCATCAATGTTGCTTCCTAACAGCAGAATCTCTGCTGTGTTATACATACCCCGGTATTTCTCCTGACCGATGTATACCACATTACGCATGTGAGGGAAACGCTTGCTCTTCATGTGCCCCCGTTCGAAGAGCTTCAGTTCGGGCAGCATGGTGTAGGTCATTTCCACGAAGTTGCTGTCCTTTTCTCCGTCTACGATACACAGAGTATGCATGTCGGAGTTTTCGCAGAGGTACTCCAGTTCCGCCTGCTTGTAGTTCGTGTTGACCGTAACGGCCACGGCACCTATTTTGGCGCAGGCATACAGAAATGTCAGCCAGTCGGGCACATTGCGGGCCCAGATGCCCACGTGAGTATCTTTTTTCACGCCGATGGCCAGCAAACCTTTGGCCATGTGGTCCACACGCTCGTTAAACTGCTTCCAGGTAAAACGCAGGTTGCGGTCGGAATATACAATGTATTCTTTGTCCGGAGTCACTTCTGCCCAATGCTCCAGCCAGTCGCCTAATGTTCTTTCAGAAAGTTGTAACATGTCGTTGATGATTTGTGTGAGACTTATACTGGGGTGTAGACTACGGCCAGAATTTGTGCAGCCTGTCCTTCGGCGGTGTGTACATGATGCGGTACGATGGAATCATAATAAATGGTATCTCCTTCTTTCAGGCGATAGTTATTTTTTCCATAACTGATTTCCAGTTCCCCTTTCAGTACCATGATAAACTCTTCTCCTTCATGTGCCGACAGAAAGAAGTCTTTTTCGTCGTTGGCGTCGATGTCGATGATGAACGGTTCCATGTGACGGTCCACCTTGCTTTTTGACAATGAATGATAATGCATGTGCTGGCGGGCATGCGTAGCGTTGTTTGAAAATCCGATGGTATCGTCCGCCTCACCTTTGCGGCAGATAACCGGTCCGGCTTCACTGGTCTGGTCGTCCAGGAAAGTGCCCAGACGTACTCCCAATGCACGTGCTATTTTAATCAGCGGAGCCAGCGAAGGAATGTCAATGTTTTCCTCAATGCGACTTACCTGTTCCACGGTCAGCCCTGCGCGTTCTGCCAGTTCCTGTATACTTATTTCTTGATTGGTTCGGAGCGATTTTATTTTTTCTCCGATGATGTTTGTGCAATCCATAGTTCTTCTCTTTTATGTTGATTTACAATAAAAGCGCAAGGGTGTACGCTTTGTTCTTCATAATTCGCAAAGTTAATAAAGTTTCTGTATAAACATACCGAAAAGTAATAAAAAGCATTTTCTTTCGGTCCTTTTCGCACTTTCTGATATTCTTTTTGCAGGCAGGTTTCTTGCCGAATGTGTCTGTATTTTAATTTTTTGTACTATCTTTGAGCCGAAATATAATTTAGAATGAGTATGAAGAAGCTTATTTTTGCATTGACATTGATGGGACTTTTAGGCGGCCATGCACCACTTACAGCCTCTCAACCGGTTCCTGATGCAGCCGGATATATTGTCAAGGTAGGCGATACGGCTCCCGACTTTGAAATGAAGCTGACGGACGGACGCAAGGTGAAATTGTCAGAACTTAAGGGAAAGGTAGTCATGTTGCAATTTACCGCAAGCTGGTGTGGAGTCTGCCGTAAGGAAATGCCCTTTATTGAAAAAGACATCTGGCAGAAACATAAGGACAATGCTTCCTTTGCGCTTTATGGAATTGACCGTGACGAGCCGCTGGAACGAGTGAAAGCTTTTGCCAAGCAGACAGGAGTGACTTATCCGTTAGGACTTGACCCGGGAGCAGATATTTTTGCCAAATATGCGGAACGTAATGCCGGAATCACCCGTAACGTGCTGATAGATAAAGAGGGTAAAATCGTGATGATGACTCGCTTGTATAATGAAGAGGAGTTTGCTTCCCTTTGTAAGAAGATAGATGAACTGCTGAAGTGATGAAGAAGTTCTTATGTTTGATTTTATGTGGCTTGCTGTGCTTTCCTTCGGGAATGACGGGAAAGAAGAAAGGGCATTATGAACCGCTGTTTGGAAAGAAATATGCGTCGTATGCGGTAACTTCCAGTTCCTTGAAAGGAGCCACTTTCTATCTTGTCAGCGGACATGGGGGACCGGATCCTGGCTGCATTGGCAAATATCGTGGAAAAGAGTTGCATGAAGATGAGTATGCTTACGACATCATTCTCCGCTTGGGACGCGAGTTGATGAAACGTGGGGCCAAAGTGCATTTTATCATTCAGGATGCAAAGGATGGAATTCGTGACCAAGCTGTTCTGAATAACAGCAAGCGGGAAACTTGCATGGGAAAAGCCATTCCGTTGAATCAGGTAGCCCGTCTGCAACAGCGTTGTGATGCGGTGAACCGCATGTACCGGAAGGATAAGAGCAGCTACAAGCGTGCCGTATTTATCCATGTAGACAGTCGGGCCCGGAACAACCAGACTGACGTGTATTTCTATCATGCGCCGGGCAGTTCGAAAGGAAAACGACTGGCGAGGGAAATACAGCGGACTTTCCGTTCCAAGTACGACCGCCATCAGCCCAACCGCGGATTCGATGGTACGGTGAGCGAACGTAATCTGTTCGTACTTCGCAATACGACTCCGGTAGCTGTTTTCCTGGAAGTAGGAAATATCCAGAATGCGCAGGATCAAAAACGTCTGGTCATTGCCGACAATCGTCAGGCCTTAGCCAACTGGATAACCTTAGCCATCGAGAAGGATTACCGGAAAAGATAATCTCATAAGTCATAAAAAAAGTGGATTGTTTATCGGTTTTTGGCCTTCAGCACTTTTTGTACATTCTGGATTATTTCCGGATTAGCAAGGTCCTTCTTGCCAGTCAGCGTGAAGGCAAAGTTGTCTGCCATGATTTCTTCCGGATGAATGAGATAGTTGGTGTTCTTTCCTACTTGTGTGTAGAAATCTTCCGCTTCATCCAGTGCATAAATGATTGTCTTTCCAGCCTTCTGAATAGGAACAAAATCACCGTTCAAAGGTACAAGTCCCACTTTCAGGTAGTCGAAGAGCGTTTTTCCGTCATAAGGTCTGTCGGTATAAATCACCATGGTGCAGTATTGCTTCTGTCCGCCGATGGTAAACGTGCCGTAACTGTCATATCGGCTGAGGTCCGGATTGGAAATACGAATTTCTGCCAAATCGGACGGGAAGATAATTTCTTTTTCAATCACCGTGAATCCGATGACCTTGTAAATGTCTTTCTTGAAGTTGGAATTCTGTCGTGTTAGCAGGTGAAACAACTCATGGGCTACAAGGTATTTCAAATCTGCATCCGAAGCTTCCTTCAACGCATGCTCACCGATAGCAATCCAGTTTACGCGGGTGTAGGCCTCTGCATTACCTTCTTCTTTCTGGGTAGTTTTTACAAAGATGATTTCTTTCGGGAAATCGAGGTTGTAACTTTGTTTCTTGATTTCTGCATCCAGGCTTTTCATTGCCTTGCTGATACGCTCTTTTTCAGTGTCACTCCAGTTGAGTGTCTGTTCCATGGCAAACTGCAACAGCTGTGATTTGCGTCCTTGCGGTTTTTGAAGACGTACGTCAATGTCAAACTGGTTCCAGTTGCGGGTATAGTCATCCAGTTCCGTAATCAGCATTTGTCCTTCGGCACGAGTGGCAAAGCGGAAGATGGAGTTTGAAAACTTGTTACTCTGCGCCCAAGCTGCGATGGTGGTAAAAGCCAGGCAAAATATGAAAGAAAGCGAGTGTTTTAGTGTCATAGTTTTGTTTTTTAGTTACCTGTTATTTTATTCTCAGTGGTAAATATAACGTATTTTTCTGTATTTTTCCTCGCTTTTTATCAAGAAAAAGAAAGAAAAAGAAAAAATAAGACAAATCGCTGGGAGTATTGCTTGCCTGAGAAAAGAGGAAATAGGTAAGGGAATCTTTATTTGATAAGTGCTGAATGCCGTGGCGTATATGCTTATTTCCTTTTGTCTTTTTTATGTTTCCCGAACGGGAAACTTATGTTTTCCCTGGCGGAAACGTACGTTTTCCTATCGTGAAACGTAGGTTTTTGCTGCGCGAAACGTAGAGTGTGTGGTAAGATTTTCAGATAAACTTGGGGTGGTTTTTTCTTTATGTGGAATACAATGCGGAGACGGGTATTTTAGCTTGTATAAAAAACGGACTCACCCGCTGAATTTCAGCACGGTGAATCCGTTTTCTATATAGATAAAGAATCAGTTTATTCCTTGTCTTTCAATGCGTCAAAAATCAGTGTTTCCAGTTCATCAGCCAGTTCCGGGTTATCCTGGATGCACTGTTTGGCCGCATCGCGTCCTTGTCCCAGTTTGGTGTCGTTGTAGCTGTACCATGAACCGCTCTTCTTGATGATGCCCAGTTCAGCTCCCAGGTCGATGATTTCGCCGCTGCGGGAAATACCTTCACCAAACATGATGTCGAATTCAGCTTTGCGGAAAGGAGGAGCAACTTTGTTCTTTACTACTTTCACGCGTACCTGGTTACCGATCACTTCTTCTCCGTCTTTCAACTGAGTAGCGCGACGGATGTCCAAACGGACAGAAGCATAGAACTTCAAGGCGTTACCACCGGTGGTAGTTTCCGGATTGCCGAACATGACACCGATTTTCTCACGCAACTGGTTGATGAAGATGCAGGTGGTATTGGTTTTGCTGATGGCCGAAGTCAGCTTCCGCAGAGCCTGTGACATCAGGCGGGCTTGCAAACCTACCTTGTTGTCGCCCATGTCGCCTTCGATTTCAGCTTTCGGAGTAAGTGCAGCTACAGAGTCGATGACAATGATGTCGATGGCCGATGAACGGATCAACTGCTCGGCGATTTCCAGTGCCTGTTCTCCGTTGTCGGGCTGTGAAATCCACAAGTTGTCGATGTCCACTCCTAACTTGGCCGCATAGAAACGGTCGAATGCATGTTCTGCATCAATGAAAGCGGCGATACCTCCGGCTTTCTGTGCTTCCGCAATGGCATGAATGGCCAGTGTGGTTTTACCGGATGATTCCGGACCATAGATTTCAATGATACGTCCTTTCGGATAACCTCCTACACCGAGTGCGGCGTTCAAGGCGATAGAACCGGTGGGGATCACTTCCACTTCCTGCACATGGTCGTCTCCCATTTTCATTATCGAGCCTTTTCCGAAGCTCTTCTCTATCTTGTCCATGGCCGCCTGCAGTGCTTTCAGCTTTTCGCTGTTATTGGGTTTCGGGGCATTTTCAATGCCACCTTCAAACTCTAATTCGTCTTTTTTTGCCATAAATTACTGTAAGATTTGTGAGGCATGGTCTTTGGTCTTTACTTCTTTAGGAGAAATGATGCGCTCGATGATGCCTTCTTCATTAATAATAAATGTTGTGCGGAATGTACCCATGTATTTGCGTCCGTACATGCTTTTTTCTCCCCATACACCGAAGGTCTCTACCAGTTTGTGTTCCGTATCGGCAATCAGTGTGAACGGAAGCTGGTTCTTTTCGATGAATTTCTGGTGTGACTTCTCGTCGTTGATGCTGACGCCGATTACTTCGTAACCCGCTTGCTTGAGTTCGGCATAGTTGTCGCGAAGGTTGCAGGCCTGTGCCGTACAGCCGGAAGTCATGTCTTTAGGGTAAAAATAGAGTACGATTTTTTTGCCTGCATAATTGCTCAGGCGGATTTCTTCACCTTTTTCGTTGATTCCCAGTATTTCGGGAGCTTTGTCTCCAATATTCATATCGTAAGGGAAATTTTTAGAAAAAAAGAATCAGGAACGAAGAATGAGTACTCCTTCTTCATTCTTGATTCTTTTTATGATTAAGGTAATGTAATTACAGTTCCAGGTCACCGTCGAACACTTCATGCCATGGCAATCCGTTCTTGTTCAGCGTCCATGAATGGATCCGGATCGAATTCTTCCACATTCCATACACCCGGACGTTTCCAAAGGCCTTTCAGGAACATCATGGCTCCGATCATGGCCGGAACACCGGTTGTGTAGCTTACGCCCTGCATACCGGTTTCCTGGTAAGCGGCCTGGTGAGAACAGTTGTTATAAACATAATATGTACGTTCTTTTCCGTCCTTGATACCCCGGATACGGCAACCGATGGAAGTCTCTCCTTCGTAGTTTTCACCCAGATCCTGCGGATTAGGCAGCACGGCTTTCAGGAACTGAAGCGGAACGATTTCCATACCATTATAGTTGATCGGTTCGATGCTGGCCATACCGATGTTCTGGATCACACGCAGGTGAGTCAGGTATTCTTGTCCGAAAGTCATCCAGAAGCGTGCACGCTTGATAGTCGGATAGTTCTTGACAAGTGATTCCAGTTCTTCGTGATACAGCAGGTAAGAGTCGCGCGGACCGATATTAGGATAAGTCAGGTCTTTGTGGAACTCCAGCGGCTGGGTTGTAATCCACTGGCCGTTTTCATAATAACGTCCGTTCTGCGTGATTTCGCGGATGTTGATTTCCGGATTGAAGTTGGTGGCAAAAGCCTTGTGGTGATTTCCCGCATTGCAGTCTACGATGTCCAGGTAGTGGATTTCATCGAAATGATGTTTTGCTGCGTATGCGGTATATACTCCACTTACTCCCGGGTCGAATCCGCAACCCAGAATGGCAGTCAGTCCGGCATCTTCAAAGCGTTTTTTGTATGCCCACTGCCAACTGTATTCAAAGTGTGCCTCGTCTTTAGGCTCGTAGTTTGCTGTATCCAGGTAGTTCACTCCCGCCTGAAGACACGCTTCCATAATCGTTAAATCCTGGTAGGGAAGTGCTACGTTAATAACGATTTCGGGTTTAAAACTGTTGAATAAAGACACCAGTTCATCCACATTGTCTGCATCAACTTTAGCGGTCTTGATGTTCGGGTTGCCGATTGCTTTCACAATCGCGTCACATTTTGACTGGGTACGGCTGGCAATCATGATTTCAGTGAATACTTCAGGATGTTGAGCCACTTTGTGTGCAACAACGGTACCTACACCGCCTGCACCGATAATCAATACTTTACTCATTTATTTATTTGAACTTTTTATGCCCGGTAAACGTTACCGTTCAGTATGCAAAGATAGAAAATAATTCAAAATATGGTGCAGTATTCTGGGGATATACGTATTTTTGTAAATGAACAATTCTTAAAAATGGATTGTTTGTGAATTTATGATTAAGATTAAAAAGGAAAAACAAGTTATGAATAAGAAGTATTTTGCAGCTGCAGCTTTGGCTTGCGCACTGGTGAGTTGTGGAACCGGAAAGAATTCGGTAGCAGTAGTAGACTTTACAGGGGAATGGAATATTGTAGAAGTGAACGGAGAAAAAGTGAGTGCGGAAAATGCACCATTCTTGGGTTTTGACAAGGACGGACATCGTTTGTATGGCAATGCTGGATGCAATCGCCTGATGGGAAGCTTTGAATTGGATACCCTGAATGCCGGAAAAGTGAAATTTGGTCAGGTGGCTGCTACCCGGATGATGTGTCCGGATATGACGTTGGAGCAGAATGTGCTGGAAGCATTGAATAAAGTGGCTGGATATGAAACAGTAGGTGAAGATGTAGCATTGAATGATGCGGAAGGTAAGCCGGTAATATTGTTGCAGAAGCGTGAAGTGGCAGAGGTTTCTGTAAACGACTTGAATGGTGCCTGGGAAATTGTATCTGTAAAAGGCAATCCTGTAGGAGAAATGGAAAAACAGCCGCAATTGGTTTTCAATGTAGCAGAAAAAAGAGTACACGGTAATGCCAGCTGCAATACGATAAACGGTTCTTTCACACAGGAAGAAGGACAGGCTGCTTCCCTCCGTTTTAGTCAGATGATTTCTACCATGATGGCATGCCCGAACATGGATGTGGAGTCTTCTATCTTGAAAGCTTTGGATGAAGTACGTAGCTTTGAAATCAAGTCAGACGGAACCGTAAGCCTTTTGGGAGCAGATGGAACAGAAGTGCTGTCATTGAAGAAACTGGCCGAAACAGAAGTCGAGGCTTGATAAATCTGCCGGCTGTAGTATAAGGTCCGAGGAAAAATATTATCTTTGCAGAAAGAAGCATAAACCTTATAATAATATGACTAAAAAAATACTTTTGTTGGGTTCCGGGGAACTCGGAAAGGAATTTACCATTGCTGCCCAGCGTTTGGGACAGTATGTAATTGCGTGTGACTCTTATGCAGGTGCACCGGCTATGCAGGTGGCAGATGCATGCGAGGTATTCAGTATGTTGGATGGAGAAGCTTTGGACCGTGTGGTAGAAAAGTATCGTCCGGATATAATTGTTCCTGAAATAGAAGCAATTCGTACTGAACGGCTTTATCACTTGGAAAAAGAAGGTATACAGGTTGTACCAAGTGCCCGTGCGGTGAATTTTACGATGAACCGTAAGGCTATCCGTGATTTGGCAGCGAAGGAACTGGGACTGAAGACGGCAAAGTATTTTTACGCTTCTTCTTATGAAGAACTGAAGGAGGCTGCCGGAAAGATCGGCTATCCTTGTGTCATTAAGCCGTTGATGTCTTCTTCAGGTAAGGGACAGTCTGTCGCCAAGAGTGAGGAAGACTTGAAGTATTCTTGGGAATACGGATGCAGCGGAAGCCGTGGGGATATTAAGGAACTCATTGTAGAAGAGTTCATTCACTTTGACAGTGAGATTACCCTGTTGACCGTGACACAGAAGGATGGGCCTACTTTGTTCTGTCCTCCTATCGGACACGTGCAGAAAGGCGGTGACTACCGTGAAAGTTTCCAGCCGGCTCATATCGCACCGGAACATTTGGCTGAAGCTCAGCAGATGGCGGAAAAGGTGACTCGTGCTTTGACGGGCTATGGCTTGTGGGGAGTAGAATTCTTCCTGAGCCACGAAAACGGAGTTTATTTCTCTGAATTGTCTCCTCGTCCACACGATACAGGAATGGTTACACTGGCCAATACACAAAACCTGAACGAGTTTGAACTGCATTTATATGCAGTGTTGGGACTCCCGATTCCAGGTATTACACAGGAACATATCGGAGCCAGTGCCGTCATTCTTTCTCCTGTTTCCGGCCAGAAGGCACCGCAGTATAGAGGAGAGGAACTTGTTTGCTCTCAGCCTAATACCTATCTTCGTATTTTCGGAAAACCTACTACCCGCTTGAACCGTCGTATGGGAGTAGTAGTTTGCTATGACAAGAATGACGGTGATTTGGATGCACTGCGTGACAAGTGTAAGTCACTGGCTGCCAAGGTAGAAGTATATTGAAAATTGATTTATGTCATGAAAAATGCATAAATAAACGAAAAACTTCATTGCTATGTTTTAGAAATATGTTTTAAATACATATATTTGCGCCCGCAAAATTAAACTAAAGATAAATGGCAGAAAACAAAACAGTGAAGTATCATATTCCTCACAGAGGGATATATATGTATTCTCATGTACACGAAGGAAAAACTGAAATGATTGTGCTGAATAGCACTGGCTCAGAACAAATTCTGGATAGTGAGTGCTATACTGTCTTGACTAAGGATTCTAAAGAAGGTAGAGATGTTTCGAGTGGGAAAAAGATTGACTTGACAAAGAATCTGGTAATATCTCCTCGTAAATCATTGATTATTGAATTCTGAGAAATATTTATAAATAAGGAGACTGTCGTGATGCTGAATCGGACAGTCTCCTTATTTTTATACCATATCGTCTCCAGCTTTGGTGTATTTTACGCGAATTGTCTTATGGAACGGTATGAAACGTGAAACAATGGCTATGACCAGTGAGATGACAAACAGATAGCCTAATATATGCTTGAGCGAAAGCAGAAGGCTTTGCTGCTGTAGAGTGGCATAGAGTGTCTGGGTAGCCATTTGTGTAGCTTCTGTATATTCGTGTCCTTGTGCCAGATGCTGTGTGAGGGACTGATTGAACTGGCTGGCAGCCAACGGGTCGGTCTGACTGATTGTTTCGGACAGGGAGTACATGTATTTTTGCTCCAGCCGGTAGAGGGTATTGCTGTAAAAAGAGGTTGCCAGAATGGGGGCCAGTACCGAACGGAAGCAAATCAGGAAAAAGGCATTGGCCAGCAGGAATTTAGGATTTAGCTCCTCTACGGCGAACAGGGCAAAGGCTATGATGAGTACCAGCATGCCTAACCCTCTTAAGAATACAGGAAGAAAAAGCATCTCGTACGTGCTTTCAGGAGAAACCGTGAAATACAATATTCCGAAAAAGGCTGCAAAACAACTCATACCGCCGGCTATCAGAAAGCGGAAACGCCAGCGCTGCCAGCGGAACCACCAGAAGCAGATGAATGCTTCCAATGCATATCCCGGCAGCAGATAGATGTAAAGCTGGTACGTGTGTGTACTGTCCACCTTCAGAATGCTGGTCATATAATTGGTCAGCAGGGTGGTAGAGGTACTGAAAAACATGACCAGCATCATGTAGAGATAACCTACGATGGCTTTTGGCTGGTACAATGGGACCAGGTTTACGTACGGCTGCTTGGAGTGATATTGTTTCCAGATGAAGAAAGCGATTAAGATGGGAGCAATGACCAGATAGAGCCGGATTTTAAAAGAAGACATCCAGTCGAGTACTTTCCCATAGTTAATGACGTACATCAGCATCAGCAATCCGGTAGCAATGACAAGCATTTCCCGGATGTGCAGTTCCGAAAGCCGGATGGGTTTAAGCGGCCGGTTGTGACGGAAGCAGACGATGACAATCAGAATGGATGCCATGAGCATCATCATCATGAAGTAATACATGTATTGCCAGTTGTAGTGATAGGCCAGTTCGGCGGTCACAATCATGAACACTTGTCCTCCGGCAAATACTAACGGGTAGAAATAGGAGTAGAACTCACTTCGTACATTTTTCGGACTGAAAATCTTGGTCGCTCTTCGGATGAACCAAAGCATGAGAAATCCTTTCAGGAAGCCGATGAAGAAATTGCAGATGATGACCAGGTCAATATTCTGCGAACGGACGCATACCCAGCTGAGCAGGAACTGTATGCTCAGGTCGGTCAGTAGCAGAAACTTGGACGAAAGGGCATCAAGTACCTTGGGTACGATGGGGTAGGCTATGGCCATTCCGGCAGAAGCGGCATAGTATCCCATGGTGATGTCTTCTGTATTGGTTCCCAAGGTACTGGATACTTCGAGCATACTGCCGGTGTAGGAGCCGTTCAGCATGGTTACGGGAAGGATGATAAAGAAGATACATATCATCCCCAACCAGTCGGGAACCCATTGACGTACGGGGACGTCGAGTTGTTTCATGGTCATCATTTGCGTAAGGCTTCTGTTTCTACCATCATTCCGGCTCTCAGGCTGCTCATTTCTTCCGGAGTTATGTCTTTCAGGTCAATTCTTACGGGGATACGCTGTTGTACTTTGACAAAGTTTCCGGCAGAATTGTCGGTAGGAACCAGCGAATATTTGGAGCCGGTGGCTTCCGAAATGGCCGTTACAGTGCCGTGAAAGACTTTTCCAGGGAGGGCATCTACCTTGATGCGCACTTCTTGTCCGATGTAAATATGGATAATCTGTGTTTCCTTGTAATTGGCTGTCACCCATTTATCCGTATTCCGAACCAGATACGAGATGGTTTGCCCAGCCTGTACATATTGACCGGGTTCCAGGGTTCGGCGTCCCATATAACCGTCATACGGAGCTGTCAGTACGGTATATGACAAATTAAGACGGGTCAAATCCAGGCTGGCTTCCTTGCTCAAGATGGCTGCTTCTGCGCTGGTGGTTCGTCGGGTAGTTTCCGTGAACTGCGACTGAGCCGCTTTTCGCTGTTCTAACAATGCCTGATAGCGGGCCTGGGCTGCTTCGTAAGACGCTTTGGCCTGTTCGTATTGTTGTTCGGGTACAGATTCCTCTTTGAGCAGTCTGGCAAAACGGCGGTAGTCCTGCTCCAGCTGCCACAATTTGGCTTTCGCTTCGGCAATGTTGGCGTCTTGCACGGCGATGTTGGTTTGTGAAGTCTCTATGCCGGAATGAAGTACCTCTTTGGAGCCTTTTACATCCAGCAGGGCAGCTTCCGCCTCTTTCACCTTTATCTGATACTCACGGTTGTCCAGTATCAGCAGTGTATCTCCCTGATGTACATACTGATGTTCTTTGAAGCGTACTTCCTTGATGTAGCCGGAGGCACGGATGTTCAGCGGACTTACGTACTGGTCAATAAAGGCATCGTTCGTAATTTCATAATGAATGTATTTCCAAAAGTAATTGGCCACCCATATCAGTCCGGAGCCGGCAATCAGAATACATAGAAAGTTGAGCAGGATGTTCTGCAGTCTTCTTTTCCGGAGTTTCTTGTGTGTATCTTGTAGCGTCATATTCTTTATAGTTTAGTGAAGTTATAATCTTCCGCAAGCTTTTTGCAGCTGGTAGTAGGTGTAAATGATTCTGGTGCGCGAAGAAGTCAACTGTAGCTCGGCATTGAGTAACACGGAATTGGCATTCAGCAGGTCGGTGAGTATGGCCAGCTGGTTCATGTAACGGTTTTGCATGATGCGGTAGTTTTCCTGTGCCTGGCAGACCGACAATTCCCAAGCTTCTTCTTCCTGCAAGGCTTCCTTGTGGCGCAGGATGGCATTGTAAATATCCATCTGCAGCTGTTGTTTTTTCAGCTCTTCTTCTTTTTTCTGTACGGCAACCTGAAGCTGGCTTTCCTTGATTTTGTGTCCGTTCTTGAATAAGGAGGAGAGCGGATACGACACGGAAAGTCCGATGTTCCAGTTATTGTTGTATAAGTCGGTCATGGTACGCGTAATGGGGCGGGCCAGGGTGTTTGACGCATACAAGTTGATGTTCGGCCTGCGTGAGGCACGGTCTATCTCTATCTGGTTCTGGGCCAGTTCGGTTTCCTTGCGTAGCAGTTGCATGTCTGGTGCCTGCTCGTAGGCTGACAAGAGGTATTCGTCGTAGCTGTCCAGTGGAGTGGCACGTTGAAGCAGTGTCGTGTCGGGCGTAATAATCGGGTTACGGTCGTTTCCTAACAACAGGTTCAGTTGTTGCGACACGATGTGAATGCTGTTTTCCGTTTCCTGCAAAGACAGCCGGTCATTGGTCAGTTGCATTTCGCTGCGCAATACGTCATTGTTGGTGATAAGTCCCTCTTTCTTCATTTGACGTATATCTTGCAGGCGACGCTCGGATTCTTCGATGTTACGGGTAAGTACAAGATGCCGTTTGAATAAGGTAAAAAGCGTCAGGTACTGGTTGAGTAATCCCAATTTGATGTCGGCCTGATTCGTCATCCGCTGTAGTCTGGCTATTTCGGTTTCAATGTCTGCCTTTTGGATGGAACGGCGGATTTTTCCTCCCTGATAAAGCGGCTGGTTAAAGTCGACCGTGTAATTCTGCGACCAGTCCGGGGTATCAGGGTAGGTAGGGTTGGAAAGTCCGTTCTGAAAGACCACGGGCTGACCGATGATGCCTCCTTTCAGCCCTATTTCCAGGTCAGGAGGCAGGCCGGTTTTGGCATACAATTTCCTTTCATAAGCCATTCTTTCTTTCAGGCTGTCACTTTGCAATTGCAGGCTGCTTTTTATGCCCGATTCGAACAGTTGTTCGACCGAGAGAAATAAAGAATCCTGCTGTGCCTGTGCAGAGACAGCCCCCAACAGACTACCTGTAAAAATCAGTTATCGGATGATGTTAGAAACCTTCAAGGACATTTTGTACCGTTTTTAATTCAGATAATATCTTTGCCGTTCGTTCGGTAGACAATATTTCTTCTGCATTGGCGTATACCAGATTAAGAATCGGGCGAATCTGGACTTTAAGTGCTTCCCCTTCAGGAGTGAGGTATACCAGCTTGTTGCGTCGGTCATTCGTATCCTCTTTCCGGTAGACATATCCCTTCTTTTCCAGGTTGTTCATCAGATTGGTCAGGCAGGCTTTGTCCTTGGCTGTACGCTCTGCCAGGGCCTGTTGGGTAATACCCTGTTCATGCCAGAGACTGCTTAAAACTTGAAGATTTCGAAGGTGATGCCGGCATTATTATCTTTTAGGGTGCGTTGCATGGCACGTCGAAAGGCCATGCGAGTGTGGAAAATTTGTATCATGAGTTCCCGGAACTCGTTTCCTTCTTTCATTTTATGAAGTGATTTTTTAGTTATCCGGCTACAAATATAGTTCTTTTTTTGAAGTAGTAAAATATTTGACTATTTTGTGGGGAGAAACCTGTGCTTTCATTTGAAAGCGGAGGGGGAAATTCTCAGTACTTCCGAAGGAGTACTCCTGTACTTTCAAGGCAGTACTCGAATACTTTCGGGGAAGTACTCCAGTACTTCCGAAGAAGTACTGAGAAGTAATAATAGGTTTATAATGAGTGGGTTAGGATTCCAGGTAACCGTTCTCTTGCCGGATGATTTCCTCGGAAACCAAGTAGGATACCACTTTCATCAGGTGATTTTCAGGCACTTGCATTTTGTCCTTTATCTCTTGCAACGAAAGCGGATTTTCTTTCAGTAACGCTTGCAGTTGCTGACTGATGGCTTCAAACTCTCCGGACTTTAGGCCGGACTGATGTTGCTGCAGGCATACGTCACACTGCCCGCAATTGTGCTCATTCTTTTCGCCGAAATAGCGTAACAGCATCCGGCTTCGGCAGCGGTTTTCGCTTTCTGCATATTCTATCATGGCGTTGATACGCTGCACATAGCTTTCTTTTCTGTCTTCGTAGACTTCCTTACTTAAATAAACGCGTTCCGTTTCTTGTCTTTCGCGTGTATAGATAATGTAAGGTGTCTTTTTGGCGGGAATATAATGCAGGATATGCTGCCGGCTCAGCGAGAGCAGGGTTTCATATATTTGCTGTTTGCTCAGTCCCGAACGGGTCGACAGATTGTCTTCACTGATATAAGCATAGTCCGTGAAAAGTCCGGTGTAGCTTCTCAGTAGGATACGAATCAGTTTTTCTGTGTATTCGCTTTGTTCGCGGATGCGGTATAGTTCTTCCTTGGTGATGGTAAACATGATACGCGAGACATTGTCCTGCTCATCAGTATATTCCAGATAGCCTGCGCGAGTCAGGATTTTCAAGGCACTGTCGGTCTGTACGGGAAAATGCTTGAAGTTACGGCAGAATTCATCGATGTTGAACGCGAAGGTGCAGCCTCTTCCGTCTCCCATGGCCATTTGGTAATAGAAGTTGATGTCTTCGTAAATCTTACGGATGTAACTTTTTTCGGGAAATGTATCGCTTACCCGCTGTTTAAGTGTGATTTTATCGCGGGCACAGAACAGCAGTACGGCATAGGCTTTCATGCCGTCTCTTCCTGCTCGTCCGGCTTCCTGAAAGTAGGCTTCGGGCGAGTCGGGTACGTCGGCATGGATAACCACGCGTACGTCTGGTTTGTCGATTCCCATACCAAAGGCGTTGGTGGCTACCATTACACGGAATTCTCCTTTCAGCCAAGCTTTTTGTCGGGAATCTTTGGTCTCATCATTGAGTCCGGCATGATAAAAAGTGGCTGTGATGTGGTTTCGGTTCAGGAACAGAGAAATCTCTTTCGTCTTTTTCCGGTTGCGGGTATAGACAATTCCCGACCCGTTGACGCGTTGCAGGATATGGAGTAGTTCACTTTCCTTGTCTTCTGTATGACGTACTACATAGGCCAGGTTTTTCCGCTCAAAGCTCATGCGGAACACATTTTCCTGGCGGAACTGAAGGCGTTGCTGGATATCACTGACCACTTCCGGAGTGGCAGTGGCCGTCAGTGCGATGACGGGAACACCCGGGAGCAGCTGACGTATATCCGCTATTTTTAGGTAAGCAGGGCGGAAGTCGTATCCCCATTGTGAAATGCAGTGTGATTCATCTACGGTGATGAGGCTGACATGCATGCTGCGGAGTTTGATTTGAAAGATTTCGGTGTCCAGTCTTTCCGGAGATACATAAAGGAATTTGTAGTTGCCGAAGATGCAGTTCTCCAATGCGATGACAATCTCTTCGCGCGTCATGCCGGAGTAGATGGCGGTTGCCTTGATGCCCCGTTCGCGCAAGTTTCTCACCTGGTCTTTCATCAGGGCAATCAGAGGGGTAATGACCAGGCATAACCCTTCTTGGGCGAGGGCGGGCACTTGAAAGGTGATGGATTTACCACCACCTGTGGGCATGAGTCCCAATGTGTCCCGGCCTTCGCCTATGCTGCGGATAATGTCTTCCTGTATGCCTCGGAAATTGTCATATCCCCAGTATTGTTTCAGGATTTTTCGGTAGTCAGTCATGAGCCGCTAACTTCGACTGGGCTTGATGTCTTCTATCTGTAGTTGGATTTCTCCCCGCTTATGGGTATTTTCCTCAATGGTATAACAGATGTTGAACGACTGTTTGGTCTTGATGTAACGCACCTGTGAACTTTGTCCGAAAGCGATACCGTTCATGACGTTGTTCGACTTGTTGTCCACCAGTTCCAGTTTGATGTGTTCCTGATCTCTTCCTACCACCTTGCTGGTACCATAATCGTACACATTCAAGGTTGCGAAAACAGGCTTGTGGTTCTCCGGACCAAATGGGTTGAACTTCTTCAGGTCGAAGAAAAACTTCGGAGTGATGTCTCTGAAGTCCAGCTGTGCATCAATCTGGATGGTAGCGTTAGTCTGTTCCGGAAGAATGTGGTTGGTCACGTATTCTTCAAACCGTCTGGTAAATTCCGGCACATTTTCCACCTTCATGGATAAACCGGCCGCATAGGTATGTCCGCCAAAATTCTCCAGCAGGTCACGGCAATGTTCTATGGCTTTGTATACATCGAAGCCGGAAACAGAACGTGCTGATCCCGTAGCCAGGTTCTCGGTACGTGTCAAGACCACGGCAGGACGGTAGTAGATTTCCGTCAGACGCGAAGCGACAATTCCGATGACTCCCTTGTGCCAGTCCTCATTGAAAATCACGATAGACCTTCTTTCAGACAAGTTGGACAGGTTATCCACGATTTTATTGGCCTCTTCTGTCATGTTCTTGTCCAGGTCCTTACGCGTTTCGTTGTAGCTGTTGATGCGGTTGCTCTTTTTCAATGCAGAAGCAAAATCCTTTTCAATCAGCAAGTCGACCGCTTCCTTTCCGTTTTGTATTCTTCCCGAAGCATTGATGCGGGGACCTATCTTGAATACGATGTCGCTCATCGTAATTTCTTTTTCAGCCAGTCCGCATACATCAATAATGGCTTTCAGTCCGATGCTGGGGTTGGCATTGAGCTGACGCAGTCCGTGATAGGCCAAAATACGGTTTTCACCCATAATAGGTACAATGTCGGATGCGATGCTGACCGCTACCAAATCGAGCAGGGGGGTAAGCTGATGAAACTCGATGCCGTTGTTCTGGGCAAAGGCTTGCATAAACTTGAATCCTACTCCGCAGCCAGACAGGTGTTCGTATGGATACGTAGAATCCGGACGCTTGGCATTCAGAATGGCGGCGGCAGGAGGAAGTACCTCATCGGGCACATGATGGTCGCAGATAATGAAATCGATCCCTTTTTCTTTGGCGTAACTGATTTCTTCTACCGCTTTAATACCACAGTCCAGTACGATGACCAGTTTTACTCCGGTAGAGTAAGCATAGTCGACTCCCTTTTTTGACACACCATACCCTTCATTATATCTGTCGGGGATATAATAATCGATGTTCGAGTAGAACTGTTGAAGAAATTTGAAAACAAGGGCGACAGCCGTAGTGCCGTCCACGTCATAATCTCCATACACCAGGATACGCTCTTTTCGTCCCATGGCCAGGTTTAGGCGTTCCACTGCCACGTCCATGTCGTTCATCAGGAACGGGTCATGGAGGTCATTAAGCTGAGGGCGGAAAAACCGTTTGGCCTCTGCGGCAGAATGGATACCTCTTTCCTGCAGTAGCTTACATAAAATAGGACTGATGCCAATCTCTCTGGAGAGGGCTCTGGCAGCTTCTCTTTCTTGAAGTGTTGGAGGTTGATAGTTCCATTTGTAGTTCATTTATATATGTTTTTTCTTTTTTTTCTTTTCGGGTGGGGTTTCGCCAGTCTGCCGGTTGTAAGCCTGTACGACTTTGTTGCAGTAACCAAATCGGCAAAACTTGTAATTGGATAAAATCTTCTTATCCACTTCAATCCGTAAAATTAGTAAAAAGAAAGAAAAAAGCGGCTCATTCCATCTTAAATTTATGGAACGAGCCGCTTTTTATTTATAATTAGTCTATATAATAGGACCTTAGAATCCTAATTTTTTTGCGATGTGTGCAGGGATTGCTTTCTTGTTCACCAGGATGTTCATGGTTTTGTATTTGGCAAAAGCTTTAGATGCATACCAGATTCCTTTGTATTTGCCGCTTTCTCCCCATGAGTTCTTAACCATGAAGTATTCTTTACCGTTCTGATCTTTTGCAATACCGTAAATCAGCATACCATGGTCGTCGGTAGTTTCCCAGTTGTCGAAAGCTTCCTGACGCATTTCCTGAGTCACTTCAATTTCAGGAAGCGGTTTGCTGGTCAGTTCCTTGCGCTTGTCTGCTTTGCTCAAGCCCAGCCAGTGTGCCATATCTGAACCAGTCAGTTCGGCTCCTTTTTCTGCATTCGGACATACGGCAATACCGTCGCGGGTAAATCCTTCTTCGCTGACGTCAGCTCCCCATGCGAAAGTATATCCGTTGTTGATGGCATTGTCCATCACTTCCATCAGTTCATCGATAGGCAAGTTGTAAGACAAGGCATTGCGCCAGTTGTCCTGTACTCGATGCTGAAGGTCTGGTAGAACGGATGATGAGTGTAAGAAGTCAGTGATACATAGTCGTCCATATTCAGTCCAAGCACTTCATCTGCAAATGTTCTCGGAGTGTAAGTCTTTCCTTTGTAAGTAAATTCTTTTGGACATTCTCCCAGGTAAGTATCGTAAATGGCTGTTACGCCTTTTTTCCATACCGGACTCAGTTTGCTCTGATTGCCTTTTCCAATAGCTTGTACGTATGCTCCAGCTACCGCATCCAGCTCATTGTGGTTAGGCAGTGAGTCACCGTATTCGATACCCGGCATTACGTCCTGAGGAACCATACCGTAATTCTTGTAGCAGAAAACGATGTCACTGAAGCTTCCGCCCGGTGAGAACGAAGCGTCACCATGATAGCGTACGTAATTTACGGCACGGTCTTCCATGGTTTTGTGTACTACAAACATTTCTGAAAGGTCGAATTCTCCTTTTCCTTCACGCAGCAATTCTGATTCCAGAAATCCAAGGCTGGAGAATGACCAGCATGTACTTGAACGATTCTGGTTCTTTATGGAAGTAATAGGGTTTTCTTTTACGGTTGTAAAAACGAATCCTTCTTCAGCTTTGTCTTTCTTCGGATTTTTTGCATAGATGTTACCAAAGCAAAGTCCTGCAACAGCTACTAAAATTAGTTTGTTCATTGTTTTGATCTTTATGGTTATAGGGTTAATAAATACGTAATTATTCATTCATGATGGCTTCTACCTCATCAAACGTGATGGGGATACGTTTTTCGCCCAGGAATCTGGATCCGTTTTCGGTAATCAGGATATCATCTTCCAGACGGATACCTCCGAAGTCCTTGTATTTTTCGATTTCATCGAAATTCAAGAAATTGGTGTGTAGTTTTTCTGCCTTCCATTTATCAATCAGGGCTGGAATAAAGTAGCATCCCGGTTCATCGGTAATGACAAAACCCTTCTGGAGTTTTCTTCCCATACGGAGCGAAGCCAGTCCGAACTGAGTGGATGGTTGCACTTCTTCGTCATAACCCACGTAGCACTGGCCTAAGTCTTCCATATCGTGTACGTCCAGTCCCATCATGTGTCCCAATCCGTGCGGCAGGAATAAGGCATGAGCGCCTGCAGCTACAGCTTCATCGGTATTTCCTTTCATCAAGCCCAGTCCTTTCAGCCCTTCTGTAAGTACCTTACATACTTCCAGGTGTACCGACTTGTATGTCACTCCTGGTCGTGCCAGTTCCAGTGCCTTGTCATGGCAGGCAAGTACGATGCCGTAGATGTCACGCTGGCGACTGGTAAATTTTCCTCCTACAGGGATTGTACGGGTATGGTCTGAACAGTAATAATTCATCAGTTCGGCTCCTGCATCCGTCAGCATTAGTCTGCCTTCTTGCAAGATGTGACTGTGGTCGTGATTGTGCAGGGTCTGTCCGTTTTGCGTAAGAATAGTGGCAAATGAAACCATTCGTCCGTAAGATGAAGCGATACCGTCAAGCACTCCGGCTATGTATTGCTCCGAAACTCCGGGTTTGCACAAGCGCATGGCAGTCGTATGCATTTCGTAGCCTACGTTGCACGCCTTGTCGATTTCTGCGATTTCACATTCTTCTTTTACTGAACGCAGCGATACGACCGCCTTAATCAGTTCAAGAGAAGCGTGCTGTTTAGTCATGGATGCCCGGATACCTGTCAAATCTTCCAGCAGCATCATATTATCGTAGCGATAGGGAGGGAGGAAGTGGATTTTTCTTCGCTGAGCGATGGCTTTTCCCACTATTTCTTTCAACATATCGAAAGGATAGCTTTTCTCAACTCCCACCTGTGCCGCCAGTTCTTTTACACTGGGTTGCGGGCCCATCCAGATGATGTCGTCCATGTCGACATCATTTCCAAAGAAATAATCTTTGTCATTATCTATGTCGATGATGCCGGCATAACCCGGGTGTGAATGTCCGAAGAAATAGACAAAAGAACTGTCTTGTCTGAACTTGTATGTGTTGTCGGGGTAGTTGGCCGGTGCTTCATTGTTTCCTAAAATAAGAATGATACCGTTGCTCATCTTTTCCCGCAGCGCATTCCGACGTTTTTGATAAGTAAGAGAATCAAACATAGTTATTTCTTTTTGATGTAATGTTTGTGAAAATAATGTTGCAAATGTAGTAAATAAAATAGAAAAAATGGCTGCGGTGTAATGGAAAAATATATATTTGCAATTGCCAAGATTACTTTAAAAACTGAGGTCGTATGAATCTGGATTTACAAAAAACAGGGTTGGTTCTCGAAGGAGGAGGTATGCGAGGGGTGTTTACTTGTGGAGTCTTGGATTTCATGATGGATCACCACATGCAGTTCCCTTATGTGATAGGTGTGTCAGCAGGAGCTTGTAACGGATTGTCGTATATGTCTCATCAGCGGGGGCGGGCAAAGTTTAGCAACATCGATATGCTGGCAGAATATCATTATATCGGTTTGAAATATCTCTGGTATCAGCATAGTATTCTGGATCAGCATTTGCTTTATGATTTGTTTCCCACCAAGATTCTTCCCTACGATTTTCAAGCCTATTTTAATAATCCTGCCCGTTTTGAGATGGTAACGACCAATTGCGTGACGGGAAGGGCTTGTTATCTGGAAGAGAAAGAAAACCGGGATGGCTGGAGACTGGTGGATATTGCCAAAGCTTCCAGCAGTCTTCCGTATGTTTGTCCGATTACATACGTGGACGGGCGTCCTATGCTCGATGGAGGTATTGTCGATTCTATACCTGTCTTGCGGGCCATGAGTCAGGGCTATGAAAAGAATGTAGTAGTCCTCACTCGTAACAGAGGCTATCGTAAGACTGAAAAAGATATTCGGGTTCCCCGGTTCATTTATCGCCGTTATCCACGGTTGAGGTTAGTGCTTAGCCGACGCTGTGCGGTATACAATGAGCAGTTGGAGATGGTCGAAAAGTTAGAGGATGAAGGACGTATCATCGCGATTCGGCCGGAAAAGAAAGTGGTGGTGAATCGTATCGAGAAGGATATCAAGAAGCTGACTGAATTATATGAAGAAGGGTATGCTTGTGCGGAGAAAGTGTTGGCACCTTATTTGAAAGTATAGAACATAAAAAAATCCGGAATGAACTTCCGGATTTTTTTATTGTTTATTTAGCGAAGCTGACCGCACGGGTTTCACGGATAACCGTAATTTTAACTTGTCCCGGATAAGTCATTTCGTCCTGAATCTTCTTGGCGATTTCAGTTGACAAGCTTTCTGTCTGTTTGTCGTCAATCTTGTCGGCACCTACAATGACACGCAACTCACGACCTGCCTGAATAGCATAAGTCTTGGTTACACCCGGATAAGACATGGCCAATTGTTCGAGATCATTCAGACGTTTGATGTAAGCCTCTACAATTTCCCGGCGTGCTCCCGGACGTGCACCAGAGATAGCGTCACATACTTGTACGATAGGAGCCAAAAGGCTGGTCATTTCCACTTCGTCGTGGTGTGCACCAATGGCATTGCAGATATCTGCTTTTTCTTTGTACTTTTCAGCCAATTTCATACCCAACAGTGCGTGCGGCAATTCCGGTTCTTCATCGGGCACCTTACCAATATCATGCAGCAGTCCGGCACGTTTTGCTTTTTTCGGGTTCAAACCTAATTCCGAAGCCATTACTGCACACAAGTTGGCTGTTTCACGTGCATGCTGCAAAAGATTCTGTCCGTATGAAGAACGGTATTTCATCTTACCGATGATACGAATCAGTTCAGGATGCAGTCCATGGATACCTAAGTCGATTGTAGTACGTTTACCTGTTTCAATGATTTCGTCTTCCACTTGCTTGCGTACTTTTGCTACCACTTCCTCAATACGTGCCGGATGAATACGACCGTCGGTTACCAGCTGGTGCAGGGCCAGACGTGCAATTTCACGGCGTACGGGGTCGAATGCAGAAAGAACGATTGCTTCCGGTGTGTCGTCCACCACAATTTCTACACCTGTAGCGGCTTCCAGTGCACGGATATTACGTCCTTCACGTCCGATGATGCGTCCTTTGATCTCATCCGATTCAATGTGGAATACAGTGACAGAGTTTTCAATGGCAGTTTCAGTAGCCACTCTCTGAATAGACTGAATTACGATACGTTTCGCTTCACGGTTTGCAGTAAGCTTGGCATCGTCCATGATGTCATTGATGTAAGACTGCGCCTGTGTCTTCGCTTCTTCTTTCAGCGATTCTACCAAGCGTTCTTTTGCTTCTTCTGCCGACAAGCCTGAGATTGTTTCCAGTTTCTCTCTTTCCTGCGCCTGAAGATTATCTAATTCCTCTTTCTTCTTCTCGATGATGACCATCTGTGCATCCAGATTTTCCTTGATGGCTTCTGTTTCGTTTCGTTTGCGCTGCAGTTCCTCGTTCTTCTGGTTGAGTACCATTTCGCGCTGCTTTAACTTATTCTCAGCTTGCTGGATTTTCTGATTACGCTGGGCAACCTCCTTTTCCAAATCCGCTTTTTTATTCAAGAATTTTTCCTTTACTTCCAGAAGCTTGTTCTTCTTGATTACTTCAGCTTCAGTTTCTGCTTCTTTGATAATTGTGTCATATTTTGTCTTTAAGCCGTACTTAAAGAATCCATACGACAATGCCCCTCCCACCAGGAAGGCCACAATTGTTAGTATTACTGTCGTCAACATTATAATTAATTTAAGTATATAAATAAAAAACGCATAAACTTATCCGTTGGGAAAATCCCTTCGAATAAAGCTTATGCGTGAATTTCCTGTTATAATATCTTTCTATAAACCTTCGCCCCGGTCAGGTCGGATACATCTTTCAATATCCTCTTCCAGTTCTTTAAGTTTTTCCATATAAGGTCGGGTGTCATTTCTTCCTTTCATGGATATATTTTCATACGCCAAATCAAGTGCTACCATCTTCCAGTGTTGTATACTGTTGAATTCAGGAAAAGCACTGCGATATTTATTCAGTTTATAGTTAATCTGTTTGGCAGCTTCCCGATAACCTTCCTCTTCCGCAGGGAGTATGGACACAGGATACCGTTCGTTGTCAATTAGTAGATTAAATCTCTTTTTTTCGTCCATAAAAGTATATACTTTACCGCATTGTTATTCATTCAGCAAAGCGATGCATTTATCGACTTCACGCACAAGTCTCGCCAGTCTTTGTTTAGTATCGCTGAGTTCATTGTCGTTGATACTGATTATGCGGGCGTTTTTCAAGTTGATATACTTGGCTTCCAATTCTTTATTATTACATTCCAATTGGGCTATTTCTGCATTTTTTCTGTCAATTTCATTTCTTAATGAGAGGTTTTCTTTTTTCAACTCTTCATAAAGAAACAGCAATTGTCTGAGTTTGCCTTCGAAAGTATGTAACAGTTTTTTGTCCTCTTCCGTCATTCGTATATCAAAAATGTGTATACAAATATACTGTATTGGTTGGAAAATCAAAAATATTTGTTGTGGATTTTATTAAAATTTGTGAGATTTCGTGGCATTCAAATCTTTGTACATGGATTTTTTCTATCTGATAATTCTTTTTACCTTTGTCGTAGCATTGAGGTGACATTAAATGCAGAGTTTTTTAAATATTTAAAAATCAAAATGTTATGTATACAGTCATTAAACGTATGGAAATTTCGGCTTCACATAATCTGAAACTTTCTTATGAAAGTAAGTGTGAAAACCTGCATGGTCACAATTGGATTATCACCGTATATTGTCAGGCTGAGCAATTAAATGAAGATGGTATGGTGGTAGATTTTACGCATATAAAAGAAGTTGTAAAGGGACAGCTTGACCATAAGAACCTGAATGATGTGCTTCCTTGTAATCCAACAGCCGAAAATATTGCCCGTTGGATTTGTGAGCGAGTACCCCATTGTGTGAAGGTGGAAGTGTGTGAGTCTGAAGGTAATCGGGTGATTTATGAAAAAGATTAACGAGATATTCTATAGCCTTCAGGGGGAAGGCTTTCATGTGGGTACACCTGCTGTCTTTGTCCGTTTTTCGGGATGTAATTTAAAATGTGAGTTTTGTGACACGCGTCATGAGGAAGGAGTCATGATGTCGGATGAGGAGATAGTGGAGAAAGTCTGTCAATATCCCTGCAAGACGGTGATTTTGACAGGAGGTGAGCCTGGACTTTGGGTAGATGAGGATTTAATTGCTGCATTGCATAAAGCTGGAAAATTCATTTGTATTGAAACGAATGGCACATGTGTGCTTCCTGAATCGATAGATTGGGTTACCTGTTCTCCCAAATTAGGTGCACCGTTACGTGTCAATCGTATAGATGAGGTAAAAGTAGTTTTTCTTGGTCAAGATGTATCTCCTTATCTTGAATTAAAAGCCTCATTTTATTTTTTGCAGCCTTGCTCTTGCCGCAATACGGCAGAGGTTGTAGAATATATTAAGTCGCATCCTCAATGGCGTCTAAGTTTGCAGACTCATAAATTGATAGATATTCCTTGAGGAATTTTTGTGCAATTTGTAATCGTATTTCAGCCTTTTTTCTTGTTGTTTTTTAACATCATTCTGCTCGGAATTTGTTAATAAATATATTTTCCTCCGTTTCGATTTTGTATAAAAAAGATACTCCCGCTGAACACTTTCAGCAGGAGTATCACAACACAAAAACTAAACTAGACTTAACTAAACTATTCTAAAGGAAGTTTCACAACTTCCATCTTTATTATGTACGACACAAATATAGGGTTTAGATTGATTGTATCCAAAGAAAAACCGTAAAAAAAACGATTGTTTCAAAAAAAAAGGTTGAAAATACAACAAAAACTCAAACAGTATGTTTATTAACATAATTTTGGAGCTCCTGTTTGTAGCTGTCTGATATTGGAATGTAGTCTTTCCGAAAACAATTCTCCCTTTTTCTATAATTTTTATTTTTTGTTTTTGCACGATAAAAGAGCGATGAATTCGGATAAACCGATTGGCTGGCAGTTTGTCCTCCATCATTTTCATGCTGACCAGTGAGAGAATGGGGCGTGGATTATCTTCCAGATGTATTTTGATATAATCCTTCAGTCCTTCAATGTAGAGAATTTTATCCAACTCGATTTGAATCAGCTTATAATCGCTTTTTACATAGATGTACTTCAAATCCTCGGAAGACTGGATTTCACCAGATGATGTTTCTGCTTTCTGCCGGAGTTCAAACCACTGAACAGCTTTGTTGACAGCAGTCATAAAATCTGTATAGCTGATAGGTTTGAGTAAGTAGTCAAGGGCATTTACCTTGTAGCCATCCAATGCATATTGCCCGAAAGCAGTTGTAAAGATGATACGTGTACTTCCAGGAACGATTTTGGAAAACTCCAATCCGTTCAGTTCCGGCATCTGGATATCCAGAAAAATAAGGTCTACCGGATGGTCTGTCAATAATTCCATTGCCTGAATGGCACTGGAATATGCACCGCACAATTCGAGCGATGGTGTTTTCTTTACGTAACTTTCCAGCAGGCCGAGTGCCAGAGGTTCATCATCTATAATCGCACATTTTATAATCATGGCAGTATCTTTTTATTGGTGTCAGGAATTTTTATAGTCAGTATGGAACTGTATTCTTTTTGATCCGGACTTATTTGCTGATGCCATTCATAATGTCCGGCATACAATAGTTCTAGTCTTTTTCGTACCTGTTCCAGTCCGATGCCTGATCCACTTTTGTCCGTTGAATTTTTGGGATAATTGCTGTTGCGTATCACACAATGGATTTCATCTTCCTTTTCCGTCAGCGAAATGTCTATAAAGCTGGGTTCGGTAGGAGAGATTCCATGTTTGAAGGCATTTTCAATGAGCGAAATGAATAACAGCGGAGCTACCGGACTTTGACTGTCTGGGCGAATCTGAAAGTTTGTATTGATTTTGACAGCGGACGACACCCGTATTCGCATGAGTTCAATGTAGTTTCGGATAAACTCTACTTCTTTGGTCAGTGGAACAAATGTTTCCTGATTGTCATATAAAACGTAACGCAGTAGTTTGCTCAGTTCTTGAATGGCCTGTTGTGCCTTTTCGGTATCAAAAGCCGTCAGGGCATAAATATTATTCAGCGTGTTGAGCAGAAAGTGCGGATTCAGCTGGTTTCGCAGGTTCTTCAGTTCTGCTTCAGTCCGGCTTTTGACTGCTTCACGGCGTTCCAGTTCTGTGGCACTCCAGCGCAGGCTCATGCGGATGGCTACACTTAATCCTACAGTGAAAATCATGCTCGTGATATCCCTTATATAAAATATGTATTGGGGAGGTAAATGAGGACGTCGTGGAGCCGGGGGAGGAAAGGCAATGATGTTGTGCCAGTAACGCAGTCCGATGGACACAACGAAGATGAGAAGAATATTTAGTAAGATATACTGTCCGGTATGTTCTTTAAAAAGAATTTTTGGAATCAATAACAGGTAGTTGATATAAAAGATGATAAAGAAAGAGATACACCAGAATGGTTGATAAACTCTCTCCAGTCGATACTGCCGCTGTCATCTTGAGTGAAGAACAGTGGAAATCCGAAAAATAATCCCCAGCATATAATGTGGATTGTCAATTCAAGTAAGCGGTGTTTGTTGTGAGTTATATGAACCATGTGGAATTGATTTAAGACAAAGATACGATTTTTTTAATAAAAGTCCGGCTACCTCAAGCGGTTTATGTTGGGGAAACATTCACTGCTGAATGGCAACCGGACAGGAAATCAAAGTTATGAAGAACAAAGTAGTTCCGTTATTTATTCATAGCGTAATGCTTCAATCGGGTCAAGGTCGGCCGCTTTTTTAGCCGGATACCAGCCGAAGAATACGCCGGTAAATGTACAGACGGCAAACGAGAGCAATACGCTCCAGGGCTGGATAAAGACAGGCCAGTGAGCCACACTCTTGATGATGAAGCTGGCACCGCAGCCCAAGATTACTCCAATCAGACCTCCGGTGATGCTGATCAGGATAGATTCTATCAGGAATTGTAACAGAATATCGATTCCTCTTGCACCCACAGACATACGAAGTCCGATTTCACGTGTACGTTCCGTCACACTTACATACATGATGTTCATGATACCAATACCACCCACTACCAGTGAAATTCCGGCAATGCACGCCAGCAGGGTAGTCATCAAGTCGGTTGTGGTATTCAGCATGGAACTAAGTTCCTGTTGTGTGCGTATGGTGAAATCATCATCGTCTGCTTCTTTCAGTTTGTGTTCACGTCGTAAGATGTTCGTAATTTCATCTACGGCTTCTTCCGTCATGTCTTCCGTTAAGGCTGAGGCAAAAATACCGCTTAGGTAAGTTTGGGCCAGCAAACGTTTCATTACGGTGGTGTAAGGAGACAATACCACATCGTCCTGGTCCATACCCATAGAGTTGTATCCTTTGGACTTCAGCACGCCTACTACCCGCAAAGGTACCTGGTTGCAGCGGATAATCTTTCCAATCGGGTCCTGACCGTCGGGGAACAGGTTGTCTACAATTGTTTTACCAATGACACAGACTTTGGCAGCCGTACGTATATCCTCTTCTGAGAACATTTCACCTTGTTCTACGGTAAGCTGGCGAATTGTCAGGTAGCCAATGCTGACCCCGCTGACAGAAGAAGGGTAGTTGTTGGAGCCCGAAATCAACTGTCCGGAGGCAGATACATTCGGACTGATGGCCGACAAGTACATGCACTCGTCGCGCAGTGTTTCATAATTTTCCAGTTTCAGTGTCTGCATGCTCGAAGGGTCCTGCCGGACTCCACCTCTCATTTCAGCTCCCGGATGAATCATAATCATGTTGGAGCCCATTTCAGAAATCTGTTTCTGGATGCTTCGTTTAGAGCCTTGTCCGATGGCCAGCATGGCAATGACAGAGGCCACACCGATGATGATTCCCGACATGGTCAGGAATGCACGGAGCTTGTTGTTGGCCAAAGCTCTGAAAGCTATTTTAAAAAGGTTTGTTCCGTTCATAAGTCATTTCTTAATTAGTCACGTCAATCATCGTCGTTTTTCGGCAGGGCAGCTAATGCTTCTGCAGCTGACAGAATATGAGGGTTGGTCACGTCTTCAATGATATGTCCGTCACGCAGGCGGATATTCCGGCTGCTGTATTGTGACAGTTCCGGATTGTGTGTCACGAAGATGATGGTACGTCCTTCCTGGTGCAGTTTCTGGAAAAGAACCAGAATTTCAAATGAGGTACGTGTATCCAGATTACCGGTAGCTTCGTCTGCCAGAATTACCGCCGGATTGTTGACCAGTGCGCGGGCGATGGCCACACGCTGCATCTGTCCTCCTGACATCTGGTTGGATTTATGTTCCAAGCGGTCAGCCAGTCCTACAGCTGTTAAGGCCTCAATGGCACGCCGACGACGCTCGGCTGCACTGACTGAGCTGTTGTACATCAGAGGAAGTTCCACATTTTCTACGGCTGTAGTTTTCGGCAGCAGGTTGTAGTTCTGGAATACAAATCCGATTTTCCGGTTACGCAGTACTGCCCTTTGTGGCTTGCTCATGGTGCGTACGGATACTCCGTCGAGCAGATACTCTCCGCTGGTGGGCGTATCCAGACATCCCAAGGTGTTCAGCAAAGTAGATTTTCCTGAACCGGATGTTCCCATAATGGTGACGAATTCTCCTTCCTGTATGCTGAATGAAACTCCGCGCAAGGCATGGACCGTTTCGTCTCCCACCTGGAAATTCCGTTTGATATTTTGCAATTCTATGACAGTCTTTTTCATAAGAGTATCTCCTTATTTCTGTTTTTTCTTGTCACCTCCCGGAGGGCCTGGCATGAACGGGCTTCTTTCTCCGTCAGCTGTTGCATCTGCATTGGCATTGCTTTCGAAGCCTTTCAGTACGGTTTCTGTTACGATAGGAGTACCTTCGCTCAGTCCTTCCAGAATTTCAGTATGGCTTCCGTCGCTCAGACCGATTTTTACAGGATGTGCGGTAAATCCGTTGGCGTCCATTGTCCATACCTTGTGTGCACCTTCGCAGTCTGTAATGGTCTTGTTGCCCACCAGCTGTTTTTCCGGTGTAAAACGCAATGCCTTGTTGGGTACCGTTATCACGTTGTCACGGGTATCGGTGTAAATGGTCACGTTGGCAGTCAGTCGGGGTTTCAGTTTCAAATCCGGGTTGTCGGCAGTAATTACCACTTCGTAAGTGACAACTGTTTCGCTGCTTGTGCTGGTGCTGCTTGAACTGCTGCTGTTTACACTACCCAGACGAATCTGATATACCTTTCCTTCGAACACGTCGTCAGGATATGCATCTACGGTAAAGGTAACTCGGGCACTGTCTTTTATTCCGGCAATGTCGGCTTCATCCACATCGGCTACTACCTGCATCTTTGTCAAGTCTGCAGCAATGGTGAACAGGGTCGGAGTCTCAAAACCGGAAGCTACGGTCTGTCCTTCTTCCACATCCTTGCTCGTTACAATACCATTAATCGGAGAAGTGATAGTGGCGTATGAAAGATTCCGTTCCGCTTTGGCTAAGGCTGCTTGTGTCTGTTCGTATGTACTTTTAGCACGTTCATAATCGTACACGCTTTGTTCGTAGTCTGTTTCACTGATCAGCTGTTTCTCGTGTAGTGCTTTGTTTCTCGTGTATAGTTTCTGCTGGTAGTCGTATTCGGCCTTGGCGCCGTTGTATGTAGCTTGCGCTGATTGTAAATCGCTGAGCAGCGTTACTTTATCCATCTCGGCTATCACTTCACCCTGCTTTACTACAGAGTTATAGTCAATATATATTTTGTCAATGATACCTGAAACCTGTGTACCGACCTCTACCTCAGTGACCGGTTCAATGGTTCCTGTAGCTGTAATGGAATTGCTGATATTTCCTCGTGTAACTTTTTCAGTCACGAAGTCTACCTTGCCCTGTGCATTCTTCTTTCCGAAAATCCAGAATCCTGCTACAGCCAGCACGAGTACGACACCGGCTGTCAAAACTATTTTTTTCTTGTTCATATTGTTTGGTGATTATAATTCAATGTCTTTTCCTGCATAAAAATCGAGTAATGTACGATTCAAAATAGCCATATACTTAGCCTGAACCCGTTGCTGCTGTGCACTGAGCAGGTTATTTTTCTCGGTCAGCAGTTCAACCGTATTTTTCATGCCCAGTCTGAACTGTTCACTGACCATATCAAAACTGGTCTGACTGCTTTTCAGTTTCACTTCGGCTGCTGCATATTGTTGCTGCGCATTGAGTGCATCCAGCCAGAGCGTTTCAATCTCGGTGTAAAGCCCTTTTTGCTTGTCCTGCAAGTTCAGCAGCGAAGAGTTGTATTGGAACTGAGCTTTTTCTACTGCACTTTTGGTCTGTCGGTTATTAAAGATAGGTACACTCACCGTAAGGCCGATGATGTTGTTCCATCCGTATTTCATCTGTTGTGCCCAGTTGTTCTGACTTGCATTATTGGTTGTACTGGAAGTAGACGCCGACAGACTGATACTTGGATAGTAACCGCTTTTAGCAGCAGAAATAGCCAACTTGGAATTGTCAATACTCAGCTTGCTGCTTTGTATTTCCGGACGGTTGGCCAGTGCCGTTTGGTAAACCTCGTCTTGATTGGGGAGCACTGTTTGATGTTGTTCAGGCGCTGTCCGCCGTTCCATAATGTCCATTGTGCAGATAAACTGTAGCTGCCGTTATAGGTAGTTTTATTGTTACTGCTGATGATTTCAGTACCACTGACTGTGGCGCTGTTTTCCTGAGTAGATGACAAAATTTAAATTTATGCTGTTAAACATTTAATTTTCAAGTGATTAAATTTGCAAAAGTCCCTGAAATTTAGTAATTTAAAGGAAAAAGTTTGGCGACTTTTCTCCATGAAAACTACTAATTCCAAGGACTTGGTCAAAGTTAACCAAATCCTCCCGATTATGCAAGAGCACTTTGGACAAAGTATGAATCTGGCACGCATAAAACTTATGGCGTTGCTGCTCCACGCACTCTGTGTTGTGCAGACTGTCAGCCTCCACAAACTGGCAGACGCGATGCCTACGGCTGTCGACAAGGATTCCAACCTCAGACGGCTCCAAAGATTCTTTGCCAAGTATGTTCTTGACCTTGATATCATAGCGCGTATGATTTTCTCGCTGCTTCCTGTCAAGACCGGTCTTGTGCTCAGCATGGATCGCACCAACTGGAAGTTCGGAGAGTTCAATATCAATATTCTTATGTTGGGCATCACCTATAAAGGGATTGCCTTCCCCTTGATATTCAGTCTTCTCCCTAAACGTGGCAACTCCAGCTGGAACGAACGCAGGAAGATTATGGAACGTTTTATCCGTCTTTTTTCGGAGCAGAATGCATCGACAGTCTTGTGGCAGACCGCGAGTTCATCGGAAAGGAATGGACAGGGTGGCTCAACAGCCGTCGCATACGGTATTACATCCGGATACGTCAGAACTTCTGGATTGTCAAGCCATCCACCGGTGAGAGAATCCGCGCCTGGTGGCTGTTCAATGATCTGAAGGTCGGTCAGGAGAAATTCTTCCATAAGCTTTTTTTTCTTCACAAAGGCGAGTATGTCTATCTTGCCGGCAGCCGAATCAAAAACTCCGATGGAGTTCCGGAATTGCAGATTCTCATATGCTTCAACCGGCCCGAGGGTGCGATTTTGACATACAAAAAGCGTTGGGAGATAGAAACGGCCTTCAGAGCCATGAAATCTTCCGGCTTCAACATCGAGGACACCCATATGCGTGATATGGAGCGCATCGCAAGACTTGTCGCGATGGTATGCGTGGCTCTTGTATGGGCGTATCTCGTTGGTGAACATAAAGATATAAATATTAAACCGATAAGGATTCTGAAACATGGAAGAAAGGCAAAGTCGCTTGTCAAGTATGGTTTGGAGGAGATTGCGACCATACTTCTGCAAGTTTTGGATGAAACTGTTTGGAATAAACTTTGCCATTGGAGTGGCAACCGGTTTGATTCTGGAGTTTCAGTTTGGTACGAACTGGAGTAACTATTCCTGGTTTGTAGGTGACATATTCGGTGCTCCACTGGCCATAGAAGGTATTTTAGCCTTCTTCATGGAAGCTACTTTTGTGGCTGTCATGTTTTTTGGATGGCACAAGGTGAGTAAAGGTTTTCATCTGGCTTCTACCTGGCTTACTGGTTTAGGAGCCACTATTTCGGCCTGGTGGATTCTGGTGGCTAACGCCTGGATGCAGTATCCGGTAGGAATGGAATTTAATCCGGAAACCATGCGAAATGAAATGGTTGATTTCATGGCAGTGGCCTTCTCGCCAGTGGCAGTGGTGAAATTTTTCCATACCGTATTAAGTAGCTGGATGCTCGGAGCCGCTTTCGTCATCGGAGTCAGTGCCTGGTACCTGATTCGTAAACGCGAAAAAGAATTTGCACTTGCCAGCATGAAGGTGGCAGCGGCAGTCGGATTGTTTGCTGCCCTGGTAACAGCCGGTACAGGCGATAAGTCCGCATATCAGGTGGCTCAGGTACAACCTATGAAATTGGCCGCCATGGAAGCGCTTTATGAAGGAGGCACGCATGAACCTCTGACGGTGGTAGGTTCCATCAAGATACCCGAAATGCTTTCTTTCCTTGCTACGCATAGCACGGCAGGATATGTGCCGGGTATCAACAACCTGCTGGAAGGAGGCTATACATTACCTGATGGTTCAACGGCTCTTTCGGCAGATGAAAAGATGGTGAATGGTAAGAAAGCTATTACCGCATTGGCCGATTTCCGTCAGGCAAAAGAGGAAGGCGATGAGGCTTCCATGCAGATTGCACGCAGTGCCTTGAAAGAATACATGCCTTATTTCGGCTACGGATACATTCAGAACAAAGAAGACCTTGTACCTCATGTAGGTCTGCTTTTCTGGTCTTTCCGTGTGATGGTAGGGTTAGGTATGTATTTTATACTATTCTTTCTGGTTATTTTATTCCTCGTATGGAAAAAACGGCTGGCAGAACTCAACTGGCTGCACTGGATTTCCTTGTGGAGTATTCCATTGGCTTACATTGCCAGCCAGGCAGGATGGATTGTGGCCGAGATGGGACGTCAGCCCTGGACAATTCAGGATTTGCTGCCCGTCAATGCGGCGGTGTCAAAACTGGAAACAGGCTCCGTGCAAACCACTTTCTTCATTTTCCTTATTATGTTTACCGTGCTGCTTATTGCCGAAATCGGTATCATGGTAAAAGCCATCCGTAAAGGTCCGGAAGAAAAATAAACTAACCGATACATCATTTTAAAACTGAAAAATATGGATTCAACTTATATATTCTTGCAGCATTACTGGTGGTTTCTGGTTTCCTTATTAGGAGCCTTGCTGGTCTTTTTGCTGTTCGTGCAGGGAGGAAACTCTTTGCTCTATTGCTTGGGACGTACCGAAGAAGAACGTACGTTGCTGGTTAATTCCACCGGACGTAAATGGGAATTTACCTTTACCACTCTGGTCACTTTCGGAGGAGCTTTTTTTGCTTCTTTCCCTTTGTTCTATAGCACCAGCTTCGGAGGAGCTTACTGGTTATGGATGATTATTCTCTTCAGTTTTGTGCTTCAGGCTGTGTCCTACGAATTTCAGTCGAAACTCGGCAACTGGTTGGGCAAGCGTACCTATCAGTTCTTTCTGGTGCTGAATGGCATTGTGGGTCCGTTATTGTTGGGAGCGGCTGTCGCGACCTTCTTCAACGGCTCCAACTTTGTGGTGAGCAAAGGAAACCTTACCGACGAAATGATGCCGGTCATCAGCCATTGGGGTAACGGATGGCATGGGTTGGATGCGTTTGCCGACCCGTGGAACCTCATTTTAGGATTTGCAGTACTCTTCCTTGCCCGCTTGTTGGGAAACCTCTATTTCATTAACAACATCCGTCATGAAGCGCTGAATGCCCGTTTCCGTCGTCAACTGATAGCCGATGCGGTGCCCTTCCTTGTATTCTTCCTGGCATTTGTGATTCGCACCTTACTGAAAGATGGGTTTGCCGTTGATCCGGAAACGGGGCAGATTGTGATGGAACCCTTCAAATATTTCCACAATTTTATGGCCATGCCTTATCTGTTGGTGTTGTTCCTGTTAGGAGTAGTCGGGGTGTTGTATGGCCTGGGAAAAAGCATTTTCTGCAAGACCTATACCCGCGGTATCTGGTTTGCCGGTGTGGGTACGGTACTGACGGTACTGGCCTTGCTGTTGGTCGTAGGTTATAATCATACCGCTTATTATCCATCTACGGCCGATTTACAGAGTTCACTGACCATTGCCAACAGCTGTTCCAGTCAGTTTACCCTGAAAACCATGGCTTATGTATCTATTTTAGTTCCCTTTGTGCTGGCCTACATTATTTATGCATGGCGTGCCATCGACCGTAAGCCGCTGACCATGGAAGAAATCAAAGAAGATGAGCACAGCTATTAATCTGTGTCGTTTGTTATAAAGTATAACCGTCGTCCAAAGCAGAAAATCGGGCGACGGTTATTTTTTTGCAGAAAATCTCGTGTGAACTTTTGAGTATTGAGGTCGAAAAAAAACGCAAGTACGTTTGAACTAAAACGCAAGTTCATTTTACTTGAAACGCAAGTACATTTAAGATAAAACACAAAGGTGTTTTACATCAAACGCACTTGTGTTTTTTTGTAAATCTATTATTGTGTGTTTTACACTTTTTTTATTGTCTTTATTTTCAGTCCTTAAGAGAAAATTTTATATTTGTACATTTGAATTACAAATCTGATAAATACCATGAAAAAACTATTATTGCTGATTGTGCTTTTTATTTCTGTGGGGAATGGAATATGGGCACAGTTTCCCAAGGCTATCTTCCCCGGTGATTATCCGGACCCTTCCATCCTGCGTGACGGAAAAGATTATTACATGACACATTCTCCTTTTTGCTATGCACCTGGATTCCTTATCTGGCATTCCACTGATTTGATGCATTGGGAGCCGGTTTGCAGAGCCTTACCTGAATATGAAGCTTCGATTTGGGCCCCCGACCTGCTGAAATACCAAGGTCGTTACTACATTTATTATCCCACATCGACGGGTGAAAATTACGTGATTTATGCCGACAATATTCGCGGTCCGTGGAGCAAGCCGGTAAAACTGGATGTAAAAGGCATTGACCCCGGTCATGTGGTAGGAGAAGACGGGAAACGCTATTTGTTTACCAACAACGGTTGGATTACTCCTTTGAGTGATGACGGACTGAAAGTCACTGGAAAAAGCCAGAAGGTATACGATGGCTGGGAATATCCGGCCAACTGGGTTACAGAAGGGAAGGATATATACCTGGAATCTCCCAAGTTGCTTTATAAAGACGGATATTATTACATGATGTCGGCCGAAGGAGGAACTGCCGGACCGGCTACCAGCCACATGTGTGTGGTGGCACGTTCCAAATCGGTGTTCGGTCCGTGGGAAAACTCGCCTTATAACCCTATTGTGCATACTTACAGTGCCAGTGAAAACTGGTGGTCAAAAGGTCATGGCACTCTGATAGATGATGTGAACGGCAACTGGTGGGTGGTGTATCATGCTTATGCCGACGGCTACCATACGTTGGGACGCTCTACCTTGATTGAACCGATAGAATGGACCAGCGACGGATGGTTCCGTACGAAACAGGCCGCTGTCTGGTTAAGCGAAAACAGACAACCGGAATGGAAGATGGAACTGTCGGATAATTTCAGTAAACCAGAATTGGGCATTCAGTGGACGTTCTGGAAGGAATATGCTCCCCAAACTTTGATATTTACGGAGGGAGAAATGCAGGTGAAGGCCAAGGGACGCACTCCGGCAGATGGCCGTCTGCTGTTGGTTACAGCTATGGACAAATGCTATGAAACGGAAGTAGAAGTAAGATTGGGAAATGGAAACATCGGAGGTCTGTTGTTGTACTACAATGAAGAAGCCTACGCGGGAGTGACTTCTGATGGAAAGAATTTCACGGTGTACCGGGGAGAAGAAAAGCCTTTGACGGTAACCAATAAAGTCGGTAAAAACTTCCGGGTGAAACTGCTGAATCAGGGCAACCGCCTGAAAATGTCGATCAGTGCAGATGGAAAGTCCTGGGAAGTGCTAGCCCAAAATGTGGATGTCGCTCGTCTGAATCACAATGTGTATAAAGGATTTTACGCTCTTCGTCCGGCCTTATTGGCTGCCGGAAAAGGGAAAACAGGTTTCCGCAATTTCCGTTACCGCAATGCCATTCCGGAAGAGAAAGATATGGGAGCCTATTTGATGGTTTTCCATCGGGATGAGACACACGGTTTGTATATGGCCGTGAGTCGTGACGGTTATACTTTTACAGCGGTGAATGAAGGAGAGCCTGTGCTGGCAGGTGATACGATAGCCTATCAGCGAGGTATCCGTGACCCTCATATTTTCCGTGGACCGGATGGAGCCTTTTACCTGGCCATGACCGACTTGCATGTGTTTGGTTTGCGCGACGGCTATCGCAAGACAGAGTGGGAACGCGGACCGGAATACGGTTGGGGAAATAACCGGGGACTCGTATTGATGAAATCCTGGGATTTGATTCACTGGAACCGGGCAAACATCCGTTTTGACAAACTTTCTGCCGGATTGAGTGAAGTTGGTTGTGTATGGGCACCCGAAGTGGCTTACGATGACAAGAAAGGCAAACTGATGATTTATTACACTATGCGTTTCAAGAGCGAGGCCAACAAATTGTACTATGTGTATGTAAACGATGATTTCAATAAGATAGAAAGCACGCCTCAGATTTTGTTTGAGTATCCGATGGACGGGGTGTCTGCTATTGATGGAGACATAACCAAGATAGGAGATAAATATCATTTGTTTTATGTAGCACACGATGGTATCGGTGGCATCAAGCAGGCGATATCCGACCGGATGAACGGTGGTTATGTGTATGATGCCCGTTGGTATGACTTTGAACCCAAGGCATGCGAAGCCCCCAACGTATGGAAAAGGATTGGAGAGGACAAGTGGGTATTGATGTATGACATTTTCAGCATTCATCCCCATAATTTCGGTTTTGCAGAAACTTCCGATTTTGTACATTTTAAGGACTTGGGGCATTTCAATGAGGGGGTCATGAAAACTACCAATTACACTTCGCCCAAGCACGGAGCAGTGATTCATCTGACAAAAGAGGAAGCAGATAATCTGGAGGAATACTGGAAAACGCATCAGCGGAAGTATGATCGTGAGACATTCCTTCGCCAGCAAACGGATGGAAATTCTTTTGAGAAATAAAAAAGACATGATGCTATGAAAATGCAATGGAGAAAAATTTGGTTAGGTTGTATGGGACTTGCACTGTTTGAGGTATCCGTGCAGGCACAGACATGTGATTGGGTTAGTAGTTGTGAAGGGAAGATCTGGACCCAGAACAAGGTGAAATTACAAACGAAGGCAGGAGGAACAGCTGCTGATTTATCGGTAGATAAGGGAGATTCTGTAGTCGTTTTTAAGGCTTGGGGTACTTGTTTCAATGAGCTGGGATGGGATGCGTTGAATGTGTTGCCCAGTAATGAAAAAGAAGACATTCTGAGGGAACTATTTTCTCCGGAAGGTGATTTGCGCTTTACGTTGGGGCGTTTTCCGATGAATGCAAACGATTTTTCACGCAACTGGTACAGCTGTGACGAGGTGCCGGGAGATTTTGAATTGAAGCATTTCAATATAGACCGCGATAAAACTTCGCTTGTGCCGTATATCAAGTCGGCCCAGCGTTATAATCCGAACATGACTTTCTGGATTTCTCCATGGAGTCCGCCCAGCTGGATGAAAATCAATCAGGATTATCCGGTGCGCAGTGATAAATATAATACGATGCACCCGGCGAAGGATTATTATTTGCAAGGCAATAAAGGACCTAAGACAGACGGGGTATTCCCGGCAGAACTGGCTGAAACAGATTTCTTTATTCAAGATCCTCGTTACCTGTCGGCATACGCGAATTTCTTTTGCAAGTTTGTTTCCGCATATAAGGAGTTGAATATTCCCATAAAGATGGTGATGTTTCAAAATGAATCGTGGAGCTATACGCCTTATCCGGGATGTGCATGGACACCGGAGGGGATTATCCGTTTCAACGTAGAGTATCTGGCTCCGGCACTGAAGAAAGCGCATCCGGACGTGAAATTGTATTTCGGAACCATCAATACGAACCGTTATGAGGTGATAGAAAAGGTGCTGGATGATCCGCGTATGCCTGAAACGATTCAAGGAATAGGACTACAGTGGGAAGGAGGACAGTTGCTGACCCGCCTGCGTGCGAAATATCCGAATTATAACTATGTGCAGACCGAAAGTGAATGCGGATGGGGGTCTTTCGACTGGAAAGCGGCAGAGCATACATTTCATCTGATGAATCATTATTTGGGAAATGGCTGTGAGGAGTATACTTTCTGGAATCCGATTCTGGCGGATGAGGGAGTAAGTCCGTGGGGATGGAAGCAGAATGCCTTGATACGGGTGGATTCCAAACAGGCTAAGGCTATCTTTACGCCGGAATATTATGCAGTGAAGCATTACACCCGTTTCCTGATGCCGGGTACGAAGGTGATGGCGTTTAAGCCGACGGGTGAGGACAAGAAGCCCGTGCTGGTAGTACAGACTCCAGAAGGAAGAACCGTGGTGGTGGCTGGAAACTTCCAGGATAGTCCGCAGCAACTAACGGTGAAGTTGGGAGAAAAATGGCTGAATGCGACTTTGCAGGCTCATTCCTTTAATACGTTTGAGTTTCAAGTGAAATAAAAATCAAAGAAAATTACATTTTGATTGAGTAGTCGGGACAAGTTATTCGTATTTCTATAAAAAACAATAAACAGGAATATGAAGAACTTGTCTTTGACGTTAGGATTATGGGTTCTTGGGGCTGCAATGTGTGCGGCAGAACCGATAGAATTGAATTTGTCTTCTCCGGAAGGTACACATAAGGTAAAATTTTATGAGAAAAAATCGGCTTCCGGAGCCAATGTACTTTGCTATGAGGTAAATTACAACGGGAAACAGGTAGTGAAGGAATCGCAGGCCGGATTGCAACTGGACAATCGTGTCTGGGAAATGGCTTTGGGGATGCGTAAATTGCCTCAGCCGGCATGCTGGATGGACAATCTAGAAGTGGATTCAGTGGCTTACGGCAGCCATGATGCTACTTGGGCACCGCTTTATGGGGAACGTAGCTCGGTGCGTGATAACTACAAATGGGGCACACTATATTTGTCGAAAAAGGACGGCTCTAATTACCGTTTGAACGTGGAAGTGCGAGCCTACGATGAAGGGGTGGCTTTTCGTTATTATTTCCCAGAACATCCGAAAGCTATATTTTATAAGGTAGTAGGGGATTTGACGGAGTATACTTTTCCGGAAGGAACTAAGGCTTGGGCCGAACAATGGGCACAGGCGCATTTTGAATACCTGGATGTGAATGCGCTGAAGAAGCCGGTGGAACGTGCCTTGACGCTGGAATTGCCTAATGGAGTTTGGGCAGCATTGACCGATGCGGATGTGGACGACTGGTGTCTGACTAAGTTTCAGTCTTCTGCTGAAAAACAGCATACATTGACTTCTGTCATGTACAGTCCGGTAGATATTGTTACTTATTATGCAACGCCGTGGAAGGTCATCATGGCAGCTGACAAGCCGGGAGCATTGCTGGAACACAATTATATTATCGAAAATTTGAATCCTCCCTGTGAGATTAAGAATACTAACTGGATTAAGCCGGGAAAAATCATGCGCGAAACATCGCTTACAACAGACCAGGCTTTGAAGACCATTGATTTCTGTGCGGAATACCGTATCCCGTACATGCTTTTTGACTGGCAGTGGTATATGCCCTGTACTTCACATGATGGGGATGCCACGAAGGTGGTGTCAAAACTGGACATGCCGAAAGTGGTGGCGTATGGAAAGAAAAAAGGTGTAGGTATCTGGTTGTATGTCAATCAGCATGCTTTGCAGAAACAGATGCGCGAATTGTTCCCGCTGTTGCACAAATGGGGCATTGTTATAGTCCATTGATGACGATTTTCTGGTATGACCGTCCTCAATTCTATAACGGGGAGCCAGAGATAGAATGGTTTGAAAACTTGCAGACCGTTTTTGATGAATCGCACGTGCTGAATGGAATGCCGGGTAAAAACATCACCATGGCTCGTCGGAAAGGCAAAGAGTGGTTTGTGGGTATGCTGACCAACAATGACGGTTCTGATGAAACGCTGGATTGTTCTTTCCTGGACAAGAATCAGACGTATCTGGCATCTATTTATACCGATGGGGGAGAAGAAGTGAAGACAAAGACACGGGTGAAATGTTCGTATGTGCTGGTCGGAGCTGAGGATGTGATAAAGTTTACCCTAAAACCAAGAGGTGGAGCAGCCGTGAGACTGGTGCCGGTGACTGAAAAAGAAGCAAAAGCTTATAAGAAATACGGAGGAGAATCCTTTTAAGTAATTTTTATATTCTTCTTTTAGGTGTAAGGAGAGCCTGATTCGTATTTATAAACGAAATGTATTTAGATAAATGGATTTTTAAGTTTTGGGTATTTTTTTCTTTTGGTAAAAGATTGTTTTGGAGGTTACTTAAATTGAAAGAAGAATGAAAGGATTGTTTTTGATATTAAGTCTGTCGGTTTGCGGTATGTTTCATCCTGCGATGGCTCAGTATCGCTCTGAGGTCTGGGTATCGGATGAAGGGAATGGCATGTACCGGAATCCAGTGCTTCATGCGGATTATTCTGATCCGGATGTATGTGCGGTAGGAGAGGACTATTTTTTAACGGCGTCTAGTTTTAATTGTACTCCGGGACTTCCTATCTTGCATTCAAAGGATTTGGTAAACTGGAAAATCGTGAATTATGCCTTGAAGAAGGTGGAACCGGTGGAATATTATAATGAAGCTCGTCATGGAAAAGGCGTATGGGCACCTTCTATTCGTTTTCATGAAGGAGTGTTCTATATATACTGGGGTGATCCGGATTTTGGCATTTTTATGGTAAAGACTCGTGACCCGTATGGAGAATGGGATAAACCAGTGCTGGTAAAAGCTGGAAAAGGGATGATTGACCCTTGTCCGTTATGGGATGACGACGGGCGTGTGTATCTGGCTCATGCATGGGCCGGAAGCCGGGCGAAATTCAACAGTGTGTTGACGGTGTGCGAGATGAATAAGGAAGGTACGGCAGTCATTTCGGACCCGGTACTGGTGTTCGACGGAAATGACGGAGTAAATCATACCATTGAGGGAGCTAAGTTTTATAAGCGGAATGGATTTTACTATCTGTTTGCACCTGCGGGTGGAGTCGTTTCCGGATGGCAACTGGTGATGCGTTCGAAAGATGTGTATGGACCGTATGAAGCCCGAATTGTGATGGCGCAAGGAAAGACGGACATCAACGGACCGCATCAGGGAGGATGGGTAGACACTCCGGCCGGAGAATCCTGGTTTTTGCATTTTCAGGATAAGGGAGCTTATGGACGTGTACTGCATCTGAATCCGATGAAATGGATAAATGACTGGCCGGTAATTGGAGTTGATAAGGACGGCGACGGTTGTGGAGACCCGGTGAGCCGTTATCGTAAACCTAAAACCGGTAAAACGTATCCGATAGAAACGCCTGTGGAGAGTGATGAATTTGATACTCGTAAGCTGGGTTTGCAATGGGAATGGCATGCAAATTATCAGGATGTGTTCGGCTTTACGACGAATATGGGATATGCCCGTATTTATGGACATGAACTTTCTTCGCATTTTAAGAATTTCTGGGAAGTACCCAATCTGTTGATGCAAAAATTCCCTGTAGAGGAATTTACAGCTACAGCAAAATTAAAGGTTTCGGCAAAAGATGACGGACAACTTTCGGGACTCATCATTATGGGCTGGGACTATTCCTGGATAGGAGTGGAAAAGCAGGGAGAAAAGTTCTTGCTGAAGCAGGCTGTATGTAAGGATGCAGAACAGGGTAATCTGGAACAGGTTTCTACATTAGCCGTATTAGAGCCCAGCCGGAAGTTTGAAGCAGGTTTGTTCCCCAATTACGAAAGAGAGATTTACATAAGGGTACGTGTGGGCAAAGAGGCATATTGTCGCTTTAGCTACAGTCTGGATGGAAAGAAATTTACGGAGGCCGGCACGCTGTTCAAAGCTCGTCAGGGAAAATGGATTGGCGCCAAGGTGGGAATGTTCAGTGTGACACCTCATGGGAAAGAACGTGGTTGGGTGGATGTAGATTGGTTTCATGTGGAAAAATAAAAGAATTTAGATATGAAAATTAAAACTCTATTGTGTGGCATAGGAATAATGGCTTTATCTTCTTGTGCCGGTGAGAAAGCTGAAAAGCTGGATGTGGATAAAGCTTTATCGTATTGTGACGTACAAGTACATCGTGCACTGGCTGAACTGGGAAAAAACGGGGAGGCGGATTATAGTATGCAGCCTCGAAATATCTTGTCAGGTGAAAAGTTCTGGAATTGCCGAAAGGTGGCTAAGGAAGAATGGACTGGGGGATTCTGGCCGGGTGTTTTGTGGTATGATTATGAAGCTACACAAAATGATACGATTCGTGTGCTGGCTGAAAAGTATACAGAATCGTTGAAACTTTTCTCGGAAATACCAGCTTATGACCATGATTTAGGCTTTCTCGTATTTTGTAGTTATGGAAACGGTTACCGCCTGACGCATAATCCGACTTATCGGGATGTAATCATTGCCACAGCTGATTCGCTGGCTACTTTGTATAATCCGAAAGTGGGTACGATTCTGTCTTGGCCTCGTAATATCGAGATACTGGGCGGGCATAACACCATTATGGACAACATGATTAACTTAGAGATGCTTTTCTGGGCTGCCCGCAACGGGGGAGACCGACGTTTGTTTGATGTAGCAGTGTCACATGCAGACAAAACGATGGAAAATCAGTTTCGTCCGGATTATACTTCTTATCATGTGGCAGTGTATGATACGTTGACAGGGAACTGTATAAAGAAATGTACGCATCAGGGATATGCAGATGAGTCGATGTGGGCACGTGGACAGGCTTGGGCTATTTATGGTTATACAGTGGTGTTCCGTGAGACCGGTGACCCTAAATACCTGGAGTTTGCAGAGAGGTTAGTGGATGTGTATTTGAAGAATTTGCCAGAGGACTATGTACCTTACTGGGACTTTAATGCCCCCGATATACCGAATGCACCTAGGGATGCTTCTGCAGCTTGTGTGGTTGCTTCGGCTTTGCTGGAAATGTCTGGCTTTTATGGAAACGGACAAGGGGAAAAGTACAAGGAAGCAGCAGAAAAAATGTTGTGTAGCCTGAGTAGCGATAAATACCAGTCGCGGGATACGAATGTCGCTTTCTTGTTACATTCTACCGGGCATTGGCCGGCTAAGTCGGAAATAGATGCTTCTATTATCTATGCAGATTATTACTATATTGAGGCCTTGTTGAGATTGAAGAGGATTAATGAAGGTTTGCGGACCGTAGAATAAAAGGTTGGAGTTATTATAACAGAGCGGGGAAGGACAAAATCATTGTCTTTCCCCGTTTTTGTTATAAGGATTGATAACTGGTTAAGTAGTTGTCAAATTATTTTTTCTTTTGCGCATCAGCTTCTTTCAGCATTTCCTTTACTGCTGCTGCAAGCTGTTCGTCTTCGCCTTTCAGTGATTTTTCAGGACTGTTGTAGACTTTGATGTCCGGTTCCAGTTGTTTGTTTTCCATGTACTGGCCTCGCATATCCATACAGCCTACCTGAGGAATACCGAAGACGATGGTTGGGTCTATCTGGCGTTCCCACCATACAGCGGTCATGGTGCCCGGAACTGGAGCTCCGATAAGCTTACCGATTTTCAATTCTTTGTATACCCAGGGGAAACCGTGTGCATTACTGTAATTGTCTTCGCATACCATCACGCAAGACGGTTTCAGCCATTTATTGAACGGGTCGCTGCCGATGTATTGTCCACGAGGAACAAAACGCTGGTATTCTTTTCCGCTTAACAAAGTGGCCAGGTCGTCGTGCAACCAGCCTCCTCCGTTGTGACGGGTATCTACGATAACAGCTTCTTTGTTGCGATTGCGGTCACTAAGCAATTCGCTGTATACATTGCGGAAGCTTGGGCTGTCCATGCCTTTTACGTGCACGTAGGCAATCCGTCCTCCGGAAAGAGCTTCAACCATCTTTTCGTTTCTTTTTACCCAACGTTTGTAAAGTAATTCATTTTGTGCGCCTGCACTAATGGGCTTGATGGTTACCGGGAAGCGTTTTCCGTTTTTCGGGTTATAGATGCTGAGTTGTATATTCTTTCCAGCTTTTCCTTCCAGCATAGGGTAATAATCTGTGTCTTTCAGGATAGGTTTTCCATTGATTTTTTCAATGATACAACCTACGGTCACATCTGTCTTTTTAACTGCAAACGGACCTTTGGCGATAATTTCCTGGATTTTTAATCCGTCTCCTTCATAGCTGTTGTCAAAGAATACACCTAAGCATGCAGTCGACAAGGTCGCTCCCGGAGCATAATATCTGGCTCCTGTGTGTGAACCGTTCAATTCGCCTAACAGTTCGCTCAACATTTCCTGGAAATCGTAGTTATTGTTGATATGCGGCAAGAAACGTGCATAACTTTCACGATAGTATTTCCAGTCAGTTCCATGCAGGTCGGCTACATAGAACTTGTCGAGTACCTGCTGCCATACGTGATTAAAGATATATTCTCTTTCCTGGTATGGACGATAATTGAATATCGCTTCAAAGCTTACGTTGTCAGTCTTATTTTTCTCAACATCTATTTTCTTGATGCCTCCGTTGCTGCAAAGGAAGAGTTTCTTACTTTCCTTGTTATAGATCATCGAGCCATATCCGATGTCTTTTAGCAGAAGTTCGGTCTTTTGTTCTTTCAGGTCGTGTACCCACAAGTCGGCACCATCTTCGAAAGAGGCCTGGTAGTAGAGCTTGTCGCCGTCAGGACTGAGTACGGCATCTCCTAAATGAGAGGAATTTACGGTCAGGCGAATAATCCGGTCACGGCAGTTTCCCAAATCAAAGGTGAGTGGAGTGACTTTCTTCTCTTTTTCTGATTTTTCTTTTTTCTCCTTTTTCTTGTCGTCCTGTTTGTCTTTCTTTTTTTCTTTATCTTCTTTCTCTTTTACGAGAGCAAGTTCTTCTTTGTTAAGACGGAAACATTCGTAAGCTTCTAAGTCGAAGAACATGATGTAGACATCGCTTTCTGCTCCCCAGCTTCCGTGGCTTCTGTATCCGGCACGGTCGCTTTCCCAAATCATGGCTTTTCCGTCCAATACCCATTTGGCATTGGAGTCTGTATATCCGCTTTCTGTTAAATTGTGGATTTCACCATTACCGGAAGCGTTGACCAGGGCTACATCGTTATTGTTCCATCCTCCTGTTCCAATGTATCCGCAAAGCAACCATTTGCTGTCGGGGCTCCACTGGAACCACTGGTCTCCATCACTGTAGGAGTATTCATATTTTCCATCCATGGCAGTGCGGACAGATTTGTCTTTCAAATCAAGAACTCGTAGAGTTGTACGGTTCTCCAGAAAAGCAATTTGTTTTCCGTCAGGACTGTACTGTGGCTGGAAGGAAGTGGCTTGAGAATGCGTTAGCTGTTCTTCCTTGATATCGGTGGCGTAGGTAAATAACTTTTCTTCCTCTTTTGTTAAAGTAGACTGGTAAATTTGCCAGAGTCCGTTTCGCTCGGATGCATATACAATGCTTCGTCCGTCGGGAGCAAAGTCAATGCTGCGTTCCTGTTCCGGAGTGTCTGTGATCTGTTTGGTAGTTTTATATTCAGTAGAGGTCACAAAAACGTCTCCATGAAGTATGAACGCCACTTCCTTGCCATTGGGTGACACGGCGATTTCGGTTGCTCCTGAAGATTTTATCTGATGAGCTAGTTCTGTCTCTGTCTGGTCTGTTACAATACTGATAGCTACTTTTTGAGGTTGCTGGCCTTCTTTGACCGTATAAATTTCACCTTCATATCCGTAGCATAAAAGTCCGTTTTTAGAAGATGAAAGGAAACGGACCGGATGCTGGGTGTGGTGTGTCAATTGCGTTTCATTGCTTCCGTCAAGGTTGCATTTGAAAATGTTGAAAGAGCCGTTTTTTTCACTGAGGTAATAGAAAGACTGGTTGTCATTACTCCCAATCGGGTTGCGGTCTTCTCCGTTGAATGACGTGATTTTCTGGTAAGTACGTTCATTGTTCTCTTTCTTACTTATCCAGATATCGCGTGTAATGGAGGACGTATGATGTTTTCGCCAAGGGTCTTCATAACCTTTCTGGTCATGATACAATAACGTTGTGCCATCTTGTGCGACGCTGATATCTTCCATGGGCAGAGAAGAATAGAGTTTGGGACGTCCGCCTTGAGTACTTACCTCATAAATTTGTGGGAATTGGGCACTTGGGAAAGATAAGTCGGTTGCATCAGGCATCAGGTTGGCCTTGAACAAAATATGTGTGGCATCTGAAAATGTAACAGGGGTTTCATTCCCTGAATGGGTGGTTAGTCGCTTGGGGACTCCTCCGTCTTTGGATACAATATAAATGTCCATACTTCCCTGGCGGGCAGAAGCAAAAGCTATCTGCTGGCCGTCTGGACTCCATATGGGGTGGGTGTCGTATGCCGGATTGGTAGTAAGTTGTCTGGCATTTCCACCAGTGGAGGGTACGGTGTAAATGTCTCCTTTATAACAGAAAGCAATGGTGCTTCCGTCGGGTGAAATGGAGCAATAGCGCATCCATAATGGATTTTCTGTAGCTCCTGCCGTAGTAAATGCGGCAAGGGCGGCAAGGAATAATGAGGTTTTCATCAGCGGTTCTTATCTTTTTTTCGATTAAAAAAACGGTGTATGCGTTGGAAAATCATAATGCCAGTTCTCAGTCCGTCATAAGCAGCTATGCCGGCGTTGATGTGCTGCATCATGTTTTCCATCTTATTTTTACTTTTCTGTGGAGAGAATAAATCCTGTGTCAGGAGTTGTATGCGTTCTTTGGACTCTCTTAATTCTTGCTTTTTTTGTGCTCTTAATTGAGAGATAATCTCCACACTGTAATTAGGGGCAGATTTTATGTCGTTCATGATTTTATTCTTTTGAAGAAGGGTCATCGAGGAATAATCGTGCGAGGAAATGTACCATTGGCTGGAATATCCATTGTTTTCTCATCCGGTAAATGAGTATGGCCAGGAGAAGAACTACACCTCCAATGATAGCATATCCTCCAATCAGACTGCCTACAAGAGGAGCCAAAGCATAGACAAGCATGAAGGAAAAATAAAAAAGAGCCATCATGCTTAAAATAATAATGATGAGTATTAGGATTAAAGTAGAGAGCAGAATGGTGAGCTTTTCTACCAAATCAAGTTTGACGTATTGACCTTGAAGTTCAATGTATTTTCGTACTTCCTTGAATAAGGATTCAAGATTATCAATGCTTTTATCATTTGCAAACATAAGCAGTTTTTATAAAATGAAAAAAATATAAAGCAGACTTTCTCTTAGAAAAAGCCTGCTTTATATTTACGACAAATTATTCAGCGTCTTTTACTTCTGCTGCTATTTGATCGACTAAGTCTTCCATTTCGGCACGATTCAGTCGAATGCCCTTTTTGCGAAGAACTTCAGCAATTTTTCTACGGGTGTCTTCACCTTTTTCCGGGGCAAATAAAATGCCGGCTGTAGCTCCCAAAGTAACACCGCCAAGGAATGCTGCTACAATACTTAATGCTTTCATAAATCTACTTTTAAAAGTTATTACTTCACAAATCTAATAATAATCCTGATATGTTGTTCTTTTTTCTAGGAAAAATGCAGCTTCATGCTGACAATCGAATAGAATTAACTGATTTTAATAGTATGGCAGATTTTATATTGTTACCTTTGCAACGTATAAAATTGAATATTCATCTAATATTTGGTATAGATAACATGAAAAAGATCGTTGTAATGGGAATGGCCTTATGTACGGCATTGGCGTTCTCTTCTTGTAAATCAAGTGAAAGTGCTTACAAGAAAGCGTATGAAAAAGCTAAACAACAGGAATTGGCTGAAGCTTCAGCTGCTGCAGAAGCTCCAGTAGAAACTCCTGCGGTGGAAGCTGCACCGGCTCCTGCCCCCGTTGTATCTACAGCTCCAGTTCGTGAGGAAAAAGTTGAATTGGTTTCAGGCGATGGATTAAAAGCTTATAGCGTGGTATGTGGTAGTTTTGGTGTGAAGGCAAATGCGGATGGTTTGAAGTCTAAGCTTGACGGTGACGGTTACAATGCAAAAGTTGTGTATAATGCAGAACGTAATATGTATCGTGTAGTTGTTGAGTCATTTGATACAAGAGATGAAGCTGCTCGTGCAAGAGATGCATTTAAAGCAAAATATCCTACACGTGAAGATTTCCAAGGTGCTTGGTTATTGTATCGCGTGTATTAATGTGATATAGATAAGAATTATTATTCCATATTTCAGGATTAAAAGCGACAGTGTAAAAGCTGTCGCTTTTTTTGCTTATATTTGTCGGCCGAAAAAGATTTGATATTTATGAATTTGAATAGAATTATAGGTATGTTTTTGCTTGGAATGCCTTTGGCTATGCAAGCACAGGAAAAGGTTGTGCCAATAAAATACGGTGACATGGATCAGTGGGTAACCCGTAAGATTCATGAGTCGGGGATTATTGGAGGAAATACAAAATTACTGTATGAATTAGGTCCCACAAAGGAAATTGACGGAAATGTGGCTTATGTGAATCAGGGAGGATCTCCGTGGGGAAACTCCAATGTGATGGCTAAAGTAATGGGGATTGTAAAAACAAATACCAGTGTATATCCTGAACAGAGAGGAAATGGCTATTGCGCGCGTTTGGAAACTCATATTGAAAGTGTAAAGGTGCTGGGAATGGTGAATATCACAGTCTTAGCTTCAGGTTCTATGTTTTTGGGTGATATGAAAGAACCGATTACGGGAACTAAAGACGGAGAGAAAGCACTGAATTCTGGCCTTCCTTTTACTTTTCGTCCAAAGGCGGTTCGTTATGATTATAAGGTGCAAATGTCTGGAGAACCGAACCGTATTCGTCAGACCGGATTCAGCAAGAAGACTACCGTGCCGGGACAGGATTGTGCGATTATGGTCTGCCTGTTGCAGAAGCGTTCGGAAGATGCGGAAGGAAACATTATTGCTAAGCGAGTAGGTACGGTAGCCGTAAAATACAATCGCTCGCAAGACTGGCATAATGGAGCTACTTATGAGATAATGTATGGAGATATTACGCATGACAAGCGCTATGTGCCTGAATTGATGCAATTAGGTACAGGAGGATATTATGCCCGTAACAGCAAAGGAGAAAGTAAACTTATAAAAGAAGTGGGTTGGGCTGGTAAAGACGAGCATCCTACCCATTTGATTCTTCAGTTTACTTCAAGTATGGGAGGGGCTTTTGTGGGATCTCCTGGAAATAAATTATGGATAGATAATGTCAATTTGGTATATTGAGATTGCAAAAAAGCTAGAAGGAGGCAGAAAAAGCCTTTGTATATATAAAAATAAGGTGTAACAGCTGATATTTTTTGAGTATTTTTCTCTTATTCGTTGTTTACTTTCAAAAGAAATACTTATTTTTGCATCGCAATCGGAAAGGAATAAATGTCAAATTGATGGTTCCTTTTGATTACTAATAGAGTGAGTGTTTATAAAGCAATTATAAAACCTTTAAATTTTAAACAAAATGATTAAAGTAGGTATTAACGGTTTCGGTCGTATCGGCCGTTTCGTATTCCGTGCAGCTCAGAACAGAAACGATATTCAGATCGTAGGTATTAACGACTTGTGTCCGGTAGATTACTTGGCATACATGTTGAAATATGATACTATGCACGGTAAATTCAACGGTACTATCGAAGCTGACGTTGAAAACAGCAAATTGATTGTTAACGGTAAAGAAATCCGTGTAACAGCTTGCAAAGATCCTAAAGAATTGGCTTGGGATGCAGTAGGTGCTGAATACGTAGTAGAATCTACTGGTTTGTTCTTGACTAAAGAAAAAGCTCAGGCTCACATCGAAGCTGGTGCTAAATATGTAGTTATGTCAGCTCCTTCTAAGGATGACACTCCGATGTTCGTTTGCGGTGTTAACGAAAAAACTTATGTTAAAGGTACTCAGTTCGTTTCTAACGCTTCTTGTACTACTAACTGCTTGGCTCCTATCGCTAAGGTTTTGAACGACAAATGGGGTATCACTGATGGTTTGATGACTACAGTTCACTCTACAACTGCTACTCAGAAAACTGTTGACGGTCCTTCTATGAAAGACTGGAGAGGTGGTCGTGCTGCTTCTGGTAACATCATCCCGTCTTCAACTGGTGCTGCTAAAGCTGTAGGTAAAGTTATCCCGGCTTTGAACGGTAAATTGACTGGTATGTCAATGCGTGTTCCGACTTTGGACGTATCTGTAGTTGACTTGACTGTTAACTTGGCTAAACCGGCTACTTATGCTGAAATCTGCGCTGCTATGAAGGAAGCTTCTGAAGGCGAATTGAAGGGTATCCTGGGTTACACTGAAGATGCAGTTGTTTCTTCTGACTTCTTGGGTGACACTCACACTTCTATCTTCGATGCTAAAGCTGGTATTGCTTTGACTGATACTTTTGTTAAGGTTGTTTCTTGGTATGACAACGAAATTGGTTACTCTAACAAAGTATTGGATTTGATCGCTCACATGGCTTCTGTAAACTGCTAATTAGTTTAGACCATATAGCAAGAGCCGTCAGGATTTTCTCCTGGCGGCTTTTTTTTACGCATATTCGTGTGTGTTGTGCAGAAAAAAACTATCTTTGCCGTTGAACTTCTCAAAAATGACCTTATGAATTATGATTTGATTACGATACTTGGTCCAACGGCTTCAGGAAAGACTTCTTTGGCTGCAGCTTTGGCTGCTCGTCTGAAAACAGAAATTATTAGTGGTGACAGTCGTCAGGTGTATCGTAGGATGGATTTGGGAACAGGTAAGGATTTATCAGACTATGTGGTTGACGGCTATAAGGTTCCTTATCATTTGGTAGACATTGTGGAACCAGGCTATAAATATAATGTATTTGAATATCAACGTGATTTTTTAGTTGCATACGAAGATATAAAGGCCAGAGGACTTCTACCGATTTTGTGTGGAGGTACAGGTATGTATCTGGAGTCCATTTTGAAAGGATACCGTTTACTTCCTGTTCCGGAAAATAAAGAACTGAGAGAACGTTTGGCTTCTAAATCGCTTGAGGAGTTGACGGATATCTTGTCTCGCTATAAGAAATTGCATAATTCAACAGATGTAGATACGGTGAAGCGAGCCATTCGGGCAATTGAAATAGAGGAATATTATTTAACTCAAGATGTCAATGCGCGTTCATTCCCCGAAATACATAGTCTGATTATCGGAGTGGATATTGATCGGAATTTGCGCCGGCAGAAGATTACCAACCGATTGAAGAAACGTTTGCAGGAAGGGATGGTTGATGAAGTAAAGGCGTTGCTGGAAGAGGGGATAAATCCTGATGATTTGATTTATTATGGTCTGGAATATAAATATTTGACTTTATATGCAGTGGGTAAGTTGTCTTACGATGAAATGTTCAGTCAACTTGAAATCGCTATTCATCAGTTTGCCAAACGGCAGATGACTTGGTTTAGAGGTATGGAAAGGAGGGGCTTTCAGATTCATTGGATAGATGCTGAAGCACCACTGAATGAGAATGTGGAACGAATTATTGATCTGATAAAATAAACGGAAATGGCAGTAGAACCAGACAGATGGGGGGTGATTTATAACCCCAAGGCCGGAAGCCGGAAGGCTCAGAAACGTTGGCAGACCATTCGTGCTTACATGGATGAATGTAAGGTGAAATATGATTATGTGCAGTCGGAGGGATTTGGTTCGGTTGAACGTTTGGCAAAGACACTGGCTAATAATGGTTATCTTACGATTGTGGTAGTAGGCGGAGATGGTGCGCTTAATGATGCCCTGAATGGTATTATGTATTCCGATGTAAAAGATAAAAGTCAGATAGCCTTAGGGGTGATTCCGAATGGGATTGGTAATGATTTTGCAAAGTACTGGGGACTAAGCTCCGATGATTATAAGAAAGCGGTAGATGTGTTGATCAATCGTCGATTGAGAAAAATTGATATTGGGGTGTTTTCTTATTTTGACGGAGAACAACATCAGACTCGTTACTTTCTGAATGCTGTGTATATGGGACTTGGTGCCCGAATTGTACGGATTACCAATGAAACTCGTCGCTTTTGGGGAATTCCACTGATTTCTTATCTAGCTTCATTGTTTCTGGTTGCCTTTGAACGGAAATTACATCGGATGCATTTGAAGGTAAATGACGAACATATTCGTGGGCGCATCATGGCTGTGGGAATTGGTAGTGCATACGGGTATGGACTGACTCCGAGCGCTGTTCCATATAACGGGTGGCTTGATGTGTCTATTATTTATCGTCCAGAGCTTCGTCAGTTAATTTCCGGACTTTGGATGTTGCAACAGGGAAGATTGCTGAATCATAAGACGGTCAAGCCTTATCGTACGCGGTGCGTAAAGGTATTGCGTGCACAGAATGCGGAAGTCAGTCTGGATGGTCGGCTTTGGTTGGATCGTCATTTCCCGATTGAAATTACAATAGCTCCAGAAGCAATTACTTTGATAATACCTAATTAATATGATAAAGAATATTTCTGATTTAAAGCGGGATGATATGTTTTTCCTGCTGGCAGGTCCTTGTGTGATAGAAGGAGAGGATATGGCTCTTCGTATTGCGGAGCGAGTAGTTAAAATTACGGATAAATTGCATATTCCATACGTTTTTAAAGGTTCTTACCGAAAAGCGAACCGTTCTCGTTTGGATTCTTTCACGGGAATAGGTGATGAAAAGGCGCTGAAAATCTTGGCTAAGGTTAGAAGTACGTTTAATGTGCCTGTAGTAACAGATATTCATACTGCTTCCGAAGCAGAAATGGCTGCTGAATATGTGGATGTGTTGCAGATACCGGCATTTCTTTGTCGTCAGACCGATTTGCTGGTTGCGGCAGCTCGCACCGGAAAAATTGTCAATATTAAAAAAGGTCAGTTCTTGTCTCCTGCTGCCATGCGTTTTGCGGCTGATAAAGTGGTAGAGGCAGGTAACGATCAGGTGATGCTGACGGAACGTGGTACAACATTTGGTTATCAGGATTTGATTGTCGATTATAGAGGTATTCCGGAGATGCAATCTTTCGGACATCCGGTAGTGCTGGATGTGACACATTCTTTGCAACAGCCAAATCAGACTTCAGGAGTTACAGGGGGTATGCCGCAGCTTATTGAAACTGTGGCAAAGGCCGGTGTGGCAGTTGGTGTGGATGGGTTGTTTATGGAAACTCATGAAGATCCTTCTAAAGCAAAAAGCGATGGAGCCAATATGCTAAAATTGGACTTGCTGGAAGACTTGCTGATTAAACTGGTTCGTATTCGTCAATCTTTGTAATGTATGATGGGGCGGTTGGTTGAGATAAAAGTCTGGAAAGAGATTGTAGCGTCTTTGTTTGTATGTCTTACATTGTCAGTAGGAAAGGGATATGCCCAAAGCGAATCTATGGTGTCTTCTACAGACAATGTGCCGCTGTTAGAGAGAATGACGGATGGTAAGCGGAAGGTGGATTGGGCAGATATGAATATTCAGTTCTGTTCTGCTGCCGATGTCTCCTTTAATAATGCCAAACTGGATGAAGCGGCATTTAAGGTGCATCGTATCCGTTTGGAGGTGTTAGGGGGATTTCATGAAAAATTCTCCTATCATTTTCGTCAGTCTTTGAATCAATATACTACTCCCAATATTCCCTTGGATAATCTGTCTGGTTCAGTGGAATTGGCTATGGTAGGTTGGCAGTTGAATGACAAATGGAAACTGACTGCCGGAAAGCAACCTGTCCAGTTCAGTGGGTATGAGTGCTGGGTGAATGCCATTAAAGTGCGGCATTACTCTGATTTCAATAACACGATACCATGCTATCAGGCGGGTTTGAATGCGGCCTACAAGATGAATGACAACCATGAGTTTAATTTTCAGTTGACAAATAATCGGAACGGAGATAGTGCTGATCAGTTTATGTATGGACTTCCGGAAGGGGTAGAGCCTACTAAAATTCCTTTGCTGGCAACTGTTAACTGGGACGGTTATTTTGTAGATCATGCCATGCAGCTTCGTTATTCTCTTTCCTATGGACAGCTGGCAAAAAATAAGAATGTATTTTATTTTACTTGTGGAAATGTATGGGACAAGAACCCCTTTTTAGGCTACATTGATTTTATGTATTCGCGTGAGGGCATCGACTCCAAAGGACTTATTAGTGAGGTAACAGCTGTGAATGGTGAAGGTACTACGGTGCCGAATGTGGACTACTTTACAACTATATTCAATTTAGACTACCGTGTGGCTTCACATTGGAATATGTATGTAAAAGGAGTCTATGAACAGGGCAATGTGTTTAAATCGAATGACGAGTTTTCATCAGGAACCTATCGCAGGGTATGGAACGTACAGTTTTGTGCAGAGTATTATCCTTTGAAAAACAGTGAGCTGTTGTGCTATCTTCACCTATTATATAAGAATATACATTTGACAGAGAAAGCACGTTCGTGGGGAGCGGAAAGTTATAACCACCAGCGCATCTCATTAGGTTTGGTTTATACACTGCCCGTTTTCTGAGAAGAAGTTATTTTCTGCATGGCATCTGTTTATATATTCCAATAAAAAACTATATCTTTGCAACGCAATTACGGTTTGGATTACATTAAAAAGTAAAAAGATATGCTTACTATTAAACAAATTACAGAAGACACCGACAAGGTGATTCGTGGATTGGAGAAAAAGCATTTTGCAAATGCAAAAGAAACAATTGCAAAAGTGCTTGAACTGAATGATCAGAGACGTAGCGCACAAAACCAATTAGATAAAAATCTCTCAGAAGTAAATTCTACATCGAAGACTATCGGTGCTTTGATGAAAGAGGGAAAAAAGGAAGAGGCAGAAGTTGCTAAAGCTCGTGTAGCGGAAATCAAAGAAATTAGCAAAGAACTGCAGGCAACGATGGATAAGGCTGCTGAAGATATGCAGAACTTGCTTTATACCATCCCTAATGTACCTTACGAAAGTGTTCCGGAAGGTTTTGGAGCTGAAGATAATGTGGTAGAAAAAATGGGAGGTATGGAAACCGAACTTCCGAAAGATGCATTGCCACATTGGGAGCTGGCCAAAAAATATGATTTGATTGATTTTGATTTAGGCGTTAAGATTACAGGTGCTGGTTTCCCGGTATACAAAGGAAAAGGTGCTCGTTTGCAGCGTGCATTGATTAACTTCTTCCTGGATGAGGCTCGTGCTGCAGGTTATGAAGAAATCATGCCTCCTACAGTAGTGAATGCTGCATCTGGCTATGGTACAGGACAGTTGCCTGATAAGGAAGGTCAGATGTATCACTGCAACTTGGATGACTTGTATCTGATTCCTACTGCTGAAGTGCCTGTGACTAATATTTACCGTGACGTGATTCTGGATGAAAAACAGCTTCCGATTAAGAACTGTGCTTACACTCAGTGTTTCCGTCGTGAAGCTGGTTCTTATGGAAAGGATGTACGTGGTTTGAACCGTTTGCATGAATTCTCAAAAGTTGAATTGGTGCGCATTGACAAACCGGAACATTCTAAACAGTCTCATCAGGAAATGTTGGACCATGTAGAAGGCTTGTTGAAGAAATTGGAACTTCCTTACAGAATTCTTCGTTTGTGTGGTGGTGATATGAGCTTTACAGCCGCACTTTGCTTCGATTTCGAAGTATACTCTGAAGCACAGAAACGCTGGTTGGAAGTAAGTTCTGTTTCAAATTTCGATACTTATCAGGCAAACCGTTTGAAATGCCGTTATCGTACAGCTGAAAAGAAAACAGAACTTTGTCATACATTGAATGGTTCAGCTTTGGCTTTGCCTCGTATTGTGGCCGCATTGCTGGAAAATAATCAAACTCCAGAAGGAATTCGCATTCCTAAGGCTTTGGTTCCTTATTGCGGATTTGATATGATTGACTAATTGACATATTATAACAAAATTCTCGTCTGATACAGTTTTAAGATGTATACTTGAACTGTATCAGACGTTTTTTATATAATTACTTTTCAAATCTTATGAATGTAAGATTTTTTGTAATAAAACGGGGATATATGCCTTTAGAAGTATAAAAAACGGGCTTTTAAGGTAAAAAAGATTTTGGTTTTGTTGTTTATTTTTAATCATTAAATTTGAGGGGAAATAAAAGTAACATTTTTTATGACGAGTATTAATTTATAACCTTAATATACAACTATGAGTTATTTACGATTTGACAAGACGATAATGACAAATCTGGAAGAAACTCTAACTAGAGAAATTCTTCGTACGAATCGCTCGGGGGCTTATCATTGTTCGACAATTGTAGACTGTAATACGCGTAAGTATCATGGGTTGCTTGTGATACCTGTACCGGAGTTGGACGATGAAAACCATGTATTACTTTCTTCATTGGATGAAACTGTTATCCAACATGGGGCTGAGTTTAATCTTGGCTTGCATAAATATGGAGGCGACAATTTCAGTCCTAGAGGACATAAATACATTCGCGAATTCGAGTGTGAGAAAGTTCCGACGACTATTTATCGTGTAGGCGGTGTTATTTTAAAGAAAGAGAAGTTATTTGTATATCATGAAAACCGTATTCTGATAAGGTATACGTTAGTTGATGCACATTCTGAAACAATTCTTCGTTTGCGTCCTTATTTGGCTTTCCGTAGTGTAAGACAATATACGCACGAAAATGCACAGGCCAGTCGCCATTATGATGTGGTAGAGAACGGAATAAAGACATGTATGTATCCTGGATATCCGGAACTCTACATGCAGTTGAGTAAGGAAAATCAATTCTGTTTCCAGCCCGATTGGTATAGAGGCATTGAATATCCGAAAGAACGTGAACGCGGATATGATTTTAATGAAGATTTGTATGTGCCTGGTTACTTTGAGATTAGTATTAAGAAAGGGGAATCTGTTACTTTCTCAGGTGGCGTGACACCAATTGAAACTACTTCTCTTAATGCCTTGTTCGCAGCAGAAATGGAACAGCGAACTCCTCGTGATAACTTCAAAAACTGTCTTATTAATTCAGCTCATCAGTTCCTTAACAAGCAGGACGGTGAATCGTACATTTTAGCCGGGTATCCTTGGTTTAAGTGTCGTGCCCGTGACATATTTATTTCACTTCCTGGACTTACTCTTTCCATTGGTGAAATTGGTAAGTTTGAAATGATTATGGAAACGGCCTTAAAAGGCTGTTTATGCATTCATGGAAGGTAAGGACTCTCATTTGAAGGTGACAGAGATAGAACATCCTGATGTGTTGTTATGGCTGGTATGGACTATACAGCAATATGCCAAGATGGTGTCATGGGATGAAGCGCGAGTAAAATATGGTAAAGCCTTGAAGGATGTGATGGATTATCTGGCAGGTAATCATCATCCTAATTTGAAAGTTCATGAGAACGGATTGGTTTATACAAACGGAAGAGACAAAGCTGTTACATGGATGAACTCTACTGTAAATGGTCGTCCGGTAGTTGCTCGCACAGGATATGTGGTGGAATTTAATGCTTTGTGGTACAATGCACTTTGCTTTGTAGCTGATTTATTGTCTTCAGACAATGGTTTTGTAGATTATCTGCATCAGTTCTCCGATAAAGTGTCTCAGTCATTTGTGCAGACCTTCCTGAATGAATATGGCTATTTGCTTGATTACGTAGATGGCGATATGATGGACTGGAGTGTTCGTCCGAACATGATTTTTGCGGCAGCCTTTGATTATTCTCCATTGGATTCCAAACAGAAGAAAGGTGTTGTAGACATCGTAACAAAAGAATTGCTGACACCTAAAGGCATCCGTTCGCTGAGTCCGAAGAGTGGTGGTTATAATCCTAACTATGTAGGTCCTCAGCTTCAGCGTGATTATGCTTACCATCAGGGTACCGCATGGCCATGGCTGGAAGGTTTCTATCTGGAGGCTTATTTACGTATCTATAAACGGAGTGCAATTTCATTTGTAGAACGTCAGCTTATCAGTTATGAAGATCAGATGACCTGTCATTGCATCAGTTCTATTCCTGAATTATTTGATGGAAATCCGCCATTCCAGGGTAGAGGTGCTGTTTCATTTGCAATGAATGTGGCCGAAATTTTGCGTACATTGAATTTGTTAGAGAAATATAACAATCAATAAAGAGGAGGGGGTTATATGAAAGTTTTGATGTTTGGTTGGGAATTTCCTCCTCATATCTTAGGAGGATTAGGTACAGCCAGTTATGGATTGACTCATGGACTTGCTCAGCAGGAGGATATGGAAATTACTTTCTGTATTCCGAAGCCCTGGGGAGATGAGGACCAAAGTTTTTTACGTATCATAGGAATGAACAGTGTACCTATTGTATGGCGTGACGTACAATGGGATTATGTAAAAGATAGAGTGGGACATTATATGGATCCGCAGCTTTATTATGACTTGCGTGACCATATTTATGCAGATTTCAATTATATGCATACCAATGATTTGGGTTGCATGGAGTTTTCTGGAAGATATCCGGATAATCTGCATGAAGAAATCAATAACTATTCTATTGTAGCCGGTGTGGTGGCTCGTCAGCAACAGTTTGATATTATTCACTCGCACGACTGGTTGACTTATCCGGCTGGTATTCATGCTAAGCAGGTTTCTGGAAAACCGCTGGTTATCCATGTACACGCTACAGACTTTGACCGAAGCCGTGGTAATGTGAATCCTACTGTTTACTCCATTGAAAAGAACGGTATGGACCATGCTGATTGCATCATGTGTGTAAGTGAGTTGACACGTCAGACGGTTATTCACAAGTATTATCAGGATCCTCGCAAAGTATTCACCATGCACAATGCGGTATCTCCGCTTCCAAAAGAAATACAGGATATTCAGGTTAAGAAGAATCCGAAAGAAAAGATTGTTACTTTCTTGGGACGTATCACCATGCAGAAAGGTCCGGAATACTTTGTGGAAGCCGCTGCTATGGTATTGAATCGCACCCGTAACATTCGTTTTGTAATGGCTGGTAGCGGTGATATGATGAACGCCATGATTCGTCTGGCAGCAAAAAGAGGTATAGCCGACCGTTTCCATTTCCCAGGATTCATGAAAGGCAAGCAAGTATATGAAGTGCTGAAGATGAGTGATGTGTATATCATGCCGTCAGTGTCTGAACCATTTGGTATTTCACCACTGGAAGCTATGCAATGCTGCGTGCCGACAATCATCTCCAAACAGTCTGGTTGTGCCGAAATTCTTTCGAAGTGTATTAAAACAGACTATTGGGATATACATGCAATGGCAGATGCCATTTACTCTATCTGTACCAATGATTCACTTTATGAGTATCTCCGCGATGAAGGAAAGAAAGAAGTGGACGGCATTGTATGGGAGAAGGTCGGCGTGAAGATTCGCGCACTTTATGAGCAAGTCTTAAAAAATTATGGTAAATAAAACTGCAAAACAATATGAAAACAATTTGTCTTTACTTTGAAATACACCAGATTATTCATTTGAAACGTTATCGTTTCTTTGAAATCGGTTCAGAACATTATTACTACGATGATTATGCCAATGAGCAGGGTATGAATGAAGTGGCCGAACGTTCCTATATACCGGCCCTGAGAACCCTGATTGACATGGCAAAAGCAAATAACGGCGTATTTAAAGTAGCCTTGTCTATTTCAGGTGTAGCTTTGGAACAATTGGAAATCCACGCTCCGGCTGTAATAGAGTTGTTGCATGAGTTGAATGCCACGGGTTGCTGTGAATTCCTTTGCGAGCCTTATTCACATGGATTGTCTTCATTGAAAAATGAAACTTGCTTCTGCGAAGAAGTGGAACGCATGCGTGTGAAGATTAAAGACTATTTCGGACAAGAGCCTAAGGTATTCCGTAACTCCAGCTTGATTTATGACAATGAAATTGGTGGTATCGTAGCAGGTATGGGATTCAAGGGTATGCTGGCAGAAGGTGCTAAGCATGTGTTGGGATGGAAGAGCCCTCACTATTTGTACCACTGTGCCGAAAATCCGAATCTGAAACTGTTGCTGCGTGACTTTAAGTTGTCTGACGATATAAGCTTACGTTTCTCTAATACAGAATGGAGCGAATATCCGTTGTTTGCAGATAAATATATTGGCTGGATTGCTTCTCTGCCGGAAAACGAACAGGTTATCAATATCTTTATGGAATTGTCTGCTTTGGGTATCTTCCAGCCGCTGTCTTCCAATATTCTGGAATTCCTGAAAGCATTGCCGGAATGTGCTAAGCAGAAAGGCATTACCTTCTCTACTCCGTCGGAAATCGTAACGAAACTGAAATCAGTCGATATGATTGATGTGCCTTATCCAATGTCATGGACTGATGAAGAACGTGATATTAGCCCATGGTTAGGAAATGTAATGCAGCGTGAAGCATTTGATAAGCTGTATAGCGTAGCAGAACGTGTACATTTGTGCTCTGACCGCCGAATCAAACAGGACTGGGATTACCTGCAAGTAAGCAATAACTTCCGCTTCATGACTACCAAGCAAATGGGCGTATCGTTGGATCGTGGTATTTATGATTCACCGTATGATGCTTTCACTAACTACATGAATATTCTTGGAGACTTTATTTCTCGTGTAAATTCATTGTATCCGGTAGATATGGAAGATGAAGAATTGAATTCTTTGTTGACAACCATTCGTAACCAGGAAGAAGAGCTGGTACAGTTGAATGACCAGGTGAAACATTTGCAGTCTTTGGTGAAAGAACAGTCAGAAAAGGCTCCTGCTAAGAAAACAGCTGCCAAGAAAACAACTGCTGCCAAAAAGACTACTACAGCAAAGAAATAAAGCTTGAGATACAGGCATAAAAAAATCCGGAAGTTTTTACTTCCGGATTTTTTTATGCCCTTATTTCTTATTTATTGAACTTCGGTTTGGTATAGATAACTTCCATCTTGATTTTCTCTCCTTCCTCGCCACCTATAAGTTTGGCTGAGTTTACTTCCAGGTCGTGCGACAAACCGATGGTGTTTCCTTGAGAGTCTGTTTCGGTTTTTACCGGAATCAATACCATGGTATTGTATTTATCCCATCCTTCAGCCGGTTCTTCTTTGGTTCTCATATTGCTGAAAATCTGGCTGATCAAGCGGTTCACCTGTGAAAATGAATAGGAATTAGTTGTGCTGCTGTAAGAGCCTAAGAAGGTTGTTTTGCTGTCGTAATTCTTTCTTTGCTCAAAGAAATCGTTTACTTCATTCTTACGAATGAGCAGCAGATACTGTGGCGTTCCCATTTTGTAAGGATTATTCTCTGAGTTTTCGCTCACATTCTTGTACTTAGTAAATGACATAGAAACGGAGTTCAAAGTATCATTACCCAATGCCTCATACATTTCCTGTAAGGGTAGTTCTACTTCCGTGCAAAGTCCGGTAGGAGTTTTCAGATAGGTATGAGCTTTTTCTTCAGCAAGTCTGTTTAACGCATCTTCAGAATTGTTCAGACGCGTAGACATAAATACTTCGTTAGTTGCCGCAAAAGGAATTGAAGTATAAACGGTGGAGTCAACAACACCAGTAGAAGGTCTTTCAACCAAATATTCAACCTTCATGCGCAACCAGATATCTCCAATGTATAGAATTGAACCTTCTCCTCCTGTGTTATGTACATAAAATCCGTGCAATACATTATGGATAAAAGCATTAGCATCTTTGAAGTTGTTCTTGTCTTCTTTATATTTTGCTAATAAGTATTCACTGAATGTACCAGTCTTTTGCTCGTCTCCAATGTTCCATGTACTCTTTTTATCCAAGTCGATAACCAGAGGGGGATAATATCCGTTGGCACTTTTGATGGAGTCTATTTCAGCATCTGTCCATGAGTTGTCACGAACGGCATATTCTTGCTCAGCCAAAGGTAATCCGTTGGCATTGTAGAAATCTTCAGGCTTATAGGACGTATAATATAAATCTAAATCTTCTCCATTGTCATCAATTGCTTTTTTCAATACGTCCACTCTCACTTTCATCGGAGCTAAAGAATCACCAAAGAAACTGGCATACGATAATTCCAATGTAGTTGCCACAATTTTTTGAGTGGTTTCCGGAAATTCAAAATCTTCCGTGCAATTGATTTGTGTGATAAAATCGGTGGTATACGTTCCGAAATCCGGATCGGTGAATTTGCCCAAGTATGCGCTACTTGTACGGGAGAATACTCCGTTCGGGTTCAGGTCTGCATATTTCAGGGTTTTGGTAGTGGCCTCAAAAGTTTGAGCCGATGCAGTAATTTCATCTGCATCTGCCACGAATTCACCGACACCTGTAGTGGTATCATCACAACTGTAGAGTGTGGCTGCAAGTCCGATTGCTGCCAAGAACTTAAGTTTCATTTTCGTCCTTTTTTATGTGTGTTCATATTTATTCGGAAACGAACACCTTGTCATAGAATGCGTCGCACGCATCCGCATAGGCATCGCCCGAAGCGTATTCAAGTACCGGAATGTTCAGGCTTCGTGCGTAGTCGAGTACATTCTGGTTTACAGTTTCGTCATTTTGGATTACTCCGTCAGAGTAGGCTACTGCCAGCTTGCAGAGTTCTTCGTAGTTTGCCGGCGACTTCATCATGCTGACATCTTCCGGGGTCACTTCCTTGAATAGCACTTGTTCAGCGAAGTTAGGAGCCAGATTTGAATTAAATCCTTCCTGATAGAGAGAGAATATCACTTTTGAGTCGCGGAAAGAAGGTTCATCGTAATAAACCTTCTTAATATAAAGAGGAACCATTGCACTCATCCAGCCATGACAGTGAATCACATCCGGACACCAGCGCAGTTTCTTGACAGTTTCCAGTACACCACGGGCATAGAAGATGGCACGTTCGCCATTGTCTTCGTATTCCTTCCCGTTTTCATCGCATGTCATCTGGCGATGCTGGAAATAATCATCATTATCAATGAAGTACACTTGTCTGCGTGCAGCCTGAATGGATGCCACCTTGATAATCAGCGGATGATCCGTGTCATCGATAATCAGATTCATTCCTGACAGGCGGATAACCTCATGCAATTGGTTTCTGCGTTCGTTCACGATGCCCCATTTGGGCATGAATGTTCTGATTTCGCGGCCTTTGTCTTGTATGGCTTGCGGTAAATTCTGGCCGATTAATGCCAGGTTACTTTCGGGTACGTAGGGAGTAATTTCTTGTGTAATGAATAAAACTTTTTTCGCGCTCATTGTATTATAGTTGCTCTTAACGACTGGCAAAGATACAAAAAATACACCAATGAAGCGAACCGACAGCCGCTTATAAATCCTTATAGTATGTTAATGTATTGATAAACAGTGTACTATAATGGTATTTGTTCTACCCTCCAAATAGGATAAATTCGCTAAAAGCCAAAAGAATTTTCCGTTTCCGTTTCTTTATGTGCTAAATAAATAGTTACTTTGCAGCCGTTTTCTGAATTTATGATTAAAAACAGGAATAAGAGATGAAGTTAATTCAAACTATCAGTGAGCTTCGCGCCGAACTCGATGCTTTCCGTAAAGAAGGAAAGACTATCGGTCTGGTTCCGACGATGGGAGCTTTGCATGCGGGACACGCTTCGTTGGTGAATCGTGCCGTAGCTGAGAATGATGTAGTGGTAGTCAGTGATTTTGTGAACCCTACACAGTTTAACGACCAGAATGACCTTTTAAAATATCCGCGCACACTGGAGGCGGATTGTGCCTTATTGGAGAAATGTGGAGCTACGTTAGTTTTTGCTCCTTCTGTAGAAGAAATTTATCCTGAACCGGATACCCGTCAGTTCAGCTATGCGCCGCTGGATATGGTAATGGAAGGAAAATACCGTCCGGGACATTTCAACGGAGTTTGTCAGATTGTCAGCAAATTATTTTTGATGGTGGAACCTGACCGTGCTTATTTTGGTGAAAAGGATTTCCAGCAGCTGGCCATTATCCGTGAAATGGTACGCAAGTATCCTTTTAACATCCAGATTGTAGGATGTCCGATTGTACGTGAAGAAGACGGTCTGGCATTGAGCAGTCGTAATGCGCGTCTTACGGCAGAGCAGCGGAAGGAAGCCTTGCAGATTTCGAAGGCATTGTTTGCCAGTGTAGATTTCAGCAAGTCACGTGTTTTGCTTGAAACCAAGCAGTTTGTAGAAGACTGTATCCGTCGTGCACCGGGACTGGAACTGGAATATTTCGAGATTGTGGATGGCAATACGCTTCAGCCCGTGAAAGCATGGGACGAAAGCAATTACATTGTAGGTTGTATTACGGTATATTGCGGTGAAGTACGTCTGATTGATAACATTAAATATAAAGGATAACGGATGATGATGATTGAAGTGTTGAAGTCGAAGCTTCATTGCGTAACGGTGACAGAAGCGAACCTGAACTACATGGGCAGCATTACGATTGATGAAGATTTGATGGATGCGGCCAACATGATTGCCGGTGAGAAGGTACAGATTGTGGACAATAACAACGGTGAACGTTTTGAAACCTATATCATTAAGGGTGAACGTGGCTCAGGTTGTATTTGTCTGAACGGAGCGGCAGCCCGCAAGGTGCAGGTGGGCGATGTGGTGATTATCATGTCGTATGCCTTGATGGACTTTGAGGAGGCCAAGACTTTCAAGCCGACCGTGGTATTCCCGGATACAGCAACAAATCGTCTGTTGTAATTGAATTAGATAAGTTGATGAAATAAATAAAGGGTGCTGGAGGAAGATGAGAAATCTCTTTCCGGCACCCTTCGTTTTGGTATATTCTAAACGTTTTTCGCTTACGAAAAAACGCAAGTACGTTTGTACTAAAATGCCTTTGCATTTGAATCAAAACGTACTTGCGTTTAGGATAAAACGTCTTTGTGTTTTCTTTCAAACGTACTTGCGTTTTGGGAGCGTGTCAAAAATTACACTTGAGGCACGTTCTGCAAGCTGTTTGCTATGTCTTCTTCGCTCAGTGAATAGTTGGTCAGGTTACCCGACAGGTACTGGTCGTACGCACTCATATCTATCAGACCATGACCGGACAAGTTGAACAGAATTACTTTTTCTTCACCTGTTTCCTTGCATTTTTCTGCTTCCTGAATAGCAGCAGCAATAGCATGGCAAGATTCCGGAGCTGGAATGATACCTTCAGCGCGGGCAAACAGACAGCCGGCCTTAAATGTGTCAAGCTGCTGTATGTCTACCGCTTCCATCAAATTGTCTTTCAACAGCTGAGAAACGATGACACCTGCACCGTGGTAGCGCAGACCACCGGCATGGATATTGGCAGGTGTAAAGTTGTGTCCTAAGGTAAACATCGGCAGCAGCGGGGTGTAGCCGGCTTCATCACCGAAGTCATATTCAAATTTACCTCTGGTCAGTTTCGGACAAGATGCCGGTTCGGCTGCGATATAACGTGTCTTCTTTCCTTCCAGAATGGTGTGACGCATGAACGGGAAACAGATTCCACCGAAGTTGGAACCTCCTCCAAAGCATCCGATAATCATGTCTGGATATTCACCGGCCATTTCCATCTGCTTTTCAGCTTCCAGCCCGATAACCGTCTGGTGCAGGGTTACGTGGCTCAGCACGGACCCCAGCGTATATTTACAGTTCGGTGTGGTGCGTGCCAGTTCGATAGCTTCCGAGATGGCAGTACCCAGTGAACCCTGATGGTTCGGATATTTGGTCAGGGTATTTTTTCCGGCACGGGTAGACATGGAAGGAGAAGGAGTTACCTGTGCGCCGAAAGTCTGCATGATGCTGCGGCGATAAGGTTTCTGTTCGTAGCTGATTTTTACCTGATATACGGCAGCTTCCAGTCCGAACACCTTGGCGGCATAAGATAAGGCAGCTCCCCATTGTCCGGCACCCGTTTCAGTGGTAATGTTCGTCACCCCTTCTTGTTTGCAGTAGTAAGCCTGTGCCAGTGCAGAGTTCAATTTGTGTGAGCCGATAGGGCTGACACTTTCATTCTTGAAATAGATGTGTGCCGGTGTGCCCAGTGCTTTCTCCAGTCCGTAAGCACGAACCAGCGGGGTACTGCGGTAGTATTTGTACATTTCCCGTACTTCTTCCGGGATTTCAATCCACGCATCAGTCTGGTTCAGTTCCTGATGACAGAGTTCCTTGGCGAAGATAGGGTAGAGGTCTTCCGGTTTTAGCGGTTCTTTTGTAGCCGGGTTCAGTGGAGGCATGGGTTTGTTGACCATGTCGGCTTGAATGTTATACCAGTATTTTGGTATTTCATCTTCAGGTAAGATGAATCTTTTCTGTCTATTACTCATAATTGCTTACTATTTTTAAGTTTTCGTCAAAAATATGGAAATAAATGATAACGAACAACTCATTTTGCTTTTTTTCTTATCTGTTTTCTTACTGAATAGAATCTGGTGGCAGATTTCTCCTTTCTTTGTCGCATAAGTATATGGATTTTTCCATACATTTGTAAATGCATTCATTCACTATAGTATGGATTATTGGGAACGACTTTTTTTATATAATAAGAAACTGCTTATGCCGCGTGTAAACCAGTTGCTTAACTGGGTGATGGGGATTAATTTTCTGTGCGGCATTGTCTTTTTACTGACCATTGTGTATGAATATGGTTTCCGGATTTCAGCTTCAGAGCATCATCTGATACATACACTGTATCATACGGTATGGGTCATCTTTTTAGTTACAACTACGATACAGATTGTCTTTCGTCAGGAAGATTCTTCGTTTAAGTTTACTCCGTGGACATGGATTCTTACCATACTGCTTTATCTGACCTTGCTTCCTGTGGTATTCAAAAAGCCGGAGGAAACGACTGGGGTATATTGGGTATGGGTGTTCTTTCATCATGCTTATTATAAGGGAACTATCCTGGTGCTGCTTTCCTTCTCCCAGCTTTCGGGCATTCTGGTGCGCTTGCTGGGCAAACGTACCAATCCGTCGTTGATTCTGGCAGGCAGTTTTCTGGTGTTTATTTTGTTGGGTACTGGGTTGTTGATGCTTCCTCGGGCTACCTATCACGGCATTTCGTTCATGGATGCCCTGTTTACAGCTACGAGTGCGACGTGTGTCACAGGGCTTGTCACCGTAGATGTGCCTTCCACCTTTACGCTGGAGGGACAAATCCTGATTATTCTCCTGATTCAGATAGGCGGACTCGGGGTGATGACGCTGACAAGTTTCTTTGCCATGTTTTTCATGGGAAATACCTCGCTTTACAACCAGCTGATGGTGGGCGATATGATTAGCTCTAATTCCTTGAATTCGCTATTGTCTACCTTATTATATATATTGGGCTTTACGCTGGCGATAGAAGGAGTTGGTATGGTGGTTATCTGGCTAAGTGTGCATGGCACGTTGGGAATGACCTTGCAGGAAGAACTCTTCTTTTCTGCCTTCCATTCCGTGTCAGCCTTTTGTAATGCAGGTTTTTCCACCTTGCCCGGTGGGATGGGCAATCCGGCCGTCATGCAGGGACATAATCTGCTTTACATCACTTTGGGATTGCTGATTGCATTGGGAGGCATCGGATTCCCGATATTGGTGAATTTGTACGAAACGGTGGCGTATTACCTGCAAGCCGGAAAATTCTGGCTGTTGCGTCGTTCCGGAAGATTCCGGAAAAAAGTACACCTGTATAATTTGAATACGAAGATTGTGCTGGTGGCTACTGTCTTTCTTTTAATAGGTGGTACATTGGCCATTGCTGCCCTGGAGTGGAACCATTCTTTTGCAGGCATGCCGGTGGCAGACAAGTGGGTACATGCTTTCTTTAATTCCTCTTGTCCGCGAACTGCCGGTTTTGCCAGTGTGGGGCTGACCTCCTTGTCTACACAAACCTTGTTGCTCATGGTGGTGCTGATGATGATAGGAGGGGGCACGCAGTCTACGGCCGGTGGTGTAAAAGTCAACGTATTTGCGGTGGTCTTGATTAATTTGTGGGCCGTAGTTCGCGGGGCCGACCGTGTGGCAATTTTACGTCGTGAACTGTCACACGATTCTATCCGCCGTTCGAATGCCGCATTGATTTTGTATCTGTTTATGGTCTTTCTGGCCGTCTTCCTGTTGAGTGTGCTGGAACCGGAAGCCGGGTTGCTGGCCATTACTTTCGAATGTGTTTCGGCATTGAGTACCGTCGGTTCCAGTCTTGACCTGACACCGACCTTGGGCAATAGCAGCAAGTTGCTGGTGATTCTGCTGATGTATATTGGTCGTGTCGGTGCATTTACCTTGCTCACCGGTCTGGTACGCCAGGAGAAGAAACGCAATTACAGGTATCCGAGTGATAACATTATCATCAACTGATGTATGAAATATTTGATTATTGGTTTAGGACATTATGGGGCCACATTGGCTATGGAGCTGACAGCCATGGGGCATGAAGTGGTAGGTGCAGACGGAAACGGATTGCACGTAGACAGTGTGAAAGACCGCATGGCAGCTTCGTTTGCGCTCGACGCGACGGATGAAATGGCACTTTCCGTGCTTCCGCTGAAGAGTGTGGATGCGGTAATCGTAGCTATAGGCGATAATTTTGGTGCTTCGGTCCGGATTGTGTCGTTGCTGAAAAAGCTGAAAGTGAAACGGATTTATGCACGGGCGGTAGACGAGGTACACAAGGGTGTGCTCGAAGCCTTTTCGATAGACCGTATTCTGACACCGGAGCAGGATGCGGCACGTTTGCTGGCACAACAGCTGGAGTTGGATGGCGGGGCTGAATTTTTCCAGATAGACGGCAATACCTACGTGTTCAAGCTAGAGATTCCGGAGAAACTGGTAGGCTATCACATCAATGAACTGAACCTGGAACAGGAATTCGGTCTGAAACTGATTTCTCTGGTACAGGGCAAACAGGTGAAAAACTTCCTGGGTATATCTGTCTTCGAGAAAGAGGTGGCCAATACATTCCCAGAGGACTATGCACTTCAGAAAGGCGACGGACTGGTGTGCTACGGCTCTTATTCCAGCTTTATGCAATTTTGGAAATCAGTCCGTTAGTCCATTTTCTAACGGATGTTTCTCTTGTTCAGTGCCTGCTGGTAACGGCGGGCATTGGCCTGATGTTCAGCAAAGGTAGCGGCAAAGTTGTGCGTGCCCGAGAAATCTTCTTTGGCGCACATGTATAGGTAATCATGCTGGGCATGATTCAATATGCTTTCTATTCCCTGGATAGAAGCAATGCGGATAGGGCCGGGAGGAAGTCCGGCGTGCTTGTAAGTGTTGTAAGGACTTTCTACCTCCAGGTGTTTGTGCAGAATGCGTCGCAGTCCGAATTCTTGCAGGCTGAATTTGATGGTCGGATCGGCCTGGAGTGGCATTCCCGCTTGTAGACGGTTCAGGTAGAGTTCTGCCACCATCGGCATCTCACTCTTGTTGGCTGTTTCTTCTTCCACGATGGAGGCCAGTGTACTGACTTCTACCGGAGTCAGTCCGCAGGCTTGAGCTTTGTCCTTTCGTTCCTGCGTCCAGAAACGTTCATATTCTTTTTTCATTCGTCGGATAAAGGCTTCTGCATCCGTATTCCAATAGGCCTCATACGTGTTCGGGATGAACAGTGCAGGCATCGTTTCAAGACTGAAACCTAATGAGGCACAGAAGGCACTGTCACCGACAAGTCGGGCAAACTCCGTAGAATCGGGCATGAGTTGACAGTCCAGCGAGCGTGCCAGACGAGACAGGGTCCGCACACTGGGTATAACCACTTTGACCGGGGTCTGGTGTCCGCTGCTCAGGCGGCGGAATAAGGTCAGCGTATTGATGGAGGCATCAAAGCGATAGGCTCCGGTATGAATCTGCTGGTCGTATTTTTTGAGACGAGCCAGCATTTTGAATCCTGTCAGATGTGTGGCATTCAGATTTCTTTGAAGTTTGACGTACACTGAGTCGGCTGTGTCGTCACGGTCTATATAAATAAAGGTGGCTTTCTCTATGCGGAGAGGGTGGTTGAACAGCAAGGAAACCGCGCTGATTACGCCTCCTAAAATTAGAATTGTGACAAGGGCACAAATAATGATTGTCTTTTTTGATTTCATCTGGTTTTAAATTTGGGCGTAAAAGTAGTAAGAAAACTTTATTTCTGCGGTAGTGAAGCGTCAGAATCTGATAAGGATGGATGTACATTTCATGTAATTTTATGTAGAATGGTCAAATCTCCTCCTGAAAAATGTCAAATGTACACCCATTACATGGAAAATATTCCTACATTTGTAAAGTGTGAAATAAACAAGTAAAATCAATAAGTATGAAAAATGCAATTCTAGGGTTGGCTTTTTGTGCCGCAATGCCTTTATGCGCTCAGCAGAAGGCTACAGTGACTGTTCATCCGGAGCAGGGAAAACAAATCATCAATAAGGAAATTTATGGTCAGTTTGCCGAACACCTCGGTACATGTATCTATGGAGGTCTTTGGGTAGGAGAAGATTCTTCCATACCTAATATTAAAGGTTATCGTAAAGATGTGTTCGAAGCATTGAAAGACTTGAAAGTGCCTGTACTCCGCTGGCCGGGAGGATGCTTTGCCGATGAATACCATTGGATGGACGGTATTGGTCCTCGTGAAAAACGTCCGCGTATGGTCAACAACAACTGGGGAGGAACCGTAGAAGATAACAGCTTCGGAACACACGAATTCCTGAACTTGTGCGAAATGCTGGGCTGTGAACCTTATATCAGCGGAAACGTAGGTAGCGGCAGCGTGGAAGAAATGGCCAAGTGGGTAGAATACATGACTTCCGAACAAGGTAGCCCGATGGCGAAACTGCGTAAGGAGAACGGTCGTGAAAAACCATGGAAAGTAAAATACTTCGGAGTGGGAAATGAAAGCTGGGGATGCGGAGGTAGTATGCGTCCTGAATATTATGCGGACTTGTACCGCCGTTATTCCACTTATTGTCGTGACTATGATGGCAATCACTTGTTCAAGATTGCAAGTGGTGCCAGTGATTATGACTATAACTGGACAGAAGTGCTGATGAAGAATGTAGGTCATCGCATGGACGGACTTTCTCTGCACTATTATACTGTGCTTGGATGGAGTGGAAGCAAAGGTTCTGCTACGAAGTTCAACGATGAAGATTATTATTGGACAATGGGAAAATGTCGCGAAATTGAAGATGTGCTTAAGCGTCACATTGCCATTATGGACAAATATGACCCGAAAAAGCAGATTGGCTTGATGGTAGACGAATGGGGAGCCTGGTGGGATGAAGAACCGGGTACTATCAGCGGTCATCTTTACCAGCAGAATACCTTGCGCGATGCCTTTGTGGCTTCTTTGAGTCTGGATATCTTCCATAAATATACCGACCGAGTTAAAATGACCAACATTGCTCAGGTGGTAAATGTATTGCAGTCTATGATTCTGACCAAAGAAGACAAGATGGTGCTGACTCCGACTTACTATGTGTTCAAGATGTATAACGTACATCAGGATGCCACTTATCTGCCGCTCGATTTGCAGTGCGAACGTAAGATTGTACGCGACAACCGTATCGTACCGATGGTAAGTGCGACTGCTTCACGTGATAAATCAGGAGCTATTCATATGTCACTTTCTAACGTAGATCTGGAAGAGTCACAGGAAATCACACTGACCCTGGGTGATGTAAAGGCCAAATCGGTAAGCGGACAGATTCTGACATCTGAAAAGATTGACGATTGCAATACGTTTGAACAGCCTGACCTGGTGAAATTGGCCGACTTCAAAGGCGCTAAATTGACAAAGAATGGACTTGTAGTGAAATTGCCTGCAAAATCAATTGTTACATTGGAAATTAAATAGTATATTGCAGAATCTTCTTTGTTTGTAGAAAAGAAGAATTTGTAAATGCCATATAATCAGTAAAGTATCGCTTTCTGAAAATCAACCGTCCGTTAACGGATTTTGATTTCAGAAAGCGATATTTTTATTTTGTAATATGAATGTAACAGGATGTTACATTTTCTTTAAGCGTATGACATCTGTTTGTAATACTAATATGAGACCTTTGTGGTGTCAAAAAAATGAGTCTATAGGAAAAATGAAAACAAAGAAAAGAGTTTTATGTCTGTTAAGCATCTGGATGTGCACTATGGGTGCTGCCTTTGCAGATGGAGCGCCTGAAGAACGGGCTCCGGGTGAGAAAAAAGGAGATGCCATCATTACCATATTTTCGGATGCGCATTCTGGTTTTGGTTCTGTCAATGATGACAGAGGGTTTAATTTGGACCGTGCCTATATTGGCTATCAGTATGCTTTGCCTCACGGATTGCAGTTAAAGGCGGTACTTGATTTCGGTCAGTCAAAAGATGTAAACGACCATCAGCGCATCGGATATGTGAAAAATGCACAGATTACCTGGAAGCAAAACGGCTGGACGTTGAACGCTGGATTAATCACTACGACTCAATTTAAGGTTCAGGAAGATTTCTGGGGAAAACGTTATGTGATGAAATCTTTCCAGGATGAATATAAGTTCGGCAGCAGTGCGGACTTGGGGGTTTCAGTAGCCTATAAATTTAACAAGGTGGTTTCGGCCGATGTGATTGTGGCCAACGGAGAAGGATATAAAAAAGTACAGGTGAAAGACGGTTTGCAGTATGGTGCCGGCGTGACACTGACTCCGGTTGAGGGCCTGACGGTACGTGCATACGGTTCGTATAATGAATCAGTAGAAGAAGGGGAAAAAGGTATTACGAATCTGGCTGCTTTTGTCGGATATAAGCATACAGCCTTCTCGGTGGCAGTGGAATACAACTACCAGACCAGCACGAAATATGTGCCTGATTGTGATCAGGATGGTTTCTCGGTTTATGCGTCTGCACAGTTAAGCAAGAAAATAAGTCTGTTCGGCCGTTGGGACCTGCTTTCTTCTGAGAAAGACTGGAACAAGGATGCAGACGGTATGGCCGGAATGGTAGGTGCCGAATTTAAATTAGGTAAATACATCAAGTTAGCTCCTAACTTCCGGTTGTGGTCGCCGAAAACAGAAGGCGGCAAGACAGCCAGTTATGTATACCTGAATGCTTCGTTTGCGATTTAACTCAATGAATAACATAGATTTGTAACTTATATTAAATGTATAACACAATGAAAAAGTTTTATTTGCCTTTAATTGCTGGAGCGATGGCTTTGTCGTTTGCAGCGTGTGGTGGACAGAAATCAGCTAATGGTCGTGAATCAGTAGAACTGACAGGTGCAGGTGCTACATTCCCATTGCCATTTTATAATATGTCTTTCGAAAACTACAATGCAACTTCTGGTGACAAGATTTCTTACGGTGGTATTGGTAGTGGCGGTGGTGTCCGCAACTTGAAAGACGGTATCGTAGACTTTGCAGGTAGCGATGCTTTCTTGAGCGACAAGGAAATGGCTGAAATGCAGCCGGTGGTACACATCCCGACTTGTATGGGAGCTGTCGTAATGGCTTACAACTTGCCGGATGTAGTTAAACTGAATCTTTCTGGTGACGTGATTGCCGATATTTATGCAGGTAAGATTACAGACTGGAACGATGCACGTTTGCAGAAACTGAATCCGGATGTACAGTTGCCGGCAAAGAAAATCATTCTGGCATACCGTTCAGATGGTAGTGGAACAACTTTCATCTTTACAGACTATCTGTCAAAGGTGAGTGAAAACTGGAAAAACACTTACGGTGCAGGTAAAACCGTGGATTTCCCGGTCGGACAGGCAGCCAAAGGTAATCCGGGCGTAGCAGGAATTATCGCACAGACTCCTTATTCATTAGGATATATCGGTTCTGAATATGCTTTTGCTCAGAAGATTCCTTACGCAAGCGTATATAACAAACGTGGTGAGCTGGTAGTACCTTCTACTGAAAGTATCTCTGCAGCTGCCGGTGACATTCCTCAGGACACTCGTTGTTCAATTACCGATGCGGATGCAGCAGGAGCTTATCCTATCAGCTGCTTCACCTGGTTGCTGATTTACAAGGAACAGCACTATGCAGACCGTTCTATGGAACAGGCAAAAGCTACTTTGGATTTGATGCAATATATGTTGAGCGACAGCGTACAGCAGACCACTGCTACCGTACACTATGCGCCGCTGCCTAAGAAGGCTATCGAACAGAGCCTTCAGAACCTGAAAGCTGTGACATACGATGGACAGCCGATTCTTAAATAAATAAGACAATAAGTTATGCAAGACAAACTGTTTAAAGTCTTACTTATCTTATCGGCTATTGTGATACCGGTCATTGGTGGGGGAATTATTTACTCCCTCACCGTTGACGCTTCCGGCGCTTTCGAGGAGTTTGGATTCTGGCATTTTATCTTCTCTGACGACTGGGTGACCACTGCCGGTAAAGAAAGTTATGGCGCTCTTCCTTTTATTACGGGTACACTGCTTACTACGGCACTGGCGTTGCTGATGTGTATTCCATTTTCACTTCCTGTCGCACTGTTCACCGGTGAGTATTTCCGTGGAAAGAAAATCGCGGCCGTTCTGGGTACGGTGATTGATTTGCTGGCAGGTATTCCTTCCATTATCTATGGCTTGTGGGGGTTCTATGTACTTCGTACCGTATTCATGCACTTGAACCTGTCTCCGCAGGGTTCCGGTATTCTGACTGCTGCGTTTGTGCTGGCCATCATGATTGTGCCGTATGCAGCTTCCTTGAGTGCCGAATTTATCAAGATGGTTCCTTCCGACTTGAAAGAAGGGGCTTATGCCATGGGAGCTACGCGTGCAGAGGTAATCAAGAGAGTGATATTCCCGATGGCGGGTTCCGGTATTTTCTCAGCCTATATTCTGGCTATCGGACGTGCGCTGGGAGAAACGATGACAGTGACCATGCTGATTGGAAATACCAACCAGATGCCGGACACACTGCGTACCACGGGTAATACCATGGCAAGTATCATTGCAAACCAGTTTGGCGAGGCAGACGGTTTGAAGCTTTCTTCACTGATCGCCATCGGTTTGTTACTGTTCCTGATTACGGCCATCATTAATATTATCGGAAAGATTTTGATTCGTCGTGCCCGTCACGTGTAATCTGCTAAAAAGATTTGTGCTTATGTTATATGGAAATAATATTAAGATACGTATCCTGAAAAGCCGCTTGCTTTATATTCTGGTTTGCGTATTGTCGGGTGTGACAGCGATTCCTTTGCTGGCGATTTTGGGAGAAGTATTGATCAAGGGTTGGAAACAATTGGGATGGTCGTTTCTCACCGAAGCTACTCCGAATGCCTATAAGGCGATGATGGCCGCTTCTGCCGGAGAAGCAATTCCGGGGGGAATTGCAAACGGAATTATCGGAACCTTCCTGATGCTTCTGTTGGCTGCTGTAGTCGCTATCCCGGTAGGAATTCTGTGTGGTATCTGTCTGTCAGAATACAGAAAAAGCTGGTTTGCCGTGTTTGTCAGTTACCTGACCGACTTGCTTCAGGGTACTCCCTCTATCATTATCGGTATCATTACTTACATCTGGGTGGTTGTTCCGATGAAAGGCTATTCGGCCATTGCAGGAAGTGTGGCATTGTTTATCATGATGCTTCCGCTGATTATCCGTTCTACGGAAGAAACCATGAAGGTGCTTCCGGAAACCTTGAAAGAGGCCGGACTGGCATTGGGAGGTAGTTACTGGAGAGTGATGCTGAAGGTGATGGTGCCTTCTGCATTGGGCAGTATCTTTACCGGTATTTTGCTGGCCATCTCTCGTGTAGTCGGTGAAACAGCTCCGTTGATGTTTACTGCCTTGGGAGGAGCTGCTATCAGCTGGAACATGACCAAGCCGATGTCGGCTGTTCCTTTGCTTATCTGGGAGTTCTTCAACGACCCGAACTTGCAGAGCCTGATATGGGGAGCTTCTTTGTTCCTGTTGACTTTTGTGTTATGTCTGAATTTATTAGCTAAACGAATTGCAAAGAAATGGAAAATATAAAGGATCCGATTCTTCAAATAAAAGATGTGTGTATATCATATACCAGCGACGTAATGGCTGTAAAGCATGTGTCGGCTGATATTGAAAAAAATACGATTACGGCCATTATGGGGCCTTCTGGATGTGGAAAGAGTACGTTGCTGCGTGCCGTGAACCGCATGCATGAGTTGTACAAGAATATCCGTGTGACGGGAGAGATTTTACTGAATGGTGAAAATGTGCTTCAGATGCACCCGATGGAAGAACGTCGTCGCATCGGTATGGTGTTCCAGCGTCCGAACCCGTTCCCGACCATGAATATTTACGACAACGTGCTGGCCGGATATATCTTGAATGGTATTCATCTGTCAAAATCGCAGAAGGATGAGATTGTGGAACGTAACTTGCGCAACGTATGTTTGTGGGATGAGGTAAAGGACTCGCTGACAAAGCGTGGTACTTTCCTTTCGGGTGGACAGCAGCAGCGCTTGTGTATTGCACGTTCTCTGGCGCTTCAGCCGGATATTCTGCTTATGGATGAGCCTACTTCTGCTCTTGACCCGATTGCTACCAAGCATATTGAGGGATTGATGGATCAGCTGAAAAAAGAGGTGACTATCCTGATTGTGACTCATAACATGTCACAGGCTATGCGTATCTCCGACCGTTCCATGTTCATGTACATGGGTGAACTGATAGAGTATGATAATACGGAGAAAATGTTTAAAGATCCGGTTGACGAACGTACAAGAGCCTATCTGACAGGAAAGATGGGATAACTGTCAGGGATGACAGGTAAAAAAAGGGGCAAGCTGAAATCAGCAGGCCCCCTTGATTGTTATTTGTATGAAAAATTTGGGTTATTGGGCAACTAGTACTTCCGGCTTTTGTTTGTTGCTTTTCAAGATATGCCATACTTCTTCTTCTGTTCCGGAAAAAGGACCGGATTTCTCCAGCTTGATAGTAGACATGGCAGCTGCGAAACATCCTGCTTCTGCGTATGAAGCTCCTTTGTTTCGCATATAAAGATAACCAAGTACGTAGGTATCACCGCATCCGGTGGCATCTACTACTTCTTTAGGAGCGTATGCCGGAATCTTATAGAACTTTCCTTCTGCATAAATAAGTGAGCCAAGGCTTCCTAAAGTCAGCAGGACTTCTTTCACACCCCATTGAGCCAGTTGCTTTGCTGCTTTTTCAGGGTCTTTGAATCCCGTCAGCACTTCAGCTTCATGTTCATTGACTTTCAAAATATCAATGTATTTCAGGGCTTTTTTCTTTTCATGCCAGTCTACAGGGAATACGTGCTCACCTTCCACTTTCCGGAGATAGCCTTGTGCGTCGACAGCCAATGTACCTTTCTGAGCCAACTCCTTTACTACTTCAAGTGGAAAGTCATCCGCCAGCAAACTTCCTAAATGGAAGATGTGTGCATTTTCATCTTTTAAAGCATCTGCAGTGAAAGGGTCAGCCTTAGCCAATACACGCTGGGAACGGTTGTCCTGATTCTCTTCGTATGTATTTTCAAAATATACGGTGTGACGGCTTGGCAGGACTTCTACTTGAAGCCCTTCTTTTCTCATTTCTTCAATAATGCCATATTCACTAGGAGCCACAGCAGTAACCAGCTTGTAGTTTTTGAAATCTTTCAGTCTACGTATACCGTGTGAAAAGTAGTAAGAAGTGCCTCCCGGCATGTAAGTCGTTTGTTTTGGAGTTACAATTTTGTCTAATGTAATGTGTCCAATGCAACAAATATCATTCATGTAGTTGAGTATTTCTTTAAATGCGTCTGCAAAGATACGCATTATTTTACTCTCTGATAAGTCGGTTAATGGCTTTTTCTTCTGAATTTATGGCTTATTTTTACTTATTAGCAAATAAAAAAGCTCATAAAAGCTTTATTGAATCAAACAAAGTCTTAACTTTGAACAGTTTGTTCCTGCTCTTTGGGATAGATTCTTGAAAAAGACTGAGTTTCAAAGGCAAGAATTAATGTAAAGTTACTAGGAGAAAAAGAAATTTAGAAATGGAAAAAATGAATGTAAAGCCCGCAGAAGGTAAGCTGGGCGTATTGTGTGTTGGTTTGGGAGCTGTGGCTACCACGTTTATGACAGGGGTTTTAATGACTCGTAAAGGATTGGCAAAGCCGGTGGGCTCAATGACGCAGTATGATAAGATTCGTGTAGGGCGTGGAGATGCAAAGAAATATTTGCATTATAATGAAATTGTGCCGATGGCCAAACTGGATGATATTGTTTTTGGTGCATGGGATGTATATCCGGCTAATGCGTATGAGTCGGCTATCAACTGCGAGGTGTTGCGTGAGAAGGATATTAATCCGGTGAAAGATGAACTGGAAAAGATTGTGCCGATGAAGGCTGCTTTTGACCGTAACTACGCCAAACGCCTGGATGGAAACAATGTGAAGGATTGTGCTACCCGTTGGGATATGGTGGAACAGTTGAGAGAAGACATTCGTAAATTTAAGGCAGACAACAACTGTGCACGTATCGTTGTGCTTTGGGCTGCTTCTACTGAAATTTACGTACCGGTTTGTGAAAGCGTACATGGCACCTTGGCTGCGTTGGAGAACGCAATGAAGCAGGATGACCGCGAACACATTGCTCCTTCTATGTGTTATGCATACGCTGCTTTGGTCGAAGGAGCTCCTTTCATCATGGGTGCGCCGAATACCACAGTGGATATTCCGGCGATGTGGGAAATGGCAGAACAGACTAAGATGCCGATTGCCGGTAAGGATTTTAAGACTGGTCAGACATTGGTGAAGTCAGGTTTTGCGCCGATTATCGGTACACGTTGTCTGGGATTGTCAGGATGGTTCTCTACCAATATCTTGGGAAACCGCGACGGTCTTGTGCTGGATGAACCGGCTAACTTCCATACAAAAGAAGTGAGCAAGCTTTCTACACTGGAATCTATTCTGGTACCGGAAGACCAGCCGGACTTGTATTCTGATTATTATCACAAGGTACGTATCAACTATTATCCGCCTCGCAATGACAACAAGGAAGGCTGGGATAATATTGATATTTTCGGTTGGATGGGCTATCCGATGCAGATTAAGATTAACTTCTTGTGCAGGGATTCTATTTTGGCCGCTCCGTTGTGTCTGGATTTGGTATTGTTGAGCGACTTGGCTGCACGTGCCGGACGTTATGGAACACAACGCTTCTTGAGCTTCTTCCTGAAGAGCCCGATGCATGATTATACAGAAGGGGAAGTTCCGGTGAATCATTTGTTCCAGCAATATGTCATGCTGAAGAATGCTTTGCGTGAGATGGGAGGATATGAAGCTGACGAAGAAATTGACTAAGGCTTAATGTCTTTTTTGTAAAAAATAAAACCGGCAATGGAGAGCGATTCATTGCCGGTTTTTTTTCGTAGGTGAGAGAAGAAATTATATTCTATTATTCATAAAAAAAGGTAAGAATATCGTTTTTCGGGGAGTGAAATTTGTAAGAGATTATTTCACTCTGTATTTTTACAAACTTGATAAGCTGGACTATTAAGGTGTTAATGAGATATATGATAAAAAGATTGCTTTTTTTAATCGTGTTGTGTCTGGGAGTTGTGAAACTTTCTGCGCAAATCAGTGGAGTTGTTACAGACTCTGAAACGGGTGACCCTATCCCTTATTTGAATGTATATTATGATGGAAAAGGGGTGGGAACTATTACAGATATAGATGGTAAATATTCAATAGCTGCTCATACAGGGTGGAATAAATTGACCTTTTCCATGGTGGGTTATGGTACGGAGGTACGTGATGTGTCTGCCAAGACGAAGATATTGAATGTCAAAATGAAGCCCGACTTGGTGCTGGATGAGGTCGTGGTGAAGCCCAAGAAGGAAAAATATTCTCGAAAGAATAATCCGGCAGTGGAAATGATGAAGAAAGTTATTGCAGCCAAGAAACTGAATGATTTGGGTGTGAATGATTTTTATCATTATAATAAGTATCAGAAGATTACATTCTCTTTAAATAATATTACAACCGACTCGTTGCGTGAATCGAACCTGTTTAAGAAGTATCCTTTCTTCCGTGACCAGGTGGAGCAGTGTAGCGTGACGGGTAAGAATATTCTGCCTATTTCGGTGGACGAGACGGTGACAGAAAAATTGTACCGGAAAAATCCCCACGATGAAAAGACAATTGTAAAAGGTATTAACTCTACGGGAGTCAATGAACTGTTTAATACGGGCGATATGCTGTCGACTGTATTGAAAGATGTGTTCCAGGATATTAATATTTATCAGGACCGCTTCCGTTTCCTTCAGTACCCGTTCGATAGTCCGATTTCGAATGCGGGTATCAATTTCTATAAGTATTACATCATGGATACGGTGATGGTGGACAAGGAAAAATGTTTCCACTTGACTTTCGTGCCCAACAACTCACAGGATTTCGGTTTTACCGGTCATTTGTATATCCTTGCGGATTCTACTTTCCGTGTGAATAAATGTATCATGAATCTTCCGAAGAAGACCGATATAAACTTTGTGGATAACATGATTATTGAACAGAAGTTCGGTCAGTTGTCTACGGGAGAATGGGTGCTGATGGAAGATGACATGCTGTGTGAATTGTCTTATTTGAAGAAAATTTTGGGCTCTTTTCAGGTAAGGCGTACCACGCGATATTCTGATTTTGGATTTGACGAGATTCCTGCCAAGATATTCAAGAAGAAGGGAGATGAGATAAAGGATGTCAATGCCATGATGCGTGACGACTCCTTCTGGAAGGAATATCGTCCGACGGAATTGACGAAGTCGGAGGATAATATGGGACAGTTCGTGGACAATCTGGCAAAAATCAAGGGATTCAAGTACATCATATTTGTGGCCAAGGCCTTTATCGAAAACTTTGTTGAAACAGGAGTGAAGGGAAGACCCAGTAAGGTGGATATTGGTCCGATTAATACGATGATTTCAAGCAACTACATTGACGGGTTGCGTTTGAGAGCTTCTGCACAAACCACAGCGAACCTGAATCCTCATCTCTTCTTGCGCGGATATTATGCCTATGGTTTTAAGGATGAGAAGTCAAAATACAAGGCTGAGGTGGAATATTCTTTCAACAAGAAGGAATACCTTCCCCGTGAGTATCCGATTAATTCGTTGACGCTGTCGTATTCGTACGATAACATGTTACCGTCCGACAAATTTATGGGAACCGACAAGGACAATGTGTTTACTTCGTTCAAGGTGACATCGGTCGACCAGTATAACTACGAGCGTACGGCCAGCGTGAAGTATGAACTGGAGAAGGAAAGCGGTTTGAAAACGACCTTTATGCTGAAGCATACCAATCTGGAGGCTTGTGGAAAATTGTTTTATCGTACCATGGCACAGGAAAATCAGTTGCAGCAGGATTTGGCATCGGGTGCACTGACAGGAACGGAATGGGTACATTCTCCTTATAATACGAAGGATTTTTCACTGGCTGAGGCTACGCTGGCTTTTCGTTATGCACCGGGAGAAACATTCATCAATACCAAGCAGCGCCGTTTGCCGGTCAATCTCGATGCACCGGTTTTTACGTTGCAGCATACGCTGGGGTTGAAAGGTATCTTAGGTAGTGATTATACCTATAACATGACGGAAATGAGTCTCTACAAGCGCTTTTGGCTGAGTTCTTGGGGAAACATTGATACTTGTGTAAAAGGAGGGATTCAATGGAATAAGGTGCCTTTCCCCTTGCTGATTATGCCAGCGGCCAACTTGTCTTATATTCTTCAGGACGAGACTTTCAGCTTGATTAATAATATGGAGTTCCTGAACGACCGTTATGCGTCGCTGGATGTATCATGGAATCTGCAGGGAAAAATCTTCAACCGTATTCCTCTTCTGAAGAAGCTGAAATGGCGTGAATTTATCGGCGTGAAATGTTTATGGGGTACACTTACCGACAAGAATAATCCGTTGCTCCCGCAGAATGCCAATGATACGGAGCTGATGTTGTTCCCGGGACATTACGATGCAGCGGGCAATTATCATACCTCGAGCTATGTCATGGACCCCAAGAAACCTTATGTGGAGATTAGTGCGGGTATTCATAACATCTTCAAGTTGCTCCATGTGGAATATGTACGTCGTTTGAATTACAATGAACTGCCTACAGCCAGCAAATGGGGCATACGCTTCATGATTCGTACCGTATTCTAAATTATACTTTTTGGAGTAAATGCATGTACGGGTTTCAAACTTTTTGTAAATTTGCCATATAATCGAAGACTATATGGTGAAATCAGAGATACAGAATGTAAAACTTCGTTTTGGCATCATAGGCAATTGTGAAGGGTTGAACCGTGCCATTGATGTGGCTATTCAGGTAGCTCCTACAGATTTGTCCGTACTGGTGACGGGAGAAAGTGGAGTCGGTAAGGAAAGCTTCCCTCAGATAGTCCATCAGTTTAGCCGGAGAAAACACGGACCGTATATTGCGGTAAACTGTGGAGCCATTCCGGAGGGTACGATTGATTCCGAATTATTTGGTCATGAGAAAGGGGCATTTACCGGTGCCATCAGCGACCGTAACGGGTATTTTGCCGAGGCTAATGGCGGCACCATCTTTCTGGATGAGGTGGGTGAACTTCCTCTTTCTACTCAGGCTCGTTTGCTTCGTGTGCTTGAAAGCGGAGAATATATAAAGGTCGGCTCTTCCAAAGTGCAGAAAACGGATGTCCGGATTGTGGCAGCCACGAATGTGGATTTTACGGAAGCCATAGCGAACGGACGTTTCCGTGAAGACTTGTACTATCGTCTGAATACGGTGCCTATTAAAGTGCCGGCACTGCGTGAACGTCCGGATGATATTCCTCTTTTGTTCCGTAAGTTTGCCGCAGATTTTGCCGAAAAATACCGTATGCCGGCTATTCAGTTGATGGAGGATGCCAAGCAGCTACTTGTGTCGTATACTTGGCCGGGTAATATCCGTCAGCTGAAAAATATCACGGAACAAATCTCCATTATTGAAACCAACCGTGAGATTACTGCCGAAATTCTGCGGGGGTATTTGCCTGCTCAACCCGTATCAAAATACCCGGCATTGCTGGGTGGCGTGAAGCCGCAAGGTGAAAAGGGTTTCCAGAGCGAGAGGGAGATACTTTATCAGGTGTTGTTCGATATGCGGAGGGATGTAACTGAATTGAAGAAACTGGTACATGACATCATGGCCGAACGTGCAGCTGGTGGAACGGTCACGACTCCGTCGTCTATGCCGGTACATTATATTCCTGAAACTCCGTCCAGCCTGATACAGCCTTCTGCAGTGGTGCTAAATCCTGCCGAAGAAGTGGGTAAGGTATCCAGCGTGACTCCAGTAACGAATGTGTCACAAGTAAATCCGAATGTGAAGGTTACGCATGCAGATGTGTCGGATGATGTGCAGGATACGGAAGAATACATTGAAGAGAATCTTTCACTGGATGAAGTGGAGAAGGAAATGATTCGTAAGGCATTGGAACGTCATCATGGAAAAAGAAAAAATGCAGCGAATGATTTGAAAATTTCAGAACGTACCCTTTATAGAAAAATCAAAGAATATGGACTTGAATAAAAAATATAGCAGACTGAGTAAATATTTTCTGGCCGTTTGTTTGTGTATCCTTACGGCATGTACGGTTTCGTATAAATTTAATGGATCTTCCATTAACTATGATAAGGTGAAGACAATCAGTTTCCAGAACTTTCCGAACCGCTCGGCTGCCTTTGTATGGGGACCGATGGAGTCGATGTTCAACACGGCTTTGCAGGATAAATATATGCAGCAGACTCGTCTGAAACAGGTTCGTCAGGGAGGTGACTTGGAATTGTCGGGTGAAATTACGAACTACGATGCTTACAATAAAGGAGTAGGTTCCGACGGTTATTCTACGATGGCTGAGTTGAGAATGACGGTAAATGTGAGATTTGTCAATAATACCAATCATGCGGAAGATATTTCTGACCAGCAGTTTACTGCCAGCCGTGAATACAATGCAAGCCAGCAGTTGTCGTCCGTGCAAGAAGAGCTTGTACAGCAGATGATTGACGAAATCGTGGAGCAGATATTTAATGCAACTGTAGCCAACTGGTAAGAGCAGGAATGATGGTACAACAACGACTACAGCATTGGATTGAACACCCGGAGGAGCTGGGCACTGAAAGCTTGTATGAATTAAGACAGCTTCTGGTGCAGTATCCTTTTTTTCAGACAGCCCGTATTTTGTATTTGAAGAATCTGTATCTGTTGCGTGACCCTTCTTTTAAAGATGAGTTGCGCAAAGGGGCTTTGTTTGTAGCCGATTTGAGTATCCTGTTTTATGCCATTGAAGGGGGTAAGTTTGTCATTAACCGGCATGTAGCCGAAAAAGAAAACATATCGTCAGAAACATCTGATAGAACGCTGGACCTGATTGACCGTTTTCTGGCCGATGATAAGGACCTTTCTGTGGAAAAACTCTTTCCTTTGCCGGTAGAAGCAGTGGATTATACCTCTGTGCTGATGGAAAAGGAGGAAAATACAGAAACTGCTTCTGTTAATCCCCTGCGCGGACAGGATTTAATCGACCACTTTATAGAACAGGCGGCCCGTGAAGAAGCCGAAGGAGTGGAGCCGATAAAGGAAACTGTTTTGTTGGAGGAGGAATCTTCTTCAGAGACTGTAGAAACGGAGGAGGTGGTGCCTGATACAGAAAAAGAAGAGTCTGATACGGAAGAAGGGGAAGATTATTTTACAGAAACTTTGGCTAAAATTTATGTTAAACAGCAACGCTATGATAAAGCGCTGGAAATTATTAAAAAATTAAATTTGAAATATCCGAAAAAAAATACTTACTTTGCAGACCAAATCAGGTTTTTGGAAAAATTGATTATTAACGCTAAATCAAAATAAAAGAAAATGTATTTATTATTTGTTGTATTAATGGTGCTTGCTGCTGTATTGATGTGCTTTGTGGTACTGATACAGAATTCAAAAGGAGGAGGACTCTCTTCTAGCTTCGCTTCGTCTAATCAGATTATGGGAGTTCGTAAGACAACTGACTTTATTGAAAAACTGACTTGGGGTTTGGCTGCTTTCATGGTAGTAATCAGTGTAGCTACTTCTTACGTAGTTCCTTCTCAGGCAGAAGGTTCTTCAGTAATCATGGAACAGGCTGTAAAAGAGCAGAAAACAAATCCGTTGAATGCTCCTGCAGGTTTTGCTGCTCCTCAGAAGACTGATGCTGCGGCTACTACTGCTCCGGCTGCCGTAAATGATTCTGCAAAGAACTAAGATAAAAATATGAGATAAGGCACATTCTCTTTTGTGGGAGATGGCGTGCCATAATTGTAGAAATGGGAAGCCTGCTTTTTAAAAACAGGTTTCCCGTTTTTTTATTGTTAATTTTACAGACGATGGAAAACATTCAAAAGAAAGAGCGAATCCTGGCTATTGATGCGTTACGAGGATTCGCGGTAATGGGGATTATCCTGCTTCATAACATTGAACATTTTAATTTTTATTCTTTTCCGGAAACTACCTCTCCGGTGCTTGGCGCTTTAGATAAAAGCTTGTGGGACATGCTGTTCTTCATGTTCTCGGGTAAGGCATACGCTATTTTTGCCTTGTTGTTTGGTTTCACATTCTATTTGCAGAGCCGGGGATCGGAAAAAAGAGGAGAAGATTTTAGGAACCGCTATATGTGGCGCTTGCTGCTATTGCTTGGTTTCGGCTTTGTCAATTCTTTGTTTTTCCCGGGTGAAATCTTGGTGCTATATGCCATTTTAGGTTTTATTCTTGTGCCTGTACGTCATTGGAGCAACAAGGGATTACTGATACTGGCACTGATATTGATGCTGCAGCCCGTAGAATGGCTGAAAGTGCTGTGTGGTTTTGTCAATCCTGAATACGCACCGAAACAAATGATTTTCTCGTTGGGTGATGTATATCCTCAGTTAGGAGGTGAATCCTGGTGGGAGATGGTGAAGGTAAATTTCACAATCGGTCAGTTGGCCAGCCTGAACTGGGCATGGTGCTACGGACGAGTTTTCCAGACCTGCTCTTTGTTCATCCTTGGTTTGTGGATAGGACGTGTGGGATATTTTGATTCTTCTTCTGAAGCAGCTCTGACAAAGGCACGTACATTCTGGACTTATGTGTTATGCTTTTCACTTCCTTTGGCGGTGATTTTCTATTTCCTTAAAGGTTTTATATTCTCAATAGCTTCACAGCCTTTGGTACTTGACAGTTTGAAGACCATTTTTAATTCCTGGTATAACTTCTGCTTTATGCTGGCCATTGTATCCGCATTCCTCTTGTTGTATTGGATGGGGAAGGGGCGGATACTGAAGATACTTGTACCCTACGGAAGAATGAGTCTGACCGACTATATCATGCAATCAGTGATAGGCAGTTTCCTGTATTTCGGTTACGGACTGGCCTTGCATAAATCTTGTGGCACTACGTTGAGTTTATTGGTCGGAATCGCATTCTTCCTGGCCCAGCTTGCTTTTGCTCACTGGTGGTTCCGCCATTTCAAACGTGGTCCATTAGAAACTATCTGGCATCGGCTGACCTGGTTAGGAAAGACAAACCGTTAATCATTTGGGTAGATATATAAACAAGACAGGGCTGTTCCAGGAGAATTGGAGCAGCCTTTCTTATATGTAGAAAAATATGTTTTCCCAGTACTTTCAGGGAAATACTTCAGTACTGCAAAGGAAGTACTGAAGTACTGCCGAAGAAGTACTCCGGTACTGCCTAAGGAGTACTGACTTTGATTAAAGAACTGTGAATTCAGCTTTTATGGTTCTCAAAGAGAAAAAAATAGAGGCCATCCTCGTGATTGAGGTGGCCTCCGTTAGTGATGAAAGCTATACTTTCAATTATTTCTTGAAGTATCTGTTGTACAAGCCTTCGAAACCTTTTCCGTGACGAGCTTCGTCCTTAGCCATTTCGTGAACAGTATCGTGGATAGCATCCAGGTTCAACTGTTTAGCACGAGTAGCGATACGTTTCTTGTCTTCGCAAGCACCGCATTCAGCGTTCATACGTTTTTCAAGGTTTGTCTTAGTATCCCATACACAGTCACCCAACAGTTCTGCGAATTTAGCAGCGTGTTCAGCTTCTTCCCAAGCATAACGTTTGAAAGCTTCTGCCACTTCAGGATAGCCTTCGCGGTCAGCCTGACGGCTCATAGCCAGGTACATACCAACTTCAGTACATTCGCCCATGAAGTGGTTGTTCAGGTCTTTGATCATTTCGTCGTCGCAACCTTTAGCTACGCCGATTACGTGTTCGTCTACAAACTGCAAACCACCTTCAGCTTCTTCCATTTCTTTGAATTTAGAAGCAGGAGCTTTACACAACGGACACTTTTCAGGAGCTGTTTCACCTTCGTAAATGTAACCACAAACTGTACAGATAAACTTTTTCATAAGTCAAAAATTTTAAGTAGTTAGTTATAATATTAATAAGTTAATTCTTAGTTATTCATCAATCCTTTTTCAGCACATTCGGGGCAAACTCCCTTATAATACTGATGCACTTCTTCCACGATAAAACCTTCTTTGCGGAAAGGTTCTGCCTCACTGAGATTCTGTGGAATCTCTACATCGTAGATTTTATTGCAGACCTTGCATTGAAAATGCGCATGCGGATGCACATCTCCGTCAAAGCAGGCATTTTTTTCATCTATGGTCAGCATTTTGGCCGCGCCGTGTTCTACAAACAACTTCAGCGTATTATATACCGTTGTTTTAGAGAGCGTGGGGATTTCCTTGCACAAAGCTGTATATATTTCATCGATACATGGATGTGTCTTATGGTTCAACAGATAGTCCATGATGGCGATGCGTTGTACAGACGGCTTGATGTGGTAACTGAGCAAGTATTCGTATGCTGTCATATCTATTTTCAATTATGTAACTGTTACAATTCTAATTCAAAGGCAAATATACAAAGATTTTTTATAACCACAAATACTCTCCTCTGTTTTTTATTTTTTTTGCTTTATGCCTTTTCTTTAAAATCTCCCTCTTTATTCTGTATAGATGTTCAAATATTCTGTTTATTTTTGCATATCTATTTATATATAACAAATTTATATGAGATTTGGTTTTGTAAAAGTGGCGGCTGTCGTTCCTGCAGTGAAAGTAGCCGACTGCAAATTCAATGCACAACAGACGGAAAAACAGATTGTAATAGCCGATGGAAAGGGGATTCAGATTATTGTTTTTCCGGAATTGAACCTGACAGGATATTCCTGTGGAGATTTGTTTGCGCAAAGTTTATTGCTTGAGCAGGCTGAACTGGCTTTGATGCAGATTGTCAATAATACCCGTCAGCTGGACATTATTTCCATTGTCGGTATGCCGGTCGTGGTCAATTCTACGCTGATGAACTGTGCCGTGGTTTTTCAGAAAGGTAAGATTCTGGGTATTGTGCCTAAGACTTATCTGCCTAATTATAAAGAATTCTACGAGAAGCGCTGGTTTACTTCTGCCGTGGCTCATCCGGATTCCATGAATGTACGTTTGTGTGGTCAGGTGGTGCCGATGGGTACAAATCTGCTGTTCGATACGCCGGATGTATGCTTCGGAATCGAGTTGTGTGAGGATGTATGGGCGCCTGTACCTCCCAGCTCTGCACTGGCTCTGAAAGGTGCAGAGATAATCTTCAACCTGTCTGCCGATACCGAAAATATCAGCAAGCATCAGTACCTCCGTTCGTTGTTGGCACAGCAGTCAGCTCGTTGTCTGGCTGGATATGTATTTTCATCCTGCGGTTTCGGGGAATCTACCACCGATGTGGTTTTTGCCGGAAACGCATTGATTTACGAGAATGGAAGCCTGCTTGCCGCTTCCGACCGTTTCTCATTTGAAGAACAGCTTGTGGTCAGCGAGATAGATGTGGAGCGTTTGAGAGGAGAACGTCTGACGAATACCACTTTCTCCAGCAGCGTACGTATGTATCGCGATCAGCATCCTATGCAGCATATCTCTACCGCACTTGTTGCTTCCCGCGATTTGACTCTTACCCGTTCGGTAGAGCCTCATCCGTTTGTGCCTTCTGGTGAACGCCAGCTGGACGAACGTTGCGAGGAGATTTTCTCTATTCAGGTAGCCGGACTGGCCAAGCGCTTGGTACACACCAATTGTAAGACGGTGGTGTTAGGTATCTCCGGTGGACTGGACTCTACCTTGGCGCTTTTGGTTTGTGTCAAGACCTTTGATAAGTTGAATCTGTCTCGTAAAGGTATTGTGGGAGTCACCATGCCGGGCTTCGGTACCACAAACCGTACCTACCACAATGCACTTTCACTGATGAGCTCTCTGCAGGTTACTACGAAAGAAATCAGTATAAAGGATGCCTGCATCCAGCATTTCCAGGATATAGGTCAGGATATGTCCGTGCATGATGTGACCTACGAAAACGGTCAAGCCAGAGAGAGAACCCAGATATTGATGGATTATGCCAACAAGATTGGCGGACTGGTAATCGGTACCGGTGACCTTTCAGAGCTTGCTTTGGGCTGGGCCACGTACAATGGTGACCACATGTCCATGTATGGAGTGAATGCCAGCATCCCTAAAACCCTGGTTCGCTACCTAGTAAACTGGGTGGCCCAGACCGGTGTAGATACGCTTTCACGAAACACCTTGCTGGATATTATCGATACACCTATCAGCCCGGAACTGATTCCGGCCGATGAGAACGGCAACATCAAGCAGAAAACAGAAGATCTGGTCGGACCGTATGAATTGCACGATTTCTTCCTCTTCCATTTCCTGCGCTTTGGTTTCCGTCCGGCAAAGATTTTCTATCTGGCCGAGATTGCTTTCCGTGGGGTGTACGACAGCACGACTATCAAGAAGTGGCTTACCAACTTCTATCGCCGTTTCTTTGCGCAACAGTTCAAGCGTTCCTGCTTGCCCGATGGGCCGAAGGTAGGTTCCGTATCTTTGAGTCCGCGAGGAGACTGGCGTATGCCGAGTGATGCCAGTGCTGCATTATGGTTGAAAGAATGCGAAGAACTTCAGGCATAAGTACCTATATATTATAGAAGGAATAAAAAAACAAACCGGGTGTTTCATTAGTCAAGTTGAAACACCCGGTTTGTTTTTATCTGTTTCAGCGAACATATTTGTCAGTAAACGCTTTTACCTTTTCTGTGTACTCATCCGGATACAGCTTGTAGGAGTGTGCGTGATCTACGCCTTCTGTAATCCAGATTTCCTTAGGAGAAGGCTTGGCGGCATACACCTTGTGCACCATCCATGTGGGTACAAAATCATCGTTGTCGCCATGGATGAAGAGCATGGGCTTCGTACAGCGAGCCACTTGTGAGAGGGCAGACGCCTCCTGAAAGTTCCATCCGTTCTGGAGTTGGCAAATCCAGCTGGCCGTATAGAGTAACGGGAAGGGGGGGAGTCCGAAAAGGCCTTTCAACTCTTTGCTGAACTGGTCCCACACGCTGGTATAGCCACAGTCTTCCACAAAGCAGGTGATGTATTCAGGAGTTTTTTCTCCCGACACCATCATTGTGGTGGCAGCCCCCATCGAAATACCGTGAACCACCGCCTTCAGCGAGTCGCCAAACAAAGCCGGAGCTGTATCAATCCATTGCAACACGTCCTTTCTGTCGAGCCAGCCCATCTGTATGGCATCTCCTTCTGTCAGTCCCGTGTAACGCAGGTCTGGCAGCAGAATGTTGTAATCCAGCGAGTGGTTATATAGGTAGCCGATATGGAACATGCGGATGGCATTGTCTGTATATCCGTGTACGATGATGGCCGTACGTCGGGTAGGGCGGGAAGCACGTGCATAAAACGCATGCATCCGGATTCCGTCTGGTGCGGTGATAAACGTATCCCGCAAGGCATGATGCTGTTGCAGGCTGTCCAGCCAGGGAACAATCTGCGGATATTCAGTTCGCATGAACGCTTCAGATTCCTCCATATTCTTTCCCCGGTTTTCCGGGCGGAGTGAAAAGTCTATCAGGTAAAGGCTTCCTCCTATGCAAATACCCACTATCAGTACAAGCAGAATTCCTGCTGTCCAGCCAATTTTTTTCTTCAGTGTCATGTAGGATAAATGTTTAGCTGTTCCAGATGTCCCAAGCCCCAAAAGCCTGTAGCAGGAGCATTTCCAGTCCATTCTTTACGATGGCTCCCTGGTCGCTGCCTTTTTTCATGAAAAGCGTGGTGTTGGGGTTGTACAGCAAGTCATACAGCAAGTGCTGGGGAGTCAGCAGTTCATACGGAATATTCGGACATTCATCTGCTTTCGGATACATGCCCACCGGTGTGCAGTTGACAATCACCTTGTATTCCTGCATGATTTCAGGGGTAATTTCTTCGTAAGTAATGGTCATGTCATTGTGCTTGTTGCGTGAAACGAACAGCACCTCCAGTCCCAGTTGCTTCAATCCTTGATGAATGGCTTTGGAAGCTCCTCCGGTACCCAAGATCAATGCCTTCTTGTGATAAGGTTCCAGCAGCGCTTCGATGGAACGCACAAATCCGATGATGTCCGAATTGTATCCTTTCAGTTTGGTACCTCCCTTGGTGTGTTCCACTTTAATTACGTTTACCGCTCCGATTTCGCGTGCATCCTTATCCAGTTCGTCCAGATAGGAAATAACTTTCTCTTTGTAAGGGATAGTCACATTCAGTCCTGCAAGCGAAGGATTTGCCTGAATGATGTGCGGAAGTTCATCAATGCTTGGAATTTCAAAGTTCACATATTCGGCATCAATATTCTCGGAATGGAACTTCTCATTGAAAAAATTTCTAGAGAATGAGTGTCCGAGCGGATAGCCGATTAAGCCAAATTTTTTCATAAGGTTCAAAGAATTTAGTTATTTGGTAGCGAAATAGAGTGTGCAAGTACCCATTGTCAGGCGCTTGAATTCTACCTGGCTGAAGCCGGCTTTCCGGATAATTTCCTGCATGATTTCTCCTTGGGGGAAAGCCTTGATGGATTCAGGAAGATAAGTATAGGCACTACGGTCTTTCGACAGCAGTCTTCCCAGTGCAGGTATCACCACCTTGGAGTAAACTGCATATCCTTGTTTCATGGGGAAATGTTCCGGTTCCGACAGCTCCAGGATGACCAGATGTCCTCCGGGAACCAGTACCCTGTACATTTCTTTCAGGCCGAGGTCCAAGTGGTCAAAATTACGGATGCCGAATGCCACGGTAATGGCATCGAACCGGTTGTCTGGGAACGACAAAGCTGTACAGTCCTCTTTCGCAAAAGAAATCTGCTTGTCCAGTCCCAGTTGTTTCACTTTTTCCCGTCCTACGTTCATCATGCCTTCCGAAATGTCCGTACCAATCAGTTCGGCAGGTTGCAGCATCTGGCAGGCCTGAATGGCAAAGTCTCCCGTTCCGGTAGCCACGTCCATGATGCGTTGCGGGTGATAGGGCTTCAGCAGGCGGATGGCCTTTCTTCTCCAGCTTTTGTCGATTCCCCATGACATCAGGTGGTTCAGGTTGTCGTAGGCCGGGGCGATATGGTCGAACATTTTCTCTACCTGAGCAGCCTTGCCCTCATCTTCATTATATGGCTTGATTTTTTCTTGTGGATAGTGAGACATGCGAAAAATATTAGGATGGGATAAATTTTGAATCTCCCTTTAAGGCAGCACGAGCCACCTTAAAAGGAGATAGGGATATTAAAGAGTCAAATAATCTGTTACGTTCTTTTCGATACGTTTGGTCAGGTCTTCTGTTTCACCTTTCACGAAGCTTTCGCCAGTGATGTGTTCGTACAGTTCAATGTAGCGGTCGCTGATAGATTCTACGATAGCCGGAGTCATTTCAGGAACCTGCTGTCCTTCCTTACCTTGGAATCCGTTGGCCATCAGCCATTCGCGTACGAATTCCTTTGACAACTGTTTCTGCGGTTCTTCTTTTTCGAAGCGTTCCTGGTAGCCTTCAGAATAGAAATAACGGCTAGAGTCCGGAGTATGGATTTCGTCCATCAGGTAGATTTCACCGTTGTGCTTTCCGAATTCATATTTGGTATCCACCAGAATCAAGCCGCGTTCAGCAGCCATCTGAGTACCGCGTTCGAACAAAGCTAATGTATATTTTTCCAGTGTGGCATATTCTTCAGGAGTAGCCAGACCTTTCGCCAGGATTTCTTCTTTAGAGATGTCCTCGTCGTGCAATCCCATTTCAGCTTTGGTAGTCGGAGTGATAATCGGGTGAGGGAACTTTTCGTTTTCTCTCATGCCTTCCGGCAGACGTACACCGCAGATTTCGCGCACACCGCTCTTGTAAGCACGCCATGCACTTCCGCACAAGTAACCGCGTACAATCATTTCAACAGGAAATCCCTGACACATTACGCCCACTGTTACCATCGGGTCGGGAGTAGCCAGTTTCCAGTTCGGGCAGATGTCAGTAGTTGCATCCAGGAATTTGGCTGCAATCTGGTTCAGCATCTGTCCTTTATAAGGGATACCTTCCGGCAATACGACGTCGAACGCCGAGATACGGTCGGTAGCAACCATTACCAACTTTTCGTCATTGATGTTATACACATCACGTACTTTTCCATGATACACACTTTTCTGTCCAGGAAAGTGAAAGTCTGTTTTTGTTAATGCTTTACTCATTGTCTTGTTATGTTTAGTAATGAATAGAATTCATTTATGGTTTATGCCTGCGGCGTTTTTTCCGGTTCTTTAGCCGTACGCGTAGTTTTTCTTTCTGCTTTCTCTTTTTCCTCGAATTTTTCGTAAGCCTCCACGATGCGTGTCACCAGTTTATGGCGTACGATGTCTTTCCTGTTCAGTTCGATGAAGCTGATGCCTTTTACACCCTTCAGAATCTTGATGGCTTGCACGAGTCCGGAAGTCTGCGAAGCGGGAAGGTCAATCTGTGTCATATCTCCCGTGACAATCATTTTGGTGTTCATACCCATACGGGTAAGAAACATCTTGATTTGCTGGGTAGTCGTGTTCTGGGCTTCGTCCAGAATAACTACGGCATCATTCAGCGTACGTCCACGCATGAAGGCCAGCGGGGCAATCTGGATGACATTCAGCTCCATGTATTCCTTCAGCTTGGCAGCCGGAATCATGTCCTGCAAGGCATCGTACAGCGGTTGCAGGTAAGGATCGATTTTATCCTTCATGTCGCCCGGCAGGAAACCCAGTTTCTCGCCCGCTTCCACGGCAGGGCGGCTCAAGATGATTTTTTTGATTTCCTTGTTCTTCAGCGCCCGTACTGCCAGTGCAATGGCGGTATAGGTCTTACCCGAACCGGCGGGACCGATGGCAAAAATCATGTCATTCTTCTCAAACTCCTGCACCAGTTTCAGCTGGTTCTCGCTTCTGGGGATGATGGGCTTACCCGTCACGCTGAACACGATGGCGTTTCCCGCCTTTTCCGTTTTAGGCGCATTGCCTTTTACGATGTCGAGAATCGTTTCCTCATTGAGCGAGTTATATTGCACGCAATATTTTTCCAGTGCAAGAACGGCTTCTTCGAAGGCACACATTTCCTCCTCATCTCCCATGACCTTGATGACATTGCCGCGTGCCACTATTCTCAGTTTCGGGAACAGGGCCTTGATCATTTGTATGTGGGCGTTGTTGGGGCCGTAGAAGATTACCGGGTCGATATCTTCGAGTACAATATGTTTCTCTATCATTTAGCTTGTTCTGATTCGCTTATATGCTTTATTTTTTGCAAAAATAATCATAACTTTTGATTGTAGAATGAGAAAGCAGCAGAAAAATATCCTACTTCAGCTCTTTCATTTTATAGCGTTCGCCGGTTGCTTTTACCAGTTCCTGCAAGAATTCCTTGCTGTATCCCGGACGGTTCAGCGGAGCCGTGTTTCCTGTTTCCGGACGTTGCAGCTGTCCGTTCTGCATGCGTTTTACCGCACCGTCGTTGTAGCGTACAATCAAAAATTCTCCCAACTTCTTCCAGCTGTCTACGGCGGTCTGAGCCGTCATGTGGGTATAGTTGGTCAGGTATTCTTTAGCCTTGGCTGGATTCTGCTGATACAGTTTCAGGGCTGCATTTTCAATGCCTTCCTGCGATTGTGCATAGGTATCTTCCAGTGCATTCTGTACGGTACGCATGTCTTCCACCATCAGGTTGTAGCGTGGACGAATCATGTCGGCCACCCAGTTGTAAATCCAGAAAGCAGAATCCCATGAGAAAGTCACGCAGTCACCGTTCTCCTGCTGATACGGATAAGGCACCTTGTCGGTGTTGCAGTACACCGGAGTGAACACCGTCATGTTGGCATCGTCTAGTCCGAACCAGAGCACACCCCCGATGGCGTCGGGCAGGGTAGAGCGCATCTGCGATACGAATACGAACGCACTCTGCTGAGTAGAGATGGGGCGTTCGTTGAAATATTCCTGACCGTCAACCTTGAACGTCAGCGGAGACAGACGGTAAGGCATCTGGAAGCAGCCGGCTCCCATGTCTTTTGTAATGTCGAGGGCCGTACCTTCGTAGTGGTCACGCATGGCGTGCTGGATGTCGCGTACGGAAACCTTGTTGTCGGGCTTTACGTACAAAGGCATCGGTTCCTTGCTGTCACCTTGAATGTAAGAAAGGTAAGACTGTCCGGTTGATTTGCTGAACATGTTGTAGAAGCTCCATACACGTGCTTCGCAGAAACGCAAGCCGCTGAAGTCGAGCGGGCAATAGGCATCGGCAAAGCTGAAATCTTTGTTTACCCCACTGAAATAACCTTTTTCGCGGGCAAATGAAATGACATCGGGCGAGTACAGACAGTTTTCCTTGTCGTTCATGTCAAATTTATGGATGCGGCTCTGGTTGGCATGTGCGGCAATGCAGTCGTCCGGAATGCGTACAGCTACCCATACGGCTCCTTTCACGCCCGGTCCCTTACCAATCATTTCCATAATCCATGCTTCGTTCGGGTCGGCAATGGAGAAAGACTCACCGCTGCTGTAGTAACCGTATTCCTTCACTAAGTCAGTCATCACCTTGATAGCCTCCTTGGCAGTGCGTGAACGTTGCAGTGCCACGTAAATCAGGCTTCCGTAGTCCATGATGCCGGTGCTGTCCACCAGTTCCGGACGTCCGCCGAAAGTGGTTTCTCCGATAGTAACCTGAAATTCGTTCATGTTGCCGATGACATTGTACGTCTGTTTGGCTTCCTTGATTTTACCGAGGTATTTGCCCGAATCCCAGTCGTAGATGTCGCGCATGGTGCCCGGAGCATGCTGTGCAGCCGGGAAATGGCACAGATAGCCGAACATGCCATAAGAATCGGCAGAGTAAGAAACGATGACGGAACCGTCGGCCGAAGCCTTCTTTCCTACGATGAAGTTTGTACATGCCCATCCGTTGGCCATGTATGCTGTCAGCAGAAGGACAGCCAGCAGTAATCTTTTCATTTTCATACGAACAGATTGTTTTTTATGATTTAAAAATAAAAGGCGGTTTTAAAATTTGTATTCCTTGCGTGCCATATTTCCGCATTGGTCGGTCACCGTCACTTCCAGTTTGTGCGGTACCCCTTTCTTTACTTTCTCCGGGTTCTGAATCACTAAAATGCCTTTTTTCAGGCCAAACAATACGAACTTGCCGTCGATGTATACCTTGTAGCTTCCGATGCCCGATTCCATATCCTTTATCCGGAAACGGATATTTCGGCTGGTGCGCCATCCGCCCTGACCGATAGGAGTGATTTGCGGGGCAATGGTATCCACGTCCACAGAGAAGGTGCCGAGTGAGCGTACGCGCGTCTTTATCCATCCGCTGGCGTATTTTCCTCCCATGGAGCTTCGCCATTTTCCGGCTTTCTGCACGATGTAGTATTTCGTGGTGTCGGCCACGGGCATGTGGCGCAGGCCGATGGACAAGTCGCAGTAGCTGTGGATAGGTGTCCGTCCGGCATCCAGTATGTAGTCAAAGGCGATACGTGAACTGTCTCCCCGCATGTCCGTACGGAGCGGCACATCCTCGTACACATAATAGCGTGGCACCACCAGTTCCATACCCGGTTTCTGAATGACGTTGTTTCGGTTCCAGTAAAGCATTTCATTGGCTTCTGGCTTGTATTCAGGAATATCCTGCCGTTTACCCTTTACAGTAAATTGATAGGTCCTGCGATTTCCGAAATTGTCTTCCAGTACATACCGGAAGTGATAATCCCTTTCCTCGTCGATGGTCACAGCCCCCCCGGTTCTCATTGGTGTGCAGCAGTCGCAGCCGGTTGCCCGGAAGCTTGTAGGAACGCATGATGAGCCGGCGAGTGCGGGTCAGTTCCTCATAGTCGGTAAAGCCGTTGATCATCCGGTTTTCATCGGGTAGTACCTTGTCGGTCGTGCTGTTGAACACCTGCACGGAGTCTACATATAGTGTAACCGAGTGTACCCCGTAGAAATTCGACGTACCGTCCATGTAATCCTTGGCGCTGATGCCGGTATAAATCTCTCCCCATGCGTGTACAGGCTGTTTCAGGTTGCCGATGGCGAGGAGTTTCTTATGGCTGGACCCGTTGACCACCCCTTTTCCCTGTATGGGATAAATACCGATGAGACTGCCTACAGGTGCCTTGCTGTCTTTCAGCAGATGTTTGAAATACGGCATCGGGTCAATATATTCCCCCGTTTCGGTGCGTCGCAGCTCCAGGTGCAGGTGAGGTCCGGCCGAAGCCCCTTCGTTGCCGCTCAGGGCAATGATGTCTCCCTTCTTCACCGGGAATTGTCCGGGCTGGAATTTCAGGTCGCACACAAACGTTTCATGCGCATACTGATATTGACGTACGCAAGCCTGTATGTTTTTTGCGAAGGAAATCACGTGTCCATATACTGAAGTCAGTCCGTTGGGATGCGTCACGTAAATGACCTGTCCGTATCCTCCGTGCAGCACTGCCACGCGCGACACATGGCCGTCGGCAATGCAGTGAATCGGTTTTCCCGTAACTCCTTGTGTCTTGATGTCCAGTCCGTTGTGAAAATGGTTCGGGCGAAGTTCTCCAAAATTGGCACTGAGCAGAATCGGAAAATCAAAAGGAGAGCAGAAGTTGCTCTCCTGGACGTGCTGGGCCTGTGCAGACAGCATTCCTCCCAAAGCCAGTGCCAGTATCATTTTTTGTCTCATTTTTTCGTATTTGTTAAGCGGTTACAAAGATATTAAGAAATCCTGAAGCTACAATCTTTTTGGAATGACTCTAAAAAATACGAAGGCTTTTATTAGGATAATTTCTTTGAATCTTTTATTTTTGTCTCTCTTATGGAACGATTTATTATTTATTAAACATTATAATCATGGAAAACAATGAATTAATTAAACAGTGTACAGAGAAGGCTCAAACGTGGTTGACCGCAGCATACGATGCCGAAACACAGGCCGAAGTAAAAGCCATGCTTGAAAATCCGGATAAGACCGATTTGATTGATGCGTTTTACAAAGACCTGGAATTCGGAACAGGTGGTTTGCGTGGTATCATGGGAGCCGGTTCCAATAGAATGAACATCTATACGGTAGGTGCTGCCACCCAGGGCTTAGCTAACTACCTGAACAAATGCTTTGCCGGAAAGAAAGACATTTCAGTAGTGGTAGGTCACGACTGCCGTAACAACAGCCGCAAGTTTGCAGAAATTTCTGCCGACATCTTTACTGCTAACGGCATCAAGGTATATTTGTTCGAAGATATGCGTCCTACTCCGGAAATGTCATTTGCCATCCGTCACCTGGGCTGCCAGAGCGGTATCAATATCACTGCTTCTCACAACCCGAAAGAATACAACGGTTACAAGGCATACTGGGAAGACGGTGCACAGGTGCTGGCTCCGCACGATAAGGGTATCATCGACGAAGTGAACAAGATTACCAGCGTAAGCGAAATCAAGTTCCAGGGCAATAAAGAACTGATTCAGATTGTAGGCAAGGAAATTGACGACGAATACCTGCGTCAGGTACACACACTGTCTATCGACCCGGAAGTAATCCAGCGTCAGAAAGACCTGAAGATTGTGTACACTCCGATTCACGGTACCGGAATGACACTGATTCCTCAGTCACTCAAATTGTGGGGCTTTGAAAACGTACATTGCGTAGCCGAACAGATGGTGAAGAGCGGCGACTTCCCTACAGTGGTATCTCCGAACCCGGAAAATGCAGAAGCATTGACATTGGCCATCAAGCTGGCAAAAGAAATCGATGCCGACATCGTGATGGCTTCCGACCCGGATGCCGACCGTGTAGGTATGGCTTGCAAGGACAGCAAGGGCGAATGGGTATTGATTAACGGTAACCAGACTTGCTTGATTTTCTTGTACTACATCATCAAGAACCGTATCGCTATGGGCAAGATGAAAGGCAATGAATTCATCGTGAAGACCATCGTTACTACGGAACTGATTAAGAAGGTAGCCGACAAGAACCACATCAAGATGCTTGACTGCTACACCGGCTTCAAATGGATTGCCCGTGAAATCCGTCTGCGCGAAGGTCAGGAACAATACATCGGTGGTGGTGAAGAAAGCTACGGATTCTTGGCAGAAGACTTCGTACGTGATAAAGATGCCGTTTCTGCATGTTCATTGCTGGCTGAAATCTGTGCATGGGCTAAAGACCAGGGCAAGACTTTGTATGACGTGCTGATGGAAATCTACGTAGAATACGGCTTCTCACTGGAGGTAACAGTCAACGTAGTGAAACCGGGTAAGACAGGTGCTGACGAAATCAAGGCCATGATGGACAACTTCCGTGCATGCTCGCCGAAAGAATTAGGTGGTTCGGAAGTAGTACTGGTGAAAGACTATAAGACGTTGAAGGCTACCGACAATACTGGGAAAGCTACAGACCTGGATATGCCGGAAACATCAAACGTACTTCAGTTCTTTACAGCCGACGGTACAAAAGTTTCTGTACGTCCTTCTGGAACAGAACCTAAGATTAAGTTCTACATGGAAATCAAGGGCGAAATGCACTGTCCGAAGTGCTATGCAGGTGCCGTAGCTGATGCAAAAGAAAAAGTAGATGCTGTGAAGAAATCTTTGGGTATTTAAGATGCCGGGCGTGTGAGTACGCCGCAAAGATAGAATGAAATAAGGAATGTCATTCCCGCAAAGGCTTTCAGGAGTCTTTCTTGCTTCGGGAATGACATTCTTTTTTTGTTATTTTAGAAAGAAAATGTATCCCCTCAAAAGCCTCTTTGGAGTTTGGAAGAAAACGCAAGTACGTTTTACTTCAAACGCAAGTGCGTTTAATCTGAAACGCAAAGGAGTTTTACCTTAAACGCAAGTGCGTTCCAGTCTGAACACAAGTGATAGTTGAAAAAGCGCTACTTCCTGCCAAATCACGCAATAAGACCAGACATATAAAGGCCCGTGTCTACAGACTGGAGCACGATGTGTTTTTTGATGCCGAACAGCGTTTGTTTTGTGATGGTAACGGTGTCATTGAGAAACTTTCCCCTGCCATGTCTGTGTTGTTGGAGCACTTTCTCAAAGCATCCGACCATACATTGACCAAATATGAGATTTATCAGATTATGGGTAAAGACCTTGAAGAATATTCATTGGACAGCTTTTATAAAATGATTGAACGCTTTCGGAAGAAGCTTAAACAATTCTCATCCGTTACGTTGCATAGTGACGGAAACGGAGCTTATCGTCTGATTCTCCCTTTGGATCCAACTGACATGAACTGACATTTATTGATTGCATGTGTTTGTATTATAGTGGATTGTGTTTCTTGTATGGATGGAGGTCCTGAACAATTTTTACAAAGACAATTTTTATACTTAATTTCGTCATGACAAAATTTTAAATGTAATTAAGATGAAAAGGATATCGGTTTTTCCTAAGAAGACAGAATACGATTTTTTTGGGGGGGTAACGAATAGGTCGCTCTAAACCTATGGAAATAAAGTATTGTGAAGGAAATCTTTATGAATATTCAGAAATATGTAAAATGTAGAATTGATACTTTTTGTAATTTAGCAACAAAAGGACCCAATCATGAAAATAAGAACCCATATAATTATCATAATCTGTACTACTTTAATGACTGTAGGATGCAGCCAGAATCATAAAGTAACAAAGCAAACGCCAGAACTCGCAAAGGCGGAGGAGGTGATGTTTGACCATCCCGACAGTGCGCTGCACATATTGGAGTCCATGCCGATTCCGTCTGCACGTAAAGACAAAGAGAATCATGCACTGTGGTGCCTGCTGACCTCACAGGCTAAGGTGAAGCTGGTAATGAAGATTCCTTCCGATTCGCTTGTGAAGATAGCGTACGATTATTACAAGTCTACGGATAATGCCCGTAGAAAAGCAATGTCCGCCCTTTACATGGGTGATATAAACTATGAGCTTGGCAATATAGAGGAAGCCATGCAGTATTATCTAGAAGGCAAAACAGAAGTAGAGAAAACAGAAGATTATAAAACCGGATATCTTATTATGTCTTCTTTGGGAAAACTATATTTATATCGTAGACTCAATGCATACGCACTTGAAGCATGTACTATAGCATACGATTATGCAGTGAAGGATTCCAATAAGCGGTATCAGATGGGGGCATTACAATATCTGGCCAGATGCTATTGTATCTTAAATGAACTCCCCAAAGCTATTGAAACCTATCAGAAATGTAGCGATATAGCCGTTGAATTAGGACTTAATAATAAAGCATATTATTATGACATCCAGACGGAAACAGCTCTTGTTTATAAAAACAGTTCACAGTTCTTACAATCATTGGAAATCCTGAAATCCTTTCCTGTCAAATTCCAGTCATCATCATTGATTGGAAAAAATTATTTCTATCTCAAGCAATATGACTCAGCTTACTTCTATCTTAATAAAGCATTGCTCACCGATAATATCTATACAAAAGCTTCCGTATATGAGTTTTTGTACAAATTTGGGAATCAGCCCAAATATCGAAAATATTTGACAAGCTATTGTGATTCATTGCTATTCTATAACGACTCTATAATAACCCTTAACAAGAGTAAGGAGATTATAGCATACAAGGAGAAATATGAGAATGAAAAATTGACTAACGATAAACAGAGACTGAAACTGGAAAAGGCCTATATCCTCAACTGGCTGATGATTACTGTAGTTATAGTGTTATTACTAACCGTTTCTTTTGTTTTTTTCTATCTTCACAAGAAAATGGCTATACATAGAAAAGAGGAGGAAATTGCTCAACTTGCTATTTTGCTGCATCAAAAGGAGCTTGAGGCTGATAAAAATGAATCTTATATTGAAGAACTTCAACAACAGTTCGATGAAAACAGCAGGAAAGAAGAATTTTACATAGAGCAGCTGGAAGCACTTGAATCTTTGAAAGAAGAAAACAAAAAGTTATCTTTGGAGATAATGATTCTGCAAAAAAAGATAGCTTTCTATTCTGTAGAAGAATACAAACATTCAAATATAAAATTCTTATCTGATAGGCTTTATAAACTTGAAAAGCGTGAAAATGAATTATGTACATTATTACTGGAACAAATTCCACTATTGAATAAACTCCATTCAAATCCTACATACTTGAAAGATAAAGAACTGAAGGATATTATAAAGATTACCGATGACATATTTCAAGATTTCACACATAGGTTGTTGTCTGACGTCCCCGTACTAAATGAAAATGAACTTATACTATGTTGTCTAATCAAACTACGTTTCTCCATACCAGAAATTTCATTGTTCCTGAATATAGCTTCAACATCAGTTTCCAGAAGAAAACTGCGTGTGAAAAACAAAATATTCTCAACAATACCAGATATGAAGGCTGAAAAGAGCTTTGATATTTGGCTTTGGGAATATTAGAGTCATTCACTGTCCATAATCAATTCTTCTCCATAATTATAATTAATTGAATATCTGAAATTTGCAATTTGTTAAATTGAATATTTTGTCTATATGAAATCCATCTAAAAGTCTCTGTTAAAATAGTTTTTATCGCTAAATTTGTAATAGAAAAATAAAATATAATTTATTGTTATGAAAAAAGCGTTAATGTTTATTCTTTTGTATTACTTCTGTAATGTAAATGTTTTTTCTAGTGAAGAGATTTATAGTTGGGTAGGAGATTGGAAATCTAATCAACAAGAGATTAAAAGCTTATTATCCAATATACCTTTCCACTCGGAATATTTAGATGGTGAAATTAAAATATATAATAAAAAACCAGACAGACCAATTACTTATGAAGTTTTAGATGTCTATGGTAACAAATTGATAACTGGTAATGTTTCAAAAGAAAATTCTGCACTGATAATTATTTCAATTTCAGAATTGCCAGATAATGGGATATACACAATAGTGTTGACAAGTTCAGAGTATGAAGATAGAGTCTGGAGCCAATTTAAGAAATAGAATAATCATGAAAATTATTATTTCAAAAGTTCTGTGTCATTTTTCTCCCACATATTTAGACAAGGAATTGACATGCCGGATAAGGGAAATTCATTAAGTCTTTAAATGTGTAATCAACATTTATTAAGGCAATCATGTTTCTTTAGATTCAAATATACAAATATGTTAAATAAGTTTTGTGGTTTATTATTTGTGACTTGTATTTTATTTTCTTGTCAAAAAACGGAGCAAAAGCGTATTCTGGATATAGTAAAAGAATGGGATGGCAAAGAAATAACTTTCCCTACTCATTCAATTTTTACTATTCAAGGATATGATACAATCTCATATAAAATACCAAAGTCGGATTATAAGGTAGTAGTCTTTGTAGACTCTGTGGGATGTATCAGTTGTAAGCTTCAGCTACCCAACTGGAAGAAATTTATGCACGAGGTTGATTCACTTTGTGATGGTAATGTACCGTTTGTATTCTTCTTCCAGTCAAAGAATGTACGTGAACTGCGAAATATTCTAAGCCGGGACAGCTTTTCTTATCCGATTTGTATTGACACGGAAGACAGTTTCAACAAATTGAATCGCTTCCCAGATGTAATGACATTCCAGACCTTTCTTGTAGATTCGGGTAATAGAGTAAAAGTGATAGGTAATCCTATCCATAATCTTTCTGTAAAGGAACTTTACCTGAAGGAACTGACTGGGATGAAAAGCAATCCACTTCCCGTTACCACAGTTCATCCTGATTCTACAGAGTATCATTATGGAACAGTTGGTAAAAATAAGAAAGAAAGCAAGAAGGTCATTCTCCACAATACAGGCAAAGAGGTGTTCCGTATAAAAGGAGTTACCACTTCTTGCGACTGTATGACTGTAGAATACGGATGGGATGAGATACTGCCTGGTGAAAGCGCTGTTCTAACTGTGAAATATAAAGCCGAGGAGCCTGGTGATTTCTGGCGTACAATAACGGTATACGGCAATATCCCTGAGAAGTCCTTTACTTTGGACTTTTGGGGAACAGTCAAAAAATGAGAGATAAAAAGAGTGGAAATATGAATCACGTGTCTGCAAACAATGAATATCACATTCCACTCCATGTCAAACCCGTCCAATCGAAGAAAGGAGGTGTAATAAATACAAAAGTAATAATAATTCTGAAGTAATACAAATCGGTGATTTGTTGCTTCATGTGTGAATAAACGAAAGAAAGTCAACAAACAAAATTTAAAGTAAAATGAAAAAGAATATTTTGAAATTAGTTTTTGCATCTGCATTTACTTTGGTAGCCGGCTATAGCGTATATGTTTCACAGCAGGAAGTTGAAATGTCAGATTTGGCGATGGCTAATGTGGAAGCATTGGCTACTCCAGAGGCAATTCGTTGTACGAGTCTAGGCATGACTCTTTATTATTGTAAAAATAATATGATGATGTTTTGCTATTGCGATGGAGCTCGTCCTGGTAGTGGATACGTAAAATCCAATACACTATAAATAAACAAAGTGGTATTAAAAAAAATACCACTTCCATAATAATGTGATTAATATGAAAAAATTTCAATTTTTAGTTCTTTTATGCTTTTTGTATGGATGCAAACAAAAAGAATCACCTATGGATCTATATGGCTTCAGCGTGGCCGAGCAGGTTTGTTTTCATCCGGTCAAGAGTGATTTCCTCTTTAAGCCAACCGCTATTGAGGTCTTTGATTCACTGGTTTTGGTTCATGACCCTGTAGAGAATAATACGTATACATTGTTCCGCCTCGGTGCATCTTCCCCGTTGTTATCTGGAGGACAAAAGGGTTCAGGACCCGATGATATCTTATATGGACAATTTATTGACAAGATAAATGAGAAGGAATTTCAGGTGGTTGACATTGCGGGCAGAAAGACAATGGTCTATAATCTGGACTCGATTTTGCAGACACGTACATTTCGCCCCGTCCGTTCTTTCTTCTATAGTGAAGCTGAGTCTCAAAAAGTGGAGGGGATGCAATATGCATATTATGTGGATGACAGCCAGAAAATAGGATTGGGAGACAGCAAGTATGGAAAATATTTCTGCCTGACAAAAGACACCGTCACTTATTTCGGAAATTATCCCGAAGAAGAAGGCATGAAGATGTCTCCGTTTTATCTGTATCAGGGCGTATTGCATATAAATGACCGTCGGGATAGGATGCTGTATCATTCCCCGATAGGATATTATTATGAATTGTTTGCCAGAGAAGGGGGTACCTGGAAATCCTGCTTCAAGGAATATAAACCTACGGAACACACGGAGGATGCCGTAACGGAAAATACTCCGATGGGAATTTGTTCGGCTGATCTGGATGACGAGTTTGTATATTTGCTGTTTTCCGGCCGTACAGGAAAGCAATTTCCCGAAGAGACTTTTCTTGCCTCTCACATCTTGGTCTTAAATACCCGCGGAGAAAAAATCAAGAGCCTTGAAACAGACAGGCTTAACATCTCAATAGCTGTTGCGGGTAAACAACGGCGTATTTATGCCATAGCCAAGAACCCGGAAACGGGAGAATATGAGGTAGGGTATTATCCTTTAACAAATAAATAAAATAGACAACGATGAAAGTATATTGGCTGATGGCCTTAATTATAGGCTGTTTGTGCTCATGTCAGCATCATCCCTCTTTCAAAGAAGAAATATGTGCCCAATATGTAGGACAGGAGATTGTTTATTTTCCAGATTCAGATCTTGTTAACAAATATATGGCGAATAGCAATAAACATAAGTTGATTCATACAATGGATATTACATGTTCATCGTGTATTTATGAAATAGAAAATAATCAATCTTTTATTGAGGAGGTAAAAAAACATCATGTCTCTTTTGAAATAATCGGATATAGTTCATATAAAGATTCTATTTTCAGTGATGTATTATTACAGAATCCATTTTATTTTGATTTCTATAAAAAGTTTAGAAGTAGAAATAAGCTAAAGGATGAAAATATAACCAGGACATTTTTATTAGATGGGAAAACTATATTACTAGTTGGAGATATGAAGGACGCCACATTTAGAAAGAAAGTTATCAAATATATTAAGAATGCTTATTTGAGTGGGGTTTCATAAAGTTTCAATAAGGAATAAAAGGGTAAGAAATGATCTTTCTACATAAGAGCTAACAATATAAAAAATGATTTCAACGTCACATAATACTAATAGATTATCTTTTCACTGAAACAGTCAAAAAATGAGAGATAAAAAAGAGTGGAAACATGAATCAAGTGTCTGCAAACAATAAATATCATATTCCACTCCATGTTAAACCCGTCCAATCGAAGTAAGGAGGTGTAGTAATAATAATTCTGAAGTGATACAAATCGGTGATTTGTTGCTTCATGTGTGAATAAACGAAAGAAAGTCAACAAACAAAATTTAAAGTAAAATGAAAAAGAATATTTTGAAATTAGTTTTTACATCCGCATTTGCTTTGGTAGCAGGGTATAGTATATATGCTTCACAAAAGAAAGTGGAAATGTCAGATCTGGCAATGGCTAATGTGGAAGCATTGGCAAGTGGAGAAGTGATAGTTGGGCCATGGTATTGTGCTGGCAGTGGTTATTGTTATGATTCTTACACTCATATGTTATTTGAGGGAACAAAATATAATTTCTAAATAAACACAATAACGGAATACTTTAGTATTCCGTTATTGTCAAATTGAGTTGATTAATGTACAAATATATTTTAAATATAGTACTTTTAACATGTCTGGTATCTTGCAAGCCTGATAAGGGAAAAGACGTGCCTGAAATAGACTTGCATCATTCAGTAGTGATTGATGAAGACCAACTGTTGTTGGGTAAAGTAAAGGACATGTCCTGGGAGAATGATTCGGTGTTGGTCATCGTAGACTCGAATCAGGATGGTTTCCTTCATTTCGTACATCTTTCAAACAAGAAGGTGTCCGAATATGGCAAAATCGGGCAGGGACCGGGTGAGTTTCTGCTTGTTGGTGCTGTTAATCCGGATATAAACAATCGTCCGATTCTGTTTGACGTGAGCAAGAAGGAATGTTTCATGATGCAGCATGGGGATGAGGGAATCTCATTCCGATCTTTGTTCTCTTTAGCGGACTCTTTGATTTGCTTTGAGATGCTGCCGGTGCAGCACGACCGTTACATTGTAACCGGCTTGCATAAGCACGACCGTTTTACCGTTTTGGACGGCAATGGAAAGAAAGTAGGTGATTTTGGTGAATATCCTTATCGGGATGAAGAAGAAAGGAAGGTAGAAGGATTTGTCCTTGGTGATGTGTATCAGGGTAGACTGGCAGCCAGTCCTCGCCGTAACCGTTTTGTGCAGGCCATATACAAAGCCAAGATCCTGACTTTTTATGAGCAGTCCGGTGAGCACTGGAATCTTGTCAAAGAGATTCAGGAATCGTTCCCAAAATATAAATATAATAGTCCGGCAATAGAAACGGACACTCCTGTAGGCTATCTGGATGTGTGTGCCACGGAGAAGTATGTATATGCGCTTTATTCCGGAAAAAACTACCGGGATGATAAGGATGCGGCATTCAGCGGTTATACGATAGAAGTTTACGGATGGGACGGTACGCTACAGAAACGTTATCAGTCGGATGTGCCATTGAAGGTAATCGAGGTATCCAAAGATGATGGTAGTTTGTATGCGATAGCCTATCATCCGGATCCGGTTCTGGTTCAGTTTCCTTTGTTCGAACAGTAGTAGATAGAATCACCTAGTGGTATACAAAAAATAGGAGACGGTTTGCTGATTATGGATTATAAGACGGATTCAATGTTTCATTATGTGAATTTGAAACAGAAGAAATATGTGGGACAATTTGGAGCAAAAGAACAGGGGTTGGGTGAGTTTCTGCTTGTCAGTGCCGTTTATCCTGATATGACCAATCGTCCGCTTCTGTTTGACGTGAGCAAAAAGTGAATGCTTCCATGGTTAATTTGTTATTCAGATATATTCCTTACTAAGAATTGAAGTCCTGTCACATGATAAAAATGAAACGATACTTTAATATAGTAGTGAATCTAGCAATCACTAGCGTATGTCTATTTTTACTGTGGATTTTAGCACAAGTGTTTGTGTTTGCATCCTTTCGGATACCAAGTGATTCCATGTCGCCGGGACTTCGTGAGGGGGATTTCGTACTTGTGTGGAAACCTGTCGTTGGAGCACGTCTGTTCAACCTGAACAAATCGCTTAATCTGGAACAGACAGACATTTACCGCTTACCGGGATTCAGAAATATAAAGCGCAATGATGTGGTAGTTTTCAATTTCCCACATCCAAACGACTGGAACCATATAGAGATGCACATAATGAAGTATTATATCAAGCGCTGTATCGGATTGCCCGGAGATACGCTCTCCATAAGGAAGGGGATGTTCAAGGTGAAAGGTGTAGACATCCCCTTGGGGAACGTAGCCTCACAGAAGCACATAGGATTGACGCGTCCCGAGGATTTTCCGGAGGGCGTGTACAGGTGTTTCCCATACGACTCCCTGCTGGACTGGAACATAAAGGAGTTCGGACCCCTGTTTGTTCCCGGAGAGGGGGATGTGGTGAAGATGAGCCGTACGGGTGGTGTATTGTACCGCAAGCTCATCGAATGGGAACAAGGGAAGAAGATGTATGTAAATGGAGATACAGTACTGCTGAACGATAGTGCGATAACTTCTTACCAGTTCCGAAAGAGCTATTATTTCGTGGCGGGAGACCATGGTGAGAACTCACAGGATTCCCGTTACTGGGGGCTGCTTCCGGAGGAATATATCGTGGGGGTGGCTTCAAGGATATGGAAATCCGTGGACAGCTATACGGGCGATATTTGCTGGGACAGGGTATGGAAGAAGATTGAATAAAATGGAACTTTTTTGAGCGAACTATACATATTATGAGTGTTGAACTAAGGAAATGGTTATGCAGAGTCATACCGTGGCTGGCAGGTCTACTGCTTGCAGGACTTACGGGTGGAACCGTGCTGGTGACAGACGGAAGTTTACCGTCCGACCTTCAGGGAATACAATGGATGTGGCTTTCTGCCGTGATGACTGTTGTATTGCTTTTGTGGCTTGCCGGATATATTATGAATCCACAGCGGACTGTCCGTATTGTGTCGGAGACAGTGCAATGGGTGCTGATGGGATTCGGAGCAGTGGAAGCCCTGCATGGCCTGGGACAGATTGCAGGTATATATCCGTCAAACCATTCGCTTTTTGTCCTTACGGGAACATTCTATAACCCGGGTCCATATTCAGGTTATCTGGCGGCAGTTCTTCCGGTAGCCCTGTACCGGATGTTAATATTGAACGGGAAGAAAGACCGTCTTTCGGTTGTGCAGTATTATCTATCGATATGTGTGCTGTTTCTGATATGCAGTGTGCTTCCGGCGGGCATGAGCCGTGCGGCATGGTTTGCTTCCCTGATGTCGTGTGGATATGTGATTTTCAGGGTTTACCGTGTGAAAGTAAAATCGTTTATATCGGAACACAGATATGCCGTATTGGGTATGTGTATTGTCGGTGCGCTGTTTGCCTCCTGTGCGTATTTCATGAAACGTGATTCGGCAGACGGCCGTTTGCTGATATGGAAGATAACTTCCCAGGCCATTGCCGGCAATCCTTGGGGTGAAGAAAACGGAAGAACTTTTTCCGCCATTTACGGTGATGCCCAGGAAAGATACTTCACTGATTGTGAATATTCGGAGTCGGAGGCATGGGTGGCCGGAACACCCGATTTTGCCTTCAATGAATATCTGCAGATTGCAGTTGAATATGGTGTGTGGGTATCCGTATTGTTTATAACTTTAGTACTTGTGTTGTTAAAGATAGCCGGGAACCGTAAATCTCTTGCGGGAATGAGCGGATGCCTTGTATCGCTTTTGGTATTTGCCTGCTTTTCCTATCCGCTCCATATCCCGGCTATTGTTTCTGTATGGTTACTGACGGTAATGGCGCTTTGTGGCGAGGGCCTGGTTATGATAAAACGTAAAAGGAATGCTGTAGCAATCCTACTGCCGGTTGTTGTGGCTGGATTAACAGCTTCGGTGAATATGTATGGTATGTACTCCGCACGCACCCTGGCTGTTCGCGAGTGGATACCTGTCAGAGTTCTTTATCATTCCGGAGCAATTAGGGCGGCAGTGGAAGAATATGGAAAGCTTTATGATAAAATGTCCTGGCATAAAGATTTCTGTTTTGAGTACGGAAGGGCATTATACAAAGCCGGAAGTTACGGCAAGGCAGAAAATGTTCTTTTGAAAGCCATGACGGTGAGCGGAGATCCGATGATATTGAATATTCTGGGACGCAGTGCGCAGGAGAGCGGAGAATATGGGAAAGCGGAGATGTATCTGTTACGTTCCACCCGCAGATTGCCGGAGCGCGTATATCCCCACTATTTGCTGGTTAAGCTTTATGCGGAACCAGGGTATTTTGACAGGGTAAAGCTTGTCAGGGAGGCAGAGTATGTGCTTAACGCTGAACCTAAGGTAAATTCTACTGCTATAAAGGAAATGCGGCAGAAGGTGGAGAAGCTTTTGGAAAATAAAAAATTGTGGAAGAATAAATAAAAGAATAATATAAAATCGAGTAGGATATGGAAAGGAGTGGAAACATGAATCACGTGTCTGCAAACAATGAATATCACATTCCACTCCATGTCAAACCCATCCAATCGAAGAAAGGAGGTGTTACCGATGCAAAGTTAATTATAATATCGGAATTGAGAGAATAGAGAGGTTTATTTTCCTCTAATGTATTAATAAAGCAATTACAAAAAGTTATATGAAAAAGACAGTTTTTAGAATTTTATTTGTAGCTGCATTTACAATGGCAGCCAGTTATAATGTCTATGCCTTGCAACAGGAAGTTGAAATGCCTGATTTGGCAATCGCTAATGTAGAGGCACTATCTAAAACAGAAACTAGTGGAAGTTCTTGTTATTATCAAATAACTTATGACTGTATGGAAGTTTCATATATAGTACCTTGGAGACCAGTAGGTATATTTCATCCAGACCATTATGGTAATTAATGCCGACTTGTCGTGATATAAATTGAGACCAAGTAACATGGAATAATTTAGATAATACAATCTATGTAGAACGATAAAACTTATAGGTAAAGTAAAGATTTTAAGTCTACTACTAATAAACTTATATTGTATTCGATAAGTATTACCATGTTACTTTGTTCTGTCAATTCTCTTATATATATATTAAAGAACAAATTAGTTCCGCTAAATCAAATTTATTTGAAAACATATTTCTTGATTCATTTATAATCAGTGAATATTAAATAAAGTATTATGGCTAAGCATTTATTTTATATAATCTGTACGTGTCTTTTGTTGTTTTCATGTTCTTCGAAAAAAAGCAAGGATAAAGATAACACAATTCAGGAATTGCCTACAATTCAGCTTCAGGGTGAATATCTGAAGTGCGATTCTGATATTTGGGGAATGAAAATAGATTTCATAGACGAGAATCAGTTTCTTATTGAAGAGTTATCCCCAAATAAGTTGTATGCTATCTATGAGTTAAATGGTAATAGTTTGAGGAAAAAAGGTTCTTTTTTAACAAAAGGCAATGGAGCATGGGAGGTTATCAATCCTTCTTATCAGGTTACGGACAGTTCTTTGTTTATCGCTAATTATTCTGGTACAATCAGTAAGGTATATAAAATAAGAAAAGAGTATCCTTTTGATAAGGATAAATGGGAAGTAGTCGATATGCCGCTAAATCATAATTGTTTATTATTTCCCAATTTTGTGATGTTTAATGACAGCATCTGTATAGCAACAGGAGGGGAACTTACCGATAATAAGATTTTATCAGCCATAAATTTTAAGAGGAATAAAGTTGAAGCCATCAATTATACATTTCCTGGTATAAATGTAGCTACTTATGTGAAACCGGCTGATTTTTTGGTATATTGCGATGCTAAACTAGCTAAACATCCATCGTTAAGCAAGTTCGTTTATACTTGCAGACTTGGCAGATTTATAGAGATTTTGGAGATGGATGGAACTCATTTGTCTAAACGAATACCTCTATGCGCAGATTATCCGGTTTATAAGGCATCTAATGACAGAAGGGTTATTGATGACCGTTGTTTGAGGGGGGCTGTAACTAAAGTGACTGAAAACTATATTTATTGTCTTATGACTCCCTATACGCATGGAGAAGCTTTGAAGGAAAATTTGTATAAAGGCTTACCCAATTATTTCAGTGATATTTTATATGTATTTAATTGGGATGGCAAATTGCTGCACAAATATACATTGGATATGCCTGTCTGTTCATTCTGTATTGACAAGAATGATAAATATATGTTTGCTTCAACAATGAAGGATGAGAATTTTGTAATCAGAAAATATGAATTAGGTCTTTCGAAATGAGACTCCTATGAAAATATATTACAGATATGTAATGTTAATAATAATAATCTTAATATCGCCAATTCTACTTCTAGTATTAAGATGCGTAAGCAGACCGGACAGGCTGGAATATGCCCTGGAGTTTGCAGGAAAGAACAGAACGGAACTTGAAAAGGTTCTTGAGCATTATAAAGAAGACACTATGAAATACCGTGCGGCGTGTTTCCTGATAGAGAACATGCCACGGTGGTATTCATACGACGGATGGCAGCTGGATACCCTTCATGCTCTTCTGGAAAGGCAGCTGGCAGGCACATTGAGAGAATCGGACAGGATGTGGCACGGGTTTGACTACCACACGCTTGAGAAGGTTTATGATGCAAGGGTGATTACATCGGACTATCTTATCCGTAATATAGAGATGTCATTCAGGGAATGGGAGGAAAGGCCGTGGAACCGTACACTGCCGTTTGAAGATTTCTGTGAGCTTATACTTCCTTATCGTATAGGCAATGAGAGACTGACGGAATGGCGCACGCTGTACAGGTCGTATTACGGCCGTTTACTGGATTCACTGTATACAGGCAGCGATGTGCTTGAGGCATGTAAGAACATAAATGATGAGCTGGCAAGACAGGACTGCAGGTATTGTGTGGACTGGAATGTTCCACACCATGACGCAATCCATCTTTTTCATACAAGAATAGGCTATTGCAGGGAAAACAGCGACCTGATACAGTATGCCATGCGTTCGTGCGGCATACCTGTAGCCGCCGATTTTATGCCATACTCTCCCGATTACCGCTATTCGCACGAATGGAATGTAGTACGCGATACCACAGGAAAATATATCCAGTTCGGTTATGATGGGATTGACCCTTTACGCAACAATACCCAGAGTGACGGACGTAAGAAAGGAAAGGTTTTCCGCTACTGTTTTGCCATGCAGAAAGAGAGGGAGGAAACCTGCAATGCAGCCGGTTGGAATACCGGAGGTATGGAAGGGAAGTACTGGAAGGATGTTACGTCCGGATATTTCGGCGAAAATGAGGCAGTGGTCGGGCTGTCTGCTAATGTGAATTCGCCGGTAGGACTGGCCGTCTTTTCTACCGGAGGATGGAAGGTTATAGGCGAAGGGATACGTAAAAGTGGCAATAGGGTCTGTTTCAGAAATATCGAGCCATCTATCATTTATATACCTGTATATCTTGATTCCGGCATACATCCAGCCGGATATCCTTTCATGCTTTGCAGAGACGGACATGTGGAGGAGTTTGTGCCTGATACAGTAAACCAAGAGAAAGTCATGCTCAGCAGGAAAATGGCCCTGATACCAAGAGTATCAGTATGGAGATACTCTCAGATTGGAGCACGTATAGAAGGTGATGTAAATGTGGACTTTGAAAATCCTAGGCTGATAGCTGAAATAAAAGATACCATTAATTATACATTCGGAGTATTTGAAAGCTGCTGTCATGTGCCTGTCAAATATGTAAGGTATGTTCCGCCTATTGGACTGACACAGATTGCTGAACTTAGAATCTATGAGGATTCTAAAATGAAAAAAGAAATAAAACTCAGTCCGGTAACAGATTTACCTTATATTGAAAATGTGACAGATGGCAATATTTTGTCGCACTTGTATCTTAAAACCGGTACGGTCTCTTCTCCACTGGTGTTTAAACTTGACAGCCCTTCACGAATAAAGATGGTATATTACATTCCGAGAACAGACGATAATTATGTATGGAAAGGAGATGTATATGAGCTGTTATACAATGACGGTGTGAACGGATGGAAATCTTTAGGAACAAAGACTGCTTCCGGCAAGAACATCACATTCTCTGCACCAAAGAATGCTTTGCTATGGTTACGTGACAAAACCAAAGGAAAGGAAGAACAGGTATTTATCTACAGGAATAACAGACAGTGGTTTAATTCTGATTTCATGAGTAATTGAGTTTACCGTATAGGGAAAAATATTTAATATGAGAACACACTACGTATATGTGCTGCTGCTTGCCGCCGGAATGTGCTCCAGCTGTAGCGAGAAAAAAGACGACACTTCCGGAAAGGAAAAGGAAGGAGTGGAAACGGTTCTGCCCTCACAGGCGAACGAGGTGACGGTCATGACGCTGAAGAGGACCACGTTCAATCATGAGCTGGTGAGCAACGGCAAGGTAACGGCCTCACAGTATGCGGACCTTTCGTTCCGCCTCACATCGGAGCCGGTGGCATACATCTATGTGAAGAACGGCGAGACGGTGAAGAAAGGCCAGAAGATAGCCGAACTCGACCTGTTCACCCTGAAGAACAGCCTGGAGAAGGCGGAGATAGCCCTACGACAGTCGGAACTGGAGATGAAGGACGTGCTGATAGGGCAGGGGTATGCGCCCGACCGCATGCAGTCAATCCCCAAAGACATAGTACGCCTTGCCGAGGTGAAGAGTGGCTACGGCCAGAGCCGTGCGGCATACGAACTGGCAAAGTTCGAGCTGGAGCAGGCGGTGATCACCGCACCGTTCGACGGGGTGGTAGCCAATCTGGAGACGCGGGGTTTCAACCGTCCGGACGGCTCGAAGCCCTTCTGCCGCGTGATAGGAAGCGGGGGCATGGAGGTGGCCTTCAAGGTGCTGGAGAGCGAGCTTCCGCTTGTCAGGCGGGGAGACCGGGTGGAGGTGGCCCCGTTTGCCGGGACAGCCGGGGCATGCAGCGGTACGGTGTCGGAAATCAACCCGCTGGTGGACGAAAACGGGCTGGTGAGCGTAAGGGCCAGGGTGAACGGCGGTGCAAGACTGTTCGACGGTATGAACGTGCGTGTGAGCGTGAAGCGTTCGGTGGCCGGCCAGCTTGTGGTGCCGAAGACGGCGGTGGTGCTGCGCACGGGCAAGCAGGTGGTGTTTACCCTGAAGGACGGCAGGGCGGTGTGGAACTATGTGACCACCGGACTGGAGAACATGACCGAATATACCGTGACAGGCGAGGGCATGGAGGAAGGGGCACAGGTCATCGTGACCGGAAACGTGAACCTTGCGCATGAGTCTCCTGTAAAAGTGATACATTAAAACATGTCCGTCCTATGGTAAGATTTCTGATTAAAAGACCGATAGCGGTACTCATGGCTTTCACCGCCTGCTTCATCGTGGGCCTGGTGACTTACTTCTCGCTGCCCGTATCGCTGCTTCCGGACATAGATATTCCGCAGATTACCGTGCAGGTGAGCGGGGAGAACTCGTCGGCCCGCGAGCTGGAGAATACCATGGTGGCTCCACTGAGAAGGCAGCTCATGCAGGTGTCGGGGCTCAGCGAGATGCGGAGCGAAACACGCGACGGGTCGGGCATCATCCGCCTGTCGTTCGATTTCGGCACGGATACCGACCTGGCCTTCATCGAGGTGAACGAGAAGATTGACGCGGCCATGAACAGCCTGCCCAGGGATGCGGCAAGGCCGAAGGCTGTCAAGGCGAGCGCGACGGACATCCCGGTGTTCTACCTGAACATGACGCTGAAGAAGGATGTGCCTTACCGGGAAACTGACGGGGATGCCTTTCTGGAGATGTGCACGCTGGCGGAGAACGTGGTGAAGCGGCGCATCGAACAGCTGCCGCAGGTGGCCATGGCCGACATGACGGGGGTACCGCAGAAGATGCTGCGCATCGTGCCGGATATGGGCAGGATGGAGAGCCTGGGCCTTGGCATTGCCGACCTGGAGGACATCCTCTCATCAAACAACGTGGAACCGGGGAGTATGCTGGTGCGCGACGGGTATTATGAATACAACATCCGCATCGCCTCCATCCTCCGTACGCAGGAGGACGTGCGGCAGATCTGGTTCAACCGCAACGGACAGGTGAGGCAGCTGGGGGACATCTGCGACGTGCAGACGGTTACCCGTAACGAGACGGGGCGCTCACTGGCAGGAGGGAAGCGGGCGGTGACGCTGGCCATCATCAAGCAGGGCGAGGAGAACATGGACAACCTGCGCCGTGAGCTGAAGGAAACCACGGATTATTTCACAAGGATATATCCCGACATAGAGTTCAGCATCAGCCGGAACCAGACGGAGCTGCTGGACTATACCATATCGAACCTGCAGCAGAACTTCACGCTGGGTTTCCTGTTCATCTTCATCGTGGCGGTGTTCTTTATCGGCGACGTGCGTTCGCCGCTGGTCATCGGCATCACCATGATTGCCTCGGTGGTGATCACGTTCTTTTTTTTCTACCTCTGCCGGGTCTCGCTCAACGTGATCTCGCTTTCGGGACTGATCCTGGCGGTGGGCATGATGATTGACAATGCCATCATCGTGACGGAGAACGTGTCGCAGTACCGTGAGAAGGGGTATTCGCTGAAGCGTGCGGCCGTGGCGGGAACCTCGGAGATGATCACGCCGATGCTGAGCTCGTCGCTCACCACCATCGCGGTGTTCGTGCCGTTGGTGTTCATGAGCGGGATAGCCGGGGCCATCTTCATGGACGAGGCGTTTTCCATCACCTCGGGACTGATGGTGTCGTATTTTTCGGGCATCATGCTGCTGCCCGTGCTGTATGTGCTGTTCTACCGTACGGGCATCAGGAAGCACAACTGGTTTACCGCTAACTTTAAGAATCTGCTCAGGAACGAATGGCTGACACGGTTCTATGATGCGGGTATTGAGTGGGTGTTTGCACATAAGACTGTTACCATGTTTCTTGCCATCGTGTCGCTGCCGCTGTGTGTGCTGATGTTTATGGTGATTGACAAGGAGCGTATGCCGGAGATTGACCAGAACGAGGTGGTGGTGGGCATTGAATGGAACGAGAACATCCATGTGGACGAGAACAACCGCAGGGTGAACGCCATGCTGGCCCTGGCCGATTCGCTGGTGGTGGAGCATACGGCCTACGTGGGCATGCAGGACTATCTGCTGGGCACGGAGAACGAACTTTCCACTTCCGAGGCGGAACTGTATTTCCGGACGGCGGAGCCGGAGCAGATTCCGGTACTGACCGGACTTTTGGAAAAGGCCGTCCGGAAGGATTACCCTGCGGCTGTGGTGACTTTTTCGCCGCCGGTGACCATCTTCGAGAAGCTTTTCGTCACGGGGGAACCCGACCTGGTGGCGCAGCTCCGCAGGGCCGACCGCGCATCGGTTCCGGAGGCGGGGGAAGTGCGGGAGATAGAGGATGCCATGGCCCGGAAGACCGGCTGTGCGCTCGAGGGCACGCCTTTCCGCAGCCAGCTGGACATGGAGGTGGACCGCAGCCGCCTGCTCCTGTACAATGTGGACTATAACGAGGTGGTGAGGGTGCTCCGTACGGCCTTGAAGGACAACCAGGTCTCTACCCTGCGTTCGTACCAGCAGTATCTGCCCATCGGCATCGCCGGAAGGGAGATGAGCGTGAACCGCATCCTGGCGGAGACGATGGTGGAGACCCGGATGGACGCGGCTTCGGGAGAAAGGAACTATATCCCTTTACGCGAGCTGGTACGTATAGTTCCCGACGAGGACCTGAAGGAGATTACCGCCGGACGCAACGGGGAGTATATCCCGGTGAATTTCTATGAGGTGAAGGATGTGCCGCAGGTGATGGACGGCGTGCGCAGGGCAGTCGACAGTGACAGCCGCTGGGATGTGTCGTTCGGCGGAAGTTTCTTCTCCAACAAAAAGATGATGGGTGAGCTGACGGTAATCCTGTTCATCTCGGTGCTGCTGATGTATTTCATCCTCTGCGCCCAGTTTGAGAGTTTCCTGCAGCCGCTGATTGTGCTGGCGGAGATTCCGATGGACATCGCCTTCGGACTGGTGCTGCTGTGGGCCACGGGGCATACTATGAATCTGATGTCGGCCATCGGCATCATCGTTTCCTGCGGTATCGTGGTGAACGACTCCATCCTGAAGCTGGACTCCATCAACGAGCTGCGCAGGGAAAGCATGCCGCTGCTGGAGGCCATCCATACGGCAGGACACCGGAGGCTGAGGGCCATCATCATGACGACGCTGACCACGGTGTTCGCCATGGTGCCCCTGCTCTTCACGTCCGACCTGGGTTCGGAGATGCAGCGTCCGCTTTCGGTGGCGATGATCGGCACCATGATGGTGGGCCTCGTCATCAGCCTTTTTGTCATTCCGCTTATTTACTGGTTTATCTATAGAAAACATGAAGTCAAGAAGATTTAGCATACTGTTCCTGCTGCTCTGTGCGGCGGGAATGAAGGCCCAGCACGTGCTGCGGCTGGATTTGAAGGAGACCATCACGATGGCCAACGACAGCTCGCTGTCGGCTTTCCGTTATCAGAACATGTACCTGTCGGGCTACTGGGAGTACCGCAGCTACAAGGCGGCGCGTCTGCCGAGCCTCACGCTGAACATGACCCCGGCACAGTATTACCGCTACATCACGCAGCGTTACGACTCGCAGGAGAATGTCGACGTGTACCGCGAACAGCAGATGCTGAGCGTCAGCGCGGGGCTGAGCGTGGCGCAGAACTTCGACCTGCTGGGCGGTACGTTCTATGTGGACACGCAGCTGGACTACATGCGGAACTTCGGCGACACGAAGTCGACGCAGTTTTCCAGCATCCCTTTCCGTATAGGCTACCAGCAGGAACTGCTGGGCTTCAATGCTTTCCGCTGGGACCGGAAGATAGAGCCTTTGAAGTTCGAGAAAGTGAAGAAGCAGTATCTCTACAATGCAGAAAGCGTGTCGGAAGAGGCGGTAAGCTATTTCTTTACCCTTGCCATGGCGCAGGCCGATTATGAACTGGCACGGGACAATGTGGCCACCACCGATACGCTGTATGCCGTCGGGGAGCAGCGCCAGAAGATTGCGGCCATCTCACAGGCCGACCTGCTGACACTGAAGCTGGACAAGGTGAATGCGCGCAACACGCTGAAGAATGCGGAGATAACGCGCAAGCGTGCGATGTCGGCACTGGCCACATTCCTGAACCTGGACCGCAACGCGTACATCGAGCTGGAACTTCCGTCGCGTCCGCGGTATGTTGACGTGCCGGCCGACCGGGCCATGGTGCTGGCGCGGGAGAACAATCCGACGTACCTGGAACAGCGCCAGAACGTGCTGGAGGCGGAGCGTGAGGTGGACCGCACGAGGAAGGAGTCGCGTTTCAATGCCAGTTTCAATGCCAGCGTGGGCTTCAACCAGGTGGCCGACAACTTCAGTGCAGCGTACCGGAACCTGCTTCAGCAGGACCTGGTGTCGTTCACGGTTTCCATTCCGCTGATAGACTGGGGCGTGAGAAAGGGCAAGTACAACATGGCCAAGAATAATCTGAACGTGGTGAAGATTGCCGCCCGTCAGGAAGAAATCAGCCTGGAGGAGGATGTGATGATGACGGTGAGTGACTTCAACGTGCAGCAGGACCTGATAGCCAGTGCCTCGGAGGCGCTCGACCTGGCGGAGCTGGCCTACGACCAGACGCGCAGGCGTTTCATTATCGGCAAGTCGGACATCAGCAGCCTGACGCTGGCCCTGAACCGCCAGCAGGAGGCGCGGAAGAACTACATACAGGCGCTCCAGAACTATTGGCTGAACTACTACAAGATCCGCAAGCTCACGCTGCACGACTTTGAGACGGGCATGTCGCTTTCCGACCGTTTTGATTTTGAGAACCGTTTGAGATGAAGGGGCCATGAGCAGGAAAGATAAAACAGAAGGCCGGCCGCTGGTCTGGTCGTCGTTCACCCTGATAGTGACGTTCGTGTGCCTGTCACTGGTGGGAGTGGCGCTGGCGCCTCTGCTGCCGGTGAAGCTCTCGCCTTCGCGCGACATGCTGGGACTGTCGGTGTCGTTCTCCATGACGGGAAATTCGGCCCGGGTGGTGGAGACGGAGGTCACCAGCCGTCTGGAGGGCATGCTGGCCCGGGTGAACGGCATCCGTAGCATCAGTTCCACTTCCGACAACGGGGGCGGGCGCATCGACATGGAGCTGGACCGCCATGCGGATATCGGGGTGACCCGCTTTGAGGTGTCCACCCTTATCCGGCAGCTGTGGGCGCAGCTTCCCGAAGGGGTGAGCTATCCGCTCATCTCCACGCAGCGGAGCGACGGGAACGCCTCACGTCCTTTCATGACCTACACGCTGAACGCTCCCGCCACGCCCATCGTGATACAGAAGTACGGCGAGGAACACATCAAGCCGCTGGTTGCGGCATTGGACGGGGTGTATAAGGTGGAGCTGAGCGGTGCCACGCCCATGGAGTGGCGTATCATGTACGACAATGTGCAGTTGGAGCGCATCGGGGTGGGGGTACAGGATATCCTGACCGCCATTGAGGAAAGGTATGGCCGTGAGTTTCTGGGGATTTGTGAGCTGGAGACGGCCCGCGGGACAGAATGGATACGGCTGGTGCGTACTACCGAAGGCAGTCCGGAGGGGTTTGTCCCCTCGGAGATTGCGGTGAAGGCGGCCGACGGGAGCATGGTGCCGCTGGACCGGCTGGTCAGGGTGACGCGCACGGAGGAGGAACCCACATCGTACTACCGCATTAACGGGCTGAACTCGGTGTATCTGTCCGTCACCGCCTCGGAAACGGCCAACCAGCTTGCCCTGGCAGAGAAGGTCAGGAAGGTGATAGCCGAAGCGGAGGCCGTGATGCCGGCCGGATACGAAATCCATACGGGCTATGATGCCACGGAATACATCTCGAAGGAGCTGGATACGATTTATTTCCGTACGGGAATCACCGTGCTGATCCTGCTGCTGTTCGTGGCGGTGATTACGCGCAACCTGCGGTATCTCTTCCTGATAGTGGCCGGACTGGCGGTGAACATTGCCGTGGCCGTCATCCTGTATTATGCGCTGGGGCTGGAAATCCAGCTTTATTCGCTGGCGGGCATCACCATTTCGCTGAACCTGGTGATAGACAACATCATCGTCATGACCGACCATATCCTGAGAAGGCGCAACCTGAAGGCGTTCATGTCGGTGCTGGCGGCCACGCTGACCACTATCGGGGCGCTGGTCATCATCTTCTTCCTCGACGAGAAGATACGCCTGAACCTGCAGGACTTTGCGGCGGTGGTGATTGTCAACCTGGGCATCTCGCTGCTGGTGGCCCTTTTCTTCGTGCCTCCGATGATAGAGAAAACCGGTCTGCGAAAGGGAAAGCCGGCACATCCGCGGCTGTGGGTGAAGCGGGGGGCCGTGCATTTCACCCGCTTTTACCGGGGGATGGTCGTGCTGCTGAGCCGCTATCGGGCGGTCGCCTTCCTTCTGCTGGTGCTTGGTTTCGGACTTCCGGTATTTATGCTCCCGGAGAAGATAGAGGAGGCGGAGCAGAAAGGAGCCTGGGCGGAGTGGTATAATAAGATTTTCAACAATACAACCTACCGGGAAGACATCAAGCCTGTAGTGGACAAGGTGCTGGGCGGTTCTCTCCGTCTCTTTGCCGAGAAGGTATACGACGGCAGCTATTTCAACCGTGACGAGAGTGAGGTGGTGCTGTATATCAACGCCACCCTTCCCAACGGCAGTACGCTGGAGCAGATAAACGTGCTGATTAAGAAGATGGAGACTTATCTGAGCGGGTTCAAGGAGATACGCCAGTTTCAGACATCGGTGTACAATGCGCGCCGGGCAAGCATCCAGGTGTTCTTCAAGAAGGAGTACGGCCATACGGGCTTTCCCTACGTGCTGAAGTCGGACGTGGTGAGCAAGTCGCTGACCCTGGGCGGGGGAAGCTGGAGCGTGTACGGGCTGCAGGACCAGGGCTTCAGCAACGACGTGCGGGAGAGTGCCGGCAGTTTCCGCATAAAGATGTACGGCTACAACTACGACGAGCTGGGCCGCTGGGCAGAGGAGATGAAGAAGCTGCTGCTTTCCCACCGCCGCATCAAGGAGGTGACCGTCAGTTCGGAGTTCTCGTGGTGGAAGGATGACTATACGGAGTTCTACCTGGAGTTTGACAAGCGCAGGATGGCGGAGGAGAACCTGACGGCCTACGACCTGTTTGCGGTGCTGCGTCCGGTATTCATGCGCGACCAGCTGGCGGGCAGCATCCTTTACGACAACGGTGTGGAATATCTGCGGCTGTCGTCCGCCCAGAGCCGGGACTATGATGTATGGGCTTTCATGTCGGTGCCGTTTCTGGTGAAGGGCAAGCAGTACAAGCTCTCCGATCTGGCCGTGCTGGCGAAAGGGCAGGCCCCGAAACAGGTGGCCAAGGAGAACCAGCAGTACAGGCTCTGCCTGCAATATGAGTACATCGGCTCGTCGGAACAGGGCAAGAAACTGCTGGAGAAGGACATCGAAACCCTCCGGGAGCGCCTTCCGATGGGATATACCGTGGAGAGTGACAGTGCCTACTGGAGCTGGGGGAAGGAAGACCACAGCCAGTATTTCCTGCTGCTGATTGTCATTTCCATCATCTTCTTCATATCGGCCATCCTCTTCAACTCGCTGAGTCAGCCGCTGTCCATCATCTTCGTGATTCCGGTGTCGTATATCGGGGTGTTCCTCACGTTTTATCTGTTCGGCCTGAACTTCGACCAGGGAGGTTTCGCTTCCTTCGTGCTGCTGTGCGGCATTACGGTGAACGCAAGCATCTACATCCTGAACGAGTATAATGCCATCCGCAGGAATTTCCCGGGACTGTCACCGCTGAGGGCCTATACCAAGGCATGGAACGTGAAGGTCATTCCCATCTTCCTGACGGTGATGTCGACCATCCTCGGATTCGTGCCGTTCATGATAGGCGAGAAGACCCCGTTCTGGTTCCCGCTGGCCGCCGGAACCATCGGCGGACTGGTGATGTCGGTTATCGGTATCTTTATCTATCTGCCGATACTTAGTGTGTCGGGGATTATCAGAAAAGTAATATTGCAATCAAAGGTATAAATTCTATTATAAATAAATGTACCGAGATATTTTTTGAAGCATTCATTATACTGGAGTATTATGAATTAAAGAAGTATGTTGTATCTTACGATAGCCGCATAAAAAAGGCCGGATTCTCAAAATTGAGACCGGCCTTTAGTTTTAGGTATATAGGAACTAATACCTTTGGTAAAATATGATTATTTCAGCATTTTCTGAGCTTGTTTCAGCATCTTTTCTGCTTGTTTTACGGCATTTTTCAGTTCCTTGCTTTCAGCACCGTTAGCTTTCTTCTGTGTCTTTTCCAACTGAGTAGAAAGTTGTTTTACGCGTGCTTCAGCTTCTTCTTTTGATACTTCAGCTTTCTTTGATTTTGCCAACCATTCTTTCATACCCTGTGCTTTGAGTGAAAGGGTAGCAGTTTCAGCAGCCAGTTCGGCAGCAGTTTCATCTTCCGGAGTAGCAAATGCATGGTGGAAGCCTTTCACGTCGTTCCAGTGTCCGCGAGTAAAGTCGGGGAATGCTACAGCTGCACATCCGTTGTCCATAGAGATGGCTCCCAGTTCGGCCAATGCACACCATTCAGCCAAGTCGTATACGTCCATATCCAATGGCAGACCGTTCTGCAGACAGTATACCATACGGCTGTCCATGATGAAGTCCATACCACCGTGTCCACCTACTTCTTTTGCCATTTCACCGTATTTCTTCAAGATAGGATGCTGGTATTTGTTGACCAGTGCTTCCATTTCTTTTTCCGGAAGGAATGAGTGAGAACTCAGGTTGTCTACTTTCGGCTGTACGCCAGAAGCTTTCATCTGAGCAGCGTCTACGGCATAGCCTTCTACCGGATATTTATTAGCGAATCCTTTTGTTCCTGTCAGCTGATACAGACGGTTGTAAGGCTGAGGATTCATTACGTTGTGCTGGATTTCGATTACTTTACCGTTTTCTGTACGGATAAGTGTAGTAGTGTGGTCACCGTTACGGAATTCATCGCAAGGTTCGCCGGTTGCTTTTTCTACCAATGCTTTTCCGTGTACCGATTTTGTATCCATTGCTACCAGGGTAGTCATACGGTCACCACGGTGAATATTCAATGCCTGAGCTACAGGGCCAAGGCCGTGAGTAGCGTATACGTCGCCACGGTTTTCTTTGTTGTAACGCAAGCGCCATCCCAGTTTGTCTTCTTTTCCGTTTTTCCAGTAGTAAGGCCAGAAATCATCCAGGTTGTGGATGTAAGCTCCTTGTGCGCGAAGTACTTCTCCGAATACTCCCTGCTGTGCCATGTTCAGGGTGTTCATTTCGAACCAGTCATAGCAGCAGTTTTCCAGAATCATACAGTGCTTGCGAGTGGTTTCAGACAGGTTGATAAGTTCCCAGCACTGTTCCAGATTCATAGCCGACGGAACTTCGATGGCTACGTTCTTTCCATGTTCCATGGCATATTTGGCAATCGGGAAGTGGTGATCCCAGTCGGCTGCAATGTATACCAGGTCAATGTCTTCGCGTTCGCAGAGTGCTTTATATCCTTCTGCGCCTGAATATACTGCAGCTTCGGGCAGACAAGCTTTCTGAAGGTATTTCTGACATCTTTCTGCACGTTCTTTTTCATAGTCGCACAAAGCTACGATTTTAGTTCCGGCAATGTGAGTGAAACGTTCCACAGCTCCCGGACCACGCATTCCCAGTCCTACGAAACCTACACGTACAACGTTCATTTTAGGTACAGTCAAACCGATTACGGATTCCTGACCTGCAGGGCGTTCTGGAGATTTTATAACGATGGTACCTTTGTTCCATTCCCACTGAGTGGAAGGTGAAAGGCTTTGAGCAAGCAATTGAGCAGGTGTACAAGTTAAGGTTAAAACGGTGCAAGCACCAACAATCATTTTTCCAAAATGTTTCATAGCTTTAGTTGTTTTTAAAGTTGAATTTTAATTGGTGGCAAAGATATAAAAAAACATCAATATACAAATGTTTTTTCTAAAAAACGCGCAGATATTAAAAAAGAATAAGAATTAGTTTCTTTAAATGAAATAAAATAAGGTATATTGAGAGGGGTTCTTAAATAAATGAATGTTGAAAAAGGTCTTTCTGTAGGAGGAGAAAAGTTGAAAGCGTGGAGGTTTGTAGGGGGAGAAGCAGTAGGAATATGTATAGTATATAGAAATAATGGAGGTGATAAACTGACAACAAAAAATGTATTGTTTCTTACGAATAATAATTTATTCGAAAAAAAAGTGTCATTTTATTTGCATGTTACAAAAAACCCTTTACCTTTGCATCTGTAAACAAAAAACGAGAAGAGGCAGATATGATTACACTGAATACATTGGTAAACCTGGCAGTCCTGCATATTATTCGCGTCGTGGTCGTGGCACCAAGAGGTGAGAAGGTTTCGTGTATGTAATCATGCAGTTGTGATAATATGGAAAGCCTTTCTCACCAGACGATGAGAGAGGCTTTTTAATTAAAGAGTGAGGAAAATGAAACATCAGTTACGTAGTTCGATGAGCACGGAAGGTCGCCGCATGGCAGGTGCCAGAGCGTTGTGGGTGGCCAATGGAATGAAAAAGGAAATGATGGGAAAGCCGATTATCGCCATCGTGAATTCTTTTACACAATTTGTACCGGGGCATACTCACCTGCATGAAATCGGTCAGCAGGTCAAGGCTGAAATTGAGAAGCTGGGATGCTTTGCGGCTGAATTTAATACCATTGCCATCGACGACGGAATCGCGATGGGGCATGACGGAATGTTGTATTCTTTGCCTTCGCGCGACATCATCGCCGACAGCATAGAATATATGGTGAATGCACACAAGGCAGATGCGATGGTATGTATCTCCAACTGTGACAAAATTACCCCGGGGATGCTGATTGCGTCCATGCGTCTGAATATTCCTACTGTGTTTGTGTCTGGCGGGCCGATGGAGGCCGGAGAGTGGGGCGGACAGCATCTGGATTTGATTGATGCCATGATTAAGTCGGCCGATTCTACGGTGAGCGATGAAGACGTAGCTGAAATTGAACGTCATGCTTGTCCGGGATGCGGAAGCTGCTCGGGTATGTTTACTGCCAACTCTATGAACTGCCTGAATGAGGCCATCGGTCTGGCACTTCCGGGAAATGGTACCATCTTGGCTACTCATGCCAACCGTAAGCAGTTGTTCAAGGATGCAGCCGCATTGATAGTGAAGAATGCTTATAAATATTATGAGGAAGGAGACGACAGTGTGCTGCCACGCAGTATCGCCACTCGTCAGGCTTTTCTGAACGCCATGACGCTCGACATTGCCATGGGTGGTTCTACCAATACGGTGCTTCACCTGCTGGCTGTGGCTCACGAAGCGGAGGTGGATTTCAAGATGGATGACATTGATATGTTGTCACGTCGGGTGCCTTGTCTTTGCAAGGTGGCTCCCAATACACAGATGTACCATATTCAGGATGTGAACCGTGCTGGAGGTATCCTGAATATTCTGGGTGAACTGGCCAAAGGCGGATTGCTGGATACTACGGTTCGCCGTGTAGACGGTACGACACTGGCGGAAGCTATTGCAAAATATGCTGTTTGTGTACCGGAAGTCGATGCAGAAGCACAGCGCATTTATTCAAGTGCACCGGGCGGAAAGTTCTGTATTCAGTTAGGCGCACAGAATGCCACTTATAAGGAACTGGATACCGACCGTGCCAACGGATGCATCCGCGACTTGCAGCATGCGTACAGCAAGGATGGTGGTTTAGCTGTATTGAAAGGAAACATCGCACAGGATGGCTGTGTGGTAAAAACAGCTGGAGTGGATGAAAGCATCTGGAAGTTCTCCGGACCGGCCAAGGTGTTCGATTCACAGGAAGCTGCCTGTGAGGGAATCTTGGGAGATAAGGTTGTGAGCGGCGATGTAGTAGTCATTACTCACGAAGGTCCGAAAGGTGGTCCGGGTATGCAGGAAATGCTTTATCCTACTTCTTATATCAAATCCAACCATTTGGGAAAAGAATGTGCGCTGATTACCGACGGACGTTTCAGTGGAGGAACTTCCGGACTGAGTATCGGACATATTTCTCCGGAAGCAGCTGCCGGAGGTAACATCGGTAAGATTGTAGATGGTGACATCATTGAAATAGATATTCCTAACCGCTCTATCAATGTGAAGCTCTCGGATGAAGAACTGGCTCAGCGTCCGATGACACCGGTGACACGCGACCGGAAAGTTTCGAAGGCACTGAAGGCATACGCCAGCATGGTGAGTTCAGCAGATAAAGGTGGAGTGAGAATCGTAGAATAAAGAGAGGCTTATGAGTAAAGAAAAAATATCAGGTTCGGAAGCATTGATGCGCTCTTTGGAGCATGAAGGCGTGAAGACGCTTTTCGGCTATCCGGGAGGAGCTATCATGCCGGTATTTGATGCGTTGTATGACCATCGCGACAGATTGAATCACATTCTGGTTCGTCATGAACAAGGGGCTGCACATGCAGCTCAAGGTTTTGCCCGTGTATCGGGAGAAGTGGGTGTTTGCCTGGTGACAAGTGGTCCGGGGGCTACCAATACCATTACAGGAATAGCCGATGCCATGATTGACAGTACACCGATTGTGGTGATTGCCGGTCAGGTGGGAGCCGGATTGCTGGGTACGGATGCCTTTCAGGAAGTTGACCTGGTGGGTGTGACGCAGCCGATTTCCAAATGGAACTATCAGATTCGCCGTGCGGAGGATGTGGCTTGGGCAGTGGCTCGTGCGTTCTATATCGCACGTAGTGGACGTCCGGGACCGGTGGTACTCGACTTTGCCAAGAATGCGCAGGTGGACATGACGGATTATGAGCCGGTAAACGTCGATTTCATTCGCAGTTATGACCCGGATCCTGAAACTGATTCTACGGCAGTAGCTGAGGCGGTTGCCTTAATCAATGCAGCCAAACGTCCGTTGGTGCTGGTTGGCCAGGGAGTAGAATTGGGTAATGCTCAGAAAGAGTTGCAAAATTTTGTAGAAAAGGCAGACATCCCGTGTGGATGTACCTTGCTGGGTTTGTCGGCTTTGCCAAGCAATCATCGCTTGAATAAAGGTATGCTGGGTATGCACGGTAATTTAGGCCCGAATGTGAAGACCAACGAATGTGATGTGCTGATTGCCGTAGGTATGCGTTTCGATGACCGTGTGACGGGAAAATTGGAAACCTACGCCAAACAGGCCAAAATAATTCATTTGGATGTGGACCCTTCGGAAATCGGAAAGAATGTGGCGGTAGATGTACCGGTATTAGGAAACTGCAAACGCACCTTGTCTTTACTTACTGAATTGATTCAGCCGCAGAAACATGAGGAATGGATTGCAAGTTTCAAGTCATACGAGGAGAAGGAGTTCAATCAGATAATCGAAAAAGAAGTATTCCCGAAAGAAGGACCGATTAATATGGGTGAAGTGGTGAATGCAGTCAGCGAAGCTACCCATAATGAAGCGATTCTGGTGACCGATGTAGGTCAGAACCAGATGATGGCTTGCCGTTACTTCAAATTCACTAAACCTCGCAGTATCGTTACTTCCGGTGGTATGGGAACCATGGGATTCTGTCTTCCGGCTGCCATTGGGGCAACATTCGGTCGTCCGGACCGTACGGTGTGTGCCTTTATGGGTGACGGAGGTTTACAGATGACCATGCAGGAGCTGGGCACGGTGATGGAACAGAAGTCTCCGGTCAAGATTATATTGATGAACAACAATTACCTGGGTAATGTGCGTCAGTGGCAGGCTATGTTCTTCAATCGCCGTTATTCCTTTACTCCGATGATGAATCCGGATTACATGCAGATTGCTTCGGCTTATGGAATTGCTTCACGAAGAGTGATGAGCCGTGAGGAGCTGAACGACGGCATTCAGGAAATGTTATCGACCGACGGTCCTTTCCTGTTGGAGGTTTGTGTGGTAGAAGAAGGAAACGTGTTGCCGATGACTCCTCCGGGAAGTTCGGTCAACTATATGTTAATGGAATGTTGAGAGGAGAAGGAGATGAATTATGAATAGCAACAAGACTTTATATACAATCATCGTTCATTCGGAAAACATTGCCGGTATATTAAATCAGATTACGGCTGTGTTTACCCGTCGTCAGATAAACATTGAAAGTCTGAATGTGTCGGCTTCTTCCATAAAGGGAGTGCACAAATATACCATTACTTGCTGGACTACTCCAGATGTGATAGATAAGGTGGTGACACAAATCGAGAAGAAGATAGACGTGATTCAGGCGCATTATTTCACGGATAAGGAGATTTTCCAGCGTGAAGTAGCCATGTACAAGGTTGCTACTCCGGAGTTTCAGACCAATCCGGAAGCTTCGAAGGTGATTCGTCGTTACAGTGCTCATATCGTAGAGGTGAATCCTACTTTTTCAATCGTGGAAATGGTGGGAATGAGTGATGACATCACGTCGTTGTATCAGGAACTGAAACAGCTGAACTGTGTGTTGCAGTTTGTACGCTCCGGGCGTATTGCCGTTTCGACAAGTTGCTTTGAACGGGTGAATGAGTATCTGGCACACCGCGAAGAACGGTATCAGAATCAAAAAGATTGAGATATGACAGAGGACAGTAAAGTTGGAACTTACCGGTTTGTAGCCGAACCGTTTCATGTGGATTTTATGGAACGGCTGACTATGGGCGTATTGGGCAACCATTTGCTGAACTGCGCCGGGTTTCATGCAGCCGACAGAGGATTTGGTATTGCCACGCTGAATGAGAATCATTACACGTGGGTGCTTTCCCGACTGGCAATTGAACTGGAGGATATGCCTCGCGCATACGAAAGTTTCTCCATACAGACATGGGTGGAAAATGTGTACCGTCTGTTTACGGACCGAAATTTTGCCATCCTGGATAAAGACGGAAAAGCCATTGGTTATGCCCGTTCGATATGGGCCATGATCAGTATGGAAACCCGCAAGCCGGCCGATTTGCTGACACTGCACGGTGGGTCGATAGTTGACTATGTATGCGTGAAGGACTGTCCGATTGACAAACCCGGACGCATCAAGGTGAGTCATCCGGAGCTGGTGGGCGAATGTCAGGTGAAATACAGTGACATTGACTTGAACGGCCACGTGAACAGCATCAAGTACATCGAGCATATTCTGGATTTGTTCCCTATGGAAATGTTCCGTGAAAAGCGTATCCGTAGGTTTGAGATGGCCTATGTGGCTGAAAGTTATTACGGAGATACCTTGAGCTTCTATCGGGAGCAGACAGGCGAAAACGAATACGATGTAGAGGTGAAGAAAAACGGCTCGGAGGTCGTAGTCCGGAGTAAAGTGATTTTTAGAGATTAACATTATACTAACAACTAGCAGCTTCAGGCTGCGTAAAAAGATTGTAAGAAAATTATGGCACAAATGAATTTTGGCGGAGTTATTGAAAATGTAATGACCCGCGAAGAGTTTCCATTGGAAAAAGCACGTGAAGTATTGAAAGATGAAACCATTGCAGTTATCGGTTACGGTGTACAGGGACCGGGTCAGTCTTTGAACCTGCGTGACAACGGTTTCAACGTCATTGTCGGACAGCGTCAGGGTAAGACCTACGACAAAGCTGTGGCTGACGGATGGGTACCGGGAGAAACTTTGTTCAGCATTGAAGAAGCTTGCCAGAAAGCTACTATAATTATGTGTTTGTTGTCGGATGCAGCTGTGATTTCTGTATGGCCTACTATCAAGCCTTGTCTGACTGCAGGAAAAGCATTGTACTTCTCTCACGGTTTTGCCATTACTTGGAATGACCGTACAGGCGTAGTTCCTCCGACAGATGTAGATGTAATCATGGTAGCTCCGAAAGGTTCAGGTACTTCTTTGCGTACCATGTTCCTCGAAGGCCGTGGCTTGAACTCTTCTTATGCTATCTATCAGGATGCTACGGGCAAGGCTTACGAACGTACCATCGCATTGGGTATCGGTATCGGTTCCGGTTATCTGTTCGAAACAACTTTCCAACGTGAGGCTACTTCTGACTTGACAGGTGAACGTGGTTCATTGATGGGCGCTATCCAAGGTTTGTTGCTGGCACAGTACGAAGTATTGCGTGAAAACGGTCATACTCCTTCTGAAGCATTCAATGAAACAGTAGAAGAACTGACTCAGTCATTGATGCCGTTGTTTGCAAAGAACGGTATGGACTGGATGTATGCTAACTGTTCCACTACTGCTCAACGCGGTGCTCTCGACTGGATGGGCCCGTTCCACGATGCTATCAAACCGGTTGTACAGAAATTGTATCAGAGCGTGAAGTCAGGTAACGAAGCTCAGATTTCTATCGACAGCAACTCTCAGCCTGACTATCGTGAAAAACTGAATGCAGAATTGAAAGCATTGCGTGAAAGCGAAATGTGGCAGACTGCAGTAACCGTACGTAAACTTCGTCCGGAAAACAACTGATAAAAGTCAGTCGAAAATAAATGCATTGGCCGTCCGGTATCCGAAAGATGCCGGACGGCTTTTTTTATTTGGATGAACAAGAATCTGTGATATTTTGTACCTTTGTGGCAACCCTATAGAATGTGTATGAATAAATTTGCTATTTTGCTGCTGGGTTTTCTTTGCCTGGCAGGGGCGGTGTCCGGACAAAGTCTGGAACAGACCACAGAGCAACGTCTGAAAGATTTTTTTACCAGTTATGAGACTTCGTATGCCTGTATCGGTAAATGCAAGCTGGAACGCTTTGAGGTGGAGCATGAGAAGAAGCTGCTGCGTGTGTATGCCAATCCGGCTTTTGGCTATCAGCCGTTTACGGAAGAAAATGTGTCGGCCATCTACCGTTTGTTGAAGCAGTCGCTACCGGGACCGGTGAATTATTATACCTTGCAGGTGTATGCCGACGGCAAGCTCATTGAAGACCTGGTGCCCAATGCGTACCGCAAGAAACAGGACAAGACGCGTCTGTATGGCAAATTGGAGGCGAAGGGAAATCCGTGGGTGACGAATGTGTCACGTCCGTATGAAATCAACCGGGGACTGGAGGGACGGCATATAGCCTTGTGGCAAAGCCATGGCAAGGTGTACCGGAACGAGCGGAATGAGTGGCGCTGGCAGCGGCCCAGACTGTTCTGTACTACGGAAGACCTGTTTACGCAGTCGTTCGTGGTGCCTTACCTGATTCCGATGCTGGAGAATGCGGGGGCAGTGGTTTTTACGTCACGTGAACGTGACTGGCAGCGTCATGAAGTGATTGTGGACAACAATACCTGCACAAAAGGCAGTCATTATCTGGAAGTGGAAGATAAAAAATACCGCTGGCAGGATACTGACAAACCAGGTTTTGCCCAGAAATACCAGCAGTATCCCGACAATTATAATCCGTTTACAGACGGTACCGCCCGCTTTATTCCTACTCAGGGGCAGCCTGAAAAAGCCTTTGCCGAGTGGATTCCTGATATTCCGGAAAAAGGGGAATACGCAGTGTACGTAAGTTATCAGACCCTGCCGGAGAGTGTGTCGGATGCCAAGTACCTGGTGTTCCATAACGGCGGGGTGACGGAGTTCAAGGTCAACCAGCAGATGGGAGGGAGTACCTGGGTGTACTTAGGTACCTTTGAGTTCGACAAAGGCCGGAACGACTATGGCATGGTGGTGCTGAGTAACGAAAGTTCCCAGAAAGGAGTGGTTTGTGCTGATGCCGTCCGTTTTGGTGGCGGTATGGGAAACATTGTGCGGGGCGGACAAGTGAGCGGAGTACCCCGTTACCTGGAAGGAGCGCGCTACTGGGCGCAGTGGGCCGGAATGCCTTATCCGGTATACAGCAAGAGTGAAGGAAAGAATGATTATACGGACGACATCAATGCCCGCTCGCTGACGGTGAATTACCTGAGTGGCGGTTCAGTGTACAATCCGACGGAAAAAGGATTGAAGGTACCGTTTGAAATGACACTGGGACTGCATAGTGATGCCGGATTCAAGACCGATGATGAACTGGTGGGTTCGCTGGGCATTTATACCACAGATTTCAATGACGGAAAGCTGAACAGTGGCGTATCCCGTTATGCTTCGCGCGACCTGACCGACATGGTACTGACCGGATTGCAGCGTGACATCTCTTCCCGTTTTGGTGTGCAGTGGGCCCGACGAAGTATGTGGAACCGGAACTACAGTGAAACCCGTCTGCCGGCTGTGCCTTCCATGATTCTGGAACTGCTCTCACACCAGAATTTTGCTGATATGAAGTGGGGACATAATCCGGATTTCAAGTTTACGGTGGGACGCTCCGTGTATAAGTCTGTGCTGAAGTATCTTTCTACCATGCACGGTACGGACTATGTGGTGCAGCCGCTTCCGGTGAATCACTTTGCCATCCGTGAAGGAAAGAAGAAAAATACCTTTACGCTGAACTGGAATCCGGTGGAAGATGTGATGGAACCCACTGCCAAGCCGCAGGGATACATTGTCTATACTCGTATCGGTTACGGCGGATTCGATAACGGGGTATATGTGCGCAAGCCGGAATATACGGTGAAAGTGGAGCCGGGACTGGTCTACAGCTTCAAGGTGACGGCCGTGAACCGGGGAGGAGAGAGTTTCCCTTCCGAGATTCTGTCTGCCTATAAGGCCAAGAGAAGCAAAGGTACCCTGCTTATCGTCAACGGATTCGATGCTACATCGGGGCCGGCAGAAGTCAACTCTGCTCTGTTGCAAGGGTTCGACCTGAAGGCTGATCCGGGAATTCCTGACGGACAGACACCTGCTTATTGCGGATACCAGCAGGGATTCAACCGCGACAAAGCCGGATTGGAAACGGGCGACGGACTGGGAGTAAGTGATGATGTCTTAGAAGGAAGACTGATTGCAGGCAATACCCGTGACTATGTATTCGTGCATGGCAAGGCCATTCAGCGTGCCGGACGCTATTCGTTCGTGTCATGCAGCGATGAAACCCTGGAAAGTGGAAGTACCGATTTGACTCACTATGACATGGTCGATTTGATTTGTGGTGCCGATGCCAAGACCTTTTCCGCTTCCATGCGAGAAGCACTGGCCAGTTATTGCCGTCAGGGAGGCTGTTTGCTAGTCAGCGGTTCGAAGTGGGGAACGAATTTGCAGAAAGACGATTTCGGTAAGAACGTGTTGAAATGCACGTACGGAGGTCGTTTCAGCAACCTTTCATCTGCTCCTGTGAAGGGAGCCGGTACAAGCTTCCGTATTCAGGGTGGAGCTAATGAAAGCATTTACGCCGTTCCGTCCATGGAGTGTGTGATGCCGGTGGAAGGAGCTTACTCTGCGTTTGCCTATACCAATGGAAATTACGGTAGCGGTACGGTTTATCGTGGAGAAGATTATCGTACTTTTGTGCTGGGATTCCCTTTGGAATGTGTGGAGAATACAGACGTTCGCACTTACCTCATGCAGACTATTGTACAAACCCTGTTGTCCAAAAAACGGCGGTAGGGCAAGTCATAAAAAAGGAATGTAATATTAAGAATAAAATAAGAGTGACAATATGGAAAATGATTTTTTGAAAGTAATTGAAACACGCCGTAGCTGCCGCAAGTATAAACCGGAGCAGATTACGGATGAAGAGTTGAAAGCCGTACTCGAAGCCGGTACTTATGCGCCGACCTCACGCGGTATGCAGTCGCCCTACATTGTGGCAGTGCAGAAGAAGGAAGTGCTTGCCCGGTTGGCAAAAATGAATGCCGAGATTATGGGAGTGACTTCGAATCCTTATTACGATGCACCTACCTACGTGCTGGTGTTTGCGCCCTCGCTGGCCAACAATCCGGTGCAGGACGGAAGTTGCGTACTGGAAAATATGATGCTGGCCGCTCATGCGCTGGGACTGGGCAGCTGCTGGATTCACCGCGAACGGGAAATGTTTGCTACGGAAGAAGGCAAGCAGCTGATGGAAGAGTGGGGGCTTCCGGAAGGATTGATGGGAATCGGTGCCCTTTCTTTGGGTTATCCTGACGGAGAGTCGGCTCCGGCAAAACCCCGCAAACCGGAATATTTCCGGGTAATAAAATAAGGCATAAAAAAACGCAAGGACGTTTCATTCAAAATGTCCTTGCGTTTGCTTTTAAACGCCCTTGCGTTTGGTTTCAAACGTCAAAGCGTTTTGGAAGAAACGTAAAGGCGTTTTTTTATGTATGTTTTCAAATTAGTCAATTGCCACAATTTCAAATACTTCCGCAACTCCCTCCAGGCGAATCTTAGCTACGTTCTTGTTGGCCAGTTCGATTCTTGCAAAAGGAGTTTCAATCATGGTTTCCGACACGACCTTACCCTTCTTGTCCAGCTGGATGCACTTCAACGGGGCAGACAGGCGGTTCATGAGCAGGGTATATGCCTTGACATTTTCCTTTACTCCGAAAGTCAGTGTCTTAGTGCTCTTGTAAGAAGTCGCCAGGTTGTTGTCGAAAGCATAGATGGCCTTGTCCAGACTGTCTGCTTCAAGTGAGAATCCCATGTTTTCTGGACGCAACGGATTTACGTCGAACGAGCGGACAGACGCATAGTTGGTGCGTTTGGAGTCCAGTCGTTTCAGGCGTACGTAGCGTGCTTTTTCCGGAGCTCCTTGCCAGTGGATGATGTATTGCTTGTCGAGTTCTCCGGTCAGTGCCTTCCAGGTTTTTCCGTCTGCCGAGCATTCCACGATGGCATGGTCGAAATAGTCCACATCATCCTTGGAATTTCTTCCCTGAAGGATCGAGATTTCTGTCACGTCACGCACGTCGCGCAGGTCTACACCAATCCAGTCGTTTGCTTTCTGAGCAATTCCCGAGGTATAGAAGGTTGTTGAATCATTGTCGAGCATCAGCTTGGTTTGTACGGTATGTGCACTGCTGAAAGAACCGATACCTCTGTAGTCAGTCGGTACCTTGCCCGACAGCTTTTTCAGGTACTCGTGTGCCATATCATCCATGGCATTTTCATAGAACGGCTGAAGTTTCAGCGTACCCGATTTGTGAGCTTCATAGCTTCTCCGGTCTTCGGGAGTCATGATATTCTGTATGTATTTTTCCCAGAACAGCGCATCGTCTTTACCTGAGCGGTAGATACGTGCCAGTTCGATGGCCTGCTTGCCGCGTGTACCTAATTTACCGAACTCTGTCAGCCAGGGGCGGAGCTCGTTAATCAGGGCCGCGTTCTTGCAACTGCTTTCCAGGCGTGCCGGTGCACTTTCTACTTTCTTGAATTCTTCTTCCAGTGCGTTAGCCGCTTCGTCTGTCCAGTCGGCAATACGGAAAGTCTGGGTTTCCCACGACTCATCCCGGCGGTATCCGTTTTCGGTATCACTGGAATGGATGGCGAAGGTGCGGTAGGCATCGGTTGCTTCCGGAACCAGTTCCGCCAGTCCGCGTTCCCAGTTGTCGATGGCATTGTAGTCGGCAATGTTCCAAGTATAATCGGCCACTCCGTATAAAGCCAGCTTGGAGGCTTCCCCGTGCTCCATCGGGTTGCTCACGATACCGCAGGTTTCATTAGCTGTGAGACTGGTATCCAGTCCGTACACCGGACCTTGAAGCAGGAAGTTGCGGATGTAGTCGGTCACCGGATAGTTCCACCAGTAATAAGCCGGACGCTTGATGCGCGAGTTGATGAAGTCGAGTGTTTCGGGTGTCAGGTCGCTGCACACCACGTCGCCCGTCCAGAACACCTTGATTTCAGGATTAAGCGTTTTTCCGTAGATGGCCAGACTACCTTTCTCGGTCGGGTTCGCCCAAAGTTTGGAGTAATCGGTAGGGCAGACCGTAAGCGGAGAAACATCGCCTTTCACCTTCACAAACTCTTCTGTCAATCGGTTGAGCAGTTCTGTCTGCTTCAGCGGGTTGGTACCCTCGCCGGAAATATCGTCAAAGAAGATGGCAAAATGACGCACCCCTAAGTCATACATCCAGTTGAACTTGTTGATCAGGTTCTGATAATCTTCCTCGTTCCACTTGATGTCCTGTCCCGGATGGATGGCCCATACAAAATCCACGTAGTTGTGGTTGCAGGCATCCACCAGTTCCTTGATGTGTTGCGCCTCTTTCTCCGGATAAGGCAATCGCCAGTTCGGACAGCTGTGATAATGGTCGTCTTTCGGACCGTATAAATAAGAATTCATCTTGAACTTTCCGTAGAAATCAATGAGCGACAGACGTACCTCGTGCGACCACGGAGTACCATAGAAGCCTTCCACTACTCCACGGTTAGGAAGGTCGGGATAATCGTTTATTTCTACAAAGGGAAGAGCACTGCCGGAAGAAACCGGGCTTTCCACCAGTTGCTTCAAGGTTTGTATGCCGTAGAAAGCACCGCGTTCGTCGAATCCCGTGATGGTGATTCCTTTCTCATTGACAACAAGGGCATAGGCACCCGACACCGCTTTTACATTTGCCTTACCGGCAACTTTCTGTCCGAAATCAATCGTCAGTTTAACTCCTTTCTTGTTCGGGGAAAGGAAATCAAGGTATCCCGCAAATTTACCCTGCTTGTCTTTCAGGTTGATACCCTGAGAAAGGTCGCACGTTTTTCCGGCCATCGTCACAATCTGATGAGGTTGCGGGTTCAGGATAAGTCCTTTGTGGTCTACTTTTTTTCCGGGAACAGCTTGTACATCTTGCTTCTCCGAGCGCTGGGAAGACAGATCGAATGTGTCTTGCGCGCATACATTGCCGTACATCAGTGAACACACAATGCCGGCGGTTACGCATTTTACATAATGATTCATTTTCATGATATGGATAATTTGAGGTAAATACAAGGTATTTGCTTGATTAAAACTCTGATTCAAAGATACGATTTGTTTCTGATACGTGCAAACGGAAGGAGATGGGGATTTTCAGTGTCTGCGTTTTTTATGATTGGCGGTTACATTCTGTCAAATATCTGATAAATGTCAATATTAAGTGTATTTAACTGCTTGTATGTACGTTTCTATTTTAATGCTATTTATTTTTGAATCAAATAATGAATCATATTGTTAACTTAAAATGAAACTATGAAACTGAGAGATTTAAGGTGGGTATTGTTTATCCCGTTAATATGTGGGATTTTGTCGTGTTCGCAAAAAGAGGTTACACTTGGAGATTTGGAAGTAATTCCACTTCCTAATGAAGTTTCTCAAGTGAACGACGGAACCTCTTTTGTAATCGATGAGTCGACCACAATATGTTATCCGGAAGGTAATGAGAAAATGAAGCGAAATGCAGAGTTCCTGGCTGCGTATATAAAGCAAGTTGCTGCTACCGAAGTAAGATTGTCTGCTGACGCTAAAGGTGGTGATAATTCCATTGTTTTAAGTTTGGATAATACTTTATCTAATGACGAGGGATATGAACTAAGTGTATCCAAAGAACAGATTTCTGTGAAAGGAAAAACTGAAGCAGGGGTGTTTTATGGGATACAGACTTTACATAAAGCATTGCCTGTAACAGATGGAACCACACTTGCGGCCATTCCTTGTGGAAGCGTAAAGGATTATCCGCGTTTTGGCTACAGAGGTTTTATGGTAGATGTAGGCCGGCACTTTTTCAGTGTTGATTATTTGAAAGAGATCATCGATATGCTTGCCTTACATAATATCAATTATTTTCACTGGCATCTTACAGAGGATCAGGGTTGGCGTATCGAAATCAAGAAATATCCGAAGCTGACGGAAATAGGTTCAAAAAGAAAGTGTACAATAAAAGATTGGGAAACAAAAGAACTTGACAGTATCCCTGTAAGCGGATATTATACTCAGGAAGAAGCGAAAGAAATTGTCAGATATGCCGCCGAACGGTATATTACCGTTATTCCGGAAATAGATATGCCGGGACACATGCTGGCTGCTTTGGCATCTTATCCGGAGCTGGGATGTACGGGGGGGCCTTATGAGGTGGCGACAACTTTTGGGGTTTTTAGAAATGTGTTGTGTGGAGGAAATGAAAAGACGTTACAGTTTGCAAAAGATGTGATTAATGAAATAATGGACATATTTCCTTCTCCCTATATCCATATAGGTGGAGATGAATGTCCTAAATACCACTGGAAAACTTGTGCCAAATGTCAGAAGAAAATCAGGGAATTAGGATTGAAGGCTTCAAAAGAACATACCAAGGAAAATCAGCTTCAGGCCTGGTTTATGGGTGAAGTGGAAAAAGAAATCCACAAACGAGGCAGGGAAATGATGGCATGGGATGAAATTTTGGCAGGGAACCCGGCAAAGTCGACTATTGTCATGGCTTGGACTACACCGGAAGCACGTTTGAAGTCAATAGAAAGCGGATATAGAACTATAGCCTGTCCGATATCGAATCTGTATTTTAGCAATCCTAAATATAATAAATTAAAGGGGTTGAGTAGTATAGAGAGAGTATATTCATTTGAACCGGTTCCTGAAGAAGCTACCTCAGAGCAGAAAAAGAACCTGTTTGGAGCACAGGCTTGCATCTGGACAGAATGGACTAAGGATAGTGTGAAGATGGAATGGCAGATGATGCCTCGTATTGCTGCTTTGGCTGAAATTCAATGGACTGAGCCTGCAAATAAAAATATCCAAGATTTCTTGAAGCGATTGAAGCATCAGTTGGACATATACGAGTTATATGGATATAACTATAAAGAGGATATACATGAAGCGTTAGATAAATAGGTGGCTAGAAGTTTGTTTTATAGGTTCTTGCGACTAAAAACAAAACACCCAACTTTACATCGTAAAGTTGGGTGTAATCATTTAAATTTACTGATTCTCAGTGTTCTGCGGAGAGACAGGCTCTCGAACTTATACTTTCACAGAATATCATAAAACTGCAAACAACTGATAATCAAGTGTAAATTACAATATAGAGTAAAACTAAATGTTTCTAAATGTCTTTTGCTATCTCAATAATTGGGTGTATATTTGGGTGTAGAATTTCAAACGCACCCAATTATGAATATCAAACGCAACATCATTTTCGCATTGGAGAGCCGAAAAAGAACGGTGTGCCAATCATAGAGAACGTACCCATCCGTATGCGTGTCATATACGCAAGCCAACGCATCGAGTTTACAACAGGCTACCGGATTGACGTAGCCAAATGGGATGCCGACAAACAACGAGTGAAGAACGGATGCACCAACAAATTGAAGCAAAGCGCATCCGAAATCAATGCAGACTTGCTGAAATACTATGCCGAGATTCAAAACGTGTTCAAGGAATTTGAGGTACAGGAAGCCATGCCGACCACCCAACAGCTAAAGGATGCGTTCAACCTGCGGATGAAAGATACCAGCGAAGAGCAGCAGGAAGAAACACAGATAAGCTTTTGGGAGGTATTCGATGAATTTGTGAAGGAGTGTGGCAATCAGAATAATTGGACGGCATCCACCTACGAAAAATTTTCAGCAGTGAAAAACCACCTCAAAGAGTTCAAGGAAGATGTAACCTTTGACTATTTCGACGAGTTTGGATTGAACGAGTATGTGAATTTCCTGCGTGACAAAGGATATGAGGAACAGCACCATCGGCAAGCAGATGGGATTCCTAAAATGGTTCCTGCGCTGGAGCTTCAAGAAAGGACATCATCAGAATATAGCATACGACACTTTCAAGCCCAAATTGAAAACCACCTCTAAAAAGGTGATATTCCTGACTTGGGACGAATTGAACAGACTGAAAGATTACCAGATACCGAATGACAAACAGTATCTGGAACGTGTCAGGGACGTTTTCTTGTTCTGTTGCTTCACAAGCCTGCGATATTCAGATGTTCGCAACCTGAAAAGAAGCGATGTGAAGTCCGACCACATCGAAGTTACCACTGTCAAGACGGCAGACAGCCTGATAATTGAACTGAACGACCACAGCAAAGCCATACTTGAAAAATACAAGGAAGTCCATTTCGAGAATCCACATGGCACTGCCCGTTATCAGCAATCAGAAGATGAACGATTATTTGAAAGAACTGGGGGAGCTGGCTGAAATCAACGAGCCTGTACGGGAAACTTACTATAAGGGGAATGAACGTATAGATGAAGTCACACCCAAGTACGCACTGTTAACCACTCATGCAGGAAGAAGGACATTCATCTGTAATGCGCTGGCTCTCGGTATTCCGGCACAGGTCGTAATGAAATGGACGGGCCACAGTGACTACAAGCCATGAAACCCTATATTGACATAGCAGATGATATTAAGGCAAATGCCATGAACAAGTTTAACCAACTATAAAAGTATCAATCAGTTTCATAGATAGTTACCAATGACTATATTTGTAAAATTATCATCACAATATGAGCAACAAGGAATCCAATATAGAGAAAAACGAATTTTGATGCATTCATTCAAGCGGTCGGTTCGGAAATAGAACAGGCACAAGTAAGGCTGATTGTCGCAGCCAATGCGCAAATGCTATTCCATTACTGGAAGGTAGGCAACTACATCCTTTATCACCAGCAGCTGCACGGATGGGGAAGCAAAATCATCAAGCAACTGGCTAAGGCTATCCGTTTGAATTATCCCTGAAAAGAAAGGCTATTCGGAACGCAACCTTACCTATATGTGTCAGTTTGCAAAGGCATATCCTTTAAGAGCGTTGCAAAGTTTCATAGAAACGGATGCAAGACTGTCTGTCCCAACCATACAGAGTGTGACCAATGAAGTATTGAAACTGAATGACAAACAATTTACGCAGGAACTTACTGCGCAAATACAATCTATTGATTGTCAATCGTTAGCAATTACGCAGGAGGTTCCTGCGCAATTTGAAGATGTGGGAAAAACCGTTTCTGCCATTTACAGGATGGGAATCAGGGAAATAGAAGAAATTTTCTTGACCTCTCCTATAGCCAAAATAAACTGGACAAGCCAAATGACTATACTTGACAGTTCGCTACCTTTAGGTCTAAGCTACTGGTACACGAAGCAGTCCATAGAAATGGGATGGAGCAGCAATGTATTGAAATTACAGATTGACAGTGATTTGTACAGCAGACAAATCAGCAACAACAAGGTAAACAATTTCACAGCCACACTTCCGGCACCACAAAGTGACCTTGCCAATTATCTGCTGAAAGACCCGTACATATTCGATTTGGCAGGAGCAAAAGAAAAGGCAGATGAAAGGGATATAGAGGAACAACTGGTAAAACACGTTGCCCGTTATTTGTTGGAAATGGGCAACGGATTCGCCTTTGTCGCCCGGCAGAAGCACTTTCAAATTGGCAACAGTGATTTCTTTGCCGACTTGATTCTATATTCAATTCCGTTGCACGCATATATTGTCATAGAATTGAAAGCCACTCCTTTCAAGCCGGAATATGCCGGACAACTCAACTTTTACATCAATGTGGTGGATGATAAACTGAGGGGAGAGAATGACAACAAGACTATCGGGTTGTTGCTATGCAAGGGAAAAGACGAAGTTGTGGCACAATACGCATTGACAGGCTACGACCAGCCCATCGGCATCAGCGATTATCAATTGAGCAAAGTGATTCCCGAGAAACTGAAATCAGCGTTGCCCAGCGTGGAAGAAGTGGAAGAAGAACTGGCTTCTTTCCTTGACAAAGACAATAACACTCAAAAATAGTTGCGTCCATGAAAGATGTAATTACAACGCTGATTCCCCGATACGGAGAATTGAACAGAATATACAAAGACTGGTCTGATAATAAAGGTTTCTCTTTTGAAAAGCAGAAATTCATTACCAAGTTCTATCTGGACTACAATGATGTAACGGTTCTTGAAACAGCCATTCTTGAACTGGTATTTCATCTTCCACAGGAGCAATACACACTGATTCTGAACAGCCTGAAAAAGGAAGTATGCGAAAACATAAGTTATTACAAGAAAGGATGTATGCCGGATGAACAGACCGTTTACAATATCTGCTTCCGAGTTTCAGAAATCTATAAAGAAGCCATAGAAGAACAGCAATACAAGACGACCAAGCTCCATGCTCCGCTAAACGAAGCATACCACCGATACGATTCCATAGGTTATCGGGAACACACCGCAGAGGATGAAAAGCGTGCGGAAATGGAATATGAACGGTTCAAGGCTGAATACGAGGAGGAAAAAAACAAGCTGACCGAACTCTACGATCTGCAAAAACAGACCAGAGAGAAAGCCCTGCAATATGCAGAAAGCCGTTTCAATGAAATCTATCGGCTGGGCTGCCACCTCAAAGAGACATTGGCGAAATATGTATTTGATGAAACAAACGAGCCGGAAGAGCCAGCCAAACAAGAACCAAACGCCCCCAACATACAGGAAGAAGTGCTGGGAACGAAACAGACTGAGTATTTCAATATGGAACTGCTTTCGCTCATTCATGTAACCTGCGTGGGAGAACAGTTCGAGAATATTTCCGAACATAATTTCTATACCTGCATGAACCTGCTACCAAGCGACACCAAACCCCAAATCAGACCGAGAGAAAAAATACGTACCTGCTATCTGATATTCCTGATGAGCGAAAAACTGCCCAAACAGGACAGGGAGAATTGGAAGAGGAATATCCTGAAAATATTGGATATTGAGGAAAGCTACTACAAGTCAAAGTACAAAGAGCCTGTTTCCGATTTCCCCAGTGACAGCAACCGGAAATTTGCCAAAGAAATGGACGGTATATTCCGATAATCTGTGATATGCCCTGACATTTTACAAAACAACCACTTTTACCACTCAAATTAAATTTTTGAGTGGTATTTTTATTATCTGATATTCAGATAAATAACAAGATATTCCATTTGTATCATCCACATCCTTACCACTTATAACCATACCTAATTTTGCATCGTTCGAGAACAGAAATAGCAGCCAGTGCGCAGGGCTGATTGTTAAACGACTAAATAGATTGGACGATGACAAATCTTCAAGAGTTATTATTAAAACCCGTCTGGCAGATGACAGGCGAAGAGTTCATATTCCTAAGCAAACACGCTTCCAACCAAACGGAAGCGCAACCGCAGCCCGTCACGGACACAGAAAGGAAGTATGTGTACGGAATACTTGGCATTGCCAAATTGTTCGGGTGCAGTCTGCCCACCGCCAACCGTATAAGAAAAGCGGAAAGATAGACAAAGCCATTACGCAAATAGGGCGCAAGATTATCGTGGATGCGGAACTTGCCCTTGAACTGGCTGGAAAGAAAACCGGAGGACGAAAATAACGGGAGGGGTACTTATGGACTATATGAAAGATATAAAGGAAATATCGGCGGAAGAAGCCGTAATCCTTTGGCAAGCCTCACGTTTGAGCCTGTCGAAAAGTTATGAGAAAGCACCTGAAATCCTTAAAGTACATGATTCTGTCATTGGGACATTGGGTAATTTCAGCGCATCCATCGGCAAAGCCAAAAGTAAAAAAACGTTCAATGTATCGGCTATCGTAGCCGCTGCATTGAAGAACGGCACAGTGCTGCGGTATGTAGCTGAACTGCCTGAAGATAAGCGGAAAGTGCTTTATGTTGATACAGAGCAAAGCCCTTACCATTGTCTGAAAGTCATGACGCGCATTTTGCGAATGGCTGGTTTGCCAGATGATAGGGACAATGAGAATCTTGAATTTCTTGCCTTAAGAAAATACACGCCTGAGCAGCGTATCAGGATTGTGGAACAGGCTATTTACAATACACCCGAAATCGGTCTTGTAATTATAGACGGCATACGGGATATGGTGTATGACATCAACAGCCCCGGTGAATCCACCCGCATCATATCCAAACTGATGCAGTGGACGGACGACAGGCAAATTCATATCCACACGATACTCCACCAGAACAAGGGGGATGAGAACGCAAGAGGGCACATCGGTACGGAGTTGAACAACAAGGCGGAAACCGTATTGCAGGTAGAAAAGGACAAGGGGAACAGCGACATCAGCCATGTTTCCGCCATGCACATCCGGGCGATGGACTTCGAGCCTTTTGCATTCCGCATCAATGACAACGCCCTGCCCGAACTCATGTAGGGGTACAAGCCCGAAGCCAAGAAACCGGGAAGACCGGAAGAGGAAAAGTTCGATCCTTACAAGCATATCACCGAACATCAGCACCGAATCGCACTGGAAGCTGTTTTCGGACTGAAAGAGGAATACGGCTACAAGGAACTGGAAGACACCTTAATCAAGACTTATGCGTCGGTGGGTGTAAAGTTGAACCATAAAAAGGCAGTACCGCTCATCACCATGCTTCGGAACAAACGGATGATAGTGCAGGAGAACGGCAGGAAGTACACGTTCATGCCCGACTTCCACTATTAGCCCGCACATTTGCAATCGCTTCACTTTATTCCGAGGGTCTATATATTAGGGAAAAGCGAAGTGGTTGCGGAATGTGGCAAAACCGCTTCACTTTATTACCGTACTCTATATATACGAGAATAAAGTGAAGTGATTATAGACCGTACTTCATAAAGAGAGGTACGGGCGAAAAGAGAAATAAACCAATTCAATTATCATTAAACCAATCGTTTTATGGATATACAGACAGCGAAACAAATCAAGATAGCAGATTATCTGCACAGTTTAGGGATTTTCACCCGTCAAACAACAGGGCATAAACCTGTGGTATAAGTCACCGCTAAGGGAAGAAACGAAAGCATCGTTCAAGGTGAATACAGAACGTAACCAATGGTATGACTTCGGTTTGGGTAAAGGTGGCGGCATCATAGAACTGGCTGCACACCTGTACGCTCCGACCATGTACCTTACATCTTGAAACGGATAGCAGAGCAGACACCGCACGTGCGCCCGGTATCTTTTTCTTTTTGGCAAGCAATATTTTCCGAACCAAGTTTCCAACATCTGGAGATTGTACCGCTTTCATCTCCTACCCTGCTTGCTTACTTACAAGGTAGAGGAATTAACATAGAACTGGCGAAAAGAGAATGTAGTGAAGCCCGTTTCACTCACAACGGCAAGCGCTACTTTGCCATCGCCTTTCCCAATGGCTCAGGTGGATATGAAATCCGCAACCGCTATTTCAAGGGCTGCATCGCCCCAAAGGAAATCTCCCACATCGGGCAGTCGGGAAAAGCGAGGAACACCTGTTATGTGTTCGAGGGATTTATGGACTACCTCTCCTTTCTGACATTGAGACAAGAGAACTGTCCGAATTATCCGGAGCTGGATGGACAGGATTACATCGTATTGAATTCCGTATCGAATGTGAACAAGGCTCTCTATCCTTTGGGGAACTACGAGCGCATCCATTGTTTCTTCGACAATGACCGTGCAGGGATGGAAGCACTCCAACAAATCCGTGAGGAATACGGCAGGGACTTATACATCCGTGACGCTTCTCAGACCTACAGCGGATGCAAGGACTTGAACGAATATTACAGGAACAGGCTGAAAGAAAAAGGCAAGTTCAATCCGCCAAAGGGGTGCGCAGCCAATCACCGGAGAAGAAGAACGGCTTCGGTTATAGCCCACTATAACTACACGCTCCACTTTCGTAGTTGTGGGCTCTCCCGAGGTTATTAGGGCTCTGCCCTAATAACCCACTCAGGCGTTTCTCTCCTAAGAACCCCGACCAAAGAGTGACCCTCTCTTTGGAAACTCCGCTTATGGGTTGCAGTACCCCTAAGAGCCCCTCTGCGAAAGCGAACAAAGCAACCTATCGTAAACAATAAATAGAATAGTAATATGGCAATTAAATCAAGCATACATATCAAACCTTGCAACACCAAATCAAGCGAGGCTCATAACCGAAGGACTACCGAGTATATGCGTAACATCGGGGAGTCCAGAATCTATGTCGTTCCCGAACTTTCCACCAACAACGAACAGTGGATAAATCCCGACTTCGGCACTCCCGAACTGCGAACTCATTATGACAATATCAAGCAAATGGTCAAGGAAAAGACCGGACGTGCCATGCAGGAAAAGGAAAGGGAACGCAAGGGAAAAAATGGAAAGATTATCAAGGTGGCGGGATGTTCACCCATCCGTGAAGGAGTATTGCTTATCAGACCGGACACCACACTGGCTGATGTACGCAAATTCGGTGAAGAGTGTCAAAGACGCTGGGGCATCACTCCGCTACAAATTTTCCTGCACAAAGACGAAGGGCATTGGCTGAACGGTCAGCCGGAAGCGGAAGACAAGGAGAGCTTCCAAGTCGGTAACAGATGGTTCAAACCAAATTATCATGCTCATGTCGTATTCGACTGGATGAACCATGAAACTGGAAAAAGCCGAAAGCTCAATGACGAGGATATGGCAACCATGCAGACCCTTGCTTCCGATATTCTCCTGATGGAACGTGGACAGGCTAAAGCTGTTACAGGTAAAGAGCATCTGGAACGGAACGACTTTATCATTGAGAAGCAGAAAGCCGAACTGCAACGTATAGAGGAAACCAAGCGACACAAGGAGCAACAGGTAAGCCTCGCCGAGCAGGAACTCAAACAGGTAAAAGCAGAGATACGTACGGACAAACTCAAAAGTGCAGCTACCGATGTAGCCACAGCCATAACCAGCAGTGTAGGTTCTCTTTTCGGAAGCGGTAAATTAAAAGATTTGGAACAATCCAACGAGAATTTACGTCATGAAATTGCCAAGCGTGACAAAAGCATTGATGATTTAAAAGTTCAGATGCAACATATGCAGGAACAACACGGTAATCAAATTCGAAATCTGCAAGGAATACATAATCAAGAGCTTGAAGCCAAAGACAAGGAAATATCACGACTGAACACCATTCTTGAAAAAGCGTTCAACTGGTTTCCAATGCTCAAAGAAATGTTGAGAATGGAAAAATTATGCTATGCCATCGGATTTACCAAAGATATGGTAAACAGTCTTTTGAAAAAAAAGAAGCTATCAGATGCAATGGGAAAATCTATTCCGAAGAACATAGACGAAGATTTGAAATCAAGAACGATATTTTCAAGGTTGAGAAAAGTTCGGTTGATGAAAATAAATTGGTGCTGACCATAAACAGGCAACCGATAGGTGAATGGTTCAAAGAGCAATGGGAGAAATTAAGGCAAGGTTTGCGACAATCAGCGGAAGAACCAAGAAAAAGTAGAGGATTCAGAATGTAATTTTGATAGTATTTGATTGTATCTCAATAAAATTAAATATCTTTGTAAGCGGATTGAGGCTACTCTTTCCAAGACATATTAGAATTAAGAAGAAGCGTTATGCTTATCTTAATAGGTTAAATTCCTTTTGGAACTGGAGATTAAAATATGTAGTGTATGAGTGTAATAAAAAAATGGTTATTTGCTATTTGCGCCATTATATTAATGAATGGATGTGCACCACTTCGAATGCCTGTAATAGTAAGGAATGCTCCTATTGAAATGTATAAATACGCATACATTTCCCCAACAAAGGAATTAACATCAAGTACAGGAGGTACATATGGAGGACAATATGGCATCTATGGTTCTTCAACCACCAAAAGTGTTAATCCGAGTGATGTAATAGCCGGAATACTAATAAAAGAGGGATATATCATATTACCCGAACTTAAACCAGAATTATCTAATGAAACTTTAATCGTTAATTATGGTGAGAGTGGCAGGCGTAATAGAGGCTTAGGATATACCATAGAAGTAACCATACAATTTAATTCTGCAAAAACCAATGAAATGATATGTTCTTGTACAGCAGAAGGACAAGGTGAAACAGAAGCTGATGATATCCGTCAAGCCATTAGAAGAGCCTTAACAAGTTTATTCCCTGAGAAATAACCCAATAATACGACAGATTATGAAAAAGTTTTTAGTATTATCCGCTTTAGTTATAACTTCTTGTACACTCTCTAACGAGGAAAAAGCTGAGAAATTGGTTAAAGAGACGCTTAAAGACTATCTCTATCACCCTGATTCTTATGAGCCAATATCAACAAGAGTTGATAGTATGTTTATTGATGTAACTACTATTGAGCCTATTATGAAAATTAGCGATGAAATCAAGAATTTGATATCTAAAATAAATCGCTGTGAGAGAAAAATTGAATCAGCAGAATCTTCTATGGATATTTTTGCCCCCAATGGTTATTCTTCTCAATACTCTCGTGGAGAGTATTCACGAGCAAAAAAAGAAAAGGAAGAAGCCAAATCTGATTTGAACAAATACACCAAGAAACTTTCAGAACAACTTGCTTCTCTAAAAGAAAATGTCGCTAAATATCACAAAGGAGAATTTACAGGTTGGGCAGTAAGCCATAGATTTAGGAGTCTTAATGGAGCAGGCTCAATGACCATTCCGGGAGAAATGATTTTCTTTTGCGATGAAGAATTTACAACTTGTGGGGGTTATGAAACAGATAAGTTTGAGGACTTCGTAAAAATTTTAAACGCAGTAGATGAAGCAACTTCGGATGAAGATGTAATAGATTATTTTAAAGAAAATAATTTTTTGCTATAAATTCCGTATTTCCGTAGTACGCTAATTTTTATGCAAAGCAAATATTATTAACTGCTATTTTTTTAATATGCAATGGGCGTTTATTTTGGTTATTTGTATAATTGCTATTTCGGTTATTGTAATAGCGATGGTACGAACACGCCTAAAAAACAAATCCAAAGAGCTTGCAGAAAAGCTAAACCATATATCTGCATATAGCGAGAAATCAAATTATGAGCAAGCAAGAGAGAGATTATCGGCTCTTAATGAGGGGACGTTTATAGATATTCCCTCAGACTTAAATAATGGCTTTTATGGCAGGGTAATCTCCGCAACGCAAGAAAAAGATTTCATCAATCATTATAAGGTACATTTCCAAGAGGCATATTCACTTCTGAAGAAACTTGAAGCCTTTAACATCACTCCATCAGAAACCATATCCAAATTCATTAACGACTTTGGAAGAATCAACAAACTTGTAAAACAACATAATGATGGTGTTATAACCTTTCTACTTGACACGCACAGGGACTTTTTCGACCATTGCCTAAAATACCCATTAGACAAGCAACAAAGACGCTCAATTGTTTCAGAAGAGGATAATTGTTTAGTAGTCAGCAGTGCAGGTAGTGGTAAAACCTCTTCAATTGTCGGTAAGGTTAAATATCTCACCGAAATCAAGGGTATAGCACCTGAAAGAATTTTACTTATCAGTTATACCAACAAAGCAGCAGCCGAACTAACCGAAAGAATGGCGACCAATGGATTGAAAGGTTACACATTCCATAAGTTAGCCATTGATATTATAGGCAAAACAACAGGCACAAAACCATCGATTTGCGACAATACAGATTCATTGTTTGTTGATATATATCACAAATTGTTAGATAAATCGTCTTTCAAGAAAAGTATAGTAGAATACTTTATTGATTACCAAACGAATGAAGCCGATTGGGAACAACGCAAGAATGAAAGACGAGAGCAATTATCAGAGCAAAAGAATGTGCAGCTAAAGGCGATGTTCCCCGATATGGACGGCAGAGCCATATATGTGAGAAGTGAACAAGAACAAAAAATATGTTTTGCTTTGTCCTCGCTGGGAGTGAAATTCAGATATGAAGAACCATACGAACATCAATTAGCAGATGAGATGCACTCACAATATCGTCCCGACTTCTCAATATATTTTAAGCAAGGAGGAGTAACCAAACGCATCTATCTTGAACATTTCGGAGTTGATGAACACGGGCTTGTTCCTGCTTGGTTCGCAAAAGACAAGGGTATAACCTACGAAGAAGCCAATCAGAAATACAATGATGGTATAACTTGGAAAAAAGCGGCTCACGAGAAATTTGGTACACAACTTTTAGTGACATCAAGTGCAGATTTCCATTATTCTGATATTAGGGATAAACTCCGTAAACTATTAGCTGAAGCAGGTGTACCAATTCAAGAAAAAACCGATGAGGAGTTATACGATTTAGTACTACCCAAAGGCAGCAAGCAGGAAAAGGCGTTTATACGACTTGTTGTTACTTTCGTTACATTGGTAAAATCAAGTTGTAAATCAGTTAAAGAGGTTTTGAAACAAGCCAAAAATGCAGATGATGAACGAAGTGTGTTTATCATCAAGAATATATTTCAACCTGTATATGAACGCTACATAAATGCGTTAAGCGATAGTAACCAAATTGATTTTACCGATGCTATTCTTCAAGCCACTGAGATATGTCGTACTTCACACCCTGTTGAATATGATTATATCATAGTGGATGAGTTTCAAGATATTTCAGTTGACCGTTACAATTTCTTGAAAGTATTGCGAGAAGGGAATCCTCCTGCAAAGTTGTATTGTGTGGGTGATGATTGGCAGTCTATTTATCGTTTTTCGGGAAGTGATATGGCTCTATTCAATCAATTCCCCGAATATTTTGGAACAACGGAGATAAACAAGATTGAAACGACATACAGATTTGGAGAACCTTTGGTTTCTTTGTCTTCGAACTTCATACAACGCAATAAAGCCCAAATACAAAAGAATATCCATTCGTTCAGTTCTGAAATGAGAACTGAGTTGGAATTCTATGCTTACGATAGACGAGATTACTGCAATACGATAGGGCAACTTGTGGCTTCTATTCCATCGGATAAATCAATATTCCTATTAGGGCGTTATTCTTTTGATGATTACTACCTCTCCTTTATGTATCAATCTATAAAGGAGGGTAATAGATTCTACTATGTGATAGGAGGACAAAAAATAGAGTTTTTGACCGTACATAAGTCAAAAGGTCTTGAAGCAGATTATGTAATACTATTGCAATGTAACAAGGATACTTATGGCTTCCCGTCTCTTGTTAGTGACGACCCTGTGCTTAACTATGTACTAACTAAAAGCGACCAATTCCCATATGGAGAAGAACGTAGATTGTTTTATGTAGCAATAACAAGAGCAAAGATGAAAACTCTTGTGCTATATGACAAGCGTTTTCCCTCTGTATTTGTGGATGAATTTTTGCATCCTGAAAAGGTTTCAGAAGATAGCTATGTGAAGCACCCCAATGCCAATAAGAGATGGACAAGAAGTGCAGACCAATTTCTATTGAAACTGCATAATGAGGGAAAGAGCGTCAAATATATTGCAAACAAAATGGGCAGAAGTCAAACGTCAATCGTTATGCGATTGAATAAACTTAATCAATAACAATGCTTTAAATAACTTTTTGCAATTATACCACCAATAACATTGGGGTGTGTCCTTATTAAGGGTATAATCTTAAATAATACAAAAACACCCAACTTTACATTCTTGGGTGTAAAATTGGGTGTTTGTTTTGTAATTTACTGATTTTCAGCATTTATTGCGGAGAGACAGGGATTCGAACCCCGGGTACCTCGCGGTACAACGGTTTTCAAGACCGCCGCAATCGACCACTCTGCCACCTCTCCAGAACTCTTTTTGAGAGTTGCCTTGTTTTTCAAAGGCGGTGCAAAGGTAGGGAATATTTTTTATTTTGCAAACAAAAGAGGAAAAATTTATTTATATACTTTATGATTAACCAAGAGAGGAAAATTCCGAAAATAGAAATTGTCGTATTAAAAATAAAAAACGTTCGTGAATCATAGAGCGTCTTATATTATAGTAAGAAAAATGATTATCTTTGCCCTACTTTTTTACAGAATATAGTTTTATTACATCATCTAAGGTATATTTATGAGTAAGAAGATTCTACTTAGCTGGCTTTTCATGGCCATTTTATGCTTGCCGGTACTGGCTCAGATACAGGAACCGGTGAAGTTTAAGACTGAATGGAAATCGGTTTCTGCCGATGAGGTGGAAATTGTATTTACCGGAAAAATGGAAAAGGGATGGCACGTATATTCTACCGACTTGCCTGAAGGAGGTCCTATTTCGGCTACTTTCAATACGGATAAGCTGGAAGGGGCAGAGGTGGTTGGCAAACTGAAACCTGCCGGTAAGGAAATTGACAAGATGGACCCGATATTCGGTATGCAGGTTCGTTTCTTTGAAGGCACGGCTACCTTTGTGCAGAAAATCAAGTTGAAAGGTGGAAAATATGAAGTGAGCGGTTATCTGCAATATGGTGCTTGTAATGACGAAAATTGTTTGCCTCCTACTAATGTAGAGTTTTCTTTCAAAGGGGAAGCTGCTGGAAAGCAAACAGCGGAAGAAGCGGTCGCAACGACAGAGGACCTGATGTTAGCAGATACGGCATCGGTGGATTTGGTTCCGCTTCGCATAGGTGAAGATACGGCTGCGGGTGAAGTTGCCGACTACTGGAAACCGGTTATTAAGGAGTTAAGTTCATTTGGTGAAAACGTGAACAATGAGTCTCATTCATGGATTTATATCTTTTTTGCCGGATTTGTAGGTGGACTGCTGGCTTTGTTTACTCCTTGTGTATGGCCGATTATTCCGATGACGGTAAGTTTCTTCCTGAAACGTACCAAGGATAAACGGAAAGGTATTCGAGATGCCTGGACCTATGGCGCTTCTATCGTAGTGATTTATGTTACTTTGGGTTTGGCCATTACTTTGATTTTCGGTGCCAGTGCCTTGAATGACTTGTCTACGAGTGCGGTATTTAATATCTTGTTCTTCCTGATGCTGGTGGTTTTTGCCGCTTCTTTCTTCGGAGCATTTGAAATTACCCTTCCGTCGAAGTGGAGCAATGCGGTAGACAGCAAGGCAGAACAGACTACCGGACTGTTGAGTATTTTCCTGATGGCTTTCACGCTGTCACTAGTTTCTTTCTCTTGCACCGGTCCGATTATCGGCTTCTTGCTGGTGGAAGTATCAACTTCTGAAAGTATCGTGTCACCGGCCATCGGAATGTTGGGATTTGCCATTGCGTTGGCTTTGCCATTCACCCTGTTTGCACTCTTCCCGTCATGGCTGAAGTCCATGCCGAAATCGGGAGGTTGGATGAATGTCATCAAAGTGACACTGGGATTCCTGGAACTAGCATTCGCTTTGAAGTTCCTTTCTGTAGCCGATTTGGCTTACGGCTGGCGTCTGCTGGATCGTGAAACCTTCTTGGCATTGTGGATTGTGATTTTTGCCCTGCTGGGTATGTACCTGCTGGGAAAAATCAAGTTCCCGCACGATGACGACGATACCAAAGTCAGTGTGCCCCGCTTCTTTATGGCACTGGCTTCACTGGCATTTGCCGTATATATGGTACCGGGCTTGTGGGGTGCCCCGTTGAAGGCAGTGAGCGCTTTTGCACCTCCTATGCAGACACAGGATTTCAATCTCTACAAGAATGAGGTACATGCTAAATTCAATGACTTTGAAGCTGGTATGGAATACGCACGTCAGCAAGGAAAGCCTGTGATGATTGACTTCACAGGCTATGGTTGTGTGAACTGCCGTAAGATGGAACTGGCTGTATGGACAGATCCTACAGTAAGCAAGCTGTTGAACGAAGACTACGTGCTGATTACGCTGTATGTGGATGAAAAGACCAAATTACCAGAACCGGTGAAGGTGATAGAAAATGGTACGGAACGTACACTGCGTACGGTGGGCGATAAGTGGAGTTACTTGCAGCGTTCCAAGTTTGGAGCTAACGCACAGCCTTTCTATGTGTTGCTCGACAACGAAGGAATGCCATTGAACAAGTCTTATTCGTACGATGAGGATATTCAGAAATATGTGGAATTCCTGCAAACAGGATTGAAGAACTATAAAAAATAATCAGTATGATTGCACAAGCAGAAAGAGAGCGTATCATCGCACTCATTCAGCGAGAAGTAGTCCCTGCCATCGGTTGTACGGAACCGGTGGCTGTGGCTCTTTGCGTGGCCAAGGCTACGGAAGTATTGGGGAAGTGTCCGGAAACGATTACCGCACGTCTGAGTGCTAACATCTTGAAAAATGCCATGGGAGTTGGTATTCCCGGTACGGGTATGATTGGTTTGCCCATTGCCATTGCACTGGGGGCCTTGAAGGGTAAGTCGGAATATGGACTGGAAGTCCTGAAAGACATCACTCCCGAGAGTGTGGAAGAAGGAAAACAGATGATAGCCGGTCAAGGCATTAAGATAGAACTGAAGGAAGGTATCGAAGAGAAACTGTATATCGAGGTGGTTTGTTCGGCCGGTGGAGATGAGGCTACGGCTATCATCAGCGGAGGACATACGAACTTTGTGTATGCAGAGCGGAACGGTCAGGTTTTGTTCGATCATAGAACCAAGACGGGAGCTGAAGCAGATACAGAAGAAGTGGACTTGAATCTGAGCAAGGTGTACGACTTTGCTACTACAACTCCGCTGGATGAGATTCGCTTTATCCTGGAGGCTAAACGCCTGAACTTACAGGCGGCAGAACGTTCGTTTAAAGGAAATTACGGGCATGAACTGGGAAAAACCTTGCAGAGCAGCCGCAGTGAGCAGAGTATCATGGGAAGCAATACATTCACACATATCCTTTCATACACTTCCGCTGCCTGTGATGCCCGTATGGCCGGAGCGATGATTCCTGTAATGAGTAATTCCGGTAGTGGAAACCAGGGAATTGCTGCCACACTTCCGGTCGTAGTTTTTGCGGAAGAGAATCATAAGACAGAAGAAGAACTGATTCGTGCCTTGGTACTCAGTCATCTGACGGCTATTTACATCAAGCAGAATCTGGGACGTCTGTCGGCTTTGTGCGGTTGTGTCGTGGCGGCTACAGGAAGTAGTTGCGGAATTACTTACCTGATGGGAGGGGAGTATAAGCAGGTAGCTTATGCCGTGCAGAACATGATTGCTAATCTGACAGGTATGATTTGCGACGGTGCCAAGCCAAGCTGTGCTTTGAAACTGACCAGTGGAGTTTCTACCGCTGTGTTCTCTGCCATCCTGGCCATGGAAGGAAAGTGTGTGACTTCAGTAGAAGGTATTATTGAAGACAATGTGGATTTCAGTATCCGTAATCTGACGAAAATCGGTTCTGAAGGCATGAACGAGACCGACAAGCTGGTGCTCGACATCATGACGCACAAGCATTGTGATTGAGTTGTTCCAGTAATGAAACAGACTACAGACGCGAATTATATACAACAACTCATTACTGAAGGTGAACATGTGCATCAGGATTTCAAATTTGCCATTTCCGATGCCCGGAAAATAGCGAAGAGTTTGTCGGCTTTTGCCAATACCGGAGGGGGAAGGTTGCTTATAGGGGTAAAAGATAACGGGAAAATAGCAGGAATACGTTCGGAAGAGGAGCTTTACATGATAGAAGCTGCAGCTACAATGTATTGTAAGCCTGCCCTACAACTTGAAAACCAATTATATAGGGTGGAAGGCAAAGATGTACTGGAGGTTTATGTTCCCGAAAGCAAGGAGAAGCCTGTCTATGCCCTCGATGAAGACAATCGGCCCAAGGCTTACTTGCGCATTAAAGATGAAACAATCTTGGCCACTCCGGTCCACTTGAACGTGTGGTTTCACAATAAAAAAGAAGTGGTAGTGACTTATACAGAGAAAGAACAGTCTATATTAAACCTGGTGGGGCAGCACGGCGAATTGACGTTGAATAAGTGTGTCAGGCTTTCAGGGCTTCCGCGGAAGCTGGTAATTGGTTTGCTGGCAGATTTTATTCGTTTTGACCTGGTGGAACCGGTATTCAGAGAGCATACATTTTATTTTAAACTCAAATCTGATTAATAAATTTCATGGATCTATTCACGAATATCATAAATGAAGCCAACTATGTCTTGTGGACTTATGTCCTGGTAATCATGTTGCTGGGATGCGCCATCTGGTTCAGTGTTAAGACTCGTTTCGTACAGTTCCGTATGTTGGGTGAGATGATCCGGTTACTGGGTGATTCGACTGCTAAGATAAACGGACACGAGAAACATATCTCTTCTTTTCAGGCTTTTGCCATTTCACTGGCAAGCCGTGTTGGAACCGGCAATCTGGCTGGTGTGGCTACGGCCCTTACGGTAGGTGGACCAGGAGCGATTTTCTGGATGTGGATTATTGCGCTGCTGGGTTCCAGCAGTGCCTTTGTGGAATCTACGTTAGCCCAGCTTTTTAAAGTCAAAGGAAAACATTCCTATGTCGGAGGCCCTGCCTATTATATGGAGCGTGGATTGAAGAAACGTTGGATGGGAGTACTTTTTGCGGTACTGATTACGGTCACGTTTGGTCTTGCATTCAATTCGGTGCAAAGTAATACCATGAGTGCTGCCTTGCAAAGTGCTTTTTCTGTAGAGCCTTTAAACTCAGGAATTGTCATTTCGGTATTAACCCTTGTCATCATTTTTGGAGGTGTACATCGTATTGCTGCTATCAGTAGTGTCATTGTTCCTGTCATGGCTGTCGGTTATATTGCATTGGCTTTGTTTGTTGTATTGGCTAACATTGACCGTATTCCAGCAGTTGTTGAACAAATTGTCGGTAATGCTTTTGGCTGGCATCAGGCCGTTGGTGGCGGAATAGGAACGGCTCTGATGCAAGGGATTAAACGGGGACTTTTCAGCAATGAGGCTGGTATGGGATCTGCCCCTAATGCTGCGGCAACGGCTCATGTAACCCATCCCGCTAAACAAGGATTTATTCAGGCATTGGGAGTGTTTACAGATACTCTGCTTATTTGTTCCTGTACAGCTTTTATCATTTTGTTCAGTGAGGATTATATTGGTAGTGGCCTGGATGGTATCCAGCTGACCCAAGCAGCGCTGACCAGTGAGGTTGGTAATATCGGAGGCATTTACGTAGCCATTGCTACTCTTTTTTTCGCTTACAGCAGCATTTTAGGAAACTATTATTACGGAGAAGCTAATATCCGCTTTTTCACTTCTCGTCAGTGGCCGGTAGTTTTATACCGTATGTTGGTTGGGGGGATGGTTTTGTTTGGCTCATTGGCAAGTCTGAATCTGGTATGGAACTTGGCTGATGTTACTATGGCTTTAATGTCCATTTGCAACCTGATTGCAATATTCTTGCTTGGCAAATATGCTTTTCGCTTGCTCGATGATTACTTGGCACAGAAGCGGAAAGGCATCAAAAGTCCAGTCTTTCACAAAGAGCAGATGAAAGATATTGAGCAGGATTTAGAATGTTGGTAACTATTTTCGTATCTTTGCAAATCGAAGTTACGAAAAGAGTGTAATTTATTGGAAATGAGCGTAGGTTAATTGCTCTTGATAGTAATAGGTTACGATTTAGTTAGTTATCTACTGCATTATCCTTCTGCGCGTTGCGTAACCTTCAAAGAACTCTTCGTATGCAAAAGTAGCTATTTAATTCGAGATTTTGATACAAACTCCCGTTTTTTATCCCCTCATTCATAAGAATTTTCCGTAAAAGCGGTATTGTCCGTCGGCACACCATTGCCCAAAACGAGTTTGGAACAAACGTGTTCCGACTACCGCATAGCTGGAGAAAAGGGCATTGCCTCACGCCTAAACGATGTTTAGACAGATGAAGCAATGCCCCTTTCTTTTGCGTCTATGCCAAGAGGTGCTTTTACGGGCTACCAGATGATTTTTCTTTTTTTGCTGTCCCTTTTTGCCGGAAGCGGAAAGTGAATGCAGAGTGTGTCAGCCTGCCTCATGAATGAAACAGGCGCCCACACACAGCCGCACAACAGCCTATACGATGATGTTGTGGCAAGAAGCTGTGCATATCCTAAGATGAGGGTATTACCCCAACTCAGACGCAACGGCTTCAAGGGCGATTTCCACGGCATTTCCCCCGTGCGTCTTTTCAAAGCCTTGCTTTCTGACCCAAGAATTGAAACCCTTATGAAAGGCGGTGAGATTGAGGTTATGAAACACTTTATTTTCAATGCCCGTACTGCCGATGAATGCTGGGCATCATATCTGATTGCCAAGCGTCACAAGTATCTGATAGACAACTTCTCCATGTGGTGCGACTATTTGCGTATGCTCAACAAACTCGGTCAAGACCTCCGCAACCCGAAGAACATCTGCCCCGAAGATTTCATGGCGGCACACGACAACGCAACCCGAAAGATTGAAACCATACACGAGAAGGAACGGGCCGAACAACGCCGCCGCTGGGAGATTGAAAGGCGTGAGCGTGAGCAACAGCGGCAACTGCAAAGGGAAAAAGATGCGGAGGATTTCATCGCCAACAAATCCAAATTCTTCGGATTGGTAATCACGGACGAGGAAATAATCATCAAGGTGCTTGAAAGCATAGACGAGTATTACAGCGAGGGCAAGGCACAGAACATCTGCGTGTTCGGCAGTGAATACTACAAGAAAGCCGACACCCTCATACTCTCGGCAAGGATTGGCGGTGAGATAATTGAAACCGTAGAGGTGGATTTGCGGACACTCAAGGTGGTGCAGTGCCACGGCAAGTACAACCAAGACACCGAATACCACGAACGCATCATAGACCTTGTGAACAAGAACGCCAACCTTATCCGTGAGCGGATGAAAGCGGCATAGCATAAACCCTAAAACAACATTGATATGGAAGTAAGAATCGAAAGCATGATTTGTGTGTGGGATGATGCAATTCCCACGATGTTCATTGAATTTGTAAATCTCCTCACTCTCACAACGAGTGAGGAGGGATTGAGAAGGAGTGTGAAGGAGTTTGCCGAGAAGCACGAACTTGACAAGTTTTTCCTTTACGGCTTCGGCTCACACCATTTCTACCTGCATCAACGCTACACGAGCAACCCCGAAATGGTGATGAAGGACAGAGTTCTGTCAGTACATTTTTAATCATCTAAAAAGCAACATTATGGCAACACGAATGACCATCAACGGAGTAAGCACCTGTACGGAAGCAGGTACGGAGAAATATGAGCGTTTCCAATCGGGTATCGGCAGACGCAAGCGGACACTTGTGCAGTACGACTACCGCCATACGGACGGAGAACTGTTCGCTTGTGTCAAACCCACATTGGACGAGTGCCGAACCGCAAGGAACAAGTGGCTGAACGCAAAGCAGGGAAAGGAGGGCAACCGATGAACACGACCTATCAAACGCTGATAGTCAAATTCAGCGAACCTATCACGGCATTGGACGGTATCTTTGACGAAGCCCAAGCGTGGGGAACGAACACCCTCAAAGGGTGGATAGATGATTACGAAAGCACACGTTTCACCGCCACCGACAGCCATACGGCAGTCATCACGAGCGAGTATAATATGGAGTGTGTGAAAGAGTGGCTGCAACGACAGACACCCATTGCCGAGATGCGAGAATTTTGAACAAGTTGGCGGTGTCCGCACCGCCAACACTTAAAACCCTAAAACAACGGATATGATAGCACAGACGATATTACAGCAGATAGGCGGAAGACGCTTCACCGCCATGACGGGAAGCCGTGACTTCATAGATATGGGCAACG